>Ga0209517_10000001_pt1 | contig 889043 bp, 767 predicted proteins | sample PeaSoiMetSII2010_FD_187695 | JGI IMG/M metagenome (GOLD analysis project Ga0209517, IMG submission 187695) | Peat soil microbial communities from Weissenstadt, Germany - SII-2010 (SPAdes) (version 2) | ecosystem: Environmental > Terrestrial > Soil > Wetlands > Peat | place: Germany... | reverse complement strand
CGGAAACGAACCCTCCGTCACCGAATCCATCGGCGGGCTTGCCGGTTTTCGCGTCGAGCGCGAGCATCTGGTTTCCGGTAACGCCGAGGATGACGCGCGGAGGCGTCCGCTTGTCGCCGGGCCAGTACGCCACCCCGCGGCGCTGTGTCCCTTTCGTTTCGAATTTCCAGATCTGCTGTCCGGTGACGGGATCGAGCGCGTACACGTTCTTGCCCGCGTCGAAATACATCACGCCGTCGATGACCAGCGGCGCGCCCTCGGAATTGACGTCGCCCGCGCCGTCGCCGGTGTGAAACGTCCACGCGCGATGCAGCTTCGTCACGTTGTGCACGTTGATCTGCTTGAGCGGGGAGTAGCGCTGCGCGCCGGGATCGCGCCCGGCGACGGGCCAATTGCCTTGCGATTGCGCGCGAAGCAACGACGGGAAGAAAGCGAGTACCAGCAGAACGAGGCAGGCGAGAAAAAACTTAGGCGCGCCGATCAAGCGCGCCCCAGGAAATTGAGACGATGTTTGCAAGGAGAATTGGCGTTAGTGCGATGCCGCAAGCAACGGCGTGATGTCGCGTTCCATGTCATCGAGAGTGAGCGCCTTCTCGTAGAAATGCACCTCTTTGCCGTCGCGATCGAAAATCATGGTCATCGGGAGGGCTTCGCTTGCGGCCCAGCGCGCATCGACGTCCTTGTAATACTGGTCGTCGGTCGACGACGCAATGTACACCGGGAACGGCGGCTTCAAATCCGTCAGATACTTGGACAACTCCGTGGTCTCCGCCGAATCGGTGCGATCGTTCATCGAGACTTCGACGACCTGTAGCGAGTCTGTGTACTTAGTCTGCAGCTTCATGATGTCCGGGAACTCGGTGTGGCAGGGCACGCAATAGGTGGCCATAAAGTTGAGGAAGACGACCTTGCCCTTGTTCGCGGCGATCAGAGCCTTAATGTCCTTCGGCTCAACACTCTTTAGCTGGGGGGCAGACGAGGATTGCGCGCGGACGCCGCGCCCGGCGAAAGCAAGAATGCACAGCGCGCCGAGCGCGAGGCAAGCGAGCTTCGTGGAAGCGCGTGACCTCACTGGCCGTTCCCGGGCGCGGCCGGCGCTGACGCGAGCATTTTCACGGTCGCGTCCTGAACCTGGTTGAACGTAGAGCCGGTGATGTTCACGAAATTCGCGATGACCTGGCGATTATCGTTGACGAGGATTGTGTTGTCCGCCGCGGGCGACAGCTTGTAAAGGCGCATGCCCAGATCCTGCGGGCCCTTGGCGAAGTAGACGAGCGGAATCTGGATGCCCTTGTCCGCCGCAAGCTTCTCGAGCCATTCCTTCGTGTCGGCGCCTTCGGTCATCACGACGAAACCTTTCAGATTCTTTTGCGATTTCACGAGCGCGTCGAGCTTGACGATCAAGTCCGCCGCCTGATCGCTCGGCTTCTGGAAGAAGCCGATCACGGTCGGCGCGGGACCGTATTCGCAGACGTAGCAGGTGTCCTGGCCCTTGTACTTGCCGGTGACGTCAATGACGCGGAGAGACGGCGTGACCGCACCCACCTGACGGCCGGACGTGATCGGTCCGCTCTTGGCAGGCGTAGCAGTCGCAGCAGGCGCCACAGCCGGGGCAGCAGCCGCAGGGGCCTCGCTTGTCGCCTCGGTGCTACCGTTTGCAGCAGCCGCTTCCGCCATCTTCACGGCGTTGGCGGCATCCGTTCCCTCAACGGGATACTTGAGCGCAACCCACTTGTACCAGCCGCCCTCGAGAATCTTGGTATTGAGGTAGCCGAACTCGGCGAGCTTCTTGTACATGTCGATCGAATCTTCGTCGTGGTTGCAGGGGCAGTAGAAAATCAGCGTTTTGTTACGCGGAAGGCTGATCGGCGGCTTCACCTGTGGAACCCAGGGGTAATTGATCGCGCCCGGAATATGGCCGTCGGCGTAGGCCTCTTCAGGCTGCGTATCCACCAGCACGAAGCTGGTGTCCTTATCCTGCATCATTTTGAGCACGTCGGCCGGTTTGATAAAAGTCGGCGGCGGAGCGGTCGCGGTCGGATCGTCGAACGCGGTTTGCCCGGCGTCATCCTGCGCGGCAGCCAGACGGGGCAAACAGAGAAACACTGCGAGAGCCAAGCTCGCAATCGAAAACCACTTAGCGATGTTCTTCATACGGACCTCCCAGAATCCTATCGCCGGCAGCGCCATCCTCTTCTAGAGCCGCCAACAAACCTTTATGCTGCCATTACTTCGCGATGTTACTCAGCGCCTCCGAAGGTGTCAAGGCTGTGTACTTGTGGACCATAAACCGCTCGGCGACAGCGCCTTCCGCACAAGCCGCTACACCCATCAGCCTTCTAAACCTTAGACGTGGGGTCGCGAGGCAGGTTTCAGAAAAGTGTCGCGCCGAGGCGAGAGGACGGCGCGGTTTGAATGAGTTTCAGCGGCCAGATGTTTCCGCGTGAGGCAGGGCGAATCCGTACACGACGCCATCCACGGGAAACACAACGTACTGGCGTCCATCGAGTTCGTACGTCATCGGCCCGGTGCCGAAGGAGCCGCCGGGATACATGTGCCACAGGGCTTTTCCAGTGGAGGCGTCGAGCGCAACCAGGTTGCCGGACATGTCCGCGGTGAAAACGAGATGGCCGGCGGTGGAGAGGATGCCGGACTGACCGCCGCGGCCTTCGGTGTCAGCGGTCCAGCGAATTTTGCCGGTCTGCACGTCGATGGCTTTAAGCATCGATTTCGACCCAAGGAAGAAATCGCGGCCGGCCCAGCCTTCGGCGGATTTTCCAGGCATCGTGAGATAGAAGACGCCCATCGTTTCGCGCGAGTTGACGTAGAAGAGGCCGGTTTCGGGATCGTAGCTGGGCGCCTGCCAATTGGTGCCGACGCCCCCGGTGACGAGGACGCCGTCAGGCTTCGGCTCTTTGTCGGGGTTCGGGATGGGCTGGCCGCGGTCGTCATAACCCTTCACCCAGTTCGCGGGGACGAAGGCCTCGGAGATGAGCGCTTTTCCGTTGGTGCGGTCGAGGACGAAGAAGAGACCGTTCTTGTTGGCTTGCGCGAGCATCTTGCGTGGCTGGCCCTTGAACGTTCCGTCGAAAAGGACGGGCGTCATCACCGTGTCCCAATCGTGGCTGTCGTGCGGCGAGGACTGGAAATACCAGACGAGTTTCCCCGTGTCCGGATTGAGCGCGACGATCGAGCAGGTGTAGAGATTCGCGCCGGGGCGCGTGTCGCCATTTTCCACCGGATGCGGATTGCCCGTGCCCCAATAGAGCAAATTGAGTTCGGGATCGTAGGTGCCGGTGATCCAGGTCATGCCGCCGCCGCGCGTAACAACGTTGGTATCGTGCGGCCAGCTGTTCCACGCCACGGTGTCGTCCGGCTTGGGCATGGCGTCCCAGCGCCACTCGATCTTGCCGGTCATCGGATCGACAGAGAGGAGAAAACCCGGCAGGTCGGCCGTGTCGCCCGAAGTCCCGACGATAATATGGTCTCGAATCACCAGCGGCGCTACGCCGCCGAAGGCCTTCAACGCGGGATCGTCGACCTGAATCTGCCAGAGCATTTTCCCGTCTTTGGCGTCGAGGCAAAGGAGCTGCGCGTCCGGCGTGGTGAGGTACAGGCGGTCGTGCCACATGGCGAAGCCTTTGTTGCTGCCGCTGACAGCCATGCCGGGGCGCGCGAAATGCCAGACCTGGCGCCCGGTGCGCGCGTCGACGGCCCAGGCCTGATTCCCGCCGGAAATATAGAGGATGCCGTTCACTTCGAGTGGCATCGATTGAAGGCCGGTGGCGTGCGACTGAAATGCCCAGGCGAGAGAGAGCGAGCTGACGTTTTCCTTATTGATCTGCGTGAGTCGGCTGTAGCGGCGGCCGGTGTAATCGCCGTTGAAGGTGGGCCAGGTGTCCGTCGAGGGCTTCAACATTTTCCCGGGATCGAGGGCCTGGGCGCGCGAGATTGACGGCGCCAGCAAAATCAGAAACAAAATGAGGGCCGAGCGCTTCTTCACTTCAAAGTCTCCAGATACGTGAAGATATTGTGCATGTCTTCGCTGGTGTATTTGTCGAGCAGCGCGGCGTGCGCGGCGAGCGGATCGTGGACTTCGAGTTTCACGGCGCTCCGCGGCCAAGAATGATACCACCCGTCCTTGCCATTGATCGCCACGTTGAAGCCATCATTCAACAGGAGCGTTCCTTCGAACTTCTCGCCGGAAGGCAGCGTCACGATCGCAGTCGAAGGCGTGCCGGAAGGATAGAGGAAGCGGACCTCGAGATCGGGCGGCGTATATTTTTTCGCGATGCCGGCCAGGTCGCCCGTGGGCGAATGGCAGCCGGAGCATCCTCCCGCGCCGTTGAAATAGGCCTTGCCTGCTTCGACGGTTCCGGTGGCGAGGCGCTCGGCCGGAATGTCATTGGGGTACGGACCAAAGCGCGTGTGTAGGTCGAAAAGCGCGATCTGGGCGTTCAAAAATGCGACGAGGTCGGAAATTTGCGAATCGGTGAACGGAAACGGCGGCATGCCTTTATCCGCGCGGCCGCCGGTGACGACGGGGCCGATCAGGTCGCCATTCTTGTCGTGGCGCACGAGCGACGAGCGGATGAGGTCGGGGCCGCGCCCGCCGGTGGCGTCTTCTGCGTGGCAGGCCGCGCAATTCTGCTTGAACGCGGCGCGCCCGCGGTCGGCCGCCGCAGCTTGTGCAGCCGCCTGCGCGGCGTTGCCTGCTCCCGGGCCGCCGGGTCTGGCCGCACCCGCGGGTGGCGCCGCTTCCTGAGCCGAAAGCGCAAACGCAACAGCAAGGATTGCACAAGCAATGAGCGCGGATTTCTTCACGTGAATCCCCCCAATCGGCGCACACACACTAAACCGCATAGACGCACAGCGTCAACGCCCGGTTTCTCTGAATTGCGAACCGCGGTTAGCGTCCTGCCTTCGTGAGCGTCGCACCCGTGACCTTTTTCGTCTGGTGCGCCCAGTTCGGCCCTGGATAGCTGAACAGCAGATCGTATCCGGGCGAGCCGCCCGCCACGAAAATGTGGAAGTCGTCCGGACTCTGGACGATCGGCACACGTCCGCCGGGCTTCAGGTTGTCTTTGAACATCTGCGCGTGCTCGGGGCTGATGCGGCCGTCCGCGATCGCCTCCTGTGTGAGCTTGACGGTCGCCGGACTGAGCTTCTCGAACGGCAGGCGCGACTTTTCGAACATATACGCCTGCAAACTCTTTCGAGTGTACCCGGCGCTCGCCAAATCGACGGCGCAGTCCGGAATCAGCACGATGACGAACGTTTGCGAGTGGAACCACCCGAATCCGCCGCCTCCGCTGATCCGCGCAATCATCTGGTCGATTACTCCCTGCCCCGTCCACGGCGCAACTGCTCCGCCGCCGAGCACGACAGGATTCCCAGACGTGGCCACTGTGACCGTGCTGTCCTCGGGTTTGTAGCCGAGGCTCACCGCGTAAGGCTCCCACGGACTCTTTTCGTTGTCCTCGGCAAACGTAAAGAACGTGTACGCCTCGAGCCGGCCCGTGAGCGCCATATCATTCACCTGCGGCCACGTCTGACCGATGTTCAGGAGCGACATCCGCAGTGCGCGACCAACCGTGCTATTCGCGCGGAAGCCGTGGCCCAGCATGCCGATGCCTGAATTGAATCCGAGTTCCTTGCCGAGCGGACCGCTCACGATCACAAGCGGAGTGAACGATCCCGTGGAAGCCTGCACGTGCGTGAGATCGTAGTGCTTGTCAATAAAGCCGTCCATGGCGGCAAGAATCACAGGAAAATATTCCGGCTTGGCTCCCGCCATCACGGAATTCACGGCGATTTTTTCAATCGTCGCGGTTCCCTGCTTTGGAGCCACTTGCCCGATGACCTCCTGTGGAGAGCGCGTCGTCGCGGCCAGCATTGCCTTCACGAGCTTCGGTGTCGGCGGAACGATCGGCAGGCCGTCAGCCCAGTGGCTATCGAGGAACAGGTCGTTCACCTTCTGATATGCGTCCTGATAGTCCTTGCCGGTTACCTTGATGTTGGCGCTTTCGAGTTGCTTCTGCACTTGCGAAGGATGGGCTTCCTCGGCCGTGAGCGGACGCACCAAATCATCGACGATGGCGGCGAACGCCGCTGTTGCGATGGGCTTCAGTTCGTCCTGGCTCGCGCGCGAGCGATAATAGGTGTCGGCGGGCAGGGCCACCATGCGGAGCGACGGCATCCCGCGATCTTTCACCGCGGACTTCGCGTCGTCTAGAAATTCGCTTGTCGTGAGATAAACACCGGGCATTGCTGCTTTTTCGATTTCGATTGAGTCGTGGGAACCCCACCACGTGCAGCTCCCTCAATCACCGACGCCGAAAATGAAGAGATCGCCCTGCTGCGCAACTGTGGGATACCACTTGGGCATGTCCGTGATGGTCTGCGCCGCCGGCTTCGGATACATCACGATCGTGGCCGTCGGATACTTCTGCTTCAGCATCGCCGCCAGCACATCCAGAAAATTGTTGGCGCCGAATTTGCCGTTATCGACCAGCACGATTTTTTTGCCGGCCAGATCGGGTACGCGCGGATTGATGCCGATCGTCGGTGGCGGAGGAATTTCGCCCCGCGGATTCATCACCTCGAGCGTCACCTGAGCGCACGCCGCGCCCGCCGAACACAGTGCCGCGATCAGCAGCGCCGCGCCCAGCAGCCAGTTCATTCGCTTCTTCATCGTTTCACCTCACCTACTGCAACGACGACTCACGATAGACACGCGGGAACCGAATGTCAATTCGTCCGCCTGCGTGCCGTTCGCTTGGTTCCTTCATTGCTTCGTGTCGGACCAGCCGGACGTGGCGCCGTAGGGCAGCGTGACCATCACCGCTACGACATCGTGAAGTTTGCCGTTCTCGACCTTGAATAGCTCTGCCACCTCTTCGCTGAACGGCCTCGTCGCCGCGGCGGATTCATCCATCTTCCCCACTCCGGGAACCTCGACCGACTTGATCGTGCCCGGCGTATTGAACATGAACACGCCCAGCACCAATCCCTTTTGCTCGTCCACGGTGACGTACCGCCGGGGCCGAATCGGCGTGATGTACTCGAAGATGTGCGTATCCAACTGCTTCTCGCAGTCGAGCTGCCCGAGCTTCGATCCCGCGAAATTCGACGGGCAGGTCTGCGTCCCGTTCTCAATTCGCGTCACGTCCTTGTCGAAATTGGCGATCTTGCCGCTGCTCTTCTCGATCGCTTCGAAATAGAGGTCCGCCGCGTCGGTTAATTGCTGCCGCGTCGGATGATCCGACGGATCGAGATCCGCGAGGAGCGCCGGCTTCGGTTCCGTCAGATTTTCTGGACGCGTAAACCCGCCGCGGGTTTCCTGTCGCGTGAGGATCACTTCCATCTCGCTGATCTTTTTGTCCACCACCTTTACCCTTGCCACAACGATCCCGCCCATGCCCCCTTCATCCGTAGTGCCGACGAAACTGACTTGCCCGGCCTTCGGATCGTCCATAAAAAGCTGGTAGCTTCCGAAGCCGTCGAGCGTGCCCCACAGCCCGTCCCCTATCTTCAGCTCCTGGCCGTTCTCCGTATAGCGCGCGTTTGGCGCAAGCGGCAAGCGTGACGGATCGTGCTCGAGCAGCGCCGCACGGAATCTGTTCATAAAACCGTTCAGGCATTTGCGGTCGCAGTCTCCACTGCCTGCCGCGGGTGGCGGCGTTGGCGGCGTCACAGCCCATGACGCACGAGCCGTCGCACTGCCCGGTCCCCATCCCGGCTTCAACCCGTACTGCGCCTGCGTCGGCACGCCTTGAATGAACCGGATTTTGCCCTTCTCGATCTTGAACACGACGCCGATTTCCCACGTGAATGGATGCCGGAGCGATTCCGGCCACACGCTGCCGTCATTCAGCGTGAGCGTTTTCACCGTGCCGTTATGATCGAAGAAAACGAAGGCGAAAACGAGCCCGCGCTCGCGGTCCACAACCATGAATCGCCGATCGCGAATCCGCGTGACGAATTTGAAGAAACCCGTCTTGAACTGCGCTTCGCAACCCATGCTGAAAATCGGATAGCTGTACGGCCGTGGCGCATCGAGCGCCGGATTGTTCGTCGTCTGCGTGCCGCCCTCGATTCGGTTGCAATCCGCCGTGAACGGATAGACGCCTTTGCCGTCACCCCTTTCGAGGCCGGAGAAATACATGTTCGATATCTTGACGAGCTCCGCGGGCGTCTCGCGCTCCGCCGCCGGAATTTCCTGGGTGAGAACGGGATCCGGCGTGCCGATCTTGTCGAGAGCCGTCGCGCCCGGGATGTCCCTGTTCACGATCGTTTCGATTTCCGTGATCTTCTGGTCCTGCACCTTCAAGCGAAGTACGAGGATCGCGGGCCGATCCCATTCCTTCACCACGCCTATAAATCCGACTTGGCCGGCGGCGGGATCGTCCGTGTACAGCCGGAACGTGCCGAGGCCGTTCGCGGTGCCCCACAATCCCTCGCCAAGCCTCAGCAGCGTTCCGTTTTCCGTGAAACGCACCGTGCTCGCCGCCGGCAGGCGCGATGCGTCGCGCGCGACCAGCGCCGTCAAATACTGATCGACGAAACCGTCCAGGCACGCGCGGTCGCACTTAGGCGCAGCGGCGCTCTGAACCTGATTACCCGCCGCAGCGGCCCCGCTCGGCAGAACCGCGATCGCGCCGGCCAAGGCGAGCGCCATCGCAGCTAGAATTGAAAATCGCAGCAATCTTGTTTGCATTGTTTTCCCCGTCACGCATGACGTCGATGAATACGAATCAAGAAGAAGCGGTTTCCTGTGGTGCGCAATGCCGGACGATTCCCGGCTACGGCAACCCGAACACAAAATACGTCGTGCCCGCCGTCACGAACACATACTGCTTGCCATCGACCGCATACGTCACCGGATTCGACCGCAGCGAAGATCCCAGATAAATTTCCCAGAGCGGTTTTCCGGATTCGGCGTCGAGCGCAAAGAAATTGCCCTCATCGGTCCCGGAAAAAACCAGCCCGCCCGCAGTCGCGAGCGTGCCCACCCAGGACGGCGAGTGCAGCCGGAACTCCCACTTCATTTTCCCGGTGGTCGCTTCGAGCGCACGGATCGCCCCGTAGGCATCGTCGCCGCTCAAGGCGCGTTCGCCTCCCGCACCCATCGGAAATTTCCCCATCTCCCACTTGGTGGAGGTTCCTTTGACGAAGTAGGAGCCCATTTCGCGCGTGTCCACATAGAAGAGCTTCGTCAGGGGGCTATAGGAATTGCTGGTCCAATTGATTGCTCCAGTGATACTTGGGAATACCAAGTTTCCTTCGGGGCTTGGACCCGTGTCGGGCAGCACGATCGGCTGGCCTTTCGCGTCGAGTCCCTTCGCCCAGGTCTGCTTTGCATACGGCATGCCCGTGATGAACTCGCCCGACTCCCGGTCGAGCACGTAATAAAATGCGTTGCGGTTCGCGAAGCCCACCAGCTTCCGCGGCTTGCCATTGATGACGTCGTCAAAAAGCACCGGTGGCTCCGACGCGTCCCAATCGTGCGTCTCGTGCGGCGAAAACTGAAAATACCATTTCACTTTTCCTGCGTCGGGATCAATGGCCAGCAGTGCGCAAGTATAGAGGTTTGCACCCGGGCGCTCGTCGCCATTCCAATCCGGAGCGGGATTCCCGGTGCCCCAATACACGAGGTTCAACTTGGGGTCGTAGGCGGCGGCATTCCATGTGGTGCCGCCGGCCGGGACGGAATTGCCCCACGTTTCTGAGCCGGGCTCGCCCTGTAAAGGAACGGTCCAGATGCGCCAGAGGCGCTTGCCGGTTTTCGCATCGTAGCAATCGAGCAGGCCGCGGACGGCGGCTTCGCTGCCGCCGGTGCCGATCATCACTTTGCCGTCGATCGCAAGCGGCGGCCCGGTGATGGCGTAGCCTAATTTATTGTCCGCGACGACCGTGTTCCAGAGCACCGCGCCAGATTTCGCATCGAGCGCCACGAGATGTGCGTCGAGCGTCGCGACGTACACGCGATTGTCCATCACAGCAACGCCGCGATTCGTTTGGAAAAGTCCGATTGCGACGACGTTGTGCATAACCGGTGACCAAGTCCACAGCTTCGCGCCGTTGTGCGCGTCGAGAGCCGTCACCGTGCTCGGCGGCTCGGTGACGTACATAATCCCATCGACGATGATCGGCGAAGTTTCCACGTTTCCCGCTGGTCGGCTCGGCTGATATGCCCATGCGAGTTTCAGACCGCCGACGTTTTGCGGTGTGAGTTGCTTGAGGCCCGAGAAGCGCTGGTCGTAGTAGTTGCCGCCATAGGTGAGCCAGTTCGCCGGCTCGCTATCGGATTTCACGATGCGCTCGTACGGCACCGGAGTTTGAGCGAGCGAAATCGCCGGAACGACTAGCGAAAGTAGAATCAAAGCGTATCGGATGGCCCTCATGGCGTTGGCGTGCCTTTCAAGCTGGCAAGATATGCGACCAGATCATCGAGCTGCGTGTCCGAAAGCGTGCCCTTGAAACTCGGCATCACGCTGCGCCCGGGCAATTTTTCTAGCTTTTGCAGGTCGAGCTTCTTGAAGCCGTGGAATTTGCCCGCCGCGTCCTTGATCTCGATGGTGAAGGAATCCTCGTATACGCGTGTGCCTTCAAAGGAGTGTCCGTCTTTGGTGACGACATGGACGAAGAGAAATTGCGTGAAACGCCCGCGCTCCATCGCACCGGCTTCTTTCGGCAGGATCGCGCCGGGAGTCAGTAATGTGGCGCGCAGGTAACTCGGGCCGCGCATCGAACCAACGCGTGTCAGCTCAGGACCGACGCCGCCGCCACTGCCATCAACGATGTGGCAACCGGTGCATCCGCTGGATTCGTAAACGGCTTTCCCTTTTCCTGGATCGCCCTTGGCAACCTCGGCATCCGCTGTGCGCCCCAACGTTCGCAAATAGCCTACGACCTGCCCCGTCTCATCCACGCTCAGCGATCCGAATCCGTTCATCCCCGTGCCTGGGATTCCGCCGCGAATAATATTGCCAACCGCTTCGTCACCCAGTCTCTCTGCCACTCCCTGGAGGCTCGGACCATCACTGCCGCCCCCATCCAGCCCGTGGCATTTCGAACAAGTCGCTTCGTAGAGCACTTTGCCGGCGGCGATGTCTGCGGGAGAGGTTTTTGCGACGACGGGCGTCGGATCGCGTGGGACTTGCGCCTCAAGCGTGATCCGGCCAAGGCCCGGCAATGCCAGCATCACTGCAGCCACGCACAGTGGCCGGATCGCGCTCATTCGCATTCCCCCCGTACGATCTACCCTTTATTCGGAGCGGATTATTACACCGAAATATTTGCTGTCAAGCTTTCCAGTGCACAGGTAACGATTCAGTTTCCGATTGCGCGACTTATCGGGCGCAATCGATAGAGCTGAAGCTCAGTGGTCATCCGGAGGCGCTCTGCCCTCGGATGTGGTTTAGGCTTTATGTTCGATCATCAGAAGATTTGCGGGGAAGTCGGCGTTGATCTTTAGGGACTCTTGGGTCCTGGCTCTGGGTTCTTGGGTGCTGGGCGCAAACGTGAGACGCAAACTCCTTGGCGCGCTGGCGTTCGAAGTTCTCCTTCATCTCGTCCAGAGAGGTACCACGCGGCGGCCCCGAAGGGTTGAATGCCCATGCGCATTCAGAGCACACCCAACCCTCGCTGTGCACGGATCTGACCCAAATCATTTTCCTCATGGGCGCCCTTCGGACGTAGAACTTCCCTCTCGCTTCAGAGGTCCCGCTACGGCAGGGCGTTCCAGCCCCGGGACTGCAGACAGCAATTTCTCCTGCATTCTGGCGAGCGCCGCTGCCTGCTGGAGAACTGCTTCGACCACTTCAATTGGAACTTGCTCGAAATGTGTTTGCTTGTTTCGCATCGCAGCCGCTCCCTTGGCTGCACGTACGGTAACAATCTGCGAGTTATACGGGGAGAATCTTCAATAATTCTGCTGATTAACGTAGGTTTCCTTAAGGGAAGGTGAGTGGCGTTAACGCAACCGAGTCAGTTTCCGTTCGATGGCACCCGCTTAAGAGGGTAGGTGTATGTCTTCATATTTCTGCTGTACGTGGTACTACGTCTATGATACTAATACGCTGCGTTAGTTATACGTTTGCGGTGGGGGAGGAGCACATTGAAAACGAACCGGGTCGCATCCCACTTCAGGACGTTGGACTTGGGGGAGGTTCCTCGTTCACGAAACGGCAAACACAAGCTGATTGTGTCCCTGATTCTTCGCGATCTCGACCAGCTCAGGGACGGCGCCGCCCTCAGGGTGCCTTTGGACGAACTGGGAGACACCAAGGAAAACGTCCGTTCCGCGTTGAACCGCGCCGCGCGAAACGCCAAGCGGAATGTCGCGACAGCCACGGATAAGAACTTCTTGTACGTTTGGAACTCAGAGAAAGCCTGATAATCGCGTTTACCGGGAGTTGGCCTGCGTCCGCCGCTCCTCTAATTCCATTGAACTGCTTCACTAAGGAGCAAGTCTTCGCGGTGTCAGGGTAGGCCGAGGCTGCCGTAGGCACGCGGATTCGTGACGATGCCCCACGGCGTCTGGAATCCGCCGATCACGGTGATCGTCTGATAGGAATTCGCATCGATCACATAGATATTGTTCGACCGCCCGCAGGCGAGCAGCAGCTTCGAATCGTCCGGCGTGAACGTGAAATGCCAGCAGCGTTGCCCGACCGGAGTTTCCCCCAGCAGTTGCAGCGAATTCGCCGAATACACTTGCAGCTTCCGTGCTGCCGCTGCCATGACGAAAATCCGCTTCCCCTGCCGGTCGAACGCCAATCCGTACGGCTTCGCCGCCGTCGCCACCGAATGCGTCACGTTGAAATTCTGATCGAGCGTGAGCAGCGTGCCCGATCCCTCCATCGTGACCGCATACGAATCGCCTTCTGGCGACACTTTGATTCCGCGCGGGCGTTTGCCGTATGCCTTCAGGTCGATCTCTTTCGATTTCGCGCCGCTCTCGACTTCATACACGCCCAGGGTGTTCTGCGCTTCGTTCGCCACAATCAGCGACTTGCCGTCCGGCGTGAATTCGAGGCCCTCCGTTTCCTTCCCCGCGACAAAACTCTTCACGCGCGACCAATCTGCCACATTGAATTCCATGATCTGCGCGGGCGGTTCATTCGTGTCTTCTTGTTCCTCGCCGATGGCAGTTTCCTTCGGCGGCCCGGCCGACGAACCCGGCTCGCACGAAACGAACAGATGCTGGCCGCTCGGGTCGATCTTGATGAATTCCGGATTGTCGCCCACCGGAACTCGCCGCACCACGCGCAGCCTCCGCGTATCGAACAGGGCCGCGTCGGCGGTGTCCTTATCCGCGGTGACGAGATATCTGCCATCAAACGTGAGCCCGATTCCGCGCGGCGCCACGTCCTTGGGTTGGACCCGCTTGACGACCTTCAGCGAGTTCAGGTCGATTTCGGATATTCCGCCGTCTTCTTCGCTCACGTACGCGACATTCGTCGGAGTCCTTTCATAGCGCAGCAGCGCCAAAGCTCCGGCCACCAGCAACGCGACAATCACCACCGCCCAAATTGCATATTTACGCAAGCTCATCCGTCCGCCCTTCGAGGCCGCTTCCAAACGTTCGGCGAATCACAAATCGCCGGCCAGACTATGTGACGCGAATTCGATGCCCAAAGGTACTTCCCGGCAGGCCCAGCCACATCTACATCATCGTGCTGAGTTTCACTTCCATCCAGCCCGTTCCCTTTTTTACTTCGAGCTTGTCCACAAGGATCGAGCCGTTCCGCAATTTCCCCGTGACGCGAATCGTCTGCCCGACGTAGTCCGCCATGTCGGGCGACGGCGCGAGCAGTACGAAAAACTTCTTGTCCGCCGTCACGATTCCCCCGGGCCGTCCCATTTTGAGGCACGCCGTCCCGCAGCTCTTCATGCCCATATGATCGTTTCCGGACTGCGCGCTGTCCGTCGTGTAGCAGCTCGCGTCCACCAGCGACCCGGTCCAAACCTGATTCTGCTCCGCGCCAAAAGTCCGCGCCGCGCCCGCCAGCAGGACGCACACCGCCAAAATGCGCGCGATTTTCATTCGGCACCTCCTCGATTCTCTCCCCGCAATCTCAGCCGCCAGGTTTCTAAACCGCTCTCCGCGAACCCGGCAGAACCGCCGCTAGCTCGACCAGACTGTCGAGCATGATGTCCGGCGGATGCGCGCGCAGCCCTTCGAGGTCGAGGCCGTAGCTCACGCCGCACGCCCACGTGCCCGCATTGCGCGCCGTCCGTACGTCCACGGCCGAATCGCCCACGATCATGGCTTCTCTCGGCGACGCCGCCAGATCGCGCAGCAGGACGTTCGCTCCCTCCGGATCGGGCTTCTTCGTCGCAAAACTGTTCCCGCCATACACATACTTGAAAAAGCGCGCGATGCCCAGCCCGGCGAGAATCTCCTTGCTGAACCTCACCGGCTTGTTCGTCAGCACCGCCATCGCCACGGCCATCGGATGTCCCGCGATTAATTCCAGGCCCTCGCGCACTCCGGGGTACATCACCGTGTTGTCCAGCATGTGCGCGCGATAATAGGAAAGAAAAAAGCGCAGGCCCTCTTCGACCTCGGCGTCCGTGACGCCCTCACCGAGCGCCTTCTGCACGAGCACCGACGCGCCGTTGCCGACGTAGCTGTAGATCGTCTCGTGCGGCAGCGACGGGCGGCCCATGTGCGCGACCGTCGCGCTCACCGAGTGCGCCAGATCGAGCTTCGAATCGATCAGCGTTCCGTCCAGATCGAAAATCAGCGCCCGCACGCCTGCAAACTTGCCGTTTCTGTTGTTTGAGCCGTCGTCCATTCTCGCCGCCGCCGCGTCAATTTTCCATTGTAAGCGGCGCTCGGATTCGTGTCACGCCACAACCTCTTGCCCACTTCTGCGCGCTTCTCTGCGCCTTTTGCCCTGAGTTCTGTGGCCAAGGGGACGGTGAGTCCGGCCTCTTTCTCCGGCGGCTCCCCGTTACCGAAATGAAAACTCGCGCCACGCTTTTTCGCCTGCGCCGCGCTCGCCCCGCTATTGTTGGCAGACGGGCGCAAGCCCCGCAATCACTTGGGAGATTGCCTTGAGCCGAATCTGGGAGGCTTTGAAGCAAGCGGAGCGTCAGAGGTCACGCGCGGACGATCGCGGCTCCGCACCCGATCGCCTGAGAGGCAGCGCGAGCGCTGACTCCGACCGCCGCAAGGATTTGCGCCACGCGTTCGACGCCACGCTTCTCGTCTACGGCTCCGATTCGGACAAGCAGCCCTTCCACGAAGAAGTCGATGCCATCGACGCCAATGACGACGGCTGCCTCCTCGCCCTCGAGACCCACGTCTCGCGCGGCCAGAAGTTGTTTCTCACCAACATGCGCACCCAGGCCGAGCAGGAGTGCCGCGTGGTCCACATCGGGAAACGCATCAATGGCAAGTCGCGCGTCGGCGTAGCCTTCCCTTCGCCCACGCCCGATTTCTGGCGCCGCCCGTAGCGTTCCCCTCCGGAACTATCACCGCCGCTTCCTAAGCGCGAGCTACCGGATTCAACGGCTATGCTTTGGCGCACGCCCGCGTCGCTGTTACAATCATTCGTTTCGGCAGCGCCCACAATTTCATCCCGAGGCCCTCATGGCTGACATCCACCCATTTCGCGCATACCGCTACGATACGAGCCGCGTCGCTCCGCAGGACGTGCTCACGCAGCCCTACGACAAAATCACCCACGAGATGCAGGATCGCTACTACGCGGCAAGCCCCTACAACCTGATCGCCGTCGAAAAGGGCCGCGTCTCGCCGGACGACTCGCCCCACAATAACGTGTACACGCGCGCCGCTCGCAAAATCGACGAATGGATCGCCGCGCGCATTCTCGTGCAGGACGCAGCGCCAGCCATTTACGTCTACTCGCAGGAATTCGAAGTCCCCGGCACGCACACGCGCCTCACGCGCATCGGCTTCATCGCCCTCGCGCGCATCGAGGACTACGACGCGCAGGTCGTCTTCCGCCACGAACGCACGCTCTCGGCGCCCAAGGCCGACCGCATCGAGCTGCTCCGCCGCACCCGCGCGCAAACCGGCCAGCTTTTTCTTCTCTACGACGATCCCGCGCGCCAGATCGACTCCCGCCTCGAAAAGGCCGCGGCCGAAACGCCCACGGTCGAGCTGCGCGATGAATTCGGAGTCACGCACCGCCTCTGGCCCGTGTCCGATCCCGCGTTCGTCGCGCACATTCAGAAAGCCATGGCGAACAAGAAACTCGTCATCGCCGACGGCCACCACCGCTACGAAACGGCGCTGAACTATCGCAACGAATGCCGCGTCAGCGCCGGCAAGACCGATCCGCTCGCTGCGTCCGAATTCGCGATGGCCACGTTCATCAACACGCACTCGAGGGGCCTCACGATTCTGCCCACGCACCGTCTCGTGACGAATCTCCCGAATTTCGATTTCGATGCATTTCGCAAGAAACTCGCGCCGGTGTTCGACTGGTATTCCTATCCCTTCGCAAACGCCGAAGAGCGCCCCGGCGCTTTCGCCGAGTTCCGCAAGGATCTCGAAAAGCTGAATCACGGCCTCCGCGCCATCGGCGCCTATCCGCGCGGAAGCGATTCCGGCGCCGGCGCGTTTTATCTCTTCGTACTGCGCCGTTCAGCGCATCTCGAAGATCTCTTGCCCGATATGTCCGAAGCGCAGCGCGGCCTCGACGTCGTCCTGCTGCACCGCCTGATTCTCGAAAAAGGACTGGGGATTACGGCCGAAGCGGTCGCGGGCGAAAAATATCTCAGCTACGAGCGGGAGATTGACGCCGCGTTCGCGTCCGTCGATCGCGGCGCGGCGCAAATTGCGTTTCTTCTGAACCCGGTGCGCATCGACCAGGTCACGAAGATCGCGCTCGGCGGCGACGTGCTTCCGCAAAAATCCACGGACTTCTACCCGAAGCTCTTGAGCGGAATCGCGGTGTATCGCGTCGAAGGGCATATCGGCGCGTAAAGTCGCTGCAGGTTTGAGGGCGAATCGGGAAGATATAACGCGACAGCTTAAAGCGCAGGGCGCGCGTCGGACATAACGCGCGCCCGCTTTCAAGCGGAACAATACCGCTGGTATTTGAACCCTACTTCGGGAAGCTCTGAATGGCCGCAGCTTCCGTGTCGTAGGTGTCAAACACCGTCATCAGCTTCGTCACCTGCAGCACTTCTTTGAATTTCGTGCCCAGGCTCACGAGTTTCAACATCGCGCCCTGTGAACGCGCGCTGTGAAACGTGGCTACCAGCGTGCCCAGCCCGGCGCTGTCGATGTAGCTGACTTGCGCGAGATTCAGGATGATCTTCTTCTTTCCCGCCGCCAGCAGGCTCTTCACTTTCTCGCGGAACGAGTTGCTCTCCTCGCCCAGCACGATGCGTCCCTCGATATCGAGGACGCTCACTCCACTCACATCCCGTTCCGTCATTCGCAGTGCCACGTTCGCGCCTCCTGGAGTTGTCGAAATCCTTCTTGTGATTACCTTCTGAAAAAGCAGCCACCCAGGCTGCGATCGGCCGTGCTGCTAACTAGTAAAAGTCCGAGCAGGACATGTAATAGCCGCAATCCGGGCAGATCAGCTTGCAGCTACGCGACGCAAGACGCGTCGAGCAGCGCGGGCAGTAGCTCATCGCCAATTCCGGCTGTCCGCTTGCCCCGCGAGCCGCCTTCTTCACATTCTCGGGCGGCCCCGCCGCATTTCCCGGCGCGGCGACCCCATCTGACTGCGCCACTCCCGCTCCTTAAGAACGAAGGTTATAGCACATCCCGGCAATCGGGAAAAGCAAAGGCCGTTGCCGCGCCGTGTTTTTTCCTGGTCATGCTGGACATAGGGCGGGCAGGGCTTGATCGAGCGCTCAGAGCGCAAACGCTTGTGCAACCGTGCGCCGGTCCACGGCGTCTCATTTATAGTAGAAGCGAGGCGGCCATGAAACACAGACGCCAGTTCGTACCAGCCTCAGCGGTCTTATTCGTCCTCTCCCTTTTCCTTATTGCGCCCTCGCTCACGCACGCCCAGCGAGCCGGGCATTTCGCCGCGTCAACGCCGATGGTGATGGCGCGCCGCGGCGCGATGCAGCCCGCGTCTCACCGCAGCAGGAGTTCGAACCCAACAGCCGCGGGCGCTTTCTCAAATGGTTTCGGCTTCTTCGGTGGGTCGCCCTTCTTTCTGAGCCCATCGGACCCTGGCATCGCATTTGCTCCCGGCCTCGGCAATCAAGACTTCGGAATCAAGGCCCTGATCGACCCCGCCACGGAATGGCGGATCGCGCTAGCTGAGCGTTTTCGTAGAAGGGGCATAGGCTTCGCCGGCTCCGGGTACTATCTGCTCGACGGCGGTGGCGCGTACGAGGTTCCCGTCCAATCCGACGAATCCGAGCAGCCCGCGCCGCAGCCGCAGATCATCGTCGTGCAGGCCGCGCCTCCCGCGCAGCAGGCCGCCGAGCAAGCTTTTGTACCCGCGCCCGAACCGCAGCCGCCGCTGCCGGATGTCGGCCAGTTCACGCTCGTGCTTCGCAATGGAACCCAGATTCAAGCGGTCGCCTTTACCCGCGCGAACGACCGCATCATTTACATCACGTCCGACGGCAGCCGCCGCACCATCGCCGTCGCGGATCTGAACTCGGACGAAACGCTGCGCATCAATCAGGAGCGCGGCACGCCCCTCCAGCTTCCGCTGTAATTTCCACGCCCTCGCCGCGCCAAGACCAGGTTGTCATTCTGAGCGGAGCGGCCGGACTTTTTTCTTCGTCCCGCTCTTGCGGGACGTCCCGCCACGCAGTCGAAGAATCTCTCTTCAGCGTCACCAACCGCGGAAACATCAGCAGAGCCAGATCGCCTGTACTCATGCCAAAGAACACCGCAAGTCAGTGCTGATGCACCAACTCATCGCCACCGAACCACGAGCACCGCTCCGATTGCCGCGAAAATCCCCGCGTACAAGAATCCCGCCGCGGGGCTGACGCTCGACCACAGCGCACCCACGGCAACGCTCGACACGAGATCGCCCACGCCATTCACCGTCGCGAGCACGCCGAATCCCGATCCGCGAATCGCCTGCGGCAGCAGTTCCGCCGCCGCCGATTTCTCGAGCGACTGCTGAAACGCGTCGTGCAGCCCCGCAAGCCCGAACAGCACAACCAGCACCGGCAGCGTCGGCCGTTCGAGTATGAATCCCGCATACGTCGCGACGCCGATCAAGTAACCCAATCCAAGCAGCGCGCGCTTTCCGATCCGGTCGCCCAGCGCGCCCGCCGGATACGACGCCGCCGCGTCGATCACGTTGTGAAAGGTGTAGAGCGCGACCGAAATTGCCGCCGCCCGCCCCACGCCGAACTGCGGCGTGAGAATCTGCCCCGCTCGCAGAATCAGCAGCGTCGGCGCAAAATCTCCAACGCCGTGCGAAAAAACCCCCGCGAGAAAATGCCAATAGCTTTTGGGAAGTTGCGCGAGGCTCGACGCAAAACTCGACGGGGCACCTGACGCGTGATGGCCCTCGGCTACCCTGGCCCTCGGCGCCCAGATCGCAAACGCGACCGCGGCGGTCAGTCCGGGCAGCAAGGTCCAGCGCAGCACGCCGCGCGTCCCTAAAACTGCCAGCAGCGCAGCCGCGCAGAGCGGTCCTAACACCGCGCCCAGCGTGTCCATCGCGCGCTCGAAACCGAACGCGCGGCCCATCTGCTCCGGCGCCACACAGTCCGCCAGCAGCGCATCGCGCGACGGACCTCGGCTGCCGCGCCCCACCCATCCGAACGCGCGCAGCACCAGCACCGCGGGCCAGCTCTGCGCGAACGCGTAGCCGAACGTCGTGATCGCCGTCGCGAAGTAGCCGACAATTCCCGTCGGCCTCCTCCATCTCGAACGGTCCGCGACGAATCCGCCCGCGAGTTTCGCAAAACTCGAAAGCCCGTCGGACACGCCTTCGATCACGCCCAGCGCCACCGCTGGCGCGCCCAGACTTGCAAGAAACGCGGGCAGAATCGCCGTCGCCGCTTCGTGCCCCCAGTCGGAGAACAGGCTCGCGAGGCCGATCCCGAAAACGCCGCGCGTGAGCCAGCGCTTCGACGGCGTCGATGAATTGCCCTGTTCGCTCATTGCGAAAAACAGTCTGCCCGCACACCCCTCCCCGGTCAACACCACCGAGGCACTGCCACTGCGCGGTCATCCCGAACCCGGTCTCATTCTGACCGGTGTGAGGGATCTGCTGTTCCGGCTCACATCCTCGGCTTCGCGCTAAGCATTCGTCACCGAGCGCCGACCGAGGTGGTTTTCGTAGGGGCGCAGCACGCTGCGCCCGGCGCACATATTTGGCAAAATTCCGCCCATCCATCTCGATCTCACGCCCAACTCCCTCTCCATGTAGAATCAACGCCATGCGAGCAGTGATCCAGCGCGTCAGCCGGGCGCGCGTCATCGTCGACGGCCGCGTAACCGGCGAAATCGAAGCCGGACTCGTCGTCCTCATCGCCGTCGGCCGAGGAGACTCCGCATCCACCGCCGCTGCGATGGCCGAAAAAATCGTCCATCTCCGCATCTTCAACGACGATCAGGGCAAGATGAACCGCTCTCTTCTCGACGCCGGTGGCGCGGTGCTCGCCATCTCGCAATTCACGATCTACGGCGACGCTCGCGGTGGACGCCGCCCGAGTTTCGTCCAGGCCGCTCCGCCGGAACAGGGCAAGGCTCTCTACGAGGAATTCGTCCGCGCGCTCCAGGCGCTCGGCGTGCGCGTTGAAACCGGCGTCTTTCAGGCGCACATGTCCGTCGAACTCGCGAACGACGGTCCGGTCACCATTCTCCTCGACTCAGACAAGACTTTTTGAGCCCCCTCGACCGCTTGCCACGCCCGGCCGCGTGCCGTAGGCTTTAAGGGGGCCATCCGATGAACGAAGTAAAGCGAATCCTCGACCAAATGGACCGCGCCTTCACCGGCGACGCCTGGCACGGCCCGCCGCTCATGCAGCTTCTGAACGGCGTCTCCGCCGAGGACGCGTCGAAGCATCCGGTGCGCGGCGCGCACTCGATCTGGGAAATCGTGCACCACATTTCCGCGTGGAACTCCGTCGTCAACCGCAGGCTCGGAGGAGAAGACGTCACAATCACGCACGAGCACGATTGGCCGCCCGTCTGGGAAGTGAACGAAGTCGCCTGGAAGCATGCGCTCGACGCGCTGTCCGAAAGCCGCGCCCGTTTGCGCAAGTCCGTCGCCGCGCTGAAGGATTCCGAACTCGATCATCCTCCGGCGGGCACAAAAGAATCGCGCTACGTGACGCTGCACGGCATCGTGCAGCACGACCTCTATCACGCAGGCCAGATCGCCATTTTGAAAAAAACGCTGCCGTGAAGGGACCCGGCCGTTGCGACTGATCGCTCGCTCGGACGCACTCGCGGAATTCGTTTATTTGATTGTGATCGCCTGCTGGCTCGGCTTTGGCGCCATCGTCGTCATCGGAAAGAGGGGCGCCGCGCGGGGCGCGGCACGGCGCGACATAAGGTCCACGATTGGAATGTTGTTGCAGGCTGCCGGCTACGCGATCTGCTTCGGATTCGTCCGCATGTATTTCTCGCCGTTCCTCCCGATGGCAAAACTGGCGGAAGCGATCCTCGCCGCGTTCACCGCGCTCCTCGCCTTGGGTTCCACATGGTTCTGCTACGCCGCTGCGCGTACGCTCGGCAAGCAGTGGGCGCTCATGGCGCGCGTCATAGAAGGACACGAACTCGTCACCCAAGGCCCCTACGCCGTCGTTCGCAATCCGATCTATCTCGCGATGTTCGGCATGTTGATCGCTTCGGGACTCGCGGTCAGCCGCTGGCAGGCATTGCTCGCCGCCATCGTAGTGTTTCTCTTCGGCACCGCGATCCGCATTCGAACGGAAGAGGCGCTCCTCCGCGAAGCCTTCGGCGCGAAATTCGATGACTACGCCCGCCGCGTCCCCGCGTTTTTCCCGCGCCTGATGCGATAGGCCGACGTAACCCGCACAAATCCCCGCGCGTCTCACAGTTATTACTGCTAATATGCTCCGCGACTTTTGGGAGGGGGGACCTCTTGATGCGTTCTACATGGATGATCTGCACCGGCCTGGTGGCGCTCGCCGCGCTCGTTGCGCCCGCGTCTCGGGCGCAAAGCGCCGCGGCCGATTGGCCGATGTACCGGCACGACCTCGGCGGCACCGGCTACTCGCAGCTCAAGCAAATCAACACCGAAAATGTGACCAAGCTCGCGCAGTCGTGGTCCTTGCAGTTGGCCGACCGCGGCGGCCTTGAAGTGACGCCCATCGTCGTCAACGACGTGATGTACCTTTCGGGCTCCAATAAAGTTCTCGCACTCGACGCGGACACCGGCAAAGAGATCTGGCACTACGACGTCACCGGAGCGCCCACGCGCGGCGTCGCTTACTGGCCCGGCGACAAGACGAATCCGCCGCGCATTATCTTCACAACCTTCAGCCGCAAAATGATCGCGCTCGATGCGGCCTCCGGAAAAATCATCTCCAGCTTCGGCAAGGATGGCGTTGTCGATATGGCCGTTGGCTATAACGGCGTACCCACGATCTACAAGAATATCGCGATCCTTGGCGCCAGCGTCGGCGAATTGCCGGTCGGTCCTCCGGGAGACACGCGCGGTTTCGATGTCGTCACCGGCGAATTGCTTTGGACATTTCACACCGTTCCGCAGCCGGGCGAAACGGGTCACGAAACCTGGCTTGACGACGGCTGGAAGGGCCGCTCCGGCACAAACGTCTGGGGCTGGTACATGACCGTCGATGCGAAAACCAACACGGTCTTCATGCCCATCGGCGGGCCTTCACCGAACTACTACGGCGGAGATCGTCCCGGCGCCAACCTCTTCGGCAATTCCATCGTCGCCGCCGACGCCACCACCGGAAAGCTGAAGTGGTATTTTCAGACCATCCATCACGATTTGTGGGATCAAGATCTGCCGCCCGGACCTGGGTTCGTCGATATCACCCAGAAGGGCAAGAAGATTCCCGCGCTCGTCGTCGTCGGCAAAGCGGGCCTGATGTACATTCTGAATCGCGATACCGGCAAGTCCGTCTTTGGCGTCGAGGAGCGCCCCGTCGCAAAGGGTGACGTTCCTGGCGAGTGGTATTCGCCCACTCAGCCTTTCCCGCTGAAGCCTCCGCCGCTCGCCCGAAACAGTTACAAGGCTGACGATATCGTCACCGCCGACGACACATCTCCCGAACACGCCAAAGCCTGCCAGGACATGTTGGCCAAGAACGGCGGCACGTTGTATAACGCCGGGCCATTTACCGCGTGGCTCTATCACGAGGATGGCACGCCTCCGAAAACCACGATCCAATTTCCCGGCGGCACCGGCGGCGTGAATTGGGGCGGCGCAGCCACCGACCCGCAGGGATATGTATTTGTCCACACCCACGGCGCATCTCTCATGGGCTGGATCGAAAAGAAGAAGGGCACCGCCAGCTACGGTCGCGGCACCGAAGGCTCGACGCAAATTTATGACCGCGCCAGCGTCGAGGGCCCCGGACCCTACAACGGGTTCGGTGTGAATATGAAGGACGCTCAGGGCCACCCGCTCGGTAACTGGCCTTGCCAGAAACCGCCATGGGGGAAACTGATCGCGGTCAACGCGAACACCGGCGACATCGCCTGGGAAACCGTCTCGGGCATCACCGAAGGCCTGCCCGAAGGTAAGCAGAACACTGGTAACGGCGGCAGCGCCGGTCCCATCGCTACCGCGGGAGGTCTCGTGTTCGACGGCTCGACTTCCGACAGCCGCATCCGCGCCTACGATTCGAAGACCGGAAAAGAATTGTGGGTCGCCAAGATGGCCAAGAGCGGCACCGCCGATCCGATGACCTACGCTGGCAAGAACGGCAAGCAGTACGTCGCCATCGTCACCTCGGATACGGTCGTCGTCTTCGCCCTGCCTTAATCGCGGCTAGATCGAAATGTAGCTCAGGGCATTCCGGTTCGAAGCAACCGGAATGCCCTGAGGCTTTTCTCCGCCTGTTTCTGCCTCACCTCAGCTGCTTTCCGTGGGGCGCAGCATGCTGCGCCCGGCAAACATCCTTGGCACGACGCAGCCCATCCGTCCCGATGATCCGCCTTCCCCGAGCTTGCCGCGCACTCGCAAAGACATTTATATCGTAATACGATATAATAATCTCCGTGCCAAACACACCCGCACGGCCGATCGACTTCGCCGCCCTCGCCGACTTCCGCTATGAAATCCGCCGCTTCCTGAATTTCAGCGAAGCCGCCGCCCGCGCCGCCGGCATCGAGCCGCAGCAGCATCAGGCGCTTCTCGCCATCAAGGGCCGCTCACCCCGACTCGATACTACGATCGGCGCGCTCGCCGAGCGCCTGCAAATTCAGCACAACACCGCCGTCGAACTCAGCCGCCGCCTTGAAGCCCGCGGCTGGATTCTCCGTTCGCGCAGCCCGAAGGATGCCCGCGAGGTGCATCTCACGCTCACACGCCGGGGTGAAAGCATTCTCGAGAAACTTTCCGTGTCGCACCGCAACGAACTGCGCACGGCCGGGCCCCGGTTGGTCAGCGCGCTCCGAGCCGCTGTCGCGCAGCGCGGGAAATCGCGCCGTCGGAACGCGTAGGCCGCTCTCGCTCCATCGCGCACCGCTCAAGGAGGAATTGTTTTGGGCTCTCTCTCAGCGTCTCAAGCGTCTCCGGCCGGAGGCAGGCATCTCCGCGCGCCCGCGGGGTTTCGCATCGGGTGGATTTCGCTTCTCGCGGCGCTCATCGGCGTTCTAGCGGGCATCATCGCATTTCTCCTCTACGACCTGATCGGCCTCTTCACAAATCTCGCGTACTACCACGAATGGTCGTTTCATTTCAGAAGCCCCGAGCACACCACGCTCGGCCCGTGGATCATCGTGATTCCGGTCGTCGGCGGCCTGACCGTCGGATTCATGGCGAAATATGGCTCGGAAAAAATCAAAGGGCATGGCATTCCGGAGGCGATGGAAGCCGTCCTGACCTCTCGCAGCCGGATCGAAGCCAAAGTGGCGATCCTCAAGCCGCTTTCAGCGGCCATCGCGATCGGTACCGGAGGACCCTTCGGCGCCGAAGGCCCCATCATTCAAACCGGCGGCGCGTTCGGTTCGCTCGTAGGCCAATTGGTTTCGACGACCGCCGCCGAGCGCAAAGTCTTGCTCGCCTGCGGCGCGGGTGCGGGAATGGCCGCCACGTTCAATACGCCGATTGCGGGCGTAATCCTCGCGATCGAGCTTTTGCTTTTCGAATTTCGCGCGCGTTCGTTCATCCCTCTGGTCATCGCCACCACGCTGGCCACCAGCGTCCGCGCCGTGCTACTCGGACAGCACTCGATGTTCACGATGGGCAACGCCGATTTCGACGTGCTGCACGGCCTGCCCTTCTATCTAGTGCTCGGCGCCGTCTGCGGCGCGGCGGCCATCGGCTTCACCAAGCTCCTCTACTGGGTGGAGGATCAGTTCGATCGCTTGCCAATCGACGATCTCTGGCATCCCGCGATCGGCGCGCTCGGCCTCGGCATCATCGGATTCTTCATGCCACGCGTGCTCGGCGTCGGCTACGACACGATCTCCGACATCCTCAACAACAATCTCGCCCTGAACCTGCTGATCCTGATCGCCGTGTTCAAGGCGCTCGCGCTCGTGATCTCGCTCGGCTCGGGGACTTCCGGCGGCCTGCTCGCGCCGATGTTCATGTCGAGCGCCGCTCTCGGCGGCGTGTTCGCCATAGCCGTGAACCATCTCATTCCGGGCGCGCATCTTTCGCCCGGCGCGTACGCGCTCGTCGCCATGGCGGCAGTTTTCGGTGCTGCATCGCGCGCCACGTTTGCATTCATCGTCTTCGCGTTCGAAATCACGCGCGACTACAACGCGATTCTCCCCCTCATGCTCTGCTGCGTGATCGCCGATCTCATCGCGCTTCGCTATCTGCCCACCTCGATCATGACCGAAAAGCTCGCGCGCCGCGGCCTGCACGTTCCCGGCGAATACGAAGCCGGCGTGCTCAATATCGTTCGCGTCGGCGACGTCATGCGCAAGGATGTCCAGCCGGCGCTGCAGGAAATGACCGTCGCGGAGTTGGCCGCAAGCTCAAGCGGCTCGAAACCTCTCCTCAATCTCGCGGACGGCCTACCGATCATTGATAAAACGGGACAGCTCGTTGGAATCGTGACGCAGGGAGACTTGCTGCGCGCGCTCGAACTCGATCCCGACGGCCGAATCACGGTTCTAGAGGCTGGCTCGGATTCGCCCGTTGTCGCGTATCCGGATGAGCTTGTCGCCGCCGCGCTCCATCGCATGTTGCAACGCGACATCGGACGCCTGCCCGTGGTCTCGCGCGAAGATCCGCGCAAGCTGGTCGGCTATCTGAACCGCTCCAGCGTCCTCGGCGCGTGGTCCCGGCAAATCGACGAGGAAGGCACGCGCGAGCACGGTTGGTTCGCCAGGTGGCAGGCCGCACGCGACGGCGGCACTGGGTAGTGGGTCAGTTTCGCCACTACGAATCGTCGCGCTTACCGGACATGTCCGATAATCCGGGCGAGCTCAAAGGGTCGGCGCAACACTGGCTCGAAGTTTACTCGCAGGAGTTGGCAACTTCGCCAGGTCACGCGGAGCGGATCATGGTCAAGAGCATCTTGAATCTTGTGACCGCTTTCACGGCGTGAGGTTGCTGTGCGGGCATGAGTACTGCTCCGCCGGCCTTTGTGGGCAGCGGCTTGCCAGAAACGGTGATTTCCGCTTCGCCCTCTAGAACATGAGCCAGAGCATCGAACGGGGCTGTATGCTCGCTCAGGCCCTGGCCTTCATCGAATGCGAACAGCGTGACGGTTCCGGTAGGCCGGTGTACGATCGTCCGGCTGACCACGGCTCCCTCTTGGTAATTCACGAGATCGATCAAGGGAATCACTTCCCCCACTGCTATCTCGCGTTTGTTCCCGCCGGGCTGCGAACTCATCGAATGCCTCTCTTTCCGAGGTTGGCTCGTTGGCGACCCCGGCTTCCTGTAAGACCCGCCGATTCCTCGCTATTTCCGACTGCGGCCGCTCGTACTCTTGGGATGGGTCTTGCATTCCTTGATCTCTGCCGCCGGGGGCCACGATACCGTCAGCAGGAAGGCGCTGTCCTCGGTAGCCTCCACATCGTGAGGCACGCACTGGTCTAACGCCAGCAGGTGCCCAGCCGGGAGATCCACCACCTGCTCCGGTAGATGGACTCGGATACGGCCGCTCAACGATTGCACGGAAATTCTGGCTGTTGCCGTGTGCTCGTGCATGTGGCTGTTCGCCTTCATCGCGATCAGAACAATGCGAAGATCCGGATGCTTCACCAGAGTTTTGGAACTTCGCCCGGCGGCCTTCGTCCATGAGTCATCCTGGCGCAGTTGGTCGAGTTCACTGTTGAGGTCGAATTGGAGCAGCGGTGTGCTCAGAGTACCCTTGATGAATTCGTGCCCCGAACGGGGCCGTCGGGATTTCTTTGCTGTGGCGGTAGCCATATGTTGTTCTCCTCAACTACTGTGTTCTCGTATATGCCCCCTTCGGAAATCAAGTCAACCGGAATTCCCGATTTCAACTTTGTTTTGCGCAAAGCCCGACGCTAGTTGCCCCCTTGTGTCAACCTCAGATCGCTTTGACCATCTTTCTGCGGAGGATTCATCTCGCGATTGGATCATTAATATCGTGTTACGATATACTTTGCAAATTGGCATCTAAACGTAAACAAAAGGTCGATTACACGGCGCTCGCCAATTTCCGTTACGAAATCAGGTGTTTTTTGAGTTTTAGCGAGCAGGCTGCGCGCGGCGCGGGCACCTCCGTCTGCCAAGGATAACTCCTGAATAACGCGCTTGCCGGACGAGTGAAGGGCGAAGAGCAAACTCGAATCCGCGAGAAAAATATGGTCGGTCATGGCGTGCTAGAATACGGTGTGCATGAAAGTTACAATTACAAAGGCTTTGCGGTAATTGCAACAGCTCGCCAAATAAATCACCCGACCAATGAAGTGTGGCGCCCACTCTATCGGATTGATGGCACCGATCAAAGCCAGGCATGGACCCCACGAGACCGAAACGTCGTCTTTGCGACTGAAAAGACAGCTATCACAGAAGCCAGTAAACGGGCCCAGTGGCTGATCGACAATTCCCCACCCACGCCAAGCGAACCGAAATAGGCTCTGCCATCTACTCCGATAAAATCACCGCCCGAATTGCAGCCAGGTCACGCCGACTAGCTCCTGATTAACGCGCTAACCGGACAAGTGCCCCTGACTTCAAGCTGACCCATTGCCCGGCGCAGCAGCAAAGCAGTTCGACGAGAGCCTAGTGGATACCGAGTTTCTCGATAATGCGGAGAACATCCGTTGCGGAAACATCATAGAGCGAGTGCTCGTCTTCCTGCTCGAGCCGCTCGCGAAGGTATTCGGCCCCGATGTAGCTGGCCTCGCGGTCGCTCGGATTGCGCCCCGAGCGTTCGCGAAACTTGACGAACCCGGTGTGCGCCAGCCCGAGCACCACTCCCTTGCCGTCCACGACGAACTTGCAATCCATCGTGTCGCTGTGCCGCGTGGCAATCCCATTCCAACAGTGCGAAAACCGGCAGTGATAGACGTAGTCCGTCACCTTCGACGGCACGTCGAACGCGCCAATGAATTCGCTCATCGCGCCCACATTGGGAATCGTTGCAACCGCCGCTGCTTTCGCCACGTTCGCTCCTACTTCCTCGCGCCCGCGACAGCGGGCTGCGTCGCGTGCTGGTAATTCTGAATCGCGGCGGCCACGCCCCCGCCCGCCGGCACCCGGAATCCTTGATCGAGCAGCGTCTTTTCGAGCGACGCGAGGAACCGCAGTATGTTCGGCTTCTGGCACGAATAGCCCATCAGCCCCACGCGCCAGATTTTGCCCTTCACCGGCCCGAGCCCGCCGGCGATCTCGATGTTGAATTCATCGAGCAACTGCGCGCGCACTTTGCCGTCCTCGATTCCCGCCGGGATGTTGATCGCCGTCACGGTCACAAGCCTGTCCGCCGGATTTGAAACGAACATCTCGAGTCCCATCGCCTCAAGACCCGTGATCAGCGCCTGCTGATTTTCCCGGTGGCGTTCCCATCGCGCTTCAAGGCCTTCCTCCAGCACCGCTCGCAGCGCCTCGCGCAGCGCGTAGATCAGGGTGATCGGAGGTGTGTGGTGATACAGGCGGTCCTTGCCCCAATAATTCATCGCCGTCGTCAAATCGAAATACCAGCTTCGCACCGGTTCCTTCCGCGCGTGCATCGCTTCTTCAGCGCGCGAGCCTACCGTGATCGGCGCCATTCCCGGTGGCGCGCTGATGGCCTTCTGCGAACCGCTGAAGCAGATGTCGATGCGCTGTGCGTCCACGTTTAGCGGAACGCCCGCGAGGCTCGCGACCGCGTCCACGACAAGCAGCGCGCCCAGCTCATCCGCCACTTTCCGATAGTCTTCGATTCGCGACACGATGCCGGACGATGTCTCCCCATGCGCGAGTCCCACGAACTTGATCTTCCTGCCTTTTCCCGCCCGCAGCACGTCCGCCGGATCGACGACGCGCCCGTACGGCGCCTCGACCCGAATCACCTTCGCTGGAATGCGCTCGGCAATGATCGCCATGCGCTCGGAAAACGCGCCGTTCACGCAAACGATGCACTCGTCGCCCGCATCGAGCGGATTCACTACTGCCGCTTCGATCCCGCCCGAGCCCGACGCCGAAATCGGAAACGTGATCCGGTTCTTCGTCTGAAACACCCTGCGCAACAGCACCTGCACGTCGTCCATCATCCTTGTAAACCACGGGTCCATGTGGCCGACGATGGGTGCGGCCATCGCGCGGTACACGCGCGGGTCCACGCACGACGGGCCCGGCGTCAGCATCAGCCGTTCCGGTGGCAGCAGCTCGCCGATTTCTTCTTCGGGGTTACTCATTTTATTTTTCCTTTTCCTTGCGCCTGCGGATCATCTTCCGATTTCGTGGTCCGACTGAAGCCATGTCTGCGGCAGGCAATCGGGGAACGAATCAAAAGTTTAACTCAAAACAGCAGTCTCCCCAAGTCCCATGCGCGCGGTCAACCTCCAATATGGACCATTCCGGCAACGCGAGAAAGTTCTCGCGTCTCGAGCACGTTCCGCTCCCGAAATCCCCGAAAATCCGCGAAATCTAGGGGGTTAGCGGTTGGTGCACCTCCGTTCCCGCTTTGTTGAAAGGCCTATACCCCTATGCTAAATTCCCAAATTGACCCCTCATGACGACGTTTGACGGCAAATCCGGCGCTGCTGCAAAGCCAAAAGTCTCGCGAGTCGAGGTCTATTGGCACACGGTGAAGTATCGCACCGTGATTCTCTACGCCATCGTGCTCACCGCGATCACTCTGAGTGTTACGTATTTGGTCTTTCCGGAATTTTCCGCCACCGTGCTGCGCCACATCTCCAACGTCGGCGCATCGCCATCGGGCGAGATCGCCAACCCAACGCCACGCCAGGCGCGTTTCGTGAATCTCGACGGCAAAGTGCAGGTGAAAAAAGTCAATTCGGTGCAGTGGGTCAACGCCGACTATCAAATCACCCTCGATAAGGGCGACCTGATTCAGACCGACTCCGAGGGAGTCGCGCGCATCGCCTTCGCCGACGGCACCACCTACACGGTCAAAGGTGATACGCTGGTTACGGTCGAAGAGAACGTCGTTGATCCGCAGCGCGCCACGCAAGTCGCCGTGCACATGACATCCGGCCAGGTGGACCTCAACACCGGCACTTGGCAAGTCCCGGGTTCAAAAGCGGAAGTTTCCTTCGAGGATGCCGTCGCGGAAGCGCGCGCCAATAGCCGCATGGCCGTGACGAGCAATCCGCAAACGAACGAGGGGCAGGTTACCGTCGACGCCGGCAGCGCTGAACTGAATCGCGGCAGCGAGCACGTGGACATCGGCACCTACGAGCGCGCCACGATTCCAAGTTCGGGCGGACCCATCGTCAAGTCGCAGGTGCTGGCTCCTCCGCAATTGGACGAGCCGCTCAATTTGCAGCCGATCATCGTGGCCGATCCGAAGCGCGACCCGGTGCATTTCTCCTGGAAGCCCGCGGCGACCGCGATTTCGTACGATTTTCAGGCCAGCACCACGACGGCGTTCAACCACATCGTCATGGAGAAAAAGACCGCCGCGACCAGCGTGGATATCGTCGGGTTGGATCCCGGCGATTATTTCTGGCGAGTCCGCGCGGTCGATGAAAAGGGCAATGTGAGCGACGCCAGCGACTCCTACAAGTTCACGCTCGTCACTCAGGGCAAAGAGCAGGAAATGCTCCTCGATGTGGACGACACCGAACTGCACGGCAATGTCGTTGAAGTCATCGGCCGCACCGAGCCCGGCGCCGCCCTGATCATCAACGGCGAGGGAGTGGCCGACATCAAATCCGACGGCCATTTCCGGTATTTCACCGAGCCGATGGCTCGGGGCAGCCACACGATCGTCATCACCGGGCAGAACCGGCGCGGTGGAACGGCGATCAAGCGTGTGGATGTCGTGATTCCGTAGCAGCATGAATTTATAAGACCGCCCAGGCGGCGCGCCTCCGCTGCGCCGCTCACGTGGAATCTGAGGGGGAAGCACTCTGTGAACAAGAACGGCTTTAATATGCGGTCGGTCTTCAGTCTTTTTTCTTCCGACCTAGCAATCGACCTCGGCACAGCCAACACTCTCGTCTTTGCCCGCGGCAAAGGGATCGTCGTCAACGAGCCTTCGATCGTCGCAATCAATAAAAACAACGGCGAAGTCGTCGCAGTCGGCCGCGAAGCCAAGGAGATGCTCGGCCGGACGCCTGGAAACGTCGTCGCCATCAAGCCGATGAAGGACGGCGTCATCGCCGATTTCAAGGTGACCGAAAAAATGCTCACCTACTTCATCCAGAAGGCGCACAACCGCCGCGTCCTTGTCCATCCGCGCATTGTCATCGGCGTTCCCAGCGAAATCACGCCTGTCGAAAAGCGCGCCGTGCAGGACTCGGCCTATCGCGCGCGCGCTAGCGAAGTCTATCTCGTCGAGCAGGCCATGGCCGCAGCCATCGGTGCGGGCCTCCCGATCGAGGAGCCTTCCGGAAACATGGTGGTGGACATCGGCGGCGGCACCACGGACATCGCCGTCATCTCCATGAGCGGCATCGTCTATTCGCGCTCCGTACGAGTCGCCGGAAACGAGATGGACGAATCCGTCATGCACTACCTCAAGCGCAAGTACAACCTCCTCGTCGGCGAGCGCACTGCCGAGCAGATCAAGATCGAAATCGGTTCGGCCTATCCGCTCGAAAAGCCGATGACACTCGAAGTCAAGGGACGCAACCTGATCGAGGGCGTGCCGCGCACCGTCACTATTGACGACAGCGAAATCCGCGAGGCGCTCTCCGAGAATATTTCGACGATCGTCAACGCGATCCGCGTGGCGCTCGAGCGCACACCGCCCGAGCTTTCCGCCGACATCAGCGACCGCGGCATCGTCCTGACCGGCGGCGGCGCGCTCATCAAGAATCTCGATAAGCGCATTCGCGAGGAGACCGGCTTGCCCGTCTCCATCGCCGACGATCCGCTCGCGTCGGTCGTGCTCGGCACCGGGAAAATGCTCAGCGACTTCCGGCTCTTGCGCCTCGTCTCGATCGACTAACTGTTTCCCATTAGGGCATTTCCGTCGGGATCGTCATTCTGAGCGGAGCGTCCTGACGAGCAGTGATGTCGATACAGCCGGACAGCTCGTAACACCGAGCCTCTAACATGATCGATTTCATTTTTTCTCGCCATCGCCCGCTGGCCCTGCTGGCCACCGCCGTCCTCGCGCAGGTCTTGCTCCTCGCGTTCCAGATCAAGCGCGAACATGACGTCCGCCTGATCCGCTATTGGGCCGACGCGGTCGTCACTCCCTTCGAGCGCGGCGGCACCTGGTCGTTTTCCCGCGTGGGCGGCGTCTGGAGCGGCTACATCGCGCTGCGCGGTACTCGCGCCGAAAACGCCCGCCTGCGCGCCGAAGTCGACCAATTGCAGTTGCGCAATCGCCAGCTTGAATCCCAGGCCGCCGAGGCGCAGCGCCTTAGCGAGCTCCTGAATTTCCGCGAGGCGCATCCGGAAGCTCCCATGCTCGCCGCTCAAGTGATCGGTGCAAGCGCCGATCCTTCCTCGCACACGATCGTCGTCAATCGAGGTGAGCGCGATCGCGTCCGCCGCGACATGGCCGTTATCACTCCGAGCGGCATCGTCGGAAAAGTCGTCGAGGTCTTTCCGAATACGTCGCAGGTGCTTTTAATCGATGACAAGGACAGCGGCGTCGGCGCTCTCCTCGCCGAGACGCGCACGCACGGCGTCGTTAAGGGAAGCGGGGATCCCGACCCGCGCATGGATTACGTCGTGAACGACGAAAAAATTCACGCCGGTGAAGTCATCCTCACATCTGGCGAAGATCGCATCTTCCCGAAAGGCTTGCTGATCGGTTCCGTCTCGGCCGCGGCGCCGGGCAATCCCTTCCAGACGATCCACATTCAGCCGGCTGCGCGCCTGGACCGCCTGGAGGACGTGCTCATCCTGCTTTCGCGCCAGGATCTCACTCCGAAAAAAACCGACGAATCCGCCGAAGTGCCAGCTGAAGCCTCGGGAGTCGTCCAATCCGTACCCGCGCCGTCATCGACCGTTGCGCCCGCTGCTGCACCTACCAAATCAAGTGCCGCGCCGAAGACGGCAACGCATTCGCCTGCGACACCGGCCGCGCCGCCGCAACCCGCTCCCCAGCCCTGACATGGCCTACGCACTCACTACCGGCGCGCAGTCTGAAGGCAACATCGAAGTCCATAAGTATTACAACGGCTCCGTAATCATCACCGCGTTTCTGGCGCTGTTCCTCCAGGCCTTCCTTCATAAGTACGGCCGCTGGTCCGAACTCGTCGATCTGCCTCTCCTGGTCACAATCTATTTCGGCGTCAGCCGGCGCAATCCGGTGACCGGCATGTTCCTCGGGGCGGTGATCGGCATCGCGCAGGACGCGCTCAGCCACGATAATCCCATCGGCCTCTTCGGCATCGCCAAGACGCTGGTCGGCTACCTCGCCTCGTCCGTCGGCGCGCGCATCGACACCGAGCATCCTGCGAGCCGCTTTCTGCTCGTCTTCCTATTTTTCCATTTTCATCAGATCGTCTTCGCGATCGAGCAGCGCGTCCTGCTCGCGCGTCCCGCGCCGCTCTTCACGCTGATGCTTTTGCGGAATTCCCTCGTTACGGCAGCTTTCGGCGTCGTGCTCTTCGCGCTCCTCGACCGCCTCCGCCGCTCGTCCTAAATTCACGGTACGCCTATTCGTGGCCGCCAGTAATTGGCCGTTTCTCCGTAGGGGCACGGCATGCCGTGCCCGGCGCACATCCTTGGCGCGCCGCTGCCCATCCGGCGCGTTGTCATCCGGCCGGCCGTCGCGAAAGGCGGGAGCGCCGGAGAAATGAAGCGCATGAATCCTTGATTTCCTTCGCTACCCAAATCGGCCCGACAAGAAAATAGATTACGCCCTGGAAAAACGCCGGCTTGTTCCCCTCGATTCGATGCCCGGCGAAGAGAAGTAGCCAGCCGCCGACGAAAAGCGCCAGGCCGATTCTCCAGTGCATCAATGCCAGCAGAACGATTCCCGCGAGAATCACCGGGATCCCGATTCCATGCAGCAGCTTGTTCCAGGCGTTCGTGTGCTCGTGATCGTACTGTGACATGTACTGCTTCAGCGAGGCCATCGCGCACCTCCCAGTCTTCACTGTGTATATACGCCGCTCGTTCTAGGGACGCAAGAAATGGCTGAGCGGATCGCGCTTCGCTCAGTGCATGTAACGCCTACAGGCCCGCGATTATTTCCGACTGGCGACAAACTGCGAATTGTGAATTTCCGGCCGCAGAAGAATGCGACCAAGCCTTACAATCCTTGCAGGAGGAGTGAATCATGAAACATTCCCTTGCGTCGAAACACGTCCGTGTCGGCGGCGCTGCGAGTGGGGTCGGCGCTGTTGGCGCAGTGGCAGTCGGTGCGTTCGCAATAGGAGCGTTAGCGATCGGAGCGTTGGCAATCGGCCGATTAGCGATCCGAAGAATCCTGATCGGGCGCGCCAAATTCAAATCTCTGCAGATCGGGGAACTTTCGGTGACGCGGCTTCGCGTCTCAGAGCTCGTCGTAAGCGACTCGCTTAGCCTGCCCCCAAATACTTCGCTGGAGAATCGGGAATTGGAGTGACCACACGGACCGCGGGCCCGTACGATGGTTCTTCAGCACTATCACGAGCACTGCGCGAACCTCGATGGTTCTTACGAGTTCATATGGATTCGCGAATTTGCTAACCAGCACTTCCTGCTGGTGCATCGAAGAGAAGCCTTCGCAACAACTCACCAGGCGCGCGATCACGTCGTAATAGAACCTATCGTTGTCGCTGTTCTTGATGTCCTCGGCGGAGTCCCAGACCGAAATCACCATGGCGGTTCGGCGGGCGGTTGAATCGCCGAGAGAAACCTTCGACTGTGCGTATGTAGAAGCGTGCGGCACCGCTCTATTGGCCGTCGACTCTGGGGGTCTGAACGCAAACTCAAAACTGTTTCTGCCTCTCAGCCATGGCTGTACCAGACGCCGGTTCGTCTGCCCTCCAGTCTTCTTTGACTTCGAGAACGCCGTGTTGCCGCAGCGCGGCCAGACAATGATTGCAAAAGAGCAACCGCGCTCTTTGGGGTAGAACCCTCCTCCCCATTACTACAGCCGGGACCGTCACCGGGTCCGATACCAGAGTGCCGTGAGTATCACAGACGCCGGCCGAGCAGTGGTGGCAAATTCCAATTGCCTCGGTGGCGTTGCCCTTCCTTCCGCAATCCAAGCATTTCATACCGCAACCTCCTTCATCCGCTTATAGGGGTCACCACAATCCGGTGGTCCAAGTCTTGTCCTCATCAAGCTCCCTGTTTAGGACAAGCTGTCACCGTCTCGAACCGGTCGCCGAAGTACCGCCGATTGATCCAGAGCGCGACATTGACCAGCGAGATCAGGACGGGTACCTCCACGAGCGGTCCGATCACCGCGGCGAAGGCTGCTCCGCTGTTGATCCCGAAAGTCGCGATGGCCACAGCGATCGCCAGTTCAAAGTTGTTCGACGCCGCAGTAAAGGAAAGCGTTGTGGATTCAGCGTAGGTTGCGCCCACTCGCGCGCTCATCCAGAAGGAAACGAAAAACATCACGACGAAGTAAATGGTCAGCGGGATGGCGATTCGAACGACATCGAGTGGCAATCGAACGATCATTTGCCCCTTGAGCGAGAACATCACCACGATGGTAAAAAGCAGGGCGATCAGGGTAATCGGGCTGATCTTTGGGATAAAGCGGGTGTGATACCACTCCTTGTCCTTCACGCGCGTGAGCACGAACCGTGTTAGAAAACCTGCGAGGAACGGGATGCCGAGATAAATAAAAACGCTCCATGCGATGTCGCGAATGGAGATGTTCACCCGAATTGCGGTCATCCCTAACCATCGCGGCAACACGGCGAGAAAGAAGTACGCGTAGGCGGAGAAAAACAGAACTTGAAAAATTGAGTTGAACGCCACCAGTCCGGCAGCGTACTCACGATCGCCCCGGGCCAGGTCATTCCAAACGATTACCATGGCAATGCAGCGCGCGAGCCCGATCAGAATCAACCCGGTCATGTACTCCGGCTTGTCGCGGAGAAAAAGAATAGCCAGAACGAACATGAGAAGCGGTCCGACAACCCAGTTCTGGATCAGCGATAGGGCCAGCACCTTCCGGTGGCTGAACACCCGCCCCATCTCTTCATACTTCACCTTGGCGAGCGGCGGATACATCATGAGGATCAGTCCGATCGCGATCGGGATTGAGGTCGTTCCCACGCTGAAGCGGCTTAGAAAGGGAACGATTCCTGGCGCCAGGTAACCCGCCGCCACGCCCCCCACCATCGCCGCGAAGATCCATACGGTCAGAAAACGGTCCAGAAAAGAAAGTCGGGAAGCACTCTGCGCATTTGCCATATTGTTTTCGCTAATTCTCCTTACCAATCTATCTAGCTCACAGCGGCTCCGCCGATATGGGCGCCGCGAGCAATCTCATCCTGCAGTTCAGGCCCCACGGGAGCGTGAGTTTTATCGGGAATTCGTCGCCCGAGCTAGAGACCTTGGTCTTACGCCCGCATTCGATGTAATTCGCTCCGATGACCAAGACTTCCGCGATCGCGAGGCCGGCCTCCCACCTACTGTCAAGCACGGCTTCGATTCACTGAGTGTGCAGCAACCCGTCTTGATCGCTTCTCGCAGCCGATTCTTGTCCGCCCGCATCTGTTCTTCGTTCTTGTAGGCCTCGCGGAGAAATTCGAATAAGCGCTTCTTCATCTCTAGCTTCGGATCAGCGATGCGATAGAAGATTCGGTAGCCGTCCCTGCGCGCCAGCACAAGGCCCGAGTTCTTCAGATACGAAAGATGACGGGATACATTTGGCTGTGTCGCCGCCAAAACATGCTGGATGTCGCAAACACACAACTCACCATGCAGCAGCAAGTTCAGAATCCGCAGCCGGTTTGTGTCAGCCAATGCCTTAAAATATTGTTCCAGTTCTTTCATACGTCCCTTCCTCTTCATCTTCACACTGCCACTTCCGCAACTTGTCGTAGCTGCCCGCTCCCAACGGGAGCCTCAATCTGCCAGGGAACAGGATCAAAGACTTGTAGTTTGGGTATAACTTTTTCTTCGTAATTGTATATTCGCATAGATGCATAAACTTATGCTAATCTTTTCGCGCCATTGTACTGCGACCGGCAGCACCAGTAACCCACGCTCTCGTGGAATTCACGAACGACGCGAAGACGTCTCAGGGAAAGGTGACCATCATGCAAGGACGCTACAACGTTCTCTTCTTATGCACGGGAAACTCCGCTCGGTCCATCATGGCCGAGGCCATCATGAACCGTAAGGGTCGGCCAAACTTCACTGCATATAGCGCAGGAAGTCATGCCACGGGGCATGTTCACCCCCAGGCGCTGCGACAGCTCGAGCTTGCCCATCTGCCCACAGACGGTGCACGAAGTAAGAATTGGGATGAGTTCGCCGCATCCGGCGCACCGGAACTCAATTTTGTGTTCACAGTCTGCGATAATGCGGCCAAGGAAGTTTGCCCCATTTGGCCCGGCCAGCCCATGACCGCCCATTGGGGCGTGCCGGACCCTGCTGCGGTAACGGGCACGCCCGAACAAATAGAAAAGGCATTCCGCGAGGCCTACATGATCCTCGATCGCAGGATCGGCCTCTTCTTGTGTTTGCCCCTTTCCAGCCTCGACCAACTGGCCATCAAAAAAGAAATCGACCGCATCGGCAAACAGTGAGGCGCACGGCCAGCCGTTACTATGAACCTCACCGACTTTGGATCACGATCTCCGGGTCGGGACGCGCAGTCGAACTACTGTTTTCCATCGCTCGGTATCAGAGCGATGAATCCCTCTTCGGCGTAACCAAACACTCTAAGTCAACCCCTCAGCCGCGTTGACCGAAAGGACATGGGTGGCTTGCGGCCCCCGCGCGCCGAGTGGTAGCTTTGATTCTTCGAATCTCTGCTGCTTCAGCAGCGATTCGGAGCGCCGGGCGTGTCAGCGCCCAGGGGCAACCCGCCGCTCAGGAGTTCCGTTGCCAGCGTGGAACGTTAACGATCAGAAGATTCCGCAGGGAAGACTCGCGCTTTTCTCCTACGTCTCGGCGGCGTTCGTCGTATTTCTCCTCGTCGGATTCTGGAAGCTGCAAGTCGTCCAATCGGAGCATTTCGCCGATCTCGCGGATAAGAACGGCATCCGCTCCATCGCCATCATTGCGCCGCGCGGAGCCATGCTCGATCGCGAGGGTCGCGTCCTCGTCGATAGCTATCCGTCGTTCAGCATCCTGTTGCTGCGCGATAATCCGGTTTTGCTCAAGAAAGATCTCCCGCAAATCGAGGACGGTCTCGGGATTTCCGACGACGATTTGAAGCAGCAGCTCGACGCCGCGAAGCTCGAGCCGAAATTTCTTCCGATCATCATCAAGCCCGCTGCCAGCGAAGCCGACATCGCCTTCGTCGATTCGCACCGCTCCGATCTTCCTGTTCTCGATCTCATGATGGTCCAGCGGCGCCGCTATCCGTACAACGAGTTGCTCGCAAATACGATTGGTTACGTCGGTGAAATTTCCGCGCAAGACCTCGCCAAGAATCCCGACCGTTATCGCCCCGGCGACATCGTCGGCAAGGCCGGCCTCGAGAAGGAATACAACGACCAGATCGAGGGCACTGACGGCATGCGGCGCGTCGTCGTCAACAGCGTTGGCAAAGTCATGCGCACGCTCGACAATGTCGAGGCCATTCCCGGCAAGCCCATCCAGCTCACCATTGACGAGGACTTGCAGCAGATCGCTGAAACCGATTTCGCGAACAAAGAAGGTGCCCTCATCGCCATGGATGCGCGCACGGGCGAGGTCTTGGCCATGGTCAGCCGGCCTACCTTCAACCCCAACGATTTCGCCGTCCGCATTCCCAACCAGGAATGGGCGCAGCTAAACTCCGACCCGAAAACTCCGCTGCTCAACCGCGCCATTCAGGCTCAGCTCGCTCCCGGGTCCGTTTTCAAAGTCGTTATGGCCACGGCCATGCTTGAATCCAAAGCCATTCCGGCGAATTACACCGTGTTTTGCCCTGGTTACGCCACGTTCTACGGCCGCCTGTTCCATTGCGATCACGCTCACGGCACGGTCGATCTCCATAAAGGCATCGTGGCTTCCTGCGACGTCTACTTTTACAACGTCGGCAAATTGCTCGGAATCGATCGCATCGACCAGTACGCTTTCGGCCTCGGTCTCGGCCGCCGCACCGGAATTGATTTGCCGAGCGAGGAACCCGGACTGGTCCCGTCAGAGGATTGGGTCGAACGTGTTGATCATCACAAATGGTATCCGGGGTCCACAATCTCCGTCTCCATTGGTCAGGGCGCGGTGATGGTCACGCCCATCCAGCTCGCTCGCATGATCGCGGCCGTGGCCAACGGCGGCACGTTGATTCCCCCGCATCTCTTGAAAAACGCCACGGATCTGAAGTCCGGATCCTTTCCTCTGTCGGATGACACGGTCCAACAGGTAACCGACGGCATGTGGGGTGTCGTCAATGAGCCTGATGGCACCACGTCCGGGCAAGTGAAGCTGCAGAACGTCGACTTTTCCGGCAAGACCGGCACTGCTCAAGTCGAAGGCTTCGACCTGCAGAAGAAATTAGGCAAGAAGTTGAAGGAAAACGGCTGGTTCGTCGGTTACGCGCCGCGGCGCAATCCGGACATTGTGGTGGCAGCCCTCGTTCAGAGCGGAGGTTGGGGCAGCACTTCGGCAGCGCCCATCGTGCGCGACGTTGTGAAGGCCTATTACGACAAGAAAAACGGCCATCTGCCGCAGCAGCAGCCTTCGACCGCGGAAAACATTCCGCCGTCGGGCGTCGCGCGCCCCGCCGCGCAAACCTCCGGAGCCGAATCCCAGTGAAAGACCGCCCGCGCGTTCAGGATTTCGATTGGACTCTGCTCGCGATCGTCGCCGCGATCAGCGCCGTGGGCGTGCTCGAAATCTATTCCTCCACGCATGCCAGCGCCATGGCCGGAATGCAATGGAAGCAGCTCGTGTGGATCGGCATCGGCCTCGCGGGAATGTTTATCATCTCGCGCATCGACTATCACACGCTGCTCGACCAGGCTCCCACGCTTTACATGATCGGAATCGCCGGACTCTTGGTCGTGCTCGTGCTTGGCTACTCGCGCCTGGGCGCGAAGCGGTGGATCCATATCGGCGATGTAGCAAATTTACAAGTGTCGGAAATTATGAAGTTGATTATAATCATTGTGCTTGCGCGTTACTTCGCGGAAGTGCATACGGACCGTCTCACGCTGACGGACCTCGTGAAGATTGGCATTTTGACTCTGATTCCCGTAGGCTTGATCTTGAAGCAGCCCGATCTCGGAACCGCGATGATGCTGGTTCCCGTCGCTGTGATCGGAGCCTTTTTCGCGGGGATCGAATGGAAGCACGCCGCGATCGGATTGTTGCTGGTAGCGCTCCTGGTGCCGCTCGGTTGGAATATGCGGCGCCATTTGAAACCGTACCAGCAGCAGCGCATTCAAACTTTCCTTCATCCGGAGGAGGACCAGCGCGGTGCCGGCTATCAGATCTTGCAGTCCGAGATCGCCGTGGGCTCCGGGGGATTTTGGGGAAAGGGCTTCGGCAAAGGCAGCCAGAACCAGTTGGGCTTTGTGCCCGTGCGGTACTCGGATTTTATTCTGGCAGCGCTCGCCGAGGAGCAGGGTTTTATTGGCGTTTGCGTCGTTATGCTGTTGTACTTGGGCCTGATTCTGCGGCTGGTGGACAACGCCCAGAAGGCGAAAGACCGTGCCGGGATGTACGTCGTGATGGGAGTCACCGCGATCCTGGGCTTCCACGTTCTGGTCAACGCGTCGATGGTGATCGGGTACATGCCGGTCACCGGCATTCCACTGCCGCTGATGAGTTATGGTGGGTCGGCAACGGCCTTCGTGTTTTTGGCTTTGGGGCTGGTGATGAACGTCCGCATCCGCCGGTTCGTCAACTGAGCCCCGCTGGCAGAGGCCGGGAAAAGAAACAAAAAAGATTTATGCAGTGCCCCGTCCCGGACCACCGGGAGCGGAAATTCGAATTTCAATTTTGAATTGAGGAACGCATCGGGTGAGGAAAGCGATTCGCATAGGCGATAGGCCTTTCCAGTACGGCCCCTCGTGGCACGCCCAAGGCTCAGCCTTGCGCCACGCCGGCCGCGCGCGTCGAGCGCTCATGTGCGCCGCCGCGGTCCGATGCGCAATTAGGAGTGTCCATGTCCAAGGAAATGGTGATATCGGCGAACCCGCACGAGACGCGGGTCGCCATTATGGAAGAAGGCCAGCTCTGTGAATACTACGTCGAGAGGGAAAAAGAGTTTGCGTTAGTCGGAAGCATCTACAAAGGGCGTGTGACTCGCGTGCTTCCCGGCATGCAGTCGTCCTTTGTGGACATCGGCCTCGATAGCGACGCCTTCCTGTACGTTACGGATTTCCTCGAGGGGCTTGAGGAGTTCGATCCCATCGTCACGACGGTCGAGGAAAAAGTTCAGAAGATGCAGGATCAGGGCGGCTCCGTGTTCGCGCCGGAAGGCGGCGCGGCTCCCGCGCTCGAACCGGTCGACGTCGAACCGCAAGGCATTCCCGCTGCGGCGCCGGAACAGCCGGTTGCCGAAGGCGCGACTCCTGCGCCGGTTTCCGCGCAGCCCGCGGCGCCTGCTGCGCCTGCGCACAACAATGTTCCTCACGACCGCCCACGATTTGAAAACCGCGGTCGCCCCGGCCGCGATTTTGGACGCCGTGGCGGGCGCGGCGGCGGACGTTTCGGCAGGCGCGGTGCCGGAGGTGGTGGCGGTGGACGCGGAGGCGACCGGCGCTTCGGCCGCGAGCTGCCTCCATCGAAGTACGCTTCTCCGCGCCCTTACGAAGAGCAGCCCGGCGAAGCAGGCGCGCCCGAGGGTCACATCTCCGTGCTCCTTCCGGGAGAATCGCTCGCCAAGTTCCGCGAGAAACCTGCATCGGCTCCCGCGCCGGAACAGATCAGCCCAGCGCCCGCGGCGCCGACAGAAGCTCCTATCGTGCCCGCAGTCGAAGTTCACAAACCAGTCGCGGAAGTTGCGCCGCTCCACGACGCCGAGTCCGCGCGGGATTTCAGCGACAACGCCCGCGTCGAATATCCCCGGCCGTCTTCGTCGGGGCTTGAACCGCTCCCCGGAGAGTCTCTCTCGAAGTGGAAGCATCGCGAGCCGGTCGTTGAAGTGCACGCCGAGCCACCGCTTCCATCCGAGATTCATGAAGAAGAGCATATTCTGGCGCACGAAGAGCCCGAAGACCGGCTAACCGAAATCCTTCCGGAGGAACACCCCGCGGCGGAGCTGACGGAAGATGAAGCCGCCGCACTCGCCGAACACGTCGCCGAAGCGCAGGATGAAGAAGCCGCGCGAGTGGCGCAGGACAGAGTCTTCGCGGCGGCGGATGCCGAACAAGCGGCGGAAGAAGAGCACGAACTCGAGGAAGAAGAGTCCGAGGCCGAAACGGAAGGCATGATTGCGCCTCGTCCGGAATCGCGACAGGAGACGGAACAAGAACACGATAAGCTGGCAGCCGCCGCGGAAGACGAAGCGGAAGCCGAAGCCGCGCAGCAGGAAGCTCTCGAATCGCTCGCGGAAACCGAGCACGCGCTCGAAGCCGAAGCGGGCGTTGCGCCGGTCGAAAACGGCTTGCCGATTCCCGCCGAGAGTCCGATTGCGCAGGGGCAGCAGCCATCTCAGGCGCGCGTCCGCGATGATTTCCGCGCGCGAATGCAGCATCCTTCGCGCCGCGGAGGGCGCGACCGCGGCCCGCGCCGCGACGATCGCGGCCGCCGTCCGCAGCACGGTCACGGCGGCCATCACCGCTCGCAGCCGCGCCGCCCCCAACTCATCTCCGACTTGCTGAAACAGGGCCAGGAGATCATCGTCCAGATCGCCAAGGAGCCGCTCGGCAAGAAAGGCGCGCGCATCACGAGCCACGTCGCGCTGCCCGGGCGCTTCCTCGTGTACATGCCCACGCTCGACCACACTGGCGTGTCGCGCAAAATCGCGTCCGCTGAAGACCGCGCGCGCCTGCGCCATTTGGTGAACGAGGCCAAGGGCAGCGCGGGCGGAGGCTTCATCGTGCGCACCGCGGCCGGCAGCGCCGCTCCGGAGGAGGTACGCGCCGACGTGGAATTCCTCACGCGCACGTGGTCGGAAATCAAAGCGCGCTCGGAGCAGCGCAAGGCCCCGTCGATCCTGCACCGCGATCTGAATCTCGTCGAGCGCATGTTGCGCGATCACATCAGCAACGACTACGCGGCGATCTGGGTCGACTCGGAAGAGGAATACACCAAGGTCGTCGATTTCATGAGCCGTTTTCAGCCGGGGCTCGTGAATCGCGTGAAGCTCTATACGAAAGAGAATCCGGTTTTCGAGGAATTCGGCATCCAGCAGGAAATCGACAAGGGCCTGCGGCCGAAGGTGTGGCTGAAATCGGGTGGCTACATCGTGATCAACCACACCGAGGCGCTCGTCGCGATCGACGTCAACACCGGGAAGTTCGTTGGCAAGGGGTCAAACCGCCTGGAAGACACGATCGTTCGCACGAACCTCGAAGCGGTGAAGGAAATCGTCCGCCAGATGCGCCTGCGCGACCTCGGCGGAATCATCATCATCGACTTCATCGACATGGAAGAGCGCCGCAACCGCGAAAAAGTGATGGCCGCGCTCGAAGACGCTCTCAAGGCCGACCGCGCGCCATCGAAAATGCTGCGCTTCAACGAGTTCGGCTTGATCGCCATCACGCGCAAGCGCACCAAGCAAGCCCTCGAACGCACGCTCTGCCAGCCCTGCCCGTATTGCACCGGCTCGGGTATGGTGAAGTCCATCCCCACGCTGTGCTACGAAATCCAGACCGAGGCGCGCAAGATGGCTCCGGAGATGGAATCCGGCAGCATCACGTTGCGCGTGCATCCGGAAATCGCCAAGGCGCTCAAGACGCGCGAGTCTTCTCTGATCGAGGAGCTCGAGCGCTGGACGAAAAAGAGCGTGATCATCCAGGCCGACCCGACGCTGCACTGGGAGCAGTACGACATCTACTAGAAACTCGAGCGCCGAAAACTGAAAACGCCCCGAGAAATTCTTCGGGGCGTTTTTTTGCTCCAGTCCACAGGAATCGGTCCCTCCACCCGGAACTTTCTGATGGTTCAATGATGGTGGCAGTCTAAGCCCTTAATTGGACGATTTTGGCAGGTTTTGACGCGTTAAACGGTGCTAAACATGGCGGAATCTCAAAACGACAAACAAGCACGAGCTCTCGCGACGTACAAGAGCCTGGCACGCGCGGTCTACTCGCTGGACGACCTCCTGGATCGGCAGTGCGAGTTCCTCGGCCTGAGTCCGAGCCAATATCGCGTTCTTGAACATTTGCTGTTCTGCGGCCCCATGGCCACGGGAGAGCTTGCCGCGAAAATAATGGTCGGCGACAGCACAATCAGCGTCGTGACCAGGAATTTGGAGCGTGCGGGGCTTGTGGTTCGCCGCGCCGATGAAACGGACGGCCGCAAGGCAATCGTCCATTTGACCGCCGAGGGAAAGAGAGTGGTCCAGAATATTCTCCCGAAGCGCGCGAGAGTTTTGCGCGCCAAGATGTGCGTGCTGGGCAAACGTGAGCAGGAGAATCTGAGTCGCCTGTGCCTGAAGCTGGCGGAGGGCGATCCGGTGAAATTCATGATCGAGATGACAATGGAAGATCGAGGTGACAAAGACGGTTGAGAGTTCAGAGTTGAAAGTTGAAGGTAGGGACAAACCCACGCTTGCAGAAGCTGCAAGCATGGGGCACCCGGCAACCTGGGTTAACTGGACTGGACGGCTCGTTCCCGAGGAGCGTCCCATAGTCCGCCAAGCAATATGCCAACGGTCATGAAAACGAATTCCACGAACCACGTGAGAAGGTAGGGGAGGAATCTCCGATCCCCAAGTACGTCCACCGTAAGCCTGAAGAACTCTGGCAAAAGCCAGAGCTGTACCGACACGAGATATATGAGCACCATCGCTTGGCGATGCGCACGATGGCACCTACCCACGACCCACCCGCTAACCGCTGCGAAAATAGCATAAATAATCCACGTCGGATAAAGGTAGTAATGTTGCCACCAAGGGCTCAGCTTCAGACCACGTGCCAGCAACACTCTGTCAAGGAATCGCCACCAGGGAATCTCCACGGAGTAGAGGAAGAGATAGTTTGCGGCCCACCCTAGAGCTATAGCACGGAGTGCAAGCAGTTTGTGGGCGCGGACTTCCTTGCCAAACCCAACGACAATCGCAACCAGCACTTGCCTCCAATACCATGCGCCTGAGCGCCCCAGATTGTATTCCTCCAAGAGATCGCCTGAGAGCGCGTCATTCCTGCAGCCAAACTTGTGCAGCAACCAAGTTGCGCCCGATGGCGGCTGCACGGACCTCATGCTGCACCTCCTTCCAGTTGGGGTAGTCGCTTCCACAACTTCGTCAGTGCCTGGCGTGTCTGACGGACTTCTCGCAGCCCCTTGGCGGTGATGTGGAAGTATCTCTTCGCCCGCCCGCCGCGTTCAGGCGTGGGCTCGCCCAGCTCCGAAGACACGAGCCCTTTCGATTCGAGACGTTCTAAGGTGGCGTAGACGCTGGCGAGTGCTACTTCACGCCCGCTTCTCTCCTCAATTTCTCTTGAGATCGGGACTCCGTAAGCGTCCTCGCGCAGCCGCATCAAGACGAGCATCACGATCAGTTCGAAGTTTCCGAGGTAGTCTCGCTTAGCCATTTTTTCAAGGATAGTTAGGAAATCGCAACTTTGCAAGTGCCAGATGTCGAGCTGTTGAGGATAATGTGGAAGGGAAGGATCTCGATAGACCAAATGCCTGGTAAACGCTGCCAGCTCAACCGGTCGATGCAACACTATGTACTCAGTTGGTCCGACAGTACTTCCCCTAGAGAACCGACCTGTCGGGCTGTACTCAATCAGAACCTAGCCAGGGCAGTGTTCCGTTCGATTCGACGCTCGCGAACGACTATAGCCTTTGAGGCTCGCGCAAGTAGACTCCGCGCTGGTGTTGCGTCGACCCATTGAGACCGCCCGACTTATCAGGAGTTGGCCGAGCGGCTAGGCCGTTATTGACTACTTCCGAGCGCGCCCTCATTCACCCGCTCGGCGGGCAGGGCACAGGATGCGCCGCTATGCACCCAAGCGATTCTCTCTGGGCACGGCGCTTTCGGTGTCGATGACTGAACCAAGCCTGCGTTCTCCCCAGCGCGTTCGGAGCCGACGATTCATTGGCTCCGAATAGAATCTCGCGACCAGATCACCCAGCAGGGCGGCAGCCAAAATGGTGACAGCGAACAAGACGGGAACAGCCCGCATCGGCTTGCCCATCTTGACGAAGAGATTGAAGAAGGCGAAAACAACGAACATATGAGTCAGGTACACCTCGTAGCTGCGCTGGCCGAGCCTCAGAAGCGGACCCAGAGCACGCGGACTTCTCCACTGAGTTTGCGCAGCGGCGATGATGATCAGGCAGGTGCCGATTGCAAGAATCGTTTCTTCAAGCCCCAAGCGATCCATACTTCGCAGGAATGGCTCCGAACCGAATACCAGGATCAGAACCAGCAGGGCCACGCCGATGCAGCTGAAAGCTCGCAGCACTGGACGCGAGAAACGGATCCGTGAGGCCAGCAGGGCCGTCAGACAGCCGAGAGCGATCGCATCCATTCCCCCAAGATACGACTTCTCCATCCAGATTTCGTTTCCGTGAGTAAGCGCCCTGCGCCCGAACGGTCCCAGAACAGCAAATGCCAGAAGAAGCGCGATAAATGGCTTGCCGCAGCCGAGCAGCCGCGCGAGGAGGGGAAAGAAGAGGTAGAACATCTCCTCGACTGAGAGAGACCAAAGGATATCCCAATTTCCGGGAAGGTATCCACGCCGAGCCTCCAAGAGATTGAGGTGAAACGTGAGCGCCGCGACGAGGGTTCGTCCGAGGCCTCCCGTTTTTGGAGAGACAACGAAGTCCTTGAAATGCGCGAAATGGAGTCCGCTGAGTACCGCGAGCAACACAAGAAGCAGCGGTGCAATTCGTGCGAAGCGCAGTAGATAGAAGTCACGCACACTGACGCCGGAGAGCGAGCCCCACCGCCGAAGCGTGATAGACGTAATCAGGAAGCCTGAGACCGCGAAGAAAATCTGCACGCCGAACTGCCCGTTCCAGACCAATGATTGCACGAGCTGAGGAGGTAATCCGTTGGTGTACGGCACTCTTGCGAGGAGCAGGCGGATGTTGACGTGGTTCATCAAGACAAAGAAGATCGCCAGACCACGGAGGATATCCACTCCGTCGAGTCGCATCCAGCTGCTCTCACCTTTTACATATGCCGCTGTCATCGCGTCTCATCTTATATTCCCGACCGAAAATCGCGTGAACCTGTACTGACATGTCAGCTAAGTGGTACACACTGATCCGCATCAGCGGGAGCAAGCCCTTTGCGAGGAACTTATGGTGAGTTTGCAGAACCCGTAATCCATCTATTCGTGCGGTAGGCGATTCTGACTATGAGATTGCGATCAGATTGCATATTTGCGCTTCAAATACGAATCACTTCGGAATCATTCCGATCGTCCCCAGCCACGTCTCCACCAACTGAGGCCACCTCGTTATCGGAAGGTCCGTGCGCCGCAGCCCAAACGCATGCCCGCCTTGCGCATACAAATGCATCTCTACGGGAACCCCGGCGTTCTTCAGCGCAATGTAATAAACCAACGATTGGTTTACACCGTCCACGTGGTCATCCTCCGCTTGCAGCAAAAACGTGGGCGGCGTCATGTCGGTAACAGGAATTTCCGGATTCAATTCAAATTCTTTCGTCGTGTTTTCCAGCATGTGCCCCGGATAAATCGCCACGGCAAAATCCGGACGGCAGCTCACTTTGTCGGCCGCATCCAAGGGTGCGTAGGCACGCTGCGCGAAGTGCGTGCTGATATTGGCCACCAAGTGTCCGCCCGCCGAAAACCCCAGCACGCCGATCTTGTGCGGATCAATGTGCCACTCCGCGGCGTGGAAGCGCACGAGCCCCACCGTCCTTTGTGCGTCTTCCAGCGCCGTGGGTGCTTTCGGATGAATGTTGCACTGGCAATCATCATGCCAAGCCGGGCCCGAATCCGGCACGCGGTATTTCAACAGCACGCATGTGATTCCCTTGGACACCAGCCAGTCGCAGACCTCCGTGCCTTCAAGATCGATGGCCAGATCCTGATAGCCCCCGCCTGGAAACACAACCACCGCTGCACCCGTGTTTTTTCCCTTTGGCGAGTAGACCGTCATCGTGGGCCGCGAGACATGGCCCACACCAACCAACGGCCTGCCAGCGACCAGATCTTTAGCGTCCGTCGTTTCGCTCTCCGGGGCCAAGTCAGGCTGCGCGTCAGGGACTGCCGCTGGCCATATCGGCACCTGCGTATGTCCCGGCGATGGCTGCCAGACATGCGTCTGCGCGCGCAGCGCGCTCGGACCGCCAAACGCAAACACAACACAGAGAGCAAAGATCAAAAGTTTCGTCACAATCGCCACAGCTTAATATAACCCGTCACTGCCGAAAGCCGCTGATCGGAAACTGTGAAGAGTAATCGAAAGCCTAAGTCCCGATAAACGCGCTCATCGGCAACTGGCTTTCGCGCGCCCAATCCAAAGGTTAAGGAAAGGCTTGTTCTGACATCTCTTCGATCCCGCGCTATACTCGGATCACTCGACATTCTTGTCGACATCGGCGTTCCTGCCGAGAAGGAGGTGATCCAGTGAGGTACGGTTTACGTTGAAGTAGTAGAGGAGGCGCTTGTGAGGTTACCGAGCGCCTCTCTCCTTTTGTCCCCGCCTGTCCGAATTCCTTGTGATTCGAGGAATCTATTTCTGCATCTTATCCCTTGCAAGTGCCTCGTAAACGCGGCGGTCTCAATGGGTCGACGCAACACCAGCGCGGAGTCTACTTGCGCGAGCCTCAAAGGCTATAGTCGTTCGCGAGCGTCGAATCGAACGGAACACTGCCCTGGCTAGGTTCTGATTGAGTACAGCCCCGACAGGTCGGTCCTCTAGGGGAAGTACTGTCGCACCAACTGAGTACATAGTGTTGCATCGACCGGTTGAGCTGGCACGACCTATCAGGCGAGTGGAATTGGATCATCGCACGCAGAGCAATTTGCAGGAGCGTTTCTGCAAGCAGTGTCCTGCTGTGAAGGATTACTTCCGAGTGGCCCGTCAAGCGCCCACAATCCGAAGCGGTGTATTGTGATGGCTCGGGCCGCGTTCCGGCAGCGCCCTCCCACACGCGGGATCCGGGCGTCCGCTTCCGACGGCTGCCGCCGCCCGGAGCTTTTACAACAACACCAACGGCTGGGGCTCGAGTGTCTCCACCATCGCAGCCCATCCCCGGGCGGCCTGTGCCTTTGAGCGATTCCTTAAGAATCGTAGCCGGGGCCGCGAGGCGACCCGCACTCTTTCCACAGCTTTTCCCAATTCCAGATCCCGGACGTCACCTCGATCGGCAACGGGAATCCGAGCTGATGCGCGAGCATACACACCTGCCCGCGATGGTGGGCTTCGTGAGAAAGCATGTAGCACAGCATCTCCGGGCCAACCGGCCAAGGCTGAGCCCAGCCGTCTCTGCGAAACTTCTCGACGCGGCCCCCGCCACCGCCGAGCGCTTCAGCGAGCATCTCCGCGCAGCGAGCGGCGCTCTCGGCCAATCCCGCGCGGGCCTGCTGCGGCGTGCAGTGCACGCGGTGGAGCTGTCGTGGAACCTTCAGGTGCGGAGCTGTAAGCCTGACCCACTTGGAGCGGACATTGTGCATGTGCGTGAAGATCGCCGCAATGGTGCGGACCTTGCCGGGCGGTTTGGCTCTCCAGGCGGCAGGGTCAAGATGTTCGATAAGAACCTGGTTCATGCGATCATTGGCGGCAAAGATCTGGAGTGCGGCTCGGCCGAGTTGAGTGTGAACCTTGTGTGGACGCGCGGTCACGGCTCCCTGCTCCTTGACCTAATAATACTTCCGGGCCGTCGGCAAACCGGAAATTATCGTAGATTGGCTGCCAACATACTCTAGCGCCTGGTAAACGCGGAAACCGGAGAAGTGGGTACTAGCCAGGTATTTATCCGATTATCCAACTACAGGTCCATTTGGACGGCCCTCGACACGCGTAGAGGTGCGGAACCACGAGGCGGAGAGGATAACCGTAATCGGCGTGGCGTGACGGCGAGTCTATTCTTCGGGGTGTTCCTGAGCCAGCGGCGGTTAAATCTGGTAGTCGATTTCGATGATGGCCTGCAGTTCGTCCGAGAGGGCTTGCAGTTCCGCGACAGCGGCGGCATCGTGCGGTTCGTGTCCTTCGAGCCGCTGGACCCGTTCCCGCAGATCTTTCACCTGCGAAGCCACGGAGGACAGGGCCGCGGAGAGTGGATCGTGAATCTGTTTCGGGTCGGTGATCACCACGCGCTGGCCGCCGCGCAGGACGATGTGCCCCGGCACGCCCACGATCGTGGAATTGTCCGGCACGTCTCGCAGCACGACGGACCCGGCGCCCACTCGGGAGTTGTCGCCCACCCGGATATTGCCGAGCACGCGCGCGCCCGCACCGATCGCCACGCCGTTTCCGATCGTGGGATGCCGCTTCCCTTTTTCCTTGCCCGTGCCCCCGAGCGTGACACCCTGATACAGCGTCACGTCGTCGCCGATCATGCTGGTTTCGCCGATCACCACGCCCATGCCGTGATCGATGAACAGCCGCCGCCCGATCTCCGCACCCGGATGAATCTCGATCGCCGTCAGCAGCCGCGCCACCTGCGACAGCCAACGGGCCAGCAGGCGGCAATTGTGCTTCCACAGCCAGTGATTGAAACGGTGAAACCACAGCGCGTGCAATCCCGAGTAGCAAAGCAGCACTTCGAGAACCGACTGTGCCGCCGGGTCTCGATCCAAAATCGACCGGATGTCCTCTCGCATCGACTGGAACAAGGGTCCCTCACTTACATGGCTGCGACGGTCAGTTGCTGCGCCTCGTTCTTCAAGCCCTCGAATAAGACGCTGCTCAAATAGCGCTCGCCGAAATCCGGGAGCACCACAACGATGATCTTGCCGGCGTTTTCCGGGCGCCGGGCCACCTGCAGTGCCGCGATCACTGCCGCGCCCGACGAAATGCCCACCAGGAGCCCTTCTTCGAGCGCCAGCCGGCGGGCCATCCCGATCGAGTCCGGGCTCGACACCTGGATCACCTCGTCGATGTAATCCATGCGCAGGATTTTCGGCACGAATCCGGCGCCGATCCCTTGGATCTTGTGAGGGGCCGGCTGACCGCCTGTAAGCACGGGGCTTTCCGACGGCTCGACGGCAATGGCCTTGAACGACGGCTTCTTCGGCTTGATATACTCGCACACGCCGGTCAGCGTCCCGCCGGTTCCGATGCCCGAAATGAGAATGTCCACCTTGCCGTCCGTGTCGTTCCAAATTTCCGGACCGGTCGTTTCGAAGTGGATTTTCGGATTCGCCGGATTATCGAATTGCTGCAGGATGTAGCCGTTCGGCGTGGCGGCCAGCAGCTCTTCGGCTTTCGTCACCGCGCCCTTCATGCCCTTGGGGCCCGGCGTCAGCACGATGTCGGCGCCGAACGCCTTCAGCAGGACGCGGCGTTCCAGGCTCATCGTTTCCGGCATCGTCAAAATCAGTTTGTAGCCCCTCACCGCCGCCACGAACGCCAACGCTATTCCGGTATTGCCGCTGGTCGGCTCAATTAGCACAGTCTTGCCCGGATGAATCTTCCCCGCCTTCTCGGCTTCGGAAATCAGGCTCACGCCGATTCGGTCTTTCACGCTGGCATTCGGATTGAAGCTTTCGAGTTTCGCCAGCACGGTCCCCTTGCAGCCTTGCGCGACTTTGTTTAGCTGGACCAGAGGCGTCTTGCCGATCAATTCGGTGATGTCTTTTGCAACTCTCATCTCAATCTCCCTTTGTATGGCGTTTGAATTATGAACCAGCCGCGAGGCCAGGTTCCATTCGCGCGTCGAGTAGGTCGCCTTGTTATCCCGGCAGCATTTGCCCTGCTTTTATCACAGAGTCTTGCATTTTGTTTCACGAATGATGTGACGGTGATCACGCAGCGATGCTTTTGGGTGATAACGGCTCGGCGGACATTCTCCGCGCGCCGATGGCAGCGAGCTTCTAATCCCTGCTGAAGCGCTGCTCGCGAAACGGATCGCCGTACATGTTGTAACCGTTCTCTTCCCAGAAGCCGGGAGCGTCGTGGGCCATGAAATCGATGCCGCGGACCCACTTGACGCTTTTCCATGCGTAGAGGTGCGGGACGACGAGGCGCACGGGATAGCCGTGATCGGCGGGAAGCGGCTCGCCGTTGTGTCTCAGCGCGAAGAGAGTGGTGGGCCGCATCAGGTCTTCGAGCGGGACGTTGGATGTGAACTCTTCTTCGGCGTGAACCATCACGTACTTCGCTTCCGGCTTCGGCGCGGCGAGCTTCGCGACCTCCGTGAACGCGACGCCCTCCCAGCGCACATCGAAGCGGCTCCAGCGCGTGACGCAGTGCATGTCGGCGGTGACGCCCGTCATTGGCAGATGGCTGAATTCGTCCCACGTGAGCCGCACGGGCTTTTCGACGAGGCCGGTGATCTTGAAATCCCACGTCTGCGGATCGAAGCGCGGCACGTCTCCAACGTGAAGCACGGGCCACTTGAGAGTGGCGGATTGACCGGGAGGCAGGCGGCCGGCGTCGCGCATCGCGCGCTCGAGCTGTTTGCGTTCCGAGATTTCGCTGAAGATCATCGCGAATCACCGATCGGCGAGAGCATTGTACACCTCTGTTTTTCGCGCGGCGCAGCAGCCAGGCTGTCAACGTCGTATGCTATCATTGGCGATTCGGACCAGCCACAAAACCACAATAGGGAGCGTCCATTGTCAGCGCGCATACTCAACGGAAACGCGATCCGGGATCAAATCTACGCGGAGTTGCAGGCGGAAATCGGCTCGCTCGCAGCGGCGGGAATCAAGCCGGGGCTTGCGGCGGTGCGCGTGGGAGACGATCCGGCGTCGAGGCTCTATGTAAACAGCAAGATCGCGGCGTGCGAAAAACTCGGACTCGGCAGCTTTCATATCACGCCGCCCGCGTCGACGACCACCGAAGAACTGCTTGCCATCGTCAACGAATTGAATAATCGCGAGGATGTGGACGGAATCCTGGTGCAGATGCCGCTGCCGAAGCAGATTGACTCGAAAAAAATTCTCGACGCAGTGATTCCGGCGAAGGATGTGGACGGATTCAATCCCGTGAACGTCGGGCGTCTGGTGGCGGGGCGGCCCGCGCTGGTGGCGTGCACGCCGGCAGGCGTGATGGAGATTCTTCGGCGAAGCAACATTCCGATCGAAGGCGCGAATGCCGTCGTGATCGGGCGAAGCGATATCGTGGGCAAGCCGCAGGCGCTGCTGCTGCTCCACGCGAACGCGACGGTGACGATCTGCCACTCGAAGAGCAAGGATTTGCCGGGAATCGCGCGGCGCGCGGACATCATCGTGGCGGCGATCGGCAAAGCAGCGATGGTCACGCCGGACTTCGTCCGGCCGGGCGCGACCGTGATCGACGTGGGCCAGATCGTGGTGAAGGACGCGGCGGAAGCCGAACGTATTTTCGCGAAATTTCCCGCGAAGCTCGAATCGTTTCGCGCGAAAGGCTCGATCCTGGCGGGGGACGTTCACCCGGATGTCATGGAAGTGGCGGGTGCTTACACGCCGGTGCCGGGAGGCGTCGGACCGCTGACGATCGCGATGCTGATGAGCAACACGGTGAAGGCCGCGCGGATGCGGCGCGGAGGGCGCGCTCCGGCCGCCGCGTCAACGCGCAGCTAATGCTGCGCGTCGGTCTTACCGGCGGGATCGCCACGGGAAAATCGACAGTGGCGGCCATGCTGCGCGACCGCGAATATCTGGTGCTCGACGCTGACGCGCTCGGGCACGAGCTCCTCGAAATCGGCCAACCATCCTATGAAGAAGTGGTGCGCGAGTTCGGCGCGGGAGTGCTCGCGCCGGGCGGAGCGGTCGACCGCCGCAAACTGGGCGCGATCGTTTTCGCCGATGCGCAGAAGCGCGCGCGCCTGAATCAAATCCTGCACCCCCGCATCCTCGACGTGACGGCAAAATGGTTTGCGGCGCTCGACCGCCCGGGCGGGCCCGATCTGGCTTTTCAGGAAGCGGCACTGATCCTCGAAGTGGGCGCGCAGAAGAACCTCGACCGCGTGGTTGTTTGCTGGTGCCGGCCGGAGCAGCAACTCGAGCGCATGATCGAGCGCGGGTATTCGCGGCAGGACGCCGAGCAGCGCATCGCGGCGCAAATGCCCATCGAGGAAAAACGCCGGCTGGCCGATGAGACGATCGATTGCTCGGGATCGATGGAGGAAACCGAGCGGCAGGTCGAGGCCATGCTTGCGAAGTTGAAGCAGGCCGCGGCGTTGAAGCGGAACAATTAAGGGTTCAGTTTCGTTGCATCGTGTGAACGGCGATTGAGGCGCGCGCGATTGCTGGATAGGCGGCATCGCGCCAAGGAACTGCGCCGGGCACGGCATGCCGTGCCCCTACGGAAGAAAAAGACGCGCGAGTGCTGCGGGTAGCAAATCCAAAATGGCTGTTGCAGGCCATATCGAAACTGTAGAATCGTTAACATAGGTTCAAAAGCAAGGCGGGAAGCTGCGATGACGCAAGGTGAACATTCGCGAGGTGCGCTGCGGTTGCTGGCGCTTGGATTGATTGTCGGCCTAGGAGCTTACTGGGCTGGCTCGCGGTACGGGCAACACTCACCTAGGTCGGTACACGCGGTGCTGGAACCTGCGTCCACCGACACGAGCCTCGACCCCGAGGAAGAAGAGAACGTCCGCATCTATAAGCTGGCATCGCCGGCGGTGGCGAATATCGTCACGCGAACAGTGCAGTACGATTTCTTTTACAACGCGGTGCCGGTGGAAGGCGCGGGTTCGGGCTTCGTGATCGACACGCAGGGCCACATCCTGACGAACTTCCACGTGGTTGACGGCGCGCAGACGATCGAGGTCACGCTGGGCGACCAGACGCGCTACAAGGCCAAATATATCGGGGCAGACACGCGCAACGACATCGCGCTGATTCAGATCGATCCGGCCGGACACAAGCTCACGGCGCTCCCTCTCGGCGATTCGCGCAACCTGCTGGTAGGCCAGCGCGTGCTGGCGATCGGCAATCCGTTTGGATTTCAGAGCACGCTGACCACGGGAGTCGTCAGCTCGCTCGGGCGGACGGTGCAGACGAGTGACAACACGTTCATCGACGAGGCCATTCAAACGGATGCGGCGATCAATCGCGGAAATTCCGGCGGGCCGCTGCTCAATACGCACGGCGAAGTGATCGGAATCAACAGCGCGATTTATGCGCCGACGGGAACCACGGCGGGAATCGGGTTCGCGATTCCGGTGAACACGGCGCGGCGCGTGGCGGAAGATTTGATTACGCAGGGGCGCGTCCGGCGGGCGACGCTGGGCGCCGAGGGCCGCGCGATTTGGCCGGGCCTGGCGGATGCGCTGCACCTCGGAGTGAAGGAAGGAATTCTGGTCGAGCGGGTGACTTCCGGTGGCCCCGCCGACCAGGCTGGAATTCGCGGAGGCAACCGCGTGGTGCTGGCTGGCCTGCAGGAGCTGAGAATCGGCGGTGATGTGCTCATCGCGATCGACGGCAAGGAAGTAACGAGTCAGACGGATTTGAATCTTCTGCTGAATCGCGCGCGGCCGGGAGATACCGTGACGCTGACGATCGTGCGCGACGGCAAGAAGATGGATGTGAAGGTGAAGTTAGGCGAAGGCTAGAACGCCCCGATCTTGATTTTCGGCTGAGTTACTAGGCAAGAAAAGAGCCGACTGCCCCGCGTCAATCCCGCGGATTCGTGGCGAAGATGGATAACTCCGGTGTGAAGCCACGGTCGTCCATTTCAAGGATCGCTTTCACCATGTGAGCTATGTCCTCGGCGCGCAGCTTGGTGGGATTGTCCTTTTGCTCGAAGCCGGCGACTTTTGAGAAATTCGTCAGGACCTCACTCGGATTCACCAAAAACACGCGGATGTTGTGCTTTCGGAGTTCCGCGCGCCAGCATTCCGTCATGGCGCGAAGCGCGGATTTGCTCGCATAGTACGCCGTGCCGTTTGGGGCGCCGCGCAGTGCGGCAGTGGACGCGATGTTGACGATGTTGCCGCGCTGCCGCGAGATGAAATGCTTTGCCGCGCCGCGGGCCATGAGCATTGCTCCCGTAACGTTTGTCGAGAAGACGGCTTCGAAACTGGCGAGGTCGAATTCCACGAGGGTCTTGAAAACGCCGAAGCCCGCGTTGTTGACGAGAATATCGAGATCGCCGAACTTCTCCAGGACTTCGCGATAGGTGCGGTCGACGTCCGCTTCCTTCGTCACGTCCGCACGAATGGCGTGCACACCCAAAGTGCTGGCGGTTTCCGCAAGGCGGCGCTCGTCGCGCCCGGTGATCGCCACCCGCGCTCCGCTCGCCGCAAGAGATTCAGCGATTGCGCGTCCGATGCCGCTGCTGCCGCCCGTGATCAACGCTACCGCGTTTCGCAGGTTCATCTCGCCTCCCATGGGGATTCTCGTTGGCGCACGATTGTACACGCTAGCGGCCGGCGGTTTGGCCCTCGCGCGGGACCGGCGGGGCGGATTCCACAGAATGAACTTTTTCGCGCCACTCGTTACGCAGACGGTCGCGCTCCCGCTCGGTGAGGCGGAACCAGGATTCGGCAAGGTCGCGAACGCGCTCGAGTGTGGCCTGCACTTCGGCTTGCTTCAACTTCAGCGTGTCGCTGTCCGCGTCGGTGGGGACGCGGATCGGCGGCGCGACGAACATCACGGTGCGGGAAAACGGATAGGGTATCTGAAAGAGGTCCCAGGATTTCTGGAACGTATGCGCTCGCTTGATTCCAATGTGAAACACGGAAATGGGATGGCCGGTGCGGCGCGCGAGGATCACGGCGCCGGGCTTGGCGACGTAGCGAGGCCCGCGCGGACCGTCGATCGTGAGTGCGACATGGCGACCAGCTTCGAGATGCCGCGCCATCGCCGTGAGCCCCTCAATCGCGCCGCGCGTCGAACTGCCCTGCGCCGTGCCGAAGCCGAGGCGCTCGATCACCTTGCGCGTCCACTGACCGTCGAAATTGACCGTGTTCAGCACGACGATGCCGCGATTGCGCCACGTCCACACCGCGGGGAAAATGCAGCGGTGCCAGAACGCGCCGATGGCTGGCTCGCCCCCGCTGCGAATCTGAGTGGCATTGTGCACGCCGACGATTTCCAGGCGTAGCGTGGGGCCGATCAAGCGCACGAACCAATACACGACCCACGCGATCACGGGAATCTGCATCCGACGCCAGCGCGAAAGGTGCGGCATCGGAATGGCCCGCGGAGCGGCCGCGGCCTTTTGCTCGCCATTCTGGGGCGCGGCGGTCTGGGGTGCGCCGGATTTCGGGGCGTTCGTCACTGCTGTATAGTATAGGCGGTCGCGATGCGCTCCCAATTCCATTTCATGCGCGGCGGTGCCGCCGGTGCCTTTTGGCAAAGCCACGGCGCGCTGGCGGGGATTCTGCTGGCGCTATTCGTGCTGAGCCCGATCGCGCGGGCCGAGAACGCGCCTCCTGGCGCAGTCGCGCGCGTCGACGGGAGTGACATCTCGATCGAAAGCGGCACGGCGGCGCAAAATGGCACGACGACGGTCGCGCCGAGGATTTACGTCTCGAACGGCAGCACGGTGATGGTCCACGCGGGCCACGCGCGGATGACGCTGTTCGCCGGCGGCACGGTGATTATCTGCGGCCCGGCAAAATTCACGGTGCTCACGTCGGCCGACGCGATTACGGTGGCGCTGAATTTTGGGCGGCTGCGCGTAGAGCTGCCCGCGAAGACAGCGTTGCGCGTTTTCACGCCGACGATCATCGGGACGCCGATCGACATCAGCGGCGGCGCGCGGGACGTGACGGTGGGGCTGAACCTGGACGATTCGCTCTGCGTGGTCGCGACGAGCGGTGCGATCCAGCTCGAACACCAGTTCACCGGCGAAAAGCTGATCGTGCCGCAAGCCGGGGAATTTTTTCTGAATGCAGGAAAGCTGATGCCGGTCGCGGGATCTCCGGGAAGCTGCCAATGTCTGGAGGCTGAATCGCGGCCTGCGCCCGCGTTGCCCGCAGCGGTACCCGAATTCGCGGTCGCTACTCCGCCGCCCACAGCGGCAGCGGCGCTACCGCCGGTGAATCGTGCGCCGGAGCCTGATCCGCCCGCGCAGCCGAGCGTGGAATACAGCGTGCTCGCGCACGGGAACGACGCGCATCCCTCGACGCCGCCAGCGAAAAACGATGCCACGCCTGCTGCTGTGCCCGTTTCGATGCCGGTGTACACGGCGGTCCTGCCGCCGTTGACGTTTTCGGCGAATTCGCCCGCGCCGCCGCCGGACACTTCAGCCGAAATGGTGCTGCTGATCCGCGAAGCGCAGGTTTCGCCCGATTGGGAATTTTCCGGGCACGTGGCGGCGCCGGGATTCGCAGAGGCGATGCAGCACGCGTTGGGACAAGGAACGTCGAAGCCGGCAGAGCAAGCGCAGATACAGAGTCAACCTTCGGAGCAGCCGAGAAAGAAGAAGGGCGGATTCTGGGCATCGCTCAAGAAGGCTTTCGGCGGAGGAAGCTAGCGGGATTGACGCGGTTGTCGCGGATAGCTACCTAGAATCACCCAGCGCGCGGAAAGCGCTCATCCCCGGAGAGATCCCTCGGCTCCCGTTGGTCGCTCGGGATGACGATCCTTGTCGGATCGTCACATCCCCTCATAATTCGGGCCGCCGCCGCCTTCAGGTGGAACCCATTGAACGATCTGGTAGGGATCGGCGACGTCGCAGGTTTTGCAGTGGACGCAGTTGGCGGCGTTGATCTTCAGTTTCGGCGAGCCTTTGTCGGTAACCATCTCGTAGACCGCAGCGGGACAAAAATACTGGCACGGATTGCCGAATTCGCGGACGCAGCGGTCGCCGCAGACATTCGGTTCGAGGACGACGAGATGGCACGGCTGGTCTTCGTCGTGGCGAGTGCCGGAGTGATAGACGTCCGTGAGGCGGTCGAAGGTGAGTTTTCCATCGCCCTTGAAGCGCGTGGACTGATCGACGAGAGTGCCATCGCGATGTAGATTTTCATATTCCTTGTAACCCGGCTCGGTGCGCATGGGATCGATCAGGCCGCGCCCGCCGCTGACGAATTGAAATCCCGCGTGGACCAACCCTTTCAGAAGGCCGCCGTGAAAACCCTGATGGAAATTCCGCACGGACCAGAGTTCCTTCTTTAGCCAACTCTTTTCGATTTTTTCCTGGTAAGCGGAAAGTTTGGCCGCAGACGCGTCGCCGGCGCAGAGCGATTCGTAGATCGCTTCGGCGGCGAGCATGCCGCTCTTGATCGCCGTGTGGATGCCCTTCAGGCGCTGCGAATTCAAAAGGCTCGCGGAATCGCCGATGATGAGGCCGCCGTCGAAATAGTTGCGCGGCATCGAATACCAGCCGCCGTACGGGAGGGTCTTGGCGCCATAGCGGACGAGCTTGCCGCCGTCGAGAATTCTTTTCACGAAGGGATGCGTCTTGAATTTCTGGAACGCCTCATGCGGATCGAAGAGCGGATTGCGGTATTCGAGGCTGACCACCATGCCGAGCGAGACGCGATTGTCGCGCATGCCATAGACCCAGCCGCCGCCGTAGAGGTCCGAGCTGAGAGGCCAGCCTAGTGTATGCGCCACGTAGCCGGTGTCGATGCGGCCGGCCTGGACGTCCCACAATTCCTTGATGCCAATGCCGTAGACCTGGGGATTGAGGCCGTCGAGCTTAAGGCGCGAGACGAGGTCTTTCGTGAGCGAGCCGCGCGGGCCTTCTGCGAGCACGGTGACTTTCGCGCGCAATTCGTAACCGGGCGTGAAGTTGTCCTTGGGCTTGCCGTTCTTGTCGAGACCCTTGTCCTCGGTGAGGACGCCGGCGATTCCGTTTTTCTCGTAGAGCAGTTCCCTGCCGGCGAACTGCGTGAAAATGTTGATGCCCTTTTTTTCGACGAGGCCGCCAAACCATTTGACAAGCTTGTTGAGCGAGACCACGAAATTGCCGTGGTTCGCGAGCGGCGGCGGGGTGATGGGCAGCTTGTAGGAGCCGCTCTCGGTGAAGTAGTAGGCGGCGTCGCCGGTGACGGGCGTATCGAGCGGTGCGGTTTTTTCGAAATCGGGGACGAGTTCGCGCAGCGCGCGCGGGTCCATGATCGCGCCGGAAAGCTGATGGGCGCCAATCTCGCGCGCCTTTTCGAGGACGTAAATATTCTCCGCGGAAAGCGCCGGAGATTTTTTCGCGGCGGTATGCTGCTCGATCAGATTGGCGAGGTGCAGCGCGCAGGAAAGTCCCGCCGGGCCCGCGCCGACGATCAAAACGTCCGCTTCAAGCTTCTCGCGCTCAATTGCCACGGCAGAATCTTAACAGAAGACGGGGGATTCACCGCGAGCCGCTATTTTGTGATGAAGAAGACGAGGTGAACTTCCAAAATCGTGATTCGGAAGGCGTTTTGGGGACAGAGGTGTTCTGGATTGGAACAGTGGAATCAAAACGGCGGGCAAGCGAGGTCAATGGACGACGTCACGCCAAGGATCTGCGCCGGGCACAGCATGCTGTGCCCCTACGGAAATCATCTCGAAGGATGAATAGTCATCTGAATGATGGCCCGGAGAACCTAACCGGCTGCTTGGTAAAGTAAGCAGCGGCGTTGGCGGCGACGTGGCGCTAGGCTATACTGACGCACCGGTCGTCACGGGCGCGAGCGAACGCTGGGGCGGCGTCAGCGAGGGTTCGAGGCCGGGAACCGGGGGGAATCGCGCAAGCCCCGGCGACGGTCGTGAGGTGGTGTCGGTGCAGGCGTGCTGGGCCGGCAGGGCTCTCCCATCAGGTTCCAGCTATAGCAAGTCACGCGCGAGGTTGATCGCCGAAACGACAGCTGTGTACAAACAACTCCAAGAAGAGAACGATTCCATTTCCACTCCTCGCACAGATAACCACAGCGTCGCGGTAGTCGGCGGATCGGCGGCTGGGCTGTTCGCGGCCTCGCTGCTCGCGCGCCGCGGGCTTTCCGTGCGCGTGTTCGAGCGGATCGAGACGCTCGAACCTGCGGCGCGGACGCTGATCGTCACACACCGGATGCGGAACCTGCTGGGCCGGGCTGCAGAAGGCAGCATTGTCAACGAAATCCGGCGCTTCGAGCTTTTCACCGACGGGCGCGCCGCGACGATTTCCCTCCAAAATCCCGACTTGATCGTCGAGCGACGCACCCTGATCCAGGGACTCGCGGCGGAGGCGGAACGCGCCGGCGCCAAGGTCGAGCTGGGGCGGCGTTTTCATGCGATGCATCCGAACGGCAAGAGCCTGGTGATGGAAGTAGAGCGCTGCGCCGATGGAGGCCGCGAGGAAGTCCGCGCGGATACGATCATCGGCGGGGACGGCGCGGCCAGCCGCGTGGCTCGCTCCGCCGGATGGGAGCCTCTCGAGACGCTGCCGCTGGTGCAGGCCATCGTCCCGCTGCCGAAGAACATGCCCGCGGATACGGTGCGCGTATGGTTCGTGCCGCAGGACACGCCGTATTTTTACTGGCTGATTGCCGAATCGCCCACGCGTGGCGCTCTGGGCGTGATCGGCGAGTCCGGCGCGGAAACGCGGCTCTGCCTGGAGCGATTTCTCGAAAAACGTAATCTCGACGCGATCGAATTTCAGGGCGCGCGCATTCCGGTTTACAAGCGATGGGTTCCGGTGCGGCGCGAACTCGGGCGCGGATCCGTGTATCTGGTTGGAGACGCGGCGGCGCAGGTGAAAGTATCCACGGTCGGCGGCACGGTGACGGGTTTTCGTGGCGCGCTGGGAGTGGCCGAGGCGATTCTGAATGGCGGATCGAGCCGCGAGTTGCGCGCGTTGCGGCGCGAGCTGGACGTGCATCTCCTGCTGCGGCGGTCGCTGCACCGGTTCGAGCAGGCGGACTACAGCCACCTCGTGGACCTGCTGAACGAGGGAGCGAAACAGCCGTTGGCCGAGTATTCGCGCGACGAAGCGTGGAAGATTTTGTGGCGCGTGTGTTTGCGCCAGCCGCGGCTGCTGCTGCTCGGCCTGCGCGGATTGCTGAGGAGCAGGCGCTCGATCGACAAGCCTCGCGCTTAGCTCGGGCCGGTCGAAGGCCTGCCGACCAACGATTTCAATGACCCACCGGCGTACGTTCCGAATTGCGGCAGTAATCGTCGCGCTCGTGGTGTGCGCCGGTGCGGTGATTGCATTCCGCGGCGTTGGCCGGTGGCTGGTGAGCGAGGACGCACTCGGGTCGGCGGACGCGATCGTTGTGTTGAGTGGCGCGATGCCGGCGCGTGCGGAGGAAGCGGCGCGCATATTCCACATGGGATACGCGCGCGAGGCGTGGATCACGCGGCCGGAATCGCCCGCGAGCGACATGGCGGGAATGGGCGTCCAGTACACCGACGAAAGCGATTACAGCCGCGAGGTGTTGATTCACCTGGGCGTGCCGGAGGCGGACGTTCGCGTGTTGCCGGGGACGATCATGGACACCGAACAGGAAGTCGAAGAACTTTCCAGCGAAATGCGGCGCGAGGGAAAAACGAGCGTGATTATCGTGACGTCGCCGCAACATACGCGCAGGGTGAGGGCGCTCTGGCGTGAATTGGTCGGCGAGAATCCGCGAGCGATCGTGCGAGCCGCGCCGGAGGATCCGTTTGACGCCGACCACTGGTGGCGCGATACGCACGATGCTCTGGCCGTCATGAGAGAGGTGCTCGGGTTACTTAACGTTTGGGCGGGACTGCCGGTGAGGCCGCACTCTTCCTGAACTTCGTCCTGCATTTCGGCCACCTCGGACGGTCTGCTACTTCGGCTGGGTGGCGAGGGGCGTGGCGGTGGTTTCGAGAATCTTCCAGCGCTCCCACTCGGATTTTTTCGTGAGGTCGCGCAGGCGAAGCTGCCACTCGGTGCCGAGATCCTCGTTGCGGCCGGAATAGAATGCTTCCCACGAGTTCGCTGTGGCGTCGCCGTTCCCGTTGTTGCCATTCCCATTGCTGCCGGTGCTCGCCGGATCGTGGCTGCGGAACATGGCGAGTTGCGCAGTATCGAGTGGCACGCGGAAGAACACAACATCGTCCCAGTCCGGCGGTACGGAGCCGTGGCCGTTGCCGAAATCTTTTCCGGATGGCGGGATGAAATGCCCGCACAGCTCCATCGAGTTCCCGCGCAGCAGCAGCTCGAGGGACGGCGGGCGCTCGGCCGACGGTCCGGGGCGCGAAAGCGCTAGCTCCCAGAGGGTGAGCGCGTCGCCGCTCTTCGCCGGATCGGAATAGAAGTCTAGCGTGCGCGTCTGCCATCCGGTGGACTTGCGATCGGGAAGAACCTCGGTGATGGTCGCGACCGTGTGGCTGCGCCAGCGCTCGAGCTTGACCGAGCCGACGAAGCTGCCGTACTCGCGGATGAACTTGCGGTCGTCTTCGGAAGCGTGGACGGCGTCGTGCCAGAAGCGGTCGTCGAAGCGGAAGGAAAGCGTGAACACCTGTTCGAGCGGCATGGGAGCGGCTTCAGTGAGCCGCTGGAGAAATTGCGGGTCGGCGACCGCTTCGAGATTTCGGACCCGCTCGAAGAGATGGCGGACGGTCCAGTTCTGCTGCCGCAAGACGCGCTGCCAGTGCTGAGCCAGCACGTAAAACACAAACACGACGATGACGGCGATGCCCAGCGCGGGCCAGAGAATTTCCATCCCGTTTGCTCCCCGGACCTGCCCGAATGGAGCGCGAACCGCCCCTGATGTGGCCGAATTCTACTAGATCGCTGCTCGGTTCACAACGCAGGTGCCTCCCGGCGCTGCAGCGCCGGTCGCGCGCGATTGCGCGGGGACGCGAGCGCGGATTATTATGTGCGGCGCATGAAAATCCTTACGGTGATTCCGCTGCCCCTTGTGTTGCTGTGCGCGATGCCCGCCGCGCGGGCGCAAACGTCGCAGACCGCTGCGCCCGCCGCGGCTGCGGGCAAATCCTACGAGCTCGATATCGACGGCACGAAGCAGTGGGTCGATACGAACATCGACTTGCGCGCGGGCGAAAAGCTGCGTTTCACGGCGACGGGCACGATCACGTATCCGGCGGGCGAATCGTCGAAATCGAAAGCGCGGTCGTTTGGTCCGGACGGACTCGCGCGCGGCTTCGCGGATTTAATTCACGAATACGCCGTCACGGATGCGGCGCACGGCGCGCTGATCGGACGCCTCGGCGCGAGCGATGCGGGCGGGCAGCCGTTCCTGGTTGGAGCGACCTCGGATTTCGAAGCGCCCGTCGCGAACCGCCTGTTTCTCGGCATCAATCAGAGCCTCAAAGACGCCGGAACTGCCCAGGGAAGTTTCCACGTCACAATCGAAGTGGTGAATCCGGGGCTGAGCACAGCCGCGGCTGCGGCCGTCGGCGGACCGGCGGAGGCACGCATTCCCGCGATCACAGCGTCGCTGCTCAACGAAATCCCGCGCCGCGTGAGCGATCCGCAGGGCAATCCCGGTGACATGGTCAACGTGCTGCTCCTCGGGTCCGAGGATGACGTGGTGAAAACGTTTACGGCGGCCGGCTGGGTGCACGTCGATAGCTCGGTGAAGGACACGATGCTCAACGGCCTGGTCGATTCGTTTGAGAAAAAGGATTATCTGACGATGCCGATGAGCATGCTCTATCTCTTCAACCGGCCGCAGGACTACGGCTTCGCGCACGCCGAGCCGGTGCGCGTGGCGATGTCGCGGAATCACCTGCGCGTTTGGAAGTCGCCGTACACGGCGGGCGGGCAGCAGGTGTGGTGCATCGCGGCGACTCATGACATCGGATTCGAGCGCGACCAGCGCAACAACGGCGTGACGCACAAGATCGATCCGGCAATCGACGGCGAGCGGGAATACGTCAACGAGACGCTATCGAGCACGGGGCTTGTGGTCGCGCGCGATCACGTCACACCGGCGAGTCCCCTGACGGAAGCAAAAACCGCCACGGGCGGGAGCTTTCACTCCGACGGGCGGATTCTCGTGCTCGTGCTGAAAGCCTCCACATCCGCGGAAAACAAGTAGAAGCTCTTTCGCTCTCTTGACGTCCTCGTTCAAAAGTGACGCTGAAGAGGGATTCTTCGACTGCGCGTCCCGACCCGGAGATCGGAAAACTCGATCTCCGGGAAAGAATGAAGCGTCGGGACGCTCCGCTCAGAATGACGATTCCGAGGGCGGGGCGTCTATTTCGTCGCGGACGCGCCGGTCACGGCGAACCTGAATACGGCGGTGCCGCTCGGGTAGAGCGCATCGCGGAACTGCGCGGTCTGTTCGTCGCCGGGATCAAGACTGAGATTGACCTTGCCCGCATTCTGGAGCAGGACGCTGTTGTCCGCGCCGATATATGTGGTCTGGTAGGCGATCGCGCTGTACGTAAACGTGGACGACTGATTCTTGATATCCACGGACCAGATCGCGACGTTGCCCGTCGGGTCCTTGTCCATTTTGGCGCTCACGACGCGAAGGTCGTGCACAGCGTCCGCGTTGGACTGCGCCGTCGCGGCAGGAGCGGCCGCTGGCGTCGCGGTTTTCGCGGCGGGCTGCGACTTCATGTAGAAGTACGCGCCGACCGCGATGATGATCACGACGACCGCCACGCCGGTCCACATTCCCGTCCCGCTCGATTTTCTCTCGGTATCAGGTGTTTCAAACATGACAGTCCCCTCCGATTAGTTTCTCGCCGGTCTCATTTCACGCGCTCGCGATTCATGCCCTGAGAAAGGCTCCCGTGCAAAATAGCCGAGCCGCATGACAACTCCCCCCTAATTCCAGTCCTCGTTGCGCGGAAGTTAGCACGGCGGACCTACGTCATTCAATACAATCTGTTGAGACCGGGAGGGCCGCCGCGCTCGATCGAACTAAGACTTGTGGGAAAGCGGCGGGCCTGAGTATGATCCGATCCGGCAAATCGAGGAGAAATTAATGGCGACGATGAAGGCGGTGCGGATTCACGAGTACGGCGGGCCGGAGAATCTGAAATACGAAGACGCACCAAAGCCGCAGGCTGGGCCGGGCGAAGTGCTGATCCGCGTGCACGCCGCGGGCGTGAATCCCGTCGATTGGAAAGTGGGCGCCGGGTTTGCGAAGGAGCGGCTGAAATACACGATGCCGTTCATTCCGGGCTGGGACGTTTCCGGCGTGATCGAGGCGGTAGGCGCCGGCGCCACGCGGCTGAAGGTCGGCGACGAAGTCTATAGCCGCCCCGATATCTCGCGCGACGGAACTTACGCCGAGTACGTCGCCGTCCGCGAATCGGAGGTTGCGCTGAAGCCGAAGTCCATCGACCACGTTCACGCGGCGGCAATCCCGCTGGCTGCGCTGACGGCTTGGCAGGCGCTGTTCGATGCCGCGCAGCTTACGGCGGGCCAGACGGTGCTGATTCATGGCGCGGCGGGCGGCGTCGGCACCTTTGCAGTGCAGTTTGCGAAGCTGAAGGGCGCGCGCGTGATCGGGACAGCATCGGCGCGAAACCACGAATTTCTGCGTTCGCTCGGCGCGGATCAGACCATCGATTACAACACGACGAAATTCGAGGATGTGGCCCACAATGTGGATGCCGTGCTCGACACGATCACCGGCGAGACGGCGGACCGCTCCTATCAGGTCATCAAGAAAGGCGGCGTGTACGTTTCCGTGCTGATGCCGCCATCGGCCGAGAAGGCCGCGGCGCACGGGGTGCGGGCAGTGCACACGTTTGTGCAGCCGAGCGTCGAGCAGTTAAACGAGATCGCCAAACTCGTCGATTCCGGCAAGGTCAGACCGATTATCGAGAAAGTGTTCCCTCTCGCCGAAGCCCGCGCCGCGTGGGAGTCAAACTCCACAGGCCACACCCGCGGCAAAATCGTCCTCCGCGTCCTGTGAAAACATGCACGCGTTAACTGGCAAAATGCCGAACGGTGATTTAGCAGCTTGGCAAAGTTACGCGCGACTTGCGGAACGCCAGAAAGCCCATTGCAAGTAGTCCGGATAAGAGCAACGCAAACGTGCTGGGTTCCGGAACGGAGGTGCCTCCACCGCCGCCTGTGGCGGTGCCCGCAGTCGGAGCGCCAGTACCGTTAATGCTAGTTCCAGTGGTTGTTACCAAGCAGTCGGACGGGATGTCGATGACGTTGGCGTCCAGCGTCACTGAAGCGTCCAGCGATATGACTCTGCCGCACCCGATTGTTGCGCCGGTGTCGAGAGTGTCGCCGGCATCCGAGAGAATAGTTCCCAGGAACGTAGTGGTTGAACCGAGAGTCGCGCCAGCGGGGGCCTCCCAAGTTATGCTGCCGGCAAATGGATTACCGGCACCACCGGCATTTTCAACGATCACATCCGAGGCGCTTGCCGTCGTGAGCGTGCTACTCATTATGAATACCCACGATGCGGAGTCGCTGCCCTGGGCGTTGAGAGTGAGTACGCCCGTCAAATCAGTGGTGGCAGAGGCAACATCATAAACGCCTGGCGTGAGGGTCGCTCCACTCAGACCACCGCCCACAACTGCTGCGCCCGTAGACGCCTCGCCTGATATAGCAGTGTACGCCGCGGTGGCGTCACCAAAAGGCGTCCCCGGGCCAGAGTTCGCGACACCTGCTTGGTATAGCACTCCCGGCGGCATCACGGTCCCCGGAGCCGGAGCAGACGGCGGGGCGGACAATCCAGTCACCGCAGGAGTTCCGGAGGAGCCAGCCACACTTCCGTAGATGACGCTCGGGCCTGTGTTGGTCACGCCCGCCTCACCCAGGACCGCAAACGGAGCCGCAATTCCAATATCAACGGTGTCGGCATAAGCACTGCCTGCCAACGATGCAATAGCCAAAACTAGAACCAACAAGGACAAAGTATGCAATCTCATTTTGTCTCCTTACTTATTTGTTCCGTCTCAGCCACTTTTCCTGGGGCGACGTCTTCGCGAACAGGTCGCATTTTAAGGAAACTTCGAGGACGATGTCTGTCCCATTTAGAACAGGTACCAGGACGGCATTTGAGTTTCGATGCTGATGCTGCAATCGGAGGGAAAAACTGCGGCGCACGGCGTGCGCGCAGTGCACACGTTCGTGCAGCCGAGCGTCGAACAGTTGGACGAAATCGCCAAGCTCGTCGATTCCGGCAAGGTCAGGCCGATTATCGAGAAGGTGTTTCCTCTCGCCGAAGCGCGCGCCGCGTGGGAGTCAAACGCCACGGGCCACACCCGCGGCAAAATCGTCCTCCGCACCGTTTAGCTCTCGCCGTCGTAGAGTCCACAGGACGCGCTTGACAAAATCGAATTTTCCTCGTGTTAGCGTCGGCTTGGGGCTTTACTCAGGCCACAGCGAGGACGAAACATGGCGAGACGCACCGCACTGGAGCGAGCGTTGGAGTGGCTGTCCGAACACAGTGATACTCCCGCGCCGCGCGCATTTGCCCGGAGTGCAAGAAAAGATCGCCGTCGCCCTGGCGCTGGCGGCCGTCATGGACGCAAATGCAAAGTGTGCCGCCATCCCGACCGCGACGCCATCGAGCGGGACTTTCTCCGCTGGCACAGCCCGGACCGCATCGCCGAGGACTACGGCATCGCGATCACTCCTCCGTGTACCGCCATGCCCAAGCCACCGGACTTTTCGATCGCCGCGCCGCCACCGTTCGTCTGGCTCTCGAGCCCATCATCGAGCGAGCCATGACCGTGAACGTAACGGCCGACGCAGTCATTCGCGCAGTCTACGTTGTCGCGCACCTCAACGGCTCCGGACAATGGGTCGAGCGACCTAGCCACATCGTCCACCATTCGCAGGGCGATGCCATTACCGCATCGGCGTCCGCGGAACAGACAGATCCTAATTGCCAAAACGTGCGAGTAGAACATGATCCATCTCACTGAAAACAATCAGCGGAGACCAGGTCTAATCGCCAAGATTCCCTGCGGTCGTCCGGTCGAGAGAGAGGTCCATTCGGCCAACAAGATGCGTTGGCCTCAGGATGACGATGCTTGTTCGAAGAGAGATCCCTCGCTCGCGTTGCTCGCTCGGGACGCCGACCCTTATCTGGTCGGCGCTTGCATGCCTGCGCGGGAATGGGATATAAATCGCGGCGAGCGCGCGAAAAGAAACGCGAACGCGTTGCGGCACGTCACACTAGACACGAACACGCACTTCGATGTCCGATGGGGGGACTGGATGAATAGGGCTCATTGTTTGCAAGCATCGTGGTGGCTGGCGTTGCTGTTGGCGCTGATCGCGCCCGCGGCGCGCGGGCAAGGAGACGTCGAAAATCCTCCGCCTCCTGCTGCGCAAGGCGCGCAAGCGCCTCCGGCCGCGGCCGGCGCGCCCGCCGCGCGCCCGGCGGCGCCTCCGCCGGGAATGTTTGCGGCGGGACCGCTGCCGCACGGTACGGTGAAGGATTACAAACCCGTCACGACGCAGGACCTTTTGAATCCAAGCCCGAACGACTGGCTGCAGTTCAGCCGCACCTACGACGCGTGGCGCTACAGTCCCCTCAAGCAGATCAACAAGAAGAACGTCGGCAACCTGCACATCGCATGGGTGAAGGGCTTGCCCGCGGGTACGACGGAAACGATCCCGCTGGTCCACGACGGCGTGATCTATACGATCGCGCCCGGCGCGGACGTGATGGCGATCGACGGAACGAACGGCGACATCATCTGGGAATACAAGCGCAAATACAAGAATCCGCAGATCGCCTCGCAGGAGCGGACGAAGGCGCTGGCGATCTATAAAGACATGATCTACTACACGGCGCCCGACGGCTACGTCGTCGCGCTCGACGCCACCACGGGCAACGTGCGTTGGGAAACGTTCAAGACGGACACGCAGAATACGTCCGGCGCGATCGTGATCGATAACAAAGTGATTTCCGGCGGAACGTGCGGCAACGGTCGTGATAGCTGCTTCATCGAAGCGGATGACGCCGATACAGGGAAGCAACTCTGGAGATTTTACAACGTGGCGGGTCCGAACGATCCGGGCTACGCCTCGTGGGGCGGAACGGACAACTCGAAATACACCGCGTCCACATGGGGGATGCCCGGAAACTACGATCCGATTCGGAAAGTGCTCTACTGGGGCATCGCAAATCCTTCGCCATACGAGCGCCTCGCGCGCCATGGCGGCAATCCCGACGGTACGTCGCGCACGGCGCCGGCCGATCTTTACAGCAACTGCACCGTGGCGCTCGATCCCGCGACCGGGAAACTCATCTGGTATTACCAGCACCTGCCGGCCGACGACTGGGACACCGATCACACGCATGAACGCACGCTCGTGACCACCACGTTCAACCCCGATCCGAAAGCGGTGAAGTGGTACAACACCGAGGTGCCGCGCGGATCGAAGCACGACGTGGCGGCGATGGTCGGAGAAAGCGGCATCATGTTCGTGCTCGACCGCAACGACGGCACGTTTCTGTGGGCGGAACCCATTCCCGTCGACGCGCCGAATCTGGCGATCTCGAACATCGACGGAAAAACCGGCAAGACCACGATCAATTGGGACGTGGTCATGAAGCAGCCCGGCGACCATCATGTCATCTGCTACTGGAACGGCCGCAGCTATTGGCCCACGGCGTACGATCCGGAGACGAATTCGCTTTACACCGGATACGTCGACAACTGCCTCGATATGACGGCAAACGGCTCCAGCGGCTTTCGGAAGGGAATTTTGCGCGAAGGTTCCGACATCAACAAGATTGCGGGACTTGCGAAAATCGATCTCTCGACGGGCGTGATGACGAAGTTCGACGTGCAGAACGCGCCCGGCACCGGCGCTCTGCTCGCTACGGCCGGAGGCTTGATTTTCCACGGAGACATCAACCGAAGGTTCCGCGCGTTCGATGCTGCAACGGGCAAGCAGCTCTGGGAATCGATTCTCGGAGGGCCGATCTCGGTGAGCACGATCACCTACGCAATCGGCGGCAAGGAATACGTGATGGTGATCACGGGAGACAACCTCGCGGAGCCCGTGCTGAGCAGGCAGAGCGGCGTCGCTCTGACGACGGGACACAACGCGATTTACACTTTCGCGCTGCAGTAGAAGCTTTTGGAAATTCGCGGCAGTCCCGCAACGGCGGGACTGCCGCGGCGCTTCTCGCTGGCTTAACTCGCGGCGGGAGCGGTTTTCGATTTTAGGCCGAAGAGCCGCATCGCGTTTTCCTTCAGGATCAGCGGGCGCACTTCATCCTTAAACCCAACCTTCGCGAAATCCGCCATCCAGCGGTCCGGAGTGATCATCGGATAATCCGAACCAAAAAGCACTTTTGTCTTGAGGAGCGAGTTCGCATAGTGGATCAGATTGGGCGCGAAATATTTCGGCGACCAGCCGGAGAGATCGATATACACCTGCGGCTTGTGGAGGCAGATCGAGATCGCTTCGTCCTGCCAGGGAAACGACGGATGGGCCATGATGATCGGCATGTCCGGGAAATCGACCGCGACGTCGTCGATGTAGATCGGGTTGCCGTATTTCAGGCGGATTCCAGCGCCGCCCCGCATTCCGGTGCCGATGCCGCTGTGCCCGGTGTGAAACACTATTGGAAGCTGGGCTTCCTCGATTACTTTGTAGAACGAATAGGCGATGCGGTCGTTGGGAAAGAACCCTTGGATCGGCGGGTGGAGCTTGAAGCCGCGGACCAGGCCGGTCGCGATGAGGCGCTTGGCTTCGCTGATGGCTTCCGGGCCGCGCGTGGGATCGACGCTGGCAAAGGCCATCATGATGTCCGAGTTTTGCGCGGCAAACTCGACGACCGTGTCGTTGGAGACTTGGGGCCTGCCCGATAGTCTTTCGTCAACCGTGAAAATGACGCAGCCGATATTGCGCGACCGATAGTACTCGGCCATTCCCCGGCGGCCGCGAGGCGCACCCTCGCCGAAATATTTCTTCGCCGCTTCGTCTGCTTCTGTTCCTTCACCTTCATGCTCGATATGCACGTGCATGTCGATCGCGGACAGGCGATCCACGTCAAAAGGCTTTTCATTGGCCATGCAAGGTCCCCCCGGGTGTGATTTGGATCGTTCCGAAATACGCTTAATTTTGCCTTCCGATTATCCGTTTTTTCGGGGCGATGCTCAACTGATTCGGAGATATTGGCGAGGTTGCGATGCAATCGGCGGAGTTAGGCGGATTCCGCGGGGTAAGGCCGTTCTTCGAAGGAGTCACTGAGGCGGCGAATTGTCTCGCGCAGGCGGACGGCGAGGTCCACGACCGTCTGGAGGCGCTGCGTATCCACGGCTGAAAGACGATCGCGATGGGAGAGAAGAAGTTCGGCGTTTCCGAGAATCCCGGTCAGCGGATTATTGATTTCGTGGCGGAAAATCGTGGCGAGGTCGGCATTCAACTGCGCCCAGGGCGGCCCGATGAGGCGGCCGGACATCCCCGCCCAACGGAGCCTGCGCTCGATAAGGCCGGCGGCGAGTGGAAGGAAGTCTCCCGCGCGCACCACGAAGTCAACATCGCCTCCAGCCGTCAGCGGCGCGATCTCCGCCTGGCGATCAAGCGGCGCGAGAACGATCACGGGAGCGACGACCGCAAGTTGGCGAAGCGCCTCCGCGAGGGGTGCGCCCCGCAAGAGTTCGCAATCGAGGAGAATCGCCTCCGGAGTGATTCGGCTGGAGAGCTGAAGCAGATGCTCGAGCGTGGACGCAATGACGACGCGGCCGCCGCGCGCGAAACGCTCGACCTCGCGAGAGAAGCGCCGGGCGAGGGCTTCGTCGGCGACGCCGAGCAGCGGGCTGCGGTCGGGCAGAATCATGGTTTTCCTGGCGGCGGTGTCCATCGCGTTCAAACTCCCGATTTCATGCCGCGGATTCGATTCCCCGCCGCAGCGTGAACCTCTTCTGTAGGTTTCCGCCCGGCGGCGAGCATACTGTTCACGGCCAGCTTCAATTCCTCGACAAGAAATGGCTTGGCAAGATAGGGAAGGCCATTCGATTCGAGGAATTCGAGCGTGCGCGGCGCGAGCACGTCGCCGGTGATAAAAAGGATTTTGTCGCGGGGGCCGGGCTGCCGGCGCGAACGAGGGCGTCGTAAAAGGCCGGGCCGTCGAGACGAGGCATGCGCAGGTCGCAGATCACCAGGTCGTACGGGCTGCGAGAAAGACGCGTGAGGCCCTCCTGGCTGTCGAGAGCCGCCGCTACTTCGTGGCCCTCCTCACGAAGGACATCCACAACCAATTGGGCGACGGTCGGTTCATCCTCGACGACGAGGATGCGGCTCGCGGAAACGTTCGTGGAGCGGCCGGCCGCCTGAAACGGAAAAGCCGAGGGTGCGGACGCGGGAACGGCGACGACAGGCAACTCGACGGTGAATTTCGCTCCTCCGCCCGGCAGATTCTCGAACGTAACTTCTCCGCCGTGCTGCTGCACAATGCCGTACACGATGGAGAGGCCGAGGCCCGTGCCCACGGTCGCGGTCTTCGTGGAGAAGAACGGGTCGAAAATCCGGGAAGCAATTTCGGGGGATACGCCGGGGCCGTCGTCCGAGACTTCGAGAACGAGCCGGTCCCGCGTGCGGCGTCCGAGTCCCTGAATTACGTGACTGGTACGTATCCACACGTGTCCCTGTCCGCGGCCCTCGAGCAAGGCCTGTTCCGCGTTGACGACGAGATTCAGGATCACCTGCTGAAGCTGATACGGGTCCGCCAGCGTTTGCGGGAGGCCGGAGGCAAGCTCGGTATGGACGGAGATGTTCTCGACTCGCAGTTCGTAGCTGCGCAGGGCGAGGGTTCGCTCGACGATCTCGTTGATGTCGACGCGCGTTCGCTCGGGCTTGTTCTCGCGGGCGAAGTAGAGGAGGTTTTTCACGATGCGGCGGGCGCGTTCCGCTTCGTGATAGACGTTCTTGGCTTCGGAGAACTGGACCGCATCGAGGTCATGGCCCAGAAGGAGCTGCGCGTAACCCATGATGGCGGTGAGCGGATTATTCAGTTCGTGGGCGATGCCGGAAACGAGCTGGCCCAGCGCGGCCATTTTTTCCGTCTGCAGCAATTTCGACTGAATCCGACGCTCTCCGGTGACCTCGGAATAGAACTCGCACCATCCGACGGAGCGCCCTTGAGAATCGAGGACCGGGCGGGAGAATCGCTCGAGAACGCGGCGCGCAGGTCTCGTGAGCTCCAGCTCATCGTGGACGGGTTCTCCCGAACCGGCAAGGTAGGATCGCCAGGGGGCCGTGAATGCCGCGGGATCGCGGAAACGGTCGGCGATGAGTTGCTGGAGTTCCTCGAAACCGGACATTTCGTCCAGCTCGCGCGGGCCGATTCCGAAGAGCTGGCTGAACCGAATGTTCGTAAAGCGGATCGGGCCGGAGGGATCGACGAGGACGACGCCCGCCGGAATGGAATCGAGGACGCTGCGAAGCTCTGCTTCGAGGTGGCGCGACATGGCATCCGCCCGGTGAACGATCGGACCCTCTTCGATGCACAGAAGCAGGTGGTGAGACCCGGGCAGGATCGAACGGAGCGTAATGCGGACCGGAAAGCCGCTCGCGAGCGAAGCTTCGATGGAGTGCAGGCGCGCGTGGGGAGCCGGATGCGCCCAGAACGAGTTCATTTCATCCGCGGGCGGAACCGAGAAGAATTCGCCCAGGCCGGCCCGGCGGCTGGCTGCGTCCCTGAGCCGAAGGAGCTGGCGGGCACGCCGGTTGGCTCTATGGATTACGCCAAGGGAATCGATGAGCACCAGCGCCTCGCCGCTCGAATCAAAAACGGCATGAAACGCCGCGTCGGTGGAGGGCTGGGCCGCAGGGAGCTCAGGCGAACGCGTGACGGTGTTTCGGGAGTGGTGAACCGTGTCGGCCATTGCGAGAATAGCGAGGTTGTCCTCGTGCTTCGCTGGCATACCTACCAGCGCCCACTGACGATCCAGTAGCTCGCAAGGAGTGCGGCGGCAAACGCCACCGCGTACTCCACAGCGCGCCGCAGCGCTTTCGTCAAACGGGGTTTCCGTGCAGAGATCGATTCGTTGAGCACATTGCGTGTACTGCATTACGTTGACCAAGCGGACATGCGGCTCGAAGTAGCGAGTTTTCAATGAATTGACGGGAACTTCGAAAAAAAAGAAGGTGGCTTGCTTCCCACTTCGATACGGATGGCGACGGAGCATTCCCTGTCTAGGAATGCGCTACGTCAATCAGGCGAAAGGAATCACAGGAAACTTCGAGCGCGGGATGCAGCGTTAGTTTGGTTGAGAATGCGACTCGGCGTCGTATTGCTTGAGCTTGCGGTACAGCGTGGTCTTGCCGATGCCGAGGAGGCGCGCTGCGGCGAGTTTGTCCCCGCTGGACTCGCGGAGGGCGCGCAGGATGGCGCGGCGTTCGAGCTCATCGAGTGGGACGACTTCGTCGCTTTGCGGCATGCGCTCGCCGGAGCCGTACTGGAGGTTCGAGGGAAGATCGGCGACATGGAGGATCGGACCGGTGCCCAGGGCGACGGCGCGCTCGACAGCGTTTTCGAGTTCGCGGACGTTGCCGGGCCAGTCATAGGCGAGGAGGCGCGCCATGGCGTCCTCGGAAATCGCGCGGACGCCGCCGCTTGCGTCGGCGAATTTTTCAAGGAACGCGTTCACCAGGATGGGGATATCGCTCTTGCGCTCGCGCAGGGGAGGAATCTTGATCTGGACGACGTTGAGACGGAAGAAAAGGTCCTGGCGAAACTGGCCCTGGCGGACGGCCGATTCGAGATCCCGATTCGTGGCGGCAATCACGCGCGTGGAAATAGAGACCCTGTCGGTGGAACCGACGGGCTTCACTTCCTTTTCCTGCAAGGCGCGGAGGAGCTTGGCCTGCAGGTCCACGGGAAGCTCTCCGATTTCGTCAAGGAACAGTGTGCCGTTTGCCGCGGATTCCATGAGGCCCGTTTTCGAGTGCATCGCGCCGGTGAAAGCTCCCTTTACGTAACCGAAGAGTTCAGACTCGATCAGCGTGGGGACGAGCGCGGAGCAGTCCACGGGCACGAACGGCTCGTTGCGGCGCGGCCCGGAAAAGTGGATCGAGCGGGCGACGAGTTCCTTGCCCGTGCCGCTCTCGCCGAGAATCAGGACCGGATATTTGTGCTGGCTGACCTTTTCGATGAGGCGGTACACGCGCTGCATCTTGGGGGAGACCCCGATGAGGCCGCCGAAGCCGGGGCGGGTGCGGAGCTGCTCGCGCAGGACGCGATTTTCCTGGTCGATTTCGAGAGAGCGCACGACGCGGTCGAGCTTGGCGCGCAAGTCGGGGACGTGGAAAGGCTTTGTGACGTAATCGACTGCGCCGATGCGCGTTGCCTCAACGGCGTTTTCGATGGTGCCGTACTGCGTGAGAACGATCACGGCGGTCTGCGGATAGAACTCGCGGATGCGTTTCAGAAGTTCGAGTCCGCCCAGTTGGGGGACGCGGAGGTCGGTGATGACCACGTCCACGGGATACTGTTCGAGGATTTCGAGAGCTTGCTCGGTGGTCGATGCGATGCGCGCGCGCAGGCCGGAATCGGCGACCACGTCGCGGCAAAGGGTGCGCGTGGAGTCTTCGTCGTCCACAATGAGGACGGTGACGGCCGCCGGCCGTCCAACCGCCAGAGCGGCACTCGTCCCACTCGCGGCCATGAGGATTCCCCTTTCCGAGCGTTCTTACCGATATGCAAAGGCAATGGGAAAGCCAACCGGATACAGCCCAGCCGCTGACAGGAAAGCGGATACGAGCTTGTGGCGGAGCCCAGTCGGGCGGACTCTAGTGCCGATTTGGGACGAAATGCAAGATCGTAAGAATACGCAGGAGGATAAGTATTTGCCGGTCAATCCGTTGCAACAATGGGAATGGCAGAAAACCCGAATTGAAACTCGGCACGTCTTTATGGTTAGAATAGTCGGCGTGACTTGCGGTCGGCTCCGCCAAGCTAGCGGGGCCAACTGTCGCGGGTCATTCGACATCAAACTAACCGTGTTTCGTTGCAACGCTTTCTATCCAGCAGAAGGCGCCAAGCCAAATGGAAAAAGGAGAAGCAAATGATACGCATTCGTGTGCTTCCGGCTATGGCAGCTCTGCTGGCCCTCACGCTCGTTGGTGGATCACCCGCAATCGCACAAGAACAATCGGCCCCTGCGGCAAATGAAGTCGCGCCCGGAACGCGATTCCTGATCGCTCTGGACGATCCGCTCAGCACGAAGGACGCGAAGGCGGGAGATCATTTCGAGGGCCGCACGCTCGAACGGATCATGAGCGCCGATGGAACGACGCTGATGCCGGGCGCGGAAATCCGCGGGCATGTCGACAAGGTCGAGGCGGCGCACAAGACGGGCCGCGCGAAGATGTGGCTGACGTTCGATGACATCAAGACGCCCGACGGATGGATGCCCGTGGTCGCCATGGTGACCGATGTGCCCGGCGTCCACTCGATACACGTGGACTACAACCGCGAGGGCGAAATCGAGGCCAGTTCGAGCAAGCGGCAGGAAGCCATGGAGGCCGCTGCGGCCGGGGCGCTCGTCGGAGCCGCGCCGGGCATGGCCGCGCACAACGAGAAGGACGCAGCAATGGGCGCTGCGGTGGCTGCCGCGGCCGCCTACATGGTCACGTCAGGACTCGGGCAGGAATTGACGCTCGACAAGGGCAGCAAGCTGGAACTGATCCTGGAGCGGTCGCTCTATTTCGGACGGACCTAGTCTCATTGCGACGTGCGTGGCGCCTCGGACTTCGTGGCGCCACGGCCCCCCTGAAAGCGCGAGGCCGCACCTGCCGCCACAAGCTCCCATCCTTGGCAATCACCGGGAGTGCTGGTAAATTCAAACTCTCGATGACGGCCGACAATTCATCCCTGCAGCGCATCCTTATCGTCGAAGACGAGGAGAACGCCCGCAAAGGTTACGAAGCCTTGCTACGCAAGTGGGATTGCGAGGTGCTGGGCGTCGGGAGCGGCGAAGACGCGCTCGCAAAGTTCCCCGAATTCAATCCACAGGTGATTCTGGCCGACGTCGAGCTGCCCGGAATGAACGGGCTCGATTTGCTGCGGCATCTGGGCGAGGAAATCCAGCGGGTTCCGGTGATCATCATCACGGGGCGCGGGAGCGACGAGCGCGTGGTGCAGGCGATCGATGCGGGCGCGTTCTGGTACATCGAGAAGCCGCTGAAGCCGCCCGTGCTGCGGGCGCTGCTCGACCGCGCGCTCGGGCGAGTGAAGAGCCAGCAAGCGGTGGCGGCGCTGACGCGGCAGTTGCGCGAGGCGGGAAAGCTGGGAGAGCTGGTCGGTTCGTCGCGCGCGATCCAGGAGGTGATGCGGCAGGTCGATATGGCCGCACCTTCGACCGCGTCCGTGATGATCACGGGCGAAACGGGAAGCGGAAAAGAGATCGTGGCGCGGTCGATCCACATGCTTTCACCGCGCGCCGAGCGGCCCTTCATCGCCATCAACTGCGCGGCGATACCGGAATCGCTGATGGAGAGCGAGATATTCGGGCACGAGAAGGGCGCGTTTACAGGTGCAGCGGAGCGGCGCATCGGCTGCTTCGAACTGGCGCACGGCGGCACGCTGCTGCTGGATGAGATCGGCGAAATGCCTGCGCAGACGCAAGCCAAGCTGCTACGCGTGCTGGAAGACCACAAAATCCGGCGGCTGGGCAGCAAGGTGGAGACACCGGTGGACGTGCGGGTGCTGGCCGCGACGAACAAGAACCCGGAACAAGCCGTGGCCAACGGGCAATTGCGGCAGGACCTCTACTTTCGGCTCAACGTGTTTCACATCCACCTGCCTCCGCTGCGGGAGCACAAGGAAGACCTGCCGCTGCTGGTCGACCACCTGCTTGAAGAGATCTCGAAGAAGCATGGCAAGAAGGTTGCGGGCGTGGGCGCGGATACGATGGAGCTTTTCAAGTCGTATCCGTGGCCGGGAAACGTGCGCGAGCTGCGCAACGTGCTGGAGCGCGCGGCAATCGCTTCGGATCGCGGGACGATCAGCCGGCAGCATCTGCCACCGGATTTCGGTCATGCTCCGGCAGTGGCGACAGGCGGGCTCGACGGAGTTCGCTTCCCTGTCGGCACGACGGTGGACGAAGCCGAGCGCGAGCTCATCCGGCAAACGCTGGCCGCGACCAACCAAAACAAAACACGCGCTGCGGAACTCCTGGGCATCAGCTTGAAGACACTCCACAACAAGCTGAAGGAATACGAGGCGGCGCGGAATCATGCGTCTCAGCCTGAAAACTAAATTCACGCTGGCCACGTCGCTGCTGGTGTTGGCGGTGGTGACGGTGGTCTCGACCCTCTATCTCGCGCGGCTGATGCGGCAAACGCTTCGGCAGGCGAACGAAACAGCGAGCTTCGTCGCGCAGCAGGTGTTTGACGCGAGCAGGGACGCGCTGAAGGAAGCCGCCGAACGCGGCGAAGCGCCGGCGTCGTCCGACCCCGCCGACGTCCGCAATTACGTGCGCCATGCGTTCGACAACAGCAGCACTCTTAATTCGCTGATCGAATCGGATATGGGCATTTCGCCGACCATCATCGAAATTACGATCAGCGACGCCGATGGCAGGGTGCTCGTCTCGAGCGACGCGACCCTGCGGGATGAAAAGCTGGCGATGCGTCCGCCGATCAGTTCGCTGGTGCGCAGCGGGCTGTTTCAAGAGATGCGGGAACTCTACGGCCCGGCCCAGACCTACGAGTTCTCGCTTCCCTTCCAGCTTGGAGATCAACCCTTCGGAGACATTCGCGTGGGGCTGTCGTCAGCCCTGATCCGCGGGCAGATTCTGCCGGGCCTCGAGACGGCGGGCGAGTGGGCGCTGGGGTCGGTGGTAATTTCGACGCTGCTGGCGCTGCTGGTGAGCACGATCGCGCTGGCTCCGATTGGGCGCATTTCCGCGCAACTGGACCGCATTTCGGCGGGGCAGTTCGACGCCGAGCCGGTCGTCGAGCGCAGCGACGAACTCGGCGCCGTGAGCACCAAGATCGTGGGGATCGGGAAGCAGTTGCGCGACGTGCGGGAGATTTTCAGCACACTGCGCGAAAACCTCGATCAGGTGATGAGCGGGCTCGAGGATGGCTTGCTTTTGTTCAACGCGCAGGGCCGGGCGGTGCTGGTAAGCCCGTCGGTCGAAAAATTCCTTGGGAAACAGCCGCGCGAGATGCAAGGGCGGCGCGTGGGAGAGATTTTTCCGGCCCGGCATCCGCTCCGAGGTGCGCTGAAGATTGAAGGTGACCAGATCGCTCCGGCGGAAGGAAAAGAAGTGACACTCGAAGGCAGCGCGGGCCCGCGGCGAGTCGGCGTGATCGCGCAGCCGATCGGAGAACGCGGCGTGCGGATGGGAACGCTCGTCACTCTGCGGGACGTCGAATCGCGCGAGCGTATCGGACGCATCGGAAGCGAGCTGCAAGTTTCCGAGCGGCTCGCGGCACTGGGGCGCGTGACGGCCGGAGTGGCGCACGAAGTGAAGAATCCGCTTAACTCGATGCGCCTATGGCTCGAGGTGCTGAAGGCGAACATGCCGATCGAGCCCGAGCCGCAGCAGGCCGTCAAAATGTTGGACAGCGAAATCGACCGTCTCGACCGGGCGGTGAAGACGTTTCTGAATTTCACGAGGCCCGTCGAGCTCAAGCTGGAGGAGACGGAACTGCGGGGCTTGCTCGAGGAGGTTCTGGATGCGGCGCGGCCTTCCATCACCAAAGCGGGGCTTGCGCTGCACGCCGATCTGCCCGCGGAATCTCCGGTCGCGCTGGTGGACCGGCAGTTGATACATCAGGCCGTCCTGAATCTGCTGCTGAATGCGTGCGATTTCACCGACCCGGGCGGGAAAATAACGCTCGGACTGCGGCGCGAAGGGGAGTTCGCGGTGATTTCGGTGCAGGATTCCGGAAGAGGAATTTCGCCGGAGGACCAGAAGAAAATCTTTCAGCTTTTCTTTACGACGCGGCCCGGCGGCACGGGAATCGGACTGGCAAACACGTTTCGGTTTGTGCAGTTGCACAATGGCCGGATAGAATTCGAATCGGAGACGGGACGCGGCACGACGTTTCGCGTGGAATTGCCGCTGGCGCGGATGGCCGAAGCGCCGGCAGCGAGAGGGCGCGAACTCGGCCAAACGTTGGCGGCGGAAAAACGGTAGATGCCCAGCCAGACCAGAGACATTAGAATCGCCGCTGCCCTGCTGGCATGCGGGCTGTCGCTCGCGACCGGTGGATGCGCGCGCAATAGCGTACACGCCGCGGCGCCAGCCGTCGCCCCCGCGCCCACGGAAGCCGAGCGGCCCATGACGACGGCGCCCGACACGGATGCGACGCCACCGGTCGAAACCGTGGCGGCTCCACCCGCGGTCCCGGCAGCTGCGCCAACACCTCCGCCTCCGGCGCCGGTCGCCATCCCGGCTGCCAAACCTCCCGCACCGCGACGGTCCGCCGAACAACCCGCGGCCGAGGCGGCGACGGAACCGGCGCACGCGCCTGCTCCGCAGATCTCGCCGCAACTCTCGCCCGGCGATCAGGCCAGTTACGAGCGCAGGACGGACGACGATATCTCCATCGCGCAGAAGAACCTCCAACAAGCGAATGGCAAGCAACTGAGCGCCGCGCAGCAGGACCTTGTGGGGAAAATCAGCAGCTTTCTAACGCAAGCGGTCGATGCCAGCAAGGGCGGCGACTGGGCCCGCGCGCAGAATTTGGCTCAGAAGGCGCGCCTGCTTTCGCAGGAGCTGATCGAATCCCTGTAGGTAACGCGGATCCGGTGACTGATTGCCTCGTGCTCGGAAAATTACCCCATTGGCTCCGCGCCCGGTTTGTGATAATTGTTACTGCCATGTGAAGACGTGCGACATCCAGGAGGGAACGAATGCCGATTACGACCCACGATATCCGGCAGTCCCTGTTGGCCCAGGACCCAGAGTTTCGAAATCTCGCCGAAGAGCACTCCCGCTGTGAATCCCAGCTAGAACAGATCGTCAAATCTTCCTATCTGAGTTCGGAAGATCTTCTTCAGGAAGCCGTATTGAAGAAGCTGAAGCTGCGCCTGAAAGACCGCATGGAGATGATTCTGGCGCGGCATCAGCAGACGGTCAGCCACTAGCAGGGCCGAGTAGTCGTTTCACTTCTGTCGTACAATACACCTGCATTCGAGCGAACCGCTTAAGCACTTCCGAGCGAGACGGAGCGTCTCCCTTCCACATGATCAAGGATGCGTACAGATTTGCGGTGCCGCCGATCCTCGCGGGCGCGGCATGCCTGGCGGCGGGCTGGAAGTGGCACGGGTGGGATTGGCCCGGGGGGATCTTGATTTTTCTAGGGCTGTTCGTCTTCTACTTTTTTCGCGATCCCGAGCGCGCCATTCCGTCCGAGGCAGGCGCGGTAGTTTCACCGGCGGACGGACATGTGGTCGAGATCGTGGACGAGCCGCTCGACGGGCAGATGGGACACCGCGTCAGCATTTTTCTTTCGATCTGGGACGTGCACGTGCAGCGCGCGCCTGTGGCGGGAAGAATCGCGAACGTGGTCTACCGGCCGGGACGATTCTACGGCGCGTATCGCTCGGCGGCCTCGACGGAAAACGAGCAGAACGTCATCTATATGGATACGCCACAAGGGACGCTGGTCTTCAAACAAATTGCCGGAGCGATCGCGCGGCGCGTGATATGCTGGAAAAGTAAAGGCGAAGCAGTGGCTCGCGGCGAGCGAGTGGGACTGATCCGCTTCGGCTCGCGCGTGGACATGTGGCTGCCGATGAAAGCAGCGATTGTGGTCCGGCGCGGGCAGATGGTGTACGGCGGCGAGAGCATTTTGGCGAAATGGAATTCAACAGCATAGATCCGATCGGCCAAGAGGGAGAACCGCGGCGATTATTCCGCAATCCGCGCCTTCGCCGCGGCATTTACATCCTTCCCAGCGTCTTCACCGTAGCGAACCTGCTGTGCGGCTATTACGCGATCCTCGCGACGCTCGACGGCCAAACTTCCGACTTTGACCACGCCGCGGCCGCCATCGGCGTGGCAATTCTGTTCGATTCGCTCGACGGGCGCGTCGCGCGGGCGATGGGCACGAACAGCGAGTTCGGGAAACAGTTCGACTCCCTTGCCGATGTCGTCAGCTTCGGGATGGCGCCGGCATTTCTAGCGTATGCATGGGGCGTCCATGCGTTGGCGGCTACCAGCGCTCCGGACCTTCACTTGACGCAGCTCGCGTGGCTGGTCGGCTTCTTCTACCTGGGCTGCTGCGCGTGGCGGCTGGCGCGATTCAACATTCAGGGGATGGCGCCCGGCGGAAACCGGTTCTTCGCGGGAATGCCGACTCCGGCTGCGGCAGGAATGATCGCGGCGACGGTACACGCGTTTGTGAATCCGCTTCAGGATGGGCGAGTGTCGCTGCTGTGGCTGCTGCTGGTGTTCGCGATGGGCGCATTGATGTCGAGCAGCATCCGATATTACAGCTTCAAGGATATTCCGTGGGCGCGGCGCCAGCCGTCGCTCGCGGTGGTCATGCTGGTGCTGCTGATCGGCGCAGTCGTCCTCTTCTCGCAAATCACGCTGATGCTGATGGCTAGCGTGTACGTGGTACATGGCGTCGCGCTGTACGTGGTCCGTACTGTGCGGCACCGCATCGCTTCGCGCCCTGCCTGAGCCATGCCCACAGGGCGTCCGCACTCCCATCGCGTCGCCATCGTCGGCGCATCTTCTCTCCGCGGCAAAGAGCTGAAACAGGTTTTCGAAGACCGGCACTATCCCGCGAGCGATATCGTGTTGCTGGATGAAAGCGTGATAGCCGGGACCCTCACGGAGGCCGCGGGAGAGCCGACGTTCATCCGCGCGCTTGAGGAGGACAGCTTCGAAGGCGCACGCTTCGTCTTCTTCGCGAGCAGCGTGTCCGATGTCGAGACAAACGCGAAGACGGCGCAGCGAGCAGGCGCGACCGTTATTGACATGACGGGCGCGCTCGCGGCCAAAAGCGGCGCGGCGATCGACTGGATTCCGTCGCTCGGATCGGTGCTGCTGCCGCGCGCCGGAACGGCCGACGATCGCACCGCAGGACGCACGGCCTATTCGTCTCCCGGTGCGGCGACGATTATCGCGTGTACGCTGGCTGCCGGACTTGCGAAGACGAAGGCGCAGCGCGTTTCTCTGGTGCTATTTCCTCCGGTTTCCGAGCGCGACCGGGCAGGCGTCGAGGAACTGGAGAGCCAGACGACGAATTTGCTGTCGTTTCGCGAGATCGCGCAGCAGGTTTTCGACGCGCAGGTCGCGTTCAATCTGCTGGCGCATCACGGCGAAGCCAGCAAGCCGAGCCTTGCTGAAGTGCGCAGCGGTGTTGCGCGCGAAGTGGCCCGGATTCTCGCAGGGCGCGTTCCCGCTCCCGCAATTCAATTGGTGCAGGCGCCGGTATTTTACGGGTATTCTTTCTCGGCATACGCGGAACTGGCCGACACGGGATCGATCGAGCAACTCGATGCGGCGTTCCAGAATCTCGGAGTGAAGATCGCCGCGGCGGATGATCCGCCGCCGACAAACATCACTGTGGCAGGCGAAAGCGAAATCCATCTCGCGCCGATCGAGCGCGATCCAAACGTCGCGAGCGGCGTGTGGCTATGGGGCGCAGCCGATAATTTGCGCCTCGCCGCCACCAATGCTGTGCGCATCGCGGAGGAACTTGTTGCCAAATCGCCGGAGTGAAATGCGGCGCCGGGGTTTCGGTACGCTGTGGATTGCGGCTCTGCTCGCGGGCCTTGCGGCAGGAGGCTGCGGCTATCACGTCGCGGGCCGCGCCGCGAATTTGCCGTCCGAATGGAAAACCATCGCGATTCCCGCCTTTACGAATGATACGACGCGCTATCGCATCGAGCAGCGGTTCACGCAATCGGTGATCCGCGAATTCATCACGAGGACGAAATATCGCGTGGTGCAGGACCAGCAGTCCGCCGACGGCGTGCTGCACGGCGAGGTGCTTTCGATCGAGACCAACCCGGTGCTGTTCGAAGCGACCACGGGCGAGGTGACGACGATGCTCGTTACCGTGCACACCAAGGTGCAGCTCATCGACAACCGGACGCAAAAGCCGGTCTATAAGAACGACGACATGGTTTTCCGCGACGAGTATCAGATTTCCAGCGACGTAAACAGTTTCTTCGAAGAGCAGGACCCCGCGCTCGAGCGGATGTCGCGCGACCTGGCATCGCGGCTTGTCTCGGACGTGCTGGAGAATTTCTGATGGCGAGCGTCTCACCGGACAAGCTTCTCGAGCGGCTCGCGCACGGCAAGAGCGTTGGCGCGGTCGTGCTGCTCGGAAGCGACCATTATCTGCGCGAGATGTGCCGCAACAAGATCATCGAGGCGTGCGTTCCAGAGGGTGCGCGGGATTGGGCGCTGGCACGGGTGTCTCCGCGAGAGATCGGATGGGATGAAATCATCGGACGCGCGCAGACGCTGCCGATGCTTGCGCCGCGGCAGGTAATCATCGTCGAAGGCGCGGAGTTGGTCGAGAAGCTCGGCGATAAGGCGCGCGAAGAAGTCGTGGAAGCTCTGGAGAAATACCTGGCGTCGCCCGCGCCATTTACCATTCTCGTGCTGGAAGCAGAGGGGCTGGACGGCCGGCAGCGGTTTTCGAAACTGCTGCACGAGAAGGCGCTGGTCGTAGCGCTAACGATCGGCGCGGAATCCGCCGCGTCGCTCGCCGCGCAGATGGCGAAGGATCTGGGCACGGAAATCGATCGCGACGGCGCGGCGTTGCTGGCGGAAATATTGAATGGCGAACCGGCGCGAATTCGCGTGGAACTCGAAAAGCTGGCTGCCTACACGCGAGGGCGCGGGCGGATCACGGCCGCGGACGTGCAATTGCTGGTCGTGGCCGCGAGGAAGAACACCGTCTGGCAGCTTGCGGACATGCTGGCGAGCCGCAAACGCGGCGCGGCGCTGGCGTTTCTCGATAATCTGCTGCGCGAAGGGGAACAGCCCGCGGGAATCGTCGGCGCGCTTGCGTGGATGTACCGCAAGCTGATCGAGGCGCGCGACCTGCCCGCGCATACGAACGGATTTCAGGCGGCGCGGCAGCTTGGCATGAGGCCCGATGCCGCGGAGGCAGCGGTCCGGCAGGCGCATCGGATTCCGAAGGCGGAGCTGCTGGCGGGACTCGCCGCGCTGGCCCAAGCCGACAACCAGTTCAAGTCCTCAAATCCCGATCCGCGCGCGACGATGGAATTCCTGATCGCGCGGCTAACACCTCCGGCGGCGGAATCCTCTACGCGATCTGCCTGATCGGCGGGCGCTGCAAGAAAAAGGCGCCCGGAATGCCGCGGGCGCCTCGAAAAAATCCGATGATGTGAGATTGTCTACTTTTTCGCTTTGAGAGCGTTCAAGGCGAGAGTCAGGCGCGACTTGTAGCGGTTGGCCGTGTTTTCAGAGAGCGTGCGCTTGCGGATCGCCTTGTCGAGCTCGGAAAATGTGGCGGAGGCGAGCTTTTCGGCTCCGGCTGAGTCCGAGGCGTCGAGGGCCGTGCGCATCCGGCGAATCGCCGTGCGAACGCGGGTGCGATTCATGCGATTGATCGCGGCGCGACGTTCGGTCTGGCGAATATTCTTCAGTACCGACTTCGTTTTCTTCTTGTGCTTTACAGGCGTACCCTGAGCCATTCATTGCTCCTTAGCGTTTGATTTCGGATGATTCAGATTAGCCGACCTGTGCGGCACTGTCAATTTAGCCGGCGCGTTTCAGCCGCTCGTGGGCATAAAACGCGGCTGCGGTGCGTCTTGCAAAGAGAGGCGGCTGAGCATAGGCTCAAGGCTCGGTAGAGCAGCGGGCAGACGACACAATGGCGAATAAAGCACAGCTGAAGAAAGCGCCGAGCGACGCAGGCGCGGGCCGCCTCTACGTGGTGGCGACGCCGATCGGCAACCTCGAAGACATCACGATGCGTGCGCTGCGCATTCTGAAGGAAGCGGACGTGATCGCGTGCGAAGACACGCGGCAGACGATGAAACTGCTCTCGCACTTCGGCATTTCGAAGCGCCTGGTGAGCTATCACGAGCACAACGAAATCACGCGCGCGCCGGAAATCGTGATCGAGCTCGAGCAGGGCGCGCAAGTGGCGCTCGTGAGCGACGCGGGAACGCCCGCGATTTCCGATCCCGGCCACCGGCTGGTGAGCCTGTGCGTGCGGCATGGAATTCAGGTGATACCGGTACCGGGCGCGTCGGCGTTTTTGGCCGCGCTGGCGGCTTCGGGAATGCCGATCGAGGAGTTTGTGTTCGCGGGATTCCTGCCATCGCGGCCCACCGAGCGGCGAAAGGCGCTGCGCGGACTGGCAACCGAGCAGCGCACGCTGGTGCTCTATGAAGCGCCGCACCGCCTGATCGACATGCTCGAGGACGCGCTCGAAATCCTTGGCAATCGCCCGGCCGTGATTGCGCGCGAAGTGACCAAAATGTTTGAAGAATTCCTGCGCGGGCACATCGAGGATCTGGTCGCGCAGGTTCAGAAGAAGCCGCCTCGCGGCGAGATCACGCTTCTGATCGGACCGCCGGACGGCCACGCAACGCACGCCGAAAGCGGCGCGGCGGCTGAGAACGCAGTGCCGCTCGCGCGGCGCGTGGAAGAGATCATGAAGGCGCGCGGGGTGGACCGCAAGGCGGCGCTCAAGCAGGCAGCGCGCGAACGGGGCATCACACGGCGGGAAGCTTACAAGCAGCTCCTGATTACGCGCGACGAATAAATCTCACCGAACTTTCCGCAACGAGAAAATCCTCCGTCGCGGCTACCCAAAATCAATCAGCGGAAGAAGTGGCAGGGCGGGCGAAGAAGGCGTCGACGCGGTCGAGGATTTCGGCTGCCGTATGCGAGTGGTGGACCGACTGGCGGAGTTCGCCGCCGTTGCGAACGCCGTGGGTGAAGAGCGTGGCGAACTGCTTCATCTTGCCGATGGCGTCCGGCATTTCGGCGTCGATCAGGCTGTGGAAATATCCCGAGAGCAATTGGTAGCGGTCGGTTTCGGTGGGCTCGTCGTAGCGGCCCGTGGAAACGTAGTCCGCGATTTGGCGGAAGATCCACGGATTCGACGACGCAGCGCGCCCGATCATCACGGCGTCGCAGCCGGTTTCCTCGACCATGCGAACGGCGTCTTCCGGCTTGCGAATGTCACCGTTGCCGATCACCGGAATGCGCACAGCCTCCTTCACCTCGCGAATGATTTTCCAATCCGCCGAACCGGCATAGCCTTGCATGCGCGTGCGCGGGTGGACGGCGATCGCTTCGATGCCGATCTGCTCGGCCATGCGCGCCACTTCCACCGCGACGATGTTGTTTTCGTCCCAGCCGGAGCGAATCTTGATCGTGAGCGGGATCCGGACGGCCGCGCGCACTGCGGTGAGCAGATTTTCGAGATGCGGCAAATCGCGCAGCAGGCCTGAGCCGCCGCACTTCACTACTTTCTTGACCGGGCAGCCGAGATTGACATCCGCTTGGTCGAAACCAAGGTCCTCGATCAGGGCAGCGGCCGAAGCCATCACTTTGGGATCGGAGCCGAAAATCTGGCCCGCGATGGGATGCTCGTCCTCGTCGAAATAGAGATAGCGGAGCGTGCGGGCGGAGTTGCGCGTCAGGCCTTCGGCGCTGGTGAATTCGGTCATGATCAGGCCGCAGGCGCCGAGCGAGCGAATCACGCGGCGAAAAACCGTATCTGTGACTCCGGCCATCGGCGCGAGGATCGTCGCCGGATGAATCGCCAAATCCCGGATTTTGAGTTCCGCTGGGAGCATGGGGAAAGAGTCGCGCTACGCGGTCGGGTTGTCGAGACGCTCGCGAGAAAAAGTTTCGGCGGCGTCAACCTGGCTTGGAATCGGAGCAGCGCCTGCCGGCGCGCCCGCTGCGGCGTGAGCGCTCGATCCGTTGACGAGTTGCGCGAGCAGGGCTTCCTTCGAGCCTCCGAAGAAATTCTCGAGCACCTGGCCAAGCGCCTGCGCACGCGCTTCTTCGACGGCTAGCCGCGGACGATAGACGTACGCGCGGCCAGCCTTGCGGCGCTCGACGATTCCCTTGCGCGCAAGGCGGTCCATGATCGTCATGATCGTGGTGTATGCGCGCGTCCGTCGTGGAGCCAGGCGGTCGCGAATATCGCGGACGGTCGCCTCGCCCATCGGCCAGAGCATGTTCATGCAATCAAGCTCGAGCGGGGCGAGATCGAGGAGCGAGTGGCGCGGCGATTGTGCTTTTTCAGCCATCTGAAGCAATCATCCCTTTCGCGCGGCGTCTTTTGCCGCAGGAGCGGACGCGGCCCGCGCTGCGCCGCGTTCTTGCGCGCTCGCGCCATTTGCCGACCCCTCACCGGCCAAGTATTTATCCGTACGAAGAAGCGAGCGACGAAGCGACGGATTCCTGTCGGTCCAAAGGCTGGCCATTGCGCCCGATCCCGATTCGAGCGTCGCACGCATGCCGGCCATCTTGGAATCGATATCGTCGATGAAATTCAAGGCCACGGCTTCGGGAATCTGCGGCAGAGACGGCGAGCCGAACTCGTGCGAGCCGTGATGGCTCAAGATCAGGTGTTCGACCAGGACGGCGAGCGGCGCCGGAAAATCCGCGATGGCTTTGCACTTGTCGCGCACGATGCCCACGCCGATGGTGATGTGGCCGAGGAGGCGGCCAGCGTCGGAGTAGTCGATCCCGCGCGCGTAGCGAAGCTCGTCAATCTTGCCGACGTCGTGCAGGACGACGCCCGAAAGGAGCAAATCGGCGTCAAGCTCGGGATAATGCGCGGACACGGCCGCAGCCAGGCCGATGAGGCTCACCACATGCTCGAGCAGACCGCCGAGATACGCATGGTGCATGGTCATCGCCGCGGGGGCGCGCTTGAGCCGCGGAGCGATGGCCGGATCATCGACCACGCTCGAAAGTAATTGCTTGAGCCACGGATTCTTCATTCCGGAGATTGCGGCGCGGAGGTCGCCATAGAGCTTCTCGACGTCGTATTTCGTATGCGGCAGGAAATCGCCGAGGTCGTAATCGCGCTCGGCGGCAGGGATGATCTGCTCGAGAGTGACTTCTTTTTGGCCGTTGTAGAGTTTCACGCGGCCGCGAATCTGAATCACATCGTCGCGCTCAAACGTCGGCGCGAGCGCAGCGAAGTTGTCCCACATTTTCGCGGGAATCGTGCCGGTGCGGTCGGCGAGGCTCAATTCGAGCCAGGACTTGCCCGTCCGCGGAGACGTGCGAATCTCTTTTTCGCGGACGAGAAAGAGCGAAGTGACAATCTGGCCATCCGCAAGCGCGCTGATGAATTGAGACTTCATTAACCGTTGATTTTGGGAGGGCTGATTTTCTTCTTTGCCTTCTTCTTGTCCGTCGTGTCCGGCGTGGGAGCAACTTCCTGAATCACGGAGCCCCCAGCGACGGCCGCCGTGTCGGTAAAGCCGGCCTTCACCTGCACGTAGCTCTCTTCGCGCAATTGCGCGAGGTAATCGCGCATGGCCGGCTCCATCTTCTGCTTGTAGAGAACGTTCTGAATCTCGCCCTCGACTTTGTCGAGCGGCTGCAACCCGGCTTGATAATGATCGATGACTTTCAGAATCTCGAAGCCGGTCTTCGTTTGAATGACGTCCGTGAACTGGCCCCTGTCCAGGGGAAAGACGGCGTCTTCCAGCGATTTCGCGAGCTGGCCATGCTCGAACTCGCCGAGGTCTCCTCCGTCTTGCGCGGTCGAGCCTTCGGAATACCGTTTCGCGAGAACGCTGAAATCTTCACCCTTCCCGAGGCGGTTGTGGAGATCTTCCGCCCGCGTGCGAACGGCCGAGATCTCCTCGGGACTCTTGCCATCGGTGCTGAGGAAAAGTTCGGCGAGCGCCACCTGCTCGGGCCGGGTGAAGTCCTGCTTGTGGTCCTCGTAATATTTCCTTATCTCGCCGCTGCCAATATCCATGCGGCCGCCGACTTCGCGGCGAATCACTTCCTGCGTCAGGATGCCGTTGCGCAACTGGGTCTTGTAGTCTTCCCAGGCAATCCCCTGGCCCTCGACGGCTTTCTCGAGAGCTTCCATGGTATCGAGCTTGTTCTGCTTGCGGACTTCGTCGAGCCGCTTCACCAGATCGGTCTCGACGTTGATGTCCATGTCCTTGGCGCGCTCGATCAAGAGCTGCTGGTCGATCATGTCGCGAAGCAGATTCTTCTGGCGTTCTTTGGTCTCGGATTGAATCTGCGCCGCCGTGCAATTCTGGCAGTCTTGCTGGACTTCCTCCGTGAGGCCCGCTGCGGCCTTCTGATAGTCGGAGAGAGTGACGATCTGGTTGTTCACTCGCGCGACGATTTCTTCAATGACGGTGCCCTTAGACTGAGCGCGCAAGCCGGCCGGAGCAAGCAGAAGCGCGGCGGAAAGGGCGCCCGTTGTAAGCCACAAATTGGTCCTATTTTTCATGGTGGTCACTCGCTCAAAAATTCTATCCCTACGATTGTAGTTGTAGCAACACGTTTCTCACTGCGTCCATCGCGCTGCTCTTGCCGCTCTTCCAGGCCAGCCAAAGCACGCCGGACGGGTCGAGTTTCATGTCGCGGCGCGTGCGAATCAGTTTCACAAGCCGCTCAGGGCCGAGCGGCGTGTCTTCGTAAAACTTGATGGCGATCTGATCGCCGCGGCGGTCAACGGTGGCGACCAGCAGCTTTTCCGCGAGCGCCTTCAAGACGGCGTAGTCGAGCAGATTCGCGACAGCGGGCGGCGGTGGGCCGAAGCGATCTTCGAGCTCGCGGCGTACCTCTTCGCGCCCGGCCTCCGAAGTCACGCTCGCAATACGTTTATAGATGCGCAGGCGAAGGTTTTCGCTATCGATATACTCCGCGGGAATGCGGATGTCCTGGCCGAGGTTGAGCGTGGCGCGGCGCTCGGGAGCGACCGCTTCGCCTTTGCGTTCGGCCACGGCGCGCTCCATCATCTGGCAGTACATGTCGAAGCCGACAGCTTCGATATGGCCGTGCTGCTCGCGGCCCAGCAGATTTCCGGCGCCGCGCAATTCGAGGTCCAGCGCGGCGATGCGAAATCCGGCGCCGAGATCGCTAAATTCCTTCAGCGCGGCAAGGCGCTTTCGGGCGATGGGTGTGAGTGATCCCTCCGTCGGAACGAGCAGGTACGCGTAAGCGCGCTGATTCGAGCGCCCCACGCGGCCGCGAAGCTGGTACAGCTCAGAAAGCCCCATTCGGTCGGCGCGATTGATGATGATGGTGTTCGCGCGGGGAATATCGAGGCCGTTTTCGACGATGGTCGTGGAAACGAGAACGTCCGCCTCGTTACGGATAAATTTCAGCATCACCTTTTCGAGTTCGGCCTCGCGCATCTGTCCGTGGCCCACCACGACGCGCGCGCGCGGCACGAGGCGCTTCACCATCGAAGCGAGCGAAGCGATCGACTCCACGCGGTTGTGGACGAAAAACACCTGGCCGCCGCGCGCCATCTCTTCTTCGATCACGCGCTGCACCAGCGTCTCGCTGAAGGGCGCGACGCTGGTCTGAATCGCGAGGCGGTCCTTCGGCGGCGTCTCGATCACGCTCATATCGCGCAGGCCGACGAGCGACATGTGCAACGTGCGCGGGATCGGAGTTGCCGACATGGTGAGTACGTCCACGTTCTTGCGCATCTCCTTCAAGCGCTCTTTGTGCGCGACTCCGAAGCGCTGCTCCTCATCCACGATCAGGAGGCCGAGATCGTGGAATTTCACGTCCTTGGAAAGCAGGCGGTGCGTTCCGATGACGATATCCAGCTTCCCTGCCTCCAAATCCTCCATGATCTTCTTCTGCTCCTTTTCGGTGCGAAAGCGGCTGAGCATCTCGACGCGCATCGGAAACGCGGCGAAGCGGCGGCGGAACGTCTCGAGGTGCTGAAAAGCGAGCACGGTCGTCGGCGCGAGCACGGCCACCTGCTTCGAGTCCGCCAGCGCCTTGAACGCGGCGCGCATGGCAACTTCCGTTTTGCCGTAGCCGACATCCCCGCAGAGCAAGCGGTCCATCGGCAGCGGCGATTCCATATCGCGCTTCACGTCTTCGATGGCGCGGTGCTGGTCCGGGGTTTCCTCGAATTCGAAGGCGTCTTCGAATTCACGCTGCCAGTTCGTGTCTTTTGGAAAGGCGTGGCCAACGGCGGTCTTGCGCTCGGCGTACAGCGCGAGAAGCTGCTCCGCCATGTCGCTGACGGACTTCTTGACGCGCGCCTTGCGCGTTTCCCAGATGGTGGTGCCCAGGCGATCGAGCACCGGCTCGACGTCGCCGAGCGATTGATATTTCTGGATGAGGTCCAGCCGGGCTAGCGGCACGTACAACTTCGCGTCGCCCGCATAGCGCAGGAGCATGAATTCTCCTGTTGCGCCTTCCACCCCTACCTGGCGCAGGCCCTCGAACTGGCCGATGCCGTGGTCCACATGGACAACGTAATCGCCCGGCTTGAGATCCGAAAAATCGCTGAAGAAGCTGGCCGTCTTCGCGCGGGAACGCGGGCGCTGGGGCGGAAGCGTTTCGAAGAGATCGCCGTTTCCATAGAGCGCGAGCTGCGCTTCGGGGAATGCAACGCCTTCGCTGAGCGGCGCTTTCACGAGCACCATCGCAGCGCCGCTGCCGGTGCTCGCTTCCTCAGCGAGGCGCGCTACCGTGGCATCTTCTTCGAGCTCGCCCATGTGGTAGGGCAATTCGTATTCGTGGCAGATGTCGGCGAAGCGTTCGAGTTCGCCCGTGCTCGCGGCGGAAACCATCACGTGCTCTCCCGACGCGAGCCGGCTGCGCACCTCGGCCATGAAAGCAGCCACGTTGCCGTGATAACGCGTGGTGGGCTGCGATCGCAGCGCGGGCGAAGCAGCGCCCTCGGGCGCGACCGCCAGATGCTCGATGGCGAGGCGCGGAAAAAGCTGAAGCGCGAGCGACCATTCCTCTTCGCTGAGAATGTAGCGGCTGGGCGGCTCGGCGAGCGGGTCCCCGGCTTCGTCAAACGCTTCCGCGAGTTGCGCGCGATATTTTTCGACGGCGGAATAGAGCAGCGATGGCTCGTCCAGGATGAAAATCGGGTCGGCAGCGAGATCGAACACGACTCCGGGGCGCTCCTCGCGCGCAATCTCTCGGAATTCCCAGCCGGGAGCGAAACCGAGCGGCGTGGAGTCGTCTTCGGGGCCGGACGCGGACGAAACGCGCTGGCGTTCGAGCACTTCGGTCTGGCGGAGAACTTCGGTGAGCGGCAGGAGCGCGGCGCGCTCGACCGGATTGGTCGAACGCTGCGTATTGGGATCGAACGCGCGGATGGATTCGATCGTGTCGCCCAGCAGCTCGATGCGCACGGGCTGCGGCGTCTCCGGCGAGAAAACGTCGATGATGCCGCCGCGAACAGAGTACTGCCCCGGCATCTCGCAGGTGACGTGTTTCTCGTAACCGGCGAATTCGAGGAAGGCGATGAGATCTTCGTGGGCGATGGATTCGTCGCGAGCGATCACGCGCGCGAGTCCGCGATAAAACGCGCTCTCGCGCATGCGCCACAATGCGGCCTGCACCGGCGCGACGAGCAGATCCACTTCACCGGTCGCGAGGCGCCAGAGCGCGACGGCGCGGTCTTCGGAAATTTCGGCGTGCGGGGAGCGGTTTTCGTACGGCAGGACGTCGTGCGCCGGGAAGTGCGCCACGCGGCGGCCGGGTTTTCCCGTCACCGCGCGATAGAACCAGCGCACGGGCTCGAGGAGAGCCTCAGCGCGCTGATTCGAGTCGACAATCAGAATGATGGGGCGGCCCAGCTCCGAAAATGCGAGCGCCGCAAGAAGCGCTTTCGCCGGATCGGTCAAACCCGCGAGATGAACATCGCCCGCATTGCGGCAAAGTTTGTCGCATGCTTCCTCGACCGCAGGACGACGCGCGACTCGCGCGAGAAGCTCGGATACCAGAGGGAGAATCATGCGCGGACTTCCGCAATGCGCTGGATGAGCCGCGCGGTGGAATAGCCGGGCTCGAGCGGGATGCGCACGACCTTGCATTCGAGCGCATCGAGTTCGGCGGCGTCGATCTCGGATGATTGGCCCGCGCCGATGGCGCCGCCTTCGACGAAAATATCGGGCTGAAAGCGCGCGAGGAAGTCGCGCGGGGATGGATCATCGAACTCGACGACGTAGTCGACTGCGGCAAGCGCGGCGAGAATTTCAGCGCGTTCGGCGGCGGGTGTGATCGGGCGGAGCGCTTCGCTTGCGGCGCCGTTGCCTGCGGAGCGGGCGCGGACGGCTGCGTCGCTTTCGAGAGCGACAACGAGAATTTCGCCGAGTGAGCGAGCCTGCTCGAGAAGTCGTATGTGGCCCGGATGCAACAGGTCGAACGCGCCGCTCGCGCACACTACGACGCGCCCGTTGCGTTTCCAATCGCCCCGGTGGAGAATCAGCTCAGTTTGCGAAACGACCTGTCCCAAACGTGCTTCCGTCAGCCCATTCCCACAGGAATGGCCGAGAACTTCATTCTAGCACGCGCGCTCACTGCACCGCGGCGCACGCCATGAAGCGCTGGGAAATTATGTTCGCGATTGCGGGTGCGCTTCTTCTCGGCCTCAGCGCGTGGGCGATTCACCGCGACGAGCTGCCTCACCGGGATTTCGTTTTCATCGCCGGGAGTTGCCACATGCCGGTTACCGTCCTTGCGCCGGTAAAGCGCGCGCCACGCGCGAGTGCGATTATCTTCCACGGACTTTCGGCGAATCGGCGCGTCATGCAGACTTTGGGCGCCTACCTTGCCGTGGACGCGAGTTTGCGGGTGTATCTGATCGATCTTCCCGGCCACGGCGACAGTACCGATCGTTTCACGTTCGCACGCGCCGAGGAGTGCGCAGACATCGCCGTCGAATCCATGATTCGCAGCGGCGAGATCGACCCAAAGACGACGATTGTGATCGGCCACTCGATGGGCGGCGCGATCGCCATCCGGCTGGCGGACCGCGAGCCAGTGGCGGCAACGATTGCGATTTCGCCTGCGCCGATGGTCCTGCCTCGCCGGATGCCCGCGAATCTGCTCGTCTTCAGCGCCAAAGGTGACTTCGACATTCTGAAACGCCAGGCGTTGCAGCTTTCACAGGCAGCCGCCGGTGAACGCACAGCGAGCGATGATTTTCTGCAGGCTCGGGCATTTCATCTGGAGGTGGTCTCTCTTTCCGATCACACGAGCGTTCTCTATGACCCGCGAGTACTTCAGGATGCCAGCGATTGGAGTCACGACGCGCTGGATGCCGATGGCCGAAAGGCGGCCGGCCTCAACGAATGGAACGATCGGATTCGGTGGGATCGATGGGACACCTTGTCAGTGGATAGATGGGGCGTCAAGGCCCATCTTCTGCTGTTGTTGACCGCATACGCGAAGATCGCGCCGCTTTTCGGATGCGTGGGCATACTGATGCTGTTTCCATTCTGCGCTACGATTGCTTCGAGCTTCGCGGGCAGTCAGCAAACGGCATTTGCCGTGAAGCGTCCGGCCCAGCTGCTTGTGCTGGCGGAAGGCGCGGTCTGTGCGCTTGCCGCCGCGTTGATTCTCGCGCTTTTCGTCCCGCTCAAGTTTCTGCACATCTATGCCGGCGACTATCTTGCGTCGCTGCTGTTGATCGCAGGCGCGTTACTGCTCGCGCTGAACTGGAAATCGGCGAAGGAGTGCTGGCCCCCGGGCGCGAGGCCGCTCATCGCGGCAGCCGTGCTTGGGTTCGCGACGTTCGTCGCGTTCGGCGCATGGCTCAACTGGCAGCTCACCGACATGTGGATGAACGCGCCGCGCTGGCTGCGGTTCGCGGCGCTCGTGCCGGTCGCGTGGATCTTCTGTTTCGCGGAAGAAGTCGTGCTCGGCCCGGTGGGCAAGGGCTGGGCGCGCGCCCTGCGGCTTGCTACTTCTCTGGCGCTGCGGGCGGAGTTGTGGCTCGCGTGCCTGCTCACGTACTACGCGCTGGGGAGCGGACAGGTGCTGATCCTGATACTTGTTACTGCCCTAGCACTATTTTCCATCCTGCAAAGAGTTGCGACGGATGCGTTACGCCTGCGCACCGGCTCCGCGGGAGCCGCGGCGCTTTTTGATGCTATACTCGCCGCTTGGTTTATAGCGGCTGTTTTCCCGCTGACCTGAGCCGCGGCACACCTGAACCAGAAAAAGGGCAACAAGTCAGGGCCATGAAAGATATCGCGATTGTCGGAGGAGGACCCGCCGGGGCACTCTGCGGCGAGCGCCTCGCGAGCCACGGTTTCGAGGTCACGATTTTCGACGAACACCTGGCGTGGGAAAAACCCTGCGGGGGCGGCCTGACCCACAAAGCGATCGAAGCCTACCCCTTCCTGCTCGACGACTCCCATCCGAAGAAGATAGTCTACACAGCAGAGCTAATTTCCGGCGGCGGACACCGCGCGCGGTTCGAGATGAACCATCCGATCGTGATTTACGCGCGCAAGGTGCTGAACGGGCTGCTGCTCGATCGCGCCGTGGCCGCGGGCTGTAAAGCCGTGTGCACGCGCGTCACAAGCGTCGATACCGACGGCCCGCAGGTGCGGCTGACGGCCGGCGGCGAAGAGCGCCGCTCCGATTTCGTGGTTCTAGCGGCGGGAGCGCGCAATCAACTGTTGCCCGAAACGACCGCGCTGGGCACGAACGACCTCGAAGTGACGCTCGGATATTTCGTGCCCACCGAAGAGGACGTCCTCAAGGTGAAATTTCTGAAGGAGTTCGAGGGCTACCTGTGGTCCTTCCCGCGCGCCGATCATCTTTCGGTGGGCATTTGCGCGAAGTTGGGCCAAAGTCCCACGCAGCAACTGCGCCGCCACCTCGATGACTTTGTGCACGAAGAAAGAATTCCAATGGCGGGAGCGCGATTTTTCAGCCACGTGCTTCCCTCACCTCAGGCGCAGACGATTCGCGGACGCCGCATCGCCGGGAGAAACTGGGCGATGGCGGGCGACGCGGCGGCATGCGTCGATCCGATCACGGGAGAAGGGCTTTACTACGCATTGCGCTCGGGCGATCTGCTGGCGCAGGCGTTGGTGGAAGGCCAGCCGCTAGCGTATCCCGAGCGGCTGCGCGCGGCTTTTTCGGCCGATCTCGAATTCGCCGCAAACATCGCGCGAAAGATTTTTCGCGGCACGTTTCTCGGCGGGGCGATCACCACGCGCATGGTGCAGCTCCTGAACTATTCTCCGGCGTTCCGCGATCTGATTCGCGACGTGTTCAGCGGCTCGCAGGACTATCGCAGCCTGAAGCGGCGCTTGTGGAACCAGTTTGGAATCACAGCTCTCGAATTCGTGCGCTGCTTTGTCAATCCGCCCGGGGTCGCATCCAGCGCGCCGTCCGTGCGCCGAGAGCCTCTGCCATGAAGACGCGAAAGACAACCCGCGCCAAGCGCGTCGCCAAACGCACAGCGAAAACTACGGTGAAATCCGCATCGGCCGTTCACCGACAAGGTCCCCGGATTGGGCTGGAGGCGACCATCGAGCGTGTCGTGCAGCCCGAGCACACGATTCAGGCGGTAAATCCAAACTTGCCCGCCGTTTTTTCGACGCCCTCGATGATCGGCCTGATGGAGCACGCCAGCGTGGTTGCCGTGTTGCCGGATTTGCCGCCCGGAGTGATCACCGTCGGTACGCGCATTGAAGTGGATCACCTGAAGGCGGTCGGGCCGGGCGCAACAGTGCAGGCGTCCGCGCGATTCGTGGAATACCAGGGACGCTTTCTCGTGTTCGACGTGGAAGCCCGATCGGGCGAGCACGTGATCGGGCGTGGGCGTGTGTTTCGCGCCATGGTCGAGCCGGAAAAGCACGGTGCCAAAGCCAAGGCCCGCGTTCAGAAGTAACTCCCGCTACTTCTTCTCCGAAATCTCCACGGAAGCCCGCGTGGACTCCCAATCGAGATGCAGCGTGCAGACACTGCCCGTGCGATCGAACACGATCGTGAAATTTTCGAGAGGCGACGGCAGCGCCGAAACCTTCATGGGAACTCGCGCGAAGTCATACTGTTCGCCCGGATAGGGAATTCCCCACTCGCCCGTCTGCTTGCTGATGATGAGCTGCCAGGAATCCGCCTTCGGGAGCGCGAAGAGCGTGTAGCTGCCGGCGGGCACGGTCTTGCCGCCCACGTTCATGTCCGCGTCGATCACGAAAGTCGTGGCTTCGTTCGCGCCCGCGCGCCACGGTTCGCCGAACGGCACCAAATCGCCAAAGATTTTCCGCCCTCGCATACGCGGGCTCGAGTAGTCCACATGAATGGTCTTGCCGTCGGAGAATTTGCAGTCGGCCTTGGCCGGCGGACTGGCAATTTGGCCGCCCATCTGCGCGTGGCTCGCCGCGGCAAGGAAAACAAAGCTGAACAGAATGAGACTACACAGCGCGAAACAATTCCTGGGCATGCGCCCTCCTTGAGTCTTGAGCTTGCGGTGGTTAGACGTGCCGTGAAGGCGATTCGATTCGCCGGCGGCTATTTTTGCGAGCCTGCCGCGGCGGGAGCAGCGTCGAATTCTCCCGCCACAAAACAACGGCGGATCCACGCGAGCAATGCAATCAACGCGGCCAGCACCGTGAACCAGATCGCCGTCAGCAGATGAACGACCCAACCCGCGGCCTCTCCCACCCTTGCGAGCAGGAACGGCAGAAAATTGTAAGTGGTGATGTGCACGTAGTCCCACGGGTCCTGCTGCATGGATTCGTTGACGAGGCCCCACTGGTCCATTTTGCCGAGCGCGAACGCGATGATGTTCTTGAAGCGCAGCGCGACGATGAACGTCGGATGGCCGAGGGTATCTAATTGATAGATTTCGAGCGGGCACCAAAACATCACGGACGAAAGCTGTACGGCGACGCTGACGGCCACGAGCGCCAAGCCGATTCGCCAGACGAGCTTGCCGACCTCGGCGCGATGGCGCATCAGCAGCGGGACGGAAATGAACGCCACCATCTGCGCGGCGGTCGAAACATACCGATCGCCCCAGGCAAAGTCGCCGCTCCAGACCGTGTACGTAGCGTAAAAGCAGATGTACGCGAAGAGCAGCGCAACGGAGGCGATAAAGTATGCCCTGATCTCAGGCTGAAAGCGCTTCCACACCAGCAGCGCGACGATCGCAGTGAGCACGAGGAGCGGATCGAAAAGGAAGATCGACTTCTCAGGCTTGAACAGCGCGCCAAAGAATCCGACGTGAAAAGGGGTCTCAAACGGAAAAGCCGCGGGCAGATCGGGATTCAGCATTTTCTGCTCGCGCGCGTACACGTCCATGTAGGTATTGAAGAACGAGCCGAAGCGATGATATTGGTACGCGCGGTCGATCAGACCGAAGATCGCGTACACCGGAATCGCGACCTTCGCGTACGCGGCGAGCCGCGAACGCGTCTCCGGCCCGCGCGCGCCAGTGAACCATGACACCAGCACCAGGAAGAGGCCGACCGCGAGCAGGTCGATCGCGGTGGTAATGCGCGTGAGTAAGTTTGCTCCAAGCGCGAGCGAACCGATCCATAGTGCGCGACTGCTACTGGTGCGGAGCCACTCGTACTGGAATGTCAGGCCGGTCAGCGTGAGGAGCAGGATGTAATTGTTCTCCATCATGTTCTGCGTGTAATGGAGAAATGTGGTGCAGAAAAGCAGCGCCAGAGCGCCCGCGATTCGCTCCTTGACGCTGAAGTTCAGAAGGCGCAGCAGGCGGAAACACACCAGCACGGTCAGGACGCACACGAGAATGTTCGTGCTGTAGCTGACAACGATGCTGCGCACGGCTGGGTCGGCGTCGTAACCATCAAAGGCCGGCAGCGCCGCGACGTATGTGCCGGCGATGTCGGCGGGCAGCATCAGCAGCGATTGGCCCATGCCATACCAGGCGTACAGTTTGCCGCCGCGGCCGTGAATGCCGAAATCCGGATAATCCCCGGGATCGACCGGATCTTCGGATGTCCAGAACGAATGGGTCGTTTGCAGGCGATGCGTGGTGTCGCTCGTGCCGAGTTCACCGGACTGAACGACGAGCGCCGCGAGAAACGCCGCCAGGCCGACAAGAAACAGGGCGTTGAGGAGGAGCCGGCGCACGCGCGAAGGCATCTTGGCTTATGCTAATGCGCGCTCGCGCCGGATTCAAGCGGCAGCAAGGCCATGCGATACGAAGGTTGCCGCGATTCCGAAGCTAGCCTAAGATATTCACACGCCGGAGTGGCGGAATGGCAGACGCGGCGGACTCAAAATCCGTTGGTCGCAAGGCCGTGTGGGTTCGACTCCCTCCTCCGGCACCAGCATTTGCATCGCGGCTTTTCGGCCGCGCCAATCTCACTCACTTTTGAGCGTCCGCGGGGCGCATCGATACGACGGTGTGAAATAGAATCTTTCCGTGGCGCACCACGAACGCGTCCGTGCCCTGCATCGAGCCGGGCTTCCCCGGATTCATCACCCAGTGCTCGTAGCCCACGTCGCCATCCGCGGTCACTTTCGCCTCGAACACCGGAGCGGGAGCCTTGCCGTCGCGATTCGAAAAGAACGACTCGAATAGGTGGCGGAGCGCTTCCTTGCCCTGCACGGTCTGATTCGGCGCGATGAAGATGGCGTCATCGGCGTAATCGCTCAGGACGGCTTCGATATCGTGATGAGTGAAGGCGTCGAGGTGGTGCGCGACTACTTGTGCGGGTGTTCGCGCGTCCAGCGCATTCTGCGCGCGTGTCGGAAAGGGCAGAATCGAAATGGCGACGAGTGCAACACTGGCAAGAATGGCTTTGAGCATGGGCGCCTCCATTTCTCTAAAATGCCGTCGAGGATGCGCAACTTCGAGGGAGATGTCAAACGGGCGCGGCTTGCGCCTAGGTCCCGACGCGGAGCGACTGCGTGAGATTCTTCAGCGTTGCGACGGCGGAAAACGCCGCAAGCTGAGATGTGCGCGGGTTGGCCTTCGATGGCACGTTCTCGACTTTAACCGTGAGCCGACCGAATTCGCCCTGCACGCGGATCTCATGCACGTTTTCGCTGCCGCCCGGCACGGCCACGATGCGGACGCAAACGCGGGCCGATGGATCGACGGCAAGGCGCAGCGAAGCGGCCACATTTGATGTTGCAGGAAACGCGCGAGCGGCCTCTTCGGCAATGCCTTCGAAAATCACCGTGTCTTCTTTCAGGTTGTCGAGCTGGATGCCGCGATCGACCACATACTTCGATCCTCGGAGCGCCGCGACCGGCTTCCGGCTCGTCAATTCCGCCGACTCAATGCGGCCGATCGACGCAGACTTGATTCCATCGAGGCCCGCAATTGCTCCCGATGGGACGTAAATCCGGCAGCCCTTCTCATTCGCCAGGTGAAACCATTCCTCGCGCCCGAGTAAGCCTCCCACGCTCATGATCAGCATGTCGCGGCCGCGCGCGAGCGCCTTGGGGACGAATTCCGGCAGAGCCGCCTGGCTGGCCGCCTCGACGGCCAAGTTCGAACGCTCGATCATCTCTTCGATCGAGACGACCGGCGGGCGGCTCGAAAGCTCCGAAGAGAGCGCTTCGGCGCGGGCGCGGTCCTGATCGGACAGCGCGACAAGCTCCGCATCGAGTTGCTTTTGATCGATGGCCGTGGCGATGATCCGGCCGATGGCTCCGACGCCGAGGATTCCGATTTTCAGCATGGCGCGGCCTAGGCAAGCTCGAGCATGCGGTCGATGGCGCGCTTCGCCTTGCGCGCGATCTCTTCGGGCACGCGGATCTGCGGCGTCAGCGTCTCGAGCGAGCGAATAATTTTGTCGAGAGTAATTGTCTTCATGAAGGCGCAGACCGCATTGGAATTCACCGGATAGAAGGTCTTGTCCGGGAATTTCTTATTGAGCTGGTGCATGATGCCGAGCTCAGTGCCGACGGCGAACTCGGACGCCGAGGATTCGCCGATGTGGCGCAGCATTCCCTCGGTCGAAAGGAAAAACGTGCGGTCCTGCGGCAGCGTGCCGTCCATCGCCTTGGCCATGCAGGAGCTGACGCACCCGCACTCGGGATGCAACAGCAGCTCGATGTCGGGATGCTCCGCCATGATTTCGACCACATGCTCGGGGCGGATCGTCTTGTGAACGTGGCAATAGCCGGGATACGCGACGATGTTGCTGCGTCCCGTCTGGCGCGCGACGACTTCCGCGAGGAACTTGTCGGGGAGGAAAAGCACGGTGCGGTCGGCGGGAATCGCGCGGACGACCTTCGCGGCGTTCGCCGACGTGCAACAGTAGTCGCTCTCGGCTTTCACCGCAGCGGACGTGTTGATGTAAGCGACCACGACCGCGTCGGGCAGCTTGGCCTTCCACTTTAGCAACTCCTCCGGCGTGATCGAAGCGGCCAGCGAACATCCCGCACGCAGGTCCGGCAACAGGACGGTCTTTTCCGGCAGCAGAATCGCCGCGGTCTCCGCCATGAAGTGCACGCCGCAAAAGACGATTACGTCCGCGTTCGTCTTCGCCGCAGCTTGCGAAAGCTTCAGCGAGTCCGCAACCGCATCAGCAACTTCCTGCACCTCCGGCCGCTGGTAATGATGCGCGAGCAGAATGGCATTGCGCTCGACGCAGAGCGCACGCACGCGCTCCTGCTTCCTGCGTGTTTCCTCCGCGGTGTCTGCGATGGTTTCGATGGCTGGGAGCGTGTAGCGCGCTTCGAAGCCGATTTGCGTTGCTGTGCTGGCCATGATGAGTCCCCTTTTCTCCGTTGGGTTATGAAATTCTCTCGCAAAGATCGAGTGCGCGCGCGGAATGCGTGAGGGCGCCGACCGAAATTGCGTCCACGCCGCAGGCTGCGTACGCCTCTACGTTCGATTCTGAGATGCCGCCGCTGGCTTCGATCAAAGTGCTGTCCCACAAATTCTCGCGGCGCAGCATTTCGAGAATGGCGCCGATCCGATCCGGGGACATGTTGTCGAGCATCAGCAGGCACGGATACGTCTCCGATGCATCTTCCTGCAGACGGCGGAAGGTCTGCGCCGCGGCGCGCGCCGCGCCTTCGCCACGCACTTCGATCTCGATGAATGCAGATTCTTTGCGGAATCTCCACGCTCGCTCAATCGCCAGCGGCGCTGCTTCCTCTTCGCTGTCGGCGAGAAGTGCGAGGTGATTGTTCTTAATGAGGATCGCGTCGCCTAGGCCAAGCCGATGCGTTCCGACGCCGCCGAGATGCAGCGCCCGCTTATCGAGAAGGCCCCAGGGAGTTTTTCGCGTGCCGACGATACGCACGGCTGGGTTACACCGGCGCGCCCGCTCCTGCAGACAGTGCCCAGCGCTAGCGATTCCACTCATGCGCTGAATCAGATTCAGGCCCACGCGCTCGAGAGCGAGCAGATTCGTTTCGTCGCCTTCCGCGCGCAGTAGCACGTCGCCGGGTCGCATCAAGTCGCCATCATGTTTTTCCGACGAGACTTCGATGCCACGGCTCTGCAACAGAAAAACCAACTCCGAGAGCCCTGCAGCCACTCCTCCTTTGCGCGCCAAAATCGCGCCGAACGCATGCCGACTCGCGATGCCTAGCGCCGTAGCGGTCAAATCGCGCGAAGCGAGATCAGCGCGCAGAAGAAGGTCCGTGAGACTGCGGACGGCGTCGCGATACTTCGGATTTTCGAGCGTGAGGGTGGCCCCGCGAAAAAGGGCCTGCTCGAGTCGCTCTTGCCGCGTCGACTTCATCGTATGTCCCTGCACCCTATGCCTATTTCAGTAGAAAGCCCCGAGCGCGAAGCCGCGCCTTGGCTCGAGAGATCATCTCCGGACGCGAAGCCTCGATCGTGTGCAGATGCACGCCCCCGGTAAGAGAAGAGAGCAGCGACGCGTGTCCGGCGCGCACTTGCTCGAGAAAGTCCTGCACATCCGCCCGCGACTCGATCATCAGTGAGCCGCACAGTTCGCCATAAACTGGGTGTTCGACGATCACGTCCAGAATCTTGACGCCGTAATCAACAAGAATTTGAAGTTCCTCTTCGGTTCGCTCGGGCGCGTGGCGGCAGGCGAGTAACGCGCGATGGCGGCGGGACTGTTCCTGCGGCAAGCGGTAGCCCCGTGGCGTGGCCAGGATCTCTTGGCCGCCGGCCCGCAGAATCGCCACGTCCTGCACCAAACACTGCCGGCTGACGCGAAACTGCCTTGCCAACTCACCGCCTCGAATCGGAGCGCCGTGCGTTCGCAGTCGTGCGACGATTCGGCGGCGGCGTTCCGCAGCGGAGTCCGCCGCCGCGTCGCGCCGGACCCTTCGCCTCGGTATTGGATTCATCGTCTTCATGTGACATCTGTCTTGTCAGCTATCTAGTCTAATGTAAAGGCGCGCGATTGGGTAGAGGCGGTCCTGTTGGCCTGGATCGTTACTCCGGCGCTACCCCAGCGCGCTTTTTTGACGCAGAAATCGCCCGCTTCGCGCGATAGTGGAATCGGGGCATCGCGGGAAAGGACAGGCATGACCGCACAGGCGGGTCAGAGGCGCAGTGAAAGGGTCTTGCTGGATGTTCCGGTAGTAATCCGCGGAGAAGGCGCGGACCATCGGGCATTTCAGGAAGAGACCTTCACTGTAACGGTGAGCGCTCACGGCGCTCTCGTAATGCTGGCAACGAAGGTAGCTCTGGGCCAGAAGCTTGTCCTGATGAACCCGCAAAACTGGGATGAGCGCGATGGCCGCGTCGCCTACGTCGGTGCGGATCGCGCGGGTTTGGCGCAAGTCGCCATCGAGTTCGCTCAAAAAGCGGCCGAATTCTGGCCGGTTCACTCACCGCCCGCGGATTGGCAGTCGTCCAGATAGAAAAACAGTGTCGCGGATAGTCCGTCGAGCGGGCTGGGGCAATTCTCGACAAGAAATTAAGCGGTGAGTTCCCCAAGCCACGAATCGAGAATCTTTAGCTGATCGGCCGGTGGATCGACGAACGCCACGCCCATGCCCATCCCTTCCTGGACGTAGATGATCTTGCCTCGCGTCTCGAACGTGCCCTGATCGCGCAAGATTCGCACTTGGAGCGGAGTTCCCTTTGGCAGCGTGTTGAGAACGTCCACGTAGCAACCCTTGCGGCTGATTTCTGAAATTCGGCCTGAGATGTGAACGTCGCTATTTGGCTCGACGACTTCGACCGCAGCGATAAAGCTGTAGCGCGGCACCGTGCGCCGCTCGCTGTACGAGGTGTTCGGTTCGTTTTGAGAGCCGGCAGAATCAGCCATCGTCGTAAGGCTCCTGCTCTTTCGGTCAGCGTGGCACAGCAGCTCGTTCAGTACCAGCCCTGTAATTTTGGGTGATACGAAAACGAAAACTCCACGTTCACCTGCCGTCCTGTCCAGGCTCAGAATCAACCGGCTCCTAGATGTGCGGTTCACCATCTACACGAGATGGGGAAATTCGGACGTCAGATCAGTCCGCCAACACACGTTTTCTGCACCGGCACGCGTTGAAAGTTTCGAGAATGCCGGAGCAGAACGGGGCTTCTGTGCCTGAAAAGCAGTGCCGAACTTAGTCCTCAATCGAGCATGGAGCGGCGTCAAAATTTACAGCGCGGAGGGCCCGGTTGCTTTGAATTGTAAGCACTCTAGTCCTAGAACCATCATTCGAAGCACTTCTCAGGACCGGGATGTGACATGCGTCACAGCCACATCCAGCGAAAACTTCTTGTACGATGAGCCTCGGTCTGAATCCCTCAGTCCTGAGAGGAAACCAGGGCGCTAGAGCCTACGACTGCCTAGGTATCCGGAAGCGAGCTTGATCGATTTGTTACGAAGGAGAGTTTTGGATTGACGCGGAGTCTTGCTATCATACAAATGGTCTCAAATCAGTTGATTCGGAAGTTTGAAACCCGTATTGTCCTTTCACTGTAGAGATTCAAAAGGGGATGTTCCGATTTGAAGCAGTTCAACGGGGCCACAATGCGTGCAGGGGAGCAGCTTAGAGAACTTCGGAATCGTCTTGGGATCACGACGCGCGAAGTGGAGGAGTTCAGCCGTACAATCGCCGAGGATCGCCAGAACGAGGAGTTCTACATCTCCAATGCCTGGCTGACACAGCTCGAGAACAAGAACTCAATCCCCAGTATATACAAACTTTACAGCCTCAGTGTCATCTATCGAACCAAGTTCAATGATCTCCTGGCGATGTTTGGCATCGACCTGACCGCCACCTCGCGCTATCAGCTCGCTTTGCCGCTGCAAAACACACATCTGACCGCATTTGAGCCCCCGGACCCTGAGAAGCCCGTTACGTTTCCCGTGCGCTTTGACAAGAGCTTCAGCCTGGAAACGACAAGCCTGATCTCACGGATGGTTGAAGTTTGGGGCGAGGTTCCCGTCGCGCTGATTCAGAAGCTCGACGTGAGGCACTGCCAGTACGGCTATATCGGGATCCAGGATCACTCCATGTACCCACTTTTACGGCCCGGATCCTTCGTGCAGATTGACAATCATCCGAGCAGGATGCAACCGTCCGAATGGCGCACGGAGTTGGACCGTCCGATCTATTTCGTCGAGCTTAGGGACGGGTACGCCTGTTCCTGGTGTGAAGTACGGGGATCGCAGCTCACGTTGGTGCCACATCCACTGTCAGGCTGCACGATCCGGCAGTTCGCGTACCCATCCGAGGCGGAAATCGTGGGGCAGGTAACAGGGGTGGCTATGCGACTGGTTCCACCGGATGAGTATGCCGACGAGACTCCAAGATTGCCAAAGCGATCTTGAAGCTCGAAAAAAGGAACTGCGCTGAAAGCGGATCGGTTTCCACGGGGACGGCCACACGGTAGGGTTCAAGTTTCTTCCACGCAGTCAGAAAATCAGAAGCATTCGTGCACGTGGACTCCATGTACGCTTCCATCTGGTGAACCAACTCTTCGAGCGAACACCCCACGAGCTGCCGAAACGCCTCCCGGTGACAATCCGCGAGCGCCTCGCAGGCTACTTCCTGGGTGAAACGGGAAGCCAGTCCATCATGATAGTAAAGGCCCGTATTGTAATCTCGCATTGACGCCAGATAGATGAGGCGATCGAGAGACCGCGGTATGTCCGCAAGCGTCCGGTGGCGGAGATCACTTGCCGCTTGCTGCACGTCCATCCGTCTGAGCTGGACCGTCATCGTTGAAATCCTATAGTAAGTGCGCGGCGCCGGCCGATCGATCGCCCAAGCCGCCGATGCTGGCGGCATTCAAGAACGCAAGAGACTCTTCAGAGATCCTGCAAACTCGGGCAGCGGCGGCGGCTGTCGCCCCGACCATTCGGGGCGCGCTGTATGCCCCGCGCAAGTACAGGAGCACCTGTAGCGCTCGGCACGCGATTAGAAGGCCCCCAAAATCCACCGCTAGCCCAATTTCCGTTTGGAAGCTCAACCCGGCATGAAATCGCGCCGAACCCAGATGGAAGCGCATCAGGCTGCGGATCTGCTGCCGGACCTGATCGACCCACATGATAGCGACCTTTTTCCGCTCGGCGCAGAAGAGATCTCGCACGTCCTTGGGAGCCTGCGACACAACGTATTCGTAATCCTCCGGAGCAAATATCCGCTCGACCAATTCGGGAGGAAGCAATCCAGCCTGCAGACTGTTCAGTGCCTGCCGGGCTCCGACGAGAGCCTTCGAACTGCCCTCCGTTCGGGGGCCGCGCCGCATTGCAAAAAAGAGAGCAAAAACAAGCAGCGCGCCGATCAGCGAGAATAGGATAAGTTGAATCATGGGCGGGCCACCCGTGCCAACTCGGAGCGCATGCCGCCCATCGCGCCCCTTGTCTTCGCGGCCAGCGCCTCATACTCCGCTTCCAGGCGAACCCTCGATTCTGGTATCGGAGCCGGATGATAGGACCACAGAGCCGTCATCCAGATAACAAGCGAGACATCGAACGAAAGGGGTTGAATGATCCTCCACACTTCGGTAAAGGAGGGCCCCGCATATGCTCGTACTGCGAGGCTCACAAGACTCGTGACAATATAAAGCCCGTAGCCGAAAATGATCCCCTTCATGTTCTTTCCGATTTCGATGCCGTAATAAGCGATGACAACCAGCAAACCCGAGACGAATATCGCCTGCACCGTCCGCAAGTCTCTCTCGAACTCCACCATGGTTACCCCTGGCGACGATTGAGACTTAATCAGCGGATAGATAAGCGCAAAACAAAAGATCGCCCCGAAAACGACGATGCCGGCCACCCTCGCGGCCTTTTCCGCACCAGGATACGGAGACAACACGTGCTTGAATATCTCGAGAAGGATTCCATAACCGGCGATGAGGCTTATGAGTTGCGCACTCCAATACCAAATCGGGTACGCACTCAAATTTGAAGAGTAGACGACGTAGGTTGAGACTGCAACAAGTAGGACACACGCGCTATATATGTAAAAAAACGGATACCTTCGAACCGATCTGCTTCGGAGGCCTTGGAAAAGAATCACGGCCTCCAAGAGTATTCCGGCCCACCAGATAATCGACGACGGCATTCGTCTTGCCCCTTAACAGGACGGTTAATACTAGCACACGTCAACCAGGGAGAAGTCTAACTTTCTCCCTCGGTTGCTATGATCGTCGGTCGCCGGACCCTTGACCAGAGTACGAGCGTACTAGACCGGAGGCGGGGTGCTCCGGTCCGCCCGAGCCTGAGAATTAGTCAATTCTCGGCGGCGGCATCGGGCCGTCCGCACGCACGGTCGAAGCTACCCGCGGCGGCGGCATCGGGCCGTCCGCACGCACGGTCGAAGCTACCCGCGGCGGCGGCATCGGGCCGTCCGCACGCATGGTCGAAGCTACCCGCGGCGGCGGCATCGGGCCGTCCGCACGCACGGTCGAAGCTACCCGCGGCGGCGGCATCGGGCCGTCGAAGGCGAGGTTCACCGACTTCGAGGCGCCAGCGGTACTCGCAGACGCTACTAGAACTGCCATTGCGAATGGCAACAGCAAAACAGACTTCGATACTTTCATCTTTTGTTCTCCTGACAAGGATTTGGGGACGCGCGAAAATAGGTTAGATAGCAGAGTGGCGCCGGTTACAAACAAGCCGGGCCCGCTCGTGTGGCGAAGCAGCCTATATTGCTCTTCTAGTTAACATAGGACTGCTGACAAGGGGCGGTCGCAGCGGTGACGGCGGATGGCTCTCGATCGAGAGCAGCGCAAGAGAAGAGCGGGCGCCGAGAGCTAACGACATGGAAACCTCTGCGGAACTTACCTATGGAGTTCGACTGAAAATCGCGATACTAACAGTAGTCAGGCGGCCATACGGCCAAGGCAAAATGGTTGAATCCAATCCCTCTCGAGACGCGAGTGGTGTCCAACCGGACGCTTTCCGCGAGCACATGCGGAAGCTGGACCGTCGCCAGTGGTGGCTGTGGTCGTCCACCGTGCTGGTGTTGATTCTCCTGACGGTCGCTGTCGCGTCGTTCGCGTTCCCTGCGCTGCTGAGCAAAGAGCAGACGACGTACTCTTTTTATCTGAACCAGGCCGTGCGTTCGCTGGTCGGTATCGTGCTGCTGTTCAGCGTCTATCTGGTTTATCAGCAGTCGATGATCATTCGCATGCGCAACCAGATGGCCGACCAGGTCCAATCACTTGCGAAGGTGCAGAACCTTACGAACGAGGTCTTCAAGCTCGCCGCGCTCGACCAACTCACCGGACTCTACAACCGCCGCTCCGGCGAACAGCGACTTGCTGAGGAAATCAGCCGCGCCGTGCGCCACCAGCGGCCGTTGACCGTCCTATTGATCGACATCGATGGCTTGAAACAGATCAACGACAAGCTCGGCCACGCCGCGGGCGATCTGATCCTCAAGAGCTTCTCTGAAAGATTGCAAAAAGCGATCCGCGGCTCGGACCTCGCCGTGCGATTGGGCGGCGATGAATTCATGGTCCTGCTGCCGGAATGCCGCGTGGACGAGGTGCGGCACGTGATCAGCCGCGTCGAAGGGCTTGAGATGGATTACGAGGGCGCCACGATTCCGTGCCGCTTCTCTCGCGGGTGGACCGATTATAGGCCCGGCGAAACCTCCGAGGAACTCCTGAAACGCGCCGACGCCGCACTCTACGCCGATAAGCGCGCCGGGAAGCAGTCGGGATCGCTGACGTCGAAGCAAATTTCCCAGTCTGTCATCTAGCGCCAATCACAAGCGAAAGCCGTATCAACGCTGGCCAGCAATGCACTGATCACGTGTGTGTCCGGAACAGCTCGTCCCGCATCTAAGTTGGAGTATGATGCTGTCCACGAACCCGGCCCCAGCCGTGGCAGAACGCTCAAATACTTGTGCTCGGCTTCGATCGCTGAAAAAGAAAGATGGGGGCACTCTTGATAACACCCGCAACCACAAGAATCCTGAGAATCGTCATGGCCGCCTCAATTGGAGCGGCCGCCGTGGCGCCATTGGCCCAAACCGCTCGGGCCGATACGCTCGAGCTTAAAACCGGCCAAATCGTGCAGGGCCGCTTCCTAGGCGGCTCGACGATGAATATCCGCTTCGAGGTGGACGGCAAAGAGCAGATATTCGCCACAAGGGACGTGCTCAACATCGGATTTAGCGAAACGGGCGACGCATCGAATGCGGCACAGCAGGTAAACGCACCTGTGGGCCCAGCCTCTGCTCCTCCACCCACAGCGGCAGCGTCCGCACCGCCTCCTCCTTCTCCGGCGATGCCCGGGCCGCCACCGACTGCATATCCAGCTGCGCCCACCGCCCAAGCAATCACGCTCCCAGCCGGCACTTCGGTGCTTGTACGCATGATCGATGGCGTGGATTCTTCTCAAAACCAGATCGGTGACGGCTTCCACGCCAGCCTGGAAAGCGCACTCATCGTCGGCAACACGGTGGTTGCGCCGCAGGGCGCCGACGCATATGGCAAGCTCACGCAAGCGAAGGCGGCTGGGAAGATCTCCGGTGGCTCGGAGCTCACGCTCGAGCTAACCGGAATCCGCATCAACGGCAACATCGTGCCAGTGGATTCAACCGACTACGATGTGGCCGGCAAGGGCCGCGGCACGCAAAGCGCCGAGCGCATCGGAGGCGGGGCCGTCCTGGGCACCATCATTGGGGCGATCGCGGGCGGCGGCAAAGGCGCGGCAATCGGCGGGGCAGTAGGCGCTGGAGCCGGAACCACCGTGCAGGTGATGACGCACGGCGACCAGGTTCGCATCCCGAGCGAGACGCTACTCGAGTTCAGGCTCCAGAATGACGTCACGGCGCCGTTCCCCAGTTCATCGAACTGAGACGCTGACATGAGTTTCCTGCCAGGAACATGGCTCGAAATTCTTTCTTGCGCGCCCCAGAGGTGACTCGTAAGCTAACGCCTGTTGTAGGAAACGATACCATCGCAGGACGTGACACCATGCCCAAAGAAAAACCGAAAGTAAACATCGGCGAAGTCATCCGGTCCTACCGAAACGACCGCGGCCTCTCACAAGGCGACATCGAGCGCCGTACCGGCCTGCTGCGCTGCTACCTTTCTCGCGTCGAGAACGGCCACACCGTGCCTTCGCTCGAAACCCTGGCGAAGATTGCCGAAGCCATGGAAATCAGTCTTGCGGATTTTTTCCCTGGCACGGACACGCCGCAGGACCGCGAAACGCGCAAGATGCTTGGCGAGCTTTCGGATGATGAGATTCGCTTCCTTGCGGATATCAAGAAATATTCGACCAGCTTGTCGGACGACGACAAACGGCTAGTCCTAGCCATGATCCGTAAAATGGCCTCCATCGTTCCCCCTCCGCGCAATGGCAAGTCCGCGGGGATTGCCCATCGCGCCGAAGCCTAAGAAAATTTCCAATGACGATCCTGTATCCGGCGCGTGCGCACGCGTCCGCTCGCGTGAAAACAGACTCGACTCCGCAGACTAGCGCCCGAATGAGCGGATTCGATACAATGGACTCGAAATGCCCCCGAAGCGGCACCAAACCGTCGGTGTAAAAGTCGGCAAGATACAGGTGGGCGGCGGCGCGCCCGTGGTGGTGCAGTCCATGACCAACACGGATACGGCTGACGCCGTCTCGACCGCCCAGCAGTGCCTCGAACTCGCGCAGGCCGGCTCGGAACTGGTCCGCATCACCGTGAACGTGCCGGAAGCTGCGGCAACAGTTCCGGAAATCAAGAAGCGCCTGCTCGATGCAGGCTGCGACGTTCCGGTCATCGGCGATTTTCACTACAACGGCCACGTCCTGCTGACGAAATACACCGATTGCGCCCGCGCGCTCGACAAGTACCGCATCAATCCAGGCAATGTGGGCCACGGCCAGCGGCGCGACGAGCAGTTCGCGACGATCTGCAAAGTGGCGCGCGACAACGGCAAGCCCGTCCGAATCGGCGTGAATGGCGGCTCGCTCAATCAAGAGCTCGTCATGCGCAGGATGCAGGAGAACACCGACAAAGAACTCGGCAAGACGTCCGAAGAAATCATTAACGAGTGCATGGTGCTTTCCGCGCTCGAATCGACCGAACTCGCCCTCGAATGCGGTCTGCGCAAGGACCAGATCATCATCTCCTGCAAGGTTTCGCGGCCCGGCGATCTGATCGCGATCTACCGCGATCTCGCCGCGAGGATCGACCAGCCTCTGCATCTCGGTTTGACGGAAGCGGGGATGGGTGCGAAGGGGCTCGTGTGGTCGGCGGCGTCAATGGGAATCCTGCTCGCCGAAGGCATCGGCGATACGGTGCGCGTTTCGCTTACGCCGCGTCCCGGCGGCGACCGACGCGAGGAAGTCTACGCGGCGTGCGAGCTGCTCCAATCGCTCGGACTGCGCACGTTTGCGCCCAGCGTGACCGCCTGTCCCGGCTGCGGCCGCACCACCAGCTCGACATTTCAGGAACTCGCCGAAAGCATCCAGGACTACATCCGCGAAAAAATGCCGGAATGGAAGCGGCACTATGAAGGCGTCGAGGAGCTGAAGCTCGCCGTGATGGGCTGCATCGTCAACGGTCCGGGCGAATCGAAGGCCTCCAACATCGGCATCAGCCTGCCGGGCACGGGCGAAGCCCCGCGTTGTCCCGTCTATATCGACGGGCAGAAATTCACCACGCTCGAAGGAACCTACGAAGAGCTATCCGCTGCGTTTCAGGCGCTCGTCAACGATTACGTCGCCACGAAATACCACAAGCGCGAGACGCCGCTGCCTGCGTCCGCTATGTCTGCCACTCCGGCCGCCGTTATTTCTGCCAAGTCGTCTCTACGCGTCATCGCGTAAATCTTCTTCGATCATCCCTAGCAAATAAGTCCACAGGACTAATTTTTTGCGAGCGGCTGCGCCGGGGCTAAGATACGCTCGCAGTTCTTGTGATCGAGACGGACGCAAATTGGAGGAGCAGCGCGTGGCAGTTACTCGAATGATGACAGCGTTCCTGCCCGACAACGGGTGCCGAACAGTATTCGCGGTAACTTATTGAAAAGAAAGGATGGGGTCACCCGCTGCCCGACAATGAAACCCGGGGCGGGGGTTATCGTCTCCCAGGCGAATCGATCATGGTAGAAGGCTCGACAAACTCGGCCGCGCCGAATCCTGCGCCGCCTCGCGGCTGGCAGCGAGGATTCTGGAGCCTCATCGTCACGCAGTTCCAGACAGGCTTCAACGACAACGCGCTGAAATTCCTCGTCACCTACATCGTGATCGCGATGAATCTCCCGCACGCGCAGCGGGATCGCCTGGTGCCGATCGTCGGCGCGCTCTTCGCAATTCCTTTCATCCTGTTTTCAATGACCGGCGGCTACTTCGCCGACAAGTACAGCAAGCGCACGGTGACGATCGGCACCAAATTCCTCGAACTCGGCGTCATGGCATTTTTCATCGTGAGTCTCGCGCTGCACAATTTGCCGATGGAATGCGCGGGAGTGTTTTTGATCAGCACGGAGGGAGCGCTGTTCGGTCCTTCGAAGTACGGGCTGCTGCCCGAACTGCTGCCTGAACCGAGGCTCTCATGGGGCAACGGAATCATCGAATTCGGGACTTTCCTCGCCGGCATCGGAGGGACGATCGCGGCCGGCGAACTTTCCGAACGCTACCATGGCCGCGAGTTCGTCGCGGGTTTCTTGCTGGTGGGATGTTCGCTGGTCGGGTTGGTTACGAGCCTGGGAATCTCGCGAGTTCCCGCCGCCGATCCCGCGAAGAAGTTCCGATGGAACCCCCTTGGCGATTTTTTCACGCAGATGAAGACGATTGTCGCCGACCGCGTTCTCGGCTGGGCCGTCCTCGGCAACACGTACCTTTTCTTCCTGGCCGCACTCTTGCAGCTGGCAATCATCATCTACGGGCACGATGTACTTCTCATCGACGAAACGCACATCACGTACTTGCAAGCGGCGATCGCCATCGGAATCGGGCTGGGAAGCGTCGCAGCCGGTTATCTCTCCGGCGGAAAAATCGAGTACGGGCTGATTCCGCTCGGCGCGGTGGGCATGACGATCTTCGGCGCGCTGCTCTATTTTCGTGCGCCCGCGGAATTCCTCGCGACGTCGTTGCAAAATATCGTGGCCCATACGGCGGTGCCGATTCTCGGACGCGTAGTGTCCGTTGCCGCCGCGTGGGCTCGCCTTCGCATTTTTGACCTGGGACTGCTCGGCTTCTTCGGCGGACTATTTGCGGTGCCGCTCGGAGCACTGATTCAGCACCGGCCGCGGCCGGAACAAAAGGGCGGCGTGATCGCCGCGGCAAATCTGGTGTCGTTTATCGGAATCGCGCTCGCATCGGGCGCGTACTACATCTTCACGGATGTGTTTCACCAGAGTCCCGCCGGAATCTTCCTGGATGGCGCGATCCTGACGCTCATCACAACCGCTTACTCCATCTACCTACTGCCGGACTCGCTCGTGCGATTCGTGCTGTGGGTGGCGACGCACTCCATCTACCGCATCCACGTGGAGGGCCGCGAGAACATTCCTGAAACAGGCGGCGCGCTTTTCGTTTCCAATCACATGTCGTTCGTCGACGCGCTGCTCCTGATCGCCTCGACCGACCGGCCGATCCGCTTCCTGATCTTCAAGGGCATCTACGATCTACCGTACGTGAAGCCGTTCGCGAAAATAATCCGCGCGATTCCGATCTCCTCGGAACAGCGGCCGCGCGAGATGCTGCATTCGCTGCGCGAAGCAACCAGTGCGCTCAAGAACGGCGAAGTCGTCTGCATTTTTGCCGAAGGGCAGATCACGCGCATCGGCCAGTTGCTGCCGTTCCGCCGCGGCATGGAGCGGATCATCAGGGGCGTGGACGCGCCAATCGTTCCGGTCAATCTCGACGGCGTGTGGGGCAGCATTTTCAGCTTCGAGCGCGGACGTTTCGTCTGGAAATTGCCGCGCTACATTCCGTACCCCGTGACGGTGAGCTTCGGCAAGCCGATGCCGCCGACGGCCACGCCGTTCGAAGTACGCCGCGCCGTGCAGGATTTGCAATCCGAGGCGTACCACTATCGCAGGAGCCGCTTGCGCACGCTGCACCGCTCGCTGATCCGCATCGCGCACCGCCATCCGTTCCGCTTTGCCATGGGAGACAAACGGCGCCCGCGAATCAAATGGGGCGGGGCTCTGCTCAGTGCGATTTTTCTCGCACGCCGCCTCCGCGGCACGTGGGCGGGACAGGATATGGTCGGCATTCTCTTGCCGCCCTCCGTACCCGGCGCGCTGGTGAATTACGCGGCGGCGCTTGCGGGCAAAACGCCGGTTAATTTGAACTACACGTCCTCGAATGAAGCGCTGGCGTCCTGCGCTGCGCAGTGCAAACTCGAAACGGTTATTACCACCAAGGCGCTGCTCGACCGAATCCCTCTGAAAGTGCCGGGAAAAGCGATTTTGCTCGAGGAAGCGGCGGCGAGTCCGCGCCTCGGCGAGCGCATCGTGGCGCTGCTGCTGTGGTTTTTCCCGGGCGCAATGCTCGAGCGATTGGTGAGCGGCGGCAATAAGACTCTCGACGATCTGGCGACCATCATTTTTTCGAGCGGCAGCACCGGCGATCCAAAGGGAGTGATGCTGACGCACTACAACATCGCGGCGAACATCGATCAGAGCGGCCAGATTTTCATGTTCGACAACAACGACTGCCTGCTCGGCATTCTCCCGTTCTTTCATTCGTTCGGATTCACAATCACGCTGTGGCTGCCGGCGGTTCTTGGCGTGAGCGTTGTGTACCACCCAAGCCCTCTGGATTTGGCCGCCGTCAGCGAACTCGTGCGCGATTACCGCGTGACGTTTCTCATGGCCACGCCGACGTTTCTGCAAGCCTACGCGCGCCGATGTTCGCCGGAAGACTTCGGCAGCCTGCAATTCGTGGTCGTCGGCGCGGAGAAGTTGCCAGAGCGCTTAGCGCTGGCTTTCGAGGACCGCTTCGGCATCCGGCCGCTCGAAGGCTACGGCGCAACCGAATGTTCACCCGTCGTCGCCGTGAACACGCGGGATTATCGTGCGCCGGGTTTTCGACAAGTGGGCGCGAAGCGAGGGCACATCGGGCATCCGCTACCGGGCGTCAGCGTGCGCATCGTCGATCCGGAGACGTACGAGCCGGTTCCCGTGGGCACGCCGGGTTTGCTCCTCGTCCGCGGGCCAAACGTGATGCAGGGGTATCTCGGCAAACCTGAGAAGACAGCGGAAGCGTTGCGCGGCGGATGGTACGTCACCGGCGACATCGCCGCGGAAGATGAAGACGGCTTCCTCACGATTACCGATCGGCTCAGTCGCTTCAGCAAAATCGGCGGCGAAATGGTGCCGCATATCAAAGTCGAGGAGCAGTTGCACGAGCTTGCGGAAACGTCGGAGCAGAAATTCGTCGTGACCTCCGTGCCCGACGGGAAAAAAGGGGAGAGGCTCGTCGTGCTGCACACGCTCAAGCCGGAAGAGTTGGCGGCTGTGCTGGAGAAACTGCCGGAGGCGGGCCTGCCGAATCTGTGGAAGCCGCGCGCGAATCAATTCTTCGCCGTCGAGGAATTACCGCATCTCGGCACGGGCAAACTCGATCTGCGCCGCATCCGCGAAATCGCCTTCGATCTCTCACCCGCTGAAAAAGAATAGCCACTGAGGCACGGAGATACTTCGACAGGAGAATGAGCAAGATGAAAATACGGGGCCGCGCGCAGGGCCAGTCACTTTCCCCGGTTCCCTCCGTGTCTCTGTGCCTCCGTGGCTGATCCTCAGAAAATGCCGAGCTTGATGTGTAGGAACTTTTTCGGGTTCTGGCGGAAGTCGGAGATCAAGAGCCGCATATCGCCTGTGAGTCCGGTTACGTTGTCATAAAACGCAGGGTCGCTGAAGAATTTCCCCATCGTGCCCTGGTTGGAATTGAGCTTTGCGGAAGCATCGCGAACATTCGCGGAAGCATCCTTCAGATTCGTGAATAGTGTGTCGTCGGTGGTGAGCTTGCCGAGCGTGCCTTTCCCTTCGCGCACGTCGCCGAGGAGCGCGTTGGTTTTCTGGGCGGCGCCTTTAATCTCGTCATACGCCGTGGGATCATAGACGAGCTTGCCAACCGTGCCCTTCTGCTCCCGCACAGCTGCGGTCACGTTTTGCACGTCGCCAACGGCGGCGTTCACTTTGTTATACAGCTCGTCAGATGCCACCAATTTTCCGACGCTGCCCTTTCCGTCCTGGATCGAACTCACCATGGAGTCGAGCTTCGAGGTCGTATCATCCAAGTGGTTGTAGAGCGAACGATCGGTTATGAGGGCGCCGAGCGTGCCTTTGCCTTTTTGGACCTTGTCGAGGACGTCGCGAATATCGTCGGTGAGCGCGCTGAGGTTTTCCATGAGATCGGCGCCGCGCTCCACAACCTGCTTGATTGCCGCCTCTTCCACGCCGGGAACTTCTCCGTTCGGAGGTATCACGGAGCCACTAATTCCGCGCGAGATTGTGACGTAGCGGTCACCCAGCAGGCCTTGGGTGACAAGGCTCGCAGTCGAGTCGGTGCGGATCTGTTCTTGATACCTTTTGTCGATGCGCAGGACGAGCTTGATATTATGCAGATGATCGACCGGGTGCGGCGCAAGGCTCACGGACTGGACGTTGCCGATTTCGAGCCCGTCGAGATCGACGGGCGCGCCCGATTTCATTCCCTCGACCTCGGGGAGATAAGTGACCACGCTGTATTTCGGCCCCAGGAAACCCGCGCCCGTCACGTAGAAGATGGCAACCATCACAATGAACAAGCCCACGAGCACGAAGACTCCCACTCGCAATTCCGTCCAAGTCAATTGCTTTCGTTGCGCCATCGCCGTTCCTCCTCAGTGGTGCCGAACAAAAATCCTATTCCGCGGAAATCAGAAACGTCTTCAAGTACTGGTCGGACGAATGCAGCAAATCGTCGGTGGTTCCTTCGAAGTACACGCGCCCATCGCGCAACACGACAATGTTGGTGGGCGGCGCGCCGGTCGCGTTCTCGCGCGGCGCAGGCTGCGCGCCGTCGCCATCCATGGGCACGACTCGGCCGGTAGCCTCGTCAAACCGAAAGTGCGCGAGGCCGAATGCGTCCTGCACGCGATGCGTAGCAAGCAGCGAGGTCACTCCCTGCAAGTCGCGCCCTCGCAGGATGAGCGTGATGATCGTCTGCGAAGTCACGGGATCGAGGCCGGCGGTCGGTGAGTCGTAAAACACGAGCGGTGGATGGTCAACCAGCGCGCGTGCGATCGAAACTCGACGGCGCATGCCGCCCGAAAGCTCACCCGGATACATCTCGATTGCCGGCTCCATCTCGACGAAACGCAGCACCTCGCGGACGCGCTTCTCGATTTCCTCATCGTTGAGGTTTTCCTCGCGCAGGCGGAACGCCACGTTGTCCGCGACGCTGAGCGAATCGAACAGCGCGCCTTCCTGAAACACGAAGCCCACATGCCGCCGGAAGTCGAGCAGATCGTCCTCGGACATTTCTCCGAGATCGTGGCCCATCACCCAAATGCGGCCCCCGTCCGCGCGCAATAGGCCCGCAGCCATCTTCATGAGCAGTGTTTTTCCGGAGCCGCTCTCTCCGAGGAGGACTTTCGTTTCGCCGGGCCACACTTCAAAGGAAATCCCGCGGAGCACCTCTCCCTCGTCGAAGCCGATACGGACGTCTTTGAAGGCGATGAGAGGCTCGCCCGGAACGGTGCTGGCAGTCAAATCAACTGACGCCGGGCGGAAAGGAAGCGTCATCCGGCGATTATAGATGGAAATGCGGGCGAATCGGAGCGGAGGTTTCAGCCGGTGCCGCGCATCGGGTTGAGCCGCGATCAGGCCGCTGGCGGGCGTGCCTGCTGCCTCATTTGTGGAACATGTACAGCAGAAGCTTCGCGAGGAAGAAATCGACAACGAGCACAAATACCGAGGAGATGACGACCGCGGAGGTCGTCGCGCGGCCAACGCCCTGCGTACCGCCCTTCACGCGCAGCCCCTGGTGGCATGCAATCGTGGAGATGATGTAACCGAATACGATGGGCTTGACCATACCCTGGACCAGGTCGCCGAATTCGAGCGTGTCGATTGCGCGGGTCCAGAACTGCACGGCGCCGAGCCTCAGAGAAAAATACGCCATGATGAATCCACCAACGAGCCCGACGAAGTCAGCGACGGCGACAAGCAGCGGCAACATCAGCACCATCGCCACCACCCGAGGCGTGACGAGTTTGCGTGTAGGGTCCGTGCCTAAAGCGCGCATGGCGTCCACCTGCTCGGTGACGACCATGGAACCGAGTTCCGACGCGATACCCGACGCGTTCCGGCCGGCGACCAGCAGCGCGGTAATCGCCGGACCTAACTCGCGGACCAGCGCAAGCGACACGGCGTCGCCAGTCAGGGCCGTTTCGCCGAAGCGCTCGAATTGCGCGGCCGTTTGGAGGACCAGGACGGCGCCGATGAAAAATGAAGTGACCACGACGATGCCGAGGGAGCCGACACCGATTGAATCCATCTGCGCGAGTGTATCGCCCCAGTATTGAGGCGGCGTAAGCAGGTTGGTGAGCGACTGAAGGGCCAGCAGCGAATAATCCTGTACGGAGAAGACCCAGCGCTTGAGCACGTCCGTAACAGGCGAGAGGAGCGATGGAGTTTCGCTGGGTTCGGGCATCGTGTGCGACGCGGCCGCCGGGCCCAACCGGGTCTTCGAGAGCGTAACGTCCGCTGTGCAGCGCGTCAAGCAAACATCGGCAAAATGCCAAATCGGGCGGCCGGGCTGACATCCCGCTGAGTGCGCGGCCTTTACGCGCGCCGGGGCGTCCGGTAGAATTCTCGGTTTGTACCCGCCGTCAAGGCGCCACTGAATATGCTGCGATTCGTTACCGCCGGAGAGTCTCACGGGCAGGCGCTCGTCGCCTGGATTTCTGGGCTGCCTGCGGGGGTTCCGGTGGACCTGGATTTCGTCGGGCGCGAGCTGCACCGGCGCCAACTGGGATATGGACGCGGCGGACGCCAGCGCATCGAAAAAGATCAGGCCGATTTCCTCGCCGGCGTGCGCCACGGGAAAACGATCGGCGCGCCGATCGCGCTGCGCATCGAAAACCGCGACTGGAAAAATTGGGAGAAGGCGCTGCCGGTAGAGGATAGCGACGGTGCGGAGGACGCGCAGCGCCACCTGACCGCGCCGAGGCCGGGGCATGCAGACCTCCCCGGCTCACAGAAGTTCAATTTCCACGACGCGCGGTACGTGCTGGAGCGCGCCTCGGCCCGCGAGACGGCCGCACGCGTGGCCGCGGGTGCGCTCGCGAAGCTCCTGCTGCGCGAATTCGGCGCCGCCGTGCTCAGCCACACGGTGGCCGTCGGCCATGTGCAGTTGGAGCGCGCAGCCACGTGGGACGAGATCACGGCCGTCTGCGAAAACCTCGAGTCACTGCTGCGGTGCGTCGATCCCGCCACCGAAACGAAAATGAAGGCGGAAGTGGATCACGTGCTGCGCGCCGGAGACTCGGTCGGCGGAATTTTCGAAGTCGTCGCGCGGGGGATTCCGACCGGGCTTGGAACTCACGCGCAGTGGGACGAAAAGCTCGACGCAAAACTCGCGCAAGCGGTCATGTCGATTCAGGCTGTGAAGGCCGTCGAGATCGGCATGGGCGTCGCGAACTCAGGAAGTTATGGCTCCGAAGTGCAGGACGAAATCCGGTACGATGAGGATCGTAAGAGGTTCGGCCGCTCGTCGAACCGCGCGGGCGGGCTCGAGGGCGGAATCACGAATGGGCAGGACGTCGTCGTGCGAGGATACCTGAAGCCGATATCAACGCTGCGGCGCGCACTCCTCACGGCGGACATGAACACGAAGGAAGCGGTGAAGGCGGCGTACGAGCGTTCGGACGTGTGCGTCGTGCCGGCGGGAGGCGTAGTGGGTGAGGCGATGGTGGCGCTCACGCTGGCCGGAGCGCTGCTTGAGAAATTCGGCGGTGATTCGCTTGGGGAGACGCGCAGGAATTTCGATGGATACGCCCGGCAGCTGGACAATTTCTGAGATGAGAAGCGAAGTTTGCCGCGCCGCTCGCAATAAGAGCGCGCTGAGCCAGCGCAAGAGAATTCGATGATTCATCCGATCGTGAAATACGGCGACCCGGTGCTCGAGACGGCCTCGAAGCCGATCGAAACATTCGACGACGAACTGCAAAAACTCGTCGTCGATATGTTCGAATCGATGTACGCGGCGAATGGCGTGGGGCTGGCGGCACCGCAGATTGGCATCGGCCGGCGGCTGGCGGTGATCGACGTGAGCAACGGGAAAAATCCGGAAGCGAAGATCGTGTGCATAAACCCCGAAGTGATTCACGCCGAGGGTGAGCAACGCGAGGAGGAAGGCTGCCTTTCGATTCCGGGATTCCGCGGACACGTCTTGCGGCCGCAATTCGTGACTGTGCGCGCGCAGGACGCGAGCGGCAAGGAATTCGAAATGCGCGGCGAAGGATTGCTGGCCCGCGCGTTCTGCCATGAGATCGACCACCTCAACGGAATCCTCTTCATCACGCACCTCAGCCTGCTCAAGCGGGACATGATCAAGCGAAAAATCCGCAAGCTGAAAAAAGCCGGCGAGTGGTAGGCGCGCCGTGGCGCTGCGCATCGTCTTTTGCGGCACGCCCGCTTTTGCAGTGCCGTCGCTACAACGCCTAATCGCGCAGCCGGATTTCGAAATCGCTGAGGTCGTCTCGCAACCCGACCGCCCGCGCGGACGCGGCCAAGAAGTGACGGCCTCACCTGTAAAGGAAGCAGCAGTCGCCGCTGGCATTCCCGTTTATCAGCCCGAGAAGATCAAATCGGACGAGGCGTACGAACATTTCAAACGGCTTGCGCCGGACGCGGTGGTCATCATCGCCTACGGGCAGATCATTTCGCAGCGTCTGATTGATATCCCGCCGCTGGGGTGGATCAATCTGCACGCGTCGCTGCTGCCGAAATATCGCGGCGCCGCGCCGATCAACTGGGCCATCATCAACGGCGAGACGCGCACGGGCATCACGACCATGCAAATCGACGCGGGGCTCGACACCGGCCCGATGCTGCTGAAATACGAGACCGAAATCGGCGCGGACGAAACCGCGCCGGAATTGACTGCGCGTCTGGCCGAATTGGGCGCGCCGCTGATTGCAGAAACGCTGCGCGGCCTCGAACGCGGGGCAATCACGGCTATTCCACAGGATGATTCGCAAGCGACGTTGGCGCGGCCGCTCAAGAAGAACGACGGCCTCATCAAATGGAAATTGGCGGCCGAGCACACTTATCAACAAATCCGCGGCCTGCAACCGTGGCCCGGCGCATTCACATCGTTTCGCGGCAAAAACTGCCACATCTGGGGCAAGCCCGCGCGGCAGGCTGTTGCAGGGGCGCGTTTGAAACCCGCTCCTACGAACGAGTCTGCGGCGCCCGGGACGATCATTGCTCTGAGCGGCCAGATTCTCGCTGCGTGCGGCGAGGGCACCGCGTTGCACCTCGAATTCGTGCAGCTTGAAGGTCGCAAGCGCGTCACAGCACAGGAATTCGTAAATGGTGCGCGGCTTGAGCCCGGGGAGCGTTTCGGCAGCTAGAGCCGGTTAGCCCGAGCACCTGAAACTACTGATGTCGATTTCACCCGCAAGACAAATTGCCTACGGAGTGCTGTGGCGCGTCGAATCCGAAGGCGCGTATGCGAGCGACGTGCTGCACGCGGAGCTTGGCGCGAACATTAAGGCCGCGGATGCCGCCCTCGCAACCGAATTGGCGCTCGGCGTGTTGCGATGGCGGCGGCTGCTCGACTTCCTTCTCGAACGCCAACTGAAGAAGCCCGTCGCGCGGCTCGATCTTTCCGTGGCGATCGCGCTGCGGATGGGCGCATATCAACTACGATTCCTCGAAAGGATTCCAGCACACGCCGCGGTGAGCGACTCCGTCGAACTGGTTAAGAAAGCGCGGAAGACCTCCGCGGCCTCTCTCGTGAATGCGGTTCTGCGGCGCGTTGCCGAACAATCCAAATCGGCGGCCGAGACGCTTCTCGCGCCAAGTATCGCGGGAGCCGAGCGGCTTGCCATCCTGCATTCGCACCCGACGTGGATGGTGGAGCGATGGCTTGCACGCTCGGGCGAACCGCAAACGATTGCACTGCTCGAAGCGAACAACACCACGCCGCGATTGACGTGCGCGGTGCACGACGCGAATCGCCGAGAGGAAATCGTCCGCGAGATTGAGAGCGCGGGATTGCGCGTTCAGCCCGGACTCCTGCTGAAGGGCGCGTTCGCCGTGAGCGGCGGCAGCCCGGCGCGAACCGAAGCGTTTCGCCACGGGAGAATTTCGATTCAGGACGAGGCGTCGCAGGCGGTGCCGCTGCTGCTTGGCGTTCGCGCGGGCGATCGAGTGCTCGATTTGTGCGCCGCGCCGGGAGGGAAGGCGGCCGCTCTGATGCACGCAGCGGGAAAAAACGGGATCGTGGTCGCGGCGGATCGCCATGCGCACCGGCTGCGGGGGATGCGCGCCCAGTTCAAGCGGCTCGGGCTCGCGGACGCGCTGCTCGTGGAACTCGATGCGACGCAAGCACTGCCCTTCCGCGAAAAGTTCAACCGAATTCTCGTGGACGCGCCTTGCTCCGGCACCGGCACGCTCGCACGGCATCCGGAGATTCGCTGGAGGCTGCGCCTCGAGCAGCTCACGGAATTTCACGATCTGCAAGCGCGCCTGCTTCGAACCGCGCTCGCAAATCTCGCGCCGGGCGGGAGGCTCGTGTATTCGACGTGCTCGATGGAGCCGGAAGAGAACGAAGACGTCGTGTCGGAGCTGTTGCGGGACTCGCCGTCGGCGCGCCGCGTGCCACCGAGCGACATTTCGCGAACGCTCCCGCCGCATCTCGCGGCGGGAATTCGCTCCGAGGAGCTTTTTGCGCCCGACGGGTACTTCAGAACTTCGCCATCAGCGCATCACACCGACGGTTTCTTCGCCGCAGTGCTTGAAAACGTATAGCGCAGGCCCGCACGCGATTTTTCCCCCACGCATTCAGCTCGCCGCTCACTTTAGCTTTTAGCACGGGCGTCCAGTCATCCCGGCCCAGTCGTGCTACGCTCATCTCCGGAGTCGGAGGGATGAGCGCATGACGCTGAGGGAGCGCCTACAATGGATCGCCCGGATGGTTCTGCTGCTGTTCATATTGTCGTCGGTCGGATTTCTCAGCGCGCTGACGGCGATGCGTTTCGCGATCCATGGCCGTGAGGTGGACATGCCGGACGTGGTGGGAATGGGAGTGGTCCGCGCGCGGCAGATCCTGCAGGGCCGCAGCCTCGGAATCAAAATCGAAGACCGGATCTATAGCAGCCTTCCCATCGGCGCCGTGGTGCGGCAAAGCCCGCCGCCCAACATGCGCGTGAAGACGGGACAGTTCGCGCACGTCGTGCTGAGCCTGGGCCCGCAGACGGTCACGATCCCTCAACTTACCGACCGCAGCCTTCGCGCGGCGCAGGTGGAGTTGCTGCGCAACGGGATGCAGCTGGGCGAAGTTTCGAGCACATACTTGCCCGGCAGCATGGAGGACACGGTTATCGAGCAGAATCCTGCCCCTGGCACGACCAACGTCACCAGTCCGCACGTGAACCTGCTCGTGTCGCTCGGGCCGCGGCCGGCCGCGTACGTGATGCCGGGGCTAGACGGTCTGCCGGCTCCGGATGCCGAAGCGAAATTGAACGCGGCGGGGCTTAAGGTCTCAAAGATCACGCCGGTGGTTAGCCCGGAGATGGCCCCCGGCACGGTCGCCGCGCAATCGCCCGCCAGAGGGCAGCGCGCGGACGTCAGCACGACGATCGAATTGCAGGTGGTGCAGTAGCGGGCCTGACTGAAGTGTCCCGTTTCTTCCTGTGCTAGAATCCCCCATACTGCCATGACCTACGCAAGGATTGAGATCGCGCCTTCCATCCTGGCCTCAAACTTCGCCAAGCTGGGCGAGGCCGTCCGGGCGGTGGAAGAAGGCGGCGCGGACGTGGTCCACGTGGACGTGATGGACGGCCACTTCGTGCCCAACATTTCCATCGGGATTCCGGTGGTTGCGTCCTTGCACAAGGCAACCCGGCTGCCGCTGGACGTGCATCTCATGATCGACCAGCCGGAGAAGTACATCGAGGGTTTCGTGCGCGCCGGGGCCAGCCGCGTGTTGATCCACGAGGAAGCGACGGTGCATCTGGATCGAGCTCTCTCGATGATTCGGGAGCTGGGCGCGCAGGCGGGCGCGGCGATCAACCCGGGCACGCCGGTTGCGATGCTTACAGAAGTTCTGGACAAGGTGGATACGGTGCTCGTGATGTCGGTGAATCCGGGGTTTGGCGGCCAGAAATTCATCCCGGGGGCCTTTGAAAAAATTCGGCAATTGAACCAGTTGCGTGCGCGCTATAATGGCGCGTTTCGGATCGAAGTTGACGGGGGCGTAGACGCCGAAAACATGGCGGAACTGGCGCAGGCCGGGGCGAACACTTTCGTAGCGGGGACTTCCATCTTCCACACGCCCGATCCAGCAGCGGCAACCCGGCAACTACGCAAGCTGGCAACGGAAGCCCTGAGCCAGCGAGTCTGAGAATAAGCTATATGGATCGAGTCTTCATGAAAAGTCGTTACGTCCTGATTGCGGCACTGCTGTTCTCTCTCGCCGGAGTTGTGTCCTCGAGCGCCTACGGGCAGAAAAAGCCTAAGATCACGAAGGTAAAGCCCGAGAAGAAAAAGACCGACGCCAATGCAGGCTCGGCTGAGCCGGACAAAGTGCTCTATGACCGCGCGGTAGGCTCCGTCAAGCATGGCCGGTATACCGAGGCGCGTCTCGACTTCCAGACCCTCATCAACACCTACCCGGACAGCGAATATCTCGCCAAGGCAAAACTCGGCGTGGCGGACTCCTATTACAAGGAAGGCGGGACCTCGAATCTGACGCAGGCGGTGGAGGAGTACAAGAATTTCATCGTCTTCTTTCCGTTCCTTGATGAAGCCGCCTACGCGCAGATGCAGGTCGCCATGGCTCACTACCGGATGACGGAGAAATCGGACCGCGACAACAGCCAGGCGGAAGCTGCCGAAGACGAATTTCGCGCATTCATTTTGAAGTATCCGCAGAGCGCGCTCGTGCCGCAGGCCGAACAGTATCTGCGCAACATCCAGGAAATTCTGGCCGACGGCGAGTTCAAAATCGCGCGGTTCTATTATGTGAAGCAGGACTATCGCGCCTCGGCGGCGCGTCTCGTCGAGGTTTCCGGGCGCTATCCGCTCTACAGCCAAAGCGATCTGGCGCTTTCGATGTTGGGGAACATCTACCTGCGCGCGAAACAGGTTTCCAAGAACGAAGACGATAAGAACCACTGGGCCGACCTTGCAGGCAGGTGTTACGACCGGATTCTGCGGGACTATCCTCTTTCGAAGCTCGCACCGGAAGCGAAAGCACGTTTGACGGCGATGGGGATGCCCATTCCTGCCGCCGATCCCGGAGCGCTCGCTCGAATGCAGAAGGAGGCGCTCTACGAAAAGCAGCACCATCCGAATTTCGCGATCAACGTCCCCATGAACATGATTAGGTCCAGCCCGGATGTGTCTGCCGCCGCTCATTCCGGCGAGCCGAACCTAAACCCACCGGACGATACCGTTTCAGCGACGGAGGTTTTAACGCAGGGAGCGCGTGGGCCGTCGTTCTCCGTGGTATCGACGACTTCGGGCGCGGGGGGTGGGGGCGGTGCAGGGGGTGGTGCGCCGACTGCCGATACCGAGTCGGTTGGAGCATCCGACAGCGAGCCGGCGACGGCAACGGGCGCGCAAGTGCTGAATGCGCCGGCGGCGGGCGGCGAGAGCACCGAGGTACCGGCTGCCCCTGCCGAGGTGCCTGCGAATCCGCCAGCGGCGAATGCAGCGGTCGAAAGTTCCGCCGCGCCGGCCGCGTCTCTCAGCCCTAACTTCACGGCTGCCGCAGTGACCTCATCATCGACTGCACCGAGTGGGACGACCGCGCCGCAAGCCCCGCAGACCGGCACGACCGCCAATTCGCAGTCCAGCACCCAGGCTGCGCCCGCACCAAGCGATCCTAAGACCGAATCCACGAGCAAGAAAAAGAAGGGTTTGCACAAGCTGATTCCCTTCTAAATCTGCTGTTTACCCCCTGCTAACAACTGTAGCACCACTGTACCTCGACTTCGTTGACGCTCCTTCCCCGGAATGTTAGCAATAGGTGTTAGGGAAGGCGCGGGTGCGTTGCCGTGTCCACGCACCACGAAGGGAACCCAGTGCCCAAGATTCTTGTCGCCGACGACAATGCCAATATCCAGAAGATGGTGGTGCTGGCATTCGAAGAGCGCGGCATCCAGGTAGTTTCCGTCGGCAACGGCGAAGCGGCCGTACGCCGCATTCCCGATTTCGCTCCCGACCTCGTTCTTGCGGACATTTTCATGCCAGTCCGCAACGGCTACGAGGTCTGCGAATTCGTAAAGAAGGACGAGCGCTTTTCGCACGTTCCCGTCATTTTGCTGGTGGGCGCATTTGACCCGCTCGATGAAAAAGAGGCACGGCGTGTCGGCGCGGACGGCGTGCTCAAAAAGCCGTTCGTCCCTCCCGATCCTCTGATTGCGATGGTGATGTCGGCGCTCGAAAAGAATCCCAGGATCGCCGCGGAGCTCGCAAAGGCCAAGGAGGCGAAGGAAGTTGTTCAGCTTCCTCCAACGCCGGAGCTTCAAATTCCAGCCAGAGCGGAACCGAAACCGCTCCCTGAATTTCCTGAACCGAGTCCCGAAGAGGCAGCGTTGGTCTACGGTTTCGGGAAAGGCCGCCGCACGCTCGAAGACGATCAACCGGAAGCTGCCGCCGAGCCGAAGGCTCCGCACGCCGAAGCAGAAGAAGCCGAGGACGCGGAATTCGACGGCGCGGCGACTTCGCGCGATTGGCGGCGCAACGCAATGGATTTCGAAGTGCCTGCGGACGCCGCGAACAAACCGGCATTCTCTTCTGACGACCTCGAGCCGATTACATTCCCATCCGAGCGCGATTTTCCGCCGAGGCACGTGCGCGCGTCTGACACCGCGGAAGAACACGATCCCGTCGTGCAGGACAAAGCGCCGGTTCCGGCTCCAGCAAGCAAGAATGCAGGGTTCTGGCACAAAGCTTCCCAGGCGCTGGCCGCGCCCGCTTCGCCGGTCGTGGAAGAAACCACGCCGGAAGCAGATGCGACTCCCACGGCGCTATTTGCCAGCGAAGCCGCTGAGGAAGTACGAGAAGTTCCTGCTGTCGAAAGCGAAACGAAATCCGAGTCCAGCATGCCGCCGTCCGCCGCGCACTGGATGGACGCGGTGGCGACGTCGGAGTCGGGATATCCGCATAGCGACTGGATGAATGCGCTCTCCGAGCAGCCGGTGGAGCCTGCGGCAACTGCGACAGCACACGTCGAGGCCGGTCCCGAAAATCCGCCGACCGAGGCGCTCGCGTTTCCTGCTCAGCCTATCGAAGCCTTCGACGCTCGCGTGGAAGAGATTGCCGATCAACCCGTCGTTCAATCGGTGAATGCTCCCGCAGCCGTGGCGCCAGAAACGCACGAGGCGAGCGACGAAGGATTTTTCGCAGACGAACCCATGGCGAGCGAACCCCACGATTCGTGGTTTGCTCCGGCTCCTCCAGTTTTCGAGCCTATCGAAGAAACGACGAGTGCGCCCGTTGCGATCGCCGCATCGCACCCAGATCAACAACTCGAAGCAGACGCCAACGACAAAGAGCCGATCGGATTCAAGGATCCCGCGCTCGACGAGCCGCCGGCGGTGCATGTGACGCCCGAACCGCTGCTCGTCGATGAGACTCCCTCCGGACCTTCGCTGTACGGTTCGCATCAGCAGGAGGTTTCTCCGCTGCATTCGTTCTTCGCTCCGGCTTCGGGGGATCCTGTGCTCGATGAGGGATCCGAAGAAGAAGCGTCAGCGAACGTGGAAATACCTGCTCCGACGTTCGAGCCGCGGTCCGAGGAAACAAACGAACGGATTCCGACGGGCCCTCCGCCTAGCCGCGAAGCGCTGGCCGAGATACCTTTCCTTACGCCGCCTGCGGACTTCCGTGCCGACGTTTCCGAAGCGGCTGCCTCAAGCCCCGAAACGGTGGATGCAGTGGTGCGCAAAGTCCTCGAGAAACTCGAGCCGCAGCTCCATGACCTGCTCTCGCAGGGCCTCCTCAAGCCGCTGGTCGAAAACATCCTTCAAAGCGAGCTCGCCAAAAAAGGAAAGTGACGGCCCGCTAAGGGTCGTCATTCCGCTTGCCCTGAGCGCTCTGTGCGAAGGGAAGCCGGCGAACTTGTGCGGCCGAAAGATCTCTCCCTTAAGGCGTTACAGACGCGAAGTGTGCCTCACCAATTGACGCCCTGCTCGCAGGCCCCGTATATTGAATATTCGGCGTCAGCAGCAAATTCACCGACATAAGGAATCCATGCCCCGGGAAATTCCCAAGGCTTACGAGCCGCAGGAGATCGAAGAGCGCTGGGCCAAGTCGTGGTTTGACGAAAAGCTCTTCCGCGCCGAAAACTCCGGCTCCGGGCCTGCGTTTTCGATCGCGCTTCCGCCGCCCAACGTCACCGGCTCGATCCACATCGGCCACCTGCTCGAACACACGCAGATCGACATGCTGGTCCGCTGGCACCGGATGCGAGGCGATCGCACGCTGTGGCTTCCCGGCATGGATCATGCCGGCATCGCCACGCAATTCGTCGTGGAGCGCCAGCTTGCCGCTGAAAAGCTTCGCCGTCAGGATATCGGCCGCGAGGAATTCGAGCGTCGCGTCTGGAAATGGAAGGCGGAAAGCGGCGGCGTCATCAAGGATCAGATGATCCGCCTCGGCGCGTCCTGCGACTGGACGCGCGAGCATTTCACGCTCGAGCCCAAGCTCTACCGCGCCGTTCTCGAAGCCTTTCTGCGCCTCTATCGCGAAGGCCTGATCTATCGAGGGCGCTACATGGTCAATTGGTGCCCGCGCTGCCAGACGGCCATCAGCGACCTGGAAGTTGTCCACCACGAGCGCGCCGGGGAGATCTGGAACATCCGCTACCCGATCGCGGGCTCGAAGGAATTCCTCGTCGTCGCCACCACGCGGCCGGAAACGATGCTGGGTGACACCGCGGTCGCCGTCCATCCGGAGGATGAGCGCTACCAGCGCTTCGTCGGCAAGAGCGTGATCCTGCCGCTCATGAACCGCGAAATCCCCATCATCGCGGACGCGTATGTGGACCGCGAATTCGGCACTGGCGTCGTGAAAATTACGCCCGCGCACGATCCGAACGACTTCGAAGTCGGCAAACGCCACAATCTGCCCCAAATCGATGTGATGACCAATGACGGGCACATGAACGAAGCCGCGGGAAAATATGCGGGCGTCGAGCGATTTGCGGCTCGCGCGCGAATTGTCGCGGACCTCAAGGAACTCGGCCTGCTCGAAGGCGTGAAGGAGCACATGCACGCCGTCGGAGTCTGCGACCGCTGCAAATCGATCGTCGAGCCGCGCATTTCCACGCAGTGGTTCATGAAGATGAAGCCGCTCGCGGAGCCAGCGAAGGAAGTTGTGAACGCGAGCACCATCGAGGTCGTGCCCGATAACCAGCGCACGATCCTGCTGCAATGGCTCGACAACATTCGCGACTGGTGCATCTCGCGCCAGCTCTGGTGGGGCCACCGCATCCCGATCTGGCATTGCGCCGATTGTAAGGAGATGGTCCCGGCGCTCGATTCGCGCGTCGAAATCGTGGAAGGCCACGCCCGCGCCGCAAGCGTGCCGACAAAATGTCCGAAATGCGGCGGCGCAAAACTCACGCAGGATACCGACGTCCTCGATACATGGTTCAGCTCCGCGCTGTGGCCGTTTTCGACGCTCGGCTGGCCGGACGACACCGAGGACCTGCGCACCTTCTATCCCACCAGCCTGCTCATCAGCGGCTACGACATCCTGTTCTTCTGGGACTCGCGCATGATCATGATGGGCCTGCACCTGACGGCGGGCGCGGCAGCCAAGGATCGAGTTCCCTTCCGCCGGCTCTATCTGCACTCGCTCGTACGCACTGCCGAGGGCGCGAAGATGTCGAAGACCAAGGGCACGGGCGTCGATCCGCTGCAATTGACCCAGCAATACGGCACCGACGCCCTCCGCTACATGCTCGCAAGCATGGCCGCGCCGGGTACGGACATCGTCCTGAGCGAGGACCGCATCCTCGGCGCGCGCGCCTTCGCTAACAAAATTTGGAACGCCGCGAGATTCCTTTTCGTCAATCTCGAGAAGGTCGAAGCCAGCGGCTTGACGCTTGAAGAGCTCGCCGCCCCCGAAATTCGCGCCAAAGCTCCGTATCCCGTGCCCGGCGAAGGCGCCCTGGCGCACCGCTGGATTTTTTCGCGTCTCGCAGCCGTGTCCGGGCAAGTCCACGACGCGCTCGACCATTTCCGCTTTCATGAAGCGTGCCAGACGATCTACCAGTTCTTCTGGGGCGATTTCTGCGACTGGTACATCGAGTGGGTCAAGCCGCAACTCACGGCGATTGATCGAGAAGTCGCGCTCGCCGCGTGGCGCAACATCTTCGCCGCGCTCGATGCCGCCCTGCGATTGCTCCATCCGGTGATGCCCTTCCTCACCGAAGAGCTATGGCACAAACTGCCGCAGCCCGCCGGCGCGTGCTCGATCTCGCTCGATAGGTTTCCTGAGCGGCGTCCCGAATGGAACGACGTGATTGCCGATGACGGCATGGCGACGCTGCAAGAAATCGTCATCGCGGCGCGCAACATCCGCGCGGAAATGAAGCTTGATCCCAAGCGCAAGGTTCCGGCTGACTTCTCAACCGGCAATCCAGGCCTGCGCAAGCTCGTCGAAGACAATTTGGACCCGCTCCTTCGCCTGGCATCACTTTCGAGCCTGCAAGTCTCGTCCGGCCATCTCGATTCCGAGGGTGCCGCGTTCCGCTCGACCGCGCTCTTCGATCTGCGAATCGCGTATGGCGATACGATCGATAAGCCCGCCGAAATCGCACGCTTGAAAAAGGAAATCGACCGGCTCGCAAAAGACGTCGAATCCAAGATGAAGCGTCTTGCGGACGAAACCTTCCTTAGTAAGGCTCCCGCCAAGATCGTGGACGATCTCCGCGCCACCCTCGCCGAGCGCCAGCTCGAGCATAAAAAGCTACTCGACCGCCTTAAGCAGCTAGAATCCTAGATCGCACCCGCTGTTCGGCGCAGCACCTTGTCCGCAATGAGCCCGTCGAGTATCCTGCCTGCTCCCCATGGCGACGAAGCGAATCGCGAGCCCGCCCGGCACCACCGACCGGCGCATCGACGCGCTGCTGACCCTGCTCGCCGAAAACTCGACCATCGTCATCAGTGGCGCGAAGATCGCGGCGGAGATCGGCGTCACGCGGCAGCAAGTCTGGCGCTGGATGGAGAAATTGCGCGCGCTCGGCGTGCGCGTCAAGGGCCACCCGCGCTCGGGCTATCACATCGAGCGGATGCCGGACATTCTCGTCCCGCAGATGCTGAGCCATCGCCTTTACGGAACTCCCTTCGCGCGCCGCATCTACCACTTCTTCAAAATCGATTCGACGAATTCCGTCGCCATGCGGCTGGGGGAATCCGGCGAGCAGCACGGCGCCGTCGTGCTCGCTGAGGAGCAAACGGCCGGCCGGGGCCGCGCCGGGCGTTCGTGGGCATCGGAAAAATCGGCCGGAATCTACTGCAGTGTCCTGCTGCGCCCGCCGATCCCGCCCGCGCAGGCGCCGCTTCTCACGCTGGTTGCGGGGCTCGCCGCGCGCGACGCGGCCGCGGAAGATCTCGACACGCTGCCCGATATCCGCTGGCCCAACGATCTCCTCGTCGGCGGCCGGAAGTTCTGCGGCATCCTCACCGAAATGCACGCGGAGCCGGACCGCGTCCACTACGCCGTCGTCGGCATCGGCATGAACGTCAATCAGACCAAAATGCCGGACGAGCTGGCGGACATCGCCACGTCGCTTCGGATCGAGACAGATAAAGTTCATTCGCGCCTCGAACTGCTGATCCGGTTGCTGCGCCACCTCGACCGCTACTACAATCAATTCCTCGCCGAAGGCGCTGCCCCAATTCTGCGCCGCTTCGCCGAGGTCTCGAGCTACTTCAAGGGGAAACACGTGCGCATCACGACGGCAAAGGAAAGCTTTACAGGCACGACCGCAGGGCTCGAACCGACCGGCGTCCTGCGCGTCGCGCGGGACGACGGGCGCGGCATCGAGCCGGTGCTCGCGGGCGACGTCGCGGAGGCCTCCTGATGCTTTTGGCGCTCGATGCGGGCAATACGAACACGGTGCTGGGCGTCTTTCGCGGCAAGGAGCTGATTGCCAACTGGCGCTTGACGACCGCGCGCGATCAGACCGTCGACGAATACGGTATCCTCACGCGCAATCTCTTCACGCTCGGGGGCCTCGAGCCCAAGGAGATCGACGGCATCATCATCAGCTCGGTGGTGCCGCCCCTCAACGGGACTCTGGCCGGGATGGCCGAGCGATATTTCGGATGGAAAGCGCTATTCGTGGAGCCGGGAATCAAAACGGGGATGCCCATACAGTACGACAACCCGCAGGAGGTGGGTGCGGACCGGATCGTCAACAGTGTTGCGGCGTTCGACAAGTACGGCGGGCCGTGCATCGTCGTCGATTTCGGCACGGCGATCAATTTTGACGCCGTCTCGGCGCGAGGCGAATACATGGGCGGGGTGCTCGCGCCGGGAATCAGGATTTCGGCGGATGCGCTGTTTGCGCGAGCGGCGCGCCTGTTTCGCGTCGAGATCAAGGATCCGGGCAAAATCATAGGCACGAACACGGTCGCTTCCTTGCAATCAGGCCTCTTCTACGGCTACACCGATCTCGTGGACGGCATCCTCGACCGCATGAAAAAGGTTATGGGCGCCAAGACCAAAGTGGTTGCCACTGGCGGACAGGCGCCTCTGATCGGCGGAGCGTCGCGCCATATCGAAACCGTCGACGAATTTCTAACGCTTGAGGGGCTCCACATCATCTGGGAGCGCAATCAGCCGAACGCCCACGGCCGCGCCGCCGCACCGAAAAAAGCATCAGGCCGAGCCAAGGCTTAGGCCAACCGCCGACGCTCGCTCGATGGAACCTTTCAACTACTTCAATTACTTCACCGAAATCGAGGAATACTTCTGGCGAAAGCGCGGCGCGCACTTGCTCGTCTCGCCCCTCGATTGGGCGATCGTCGAAACATGGCAGAAAGCGGGCATTCCGCTCGCGGCGGTGCTGAAAGGAATCGATCGCGCGTTCGAAAGCTGGGGGCGATCGCGGCGCGCCGCGGGCGGCCGGCAATTGAAGAGCCTCGCGTATTGCGTGGACGCCGTCCTTGACGCCGCCGCCGAAGCGCAGGAGGCCGCCGCGGGCACGGGGCCTGAAGTGCAATCCGCGCGTCCCGCAGCCGAGCCGTTTTCGCGGGACGAAGTGAAAAAATACCTCGAACGCAACGCGGGTCGCCTGCGCGTCGCTTCCGAGAAACAGCGGAACGCCAAGCCGGCAATGGCCGCGCGCTTCGAGGAAACCGCGAAGCGGCTCGAAGACGCTCTGCCGCTGACCGAATCGCCGGGCGCGCTCGACCTCGAAGATCTCGAGCGGCGGCTCACCGTCCTTGAGGAGAAACTGACCTCCGCGCTTTCGGCGGACGCTGACGAAGAATCGTTGCTCGCCGTTCGCCGCGAAATGGACCGCTCGCTCGCGCCCTACCGGCGGAAAATGTCGGCCGAACAACTGGCTCAGCTCGAGCGGCAGTACACCCAGAAGCGATTGTTCGAGCACTTCGGCGTGCCGCGCCTGAGTCTCTTTTACCTTACGTAGTCGCGCGATACCGGGTCCGTTCTGCTTTGCGTAGATTCCGTGATTGGCGTTCAGCTCAAAGCCTGCTTAAATCGCAGCTGGTGCGCGTTGCGCTAGCTCATCGAGAGCACTGCAAGCCAAGCTTTTCTAATCGAGACAGATTCGGGGGCCCACAATTTGGCGGAAACGATGGATTTGAAGATCGAAAAACTGATTTACGGAGGCGAGGGCCTCGCGCATCACGAGGGCTCGACCGTCTTCGTACCGTTCGTGCTGCCTGCGGAACGGATTTCCGCGTCGCCCGTCGAGCGGAAAAAGAAATTCATCCGCGCACGCGTCGAGCGCGTGATCGAGGCTTCGCCGACACGCGCTGCAGCGCGATGCCCTCATTTCGGCGTCTGCGGCGGCTGCGATTACCAGCACATACCCTACGAGGCGCAGCTCCAATACAAAACCGAAATCCTGCGTGAGACGCTGCGGCGTTTGGGCCGCATCGAGTGGCCGGGCGAAATCGTGGCGCACGCATCGCCTCCGTGGGGCTATCGCAACCGCGCGCAGTGGAAGGTCCGCCCGCTCGGCGAACCGGACGGTGCGGGTCTCGGGATCGGATACTTCCGCGCGAATTCGACGGCGCTCTGCGCGGTCGAGGACTGCGTGATTCTTTCGCCGCTCCTGCTGAAAACTCTGCTCGCTCTGCGCGGCGCGGCCGCCAATGGATCGTTTCCGCGCGAGCTGCGCGAAATCGAGGCCTTTGCCGGCGCGAACGACTCGAAACTGCTCGTGACCGCCACGTTCGCGGGGTTCCCCTCCCGCGCCAAGGAACTCGTGCAAACAATTCGCGGACTTCTGCCGGAGCTTGAGAGCCTGCTCTTCCACGACCCCACCCGCGAGCGGATGGAACTCGACGGCCAGGGGTTTATTGAATGTGAGGCCGGCGGTCACAATTATCGTGTCGGCCACCTGTCGTTTTTCCAGGTCAACCGCTTCCTCGCTGGCGAATTGGCGAATGAGGTTGCCGGCGACGATTCGAGCGGGCGACTCGCGCTCGATCTGTTTGCCGGCGTGGGATTATTCTCCGTGCCGCTGGCCGCGCGCTTCGAGCGCGTCGTGGCCGTTGAAGCGAATCCAGCATCGGCTCACGATCTGGAATCGAATGTAACAGGAACTGGCGTGGGCGGCCGTGCGATCGAGGTGCGGACAACGGACGTCGAGCGATTCCTCGAGAAATTCCGGGAGAAGCCGGACCTCGTTGTGCTCGACCCCCCGCGAGCCGGACTGACACCAGAGGCAGCAAAACTACTCGCGCGTATGGCACCGGCGTCCATCACGTATGTTTCGTGCGAGCCGCCCACGCTCGCGCGCGATCTTGCCGCGCTCGTTGGCGCCGGCTATGAAATTGCCGCAGTTCACCTCTTCGATCTTTTCCCGCAAACATTTCACATGGAGGCAGTCGTCCGTCTCAGCAAGCGCAAATGAAACTACCGGCACTCTGGATCGCAGCAGCCTTCGCAGCCGGAATTGCAGTTGCGAATCGCTGGCCGGGATCGCTGAAGCTTTGGATCGCCGCGGCGCTCTCGGCAGTCGTGCTGTCGGCGATTTGTGTCTGGCGAAGGCGTGTCGCGGCGGCGTGGACTCTCGCGATGCTCGCGTGGCTCGCAACCGGTGGAGTGGCAATTGGCGTCGAGCGCGCGGCGGTGCCGGCCAATCACGTCTCGAAACTGACTGCCGCAGGACGGCTAGACACGAACGCGGCCCTGCGATGGCGCGGCCGTTTGCGCGACGATCCGATGGCGCTTCCCTGGGGGCGCAGGTACGAAATCGATCTTGAGGACGCGGAAATCGCCGGCGCCAGCGTGCCGGTGACCGGTGGGCTGCGCCTGAATCTATACGGCGGCCCCGATGCCCCCAGCGTGGCGAGTGCGCCGCAAGGTTTGCGCGCGGGAGATCGCGTGGAAGCGCTCGTGAAAGCTCGCACGCCGCGCAATTTTCTCGATCCAGGCGCGTTCGATCTGCGCGGCTATCTCGCGGGCCAGAAAGTCGATCTGACCGGCTCTCTGCGCAGCGGCGAATTATTGCAATTGATCGACCGGCCGAGGCCGACCTTCCTGCAGCGTCTCGCGCGAGCGCGCGGCAATCTCTTGAACCGGCTCGACGGTCTTTTCCCCGGCCAACCCGAGCGCGCGGCTGTGCTGCGCGCGATGCTGCTCGGAGACCGCAGCTTCGTCGATTCGGAGGTGGTCACCGCGTTTCAAAAGACGGCTGCGTACCATGTGCTCGTGGTCGCGGGCTTGCACGTGGGCGCGCTCGTCGTATTTCTGTTTTGGTTCTGCCGCAGGATGCGATTCTCGATCGGCGTGACGAGCCTCGTGACGCTCATCGCGCTCGCCGCGTATGTCGGCGTAGTGCAGGACCGTCCGCCGATTCTGCGCGCTGCACTCATGGCCGCATTCTATTTGTGCGCGCGGCCGCTCTTTCGCCGCATCGAGCTGTTGAACACAGTGGCGCTCGCGGCGCTCGCGATCCTGATTTGGAAGCCATCCTCGCTCGCGGATTCGAGCTTCCAGCTTTCCTTCGTGGCGGCGGGCGTGATCGCCGGGCTTGCCGTGCCGTGGATGGAGCGCACCAGCGCGCCGTACCGCGCCGGGCTGAGGCATCTGGGCGACGTCACGCGCGATGCCGCTCATCCGCCGAAGGTCGCGCAGTTTCGCATCGATGCGCGCGCCGCGGCGCAGTGGCTGGCGTCGCGACTGCCTCGGAAATTGGCGCCTCACGCCAGCGCGTTTTTGACAGCGCCGATTCGCGCCGGGCTGCGCTTGTGGGAAATCGTACTGCTCTCGGCGGTCATTCAATCGGGAATGATGCCGCTGTTGGCGCGGGATTTTCATCGCGTGAGTCTCGCGGGCCCCGTCAGCAATATCCCGGCGCTGATCCTGACAGGACTGATCGTCCCGCTCGGATTCCTCGCGTTAGTTATCACCTTCGTCTGGTCGCGGCTCGCGATGGTGATCGGGAAAGCGCTCGGATTCTGCGCGGGATTGTTGCTCGCAACCGTGGAGTGGTTCAGCCGTCTGCCGCGCGTTTCCTACCGCATTCCCGGGTCCCCAATTTGGCTCGTCATCGCGTTTTTCGCCGCGTTCGTTCTTCTCGCGGCAGCTGCGCGTGCGGCTGCGGCACGCCGAACGACTCGTGCGGCGCGGCGGCACCTGCCGCCACCTATCGCTCTCACGGAGTGGGCGGGAGCCGCAATTCTGGCGGCGCTCACGATTCTCATGGCGTCGCATCCGTTTGCGCCACACCTCGAACGCGGCAAGCTCGAAGCGGACGTGCTCGACGTGGGCCAAGGCGATTCGATTTTCGCGGCGTTTCCTGATGGCCGCACGATGCTGATCGACGGCGGCGGCCTCGCGGGCTCGGAGTGGGTCGGCGGATACCGCTCGGGCTCCGACGTTGGCGAGGAGGTTGTCTCGCCCTACTTGTGGTCGCGCGGGATCAAGCGGCTCGACGTGGTCGCGCTCACGCATGCGGATCACGACCATATCGACGGCTTGTACGCCGTGCTCGACAATTTTCGAGTCGGCGAATTGTGGATCGGACGCGACGAGGAGAGGCCGGCGCTTTGGCGCTTGCTCGCGGAGGCGCGCTCGCGGGGCGTTCGTGTCGTCCACGTGAATCGCGGCATTGAATGCGACTGGGACGGCGCTCGATCCGAGGTGCTCTGGCCGCCCGCCACCGGCGGCGGAAAAACATCGAACGACAATTCGGTCATGCTTCGGCTTTCCGACGGGCAGGTGCGTCTCCTGCTGACGGGCGATATCGAGCGTGGCACGGAGGAAGAGCTGGTCGCGGAACATGCGCCGCTCGCGGCTGAGTTTCTGAAAGTGCCGCACCACGGCAGCAAGACGTCGTCCACGCCGGAATTTCTCGCAGCCGTTGCGCCGCGCGTCGCGGCGGTTTCAGTCGGCGAGGCGAATCCATTCGGCCATCCGGCAGAGGCTGTCGTCGAGCGCTACGAGAACAAAGGCGTGCGACTGTTGCGGACCGACCGCGACGGCGCAATCACCGCGATCACAGACGGGCACGATCTCATCGTGCAGGGTTATAACGAGCAATGATCGATAATGACTCAATTTCTGACCATCTGACTAATCAAAGCTTAGGGAGATCCTCGGACGCCTTAACTCAGCTGGACCCTTTCCGGCGACCGAAGAGTAGCCCGATCGCAGCCCCTACCAATCCATAAAGTACGAATTGCCCTCCGTACACGATTGCCGCCACCATGAACTTCTCTGGCATGTCCGCAGGATTAGCCATTCCAGCAAATGCAGGCGGCCATAGCACAAGCCGAACGGATGGACTGATGATGTTGTCGACTAGAGACGACGTGGCCAAAATGACTGCAACGAAAATCCCGACGCTTCCGGAAAACAGAAACCATCGCAAAAGTCTCATAGAAATGAGTTCGCCGTCCGAACGATAATCCAGATCACGCGAGCTTTACCAGCCCGTCGGTTGCTTGTAAGGTAGCGCCAACTGGACTCCCTCGACCTGGCGTATTTTCCCGTTCTCGATCTTGAAAAATTCGGCGACCTCCACGCTGAACGGCCTTTTCGCGGATGCCGGCATGTCGATTTTTCCGATGCCCGGCACGTCGGCCGATAGCACCGTTCCGGGATGGTTGAACATGAAAAAGCCCATCACGATTCCCATTTTCTCGTCCACCACCATGAACCGCCGCGGATTGACCGACTTGATGTAGGCCCAAATCTTCGTGTTCATGTTTTCGCGGCATCCCATTCCCGCCGGATTGAACGAGCCGTGGCCCCATCCCTCGTTGTACGAGGGATTATTCGTGTCCTGCGTGCCGTCGAGAATCCGGTTGCACTTGTCGTCAAACGGAACAATGTCGCCGGACAAATTCACGATCCCTTCGAAGTATTGATTCGTGTCCTTGAGCATGGTCGCGCGCGGCGTGCGCTCGGCGTCGGACACGGGCTGCAGCCACACAGGATTCGGGCTGCCCAGCTTCTCCAGATTCTGCGCGGGTTCGGCGCCGCGGCGGACGACGGTCTCAACCTCGGTGATCTTCCGGTCCACGACTTTCAACCGGAGCACGAAAATCGCCGGAGTGCCGTTTTCGCGGATCGTCGCTTCGAGACCCACCTGTCCGGCCTGCGGATCGGCGAAATAGACCTTGTATGTACCCATACCGCTGATCGTGCCCCACAGCGCGTCACCAAGTTTCAGCGGTATGGTGTTCTCGGTGAACTTGACGTTAGCGGTCACTGGCAGCTTGCTCGGATCGTGAGCCAGGAGAGCAGCCAGATACTGGTCAACCATTCCGGTCAGGCATGCGTAATCGCATGCGGATCCGGCGGCGGTTTGGCCTTCCGCGCGGGCGGCGGTCTTGCCAAAAGGCAGCGCTAGGACGCCGAAGATCAAAACCGCAATTGAAACGATTGGTGCGATCCGTGGACGCATATCTCAACCCTCCATGTTTCGTGCGGTGATTCTACGCATTGATCGAATTCCGGGCGTGCAGCGCGAGTACTATTGCGCGGTCCCAAACCGAGATGCAAGATTATTGTGGGCTTAGTGCGAGCCATGGAAACCCAGCAAAATAGCGAAGCGCCCGGACCGACGCAGGAGCAGATCGACGAAGAGAGCCGGATGATCCGCCGTTTGCGCATTCTGGTGCGGCTCACGCTCGAAACGATCGCCGAGGGCGACCTCTCGGCCGAAGAGGCAGCTGGAATGATCGCTGCGACCCGCCGCGTAGCACTCGAAATGTTTCCCGGAAAAGAGCGCGCCTTCGATCTGATCTACAGGCCTCAGTTTCAACGACTAATGCACGCCATATACGGCCTGCAATAAGCGGGCGGGTGAAACAGCCGCCGTCCGTCAGTAGCCATATCTGGCCCGCAGCCACATTCGCAGCCACACGATTCCCATCCCGGCAATTGTTCCGAGCAGCGCCTGGTATTCGCGATTGCGGCGATACAGTTTCCATGAGAACGCCGCCGGGCCGGCGGCGGGCGAACTCGGCTCGACGTGCGTTTCGGTGAAAGCCGGAAAGAACAGCGGCACGCGAGCGGCGTATTCTTCAAAAGCCGCGCCATATTGCTTTCGGAGTTCCTCTTCCTCTTCGCGCATCACGCGGTAATAAAAGACCGCGAAATACGCAGTCACCACCGCGCCCGCCCACCAGGAACACCCCGCGATTACGAATCCAGCCGCCAATAACGCGCTGCCAAGGTACAGCGGATTCCGGGTGCGCCCATACGGACCGCCGGTGGCGAGTTCCTGATCCTTCCGCAGATGGCCCGATGCCAGCGCGCGAATGAGCAAACCAAACGCGGCGATCATCGCGCCAATGGGGATCGATCGAGGGGTGGGAGAGGCGAGGAGCCAATAGACCACGGCAACGGGATATCCGACGCGCACGCGCCATCGCATCCAGGACTTTCCCGGATGGCTCACGCGCGAGACTCCGCGTGTCGACGCACCCGATCGAGAAGGTCGCGCGTAGAATGCTGCTCCGAGCCGCCGACCACCGCGACGCGAATCCCGAGCAGCGCCGCCAGTTCCATGTCGGCTCCGGAATCGGGCGCGCGGTCGACGCCTTGCGCATACACGTCCGGCTGAAATTCGCGTAGCAGCGGTTTCAGGTCTACTTGGTCAAAGAGGATGACGTGGTCCACCGAAGCCAGCGCGGCGACCAGCGCGGCGCGTGCGCGCTCAGTGAGAATTGGGCTGCCCGGCCCTTTCAGCTTTCTGGCGCTCGCATCGGAATGAATCACCACGACCAGGATATCGCCCTCGGCGCGAGCCGCGCGCAAATAGCGGACGTGACCGGCATGGAGAATGTCAAAAATGCCGTTGGCAAGCACGATCGTGCGCCCGGCGCGCCGGTGTTCTTCGAGCACGTCATGAAGGCCGTCGCGGGACAGTATTTTTTCGCGGGTATCCATCAACTGTGTTGGGCCGCGCGTGAAGGTATCACAGCGGCGACGGAAGCGCCAAACAAGCCGCGGGAGGCCCGTGGCGATGTTCTTCGCACGGGGACGACGTTCATCGGTGGGAGCTCGCGCGGGATTCAGCCAGAGACAGGATGGCGCGCCAGAAATCGTCCCCGGAATCGACGTGCATCGAGATGCGGCAATAGAAGGTCTCAAGGGATTCGATGCGGACGTCCACGAGATTGAAAATGTCCTTCTCGGTGCAGACGAGCGCGTCCGCTCCCGCTTCGCGAGCCGAATCCTCAATTGCACGGACGTCCTGCGGCGTGTAACGATGGTGATCCCTGAAGAATTTATGGCCCGCTACGGGAAGACCCCAATCACGGAGATCCTCCAGAAATGCGGTCGGGTTCCCGATGCCGCAGAATGCAAAGAGTTTGCGTTTGTGGGCTTCCTCCGTTTCCACCGCAGGGTTTTCGCCGCGAAAGATACGGATCGAATCGAGCTGTGTGCGCGCGTAGAAAACCGGAGCGTCCGATTCGCGCCGGATTGCGGCTTCCACAGCGGGCGTGCGACCGCTGCGCGTGATGACGATGATGTCCGCGCGGGCGAGCGCCGATCGCGGCTCGCGCAACCGGCCCGCGGGAAGGAGATGCCCGCCGCCGAAGGGATTCGTCGCATCGATGAGCACTACGTTCACGTCACGTGCGAGTTGCAGATGCTGGAAGCCGTCGTCGAGAACGAACCAATCGACTCCGCGCCTGGCAAGCTCTTGGCCGCGCGCGAACCGATCGGCGCCGACGCCAAACGCGGCGCGCTCGCCCAGCCGCGCTTGCATGAGTTGCACCTCGTCGCTCGTCGAACCCGCCGCCGAAGTTTCGCCGCGATAACCGCGCGTGAGGATGCCGACCTTCTTCCGGTCGGCAAGAAGGCGCTCCACGATCCAGAGCACCATCGGCGTCTTGCCTGTCCCGCCCGTGGTGAGGTTGCCGACGCTGATGACGGTCCCGTCGAGGCGCTTCGGCCGCACGACGCCTGCGCGGTAGGCTCGCGCACGGAGTCGAACGGCTGCGCCGTACGGCAGCGTCAGCGGCCACAGGAGCGATTCGCCAAGCGTCACGCGGTCCGTTCCTTTTCAGCGAGCACCGCAGCGATGCGCTCGAGCGAACGAGCGGTCGCTCCGCGGTTGCGTTCGTAAATTCCGCGCGCGGCTGCGCCCATGCGCTCGCGCAGCCCGTTGTCTTCAATGAGCTGCGTCCACACCTTACCGAGCTGCGCTCCGTTCGTCACCTGCACTCCGGCGCGCGCTGAGAGAAACTGCGCGGCCATCTCGCGGAAATTTTCCATCGATTGGCCGAAGACCGGAGGCTTCGAAAACCACGCGGGCTCAAGGATATTGTGTCCGCCCGCGGGAACGAGCGAGCCGCCGACGAACGCGGCATCCGCAAGTGAATAAAGCCCGGCGAGTTCGCCGATCGAGTCCAGCACGAGTACGTCCGCATTCTCCGCGAGCGGAGCGGCGAGGTCCAGACGGCTGCGGCGAACGACGTTCCAGCCTGCGGCCGCGGAGATGTTCGCCGCGGCGTCGAACCGGTCCGGCTTTCGCGGCGCGAGCACCAGCAGCGTGTGACGCCAGCGGCGCTGCACGACGTCGTATGCGGCGAGCACGGCTTCTTCCTCCTCGGCCACCACGCTGCCGGCCACGACAACGGGCCAGCGCTCCTGCCGGCGAATCTCGGCGCCCAGCCACTCGCCAAAAGCGCCGACGGACGGAGGCTCGGCGTCGTACTTCAGATTGCCGGTGAGTTCGACGCGGCCTTCGGGCGCGCCCATTTCGGCGAGGCGCGCCGCATCCTCGGGGGTCTGCGCGAGAAACAGCTCCGCATCGCGCAGGGCGCGCGCGAAAAACGGGCCAACGAGAAACTCCCAACGCTTGAATCGCGCGAACGACTTTTCCGAGATGCGAGCGTTGGCGAAAATCACGGGAACGCCGCGCCGGTGCGCCTCGCGCAGGAAATTCGGCCAGATTTCCGTTTCCATCACGATCACGAGCGCGGGCGAGATCGCGCGCAGGGCGCGGCGAACCGGCATGATCCAGTCGAGCGGAAAATAGAAAATCCCGTTGGCGCAGCCGAGGCGCTCACGTGCGAGCCGCTGGCCCGTCTCCGTTGTCGTTGAGACGAAGACCGGGCGATCCGGGAAGCGCTGCTTCAAACGCTCCACGAGGGGTTTTGCGGCCAGCACCTCACCGACCGAGACGGCGTGAATCCAGATTGCGCCGGGGCCGACCGGGCGGGCGGTGATTTCGGGGGACAGCTTGCCGAAGCGCTCGCGCAAGGTCCGCGTCGGCTCGCCGCGCCGCCATCCGCGCAGCGCGTAGTACGGCGCGAGAATGAGCATGCCTGCCGCCGTGAGTATGCGATAGAAGAAGTACATGGGAAGGCAAAGCACGCCCGCAGTTGATCCGAAGCAGCTTCACAATCGAGACGTGCCCAGGGCGCGCAAAGCGGAAATTATAGCGCGATCCCTGAAAGTGATGCGCTGTAGTCTGCGATTCACGCCAAGTTCAGCTGCCAGGAGACGCCATAGCGGTCATTCACCCAGCCAAATTTACGGCTGAAACCGTACGCCCCCAGCGGCATATTGGCGGTGCCGCCCGCTAGGAGCGCTGAGCAGACCAGATCAATTTGCTCCTCGGATTCGCAGTCCACGAAGAGAGAAAATGCTGGCGTAAAGGTAAAACCGTGCTTAACCACGCTGTCGGTGCACAGGATGGTCTGGCTCCCTATCGAGAAGCTGGCTTTCATTACCGACCCTTCGACGCCGGGCCCGTTTGCGCCATAGCGGGCAATGCCTAGCACCTCACCGCCGGAAAACAGAGAAACGTAGAAGTTCATCGCTTCTTCGGCTTTGCCTTCAAACATGAGAAACGGTCGAATTTTTGCGCCGACCATTTGTGTTTTCCTTGGATTCAGTATGACAACCCAGACCGCAATGAGTGCCGACTCCCACCGCCGTCACGCCCTCGCTTTTCGCATCTGCTTCGGCCAGATGCCGCTCTTGCCGGGCGAGAGGATCCCATTGGGATCGACGGCGTCCTTGATCATTTCGTGGAACCGCCGCAAGGCATGATTGTTGTACGAATAGACGCCTGAAACGGTGTCCATGAACGCGACGTGCGTGCGGTACTCGCCCCAGCCGTGTTCGGCGGACACCTCCACCAAGCGCTCGAAGACTTCGCGGCTCTTTTTGTTTTTCTCGACATCATGTTCGATCGGAAAGCCGAAGAGGAGCACGAACGATCTCGGGAAGAAAGACCACGGCAGCGCGAAGAACTGATTGCGCGGCTGCACGCCCAACTCCGCATACGTTTGTCCGTACACCTTCAGCACTTCGAACACGGCCTCGCCCGTCATCGGAATGATCGGCGAGAAATCCATGTGCCCCTGCGCGCCCACGATCAGCCCGAAAACTGAGAGATCGGGAATTCCGAGAGCCACGTGAGGCGCGCCGTCGATCTCTTTGGGATCAAGCGGAAAGCGGTAGGACCTGCCGTCCTTGAAGGCCGCGCCGGGAATGGCCGAAAACTTCTCCTGCGTGTACTCCCACTGCGCGTCGATGACCTTGGCTGGTCCCCAAAAGTGCAGCTCGGCGCTCCAATAGGGCAGGTTTTTCTCCCTGCCGATCTGCTCCATTTCGGCGATCGAGGGGCCACCCGGCATGTCGAGCATGCCTCCGCCCTGCGACGCGCGATAATTGAGCAGCGGGCTTTCGAGCAGCATCGTGCCGCGGACGATCTCGGAATTCATCAGGTACGAAAGCGTCTCGACGAACGGAATCAGATCGTCGTGTTTCTGCACCATCACGGTGCCGTCGCGATAGGCTTCCGGCTCGGGCATCAGCCAAATTCCCATCTTCGTAACGACGCCGAAATTGGATTGCGAGAAAATTCCGTCAACATACGGGCCGAAGCCATATTTGTATTGCTGCCAGGTCTTTGAACCGGGGAGAGCGCCCATGCCGGTGCGCATGATGTCGCCATTCGCGAGAACGACTTCCATCCCGCACTGCGCGGCGAAATGGTCGCGCATGGGAGTGCGCCCGCCACCGCGCTCGAGCGAATTCCCAATCGGACTGCCCCATCCGGGATCGGGAGGATCGATCCACACCTTGAGCTTGTGCTCCTGAATGTAACGATAAAGATCGAAGTAGCTCACGCCCGGCTCGACGAGCGCATAGTGGTTCGTGTCGTTGACCTCAAGAATCCGGTTCATGCGTTTCAGGTCCAGCATCACGCTGCCCGAAAGCGCGGGTGACGATCCGCCGTACGCGAGATTCTTGCCCGTCGAAATCGTCCAGAGCGGAATCTTGTACGTGTTGGCGATTTTGACGACCGCTTGTACTTGTTCCACGCCATCGGGCGCAACCGCAGCCGAAGGCACTCGGTCTTCCTCTTCGTGCCAGAAGGGCGAATAGGAATCCCGGTAGGTCTCCATATCGTCATCGGAGGTGAAAACCCAGTCCTTACCGACCACCGCTTCGAATTTTCTCAGTGCGTCGGAAAAGTCCGAGCTACTCACCCCGGGCGGGACTCTCATTGCGCGCTCCCGGTGCAAGCCTCAAACGTTTTCATGCTCTCTCTTTCCTCATGCCCTTGGGCCAGATGCCGTTCTTTCCCGGAGAAAGAATGCCGTTCGGATCGAGCGCGTCTTTCATGGTTTCGTGCAGACGCAGGATCGCGTGATCGTTGAAGGAATATGCGTCCATGATGTCGCCCATGAAAGCGGTGTGAGTGCGGTATTCTCCCCAGCCGTGCTCCGCCGAGGTCTTCACCAACCTCCTGAAAATCTCGCGGTTTCTCCGGTTTTTTTCCACATCATGCTCGATTGGAAAGAAGTAGATGATGACGAACGCCCGCGCGAAAAACGACCAGATCGGAAATCCTCCCACGCTGCCGGTCGAAAGACCTAAGTTTCTGGCGACCTCGTCAAAGACTTTCTGAGCCTCCAGCACCGCCTCACCTGTCATCGGGATGATCGGCGAGAACCACATGTGCCCTTGGCTGCGCGGCCCTCCAATGGAAAACGTTTGCAGGCTGGGCACTCCGAACGGGACGGGGTTCACAATCTTCGCCAATTGCTCGGCATCGAGCGGGAAGCGGTACGACGCACGTTCCTCAAATCTCGCTCCCGGGATCACCGAAAATTTTCTCTTAGCGTATTCCCACTGCGCCGCGACAACATCCGCAGGGCCGTAGAACGGCAGGTTCACGCTCCAATAGCCGACGTTTTTCCGCGCGGCGTAATCATCCAGGTCTTTCGTCGAGCCGCTCGCGCGCAAGGCGGCAAGCTCCGGGTCGGGCGGCCCGTAGGCCAGTGGGCTGACTACGTTTGTGGTGGCTTGGACGACGCCGGAATTGATCAGGTTCGCAAATATCTCGACCAACGCGAACAGATCGTCGTGCTTCGATACCACCACGTTTCCCGCGATATAGGCCTCCGGCTCCGGAAAGAGCCAAAAACCCATCTTGGTCACGATCCCGAGATTCGATTGCGAAAAGATACCGTCCACGTACGGACCGAAACCGTATTTGTATTGCTGCCAGGTCTTGGAATTTGGCAGCGCGCCCATGCCCGTGCGCACCACCTCGCCATTGGCGAGGACCACTTCCATGCCGCAATGGCAGTCGAAGTGGTCGCGCATTGGCGTGTAGCCGCCGCCGCGCTCAAGCGCATTGCCTACCAGGCTGCCCCAACCGGGATCGGGAGGGTCGATCCAGACCTTTAGCCCGCGGTCGTGGACGTATTTGTAAAGATCGAAGTAGCTGACGCCGGGCTCGACCAGCGCGTAGTGATTCTTGTCGTTCACTTCAAGCACGCGATCCATGCGCTTGAGGTCCAGCACGACGCTGCCGCCGAGAAGCGGTGCGGAGCCGCCGTAACCGAGATTTTTCCCGGTCGAGATAGTCCACAGAGGAATTTTGTAGGCGCTGGCGATCCGGGCGATTTTTTGCACCTGCTCGACGCCATCCGGCGCGACCGCTGCGGACGGGATCGGCTCCGCGTCTTCATGCCAGAAAGGCGAGTAGGAATCGCGATAGAGGTCCACGTCCTCGTCGGAAGTGAACACCCAGTCCTTGCCGATCGCCGCTTCAAACTGTTTCAGCGCGTCGGAAAAATCCCGGCTGCTCACGCCCGACGGGAGTCTCATCGTGTGCTCCTAGATGCTTTGCGAGCGGCTCGGGAGCCTCGCGCGAGGACGAAGGGGAACTCCATCACTGTGGCTTGTTGTTGCGCGTCAGATACGCGCAGACGGCATCCAGTTCCGCGTCGCTGATTTCCGTCTTTCGAAACATCGGCATGAAGAGCACGCCGTGGCGGACGAACGTCTTGATCGCCGGCGCGGTCAAATCGGTTCGCTCCTCGAGTACGGCTGGCTTCTGGCCGCGCGCTGCGAGCGACGCTGTGCCTGGCTTTCCGCTTCCGGTGCCGTGGCAGGGGAAGCACCATTTGTCGTACACCTTGTGGCCCCGCTCGACCTGCGAATCATCCGGCGCGGCCAAGGCCTGCCCTGCAAAAATCAGGCTCAGCACCAGGAAAAGAACGGTTCGTGCATTTTTCATGCTCGTGCCTTCCTCAAGTGTTTTGGCCAAATGCCGCACTTCCCCGGCGACAGAGTCCCGTTCGGATCAACGGCGTCCTTGACCGTTTCGTGAAAGCGCAGCAGCGCGTGATTGTTGAAGGAGTATGTGTCCATCACCGTTTCCATGAAAGCCGTGTGCGTCCGGTACTCTCCCCAGCCGTGTTCGGCTGCCACGCGGATCAAGTGTTTGAAGTTTTCGCGATTCTTTTTGTTCTTTTCCACATCGTGCTCGATCGGAAAGCCGAAAAGGACGAGGAAGCATCGCGGATAGTTAGAGGTGGGACCAAGGAAGAACAGAGGACCCATCGCCATGCCCATTTCCCGATACGCGTCGGCGAATACCTGCTGCGCTTCGATCACAGCCTCGCCGGTCATGGGGATGATCGGCGAAAACCACACATGCCCTTCGCTGCGCGCACCTCCAACCCCGAATACCGAGAGGTTGGGGATGCCGACGGCCACGGAAGTGGGAAATTGTTGCAAGTCCTTGGGGTCCATCGGAAACCGGCGCGTCGCTCCCTCTTGAAATTTAACCCCTGCGATGGCGGAGAACTTCTCCTTCGCATGCTCCCACTGCGCGGCAACTACTTTGGCCGGTCCATAGAAGGGCAGCTCGATGCTCCAGTAGCCGACATTTTTCCCCTGGGCATATTGCTCCAACTCTTGGGTCGACGGGCCGCCGGGCTTTGCATACAGCGCCGCAAGCGCTGGATCCTGCCGCGCAAAAGTCAGCGGGCTGCCAACGCTGGTGGTACCTGTAACAATGCCGGAGTTCATCAGGTACGCCAGAGTCGCAACCATGGGAATCAGATCATCGTGCTTTGCCACAGTCACAGTTCCCGTCAAGTAGGCTTCCGGCTCAGGGAACAGCCAAAATCCCATCTTGGTGACCACGCCGAAATTGGATTGCGAGAACATGCCGTCCACGTATGGCCCGAAGCCGTACCTGTATTGCTGCCAGGTTTTCGAGCCGGGAAGCGCGCCCATGCCGGTTCGCATGATGTCGCCGTTCGCGAGGACGATTTCCATGCCGCAGTGCGCGTCGAAGTGGTCGCGCATGGGCGTGCGGCCGCCGCCCCGATCGACCGCATTGCCAATCGGGCTGCCCCAGCCAGGATCGGCGGGATCAATCCAGACTTTCAGCCCTTTTTCCTGAATGTATCGATAGAGATCAAAGTAGCTGACGCCCGGCTCGACGAGCGCGTAGTGGTTCTTTTCGTTGACCTCGATAATCCGATCCATGCGCTTGAGGTCCAGCATCACGCTACCGCCCAAAAGGGGCGCCGAGCCGCCGTATCCGAGGTTCTTACCGGTAGAAATCGTCCAGAGGGGAATCTTGTGGGCGTTCGCGATCTTGACGACAGCCTGAACTTGCTCGACGCCGTCTGGCGCGACCGCAGCGGACGGGATCGGCTCCTCGTCCTCGTGCCAAAAGGGCGAATAGGAATCGCGATAGAGGTCCACATCCTCATCGGACGTAAACACCCAATCCTTGCCAACCGCTGCTTCGAACTGTTTGATCGCGTCGGCGAAATCGCCGGGAGTCACGCCGGGTGGCACTCTCATCCCAAACCCCTATTTCGAGCTGCCCGCCATTCAAAGATCACGAACGTCCCGCAGGCGTTCGAACCATCGCGCCCTGCAGAGCTATTGCTTGTTGTTGCGCGTCAGGTACGCCGCGATGGCGTCCAGCTCGGCATCGCTAATTTCCGTCTTGCGGAAAAACGGCATCACCGTGATGCCATTGCGAACGTACGTTTTCACGAGCGCCGCGGTCAGGTCCGTCCGCTTTTCGAGCAGCGCCGGCACCGCGCCCTTGTATTTCGCCTGCAGCGCCATCGTGCCCGGCTTTCCTACGCCCTCGCTGTGGCACACCGAGCAATACTTCTGGTATTCCACGTAGCCTCGGGGCTGGCCTTGGCCCGAGACGGTCGCAACGGTCCACGACGAGTTGATCCTCTGCTCCTGCGCGGCCACTGGCTGCGCCGCAAAAATGAAAACGATCGTCGCGGCCAATAGTAACCCTAGCTTTTTCATGACTTCGCCTCCCTCAGATGCTTGGGCCAAATTCCATATCTTCCCGCGGACAAAATTCCATTCGGATCGACTGCGTCCTTGAGCGTTTCATGAAAGCGCAGCAGCGCATGATTGTTGAAGGAATACGTATCCATCACCGCGCCCTGATGAGCCGGAGCCGTGCGGTATTCTCCCCAGCCGTGCTCCGCCGCGATTTTTACCAGCCTCTGGAATGAAGCGCGGTTCTTCTTGTTCGTCTCGATATCGTGCGTGATTGGAAAGCCGAAGAGAAAGATGAACGACCTTTCCCAATAGCATGTGGGAAGGCTGAACGTGGAAACGGGCAGGCCCATTTCCCTGGCAGCCGCCGAGAACACCCGATTCGCTTCGAAGATCGCCTCGCCCGTCCTCGGAATAATCGGCGAGAACCAGACGTGCCCGTTTGTGGGCGTCGGGTTCGTCTCCGACCGCGCGCCGATCGAAAACATCGCCAGGCTGGGAATGCCGAACTGCGGCTTGTGCACCTGCTCCCGCTGCTCCGGCGTCAGCGGCAGTTTGTACGATTCGCCGTCCATGAATTTGGCGCCGGGAATCGCGGAGAATTTCTCTTTCGCGAATTCCCAGTTCGCCGCGTTGGCTTTCGCCGGCCCGTAGAAACTCAGCGTGCAGCTCCAGTAGCTGGTGCCTTTCCGTTCGGCGTATTGCTGCAATTCCGGAGAAGAAACGGCGTCCGGCTTGGCTAGAATGGCCGTCAACTCCGGATCGGGCGGCGGGCCACCGCCCGCCAACAGACCTCGGGCGAGCAGCGGGCTGCCGAGAAACGGCATGCCGCTCGTGACCCGCGTGTTCTCCAGATTGGTCATGATCTCGACGAGGGGACTCAGATCGTCGTGGCGGGGCGCCATCACGGTCCCGGAAAGATACGAATCCGGCTCCGGCATCAGCCAGAATCCCATCTTCGTCACCACGCCGAAGTTCGACTGGGAGAAGATTCCGTCGATCCACGGGCCGAAGCCGCTCTTGTACTGCTGCCACGTTTTCGCGCCGGGCATCGCGCCCATTCCCGTGCGCATCACCTCACCGTTCGCCAGTACCACTTCCATCCCGCAATGCGCGTCGAAGTGGTTGCGGAATTGCGGCATCAAATACCCGCCTCCGCGATCCAGCGAATTCCCGGTTGGGCTGCCCCATCCGGGATCAGGCACGTCAATCCAGAGCTTCAGGCCCTTCTCTTGAATGTATCGATAGAGATCGAAATAGCTGACTCCCGGTTCGACGAGCGCGTAGGCGTTCTTTTCGTCGACTTCCAGAATGCGGTTCATGCGTTTGAGATCGAGCACCACGCTGCCTGAATAGGTAGGCGCCGATCCGCCGTAACCGAGATTCTTGCCTGTCGAAACCGTGTAAATGGGGATCTTGTAGGCGTTCGCGATCTTGACGACTTTTTGCACCTGCTCGACGCTATCCGGAGCGACTGCGGCGGACGCGACAAGCTCGTCCTCTTCCCCCCAGAACGGCGAATACGCGTCGCGATAGAGGGCTACGTCCTCATCGCTGGTGAAGACCCACTCTTTGCCAACCGCGTCTTCAAATTGCCGTATTGCCTCGGCGAAATCGCCGGAGCTTACGCCAGGCGGAACTTTCATGTCTGCTCCGATGAAGGGCTGTCCTACGTTCGGTTGACGGGCGCGATGACCCACGAAATCAGCGGTTCCGAATCGCGATGCGCGGGATTTACCATCGGCGTAACGATCGTTGCTTTCGATGCCTGCGGCCGCTCGACCGGGCAACGAGCCACAAGCCTTGCGATTCGCGCGCTCCAATCCTGCCCGCTGCTGCTCAGATCGGCTGCCTCGCGCAACATCCCGTCGGGGCCTGAGAGCGCATGCTCGATCGATCCGCCCGATCCGTTGGTATGGTCCGCGCGGAACACCACGCGCATCCTCTGATCCCACGCCAATCGCTCAAGGCAGAAGATCGCGCCGTGAGCGGTCAGCCCTGCGATCGCCGCCGGACTCTGTTTCCAGCGGGCGTACAAATCGTTGAACCACAAATCCGTGATGTCGCCCTTGATCGCGTGGACCGGCAGCCCGAGCCTCTTGGCCTCGCTGCCGAACGCGCGGCTGGCCGCGAACCGCTCGTCGAAAATTACCTTGTACAGCGGCACCGGCGTAGGCCCGCCCGCCGCCGCAAACGGCTCGGACGCCATGGCGGCGCGCGCCGAAATCGGCAGCGCCAACGCGGCAACACCTATCTGAAGAAATTCTCGTCGGCTTCTCATTAGGATCATGTCCTCCTATCGAGGGAGCTATGGCGTGGGGAAGTTGTCACGCAAGGATTGTGGTGTCAAGCAGAATTTGGTTTTTGTCCGGCGGTGCGCCTTCCCCAATTTGCCGACCGGCCGTTCGTCGGCCCCGAATCCGCGTTATAGTGTCTGCCGCCGCGAGGCGCGCACAACTCTCGATGCTTCCCGGGCATCGGACAGGCAGCATATGGTACGAGCCGCTTCACTCTTTGTAGCCGCGTTCCTGGCCTACGCGAGTGCTTTCGCGCAGGCGAATTCCCCGGCGGGCAATCCCGCACCCTCCGCAGTCCGCTCGGCCGACACGCTTCCGCGGGACAAGCACGAGGGAATGACCGTGTCCGCGGACTCGTACACGGAAGCCGCTCGGGCAAAGGCCAAATTCGGGAAAGCGAATCCGCTGGCAGTCGGCATTCTGCCGGTCGAAGTTTTTCTGCACAACGAAACAGCCCAGCCGATTCATATCGACCTGAGCACGATTCAACTCGAGGTGCATTTCCCGAGCGGCCGCCATCAGGACGTCGACTGGCTCACGATCGGGGATGTGGCCAGCGCCATCGCGCACCCCAACGGGCCACCCGCACCGAAAACGCCGCGTTTCCCCATCGGCGTTCCCACTGGCGCCGACAAAAAGGCAGACAAGCTGGCGGAAATTCTGCGGCCGTTCGTCCTCGACGGCGATATTGTGCCGCCCATGGCGACGATCCACGGATTCCTGTTTTTTGATCTCGGCCAGGATATGTCGCTCGCAGACGGCGCGAGCCTTTACCTGCCCGACGTGACGAATCTCCCGTCGAAAAAGCCTCTCATGTTCTTCGAGGTGCTACTGGATAAGCGAGGGTAACGCGCCTCGGCGCGTCAGCCAGCCGAGCCCTATGCAATTTGCCTCCCGCTCTCCCCGCGCGTATCATGGTGTTCTGATGCGTACCCTCCCGCGCAAGCTCTGGTTTTGCCTTCTGGCCATCATCCTGGTTGTGGGCGTTTGGCCCGTCCGCGCAACGGACGACGCCACGATCTTTCCTCTGAGCGACGTGAAGCCCGGTATGAAGGGCGTTGCGTACACGATCTTCGAGGGCGATCAGGTCGAGAAGATGGATCTCGAAGTCATCGGCGTTCTGCATAACGCCGTTGGACCGAAGCTGGACGTGATTCTGGTTCGCCTCCTCGGCGACAAAGTGCAGCAAACCGGCGTTGTCGCCGGGATGAGCGGCAGCCCCGTCTATATCGACGGCAAGCTGGTCGGTGCGCTTGCACTCAAGCTGGGCACTTTTACGCGAGAGGCCATCGGTGGCGTTACGCCGATCGCTGATATGCTCGAGGTCGAACAGTCCTCTGCATCGCCCGCTCAAACAGTAGCCGGAATGCCTGCGCGCGTCGATCTCCCGCAAGAATTTGCGCGGCCCGTGGCGGCGGGCGGCGGCCAGTTCCTGGTCCCCATCGATACGCCTCTCATCGCCGCAGGCCTTTACCCGGACACGCTTGCCCGCTTCGGCAAGGACTTCACCTCGTGGGGCATGACCGTAATGGCGGGTGGCACGGCTGCGCCGTCTCCGGAGGACTCGCAACTCAAGCCCGGCGACATGGTCGGAATCGACCTCGTCCGCGGCGATCTTTCGATCAGCTCGGGCTGCACGGTCACGACCGTCATTGGAAACCGCATTCTGGCTTGCGGGCATCCGCTCTTTGGATTTGGCGCGGTCTCGATGCCGCTTTCGCGCGCGCACGTCCTGATGACTCTCGCGTCCGCCGCCTCCTCGACGAAAGTGATGACGACGGGCGCCACAATCGGAACCTTGACGCAGGACCGGCAGACGGCCGTGATGGGAACGCTAGGCCCAGGGCCCGCGATGATTCCTCTCGACGTGACTCTCGATACTCCGTCCGAGCAGAAAAAATACCATTTCGAAGTGATCGAGAGCGCTCAGTTGACGCCCACACTCGTCGCTGCGGCCGCGTACAACGGCATCATCGGCAGCCCGGCTTATAGCGAGGGATCAACGCTGCAACTAGAGGGCGACATCGAGCTCAAGGGGCACACTCCGGTGCGCCTCGACGATCTTTTTGCGCCCGCCGACCAGACGACGCCGGCCGCGTTCTACGCAGCCACGGAAGTCCAGGCCGCATTCGGGCGGATTTATTCGAATCCCTACGAGCTTCCGAAAATCGAGCGAGTCGAGCTACACGTCAAGCCGCTCGCCGAGCGGCGTTGGGCGTCGATTGACAGCGCGTGGGTGGAGCGAAGCGTCGTGCGCCCGGGAGACACGCTATCCGTAAAGGTCCTGCTGCGGCCTTATCGCGGCGCGCCCTTCATCAAGGAAATTCCGGTCACGATCCCGGCGCAGACAGCGCAGGGCACGCTTGAGCTGGTCATCAGCGATGCGGAATTCTTGAATCGCAACGTGCAGTCCCTCGCGGCCAGCTCGCAGGGGCAGCTTCCCGGCCTCGAAGATCTGATTGAATTGATCAATCGCGAGCGCCACAACGACCGGTTGTACGCCACGCTTCTTCAGTCCACACCGACGGTTCTGGTCGAGAACAAGGAGATGCCCAACATCCCCATCTCGGCGATCAACGTGCTCAACCAGCGCCAGAATCCCGGAAACGCTCGGCTCCTGTGGCAGTCCACTGCCGGCGAATGGTCCGTGGACATGCATCAGGTGATTGCGGGCCAGCACTTCCTGACGATCACGGTGAAGTGAAGCCCGGCGCCAAAGGAGATTCCCGGAGATGACGCGGCGAACGTATCTGGTGTGCCTCGTTGCAATCGCAGCCCTGTACATTCCCGCCGCGCGCGCCGAACATACGCGTTATTGGCGTCAGAGCGATTTCTCCGATTTCGACAAGGGCACCGCAAAGGGAGTAGCGATCCGCAGCGACGGCAAGCTGGGCGTCGCCCCTAAATTCGATTCGTTCTCCGATCCGGACCTCGCCTACGCCTGGGCATTGCGCCTCGATTCGCACGGGCGCCTGTATGCCGCCGGCGGCTCTGATGCGAAAGTCGTTCGCTTCGACGATGCCGGCAAGGCCACCACCGTGTTCGAATCCACCGAGCTTGCGGCCCAGGCAATTGCGTTCGACTCCAAGGACAATCTCTACGTCGGCACATCGCCGGACGGCAAGGTCTATCAAGTCACGCCCGATGGCAAGAAGAGCGTCTTCTTCGAGCCGAAGACGAAATACATCTGGGCGCTCGCGGTCGATCCGCATGGCGATCTATTCGTCGCCACGGGCGACACGGGTGAAGTTTTCATCGTGCCGCCGGACGGCAAGGGCAAGCTTTTCTATCAAAGCCGGGAGCGCCATGCGCGATCGCTGACGTTTGACTCCAAGGGCAATCTGCTGATCGGCACGGAGCCGGACGGCCTAGTGTTGCGCATCGAAATTGCGCGGAAGACTGCGCAGAGCGCACCGGAGGCCGGCGCGTCGTTCGTTCTATATGAAACCAACAAAGCTGAAGTGACTTCGATCGTCGCCGATGCGCAGGGCAACATCTACGCCGCGTCCATCGGCGGAAAGACGCGCCAGACGGGCGCTCCGCCCATGCTTTTACCGAACGCCGCGCCGCAGCCATCGATTTCGGTTATCACGTCGCAGGGCGGGGCTGCTGTGCAGGCGCAACCTGCGGCGCCGCAGCCTCCGGTTTCTTACTTCTTCCCCGCCGTGTCCACCGCAGGCGGCGCGGAAGTCGTGAAGATCGAGCCGGACGGCTCGCCGGAAACGCTCTGGACTTCGCGCGACGATCTCGTTTTCGCGTTGGGATTCTCGCCGTCCGGAAAGCTCTTGCTCGGCACGGGCGACATGGGATCTCTCGTTCAACTCGACGGAAACGGCGTCTATTCAACCGTCGCGACCACGGCATCCGCGCAGGTAACCAGCCTAGTGGCAGGTTCCAGCGGCACCGTCTTCGTTGCAACCGCGAACCCTGGCAAGATTTTCAAGCTCGGTCCCGGCTACGATCCGAGTGGAACTTTCGAGTCCAATGCATACGACGCGAAGATTTTTTCGCACTGGGGCCGGCTGACATGGTGGGGCGACAACGGCGCGATGCAGGGCAAGGTCGAGTTCTACGTCCGCTCCGGCAACACGTCGAGTCCCGAGGACAATTGGAGCCCCTGGGCGGGTCCGTATAGGAATCCGGCGGGCGAGACGATCGAATGTCCTCCGGCGCGCTTCTTGCAATGGAAGGCCGTGTTTCTCTCGGCCGATCAGGGTACTGCGCCCAGCATTTCGTGGGTCAGCATTGCCTACCTGCCGAAAAACGTCGCGCCGGTCATTGACGACATCGCAATCCAGGATCCGGGAATTCGCGTCGTGGGTTATCCGTCACAGCCCGCCGGCGCCGGCAACGCCAATCCCGTGCCGCTCCGTAATCCGCGCGGTCCCGCTGGCAGCCCCTCGGCGCAAATGATGAACCCGGAAGCCGCTATGGGCGGAGCAAGAATCGAGGTTCCTCCGCAGGGAATTGAGGACAAGGGTTATCAGAGCGTGCTCTGGAGCGCCCACGACGACAACGACGACGATCTCTTATTCACGATTTATTTTCGCGGAGAGGGCGAGCAGAACTGGCGCGTGCTGAAGGACAAGCTCACGCAACGGTTTTATTCCTGGGATACGCAATCGATGCCGGACGGCGCTTACTACCTGAAGATCGTCGCGTCGGATTCGCCCTCGAATCCCATCGGCCAGTCTCTCTGGGCCGAGCGAGTGAGCGATCGCTGGGAAGTCGCGAACACGCCGCCGCAAATCGCAAATCTCCGCGCAGGCTCGGGCGTCCTCAACACCAAGGCTTCTTTTGACGCCACGAGCGCCTCCGGCCCGATCGCGCAAGCGCAATACAGCATCGATGCGGGCGATTGGCAAATCATATTCCCCACCGGCCTGCTCTCCGACGCGCCAAAGGAAAGCTACTTCATGGAGCTACCCGGGCTTCCCGTCGGCGAACACACCCTCGCCGTTCAGGTCACAGACCGTTTCAACAACACGACCACGGCGAAGATCACGTTCACGGTTTCTCCGCACAATCAGTAGCGCCCCGCGCCGCCGGCTCTCCTCAGCGGTGGGATCGGAACCATAATTCCGCGCCCGGACCAACCAGCTAATTCGACCAGTTCCGCGGCGGGACCATCGACTCGAACCGCTCGACCGTCGCGCCGATGCCTTGAGCGCCCTGCAGATCGGCGCGCTCCTCCACGTGCACCACTCGCGAGATGCACCGCACCTGCTCGGGGCTGCGCCCGGTCAGTTCGCGCGGTAGCGTGAAGTACATCTCGAGCGTCTCGCCCGCGGACAATTTCTCGTTCGATGTGAAGTAGAGCCCCCGTTCCGAAAGGTTGACCGCCTCTCCTTGCAACGTTGCGAGATGATCGGTGCCGGACCTTCCTTGAAGCTGCTGCTCGGCGGCAAGCTCTTCTGCCTTCGCGCCGTGCCCGTTTGCAACGATTCGGAAACGGAGCGGCACCACGCATTCCTTCCGAGGCGAGTTGCGGCGTTCGTTGTTTGCCATGATCTCCTCCTATCGAGAAACCACTGTGTTTTTGCGGGGTACTTCCGGAAGGGTTTTTCGACAATCGCACCCGGCGCGCGGCCAGTCAAGATTTTTAATGTGTGGGCGACGCGAAGCGTACAGCGCATTCGCACACCGTCAGAAGGTGAACACCGCGATGTTTCATTGTGGACGCCCGCGTGGCCCGCGATGAGTCATCGCGGGTCACGCAAAGGTCCCAATTTTCGCGAGTTTCTGTCACGTGATGGCGCGCAGGCCCGGCTACAGGTTCTCCGGCCGCCAATCGGCGGGTGGAAAATCAATCCGCCAAAAGTCGGGCGCTGGGGCGTCAAATTCGATCGGCACGTGAAATCCTTCGGGCATCTCCCGTGGCGGGCGGACCACTTTGCAACCAACGCGCTCCTTCGTGCCGTTGTGCTCCAAAACCAGGCGTGTCTCGAGCGGAAGGCTTTGTTTCATCACCACGACCGCGCCGTGCGGGTTCACGCTCAGCGTGGCCACATCGAACGTCTCCGCCTGACCCTGCAGCGCCACGTGAATGCTGGCACGGATGCGTAGCAGCACGCGCTGGCTGCGGCGTCGTTCGTCTTTTGCGACGGCGTGTTTGGCCACGATAGGTTGCACCGCGGTTTTGCCGGAAAGCGCTGCCGGAATTTGCGTACTCGGGCTGTTCTTTGACTGTACCGAAGATGGCTTCGCAGGTGGAACTTTTAAAGTTTGAATCTTCAAAGGTCTACCCCCCAGAAATTCAGATCGGCCGCGTGGAGTTCCACTCCCAGGTCCCAGCCGTCCGGACGTCGCGTTCCCTTCCAGACCACCACGCCATTCGCCATCTGGCGCGTCGAAAGGTTCATTAATTTGACCCGCTGCTGCACCTCGATTTCGCTGGGGCTCACCAACAGGCATCCGTAGTTGTTCACAACGCGCGTGAATCCCGATTCGAAGCGCAGCGGCCCCGATTTCCCGTTCCACTCGATTGTGACCGGAACGCGGGAGTTCATTCGCGGCCCGCGCCGCTTGCTTCGCATCCGTATATCTCTTGGCAGGTCTATCCCAAACGGCATCCTGATTGAATCTCCGTGGAGTCGAGGCGAAACGCGGGACTCGTCTTTCCCCGCATTTTTGGATTCGCAAACTGAATCCACCACGATGCTAGGCAGCCCGGCTCGGGGGGTCAATAGTACGGTTAGACAGGCAAGTCCGGGCTGTACCATCGAACAAGCGAAAATGCGGAAATGGGAATTAGTACCGCAGTACCGACGGGTCTTCAGTCCGCGGAAGCAGGCCCGGGAGTCAAACTGGGCTTCGCAATTCCTGCGATCCTGCCGAATCGCCGCTCCATCCAGCTCTGGAACGTGTCCATGTAGGTGTAAAACACCGGCGTGAGATACAGCGTCACGAGTTGCGAGAAGATCAGGCCGCCGCAAACCGCGAGGCCGAGCGGCCGGCGTGAGTCCGCTCCGGAGCCTGTGCCCACGGCGATCGGCAGCGTGCCCATCAGCGCGGCCATTGTGGTCATCATGATCGGCCTGAATCGGACGAGGCAGCCCTGGTACACCGCCTCGGCGGCCGTCGTGTGGCTTTCGCGCTCGCGCGCGATGGCAAAATCCACCATCATGATGGCGTTCTTCTTTACGATTCCGATCAGCATGATCACGCCCACGAAGGCGTACAGATCGAGGCCGATCCCCGCGATTTGTAGCGTCAGCAACGCGCCGAATGCAGCCGAGGGAAGTCCGGACAAAATCGTAAGCGGATGGATGAAGCTTTCGTACAAAATCCCCAGCACGATATAGATCACCAGAATCGCGATCAGCAGCAAAATTCCCAGCCCGCTCAGAGAAGACTCGAACGCCTGCGCGTTGCCCTGGAATTGATACGTGATTGATTGCGGAAGGGATCGCGCCAGACCGTTCACTTCGTTTACTGCCTCGCCGATCGCCTGGCCGGGCTTGAGGTTGAATGAAACCGTCACGGCCGGAAGCTGCCCGAGGTGGTTCACGCTGAGCGGACCGAGGCTCGTGCTCAGGCTCGCCACGGCGTTCAAAGGCACCAGATTCCCCGTCGTCGAGCGGACATACAGCAGCGAAAGCGCGCTTGGATCGCGCTGGTACTGATCCTCGAGTTCCATCACAACCCAGTATTCGTCATTCGGAGCGTAGATCGTGGAAACTTGCCGCTGCCCGTAGGCCGTGTACAGCGCGTCCTCGACCTGCGCTGCGGTGATGCCGAGGGCTGAAGCCTTATCACGGTCGATATTGACATTGACCTGCGGATTCTTGATCTGCAAGTCGCTGGTTACGTCCTGAAGCGCGGGCAGCCTTTCCATCTTCTGTTCGAAGTCCGTGGCCACGCGATACATATCCTCGGTATCCGGACTCTGCAGAGTTACCTGGTAGGGGCTGTTCGTCACTTGTCCGCCGATCTGAATCGGCGGCGGATTCCGCAGGAACACGGCAAGGCCGGGAATGCCGTTGAGCTTGGCGCGGAGTTCCTGAAGCACTTCATTGATGTCGGGGTGATGTTTGAATAAGGGCGTTGCGGCGCGCAGCACACTGCCCAGCACCGGCACGCTTCCGTATTCGCGGTCGAGCCGCAACATCGTCTGACTCGGCACCTCCGGCCGCTCGGACGGGGGCAACAGATGCATGAAAACAAAGCCGGAGTTGCTGCTGCCGCCTACCGTGCCAAGACTTGAAAAGAAGCCCTTGCGATTCGGATCAGCCATCAGAATCTTATTGAGTTCTTCCTGATGTTCCTTCATTGCATCGAAGGAAATCCCCTGCGCCGCCAGCGTGTATCCGTTGAGGCTGGACGAATCAACCTCCGGCAGAAAGCCCTTGGGAATCGTATAGAACTGCCAGGCGGTCACCAGAAGAATCGCCGTCGCGAACCCCATCACGATGAGTCGGTGGCGCAGCGCCCACTGCAGGCTGACGTCATACCTTCTCAGTAGCCGCTCGAAAAATCTCTCAAGGGACATGTACACGCGGCTGTGTTTCTGGTCGTGCTGCGCCCGGATGAAACGGCTGCACAGCATCGGCGTGAGCGTCAGCGAGACAAAGCCGGAAACCAGAACCGCCATCATGATCACGACCGAAAACTCGTGCAGAAGCCTTCCGATGATCCCGCCCATAAAGAGAACCGGAATGAACACGGCCGCAAGCGACAGCGTCATCGACACGATCGTGAATCCAATCTCCTTCGATCCCTTCAGCGCTGCGTCCCACACTCCCTCGCCCATCTCCATGTGACGCACGATGTTTTCCAGCATCACGATGGCATCGTCCACCACGAATCCGACCGAGAGCGTCAGCGCCATCAGCGACAAATTGTCCAGCGTGTAGTTCAGGAGGTACATCACCGCAAATGTCCCGAAGATCGACATCGGCAGGGCGATGCTTGGAATCACGGTGGCCGAAAGATTCCGCAGGAACAGGAAAATCACCAGCACAACCAGGCAGATCGCCAGAAGAAGCGTGAACTTCACGTCGTTCACCGACTCAGTGATCAGCGCGGATCGGTCGTAGATCTCCGTCATCGTGACCGATGGAGGCAGGATCGCCTGGAACTGCGGCAAAATCTTCTTCACGCCTTGAACCACTTCCACCGTGTTCGTGCCGGGCTGGCGTTGAACCGCGAGAATGACCGCGTGCTCGTCGTTGTAATAGTTCGAAATCTTGTCGCTTTGCACGCTGTCGAGTACGGTTCCCAGTTCGTCGAGGCGCACGGGCGAACCGTTCCGATAAGCCACGATCAGCGGCCGGTACAGAGACGCTCGCATGAGCTGGCCGTTCGCCTGCACCGCAAACGCCTGATGCGCGCCGTAGAGCGTGCCCGTCGGCAAGTTGACGTTCGCGTTCTGCACCGCCGACGTTACTTCGTCGATTCCAATCTGGCGCGCGGCCAGCGACCGCGGGTCGAGCTGAATTCGCACCGCATACTTTTGCGCGCCGAACACCTGCACCTGCGCCACGCCCTTCACCATCGAAATGCGCTGGCCGAGCAGCGTCTCGGCGTATTGGTCCACCGTGTAGAGCGGCAGCGTGCTCGAGCTCAATGCGAGGAAATAGACGGGCTGATCGGCTGGGTTCACTTTCTGGAAAGTCGGCGGGCTCGGCATGTTCGGCGGAAGCTGGCCTGCGACGCGCGCAATCGCGGCCTGCACATCCTGCGCGGCGCCGTCGATATTGCGGCTCAGATCGAATTGCAGCGTGATGCTCGTGCTGCCGAGCAGGCTCTGCGAGGTCATCGAATCGATGCCGGCAATCGTCGAGAACTGCTTCTCGAGCACTGTGGCCACGGCCGCGGCCATCGTGTCGGGATTCGCGCCGGGCAGATTCGCCGAAACCTGAATGGTCGGGAAATCGACGTTCGGAAGATCGCTCACCGCAAGCGAGCGGTACCCCAGCGCGCCGAAAAGCAGAATCGCCGTCATGACCAGCGTGGTCATGATCGGGCGTCGGATGAATGGTTCGGAGATATGCATTGAGGTTCTAGCTTCCCGTGCTGCCGCTTACGGCTTCGACCTTCATGCCCGGTATCAGCCGAAGCTGGCCGTCGGTCACCACCGTTTCGCCCGGCTGAATTCCGCTCGAAATTACGGAGTCCCCTCCGATCGAGCGCGCCACTTTCACGGGCCGCTGTTCGACGGTCGAGTCTGATTTCACCACGTAGATGAAATCTCCGCGCGTCCCGGTTTGCACGGCCTGCGAAGGCACCACCGTCGCGTTTTCATCCTGCGCCAGCCGCAGCAGGATCGTCGAAAACTGGCCGGGCCACAGCCGATGATCCGAGTTCTCGAATCGCGCCTTGAGCTTGATCGTTCCCGTCGTGTTGTCCACCGTGTTGTCGACGAACGTCAGCACGCCCGTCTCGGCCTTGGTGTCGCCGTACGGCGTTGCTTCCACCGGCAGTTGTCCGTGCCCCATGAACTGCTCGACCGGGCCGAAATACTGCTCCGGAATCGAGAAATCCACGAAAATAGGCGTGATCTGGTTGATCACGATCAACACCGGCACGTCGTTTTGTTTGACGATATTTCCTGGATATACCTGCAGCGCCCCGGTCCGCCCATCGATCGGCGCGTAGATCTTGCAGTAATCCAACTGAAGTTGCGCCGCATCCACCGCAGCCTGATCGGCACGCACCGCCGCTCGCTGCGCGTCGGCATTCGCCTGCATCTCGTCGAACTGCTCTTTGGGCGCGACTCCGGCCTTGTATAGCTCGCCGTACCGGGCCGCCTGCGTGCCGTTGAGCTCCGCCTGCGCCTTGTCGCGCGCGAGCATCCCCTGCGCCTGCGCGAGCGCCGCCTCGAACGGCCGCGCATCCAGCGTGAATAGCAGGTCGCCCTTCTTCACGTACTGCCCTTCCTTGATATGCACCTCTTCGAGGACCGCGTTCACCTGCGCCTTGATCGATACAGACGTATACGCATCGGCCGACCCGATTGCCGTCAGGTCGATCGGCACAGTCTTCTGCTCCGCCTTGGCAACCACCACGCGCGTTGCAAAGAGCGGCGCCGTCTGCACTGTTTTGGTGGCGCATCCCCCGGCTACAATGGCCGCGCCAAGCACACCCAGCAGGATTCGGAGTGAAAAATTATTGCGAGTCATCAATGGTCATGTCCCTGTGTTTCAGTGCCCGTTCAAACGCCTTAAGCGGCGAAGCATGCGCCGCGTCGATGCCTCTGCATCGCGGACCACGCAAGGCTCGCTTATTATGATACCGCGTTCTTTATCCCCGCTTGGATTCGAACGAATGTTGCCTTGTGGCGCTGCTCACGCCCAGTAATCCACCAACTATTTAGACGCACCCGGTTACCGCGAAGTTTCGAGCAAGTGCTGGCTTTTCAACCCAGCGCAGCTTCGTCCACGAACCACAGGACTCGCCCGGCCGGCCGAATCCTCCCGGCCGGATATTGGCTGGGTCGCGACTCCGGCTCGGCGCGCAAAGCAGAGAGAATCTCGCGCTTGTCCGCGCCCGCCGCCAGGAAAAGCGTGTTCCGGCCCTCGTTCAGGACCACCGGCGTCAGCGTCAGCCGCTGGGGAGGTCTGACCGGAGCTTCGATCGCCATCACCCACCGCTCCTTCTCCTCCAGCGCCGGAGCCCCCGGAAACAATGACGCCGTGTGGCCCTCGATTCCCAGGCCGAGGAGCTGTATGTCAAATGCTGGAGCACCCGGGCCAAAGAATTCTCGCAGCTTCGATTCGTACGCCTCAGCAGCCGCTTCGGGCGTCGCAAAATCGTCCGGCCCCGGCATCGCGTGACAGTTTCCCTCGGGAATCGGCACGTGCGCGATCAGGGCTTCCCTCGTCATCCGATAGTTGCTGAGCAGGTCCATCCGCGGAACGTACCGCTCGTCACCCCAAAAAAGATGCACGCGGTCCCACGGGGTTCGGGCGTTCCGGTGGTCGCTCTCAGCCCAAAGCTGATAGAGTTTCGCCGGTGTGCGCCCGCCTGAGAGTGCGATCGCGAAGCGCCCTCGCTGCTTCACCGCATCGTCCATTGCGCACAGCACTTCGTCCAGCGCCGCACGGCTCAGCGCATCAATATCAGCGAAGGCTCGCATTTCCATCTTCATGGCTTCATGTCGACGTTAACCGCGACGGTTGCGAGAAAATAGCCCCTTGATCTTACTCGACAGGCCCGAAGACTTCCCGCCATTCGTCTGAGGATCATGGGAAATCGGAGGTTTCACGCGATCCGACTGAGGATCGTAAAACACCAACCCATTCTTCATCGCAAGACTCTCAACAAACTTGCCAACTTCATCAGCTTTTGACCACGCGCAACACATGATGACGTGCATTCCCGAACGGTCCATCGCGACGGACCACGGGCAGACATTCAGATCGTCTATTTCGTCGTCGGGTACCGCATCGATTTCCGGCCAGCGCCCGGTAAGTTCTCGATAGAAGGCATCAACGGCCGGACTTTGTCCGGCTGGCGTCAATTTCCCTTCACACAACCTTCCATACGTCTTGGGATCGGCTCCAAGGCTAGTGTCCCACACTCCATAATCACAGCTCATCCGGTGCGCTACCCTATATAGGCGCTTCTACTTCGTCGTCTGCACCGCGTGCCCGCCAAACTCCTGCCGCATCAACGCCAGCAGCTTATTGGCAAACGGTTCCGTATCCTGCGAACGGAATCTTGCATCGAGCGCTCCGGTCAGCGTCGGCAGCGGAACTCCAAGCTCGATGCCTTCGATCGCCGTCCATCGACCCTCGCCCGAGTCCGTCACGTACGCCCCAATCCCGTCGAGCGCTGGATTCTTCGACAGCCCATCCACGGTCAAATCGAGCAGCCACGAACGCACCACGCTCCCGTGTTGCCAGATCTTCGTGATTTGCAGCAGGTCGAGCCCAAACTCCTTCTTGTGCCGGAAAAGATCGAGCCCTTCCGCATACGCCTGCATCATTCCGTACTCGATTCCGTTGTGGACCATCTTCACGAAATGTCCCGCGCCGGCAGGGCCGACTCGCCCCCAACCCTTGTCCGGCCCCGGCGCCAGCGTTTGAAAAATCGGCGCGAGCCGCTTCACCACGTCCGCGTCGCCGCCGATCATCAGGCTGTATCCTTCCGTGAGCCCCCAAATGCCGCCGCTGGTCCCGGAATCGACGAAGTTCAGCTTTTTCGGCGCGAGAGCCGCCGCGCGCCGCATCGAGTCCCGGTAATACGAATTCCCGCCATCGATGATCGTGTCTCCCGGCGAAAGATGCGGGGTCAGCAAATCGATCGTCTGGTCGACGGGCGCGCCCGCGGGAACCATCAGCCAGATCGCGCGCGGTGCCTTGAGCTGCCCGATCAGCTTCTCGATCGAGTCCGCTCCGCCGGCGCCCTTCTCGACCACGCGCGCCACCGCGCCCGCATCGCGGTCCAGTCCCACCACGCGATGCCCGCCACGCACCAGCCGCTCGACCATGAAGCCGCCCATCTTCCCCAGTCCGATCATTCCCAGTTCCATCGCCATTGCCTCCTCAAAATCGTCACTGCGCCTTTGTAGCAGCCGATCCGTCATTATCGGACCGCGCACTCATTGTCTTGGCTGTCATTCCGAGTCCCGATCGCTTCATGATCGGGGCGAGGAATCTCTCCTACTTTCCGTCCGCCACCACTCCCAGCCGCTCCAGTTCGCCGCGAAGCTGCGCCGCATCCGTGAACTGAACCGCGTGCATGCCAATCTCCCGCGCGCATTCGAGATTCAATCCGCGGTCGTCGATCATCACGCACTCTTCCGGATCGCGCTGCGATATCTTCAGCGCCAGGCTATAGATTTCACGCTCCGGCTTGCGCACCCCTAGATAGCACGAGCTGAAAAACGCCTTGAAGTACTCCCGCAGGCGAAATTCCCTGATCCGGTATTCGTTGATTTCGAGCGACTCGTTGTTGAGCGACGCCATGCTGTAGCGCCGCGATTCGGCCAGCTTCCCAAGAAATTCAAGCGAGTTCGGAAACGGTTGCGACTGGTCGAACATGAACTTCTTGAAATCATCCTGCGTGAACGCCCTCTCGCGGTAAAAAACCACGCGGCGCATATATTCATCGAGCCCCGCCTCGCCGCACTCGAACGCATTGAGCATCAGCTCGTGACGGTCCTCGAACTCGGCCCAGTCGAGCTGGAATTTCTCGACTGCCTTCCGCCGCGACCCGCGGTCCCACCCGTTCGTGAGGATCACGCCGCCGTTGTCCCAGAAAAGCGTATTGATTTCCGCCATGCTCCCTTTCATTGCGCGGGCACTGCCTTGTCCCAAGCAGAATCGGGAGAGGCCCGCGCCGTCCTGTGACCCCGGGAAAAACCGCGCCCCATTATCCCCGATACCCCTCCCGCGCATAAGCGGAATTCTCTGCCCCAGTCGCCCCTCACAGCGATCCCTGGCCGAGACCGTTTTCGTAGGGGCGCAGCACGCTGCGCCCGGCGCACATTCTTGGCGCTGCGCTGCCTATGCAACTCGGCCATCCTCAAGCGGTTCTTCCGTAGGGGCATGGCACTTGTCGTGAGCGCAGCCGAACCACGCCATGCCCGGCGCAGTTCCTTGGCAACGCGCTGCCCATCGAGCAACCGCCCGCGCCGCTGCCGCATTCTTGTCATCCCGAACCCGGCCGCACTCCGGCCGGTGTGAGGGATCTGCTGTTCCCGCATGCTTTATCGGCGCTATGCTGCTCATCCGGCAGACAGCGCCGTTCGAGATGGTTTTCGCTTTATGAAAACGCCCCGCGAAGAGACTCCGCTGACGATCTTCACCATCGGCCATTCCACGCGCCCGGCCGATCAGTTCATCGACCTCCTCAAAGCAAACGGCGTCGAGCAGCTCATCGACATCCGCACCATCCCCAAATCCCGCCACAATCCGCAATTCAATTCCGACGCGCTCGCCGCATCGCTGCGCGCGGCGCAAATCCGGTACGTTCATCTCAAGGAACTCGGCGGCTTGCGCCACGCGAAGCGCGACTCGATCAACCTCGGCTGGCGCAACGCCAGCTTTCGCGGTTTCGCCGACTACATGCAAACGCCAGAATTCGCGCAAGCCGTGGGCCGCGCCATCGAACTCGGCAAAACGCATCCCACTGCCCTGATGTGCGCGGAAGCGGTCCCGTGGCGCTGCCATCGCTCGCTCGTCGCCGACGCACTTCTGGTGCGCGGCATTCGTGTACTCGAAATCGTCGGCACCGCCGCGCCGAAGGAACATACGCTCACGCCCTTCGCCCGCGTCCGTGGCACCCACATTGCTTATCCGGTCGATCAGGGATCATTGCTCAATGGCGGGAACGAAGGCTAATAAAACAAGCCACCACGATACGGTCGCACTACGAACTCCGTATGGGCATTTGGAATGGCTTAGTGCGGCGGCGGTGCGGCGGCTCCGCTCGCCCGCGGCGGCTTTTTCATTACAAACGCCAATGGAATCAGGCACGCAACCAGCAGCGCCAGCACCGCTACCACATCCTTGAACGCGAGCGCGGAAGCCTGCTGTTGCATCAGCATCGCCACACGTCCGTAGGCTTGATGCGTTGCCTGCGCGGCGCTCACTCCTTGGCTGCGAAGTGTGGCTGCCATTCCCTCGACCATTTGGCGAAACATCGGATTGCCGTTCTGCATGCGGGCCGCCATGTAGTTTTGCCGTCTTTGCGTGCTGCGAACCACCATCGTGCTGACCAGAGCGATTCCGACGCTGCCTCCAATGTTGCGGACGAAATTCATCATGCTCGAAACTTGGTTGTATTTCTCGCGCGGCACTCCGTCGTAACACAGCACATTCGAGGGAATGAAAATGAATGCCAGGCCGGCCACCTGGTAGGTGCGCAGCATCGCTGCCGTCCCGAAGTCGATGTCCAGACTCAAATGGGTCGCCATGTGGTATAGCCCCAGCGACGTTGCGGCGTATCCGAACGCCAATAAGAATCGCGGATCCATCTTTCCGCTGAGGACGCCGGACAATGGCATCGTAACCATCATCAAGAATCCCCCTAGCGCCATGCACTCGCCGGCTTGCGCCGCCGTGTATCCGAGCAGATTCTGCAGAAATTCCGGAAGCAGCACGGTCGTGCCGTACAACACCGACCCGAGCATCACCATCGAAAACATCGCCGTCGCGAAATTGCGCTTTTTCAAAAGCTTCAGTTCCACGATCGGATGGGAATGGCGCCATTCCCATATGGCCCAGACAACTAAGATAACGAACGCCGCAATGGAGCCCGATGTGATCCAGTGCGAACCGAACCAGTCGAGCTCCTGTCCCTTGTCCATCACCATCTGCAGACAGCCAACCCCCAGGGCCACAAGTCCCAGGCCCACGTAGTCGATTCCGCCCTTGATGGCTTTTATGCGCTCCTCTTTAAGGTATGGCGGGTCCTCGACGAATTGGTAGGTGAGATAGAGCGATATGATGCTGATCGGCACGTTGATATAGAAAATCCACCGCCAGCTGTAGTTGTCGGTAATCCAGCCGCCGATTGTGGGGCCGATCGCCGGGGCCAGCACGACCGCCATTGCGTAAATCGAAAACGCCATGCCGCGCTGCTGCGGCGTAAACGTATCCGCCAAGATCGACTGCTCGCTCGGCTGCAATCCGCCGCCGCCCATCCCTTGCAGCACTCGGAAAAATACGAGCATCCCCAACGTCGGCGCGAAGCCGCAGAGAAAACTGCTTCCGGCAAAAAGCGCCACGCACGACATGTAAAATCGCTTTCGCCCGATTCGCGTCGCAAGCCACGCGCTGGTCGGCAGCACGATGCCGTTTGAAACCAGGTAGCTGGTAAGCACCCACGTCGACTCGTTCGTGCTCGCGCCAAAACTTCCCGCGATGTGTGGCAGCGCGATGTTGGCGATGGAAGTGTCCAGCACCTCCATAAACGTCGCCAGCGTGACGATAAACGCGATCAGCCACGGGTTGTGCCGCGGCCGCCACGCCGCGTGGTCGATTACCGCCGCGGCAGCAGCCATGCGCCCCTCTTGTATTTGCCGGACATCCGAAATAATATACGTGCATGTATGTATCTTGTAAAGGCTGGCTCGATGCGCGCGTTCCCCGCTGAAAAGTCAGCGCGGTCGAAGGTCGTTCCGAATAGCTCGCGGCAACACGCCCGCACCGAGGCGACCCGCCGCAAGCTCCTCGCCGCCGCGGAAAAGGTCTTCGCGCGCGACGGGTTCGAAGCTGCGCGCCTCGAAGATATCGCCTCGGCCGCCGGCTACACGCGCGGCGCCTTCTACGCCAATTTCAAGAGTAAGGAAGACATTTTCTTCGCGCTACTCGAACACTGGGTCGGCCGGCGCGTCGCTGAAATCAACGCACTGCTCGAGCAGCAGGCCACTCCGGAAACGCGATTGCAGGCGCTGCGCGAGCACTATGCGCAACTCGCGCAAGACCGCCGCCTCGCGCTCCTTTCGCTCGAATTCAAACTATTCGCAATTCGCCATCCGGAAGCTCACGCGCGTTTGCGCACGCGGCAGCGGCGCATCCGCGCCGGCGCCGGAGATATCGTGCGCCGCATCGCGGAGACGCTGGGGCGCAGCCTCCCGATTTCCAGTACTGCCGCCGCCACCGGCCTTGGCGCGCTTTCGACTGCTCTGCTGCTCGAACATCTCGTCGATCCGGCCACGATCTCGGATCAGGAGATCCGCCATCTCCTCGGCGTTTTCTACGACGCCGTCCTCGGCACCAAGCCTGCGCGGTAAAATTCGCGCATCCGCGGTTCTCGTGCGAATTCCGGTTTTATGGCAGAGTAGACGGCGATGGCTGCCTCTTCCGGAAATTCCCGATTCGTCGCGCCCGTCGCGTTCACGTATCCCGCTTTTCGGCTCTACCAGATCGCGCGATTCTGCATCGTCCTCGCGACCGAAATGCAGTCCGTCGCGGTCGGCTGGCAAGTGTACGAAATCACGAAGCGCCCGCTCGATCTTGGCCTCGTGGGCCTCGCGCAATTCCTTCCCGGAATTCTTCTGTTCCTCGTTTCCGGTCACGCCGCGGACCGCTACGACCGCCGCGCCGTCCTCACGATCGGCTACGCGAATTTTGCGGTTTGTTCGGGCTTGCTGCTGAGCATCACGCTGTGGGGAAATCGCTCGGTGACTCTCATCTACGTCGTGATGGCGCTGGTCGGTGTGGTGCGGTCATTCCAGTCGCCGGCAAGCCGCGCGATCCTGCCGCTGCTTGTGCCGGAAGAGCATTTTCACGGAGCGTTCGCGTGGGGCGCGTCGATCTTTCAAACGGCCACGATCCTCGGCCCCGCGGCCGGCGGACTGATCTACGCGATCTTCGATCGCGTGCTCGACCATCGCGGGGCCGCCGCGGTGTACGCGATGGCGACGGCCGCCGCGGCGGGCGCGGCGATCGCGATGATGCGCGTGAAGCTGCGCGGCAGGCCGCGTCCGCGCGAGCCGTTCAGCTGGAAAACGGTTCTCGCCGGATTCCGCTACGTCTGGCGCGAGAAGCTCGTGCTCGGCTCGATCTCGCTCGATCTTTTCGCGGTGCTGCTCGGCGGCGCGGTGGCGCTGCTGCCGGTGTACGCGCGGGAGATTCTGAAGACCGGGCCGTGGGGGCTCGGCCTGCTGCGATGCGCGCCGGGAATCGGCGCGGGCGCGATGGCGCTGCTGCTCGCGTACCGACCGCTGGGAAAACGCGTCGGCGCGAAAATGCTGTGGTGCGTGGCCGGATTCGGAGTGTTCACGATTCTGTTCGGTGTGTCGCACAACCTTGTGCTGTCAATGATCGCGCTGGTGATGGTCGGCGCGACGGACATGGTCAGCGTGGTCGTCCGCGGAATTCTGATTCAGCTCGCGACGCCGGACGAAATGCGCGGCCGCGTGAACGCCGTGGACATGATTTTCATCGGCGCATCGAACGAAGTCGGCCAATTCGAATCCGGCGCGACGGCGTGGTTGGTCGGGACCGTGCCCGCCGTCGTCCTCGGAGGAATCGGGACGCTCATCGTGACCGCGCTTTGGGCGTGGATGTTTCCCGAGCTGCGGAACGCCGACGAACTGACCTCCGTCGAAGGCCAGGTCACGGTTCCCACGCCCGGAAAATAATCGCGCGCAAAAATTTATCGCTAGACTGCGGCTTTTTTCTCGGGAGGCGGAGCGACCGCGCCTGTGTAAGTGTGCGCTCTCCTCCAACCCTGCACCGTGGTGCCGCCGCTGATTCGTCCCTGCGTCATCGGCCAGAAGAAAACGTACGGGTGAGCCGGTTCGAGCGCGCTCACTTCGTCGAGGCGCTTGCGAAGCTCGGCGGGAATTTCGAATTCGATGGCGCTGAGATTGTCCTCGAGCTGCGCGACTTTCGTGGCGCCGAGAATCGTGGACGTGATGCCGGGCTGCGTGGCAACCCAGTTCAGCGCGATCTGCGCCGGCGTCTTGTTGATCTGCTTGGCGATTTCGAGAAACGCATCGACGATGCGCCAGTTGCGCTCCGTAAATCGATTGAAAATTTGATTCGGGCCCGCGAGACGGCCTTCACCCTTTCCGGTGTTTCCTTCGCGCTTGTACTTGCCGCTCAGGAATCCGCCGGCGAGCGGACCCCACGGGCAGATGCCGATGCCGAGTTCCTGCGCGGCGGGGACGTGCTCGCGCTCGATGGTGCGTTCGAGCAGCGAGTATTCGAGCTGCAGCGTGGCGATGCGCTCCTTGCCCTCTTTTTCGGCGAGGGTTTGCGCGCGCGCCACGTACCACGCAGGCGTGTCCGACAGGCCGTAGTAGCGGATCTTCCCTTCCTTGACGAGATCGGTGAGCGTCGAGACGACTTCCTCGACCGGCGTCACGATATCCCACGCGTGCAGGTAGTAGAGATCGACGTAATCCATCTTCAGTCGGCGCAGCGAGCCTTCGAGCGCGCGGTAGATATTCTTGCGTCCATTGCCGCCGGCGTTGGGATTGCCGGGCTGCGCGTTGAACGTGAATTTCGTGGCGATCACGGTGCGATCGCGCAGGTTGCCGCCAGCGACAAATTTTCCGACAAGCTCTTCGCTGTGTCCGTTGGTGTAGGCGTCGGCGGTGTCGATGAAATTGCCGCCCGCTTCGATGTAGCGGTCGAACATCTGCTTGGAAACGGTTTCGTCGGCACCCCATCCCCACTCGGTGCCGAAGGTCATCGCGCCGAAGCAGAGCGGGCTGACGCGCAAGCCGGTACGTCCCAGAGTCGTGTAGTCGGTCAATTTCATATGATTCCTCCTGAGGAATGATCGGATGCGGATGCGGTGGTGCGGGAATCGGGAATCGAGAATGAAGAAATGTTCGTTCTGGAGTGACGAGTAGCGTGCGCCCCGATCCTTTGTTTTGTGAGAGTTACGCGGCATTCTACTCGGCGCGGAGTGTCGAGTAGCGCAAAAGATGCACATCGCAAAAATTGACACCTGTTCAGCGCCCCAATCGTTTGTTTTCTTCGCCTTACGGGCAAAACTACCTGGTTTTGCTTGACACCCAATTTGGCGGATTTGAGGGGCGTTCGTTCTAGTATTTTTTCTTTGGGACCTTGGCGCCTCTCTTGCGCGCCTCGGAAAGTCCGATAGCGATGGCTTGCTTCCGGCTGGTGACTTTGCCTCCCTTGCCGGCTTTGCCCGACAGAAGTTTCCCAGCCTTCTCGAGGTGCAAGGCGCGCTCCACGCTCTTGCCCGCGGCTTTCCCGTATTTCGGCATAGCGGTTCTCCTGTTCGTGAAGCCGTCCGTGGCCGGGACGCGATTCGCGGCCGCGCTCGACCGGCACACTGCGGCACGCAGAGGTGTCCCTCGGCTCCCGATGGTCGCTCGGGACGCCGATCCTAATCGGATCGTCGCCGTAGCTCCACATGCTTTTCACGCGACCATCTTAGTACACGCGAGCGGGAGTGCAAGCCCTGGCTCCCGTGGACAAGGCTAAGTGAAACGCTTGCTCGGACCGTTATGTCTTCAGTTCTTCGCGGCAGGCTGATCGGGAGCGATTGCCAAAATTTTGAGCCGATTTTGGGCCAGACGATAGGATGAGTCGGGAACTTCCATAGCTCTCGCTGGCTTCGTGACCCGGGAGTAGTCCGCCTTCGCAGTTTCACTCTCTCCATATTGCTCAGCAATGCGACCGAAGGCGTACCAATAGTTCGAATCGGGCTCATCGAGATTTAGGCGATCCATTGCCTGAATCAGAATTTCGCGAGCTTCTTTCGTTCTGCCCATCTCTGCATAGATGCAGCCCAAGGTATGCAAAACACCGGGACTGTTCTGGCTCAGTTCAACCGCTTTCGTCGCGTTGGCAAGATCATCCGGTACGATTTTGCCTGTGAACAAAGCGTTCCACGCAACCTGATTCAGGTCGAAAGCCTCCGCTTTTCCGGAATTTACAATCTTGAGACCCAAGGCGCGCGCCAAAATATAGTCTTCCCGAACGATCGCCGAGTCGACCAGGGCCCGCTCAGCATCGATATCATCCGGAATGCGCTTAAGGCGGTCTTCTGCAAGGGCATCGGCATCCTGAAAGCGGCCCAGGCCGCGGAACGCGAATCCCTGATCAAAGAATTCACGCCTCGACTCCGGATATTGTTTTGCAATGTCAGCCGCAAGGACCAGAATCTTTTCGAAATCGTCGAGAAACCGATACCCGGTAATCAGCGCAAGCGAAATATTCAGCTTGTCGGCGCCGCTGGCCGCGGAATTACGGGCGGCTTCGAGGATCGAGACGCCCCGCGCCGCCGTTGGTTTCGTTTGAACGAGTATTGCCGCGGCGGCGACCTTCATCAAAGAGGCGTCCGCGTCTCTTCCCTTGGTCCAAGTCCGCGCGAACGCGTAGCCATCGAGCGGATCATCACCTCCCGCAAGGTGCTGGACGTCCCGCACCCAATCCAGCAGAACGCGAGCGCCCTTCAGATCGTTGGCGTCAATTCGATCCAGTATTTCGAGGCCTATCGAATTGGGATTTTCAGAAGTGTCAAGAATCTTGTATCGCCCGCCTTCCTTTACGACATACATGACAAAATTTTGCCTGCCGGGAATTTGCAACGTAACTCTGTACCCGGAGGCGTCGTCTCCCTCGGCCTTTCCCGAGATCGATTGCATCGCTACATCGAGCATCGCATCGGCAGGATATCCACTGCTGCGCGAGAGCTGCCACCAGTACTGGCGACGTTGCCTCGTCTCCCGGTCGAGAGTCTCTTGATCGGTCTCGTCGTGAACGATTCGGGCGTTCTTGCTGAACGAGCCAAGGAGCTTTTCTGAAGCAGGGGCCGGGTCGTTGAGTGCCAAGAAAGTCTGCATCGCGAGCCCGACCGGATCGTCGCTGTAGTGCAAATCGTCGTGCGGACGAGCTTTGCGCAGGATGGAAGCGAGGGCGATTGTGTTGGAGGCGTTGTCGCCTGAAGCGCCGGCTTCCATGAGGTCAGCGGCAAGGGGATACATGCGGCGGCGCATTAGCATTTCGCCGGCAGCCTGCAGTTCCTTCTTGCGATTGTCTTCAGTGCTGGTTCGCTTGATGGCTTCGGAAATCCCGGCTGGCGAACCGTTCATTGCCGCCTCCGAGGCGACGATTACAGCTATCGGCTGGGGATTGAGGCTTTCCGCATATTTCCGCGCCTCCGAAAACTGACCGGCATAAAAAAGCGTATATGCCAAGTTGGCCTTCACGCCAATGGTGTCCAGTTGCTCCGGAGTGAGGCTCTGATATATCGCTATCGATTCATTGAGCTTCGCGCCTGGACCATAACGCTCTCCCCAGGTGTTGTATTCAAGGAAAATGGCGAAATCCCCTGCGGTGTTATGGTCGTCAGGGTCGAGTTTCCTAGCGGCCCGAAAGGCAGCCTCCGCACCTGCATAATCGCTTCCGGGGGTCAGCTTGCGTCCGACGAGATCGCATTCGAGGATTGCCGCGAGAGTCCTTTGCGCCAACGCTGAATCCGGTTGGAGGTTCACGGCACGGGTTGCTTCGTCGCGGGCTGCTTGCCCCATTCCGGCGGCGAGAAACGCTTGCGCGAGCTGCAAATGATGAACGGCTTCATTCGGATGAAACGCAATCAGGTCGCGGTAAGCCTGAAACGACTCGCGAATTTTCCCCTCGTTCAGCAGGGCCTGAGCAACCGGTTCGAAGTAGATGAAAATCGGCGGCCCTTCACGCAACTGGACGATCTTGTCGCGCATCTGGTGGGCTTCGGAAACCGAGAGTACGCGCTTCACGGTATCGAACCGTATCACGGCTTGTACGACGCCATCCTTGCCCGCCGAGAAGTTCTCCGCCAGCGTAGCAGGGCCGAGAGAGAAAGATTCGTTGGCGGGAAGGGGTTTCGGTCGAAAGCCCGGTGGAGGAATTATCTTGTACTGCCACTCGGTTACAAACGCCAACGGTAGTTGATAGTCGGCCGTACGGACCTTTTGGGGTTTCCCATCCGTCCCTTGCGCGCTCTTGTCGTCCTCCTTTTCGCGCTGCTCCAGCTCATCCGGGAGGCGAGCAAATAGAGTGTCAAAGCGGATCGCAACGACGGCACTATCGAGATCCGTGAAACCGCGCTTCGCAACGTCGGACTCCAGCACGAGCGTGAATTGCTTGGAGATGTCGTCTGGATCGGGTGCCTCAATGTGGTCGAGCTTCTCCGCTAAGTACTGAGCCTTGACGTAGTCGGTAAGGTTCTTGCGAGTGTCTTTGTCGGCAGGGTCGGCGTAGTCGTCACGATAGGCCGACTCGAGGCTCCCGTGAGGCTCGGAGGTTTCCACGACACGCGCGGGACCATTTTCGGAAAGATGGAACTCTCGCTTTTCAACTAGAAGGTTATCTTCAGACGAGGTTGCGGGCGTGTGCGTCAAGGCGCTGCTCTCGGGGCGAGCAACAAGCGCCAAGCGTCCCTGATCATCCGCCGGAAGCTCTCCGAGACGGGCATGCTCGTCAGTAGCATCGATCCACAGGTCTGGGCTGCCCGGCGCGAAAACGATTGCGTGATCGAACAAGCCCATGCCTGGCAAATCGGGATCAACATCCTGACGCTCTCCCACATTCAGGAGAGAAATGTAAGACGGGATGCCCGCGGCCCGCAGCATGGCCACCAACAGAGTGGACTTGTCCTTGCAGTCGCCGTACTTCCTTTTTAGCGTCTCGGCGGGCGGACGGGGAGTGATGGCTGCGTCGCCGAATTCGACGCCTGTATAGCGGACTTCCCGGTCGACGTATTGCAGGAGCGCAGTTACTTTTTCTTCTCGGGATTTCTTGCCAGCCGCCAGGCGGCCAGCCAGCGAGCCAACATCGCCGAGAGCAATTTGCTCGTTTACAATTTTCCCGTACCTTTCGGCAACCTGCTGCCACGAGTTGGCTGTCGAAAAGACGATGTTGGGAAACGCGGGGATGTTGCTTGGCAAGTTGGCGTCCGCCTCGTCGAGCGGCTCGGTAGGGCCATAGTCAAAGACAAGTTTGACTCTGCCGTTTTCGTCGGTGCGGGTCGGTTTCAATTGCGGCAAGAGCTGAAGCTGATATCGGAGCGGGAGCGTGGCTGGAGCATCGAGCACGAGCTGCGCATTCTGGAGCCGCACTCGGATTCGTCCGAAGTAGAAGCGTGTAACGGTCCCGGCGTCAAAGAGTGCTTTACTTTCAGACCAAGTATCTTCTTCCTCGACAAGCGACCCGGGCGAAATGGCCGGAAGCGGGCCTCGCACCACACGACCGTCGCTGTAGACGTCGTGCCCCTCGCCCCCGAGTGAGGCATCTGTGAGCGTTTTGGGATCCAGCACATGAACGACGTTATCGGCTGTAATTACACGCGCACGAACCGCAGGGCGATCTTCATGCCAAGGCTCCCAGTCGAGCGAAACATCGTCCCAGCCCTCGATCCCATTTTGCGTCAGCACTTTGTAGAGGAGGTATCGGGTGTGAACGGCGCGTCCTTCGACGTCATAGACATAGGTATCCTCTTCGTCGACAACTATGACGTCCGAACCCAACGGAGAAGTTATGTCTGAAGCAGCTTTGTATAGAGCAGCCGCATCGTCGGAAAATCGAGCGATGTGCCACGCGTGGGTACCATCCGCTGTCGAACAAGAAGCGACCGCCGAAAACAATACCACCAGCCCGAGAAACTTGGACACCCACGCCATTTACTGACCCCATACTGGAAATGACAGTAGAAGCTATCGTGGATTTCATGAATCCGCAAGAGAGACACGCCGGCCCTTCGGGACCCGAAGACTGCAACGAGAGCGAAAGAGTTCACTGGCCGCTCAGAGGGAGAAGTGTGCTTCACAACTACGTACGCAAGAATGGCTTTCCGGAGTATTGCGCACGCGTTCGGAGAGAATCGAACATGGCCAAGAGTCCACAGCGGCGAAAAGAGCCGGCAGGATGCCGGCGCTACGAAGGCAAAAGCAATTAAGGATTCTGCTGCGGGCCCTGGTTCGCCGGCACGAGGCGCATGGACGATCTAAACCGCTTGTATTCGGAATAGTGAACCGTCATGCGGATATGCACGCTGCTCGCCTGGAAGCGCAGAACGTCGTCGGCGTGCGTGTAGGTTGGAAACCAAAAGTGGCCTTCGATATTTTCGCGGTAGGTTTCAAAACGAGGAAATACGTTTTCGCTGTTGCGCTTTCGGATGTCCGGCACGGCTTTCCCAAAGGTCTTGACGATTTCCAGGTCCTTATCATCGACCCAGATGCGCCCTTGAAAGTAGCGCTGATTCTTCTCAATCGTTTTCGGAGCTACGTCGAACACATAGGCGCTTATTTCGTCCACCTTTTCGCGGCCGACATAGGAGATGTCGTACTTGGGTAACTCTTCGGTGGTGAGCGCGAAGGGCTGAATTTTCATGAGATCGTCGAAATCCTGCTCGGAGAGCGTTATGCGTTCGAGTGTCGGAGGAGGGGCGTTCGTGACTACCTCGTAGCGCTTCCCCGCGGGCGTAAAGGTGACGTCGCTCGTCATGCGATATTCACCGTCCGGGTCTCCGGCGGAATCGATCGTCTGGATGAGGAAGGTCTGGACGTAGGTGAAGTTCTCGCGTTCGGTTTTGAACTCGGCTTCGCGCTCCGCGAATTGCTGAATAATCTGGTCCGCCGGGATCGATGGCGGATCCTTCGAGATGCCGGAGGAATGGTGATCGGCGGGCGGAGCCTTCCGCGGGGGCGCTGCTTCCGGCTGCTGCGCTTCCGGCGGCGTGACGGGCTCGTATTGCGGAGTCGCGCCGGGCATCGGCCCGGCTTCCTGTCCAGCGAGCGGGAGAGAAAAAAGCGCGCCTGCGAATAGGACGCAAGCGATCGGCAGGGCCCGCGCTCTGCATTTCGTTAAATCCTTGGAGATATCGCGTCGCAATTTCGTGGGCTTCTTCCCGCCATTTGGTGCCATCAATCAGTATAGGAGCTTACCGGCGGAGCAGGGGTTGCTTTTCCACACTGGAATTTGAAAGCACCGATTGATTGCAGCGAGCCCCGGCTCTGGAATTCGCGCCAAAATCCATTTGCAAGAACACGTTTCTGGAATATTGTGTGCGCGATTGGGGGATGTCGCACGCGGCCAACGAATCCACGATAGGAGAGACATCATGAACTTCGAATGGGCCAGGAGACGAACGGGAGGGATTGCAGCGGTGGCGGTGCTGAGCATCGTCGCGGGTGCCACGGCCGGAAGCGCGTTGGGCCAGAGCAAGAGCGCGGACTCGGCGGCCGCGCGCATGCAAAAGATCGAGGATCGCCAGGCGATCGAGCAACTGCTGATGGGCGACTATCCGAGGGCGCTCGACGCCAGCGATTGGAAGGCATATTCGGCGCTCTTCACGAAAGACGGCACGCTCATCATGAACGGCGGAGCCACGAAGAAAACGGGTCCCGCGGCGATCCAGGAATTTTTCAGCACGGCGCGATTCGGAGCGCCGGCGTCGGCAACTCCGTCACCGTGCCCGCTGCCCGCCGGGGTGCACAGATTCATGCACGTGGTGACGAACCTGTCGCTCCAGATCGATGGAGACACGGCCACGGATCAGGCTTACTGGGAGACGATCGGTATCGCGGACTGCAAGTCCGTCGTCGAGGGCGCGGGGCACTACGAGGATGTGCTGAAGCGCGAGGATGGTCGCTGGAGATTCTTCAAGCGCGAGATTTTCGATGACCTTCCGCCACGGACGACGCCTGCGGCCGCGGCGCCATCGACGCCAAAGCCGTAGCTCGCGGCGCGGCGAGCCGCGCCCTCACGAAGGGTCTGCTCGTGCCGGGCAGTTTGGCGCGAATTCCCCGCGAGCACGAGTTTCCGTGCAAAAACCTGCCAAAATCGGCCATTGAAGGCCCGTTAAGGCCGCTTAAGGGAGCAAAGTCCCTGCTCCCGTTGCTGCACCTAGTGTCTTGTGTCGCGGGGCCAGCGCCGATTTAGATTCTGGAGTATTCTCCCCCGCACGGAGAAACAAATCGGCCCGCGCGTGAAGGCGGGCACGACGAAATCCTGAGCCCATCGAGATGCCTGAAATCAAGATCAACGGGTACGTCACCTACTACGAGGACGACGATTTCACCGATCCGTGGCGGCCGCGGCAGACGATCGTGATCCAGCACGGGTTCGGGCGCAACTCGCAATTCTGGCGGCGCTGGGTGCCGATGTTGGCGGGCGACTATCGCGTGATCCGGCGCGATCTGCGCGGCCACGGCGGATCGGGCGATCCGGGCGAAAGCTACCCGTGGTCGTTTGAGGGCCTTGTACGCGACCTCGGCGCATTCTGCGACACTCTGGAGCTTGACAACATCCACCTGCTCGGCGAATCGACGGGCGGAATGCTGGCCGTCGGATTTGCGGCGACTCATCCGGCGCGGCTGCGGTCCGTGACGCTGTGCGCCACGCCGAAAACGATTGGCCCGGCGGCGCAAAAGCTTTTCTCGTTCGGGCGCGCGTCGTGGCAGAGCGCGCTCGAGGAAATGGGCTCGGAGGGCTGGGCGCGCGAGTTGCTGTCGCGTCCCGGGACATTTCCGAGCACCGACCCGGCGCAAATCGAGTGGGCGATCCGGCAATTCGGCAGGGCGTCCGCGCGTTCCCTGGCCGGATACAGCACCGTAATCTCGACAACGAACATCACGCCGCTACTGCCCGAGGTGCGCGTGCCGGTGCTGATGCTCGCGCCGACCCGCAGCGCAGCAACGTCGATCGAGGAGCAAGAGAGTATTGCCGCGGCGCTGCTGCAATCCGAACTGGTGCTAATCGACGGCGCGGGACACGAAATCTACATCGACCGCGCGGAAGAGTGCGTCGCGGCGATGCGCGGATTCCTTGCGGGATTGCGTTAACGCCGAGCGGTGCGCGATTTTTTTCTGGCGGATTTGCGCTGGCTCAACGTGAGCTGAGTTTTCTTGGGCAGCTTCGCGAAGATTAATTCGTGGGCGCGCGTGAGTAGCGTCTTGAGTTCGGCGCGCGGCAGGGCGCTTTCGGTTTCGAGCGCGACCCACTGGGCGCGGGCGAGGTACGGCGCGGGAATAATTCCGGGGCGCTCGATCAGATTCGCGAACTCCTCGTCCGTGGACTTAAACGACAGCCAGGTGTCGTCCGGCTCAAGCGACGCGACCGCGAACATTTTCCCGCCGACCTTGAACACGAGAGCGTCTTCCCACTGAAGGGTTTCCGTCACGTGCGCGAGAGCGAGGCAGTGTTCGCGGAGCCAGTCGATGTCCATGCGCGAAGATTACTGCGGCGGCGGCCGGGAGTCCATCCGGCTGGACGAACGACAAACCGGGCCGCCGCTGAGATTTTCACGATGGATGCAAGGGCGTTGCGATCAGATCAGCTCAACTTGAACTCCACTTTCACGTTGAGCCGAATGGCGGTGGGCTCGCCATCGAGGATCGTTGGTTCGTACTTCCGCTCGGACACGGCTTTCAGTGCCGAGGACATGAGCAACGCGGGGCCGCTGACTGCGTGAACTTCGACGACGTTGCCGTGCTCGTCTATGATGGCGTCGAGGATGACTGTGCCTTCGATATGGGCCGCTTTTGCGATGGGGGAGTACACCGGGTTTGGAGCGTACAGCAACCGCGGTTCTTTCATGCCGGTGCTGATGCGAATCGGGCCCTTGGGTCTTGCGGCAACTGCCGGTGCAGGAGGCGGAGGAGCGCCTGCGAGCGAACCGCCGAGAACGTCACCAACGCCGCCGGGGACGCCGCCGGTCATGTCGGAGACGGAGGGAGCCGCACCCGCGTCCGGGGCGGACACCGCGATCTTCCGCGGAATGACCGTGGGCGCGGTGAGCTGCGGCTTGATGACGAACTGCTTGGGCGCAACAGCCTGCGCGTGAACCATCGGCGGCGGAGGAGCGGCGGGCGGAGGCGGCGCGACCAAGAGAGTGCTGTTGGACTTGTAGAGGTCGAGGCCTTCGGTAAAGAGAAGCGGAATCAACAGGAGCACACCGACGACTGCTGCCTGAACGGCGAACGCGAGGCCCGCTTTCGCGGCACGCTTGCCGCGATCGCGCACGTCTTCCTCGATGATCGCGGTGGCGAAGAGTTTCGGGCTGCTGGCGACGGGAGGAGAGAGATCGTAACCGCGCGTGGCCTTGCGGCTGCGACCTAAGTTCGCCTGCTGAAGTGCACCTTCATTTGTAGCCGACATGGTCATCTCCTTTTCCAAAAAACAGCGTAGAGGCCGTGGGGCATCGTAGGAATCTCGAGCAAGAGATCCGTACTGGGCCCACAGCGCCACCGCTTGACTAGGGCGGTGGAAAAACCCTTCTCCACGTGGAAAAGCGAGATGCAGTTACTACACTAAAAAGTCTCCACTAGTTTGCTGCGCGGGGCATAAAACGGCAAACTCAAAATACGAATCGGTGTTATTCAAGAAGGTAATAGTACTGCAGCGTGAATGCGCGATGAACGAAATATTACTCAAAGCATGTGGCTTACGGAGGCTGAGTGAGTCAGCGGCTCGCATCGATGGACACAAAATGGTGCGCGGCGGGTCAGCTTTTCGAGGGCGGGGTGGAGCGGAGCTTCCAGACGATTTGGCGAAAGATGCCGAGCCAGATGACGGCGTCGCGCGCGGGCAGATGCAAGCGGCGGACGAGGCGGCGAATGCGCTGCTCGGAGTCCGCGACGCGGCGCAGGTCGAGAAAGCCGCTCTCGTGGAGAGCGTCGAGCAGCATTGTGGTGATGCGCTCGACTTCGGCTGCCGTCGCGAGGTCGAGTTTTTCCGGCGCGCGCGGGGATTTTGCGTTGCGGATGATTTCGTAGAGGCAGACGGCCACCGCCTGTCCCAAATTCATCGAAATATTTTCTTCGCGCGTGGGAATACGGATCAGCCAGTGGCAGTGGCTGAGATCTTCGTTGGAGAGGCCGAATTTTTCCGAGCCGAAGAGGAGCGCGACGCGGCCCGAGCGAAGTCGCTTGCGGATCAGGCGAACGCCGTCCTCGGGACGCCGCAGGGGATGGTGCAACTGGCGGTGGCGGACGGCAGTGGTTCCCACGACGAGCGCGCAATCGGCGACGGCGTCGGCGACGCTCTTGAACTGCTCAGCATTCGCAAGCACGGCTGTGGCGCCGACGGCGGAGCGCGCCTCGCGAAACGCGGGCTCGTAGGGCTTCACCACGCGCAGATGCCGGAAGCCGAAGTTGCTCATGGCGCGCGCGGACGCGCCGATGTTGAGCGGATTGCGCGTCGAGACCAAAACGACGCGCAGACGGTCGAATTCAGCCGGAGTCAGCAAGGACGCCTATTCTAAAGCAGGGACGCGCTGCCCGGTGCGGAGTATCTGGCGTAGTGGCCGATTTTCGGTAGTCCGACTAACCGTCCAAGTGGGATCGACTGTCGAAGGGAAGGTGGCTTCTTGGGCGTGCCTTCCAGGGATCGAACTGCTCAGCTCGACTCGTTCGGCAACTACGAAGATGAAATGGTCAAAGTGAACGGCAAGTGGCTGTTCAGCAAGCGGAAGATTTACAACGAGCTAGTCGCCGACTGGGTTTACAAAGGCCCGAATCCGGCCTGGTAGGAATGCGGCCTATTCAAGTCTGCAACAAGGCGAACGTCTCTGGACGACGCCTTGAGGGTTACCGGATATCCTTGGTTCCATTACCCACTTGTTTGGTTAACGCGTTAGTTAGGCGCTGAGACCTGTAACGTTGGCTGCGCGGGAATCGTCATATGTGTAGGCCCCGAGTTCTTCGTAGATGGAGCTTCCAATGAACGCTTCCTTGCGATGGGTTGCTGCTCTCGTCTTGATCGCCGGGGCATTTATTCCCCGCCCGACGGCTGGGCAAATAACACCAAACCCGCAACTGGCACCTAACCCTCCCACGCGGTGGCGTCCCGGCGATTCGGAAATCGTGCTGCTGGAGTACGTGGAAGGCGACGTGCGCCTTTCGACAGGCGTCGGCAAGAATAAAAGGGCGTGGGTACAGGCGGAAGCTGGAATCCCCATCGAAGAGGGGGCCGTGCTTGTCACTGGAAATGGGCGCACCGAGGTCGACTTTCAGAATGGATCGGTTCTCTTTCTTGCCGACAACTCCATGCTGAGTTTTGGCGAACTCTCCGATTTCGCCGGGGCGATACGCACGGGACTGATGTTGCTGAGCGGGACGGCGACGATCGACGTGCAGCCCGCTCGAAGTGATGTGTTTCGGATCCAATCGCCCAGCCTCGACGCAGTTACGGTCACTTATCCGGAGAAAACTTATGTTCGCTTCGAGAGCTTTAGGAACGGAGCGAAAGTGACCCCGCAGCAGGACACCGGCGTAAGCACCAACGAGCTTCAGCAGACGCAGGTGCGGGCTGGGCAAACAATGACCTACGAAGACGGTAAATTAGTCGATGACGGCGCAGGGACCTCTCATGCTCCGACCGATTGGGACCAGTGGGTGGGAACTCGAATCGATGCGAGGCGGGATGCGATCGCCGCTGCGCTCAAAGCAACGGGACTTGCCTCTCCGATCCCCTGGTTGGCCTATCTCTCCGAAAACGGGAATTTCTTCCCCTGCCAGCCGTATGGAACGTGCTGGCAGTCCAAGGTGCAAACGCCGGAATCGCAACCGCAGAACGCACAAAATTCTCAGAGCTCGACCGAGAAAACCAGTTTTTCGCCTTGCTCCGAGACGAAAGTGTTGGACCCGGGCACGAAGAAATGGATCGAGCAGTACGAAATCACAACCCAATATTGGGATTGGGCGCTTTGCGGTAGCGGGAGATGGATCTATCAAAACAACAACTACGTTCTGGTCCTGCCCAATAAGAAGCTGAACGACAAGTGGCAGCGCCATTCAACCGTAGCGTGGGTCCGGGTGGGAAACGAGACGGGATTCGTTCCCAAGAACCCGGGGGACAAAAGCGGCCATCCGCCCATCAATCTGAAGTATGGACTCTTTGTGCCTTCGAACAAGCCGGGGCAACCGGGCGAGCGAGTTTCAGTGAATCCGTCGGACAAAGTGAAGCTTCTGGCAAACGCTCCGGAGGAGTTTCGCGAATTTTCGTCGTATTTTCCGCCGGCGCAACTACCCAAGATAAATCCGGATGTGTTACGGAACACTCCGTAGGTCGAGAAAGCCGCCCTCGAACGGCACCGCAGCCCGACACAAAGGCAAGGGGGATTCGCTCCCGAGACTACGTCCCAAACTCAGCGGTTTGCGCGTCGAGACCAAAACGACGCGCGGACGGTCGAATTCAGCCGGAGTCAGCAAGGACGCCTATTCTAAAGCAGGCGCGTATTGTCTGGCGCGGGGATATCTAGTGTAGTGGATCAGTTCCCGGAAATCTGGCTTGTCAGGCGCAATCCGCCGCGTGGCCAGCATGGCTTACACGTCCGCGTTACGCGCCCGCCATCAGAGACTTGAACCTGCCAACAATCTGTTGGGTGCGCCGGCTGAAGACGACGTATTCGCCGGGCGAACGCGCTTGTAATTCCTGGATCCTGGCCTCGGCGCTTTGCAAGTCTCGAACGACTTCAACCCATTCGAAATTGACGACCTCTGTCTTCTTGAGAATGTCGAAGTGGGGTTCCATGGTGGCGCCTCTTTGCAACAAATCGGGCAATCTGAGTGGGGTAAGACTTGATATTCTTCTAAGTCTGCCACCCGCTCATGTGTGCTCCGACTATCGGAAAATCCTTGAACGCGGCTTCAATATCCCGCTGTGAAAGGTAGTCGCTACGCATGAACACGAGAATCACAAAGCATTTAGCCCGCGACTGATTTGGCTAACGACGATCCTTTGGGGCTCTCGGGTGCTTGGCGCACACATGGGATGCGAATTCCTTGTCGCGTTGCTGTTCGTAGTGCATCTTCATCTCGTCAATTGACTGACCAACGAGCGGCCCCAATGGGTTGAACGCCCATGCGCAATCGCTGCAAGCCCAGCCCTGAAAGTTCTGCCTTTCGACCCATACCAGTTTGCGACGCATAGCCCCCATCGCACACTTGACGTTTGGTGCGGTTATGCTTCTTTGAAAGGCGGCGTCGAATCGATCTTCGGCGGCACCGCGACGACAAGAAAATCGCTCTTTTCATTGCCCTGAGCGAAGTTCCGCCCAAGTCGCCGCTTCTTGAACACACATCAAAACCGAAGCGAATAGACGAGGCCCCAACATTAATGGTAGAAAGAGGCAGTTGTCTGTGGGGTATCCAACACTTACAAGAATTGCTTATCTCAATCCGATCTCATCCTCGAACTGTTGAATGACGTCGTAGCACTCACACGCGGATTTTTCGAGTTTCCTGCGGTTCACAATCTTCACTGCGCCTCGCACATATTCTATGATTCCCTTTTTTTGCAGTACCGACGCGGCCAAGCTTACGGTGGATCGATCGGTACCCATCATGGTCGCAATAAAATCGTGGGTGATCGGAAGCGCTCCGGAATCCACCCTGTCCTGAGTCATCAGCAACCACCTCGAGAGACGCTGCTGTATATCGTGCAGCCGATTGCACGCAGCGGTCTGTGCGACTTGCATCCCTTGAAGCCCGGTATGCCTGTTCAATATCATCTGTAACTGCGGGGCCGACCGCAGAATGCGTTCGAGCGCACTCCCCGTCATTCGGAAGCCATCGCCGGCGATTTGGATTATTTCGCGCACTGAACTTCTGCTCAAGCCGACTGCCAATCCCGCCCCAACGTAGCCCTCGTTCCCCACTACACCCACTTCCACGGTTCGACCGTCTTTCGTCACTACAACTTGAGACACCATTCCCCGGTTCGGAAAATAAACGAACTCGATATTTTGCGTCGGCTCATGAAGGCTGAGATGATGCGGCAGGTCGATATGCGTCAAGTCAGGACGCATCAAGTCGTATTCTTTATCGGGCGTTGCCAACAGCACTTTGTTCCTTACTGGTTTTCCGTCGATGTTGGTCCGTTCGCCTGCCTGTACGACTCGAAAGTTTTTACCACTCATATCAATCCTCAAAGGCGCTAAAGTGCGTTGCATTCATTGGGTGAAACTTCATGGGCTGTGAGATTCCATATCAAATCAACCAAAAGTGGGGTCTAACAATCTGTGCGAATTGGGACACCTGTCAAAACCGAGGCGGAGCGAATCCTGCGGCAGATCGATGTGCGCTGGCCGAGGAATCCGGTACTCTCGCCGCGGATTCTCGACGAACTTGGACCAAACCTTTTCCACGCGCAGATGCCGGAAGCCGAAGTTGCTCATGGCGCGCGCGGACGCGCCGATGTTGAGCGGATTGCGCGTCGAGACCAAAACGACGCGGAGACGGTCGAATTCAGCCGGAGTCAGCAAGGACGCCTATTCTAAAGCAGGGACGCGTCGCCCGGCGCGGGGATATCTGGTGCAGTGGGTCGATTTGCAGCAACCTGACTTCACGTTCGCATAGCCAGATGTGACCCTCGCGAGCACGATTTCCGCGAACGAAACGTGCCCTCACTTGCTTGAGCCGGGTCGGCACAGAATTTAGGGGTGGGAGTCGACGCTAATACACGTTTCCACCCGGGCCGGATGGCCAGCGAATCCTTGCGGACCAAAGTTCCGTTGTTTCACGGATTGGATTGCAGCATCCTTGAATTCTTCCGGGCCGCGCACATACGAGGCCTCGCGTACTGTTCCGTCTGCTTCAATCACCACGTGAAGCACGACCGTCCGCTCAACAAGTTTCTGATCCGCAAGAACTGGTTGGACGTCCACTACCTCGTTCGTGAGGTCGTCGGACGGCACCGCGTTGCTATCAGGTCGAATGAGTTCGATCTTTGCTTGGGCAGCCGCGGCGTTCCTGGCGTAATCTTCCGAAGACGACGGATGCGGCATTCCGATATATCGAAAAGCTCCTTCGGCGTAGACGAAAAAAGCCACCGAAGTTTCCTTCGTTTCGCTATAGGCCCACAAGACGTAGACCGGCTCGTGATTTTGGACGAGTCCAGACAGAACTGGTGAAAGCATTGGTGTGGTTGTGAGTTCGTCTACGAGCTTTCGCGCTGGGATTATTCGCTGAGGGCCGGCACAGAGTTCCGTGTGGTTTACTGCCTCAAAATTCGTCAAATCGTCGCCGAGCAAGTCTCTCATCGTCATTTCCGCGGCGGCCGGGAGAGTTCTTGCGGTGGATGCATACGTTAGAGCGAGTCGCGAACCCAAACAATCATTTGCGGCCATCTGCGGATCTCCGCAATTCTGATCGCCAAATTTGGATGTAAACCATTCTCCAGCATGAGGCAAAACGAGGGACTGGAAATATAGAGTGAGTCTCGTTCTGTCGCGTTGATTTTCGAGGTTCAGCATGTCCTTAAACAGGTTCTCGAGACCGCCCGGTGAGTCGGGATAAGACGGGATAGTCGCCACGGCAAGGCCAGCTGCACCTTGTTTCTGGTTAGGTCGACTGAGTGCGGTCTGACGGCCACTACCCTCAGCTTTCGTTCCAGTCAGAGGGGGTGATTGTCCCGCGGAAACAGCGCAAACAAAAAGTACAGCAAGTGCGAGAACTCGAACCAGGAGAAGCATCAGAAGCTCCTACGTCAATCCTAACTCACCTAATGACATTCGTCAGCTTTCAGACTTACTTTCGTGATACGCGCGATGAGCACTCCCGAGTTGCTCTGACGATCCGGGCTGCCACATCTTGATTCACGCTCTAATCGGCAACTGACCCACCGCGACCTCCAGGGATATCTTGACGGGCGTCGGAGGAACGTGAAATCATTCCGGCCTCCACCAGCAGACACGACAGGAGCAATCGACATGGCGACACAACTGGCATCGACATACGCGGATTTGGCGCTTTTTCTGGGCGGCGAGTGGGTGTCCGCCGAGGGACGGAAGACCACGCCGGTGATCAATCCGGCGACGGAAGAAACGATCGGGCAGGTGCCGCACGCGTCAAAGGCCGATCTCGACCGCGCGTTGGCGGCGGCGCAGGAGGGGTTCAAGACGTGGCGCGCGATCTTCGCGGACGAGCGCGGCCGCATCATGAAGCGCGCGGCGGACCTGCTGCGCGAACGCAAGGAAGAGATCGCGCGGATCGCCACGACCGAGTCCGGGAAAGTGATCCACGAGACGCGGATCGAAGTGATCATGTCCGCGAACATTCTGGAGTGGTACGCGGAGGAAGGGCGCCGCGCGTACGGGCGCGTGCTGCCGCAGCGCACGCCGGGAACGCGGCTGGCGGTGGTGAAGGAGCCGGTCGGGCCCGTGGCGGCGTTCGCGCCGTGGAATTTTCCTCTCGGCAATCCCGCGCGCAAGATCGGCGCGGCGCTCGGAGCGGGATGCTCGTGCATCCTGAAGCCGGCCGAAGAAACGCCGGCGTCGGGCCTCGCGGTGGCGAGGTGCCTTGTGGACGCGGGGCTGCCGAAGGGCGTTTTGTCGATCGTGTACGGCGTGCCGTCGGAGATTTCGACGTACCTGCTGGCGTCGCCGGTGATTCGCGCGATTTCGTTTACGGGATCGATCCCGGTGGGCAAGCAGCTGATGCGGCTCGCGGCGGACGGCATGAAGCGCACGACGATGGAGCTGGGCGGCCACGCGCCGGTGCTGGTGTTCGACGACGTGGACGTGGACAAAGTGCTCGATGCGTCGGTGGTCGCGAAGTACCGGAACGCTGGGCAGGTGTGCGTTTCGCCGACGCGGTATTACGTGCACGAGAAAATCTACAACCGGTTCGTCGAGGGATTCGCGGCGCGCGCGAAGGGCTGGCCGGTCGGAAACGGACTGGACGAGAAAAACAAGATGGGACCGCTCGTACACGCGCGGCGGCTGGCGGCGGTCGATGCGTTCATTCAGGATGCGCGGGATTGCGGCGCGCGCGTTCAAGCGGGCGGGGCGCGTCTGAAAAGCCCGGGATATTTTTACGCGCCGACGGTGCTGTCGGACGTGCCGAATAAGGCGCGGATCATGAACGAAGAGCCGTTTGGGCCGGTGGCGATCATCAACCCGTTTTCCGATTTCGAGGCGGTGATCGAGCAGGCGAACCGGCTGCCGTACGGGCTGGCGGCGTTTGGGTTCACAGGCTCGGCGCACACGGCGAAATTGCTGGGCGAGCGGCTCGAGGCGGGAATGGTCGGCGTGAACACGTACGCGATTTCAGTGCCGGAGTCGCCGTTCGGCGGCGTGAAGGAAAGCGGGCACGGGTCGGAAGAGGGCGTCGAGGGACTCGAGGCGTGCCTGGTGACGAAGTTCATCAGCGAGGCGTAGAACCGACGCTATTGGGATTCTGCGCCACAATGGCCGCTGAAGAGAGATTCCTCGACTGCGTCGCGCGTCCATCGCTGCGCGATGGAATAAACCAAGACGCGCGACTCCGCTCGGAATGACACAATAGGCTCGGGGGCCAGTCGAAACGACGGCACCTTGCCGTGGGGATGATTGAAGATGACGGCGGAAGAGAGAGTCGCGGCGCTGGAGAAGCGCGTCAATGAGCTGACGAATCAGCTCGGCATGGTGCAGGACGAGCTCTCCATCCGGAAGCTGCAACACGCCTACGCGTACTTCATCGACAAGTGCCTGTACGACGAGGTGGTGGACCTATTCTCGGAGCGCGGCGAGACGTATTTTCTGGGCGGCGTGTTCAAGGGCAAAGCTGGCGTGCGGCGACTCTACTGCGGACGTCTGCGCGAGAAATTTTCGCCGGGGAAAAATGGGCCCACACACGGCTTGCTGCTCGACCATCTCACGATGCAGGATGTGATTCACGTCGCGCCGGATCGAATGTCCGCCAAGGCGCGTTTTCGCTGCTTCATGCAGGGCGGAAGCCACGAAAGCGTGCCGCAGATCAACGAGCCGTTCTGGGAAGGCGGAGTGTACGAGAACACGTATCTCAGGGAAGACGGCGTCTGGAAGATCGGCGTGCTCGACTACAATGTGTTCTACTACGCGCCGTATGCCCTGGGCTGGGGCCGCGTGAAGCCCGGCTACGCCGTTCCCGCGTTTTCCGTGACTTTTCCGAAGGATCCGCTCGGGCCGGACGAACTTCGGACGAAGCGGACAAGTTTCTGGCCGCAGACGGACGTGGTTCCCTTCCACTACGCGCATCCGGTGACGGGAAAACCTCTGAAGTGAACGCGCACCGGGCCGCACGAGGAAAATCCAATGGCAGGTAAGCTGGCGGGCGAAGCTGCGATCGTTACGGGCGGAGGCCGCGGATTCGGCAAGGCCATCGCGCTGGGACTCGCCGCGGCGGGCGCGGCGGTGACGGTGACTGCGCGGTCGAAGAATCAGATCGACGCGACGGTTAAGGAAATCGAGGCGGCGGGAGGACGCGCGCTGGCCGTTGCGGGCGATGTGACGAATCGCGCCGACGTGGCGCGCGTGGCCGAAGCGGCTGAGAAGAAATTCGGGCCGACGACGGTGCTCGTGAACAACGCCGGTGTGACTGGGCCCTTCGGACCTGTTTGGATTATGGACCCGGACGATTGGTGGGACGCGCAGGAGGTGATCGTCCGCGGCACACTTCTGTTCATGCGCGCGGTGATGCCGGGCATGATGGCGCGGGGCAAGGGGTGCGTCATCAACGTCTCCGCGCTCGGCGGACAATGGTTTGCGCCGAAGCTGACAGCGTACGCGGTAGCCAAGTCGAGCCAGATACGTCTCTCGGAGCACGCGGCCGCCGAAGCGAAAGAGCACGGCGTCAGCGTTTTTTCGATTGAGCCCGGCACGGTGTACACGGACATGACCGAGAGCACGATCACTTCGCCTGATGCACAGCGCTGGGTGCCACAGATGGTCGAGTATCTGAAGAAACTTAAGGAGACGACCGATCCCGCACCGGGATTGGCGCGTTGCGCGGAGATGTGCGTGCAACTGGCGTCGGGCCGCTACGCCGGGCTCTCCGGTCGTTTTTTGCTGCCGGGCGACGACTTCGATAAGATGCTACTCGAGCCGCCGCCAAAGCCAGGTTCATCGTTGATACCGCGCGAGCCCGAACGCACCCGGTAAACTTAGAGCCGGCCAGCAAAGTAAAGAGATTGAGAACAAGTTTTAAAAAGAGCACTTAGCAATGCTCGGAAGAACTATTAGGCACTCTCCCTGCCGCCGCTCTCGAATGCGCATACTGTTTTCTTTCACAATCGTTGGAGTTTGCATGCTGGGAGTGGGCTGTGGACGTGGATATACGACGATTTGGAAAGAAGCAGTTCCATCACCGGATGGGTTATGGCTTGCGAGCGCTGAGACAGTCCAGAACGGCGGATTCGGGTCGGCTGCTATTCAAACTACGGTGTATCTGAAGCAGGCCGGGGGTTCACAACCTCCGACGGAGATTTTAGAGTTTTGGTGTGAGGGACCGGTGCTGCGGCCATATGTCCTAGATAACGTCGCCAACAAGGGTGGGACGATAAATCTTACGATGACGTGGCTAACTCCATCGCATCTCGACATCACGTACGATGGTCACGCACGTCTCGATTTCCAAGCCGTAAAATGCGCCGGCATTGAGATCTCCGTGCGAGACCTTTCAAAAGACAAGGCCAATTCCCCAGGAGATTGACAGCCTCATCGCCGGAGTGATACCACTGCGGTATTGCGGGGGGCGCAATCCCAACGGCGAACGCCTATTCTTCGATTTCCCTCCCATAACTAAGGGGTGAGGTTATGACGACCAAGTTTCCGGACACATTTGACTACAGCGGTTTCAATGCGCCGATGCGCACGGAGTGCGACATCTACGATTTGATCGTCGAGGGTAATCTGCCCAAGGAGATCAATGGCACGTGGTACCGCACGATCCCCGATCCGCAGTACCCGCCGATGCTCGGCCACGACACGTACCTGAGCGGCGACGGAATGATCAGCGCGTTCAAATTCGAGAACGGCCACGTCGATTTCAAGATGAAGTATGTGATGACCGATCGCGTGAAGGCCGAGCGGAAAGCGCGGCGCGGACTTTTCGGGCTCTACCGGAATCCGTACACGGACGATCCCAGCGTGCGCGGCATCAATCGCTGCGTGAACAACACGACGCCGATTTTCCACGGCGGCAAGCTGCTGGCGCTGAAAGAGGACGGCCTCGCGATGGAACTTCATCCGGAAACGCTAGAGACCGTCGGTGTCTTTGACTACCGAGGGAAGCTCAAGAGCCAGACGATGACGGCGCACACGCGTCTGGACGAGGACACGCACGACTTGCACTTTTTCGGCTACGAGGCGAGCGGGCTTGCGACGCGCGACGTCTCCTACTGCGTGGCGAACAAAGAAGGCCAGCTCGTAAAGGAGGAGTGGTTCCAGGTGCCGTACGTCTCACTGATGCACGACTTCGCGGTGAGCAAAGAGCACGTGATCTTCCCCGTCTTTCCTACGACGGCCGATCTCGATCGCATCAAGGCGGGCGGCGTTCACTGGATCTGTGAGCCAAACAAGGACGCGTATGTCGGCATCATGCCGCGCGACGGCCATGTCGAGCAGATGCGCTGGTTCAAACATCCCGCGTGCTCCGCGTTTCATTTCATGAACGCGTACACCGAAGGCAAATTCGTGCATCTCGATTTCGGCATCGGCAAATACGCTCCGTTCCCATTTATTCAGGAAGCGTCGCACATCCATCCGACGGCGGAGGACTTCGCGTACGGCCGCGTGGTGCGCTGGACCTTCGACATGTCGAAGCCGGGAGAGAAGTTCGAGGAATACAAGCTGGCGCCGTCGGGGGATTTCCCGCGCATCGCGAACAAGGACCACATGAAGGACTACTCGATCGGCTACTACGAGCGGTTCGATCCCGAGGCGGGTCCGCCGCTGATCGCCGGGCCGGTCGGCGCGGGTTTCAACACGCTGAGCCGGCTCGAGGTGAAGAGCGGAAAGCTCAAGTCGTGGCATTCGAACCGGCCCGTGACGATTCAGGAGGAAGTTCACATTCCTTCGAAGACACCGGGACACGAGGGTTACCTGGCGCTGGTGGCCGACCTCCACGATACGCAGCTCTCGGACATGCTGGTCTTCGAGGCGGAGCACGTGGACAAGGGCCCGATCGCGACGATTCATCTGCCGTTGCGGCTGCGCAATCAGGTGCACGGGAACTGGGTGACCGCGGCAGAATTGCGGTAGCGTCCCACGAGCGGCGGCGGATCGCCCGACGCAGATTCCGGCGGCCCGCAATCACGCGCGGCAAGGATCCCGATGACGCGAGAATCGGATTTCTATGGCTGGAAACTGCTGGCGATCTTCTGGCTGATCCTGTTCACCAACTTCGCGTTTCCGATCTACGGCGTGAGCGTCGTCAACACGTACATGGCGACAGATCTGCACCTCGACCGCAGCGCGCTGGGGCTCGCGTACGGGCTATTTCAGTGGATGGTGGGGCTGCCAGCGCCGCTTGTAGCGATTTGCGTGAACAGGAAAGGCGTGCGCTTCACGGCAACGATGGGGTGCCTGGTGGTTGCCATGGGCGCGGTGCTGATGGCGCTCGTCGTTCACACAACCTGGCAGGTGTATTTGGTTTTCAGCGTCATCATCGGATTGGGCGCACTCGCCGGAGGAGTACTCGGCGCGCAGTCCTGCATCGGCCAATGGTTTGTGAAGGGCAAAGCTCGTGCGATCACGCTCGTCCACACCGGGACCGGAATCGGCGGGTTCGTCGCCGCGCCGGTGCTCGATCGCGTGATCACGCATTTCGGCGGGAATTGGCGCGCCGGATGGTGGCTGATGGCGGGCTTGAGCGTTTTCGCCGCGATGCTCGCATTCCTGTTCATTAAGGAAAGGCCCTCGGTCCTCGGCCAACTGCCGGACGGAGCGGCGGCGACAGACTCCGCGACACCATCGATTCCCGCTGCCGCGCGAACCTTTCGCGGCGTCCACAAGACGACCGAGGAGTGGACGTTTAAGGACGTCTTCCAGTCTCCCGCCATGTGGATGATCTTGTTTGCGAGTCTGGGAATCAGCGCGGGCTATCCGATGTTTCTGGCGCACGGCGTGTCGCATCTGAAGGATTTGGGCTTCACGCCAGCGCAAGCAGCGTCTTCGATTTCGATCATGCTGCTTTCGTCGCTAGCGGGCCAGTTGGTGGTCGTTGCGTGGGGCGATCGCGTCGAACCACGGCTCATCTGGGCAACGGCGTCGCTGCTCTTCGGCGGAGGGATGATTCTTGCGCTGAACGGTATCGGCGGGCTGTACGCTTATGCAGTTTGCCTGGGAGCCGGTTTCGGAGCGGCGTTCTCGTGCCTGATGACGCTGCCGGGAAATTATTTCGGCGCGAAGGCATACGCGTCGATTTTGGGCGTGATCATCGCGGTCGGCACGACGGCGGGAGCGGCCGGACCCTCTTTGGCTGGGTACATTTTCGACCATTTCGGAAGCTACACGCCGGCGTTCTATGCGGTTTCGGGACTGTGCTTCGCCGCCGCGGTTCTGCTGCTGTTTGCCACGCCGCCCGTGCGTCGATCGAATACCGCAGTCGCGCAAGCGGGTGCGGAAGCGTTCTAAAAAATGGCGAGAGAGCTTGAAAAGCAAGTAGCCATCATTACGGGCGCCGGCCGAGGGATCGGCCGCGCCATCGCGCTGCGATTCGCCGCCGCCGGCGCGGCCGTGACGGTGACCGCCCGCAACAAAGCACAGCTCGACGAAACCGTCGCGGAGATTGAAGCCGCCGGAGGGCAGGCACTGGCTGCCTCGGGAGATGCGACCCATCGCGAGGACGTCGGAAGGATCGTGCGTGCCTCAACGAAGCATTTCGGCCAGACCACGCTGGTCGTCAACAACGCGGGCGTGCCCGGCCCTTTCGGCCCGGTCGGAATCGTCGACCCCGACGAATGGTGGGCGGCGCAGGCCGTGCACATTCGCGCGCCGTTCCTGTTTATCAGCGCGGTGCTGCCGGGGATGGTCGCGCACGGCACGGGCCGCATCATCAATATTTCGTCTCCCCGTTGCCACATGCTCACGCCGAATCTTTCGGCCTACAGCCTCGGCAAGTCGGCGCAAAACCGGCTGGCGGAGCTCGTCGCGAATGAAGTAAAGGACTTTGGTATAAAACTTTTCGCGCTCGATCCCGGCTCGATCATGACGGAGATGGCTGACGTCACCATGGCCTCTCCGGAAGCGCAGCGCTGGGTGCCAGCAATGGTCGAGAGGCTGCACGAACTCAAAGGCAAGCAGGAGACGGACGACGGGATGGAATGGTGCACCGATCGATGCGTGGCGCTCGCTTCGGGCCGGTACGACGCGCTTTCGGGCCGTTACATCGATCGAACGAACGATCCTGACGAGATGCTGCGCCAGATCGTGCCAAGCTAATTTTTTAACACGAGATTTCCAAGGGGGACATTGCAATCATGAGAAAAATCGACATCTTCACGCACATCTGGCCGAAGCGGTTCCACGAATTGCTCTTGAAACAGACCGGGCAGATGAAGGACATGCATCGCCGCAGCGAAGCCGTCCCGATGATGACGAATCTCGACGTACGCTTCAAGGTGATGGATTCGTTCGACGAGTATCAGCAAATACTCTCTCTCGCGTCTCCGCCGCCCGACGCCGTGGGAGCGCGCGAGGCCTGGCGCGAACTCTCTCGCGCCGGCAGTGACGGCATGGCCGAACTCTGCCAGAAGTATCCCGACCGGTTCCCGAGTTTTATTGCGTCGGTTGCGATGCGCGATCCGGAAGGCGCGGTCGAAGAATCGCGGCGCGCGATCAAGGAACTCGGCGCGTGCGGCATTCAAATCTATACGAACGTCAACGGCAAGCCGCTCGACGCACCCGAATTTCGCCCGGTTTTCAAAGCGGTGGCGGAACTTGGCAAGCCGATCTGGATCCACCCGGCGCGCACCGCGAGCTTCCCGGACTATCAGACCGAGAGTGAGTCGCTCTACGAAATCTGGTGGACGTTCGGCTGGCCGTACGAATCGAGCGCCGCGCAGGCGCGGATCGTTTTCTCGAAGATGTTCGACGAGATCCCCAACCTCAAGATCATCATCCATCACGCTGGCGCGATGATACCGTTTTTCGAAGGGCGCGTCGGTCCCGGCTGGGACCAACTCGGCGCGCGGACCTCGTCTCGCGACTACAAACCGCTGCTCAAGGAGCTCAAGCACCGCCCGCTCGATTATTTCAAAATGTTTTACGCGGATACGGCAACGTTCGGATCGAAGTCCGCGCTGGTGTGCGCGCTGGATTTCTACGGAATCGACCACGTGCTGTTCGCGTCGGACGCGCCGTTCGATCCCGAGGGCGGCCCGATGTACATCCGCGAGACACTCCGCGTGATCGACTCGCTCGATATTTCCAAAGCAGACCGCGAAAAGCTCTACTACAAGAACGCCTGCCGCCTCCTAGGCATCAAGTAGAGTGCTCGGGGCTTGGGCCGAAGTCCGGCGCGGGCGCGCGAGTTTGCCTCGCATATTCCTGGTATTCCGGGAGCGGATGTTTGGGTACAATCGGGCACCATGTCACCCAAGGGAGTGGAGATCGTCACGTCGGTCGGGCCGAAGGGCAGCCAGACGATTCTGCGCCTCACGGGCCCGCTGAACATTCACACGGTTTTCGAGTTTCAGGAAGTGGTCCGTGCGGATGCATCCGACGTGCTGATCATCGACTGCACGGACGTGCCCTATATCGACTCGGCCGGACTGGGAGCGCTCGTGGGAGCCTACATCGGCGCGCGCAGGGCGCGGCGCAAGTTTGCGCTCGCGGCCGCAAATACACAGGTGAAAGCGCTAATCGAAATGACGCAGGTCAACCAGCTCTTGCCCATCTATGCAACGGTCCGCGACGCGGAAGCCTCAATCACCTGACGCGCCGCTACGGGTTCTCTCCGTACGGCACTGAGCGACGCTCCTATTGCTTCAGCAGCTTCTCGATCGCAGCGATCACTTCAGGCGAATCGGGCGTTGTGGCTGGCTCGAACCGCTGGACCACGTTGCCCTTGCGATCGACGAGGAATTTCGTGAAGTTCCACTTGATGTCGCCCGCGAGGGCGGGGTTCGCGTCTTTCGTGAGGTAGCTGTAGAGCGGCGTCTGGTCGTCGCCCTTCACCGAGACTTTTCCATACACGGGAAATGTGACGCTGTATTTCGACTCGCAAAAGTGCTTGATCTCTTCGTTGGTGCCCGGCTCCTGCCCGCCGAAATTGTTCGCGGGGAAACCGATGATCACGAAGCCCTGGTCCTTGTATTTCTCGTAGGTGGATTCGAGCGCCGTGTACTGCGGCGTGAAACCGCAGCGGCTCGCCACGTTGACCACCAGCACGACTTTGCCCTTGTAGTTCGCGAGCGGCGCCGCTTGGCCGTCCAGCAGCGGGAGTGTGAAATCATAGATGCTCGATGCAGCGTACGAAGTGATGGCCGCCATAAGAATCAACGCCCCCAAAAGAGAATAGCTCAGAACACCAAATTTCAACGATCTCTTCATTTTGTCCTCCGGCAAGTTGCCCGCTGCGATCCGACACAATCTCAATATCTTTAACGCCGCAACTCGGTGCTTTCATCCCGCGCCGAGCGAAAAGAGTATGCTCGGCCATTCCGCAGGTCAGGGTCGGTTCGGCTGGCTCTCATATGCGTTCCCGGCCGAAACCCGACCGGCTCAAGCGGAAGCACTGCTCGAGACCCCATTCGGCAAAATATCTTGACATCCCGGTATTTATTGATTTAACTAACGACCCCCTCGTCAACGGTACGCATAGGTAACATACGAGCGCGCGTAAATGGAACTGGACCGGGCAATCGAATATGCACTTGAAGGGAAGGCCCTCCTCTTCGTCGGATCGGGCTTTTCGCGCGGGGCTGTCAATTTGCGAAATGGGCCCTTCAAAACAGCCCCTCAGTTCGCTGGTCATCTCGCAAAACTTGTAAATTTGCCGGCCGGAACACCCTTGGACGACGTTTCCGAAGAATTTGCTTCTAAGTTCGGTGCCGATCGCCTCATTGAGGAGTTAGAAAAGGAGTTCAGCGCAAAAGAGATTTCCAGCGTTCACCGCGGCTACACCAAGATTCCGTGGATGAGGATTTATACCACGAACTACGACGATGTACTGGAAAGCGCTTACAAGAAGGTGGCGGAGCGCATCAAGCCCGTCACGCTGAGCGACGACCTCCGGCAGATTCCAAGGGACTGCCTGTTATCCGTTCACTTGAATGGTTACGTGGGGAGGGTTACGCGCGCCAGCATCTGGTCAGAGGTAAAGTTGACAGATACCAGTTATCTCGCGGCGTCGCTGATCGATTCTCCTTGGAGTGTGCTTTTCCGCGAGGACTTGCAGCTCGCCCGCAGTGTGTTCTTCGTCGGATACTCGATCTCGGATTTGGACATTCGGCGCGTCATATTCGAGGAGAAGTCGCTAAAGGACAAGGCGTTCTTCGTCATTGGAAAGTTGCCCAGTCCCGGAACGCTCAGCCGGGCGAGACGGTTCGGGGCGCCGCTTGAATACGATTCAGATAAGTTCCTAGAGCAAGTTACTCGCAAGGCGAGCAATTACGCATTGCCGGAGCGCGCCTCGCCCACCGCTTACTGCCTGGAGAAATTCAAGCCGGTCCCGACCTCTTTACCACTTCTTGACCGATTTGTGTTCGACGTCCTCCTCTTCGGTCACACTAGACCTGAGTACGTCTGGAAAAGTCTCCACGGGGGCCAGCGATACGTATTGGACCGAAAGGAAGCGCAGGAGGCCGTGGATCGCGTCGACTCGGGAGCACGCGCTGTCGTCCTGCACTCGGATTTGGGAAACGGCAAGACTCTCATTCTTGAGGAGGTCAAATGCAAAGCGTTCGAAAAAGGCTATGACGTGTTCAGTCTCGTAAAGAGCGGCACCACGCTCAATGAAGAAATCGAGTGGGCACTGTTGGAATCCAAGAAGTCGCTTTTCCTCATAGATAACTACCCCGATTGGATGAATGCGATCAGGTTTTATGCAGGCCGTGCTACAAAATCGTCCAGCCTCATACTGACGGCGCGCACGTCTGCTCACGATGTGTTGGTTGACCGCCTTTCGGAGCTTCTGCACGTCGGTGACATGTTGGAAATCAGCGTTGACGAACTGCGCGAGGAGGAGCTTGTCTGGCTGATAGGGTTCATGGATGAATATGGCCTCTGGGGTGAGATGGCGGCGTGGGCTCAAAAGCAAAAGCTGGACTACCTTTCCCGGGTCTGCCGGGCCCAGTGGCAGTCAATCCTAATCAAGATTTTTGAATCTCCTCAGATCCTTAGCAGATTTGAAAGTCTCTTCGACGACCTGAGAAAAAAACAGAACTATTACCAGGTCTTGCTGACAATTCTTGCGTTCTCGGTAATCGGCCATGTCCCGTCGCTTAGCACCCTCGTCGATTTTTGCGGGAGGCACATCCTGGAGCCGGGTCTCAAGCGCGACCCCGCAATTCGGGAGGTTATCGACTTCGACAAAGGAGAGGTGCGCCTCAGATCTTCGGTTGCCGCGGAGTTCATCCTCAAACATATAGCAGATCCCAATACAACCGTGGAGGTTGTCGTCGGACTAGCCAGAACCGCTGACAAGCTGTCCGCCGCATCTTCCCAATTCTTTGAGCTCTTCAAGAACATCACGCGCTTCAGCAGCCTTCAAGGCCTATTCCCGGAAAAGGACCGCGCCAAAACAATTTACCGCTATTACGAAGCGATTAAGAGCCTAAATAACGCGAGAGTCAATCCTCAGTTCTGGCTTCAATACGCAATTGCCTGCTTGGTTTTCGAGGATTACGCGAGAGCCGAAAAGTACTTTGAGGCCGCATACTCGTATGCAGAACAGCGAGAGTCCTACGATTCCTACCAGATCGACAACCACTACGCTCGGTTCCTGCTTATGCGGGCAATTAATAACGGCGACGTCTCGAAATGCATGCCGGCATTCCGGAACGCTAGGAAAATAATCTTCGGACAGATGGAGAATGAGCGCCTCCACTATCCGTACAGGGTCGCTGCCACTCTCGGCGAATTCTACGACGCGTTCGCTCCATCCCTAGACATGCAGCAGAGGGCCGAAATCAAGCGCGCAGCAAAGTTCATATCGGACCGAATAGAAAAACTACCTCGCGAGCGTCAAAATCAGCGCAGCGTCATTTCGTGCTGGCACTCGATGCAACGAATCATCGGAGCGCCGGAATAAGTCCTCCGCTCGCGGTCACACTCTCGGATACATTTTCCTCGCACTACAGTTCGATCACTGCGGGCGCAATGGCGAAAGACACCGGAGCGGGCTACTACCTCTCACGATGAGCCAGCCTTTTCGCTAGCTATGAATGCGCCCCCGCGTCAGGACATGCGTCATGAGGTGCGTCACGTTGTGCCGTAGCGGAGGCCCAGTCCGTTCAGCCAGCGCCGGTACGCAATCGCAAGATGGTCGGAGCGCAGGTGAAGCTCCGTCTGCAGATCGACAGGCAGCAATTCGGGGCGCTGCGAATCGACGATGCGGATATCCTGCGCGGTCACCACGTCCTGAAAACGGCGCAGTTCCTCCTCCGGAACGTCGTGCGCGTAATTCATTGCCAGCACGATCCATGCGAGGCTGGTTTCCTCATCGACAGGTGTGACGGTTGCGAGAATGGCGAAGCGCTGGTCGCCTTGCGATTTAACCAGCCGCGACGTCAGAGGACGTTCAACCCAATAGGTGTAGTGAACTTGAGCCGCGCGGCCCGTACCATCCGGGTCCGGCTGCCAGATCGGAATATCCTGCGCGATGATTCCCTGCGATGTGGCTTTGACCGTGTAGTCGCCAATCTCGGCGTGCTCCGAATCTCCGAGCAGGCCTGCGTGGGCGCACGGCAAATGCGCCACATCGAGGAAATTTTCGATGACGCGCGGTCCCTGTGCGTGGAATTGATAAGGCCCTGCCGACACAATCCGGAAACCTGCCATCTCTCCCTCGGGGAACAACGGAACATCACCCTCCGGTTTGCCCAGACAGACCCACACGATGCCGTGCTTCTCGCGCACCTCGAAAGTATCCACGCGTGCTCGCACTGGCGGACACTGATCCGGGTGCGCGGGAATGCGGACGCACTCGCCGGACGCGCCGTACTCCCAGCCATGGTAGGGGCAGGCGACGCATTCGGAGTTTTCTCTGCGGGAAATCTTGCCGAGCGAGAGCTTCGCGCCGCGGTGAATGCACAGGTCCCGCCATGCGTGCAGCCCGCTGTCGCCTCGCCACAAGACCAGATCGCTGCCCAGCACGCGCACGGGCAGCAATTCGCCCTGTGGCACGGCAGACGACCAGGCCACCGCAAGCCAGTCATTCAGCAGCAGTGGATCGCTCAGTATGAGATCGCGTGGTGTATTCAAGGTTCGTTGCACAAGCGCAGACCTATCGTACCGTACTTATCAGGAACTGACACACGCTCAACTCCGATTCCAGCGAGGCGCGCGCGATGCGATAGAATGGCTCTGCGATGATGGAAGAGAGAATTCGCCGCGTCACGATGAAGATCGGCAGCGGGACGCTGCTCGGGCGGCTCGCGTTCATCTTCCTCGTATTGGTTTCGATCGGCGTGGGCGCGGCGATCGGGCTGCTGTTCGTTTACTCGAGCGACCTGCCGGAAATCCACGCGCTGGAAGACTACCGTCCCGTGATCGTGACGGAGCTCTACGCCGACGACGGCCAATCGATCGGCACGTTCGCCATTCAGCGGCGGATTCTTCTCACGTACGGCCAAATCCCGAAAGTTTTGAAGGACGCCATTCTCTCGACCGAGGATCAGCACTTCGAGCAGCACTGGGGAGTGGATTTCACGCGCGTCGTCGGCGCGGCCTGGCACGACATCCTCCACGGCCGCAAGGCAGAAGGCGCCAGCACACTCACGATGCAACTTGCCGGAGGGCTGTTCCTCGACCGCTCCGATCGCAGGTTCCATCGCAAGATTCAGGAGGCGATCCTCGCCATCGAGATCGAGCGCCACTACACGAAAGAACAGATCTTCACGATGTACTGCAACCAGATTTATCTCGGGTCGGGAAATTACGGCTTCGAGGCCGCCTCCGAATACTATTTCAGCAAGCCGGTCGGGCAATTGACGCTGGATCAGGCCGCGATGCTCGCCGCCATCATCCGCGGGCCGATCTATTCACCGATTACGCATCCGGACCGCGCGCTGGCCCGCAGGAACCTGGTGCTGTCGCTGATGGCGCGCGACCGCAAAATCACCGGGGAGCAAGCCAACACCGCGAGTCGCCTGCCGCTCGGGCTGCACATCGAATCCTTCCGCAACGATCTGGCGCCGTATTTCGTCGAGGAGATTCGGCAGTATCTTGAGCGCACCTACGGCACGGCCGCTGTGCACGAGCAGGGCTTGCGCGTTTACACCACGCTCAACGTCGCGATGCAGAAGGCCGCGGACAAAGCGGTTCGCGACGGCCTGCACGCCTACGACCGCCGCCACGGCTGGCGCGGCGGCCTGCCCAACATCCTGCGCGACAATCTCGGCACGCTCGAAAAATATCAGAGCGACGACTGGAAAGGGCCGATCCAGAAGGGCGACTACGTGACCGGGCTCGTCACATCCGCCCAGCCAACATTTGCGTGGATCAAGATCGGGCCGTATCACGCGCTGCTCACGCCCGCCGATTTCGCGTGGACCGGGCAGAAGATTGCTTCGGAGCTGCTCAAGCCGGGCGATCTCGTGGTAGTGCAGATCAAAGACGTCGTCGGGACGGCCGCGGAGGTGCAGCTCGAGCAGAAGCCGTCCGCACAGGCGGGGCTGATTTCGATCGATAACGCCACCGGCGACATCAAGGCCATGGTCGGCGGTTACGATTTCGAGCAATCAAAATTCGACCGCGCGACGCAGGCCCTGCGCCAGACCGGCAGCTCGTTCAAGGTGTATGTGTACGCCGAGGCGCTCTCTCAAGGCGCGACGCCGTTCGATACGGTCGTGGACGAACCGGTTACGTACACCAGCGGCGGACAGGACTATACGCCGCACAACTACGATGAGAAATTCGAGGGCCGCATCACGCTGCGCCGCGCGCTTGCCGACTCGCGGAATATTCCCGCCGTACGGCTGCTCGACAAGGTCGGAATCGAAAACACGGTGGCTCTCGCGCGGAAATTCGGGATCAGCAGCCCGCTGCCGCCGTATCTTCCGCTGGCGCTGGGCGCCGCCGACTTGACGCTCATCGAGCACACTTCGGCATTCACCGTTTTCCCGGACGACGGCATCCACATCGATCCTCACTTCATCAAGCGCGCCACGTCGTACGACGGCGCGGTGCTCGAAGAGACCCGCCCGCAAGTGACCGACGTGATCTCGCCGGAAGTGGCGCGCACGATGGTTTCGATGCTCGAAGACGTGGTGCAGTTCGGCACCGGGGTGCGCGCGAAAGAACTGGGCCGCCCCTCGGCCGGCAAGACCGGCACGACGAACGATTTCACCGACGCGTGGTACATCGGCTTCACTCCGCAGATCACCACCGGAGTCTGGGTGGGCAACGACGATAAGCGCGTCTCGCTCGGGAAAAAAGAGACGGGCGCGCGCGCGGCGCTGCCGATCTGGCTCGAATACATGCAGCAGGCGATGCAGGGAATGCCGGTCGAGGATTTTCCAAACGTCGTGCCGCTCGAAAAACTTGCAGGCGCGCATCCGGTGCAGGTGGATACGCCGGATACCGCTCCGCCCGCCGATGCCGCCGAGCAGGGACTGACGCAAACCGCCACTCCCATGCCGCCGCCCGCGCCAAAAGCGGCGCCCCCGGCACCTGCAACTCCGCCCGCCGGAAGCTCCGTCGCGAGTTCGCCGCACTAGCTAGCCGGATTCCAGTGATTACTTCTTGCGGAAGGGATCCCAGCCGCCGGGAACGAGGCGCTTCTCCCGGCCATCGATTCCAACGAGTCTGATTCCCCTGCCGCGCTCGATCTCGCCAATTGCCGTGATCTCCGCAGAGTCCGGCGCTTGCCGGAGCCGCTTCGCGTGTTTGGGTGGAACGGTGAAGAGAAGCTCGTAGTCTTCGCCGCCGTGCAGCGCCATCTGCAGCGGGTCAAGTTTAAGCTTAGCAAGTTCCAGGGTGAAACCGTCCGGCCTGCCAGCCGGAAACTCCACGCAGGGAACGCGATCGGCCCAGATCCGAGCGCCGACGCCGCTCGCGGCGCAGAGACGCGTGAGGTCGGTCGAAAGCCCATCGGAGATATCCATCATGGCGGACGCGATCCGCTGCCGGGCGAGCCATAGACCGAGCCCGACGCGGATTTGCGGGTAGAGGTGCGGCTGAACGAGCGAGAACTGTCTTTTTGTGTGCGGATTGGAGGCGTTAACGATGCCACTTTTGACCAGATTCAAGCCCAGCTGCGCTCTTCCGAGCTGGCCGCTCACGTAGACGATGTCGCCGCGCCGCGCTCCCGCGCGCGTCACCGCGAGTCCCGGAGCAGCCTCGCCAAGCACGGTGATGCTGATTGAAACCGTGGCGCTCTTGGTGGTGTCGCCTCCGATCAGGACGAGTCCCAGCTCGCGCGCCGCGCGGCCCATTCCTCGCCCAAATTCAGTGAGCCACTTCCCTGTGCAGCGCTCCGGCAGCGCCAGCGTCAGCAGAAAGAATCGGGGCCGGGCACCCATGGCAGCGAGGTCGCTCGTTGCGCGCACCAGCGATTTGTAGCCGATGGAGTCGGCGGGATAGGTTTCCGCAAGAAAATGAACTCCTTCGAGGGACGCATCGCAGCTCAAAACCCAGTCGGCGCCCCGGCCCGGCGAAATCACCGCAGCATCATCACCGATGCCCAAACGCAGGGTGCCTCCACGCGCAGCAGGGAGTCCGGAAGGCCCTCTGCTCGAAGGGATTGCGCGCGCGAGTCTTTCGATCAGTTGCTCTTCACCGCTCATCCTGTACCTCTGTACAGTTGTGGCACACCCCGTGGCTGGGATAGGCTTTACTAAACCAGGCAGCCCCAGGATTATAGAGGGAGGTGTATGCAGAAGCGAGCCTGGCACCCCTATGCAAAATGGAAGATTGGGGGTTGACGACTAGGCCCTCGGTGGCTAGAATCGGTGCGGTTTCGGACCAGGGCTCTCGGTTCAAACTTTTTTCGACGTCGTTTCTGAGGGAAGCGGCTAACCGCGGCGCGGGGCGCGCGGTATCAGGCCGACCGGCGCAGCAATCATTCGGACGAACCTAAGATTATGAAGGGTAAGTCTTACACATTTTTCATTGCATCCAGCGCCTCCGGCGGCATGAGACGCGTGCGCATACCCTTTTACGTGCTCCATGCGCTTGCGATTCTGGCGGTTGTGGGCGGGATTACGGTCGTCGCGGCGATGGGGTCCTACTCGCGGATGCTCTGGAAGGCGACGAGCTACAACTCCCTCCGCCACGATCAAGAGACCCTCAAGCAGCAATACAGCCAGTTACAGACCGAAGTGAAAGACACCAATCAGCGCCTGACTTCGCTGCAATCGCTCGCGGGCGAAGTGGCCATGGCCTACGGGATCACGCGTTTTCGCCAGACTCCGTTCGGCCTGACAGATTCAAACCCCGAGCCGGATGCCGAGTTCCAGGAATCGGTTGACGAATTCAGCTATCTTGAAAAGAATGCAGCGGCTGTTGCAATGTCAGCCGGCGGAATGCGGCTTTTGCCCGCTGCGCAGTTGAGCAGCCTCGGGATCGTACCGACGCTTTGGCCTGTGATGGGCCATATTACGGGGCATTTTGGCGAGCGACTTGACCCGTTCAGCGGTGAGGGAGCGTTCCACTCCGGCCTGGACATCGCCTCACACTACGGAGATCAGATTCGGGCCACCGCGGACGGCGTCATCGAAGATGCGGGCGACCGAGCGGGTTACGGCAAGTTGGTCGTCATCGATCATGGCTTTGGCGTTACCACGTGGTACGGCCATCTTTCGGGCTTCAATGTGCAGAGCGGAATGCGCGTGAAAGCGGGCGACGTGATCGGCTATGAGGGCGATAGCGGCCGGTCGACCGGACCCCACCTCCACTACGAAGTCCGCATCTATAACACTCCCGTGAACCCCTGGCGCTACCTCCGCGACATCGCACCTAGCGCTACTGCAACCTCCACCGGCGATTAATCCAGCTAGTTTCAAAACAGCGTCCAGACAAGCCACTGATCAGCGCGTTTGATTATTCCTTCGGTTAGAGGTCCCCCAGGTTCCAGAGACTTCAGGATTGAGTTGAAGGGGCTGCCTCGGGAACCGTGACAGCATTCGGGGCTGGCTTGCGTCGAATCCAAAAAGAACCGAAGGTGACTGCCAGTGCCAGAGGGAGAAATTTCAGACCATCGCGAATCAGCGCTCCCGGACCGACCTGCTCGACAGGTCCGATGCCGCAACCGCAGTTGATCCCTAAACCGCGATGATAGGCGGACGCGATGGCTGTCATGAATGCGCAAAACGCGAGAACTGACAAAATCGAAGAGAAGCGCAGGGCGATGCCGGTCAGCAACCACAAGCCGAGAAACAGCTCGAAGAACGGAAGGACATGGGCGACGGCGTTGACCGCCCACGGTGGAAGCATTTGATACGAGTCGACCTGCATCGCGAACATCGAAAGCGACGTCCTGACCGAGCCGACCGACCACAGCATCGCGAACTGCGGTTTTAGCTTGGCGTACCCCGCAATCAGGAATATCGCCGCGAGTGCGATTCGTCCGACGATCAGAAGAATGCGTGCCCATTTGGGGCGCGTGTTCTGGCTCATGGCATTCGCGTCACGGTGAAGATGTCTGCGCTATTGGCTTAGGAGCGAATCGAAAAACTGCTTCAGGATCGGCCAGCTAACAACGCCCGAGCCCGCGGGCAGACGCTGGCCCTTGTAGCTGATCACGTAGGTCGGAGTCGAATTGACCGGAATCGTCATGCCAAGAGCCCGATCCTTCTCGATGTAGCTGTCCAGAGCACAACTGTGCGTCGTCTGCGCAGCGTTCTTCAGGCTTGGCGAAGTGACGGCTGCGGTCGTCTGATCCTCGCAGCCAACCATGAGTTTCTGGACGCGCTGGAATTCCGCCGGAGACATCGCCGCGGAAACGTATTTCGCTATGTTCCCATCGGTGCCCCAGTAATTCTGGTTATCGTAGAGCGCTGCCTCGACATTCTGGAATTGGCCGACGCGCGCAGCCGCGTTCGCCCAGCGCGCTGCCTCGTAGCCATGCTTGTGCATGGGCAGCGGAAAGTCGTGGTGGATCAAGTACACCTTGCCGTTCGCAACGTAGTCCGCGATCATCGGGCGCAACGTCCCCTCGAAAAGGTTCCGGCACGAAGGACACTCGTAATCCGTGAAAACCTCCATCGTGATCGGAGCCGTGCTCGATCCGTAGGTCTTCACGGGCGCTCCGGCAGGAGTCGCGGTGTTTACCGATGCCGTTGGGTGCGTGGTCTTGGTGGCACTCGAGGTCGCAGGCTTTGTCGGCGCGGACGTTTGCGCCTGAGCGGCAGCTGGCAACGCAAGCGCCAGCGCAAGAATCGTCATGGCGGCAATCGTGACCATAGCCGGAACACACCTGGCGAGCGGCTTCGATTTCATTGTCCCCAATATCGAACGTAGTCCGTGATTCAACTCCGCCTCCCCCACTTGAATTGCAGCCAGCGGCTGTATTGTAGCGCGAATCGCAGCGGCGATGGTGGCGCGATCGCCACCGGATACAAATTGTGCAACATCACAGGGTAATGATGCAATTGGCGTGCGGATGGTTCGCCCCGGGGGTGCCCTGCACTGTAGTCGGGGTGGTGGAGCGCGCTACTGACAGTATCTGCGGTATTCCCATTATAAGGCTAATATAATCAGTGTAATACAGACACACAAGAAACTTGACAACGATACGCTCAACCTGTATCATGACCATGTTTCGGTCGGGCCGCATTCCCGCCTGAACCAGTCGGACGTCAAGAGGAGCACATTCCATGAGCAAGATTATCGGCATTGATCTGGGCACGACCAACTCGGTCGTAGCCGTGATGCAGGGAGGCGAGCCGGTCGTCATCCCGAACCAGGAAGGGGCGCGCACGACCCCGTCGGTCGTCGGCATCACCAAAACCGGAGAGCGCCTGGTGGGCCAGGTGGCCAAGCGGCAGGCGATCACCAATCCCGAGAATACGATCTATTCGATCAAGCGATTTATGGGGCGCCGCCACGATGAAGTGAGCGAAGAGATGAAGATGGTGCCCTATAAAGTGGTAGCTCAGGGCGACCATGTCGCGGCGATGGCGCAGGGGAAGCCGTACAGCCCGCCCGAAATCTCGGCGATGATCCTGCAGAAGCTGAAGACCGCTGCGGAGGATTTCCTCGGCGAAAAGGTCACGGAAGCCGTCATCACCGTGCCTGCTTATTTCAACGACGCGCAACGCACTGCAACCAAGGATGCCGGAAAGATCGCTGGCCTGGAAGTGAAGCGCATCATCAACGAGCCGACGGCCGCCGCGCTCGCGTACGGCCTCGACAAGAAAAAGGACGAAACCATCGCCGTGTACGACTTTGGCGGCGGCACATTTGACATTTCGGTCCTGGAAGTCGGCGAAGGCGTGATCGAAGTGAAAGCCACGAACGGCGACACGCATTTGGGCGGCGACAACCTCGACCAGCGCATCGTCGAGTGGCTGATCGAGGAGTTCAAGAAGGACGAAGGGCTCGATCTCCACGGCAAGGGCAACGAGATGGCGCTGCAACGTCTGCGGGACGCAGCCGAGCGCGCCAAAATCGAGCTCTCGACGACGATGGAAACCGAGATCAACCTGCCCTTCATCACGGCGGACGCCACCGGGCCAAAGCACCTGGTGAAGAAACTCACGCGATCGAAACTCGAAACGATGGTGGGCGACATCATCCGGCGCTCGGTTGAGCCGTGCAAGCTGTGCATGAAGGACGCGGGCGTGGACGCGAGCAAGATCAACGAAGTAGTGCTCGTCGGCGGACAAACCCGCATGCCCATGATTCAGGCGCTCGTGAAGGAGCTGTTCGGGCGCGAAGGCCACAAGGGCGTCAACCCCGATGAAGTGGTCGCTGTCGGCGCGGCGATTCAGGGCGGAGTGCTCGGCGGCGAAGTGAAGGACATCCTGCTGCTCGACGTGACGCCTCTCTCTCTCGGCGTCGAAACGCTCGGCGGCGTGATGACCGTGCTGATCCCCCGCAACACCACGATTCCGACGCGCAAGTCGGAAACTTTTTCGACGGCGGCGGACAGCCAGACGTCGGTCGAAATCCACGTGATGCAAGGGGAGCGGCCGGTCGCCAGCGGCAACCGCTCGCTCGGGAAATTCCATCTGATCGGGATTCCTCCCGCGCCGCGCGGGATGCCGCAAATCGAGGTGACGTTTGACATCGACGCGAACGGCATCCTCAACGTCTCCGCGAAGGACATGGCGACGAACAAGGAGCAGAAGATCACCATCACCGCTTCGACCGGCTTGAGCAAGGAAGAGGCTGAGCGGATGAAGAAAGAGGCCGATGCGCACGCTTCGGAAGACAAGGCGCGCCTGTCGGAAGTCGAGGCACGCAACAAACTCGACACGCTCGTCTATCAAGGTGAAAAGCTGATCAAGGAAAACCGCGAGAAGCTGGCCGAAGGAGACGTCAAGGCGGCCGAAGCGGCGATCGAAGAGGCTCGGCGCGCGCTGACGGATGGTGGTCTCGACAAACTGAATGCGGCGGTCGAGAGCCTTACCAAGGCGCTTCACCAGATCGGCGAGGCAATGTACAAGGCGCAGCAGAGTGCCGGCGCGGCGGGCGGTGCTGCCGGAACGCCGGGAGGCGACGGCGCATCGGCACCGGGCGGTGCCGGAACCGCACACGGACAAGGTGAGGTAGTCGATGCCGAGTTCGTGGACGTGGACGAGTCGAAGAAGCCGAACTAAGCACAAGAACGCATAAGGCGCGGGGGCGGACTGAATTCCGCCCCTGCGTGCCCACACCATGCCAGCTACAACCAAAACGGATTACTACGAACTGCTCGGAGTCGCGCGCAAGGCATCGGTAAAAGACATCCGTGCGGCGTACCGAAAGCTTGCCCGCAAATATCACCCCGACCTCAACCCTGGCGACAAATCCTCCGAGGAAAAGTTCAAGCAGGTCCAGGAAGCCTACGAAGTCCTCTCGGACACGAAAAAACGCCAGATGTACGACCAGTTCGGGTTCAACACGCCCGGGGCAGGCGGCGCGCCCGGCGGCGGCGCGGGATACGGCGGCGCGTCTCCCGAAGACATCCATTTCGATTTCGGCGGCTTCGATTTTGGCGGAGGCGGCGCGCCCGGAGCGGCGGGCGGTGGAACCAACTTCCGCGATCTTTTCAGCCAATTTTTTCGCGGAGCCACGGCCGCGCAGTCCGCGCAAGAGCGCGAGCCCGGCACCGACCTCGAATATCAGATCGACATCACCTTTGCGGAAGCGATGCACGGCACCGTGAAGAAGCTGAGCTTCACGCGGCTCGACGCGTGCAACGTCTGCCACGGCACGGGCGCTGCGCCGGGTGACGAGAAAGTCTGCCCCACGTGCGGCGGCTCCGGCCAAGTGCAGCAAGTGAGCGGGAAGATGCGCTTTCAGGTCACATGCTCGCGCTGCGGCGGAAGCGGCCGGCTTCGCACGATCTGCCGCAACTGCGGCGGCGAAGGGCGCGTGCAGCGCGTTGATACGCTCGACGTGCGTATTCCTCCCGGCGCGCACACCGGATCGCGCGTGCGCGTGGCCGGGCGCGGAAACGCGGGCGTGCTGGGCGGGCCTCCGGGCGATCTCTACATCGTAATGAAAGTCGAACCGCACCCATTTTTCGAGCGGCGCGGCGACGATCTCTACACGGTGGTTCCGGTGACGGTCACCGAAGCCTCGCTCGGTGCGAAGGTCGAAGTGCCGACCATCGACGGGCGCGCGCAGGTCCGCATCCCGCCGGGGACCAACAGCGGCAAGCGGCTTCGCCTCCGCGAAAAGGGCGCGCCATCCGCGCGACAGGTGGGTAAGCGCGGCGATCAGATCGTCGAAGTGCAGGTCGTGGTGCCGAAACCCGAGGACGAGCGGGTGCGCAATCTGCTGAAGGACCTCGCCAAGCTCGATCAGGAAGACCCGCGCAAGGAAATCTTTTCGCGCGCGACGGTCTAAGAGCGCACAGGGAGACGACGATGGCACAACGGCCCAGAAAACGAGCGAAAGCCGGTTACATGATCAGCGCCGTCGCCGAGCTGTATCAACTCCATCCGCAGACTCTGCGTCTTTATGAACGCGTGGGGCTGCTGAAACCGTCGCGTTCGCAGGGCAATACGCGCCTGTACACGGACGAGGACCTCGAGCGGCTCGAAGTGATCCTCAATCTGACGCGCGAGTTGGGCGTGAATCTCGCCGGAATTGAAATCATCCTCAACATGCGCGACAAAATGGCGGCGATGCAGTCGGAAATGGAAGCGTTCGCCAAATTCGTTCGCAACGAAGTGGCGCGGGATTTTCTCGCGTCGCATCATGAGCCGCGCACGCACCACGCGATTGTCCGCGCCATGCCCCGCCACGCAATCCGCGTCGAGAAGTAGACTGCTGCGTCGCTTCTTCGATTTCTGAGAATCCACAGGTCATCGCAATTTGCACAGCGGGCGTCCGCTTGCGCGGCGCACACAGCGCACGTATGCTTGCGTCATGGCGCGAGCGGATTGTCCAATTTGCCAGGGCAGTGGGTGGAAGGTCGTCGAGCGGACGGCCGAAGGTGCGCAAGCGCTGGCTGCCGATAAGAGCGGCTCGGCCGCGGGCGAGCCGAAGATGGTGTGGGCCGTGCCGTGCGATTGCACGGCGGGCGACCGCACCGATCGAGTGCTAGCGAAAGCGCGCGTGCCGGAGCGCTATCGCCACTGCGATTTCGACAACTACGAGACGGACAACGAGATTGAGAGCGCGTCGCGCGAGCAGCTCGGTTCGTGGAACCGCAGCCTCACGCAGGCCAAGATCATCGTGCAACGCTTCGCGCAGGAGTTTTCACCCGTGCGCGAAATGCAGAACGAGAACGGCCTGCTGCTGATGGGCCCGTGCGGCGTGGGAAAGACGCATCTCGCGGTGGCCGCGCTGAAAGAAATCGTGCTGCGCGGGCACAGCGGACTTTTTTACGACTACCGCGAGCTGCTCAAGCAAATCCAGGACAGCTACAACGCCGAGAGCCAGTCCACCGAAATGAGCGTGCTCGAGCCGGTGCTGAAGGCGGAAATTCTGGTGCTTGATGACATCGGGTCGAGCAAGCCGTCGCTCTGGGCGCTTGAGACCGTCGGGCACATTCTGAACACGCGATACAACGAGAAGCGCGTCACGATTTTGACGACGAATTTCCTGGATTCCGATGCCGCGGCGAACCCTGCGTCCGCGGGCGCGAGTCCGCGTATTGCGGGTATGCGCGCGCCTACAATTGAGGATTCTCTCACGGAGCGTGTCGGCAAGAGAATCCGCTCCCGCCTCTATGAGATGTGCCGCACGGTCGAAATTTACGCACCCGATTACCGCAAAGAGATCCGCAACCTCAGCCGCGGCCGCGCCTAGACCGCTTCGCATCTCGCCTCTAGTCACATCAACATATCGTTTTGCCTCAGCTAGTTCCGTCGCTTCCATGCGATTTGCTTCATACGGCAGCGAGGGATAGAATCCGAATCGAGTTCTCCGACCTCCCGTGCCTGACGGAGAGAAATCCTATGGCCGCGGAGGCGATGCCCCTAAGTTCAGGGGTTGAGGGTTCGGGCGGAAACGCTCGGGCCTCCCGTGTTTGGAAAGGGGAATGTCCGGCGCGCAGGAAAAGCGCCGGGCGTGTAGCCCAAGTCCAAACGTGGATTTGGGCTTTTTGTTTTGTGGCTGCATCGGAGCTGCTTCGACATCTGAAAGACGGAATGCCACTCACGGACAAATTCGGCCGGCAAATCACCGACCTGCGCGTTTCGGTGACGGACCGCTGCAATTTCCGCTGCGTCTATTGCCGGTCGGCCAACCCGGAAACGCACATGCCCTCGAACGAATTGCTCACGTGGGACGAATACGAGCGGCTGGTGCGAATTCTCGTCGGTATGGGCATTCGCAAAGTGCGCGTGACGGGCGGCGAGCCGATGGTCCGGCCGGGCGTCGAGGATTTCATCGCGCGGCTGAAGGCGCTCGGCGTGCACGATCTCTCGATGACGACCAACGGGCAATTGCTCTCGGAGCGCTGCGGCCGGCTGGTCGACGCGGGCATGGACCGCATCAACATCAGCCTCGATTCGCTCAACCGCGAAAAATTCGAGCGCATCACGCGCACGAAAACGTTCGATCAGGTGATCGCAGGAATCGACGCGGCGCAGGCTTCGCGGCTGCGCCCCGTGAAGGTGAACGCGGTGCTCGTTCGCGGCGTGAACGACGACGAGGTCGAGGCGTTCGCGGAATTCGCGCGCGAGCGCGATCTGATCATGCGCTTCATCGAGTTCATGCCGCTCGACGCGGACCGCTCCTGGACGCGCGATATGGTGGTCACCGGCGCGGAAGTTCACCGGCGGATTTCGGCGCTCTGGCCGCTCGTTCCCGTCGTGCACGAGCGCAGCGAGACGGCGCGCAAGTTCCGCTTCGCCGATGGACGCGGCGAAATCGGACTCATCTCTCCGGTCTCGCAGCCGTTTTGCGGATTCTGTTCGCGCATACGCATGACGGCCGACGGTAAACTCCGGACGTGCCTCTTCAGCAAAGAAGACCACGATCTGCGGTTCCTGCTGCGCGGCGGCGCGAGCGACCGCGAAATCGGCGACGAAATACTGGCCATCGTCTCGCAGAAAGAGAAGGGGCACCGCATCAACGAGCCTGGTTTCGTGCCGCCCTCGCGCACGATGGTTTCGATCGGCGGTTGATCCTGTCCCGGTACCACTTCGGAGCCTGCCCACATGGCGGATGAGGAATCCAAAATTTTTTCCCTGCGCGAGGCGGAAAAGCTGCGCACCCAGATCGAGCCGATCCTGATCGAAACGATCGAGTCGCGCCGCAAGCTGGCCGAGCTCGACGCGCAACTCGAAGCAATTCAGGAGCGCATCCAGCGCTCTGGCGGCTTGCAGGTTTCCTACGAGGAGACTGCAAACGTGCGCGTCGAACGCAATCGCCTGGAAGAAGCCGTCCGCTCCGCCCTCGAACGCATTCATTCGACCGGCTGCATCGTGAAGGATCTCGAAGTCGGCCTGCTCGATTTTCCCGCGCGGATCAACGGCGAGGAAGTCTACCTCTGCTGGAAGCTCGGCGAGGACCGCATCCGCTTCTATCACCGCCAGGACGAGGGCTTTTCAGGCCGCAAGCCGATCGATCCCCGCGACGCGGGGTACAACAATCCCGTTCAGTAGCGTCAGCCGAGGCGCTCGACGCGAAACACCGGAGTCAGGATGTCCCGAGGATCGTATTCCTTCAGGCCGCGCGCAATCTCTCCCACCGGAAGGCGTCGCAGCGAATAGACATAAGGCCGCGGGCCTCTGCCGATGTAATTTTCGCCGATCACCTGAAAGAATGCTCCTCCGTAACGGATCGTAAACGGATACTTCCAGTCCGGCCGCTTCCGGCAGGATGAGATCTTTAGCTCGCCCTCGCTTTTTCCCGCGGCGACTTCGTCGGGTACAAGATCCAGCTCAGACGGCTTGCGCAGCCGTCCGGCCATGTAGATTGCGCCGTCAATGGCGTAGAGCGGGAGCGTTCCGCAAACTTCGCCGGTCACCAGCGCCGCGGTGGCCCGCACAATTCCCTCCACGGCGAAATACAAGATAAACCACGTAAGCGGGTGCGACGCAAAAGTGATGAAGCCCGCCTGCGTCACCGTCTCCCACGAAAATACGCTTCCAGCCTTGGAATTGAGAAAGTAGTACGCGTATTTGTCGCTGAGCAATCCGAAGAAACTCAAATACCAGAAACGCACGACGGCAAGAGACACCAGCGATTCAGCGAGACCGGAAATCAGTGCGGCCTGCGCGAGAGATTGTGCGGAGCCGTGATGCCGCGTCGCGCGCCATCGAGGCGGCAGCAACGTGTAGATCGGTCCGACGAGGTAAGTCCACGAGGCAGCCATATCTTACGGAAGAATAGCGTCAAATGCGGTGTGCCAGCTTGGAACTGGGCCGTTCTATCGGCGAATGCGTCACCTTCGCGCTTCTACTGAAGTCCCGCCTTTCCCAACATTTCCAAAAACTGTCTCTGCGTGCGCATGTCGATCGACTGCGCCACCAGCACGCCGCCGCGGTCATAGACGAAGCTCTCGGGAATTCCGTTCACCTGGAAGAGATCCTTCACGTTGTCGCCCGGGTCGAGCAGGATGGGATAGCTAATATTTCGCTCCGCTATGAAAGGCTTCACTTTGCCGGCGTCTTCGTCAGAAAGGGCGAGGACCACAAAGCCTCGATCCTTGAATCGCTGGTAAAGCGAGTCGAGGTCGGGCATTTCCTTGCGGCAGGGCGGACACCATGTGGCCCAGAAATTCACGAGGATAACCTTGCCGCGCAATTCCCTCAGCGACCATTGTTTCCCGTGCAAGTCCGTGAGCGTGAAATCGGCGTTCTGTCGGCGTGCGTCGTCCGCTTCAAGCTTGGCCGTGGCGGCCGCGAATTGAGGGTCATCCAGTGACGCTTGCACGTGCTCGTAACGCACCAGCTCAGCGAGCTCGACGTAGGGCGCAGCGGGCTGGCCTTTGTCTTGCGGGACGGGAACCTCGCGCAGTGCGTCCGCCAGAGTCGTCGCCACCTCCTGCAAGGTATCGTGACCGAAGTCTCCCTCGGTCGATAGATTCGCGAGGGCGTTCGCGAGACGCAGTTTGTTCGGCGCAACCGGCAGTTGCCGGATTTGAAGGGCAAGTTGCTTGGTCGTCCTCGCCCTGACGTCATCCGGCAAATCTCGCAGGTGGCGGATCTGTTCGTAGATCGGCTGTTCCTGGCTCGTCCACGCGGGTTGTTGCGCCTGCGCGCACAGGCGCTGGGGATAAAGAATAATCACAGCGGTGAAGAGGATGACTGTCGCAGCTCGGAGGCGGCGCAAAATCTGGATCATATCCGCGAATTTACCACGAAAGCCCAATTCTGCCGCGCGGGAGCCAGATAGCTGACCCGCTACTCGACACGCTTCGCGTGCTGGTCTAGTCCGTTTTGGTGCAGGATCAGTTCCGTCGCCTGGCCTTGGCTGTCCGCGATGAACGTGATCTGCGCGTCGACGACCTTGAGGAAATAGTCGCGGTCGCTTTCGGGGAATATTTCGAATTTCGGCTGTCCGGTCGCTTGCACGAACAAATGATCCCCGTCCCGCGTGATGGCCATAACGAAGTTCGGAGCCAGTTGGTAACTTCCGACGTAGCCGTCGAACAGCTTCGGATCGACGGTCACTTCTTTGTGCTCCTTCGGCTGCGGAGCCTCGCCTTCGAACCGCTTTGCATGCTGGTCAAAGCCGTTCTGGTGCAGGATGAGTTCGGTCGCACGGCCCTGAGTGTCGGTGACAAACGTGATCTGGGCATCGACGACCTTGTAGAAATAGTCGCGCTCCCCCTCCGGAAAAATCTCGGCCTTCGGCTGTCCGGTCAATTGCGCGAACAGGTGATCGCCATCGCGTGTAACGGTCATGATGATGTTCGGGGCGAACTGGTAGCGGCCAACATAGCCGTCGAATAGCTTGGTGTCGACGGTGACTTCTTTGTGCTCCTTCGACTTCGACGCATCACTCGGCGGCTTCATCAGCGGGACGCTCGCGTCGAGCAGGTGCCGCCCGATGTCGTCGATTCCGATCGCCGTGAAAGTGTTCGATAGCACGACCACACCGATCCGCGCCTTCGGGTCAAAGCCCAGGAAGGAACGATAGCCGCCCGTGCCGCCGTTGTGCCAAACAATCTCTTTGCCGTTAGTCGTCAAGATGTGCCAGCCAAGAGCGATTTCTAACCCCGGTTGGCCAGTGGGTCGGCGCACCTTCAGCATTGCAGCCATCGCTGGGGCGAGCGGCGACTTTGTGTAACCAAGATTTGCCGCCAGAAAAGTCAGCAGATCGTTCGCGGTAGATCGGAGAGCGCCGGCTCCCGGGAGCGTTGGCGAGTCCCAGTTTTCGACCGATTGCAGCGCGGCGTTGTGCCCTGCTGCGAGCCGCGCTTTCATTTCGGGTGTCAGCGTGATCCGCGTACTATTCATGCCCAGGGGATCGCAGATGCGAGACCGCACCAGCGCCTCGTAATCCATCCGGGCGCGCCGCGCCAGCACATGGCCGAGCAGCCCACCGCCAAGATTTGAATACTCGTATTGCGAGCCGATGTCTCGTGTCAGTTGGTAGGTCGAAAGGAATTGATAGAGCTGCTCGACCGAATAATCCGCGTAAGGATTGGCCGGATCCTTCGGCATCAAGTTCGTCGGCAAGCGCGGCAGGCCGGAGGTGTGGGTCGCTAAGTCGATGAGTGTGATCGAGCGCCCGTTACGCTCGGGCATTTTGACGCCCGGGGGCAAGTATTTGGCTACCGGATCATCCAGCCCGACTTCGCTGCGCTGCACCATGTAGGCCAGCAGCAACGACGTAAACACTTTTGTTGCCGAGCCGATCTCGAAGATCGTGTCGCCATTGAGCGGACGCGGATCGCCTTTCTCCAGATGCCCGTATGCAATGACCCGGCGCCCGTCCGGCCCGATGACGCCCACGACGATGCCGACACTCTGTTTTTGAACGTCGATCCGATCGACGAGTATTTGCCGAATCTCAGAATCCGACGGCATGGCGGTTTGCGGAGCCGACTGGGCCGCGGCGCCCGTCGTCGAGACGATCGCCGCGGCCACCAAGGCCAGCGCCATCGGCAAAATTTTACACCTCATCAGTCCGCTCCCGATTCTCAAGCTGTCATATCGTTCAGTTCGTCGATCTGTTTTTGCAGCTACTTCGCCCTCATCGGTTACGGCAGTGGTTGCAGGAATACGCTCGCGATCTTCCCGTCGGGCATCATCGAGATATGGCACTCCACGTTTCCGTGCTCAAAGTCCGCCTCGTAAATGTCCGATCCCTGGGGATCGACGCCCGTAAACTTCAGCGCAGTCAGCGACCCCAGCGATACGAATTCGCGCTGCAACGCAGACAGCTCTTCTTTCGTTACTTCCGCCAACTCAGGGCTCATCCGGCTGTAGTCTGGCTTGCCGGCCATCAACTCGGCCAGATCTTCGCGAAGGGCCTCCTCGCTGCCCGGAGTCGCGGTTTTCTGTTGCATCTTCGCGTTCATCGCGTCCGTCATCTGCTTCGCCGTCGCTTCGTCCACGCGCGGCATCGAGATATTCTGACCTCCCTGGTGCAATACGAGTCCGGTTACCCTTCCCGCTGCGTTTTTCTCGAATGAGACCTGCGCGTCAACCACTTTTGCGAAGAAATCGCCCTGCGCTTCGGGGAATATTTCGATTGGAGGCTGCCCGGGCGGCTGCGAAAAGAAGTGTCCACCGTCGCGATACACGTTCACCACTGCGCTTCCCATAAACAAATAATGCCCCGCGTACGCGTCGAATGCTGTTGGATCCATCGGCACCGCCGTCCGGGCCGGGACCACTGACTTGGGCAAGGTCACGTGGTCAACGACCAGGACCTCCACGGGTCCTGGCGAGGGCTGAAGCGTCAATCCCGCCTGCGATTGCAACGCGTTTGCCAGTACATCGGGCGCGGGATTTGACATGGGCACTACGGCATTTGCCGCAGCCGGTGGCGCGCCGCCCGCTCCCCAATCGACGTTGAAATCGTACGTTTGCGTCAGTCCCGTCTGATCGACCACCGCGTGCCCCAGTCGCTGTGACAGCAGTTCGACAAAATCGTGCATAGGCAGGTTCGTGCCGCTGATCGACGTGAACCCCTGACCCATCAGCGGGCCCGCCTCGCCCGGCCGTGCCACTTTCAGAAGGACGTTGGCCCCTCCCGACTTCAGCACGTAAGCGTCGCTTATCGATTGTGTGCCGCGATGAATTTGCAATTGAAATTGGTTCGCCAACATGTTGCGAACCATTGCTCGAGCGGCGTTCACCACGTCATTGCCGCCTCCGCCCGGAAATGGGGCGGGCGACTTCGCCTCAATGTTGTACTTTGTGTCCAGCAAATCGGGACCCGTGATTAGCGCGCTTTCCGTGTCGAATGCCCAGGCAATCACCTGTCGAAGCGAGTAGTTTTGCACCCTGAAAGTGTCCGGGCCGACGCCGATGGTAAAGGCGACCGCCTCCGGTTGACTCTGCAGGATCGACACGCTTTGAAATGCCCCCGCATCCGTTTCTGGCGCTTGTGCAATTGCTCTTGTCGGTGTCGCGAAAAAAGAAGCGATCGCGATCGGCGCGACAACGGTCACCGTCGCAGCCGCGGCCAGAAGTATCTTCTTGGCCGCATTTAATTTGTACGTCACCCGCGGAGTCATAATTGCCACGATTCTCTTCTTCAGGTCCGCGCCCGCCACGCCCGCTGCGGATGCCAGCGGAGATTCCACGTAGAACTTGCATACAGTCAGCAGAGCTTCGGCGTAATCTTCCCGCTCGCCGCCCGCCGCGAGCACCGCTTCATCGCAGGCCGCTTCGCGCTCGACAATCATTCTCCGGCCTATCCACCAGACCAGCGGGTGAAACCAGAAGATTGCCTCCACAAGCATGTGGATCGCGGCCGTCAGGTTGTCGCGCCGCCGCACGTGGCACACTTCGTGCGCAACGATTGTCTGCAATTGTTTCCGGGTGAGGCGGTCGCAAATCCCGTGCGGCAGCAGCAGCACAGGCCGGAACAACCCGACGACGCCGGGCTCGTTCGGCGCCCACGACGATCTCGCAGGGATTGGCGCATCCAGTTCCAGTGGCGCTGCATTCTTGACGTCCGCGCGCAGCCACAGCCATCGTGCCATCCAATAACCCGCCACCACGATCGCTCCGCACGCCCACACGCCGTAGCAGATCAGCGCCCAGTTGATACCCGCGCTGTGAATTGGCCCCACCGCTGCCGCCGGCACAGCGGCCCCTGTCGATGCAGCGGAAAACGGTTGCGCAAACTGTCCAAGCATCGGAGGCAGCGCCACCCCCGGCGTGGTTCGCCAGCTCAGACGGCTGCCGATCTCGCTCAAGAGCGAAAACGGAACCAGAAACTTGCACGACGCGGCAAACCACAGCCAGTAGCGCGTGTGCGCCCCATTCCTGCGAAACAATAATGTCAGGAGCCCCACCGCCACCGCGAACACCGTCGACTGCCAAAGATGGTTCAACAGTTCGTGCGTCATGCTATTTCTCCTTCTTTGCCAGCTTTCGAAGAATCTTTTCCGCTTCCTGCACGTCTTCCAGCGTCAATTTCCCTGATTCGATTAGGTGAGCCATCACCGGTTGCGCCTGCCCGCCGAAAATCCCGAGAAAATCGTCGATCAGCCTGCGTTGTGCTTCGCTGCGCGAGATAACCGCTTCGAAAATGTGCGCGTTGCTGATTTTCTTCGCGCGGCGCACAGCCTTTTTGCCTTCCAGGCGATAAACGATGGTTTGCACGGTTGTGTACGCGGGGCGGCCATGCTCGGGAAACGCCTCTTGAATTTCCCGAATGGACGATGGGCCGCGGCTCCACAGCGCTTCCATGATCTGAAGATCGAACTTGCTCAATCGGGGAAGGGACATCGAATCTCCTACTACAACTGTGTGTGAAACTACGACACCATTAAGAGAATTGCAAGCGAAATTTCGCCGCACCGAAATTGCTGGTTCTAGTAGGACAGTAATAGGCCCTGTACTTTTTTGTCGGATTCCGCATGTTCTATATCGCCGCGTTCCTGCTAATGTGGTTGCGCGGGAGGTAAGTGATACGAAAATGTTGTATGAACCAAAAAGTCGGATAGTTCGGGTGCCGCACGCGCTCGCGGCCATGTCGCCGCAGGGCGCATCGGTCTTGTGCGCCTCTTCACGGCTCACGAATTACGAATCGCGAGTCACATTTCTAATCGACACTCGGGCGATTAGAATCCGCTCCAACTGATTGAAAACAAATGACGGGCACACATTCTAATCGACACTGCTCCGGAGGGCGGCGCCGTGACGCAGGACGCTGAGAACCGGCTGAAGAATTCCGCGAGCCCATATCTGCGCTCGGCCGCGCACCAGCCCATCGACTGGCATGAATGGGGCGAGGAAGCGTTCGCCAAAGCGCGCGCCCAGGAAAAGCCCGTCCTGCTCGACATCGGCGCGGTCTGGTGCCACTGGTGCCACGTGATCGACCGCGAGAGCTACGAAAATCCCGAAATCGCGGCCATGATCAACAAGCTCTACATTCCCGTGAAAGTCGACCGCGACGAGCGGCCCGACGTGGACGCGCGCTACCAGTCGGCGGTCAGCGCGATTTCCGGGCAGGGTGGATGGCCGCTGACGGCGTTTCTCACGCCGGAGGGAAAGCCCTTCTTCGGCGGGACGTACTTCCCTCCCGAGGACGCGATGGGCCGCCCCGGTTTCAAGCGCATCCTGCTGGCGATCGCCGAAGCGTTCAAAACGAAGCGCGCGGAAGTCGATAGTTCCGCGCACGCGCTTGAAGAGGCCGTCGCCAAGGCGGAAATCTTTCATGGCGCACGCGGCGCGTTCGATGCGCGCGTGATTGACGCCGTGATCGAATCGGCGCTCGGCCGTTTCGACGCGACGCACGGGGGCTTCGGCCACGCGCCGAAATTCCCGCACTCTTCGGTGATCGACTTGCTGCTTGAGCGCGCAAAATCGCCGGTCGGCGCGAAACTGCAATCCGTCGCAGAAAAAACATTGAACGGAATGGCCGCAGGCGGCTTTCACGATCAGATCGGCGGCGGATTCCATCGCTATTCGGTGGACGAGCGCTGGTGCGTGCCGCACTTCGAGAAAATGTCGTACGACAATTCCGAGCTGCTAAAGAACTATCTACATGGCTACCAGTCACTGCGGCTTCCACACTATCGTCTCGTGGCGGAGAGGCTGATCGCGTGGGTGGGCGAGGTGCTCTCGGATCAGCAGCGCGGCGGATTCTACGCCAGCCAGGATGCCGACCAGACGCTCGACGATGACGGCGATTATTTCACCTGGACGCAGCAGGAGCTGCGCGCCGCGTTGTCGACGGAAGAAGCGGGCGTTGCGGAGCTGTATTACGACGTCGGCCCGCACGGCGAGATGCACCACAATCCCGAGAAGAATGTGCTCTGGATCGCCGAGACGATCGAAGGCATCTGCCATAAATTGAAATTGAGCGAGGACGAAGCCACGCTGCTCCTCGCGCGCGCCAAGGGGAAGCTGCTCACCGCGCGGCGCGAGCGCCGGCCCACGCCGACCGTGGACGAAACGCTTTACGTCGGCTGGAACGCGATGTTCGTATCCGCCTATCTCGAAGCCGCGCGCGTACTCGGACGCGCCGATTGCCGCGAATTCGCGCTGAAGACGCTCGACCGCATCCTCGCGGAAGCGTGGGATGAGTCGAAGGGATTTCTGCACCGCGTGGGTGGGCCACGCCTCGAAGGCTCGCTCGACGATCAGGTTTTTGCCGCCGCAGCGCTGCTCGATGCGTTTGAGACGACGCTCGACCGGCGCTATTTTGACATCGCGGAGCGCGCGACGCGCCTCGCGGTCGAGCGTTTCGGCGATCCCGAGGGCGGCGGCTTCTTCGATCGCGCGAAGGATGCCCCGCCGATGGGCGGGCTCGAAATCCGCCGCAAGCCGCTCCAGGATTCGCCCACGCCGGGCGCGAATTCGGCGGCCGCGATCGTACTCGACCGGCTATACGGGTTCACGGACGAGCGCGCGTATCACGACTGGGCCGAAAAGACGCTCGAGGCATTCGCGGGGCTGATCCCGCAATACGGCATTTTCGCCGGGACGTACGCCCTCGCGGCTCTGCTTCACGCGCGCCACTCGTTGCAGGTGGTGATCACCGGAGCAGCTGGCGACCCAAACGCGGCGGAACTCGAGAAGGCCGCGCACGAAATCTACCGCTTCGGGAAGGTTGTGATGCGGGTCACGCCGGAGCAGCTGGTTTCGGCCGCTCTCCCAGCGGCGCTCCGTGAAACGCTACCCCATCTTGATGCGGCCGCACCGCAGGCGTACGTCTGCGTCGAGACGACGTGCTACCCGTCCGTCGCGGATCGAGCTAAACTGACCGCGCTGCTCGCGGAAGTCGGCGCTGGCGCCGCTCGCGTTTCGGCCCAAAACGATTGACGCGCGGCGGAGGCGATGCGATAATTTCTCGCCTTAATTTTATCCGTTGATCCCGTACCGGCGGCTCACGCAGCGCGCCGGGAATCGTAAAATATAGGCAGGAGCGCTGTAGCAGCACTCATTTGTTCGGATGGAAATACTCCATAGCATCGGCGAGTTGTTTCTCGAAGCTGTGCCCACGATCGTCGTCGTCCTCCTATTCTATTTCTTCCTTCGCTGGGCTTTTTTCGGCCCGATTCAAAAGGCGATGGCGGAGCGCGACGCGCGCATCGCCGGCGCACGCGCGGAAGCCGCAGCCGTCGAGGCCGCCGCCAAGCAGGAACTGGACTCCTACAACGAAGCGCTGCGAAAGGCCCGCGCGGAAATTTACGGCGAGCAGGAAGCGGCGCGGCAGGCTGCTCTGGACAGTCGCGCCAAACTGCTCAAATCGATGCGCGCCCGCGCGCTGGAAGACGTAACCGCCGCGAAGCGGAGAATTTCGGCCGATCTCGAGTCGGCCCGCGCCGAGGTGGAACTTCAAACACCCGCCCTCGCCAGCGAAATCGCCCGGATGATTCTCGAAAAGCCCTCCTCGTTGCGCGGAGGAGCGGCCAGATGACGCGCGGCGTCCGACTTCTCGGGCGGCACATTGGGTTTTTCGGGCTGCTTTTTCTTCTGATGGCCGCGCCTGCCCTGGCGCAAGAAAGCCAGCCGTCGCCCGCCGATTCGAACGTCGGCTGGGTATTCCGCTGGATCAATTTCGCGATCGTTCTGGGTCTAATTGTCTACGCTCTGCGCAAAGCCGCACCAAGTTTCCGCAGCCGCACCGAGCAAATTTCCGAACAGATTGCCGAGGGCACGCGCGCGCGCGAAGCCGCCGAGCAACAGCGCCGCGCGGTGCAGGCGAAGCTTGCGGGCATTGAGCAGGATGTCGCGGTGATGCGCGAGGAAGCGAAGCGTGCGGCGGAAGCTGAAGCGGTGCGCGTCCGCGATCTAGCCCGTGCGGAAGCGGCCACGATCGAGCGCGCCGCGCAGGCCGAAATCGCCGCCGCGGAACGCGCCGCGCGCATCGAGCTGAAGGCGCTGGCCGCTCAGTCCGCCGTCGAACGCGCCGAAGTGCTGCTGCGCGACAAACTGACGCCCACATCGGAATCCGGGCTTTTCACCGCGTTTGTGGCCGAGCTTGAAGGGAGCGCAAATTGACCGGCGCGGTCGTGACGCGTTATGCAGCGGCCCTGGCGGACGTCGCGCTGGAGCAGAAGAGCGCGGACCGCGTGAAGGGTGATCTTGCGTCATTCGTCGACGCGTTTCTTTCCGCAGCCGATCTGCGGAATCTACTGGAAAGCCCCGCGGTTGCGCACGACTCCAAGCACAACGTGATCGAAAAGCTTGCGGAGCGAATGGATTTGACGCCTGCGGTGCGGAATTTCGTGTACCTCCTCGTGGATCATCGCCGGACGGAGATGCTTCGAGAGATCCGGCCGGCATTCGAGTCCGAGCTGAACGCCCGGCTCGGCATCGCGGAAGCGGAAGTGACTTCGGCGCGAGAATTGAACGCCGGAGAGCGGCAGCAATTGACCGCGGCGCTCGAACGCCGCACCGGCAAAAAGATCGAAGCGCGCTTTCGCGAGGACCGGTCGCTCGTGGGCGGCGCAGTGGTGCGCGTAGGCTCGACCGTCTATGACGGCTCGGTGCGCGAGCAATTGACCCGGCTGCGCGAGCAGCTCGAAGCAGAATAGGAGCCAGGAATGGCGAACATCAAAGCGGACGAGATTACAAAGATTCTGCGCGAGCAGATCGAAAACTATCAGCAAACGGTCGCGGTCGAGGAAGTCGGCTCGGTCATCTCCGTGGGAGACGGCATCGCTCGCGTTCACGGCCTGGATCGCTGCATGGCGGGCGAGATGCTCGAATTCCCGCACGGCGTTTTCGGCATCGCGCTAAACCTCGAAGAGGATCAGGTCGGCACCGTGCTGCTCGGCGATTACACTCAGATTCGCGAAGGCGACACGGTAAAACGCACGAACAAAATTATGTCCGTGCCGGTCGGCGACGCGCTCATCGGGCGCGTGGTCGACCCTCTCGGCCAGCCGCTCGACGGCAAAGGCCCGGTTCAATCTGATCAGCGCAACCCCATCGAGCGCATCGCGCCGGGCGTCGTGGACCGCCAGCCGGTGCGCGAGCCTCTGCAAACCGGCATCAAGGCCATCGACTCGATGATTCCGATCGGCCGCGGCCAGCGCGAATTGATCATCGGCGACCGCCAGACGGGCAAGACCGCGATCATTCTGGACACGATCCTGAATCAGAAGGGCGGGGACGTCATCTGCATCTACTGCGCGATCGGACAGAAGCGCTCGACGATCGCGCAGGTCGTGAAGACGCTTACGGATTACGGCGCCATGGACTACAGCATCGTCGTCGCGGCGTCGGCCACGGAGCCCGCCACGATGCAGTATATCGCGCCATTCGCGGCCGCAGCGATGGGCGAATTTTTCCGCGACTCGAAGCGGCACGCCATCTGCTTTTACGACGATCTTTCGAAGCACGCGCAGTCCTACCGCGAAATCTCGCTGCTGCTGCGGCGGCCACCGGGACGCGAGGCTTTCCCCGGCGACGTTTTCTTCCTGCACTCGCGGCTCCTCGAGCGCGCGGCAAAGCTCAACGACAAGCTCGGAGCAGGCTCGTTGACCGCGCTGCCGGTGATCGAAACACAGGCGGGCGACGTCTCGGCCTACATTCCGACGAACGTCATCTCCATCACCGACGGGCAGATTTACCTCGAAGCGGACCTTTTCAATGCGGGTATCCGCCCGGCCATCAACGCTGGCATCTCGGTGAGCCGCGTCGGCGGCAACGCGCAGATCAAGGCCATGCGGCAGGTGGCAGGCTCGCTGCGACTCGATATGGCGCAATACCGCGACCTCGCGGCGTTCGCGCAATTCGGCACCGAGCAACTCGATAAGGCGACCCAAGCGCAGATTTCGCGCGGCCAGCGCCTGGTCGAGATTCTGAAGCAGGACCAATATCAGCCGCTGCCAGTAGAAAAGCAGGTGCTGATTATCTTCGCGGGCGCTAACAAGTATCTCGACGATCTCGCGGTTCCGGAAACGCGGCGGTTCGAGCAAGAGCTGTTTCCCTTTGTCGAAACGAACTACGGCGGCGTGCTGAAGACTCTGCGCGAGAAAAAGGCGATCGACGATACGTTGCGCGCGGAGATGCTCAAGGCGCTCGACGCATTCAAGGAGCGTTTCAAGGCCGGCGCATCCGCCGCCGCGGCAAAGTAACGACTGACGATCGATGGCCACACTTCTCGATTTTCGGCGACGCATTCGGTCGGTGAAGAGCACGCAGCAGATCACGCGCGCGATGAAATTTGTCGCCGCGGCAAAGCTGCGCCGCTCCCAAGAGGGCGTGTTCGCCGCCCGGCCCTACGCACACGAGATTCTGCGCGTGCTGCGCTCGGCGGCGGCCCGCATCGAATCGACGGCGCACCCGCTGCTCGAAAGGCGGCCGGAGGAGCGCGTCCTCGTGGTCGTCCTCACCGGCGACCGGACGCTTTGCGGCGCGTTCAATTCGAACGTACTTCGCAGAGCAACCGCCTTTCTCCGCGAGAAAGGCTCGAGCAGGAGCCAGGTGATCGCGATCGGAAAGAAAGGGCGCAACGCGCTCAAGCAGGGTGGCTGGAATTTCGCCGGGGAGTATCTGAACATCTCCGGCAACGTGCAATTCTCCGATGGCAAGGAAATTGCCGCGCAGATCGGGAAGCTCTACGAATCGCGCGAAGTGGACGCCGTCTACGTCGTGTACCACGAATTCAAGAATGTGCTGGTGCAAAATCTGCTCACCGAGAAGCTGCTTCCGATCGACCCATCCGTGCTGACAACGGAGGCGGCGCAGACATTTCGCACTGGCACCGCGGCGCATGAAGAGGCGCTGCCGCACGATCGGGCTGCGAGCGGCGAGTCGTACGTCGACTACATATACGAAGAGCCGGTCGGCGAGATTTTCAGCGGGCTGCTGCCGCGCTATCTCGAATCCGAGGTGTACCGCATCCTGCTCGAATCATCCGCGGCCGAGTGGGCCGCGCGCATGACGGCGATGGATTCAGCCACGCGCAATGCGTCCGAGCTGATCGACAAGTTGACTCTGGAGATGAACAAGATTCGCCAGGCCGGCATCACCAAGGAATTGATCGAGATTGTGAGCGGCGCGGCGTCGGCAACATCGTAACTCGTGATTTGTGATTCGTGACTCGTGAAAATCAAGAGCTTCACCGAGTTGACGGTTTGGCAGAGGTCGCACGAGTTGTGTTTGGCGGTATACAAATTAACGGCCGTCTTTCCACGATCCGAGATGTTTGGCATCACGTCTCAGTTGCGAAGAGCGTCGGCGTCGGTGGCGGCTAATATTGCCGAGGGCTTTGGCAGGCGGACTACGCGCGAGTTGCTGCGGTCCCTGCAGATTGCCGCGGGAGAGATGGAAGAGACGCGTTATTTTTTGATTCTCAGCCGCGATCTCAAGTATATCGGCAAGCCGGATTTCGACCAGGCATCAGCGATGTGCGATTCGGTTGGCCAATTGATCAACGCGCTCGGGCGATCTTTGAAGGCGCGAGCCGGGGCAACGTAGGTTTTCACAAGTCACGAATCACGAGTCACAAGTCACGGGTTCTAGAGGGAGCTGAAATGGCAACAGACAAGACAAAAATCGGCCGCGTGGTCGAAGTGATTGGCCCGGTCGTGGATGTGCAGTTTGCCGAAGGGCACCTGCCTAAGATTCACAGCGCCGTGCGCATCACCAGCGAAGGGTTCGACGTTCCCGATCCGATCGACCTCATCGTCGAAGTCCAGCAGCACCTCGGCGAGGGCCGCGTCCGCTCCGTCGCGATGAAGCCGAGCGAGGGCTTGGTGCGCGGGATGAAGGCGGAAGACCTCGGAGAGCCGATCTCCGTGCCAGTAGGCCGCGGCACGCTCGGCCGCGTGATGAACGTGCTCGGCGAACCGGTGGACAACCTCGGGCCCGTGAAGTACGAAAAGCGCTACCCGATTCACCGTCCGGCGCCGTCCCTGCAGGACCAGTCCACCAATCTCGAAATGTTCGAGACCGGCATCAAGGTCGTGGACCTCATCGAGCCGTACCTCAAGGGCGGAAAGATCGGATTGTTCGGCGGCGCGGGCGTCGGAAAGACCGTGCTGATTCAGGAGCTGATCCACAACGTCGCCATGAAGCACGGCGGCGTTTCGGTTTTCGCCGGCGTGGGCGAGCGCACGCGCGAAGGCAACGACCTCTGGCTCGAGTTCCAGGAGTCGGGCGTCATCGAGCCGGGAAATTCCGAAAAGTCGCGCTGCGCCCTCGTGTACGGCCAGATGACGGAGCCGCCCGGCGCGCGTCTGCGCGTCGGTTTGACGGGCCTCACCGTGGCGGAATACTTTCGCGATGAAGAGAAGCTCGACGTGCTGCTTTTCATCGACAATATTTTCCGGTTCGTGCAGGCGGGATCGGAAGTATCGGCGTTGCTCGGCCGCATGCCTTCCGCCGTGGGTTATCAGCCGAACCTGAATACCGAAATCGGAGAGCTTCAGGAACGCATCACGTCGACCAAGAATGGTTCGATTACTTCCGTGCAGGCCATCTACGTTCCGGCTGACGACTACACCGATCCGGCTCCCGCCGCCACCTTCACGCACCTGGATGCGACGACGAACCTCAGCCGGCAAATCGTCGAGCGCGGCATCTATCCCGCCGTCGATCCGTTGGCGAGCTTTTCGCGCATCCTCGACCCGCGCATCCTCGGACAGGAACACTACACCGTGGCCCGCGCCGTGAAGGGCGTCCTGCAGCGTTACAAGGAATTGCAGGACATCATCGCCATCCTCGGAATCGAAGAACTTTCCGATGACGACAAACAGGTGGTTGGGCGCGCGCGAAGGCTGGAACGGTTCCTTTCGCAGCCGTTCTTCGTGGCCGAGCAGTTCAGTGGACTCAAGGGCACGTACGTGAAGGTCGAAGACACGATTCGCGGCTTCAAGGAGATCGTCGAAGGCAAGCACGACGAGCTGCCCGAGCAGGCGTTTTACATGGTGGGCACGATCGAAGAGGCGCGCGAAAAAGCGGAGAAGATGGCGGCCGTGGCGTAGTCAACCGGCGCTGAATCGCGGACAGACAAATGCAACCCGAAGCAATCGAACTTCAAGTCGTCACGCCGCAGCGGTTCGTCCTGCAGGAAACCGTGCAGGCGATCGAGATTCCCGGCAAAGAGGGATATCTCGGCGTTCTGCCGGGCCACGCTCCGCTGATCACGGAACTCGGCATCGGAATTCTGGCGTATCGCAAGGGCTCCGAGAGCCGCTACCTCACCGTGATCCACGGCTACGCCGAAATTCTGCCCGACCGCGTGATCGTGCTGGCCGAAATCTCCGAGCGCGCCGAGGAAATCGACGTCGAGCGCTCGCGCGCCGCCCACGAACGCGCACAAGCGGAACTCGCCAAGGCCGGCGTGGGAACCGAGCAGTGGCACCAAGAGAGGCTTGCGACCGAGCGCGCCCTCGTGCGGATGCAGGTTGCGGAAAAGTATGGCGCTACGACCGGTATCACGCGCAAGTGACGTGGAAGCAAGCCTCGCTGATCGCTATTACCATCTCGCTTCAGGCCCGAATCCAACCGATTCCCTCCGCATCAAATTTGTAGCAGGATTGGGGTACGCATAAATGGCCGAAATCGTCACAATTTATGGGTCGCCTTGGTGCGGGGATTGCCGCCGCGTGAAAAATTTCTTGCGCGACCGGGGCGTGGAATTCCGCGAAGTGAATATCGACGAGGCGCCCGAATCCGAGCAACTCGTGCTACGCGTGAACGATGGACGCCGAAAAGTTCCCACGCTCGAAGTTGAAGGTCGGTATTTCGCGTGCAGTCCGTTTGATCCCCACCGGCTCGCGGAAGAGTTAAGAATCCCGCTGAACAAGTAGAGTGCTACGACTTTAGTCCGCTTATTCTGCGGAGCTCCTGCTGCTGGTCGCTGCTTAGGAATTTCTTTCCGAAGATATAGACTGTGCCTCCCGCCACAAACATGAAGACTCGTTCGTCCTCGCCTTTGAGTCGCACCGCGGGCCATTTGACGCGCCACTCGAAAAATTCACCTGTAATGTGGAATCCGTTTTCGTCCGCATCGGCTTGGAACGACTTGCCGACGAACTCAAATGAGCGATACGCGCGACGGAAATATCTGGTCGGGTACAGCATCTGTATTCCCGCACACATCCACCAGATTCCTATCGCCGCAAGGAGAACGAGCGGCAAGCTCGCCAAAGTGTCGTAAGGCGCCCAGGCTGGGGGCCTGGAATTGAAGGCCATGACAACGAAAACCGCACCGACAAGAATCCAGCATGCCGCCCGGCCGATACGGCGGTCGCGACCGAACAATCTATGGTAGAGAACCTGTGCCGCAACGTATTCGTCGACTGGGATTTCGTATTGGAATTGCACTGAGCTCATCGACTACTTTCCAGCGATTACGCGAGGCCCGCGCCGCGCGTCATCACTGCGGCAACGCGCAAGTCCGCCGTCAATGCGACAAGATCGGCGTCCGCTCTCACGGCGATAATCCCTTTCTTGCCTGCCAGGCCCAGCCGCCGCGCGGGAAGCACTGTGACCATTCGCACGGCGTCCGTAAAAGGCACGCCGAGCGCGACCAGATTCCGCAGCGCGCGATCGAGAGTAAGCGTGCTACCGGCCAGCTTGCCCTCGGAATTGCGCGCAACTCCGTCTTTCACGCTGACTTCAAAATTTCCGAGCCGGTAGTTCCCATCGGGCATCCCGGTTGCCGCAATGCCGTCGCTGACGGCGAGAACGGTGTCGAATCCCTTCGACCCGATCAGCACCTGAATTGCAGGCCCCGCCACGTGAACGAGGTCGGCGATTATTTCAGCCGTGACCTCCGGATCAGTCAGGATCGCTCCCACGATGCCGGGGTCGCGGTGCGTGAACGGCCGCATGGCGTTGTACATATGGACGGCGTGGCGCGCACCCGCGTGGATCGCCGCGCGCGCCTGATCGTAATCGGCGTCCGTGTGCCCCATCGCGACCACGAGTTTGGCCGCAACGGCGGCGGCGATCAAGTCCATCGCACCGGGCAGCTCGGGCGCGATCGTCACGATTCGGACGAGGCCATCCGCGGCTTTCAAAAGCTTTTCCAAAGTTTCAACCGACGGTTTGGCGAGCGCATCTGAAGGATGTACTCCGCGGCGCGCTTTGCTGATGAACGGACCTTCGAGATGAATGCCGACGATTTCGGCGGCGAGCTTGGCATTCTCGGCAGCCGCATCCGATTGCTCGTGGCTGCGAATGTATCGCGCAATTCCCTCGAGGCTCTTGATGGTGTCGTCGATGGGCGCGGTGACGGTCGTCGCAACCATCGAAGTGGTCCCGGAGCGCGCGGCCGTGGACGTGATGCGATCGAGCGCGCGCGCGGTTCCTTCCATCACGTCGTGGCCACCCGCGCCGTGAATGTGAATGTCGACGAATCCGGGGACGACGGTCATGCCCGCGGCAACGAAATCGGTCGCGCCGGCGGGCAAGCGCATTTCGTCGCGGTGCCCCAGCGCCGCGATGCGGCTTCCCTCGACGACGATCACGCCGTCGCTGATCTCTTCTTCCGGCGTCAGAATCCGGCTCGCGTGAATTACGGTCGTTCCCATCGCCTCGGTCGTCTCCCGGCTTCGCTCGAATCGCGCTCCAAGTATGCTAGAGGAATTACGGCGTAAAATCACAGCGGAGCTTGCATCCGTTGCCTTCTCCGCTACAATCGTTGGTGCCTTATTTTCCGGAGGAGAATGGATGGCAAACGAAAAGCGTTACGTGGCGCAGAAGCGCCAGCGCCGCCGCCGCAAGGCCGCCAAGGCCAAGGTGAAGCTCTACGAGCAGGGGAAAATTCCCCACGACAAACTGACGTCTCTCGCCAAGCGATTCCTGAGCCGCAAGATGCGGGCCCTCAGCAAAGCGGAATAACCACGGGCAAAAAAAGAGGGCGTCCCGGTCGATCGGGACGCCCTTTTTCGTTCGCCTCTGCTGCCAGCCCCGCCAGGGGGGCGGCAGGTTGTTCAGTTGCCCGCAGCCTGCGCGTGCGTTGAATTCACCTTCGGCACGCTCAGGTAACCGACGATCTTATCCTTGCCGATCTGGTTCACGGTGAACTCCACGGGTGCACGGCTGCCATGCGTGAAGAAGTAGATCGGCTCGTTCGCCGAGCGGTTCTTCTTCTCGTAGCGGCTGTCGTCCACGTAGATGGCGACCGTGTAGAGGTTCTTCTTGGGGTTCACGCCGCGAAGCTCGACCATGAGGTCGCCGACCTTCTCACGCTCGTTCTTCTTGTCGATCGTGAATTCGTAGTAGTCGCGCTCACCCAGCCGGCGAAGTTCCTCGACTTCGTCGTGGTTCTTCGCGATGAGCGTGCCGAATTCGCCGCGGGTCATGTTCAGATTGTTCTTGGTGGTTTCGAGGTCCGTCTTGACGCCCGTAACGTCCGTGCCCAGCTTGTTCACGTCATCCACGCTGGCTTTGGTGGCAAGCTGGCCGTTCAGGTTGTTCTGCAAATCCGCGAGTTCCTTCGCGTCGTCTTCCTTGATCTTCTTGGTCTGCATACGCGCGCGCGTGACTTCGCCTTCGGTCAGCTTCATCTTGTCGGTCACCACGCTGAGCTCGCCCTGGAGCTGCGCATTGGTGTCCTCGGCCTTTGCCAGGCGCTGAGAGAGAACGTCGTTATCCTGCTTGAACTGCGTGGTCTGCGCGGTCAGACTCGTCTGGAGCGCCGCCGACCGATTCGATGCCGTCCATCCCACCGCCAGGGCTGCCAACGAGATAATCGTTAGCGCCACGGTAACGATTCCGATCCATCGAGGCGCCGGGGCCGCCGTTTCCTGCGTGACTTCGTTTTGCTTTTCGTCGAACATTTTCATTGCCTCCGTGGAAACCCCTTGCTGGAGACAGTAGGAGCACGCCCGCAACCAAACTCGGCGAGGTGCCTAAGGCCGCGTAACAGCTTGTATTTCAATTGTTTACGGGACCTCGACGAAAAGAGATGTGTGTCAACTGGCTCACGCACTCTGAAATTTTTACGCGCTCGGAATGGTTTCTGCGTGGTAACAAGATATGCACCTCTAGGGCACGTTAGCGGGTCTAACTGCCCTTATGTGGCGAGTTTCGTGCGGCGAAATGGCTTAGCGGGTGATCGTCATCGCCTGGAGGCGGGCGATGCGATCTTCGAGCGGTGGGTGGGTGCTGAACAAGCGCGAAAGCGTTCGTCCGGCGCTCAGCGGAGCCACGATGCACAGCGCCGACGTGGACGGCGAAATATCCATCGGAATTCTCTTGTTGTATGCGCCGAGTTTTTCGAGGGCGCGGATCAGTCCGTAAGGATGCCCGACCATTTTCGCGCCGGAAGCGTCCGCCTGATATTCGCGCGTGCGAGAAATGCCCAATTGGAGAAGCATGGCTGCGAGTGGCGCGAGCAGAAGCATCAGGAGAGCCGCGATCCCGCCGCCCTCGCGGTCGTTATCGCGCCCGCCTCCCATACCGCCAAAGATCATTCCCCATCGCGCCATCGACGCGATCCAGGTCACCGAACCGGCAATCGTGGCCGCAATCGAAGAGGTCAGAATGTCGTAGTTGCGGACGTGCGAAAGCTCGTGTGCGATCACGCCCTCAAGCTCTTCGTCGTCCATCAGATCCATCAATCCCTGCGTCACGGCCACGGATGCGTGGCTGGGGTTGCGGCCGGTGGCGAACGCGTTGGGCGCGGGCTGCGGAATCAGATAGAGCTTCGGCATAGGCAGATTCGCCTTGGCGGCCAAGCGCTCCATCACCGCATAGAGCCGCGGCGACTGTTCGCGGCTGATCGGCACCGCGCCACTCGACATCAGCGCGATCTTGTCCGAAAAGAAATACGCCGTGCCGTTCATGAGGATGGCGAAAACAAGCGCGATCGTCATGCCGTTGCGCCCGCCGAACGCCTGCCCGATGAAAAGCAGCAGGAGCGTCAATGCCGTCAGCAAAAATGTTGTCTTAAGCGTCTTCATGGCCCGTGTCCCCGGCGCCGAATCAGGCGGCGCCTGCCTTCACTGTCTTTGGCTGGAACTTCATCTCACCGGTTTTCGCGTCTGCATCCACCGTCAATTCGTCGCCCGGCTTGACCGCGCCATCCAGGATTTTCAGCGCCAGCGGATCCTGGATCAGCTTTTGGATCGCCCGCTTCATCGGACGCGCTCCGTATGCCGGATCATAGCCCTCGCGGAAGAGCAGCGTCTTCGCCGCCGGCGTCAGGTGGAGAGTGATCTGCCGTTCCGCGAGCAGTTTCACCACGCGCTGCATTTGCAGCTCGATGATCCGCTCGATCTGCTCCTTGCCGAGCGGACGGAACATCACGATGTCATCCACGCGGTTCAGAAACTCCGGCCGGAAAAGCTCCCGCAGCGCGGCCATGGCTTCCTCGCGCGCCTTCTTGGGGTCCTTTTCGGCAAGCTCGAAAATCGCCGACGACCCTACGTTCGAGGTCATGATGATCACCGCGTTGCGAAAAACCACGGTGCGGCCCTTCCCGTCAGTTAGACGGCCGTCTTCGAGAATCTGTAGCAGCACATTGAACACATCCGGATGCGCTTTTTCGATTTCGTCGAGCAGCACCACAGAGTATGGACGACGGCGAACCTGTTCCGTCAGTTGGCCGCCCTCTTCGTAGCCGACGTATCCCGGAGGCGCGCCGATCATGCGCGCCACGGAATGCTTTTCCATGTACTCGGACATGTCGAGCCGCACCATCGCCCGCTCGTCATCGAACAAAAACTCCGCAAGCGCACGGGCAAGCTCGGTCTTGCCGACACCGGTCGGCCCAAGGAAGAGGAACGAGCCGATCGGGCGGTTCGGATCGCTTAAACCCGAGCGGCTGCGGCGAATCGCGTTCGCCACGCTCGCAAGCGCGGCGTCCTGCCCGACGACGCGCAGGCGCAGCCTCTCTTCCATATGGACGAGCTTCTGCACTTCGCCCTCAAGCAAGCGCCCGACGGGAATTCCCGTCCACTTGCTCACGATTTTGGCGATTTCCTCCTCGCCCACTTCTTCCTTCAGCATCGGATGATCTTTTTGCAGCTCGGCGAGGCGGTCCTGCGCGCTCTTCAGCTCTTTTTCGGCAGCGGAAAGCTTTCCGTAACGGATTTCGGCGACCTTTGAAAGTTCGCCGGCCCGTTCGTAGCGCTGCTCCTCGGCCTTGAGCCGTTCGATCTCTTCTTTTTGCTTACGAATGCGGCCGATCGCGTCCTTTTCGGTTTGCCAGTGCGCCTTCAGTCCGTTCGATTGCTCGCGCAGCGTGCTGAGTTCCTTCTCGATTTGGCCGAGGCGCTCCTTCGAATGCGCGTCGGACTCCTTGCGCAGCGCCTGCCGCTCGATTTCAAGCTGCATGATGCGCCGCTCGATTTCGTCAATCTCGGTGGGCAGCGAGTCGATCTCCATGCGCAGGCCGGCCGCAGCTTCGTCGACAAGGTCGATGGCCTTGTCCGGCAGGAAGCGGTCGGTGATGTAACGCTGCGAAAGCATCGCCGCAGCCACGATCGCTGCGTCCTTGATTCGCACACCGTGGTGCACCTCATAGCGCTCTTTCAGGCCGCGCAGGATCGCAATCGTGTCCTCGACCGACGGCTCGCCAACCTGCACTGGCTGGAAGCGCCGCTCGAGCGCAGCGTCCTTTTCGATGTACTTGCGGTACTCGTTGAGCGTAGTTGCGCCGATCGCACGCAGCTCACCGCGGGCGAGCGCGGGCTTGAGCATGTTCGAGGCGTCCATCGAGCCTTCGGCGGCTCCTGCGCCGACCAGCGTATGCAGCTCGTCGATGAATAGAATGATCTGGCCGTCGGATTCGCTGACTTCTTTCAGCACGGCCTTGAGACGATCCTCGAATTCGCCGCGATATTTTGCGCCCGCCACCAATGCCGCAAGATCGAGCGAGACGAGCCGCTTCGGCTTGAGCACCTCGGGTACGTCCCCGGAAATGATTCGCTGTGCGAGGCCTTCGACGATGGCGGTCTTGCCCACGCCGGGCTCGCCGATCAGCACGGGATTATTCTTCGTGCGCCGGGCGAGAATTTGCATCACCCGGCGGATTTCCTCGTCGCGGCCGATCACGGGATCGAGCTTCCCGCGCCGCGCAAGGTCCGTCAGGTCGCGCGCATACTGCTCGATCGCGCGATAGGTGGATTCGGGATTCTGCGAAGTGACGCGATGGCTGCCGCGAATCGCCGCCATGGCTTGCAGGATGGCATCGTGGCTCGCTCCGTGGCGGGCCAGAATCTGGCCGGCCGGATCGCGGTCCGCGGAGGCGATGCCCAGCAGGATGTGCTCGGTTGAAACGTACTCGTCCTTCAGGCGCTCGGCTTCGTCAAACGCGCGCTCCAAGGCTTCATTTGACTCGCGGCTCAGAGACTGCTGCGACTCGCCGGAAACTTTCGGGAGCCGCTCGATCTGCTTTTCGATTTCGCTGGCCAGCGCCGTGGGAGACGCGCCAAGCTTCTCAAGTAGCGGCGGCACCACGCCGTCGCCCTGCGCGACGAGCGCCCAAAGCAGATGCAGCGGCTCGATCAGTTGCTGGCCCGAGCGGCCGCCCATTTCCTGCGCCGCCTGGAGCGCTTCCTGAGCCTTCACCGTCAGTTTGTCAAATCGCAGCATGGCTGAATCTTCTCACTTTGCGTTCGAAGACACAAAGGGGGGCCGGGAAACGCGCCACCGACCCCCTTGATGCACCCGAACAGTTTTTTAAGAGCGGTGTCTTTAGTTCTTGCCGCCGCTCGTTACGTTGACCTTCACCTGCTTCGGCTTGGACTCGGCGCGCTTCGGCAGTTCGACCGTCAGCACGCCGTTCTTGTACTCGGCCTTAATGGCTTCGTTGTTGACCGTGTTCGGCAGACTGAAGCTGCGGCTGAAGGAGCCGTAGGTGCGCTCGATCCGCAGATAGTTGTCTTCCTTCACCTTCTCCTCAAACTTCCGCTCGCCGCGGATGGTCAACATGTTGTTCTCGACCCGTACATCCAGGTCCTTTTCGTTGATATCGGGCAAGTCGGCTTTCAGGACCAGTTCATTCTCGGTCTCATATATGTCGACTGCAGGCGCCCACGTGGTGAGGCTTGAATTATCACCGCGCTGCGCGAACGACGTCTCAAACAGGCGGTTCACCTGCTCTTGCAGGCTGGAGACGTTATGGAACGGATCCCAACGTGTGATCGCACTCATTTCAGTTCCTCCTAACAATATTGGCGCTTTATTTAGCGCGATCGAATAATAAAAGCTGCGCGTGTTATTGTCAAGTCTTTTGTAAGGATAACTAGCCGCGCGGTTTATCAGCCTCGCCCTATTCTAATACCTTAACTATCAAGCATTTGAGGTAATGTGTTTCCGGCATTGTCAGGAGGATGGGGTGGTCTAGGGCCTGCGTCCGCCGCTCCACCACAGCTATCACCTTCCGAGCGTCATTTGCGGCCTCAGCCAGAATCTGGAGGAACAGGGGCTCGGTAATGTGGTAGGAGCACGAGCACGTCAGCAAGAATCCGCCCGGTTTGAGGAGCTTCAGGGCCCTTAGATTGATCTCCTTGTAGCCTCGGCGGGCGGCCGGGATGCTGTCGCGGTTCTTGGCGAAAGCCGGCGGATCAAGAATCACCATCTGAAAGTGGCGGCCAGCTTCGTCATATTCCTTCAAGAGATCGAAGGTATTTCCTTCCCGGAAGGTAACGTTGCGAATCGAGTTCATGCTCTGATTCTTTCTCGCCGCCTCGATGGCGATCGGGGCCATTTCGATTCCCTCGACATGTGTGGCCTTGTCCGCCACGGTGAGTGCGAAGCCTCCCTGGTAGCTGAAGCAGTCGAGAACGTCTCCAGAGGCGTAGCGGCGCGCGGCCCAATGATTTTCGCGCTGATCGAGGAACGAACCGGTCTTCTGCCCCTTCGGCAAATCGTGGGTGAACGTCACCCCGTTTTCTTTCACGAGAATCTCGGACGGCACTTCACCGTGGAGCACGCCGACACGCTGATCGAGGCCTTCGAGGAGACGCACCTTGGGATCGTTGCGCTCGAGCACGCCCTTGGGCGAAAACATCTCGACCAGGATCTCGACGAAGAGGCTCTTAAAGCGCTCGCTGGACTGGCTCAGCGTCTGCACGACGAGATAGTCGCCGTAGCGATCGACGATGAGCGAAGGCAGCAGATCGCCTTCGCTGTAAACCAAGCGGTACGCCTCAGAATTTTCGACCACGAGCTTACGGTAGTCCGCCGCTCGCTCGAGCCGCTTCGCGAAAAAGGCTCGATTGACTGGCACATCCTCGCGCGTGAGGAGCCGCACGGCGATCTGCGATTTGTCGCTATAGAACGCGCGGCCGTGGAAGCGCCCCCGATCGTCCGTCAGGCGCACGACGGCGCCGGGCTCCGCCTGCGCGGAATTCACGTCGCTTCGATAGACCCAGAGATGCCCCGAACGGAGGCGCTCGACGCCTCGCTGGCTGATGACGACGGATGCTTCCTTGAGTTGCGTGCCGGCGGCCACGAACGAGAGAGTAGCGGTTCCGCGCCTGTTTGTCAGTGTTTATCGGCGATGCCGGATCGCGTCAAGCGGCTGAACCATCAGTTACCGGAACCGCCCAGCTTCCGCTTGCGATGAAGCTTGATGGCCGAGGAGCGCAATGTTTCGGGCACGTTCTTGTTCGCCGTTAGCTTCACGAGATCGGTGGCAGTGAGCCGCGGGAAAAGGTGCAGGGAAACATCGAGCGGCGTCTTGGGATTGTTGACCAGGTTTCGCACCACCGCATAGTTCTTCATGAAAATCCGCGTCAGCGAGATTGTCCGCAGGATTTCACCCGTCAGGTTGCTCATCGAGGAAAAGGCCTCGACTTCGGAGTCAGTCAGGCGGGGAGATTGCAGCACGCACCGCTGCACGAGCTTGTTGGGATCCTTGATCAGCAGCAGCCGTTCCGAACGGCCGCCCTTGAGCGCAAGAGTGAGACGCTGAACCACGTTCATGTGCGCGACCTTCTGCATTAGCGTTTCGCGCTTGGCGGCGTCCGGCTCGACTTCCGCCGCGGCCTCCTCGATCTCGGCGATCGCCACGGCGCCCTTTTGCAGCTCGCCGAGCAGTTCTTTTTGCTCGGCTGTCGCTTGCGTGGCGTGGGCCACCGCGATCACGAGTTGCGGATCGGCCACGAAGCGTTCCAGATTGTCGAGCAGCGCCTGAATGCCCGTAGGACCCAGATATTGCGCCACGCGCGCGACGTGCGCCGTAGGACACAAGGGATTTTTTGCGAGAGCATCGGCGACGCCCGGTTTGGCGTACAGGTTGTCGGCACAATAGGTGAAGAGATGGACGTCCGCGTCCGCGCGCGCGCACGCCGCGAGGAAGTTCTCGACGGGTTGCGTCAGCAGCGCGTTTTGCGCACGGTCGGCGATGGCCAGATCGGGATCGGCGGCCAGCACGGAGAGCAACTCGACGCGATCTTCCGGTCCGAGCGGAACGCTACCCGCGCAAATCGCCAGCTTCTGTTCCGGCCTGGCGTGCCCCGAGCAGATATGGGTGCGCAGTTCAGTGCTAATGGGAGCCTCCCGCGACGGGTTCGAGGTCGCTCCGCGTCAAAGTAACTTTACCGGGCTGGCCGGGTACGCCAATTGCCGGGACGTTCTGGCCATTGAGCTGAAGCTGGACGGCGCTCGATTCGCTGGAGGTGATTTCGAAAGTGTCGTGCGCCTCGAACTGCTTCACATCGTGAGCCTGCACGTTTCCCGCAAAGAGCGTCTTGCCGTCAGCAATCACGCTCACATCGGCGGACTTGCCGGCTTCCATGCGCAGCGCGAGCATGGCGGCAGCTGGGGGCGTGGATTGGTCAGTAGAATTTACGGCGGCGGTGTTCGGTGCCTTCGCAACGCTTGGCACAGTGCCGCCCGTTGGACTTACGCTGACTCGCGCGGCTCTGGCGTGCCAGCGCGCGAGCATCCATCCTCCATAGTGCTCGCAGGCGTACACTCCGCCAGCAATCACGAACGCAATCAAGACGACTGCGGCGGCAGCTGGCCGCCAATTGCGCGGGATATCCGCTGGCCTCGCCGCGGCGGCCCGCAGCTCCGCGGTAGCCGTGGTACCGAGCGCGTACTCGGCCACCAGATTGTCTTCATTCAGGCCCAGGTACCGCGCGATCTGGCGGATGAATCCTCGGTTGAAGACTCCTCCGGGCAATTGATCCCAAGCATCGTTCTCGATCGCTTGCAGAAAGCGCGTGCTGATGCGCGTGGCGGCCGCAATTTCCTCAAGGGATACGCCGCGCATTTCGCGTTCCCGCCTCAAATGTTCGCCGAAAGGTGTCGAAGACATCGGACCAAGAAAAATATAGGCGTCGGTCAAGGGGGTGTCAATGCTACCCGCCAAATGACCTCGCGGGCCGGGCCATTGGCATTACGGCAATCGCGCCCGAATGCCCGTTGCAGTGAACGAAAACGGTTCACTATAATGCACACATTGCACCGCGAATCCCAAGACGCTAGTCAGCAATCCTCCGTGGAACGGACGCGCAGGGCGACGGACGCCCAGCCGTTTGAGGGAGTGGAGCGGCGCCATAATCCGAGCGCCATCGTGGAAGTCCCCGAGGGTAACGAAGTCACACTTTTCCACGAGCTTGGCAAGGCCCTCACGTCCTCTCTCCAGCTCGATCAGGTGCTGCGCACTATCATGGAAAAGATCAATGAGGTGCTGCGCCCGGATACGTGGTCGCTCCTGCTGATGGACCCCGACAAACGTGAGCTCTACTTCCAGATCGCCACGGGCAAGGGAGCGGAAGCGCTGAAGGACGTGCGCATCAAAGTCGGGCAAGGGCTTGCCGGCTGGGTGGCCGAATCGGGCGAAGCGGTCGTGGTGCCGGACACCAGCAAGGATTCACGCTTTTTCGGACAGGTCGATGAGAAGACCAAGATGGAGACGCGATCGATCGTCGCCGTCCCGGTGCGCTTCCGCGATCAGTGCCTCGGCGTTATTGAGCTGATCAATTGCATCGGCCCGGAGGGCTTCAGCCAGCGCGACCTGGCCCTGCTCGAAGCGCTCGCCGACTACGCGGCCATCGCAATCGAGAACGCACGGCACGTCCAGCGCATTCACGAGCTGACGATCACCGACGACTGCACCAGCCTCTACAATGCGCGGCACCTGAATTTCATGCTCGATACCGAGATTTACCGCTCGCACCGCTACGCGTTTGAGTTCTCGCTGATATTCATCGACCTCGACCATTTCAAGAGCGTGAACGACACGCACGGCCATTTGATGGGGTCGAAGCTCCTCGGCGAAATCGGCGAAGCCATCAAGGAAAAGTGCCGGCTGATCGATCTCGCGTTCCGCTACGGCGGCGACGAATTCGTCGTACTGCTGCCGCAAACGTCGAAGGAAAATGCGCTTGGCGTGGCGCGCCGCCTGCACAAGCTGATTCGCGAGACGGTGTGGCTGAAGGACACGGGTCTGAACGTGCACGTGACCTCCAGCGTCGGCGTCGCATCGTATCCCACCGACTCGCGCACCAAGGCCGAGCTGCTGCACCTCGCCGACGAAGCGATGTACCTCGTCAAGAATACGTCGCGCGACAGCGTCGCCGCTGCGGGCGTTGGCATTCTCTCGAACCCCTGAAGATTCGGACTTACCTTTCACGCTCGCCCCCGGCATTCCCCCAGTGTTGTTCCCGGCGAACCTCTTCCCTATACTCGGCTTCTAAGTAAACGGGGGACTTTTAACTTGCGCAACCGGGAGGCAGCGCGTTACGCGCGATGGTCGGCGATCGGCGCCGGCCTCATCGCACTTGCCGTTGCCGGCGTGTATGCCGAACGCGCCTTCCGCCAAGCCCGCGCGCGCCATCTGGCGCCGGTCGCAGTGCCCGTCACCGTGCAGCAGCAGTCCGCGCAATTTTCTTTTTCGAAAGTCGAGCAGGACCGCACGATTTTCACGATTCGCGCCTCGCGCGCCACTCAGTACAAGGACCAGAATCGCGCCCTCCTCGAGGACGTCTGGATCACCGTGTACGGCCGCGATGGCAGCCGCAATGATAATATCCACACGCGCGAATGCAGCTACGAACCGGATACCGGTGACGTCCGCTGCGAGGGCGAGGTCCAGATCGACGTCCAGAATGCAGCCGCGGCAGGCGCGCCCGCTGCAACGCCCCTCAGCCACCTCGAAGTGACGACCACGAACCTCTCGTTCAACCGAAACACGGGCGAGGCGTCCACGCCCGCGCCCGTGCAATTCAAATTTCCGACGGGCCAAGGACACGGCGTGGGAGCCTCATACAGCACGCACGACGCGATCGTGCGCGTCGAGCACGATGTCGAATTCGATCTCGCGCCCTCCAGCCAAGCGGGCGGCATGCCCGTCAGCGCCACTGGCAGCAGCCTCGAATTCCGCCGCGCGGAGCATACGGCTGTTCTGAAAGGCCCGGCGCTTGTGCGCGAAGGCGCTCGCGAGCTTTCCGCCGACACGATCTCGATTGAACTCGACTCGGACTACCACGCCCGGCGCGCCGTTGCCGAAGGCCATCCGCAGATTCGCACTGCGGAGGGCGGAGCGAAGGCGAACGTTTCCGCCGAGCGTTTTGAAGCCGTGCTGAGTCCCGCGGGCTGGATCGAGCGCATCGTCGCGGACGGAGACATCGCGGGCACGCGGCAGACGTCGGCGGGAACCGACCGCTTCTCGGCCGCGCACGCTGAATTCGCGATGCTGCCGCAGCGTAATCTTATCGACGCCATGACTGCCAGCGGCGGCGTCACGGCCGAGTCGCAGCAGGGCGCCGATTGGCGCTCTCTCAAGACCGACGCGTTGCGCCTCACGTTCTCCTCGAAGCCATCAGCCGACAAGAAATCGAATGGCGCGGTGGACCAGCAGCATGTCGAGAGCGCCGAGACTCTCTCCCCTGCGACCATCGAATCGAAGAGCGCTAACGACGCAACGACTCTGCACGCGAAAAAGTTCGTCGCCCAATTCAGACCGGCGGGCCGCCTCGAAAAACTTCTCGGGCATTCCGGCGCCGAAGTGCGCAGGCAAACCGGCAACGCGGCGCCACAGACGATTTCGGCCGCAGAGCTTGCCGCCACGTTTGACGCGCGCGGGGAGTGGGACACGCTCGATGAAAGCGGCGACGTCCGGTTTCAGCAGCTCGATCGCCAGGCAACCGCCGCCCACGCGCGCATCGTCCGCTTGACGGACATGATCACGCTCGACGGATCGCCGGTCATTTCGGATTCGATGAGCCGCACCACGGCGGCCGATGTGGCGATCAACCAGAAATCGGGCGATCTCCGCGCAACGGGCGGCGTGGTGTCCACCTACGCGCCGACCGCGCAGGGAGATACCGTGGGCCTCGGCTCCGGCGCAGCTCACATTTCGGCGGACTCGCTCTCCGGCTCCGTCAATGCGGGCCACGTGGTTTACGCCGGGCACGCGCGCCTCTGGCAGGGAGAATCCGTGCTCGATGGCGATCAAATCGAACTCTGGCGCGACGGAAAAAAGATGCAGGCTACCGGACACGTGGTCGCTGTGTTCCCGCAAATCTCAGGTCCTTCCTTGGCCTTCCCGGGCAAGCCCCCCGGGACCGCTTCTGGTTCAACTTCGCAGCCGACGCTTTGGAAGATCCTCGCTCCCTCGTTGACCTATTGGAGTGACCAGGGCAAGGCGCGCCTGGAAGGCGGGGTCTCCGCAAGCTCCGACCAAGGCTCCCTCGTGTCCCGCACGCTGGATGTGTTCCTCGACGCGGTTCCGCCGGCCGGGGCTTCATCCCCGGCGGCAAAATCCGGAGCTGCAGCAGCCCCCGGGGGGCGGCAATTGAGCCGCGCCTTGGCTCAGGGCAACGTCGTCGTGCGCCAGGGTGACCGGCGGGGTATGGCAGACCAGGCTGAGTACACGGCCGCCGACGGAAAGTTCGTCCTTTCGGGCGGACAGCCCACGATTGCCGATGCTGCTAGCGACACAACCACGGGCCATTCGTTGACCTTCTTTGTTGCGAATGATACGATTTTGATTGATTCGCAAGAAGGTTCGCGCACACTGACCAAGCACCGGGTTGAGAAATGAACCGGCATGTTGAAACTCCAGGCCGCCGATCTGAAGAAGTCGTATCGAGGTCGGAAGGTAGTGGATGACGTTAACTTGGAGATTCGGCAGGGAGAAGTGGTTGGGCTGCTCGGGCCGAACGGCGCAGGAAAGACCACGACGTTCTACATACTGGTCGGACTCGCGCGTCCGGACTACGGGCGTGTCTTACTGGACGGCGAGGATATTACGGACCTCCCGATGTATCTCAGGGCCCGCAGCGGCATCAGCTACCTTCCCCAAGAACCTTCTGTTTTTCGGAAATTGACAGTCGAAGAGAACCTGCTCGCCATTCTGGAGACGCTTTCGGTCACTCCAGAGCAGAGGCGCGACCGCGTGGAGGAGCTTTTGGCACAGATGGGGCTTGAAGGAGTGCGTTCCAGTCAGGCGCACGTGCTGTCCGGCGGCGAGCGAAGGCGCTTGGAAATCGCGCGTTCGCTGGTGCTCTCGCCTTCCTTCGTCCTTCTCGACGAGCCATTTGCCGGGATCGATCCCTTGACGGTCGTGGACATTCAAAAAATTATTGCGGATTTGAGCGAGGCGGGAATCGGTGTCCTGGTCACCGACCACAACGTGCGCGACACGCTGGCCGTAACGAATCGCGCGTATATAATCAGCGAAGGCAAGATTTTGGCGGCGGGCACTCCGGCCGAGCTTTCCGCGAATGCCGATGTGCGCCGCATTTATCTCGGAGAGGGTTTCCGGCTGAACTGAATTCTATGAACTGGCTCGCACCCAAATTGCATCTCCGGCTCGCTCAGAAGCAGATACTGACGCCGGGCCTCGTGCAGATGGTGAGCGTGCTGGCGCTCAATCGCCTCGAGCTGCGGGAAATGATCAATCAGGAGATCATGGCAAATCCCGTCCTCGAAGAGCTTTCCGAGGAAAGTGTCGCCGCGGATAGCTACACCGACGAAGCGTTCCTCAAGAAGGAAACCGAGCAGGTTCCCGAGACGGCGGGCGCCAATCCCTTCGATGAGTTCGATTTCGGCTCGTTCTTCACGCAATACCTCGATACGGGCGCGGAGCGCTCTTCGAATAGCGAACGCGAGGAAATCGAGAAGCCGTCGTTCGATAAGTTCCTCTCCTCGCCAGCCAGCCTCACCGACCATCTCGTATGGCAGATGAGCGTGAGCATCTGCACTGAAACGGTGCGCAAGATCGCCGAAACGATCGTCGGCAACCTCGATGAAAACGGATATCTGACCGCGACGCTCGAAGAAATCGCGCAATCCGGAAATTATTCGATGGAAGACGTCGAGGAAGCCCTGGCCCTGGTGCAGGAACTCGACCCGCCCGGAGTCGCCGCGCGTGATTTGCAGGAATGCCTGCTGCTGCAGATCAAGCTTCTCGACCCGCAGAATACGCTCGCGCAGCAGATCATCACAGAGCACCTGAAACTCCTCCAAAATAACCAGCTCAAGGAAGTAGCGCGCGCGCTCAACCGGCCGGTCGAGCAGGTGAAGCGCGCCGTGGACCTGATCAAGCGCCTCGATCCGAAGCCGGGCCTGCGCTACAACAAGACCGAACCCCGGCTGGTCGAGCCGGACGTGCAGTTCCGCAAGGAAGATGGCGAATGGCAGGTCTTCATGAACGACGACGACGTGCCGCAGCTTCGCCTGAGCCCAACGTATCGCCGCCTGCTCGCCCGCGACGCCGCCGACCGCGATGTCCGCAATTACGTGAAGGAGCGTTTCACGGCCGCCATCCAGCTGATGAAAAATATCGAGCAGCGCAAGCACACGATCCTGCGCGTCTGCCACTCGATCCTGCACCGCCAGGGAGATTTCCTCGACTACGGCCCCGATCACCTAAAGCCGATGATGATTAAGGAGGTCGCCGAGGAAGTCGGCGTCCATCCTTCCACCGTCAGCCGCGCCGTGGCCAACAAATACGTGCACACGCCGCAGGGAGTGCTCGAGCTGCGCAGTTTCTTCTCTGAATCCGTCAACGGGCCGCAGGGCGGCGAGATGTCTCTCCTCTCCCTCAAGCGGCGCGTCAAGCAGATGATCGAAGGCGAAGACGCGACTCACCCACTCACGGACGAGCAGATCACCAAGAAACTTAGCGACGAAGGCATCCACGTCACCCGCCGCACCGTGGCGAAATACCGCGAAGACCTGCGCATCCCGAGCACGCACCGCCGCCGGGTGAAGGCTTAACCGCCTACCGCCGTGGCGCGCCCTGCCCGGAAACGATCCGCCCGAAAACGCCCTGACCGCAGGCACGCCGCCCGTATCGCCGATTCGCGGGAACTTGTCATAGTGACTGGCCTCTCCGGCTCGGGCAAAGGCTCAGTCCTCAATACCTTCGAAGATCTCGGCTTCTATTGCGTGGATAATCTTCCGGTCAGTCTGATTCCCACGTTCAGCGAACTCTACGAGGAAGGCGGGCGCGAAGCCCAGCGCGCCGCCCTGCTCGTCGATGCCCGCGAGGGCGCGGAGATCGACAAGCTGCCGGCAATCTACCGCAAGCTCAGAAGCCAGCACGGCGTGACGCTGCTCTTTCTCGAAGCGAGCGATGACGCGCTGGTGCGCCGTTTCAGCGAGACGCGCCGCCCGCATCCGCTCGGCCACCACGCATCGATCATGGAGGGCATTCGCGAAGAGCGCCGGCGCATGGCTCCGATTCGCCGGCTCGCAGATGTCGTCATCGATACCACGAAATTCAACGTCCACGAATTGCGTCAACTGATTATTGACCGCTTCCAGAATCCGGGGCGCCGCGCGCTTCTCGTGTCCCTCGTGAGCTTCGGATTCCGCTACGGAATTCCCGCGGATGCCGATCTCGTTTTCGACGTGCGCTTCCTGCCGAACCCGCATTTCGTGCCGCGGCTGCGGCCGTTCAGCGGCAAAGACCCGCGCGTCGCGCGTTACATTCGTTCATTTCCGCAGACGGGGGAATTCCTGCGCCGAATCGAAAACCTGCTGCTCTACCTGATCCCGCACTACATCCGCGAGGGCAAAAGCTATCTCACGGTCGCGCTCGGATGCACGGGCGGGCGGCACCGATCGGTCGCGCTGGCGGAAACGATTCGCCGCGCGCTCCAGCGCAAGGGGCACGCGACCAAGGTCGTGCACCGCGACATCGATAAGTCGGTTTCTTGAGCGCGCGATGAGGCGGCCACGGCGATTACGCCTTGCAAGATTCGCGCTCGATGCATACGCTAGGTAAGCTCGCTCCGGGGGCGTAATTCGCAGTCAATTGCTATTCTGTAATCCGATACCTGAATTTTGACGCCTGAACCCATCGACGGCATTTCGCGCGTGAACGAACGGGACGAGATCCGGCGTCTCTTGCGCTATATCCGCCCGTATACCCCGCGCCTCGTTCTGGGAATTCTGCTCATCGCGGTGATGGGGGTCGCGGAGTTCCTGGTGGCGTTCGCGTTCCGCCCGGCTTTCGACGTGATTCTGAATCCGCACTCGACGGCCCAGGCGCTGGTCCTTTTTCAAATACCGTACACGCACCATGTCATCGATCTGCATTCTTTTGTCCCGCGCCACTTTCACAACGTTTGGACGGTCTTCGCCCTGGCGCTCTTGTTCATCGCGCTCGTCAAGGGCGCGGCGGAGTATGCGGGCAGCATCCTGATTCAGCACGTGGGCCTTTCCGCAGTCACCGATCTTCGCAATCAGGTGTACAGCCAGGTGGTGCAGCAGCCGGTCGGTTTCTTCCAGCACAACGCGGTCGGCCGTGTGATGTCCGCCGTGATTAGCGACATCGAACAGGTACGCAACGCTTTCTCGGATTGGTTTGCGGAATTTTTCCGCCAGATATTCGCGCTCGTCGCCTTCGTCACGGTCCTGCTCGTCATCAACTGGAGAATGGCCGTCGGCTCGGCCGTTTTGATTCCGCTCGTCGTGTGGCCGGTCAGCAAATTCGGCCGGAAAATTCGGCACTCTTCGGAAAAAAGCCGCTCGCGCCTCGCCGACCTGAGCCAGATTCTTCAGGAGACCGTCACGGGAAATCGCGTCGTCAAGGCCTTCGGAATGGAGGGATTCGAAATCCGCAAGTTCCGCGAGGCTGCGGCGAACCTGCTCCGCGAAAACATGCGCTGGATCAGAGCCTTCGCCGCCACGTCGCCGGTGATGGATATTCTCGGCGCCGTGGTGGTCGCGCTCGTCTTGCTTTTTTCGCGCGAGGAAATCAAAGCCGGCCGGATGAGCGTGGGATTGTTCGTTTCCTTCGCATACGCATTATTCAAGGCCTACGAGCCGATCAAGCGCCTCGGCAACGTCTATCAACTATTCCTCCAAGCCGCGGGAGTTTCGGCGCAGGTGTTCGCTTTCCTCGACCGTCCGCGCGAGGTGATGGAGGCACCGGGCGCGAAGGCGCTGCCGCCGTTCTCGCAATCGGTTGAATTCGACCGCGCCAGCTTCTCCTACGACAGCGGCCCGCTCATTCTGAAGAGCATCGACTTGAAAGTGCCGGCGGGCGCGGTGGTCGCGATCGTCGGATCGAGCGGCGCGGGAAAGACAACGCTCGTGAATCTCCTGCCGCGCTTTCATACCGCGACGGCGGGCTCGGTCCGAATCGATGGATACGACCTGCGTGAAGTCACGCTCCGCTCGCTGCGCGAGCAGATGGCCATCGTCACGCAGGAAACGATTCTCTTCAATGACACGATCCGCAATAATCTCTGCTACGGCCGCCCGGACATGCCCGACGCAAAAATCATCGCTGCGGCGCAGGCGGCCCTGGCTCACGATTTCATCATGCAGATGCCCATGGGCTATCAGACGATTATCGGCGACCGCGGCCAGCGCCTTTCGGGAGGCCAGCGGCAGCGCCTGGCGATCGCGCGGGCGCTGCTCAAGGACGCGCCGATCCTGATCCTCGATGAGGCGACCTCCGAGCTCGATTCCGAATCCGAGATGCTCGTGCAAAAGGCGTTGAACAATCTGATGACAGGCCGCACCGTGTTCGTGATCGCGCACCGCCTTTCGACGATTCGCCGCGCGGACATGATCGCCGTGCTGGACGATGGCGCGATTCGCGAACGCGGCACGCACGAGGAGCTTCTCGCCCGCGGCGGAATTTACGCCCGGCTGTACGACATGCAGTTCCGCGATGCCGAGCCGGTATCGCGCACGGCGGACGTCGAATGAGCGCACGCATGAAGACTTCCCGTGCAAATTCCAAACCCGCTGCGGCCAAGCGGCCAAAGCCGGCCGATAAAGTCTCACAATCGCCGCAAGCCCCCGCATTCGGCCTGAAATCGACGGATCTGAAATTGTCGGGTCTCAAATCAATGACGGGCTATGCGCAAGCGCACGCCGCTGAAAATGGCTTTGGCCTGCGAATCTCGGTCCGCAGCGTGAACCACCGCTTTCTCGACGTGCATCTGCGCGTGCCGGAGGGCTTCGAGCCGCTCGAGCCGCGCATCCGCCAAATCGTCCGCGAGCGCGTCCGCCGCGGGCATCTCGACGTGACGCTGCGCTACGAAGTCGCGGGGCCCGCCGCCGTCGGAGTGAATAAAGAAGTCGCGGCAGCCTATTTGCAAGCCGTCGGCGCGCTGCGAAAGCAATTCGGCATAGCGACCGACCCGGACCTCGCCTCGATCCTGCGCCTGCCCGGCGTGATTGAGACGTCGGCTGCGCCGCTCGACGACAACCTCGCGCGCCTCGAAGAGGTCGCGGCGCGATGCCTCGCCGAAGCTCTCGACAAGCTCGACCGGATGCGCGAACAGGAGGGCGAAGCACTTCGCCGGGAAATGTCCGGCCGGCTCTCGACCATCGCGAGCCTCGCTGCACAGGTCGAGACGCTCGCCGAGCGCGCGCGCCCGGCATTCGCCAAGCGACTCGAAACGCGCTTGAAAGACCTGCTCGCCGAAGCCCAGCTCGACCCCACGCGCCTTGCGCAGGAAGCGGCCATCGCCGCCGAGCGCAGCGACGTGTCCGAGGAGCTTGCGCGCCTTGCGAGCCACGTCCGCCAGTTCGAGGCGCTGCTCACGGGCGTTTCCGACGTCGGCAAGAAACTCGATTTCCTGCTTCAGGAAATGCAGCGCGAGGCCAACACGCTGCTTTCAAAGACTCCCGGCAGCGAAGCCGAGGGCCTCGAAATCACGCGGCTCGGCCTCGAGATGAAATCCGAGATCGAAAAAATCCGCGAACAGGTGCAGAACATCGAATGAGCGATTCGGAACCGTTGGTCCTGATCGTGTCCGGTCCGTCCGGCTCGGGTAAATCCACGCTGGTGCAGAAGATTTTGGAGCTTCCCGGCACGATGCTGTCAGTTTCGTGTACCACGCGCGCCCCTCGCAAGACGGAAAGCGCCGGCAAATGGTACAATTTTGTCTCCGAAGCCGAATTCCAGCAGATGGTCGCACGGGGCGAATTCCTTGAATACGCGCAGGTCTTCGGCAAGAATTGGTACGGCACGCCGCTGACGTCGCTCGACGAGGCCCGGACGCAGAATAAAGATCTGGTGCTCGAAATCGACGTGCAGGGCGCGTTGCAGGCCAAGCAGAAATTGCCGGGCGCGGTCGCTCTGTTCGTAATTCCGCCGTCGCGCGACGATCTCGAACGCCGCATTCGCGAGCGCGGTCAGGATTCGGAGGACGAAATTCGCCGCCGTCTCGAGCGCGCGCGGCAGGAAATGCTGAATTACAGCAGCTACGATTTCGCCATCATCAATGACGATCTCGAGCGTGCCGGCCGCGAAGTGCAGGCAATCGCCCTCGGCTCGCGCTGCCGCGTGGCGCGGATGGAAAAGCGCATTCACGAAATCTTGAAATCTTTTGGAGGGTGATTTTCTTATGACGGTTCTCAGAAGCGTGCCGGAAAGCCAGTTTGCTTATGTCGTCGTTGTTTCGCGCCGCGCCCGGCAGTTGATGATGGGCGGGCGGCCGATGGTGGATAACTCAAGATCTCGCAAGACCTCGCGCATCGCCGAAGAGGAGCTGCTGCAAGGGCTCCTCGAATATGAGTTGCCCGAGCTGCCCTCGGACGAGGCTGACGCGAAGCGCCGCAAGTAGTTTTGGTCGTGCTGCCATGAAAATCGCTCTCGGCGTCACCGGCGGAGTCGCGGCCTACAAGGCAGCGGAGCTAGTCCGCCGCCTGCAGCAGGAAAAGCTCGACGTGCAGGTGGTGATGACGCGCTCCGCCCGCGAGTTCATCACACCGCTCACCTTCGCCGCTCTCACCGGCAAGAAAGTCATCACCGAAATGTTCGGCGCGGACGACGCATCGCCCGCCAACGTCGAAAGCGCCATCGAGCACATCGCCGTCGCGCAGCGCATCGATCTCCTTCTCGTCGCGCCGGCCACCGCGGACATCCTCGCGCAGTTCGCGCGCGGCATCGCCGGCGATTTTCTCTCGACTCTGTATCTTGCGACGAAAGCTCCGGTAATCGTTGCGCCCGCGATGAACGTCAACATGTGGGAGCATCCAGCCACGCAGGAGAATCTCGCGACGCTGCGTGCCCGCGGCGTCCACGTCGTCGATCCCGATGAGGGCTACCTCGCCTGCGGCATGACCGGCGCCGGGCGTCTCGCCGCCACTGAGACAATCGCCCAGAGAGTTCTCGCCGTGCTCGGGCTGCGCCACGACCTCGAGGGACAGACCGTGCTCGTTACCGCCGGCCCCACGGTCGAGGACCTCGATCCTGTGCGATTCCTCACCAACCGTTCGTCCGGAAAAATGGGCTACGCGCTCGCGGACGCTGCCGCTCGCCGCGGCGCGCACGCGATTCTCGTAAGCGGCCCCACGGATCTCGCGGTTCCTGAAGGCGTTGATTGGGTCCCCGTACGCTCGACCGATGAAATGCGCAGCGCCGTGCGTGATCGCGCGCGCGAAGCGAATGTCGTCATCATGGCTGCGGCGGTGGCCGACTACCGCCCGGCTGCGGCGCATTCACAGAAGCTCAAGCGCGGCGAGGAGCGTCTCACGCTCGAGCTTGAGCCGACGCCGGATATCCTGGCGGAACTCGGGCGCGAAAAAGGCTCACGCATCCTCGTCGGCTTCGCGGCGGAGACCTCGAACCTCGCCGAAAACGCTCGCGGCAAACTTGCGCGCAAGGGCGCGGACATAATCGTCGCGAACGACGTCACGCAAAAAGGCGCCGGATTCGACACGGACACCAACATCGTCACTCTCTTCCTCCGCGACGGCCGTGAAATCCCTCTCCCCAAGCTCACCAAGTTCGACGTTGCCAACCGCATCCTCGACCAAATCCTCGAAATCCAGACGCGCTAATCGCCGCGTCATCACCTCGTTGACACATTCACGCGTACTGAGCTACAACCAGCAGCGGCATCTCGGTTTTCCAGCGGCGTTTTCGATATCAGGCGGGGAGACAACTCATGATCGACTCGAAATTTCCGCGTTTCGCACTCCCTGCACTGGCTGCGCTGCTCCTTGCCGCCGTCGCGCAACCGGCTCGCGCACAGCAAGCGAGCGCGAAAGCCGCCGACTCCGCCCCCGCGAATAAGCCGGAATCGCTCGGCTTCTCTTCGGAGCGCCTCGAACGCCTTCACGCGGCGATGCAGCAGCAGGTCGACGAAAAGCAGCTCGCCGGCGTCGTCACGCTACTCGCCCGCCACGAAAAAACCGTCGACTTCAAAGCCTTCGGCAAGAAGGATCTCGCGAGCGGCGCGCCGATGACCAAGGACACGATCTTCCGCGTCTTCTCGATGACCAAGGTCGTCACCGGCGTCGCCATGATGATCCTCTATGAGCAGGGCAAATGGACCCCAGGCGATCCCATCTCGAAATACATCCCGGAATTCGCGCACCTCAAAGTCTTTAAGGGTGTGGACGCAAACGGCAACATGATCCTCGAGGACCCCGTCCATCCTCCGACCATGCACGAGCTGATGACGCACACCGCCGGATTTACCTACGGCCTCTTCGGCGACGGCCCGGTTGACAAGGCGTATCAGTCGGCAGGCGTGCTGTCGTCGAAAAACCTTCAGGAAATGATCGACAGGCTGGCGAAAATTCCGCTGCTCTACCAGCCCGGCACGAAGTGGGTCTACAGCGTCTCGATGGATATCCAGGGCTACATCATCGAAAAACTCTCCGGCCAGTCGCTGCCCGATTTCATGCGTGACCACATCTTCGCGCCGCTCAAAATGAAGGACAGCGGCTTCTATGTTCCGCAGGAAAAATGGAATCGCTTCGCTACGCTGTACGGCGAAGATTCGGCCGGAGGATTGCAAGCGGCCACGCCGAGCCCCAGCCTCGGATTGGGCGACTACAAATCCCAGCCGACGATGCCATCGGGCGGCGGTGGAATGGTTTCGACCGCGCAGGACTACATGCGATTCGCGCAGATGCTCCTCAACGGCGGCGAGCTCGACGGCGTGCGCATCCTCGCGCCCGCTACGGTGCAGCTCATGAGCTCAAACCATCTTGCGCCCAATCTCATGACGGGCGAATTCTCGATCGGTCCTGAGGTCATTCGGCCCGGCATGGGATGGGGCTACGACTGCGCGGTCTTCACCGATCCCGCGCTCGCGGACGAAATCGTCGGCAAAGGCACTTTCTTTTGGCTCGGCGCGGCGGACACCTGGTTCTGGATCGATCCTACCAACGATCTCGTGTTCGTCGGCATGACCCAGCACATGATCGGCCCCAAGCAGCCCAACGTCGAGCAGCTCAGCCGCCCGACCATCTATCAGGCGCTCCTGAAGCCGAAATTGTAATTCACCCGCGCCGAGCCTCGCGGACTTGTGAATTCGCGCGTTCTCCCCGATAATCTGAATCTTCGTGGACGAAAATAAAAGCACTCGCGCCGAAGCATGGCTGCGTTACGCCGACGATCTCGGTCTCGGCCCCTACTATCTCGACCGCTCCGCGCCGCAATCGACGCAGCCGCCAGCGCAACCGCAGCCCGAACCCGAAATCGCGGCTCCCATGGCCCAAGCGCTGCACGCGGCAGCCGGTGCTTCCGCAGCCGCCGCTTCGCGCCGCGCGCCGGAGCCTACTCCCGCTCCGAAGCCAGCTTCCGCACCAGCATTCGCCGCGCCGGTAACCGCGCCATCGCTTTTTGAGGAGCGCATCGAGAGCGACACGCTCGATCGTATTCGCGCGGACATCGGCCCCAACTGCACGCGCTGCAAGCTGCACAAGGCGCGCACCAACATCGTCTTCGGCGTCGGCAATCCGAAAGCGCAGCTCGTTTTCGTCGGTGAAGGCCCGGGCCGCGACGAAGACGAGCAGGGCGAGCCGTTCGTCGGCCGCGCGGGAAAACTGCTCACGCAGATGATTGAGGCGATGGGCCTCCGCCGCGGCGACGTCTACATCTGCAACGTCGTCAAATGCCGCCCGCCCGAAAATCGCCTTCCGGAAAAAGACGAGATCGCCACCTGCTCGCCCTATCTCTTGCGCCAGCTCGGCGTTATTCAGCCGAAAGTGATCTGCTGCCTCGGCAGTTGCTCCGCGCAGACCATGCTGCAAACCACGCAGGGCATTTCCCGCTTTCGCGGCGAGTGGTTCGATTACCGCGGCTCGAAATTGATCGCCACGTATCATCCCGCCTACCTGCTTCGCAATCCGGCCGCCAAGGGCGAAGTCTGGAAGGATTTGCAGAAGGTTATGGCGGTCCTCGGCCTCGAGCCCAAGCGGAAGTAGGTTTGGCTCGCGGCCCGCTGGCGCAACAAATCCGCAAACTCGCGTGACGCAACCCGAGAAATCTCGCCGCAGTCTCCATGTCCTGCTGCCCACACTGGGCAGCGCGGGAGACGTCAATCCCGTCGTCGCCCTCGGACTTGCGCTTCAAAAGCGCGGCCATCGCGCCACGCTCATCACCAACGAGCTTTTCGGCGATTACGCGCGCTCCCTCGGCCTTGGTTTCATCGCACTGGGCACCGCCGCCGAAGCAAGCGAAATCATCGCCGACCCACGCCTCTGGCATCCCACGCGCGGATTCGAGTGCGTGGCCGAGCGCGTGATCGTTCCGAGCATCGCGCCGCTCTACGACATCATAGAGCGCCACGTGGAATCCGGCACGGTTGTCGCCGCGTCCGGCATGTGTTTCGGCGCGCGCGTGGCGCAGGAAAAGCTCGGCGTCCCGCTCGCCACGGTCCATCTTCAGCCGACGATGCTTCGCAGCGTCGTCGATTTCGGCCGCTACGGCGTGATCCCGATGGGGCCGCGCATGCCGCGCGCCGTCAAGAGTTCCCTGTTCTGGCTCCTGGATCACCTCATCATCGACCGGGCCATCATCCCCGAGCTGAACGCACTTCGCGCGAGACTGGGCCTTCGCCGCGTGCGGCGCGTTTTCGACGCGCACGTCCACTCGCCCGAACTCGTCCTCGGCCTGTTTCCTGAGTGGTTCGCGCCGCCGCAAAATGACTGGCCCGCAAACACGCGACTCGCTGGCTTCGTCCTGCACGACGCGAGCGAAACCGTCGAAGTGCCTGCCGCGCTCAAGGAATTTCTCGATGCGGGCCCTCCGCCCGTCGTCTTCACGCCCGGGTCGGCGGCCGCCACGCTCCATAAGTTTTTCGCCGAATCGGTCGAAGCGTGCCGCATCGCGGGGTTGCGCGGCCTGCTCGTCACCGATCATCCCGCGCAACTCCCGAAGAATTTGCCGCCCGGCGTGCGCGCGTTCCCGTACGTGCCATTCAGCAGAATTCTTCCGCGCTGCGCCGCGATCGTGTACCACGGCGGAATCGGCACGCTGGCACAGGCGATTCATGCGCGCATTCCGCACATGGTCGTGCCCAATTCTTACGATCAGCCGGACAACGCCCTCCGCATCGAGCGCCTCGGCCTCGGCGTTCGCATCTACCCCAGGCATTACAAAGCGCGGCTCGTCGCAATGAAACTCCGCGAGCTGATCGACTCCGAAAACATCCGCGAGCGCTGCCGCGACATTGCGCTCACCATCGACACAGAAGCCGCGCTCGAACGCGCCTGCGATTTGATTGAGCAGCTCCCCCGCCACGCCACCTGAGGCCCACCCGGTCCGGATCGCGTGAGAACCCATCGCGCGGGCTGCTACACTATTGCGCTGCCATGCCGCGCTATTGTGAGGTTGCGCTTCCGGTTCCGCTCCGCTCGACGTTCACCTACGCCGTGCCGCCCTCGCTCGACGGCGAGCCTCTCGTCGGCCGCCGCGTCGTCGTGCCCTTCGGCGGGCGCGCGATGATCGGCGTCGGCCTCGCCGAATCGAACGTCGCGCCCGACATCTCTCGCATCAAGGAAATCGTCGAGCTGATGGACCCGCTTCCGGCGCTTCCGCCGAAGCTCGTTGAGCTCGGCCACTGGATCAGCCGCTACTATCTCGCGCCCATCGGCGAGACGTTTCGCGCGATGCTGCCGCCCGAAATCGAACTGCGCCACGATCGCGCCTACTCGCTCACCGACGCCGGCCGCGCGTACCTTCGCGATCTCGCCTCCGCCGAACTAATCGACGTCGAACGCTCCGAACTCGATCTCCTGCGCCGCATCGAAAAGGACGAATCCCCCGTGCCGTCGGCGCGCCTCAGCCGCCAGCCCGGCGCCGAAGCTCTCGCGGAACGGCTCGTGCGCCAGGGCTATCTCGCCGCGCGCGAAATCCTGCGCCGCCGAAAGACGCGCACGCAAACAATCGTCGCCTGGCGCGCGGGCGCTGCCGAGCTTCTCGCCGGCGATGCCGAAAAGCGAATCCGCGAAGTGCTCACGACCACGCGCGGCCCGCTGCCGCTGCATGTGCTTCTTGAAAAAGCCGGTGCATCCCGCGCCGTCGTGAAGCGGCTTGAGAAAGCGGGGCTGCTCCAAAGTTGGGAGGAGCCGCTCACGCCCGGTGAAGATCCGTGGGACACTGATTTCGTCCCGCCGCAAAATGTGTTGAACGCGGAGCAGAAGGAAGCGCTCGCCGAAATCTGGCGCTGGCTCGTGGCCGGAGAGTTTTCCGCCGCGCTGCTCCATGGCGTCACGGGGAGCGGGAAGACCGAGGTCTATCTCGGCGCGATCGAAGCCGCCATCTCGCGCGGCAAGACGGCGCTCGTTCTCGTCCCCGAAATCGCGCTCACGTTGTGGGTCGGGCGCCTCGTACGCGCGCGGTTCGGCGAAGGCGTGGCCGTGCTGCACAGCGGTTTGCCGGACATCGAGCGCGCCCGCGAATGGTGGCGCGTCCGCCGCGGTGAAGCTCGTGTCGTCGTCGGCACGCGCTCGGCTGTTTTCGCGCCGCTCGAAAATCTCGGCCTCATCATCGTCGACGAAGAGCAGGAGTCAAGCTACAAGCAGGACGAAACTCCGCGCTACAACGGTCGCGACACCGCCGTCTATCGCGCGCACATCGAGGGAGCGGTTGCGCTGCTCGGCTCGGCCACGCCGTCACTCGAGACCTATCACCACGCCCGCGCCGGAAAATACCGCCTGCTCAAGCTTGCGTCGCGCGTCGAAAATCGTCCGCTTGCTGAAGTCCGCATCGTGGATCTGCGCGAGGAATTCCGCCGACAGCACCGCGCCGCGCCCATTTCGGAAACGCTGCGCGCTGCAATCGCACTTCGTCTTGAGGAGGGCACCCAAGCGATGGTGCTCATCAACCGCCGCGGCTACTCGTGGTCTCTTCTCTGCCGCAGTTGCGGCGCGATGGTGCAGTGCCAGAATTGCAGCATCGCTCTCACGTACCACAAGAGCCGCCAGCGCCTCGAATGCCACTATTGCGGCTATTCGATTCGCCCGCCCAAGCAGTGCCCGAAATGCCATGCGGAATATATGTATTTCGTGGGGGACGGAGCCGAGCGCGTCGAGGAATACCTGCGCGAACAATTTCCGGCCGCGCGCATCGCGCGCCTCGACCGCGATACCGTGCGCACCAAGCGCGAATACCAGCAGGTGCTCGGCGCGTTCGCGAACGCCGAAATCGACGTCCTCGTCGGCACGCAGATGGTGGCCAAGGGCCACGATTTTCAGCGCGTCACTCTTGTCGGCGTGCCCGCAGCCGATCTCGCTCTCGGGCGTCCGGACTTCCGCGCCGCCGAGCGCACCTTCCAGTTGCTCACGCAGGTAGCGGGGCGCGCCGGCCGTGGCGAACTTTCCGGCAAAGTCCTGGTCGAGACCTACTACCCCGAGCACTACGCGATTCAATTCGCCGCGCAGCAGGACTACGTCTCGTTCTACGACAAGGAAGCGCATTTCCGGCGCATCCTGCACTATCCGCCGTTCACCGCGCTCGCCACCGTGCTCGTGCGCGACCGCAAAGTCGAAAACGCCATTCGCTGGTCGCGCGCTCTCGCCGCGTGCTTCGAACCATTCGAAAAGCAAGGCGTGAAGATTCTGGGGCCCGCCGCGGCCCCGCTCGCGCGATTGCGCCGCGACTACCGCTTCCAATTCGTGCTGAAATCGCCGCACCGCTCGGCGCTCGGTAAAGCACTCGCTGCGGCACTCAACTTCTGCACGGCAAAAGAAATTCCCGCCACCGCCGTCATTGTCGACGTCGATCCCACCAGCTTGTCGTAGGAATAACTCAGAAATGGCCTGGCCGCTACGTTGCCGGCCAGGGAGTGAAACTCAACAGAAAGATCACGAGCCCCACGACCGCCCACGCGCGCCGCGCGGGATCGAGGGGCTGCCAGCGGTCGTAAATCGGGGGATGCCGGAAGCGCAGGCTCAGTATGAACAGAATTCCTCCCCACACGTACCACAGCGGATCGAGCCGCCCCATCGCGATCAGCACAATCGACACGACGATGGAAATCCGGCGGTGCCGCTCGCTCACCAGGCTGAACATGATGTGTCCGCCGTCGAGCTGCCACACCGGCAGCAAATTCAGAGCGGTGACGAAAAGCCCCACCCACGCCGCGCGCCCCACTGGGTTCAGCAGCACCCACCTCACGTCCATGTGCGAGTGAAACAGCGCGCTGAAGATTCGCACCAACAGCGGATGTCCGAAGACGATCGCGGCATTGTCTTCCGCGCCCGGCACGATCTTCGATGTCGCGATTCCGTAGGCCAGTGCGGGCAGCGCCACCACGAATCCCGCCACCGGCCCTGACAGCCCAACGTCAAAAAGAGCCCGGCGGGTTGTGATTGGCGACCGTATTCGAATGAACGCGCCGAAAGTGCCGAAGAGCGTTGGCGCCGGGAGAAAGTACGGATAGCTCACGTCGATGCCGTAAACCTTGCACGCCAGGTAGTGCCCCATCTCATGCGTGAACGAAAACGGAATTCCCAGCGCGAGCGTCGCCGGATGATGAAACGTCCGCAGCATCAGCGTCACCGGGTCCTCGCCGCCGGAGAACGGCTCGCGGTCCTGTGCGTACGATCCGGCAAACTCCGCGCCGACCGCCAGCGTCGAAATCACGGTGAGCAAGAACAAAATCAGCGCGGGCCACAGCTGCCTTCGCCGCGGCGGAGCGAGCGGCATTCCGCCCGGCGGATATTGCATCTCGAGAATTTCAAACGGTATGCGGCCTTGTTCGTTGCCCACGCTCATGTGCTCACACGATTTCGAATGCCCATCGCAATTGGATGCGCCAGCGCGCAAATTCGCGGCGGCGTTGGGAAATTTCTTGCAGTCGCGCGGCCGACTCGCAGCGGCGAGACTAGCCCTACTGCTTGGCGGCGGGAGCCGGAAGCGCCTGAAGTTCCTTGCCGGGCTTGAAGCGTACAGCCTTTCCGGGCGGGATGTTCACCTGTTGGCCCGTGCGCGGATTTCGTCCGACGCCGGTCTTGCGCGGCTTCACATTGAAAACACCAAAGCGGCGCAACTCGATGCGGCGTCCGCGGCCGAGCGCCGTCTTCATGGCCTCGAATACGGTTTCCACGGCCTGCTCCGCCTTGGTTCGGGTAATGTTGGTTTTTTGTACGATGGCGTTGACGATGTCGAGCTTGATCACAACTTCCTCCCGGAACCACGCGCTTGGGCCGGAAACCTATGCTAGACAGGGGTTTGCGGGTTGTCAAGCGCAACGCTGTGTAATACACTGCGCGTTCCGCAGACAACGCACCCAATTAAGTTTTTTGCATATAAGGAGGCTCGGATGTCGGTGAAGTCGGACAAGTGGATTCGCAAGATGGCGCGCGAGCACAGCATGATCGAGCCGTTTGAAGACCGACAGGTGCGCGAAGGCGTGATCAGCTACGGCGTTTCATCCTACGGCTACGACTTGCGCGTCGCCGACGAGTTCCGCATTTTCACAAACGTGAACTCCACAATTGTGGATCCGAAGCAGTTTGACTCGAAGTCGCTCGTCGAATTCAAGGGCGCGGTGTGCATCGTGCCGCCAAACTCGTTTGCGTTGGCGCGCTCAATCGAGTTTTTCCGCATCCCGCGCAACGTGCTCACCATCTGTGTCGGCAAATCGACCTACGCGCGCTGCGGCATCATCGTCAACGTCACGCCGTTCGAGCCCGAATGGGAAGGCTTCGTCACCCTCGAAATCAGCAACACCACGCCGCTCCCCGCGAAAATTTACGCCAATGAAGGCCTCGCCCAGGTCGTTTTCTTTGAATCGGACGAGCAGTGCGAAATTTCCTACAAGGATAAGAAGGGAAAGTATCAATCACAGCAAGGCATCGTCCTCCCGAAGATTTGACGACCCGACAAGGGTCGTCATCCCGAGCGAACAACGTGAGCCACGGGATCCCTTTGCGTCCTCTCCGCGTTCCGAACGACTGTGGCGATGCAACGAGCATCGTCATCTGACAGTCCGAATAGGATTGTCACCCTGAGCGAATCCGCCGTGGCGGAAGCCGAAGGGCCCCTCTTATATCTCACCGGCGATCAGTCATGACACGGTCGCAAAGGCGCTCTCCTTCAATCAACTCCGCCGCGCTGTGCCGCTCTGAAACGCTCGTGCTTCGACGGCGGCAATGCTTTTTGTTCACTCCTCTACCCTCCGCGTTCGCCCCCCTCGAGCAAATAACGCCCTTCGTTTGTAATGCTTAGCCGTCCCCAAGCCACCAAGGTCAATGTGACGGGCGTCACACCAAATCGTGACGCCTCTCACGGTGCGCTGGATCACCGTCAGGTAAATTTCGCCGCTGTGACTGTAGCTGACGAGGTTTTCAACCAATTGGCACGTTGACCGATGGAGTGCTCAGACGTTACTTGGCCGGGGTCCACTGGGCAAGTAGCAACGAGAGGAGATGCAATGAAGACAGTGAACCAAAGAACGTGGGTTAAGATGACGCTAGTAGGTGTTTCGCTTATCGCGCCCTTTCTCATTACGGCCGTTCAAGTGCCCAGCGCGCATGCGGTGCCCAGCTATTCGCGCCAGACGGGCTTTCCGTGTAGATCGTGCCACACCACACCGCCTGAACTCACGCCCCTCGGGCGCCAGTTCAAGCTCAACGGCTACACCATCACCGGAATGCCGGTGCAGAAAGTCGAAAAGACTTCCAAGGAAGCCGGGCTCCAGTTGCTGCAAACTTTGCCCCTTTCTGTCTTCTTCGAAACGTCTTACACGCAGACCAACACAGTGCAGCCGGGCACGCAGAACGGCACTTTCGAATTCCCGCAGGACGTATCGCTCTTCGTCGCGGGCGCGTGGGCCCCGCACGTCGGGAGCTTCGTGCAATTCACTTACGACGCGCAAGACGATCACTTCAGCTGGGACAACACCGATATCCGTTACGCCAACACGACAAAGCTGTTCGGCAAGAGTCTCGCATATGGACTACTGATGAACAACAACCCGGGCCTCGAAGACCTGTGGAATACCAACCCTGCCTGGGGCTACCCGTTTATCTCAGATGACTTCGAGCCCAAACCGGCCGCCGCCGCAATCGTCGACGGCACGCTGGCGCAAGATGTCGCCGGATTTGGCACGTACGGCATGTGGAACGACCATCTCTACTTCGCGACGACGATGTATCGCTCGGATCACATCGGAGGCCCGCAGCCGAATCCGGGAACCACCACCCCCGGGATCAATATCCATGGTCTCGCTCCCTATTGGCGTGCCGCCTGGCAACAGACGTGGACCAACAACTATCTCGAATTCGGCACCTACGGAATGTACACGAAGTCGACGCCGAACAGCGTTGTGGGCCCCTCGGCCGATAGCACAGGAACCCTAAGGGACAACTACACCGACGTGGCGGCTGATATTCAGTACGACCGCACGATTCCCGCGTTCCGCAACGACATTCTCTCGATCCGCGGCACTTACATCCATGAGAATTCGTCGCTGAATGCCAGCGCCACCGACGCTCTCGGGCTGGCGGGGTTCGTGCCTCACCATCTCAATACCCTCAGGGCGAACGCGGAATATCACTTCGGCGACCGCTTCTCCGGCGCGTTCGGCTGGTTCAATACCACCGGCACGCGTGATGACATTCTCTACCCGTATGGTACGAGCATCACGGGCAGTGCCAACGGCAGCCCGAAAAACAGCGGCTACATCATCAACCTGTCCTGGTGGCCCGTGCAGAATATCGACCTCGCCGCGCAATACACCGGGTACTGGACATTCAACGGCGCGTCGCTGAACTACGACGGCTTGGGACGAAACGCCTCGGACAACAACACCACGTATATTCTCGCGCGGTTTGTTTTCTGAGGTGAAATAGGGGGAACGGAGCCCGAGAGGATTTCCGCGGGCTCCGCGGCCGCCGCGGTTCGAACGAGATGTGCCGTACAGATAATAGGTTGACCCGTGAAGATATTGAGGAATTCCGGCCCCGGCTCGACATAGACTCGAAACGCTCGGGGAACGGAGAAGAGGAGCAGGTCCAATGAAGAAATTTGCAATAGCTTGCATGAGCGTCGCAGCGGTGATCCTGGTTGCTGGTGTTGGGGTAAAAGTCGCGGCGCGCGCTGCGGATGCCGGCGGAATCTCCGGCAAAGTCTATTTCCAAGGTAAGGCCCCGGCGCTGCGCCCGATCGTGATGGACAAAGATCAGGTCTGCGCATCGGAGCAGTCGGGGACAGTATTGCCAGAAGACGGCCGCGTCAACGCCAACGGCACATTGCCGAACGCGTTCGTTTACATCTCCAAGGGCACGGGCGATCTTTCGACGCACGCACCGGCCAATTCCGTTACGCTCACGCAAAAGGGGTGCCTCTACGTGCCGCACGTGCTCGGCATCATGGTCGGCCAGCCCCTCCAGGTCGTCACGGTGGACCCCACGGCGCACAATATTCACGTCTCAGCCACCAAAGGCAATCGCGAGTGGAACGTGACGCAGCAGCCCGGCACGCCTTCGGTGACCACGAAGTTTTCGCAGCCCGCGATCATGGTTCCCGTGCATTGCAACCTTCATCCGTGGATGCAAGCCTTCATCGGCGTCGTCACCAATCCCTATTTCGCGGTCACGGGTGACGACGGCAGCTTCACGATCAAGGGCGTTCCGCCGGGCGACTACACGCTGTCGGTCTGGACCGCCACGTTCGGCACGCAGGAGCACCCGATCACGGTCCGCGCCGGCGAGTCCGCCGCCGCCGATTTCACCTTCACCGCGCAATAGTCAGGATCGCCGTCCGGCGGTTTGCAGGAAGTAGAGTCAAAAGCGAGTCGAGGCCCATTGCTCGCCCGGTGCAAGGAGTCAACCGCACCGGGTAAGGCATGGGCCTCAATTCATTTGCGCTCAGGGCTCCGGCGGAGCGTCTGCCGAGTAGCCATTCGGATAAAGGTGATTTGCGGTGATGTACGGCAGGAACCTGGCGCCGAACCAGATCGTGTTGTTCTTCTCGACCTCGACCTTCGGCAAACTCCAATTCAGTTGCGGCTCCGGATAGTACGTGAACTTCTTCGTGTCCGGATCGAAGCGCACGAGCGAACTTTGCGGCTGATCGGAAATCCAAATCTTGTCGGTCTTGTCCGGCCAGACGTCGTACGGATTTGCGCCCTGCGTCGGCATTTTGATTTCGGTCATTTTTCCGGTTGCGGGATCGAGCCGCCCCACGATTCCGGTTGTGTACTCGGAGAACCAGACGATGCCTTTCGAGTCCACTCCGAGGCGGCGAATCTGCCCCCATGACGATGGCGCGTAATACTCCGTGTACTCCTCGGTCTTGGGATTAAATTCCGTGACCTGGCCCTTGCTGTATCCGGCGCCCCAGATCGTCCCATCCACCGGACTCACCGCGAGACCGTAAATCAAATTGTCGGGCGTCGGCGTCTGCCACTGGTGCACGACTCCGGTTTTCGCCGCCAGCTCGCCCACGCCTCCCGGCCCTTTCACCATGCCGAACCACACGTTGTCGTCCTTGTCCGTCACAACCTGAAGCATTCCTCCGCGCCGCGGCGTGTAGTGCCGGATCTGCTTTCCCGTCGCGGGATCGAGTTCGCCCAATTGCCCGCCGGTGATTTCCGCCCAGTAGACGTGCCCCTTGGAGTCGACCGTAATGCCGTGCATGAAAACGTAGGTGTCAGGCCCCTTGAGCGGATACACCTTGAAGCGCCTGTTCGGATCGACTTGCGTCGGGTCGAGATGAATCATCGCGTTTGCCGTGGGGTTCGCGTACCAGATGCCGTCCGGCACGATGAACGGATCGTGCAGCAGTTGCGGCACGGGGCGCCCGTCCGGCCGCGCGACCCACGGATCCTCCGCCGTAACGCCGTCGATTTCATTCGCGCCGATCACAGCGCCCTTGAATGGTGGACGCGGAAAATTGTCCGGAATGTCGTAGGAAACGTAGATCGCTTTCGCGAGCGCGTCTTCGTCGAGAATCGGCGGATCGACTTTGAGCCTTTTGTCCGGCATGCCCGGACCGAAATTCGTCGCGAGGTACTCGGCGATCTGATCTTTTTGCGCGCCGGTGAGGTATGTGTGGCCGAGATTCGTGCCGAAGGGATTGTCCGTCGGGCCAGTTTCCGTCATGCGCGCGATTCCGATGCGATAGCCATCCTTCGTTCGGTGCATCGTCCCAAACTCGGGACCGTGGCATCCGGTGCAATTCGCTTTCAGCAGATCGCGCCCCGGTCCGGGAGGATAGAGATCTTCCATGCCGTTGACCCACACGGTGTTCGCGGCAGCGCCAGGCCCGCCGGCGGCCGCGTTCATTCCCTCGGTGGACGCGCCCTGCGTCGCGGCCGTCTGCGCCGCCAGGTTCTTCACGGCGATATCCACGGTTTTACTTTCACCGGGCGCCAGATCGACTCGCAGCGTCGGCGACGTGTAGCCTTTTTCGAGGACGAGCACATCGTACGCGCCCGGAAGGGCCTGAGGCACGGTGTAGTGTCCCTTCACCGTGAAGACCGTGTACCAGAGCTTGTACGTGAGGTTGTGAACGGTCACGCGAAATCCGACGACCGCGCCCTGATCGGCGGTCACCGTTCCGGAAAGCGATCCGCGATTCGGCGGCGCCTGCGACTGCATCTGTCCCCGCGACGCCACCGCCGCGAAAAGTATTGCCACCAGCAGCGCCGCACCCGCAGCCATGCGCGCACGATTCATCATCTGTCTCATCGGTTTCCCCCTCACTCGATGGACGCGAGGGTACCAGTCCGGGTTCGCGCTCGCAAGACCAACGCTACGCAAGTTCTTGCGCGATGAGAAATCGGATGGATGAAAGTGGACAAGAGTCGCAAAAAGTCGCTCCAATCGGTACGCCTTGCGAACTCTTGATCGCTTACCGATACGGGCAATTTCGGCCCCTCAAAAAGCCAATAAAAGCCACCTTTGCGCGTTTAACAGCCCGAACGGATATCTCCCGCGAAAAGACGGACCCTTCGGCTCATCCGCCGCGGCGGATTCACTCGGGATGACGCCCCTTATCGGGTCGTCACTTTCCGGTGACGGGATTCTTGTAGTGGTACGGCGGGACGAAGACATCCGGGTAGAGTTTGTAGGGCTCGGTCGTCGGCAAATCCGGCGGCATACCCGCGATTGGTCCCGGCGGCGGATTCCCGCCCTGATCCCAGCCCTTGTAGTAGTCGACGTAATAGGTCATGTAGTAGTGCAGCTTCTTGATTTTCCAAACGCCATCTTCCTTCACGTACTGGTTCTCGTAGGTTCCTTCCGCCCACTGCGCGCTTCGGTGCAGCGCGCCGAACTGCTCGAACGCGCGGAAGCGGCCTTTGGCGGTCTTGCCGTCGGGATCAATATCGATCTTGGGCTGGAGCTGCATGTGATTAAAGAGCGTGCCGTACTTGAGATCGGTAAGCGTGTGCAGATAGGCGCGCACGCGATCCTGCCCGACCCACACGCCGCGCAGACCGATTTCGAGCGTGCCGTCCTTCGCGAAAAGGTCCGCAGTCTGGTCCCACATGCATTTGTCGACGTAGTAGCCGTAAGCCGCCTGCAGATTTGCGATTGCGATGTAATCCTGCGCGGCCTGGGCCTGCGTCTGGAGCGCGGCCACTTGCGTCTTCAGGGTCTCAACCTCGGACGCGAGGTCCTTCTTGCCCGACGCCGCAAGCGCGGCTCCGGCCACGACCAAAAGCAAGAGAACAAAAAAAATCAGCAGAGACTGAATCTTCATTTGAGAGATGCCTCCCCCGATAGGCGCGTCTGAAGCGGGCGCCCTCCTTCAAACCGGACAAACTCGGCGGGAGAGTATCAACGGGCGGTGCAGCGTGCAAGCTGGCAATCCGTCGACAATCGAAGCGAGATCCCTCGGCTCGCGTTGCTCGCTCGGGATGACGTGACGACCCTCGCCGGGTCGTCACTTTCCCGTTACAGGGTTCTTGTAGTGATACGGCGGAACATAAACGTCGGGATAGAGCTTGTAGACCTCCGTCGGCGGCAGGTCGGGCGGGAGACCCGGAATCGGTCCCGGCGGCGGATCGCCTCCCTTGTCCCAGCCCTTGTAGTAATCCGAGTAGTAAGTGAAATAGGCGTGGAGCTTTTTGATCTTCCAGATGCCGTCTTCCTTCACGTAGTCATTTTCATAAACCGCGTCGCCCCACTGCGCGCGGGAATTGAGCACGCCCACCTGCATGATCGCGCGCCAGCGACCCTTGGCCGTCAAGCCGTCGGGAGCGATATCGATCTTCGGCTGCAGTTGCATGTGGTTGAACAGCGTTCCGTACTCGAGATTCGGCAGCTTGTGGAGATACGCGCGCACGCGATCTTGCCCCACGTAGACACCGCGCAATCCGATTTCAAGCGTGCTGTCCTTCGCGAAGAGATCGGCCGCCTCGTCCCATCTGCATTTGTCGACGTAATAGCCGTACGCCGTTTGCAAATTCGAGATGGCGATGTAATCCTGCGCACTCCGGGCTTGCGTCTGAAGCGCGGCCACTTGCGTCTTCAGTTTCTCGACCTCGGACGCGAGGTCTTTCTTTTCCGAGGCCGCGAGGGCGGCTCCGACAGCGACTAAAAGCAAAACAACGAAAATGACCAGCAGAGACGGAATCTTCATGTGAGCGATGCCTCCTCCGATAGGCGCGTCCGAAGCGGGCGCCCTTCTGCAAAGCGAACAAACCTGGCGGGAGAGTATCAACGGGCGATGGAGCACGCAAGGAGCCGAGCGGCGGGACTCGATGAGAGATCCCTCGGCGGGCTAAACGCGCCCGCCTCGGGATGACAATCCGCATCGGAGTGTCACTTTACGATCGGTGAGACCTGGCCCCACTTGCCGGTGAAGACGAATTCGGAAGCCGGCTTGCGTTGGCGGGCGCCGGTTTCGGTGTCGCGCAGGCGTCCTTCGGGCAGAGTCATGGGATCTCCGGGATAGCCGATCGCGAAGCCTGCGACGGCTTCGTAATCCGCGGGGATCGAGAAAATCTGGCGCGCCTTGTCGGGAATAATTCCGGCCATCTGGTGGACTTGGAGGCCGAGAGCAGTGGCCTGCAAGGCGAGAGTCGTGGCGGCCTGGCCGACGTCGTGAAACGCGTGCCGATTTTGCGAGCCGTCGTGAGGCATCTTGTGCGCGGCGACGCTCAGCGCGACCACGGGCGCACTTTTCGCCCAGCCCTGATTGAACTCAACAAAGGAATCGAGAACCTTCTTGAAATTCTCGGGATCGTCCTTCGTGGCGAAGATGAAAGACCACGGCTGGGCGTTGTAAGACGACGCAGCCCAGCGAGCCGCCTCAAACAGGCTGCGCAGTTTTTCGAGCTCGACGGGGCGCGCATCGAATGCGCGCGGGCTCCAGCGATTGCTGATCAGATCGTGAATCGGCGCGGCGGCAGGCGCCGGGCGTTTGTGGTCGGGCATTATTCCTCCTTGGAATGGCCCAACATTTAACCACAAATCGGAGGCGGGAGGAGAGGAAGCACAGGAAGTAGAGGAGGCAAAGGAAGCAAAGGAAGTGAAGGAAGACCCCGCGCCAGAGGAAAGTGGAGAAGGGGAACCAAAAACCGCTCACCGCAGAGACGCAGAGTCCGCGGAGAGAAGGAACCCACAGACCGCTCGCCGCAGCCTTCGTCCGCCGCGGCGGACTCAGGGCAGACAGACGCAGAGTCCACAGAGAATTTGCGGGTTCGCTACGCTTTGGGAGCCCGCGCGGAATCGAGCGAGTAAGCGCCCGCGCCGAATGTCGCGAGGATCAGCAGCCCGCCCATGATGGCGAGGTTCTTCTGAAAGTGACCCAAGTTATCCAGCCGGTCGGCTCCCTGCATCGCCCAGAAATTGTGAAAGAGAAGCGTCGTCGGAATTAGAAACAGGAAAACGATCCAGGAAGCGACTCTCGTGTGAAAGCCCGTGAGGATCGCGAGGCCACCCAAGATCTCGATCGCTGCAGCGATTGCAAGGGAGACTTTGGGAAGGGGGAGATGCGCGACGGCAACATACCCTGTCATCATCGAGAAGTTCATAATTTTGTTTATGCCAGCCAAAATGAAGATCTGCCCAATCAAAACTCGGCCGATCAACGGTACGACGCTGCCTGATGCATTGGACATAGGGGTGTCTCCTTTGCGAGAGCTATTTTCCTTCGGGGCCGAATCCGTGACTCGCGTTGTAACTGAATTCGGGCCCCGAAGCAAGCGTCAGGAAGCAAACGATTCGGTTCAGGCCAGATCGAATAGAAGAACCTCGGAAGGCTCGGTCGCTTTGAAGCGGATTTCGGATTCGGCGGAAATCGCTGCGCCATCGCCGGCTTTCAGCTCGGTGCCATTCAACTGGACCGCGCCGCAAGCGATCTGCACCCACGCGTGGCGGCCGGTCGCGAGAGAGTGTTTCGCCTCGGCGCCTTTGTCGAGGCGCGCGATGTAAAGATTCGCGTCCTGATGGATCGTGACTGGGGCTTTCGGTCCGGCCACGAGACTGAACTTCCCGCGCAATTCGGAATCAGGGAACGCAAGCTGCTCGTAGGCCGGATCGAGGCCCTTGCGCTCCGGCAGAATCCAGATTTGCAGCAGGTGCACCGGATCCTTCGAAGACGGATTGAACTCGCTGTGCAGCACGCCGCGTCCGGCGGTCATGTGCTGAAGCTCGCCGGGGCGAATGACGCCGTGGCCGCCCGTGTTGTCGCGATGCTCGAGCGCGCCTTCGAGAATCCACGTGAGGATTTCCATGTCGCGGTGCGGATGCGTCGGGAAGCCTCCACTGGGCGCGACGACGTCTTCATTGATCACCCGCAATGAGCGGAATTGCGTGTGATCGGGATCGTAATATTGGTCGAACGAAAATGTGAAACGGCTGTTGAGCCAGGAAAGTTCGTTGTGGCCGCGTTCTTCGCTTGGACGAACTTCGATCATGGGGTCACTCCTGCGATACGAGGCGTTGGATGCAGCACTCGCCGGAAAAGATTCGAAAGGCGGTCAGGGCTTTTGCGCGGGGCGGAGAAGCACTTCACTGACAAAGCTTTGCGGCGCCTGCGTGAGGATCATCTCGACCGCGTGAGCGACATCCTCGGGCTGGAGCATCTTGCTCGTGTCCTTGCCCGCGTGAGGGGAGAAATCGGTGGCGACCGAGCCGGGGCAGACGGCGCTGACGCGGATGCCGTAAGAGCGCAGGTCTTCCGCCATGCACTGAGTAAGCCCTAGCAGGCCCCACTTAGACGCGCAGTAGATGCTGCCTCCGGCGAAGGCGCTCTTGCCCGCGAGCGAAGCGATATTGATGATGTGTCCGCTGCGGCGAGAGATCATGCCGGGCGCCACAGCCCTGGTGAGCAGGAACACCGCCTTCAAATTGGTGTCTAAAACAGCGTCCCAATTTGCTTCTTCGGCGTCTTGCACGGGAGCCGAATAGCCGATCCCGGCGTTATTGACGAGAATTTCGACGGGGCCGAGCGTTTTCTCGGTCTTGTGCACGAGAGAGATAATTTCGGCCGCGCGGGTTACGTCCGTGGAGACAGCGAGAACGGAGGTACCGGCGCGCTCGAACTCCTCGGCGACACCTTCGAGTCGTTTCGGATCGCGGGCGCAGAGAGCGAGCTTCGCGCCCATGCGCGCCAGGCTGCGCGCGATGGCGAGACCGATGCCGCGGCTCGCTCCCGTGACGAGAGCGACTTTGCCTTCGAGCGAGTGTTGTGTGACCATAAAGCGGCCCCCTAAGAGGCGACGCATTCGCCTCGCGAGCCATCTTAGCACTGAGGGAGTTGTCCACACGGCGATGACATCCGCGAGAGCCGGGGGGCGAAAGGTTTTAGGCTTGCGCGGTGGAAGTGCTTTCCCTATAATCCCGTCGATTTCTATCGGTTGGTTAGTTGTCCTGCAGGGATCGTGGCCCTGAGTCCGGCAAGTCACCCAGAGCAAGTCCAGGAGGCGGGTAAGTGATCATGCGAAATTATCTAAAGGGAACCGCGGTGGTTCTAGCTGCGCTCGGTTTCGTATTCGTGCCCGCGGTCCCGGCCATGGCCCAGGCTGCGCAGACGGCTCAACAGCAAACGTCCTACACGGTGCCAGAATACAACGCGTATACGAACTGCCAGAACGAGAAGGATCCGCAGGCACGGATCAAATTGCTCGACGCGTTCGTCTCGCAGTATCCGAGTTCCACGCTGCTTCAATACATCTATTTGATGTACTACCAAACGTACTACCAGCTGAAGAACTATTCGAAGGCGCTTGAATACACGGACAAGCTGATCGCGCTCGGCGACAAGGCCGACGTGATGTATCGAATGCAAGCGATTCAGGCCCGTGTGCAATTGTTTTCCGCCGCGTTTGACGCGAAGGCGGCCGATGCGCACGATCAGCTCGCCAAGGAAAGGGATGCTGCGCTGCTGGGCGTCAAAATACTTCCGGATTACAAGAAGGCGATGGACACGAAGTTGACGGACGATCAGGCAAAGGCGATCGCCGCGTTTCTCGAGGCCGCCGCCGGCCGAGCCGATCTCGAGCTGAAGGATTACCCGGCCGCGATCGACACGTTCAAGGCCGCGCTTTCAGCGAATCCGAACGACGCCGTATCGAGTTACCAGGAGGGCCGCGCGGAGCTTGCGGCAACTCCTCCGCAATCGCTCGACGGCTTTTGGGCGGTGGCGCGATCGATCGATTTGAAGGTGCCGAACGCAGACAAGGTGAAGGATTATTTGCGCAGTGCGATCCTCGCCTACGAACAGCCGGGCTGCGACAACCAAGTGGACGCACAGTTGAGCGAATTGATCCAGCTCGCGGCGAATGCGCCGGAGCGGCCCGCGACGTACACGATTCCGAGCCACGACGATCTCACCAAGATCAGCCAGGCGAGCACGATCATCACCGTGCTCACCGATCTGAGCGGCGGCGGAGACAAGGCCAAACAGACGTGGCTTGCGGTCTGCGGCGCGGAATTTCCGGAAGTGGTCGGCAAGATCATCGACGTGCAGAAGTCGGACAATTACGTGGATGTTATGGTCTTCACCAGCGCCAGTTCCGACGAAATGCAGGCGGCCACGACGGCGAACATGGACGTGAAGGTTTGGATCGCGCCGAATCCGGCCGCTGCGGCCGGGGCGAATGCAGTTCCACCACAACCGGACGTCGTCCGTCTGGAGAAGGACGATCCGATCCGCTTTTCGGGCGCGCTGGCGAGCTACGACCCATCGCCATTCCTTTTGCACTGGGATCAGGTGAAGGTCGATCCGACAACGATCCCGGAGAAGGGTACGCCGGCGAAGCACGCTCCTGCGCACAAGCCCGCAACGAAACCCTAAGGGGTTCGTTGGCGAAGCGCGAGATTCGCAAATTCAGACGGCCGGTCCGGGAACGGGCCGGCCGTTTTTTTTGGGAGCTGCGGTGAAACGCTCGCGGGAACGGTGATGCTGAGACTTCAGCGGCGGCCGTTGCGATCGAGGTGATACTCGGCGATCTTGCGGCTGAGCGTGTTGCGGTGAATTCCGAGGACCTTGGCGGCGCGGCACTGGTTTCCCTTGGAGTGCTCCAGCACGCGCTTAATGAACTTTTTCTCGAACTCCGTGACGGCTTCTTCGAGCAGAATTCCGCGCTCGACCATCATTCCGACCAACGACTCCAATTGCTCTTTCACGTGTGCGCGCTCCGCAGCGGCGCCCCCCCGAGGAGCGCCACCCGATGGTTTCAGTCGAGTGCATGGCCGGTGATGCGTAGATAGGAGTCCCTGTATTTCTCCCGGGTTTTCGCCACGACGTCCGGCGGAAGAGCAGGAGCGGGAGGCTGCTTGTTCCACCCGATCTGCTCGAGGTAATCGCGGACGTACTGCTTGTCAAAGGAAGGCTGGGCCTTACCTGGCGAATACTCGTTCGCGGGCCAGAAGCGCGAGGAATCGGGCGTGAGCGCTTCGTCGATCCAGATGAGTTCGCCGCCCAAGAGGCCGAACTCGAATTTCGTGTCGGCGATGATGATGCCGCGGGCCGCGGCGTGTTCGGCGGCGCGGCGATAGATCGCGAGGCTGGTGTCGCGAAGGCGCTCGGCGAGCGGGCGGCCGATGCGCGAGATCGTTTCCTCGAAGGAAATGTTTTCGTCGTGGCCCGTGGTGGCCTTGGTCGACGGCGTGAAAATCGGCTCGGGCAGCAGGTCGGATTCGCGCAGGCCTGCAGGCAACGGAATACCGCAGATCGCGCCCGTCTTCTGATAATCCTTCCACCCCGAGCCGGAAATGTACCCTCGGACGACGCATTCGATCGGCACGGGATCTGTGCGCCGAACGAGCATGGCGCGGCCCTCAAGGGCCGACTCGTAAGGCGCGAGTTCGCGCGGGAAATCTTTCGCGGAAATCACGTGGTTCGGAACGATGCCTGCGAGCTTTTCAAACCAGAACAGCGAAAGCTGCGTGAGCACGCGTCCCTTATCGGGAATCGGCGTGGGAAGGACAACATCGAACGCCGAGAGGCGGTCCGTCGCCACGATGAGCAGGCGGTCGCCAAGCTCGTAAATGTCGCGAACCTTCCCCCGGCCTCGGAGTTTGAGTCCGGGAAAATCTGTTTGTGAAACAACAGCGTGCATTTGAGAAGAAGCCACGAGATTTCGATCCTCAGTCTGGGAAGGCGGGTATTCTAGCGCAGCGCGAGAAGTTGTCAACGCTTAAGAAGCGTTACGAGTCATTCGAAATTGCGATAGCGCTGCGCAAGAATTCCCTGACAACTGTTGCCGCGGCAGATGGTGCAGCCTGAAGCAGCAGATGCGGACCCTCTAACTCAGCCACTTGCGCATGAGGCGCTGCTTCCAAGATGTGATCGCAGGCCGCGCGAGTCACAAGAAGGTCGCCCGTCGCACGCAGATAAAGAATCGGGATGTGAAGCTGGCGTAGTTTCGCTGAAACGTCGATGGCCGATCCGGCCATGGCTCTTGTCCTTAGCGTTTTCGAAGAGACCATTGCGAGTGCTTGTCGCAATGCTGCCCGAAGATGAGCAGATGAGAAACGCCCCAACAAAAATTTGCTAAGGATGGCCGTCGGCAGAAGTTTAGCCGGGAATAGTTTAAGCAATGCTTCTAGCCCAGCGGACCAGGGCCGCGGATTACGCGCGAAGGAACAGCACAAGATCAGGCCAACAAGGCCAGATGGCTTGGAGGCCGAAATGGAAATAGCGATGGGTCCGGAGAAAGACTCGGCAAGGAGGACAAACGGCTGATCCTTGGGAAGGAACGAACGGGCTACCGTCTCAAGCTCGCCGTAGCCGAGCGATGGATCCGCCGGATAGCTAACGACACGAGTGTTGAATTCAGGTCCGAGAGCAGAAATGAAGTCGGCAAACAGAAGGCCGCTGCCGTCCATGCCGGGTAGCAGCACTAACGTGAGCATTAGATGGACGCCGAAGAAATGCTACGCGGCGTTGCTGGCGGCGGTGGTTTTCGGCTCGGCGGCCGCGGCTTCCTCTTCCCATTTCACCGAGACGAGCTTTGAAACGCCGGGCTCCTGCATCGTCACGCCGTAGAGAACCGATCCCATTTCCATCGTCTTGCGGTTGTGCGTGACGACGATGAACTGTGTTTGCCCGCACATGTCGGCGAGCATTCTGTTGAAGCGGCCGACGTTGGCCTCGTCGAGCGGCGCGTCGACTTCGTCGAGAATGCAGAACGGGCTCGGCTGGAAACGGAAGACCGCGATGAGCAGCGCGAGCGCCGTGAGCGCTTTTTCGCCGCCGGAGAGAAGCAGGATATTCTGCAAGCGCTTGCCCGGCGGCTGCGCGACGAGATCAATGCCGGCCTCGCCGGAGCTATCGGGCTCGCTGAGGCGCATTTCGCCGTGACCGCCACCGAAGAGCGACTGGAAGGCGATCGCGAAATGGGCGTTGATGAAATTGAACGCCTCCTCGAATTTCTTCTGCGAGACGTCGTCGAGCTCGTGAATGGTGAGCTGGGTATTCTCGATCGACTGCACGAGATCGTCGCGCTCGCGCCGGAGGAAGCTTTCGCGCTGCTCGCACTCCTGGAATTCTTCGAGCGCCATCATGTTGACGGGGCCCATGGCCTCGACGCGCGCCTTCATTTCGTTGTAGTTCGTCTCGGCGGCCACAAGCTCCTCGCCGACGAGAAGACGCGCTTCCTGCGCCATCAGTTCCTCGGGCTGCGCGTTCAATTCTGCAACGCAGCTCTGGCGGAGGTAATCGCGGTCGGCGTCGTTGCGCGCCTTTTCGATCTGGCGCTGGCTGCGTTCGGCGCGGAGCTCGTCGAGCGACTGGCGGCGGCCGCGGAGGGTTTCGTCGATCTGTCCCGCGCGAGATCGCGCGCCGTCCCATTCGGTTTCGAGCGCGGCCTTGTGCTGGGTGAGGCGCATCTTTTCGCCGCGCAGATCCTCGGCCTGGCGTGAGAGCTGCTCGCAGGAAGATTCGAGTTCCGATTTCTCGGTGGAGAGCGACTCATGCTGCTGGCGCAGCGAGTTCACGCGTTCGCCGGCCTGGGCAAGCTCCTCGGAGACTCGATGCTCGACAGCTTCGGCGCTTGCGAGGCGCTCGGTCATGGTGGCCAATTCCTCGCGGCGCGCGACGACGCGCTCTTGCAGGCCGTGAAAATCACGGCGCAGGTTCGCCAGCGTCTCGCTGGCTTCCGATGCTTCGGCTTCGGCTGCAACGCGGAGGCGAAGCGCCTCGGCGTGCTCGAAGCGGGCGCGCTCGGCGCGCTGGCGGGCTTCCTCGGCCTGCGCGTGCAGCCGCGCGATTTCGTTGCGCTCGGCGGCGAGCTGCTGATCGACGCGCAGGAATTCGCGCCGCGCCTGCTCGCGCTGATGGGTGGCTGCGACGAGGGATTTCTCGGCCTCCATGTGCTGGGCCGTGGCGGCGGAAAAATGCGCCTCGCAAGCTGCGATCTCTTCGTCGAGCTGCGTTAGCTGCTGCTGGCGTTCACCGGCGATTCGATCGAGGCGCGCCGCTTCCGCTTCGCGCTGGCGAAGCTCGCGCTTCAGGGCGAGCGGGCCGGCGTCGCCCTTGCGGCCGCCGGAGACCATGCGCCCGTGGTAGCACGTGCCGTCCGGCGTCAGAAAATAGCTGTGCGGATTATCGCGCGCCATGCGCTCGGCAATCGAGGCGCTCTCGACGATGTAAGCGTTGCGGAGCTTCTTGAGAAAATACTTCGTGTTGGGGCCGAGAGGCTCGCGGAACTCGACGAGGCGGTCGAGCCGCTCGATAAAATCGCCGGGCATCGAGGAGCCGCGATCGATTTCGGATTTGTCGATGTCGAGGGCGCCGATCGAATCGACAAAGAAGGTTGCGCGGCCGCCCATTTCGTCGCGCAGCATGGCGACGCCGGCGCGGGCCTGGTCGAACGATTCGACGACGACGTATTCGAGCTCGTCGCGGAGGAATTGCTCGATTGCGCCTTCGTACTGCTCCTGGACTTCGGCGTAGTCCGCGAGCAGGCCGACGGCGCGGAAGCCGCGCGATTCGGCCGCGCCGCTGGCGTTGAAGAGTTTCTGCACGGCGTCCGCGGTGTAGGCGCGCTCACTCAAGATCCGCTCAATGGAAGCGTGGCGCGCACGCTCGGCGGAAAGTTCCTGGCGCGCGTGTTCGAGCTCCTGGCTGGTTTCCTGCTGCGTCTGGCGGAGGCCGGCAAGCCGCGCTTGTGCTTCGCGAACCGCCGCGCCAATTTCCTGCGCGTGGTGCTCGGCGTATTCGAATGCTGCTCCGGCGGTATCGGCTTCAGACTGAAGCGTGGCGCAATTCTGCTCCATCGCGCGCATGGCGGCGGCGCGCTGCTCTTCTGCGGCGGTGTGGCGCGCGGCGGCTTCCTCAGCCTGCTGCGATTCGGCTTGCCCGCGCGCGGATTCCTCAACCAGGCGGCTCGCGAGCTGGCGAAGCTCTTCCATGCGGGATTCGAGACGCCCCTGATCCGCGGCGCTCGCGGAAACCTGCTCGGTGCAGGCGCGCAGGCCCGCTTCAAGCGATGCAGCCTGGGTGCGAAGCGCCGCGACGGACTCGCGCTGCGCGATGATGCGCGCGGCGAGGTCGGATGACTGGCGACGCGCCTCTTCGAGTTCGATCGCGAGCCGCGAGGCGCGGGACTCGAGCTGGGCAAGCTGCTCGCGGTTGAAGGTGATGCGATTTTCGGCGCGGTCGAGATCGAGCGCGGTCTGATTGAGCACGTTTTGCGTCTGGCGCAGCTCGGCGTCGAGCTCGTAGGTACGTGAGTTGAGGCGCTCCTGCTCGGCTTCGAGTTCGTGCACGGAGCGGGATTCGCGCTCCTCAGCCGCGTCCATTTCGTGTAGCAATTGCTCGAGGCGCGCGGCTTCGATATCGAGATGCTCCGCCTTGCTGGCAAGGACGATGCGCAGCAGGCCGCGCATCTGCTCGCGCAGCTCGGCGTAACGCCGCGCCTTGGAGGCCTGGCGCTTGAGCGAAGCGAGCTGCTTCTCGACTTCGACAAGAATGTCGTTGATTCGCGAGAGATTCAGCTTCGAGGCTTCGAGCTTGGCTTCAGCAAGGCGCCGCTTGGTCTTGTACATAGTGATGCCGGCGGCTTCCTCGATGATCGCGCGGCGGTCCATCGGCTTCGAATTCAGAATCTGGCCGATGCGGCCCTGTTCGATGATGGCGTAGCTATCCGGGCCGAGGCCCATACCCATGAAGATTTCCTGAACGTCGCGGAGGCGGGCCACGCGGCCATTGATCAGGTATTCGCTCTGGCCGGAGCGGTAGAGGCGGCGTCCGACCACGATTTCGCCGGGACGCAGCGCGATAGCGGGCTTTTCAGCCGCGCGCTTTTTGCCCTTTCGGGCGCCGACTCCCGCGGTTTCGGCCGCATCGCCGTGCGCTGACACCTCCGGTGCATCATTCTCGGGCGCAGAAAGCGCAGCGGCCTCGAGGTCGAAAGCAGCCGAGAGCACGAGGGAACCTGAATCTGCTGCAGGTTCCTGAACGCCGTCGATCACCTTGGCGACCGCTTCGGAAAGCTCCGGATCGATGAGGGTAAGGGTGACTTCAGAGATGCCCATCGGCGGGCGCTTCGCGGTGCCGTTGAAAATGCAGTCGGACATGCGCTCGGCGCGGAGCATTTTGTGGCTCTGCTCGCCGAGGACCCAGGATATGGCGTCCACAACGTTGGACTTGCCGCAGCCGTTCGGGCCGACAATGCAGGTGATCCCGCTGCCGCTGAACGTGATCGGCGTCTTCTCACAGAACGACTTGAAGCCCAAAAGCTCGACTTTACGAAGTTTTAGCACCCGGCCCTCGCACGGTTCGCTCCTCGCGCTTGGTCTGCGGAGGGAGCTTCAGTTCTATTTTATTTGGAGGTCTAACGAGACAAAAACGATCGGAGGGTCGAATATCGATGGCCCTACCGCCTGGCGCTATCGGATCGGCGGTTACGGGAATACAAACTAGCATGGGGAGAGGAACGTGTAAAGCGCGGTTTTAGGTGTTGTGCGAAGTTTTTGCGAGCGGGCCAGATTCTCACAGCCCTTTTTGTCGCAGGCAACTTAGCCGCGCCTCAGCTTCACGCGTCCGAACGGCTTCGCAACGCCCTTCTCTATGTTGTCGATGCGCCACTCCCAGGTGTCCGCTTTCGCGTCATAAACAAAATCATTGCTGAGGCTGACCGCGCCACTGTCGTCCTTGAAAATAAACGGAAGCTCATTCTCTTTCGGATCCGCTATGCCGATCGATTCCGGCGATATGCCGCCATAAACATCCAGCCAAACAGCGGCGTACTGATTTGTTGCGTCGTTCCACGCTATATAGATCGTGGCCTCATATTGCGGCTTCCCCTTGTTGGTTCGCTCGCGCGAAATTTCGTGGACGCGCAGGTAGTGATGGTCGAGGACCCAGCCGGCGTCAACATCATGTGTGGTCTCCTGACCGGCGATTGTTCCCTGCAGCACCCATTTGCCTACCAGATGATCAAGCAGCGGAGATTGGACCGGCGGTTGTTGGGCCGCAACGGCAGAGGCTGCGCAAAACGCTAGGAGCAACAGAAGTCTTCTCATATTGCGTGTCACAGGCGATCGCCTCCTTAGGGGTTGCGGCTCGCTGCGGCATACTCGCGAGCTTCGCCCAGCTCGGGCCGATCGGCGCCAGGCGCTGAGATGGCAACGAGCTTGGAGTAGTAGTCCCGCGCGGCACGGGCATCGCCCGCGGCCTTCGAGGCGTGGGCGGCTCCATAGAGCGCGTCAAAGCGATTCGGGTAGTCTTTCAGCACAGCGTGATACTCGACGAGCGCTTCCGAGGGCCGGTCCAGTTCGAGGAGCAGGTCGGCCAGCATTTCGCGGGCGGGCGCGTCGATTGGATCGGCGCGCTCCGTTTCCTCGCGGATCGCGGCGGAGCGCAGCATCTCAATGGCCTCGCCCGCGCGGCCCTCGGCGAAGGCCAGCCATCCCTCGACTTCGCGCTGGTCGATACTCTCACCGGCTGGCACGTCATTGCCGAGTTCCTTTTGGTGCGCCTCCCGGAGCTTGACGATCTGGACGAGTTGAGCGACGTCTTTTGGAGCGCCGTCGATATCGCCCATGCGCGCCGCGCCGATGGCGCGCGCCCAGTAGGTGTCGTCCTGCCAGACGACGCGCTCATTGGGGATCGGAAGCTCGGCGGCCTCTTTCCAGTGGCGCAACTCGAGCGCATTCCGCGCTGCGAACAACGCCTCATGGTCGGCGATTTCTTCGGCGCTCGCGCCCGGGACACTTTTCACGTCCGCCACGAGTTGGCGCGCCTTCGATTCCTGACCGCTCTGAAGATAGGCATAGTCGAGAAAATCCATGGGATGAAATTGATAGCTGGCGTCGCCGCGATGCGCCTGCTTTGCTTCAGCAGCGGCCGCGACAGCCGCGATATTCGAATCGATCATTTCCTGCCAGAGGCCGAGCCGGCGAAAGATGTGCGAGGGCATGTGAAGCGCGTGAGAAGAATCGGGAGCGATTTTCGCATAGGCGCGAGCGGCGGGAAGGCCCTCCTCGGCAAGCTCCGGCTCGTCGGATGCGTGAATCAAATAGTGCGCCACGCCGGGATTGTTGGGCTGCTTGGCGAAGAGAGGATTGAGGATGGCGATGGCCTTGCGGCGATTTGCGAGATCGTCCACACCGTCTTGCGCGAGCGTGACGAGCGACAAAGCGTAGAATGCTCCCGCATCGACGTCTTTGGGATTGCCCTTGTAGACCTTTTCCGCAGCCGCGGAGTAAGCCTGCACGCGTGCGACGTGCGTGAGTGCCGAATCGTCCTGGAAGAATGCGGCGGCTGCGGCGATGTATTCACGCTCGCGTTCGGTATTCGCTCCGAGCTTCTGAGCCTCTTCGACGTCCTTCCATCCCTCGGCAAGATTCGTGGCGCTCGGAAACTCCCAGAGCTGATGATCGAGCGACATGGCTTTGCCCCAGTAGGCCATGGCGCAGCGGGAATCTTTCTGCGACGCCTCGGTGAAGACTTGGTCCGCTTCCTGATATTGGAAGGAGTGCAGCAAAGCGACGCCTTTCAAAATCGCGGGTTGCGCCTGGGGCGCGCACGACGTGGGGAAGTTTACTTTGCCGATTTGTTCTGACGCGTCGCGCGCCGGGCGCGCATTCGCTGTTCCGCCGATGGCGACCGCGAAGGGGAGCGAGGCAACCAGAGTACTCGCGATGGAAATTCCAAATTGCCGCATGGAGCACCTCCTCGACCGCGGAAACTCGCATCGTAACAAATCTGGCAGGCTTGTGAGATCGAGATCGCGGCGTCCGTCAGGCGTTGATGTACCACGGCACGTTGATGAGGACAATGCGCGTGCTGCCATTCAGCAGGACGAGCGCTTTCAGCAGTTCCGCGCGCTGATTGTGCAACGGGTAGTGATACCAGTGCCGCTCGACAAGCTCGGGAACGATGATGGCGATCTGGCGGTCGGGATACTGCTGTTCGGCTTGCAGGACGTAATCAAGAATCGGGCGGAGGATCAGGCGGTAGGGCGAAGGGAGCACAACGAGTTGGGGCGGCGTGCGCCCCGCCTGTTTCATCGGCTCGTCGACGACTTGCGCCCACTGGTCGCGGAGCGCGTTTGTTTCCTCTTCCGTGGCAACGTGTACGGCGCGGATATCGGGGGAAAGCGTGAGCGCAAATTGCAAAGCTCGCTGCGCGATCTTGCCCCAGCCTTGTATCGGGACTACGACAATCGGCGGTTGCACCGCAGCGACGTCCAGCGGAGACGAGCTGGAGACTTCTTCGGCGACCTCGCGGTAATGCCTCCGCACCCACATCATCGCGGAGACGAGGGCGATTATGAGAAGAGCGCTGATCCACGCTCCCGACGTGAACTTGGCAACGAGCACGACGATCGCCGTGATTCCCGTCGCGACCGCGCCCAGGCCGTTGACGAGCATGCTCCTCGTCGCGCCGGGGCCTCCCGTCCGTTTCCAATGGGCCACCATCCCCGCCTGCGACAGCGTGAATGCGAGAAACGCGCCGATGGCAAACAGCGGGATCAGACGGTCCGTGACGCCTCCGAACAGCACGAGCAATACGGCCGCGAGCACGGCGAGGACGATAATCCCCTCCGAATACACGAGGCGCCGGCCCCTGTAGCCGAATGCGTGCGGCAGAAAGTTATTTTGGGCGACGGCTCTGCACAGCCTCGGGAAATCTGCGAACCCCGTGTTGGCCGAAAGCGAAAGGATGAGAAGGACCGAGGCGATGGTCACGTCGTAAAACCAACCTCGCCCTGCGACCGCCGCAACAAGCATCGAGAGGACGCTTTGATATCCCGGCTTTCCGGGGTCGGTGGCCGCGATGCCGTACGCCCGAATCAGATACGCGATTCCGGCGAGCAGGACGATCAGCAGACCGATGATCACGCTAAGCGTGCGCTGCGCGTTACGCACAGTGGGGTCGCGGAAAGCGCGCACGCCGTTGCTCACGGCTTCGACGCCCGTCATCGCCGTGCAACCGTTCGAGAAAACTTGCAGCAGCAGCCACGCACTTGCGGCCGCGACGACTCCGCTTCCCGCGAGCGGCGGCGCCACGACCGGCATGGGATGTCCGCCCGCGAGGACCGTCTTGATCGTGCCCACCAGGATCACCCACAGCAGCGTGCCCAGAAATAAGTACGTGGGCAGCATGAAGAAAACTCCGGCTTCGCGCACGCCGCGCAGATTCACGATGGTGATGACCACGAGAATCGCAAGGCATATCAAAAGCGTGTGCGGCTGGAGGCTGGGCACTGCGGACACGAGCGCTCCCACACCCGCAGAGATTCCGACCGCGACGACGAGAACGTAGTCGAGCATTAAGGCTGCGGCCGCAAGCAGTCCCGGGAACGTCCCTAGATTTTCCGATGCGACGGTGTACGATCCTCCGCCGCCGGGGTACGCCGCAATCGTCTGGCGATAGGAGAAATAGACGATCGCGAGGAGGACGATGATGCTGGCGCTGACGGGCACGATGTAGGCAACGCCCATCGCGCCGAGCGGAAGCAGGAGCGTGAGGGCGGCTTCCGGACCGTACGCCGCGGAACTGAGCGCATCCAAGCCGAAGATCGGAATTCCAGCGGATGCGCCGATGTGTTCCGCGCGCTCGTCGGAAGTGGCGAGCGGCTTTCCAAGCAGAATATCGAGGAAGGACATGTGCCCTCACGGACTTGAAAAATGAGCGACTAGAGTAGTTCGGCAGCGCGGGAATTGGAACCGCAAAACGCGGGGAAGCCTTCGCGGAGCCGCTTTTTCACGGAACTTTAATTTACGGCTGGCGCGGGACCGGCGCGGGCTGAATCAGGACTGCGGCAATCCCTTCAGCAGCGAGCTGGCCTTGCGGAACCACGGGCGTTCGATGCGCTGCAAATATCGCGGCAGGGTGCGCTTGCGGTTCAGAATGCGCTGCGCGACTTCGCGAGCCTCGCTCGCGCGGCCTTGCGCCTGAAGGAAACGAGCGTAGTTGTAGTGGATTTCCGGCGCGTTGGAGAGCTGCGTGGCGCTCGCGAAAAGCGCATCCGCTTTTTGCGGTTGCCCGTCGAGCCCGTAAGCCTGCGCGAGAAAACCCGCGGCGCGATCGTGATCGTAACGCCGCTCGTGCTGCACGACAATTTCGAGGTCCGCGACGGCCCGCGGGATTTCCTTCAGCGCGAGCAAGCATATGCCGCGGCGGTAGAACGCGTCCATCGAGTTGGCGCGCGCGGCGATGGCCTTGTCGTAGGCGTCGCGCGAGCGAGCGTACTGCTTTTGGTCGAGCAGAAGGTCCGCCAGCTCCTCGTAATTCCCCGAGGATGGATTGTCGAGAATGATCGCTTCGAGATGTTGGATTCGCGAGCGACGGTTGAATCCCTTGAAGAAATCTCCGAGGAGACGCGTATCCGGAATGACTTCGGCGACGATATAGACCGCCGCGCCGAGAAAACCACCAAGGAGAATGATCCAAATCCAATACGTCTCCGGCCGGCGCCGCACGACGTGGACGAGCGCGAGGATCTGGAGAATGAACCCCCAGGGGAAAAAGAGGTAGCTCAGTCCGCCTAACATTTGCAGCCAGAGTAACCATTCTGTGTATTGCCGTCAAAGGGCTTGGCCGCGGATGGGATAGAACGAGTAAAGCGCGGATCGGACCGCTTCTGCGGCGCGACGTGACGCGTACGATGCGCGGCCGATGCGGATTGACTTGCGGCAGGGTGCAGCCTAGCATTGCGCGGACGGGAGGGCGGCTTGGATTCACCCAGGGGTCCGGGAGCGCGCCGGATTTTGTCGAGTGCGGTGATTCTGGCCGCGATCTTTGCCCTTTCGCTCGCGGGGCTGCGGCCTCCGTCGCCGAAATCTGCCGATGCCCCGGCCGACGAGTTCTCCGCATCTCGCGCGCTGGACACACTCCATCGAGTTCTCGCCACGGACGCGCCCCACCCGGTTGGAAGCCCCGCCGACGCCGCAATGCGCGACCGCATCATGGATGAGCTGACGAAACTCGGCTACGCACCGCAGGTGCAGACCGGATTTGCGTGCAGCTATTTCGGAATATGCGCAGCGGTGAACAACGTGGTGGCGCGGCTCGACGGCAGCGAGCCCGGCAGCGCAGTGCTGCTCGCGGCTCATTACGATTCGGTTCCGGCGGGTCCTGGCGCGTCCGATGATGGCGTGGGCGTGGCGGCCGTTCTGGAGATCGCGCGCGCGCTGAAATCGCTGCCGACGCCGCGCAACTCGGTCATCTTGCTGATCGATGATGGCGAAGAGGCGGGTTCGCTCGGCGCGCGTGCGTTCGTCGATGAACATCCGTGGGCGAAGGAAGTGCGCGCGGCGGTGAACCTGGATGCGCGCGGAACGTCGGGGCCGAGCCTAATGTTCGAGACCGGCAGCGCGAACGACTGGGCCGTGCGCCTTTACGCGCGGAATGCGGCGCGTCCCGCAGCCAGCTCGATCTTCTACGATGTCTACAAACGGCTGCCGAGCGACACCGATTTCACGGTTTTCAAAGCCGCCGGCTACCAGGGACTCAATTTCGCGTTCATCGGCGGGGAACCGCAATACCACACGCCACTCGACAATTCGGCGAACGTGACGCCCGCCAGCTTGCAACATCAGGGAGAGAACGCTCTGCCTTCGGTGCTCGCGCTCGCAAATGCGGATCTCACAGCGCCTCCGCGGAGCGAAGCTGTTTTCTTCGATGTGTTCGAGCGCCGGACGATCGTCTGGCCGGCGCGGCGGACGCTCGATTTCGCGCTGGGCGCGATAGCTTTGCTGCTCGCGCAGATTCTGTGGATGCTACGCAGCAAACGCCTAAGCATCGGAGAATTCGTGTGGGGGCTGATGGCGTGGCTCGTGACCATGGGCGTCACCGCGGCGCTCGCGCTGATTCTGGCCCGCGTTATACGGCTCGCCGGAGCGATGCAGGTCAACTGGGTTGCGCACCCACTTCCGATTGAACTCGCGTTTTGGTCTCTGGCCGTTGCCACGGTGATCACGAACGCCATCTTTTTCACGCGACGCGCGGGATTCTGGGGCGTCTGGATCGGCGTGTGGATTTGGTGGACGCTGCTGTCAGTGGTCATCGCATGGCGGGCGCCTGCGCTGAGTTATATCGTGCTCGTTCCAGCGATAATCGCGGTGGTTGTCGCTCTGCCCGCAACTACATGGCGCAGCGACAGCACACTGCTATCGGGCCTCGCAACCGCGCTGCCGCTCGCAGCGGCGGCAATCGTGGGATTTTCGCCGGCAATTCTGCTCTACGCCGCACTGGGCAATCGCGGGCTGGTGCTGATTTCGGCGGTGGTCGGACTGCTTTTGACGCCGATCGCTCCGCTGTGCGCCGATCTGCGCGGCGTACCCGGATTGCGCGGACTCGTATTTCCCTGGATTCCGATTTCGGTGACGGGGCTTGCTGCGTTCGCGGCGGTGGTTGTGCCGGCGTACTCGGCCAAGGCACCCGAGCGGGTCAATATCGAATACTGGCAGGACGCTGATTCTGGGATGTCTCAGTGGATCGTCCAACCGGGTTCCGGGCATCTGTCGGAGCCGATTCGGCTCGCCGCGCCTTTCAAGAAGGCGGACGGCGGAGCTTTCCCCTGGGACAACGCGGCTGCGTTCGTCTCCGACGCGCCGCATCTGGACTTGGCGCCTCCGACGTTCACGATCCTCGAATCCTCGCAGAGCGACGGCCGGCGCAACTATCGCACGCTGCTGCGTTCCGAGCGCGGAGCGCCGGGCGCGGCTCTGCTCTTTCCGCCGGGATCGGACGTGGAAGATGTGCGGGTGGAAGGGCAGCCCGTCGAACCCGAACTGCCGCGCATCCGGCAGTTTTTCAACGGCTGGGCGGTGTACCGCTGCCCGGCACTGCCCGCGAGCGGAATCCAGATCAGCTTTTCGGTGCCGCTGGGAAAAACCGTGGAAGTGGCGGCCGCGGATCAATCCTACGGCTTGCCTGCCGAGGGAGCGTTTCTGCTGAAGGCGCGTCCGCTGACGGCGGCGCCTTCGCAAAATGGCGATGTCACGATCATCAGCCGGCGCGTGCAGCTATTTCCGTGACGGCTCCGCTGACGCTATATTGAACGGCGCAAACATTCTCACTTACAACGAGAGGAATTCTCCATGAACTATCGTTATCTTGGCCGCACGGGTCTCCTCGTCTCCGATCTCTGTTTTGGCGCGATGACGTTCGGCGGAAAAGGCATGTGGGCGAATGCGGGTTCGCAAACGCAGGCCGAAGCGGACCGGCTCGTCGCGCGGGTTCTCGACGCGGGGATCAACTTCTTCGACACCGCGAACGTTTATTCGGAGGGTGAATCCGAGAAAATCCTCGGCAAGGCGCTCGGGGCGCGCCGCAAAGAAATTGTGCTTGCGACAAAGGTCGCCGGGCGCGTCGGACCCGGCACGAACGATATCGGACTTTCGCGCAGGCACATCCTCGAGGCGATCGACGCGAGCCTCGCGCGGTTGGGCACCGATTACGTCGATCTCTATCAGATTCACTCCTTCGACCAGCGCACGCCGCTCGATGAGACGCTGGGCGCGCTGAACGATGTGGTCCGCGCGGGCAAGGTTCGCTACATCGGATGCTCGAATCTTGCCGCGTGGCAGATGATGAAGGCGCTCGCGATTTCCGAGAAACGCGGCTGGGCGCGATTCGATTCGGCGCAGGCGTACTACTCGATCGCGGGACGGGATCTTGAGCGCGAGATCGTGCCGTTCCTGCGCGATCAAAATGTGGGGCTGATGGTATGGAGCCCGCTCGCCGGGGGATTTCTCTCCGACAAATACGCAGGGGGCAAAGGTCCGGCGGATGCGCGCCGCGCGAAGTTCGATTTCCCTCCGATCGACAAGGAGCGCGCGCTGAAGTGCATCGCCGCGATGCGGGAGGTTGCCAATTCGCACGGCGCGACGGTTGCGCGAATCGCGCTGGCGTGGCTGCTGCATCAGAGCGTGGTCTCGAGCGTCATCATCGGCGCGAAAACGCAGGAGCAGCTCGAGGACAACCTGCACGCCGTGGAGATCAAGCTGTCCGCGGAAGAGCTGAAACGTCTCGATGATGTGAGCGCGCTGCCGCCGGAATATCCCGGCTGGGCGCTCAAGATGGCGGCCGAACGCCGCTAGCTCCGCCGCGCTGCACGGACCTGCCTCAACGCGATGCGGAAGCGGATGGCTTCCGACTTCGCGCACAAAGATTCAACTCGATCACACGGGCCGGAAAAACCTCGATATGATATTCAGATCGAGGATGCGAAGAGAATGAGCGAAGGCAATAGCGCGCCGGCCGCAGCATCGTGGAAGACGCCTCTCGGTTGGTTAGCCGCTCGCGTTGCGCAACGCGAAGCGCAGGTGATGCTCATCCTAAGCATTTTGATCGGCGCCCTGACCGGGCTGTCTGTCGTCGCGTTCATTCTCCTGACAGAACGGCTCGGCATGCGGATGTACCCGGTGGGCAGTGCGGCGTGGAGGCGCGTCTTCATCCCTGTGGCAGGCTCCCTGGGTATGGGCTATCTGCTGTATCGCTATTTCCCCGAAGCGCGGGGCAGCGGAGTACCACAGACAAAAGCGGCTCTCTATGCGCGTGACGGTGTCATAACGCTCCGCACGGTTCTCGGAAAATTCTTCTGCACTTCAACCACGCTGGCATGCGGAATCCCTCTGGGTCGCGAGGGACCGTCGGTCCAAGTGGGCGCTGGCATCGCTTCGGTGCTGGGACGCAGATTGGGATTGCGGCCGGAGAACGTCAAGGCGCTGGTTCCAGTGGGGGCTGCAGCCGCCATTGCTGCTGCCTTCAATACGCCTCTGGCCGCGGTGGTCTTTTCGCTTGAGGAAATCGTTGGCGACATGAATGCGCCCGTGCTGGGATCGGTCGTGCTGGCATCGGCAACTTCCTGGCTCGTGCTGCGCTTGATGCTTGGCAACAATCCACTGTTCCAGGTGCCGCAATACCAATTGGTCCATCCGATCGAGTTTGTGATTTATGCCGTGCTCGGGGTGGTGGGTGGCCTCGTTTCGGTTGCGTTCACCAAACTCCTGCTGGAGATGCGCGCGCGCTTCCAACGACTGCCTGCGTGGACCCGCTGGTTTCAGCCGGTAGCCGGAGGATTGCTAGTGGGCCTGATGGGCTGGCGGGTGCCGCAGGTCCTGGGCGTGGGTTATGGATATGTCGGCGACGTGCTGAACGGAAAAATGGCGCTGGAATTAATGGTTGTGCTGGTGGTGTTCAAGCTGCTAGCCGTGACCACAAGCTATGCTTCGGGAAATGCGGGCGGCATTTTTGGCCCCAGCCTTTTCATCGGAGCAATGCTGGGCGGCGCCGTCGGAAGTGTGGCGCATCACTTCTGGCCGGTGTACACGGCGGTTCCGGGAGCCTATGCGCTGGTCGGCATGGGAACCCTTTTCGCGGGCATCCTGCGTGCTCCGATGACGTCCGTGCTGATGATCTTTGAGACGACGCACGACTACGCTGTGATCGTGCCGCTGATGATTTCGAATCTGGTGAGCTTCTTTATTTCCTCGCGGCTTCAACCTCGACCCATTTATGAGGCTCTCGCAGTGCAGGACGGCCTCCACCTGCCCGGCGAAACGGTGCGCCGGCGCCACGGCCAACGGCCAGTGGCTCAGGTGATGCGCGCTGCTACGGAAGTGATGAGCCCCGAGACGAGTGTGCGGGAGGCCCTCGAACGCGCCCGTGCGAGCGAATTACACGCGTGGCCCGTCGTTAACGATGGAGGCTTGGTAGGCATCATCGGGCTGGCGCAGCTTCAAAAGGCAGCGAGCGATGGCGAACACGAGAAATCCTTGCAGGAATTCATCGACACGCTTACGTTCCCACACGTACACCCGGACCATCCGCTCGATTTGGCGCTGGAGCGGATGGGCAAGGCGAAGCTTGATGTGCTGCCCGTGGTGAGCCGCGCAAATTACCGCGACCTGCTGGGTATCGTGGTCCTCGCCGACATCCTCGGTTCATTTGGAGTCGATCCTCGCGACTGGGCTGATCGCGGAGCCTAGCCGCCGTCCGGCTTCTCCAAGAACAACTATCTCGCGGCACAAAACGCACACCTTTGAGCTGCTGCATAGCCAGTTTGGTTCGAGATTACACTGCAAATCAGGCGTTTGCCGCAATGCGAAGGCTCGGATAGAATAGCCGTTTTGCGCAGAGCACTTGAATGAGCCAGATACTCCTGCACAACACGCTGACGAACGCGCTGGAGCCGCTCGTGCCCGTACACCCGGGCGAAGTGAGGATTTACACGTGCGGACCGACGGTGTACGCCTCGGCGCACATCGGAAATTTTCGCACGTTCATGTTTCAGGACGTGCTGCGGCGTTTTCTGCGGTCGCAGGGCTATCGCGTGCTTCAGGTGATGAACGTCACGGACGTGGACGACCGCATCATTCAGTCGGCAGCCGCGGCCGGAATCGGCATCCGCGAGTACACCGACAAATACATCCAGGCGTTTCTCGAAGACATCGACGCGCTGCACATCGAGATGCCCGAGGAACTGGTCCGCGCGACCGATCACATCGAGGACATGGTCGCGCTCATTGAAAAACTCCAGCAGAAAGGGCTCACCTATACGAGCGACGGCTCGATCTATTTCCGCATCGCAAAATTTCCCGCGTACGGCAAGCTCTCGAAAATCGACGTGGCCGGAATTCAGGCGGGCGCGCGCGTGGACGTCGATCAATACGAGAAAGAGAACGCGCGCGATTTCGCTCTGTGGAAAGCTCCCAAGCCCGGCGAGCATTTCTGGGAGACACGCATCGGCCCGGGCCGCCCGGGCTGGCACATCGAGTGCTCCGCGATGTCGATGAAATATCTGGGCGACACGCTCGATATACACACGGGCGGCGTGGACCTTGCGTTCCCGCACCACGAAAACGAAATCGCGCAGAGCGAAGCGGCCACGGGAAAACAATTCGTCCGCACATGGCTGCACGCCGAACATTTGATCATCGAAGGGCAGAAGATGTCGAAATCGCTCGGCAATTTCTACACGCTGCGCGACCTCTTCGCCAAAGGCCACAAGCCGTCGACCATCCGGTTTCTGCTGCTTTCGGTACCGTACCGCCGCCAACTCAATTTCACCGAGGACGGGCTCACGCAGGCCCGGAATTCAACCGAGCGGCTGCGGAATTTTGTTATGCGCCTGAAAACGGCGCAATTCGCGGCGGGATCGAACGCGGAAATCGTGAAGCGCATCGAGCAAGCAGAAAACGATTTCGACGCGGCTCTCGCGGACGACATCAACACCGCCGCGGCGCTCGCATCGGTGTTCGATCTGGTGCGCGACATCAACACGGCGATGGACCGCGGAGCGTTCCTTCAGCAGGACGCGCCGCGCGCGATTGCGGCGATGGAGAAATTCGACAACGTGCTTGCCGTGCTTGTGGACGATGACGACGAAAAACTCCTCAAGCTCGGTTTCGGTGCGTCCAAGCAGCGCATAAGCTCCGAGCAGGTGGAGGCGTTGATCGAGGAGCGCAATGCCGCGAAAAAGCGCCGGGATTTCAAACGCTCCGACGAAATCCGCCAAAAACTGACGGATTCTGGTATTCTGGTCGAAGATACGAAGGACGGCAGCGTCCGCTGGAAATACAAATGAGCGTCTCCCTGAAACCCGCGCACTCGCTTCACAACCAGCCGTCGTCCGATCGCCCGAATCTTTTCGGCGTCGACTAACTTTTCCTTTCCCCGATGATGCACCCGGCACGCCTGCTCCGGGACCATTCCACCCAAGCGCGCCGGAAAAAATTCAGCTCCGGGAGGAATCCATGCAAGTCGCCGAAAGGAAGATGAAAATCCCGCACATCGTGACGCCGCTGCCCGGCCCGAAGGCCAAGCAGATCGTCGAGCGCGATCACCGCGTGGTCTCGCCGTCGTACACGCGCGATTATCCTCTGGTTGCGAAATCAGGCAGCGGCGCGATGGTCGAAGACGTGGACGGCAACACGTTTCTTGATTTCGCGGCCGGGATCGCGGTCGTTGCGACTGGCCACTGCCATCCGCAAGTCGTCGCAGCCATTCAGAAGCAGGCCGCCGAATTAATTCACATGTCTTGTACGGATTTCTATTACGAAGGCATGGTGGAACTGGCGGAGAAACTCGCGTCGATCGCGCCGGGTAAGGATCCGAAGCGCGTCTATTTCGGCAACTCGGGCACTGAAGCCATTGAAGCGGCCATGAAGCTCGCGCGCTATCACACGAAGCGCGACAAATTCATCGCATTCCACGGCTGCTTTCACGGGCGCACGTTTGGCTCCCTCTCGCTGACGGCGAGCAAAGCCATCCAGCGTAAACATTTCGGCACGCTCGTTGCCGGGGTCTTCCACACGCCGTATCCAAACACGTATCGCGGCGCGTACGGCGTGCGCCCGGAGTGCGCTTCGGCCGACGCTCTCGCGCATATCGAGAACGAGCTGTTCAAGCGCCTCGTCGATCCCGAAGAGGTCGCGGCGATTTTCATCGAGCCGATACAGGGCGAGGGTGGCTATCTCCCGGCGCCGGCCGAATTTCTGCAAGGTCTCGAGCGGCTGTGCCGCAAGCACGGCATTCTGCTCGTCGCGGATGAGGTGCAATCGGGCATGGGGCGCACCGGCAAGTGGTGGGCCGTGGACCACGCCGGAATCGTGCCGGACATGATCTGCACGGCCAAGGGAATCGCGTCGGGTATGCCGCTCAGCGCCGTGATCGCGAATGCGAAGGTGATGGACTGGAAACCCGGCGCGCACGCCTCGACGTTCGGCGGCAACCCGGTCTCGATTGCCGCGGCGCTCGCCACGATCGAAATTCTCGAACGCGACGCCATCGCAAACGCCGCGCGCATGGGCGAATTCATCTTTCGGCAAACCGCCGGGTGGCGCGAGCGGCACAAGAGCGTCGGCGACATTCGCGGCAAAGGGCTCATGATCGGCATCGAGTTCGTGCGCGATCGGAAGACGAAGGAAAAAGCGCCCGAGATGCGCAACCAGGTGCTCCAAGCGGCATTTCACAAGGGGCTGTTGGTTCTAGGCGCGGGAGAAAACTCTCTGCGCCTCGCGCCACCGCTCGTGATCGACGAAGAGCAGGCCGAATTTGCGTTGCGCACGCTCGATGAGTGCATCAGCGAGGCGGAGCGATCAGTTTAGCGGTTAGTGGAAGGGGTCGCACACAGGGAGTTCCGATGTTTGCGCGGCTCATGTTCTCGATCGTGGACTTCAAGGCTCGCAAGGGCCTCGTCGAAGGTGCGTCCGAAAGCTCCGAGGAAATCGCTTCGAAACATCGGGCGCGCCGCACCGGCGTGCGCGGCGAAACCTACGCGTACTGGTATCTTCGCCGCCACGGCTACGTGGTCGTCGCTCGGAATTACATGTTGCCAGGCGTGAAGGGCGAGATCGATTTGGTCGGATATGACGGCCCCGTGCTCGCATTCGTCGAAGTGAAGACGCGCGTGGCGTCCGATCGGGACCAGCCCGCTCCGGAAGCAGCCGTGAATTCCGAGAAGCGCGGCCACCTCGCACGCATGGCCCGGCAATTCCGCCGCGCGCGCCGGGTGGAGTCAACGCCGTGCCGTTTTGACATCCTCGCCATCGAGACGAGCGCTGGCGCGCGGCCGCAGGTGCGGCTGCACAAGGGCGCGTTTGTCCCCGATTCGAACTGAACCGCGCATGAGCGAATGGGGTCGGCCGCCCCAAGTGCACAAAGCGGCATCCGCATCGCTCTCCTGCTCGCGCGCTCGCTCGGCATAGTAGAATAGCGGCGCTAACAGCGCGCCGTTCCCCGTCGACGGACCGCTCGAAATCCAGGAGGAAAGATTGCCGGAACTCCGCAGGGACCCGATCACAGGCCGCTGGGTCATCATCTCGACGGACCGCGCCAAGCGGCCGACGGATTTTATCCGCGAAAGCGTTCATATCAAGGGCGTCGCGATGTGCCCGTTCTGCCCGGGTAACGAGGGGAAGACGCCGCCGGAAGTTTTGGCCTATGGGCGCAACAGCACCGGAAGGGACACCCCTGGCTGGTCGCTCCGCGTGGTGCCGAATAAGTTTCCCGCGCTGGGCATCGAAGGCGGGCTCGATCGCGAGGGCGAGGGTCTGTTCGACCGGATGAACGGCGTCGGCGCGCACGAGGTGATCATCGAGACGCCGGACCATAAAGTGACGCTGGCATCGATGCCGGAGAAGGCGCTCGAGGAAACGCTGTGGGCCTACCGCGACCGCATACTCGATCTCAAGAACGATCGCCGCTTCCGCTACATCCTGCTCTTCAAGAATCACGGCGAGGCCGCCGGCGCCACGATCGAGCACACGCACTCCCAGCTGATTGCGCTGCCGATCGTGCCGAAGCGCGTGCGCGAGGAAGTGGACAGCTCGAAACATTATTACGACGAAAAGGAGCGCTGCATCTTCTGCGACATGATCCGGCAGGAAATCGAGACCGAGTCGCGAGTCATACTAAACACCGACTACTTCATTGCACTCGCCCCCTACGCGCCGCGCTTTCCGTTCGAGACGTGGATTCTGCCCCGGCAGCACAGCTCTGCTTTCGAAAACATGCCGACGCCGTATTACGGAAGCCTCGCGAAACTCCTGCGCGATTTCCTCGGGCGGCTCGATGCGGCGCTGGCGTGCCCTTCGTACAACTACGTGATCCACACTTCGCCCATCGGCGAAGAGATCAACGATCACTACCACTGGCACATCGAAATGATGCCGAAGCTGACGCGCGTCGCGGGATTCGAGTGGGGCACGGGCTTCTACATCAATCCCACTCCACCCGAGGAGTCCGCGCGGTTCCTGAGGGAAGCAAAGTAACCATCCGGCGAGGGGGTCCTACCAAGCGGGCATCCCGAGCGGAAGATTTCTCTTGCGGCTTATTTTTACGATTGTTTCAGTTTCTTCCGTGCGGAGACAAACAGGGTAATCGCGAGCAGCACGAAGAGAGCCACGCCAAGCCCGGGCGCCTGGCTGAGACGCGGCATGTATTTTTCGCCGAACGCGAACAACTGCGCTGGCCACGGCACATGGAGCGCGACCGCGAGCCAGCGCGGCACGTGACTGCCGAGCTCGGGATCTTGCAGTAAGTTGATGACAATCGCCAGCAGCCCGAATACTCCGCCCGCGGCGATCAATCCGCTCGCATAGAGCGACCCAGGACTCACTTCGCTCGCAGCGCCTGCTTCTTTTTGGCGGCCGCGCTCGGCGAGCCACCGTACGAGTCCTCCGGCAAACATCGCCATCGTGGTCCCGATCGAAATATACGTACCGACGGCGAATGGCAGCGACCGGATTCCGAGCAGCTCGATCGCGATCACCAGAAACACCCCGAGGAACACGAGCCGCCACGGCAGCCGCCGGTTCAGAATTCCGCTGATCACAGTAGCCATCAGCCGGGCTTGCGGCGCCGCCGCCTTCGCGCTGCCGATTCCCTGCTCCCACTGAATTTCGATTTGCTGCGTCCCACGATCGTAGAGGTATTTCCCGTCGGGAATTTCGCTCGAGCCGATGGCGTTCACCAGCACGTACGTCTTGCCTTCGTGGGCGTAGTTATCGTCTTGGCGTTCGACCCCCGCTGGAAGATGCGTGATGTCGAGCGGGATTTGGATCGGCTTGTACTGCGCGAGGCCCACGTTCATCAGGATCAGCGTGCCGCCGATTGCCAGCGACGAAACCATCACGCCGATCACTAGGGCAATCTGCTGTTTGGCCGGTGTGGCGCCCACGAGATAGCCCGTCTTCAAATCTTGCGACGTCGCGCCCGCGATCGCCGCGGCGATGCAGACGACGCCGCCGATCGTCAGCGCGAGCACCGCGTAGGAGTTTGCGGTCCAGTGCACCATGAGGAACACCGCGCAGGTGGCCATCAGCGTGGCGATCGTCATCCCGCTGATCGGATTTGACGAATTGCCGATCAGGCCGCTGATGCGCGAAGCCACCGTCACGAACAGAAATCCGAATACGATGATGAAAAACGCGGCAATTAAATTTGCGAACGCGCCGGTCTGCGCACCGGGGACGGGCTTGAACCTCAGAAACGCCCAGATCATCGCCATGATTATCACCGAGCCGCCAACCACGATGCGCATCGAGAGGTCGCGCTCGGTGCGGCTCGCGACCGGCATCGCGGCCTGCTTCGCGCGCACGTCTTTCAATCCGGCCGTCAGCGCCGCGAAAATCGTGGGCATCGTCTTGATGAGCGTGATCAGGCCGGACGCCGCCACCGCGCCCGCGCCCATCGGACGGATGTATGTGCCCCAAAGCTGATCGGGGCTCATCTGCGGAATTGGAATCGTGCTCGGATAGAGCGGCACGCCTGGAGCGAGCGAACCGAAAAACCGGATCGCCGGCATCATCACCAGCCAGGAGATTACGCCGCCCGCAAAAAGCGTTCCCGCCACGCGCGGCCCGATGATGTAACCCACGCCGAGATATTCGGACGTGATCGTGCAGCGCATCGATGCGCCCGGCAGCCACTTCGGCTGATAGTCCGGCTGGCCCGGCCACAACCCGAGCGTGTTCATGCAAAACGTATACACGCCGCCCAGGCCGAGGCCCCAAAAGACGCGCCCCGCGAACGATCCGCCGCGTTCGCCCGCGACGAGCACGTCGGCGCAGGCCGTGCCCTCGGGAAACGTCAGGTTGCCGTGCTCTTTGACGATGAGTTGCCGCCGCAGCGGAATCATGAACAGCACGCCCAGCGTGCCGCCGAGCAGCGCGAGGAAAAAGACGCGCCAGTATTCGGTGTTCAGCGAAAAGCCGAGGAAGATTAAGGCGGGCATAGTGAAAATCACGCCGGCCGCGGCCGATTCCCCCGCCGAGCCGGTCGTCTGCACGATGTTGTTTTCGAGGATCGTCGAGCGGCCGAACGCGCGCAGGATGCTGATCGAAAGAACGGCGATGGGGATCGACGCGGAGACCGTCAATCCGGCGCGCAGGCCCACGTACACCGATACGGCGCCGAAGAGGATGCCGAAAAGCGCTCCGAGCACCACTGCGCGGAGGCTGAATTCGCGGACGCTCTCTTCCGCTCCCACGTACGGCCGGAACTCACCCGGCGGTGCGGTCGAGCTCCACGGCTTCGTCCCCACGCTGAACCTCCCCTGGCGCCCCACCGCGCGCCTGCCTAACCAGATCGCGGAATCGCGCGCGGCAAATCGGTGACGGTAACATCAGATCCGGGCCCAAGCAAGGCGCAATCGGGCTGCAATTGAGCGAATCCGAGTCGATGGTTGCATTGACAATATGCGGGACTTCAAGGTAGCGTTGCGGGCAAGTCACTGCTTTTAGACTGTAATCTGGAGCACATCGCGAACCCTCGCAAAGGGCCAGGACTCTCACATGACACGAACCGCGTGGATACTCTGCACCATCGTTGCATTCTTCGCATTTCTGGCGGCGCCCGGCCCGGTGCATGCCACGGACTGGCAGCCCATCGCGCCGGAAGACCTCGCCCTGAAGGACAATCCCAAGCAACCTGGCGCGGATGCCATGTTGCTCTATCGAGAAGTCAGCATCGACGCTAAACCGTCGATTGTGAGCAATTACTTTCGCATCAAGGTCTTCACCGCGGCCGGCGTGAAGCAGCAGGCCGATATCGAAATTCAATACGATAAATCGCAAGAGTCGATCCAGGCGATACGCGCGCGCACCATTCATCCCGACGGTAGCATCGCGGAATTCCAAGGCAAGCCGTTTGACAAAGAGATCGTGAAAGGCAGTGGGATTAAGTACCTTGCCAAGACGTTCACGATGCCGGACGTCCAACCGGGCAGCATCATCGAGTACCAATACCGCGAGCAATACGACCAAGACAGTTATCAGAACTTTTATTGGACCATCCAATCGGATCTTTTCACGCGCTTGGCGCGATTTTCGGCCAAATGGGATGATTCGCCTGGGGCTCCGTCGTTTTCTTTTCGCACTTACGCCATGCCGGGAGGCCTGCTTCCCCAGAGGGAAAAAGACCGATACGTACTCGAAATCCACGATCTTGCGGGAATTGAAGAGGAATATCTCATGCCCCCTGCCACGGCTCTGAAAGCGGCTGTCGACTTCTACTATCGCGATTACAACGAGCCGTCGCCGGAGACCGTCGATCAATATTGGAAGCGAATCGGCAAGAATTGGGGCGACAGCGTCGATCACTTCATCGACAAGAAGAAAGAGCTCGCTGCCGACCTATCGCAGGATGTAAGCGGCAGCGATGCTCCGGAAATAAAACTAAGGAAACTCTACGCGCGCGTCCTGAAAATACGCAACCTTGATATGGAAGACGAGAAAACCCAGAAGGAAGAGAAACAGGAGAAGATAAAGCCCAATAACAACGTGGATGATGTGCTCAAGCACGGATACGGCCACGGCTCGGAAATCAATTTTCTGCTAATCGGCCTGGCGCGCGCCGCCGGCTTTGAGGCTGCGGACGTTCGAGTGGCATCGCGGGGCTACAGGGATTTCACCCCGCAGAGAAAAGCGGCATACGACTTGAATTCTGAACTCGTCTGGGTTCGCGCTGGCTCCCAGGAATATTATCTTGATCCCGCATCCCGCTTTTACCCGTTCGGCGTGCTCCCCTGGTTTGAGACGGCCGCAAACGGGGTGCGATTGATCAAGGACGGCTGTGAAATGATCATGACGCCGGTGCCATTGAACGCCAACGCCACGATCGTCCGTCGCGCCGATTTGAATGTCAGCAGCACGCTGGAGACTTCCGGAAAGATTCAGGTCGATTTTTCGGGTCAGGAAGCGGCGTCTCTACGCCTCGACAATCGCGACGCGGACGAAGTCGGCCGGAAGAAGGTCCTCGGTGATGAAATCAAGACCTGGCTCCCGGTCGGATCAACGTTTGAGGTGTCCAGCATCGGCGGCTGGGAGGATGTGGAACAGCCGATTCATGTGGAAGGTGAAGTCACGATTCCGTCGTTCCTAAGCGGCGCGGCACAGCGCCTTTTGATGCCGATGGAAGTATTTCAAATTGAAGAAGCCGGCTGGTTCAAATCCGAAAAGCGCGTGAACGAGGTCGACTTCTCCTATCCGTACGAGCGCATCGACGATCTGGTCGTCCATCCGCCGCTAGGGTACAAGGTCCAGGCTCTCCCAACGGCGCAGAACATCAATCCGGGACCGATTTCCTACGAGATTTCCGCGACGCAGCAGCAAGACGCCTTGGAAGTGAAGAGGCATCTTGTGATCAAGGGGATTCGATATCCTAAGGAATCGTATCTTGCGCTGCGCAATTTTTTTAGCACGGTAAGAACGGACGATAATGCTCAAGTCATGTTCCAGAATTCGGCGGCGCGAAGCAATTAGCCGCGCTGCCGGCCTTGCCTGTGGCGCGATGGTCGTACTGCTGTGGCTAACGCCCAACGCGCGCGCGTCCGACTCGGCGCCAGACTGGTTGCGCGCGGCCGCGCAACAACAGCTCCCCGCCTACCCGAACGATCCCGTCGCTGTGGTCCTGCTCGACGAAGTGCAGACGACCGTCCAAAATAGCGGCGAGATCGACACGCGCCACCGAGTGGCTTACAAGCTGCTCCGCTCCGAGGCGCAGGACCGATATGGCCACGCAGTGGTGCAGTTCGACAACGAGACCAAGGTCGCGTCGTTCAAGGCATGGACAATCATGGCCAATGGACACGAGCTTGCCGTAAATGAAAAGGATGCCCTCGAAACCAGCATGACTTCGTTCGAGGTTTTCACGGACGACAAAGCAAAGGTCCTGAGCTTTCCGGAAGCGAACCCGGGGAATGTGGTCGGTTACGAGTACGTGCAGAAGCACCGGCCCTTTTTGTTCGAGGACGACTGGTGGTTTCAGGACGTGATTCCCGTGAAACAGGCCCGCTTTGTGTTACAGCTCCCGCCCGGCTGGGAGTTCTCCACCTATTGGTTCAACTACGCGGAGCAAAAGGCACAGACGTCGGGGAACCAGTTCACGTGGGAGCTGAACGACATCCCGGCGGTAGATCGGGAGCCCGAAATGCCCGTCTGGGAGGCGATCGCGGGCCGGCTCGGTGTCAAATACTTTCCGCACGATCCCGCGTTACGGGCGCGGACGACCGGCTCGTGGAACGATCTCGCCTTGTGGTATGCCGGGCTAACGCAGTCGAGCCGGAACCCGTCTGCGCAGATTCAACAAAAGGTGGCCGAGCTGACGTCTGGAATTACGGACCCAATCGCCAAGATTCGCGCGCTCACCGACTACATGCAACGCCAAATCCGATACGTCGAGATCAGCATTGGCATCGGCGGATTCCAACCTCATCCAGCCACCGATGTGTTCGCGCACCAATACGGAGACTGCAAAGACAAGGTGACTCTGCTCAGCTCCATGCTCCATGAGATCGGGATTGAGTCTTATTACGTGATGGTTGATACGGATCGAGGGATCGTGCGTCCGGATTATCCTTCAATGCGCTTCGACCATGCGATCCTGGCCATGCGGCTCCCGGATGTCCCCGAATCGGCTGCACTTCTTGCCACGGTGGACGATCCAAGACTCGGCAAGCTCCTCTTTTTCGATCCGACGGACGAGTATGTGCCGCTCGGATACTTGCCTTGGCAGCTCCAAAACAATTATGGCCTTGTAGTCACGCCGACCGGGGGAGAGTTGGTTTCTCTGCCGCTGTTGCCACCGGCGGCGAATCGGTTGCTGCGCACCGCACAATTCAGTCTTAGTCCAGCGGGCGATTTGTCCGGCGAAGTGCGGGAGCTGCGGTGGGGCGGACCGGCCGACGAGGATCGCGAAGTGTTTCTCGCAGCACAGCCCTCGAAGCGCGCCGAGATATTCGAGAATATTCTCGCGAGCTTCTTTACCGACTACACCTTCGCCGGTGGTTCCTTGGGCAATCTCGACAAATACGACCAAAGTCTGATCGTTGATTATAAGTTCATCGCGCGCAAGTACGCCAACTCGGCTGGCGACGAACTCCTGGTGCGCCCACGAGTATTGGGAGATAAATACACCAGTCTGCTCAACCTTTTCACCGAGCAGAAGCCGCGGAAGTATCCGATTCAGTTCGAGGAAGCGACGCGGCAGGACGACGTCTTCGACATTTCAATTCCGGCAGGCTATGTCGTGGATGGGCTTCCGAAGCCGGTGCAAGCCGATTGCGAATACGCGACGTACAAGAGCGAAACCAGCGTCGTGGACGGCGTGCTGCACTATAAGCGGACGTTCGAGATTAAGGACGTGATGATCCCCACGGAAAAGTTGCCTGCGATCCGCGCTTTTCTGCAACAAGTCGCCGCGGACCAGCAATCCGCCGCGGTGCTGCGCCGCGCGACGCCCTGATTTTCGGGTGGCCTTCCGGAAGCGACAAAGAGGAAGTTCAGGATTTTGGCGTTAGGCGCTCGCGGACCCGATCGCTCAAGACTTTCCCGTCGATCGCTTTACCTTCCAAGCGCGCCCTCGCAGCTTTGATCACGGCGCCCATTTGTTTCAGTGAGTCGGCGCCGGCTTCGTTGATCGCGGCTTCGACGGCATGCTGAATTTCAGCGTCACTGGGAGCGGCGGGCAGATATTCCTCGATGATGACGATTTCCTTCGCTTCCTTGTCCGCCAGGTCATTGCGACCGCCCTTCGTGAATTGATCGACGGATTCGCGCCGCTGCTTCACGAGAGTCTGGAGCACTTGCAGCGATTCCATGTCGTCGAGCGGGCGCATTTTTTCAATTTCCTTGTTCTTGAGCGCGCTCTTAACCATGCGAAGCACGCTGAGCCGCAGCTCGTCCTTCGCCCTCATCGCGGCGGTGATATCGGTCTGTATGCGTTCGATGTATCCCATTCGTGGGTTTCCCCCGTCGAAATAGAATATCACACGCTTCGCGGCTCGCGCGCGGATTTGACACAACCTGACGCGCCCGATAACCTTGTGTCCTATGAAAATTATCGTTGCAGACAAAATCAGTGAACGCGGACTCGCCCTGCTGCGCGAAACAGGCTGGGAAGTCCTGACTCCGACGGCGGCAGCGCTTCCGAGCGAACTTGCGAATGCCGACGGCCTGGTGGTCCGAAGCGCGACGAAGGCCACGGCGGAACTGCTCGAAAAAGCCCCGCGGCTGCGGGTGATCGGCCGGGCCGGCGTCGGCGTCGACAACGTCGACGTGGAAGCGGCCACGCGCCGGGGCATTCTGGTAATGAACACGCCGGGCGGAAACGCCGTGAGCGTGGCGGAGCACACGCTGGCTCTGATGCTGGGCCTCGCGCGCGCCGTGCCACAGGCGAACGCGTCGATTCAAGCGGGACGCTGGGAGAAGTCCGCATTTTCCGGCACTGAGCTGCGTGGGAAGACGCTGGGTCTCATCGGCCTCGGGCGTGTTGGCACGGAAGTGGCGCGACGCGCGCGCGCCCTCGAAATGAAAGTGCTGGCCTACGATCCGTTCGTGACGCCCGCGGCGGCGCGCGAGGTGGAAGTGGAGCTAGTCCCGCTCGATGACGTGCTGCGGCAATCGGACGTGGTTTCGCTGCACACGTCGCTCAGCGCGGTGACCGAGAAGATGCTCGACGCGGCGGCGATTGCGAAAATGAAGAAGGGCGCTCGGCTGGTGAATTGCGCGCGAGGCGAGTTGATCGACGAAGCCGCGCTGGCCGAAGCGCTCAAATCGGGACACCTTGCCGGAGCGGCTCTCGATACGTTCGCGCAGGAACCGCCCAAAAACTCTCCCCTCATCGGATTGCCGAATCTGATCGCGACGCCGCACATCGCCGGATCGACTGCCGAGGCGCAGGAAGAAGTCGGCACGGCGATCGCACAGCAGGTGCGCGACTATCTCTCCGATGGATTGATTCGCAACGCCGTCAATATGCCCGCGCTTTCGCCGGACCAGTACCGGCGGCTGCGGCCGTACCTGGAATTGGGAGAGCGGCTTGGAGCATTCGTCGCGCAAGCGGCGCCGTCGAGGAGCTTCAGCCGCGTGCGCATTCGCTACGCGGGCGAGCCGGCGGAACTTGGCTCGCACATGATTCGCAGCGCAGTGCTGGCCGGACTCCTAAAGACGGCGCTGGGTGAGGAAGTGAATCTTGTCAATGCGCCGACCGAGGCGGCAGCGCGCGGCATCGTTGTTGAAGAGACGACGCGGCGGCGCGAGCGCGGATTTCCCAACACGATCGAGGTCGGCGTCGCGGACGGGGGGAGGGAGTTTGCGCTCGAAGGCACGGTCGGGCAGGATGGTGCGCCGCGAATCGTCTCGCTCGATGGCATGGGCCTCGAAGCGCCGCTCGAAGGGACATTGCTGCTCTCGCGGAATATTGACGTGCCGGGCGTGATCGGGCGCATCGGAACGGAACTTGGCAATCTGGGCGTGAATATTGCGACGTTCGCGCTCGGCCGGCGCGCGCCCGGCGGCGGAGGTGAGGCGCTCGCGCTGGTAGGCCTCGATGGGAATGTCAACCCGTCGATTGTGCAGGAGATTCGGGCGCTGCCCTCGGTCACGGATGTACGCCTGATCCGTCTCGCCGCTGCGACGCAAGCCACCGCTGCTCCTCGCTGAGGGAGAGGCGGTCGAACTTACCTTTCGCCACAAAACGGCTCAGTGCATGCGGACGTTGCTACGACCACAAGACCCAACAGGTTTCTGAACGCGGGAACATGGGAGGGCACGATGAGCGAGAGGAAGAATCGCTTCACGCCGATGAGTACGCCGACGCGACGCCAGGTGATCGCCGGTGCCGCCATGGCGATTGGGAGTCTGGCGGCGGGCTCCAAGGTTTTGGGCAGGACGCAGCAGCAGTCCATGAAGGAAACGCCGAGCACAGCCGCAAACCAATCGCGCACGTTGCTTCACCAAGAGATCGATTTCAAGGCGAGCCCTCAGCGAATTTATGAGGTGCTTTTGGACTCAAAGCAGTTCGCCGCGTTCACCGGCCTGGCAGCCGAGATCGACCCCAAAGCGGGCGGCGCTTTCTCCATGTTTGGTGGACTGATCGTGGGACGAAACGTCGAGCTGATCCCCAACCAGCGAATCGTGCAGGCGTGGCGGCCCACGCATTGGGACCCTGGCATCTACTCGATCGTCCGGTTCGACCTGAAACCGAACGGCTCCGGGACAACGGTCGTTCTAGATCATACGGGTTTCCCGGAAGGCGAGTTCGACAACCTCAACAGCGGATGGCCGATCCGATATTGGGAACCGCTGAAGAAATTCCTCGCATAGCGCGCAGGCTGGGCTCCAATCCGTCTGGACCCAGTAGGACACGCATCGAAGCGCGCTTCACACCGGTCTTAACCGCCGGCGATCGCACCGATGATCAGGAAGGGCTCCGCTCCGGACGCGACCGAGGCGGGAAGCGGCGCGTCCGGCAACTCGTGGGACCAATCTTCCTGGCAGGCGAAGAACCGCAAGAACGGGCGGCGCTCCTGCGTGACGTGGTCGCGGATCGTTCCGCGCAGCATCGGATAGCGGGCCTCGAGCGCGTCCAGGATCGAGCGTTGCGTTACCTGACCCTCGACCTCGATCTCCACGTCGCCGCTGACGTGCGCCAGCGTCCGCAGGTGCGCCGGGAGCACGACTCGAATCATGGCAGTGTTTGCACCTCAACAGAAAGCACAGCCGGAAGGTCCCTGACAATCGGAGCCCACGAGTCTCCGGCGTCGGCCGATGCGTACACCTGCCCGCCGCTGGTGCCGAAATACACACCGCAGGAATCGAGCGAGTCGACGGCCATCGCATCCCGCAGCACGTTGACGTAACAGTTGCTTTGCGGCAGGCCTTTTGTGAGCGGCTCCCACTCGTTTCCGCCGGTGCGGCTGCGGTAGACGCGCAGCTTGCCCTCATGTACGTAGTGCTCCGAGTCGCTTTTGATCGGTACGACGTAAATCGTTTCCGGCTCGTGCGCGTGAACGTCGATCACGAACCCGAAGTCTGTGGGCAAGTTCCCGCTCACCTCTTGCCACGAGTCGCCGGCGTCGTCGCTGCGCATCACGTCCCAGTGCTTCTGCATGAACAGCACGCCCGGTCGCGAGGGGTGCATCGCGATGTGGTGAACGCAATGGCCGACTTCGGCAGCCGGGTCGGGGATGTATTGGGAGCGCAGCCCACGGTTGATCGGTTTCCATGTCTTGCCGCCGTCGTCGGTGCGAAAAGCGCCCGCAGCCGAAATGGCGATGAAGATGCGTCCGGGATCGCTCGGATCGAGGATGACCGTGTGCAGGCACATCCCTCCGGCTCCTGGCTGCCACTTGGGACCTGTACCGTGCCCGCGAAGTCCGGAGAGTTCGCTCCACGACTTACCGCCGTCCGTCGATCGGAACAGCGCGGCGTCTTCAACCCCGGCGTAGACCGCGTCCGGATCGGTGAGCGACGGCTCGAGATGCCAGACGCGCTTAAACTCCCAAGGGTGCTGCGTGCCGTCATACCACTGGTGCGTGGTAAGGGACCTGCCGGTTGCGGAAGAAGTGTCGTAGACGAATTTGTTGCTCTGGCCAGCGGGCATGCCGCCCGGCGTCGGCATCTTTTCACCTCCGGGTGTTTCCCACGTCTTGCCGCCGTCGCTCGAGCGCTGAATCACTTGCCCGAACCAGCCGCTGGACTGCGAAGCGTAAATGCGATTCGGGTCGGCGGGCGATCCTTTAACGTGGTAGATCTCCCAGCCCGCGAAATGCGGGCCGCTGACGTCCCACTTTTCGCGCTTGCCGTCCGATGACAGGATGAATGCGCCCTTGCGTGTGCCAACCAGAACCCGTACTTTGCTCATGTCTTTCTCCTTTCATTGTTTCGCGCATGCATTCGTGAAGGTGACCGAAAGTCCTCTGTCCGCGTGTCAAAACTAGGGAGAAGCGGAGTTGAGTCGCGTTCTCGCCAGCGTCGCCGGGTTTCGGCGATGACCGTTTCGCGATTTTTCTCCATGTTGTCGATGACGGCGCAAGGCGCGCCCGTCTCCTCGTGGCGCGCTCCCCAAATGAGCAACTCCAGCAGCACCGGCGCGAGATCAATCCCCTTTTCCGTCAGCCGGTAGTCCACCCGTCGTCCATCCGACTCCTGCTGCTCCGCAGTGATGATTCCCGCTGCTGCAAGATTGCGCAGGCGATCTGCGAGGATGTTCGTGGCAATCCCCTCGCCCGATTCCTGGAATTCCTTGAAGGTCCGGAGCCCGCGCACCATCAGATCGCGGATGATCAGCAGCGACCAGCGATCTCCAAACCTTTCGAGCGAAACACTCACCGGGCAACCGGACCGGGGATTTGACTTTGGCTTGCCAGGCACGTGCAGCACACTATCAATGTCACTTGTGAAGTGCAAGTGATAGTGGGATACGGCGGTAGGGGTTGCGCGCAATGCCGGGGGCGAAGAATCCCGGATGCTGGTTGGCCTCGAAGGGAGCGTCAGCGCGTCAATGGCGCAAGAGATTCGGGTGCTGCCGTCTTGACTAGGAAGCCGACAGCCAATTCCGGCGTTCTACGAAAGTGGGCGGCTCGTACGTTCGTCCCGACGCCAGCCGATTCTCCTCCCGGCGTGTGGACCATAACAGGATAGGACCCAGCGATGCAGCCGAGAGGCGGGCGATGACCGGGAACTCCTTCTCGACTTCGCTGCGCAGCTTGTGAATCCGCTCGCTCACACTTCGATTAACTTTCTTGAATTCTCGTTCCATCGCCCAAAGCGCGGCATTGTAAGCGCTGCTGAGCTTCTTCACTTGCCGCTCAAATCGCTCACGGACGCGTCGATCGGGGTAGTCCTTGTAGCGTTGCCAGCCCTGGAGCATCGTCTCGCACATGCGATAAAGACTCGGCCCGTTCCGCTCGAAATCGCGCCGGAACGCCCAATCCAGGAACTTCTTTGAATCCTCGCGGGAGATTGCCCCGTGCCGGAAGTTGAACTTGAACTGACCATGGATATCGGCGAAGTCGACATTCGTCAGCATGCGACCCTGATCGGCCATTTCCTTATACAGTGGTGTGCCGGGAACCGGCGTATAGAGCATGAATTGGTGGAAATCGGTCTGATAACCCACTGCCGATTCGATTTCTTCGATGATGTTGTCCGGCGTGTGGTGCTCTAGTCCGATGATCGTCGAGCCCTGCACTCGTATGCCGTGTTGGCGAAGCTCTCGCGTGAGTTGCCCGATGTCCGTACCCTGCAGCTTGCGATAGCCAGCCTTGGGAGACTCCAAGCCCATCCAAACCCAGGAGATACCCAACTCGACCAGTTCCAGCATGGCGTATTTTCGAATCGCGTTGGCGGAAGCAAAGACCGAAAGCTCCCAGCTCTTCCCTGACTCTTTCATACGCTCCAGCAAGCGCATGGCGCGCGAACGGTGAAGCAAGAAGTTCTCGTCCATTATGAAGAAGGAGTGTACTTTGAGTTCGGATTCGATCCGACACATCACGTCAAACAGCTCATCGCCGGTCTCGTAAAAGTTGACAAACTTTCCTTTGCCGCCAAAAAAAGCAGACGTGGTACAGAAGTTGCACCCCATGGGGCAGCCCACCGACGGGATGATCGTCGCTGCCGTGCCGCCCTTTCGCTCAGGGAGGCGAACTCCCATGATGCGTGTTTGCAGGCCGGAAACGATGGCGGGATGGCGGATCGGCGCGTGCTCGTCTTCTCCCAGGTACCGGCGCATCCAGGAAATGCCTTCTCCGCGCACGATGTGGTCGGCATCGATCATTGTTTCCAGGCCGGGAAGCGCGGCCACGTGCCCGCCCACCACGATCACCGACGTCGGTGATAGTTCCCTCACCATGCGGCACATCTCCCGGACCTTCACAAAGTTCACGAGGATCGCAGAGATACCAACGATGTCGTAGTGGTTCGTGGTTAATTCATGAGCGAAGGCTTGCTGCGTGGGAAAATCCATCACAGTGCAGGGTGCGGAAATATTTGCCTGAATGAGCATGATGCCCCAGGAGCGATGGAACATGCGTAGTGAGAAACTGCCTTGCGCACGGGTGACCTGATTGTGATAGAGCTCCATCGGATTGATGGTTCGGCTGCCAAATTCGTCATCTTGTGCATAGGGCCCGAAGACAGAACTCAGAAGGATGCGAGCGCGACTTCTCTTTGGGTGAGTATCCGCAGGATTCATGAGCAAACCGTACCGCTCGGCATAGCTCCGCACGGTGATCTCGGACACACATTACAAAACTATTACATGCGACCAATGAGTTTCGGGGCGAATCACCGCCCACTCGGAAGGCATCCCCGGGCCTTGCGGCCCGTCATCTGATACTGGCAGCCGTCTGGCTGCGTATTTCTTATATCGGACACTGAGTCGCACGTCGGAAGCATGCGACGCCGGCTTTGCCGAGAGAGGTCCCTCGCACCGCTGCCGCAGCGCCTGGGACCGCAATGCCCGTCGGATCGCAGCTTTGCGCGCGGGCGCGCGAGCGGCTACAATGCAAAGTCGAGCATCTAATCACTGAAGGCAGAACACTTTCTGCTACGGGATATTCCCAGGCCCCGCCGTTCCGGTATGAGGACTGGCGGAACGACAAGAAAGAACAAGACCAAGACATGGACGTCCAGAAAGCTATAGACGGAGTAGTAGCGCGCTTCATCGGGACGAAGCACGAGCGCGACGTGAAGCGGATTCAGCCACTCGTCGTGGCGATCAACGCGCTTGAGCCGGAGACGATGAAGCTCTCCGACGAGGAGATCGGCGCGCGCACCGTGGCGCTAAGGGCCGAGGTGCAGGCCCGCATGGAGGGCCTCGAACGCGACGATCGGGATTACAAACAGAAGCTTCAGGAAGCGCTCGAACCGGCCGTCGTGCCTGCGTTTGCGCTGGCGCGCGAGGCGGGGCGGCGCACGCTCGGGATGCGGCACTTCGACGTGCAGCTGATCGGCGGAATCGTCCTCCACCAGGGCAAAATCTCGGAGATGAAGACGGGCGAAGGCAAAACGCTCGTCGCGACGCTGGCGGCCTATTTGAACTCGCTGACAGGCAAGGGCGTGCACATCGTGACCGTGAACGACTATCTTGCCCGCCGCGACGCCGAATGGATGGGCCCGATCTACAAGGTTCTGGGGCTGACGGTGGGCGTAATCGTCCACGACCTCGACGACGCGCAGCGCCGCGCCGCCTACGCCGCGGACATCACCTACGGCACGAACAACGAGTTCGGGTTCGACTACCTGCGCGACAACATGAAGTACGATCTCGCGCAGTGCGTGCAGCGCGGGCACCATTTCGCGATCGTGGACGAAGTCGACTCGATCCTGATCGACGAGGCGCGCACGCCGCTGATCATTTCAGGTCCGGCGGAAGAATCCACGGATAAGTACTACCGTGTTGACAAGATCATTCCCAAGCTGATCCGGGACATAGACTATACGGTTGATGAGAAATTGCGCACCGTGACACCGACAGAGGAAGGTGTCTCGAAATGCGAGCGCCTGCTGAGCCTGGGCAATCTCTACGATCCGGCAAACATGGAGATCAATCATCACGTCTACCAGGCATTGCGCGCGCACGTGCTATTCGAGAAGGACGTTGATTACGTGGTGAAAGACGGCGAAGTGGTGATCGTGGACGAGTTCACCGGGCGGCAGATGCCGGGGCGGCGGTGGTCGGACGGACTGCACCAGGCCGTCGAAGCCAAAGAGGGCGTGAAGATCGAGCGCGAGAACCAGACGCTCGCGACGATCACGTTTCAGAACTACTTTCGAATGTATAAGAAGCTTTCCGGCATGACCGGAACCGCCCAAACCGAAGCAGCCGAATTCGACAAGATTTACAAACTCGAAGTCGTTGCGATCCCGACGAACAAACCGCTCATCCGCATCGAGCACCGCGACGTCGTCTATCGAACGGAAGCCGAAAAATTCGAGGCGGCGGTCAACGGCATTCTCCAGGAGGACGGCACCAAGACGGGCGGAGTCCGGCAATATTACGAGAGCGGGCAGCCGGTGCTCGTGGGCAGCATCTCGATCGAGAAGTCGGAAAAGATCGCGGAGCATCTGAAGCGGGCGGGAATTCCGCATCAGGTGCTCAACGCGAAGCAGCACGAGCGCGAAGCGAAAGTGATCGCGCAGGCGGGGCGCAAAGGCGCCGTCACCGTTTCGACGAACATGGCCGGCCGCGGCACTGACATTTTGCTCGGTGGAAATCCCGATGCAATGACGCGAGAGTACTGCCTTAAGAATAAGATTGCGATGCCCTACGCGCCGGCCGGGTCCGTGATCGGCACGGGCGCAGGCGCGGAAACATCCGCGCAGGCCGACGCACAGGCGGCGGGATCAAATGGGCAGGCCGGGTCAAACGGCGCGGGCAACGTTGCGATGGTGTTGTTTCAGCAGGAAGGCAAGATTTTTCAGGTGCCGCTCGAACAGTGGAAGCCGCTGTACGAGCAGTTCGCGGGGCAGTGCCGCGCCGAACACGACGAAGTCGTGGCGATGGGCGGGCTGCACATCCTCGGCACGGAACGGCACGAGGCGCGCCGCATCGACAACCAACTTCGCGGACGCGCCGGGCGCCAGGGCGATCCCGGGTCGTCGCGATTCTTCCTCTCGCTGGAAGACGACCTGCTGCGGATTTTCGGGGGCGAGCGCGTGAAGGGGCTGATGTACATGCTGGGAATGAAGGAAGGCATTCCCATCGAGTCCCGGATGATCAGCAAACGCATCGAACACGCGCAAGAGAGCGTCGAGGCGCAAAACTTCGAGGCCCGCAAACACTTGCTCGAATACGACGACGTGATGAACAAGCAGCGGGAAACGATCTACTCGCTGCGGCGGTCGTTTTTGGAGGGGCGCGACCAAAAAGAGTTCGTGCTCGAACGCGCCGAAGCGATCGTGAACGAGCTGGTCGAAACCTACTGCCCGCGCGAACAGCATCCGGACCAGTGGAACGTCACCCAGTTCGGGAACGAGGTGCTAAACCAGTTCGGCTTCGACCCGAAGGCGGCGGGCGTCGATCCAGCGAGCCTCGGGCACGACGAGCTGGCCGCCACACTCCTCGAAAAAGTGGAAGCCAGGTATACGGAAAAGGAGACGCTGTTCACTCCGCAGACGCTGCGATGGCTCGAACGGCACATCCTGCTGGACATCGTTGACGCCCAGTGGAAGGACCACCTCCTTACCCTCGACCACCTGAAAGAGGGGATCGGCCTGCGCGGGTACGGGCAGAAGGACCCGCTCGTCGAGTTCAAGAAAGAGGCGTTCACGCTCTTCGATGAGCTGATGAACCGGATCGACACCGAGGCAGTGCGGTTCCTCTTCCTAATGCAGCCAGCTAAGCCGCAGGAGGAAGCCAAGCAGATCGAGCAGCGCCAAAAGCGGCAGCAGCAGAATCTCCAATTTCAGGCTGGGCCAGCCCAGGCGGAAGCTCCCAAGCCGGTGCGTGCGGGCGCCAAGGTCGGGCGGAACGACCCTTGCCCATGCGGTTCGGGCAAGAAGTACAAAAAGTGCCACGGCGCGGCGGCATGAGGCGTCTATTTTTCACTTGAGAGCTGCAGGACCAAATCTTCGTCGCCTCCCTACCCATTTTAGATCTTAGGCATTTAGAATCAATCACTTGCACTGTTTGCGTAACGGTCACACGGCGCGCAGAACTGCATTGCCGCTCCCGCTCACGGACTGCTAGAACTCTTGTGGAACCATCGGTGCTTTCTGTTGGAACAACCAATGGGAAATGGCTAGCGTCTCATCCATCTCGGATCGAACTGCGCGAAGTTGGGCACGAGAGAAAAACACACATAGGAGAACGAAATGAAAAGGTGGGCAATGTTGTGCGGGGCCATGTTGCTGTTCGCTGGAGTTGCGTCGGCCCAAGACAATCCAAAGGTTGAGGTGTTCGGCGGCTACTCATACGTGCATGTCAGCGTCAGCGGCCAGAATGCGACCGCCAACATGAACGGCGGCAGCGCGTCGATTTCATACAACGTGTTTCCTTGGCTCGGAGCTGTAGCGGACTTCGGCGGATATCATGGCGGCACGAATGGTGTGAACGGCGACGTGTACACCTACTTGTTTGGCCCCAAAGTCGCCTACCGGTACGGCAAGTTTACGCCATTCGTGCAAGCGCTGTTCGGCGGAGGGCATGTGACGGCCGGCAATAATTTCAATTTTGGTTCTTCAGAGGATGCCTTCGCCACGGCTCTTGGCGGTGGCTTGGATTGGAACGCAACGCCTCACATCGGCGTGCGCCTGATTCAGGCGGAGTACCTCATGACGAAGTTCACCGATGGACTCAACGACCGGCAGAACAATGCCCGCATCTCCGCGGGTGTCGTGTTCCGGTTCTAACTCTCAAGATGCACAGCAACGAAAAGGTCGGCGGGAAACCGCCGGCCTCTTTTTTTTTCGTCCGGGCTCCGCATAGCTTGAAACGACTGGCACGACATTCTCAGCCCCACAACCCGCTCACGGATCCACGCCATTCCAAAGTGATAAGCCTGTAGATTGAGCCTCTTACTCCCTCTGAATCAAGAACATGCAATCGACACACTATCGGCGGAACACACGGGAATGACATTGCTGAGCGCCGCGCGATGGACCACAGCGCGCGGAGAATGACGGTCATGGCGCGTTGACAAAAGACGTTCCTGCGTGACCACCGTCACATCAATCATTCCGTGAAACGCCCAGGCTGAAAAAGTAGTCATAGGATTGCCAAAGGGGGGGGGTTATGAAAAGGTGGGCATTGTTGTGGGGGATGTTGTTGATGTTTTCGGCAGCCGCGTCGGCTCAAGACGAAAATCCGAAAGTAGAAGTGTATGGTGGATATTCGCTCATTCACAACTCATCGAATTTCCAGAGCACTGGTATCAACTTCAACGGCGGCAGCGGGTCGATTTCTTATAACCCCTACAGCTGGCTGGGGCTTGTAGGGGACTTCGGAGGCAACTACTGGAGCACCTCCGGCCTAGACGCGACCGTCGTCACGTACCTTTTCGGGCCCAAGATCGCTTACCGAGCCGGTAAGTTCACGCCGTTCGCACAAGTGCTATTCGGCGGAGCCCACATATCGGGAAGTGCGTTCGGTATATGCATCGCTGGGGTGGTACGTCCAGAGGTGCCTTGTTCTGTCTCCGGTTCCGACAACGCCTTCGCGATGACGGTGGGCGGCGGCCTGGACTGGAACGTGACCAAGCACATCGGCATTCGCCCGGTGCAGGCGGAATACCTGATGACGAGGTTCAGCGGTTTGGGCTCCAGCGGCAGCGATACACAGAACAGCTTCCGCTACGGTGCTGGTGTTGTATTCCGCTGGTAGTTTCTGACAATCTCTAATCTGCGAGGGCCGACGGGCAACCGTCGGCCTTTTTTTCGCTCCCGGCCTCCTCGTTGAACGGCTTAGAGGCCAGGCTCGACATCCCAGTGAAAAACCTGTAGACTTCCTTCCTTAGTCTTTCCGAATCAGCAATATGCATTAGACCCGCTATCGACGGGACTTGCTGGGACGGCCGCGCTCAAGGCTGGGCGATCCACCACATCATGCGGAAAATGAACTCGGCGCCCGTGTGGCGCGCAAACATCGCGGTGTGTTCGGGGTCAGATCGCTCATACCGTAAAACGCGAAGACGCAAGGAGCAGTGACGTGTCATCAAAGGAGAATTTCATGAAAAGGTGGGCTTTATTGTGTGGGGCTATGTTGCTTTTTGCTGGAATCGCGTCAGCCCAGGATGAGTCGCCAAAGGCTGAAGTGTTCGGCGGGTATTCGTTCGCCCGGCTGGGTGCAAACGGGTTGGATGTGAACCTCAACGGTGGTAGCGCGTCGGTATCGTACAACCCGATTCCGTGGCTTGGATTGGTCGGGGACTTCGGCGGTTACCATGGGGGCACCGATTTCGGGAACGGCGATCTCTACACGTATCTATTCGGGCCCAAGGTTGCATTCCGGCATGGCCCGATCACGCCGTTCGTTCAGACGCTCTTTGGCGGAGCCCACGCCACGGCAACAGCTAGCACTTGCGACAGCGTGGCAGGGGTTCATGCGGAGGGTTGCGTCAGCGGTTCCGCCTCGGAAAATTCCTTCGCGATGGCGCTGGGGGGCGGCCTCGATTGGAACGCAACGCCGCATATCGGCGTACGCTTGATTCAGGCAGAGTACCTCATGACCCAGTTTGGAAGCACCACGCAAAATGGCGTCCGGATTTCCGCGGGTGTTGTGTTCCGCTTCTAACACTACAATTAATCTCAACAAAAAGGCCGGCGGTTACCCGCCGGCCTTTTTCTTTTTTCCCGGAGTTTTCCGATCGTAGCGGGAACCGAAGAAAGCCTAGTTGCCGACGACGAACATGTGGCCATCGTTCTGAAGGTAGAGCAAGCCGTCCGGCCCTATGGAAAGCGGTGTGTACGCTGCGCCCACGGCCAGATTCAGAAACATGTTGGCAGTCGGCGTCGTGAATACTCCGGTGTTTCCTTGCGGCAGTACGTAGACGTTGCCGTCCTCGCTCGTCGCGTACACGTTCCCGTTCATATCCACGGCCGGCATGTTGATGCACCACTCGAAACCATTTGGATTCGTGGTCGTGCAGGTGATCGAGCCATTGGACTGGCGCGTGCAACTCTGGGTGTTCGTGCTTCGAAATTGCCACTCGATATTCAGATTTGGATCGAGCTGCGTGATGTAGTACGGCCCTGGCGGCAGAGTCTCGCAAATCGGACTGAAGAGTGTGCAATAGAGGCCGGTGTCGTAGTGGTTGTCCTTGATGACGATCGAATACGTGCCGTTGTGGGAGTACGCGGCCGGGGTCGAATCCCATCCAAAATCGTACGTGCTCATGAAGTTGCCGTTCGCATCGAATTTGAACAGGTGGCCGCGAAATGCGTTGTAGTTCGTCATCGCGCCGAAAAGGACGGAGCCATCCGGCAGCGCCGTGGGAGAGGACGATGCCTCGTCCAAGATGACGCCCGATCCCGGCGCGTTCGTTGTGGGATCGACACCCATGTTGGAGCCCGCCCGGCAGGAGTTCGGTGCATTGCCGCCGGTGGCAATCGGCACAATCACGCCGCAGCCGTCGTGCAGGAGGTTCTGCAGCGGCGCAGCCCATTTCGGCCCGGAGAAATCGGACTTCACGGCAACGAGGTAGGCCTGCATTCCGTCGAGTTGCGCCACGCTCGCGGTGAAAATCGTGCCGTCGGACGCGACCGACGGGGCGATATTGAGGCCGGGCCGCTGCGAGCCGCACAATTGCGTCGGAGGTACGGCATTGACGCTCGGGGGCCACGGCAGGCTGCTCGCACTCGTAAATTGTCCGGGGCAAGTGGTGGCAGTACCGGCGGGAGCGCCCGGTACAAGCGCCGAGAACGCGAGCGTGCTCGTTGTGCCGGCAGAAGTCACTTTGACGAGCCACGCGCCCTGCACGTCCTGCTGCCAGGGGTCGCCCTTGCTCGGATCGGCCAGCTCAATCGCGTTGTAATAAATGTTGCCGGATGAATCGGCGGTGAGCGGGCCTGCGACATACGTATCCGCGAGGGTGACGTTCATCGCGGCGAAAGGATTGATGTTCCCGGCCGAAGTTCCATCGGTTTTGTTTACCTTCCAAATCGTTCCGCCCGCGCCAGGAACATAAATGAAACCGTTTGCGTCCACGGGATGGAACACGGGCTCCCACCCATTGAGGGAGGCACCGTTCGGCTCCGGTTTCCAATCGCTCGCGAAGCTCCACACTTGCACGAAGGTCCCATTCATCCACGTGAAGCGCGCTTCATTCCATTGCTCGGTGGACCAGGTGTTCGGCCCGCAAGCTGCGCCATTGGCCCATTTGCCGGGCGGACTGCAAGACTGGTAGGTACCAGTCTTGATCACCATGTATACGTCACTGCCGTCCGTGAGCGGGGCCTGGTAGTGGACGGTCAGATCACCGCTTCCTCCGGCGCCCGAGTTCTCCGCCTGCTCTTGCTTCACAAATGGGTCGTAGACAACGTTCGCAAGCTGCGCGGCGACGCTCTGTGCGGCCACCCCGACCATTCCAGCATGTTGAGCGTCCGCACCCCACTGCGACCAGAAAGCCGCATTCGAGGGGGCCTGCGCGACTACAAACGTGACCGTGATCGTTGCAGACTGTTCCTGGCCGTTCGCGGGGATGAGCGTGATGTGCCCGGTGTAGCTGTTCACAGACAGAGTCCCGAGTGCGACGGAAACCTGCACCGATTGCGGCGCGTTCCCGGCGCCCGGAGTTACCGAGAGCCACGGTGAATCGCTCATCGCAGTAAATGCGAGCGCGCCGCCCGAACTCGTCACGTTCACGGAAGCGGGCGGGGGATTCGTTGCAGTGCCCACCGAACTGCCGAACGAAAGAGCTGTTTCGGACACCGCCAGTCCGGCGGTTCCTTGACCTCCGCTCCCGCCGCACGCGGCAAAACCAATGCAACCAGCTGCGAGCAGGCTCCCGGCGATACGATTCATCTGCGCTTTTTCTCCATGAACGCCGCCCATGCTGCCTTACCGGCGGCGCGGGCAAAACATTGTAGCGAAAATGTTCGAGTTGTCTCGCAGGGAGTTGTGAGGCATCTGGGGAGCTTCGAAGATTCGCATCTTGGACAAACGCGCCCCGGATACTGGTACTCCCGCGGAAGAGTTATGGTAGTCTCTGCTGCGCGTGCCCTGGGAGGATCGACCTCCGGGTTTTGGGGTGTGCCATGAACGAGCCCGTCGCGGGCAGTTGCCGCAAAAATCCGTGCACAAAGTCAATTCCGGCTGCCCTCGTAGGCGAGCAACTTTGCCTCGATCATTTTCTCGACGAGGCATTCGTGCGCACCGATAATACTTTCGATCGCTGCCGCCACGGGAACCCCGTGAACCCCGGAGATCTTGAATGGCTCCTGGCTGACGCTCTGGCCGTCGTCAAGAATCTCGAGGAAGGCGCCGCCGATCCCAATCCGGAGCAGCGAGACCGGATGCTCGAGTTGCTTCTGATCCTGGCAAATCTTCACGAGTATGTTGCACACCACTCCGTTCGGCTGAATCGGCCGGCTTAATTCAAGCGTTTCCCAATCGGAACTGAAATCGAGGCCGGGTTTGCGAGCCGGCGTAATTGCGCCTTGCGTAAGCGTCAACACCCAGTCACTGCCCGCACCTTGCAATTCCATGAAACTACATTCAAGCTTGAAAGCGGTTTCCCGGACACCCCAGCATGCCGGAACAAAAGAGAATCGACCCGTTCAAACCGATGCAGCCCAGCATCCCTGGAGTGGCGTCAGCGCCAAAGGCAGCTGAGCCAACGGCGCCGGAGCTGCCGCTCGAGCCTTCGAGCGGACCTCCGCCGACCGCCGCGGCGCCGATGATAGGAGTCGCGGTCGTGGTGGTGGCTGTTGTCGTGATTGTCGGCGGGCTTTTCTATTGGAGCCGGAGTTTGTCGTCGAGACCGCAACCCACCTCGCCCGGTGCCGCCGCGACGCCTATTCCAACGGCGGCTGAAACTCCGAAACCCAAGGAAAGTCTGCCCGTGGGACCCGGGCGCATCGGGACGACGGATGAATTGACGAAGGCATGGTCCGCAAAGCGCTTCCTGTATAACAATCCGCTGACCAGCCAGATCGATCCTGCGATGGTCGTGCGGCTGCCCGGCGGAGCGTACTGGGGATTTTCGCTGCGCGAGCCATTTGGCACCTGTGAACTCGAATACATAACCGATCTGGAGAAACTAAGAACGGTCTACAACTACCGCGCCGATCATCCGATGGTCGGCAACACCTGCGATCACACGGTCTACGATTTGCTGCGTTACGGCGGCGGGGCTCCCGATGGAGGGCTCGTGCGGGGCGAGATCGTCCAGGGCGGTGGTGTCCGACCGCCCATGGCGATCGAGATTCGCACCGACGGCAAATACCTGGTTGCGGACCGAGCGGAGTAGATCGTGAGGCAACGATCGCGATCGCTTTGAACCCATCAGCTCCTCGCTCTTCCCGATCTCACTTCCCAGACTGGCTTTAAAGGACATTCTGAAATGAAACGCCGCTGTCTCGCCCCTAGCGAAGCGAGACAGCGGCGCCCATGTGCTGTGTGACTTCCCGCCCTTAATCGGTTACCTCTTCGACTGTGCGAGCCACCATCACGGGCGTGGTCGTCGCGGGATCGATCAGGATGAACCCTATGATGCGCAGCGGAATCGGCTGCGAACCGGTGAGCGCGGAGAGTCCGCTCAGGTTGACGAAGTTCGTGTCGTTCGTCGTCAACACAGTGAGGGGACTCGGCAGCAAAATGCCCGCCGTCCAGTTGTCGGTAATTTGGAAGCTACCGGCATTCCCGGACTGAATCGTGGTGCTGCCCGGAACCCAAGGACCCGCCTGACCCTGACGGCGCAAAACAACACGATGAACGGTTAGCGTCGAGACGCCGTTCGTGGTGGTGAGTTTGCCGCCGACGGCAACCGACTGCCCCGCAGAAAGCGCGGAGTTATTGAACAGCAGCGTCGCGATAGGATTTTTGATGTTCGCAATCCGGTACACGATGTTGGGGCTGCTGACGTCGAGCGTTTCGATCTGCCCGTCCTGAATGCCAGTGATGTCGGGCAGCTCCGAACGAACGTACAGGTCCGCCGCGGTGGCTGCGCCTGACGGCGGGCGAATGCTGGTGAACAGGCCGGCGAGGAAGAATCCGTCGGTCGAGACGACCTCGACCTCCGTGGCATCGATATCGTGGGTTACGGGATCGAGCTGGCCGGATACTTCGACGGTAGTGTCAGTTGTGAACGAGCTGATCGGAATCGTCGGGTCGTCCAGGATTGTGCTGGCGCTAGTTTGGACTGTCCACTGACGCCCCTTCGGTCCCTGAATGATGAAGGAGTTGTCGCCAGTCACGCCGACAACGCCGCCATGGAAATCGTCGATCGAGACTTCCGAATCATCTGCGGCAAGCAATTGCATCTGAAACGTGGGATTCACGCTTCCGGTGATGTTGCCGTTGCCGTCCGTGGCGAGCGACTTGCGCAAATCGAACTCCATGCGCAGGCCCACGAGTTGAGCGTCCGTCAGAACAAACGGATTCGCAAAGTTCACCGTCACAGTCGAGGTCGTCAGCGTGCCGTTCAGCGTACTGATCACCGGCGGATTCTGCGTTGTGTCAATGAAACCGATCACCGGGCTTGCCAGAGTGACCGTGGCAGACGTGTACGTCCCGGTCGGCACGGCGTTGAGGTCCAAAAGCTGATGCAAGCCGCTCAATTGCGCGAAGTCCACTACCTGCGGATTGGTCAGCACCGGAACGTTGGTTGTGCCGTTATTCAAAGTGACGCCGCTAACCATGATTTGGCACGACACGACGCCCTGCAGCGGCGCGTCGGTGCCAATGGTGAATACGTCGGCTTGTCCGGTAGTTCCCGGATTAGAACCGGACGACGACGATCCGCCGCAACTCGAAAATCCCATCGCGGCCAAAAGCGCAAAGAACACACCCGTAGCTTTCAACTTGTTCATGCCCATTCTCCTTCACCGGATAATGTATGACTGCCGGTAGCCGAGACCCGTGTTCGGCTGCTGGAGGTGAAACCCAGGCACCTTGGAAAAGTTGCGCGATCTTTTGAGCCTCGGAAACTTCTCCGGCATTCAAATGAAGGTGCCTGCGGGTTTCAATTTGGGAGAATGGGCGGACAGCGAAAAGCCGGTGTTGTGCATCGGACTAGGCTGAGCTAAGAAACCCGCAAGACCGCCCCCGGCGCGGTGCGGGGCTCGACCAAATGCAAGGAGAAAGCATGATGCGCGGGAGATCGATCCTCTCGATCGCGGTGCTTGCGGCTGCACTCGCAGCCGGCTGCGCGAGGACGCCGGATGACGCGGCGATCGTTACCAACATCCAGTCCCAGATGTTTTCCGATCAGCAACTCAAGGGCGCGAGCCTGCAGGTAACGTCACACAAAGGCGAAGTCACGCTGACCGGAACTGTCCCGAACGAAACGGCGCATCTGGAGGCATTCAAGATCACTTCCCAGACTCCCGGGGTCTCGAAGGTGAATGACCAGATTACCGTGCAGCAGGCGCAAGTGACGCCCCCCGCGGCGCCGCAGTCCGAACCCGCACCTGCCAAGAAGCCCAAGCCGTCTCGCCAGACGCGAACGAAGCACAAGCAGGAACAGGACAACACGGAGTCGGCGGAGAATGTTTCGCCGCCCGAGGCTCCCGCTTCGGCGCCGCCACCGGCGCCCGACGCGCAGCCCGCGCCAGCGCAGTCACCCGCTCCACTGCCGCCTCCGCCGCCGCAGCCGAAACAAGTGCAGATTGAGGCTGGCACGACACTCACGATTCGCATGATCGACGGCGTCGATTCATCGGTGAATCAGCCGGGCGAGATTTTTCACGCGTCGCTGGATGCGCCCATTGTAATCGACGACGGCGTGGTCGTTCCGAAGGGAGCGGATATATATGTACGTCTGGCTGCGGCAAGTTCCGCCGGGAAATTTGCAAGGAAAAGCAAACTGCATCTCGAACTCGTCAAGCTGGAATTTCGCGGGCAATCGTATCCGCTGGCGAGCAGCACGTATTCGCTCGCGGGTGACTCGCGCGGCAAGAATACGGCGGAGAAGGTCGGCGGAGGCGCCGTGCTCGGCGCGATCATCGGCGCGCTGGCCGGCGGCGGAAAGGGCGCCGCGATCGGAGCAACCGTGGGAGGCGCGGGCGGAGGTGCGTACCAAGCCGCGACGCATGGCAAGCAGGTGAGAATTCCCTCGGAGACCAAACTGGATTTCCAGCTCGATCAACCGGTGACCGTAACCGTGATCTCCCGAGCGGTCCCCGCAACGCAGTAAGCGCAAGCCGGTCGAAAAAATCGACTGGATGGGTGTCCCCGCGAATGCTACGCTAACGCCGCGTGGGCGGCGGCTAGTTCGGAAGTGTTTCGTTGTCTCCCCGTCGAGTTCCACAGAGATATTTCTTATGTGAAGGAAATGGCTGGAGCGGATACCTGCCGCGCTGGCCGGAGGCTTTCCAGATGAAGGCGCTGGGGTTTCTGCTGCTGCTGGCCGGATGGGCGATCGACCTGACGGCCGTCGCGTTGCTCGTGGACGCGACGCCCCGGGCTGCTTTCGTGTTGGCCGGTATCGGCGTGGAGATTGTGGGCCTCGTGCTCGTAATCCGTTCGCATCTATTTCCGCGGGGTGAACGCGAGTGATGCAAATTCCCGCTTCCGGCCCCTCCGACGCCACGGCCGCATTATGCGTGGTGTTCATTTTCCTTCTGATTTTCGCGGGCATCGGCCTTGCGGTGATCAATACAGGCCTGGGTCGCTCGCGCAGCGCAGCGCACTCGATGATGTCGTCGTTGTGCGTGTTTGCGGTCGCGGCTCTCGTCTATTTCCTGTGCGGATTTGCGTGGCAGGGATTCGCCGGCCAGCCCGCGCACGTCCTGCAGATCGGAGGCAAACCATGGAGCTGGCTCGGGGCCGGGCCATTTTTATTCCGGCACGCGGCGCTCGACGGTTCGCCTGCGTCGCTCGCTGCGCTGTTCGGAATGCTCAGCGCCGGGCTCGCGGCGCTGATTCCTCTCGGCAGCGGAGCGGATCGCTGGCGCTTGGGGCCGTGCTGCGTCTCGGCTGCGCTTCTAGCGGGATGGACCTTCCCGCTGTTCGCACATTGGGTCTGGGGCGGCGGATGGTTGGCACAGCTCGGCGTGAATTACGGCCTCGGTGCAGGTTTTGTGGATGCGGGAGGCGCCGCCACGATTCAAGCGGTTGGCGGCGTGACGGCACTCTCGATCGCCTGGATTTTGGGCGCGCGACGCGGGAAATACACGCGCGACGGAATGCCGAGCGCGATTCCGGGGCACAACTCGGTGCTCGTGCTGCTCGGCTGCGCACTCGCGCTGCTGGGATGGTGGGGATTGAACTCGGCGGGCGCCATCATTTTCAACGGAGCCGGAGCGGGCGACGCAGTGCTGGTGGCAATCAACACGACGCTGTGCGCGGCAGCCTCCGCGCTTACGGCGGCCGCAATCACGCACGCGCGCTTCGGCAAGCCGGACGCTTCTCTGACGGCGAACGGCTGGATCGGCGGGCTTGCCGCGAGCAGCGCCGCATGCGTGTTCGTGATACCGGCGGAAGCGGTCGCGATCGGAGTGATCGCGGGAGCGCTGGTCGTCTTCTCGGTGGAGTGGTTCGAATTTCGAATGTCTGTTGACGATCCGGGCGGCGCGATTTCGGCGCACGCAATGGGCGGTCTGTGGGGCGTATTATCGGTCGGCGTGTTCGCGCAGATTCCGGCTCGGGCGGCGGGCATGGCAGGCGAAAACGCGAGCAACCATCAGGGCCAGTGGATCGCCCAACTGGTGGGAATCGCAACTCTGATTGGCTTCGTCCTGCCGCTGACGTACGGCTTGAACTGGCTCCTCAACCGCGTATACCCGCAACGCGTGTCCACAGAGGGCGAGCGCCATGGAATGGACCTGCATGAATTGGGCGCGGGCGCCTATCCTGAGTTCCTCACGCACAACGAAGAATTCACGGAGTGACAAACTGGGCAGGAATCCTCGCGGCGCAAAGCGCTTGCAATTCCGCGGCGTGCCGGATTATAAGCGAGGCAATGTAACCGGACAGTTTCCTGGGCCGTCAAACCGATGTATAGGTTTGCGTACAGGTGAAGGGTGGACGCGTGAAGAGACGAAAGCTGTTGTCACTGCTAGGCATGTCCCCGGCACTGCTCGCCGGCATTCCCACCGAAGCGCAGAAGCCCACAAATAAGGCAACAGCGGCGAAAGTTGCCGGCCCGGACAAAGTAACCGCCGTCAATCCGAAGGGCACTCCTCCTCCTATCCAGTTGATTCCGATGGCTCCGCGCCTCGACACGCTCGATGGAAAGACTGTGTATCTCGTCGATACGGGCTTCCACGGTTCCGATGTGCTCCTGCATCAGATCGAAGCGTGGTTCAGCAGGAACATGCCGAATGTCACCACGGTATTCAAGCGGAAAGCCGGTCCGTATGCGCAGGACGATCCGGACCTTTGGAAGGAAATCAAGGCCAAGGGCAATGCGGTCATCATGGCCGTCGGCCATTGAAGCACCTGCACCCCAGCGACCGTCGGTCACTGCATAACTACTGAAAAAATGGGGATACCGAGCGCACCTCTGGTCACAAGAGCATTCAAGGATCTGGCAATTCTGAACGCCGCCAAGAGAGGGATGCCGCACGAGCGCATCTGCTTCACGCCGCACCCGGTGTGGGGCAAGACGCCGGAAGAAGTGCGAGTTTATGTCGAGGGCCCCGACCCTGTCAGCGGGAAGCCTTTGATGAAGGAAATCGTCGACGCTCTGACGGTTCCGTTGAGCGACGACGAGAAAAAATCGGGAATCGTTTCCGTTTCGGTCGGCCCGCCAACTTTCACGGACACGGCGGACAATCTTCAGGATTTCTACCTCAACAACGGATACACGGATTTTCTCCCGATCATCCTGCCCACGGAAGAGAGAGTCGACGCCATGATGAAGGGCACCAGCCATAAACCCGATGAAGTTGTCGGCAAAATGGCGGCGGGTGCATATCCGCCGTGGAGCTACAACGTCCGGCAAGCCGCCGCCAGCGCCGTGATGGCGGGATGCAGACCCGAATACTTCCCGATCGCCCTGGCGATCGCTTCGACTGGAATCGCCTCGCTATTCAGCTCCACGAATTCGTTCGCCTTCGCGATGATCGTCAACGGACCGATCCGCGACAAGCTGGAATTCAACTACGGAATCGGCGCGTTGGGGCCGTTCGCCCAGCCGAATGCGACGATCGGACGCTGCTGGACGCTGATGTCCAAGAATCTGGGGAACGGCGGAATTCCTGGCGACACGTACCTGGGTTCGCTCGGGAACAACCTCAATTACAACAACGTGGTGATTGCCGAACACGAGGATGCAAGTCCGTGGGTTCCCTTCCACGTCCAGAGGGGCTTCAAGAAGGAAGAAAACGTCGTCAGTTTGTTCCGAGGGCTGGGAGTCGTGCCGGGGCAAGTGGCCCGCGGCAGCAGCGCGAACGAGAATGTACAGTTCGACTACCAGATGAGCGATCTCTTCAGCACGTTCACCGGATTCTTCGGCGCGCTGATCATCGCCGATCCGCTGGTAGCCGCGCGCTTGAAAGAACAGGGCTACGATACGAAGGAAAAACTCTTCGACTGGCTGTACAAGAATACGACGCAGACCGTGAAGGATTACAAGAGCAGGAACTACGCGTATCTCTTCGAATATCCGCAGGCGCTGCAAGGACGGGAACCGTATGCCACGTGGTACAAACTTCCCGACGATGCGGTGATTCCGCACTTCCCGAGGCCCGAGAGTTTCAACATTGTGGTCGCGGGTGGCCAGACGAATGCGTACCCGCAGGCGGGGAATTTGAGTTATGGCGTGAGTGTGTCGATCGACAAATGGATGTGAGTCGGATTCCACTGAATGCGCAAATGGAAGCATAATACGCGGGGACGAGCGAGGTGAATCATGAATAGGCGAAACTTGCTGTCGCTTCTGGGAATGTCTCCGGCCGTTCTGGCCGCTTCCCCTCTTCTTGCGGACGACAAGAAGAAAAAGGAGAAAGAGAAAGGCTCGGCTTCGGCCGGCGTTGTAAAGCTGACCGCACTCAATCCGCGCGGCTTGCCGCCTCCGATCACGCTGATTCCCATGGCGCCTCGTCCAGCCTCGCTCGATGGCAAGACGATTTATCTCGTTTCCGATGGGTTCCCCGGCGCGGATGCTTTTCTGAACCAGATTTCGATCTGGTTCAAGAAGAACATGCCCAGCGTCACGACTGTTTACCGGCTCAAGGCCGGCGGGTTCGCCGACGACGACCCCAAACTCTTCGCGGAGATTAAGGCGAAAGGCCAGGCAGTGATCATGGCCATAGGCCATTGAAGCACCTGCACCCCAGCGACCGTTGGTCACTGCATAGGCCTCGAAAAGATGGGAATTCCCGCCGCTCCGATGGTGACGATCGCATTTAAGGATCTCGCCTTAACCAACTGCGCAAAACGAGGAATGCCGCTCCAACGCATCAGCTTCACGCCGCATCCGGTGTGGGGCAAGACGGACGAGCAAATGTACGCCTACCTCGATGGGAACGATCCGGTCAGCGGCAAGCCATTGATGAAGGAAGTCGTCGACTCGCTGACGCGGCCGCTCACGGCGGACGAATTGAAAACAGGCACGGTCACTCCTCCGACCGGCGCGCCCACGTTCACCGACACGGCCGACAATTTGCAGCAGTATTTCCTCGACAATGGCATGACGGACTTCATGCCCATCACAATTCCCACCCAGGAAAAGGTGGCTGCGATGCTGAAGGCCACGAGCCACAAGCCGGACGAGGTCGTCGGCAAGATGACGCCGGCTCAGGGCGCCTTTCCGCCGTGGTCGTACACGGTCCAGCAAGTCGCCGTAAACGCCGTGATGGCTGGCGCGATTCCAGATTATTTCCCCACCATCCTGGCGATTGCGTCGACGGGAATTTCGGCGCTGTTCAGCTCGACGAACTCGCTCGTCTCCGCGGCCGTAATCAATGGCCCAGTCCGCGACAAACTCCAGATGAATTACGGCATCGGCGCCATGGGCCCGTTCAATCAGGCGAACGCCACGATCGGGCGCGCATGGACGCTCATGTCCAAGAATCTCGACGGCGGTGGAATCGCCGGCGAGACCTACATGGGTTCGCAGGGCAACGTCATCAACTACAACAACCTGATCATTCCGGAAAACGAGAAGGACAGCCCCTGGCCTCCGTTCCACGTGCAGAAGGGATTCAAACCCGAGGAGAACATCATCAGTTTCTTCTTCGGATTCAACATCACGCAGGGACAGGGCGGCAAAGGCCTCGGAGTGAAACCGATTCCGCTGTACAACGTGGCGATGTCCGCCAACGTTGCACCGTTCGCTGGGCTATTCGGCGCGCTGTTCATCCTGGACCCGCTCGTCGCCAATGGTTTGGGCGACTTGGGTTTCAAGACCAAAGACCAACTCGCCGACTGGCTCGTGAAGAACACAACCGTCACGGTCAAGGACGTCAAAACGATGCTCTTCAGCGGCCTCCCCAGAGGTCCTGAGGCTGCAAATCTGACGGACGATTCGGTGATACCGAAATGGCCGAGGGCGGACTCGTATAACTTTGTCGTCTGCGGCGGCCAAACGAACCCGTATCACCAGCTCGCGAACATGAGCTATCGGTTGAGCGTTTCGATCGACAAGTGGACCTGATCGCGCGCTAGCAAGACTCGAAATAAAAAAGGGCCGCGGGATCTGCGGCCCTTTTTTTTATTTTCATGGAGCTGTCTTTCCCGGCTTCCTACGGCAGCGAGAACGCCGTATACACATTCCCCGCCGTTATAAAAATGTACTGCTTGCCGTCCACTTCGTAGCTGATCGGATTTGACCGGGCGGAGTGGCCTAGCTCGATGTTCCACAGCGGTTTGCCGGTATCGGCGTCGAGCGCGAAGAAGTTGCCTTCATCGGTGCCGCTGAATACCAGGCCTCCCGCAGTCGAAAGCACGGGCACCCACGCCGGCGCGAGCAGCCTAAACTGCCACTTCAGTTTTCCAGTCGTAGCCTCAAGCGCGCGGATTGCCCCGTACGATTGCTCGCCCGCGAGCGCCCGAATTCCCCCGCCACCGACGATTCCCTTCGGAGGGCCCGGTTCGATCTTGCCCGTACCTTTGATGAAGTACGCGCCCGTTTCATGGACGCTCACGTAGAAAAGCCCCGTCTGCGGACTGTAGGACGGGCTCGTCCAGTCAACGCCTCCTGTAATGCTTGGATAGACCAGAGTTCCGGCGCCGAGCGTCGGCTCCTGATTGGGCGCGGGTATCGGGCGCCCATTGGCATCGAGCCCCTTGGCCCAGATCTCCTTCACAAACGGAACGCCCGTGATGAATTTCCCCGTGACGCGGTCGAGCACGTAGTAAAAGCCGTTGCGGTTCGCGAAGCCGACCAGCTTTCGCGGCTTGCCGTCAATCGGCGCGTTGAACAGGACGGCAGGCTCGTCCGAATCCCAGTCGTGGTCCTCGTGCGGCGAGAATTGGAAATACCACTTCATCTTTCCCGTGTCGGCGTCCACTGCAATCAATGAGCACGTGTAGAGATTGTCGCCCGGCCGGTCGTCGTCATTGAAATCGGGAGCCGGATTTCCCGTTCCCCAGTAGATCAGATTCAGCTCGGGATCGTAGGAACCGTTGTTCCACGTCGTCGCTCCGGCGCTTTCGGCCGCGCCGTTGCCCCAAGTTTCCGCACCTGGATCGCCCGGGCGGGGAGTGGTCCACAAGCGCCAGAGCCGCTTGCCGGTCTTGGCATCGTAGGCGTCGAGAAAGCCGCGGACTGCCGCTTCGCTTCCTGCAATGCCGACCACGATCTTCCCGTTCAGCGCGAGGGGCGGGCCCGTCATTGCATAGCCCATCACGTTGTCGGCGACGTGCACATTCCAGCGCACCGCGCCCGTCTTCGAGTCCAGTGCAATGAGGTGCGCGTCGGCCGTTCCGATGTACACCATATCGTCGAGGATCGCGACGCCGCGGCTCGTTGCATACAAACCGATCGACACAACGTGTTCGGGGAGAACCGGCGAGTAACTCCACAACTTCATCCCTGTGCGGACATCGAGAGCCGTGACCGTGCTCGGCGGTTCGGTGATATACATGACGCCATCCGCCACGATGGGCGACGACTCGAGATTCGAGACCGGCTTCGACGGCTGATATATCCACGCGACCTTCAAACTTGAAATGTTCTGGCGGTTGATCTGCTTGAGCGACGAATACTGCTGCGAGGAGTAACTGCCGCTATAGGTCAACCAGCTCCCGGGTTCGCTTTGGGAGTGCAGTATGCGCTCGTACGAAACGCTCTGTGCGAGCGAGCGCGCCGGATACAAGGCAACCAGGACAAACAAAATCAGGGCGTATTTGATGTTTTTCATTGGGCCCCCTTCAAGCTCGCAAGGTACGCGACCAGGTCGTTGACTTGCGCGTCGGACAATTTTCCTTTGAAGCTGGGCATCACGCTCTTGCCCGGCTCCTTTTTCAACTCCCGCAGATCGCTTTTCTGGAACGAATGAAATTTGCCGGTCGCGTCCTTGATCACGATGTGGAACGAATCCTCCACCACTCGCGTGCCATCGATCGCGCGTCCGTCCTTGGTCATAACTTGCACGAACATGTAATCGAGGAGTCCTCCGGTTTCAAGAAATACGTGCGCCTGCGGCAGATCGGTGCCGGGGAACAACACGGCATTCCGCAGGTAGCCAGCTCCGCGAAGCTGGCCGACCATCGTGAGTTCCGGGCCGATGCCGCTGCCCTCGCCGGCGATGATGTGGCATCCGGCGCAGCCGCTTGAGTCATAGACTTCTTTCCCTTTCGCCGGATCGCCCGTCACCGTGCCGGTGTCCTTGTGCGTCAGCGTGAGAAGATACGCGATGATCTGCTGGATTTGCGTCGCATCGATCTGTCCCGCGAAGGCGGGCATTCCGCCGCTCATTCCGTTCTTGATCGTGTTCGCAACGGCCGGAGCGCCGAGCCGCATCGGAATTCCCTGAATGTTGGGACCCATTGCGCCGCCGCCATCCAGTCCGTGGCACGTCGAGCAGCGCGTCTCAAACGCTTGCTTGCCCTGCTCGATGTCCGCGGGCGTCGGGTTGGCGATCGGCTCGTCCTGCTTCGCGTTCGGAAACGCAGATAGTGGATTCCCAGCCAGCCCCCACAGCGCGCAGATACACGTGACAATCCACACTCGCCGAATCGCCATCATTGAATTTCTCCCCAAACCGTGCGATAACCCGCCTGACCGGCGCATAGCATACTACCGGGAATTCGCGTAGTCTAAGCAACACTGAAGAGAAGTGATTTTCAGGGAAGCCGCCGCGCCGATGGGTGGCCGCGCGGTCCGCGGTGAGAATCCACTAAACGATCTTAACGGGGGGAAACTTGGTCAGAATGCGAGTAGGAAGTGCAATCACGTTTTGCCTGATGGTTTTTTTTGCTCTGTCGGCGTCAATCGCTAGCGCTCAGCAATCGCAGCCTGTGAACGATAGCGCGCTCAAGAGCGCAGTCAAACATGGTGAGGAATGGCTGACGACCGGCCGCGATTACCAGGAGACGCGGTATAGCCCGCTCAAACAGATTGACGCCAGCAACGTGAGCAAGCTGGGACTGGCTTGGTATTACGACACGGGTTCGGATCGCGGAACCGTGGAGACGACTCCGCTCGTTTCGAACGGGGTGATGTACGCAACGCTGCCTTGGAGCGTGGTCGTCGCCCTGGACGCGCGCACGGGAAAAGAAAAGTGGCGCTGGGATCCGCAGATCCCCCACATGAACTTTCCGCCCGGATCGGTGGGAAAACCCGATAAGGTTCGCACCGGCCCCAGCGTCTGCTGCGGCCCGGCGAATCGCGGCGTCGCGCTCTATAACGGGAAAGTCTACGTCGGCACGCTCGACTCTCGGCTCGTCGCGCTCGATCAAGAGACGGGCAAAGTCGTGTGGGAAGTTCAGACCATCGACAAGAATGCCGACTACAGCATCACCGGCGCTCCCCGCATCGCCAATGGCAAAGTCATCATCGGCAACGCCGGAGGCGAATACGGCGTTCGCGGCTTCGTGACCGCCTACGACGCCGAGACAGGCAAACAGGTCTGGCGCTTCTACACGGTGCCCGGCGATCCATCGAAGCCGTTTGAGGACAAAGCAATGGAAGCCGCCGCCAAGACCTGGGGCGGAGAATGGTGGAAGCTGGGCGGCGGCGGAAACGTGTGGGACGGAATCGCGTACGACCCCGAACTCAATATGGTTTACATCGGAGTTGGCCAGGGCGGTCCGTGGGTCCAAGGTTTTCGCGATCCGATGACCAAGGACAATCTATACCTCTGCTCGATCGTCGCCCTGAAAGCCGACACCGGCGAATATGTGTGGCATTTCCAGACCACGCCGGCCGATGAGTGGGACTACGACGCCACTCAGGGGATGACGCTTGCCGATCTCAAGATCAACGGCAAGATGCGCAAGGTCATCATGCAGGCCCCGAAGAACGGCTACTTTTACGTGCTCGACCGCAAGACCGGCCAATTCATTTCAGGTGCGCCCTATGTGAAAGTCACATGGTCCACCGGGCTCGATCCGAAAACCGGGCGTCCCCACGAAGCGCCCGGCATGCGCTACGAACAAAAAGATGTGGACGTTTCGCCCGGGCCCGCGGGAGGTCACGCGTGGCAGGCGATGTCTTACAACCCAAACACGGGGCTCGTCTACATTCCTGCGCTCGACAGCGAGTTCAAATACATCGCCACGAAAGAATTCAAGCCCGAACTGGGCGTGTACAACTGGGGAATTGTGTTCCGCCCCGCGCCACCGCCTGCTCCCGGCCAGCCGGCACCACCACCGCCCTTGAATCACGGGTTCCTCACAGCCATCGATCCGACGACCCAAAAGGAAGTCTGGCGAGCCGACCTGATGAATGGCGGAGGCACGTTGACGACTGCCGGGAATCTTGTGTTCGGGGCGTCTAATGACGGCGAGCTCGTGGCGCTGAGCGCCGACAAGGGCGCCAAACTCTGGTCGGCGAAGCTGATGGCGGGATTCGCGAATCCGGCAACGTACATGTTGGACGGAAAGCAATATGTTTCCGTTCTCTCGGGCCGCGGTGGTAAGGCGAGGATCTATACCTTCGCCCTGGATGGCAGCGTACCGATTCCGCCACGGCCGACGGGAGTCTCCGACTCGCCCTTTGGTCCCCCGCCGCCTCCTGCTGCAGCGCCTGCACCGCAAGCGCCTACAATGCAGAATCAACAGTAAAACGCAAAAATGCCGCCAGGGGCTCAGCCCTTGGCGGCATTTTCATTATCTCCGATTAAGATTTCGAGGGCGCGCCGGCGCCGACGGGCTCCGGAGCAGGCAAATTTTGCGGATGTACGAACGGTGCTGGCGGTGCCGGTTCCGGCGCGGGAATTTCCCAATCGCAGTTTTCGCGGATGCACGCGCGGAAGTTGCCCTGTTTGGTTCGCTTCTCGACGACGAACGGCGCTCCGCACTTCGGGCACGGCTCTGCGATGGGCTCGTGCGGCGTCGTGAAGTCGCAATCCGGATAGCGGCTGCACCCGTAGAAGATTCGCCCGCGGCCGCGTCCCTTCGATGAGCCGCGGCGGACAAATTCCCCTTCGTTGCACTTCGGGCATTTGATTCCCAGCGTGATGGGCCGCGTGTATTTGCACTTGGGATAGTTCTGGCAGCCGATAAAATCGCCGAAGCGGCCCGCGCGTCGCAGTAGTTGTCCCTGATCGAGCGGGCATTTTTCGTCGAGCACCACGTCGGGCTGCAACGCCTTCTTCGTGCCGGCGGCAAGACGTCGCGTGGTCTTACAATCCGGGTATCCCGTGCAGGCCAGAAACGTGCCAAAGCGGCCGCGCTTGATCGCCATTTCCTTCCCGCAATTGTCGCAATAGATGGTCTTGCCGTCGCCTTCGGCATCCGCACCGCCGGGCTCAGCCAGGTCGCGGATGAAATCGCATTCCGGATATCGCGAGCAGCCGAGGAAGAAGCCGTGGCGGCTGATGCGCTCAAGTAACTCACCCTCGCCGCACTTTTCGCACTTCTGGCCGGTGGGGATGCCCGCCTTGTAGGACTCCATCGCGCCGGCGGCCTTCTCGAGGTCCACTTCAAAGCGGTCCCAGAATTCCTGCACCGATGACCGCCAGGTGAGCTTTCCCTCTTCAATTTCGTCGAGCTCGTCTTCCATCCGCGCGGTGAAGCCGACGTCGAAGATATCCTCGAACGCCTTCACCAGCAGATCGCTCACTTTTTCGCCCAGCAGAGTGGGCGTGAACCGGCCCTGGTCCTTATTGACGTATTCGCGCTCGACGATGGTCGAAATGATCGCGGCGTACGTGGACGGACGGCCGATGCCCTTTTCCTCGAGATCCTTCACGAGCGTCGCTTCGGTGTATCGCGGCGGCGGCTCGGTGAAATGCTGCTCGGGACGAATCGTTTCCAGGCGAAGTTGCTCGCCCTCGCGAACCGCGGGAAGCCGGTTGCCTGCCGCGTCAGCCTCATCGTCCTTCTCTTCTTCTTCCTTCACGGCCTGGTACGCGGCGAGATAGCCTTCGAATTTCATCACCGATCCGGTCGCGCGGAACGTGTAGCCGCTCGCGTCCACATCGATCGTGGTCTGATCGAAAACGGCGGGCACCATCTGCGACGCGACGAATCGCTGCCAGATCATCTGGTAGAGCTTGAACATGTCGTCATCGAGGTAGCGGCGCACGCTGTCGGGAGTGCGAGTCACGTCGGTGGGACGAATGGCTTCATGCGCTTCCTGCGCGTCCTTCTTGGATTTGAAGAAATTCGGCTTCTCGGGGAGATACGTCTGCCCGTAGCTCGCGCCGATGTGGTCGCGTACTTGAGCGATTGCATCGGTTGAAACCTTCACCGAGTCGGTGCGCATGTAGGTGATCAGCGCGACCGAGCCCTCCTCGCCCAGCTCGACGCCTTCGTATAGCCGCTGCGCGAGCATCATCGTGCGCTTGGCGGTGTAACGCAGGCGGTTGTACCCGGCTTGTTGGAGCTTTGAGGTTGTAAACGGAGGCGGAGCGAAGCGGCGCTTTTCCTTTTGCGCGACGCTCACCACCTGCCAGATCGCGTGATCTACTGCCGCGAGGATGCGCTGCGCCTCTGCCTCGTCCGGAATCTCGATATCCGCGCCGTTGTACTTGATGAGCTTGGCCTCGAAAGCCGGAGGCTCGCCCGCGGCCAGAAGCGCGTGAATCGTCCAGTATTCCTTCGGCACGAAAGCGCGGATTTCGCGCTCTCGTTCGACGATCAGCCGCAGCGCCACCGTCTGAACGCGTCCCGCGGATAGGCCGCGGCGCACCTTATCCCAGAGAATCGGCGAAATCTTGTAGCCGACCAATCGATCGAGCACGCGGCGGGCTTGCTGCGCGTCCACCAGGTTTTCGTTTACCTGAGTTGGATGCTCGAATGCCGCCTTGATCGCCTTCTGCGTGATCTCGTTGAACATCACGCGATAAATTTTCGGCGGGGTCGATCGGATCTCTGCTACCTGTTTCTTGGAAGCCTTGGCCTTCGCCGCCGGCTTTTCGCCATCGCCGTTCGTTACTTCCGCCGCGGCGGTCACCTTCGCGTACTTTTTCGGCTTGCCCAATATTTCGGCAAGGTGGGCGCAGATCGCTTCGCCCTCGCGGTCCGGGTCACCCGCCAGATAGATGGCCTCGGCGGTGGAAGCAGCCTTTTGCAGGTCCCCGATCACCTTTAGCTTGCTGGGGATCACTTCGTAGGTAGGTTCGAAGATATTCTCGGAAGTGACGACTACCGGTTTCACCGGTTTCTTTACCGGGGCTCCTGCTTTGGCCTTCCTCTTGCGCTTCCCCTTCTTTCCATTCTGTTCGCCGGGCAGAAGGATACCGATCGTCTTCTTCGGCAGGTCCATCACGTGGCCGTAGGAAGCTTTTACGTTGTAGTTCCGGCCGAGATACTTATTGATCGTCTTGGCTTTGGCCGGCGATTCGACAATTACGAGTGATCTTGCCATCCTGTCCTTTGTTCCTCGTGAAACAATTGCACCTGCAAAACTGACCCCAAAAGCCCCAACCCCCGGTCCTGCGGGAGGTACCATCCTAACCTGTTGTCCGGGTGGCGATTACAACAGGACTTTCAAGAATTGCTTTCCAGGTAACTGGCGTACCACGCCTTTGAGCTCCAAGTCAAATAGGGCGGCCAGCACCTCGGACGAGCTTAAGCCCGAATTTTCGACCAAATCGTCCACGTGGCGCGCCTCATCGAGGCTCAAAAGCTCGTATAACGGCCTTTCGATGGGCGTCAGGCCCTCCACAACCAGCGCGGCCCGCTCCTCCTGAGATGCGCTTTCCACGGGCATCAGTTCGGCTCGGACTGGCGTCGGCAGCTCCTCGACCACGTCCTCCCAACCCGTCGCCAGCTTGGCTCCCTGCTTGATGAGCTGGTTCGGCCCGAAGCTGGAGGGTTGCGTCGCATTGCCCGGCACGCCAAAAACTTCGCGCCCAAACTCCATCGCCAGCCGCGCGGTGATTAATGATCCGGAGTACTGTGCTCCCTCCACGACGACTACGCCGAGCGCCATCCCCGCGATAATTCGGTTCCGAATCGGGAAATTCTGTGGCGCGGGAAACGTTCCCAACGGGAACTCGCTGATGATCGCGCCGCGCTGCTCGATCTCCTGGAAAATCTTCTTGTTTTCCTTGGGATAAACCACGTCGATACCGCACCCCACGACGCCCACCGTCGCTCCATTCGCGGAGCGGAGCGCGCCTTTGTGCGCACTCGCATCGATGCCGCGGGCTAAACCACTGGCGATCACAAGCCCACGGTCGGCCAAATCCTTGGCCAACCGTTCAGCCATTTGATTCCCGTACGGCGTCGGACGTCGCGCTCCCACCATGGAAATGATATGCCGATTAAGAAGCCCAGCATTTCCTTTCACATACAAAAGCGGGGGCGGGTCGTAGATTTCGCGCAGGCGGGACGGGTACTCGGGTTCGTCCCATGTAAGCAACCGGCATCCCGCCGCCTGCGCCTGAGCCAGCTCCTTGGCTGCGTCGCTCAAAGGCCGTCGCGAATGGATAGCTTGCGCGACGGCGGCCGGCAGGCGCTCCGCCTCGAGCGCCGTGAGCGAGGCGCTGAAAATGGCGTCCGGGCTGCCGAACTCGCGAAGCAGCTTCCCGGCCGTGCGCGCGCCAAGCCCGGGCGTCAACGCCAGCGCCAGCCAGCCTACGTAATCTTCGGGGTCCATCGAGAGGGAAGTCCGCGCAGAGCCTACGTAGCGCCTACCGACGCTGTCAAGCACGGTAACTACTTAGATTCGCGAGATCGGCGTGTACCAGCGTCCTCGTTGAGCGCCGCACTCTGAGTGCCCCTCTTCGGTAGCGTGGATATATGCCCGTCCTCGATTCGTTGGACGACGCTTCACGCGAGATAGTAGAATTCTCCAGGGTCACGATGTTCTGCGTGCATTTCGATGTTGCGTTGTTGCGCGCGGAGCTGCGGCGCGCTCCGTGGGCATGAGCGAGAGCCGCTTTCGATCCTGGCGTCGCGGCAGTTGCATTCACTCGACGATGACTCCTGGATACGCCAAATTCCGCGAAGTTCGTTTCTTCAGCTCGCTCGATGGCCTGCGGGCCCTGAGCATCGCGGGTGTGATTTGGTTCCATTCGTGGTGGGGCACCCCATACTTTCCGCAATTCCAACGCATACCCGTCCTGCGCCAAGGCTCTTTTGGAGTCGAGATCTTCTTTGTGATTAGCGGCTTCTTGATTACGACTCTGTTGCTCCGAGAACGCGATCGTTGTGGCGAAATCTCGATTCGCGATTTCTACATACGGCGAGCGCTGCGGATATGGCCGCTTTATTACGCCACAATCGCCCTCTACGTAGTGGTCGTGCTGATTTTCGAACGCAATTGGCGCGGCCAGTGCTTTTTCCACTATCTCCCGAGCTTCCTTACCTACACCTACACCTGGTTCATTTCCCCAAAATGGAATGGTGGCATTTTCAATCTTGCGTGGACGCTCTGCACCGAGGAGCAGTTCTATGCGTTTTGGCCGCTGGTGCTGCGTTTCTTCCGAGGATTTCGGTCGTCGGCGATGATTGTTGCGCTCATTGCACTGCGGTATGCGGCGGGCTACGGTTGGACAAACCGCATTCTTCCGCCCGGTTGGCTGCCAACCCGGATCCTGCTCAGCGCGTCGATCGCCATTTGCCTGGGCGTGCTTCTCGCCCAAGCGCTTCATTCCGAGCGCGGGTTCCGCTGGCTTTATTCCGTACTAGGCCGGAAATGGTCGGCCCTTCTAATGCTCGCAGCGCTGGCTGCTTCACTGTTTCCCGTGCACATGCATTATATCGTCCCGCTTCTCGCCACGACCGCCCTCGTGGGCGCGTGCGTAATCCGAGAGGACAATGGGCTTGCCTCGATATTACGATTGCGGCCGATAGCCTACATGGGCGTACTGAGCTACGGGATGTACTTGTTTAACTCTCTCTCCATTCACGCGGTTCAACTCGCGCTCAGTCGCACCGGCCTGCTGTATCCGCCGCTTGTTTTCCCGCTGGCCCTGGGGCTGGCGACGGCCACGGCTTGGGTCAGTTACCGTTATTTCGAGTCGCGCTTTCTCAAACTCAAAACTCGTTTCTCGCGGGTGCATCCTGCTCCTGCCGAACGAGCGACCGATGGAATCGCCGACCCGAGAACCGGAGTACCTGTCCATCCGTAGCGTCAACATCGGGCTACTGCACCTCTCTCGTGTTTTTCGGGGTGCTCCGCTAGGCTTCGGGTCGTCAACTGAAGCGACAATAGACCTGCCTGAGTCAGCGATCGAGGAGCCCGGCCAGTGGCTGTGATAATATTGCTTGGCGCTGAAGGCAAGGACAACGACTTTGAAGAAGCTCCGCATTTCGATTGTTGAGTACCTCAACACAGCGCCGCTCGTCTGGGGCTTTACGGACGGGCCGCTCGCGGGGAAGTACGACCTGTCGTTCACCGTGCCTTCCCAGTGCGCGGAAGCGCTCCGCCGCGGAGACGCGGACATCGCGATCATCCCCTCGATCGAATACCAGCGGATGGAAGGCGTAGTTGCGCTGCCTGCAATGGCGATCGCGGCCAAGCGCGAGGTACGCAGCCTTCTGGTCGTTTCGAAAAAGCCGATCGAGCTGGCCAAGCGAATCGCGCTCGACACCAGCTCGCGCAGCACGGTCGGGCTCGTTCGAGTCCTCTCCAAGGAGCATTGGCGAATCCAGCCCGAATTCGTGGATGCGGCTCCAGACGCCGCGGAAATGCTGAATCAAGCCGACGCGGCGCTGGTAATTGGCGACCCCGCGCTGCGAATTTCGCTCAAGATGGAGGCCCTCTCCGGCAAGGCCCCCGGCGGCGGTGATTGCTGTCAGGGAGATCCGGAAGATATGCCCGTGCCGGGCTTCGACACTCTGTTCGTCTATGACGTCGTGCATCAGTGGCGCGAGATGACCGGGAAGCCTGCCGTCCTGGCGATCTGGGTGGGGCGGCGAGACACAATTACACCGGAAGTCGTTGCCGATTTCCTCGCGTCGAAGCAATACGGCCTCGAGCGCGTGCGCGAAATCGCCGAAGCGGCATCGATCAAACTCGACCTCCCGCCGCGAGCGCTCGAGCGCTATCTGACGGAGAATATCCATTTCGATCTCGACAGTGATAATCTGGCCGGCCTCGAGCTCTATTTCGAGAAGGCTGCCGCCGCGGGTCTGATCCCGCGCGCACGAGCGCTCGAATTTGTAGGAGGAACTGCGCCGAGCTCCGCACAGCGCGCGAGCCAGACGGCACGTTCATAACCATGGGTCTGACACCTCAGGAAGCGCTCGATCTTTTCAACTCCGACGACCTGATCGGCATCGGAATGGCGGCCAACGAAGTCCGCCGCAAGAAGACCGATCCGCGCATCGCGACGTATCAGATCGACCGCAACATCAACTACACGAATTTCTGCACGGAGTATTGCTCGTTCTGCGCGTTCTACCGGCCGCTCGGTTCGAAAGAGGGTTACATCCAGCCGCTCGAAGTAATCTACGAGAAGATCGAAGAAATGATCAAGCTGGGCGGAACGGGCGTCCTGCTGCAGGGCGGCCTGCACCCGGATTTGAAGATCGAGTGGTACGAAAACATGCTGCGCTCGGTTCACGAGCGATTCCCGCAGGTTCATCTACATTGCTTTTCCGCGCCGGAAATTCTATGCATCGCCGAAGTTTCCGGGCTTTCGATCCGCGACACCATCATCCGGCTGCGCGACGCGGGTCTCCAATCGATTCCGGGCGGCGGAGCAGAAATTCTCGACGACGAAGTCCGCCATCGCATCGCGCGGCTCAAGTGCAAATCCGAGGAATGGGAATCGGTGCATCGCGAGGCGCACAAGCTCGGCATGCGCACCACCGCGACGATGATGTTCGGGTGCGGCGAAGAGTATCGCCACCGGGTGAACCACCTCGAGCGACTCCGCCGCATGCAGGAAGATAGCGGCGGCTTCACGGCGTTCATCCCGTGGATTTTCGCGCCCGAGAACACTCCGCTCGGAAAGAAAGTTTCCGAGACCACGGCGTTCGACTACCTGAAGACTCTCGCGATCAGCCGGCTCTATCTGGATAACATCGACCACATCCAGTCGAGCTGGCTCACGCCGGGTATTAAAATCTGCCAGGTCGGCTTGCAATTCGGCGCGGACGACGTGGGCAGCATCCTGATCGAAGAGAATGTCGTCTACGCCGCGGGCGTCCGCAACCGCACGAATGAAGACGAGCTCCACCGCATCATCTCCGATGCCGGTTACATTCCCGCCCAACGCGACACGCTCTACCGCTCGTATGTACTAAAGCATTAAAACGGCCTCGGTTAGCAGTCGGAACCGGACGCACTCGCGCGTGTGGTGATGCTGCGCCGTGCTGGTTTGGCTTACAGCCGAACTGCGCTGAGAGGCTCAGTGGACGGAGGCTGTGCGACGTACACGGGCAGATCGAGGACTACACAGGCGCCATAAGGCTGCCGATTGCCGATCGTGACTTCACCGCCGCACTCCTGGACGATCCCGTAGCAGATGCTGAGGCCCAGGCCGGTGCCCTTTCCAACAGCCTTCGTCGTGTAGAAGGGATCGAACGCGCGATTCAAGTCCGTGAATCCGGGACCCGAGTCCTCGAACTGGATTGTGGCGCGGCCGCAGTTGCCGGATGCGCGAATGCGAATCGTGCGTTCGGCGCTGTCCTCAACGGCATCGATCGCGTTGTTCAGAATATTCAGAAGGACCTGCTTCAGCTCGTCTTCGCCGATCGCGATCGGCGACAGTGAGTCGTCGATCTTTACGTCGAGCTGAATTCCGAATTTACGCAAATGATACTCGCGGAGCTGGATCACATCGTGCAAGACGGTCCCGAGGGCCGTCGCGCGCGCGGCTGAATTGTTCTGCCGGCCAAACCGCAACAGTCCGTCGACGATCCGTTTCATGCGGCGCGCTTCGTTACCCAATTTTTCGACCCGCTTCATCGCCCTCTCGTCGCGGACTTCTTCGCCGAGCAAATCGGCGTAGCCGAGGATGCCCGTGAGAGGATTATTGAGTTCGTGCGCGACGCCCGCGACGAGTTGCCCGAGGCCGGCCAGCTTTTCCGAGCGCACGAGCTGTTGGTGCAAGCGCATATTCTCGAACGTCACCGCCAGGTCCGACGCGAAAAGTTCGAGCCTGACCATCTCCCGCGCATCCGCACCTCCCGGCTCCTCCGAGTCCGCAACATAGAGGCACCCCACATGCGAGCCACGCCAAGAGACCATCGGAATGAACATCAAATCCCCGGCTTCTGACATTCGGAAGGATTTTTCGCCCGGCCCCAATTTATGCGCGCGGTGCCGCTTCATTGCTTCGATAGCATAGCTGCTTGAGTGTACCTGCAGCGTTTCCGCCTCTTGCGCCGTGAATCCGCTCAGGCCCGCCAGATAAAATCGGCGGTCTTCCCCCAGCAAAAAGAGAGCCGCGCGCTGGAAACTGCTGGCCTCCGTAATTGTGGAGACCACCTCACCGCAGAGCGTGCCAGGATCGTTTCCTGCCAGCAGGCGCGACGTGATCTGCGAGAGGCGCTGCAAAAGCAGGCTTTCGGCCTGGGCCCGGGCTTTCCCTTGCTCGACAATCCTGGACCTGTCTTCAAAAAGCGTTAGTATCATCCCCATCGCGACAAACAGCCGGGGCACGTTGCTGAAATTCTGCACGATGAAATGTCCGGACCCATAAAAGAACGTGATTGCCGTAAGCGGAAAGAGCGCTGCCCATCCCACGAACCCGCCCGTCACAGCGATCACCCCGAGCGAGCGCCGCCGGTAGAGTCTCCAGAAGAAGACGGCGCACAGGCCGTACGTCAGCGTCAGAATGATGCCGATACTCGAATTCGAGTCCCCATGGAGATGCCGCCAACTGCCCCAGATGCCGATGGCGCTGAGTGAACAGATGCATGCGAGCTGAGCGAACGTCCGCCGCGGAGATGCGAAGTAGCAATACGCACCGGCCCCAAAGAAAACGAGCGCGAACGCAGCCGATCGCACCCAAAAGAATCCATCCACGCAATATATGGCGAATGAGTGAACTACTAAAGGCACGCCCAGCAGCGCGATCAGCAAATGGCGCTTTCGGCGATCGTTGTCCCGGAACAGGAACGAGGCGATGAATACGAGTCCCGAAAGTTCCAACATGGAGTAGTCGGCCGCGATCGCGAACTTCAATAGGTGGCCGGTGTGAGGCTCCAGAACTCTCAACACAAAGTGCAGAAAGGTCAGCGCCCAAGCGTATGCCCAAAACAGGACCCGCTGTGAGCCTACCTGCCGTTGCACGGATAAGGACATGCCCACAAGAGTTGCCAGCACGGCAACGACAGAAATTGCCTCTCCCAGCGGAAGCGGCGGCAGTGCGATCATTCCATTCATAGCGGTACCAGAATGCTAGGCAGTTTCTCCAGCAGCTGCAATAGTGCCTTGGTACCAATGGTTAACTGGCATTGCGAATGGATCAAGAGGCCGAAAGCTAAGTATCACTCCCGCGGCAAGATACAAACTTCGAGTAGTACTTCGCTGTCCTCTGGCAGATCGAGCGTCTCGGAGGGAACGAGAACTCCATTGGCGAATCTCGCGCGAATCCGCAGGGCGCGCGTTCCACGAGACTTTCTGCCCGGATCGGGCCCCAAATCGCTCACCTCTGCGGAAGAAGCCTGTTCCCCGTCGAGCGCCACGTTGGCCAGCGCGTCCGCGTCGCGGTTCTGTTCGCGGCGGACGTGCTCGATCGCGAAATATCCAAGCTGGCGAACGAGCTTCGAAGCGCGCTCGTGGAGCGGTTTCAAGTCCGCGCTCTTGACCTTGTAGCGCCCTTGCATTTGCCGGACGAGAAGCTCGGAATCGCTGCGGATGCGAAGAGCTTCGATGCCGTGGCTTGAGGCGTAGTCGAGCGCAGCGAGCAGCGCGTAGTATTCGGCCACGTTGTTCGTCTCGCGCCCGAGTCTCTTCGCGAGTTCGAGGACGATTTTCCCGGACGCATCGCGTATCACCACCGCATAAGACGCCGGGCCCGGATTGCCGCGCGAAGCCCCATCGATGTTGGCGATATGCACTCCCGAGGGCGGCGCGGCGGCATGCGAATCCGAAAACAGGCGGGCGCTCGCGGGCGGGGGAATCTTCGATGTTCGGCTCAAGCGGGATCAGCTCTCGTGGACGGAAGAAGTGGGCGCGGATACCTGCGATGCAGACGCGGCGGAGACGGACGGCTCAATGTAGTAGAGAATGCGCGTGCAGGTCTCGCAGTGGAACATCGCGTCGCTGTCCGACCGCCGCATCTCCTGAAATACGTGCGGACGCACGATCATTCCGCAGGCGCTGCATCTTTCGCCGCGCACTTCCGCGAGCGCCACGCCGTTGTGCTTCCGCACGATGCGATCGTAGTGGTCCAGCAGATTTTCGGGAATTGCGGCGACCGCCCGCGCGCGTTCGGAGTTCAATTCGGCGAGATCTTTTTCGGCCGCGGCCTTATCCGCCTCGATCTTCGACCGCTCGCCGCGCGCGATCTCTTCCACTTCCTTGAGCGTCCGATCCGACGCCTTGATGCGCCGGTCGTACTCTTCACTCGCCACCATCTGCTCGAGCAGCCGGTCCTCGGCTTTGGCGATTTCGTCCTCGGCCATTTGCACTTCGTGCTGGAGCGCGCGGTACGCCTCGTTCGTCTTTATCTGAGACGTCTGATCCTTGTACTTGCGAACCCTTTCCTTCCACTGCTCCACATCCAGCTCGTACTTCTTGCGGTCTTTGATCGTGGCGAGTTGCGCGGCCTTGCTGGCATCCAGTTCCGCCTTCGCGGCGGCCACGCGCGCGTCGATTTCAGCGAGTCTTTTGGGGAACTTCGCGAGCCGGGCACGGACATCATTCAGCCGCAGATCGACGCCCTGAAGGTCGAGCAGGTTCTGAAGGACTTTTTGCACGGCGGGGTCATTCTAGCACAGCGCCGCGCGGGGATTCGTTGGTACGTCCCGGCTCCCGCCCGCGGGACCCGCGCATACGCTCGATGAATTCGCTGGCGAGAAAACCGGCAGCCCGCGTGAACTTTACCAACCGGGGCTAGAGGTGATTGCGCAAAAATGCGATCGCATTCCGAGCGGCCCACGCGTCGAACAAATCAACATAGATCAATGCTCAGGGAACGGCCTGGACTTCCATGTTCTGATCGATCGCGTAACTGGTGCAGCCGGGCGAGGTGCTAGTCGGGCACTGCGCGACAACGCGAAAGGTGTCCGTCGAAGCTTCCGCCTCATACGTGTAGCCGTCGCGTCCTTGCTTCTTGATGGCGAGGGCGCCGCTCGACACCAGATCATCCAGCGAACCGTAGGAGTTGTGCTCGGTCTGATAGATGCGCTCGGCTTGCCCGATTCCGACAAGATCGTTCTTCACTCCGATCACGTCGATCGTCTGCGTGGGATGTGCGATGGGCGCCGAACCTTGCCCCGGCGAGAGATAAAACTTGTAAATCAGTCCGGCAATCGCCGCCACCACAAGCAGTGAAATCAATCCACCGAGACTTCGCATATGCACCTCACGGAACGGCAGATCTGCGTGAGCGCCGCTCGTTCCCTTAGCATGGCATCGATTGTTCGAGTCGTAACGTCGGTGTTACGAAGCGCTGCGAATCGGAAAACAGGCCTCCGAAATGCTACCCTTTGCAGCCCGCGAGCGTCCAAGTGCAATGGCCCCCGGGACGCGGCTTCGGCCGGCAGCTCACGGTTTTCTCGCGCGACCCGTTTGACACCTGCGGACACTCTCGTGATACTGGCGAGTGCAATTCGAGACAAGATGTCGCCCATGAGAATCATGTCGTCCGATCGGAGCAAGGAATGGTGAACATGCAGATGAAATCGCGGATGAGGATCTGGGCGCGCGCGGCGAGCGCGATCGCCTGTGCGGCGTGCCTCGGTGGAGCGATGGCCGGCCCGGCCGTGGCGCAAGCGCAATCCTCTGGCGGCCAAGCCGCGGAAGTTCGCCCGCCGAAGCTCGATTTCACCTCCCATACGCTCTCAAATGGCCTGCAAGTCATCCTGCTCGAAAACCACGAAGTGCCGGTCATCAATCTCCAGCTCTGGTATCACGTCGGCGGCAAGAACGAACTGCCGGGCCACACGGGATTCGCGCACCTCTTCGAGCACTTGATGTTCAAGGGCTCGGCTCACGTGGGGCCGGAGGAGCATTCCCGCATCATCGAAGCCGTCGGCGGCTATGACAACGCCGAAACTGGCGACGATACGACGGAGTTCTTTGAAACTTTCCCGAGCAACTATCTCGAGCGAATGATATGGCTTGAAGCCGACCGCATGGGCAGCCTCAACGTGGATGAAGCCAATTTCGAGTCCGAGCGCCAGGTAGTCGAGGAAGAGCGCCGCGTTCGCGTCGATAACCAGCCCTACGGCTCGATCGAGGAGGACTTGCGCGCGGCGGCGTTCACCGTGCACGGCTACCATCACACGCCGATCGGCAGCATCGCGGATTTGGATAAGGCGACTCTTCAGGACGTGCGCGATTTCCACGACACCTATTACAAGCCGAACAACGCGACTCTCGTGATCGTGGGCGATTTCAATTCGGATCAGGCCCTCGCCTGGGCGCGCAAATACTTCGAGGGAATTCCCGCCTCCGCAAAACCCATTCCGCGCCCGAATAATCCCGAGCCGCCGCAAACCGCGGAACGCGACGTCGAAAAGTCATACACGAACACGCCTCTTCCCGCCGTCGTAATCGGCTACAAGATTCCCGCGCGATACGCGTCGGACGCGTATCCGCTCGATCTCGCCGCGAATATTCTTGCCGGTGGTGAGAGCAGCCGCCTCTATCAATCGCTCGTCTACAAGGATCAGATCGCCGTGCAGTCGGCCGGGTTCGGAAATTTCAGCGAAGATCCCAACCTCTTCTGGGCGTACGCCATCATGAATCCCGGGCACACGCCCGCCGACGGCCAAAAGGCAGTCACTGCCGTGCTCGACGGACTCAAGAGCCAGCCGGTGGACGCGACCGAACTCCAAAAAGCCAAGAATCAGGAAATCTCCGGATTCATTCTCGGGCGCGATACGGACGAAGAGAAGGCCGTGGCCATCGAATCCGCCGCCGTGATCGGCAAGAATCCCGATCTCGTCAACACAGAGCTTGAACGCTATCTTCGTGTGACGCCTGAGGACATCCAGCGAGTGGCGAAGGAGTACTTCGTCCCGCAGCGCGCCACATTTTTGATCATCAAGCCCGCGGCCCCAGCTCAATAGGCCAGACTAGCAGCCGATTTCAATTCCAGGAGCACGGATGAAGCGCTCAACGAATCGATGGATTTCACTACTGGCCGTACTCGCGCTCGCTACAGCCGTTGCCGCGCAGCAGGCACCCGCGCCGTCCGCGAGCCCGGCGCCAGAACAGAAACAAGACCAGAAGAACGGCACGGGAATCGTTCCCCCCGGTGTGAAGCTGGCGCCAGAGATGCCGGCCGCCGGCGCGCCGCGGCCTTTTCATTTTCCGCAAGCGGCCACCAAGACTCTGCCCAACGGCCTGCGCGTGTACGTCATCACCGATCATGCCGAGCCGGCGGTCGCCGCGCGCCTCGTAATCCTCTCGGCTGGAAGCAGCAAGGACCCCAAGGGAATGCCGGGCGTCGCGCAAATGACGGCGAACCTGCTGACGCAAGGCACTGACAAGCGCTCGGCGCGCGAGATCGCCGAGGCGATTGATTTCGTCGGCGGTTCGCTCGAAGCTTCCGCCGGCAAGGATTCCACGACTGTCACGCTCGACGTCGTGAAAAAAGATTTGCAGACCGGCCTCGATCTCATGTCTGACGTAGTGCTGCATCCTGCGTTCAAGGGTGAAGAGTTGGAACGCCAGCGCCAGCAGCTTCTTTCGAACCTGACCGTGCAGTACTCCGATCCCGATTATCTGGCTTCCGTCGTGTTCAGCCGCGCCGTGTACGGCAGCTCGCCCTACGGCTGGCCCGATGAGGGGACTCCGCAAACGGTGAAGGCGCTCGATCCCGCGCAACTCGTGAAATTCCACGGCGCAAATTACGCGCCCAATCAATCGCTGCTCGCGTTCGCCGGTGACATCACTCCCGAGGAAGCCTTCGCAGCCGCCGAAAAATATTTCGGCGCGTGGCCCAAACTCGATGTCCCCGCTGCCGCCCCGGCGCAGCCCGAGCCTCTCGCGGGAGTGCACATCTGGCTGATCGACAAGCCCGATGCCGTGCAAACGCAGATTCGCGTCGGCAAGCTGGGCATCCGTCGCGGCGACCCGGATTACATTCCGGTCGTCGTGACGAATCGCATCTTCGGCGGCGGGTACAACAGCCGCCTGAATACCGAAGTCCGTGTGAAGAAGGGTCTCACGTACGGCGCCTACTCATCCTTTAGCCCGCACCGCTACGCAGGCTCTTTCGCGGTCGGCACGTTCACGCGCACCCAAACAACCGTTGAGGCGGTGAAGCTCGTTGTTGACCTGGTTTCCAAAATGTCCACGGGAGACGTCACGCCGCAGGAAATGGACTTCTCTCGCGATTATCTTTCCGGTGTTTACCCGATCCAATCCGAGACGGCCGAGCAGGTGGCGGAGCGCGTCCTGACCGCGGCGGCTTACGATTTGCCCGCGGATTACAACAGCACGTATCCGGAAAAAATTCGCGCCGTCACACCCGCGCAGGTGAAAGACATGGCGCAGCGCTACCTGACGACGAGCGACCTCGATCTCGTCCTCGCCGGAAACGTCAGCGCCTTCCGCGACGCTCTGAAGAAAGCGTTCCCGGACGCGAAGTATGACGAAATCCCATTCGATCAGGTCGACGTCCTCGCGCCCGATCTCCGCGCGCCGAAAGCGGCCGCGAAATAGCGCCGCCCGTCCGGCCTATCGCACCGAGAGCAACACTTTGCCGATGTTTTTTCGTTCGTGGATGTACTGGTGAGCCGCCGCGCCCTGTTCGAGCAGGAATGTCTTGCCGATCACAGGCTTGATCTTTCCCGCGGCGTACATGCGGAAGATTTCGTCGAGTTCGCCACGCAGCAGTGTGCCGCGCGATTGCAGCCGTCCCAAATTCACGCCGATCACGGCCAGGTTCTTCTCCATCAGCTTCAGCGGATGAAATCGCGGCGTCTGCGCCAGTGCCTTTAGGCCTTGCAGCCAGCTCCGCTTCCCCGTGTTGCCCGCCGCATCCGACAAGCCGTAGATCACCAGCCGCCCGGTCGGGCCCAGGCATTTCTGACCGCGGGTGAGCGACTTTCCTCCGATCGGGTCCATCACCATTTCGATCCCGTCCGGCGCGTACTGCCGCACCACCTGCACGAAATCGCTCTTCTCGTAATCGATTGGATGGTCGACGCCGATCTTTCGCAGAAACTCCTGCTTCGCGGGTCCCGCGGTCCCGAAAACTTCTAGGTCCCTCGCGCGCGCAAGCTGCACCGCCGCGATGCCGACTCCTCCCGCCGCGCCATGAATCAGGATGCGGTCGCCCGGCTGCAAATTTCCCATCGCGAACATCGAATGATACGCCGTCAGGTAGTTCACCGGGATCGCGGCGCCATCTTCAAACGACATCCCCTGCGGCAGCCGGTATACATCGCGCGCGGGAGCAACCACCCATTCCGCATACGCCGTGAAGTGCGTAATGGCCGCCACCGCATCGCCCGGCTTCAGCGGCTCGCCGTCGCCCGGCCGGGCGCTTTCCACAACCTTCTCCACCACGCCCGCGATTTCCAGGCCTGGAATGAACGGCGGCTTCGGCGTGCCGGGATACAGCCCCATGCGCTGGAGCAGGTCCGCAAAGTTGATCCCGATGGCTTTCACGCGGATGAGCACTTCCCCAGCCTTCGGCTGCGGGTCGGGCACCTGCTGCAGCTCGAAAACCTCCGGCGAGCCATACCTCCGAACCACCAGCGCGCGCATCTAATCTCCTTCTGCCGGAGGAAGGCCGGCGACGGCCGCTCCCAAGTGCCGGGACGAAGACACTGCCCGGCTTTTCACTAGGGAATCGAGCGCTTTCTATCTTACACTGTTGGACTTTGCTCTATGATGAATCGCCAACTGAGACCTAGATTTTTTTTGGGGAGCGTTGCGCTCCTCGCCGCGGCGAGCTGCCTCTCGGCTGGGCGCCCCGACCCGGCGCCACTGCCTCCCGTTTTGAGCGCCATGCAGAACGAACTCGACCGCTCGATGGCAACTCTGTCGCAGGCTGATCCAAGCACCTATTTTGTCAGTTATACCGTCTCCGACAGATATTACGCGGAAGTTTCCGGCTCGAATGGCGCGCTGCTTTCCAGCACCGACGACCGCGCGCGCTGGCTCGAAGTGCAGTCCCGCGTCGGAGCCTACCAACTCGACGACACGCACAAAGTCGGCGACCGCCCGCCGAGCTGGACCAGCCCCGGCACCACCGTCTCGCTCGACGACGACATTCCGATCCTCCGCCGCGAAATCTGGCGCGAGACCGATCGTCAGTATCGCGCCGCCGCCGAGGCCTTGATCAAGGTCAAGACCAGCCAGCAAGTGCAGGTGCAGACCGCCGAGGGCGCCGCGCCGGATTTTTCGCGCGAAGATCCGCACACCTCGATCGGCCCGCGCGTCGAGATTCACGTGGACCGAAGGCCCTGGGAAGATCGCGTCCGCCGCTACACGGCCGCTTTCAGCAAGTCCCCCTCCGTGCTGAATTCCATCGCCACGTTCACCGCGCAGGCCACGAATCAGTATCAAGTGAACACCGAGGGCACCAAGCTCGCGTTCGGCCTCGTCCACTATCGCCTCGAGCTTTTCGTCCAGAGCAAAGCCCCGGACGGAATGGACATCGACCGCTACGCGAATTTTGACTGGCTCGATCCGAAAGACGCTCCGGACGAAAAGACGGTCGCCGCATCGATTCAAACGCTGATCCATGAAACTGAATCGCTCGATGCCGCTCCCCTCGCGGACCCGTACGCCGGCCCGACTCTGCTGACCGGCCGCGCGGCTGCCGTTTTCTTCCATGAGGTTTTCGGCCATCGCGCCGAGGGTTTCCGCCAAAAGGACATCAGCGAAGGCCAGACATTCACCAGCAAGATCGGCGAAAAAATCCTGCCCGACTTTATCTCTATCAAGGATGACCCCACCGAGGCATCGCTCGGCGGCCAGATGCTCCTCGGCAATTATCCCTTCGACGACGAGGGCGTTCCCGCAACCAACGTCCCGCTCGTCGATCACGGCGTGCTGAAAACGTTTCTGATGTCGCGCTCACCGCTCATGAACATCCCGCACTCGAACGGCCACGGGCGCCGCCAGCTTGGATACGTTCCCGTCGCGCGCCAGGGCAATTTGATCGTCTCGAGTTCGCAGACCATGCCGTTCGATCAGCTGCGCCAAAAATTGATCGATCTCGTGAAGCAGCAGAACATGCCCTACGGATTGCTGATCGACGATATCGAGGGCGGCTTCACGTTTACCGGCCGCGGCCAGCCGCAGGCGTTTCAAGTCACGCCGCTCGTCGTCTATCGCGTTTTCCCCGACGGCCGCCCCGATCAGCTCGTCCGCGGCGTGGACATCGTGGGCACTCCGCTCGTCTCGCTCACCAAGATCGTCGCCACGAGCGATAAGCAGGAAATCTTCAACGGATATTGCGGCGCGGAGTCCGGTTCCGTTCCGGTCTCGGCCGTCGCGCCGGCGATCCTGATCTCCGAAATGGAATTCGCGAAGAAGGAAACTTCGACGGATCGACCGCCGATCCTGCCGCCGCCCGCGCACGATCCGGACGCAAAGGGGCAACAGTGAGAAAATTTATCCTGGCCTCTCTGCTCGCGGCATTCGCGATCTCCGTAGCCGCGCTTCCCGCCGAAGCGCGACGCGCTCCCGCAGCGGCTCCCGCGCAGGCCTCCGTGCCGGCCGGCGACAACGACCTCACGCTCCGCGCCATGCACGATGAAATGGAGCGCGCGCGCACGCGCCTCGCGCTCCCCGGCGTGGACAAGCCTTTCTACATCGAATATCGCCTGCTCGATCTCGACGTCCGCAGCGTCACCGCATCCTTCGGCGCGCTTCTCTCGAGCTCCGTCGGACGCAGCCGCTACATGAGCGTCGACGTCCGCGTCGGCAATTACCATCTCGATAGCTCGAATTTCATCAGCGAAGACGGCTTCCAGGGTTTCCTCGGCTCGACTGGCCAAGTCGGCATCGACCGCGACTACAATTCGCTCCGCCAGGATTTGTGGCTCGCCACCGATCAGGCTTACAAGGCCGCCGTCACGCAGATGTCGCTCAAGCAGGCGTTTCTTCGCAGCCTCACGAAGCCGCCCGAAATCGACGATTTCGCGCAAGCCGATCCGCTCGTGAAAGTCGATCCGCGCATCGATCCCGATTGGACTTCGCGCAATTGGGAGAACGAAGCCCGCACGGACTCCGCGGCGCTGAAGGATTTTCCGGAGCTTTACGGCTCGCGCGTCAACTACTACCTGATTTACGTCACCTCATATCTCATGACCAGCGAGGGCACGATCATCCGCGAGTCGCGCCACCTCGCCGCCATCGAAGCCGGCCTCGACACCGAAGCCGCCGACGGCATGCCGCTCAACAACTATTTTGCCGCCTACGCTTCCGATCCGGCCGGCCTGCCCGATCCCGCGATCGTCTCGAAGGGTCTCGCGCAGGCCGCAACCCAGTTGACGGGCTTGCGCACCAGCTCTCTCGTCCCGGATTACACCGGCCCCGTGCTCTTCGACGCTCCCGCTGCATCTTCCGTCCTCGCGCAGGTTCTCGCGCCGTCGCTTTCCGGCTCGCGCTCGCCGCTTTCGATGACGCAGGAGTTCGACACGTTCATGGAGCGCTTCGGAGGCCGCAGCGAATGGACCGGCCGCGTCGGCACTCGCGTGCTTCCCGTCAGCGTCTCGCTTATCGACGATCCCACACTCCAGCAATATCAAGGCCAGCCGCTGCTCGGCGGATATGACGTGGACGACGAAGGCGTGAAGCCGCAGCGCGTCACGCTCGTCGAAAATGGCATTCTGAAAAATCAGCTGATGTCGCGCCGCCCCGGCCCCGATTTCGCCGTCTCGAACGGCCACGCGCGGTCCGCATCGCTGTCCGACACGCACCCGCTCCTCAGCAATCTACTGTTTCAGGCTTCCGATCCCGCCAAGCCTGACGATCTTCGCAAAAAGTTTCTCGACGCCTGCCGCGGCGACGGCCACGAATGGTGCCTCGAAGTAAAGCGGATGGCGAACCCTGCTCTCTCGTCCGTTCATCAGGACGATTTTTCGGATTTCGTCGGCGCAGTGGCGGGGGGAATCGCGAGCGGCGAACGCATGCCGCTGTTCGTGTATCGCGTCTACGTCGCGGACGGCCACGAAGAGCCGGTTCGCGGAGGAGTGATCGAAGGCCTGACGCTTCGCTCCCTGCGCAACATTCTCGCGATCGGCGATGACCCGGTCGTGTATACCTACATGCAGAATCCCGCCGAGGGCCTCGCCGGAACGGCTCTCGGTTCGTTCGGCTCCGCGCAGGGCGGCATTCCCAGCACCATCGTCGCGCCGTCGCTCCTGCTCGACGACGTCGAAGTCCGCGGCTTCCACGGCGAACCTCGCCGCCTCCCCCTCGTCCCCGCACCAGCGCTGAAGTGACGATCCGACGAGGATCGTCATCCTGAGTGAGCAACGCGAGCGAAGGATCTCTCTTCATCCTCACGATCCGATAAGGATCTCTCTTCGCGTTGCCAGCGACCCGCCTCGATCGTTCCCCTTCGGCGCTTCCGCTCCTTTCACTTTTTGTCCTCTTAGTGCGCGGCTGGTGACGAAAAACAGTCTCAAAATTGTCCCAGAAGTGTGTCGATTAGAAAAAAAGATGCGCCGCGTTTTCAATGTCATCGAGCGATTTCTAATCGCCAGTGTGTCGATTAGAAATGTAAGGTGCGGCAGCGAGGTCCCTCGGCTTCCGATGCTCGCTCGGGATGACAACCCTCGTCGGGTTGTCAAATTCGCGGCGCGCGGAGCGATCTCGGCGGAGGAGTGGGGCCTCCCGCGGCTGGTGAGTGGTGAGCCGAGTTTCTGTTCGAATCGCATAACGCCAGAATGACGCTAGCAAAATCCGGCAGCGCGGAAAGTACAGGAAAGGTACAGAAACAGCCGGGGACTAGGACTAGCTGTACGAGTCTTACAGCCGTTGCCTGCGTAGCGGCCGCCTTCAGGCGGGCGCTTTGGCTTTAGGGGGTCGGAGCTTCAGCTCCGACATAAACAATCGTCGGCGAACGCCATCCTATGCGCAGGTTCTCTCGCAGCAAGTCTTCCCGCCGTTCCCGCACCCCGCGCCAAATCTACTTCTTCGCGAAGTACACTTCCTTCCCGCGCAGCCCTTCGTGCGAATGGCGCAGCGGCAGGACGCCCTTCGGAATCTGCCGCAGCTCCTCCGGCACCATCTCTCCCGGGCTCCCCTTCGCCGGCGTGACGCCTCCATCCGCCAGCAGGAGCGCGCCCGTCACGTAGCTCGCCTCGTCCGACGCGAGGAACGCGAAAATGTTCGCGATCTCCTCCGGACTGCCGCGCCGCCCGAGCGGAACCATCCCGTCGATCATCTTCTGCACCTCGAGGCTGAGCGGCCCGCCGGGCCCGCGCGTCCACGCCGTATCGATCGGTCCGGGACACACGCAGTTCGCCCGCACGCCGTATTTCGCCTGCTCCATCGCGACGCCCTTCGCGAACGCATGCAGAAATCCCTTGCTCGCGCCGTACGGCGTGAATCCCGCCGAGCCGTTGATCCCGGCCTCGGAGCCGGTGAAGAGGACGTTGCCGCGCGTCTTCTGCAGGTGCGGCAGCGCGAATTTCGTCATCAGAAACGCGGTGCGGATGTTGCTGCGGATCGTCCGCTCGAAATCCTCGACGCGGTACGCATCCGTCTCCGCGTTGGCGATGAAGATTCCCGCGTTGTTCACCAAAACGTCGATCCGCCCGAACCGCCGCACCGCTGCATCGACGCACGCCCGCGCCGCGGCCTCCTCCGCGAGGTCGCCGAGATACGCTTCCGCCTCGCCGCCGTTCGCCACAATCGCGTCCGCCACGTCCTTCACCGGGTCGCTCGGCAACCCGGCCAGCACCACGCGCGCTCCCTCCCGCGCAAATTTGTGCGCCGTCGCCTCGCCGATCCCCGTCCCCGCACCCGTAATGATCGCTACCTTGTCTTTCAGCCTCATCTCCGTCTCCTTGTCCCTCGCTTCGGCCCAGATGATACACGCTAAGGCCGATTGCGACGGCCTCTGCGCGCGGACACTCGGCTTCTGATGCTCCGCCAGACCTTCTTGCTGTAAGATTCTCGCTTAAGGGATGATGGCTTGCGGTTTGCCTAGCCCGTCTATCGACATGTCCGAATCGTCGCAACCAGCAAATTCCCCGCTAGCACCATCAGAAGCCGCTACCCCGCCTGTCGGTCAGCCCGAGAAATTGGTCATTCCACCGACCCCGGGGGAGATCATCACGAGTGAGGCAACCGGCAATACGTATACGATGGGACAGAAGATCGGCGAAGGCCACTTTGGGCTCGTCTATGGCTGCGTCGACGTTTGGAACAACAGCCTGGCGGCCAAAGTCCTGAAGCCGCAAGGGTCTTATGAGAAAGTCCGAGCTGCAGCCTTGGCCGAGCTCCAGAAACTGCTCCTGCTTCGACACCCTTTTATTACATACGTCTTTGACGCATTCGAATTTCGCGACACTTTCTATATCATCACGGAACGATGCTACGGTCCATTGACAGATCTCCTCTCCCAGAACTGGTTCACCGGCCTCGTGTGGCTGAAACCAATTGCTCGCTGCCTCTTACAAGCTGTCCATTACATTCATGTCAACCAGTACGCCCATCAGGATATACACGCGGGCAACGTGTTTGCGGCATTCGCGAAAAATGAGATGAACCCCGAAGATTCGAGCGCGATTCAGTTCAAACTCGGCGATTTAGGTGTGGCGAAGGTTTTCAACGAACTCGACGCGACGAATACAAGAGCCCTGTGGATGCTTCCGCCGGAAGCTATGGAGCCATCCGAATTCGGCCCCCTGGATCGGCGGATTGACATCTACCATTGTGGCCTGCTCTTCCTACAACTTGCCTATTCGCGCGAACTGCGCTTTGCGGCCGAGGAAATCAAAGCAGGCAGGCCGAGGGAGATGGCACTGCAACTTTCGCCTCCACTGAATTTTGCATTAGAGAAAGCTCTGCGCCGACATGTCAGCTTTCGCACTGCTGACGCCATGGAACTCTGGCGCGATCTGAATTCGCCAGAGTCGCCCGCCCAATCTCAACCGGAACAGCTGACACTAGAAGCGGGCGGAGAAGGGATGCCCGCCAGCCACAACGCGAGCTAGGCGGCCCAGTCATTGCGAAATCTTTCGCCGCAGACGAGCGCGATAGGAAGAGCAGGAAAGCTCCCCTTACTCAATGCGGGGTTACAATCGACCCATGCCGCGCCAATCTGCAGTGTATGAAGTGCTCATAGCTTCTCCGTCTGATGTCCTCACGGAGAGGAGAGTTCTCGCCGAGGTCTTAGAAGACTGGAACTCCGCACACTCGAGATCGCGCGCTATCTCACTTCAAGCACTGCGCTGGGAACTCGACGGCGTCCCGGCGTCGGGGGCAAGGCCGCAAGAGATTCTCAATAAACAACTGGTCGAAAACGCTGACATTCTGATGGCGGTCTTCGGCGCGCGACTAGGAACCCCCACTGGCCAGGCCGCGTCCGGGACGGTCGAAGAGATCGAGCATTTCCGCCGTCAAGGCAAGCCCGTACTGCTTTATTTCTCCGAGGCGGACATTCCGCACAATCACGACGCTGAGCAATTCCGTCTTCTCGCGGAGTATCGAAAGAGTCTAGAGGTTCACACCTTTTACCAAACATTTAGAGACGTGGAGGAATTACGGAGGCGTGCGACCCGAGATCTTGCCCACACCATCAACACACTGGCTTTGGGTCCAACCAAACCAATCCGTGAGAAGGCGGCCACGAACCAAAGCGAGTTCGCTAGTGTTTCACTTCAAGCGCAAAATCAAGGCATGATTCCGAGCACGACTGTGAAGGTGGTGCGCGTGTATGGCACGATAGAAAATCACTCCGCGTCTAAGCGGATACGCGAATACTCCTGCACCCTCTCGATTCCTAAGTGCTGCTTAACTTTCAACACGGCGATTTACCCCGCCGAGGTGGAATCGCGTGACATGGACTATCGGAAATTCCGGCATACCGAGGCACACCACAGCAGGGTTTCGATTCATCCAGGGGATCGGTTCCAGATCATTGCCGTTGAAATGGCTGTCGGACATCTCGCGCAAGAGGATCGAGAGAAGTGCGTCAAGATGGATGTGATCGCGGATGCCACGGCGGACGGCGAGGCACTGCAGGCTAGGAAGACCGTGGCCGAACTAATGGGTATCTGAGCTGGCCCACATCCTTGGCGCGCAAGAGGCGCGACTGACGCGAATCCAAAAAGTCCACAGGCCCTCACGCTTGACGCACCATCTCCCGTCTAGAACCATGGACGCATGGTCCACGAGACCGCATTTGACGCGCATTTTGCGTCCCGGACGGTTCTGCGGGATGCGCCGTCCGCATCCCGGACGGTTCCGCGGGACGCGCAGGCCGCAACTCCCGCAAGAGCAGGGAGTGGTGTCGGCGCGTCACACGCTGGGACTCCCAATCTCAATCGATTCCAAATTTGGCGAATCCCGGTAGATGTTCACCTCTCGCCCAGATTCACCCGCGCGAGCTTTCAGCATCACGAATCACGAGTCACATCTCACGAGTCACGCCTCCTGCCTACGTGCGTCCCTGCCTCGCAATCCAGCGATCCTAATCGCCAAATCCCTTTATTACAAACGCCGCAACTCATTGAAAACACTTGTCCGGCGCCCGGTCTAATCGCCAATTTATTCGAGGGCCGCCGAGCCCCTGAAATCGGCCGCCCGCAGCGTATAATCCCCGGGATGGCGGCCGACGCAGCGGAGCGCGCAACTCACGAAAAGCGGCTGGCGGCGCTCGGCTCGGTGGGATCAGCCGTCGTGCTCGTCACGCTGAAGGTGTTCCTCGCGGCGGTCACGGGCAGCCTGGGAATTCTTTCCGAAGCGCTGCATTCCATCCTCGATCTCGTCGCGGCGGTCATCACCTATCTTTCCGTGCGCGTGGCGGATAAGCCCGCCGACGCGCAGCATCTCTACGGCCACGGAAAAATCGAGAGCTTTTCCGCGTTCGTCGAAACGGGACTGCTGCTTCTCACCGCGCTCTACATCATCTGGGAAGCGTTTCAGCGGCTGCTCTTCCGCACCGCGGAGATTCATCCCAGCCTCGCCGCGATCCTGATTCTGCTGCTGGCGATGGCGATCGATTTCATCCGCTCGCGCGCTCTCGGCCGCGTCGCCAAAAAATATCCCAGCGAGGCGCTCGAAGCCGACGCGCTGCATTTTTCGACGGACGTCTGGAGCACGTTCGTCGTCATCCTCGGGCTCGGCGGGGTATGGCTCGGAACGAAATACGGCATGCCCTGGCTGCGCATGATGGACCCCGTGGCCGCGCTCGGCGTCGCGGGCGTGATCATCTGGATCGGCTCGCGGCTCGGAAGGCGCACGATCGACGCGCTGCTCGACGTCGCTCCGCAGGGCGTGCGCGAACAGATCACCGGCGCCGTCGATGAAACCGAAGGCGTGCTGCAAACCGAACGCGTGCGCGTGCGCCGCTCGGGCCAGCGCTATTTCGTGGACGTGACCATCAGCGTCCCGCGCACGGCCAGCCTCGAGCAGGCCCACGCCGCGAGCGATGCCGTCGAGCGCAGGATCGAGGCGATCGTCCCCGCGGCGGACGTTGTGGTCCACGTCGAGCCACGCGCGCGCACCGACGAGCATCTCTTTGAGACGATTCGCGCCATCGCGCAGCGCCGCGGCTTCGCCGTCCACGAGCTTTCCGCGCACCAATACGAAGGACGGCTGTTCGTCGAGCTGCACCTCGAAGTGGACGAGAACTCCAGCCTCCGCGAAGCGCACCACTACGCTACGCAGCTCGAAGAGGAAATCCTGCGCGTCACCGAGCCGGGAACGCGCGTCAACATCCACATCGAGCCGCTCGGCGCGCGCATCAGCAGCGCCGAGGAGATGAAGGAACTCTCGCACTCCGTCCAGGATTTTCTGAATTCACTTCCGAAGGAGTATCACCAGCTCGTCGATTGCCACGAGGTTCACGTGCGCAGCGTGGACCACAAAATCCTCATCTCCTGCCACTGCTCGATGGACGGCGGCTTGCCCATCACCGAAGTCCACGACATCACCGCCCTGCTCGAAAACCGCGTGAAGGAGCGTTTCCCGCAGATTTTCCGCCTGACGATTCACCCGGAGCCGCTCGAAGACAACTGAGGCCGCGCGAAAACTTGCGCTGCGAGCGCGATGATCGCGGGGAAACACTCGATCACGTAGCGCGGCTCGGGCGTCTCGATAAAGTAGGCGAAAAATGAAGTGCGAATCACGATAAAGACGAGCAGCAGCGCGAGGCCCGGCCGCCGCCGTGCAATCCACGCGCCCGCCAGCGCCAGGCCGACGTATACGCAGTTCACCAGGAAAAAACCCATCGACACTGCGAAATCCTCGCGGTCGCTTTCCCATTCGCTGCGCAGCGGCCACAATCGCCCGGAGAACGGCAGCAGCTCCACGCGCGGCGTGAACCACATCGCGAGCGAACGCAGCGCCGGGATCGTGACGTACGTCCGCAGCGGATGCCGCGCCGTGCGCTCGCGCGCGATCTCGCCGAATGCGCGGTCCTGCTCCGGCGAAAGCGTCAGCGTGTTGTTGTACGCGTCGAGCAAATCCGCGACGCGCGCGCGCTCCTCGGGAGAATCGAACGCCTGCGCGCGAATGCTCTCGATCGGGATTTCGTCTTCGTCGAGATTCCATAGCGTCAGGTACACATCGCCGTACCGCCACAGCCACGTCGCGGTCCAGGCGTTGAATCCGCGCGGCGGCGTCTCTCCAGGAACTTGCGCGTACCGCGGTGTGAGGAATTGCGCTTCGTGGAGCGTGTGCCAGTTCCGCGCGGCCCACGGCACCAGCGGCAGCAAGAGGCCGATTCCCATCAGCACCCCCGCGCGCGCAAGCTTCAGCCAGTCGGCCGGCCTCCACCACTTCGCGATCAGGACGATTCCCGCCGCGAACAGCACCAGCGGCGTTTCCGGGCGGACGAGCGCCCCAAATCCTGCGACGACTCCGCCGAGGAACCACGGACTGAGAGCGCGGCCGCGGCCAAGCTGCCCACTCGCCTCGGCCTCGCTCGCGCCGCGATACGCCTGGAGCAGCAGCAGGATCGCGAGCGCGGTGAGAAATGTGACCAGCGTTTCGGTCAGCACGACGGCTGCATAATTCGCCGTGAATGGGCAGAGCGCCGCGAGCCACAGCCCCGCGAGCGCCACGCGCCGCCGTGCCGCCTCCGGAGCGAGCCGCGCCGCGATCAGCGCGATCAGAAAACAGGCGCCCAGGTCGAGAACAGCTTGCGCGACCATCACCGCACGCTGCGAATTTCCCGCCACGGCAAACACTGCCGCGAGGAACGCCGGGTAGCCCGGCGCGCGCGAATCGAGCGGCATCAGCTGCCCGTTTACCACCGCGCCGTACACGCCGTTCTTCAGCCAATTTTGGGCCAGCTCGATGTAAAATGGCGCATCACCGGAACCCGTTGAGGGGAATTTCAAGACCAGAAACAGGCGCAGCGCAAGCCCGCTCAAGGCAGCTGTAGCTGCGTTTACGCGCATCAAATGATTGGCGGTCATTGACAGCTTCTCAAGGGATGGCTAGCTTGGAATGTCCTGATGCCTGAACGCAAGCCCATTTTCTACGACGAGGAACGCCGCCGCTGGCGTCGCACGCGCCTCGCGCTCGAAGTGGCGGGCGGGTTTCTGACGCTGGCGCTACTCGTGTTCCTGGTGAACGTCGTCCGCAAGCCGGAACTGCCCGATCTTTTGCACCCCGATACGCGCGGCGGCGGCCTCCACGCGATTCGCGCCAAGCTGAAGGCGAAGCCCGTGCGGCAGGGCCGGAAACGCAAAGTCGCGGCGCTCGGCAAAGTCCCCGAAAACTACGATCCGCTTCGCGCCGCCTTCTACGTCAGCGACGATTACACGAGCCTTGCGTCCCTCGAATTGCACCACAGGGATATCGACTTGTTGATTCCCGAGGCGCTGCACGCCGTCTCGCGCGACGGAAAGCTCGACGCCGACCCGGACCCGAAACTCAATGCGTTTCTTCAGTCGCTCCCGCTGCGGAATCCGCCGGTTGAGCCGCCGCAAGTCATGTCCATGGTGAACAATTACGACGCGCAGAAGGGCTGGTGCCCGCCGGAGATGCTCCAGATGCTGGCGAGTCCCGCTGCGCGCCAACGCCTCGCCACGCAGCTCGAGGAGTATGCCGACGCCGAACATCAGCCGGGAATCGTCGTGGACTTCGAATCGTTGCCGCAATCCAGCCAGCAGGATTTTCAGGCGTTCATTCACGACCTGTCCGTGGCATTGCACGGAAGAAATCTAAAGCTGATGGTCGGGCTGCCCGCGGCGGACTGGAGTTACGACTACAAATTCTTCGCGGCGCAGGCCGATGCGATCATCCTGATGAACTACGACTACCGGTGGTCCTCCTCTGCACCGGGACCCATCGCGCCCCAGGACTGGTTCGTTCGGAACATCGACAACATGGTGAAGCTCGTGCCGCCGGAAAAGCTGGTTATGGGCATTGCGAATTATGGCTACGACTGGCCGGCGAAAACGAAGAGCAATCCGCATCCGGTGGCGCAGGCGATTACATTTCAGCAGGGCGTGATGACGGCTGTCGAGTCCGAATCGGACATCTTGCTCGATCCCGATTCGCTCAACCTTCATTATTCGTATGACGACGACAACAATCTTGCCCACAACGTCTGGATGCTGGATGGCGTTTCCGCCTACAACGAGCTTCGCGCCGCAGAGCGCGCGGGCGTCCAAGGCACGGCCCTGTGGCGCCTCGGCATGGAAGATCCCTCGATCTGGTCGATCTGGGACGCCACGCACGCGGACGATGCCACTCGCGCCAAACTCGAGGAAGTGCCGCCGGGCTATGACCTGATCCTCGAAGGCGACGGCGACATCTGGCGCATCACGTCCACGCCCCAGAACGGCCGCCGGACTTTCGAATATGACGCGGACACGGACTCCTTCGATGACGAGAGCTTTCAAAGCTATCCAATGTCCTGGCGCATTCAGCAAATGGGCGCCGCGCCGCACAAAGTTGCGCTCACTTTCGACGACGGTCCGGACCCAAGGTGGACGCCGAAGATTCTTGACATCCTGAAGCAGAAGCAGGCGCCGGCGACATTCTTCGTGATCGGCGAGTCGGCCAATCAATACACCAGCATCGTGAAACGCGAATACGCGCAGGGCGAGGAAATCGGCAATCATACCTTTACGCATCCCGAAACCGAACTGGTCACAAAGACGCAACTCCAGCTGGAACTGAACGTCACGGAACTGCTGCTTGAAAGCATGCTCGGGGTGAAAACCACCCTCTTCCGCCCCCCGTATGGAATCGACCACCAGCCGGAAGCCGCGAGCGAAGTGCAGATGCTCCCTGTGGCGCAATCGGCGGGTTACGTAATCATCGGCGCACGGCTCGACCCGCACGATTGGGGCGAAAACAACGGACAGCCGCCTGCGCCGGCCGACACGCTCGTACAGCGAGTCCTCGCCGATGCGGCGACGAACAAGGGAAATATCATCCTGCTGCATGACGGCGGCGGCGACCGCAGCCACACCGTCGCGGCCCTGCCGCAGATCATCGACGGGCTGCGCGCGAAGGGTTACGAGTTTGTGAGCGTCTCCGATCTGCTCGGCCAGAGCCGCGAACAGGCGATGGCACCACTCAGCCATCAGGAGTGGCTGCTCGCGCGCGCCGACGCGTTCATTTTCGATATGTTCCGCTGGCTGCGCGGTGGCATTGCGTTCATTTTCATGGCGGGCATCTTGCTCGTCAGCGGCCGTGCGCTCATCGTTGGCTTGCTCGCCATCGCCGAAAAACTTCGTCCCGCGCCGCTCGATCACCCGGAATACAAGCCGGAGGTCAGCATCCTGATCCCCGCGTACAACGAAGAATCGGCGATCGTTGATACGGTTCGCGCGGCGCTTGCCTCGAATTACGCGAAGCTCGAGGTTCTCGTCGTGGACGACGGCTCCATGGACCGCACGGCCGAACTGGTACGCGCGAATTTTGGGCGCGACCGCCGCGTTCGCCTGCTCTTGCAGACCAATCACGGAAAGCCCTCGGCTCTGAATCATGCGCTGAGCGAAGCGATCGGCGAGATCGCCGTTTCGATCGACGCCGACACCATGGTCGATCCGGAGGCGGTCCCGCGGCTCGTCCGGCACTTCGCCGATCCGAAGGTCGGAGCCGTCGCCGGCAACGTAAAAGTGATGAACCGCAATCGCTGGATCACGCGCTGGCAGGCGCTCGAGTACATCACGAGCCAAAACCTCGAAAAGCGCGCGTTCGACCTGCTGAACTGCATTCCGGTCGTCCCGGGAGCGGTGGGCGCGTGGCGCACGGATCTGCTGCGAAATAGCGGCGGCTTCTCCGGCGAAACTGTGGCCGAGGATACCGACCTGACGCTGACGATCCGGCGCAACGGCTGGAAGATTCTGTATGACGAAACGGCGATCGGCCGCACGGAAGTGCCCGAAACGGTCGATGCGCTGGTTCGCCAGCGCTTCCGCTGGACGTTCGGCACGTTGCAGGCCGTCTGGAAGCATCGCGACGTGGCCGGAAATCCGCGCTACGGCACGCTCGGCTGGATCGCCATCCCTAATATTTTTCTGTTTCAGATTATCCTGCCGCTCGTTTCGCCGTTGATCGACCTGCTGTTCCTGCTCACGCTGGCGCTGTGGGGCCTCGCGCAGATTCAGGTCGCGCGCCTGCCGCAATTGTGGAGGACGGACGACGTCGAGCGCTCGCTAATTTTCTTCGCGCTCTTCATGCTGATTGACCTCTTCGCGTGCGTCGTTGCCTTCGCGCTCGAGAAAGATGAAGACTGGACGCTGCTCGCGCCGCTGATCTTGCAGCGCTTCTACTATCGCCAGATGATGTACATCGTACTTTTCAGCGCGCTCAGGGAAGCGGTGCGGGGACGGCCCGTGGGCTGGCGCGGCGTCGAGACGCAAATGCCGCCAGCGGCCCCGCCGCCTGCAACCGTCGCGCGGGTTTAGCATCCCGTTTGGCGCTGCCAGCCCTTGTTTTACTCGAGGTGCCTGAGGCCCGAGGAGCGTCCCGACTTAGGTCGCGCGCGCGGATTTCCGCATTTCGGCGATTTCCGCCGGGAAGATATGGGGCCTACCGTTCCGCTCGAACGTCTCGCTGCGCCTGCGCCGCCGTCGGTGTCCTACCCGGCGTGTAGCTCTTTGCCATGGCTCACCACGTCACCATCGCCTTTTTTCAAGTGGCGGAAAACGATTGTGGAGAGCAGGGTCATCCCACCAAGCGCAAAGAACGCCCGATGGATGCCGTGAATGAATTGTGGGGCGTCGGAACTATGGCGGTCGGGAAGAAAGAACGCGGTCACCAAAGACGCCGAAGCCACGCCAAAACTGACGGCCATCTGCTGCATCGTACTCGCGATGGAACTCGCACTGCTGGTTTGTTCCTCGGTGACATCGGCATACACAAGCGTGTTCATGCTGGTGTATTGCAGCGACGTAAAGAATCCGTAGCAGAACACTTCCGCCACGATCAACCACACCGGAGTGCTCTTTCCGATGGTCGCAAAAAGCATAATCTGGAGGCCGATGATCAGCGTGTTCGAGATCAGTACGGCGCGGTAGCCAAGACGCGCCAAAATTCGCGGCATCGTGAGCTTCAGGCTCATGGCGGCGATCGCCTGCGGCATCATCAGCAGTCCGGATTGAATCGGCGTGAACCCCAGGCCAACCTGATACAGGAGCGGAAAGAGAAATGGGATGCCGCCAACGCCAAGGCGGGTCACGAAACTGCCACTCACTGCCGTGCGAAACGTGCGAATCCGAAATAGCGTGAGACGCAGCATTGGATGCGCGGTCCTCGTCGCATTAAATCCATACCCCGCCAGCAGAACGATGGAAACGGCCAAAAGCCCCAGGATTTCGCCCGCGTTCAGCGAATGTTCGCCAAACACCTCCAGCACGTAGGAAAGCAGCGCCACACCTGATCCAAAAAGAATCAGCCCCGCCACATCGAGAGGATGGGTGTGCTCTTCGCGGTAGTTTGGCAGGTGTAGGTAGACCAGGCACAAGCCCGCTAGGCCAATCGGAATATTCACGAAGAAAATAAGCCTCCAGTGAAGGTATCCGACGATCAGGCCGCCGACGATCGGTCCCAGCATGGGGCCAATCAAACCGGGGATGACGACGAAGCTCATGGCGCGGATGAGTTCGTATTTCGCGAACGTCCGCACGATCGTCAGCCGGCCGACGGGCATCATCATGGCTCCGCCGGAGCCCTGCAGGATGCGGCACGCCACCAGCACATGGATGTCACTCGATATGCCGCAGAGAAATGACCCAAGCGTGAAGATGCCGATCGCGGAGGCGAACACCCGGCGCGTTCCGAAGCGGTCCGCCATCCAGCCGCTGATCGGAATGAAAACCGCAAGGCTCAAGGTATAGCTTGCCAGCACCGACTTCATGCTGAGCGGAGCAACGTGGAGTGCCGCCGCGATTGTCGGCACCCCGGTATTTAGAATCGTCGTGTCCAGCGTCTCCATAAAAAACGCCACCGCGATCAGCCACGGCAGCAGCCGCTTGCTGGAAGCGGCAAGCGAGGGTGGCCCCGGGGAAACTTCGATCGGGCCAGGCGGGCTCACATTCGTCGGGGTCGGCTGCATCGGCCTCCGTGATCGCTTTCATCCATCGTCATTTCGCGAAAAACCGATTATCGCCGATCCGAGCCTCGATTCCGTCGACGCAAGTGTAGTTCACCTGTTCCGCGATTTCCGCGTCCCGGCCATTTCCGCCTGTTTATCATGAGTGCTCAAATTAGGGCAACAATATACTTGACTAACCACGGCGTTCCTGATACATTTTGAGTTGTGAGGGGCGCAATGGACAAGCCAAAGACACTCCAACAAGCAATCCGATATTTCAGCAATGAACAGGTCTGCATCGATACTATCGCCAAGATGCGCTGGCCTAATGGTCCCGTGTGCCCCGCTTGCGGCCATAAAGAGCACTACTACCTCGCATCTCAGCGACGTTGGAAGTGCAAGGATTGCCACAAGCAATTCTCGGTCAAGCTGGGAACGATTTTCGAGGACTCGCCAATCTCTTTGGACAAATGGCTCGCTGCTCTGTGGATGCTTATCAATTGCAAGAACGGCGTCAGTTCCTACGAAGTCGGACGCGCGCTCGGACTCACTCAGAAGTCCGCATGGTTTGTGATGCATCGGTTGCGATTGGCATTGCAGGGTGATTCGATGGTCAAGCTAGGCGGCGAAGGAAAAGAAGTCGAAGTGGACGAAACATTCATCGGAGGCAAGTCACGCAACATGCACAAGGCAGTACGCGAACGGAAAATCAAAGGAACTGGCGGCAAGGACAAGACTCTCGTAGTCGGATTCTTGGAACGCGGCGGCAAGGTTCGCACTTCGGTTCCTCCGAATCGGCGCAAAAAGACATTGCACAAAGAAATCCGAGAGAACGTAACGGTTGGCTCGGCTCTTTTCACTGATTCGCTACCGTCCTACAACGATCTTGCCGAGGACTATGCTCATAAGTTTGTTGACCATGCGGTGTCATACGTGAACGGGAATGTTCACACCAACAACCTCGAAAACTATTGGAGCCTGCTCAAGCGTGGAGTGAAGGGAACTTATATCAGCGTCGAACCTTTTCACTTGTTCCGGTATTTGGACGAGCAATCCTTCAGATACAACAATCGCGCGACCAAAGAGAATCCAATGAACGATGCAGACAGATTCGATCTAGCCTTATCGCAGATTGCGGGAAAGCGGCTGACCTTCGCGGAGGTCACTGGCAGGGTGGGAGAAATCGCGGCCAACTAACCCTTGGCGTGGAAAACGCGGCAAGCCAGCCCGTAAATAATTCCGCACGTAGTTAGATCATTAACTGCCACGTAAACCTTGACTTTTCTTCAAAGAGGAACACAATGGGCGGTAGCCTTGACCCCGAAGGGACGCCATATACGGCGTCCCGGTTGATGAGGACCTCAGAGACCCTCACCTTATCCGGGCTTCCTTCAAAAGTCAAGTACGCAATTACAGCGCTCTAGGTGTGTCTAGAAGGAAGGAACTATGGCTATCACCCACAAGTACACGTTGGTTTGTGACGATGTGAGACAGGAAAACAATGGCAAGTTCATTGTGGTTGGACTCTACACGGGGATAATGGCTGTCCCACAACTGCCCGCTACGCTGCCATTTCTGACATTTTTCATGTTCGTCGAGGCGGACCGGCCTGGAAATTTTCCATTCAGAATGCGTCTTGAGAATATGGAAACAGGACAAAGGCTAGTCGAAGGAATGGGGAACATGAATGTCCAGAAACCGGGAATAGGGGCAAGCCCGATTCGGATCGGGCCGCTCCAATTCACGAATTTCGGAACCTATAACTTTGTCGTTACGATTGACGGTCAAGAACCCATCGTGACCAGTTTTGAGGTGATGTTTCCTCCAAGCCAGCCCTTGCAAATTAGGCAAGGGCAGAGGTAGCCCGTACTTCGAAGGAAGACTGAGAAGATGACTCGCTGTTCGACATCGCGGGCGTTGACATGTTTCCGGCACTGGACCGCGCGAACACGGAAAAAGTCTGTATGGCCCCCACTTGTTCCGTGCTCGATATTTTCGGTTGAGCAACGGGCAGATACGTTTCAATCACAATCTGCGCAGTTTCCAGTCCTGTCGATTTGGTCAAAGCAGCGGAGTCCAATAGCTGCCGCAAGTTTTCTTTCAGAACGCTTTCGGATGTGTATGCTCCGTGCGCGAAATCGGAAAATTCCCACTGAACAGCATGGACGAGTTTTTTCGTCTCGTCGTCGAATGTCTGGACATCTCGTAGGAAGGGCGCAAACCAACTGCGGAATGCCTCGATGCTTAGGTCACCGTCCGCATAGCTCGCCACTTGTTTTCGTATTTCATTCGCCAGAGTCATAATTATGCCTCAAAAAAACATTATACATTTAACTGCAACCGAGATGGAAATCAAGTTCGTTGAATGTAACATGGAACAGGTTCTTAGGGGATGCGATTGCGAGCGCATCCAGCGCGAGGATTACGGGCAGCCCATGAAGAAGAAACGCGAACATGGTTATGTATATTCCAAAAATCTCAAATCGGTCTGCGTTCTCTATTATTTCGACGACCCAGATGGAACAGAACGACGCCTCATTCAGTATATGGAGACTGATACTGACATCTACATATTAAAAGAGTTTGGCTCGCAAATGAATTTGGCGTTATCATCCGAGCCATGAAACCGAAAGAATCCGAAATGGACGAAGGTCCGATCGCTTTCGAGCGGTTTCATGCTGCCCTAAGAAAGATTGTATCTGTTCCCAAAAGCTCTCTTGCCAGTAAAAAGCGGGCAAAGAAAACATCTCGTCTCCGCCCACACAAAGCGGCCCTTTCACATAGCTAACTGTCCTGTCACGGCGCTCCGATCTTAGCTCGCATCCCATGGTTAGCCTAGTATATTAATGCCCAAATTAGGACACTGGCGACGCGCGGAATCGTTTGCGGAATCCCAGGCAGTCCTGCTAGCATTACCTCGTTAGCGGGCTGCACCCCGAATCCTGGGGGCGGCACCGGAGGCCAACATGAGCGTTGCACCCCACGCGGGCAACGGGAAAATCACCGTGCCCGACATTCTCTCGCGTAAGTCGCATCCCGTTTCGAACTGTTCCGAAACCAGGCAGAAGATTACGTGCATTACGGCGTACGACTATCCCACGGCGCGCCTGCTCGACGAGGCCGGCGTGGATATTTTGCTGGTCGGCGATTCGCTCGGAATGGTCGTGCTGGGCTACGACAGCACTCTGCCCGTGACGCTCGACGAAATGGTGCACCACACGCGCGCCGTGCGCCGCGGGACGAAGCGCGCGCTGCTCGTCACCGACATGCCGTACGGCAGCTTCCACGTCTCGATCGAGGAATCGGTGCGCAACGCGGTGCGCCTGGTGAAAGAGGGCGGAGCGGAAGCGGTGAAAATCGAGGGCGGCGAGCGCCGCATCGAGCTGATCGCGCGCCTCGTCGAGGCGGAGATTCCTGTGATGGGGCACATCGGCCTGACGCCGCAATCGGTGAACGCGCTGGGCGGCTTTCACGTGCAGGGCAAGTCGGTGGATGCCGCGCGGCAGGTGGAGCGGGACGCGCGCGCGGTGGAAGCCGCGGGCGCATTCGCCGTCGTGCTCGAATCGATGCCGCGCGACCTCGCGGCGCGCGTCACAGACAATCTCCGCATTCCCACGATCGGCATCGGCGCAGGACCCGATTGCGACGGCCAGGTGCTCGTCTTCCACGATCTCGTGGGCCTGACTCTGGATCACGCGCCGAAGTTCGCAAGGCGATACGCGAATCTCTCGGCCGAAATCTCGCGCGCCGCCGCGGAATACTGCGACGACGTGCGTAACGGGCGCTATCCGTCCGATGCGGAGTCATATCACTCGGCCCCAGAGTTGCGCGAGCATCTGCCGATTCGCGAGCGGAACTGATCGCCGGACAATCCCACAGCAGGTATACTCTCACGTTCCAAGAAAGGAGCACGGGCGCGCATGAACGTCGAGGACTTTCGCACGCTGTACGATTACAACTCTTGGGCCAACCATCGCACGCTTGATGCCTGCGCGCCGCTCACGACTGAACAGTTCACGCGCGATCTCGGTTCAAGCTTCCGCTCGGTGCGCGACACGCTGGTTCACATCTGCGGCGCCGAATGGAGCTGGCTCGAACGCTGGCACGGCCGCACACCGACGGCAATTCCGGGGCCGGCCGATTACCCGGACTTTGAATCGGTGCGCCGCCGCTGGGCCGAGGTGGAGCGCAATCTGCTGGACTACGTCGCTTCGCTCAGTCAGGAAGATGTGCAGCGTGTGATTGCATTCAAAACGCTCGCCGGACAGCCGAACACGCTGCCGCTCGGGCAATGCTTGCAGCATCTCGCGAATCACAGCACCTATCATCGCGGACAGATCACTGTCTTCCTGCGGCAGCTCGGCGCCAAACCCATCGGCGCAGACCTCATCACTTTTTACCGCGAGCGCGCCGCGCAAGCCCGCGCATGATGGAAATCGTTCGCACGGTTGCATGGATGAAACAGCTGGGCGACGACGCGCGCAGGAGCGACCGCCTGCTCGGCCTTGTGCCCACGATGGGCGCGCTGCACGAAGGACATCTCTCGCTCGTGCGCGAGGCAAGAAGGCAGTGCTCGCCAGTGGCCGTCTCGATTTTTGTGAATCCGACACAATTCGGCCCGGCGGAGGATTTTCAGAAGTACCCACGCACATTCGAAGCAGACCGCGCGGCGCTCGAAGCGCTCGGCGTCGACTACGTATTCGTTCCGCCACCCGAAGAAATCTATCCGCCCGGATTTCGCACCTCGGTTGTCGTCGAAGGGTTGAGCGAGCGGCTCGAAGGGCGCTCGCGGCCCGGCCATTTTCGCGGCGTCACCACCATCGTGCTGAAGCTCTTCGAAATTGTGCAGCCGCGCTTGGCTTTTTTCGGGCGAAAGGACGCGCAACAGGCCCGCATCATCCGGCAGATGACCGCCGACCTCGACCTAAGAACCGAGATCGTGGTTTGCCCGATCGTGCGCGAGCCGGACGGTCTGGCGATGTCTTCGCGGAACAGGTATCTGAAGGTCGCCGACCGCCACGCGGCCCTCGCGCTCTATCGCTCGCTCGGCGCCGTGCGCCGTGACGTCGCGTCCGGCGAGCGTGACGCCACGCGCTTGCTGGTTGCGCTGCGGCGCGTGCTCGACGCCGAGCCGGGCGTCTCGCTCGACTACGCCGAAATCGTGGATACGGACACGCTTGATCCCGTGATGAGCCTGCGGAAGACGTGCTACGTGCTGCTGGCGGCGCGCGTCGGCGGCACGCGCCTGATCGACAATGCACTCATCGAAGAGGCGGGCGAATCGTTCACGGTCACTTTATAGTGGTGCAACGCGGCGTTCGTAGGCTACCTGCGGCCCGATCCCATACGCTGCGCGCACCAGGAAATGGTGATCGATTCATGGGTGATGGGAGGCAAAATGGCGCGACGCGGCGGAATGGCATTTCCGGCCATACTCATCATCGTGGGGATCGTCGGAATCTTCGAATTGATCGGCAGGCCGGGACATCCGACGTATCGCGCGGTGGATGTGGTGCAACTCGTGGCATCCGGGATGTGCCTCGGAGTGGCGCTGGCGTGGATCATCGGCGCGTTTCGCAGCGGGCCCACCGCATAGAATCGCGCTCGCGGAACGGCGCTCAGGCTTCCCGGATCGCCGCAAGCACTTCGGCGGCGTGGCCCTTCGGCGTGACTTTCTCCCACACCTTGCGAAGCTTGCCGTCCGGGTCAATCCAGAATGTCGAGCGCACGATTCCCAGAAACGATTTCCCGAAAAACGTTTTCATGCGCCTTGCGCCGTAAGGCTCGATCACTTCGAACTCGGTGTCCGCGATGAGCGGGAAATTCAGCTTGTAACGGGCCTTGAATTTCGCCTGCGCCTCGACGGAATCCGCGCTGCAGCCGACCACATCCGTGCCGGCTGCCTTGAATTGCTCCATGGCATTGCGAAACTCGACAGCTTCATGCGTGCATCCGGTCGTATTGGCCTTGGGATAGAAATAGAGGATCAGGTTGCGGCCGCGGTAATCGGCGAGCGAAACCTTCTTGCCGTCGTCGGCGATGACACTGAAGGTGGGCGCCTTGTCGCGTTCTTTGAGCACTTTTCCCTCCGTGTGCCTGCTGGGATTATTCGCTGAGAACGCGTTTGACGATTTCGTTGACGAGTTGAGGATTCGCCTGGCCGCGCGTTTCGCGCATCACCTGCCCGACGAAAAACTTGAATACGCCTTCGTTACCGGCGCGGTACTTCGCCACGTTGTCGGAATTCTTGGCAACCACGGCGCGCGCGATTTTCTCGATTGCGCTCGTATCCGTGATTTGCGCGAGCCCTTCGGCTGCGATGATCTCGGCCGCGCGTTTTCCGGTGTCGAACATCGTCGCGAACACTTTCTTTCCGCTTGCGGCGGTGATTTCGCCCTTCTCGATCTTGGCGAGCAGCTCCGCGAGCGCCGCGGGCGCGACCGGACAATCCGCAATGTCTTTCCCGGCATCGTTGAGCCTGCGAAGCAACTCGACAGCAATCCAGTTGGCCGCCGCTTTCGCCGGTGAGCCAGCCCGTACCGCAGCCTCGAAATAATCCGCGAGAGCCCGCGTCGCCGTCAGAACGCCGGCATCGTACGGCGTGATGCCGTAGTCGCGTTGGAAGCGCGCAATTTTCGCGTCCGGCAATTCAGGCATCGCGCGGCGCACTTCGCCAATCGTCGCTTCGGAAATCAAAACGGGCAGCAAATCCGGGTCGGGAAAGTAGCGGTAATCGTGCGCGAATTCCTTCGAACGCATCGGCTCGGTGCGTCCGGCGGAGACGTTCCAGAGACGCGTCTCCTGCGCGATCGTGCCGCCCGATTCGAGCACGCCGATTTGCCGCTCGATTTCGTATTCGAGCGCGTGCGTGAGATAGCGGAACGAATTCAGATTTTTCACTTCCGCCTTCGTGCCGAATTTCGGAGCCCCGCGCAGCCGCACGCTGACGTTCGCATCACACCGCAGCGAGCCTTCTTCCATGTTGCAATCGCTCACTTCGGTGTATTCGAGAATCTGCTTTAGCGTGTTCAGGTACGCATATGCCTCGGCGGGCGTGCGTAGGTCAGGCTCGGAGACGATTTCCATCAACGGCACGCCGCAGCGGTTGAAATCGATGTAGCTCCAGCGGTCGGAATCGGGAAATCCCTCGTGCAGGCTTTTGCCGGCGTCGTCTTCCATGTGCAGGCGCGTGATGCCGATGCGCTTTTTCGCGCCGTCGACTTCGATCTCGATGGAGCCCGCCGTCGCGAGCGGTAACTCGTACATCGAAATCTGATAGCCCTTGGGAAGGTCCGGGTAGAAATAATTCTTGCGGGCGAAGCGCGAGCGCGGCTGAATCGTGCAATTGATGGCGAGCGAGGCGCGCATGGCGAGATCGAGCGCCTTCTTATTGAGCACCGGCAGGGCGCCGGGCAGGCCGAGGCACACGGGACACGTATTCGAATTCGGCGCGTCGCCAAAGCGCGTCGAGCAGCCGCAGAACGCCTTCGTCAGCGTGTGAAGCTGCGCGTGAACCTCGAGGCCGATCACGGCTTCGTATCGCGTCATCACGTCCGGCGCCAGGCGCGGCGTTTCTTGTGCGGTTCCGCTCATCGTGAGCGGACGATTATAGCATCCGCCAGCCCGGGCCGGCTCCTTCGCGCGAAAGTGCCGCGAACCGGCCGCCCTAGGCCAATTTGGCGCGCTGACGATTCCTTGCTACTCCCTGCCCCACGTGTATTTCACGCCCACGCGGTAGTTGTAGCCGAGCGCGGGATACCCGATCTCGTCCTGGTAGTGCTTGTCGAACAGGTTTTCGATGTGGGCCACAGTGGATACGCCGTGCCCCAAATCGATGCTATTTGCAAAATCCCAGCGAACGTAGCTTGGATTGCTCGTGATGCACGGACTTAGCGGAAGGCTGAACTGGCATACGCCGTTCACGTACGTGCTAATGAAATCGCTATCGGAACGCCGACCCACGTAATGACCCGAGAGATTCCAATTCATTCGCAGAAAATGCGCGTTGGCGATCAGATTCGCGGAGTGCAGCGGCCGCCGGAACAGCCGGTTGCCTACTTCAAATGACGGATCGAACTGCGGCCCAGCCACGAGCACCTTCGAGTCGTCGTAGGTGTAGTTCCCGGTGATGCGCAGCCAGCGGGTGACCTTCGCCTCGAAAGCCGAGTTTGCGCCGAACGCGCGCGCCTTCTCCGTATTAAAAAAGCTACCGTCGAACGCAGGGCAATTCGGCACCGGGACGGGATAGGCAAAGCTGACGATATTGCGAAAGTCGTTGTGGAAGTAGGTGACCGAAAGGCGGACACGGTCGGACGCGAAGTACTGATCGATGCCGGCGTCGACGGTGCGGCTTTCTTCCGGCGCGAGCTGTGGACTGCAGTCCGGCGGCAGAATTTCAGGCTCTTTAATTCCCTGGCCGTATGACGACCGCAACCGCGTGGCGCCCCAAAAGCCTTTGCCATAACGCAAGGCGTATGCGGCTCCAACCCGCGGTACAAATCGAGTGCCGAAGAATCCATTGGCTTCCATGCGGCCTCCGGCAACGGCGGTGAGCCGCCGTCCGAACTGCCGCCGCGCCTCCACGTATCCGGCCTGATTATGCCGCGCTGCCGTAGGGCCGATTTCGACCTCGTATTCATAGCCTGCTGTGATGCCTCCGTTATGAAAAATGTAAGTTGATTGCTCTTCGACGCCCGCTCGATTGTATTTGTCCACGAATGAACCGAAGAACGGCGAGAAATCGAAGTCTTGAAAGCGCGACTCGAAACCGGAGAGCTGATGGTGCCAGTGATCGCCGGTCGCGAAACTCCAGGCGAGGTTCGCGGAAAAATCGTGCAGGTTGCTGTACTGGCCGATGACGGCCTGCTCGGGGAGCAGTGTTTGTCCGGGCTGGCCCGCGCCGCTCGCGTTGTTGCGCAGGCTCAAGCGCAACGAGTCAGTGTCCGAGAATTTCCAGCCGAAATTTCCGGAGAGCGTGGTATCGCGGTAGTAGTCGCCCAGGCCTTGGCCGTCGGTCGCGAAATAGCCCGCGCCGACCGAGTAATCGAAAATGCCGAGCAGGCCGCTTATCTGTCCGCCGCCGTGGCCAGTGCCGAACGTGCCGCCATCGCCTTCGATCGTAACTTCAGGCGTCCGCGTCGTCCCACGATGCGTAAAGATCTGGATCACGCCGTCCATCGCGTCCGACCCATAGAGCGCGCTCGATGCGCCGTGAACGATTTCAATCTTGTCCACGTTTTCAACCGTGAGATTTGAGAAATCGACTGCGCCGCCGGGCTGGTTGACCGGCGTCCCATCGACCAAGACCTTTGTGTAATTCGAGTCGCCGCCGTCCAGGAAGAAGCCGGTGACGCCGCCGAACGGCCCGCCACGGTCGTAGCTCACGCCCTGCTCGGAGGCGAGCATGTCCGTGAGCCAGATCTCCTGGCGTTGGCTGATCTGATCCGCGGTGATGACGTCAACCAGGTCAGGTGCAGTTTCCGCTGTCGTCGGCTCTGCCGTGTCCGTCACGACGACGCTCGCCGACATTCTCTCGAGTTCCAGCCGGACGTCCCACGCACGCGTTTCGCCTGCCGCGAGCGCGAACTCCTGCTGCACAGGCGCAAACGAGGCGCGCTCAATGCTCACGCGATAGCGCCCCGGCGGAAGCGCGAGCGAGAACCCCCCGTCGGTGCCGCTCCGCGCGCTAACGGGCGCTGCGGTCGAGTCAAGCGGCTGCGCGGCGATGGTCGCTTCGGCGATAGCGCCGCCGCTCGCGTCAGTTAATGTTCCGTGGATTGTGGCGCTGGTTTGTGCGTGAGTGAGTGCGGGGCAGACGAACATCGTTCCGAGCCAACTTGCAAAAACGAGGTACACGAAATGCCGAAGTCTCATCTTTCCTCCTCTCCCTCTCGCGCGGGAGCTGAAGGCTGTCCCGATTCACACGGAATCCGCGTGCGAATCCGGATTGAGACTCCGCCGGTCTCCTGGCTCGGCGGATTCCCCCGATGGAATCGGGGCTGCGGCGCGGCCTTCCCATCCCCGCAACGAATCCGAAAGCATTCGCTGCGCGGGCCAGTGGCACGCGCCCAAAATTTCTCCGCCTTACAGTCGCGCGGCGGCGACGGCTTTTCACCGTCTTCCCGTGCGCGGAGTCTCCGTTGATTGTGGACGGCGCCCAAAAGCTGGGAGCAGCGCCGCTTGCGGAGGCCAAACCGCCCCCGCGACACTCTGCAAAAAACTTACGCCCCTAGCGGCTCCCTCGCAAAATCACGCGCGGCCGCCCGCTCGCCCGCATCTCGACTTCGAGCGGCGCCTCAAAAACCTCTTCGAGCAGCGCCGGTTCGTACACTTCCGCCGGCATTCCCACGCGAAGACACTTGCCCTTGTGCAGCAGCACAATGCGATCGGCAAATTCCGCGGCAAGGTTTAGCTCGTGCGTCACGACCAACACCGTATGGCGATGCTCGTCCGCCAGGCGCCGCAGCCGCCGCAGCAACTCCACCTTGCCGCCGATATCGAGATGCTGCGTGGGCTCGTCGAGCAAGAGAAGCGACGGTTGCTGAGCGAGCGCCCGAGCCAGAATCACGCGCTGCTTTTCCCCGCCGGAAAGCTGATCCATCCAGCGATCGCGAAGCGCGTCGGCGCCGACCTGCGCCAGAGCGTTTCCGGCGAGCAGGCAATCCTCTTCCGATTCAAACCGCAGCCGCCGCCCGTATGGGTAGCGCCCTTGCAAGACGTATTCCCAAACGCGCAGGGGAAACAGGAGTTCGCTTTCCTGCTGCACCAGCGCAATTCGCTGCGCGCGCGTGCGCAAATCGAGCAGGCTGACCTCTGTGCCATCCACCTCGACGCGACCGGAAAGCGGCTTGTTGAGCCCTGCGAGCAGCGTCAGAAGCGTCGATTTTCCGCTGGCGTTCGGTCCGAGAATCGCCACGATCTCTTGCTGCTTCGCTTCGAAGCTCGCCGGGCCCAGCGTAAATTTCGGCGCGGAGCGATCCGTCGCCGCGTAGGCGTAGCTCGCTTGCTCGACCTTCAGGCGCACGGCCGGCGCCTTCGGAACTGCCACGGCCTGAGCCGCGAGCGCCGCGCCGCCTCCGACTAACGTGCTCATCGCATCCTCCGTCGCATGAGATAGATGAATACCGGCGCGCCCGCGAGCGCCGTCATCGCGCCGACCGGCAACTCGGTGGGAGCCACGATCGTGCGCGCCAGCGTATCCGCCAGCACAATCAAAATTGCGCCGCCGAGCGCGGACGTGGGAATCAGCAGGCGGTAATCGGTGCCAAACAACATCCGCATCACGTGCGGCACGAGCAAGCCGACGTATCCGATTGCGCCGCTCACCGACACCGCCAGCCCCGTCAGCATCGATGCCGCGACGTACACGACCAGCTTCACGCGATGCACGTTCACGCCCAGGTGCCGCGCCTCTTGTTCGCCCGTGAGGATTAAGTTGAGATCCGAGGATGTGAGGTAAATCGATCCCACGCCGATAATCAGCAGCAGAAACAGCCAAGTCGGGTTGATCGACGGCTGCGAGGTCAAATCGCCCATCAGCCAGAACGCCATCCCGCGCAGGTCGCGCCCGCTTAGCGTAGTCATCAAAAACATGATGATCGCGGACAAAAACGATGCCGCCACGATCCCGGCTAGCAGCAGCGTCGCGCTGTCGAGCTGCCCTCCGCGCCGGCCGAGAAAATAGACGGCCGCGGTCGTGCCTGCGGCTCCCGCGAACGCGGCCAACTGAATTGCGCCCGCCGTGTGAGGAGCTGCGATCAGGCTGATGATCGCGCCCAGTGCCGCCCCGCTCGACACGCCCAAAACGTATGGGTCCGCCAGCGGATTGCGCAGGAGCGCTTGGAAGCCGGCGCCGGCCGTCGAAAGCGACGCGCCCACGAGAACTCCGAGCAGGATGCGCGGCAAGCGGATCTCGTACACGATGTTCCAGAAATCCGCCGGAATTTGGTCGCGATGGCCGATCGCGCGATTGACGAGCGTCATCACGATGTCGCGCACGGAAATCGGATACGCGCCCACGCGCAACGAAATCACGACCGCTGCAAACAGCAGGGCGCAGAGTCCGGCGCACACCCAGGCTACGCGGCGCGGCGTCAGCGGGCGCATAGATGTGGCTCCTGGCATCGACCAAGCAGGACCGGCCTGAGGCCCGCCCCTACAGATTCCGTTACTCGCGTTGCGAAAAGAGTTTCGTCTTCCGCGCGTCGAGATTCGCCGAACACTTCCGGGTGTACTGCGTGGGCAAGCTGCACGATCGCGTCCACCAGCCCCGGCGATGGCCGCACGGCCTCTTCGCTCACGTCAACCACATGCCCCAACTCAACGGCGTCGAGGTCCCTCCACGCCGGCCGCGAGCGCAAATCGGCAAGTTGCGTCGCACCGGTTCCGCCATGGTCGCTCGTGAAAACAATGTAGTCCGGCTGCAGGCGGACCACTTCCTCGATGCTCAGTTGGGGCCAATTTTGCTTCGAAATCACGACGGACTCGGCGCCGGCCCAGCGAAGCGCGTCCGCGATGAACGTATTCTGGCCGATCGTGATCAGCGGATCCTCCCACACCACGAACAGCACGTGAACCATGGGTCGGTCTTGCAGCCGCGCATGCAGCGCCTCGAGCCGCTGCCTCATGCGCCCGACCATCTCCGCGCCCTGCGGCTCGGCACCCATTAGCTCCGCCATCCGTGAGATGGAATCGAGCATGCCGAGAACCGTCTGCGTATCACCGGCGGTCGTGTACACAGCGATTCCCAGCCGCTCCAGCGCGTCCGCCGTATCAACGCGATTGATCGAGGTCGTCGCAAGCACCAGATCCGGATGCAAAGCCACGATCGCTTCAAGGCTCGGATTCTGTGGTTCGCCCACGTGTGGCTTCGATTTCGCTTCCGGCGGGCTGTCGCACTCATTCGTATCGCCCGCGAGCTTGTCGGAAAGTCCTAGCGCGTACACGATCTCCGTCAGATTCGGCGCGAGGGTCACAATCCGCTTCACCTCTGCGGGCACTTTTACTTCGCGCCCCACTTCGTCGGTGATGACGCGGCCCGCATCCTGCGCCGCGAATGCCCGCGGGGGCGCGCTCGCGATCAGCGCGCTCAGTACCGCTGCGGCGACAATTCCCCAGTGCCGAGCCACCATCAAATCCTCATCTCCAACAAAAAAGCCTCGCGAGGATAGCGAGGCTCATGGCCACACTCTTTCTCGCGAAGAGTGTCAGCTTCGACTGGCTCGGGTACGTTCCTGACTTTCGGCGGCTGCTTTGCCCTGAGAACCATCCAGCGGATGGTTCGAATGGGTTCGCAGCTTGCCGATCACAGTGGCGGGACCGTGGCCGATTTTCACGGCCTTCCGTTTTCCCGTGCCAATTGAATTGTCGAACGCGAGTGTATGCCGCGCTGCGCACCGTGTCAATCGGCGTCAGCCTTTGAATGAATTCAGTTCAGCGGTTCTTCCACTTTGGCGCGCGCTTTTCGACGAGAGCGCGCAAGCCTTCCTGCGAATCCTCAAGCTCGGCGAGTTCGTTCAAGAAAACCTTCATCGAGTTGCGGACGCCGTCGCGCAGCGGCAAGCCGAGGCTGCCCATGACGGCTTTCTTCGCCATGGTCAGCACGGGCGCGGACTGGGCCGTCACCTTCGCGCAAATTTCTTCCACCTTCTTCTGCAGCTCGTCTTCGGGCACGAGCCAGTTGACGAGCCGCAATTCCCGCGCGCGCTCGGCGGACATAGTCTCGCCCGTCAGCACCAGTTCGAGCGCCTGCTTCGGTCCCAGGAGATATGGAAGGATCGCCGCGGCCAAAGGCGGAAAAACTCCGAGTTTGATTTCCGGCTGCGCGAATCGCGCCCTGGGAGTTGCTATCACCAGATCGCCGAGCGCCGCCAGCTCCGCGCCGCCGCCAAATGCCGGGCCGTTGACGATCACAAGGATCGGCTTGGCCGTATCGAGCATCGCAATAAACGCGCCGTGAAAAGCGTCGAGCAACTGGAAAACGCGCCGCTGCGTGTACTCGCCGAGCTCGATGCCGCCGCAAAACGCCTTCGCGGCCGAGTCGAGAATGATGAGCTTGATGTTGGGGCGTTCGCCGAGCGTGTTGATCCCGGCGGCGAGCTCGCAGAGCATGCGCTCATTCAACAGATTGTGATCGGGGCGGTCGAGCGTGAGGCGCGCGACCTCTCCATCCGCGCGCACCTTTACGAATTCGAATTCTTCGAGCTTCGGCGCCACCAGCGCCAGCGTTCCGAGGACTTCTACCCCGCGCCCATTTGGTTGGGCCATGGAAATCGCTCCGGTCGTGCGAGCCCGCTGCAAACACCCGGTAAGGGCTCGTCAAAGAGGTTAGACCGTTTCGATTTCGACTGCCACGCCCAATCCGCCCGACACACACAATGCGGCAAGACCCCGGCGACCAGCCCTCGGACTGGCCTCCTGGCCACCACCCTGTCCCAAAGGACGGCGGATTTCGTGGATGAGAGTCGCGAAGCTGCTCTGCCTATTCGATAGGGATGTGCCATACGGGACATCTATCAATCGGCCGCCGATGCATAGTGATGTCCGCCGCGATTCCGAAATCGGAAGTCGCGATCCGGAGGACACTGACATGCACCGAGCACACCGTTACATCAGTTCCCTGTTCCTGGCTACTGCCCTTATGGCTCCCGTGTCGATTATGGCCGCAACGCCACAGGACGCCAGCGTTCAGGTTCGAATCTACGATCGGGACCATCACGACTACCATAATTGGGATGACCGCGAAGATCGCGCGTACCGAAGTTACCTGACGGAACAGCACCAGGCCTATCGCGCGTATGGCAAGCAGCATCGCAAAGCGCAGAGCCAATACTGGAATTGGCGCCACAGCCATCCAGATCACGATTAACGAAAGCTCTGCATCGAACTACCGAGCGCAAAGCGTTGAATGGCAGGTCCCGTCCGAATCGCTTCGGACGGGACGCACCGCGGCTCTCGAAGGGCCGGACTAGAAAGAATGCGGAATGAACAAGAAGCTGAGCAAGTTTTTCTATCGCGCCTTAGTATCTTCCATTGTCGTCCTGGTGATTGGGTTTCTGGCACTCGGCGTCCGCGCGTTCGCGACGGAAGGTATCGCAAAGTTTGTTTTCTTCGCCGCATTCCTTTTGTTTGTTGTGATTCTTGGTAGCTATTTTATAGTCCATCGGCCAACCGAAGACGGACCCGCTGCCCCAACGATCCCTCGTTTCACGGCACAACGGGATTCGTTAGTTACTGTCGTTACCTTACGGACTTCGAACACGCGCGCAACTGGACTCATGAAGATCCATGAAATACCGAAGAGTGCCTCGAAGCTCAGCTGAAGGAAGAATCGGCGGGTGAAGAGCACAATCTTCTGGTTATGGTACCGGTGGCTTCGCGGGCCTCGCTGGAGATTGAAGCCTCTAAGTCCTGACTTTGCAAGTGCTTCGCGAAGTGCACAGAAATGGCACCGCCATTGCTTTCTCCATAGTGTGCGATGCGCTTGAACGTCATCTTTCGCGTCAAGTTTCGCGTCATGGAGGCTGGCGATGGAAAATGGAGTTGAATTCATAAATCAGTCTGAACGACTCATACATTCGCAGAATCGCGTCGCCCAACAAACGCGAAATCCTTCCCCAGAGGATTTCGAAGCGCGTCTTCAGGAGTTGCACGACCGGCTTCAGAATTTGAACCCCGATTCCACTCTGGTTTCGTTCGACGGCCGCCTGCACGTCTTCGATGCGGTGCTCGATCTGCGCGTCAAGGTGGAAGCCGTGCGCTGGATGCTGCGAGTCGCTAAGCATCTCGCCGAACCCGCCCGCCAGCCCGTGCTCACGACGATCGGAAATTCTCTCGACCAGCTCGAATGTGCCTTCGAAGCAAGCATCCACGACGAACTCGCTGAGACCTCAACTCACATCTAACTTTTCTTCGCCCGGCGGCGAACCTCTTGGCATTCGGGCGCGCATCGCGCGTTTCTAAGCGCGATGAATCTCTCTTCGTGTGCAGCGCTCGCCGGGCGTTCAACCCTGCCTGAAATCGCGCGCGCAATGATTGCTACTCGCTCCAATCGCATGTAATATCTCGCCACAAAATCTAAATTTAAATTAGGGTGGCCAGGGAGCAAGAATGCAAACGAAGAGATTCGTTCGCGCAGTAGCGCATTTGACCGCAGCACTTGCGTTGTCGGCCTTGATCTCATCCGCGGCCCGCGCGCAGCAAGCCAAAGCCGAAGACTACCCGCCGCCCAAGCCGGCCTTCCCCGGGCAAACGAACGCCCCGGCCCCGGCGAAGTTGTCCCCGGCGCTCAAAATCGACACGATCATCCCGCGCTTCAACGGAGCATGGTCGCTCGCCTTCATGCCCAACGGCAAGATGCTCGTCAGCGAGCGCTACGGCTTCATCCGCGTCGCGGAAATGAACGGCTTTTATTCCGCGCCCGTCGCCAACATGCCGGATGTCAAGATCGTCGCCGCCGAATCCCTCCACGACGTGGTCGTCGATCCCGATTTCGCCCACAACCGCACGATCTACTTCACGTATTTCGCGCCGCCGCCGGGTGAAACGCCTGGCTCCTGGCCAATCGACGTCTTCTACGGCAACGTCTGGAAAGCTTCCGTCTCCGAACGCCGCACCATGCGCGTCGGCGAAGAGCGCGTGGCACGCGCGCGCCTCAGCGAAGACGAGCGCCGCCTGGAAAACGTCGAGGTTCTGCTCGACGGCGTGAATCGCCGCATCGTCTTCGCGCCTGACGGCACCATGTTCATCACCGGCGCCGATCGCTTCCGCTTCTACGAGCCCGCCTACGACGGCACGAATCACGAAATCCTCGATCCCGATATCCTCCGCAATTTCACGGGGCGCGTTGTGCGCATCAATAAGGATGGCTCGATTCCCAAGGACAATCCGTTCCTCGACCAGCCGACCGTCCTTCCCGAAACGTATTCCTACGGCCATCGCGATCCGGAAGGCGCCGCAATCAACCCGTCCACCGGCAAGCTCTGGGTGATCGAGCACGGCCCGCTCGGCGGCGACAAAATCAGCATCATCAAGCCCGGCGGAAACTACGGCTGGCCCAACGTCAGCTACGGCCGCCGCTACAATGGCGACCTGCTCGCGGGCACCGGAGCGACGCAGAAGCCCGGCGTCGAGCAGCCCGTCTATTTCTGGTATCCCGATATCGCCCCCTGCGGAATGATTTTCTACACGGGCGATATGTTCCCGGAGTGGAAGGGCAACATCCTGATCGGTGGGATGGCCGCGAAAAGCTTGATTCGCCTCGTTCTCGATGGCGACAAAGTCGTCGCCGAAGAGCGCCTGCTCAAGGACCTGAACCAGCGCGTCCGCGAAGTGCAGCAAGGACCCGACGGCGCGCTCTACATCCTCCTCGACGACGGCCGCCTCATCCGCGTCTCAAGAAAATAGCGCGAAGCGCATAACACGAACGTCATTCTGAGCGGCGTATGTGGAGACACTGCGGTCCTACTTGAGCTGTCTCGTATTCTTCGGTTATCCTCGTGCTCCCATGAAAGCCTACGAAATCCCCAAGGGCGCCACGAAACTCGAAGACCTCCGCCGCGCCGAGCGGCCCGAGCCGAAGCCGGGGCCGAGCGACGTGCTGGTGCGCATTCGTGCCGCCGCGCTCAATTACCGCGACCACGCCATCATCACGCGCAAATACCGCTACGACATCGACCACAATACGATTCCGTGCTCGGATGGCGCGGGCGATGTCATCGCCGTCGGCGCGAATGTCACGCGCTTCAAGCCCGGCGATCGCGTCGTCCCCACTTTCTTCCAGATCTGGATTGACGGCGCGCCTCCCAAGAATCGCGCCGCCCTCGGCGCGCCGCTCGACGGCACGCTCGCCGAATTCGTCGCGCTGCACGAGGACGGCTGGGTCGCGATGCCGAAATCTCTCTCGTACGAGGAAGCGGCGACTCTGCCCTGCGCGGGACCCACCGCGTGGAACGCGCTGATGAACGCAGGCCGTCCTATCAAGCCCGGCGACACCGTCCTTTGCCTCGGGACGGGCGGCGTTTCGATGTTCGCGCTGCAATTCGCGCGGGCGGCCGGAGCGCGCGTGATCGTCACATCATCGAGCGATGAAAAAATCGAGCGCGCACGCGCCCTTGGCGCCTCCGATGGCGTGAATTACAAATCGCATCCTGAATGGAACAAGGAAGTGCTCGCGCTCACCGGAGGGCGCGGCGTCGACTGCGTGATCGAAAACGGCGGCATAGGCACGCTCGCGCGCTCGTTCGAGTGCGTCGGCTGGGGCGGCAAAGTCGCGCTGATCGGTGTGCTTGCGGGCCGCGAGGGCAACGCCAATCCGCACGACCTCATGTTCAAGAGCGCCAGCCTGCATGGCATCGGCGTTGGTAGCCGCGCGAGCCTCGAGCAGTTGATTCAGGCGATCGAGGTCAACCGCATCAAGCCCGTCATCGACAAGGTTTTCCCGTTCGATCATGCCGCCGACGCCTTCCGCCTCCAAGCTTCCGGCAATTTCCTCGGCAAAATCGTCATCGGTCTCTGACGCGCGTCACGTTCGCGTGCGCCTGCCGCACGAGTCGTGCCCCTACTCGCAAGCATCTAAGCACAGTGGGGGCATTTCTAAATGCGAAATCGCATCATCGTCTTCTTAATAGTCGTGCAGTCGATCCTTTTCCTCAGCCATTGGTTTGTGTACGAAACTTGGACGTCTTTCGAGCGATCGGCCGGCCAATCGCTCGGTCAAACAGCGAGGTCCACCAGCGCCTCGGCCCTGGCAATCGCCTTCGCGATTCTCTCCATCACATTTCTCACCGCGAGCCTGCTCGCCCGGCGCTATTCGCATCCGCTCGTGCGCCTCTACTACAAGGTGTCGGCGGTCTGGCTTGGCTTTTTCAGTTTCGCGTTTCTCGCGTCCTGCGCTTCCTGGATTCTCTACGGCGTCTCGACGGCGTTTCGATTGCACTGGCAGCCACAACACATCGCGTTCGCGCTATTCGGTCTCGCGCTGCTCGCCAGCGCGTACGGCTTGCTGAATTCCGCACTCACGCGCGTGACGCAAGTCTCCGTCAAGCTGCCGAATCTGCCCGCAACATGGCGCGGGCGCGTCGCCGCGCTCGTCACGGACACGCATCTCGGCCACGTTCGCGGCCGCGGCTTCGCCAAACATATCGTCGCAATGCTCTCCCGCTTCAACCCGGACATCATTCTGATCGGCGGCGATATGTATGACGGCACCGCCGCCAACGCCCGCCACCTTGCCGAGCCACTCGAAAAGCTGTCGCCGCCCTTTGGCACCTACTTCGTCTCCGGAAATCACGAGGAGTTTGGCGAGCACGCTAAGTTTCTTGATGCCGTGCGCGATTCCGGCGTGCGCGTGCTGAACAATGAAAAGGTCGTCGTGGACGGCTTGCAGCTCGTCGGCGTGCATCATCGCGATTCGGTTCACCCCGACCGCTTCCGCGCGATTCTGCGCAAGGCCGACCTCGACCCGGATAGCGCCAGCATTCTCCTCACGCATTCACCCAATCATCTGCCGATTGCAGCCGAGGAAAAAATCGGGTTGCAGCTTTCGGGCCACACGCACGCCGGCCAGTTCTTCCCCTTCACGTGGTTTACCTCGCGCATCTACGGCCGGTTCGTGTATGGACTCAAGCGCCTCGGCAATCTTCTCGTCTATACGTCGTGTGGGGCCGGCACCTGGGGCCCGCCGATGCGCATCGGCACCAGCCCCGAGATCGTTCTGATCAGCTTCGAGTGATTCGTCGTCGCTTGCGTCTCCCGTAGGGGCGCAGCATGCTGCGCCCGGCACATTTGCTTGGCGTGATGTCTCCCATTTGTCTGGGTCATCGGCCCTCGCAGGTTTTCCTAGGCCACTGCTCGCCGCGCCGTACCTAACTCTGAACCTCGTGTTATGATCCGCGCCATTCGGTCGCGCCAATGCCGATCACGCGACCTGCGACCGAATCCGGAGGACACACAATGGACCGCAAGCGCCGAGACTTTCTTTCCGCCACCGCCGCTGCGGTGACTCTGTCGTCCGCCTTCCCCGCCACTCTGGCGAACGCCGCTCCCGCCTCAAAACAAGCCGGCGCGCCTCCCGCGCAAGCAGCCCCGCCAACGGCTGCCACCTACGCCGCTCCGACCGAAATCAAGGCCATCGACATCATCAATCTGCGCGAGCTTGAAGCCGCGGCGCAGAAAGTGATTCCACCGGGCGGCTTCGGCTACATCTCCAGTGCGGCCGGCGACGAATGGACGAAGCGCGAAAACGAAGCCGCATTCAAGCGCATCACCATCGCCCCGCGCTACCTCACGGGCTATAAGGACGCCGACCGCTCCACCACCGTTCTCGGCTCGCAGCTTGCCATGCCGCTCATGGTTTCCGCCATGGCCGCGCACGCCATGGCGCACGAAACCGCCGAGATCGGCTCGGCGCAGGGCGCCAATGCGGCGAAAGCGCTTTATTGCGCCGGTTCGCTTTCCACGAAAACTCTCGAGGAAATCGCGCAGGCCTGTCCCGGCCCGAAATGGTTTCAGATTTATCTGCCGGTCGATCGCGGCGCCGCTGCCGCAATTCTCGGCCGCGCGAAAGCCGCGGGCTACACCGCCATCGTCCTCACCATCGACACTGTCGTCCCCAGCAATCGCGAGACGGATCGCCGCAATCGCTTCCGCTCGCCGTTTCCCAGCGGAAATTTTCCCGGACAGAACGGCGGCTACGGCCAGGAACCCATCAAACGCGATCTCGATTGGGACGACGTCGAATTCATTCGCAAGACCACGGGTCTGCCGGTGCTGCTAAAAGGCGTGATGACTCCGGAGCTGGCCGTCGCTGCCTTCGAGCACGGCTGCGCGGGAGTGCAAGTCTCGAATCACGGCGGCCGGCAGCTCGATGACGTCTCCGCCTCGTTCACTGTGTTGCCGCGCATCGCCGACGCTTTGCACGGCCGCGCGGTCATCGTCATCGACGGCGGGGTGCGCCGCGGCCAGGACGTTTTCAAAGCGCTCGCGCTCGGCGCAAATCTCGTCGCCATCGGGCGGCCCGTGATGTACGGGCTAGCGCTCGGCGGATGGATGGGCGTTCGCGACGTCTTCCAGCATCTCGATGGCGAACTCGAGATGACCATGCGCCTCGCCGGCGCCCGCACCATCGCCGAAATCTCGAAAAACTATCTCACCGCCTGATCCGCATCGAGCGATCAGGCATCCGCTCGTAACACGGCATTAACATCTCGCCCCCCAGCCGTCATGTAACATAAACTCTCTGTTTTCACTCAGCTCACAAGAAGGAACGCATGGATAAGAAGAACTTCCTGTTCGTTTCGCTCACCGGCCTGATCAGCGACATCGCCTGGCAGGTTTCCAAGGAAGGCCACGAGGTCCGCTACTTCATCGGCGACAAGAAGGAGCGCGACATCGGCGACGGCTTCGTCGCCAAATCGAAAGATTGGGAGAAGGATGTCGACTGGGCGGACCTCATCGTCTTTGACGACACGCTCGGCCAGGGCGAAAAAGCGAAAGCACTGCGCGAGCAGGGCAAGAAAGTGATCGGCGGCACGCCTTACTCCGACCGGCTCGAGGACGACCGTTCGTTCGGCCAGGAGGAGCTCAAGAAAGCTGGAGTGAACATCATCCCCTACGCCGAGTTCTCTTCTTTCGACGAAGCGATCGACCACGTCGAGCAAAATCCCGCGCGCTACGTCATCAAACCCAGTGGCGAAGCCCAGAACGTGAAGCGGCGCCTGTTCGTCGGCGAGGAAGACGACGGGCAAGATGTGATTCGAATGCTCGAGGCCTACAAACGGGCGCTCTCGGAAGAAATCAAAGTCTTTCAATTACAGCGGCGCGTCACGGGCGTGGAAGTCGCGGTCGGCGCATTCTTCAACGGCAAGAATTTCATTTATCCGATCAACGTGAATTTCGAGCACAAGAAACTCTTCCCTGGCGATATCGGCCCTCCAACCGGCGAGATGGGAACGTCCATGTTCTGGAGCGGCGCCAACCAGCTCTTCAATCAGACGCTGCTGAAAATGGAGCCCGTGCTTGCATCGGAAGGCTACGTCGGCTACATCGACGTGAATTGCATCGTCAACAATCACGGCATCTACCCGCTCGAATTCACGTCGCGCTTCGGCTATCCGACGATCAGCATCCAGCAGGCCGGAATGTTGACGCCCATCGGCCAGTTCTTCTGGGACCTCGCGAACGGCCTCGATCCCAAGCTCAAGACCCGCAGCGGTTTTCAGATCGGCGTGCGCATCGTCATGCCGCCGTTTCCATTCGACGACGACGAAACCTTCGACTCCTTCTCGAAAAACTCCGTGATCGTTTTCAAGAAGCCGCCGCAAGACGAAATCCACATCGAGGACGTGAAGCAGCTGAACGGCCAGTGGGTAGTCGCCGGAACTTCCGGAGTGATCCTGATCGTGATCGGTACCGGTCTGACGATGAAGCAGGCGCAAGCGCAGGTCTACTCACGCATCAAAAACGTGCTGATCCCCAACATGTACTACCGCACGGATATCGGCGATCGCTGGGTCGAAGATAGCGACCGCCTGCACACATGGGGATATTTGCGTTAGCGGCGATCCTGCTTCCGGCCGCTTTGCACCGCTCTTTTCTTCCCCGTAGGGGCACAGTCCGCCGCGGCGGATGCCCGGCGCACATGCTTGGCGATGCGCTGCCCATTCGCCCCTGCGCCTTTTGACCAAATCGCAACGCGCCCTCTTCCCCCGTAGGGGCACGGCACGCCGTGCCCGGCGATCATTCTTGGCGAACGGCCGCCCATTCGTTCGCGCGTTGAGGATCGCACGATCACAATCTCAGCTGTTCGGTCCGGCGTGATACGGTAGGAGCATCTAGAGGAGGTTCCGCCATGGCTCCCACCGACCGCCGCGATTCCCAGCCGTTGAGGCCGTCCACAAAAGTGCTGACGGAAGGTTACGACCCAACGCTGTCCGTCGGCTCCGCGCGTCCCGCCGTCTTTCGCAGCTCGACCTATGTGTTTTCGAGCCCGGAGGCCGCCGAGCGCGCATTTGACGTTGCCTCAGGCCGCGCGCAGGTTGCCGAAGGCGAAAGCCCCGATCTGATCTATTCGCGCTTCAACCATCCCAACGCGGAGATGCTCGAAGATCAGATCGTGTTCCTCGAGAAAGACTCCGCGTCCGCGCTCGCCTTCAATTCCGGCATGGCCGCGATCGTGACGTCGCTCTTCAGTTTTCTGCGCCCCGGACAATCCGTCGTGTACACGATCCCGATCTACGGCGGCACGCAGCATTTCATTCAGGACTGCCTCGCGAAGTGGGGCGTCTCGGGAATTCCGGTATTATCCGGGCGCGCCGATCGGATCGATCGCGCGATCGCTTCCGCCAAAAACCTCGGCGCGGTGCTGCTCGAAACGCCCGCGAATCCCACGCTGATCATGACGGACATCCAGCAGGTGTGTGACGCCGTAGCGGCGCTGAAAGTCCCAAAGGGCGAAACGCGTCCGTTGGTAATGGTCGATAACACGATGCTCGGCCCCTCGTTTCAACATCCGCTCGCGCTCGGCGCGGACCTCGTCGTCTATTCCGGCACGAAATACCTTTCTGGCTTCAGCGACATGCTGGCGGGAATCGTGCTCGCGAAAGATCCCGACCTGATCCGCAGAATTCGTCCTACGCGCAGCCTGTTCGGCACCATTCTTCAGCCGGACGAATGCTGGATGCTCGGCGGCCGCTTGCCCACCGTGCGCCTGCGCATGGACAAGGCCAGCATCAACGCGCAGCAAATCGCCGAGCGCCTCGCGGGACATCCCAAAATCGCGCGAGTGCACTACCCGACGCTTTTCACCGATCCAGAACAGAAGCGAATTTACGCGGCGCAGTGCGATTACCCCGGCGGCATGTTCTCCCTCGAGCTGCGCGGCGGGAAAGCGGCTGCATTCGACTTTCTGCGCCACCTGCGCATCGGGAGAAACGCCGTCTCGCTCGGCGGCGTCGAAACGCTCGCCTGCCACCCGAAGACCACCACGCACTCCGGCTTCACGGAGCAGGAATTCGCCGATGCCGGCGTCACCGACGGCCTCGTGCGCGTCTCCGTCGGCATCGAGCATTGGCGCGACCTCCTCGCCGATTTCGAGCAAGCCCTCGAAAAAGTGTGATTCGTATTCCCGCGCAGGTTTGAATGTAGCGCCGGGTTCTTTAGCCCGGCATCTTCGCCTGTCGCGAAAATGGAAATTCGTCGTTCGGAGACGTCGCAAAAAGTTGACACCCTTTTGGTGCGCCGATCGTCTGTTTTGAATAGGTTGCGCGGAATAACACCTGGTTTTGATTGACACCCCTTTTTCCGGAGTTTCGGGAGCCGGAAATCGAAATTTGAAACTAGAAATTTGAGAATGCGAAGCAAGGGCGGGAGTCGGGCTGTTACCCCGTAGCGCCGGCGTCTCGCCGGCGGTGTTCGGCGTTCCGAGAAGCACAAGACGCTGACCGGAGGCTAGCGTTGCAAATGCGGGCGAACGAGCGGGATGTTGAGTCGCCCGCGCTGAGAGCCAGGAGGGGTCCCTCAGCTCATCCGCCGCGGCGGATTCGCTCGGGACGGCGACATTGGTCCGGTCGCCGAGTTTGTATTTGAGTCGCATGGCGCCAGGATGACGCTAGCAGAATTGGAGGGCGTGGAAAGTACAGGAAAGGTACAGAAACAGACGGGGACTAGAACTAGCTGTACGTGGTGAGCAGGTTGACGGCAGTGTTAGGGGGTCGGAGTTCCGCCGTCCCGGAATCCCGGAAGAATCGGCGGGACTTCAGTTCACCCTCAGCGAAGCCAATGGTCTCCGACATAAACAATCGTCGCGGAACACCTTCCGATGCGCTGCTCGCTGCGCCCTCCTCTGCACTCGTCGTCACGTGCGCCGTTTGCATCCGCCGTGGCGGATAGCGCCGCGGCCTTCAGCGCGGCATTCTTCGCTTCGGGGCTGCCTTTGTGGCACAGACAATCCTGTCTGTGCTCTTAAACCCCCGACGATGCGCTGCCCGCTGCGCCCTCCTCTGCCTTAAGGTCCAAATGTAGCGCCGGGTTCTTCAGCCCGGCAGCCGTGGCTTTTGCCTTTGCCTTCGTAGCCGCGGCCTTCAGCGCGGCACTCTTCGCTCCGGAGTTGCCTTCATGGCGGCGTCGCTCTCACGCTGATCGACCAATCATGGATGCCGCGCCCCGCCGAATGGTTCAAGCGCTTCGATCCCATCACCGCCGACTTCACCTACATCCGCTGGCTCGGCGACCGCAAGGGCATCGAGGAGAAAACGAAAACCTGGGACAAAACCATCGTGGACCGCACAACCGAATTACAGGAGTGGGTGAAATACTGCTATCTCGTCCAGAAGCGCGTCGTGTGCGTCCCGGACGATTCTGCGGGGCGCGGAATCACCATCTACGCTTACGCTCACGATTCGACGAGGATCCCGATCCCGAGTGACCAACGGGAATCGAGGGGCCACCACTTCGCCGGCCACGCCCCCGCCACCATCGCGCAGTTCCCCAAGCTCTGGAACGCCCGCTGACCTTCGGGCCGGCCTAGGTTCGCATTTGTGGCACAGACAATCCTGTCTGTGCTCTTGAGCCCCCGACGATGCGCTGCATCTCTCGCAGCAAGTGCTCGCCGCAGCACTGGCGCAATCTCCTCGCCGACTTTGAGCAAGCCCTAGAAGCCGTCTAGCTGGCAATTGTCATTGCGACGAAACTCTAACCGGTTGCGGAAGATAATCGCGGAGATCGGCGCCATCAATCTCAACCTCGGTACTGGCAATTCTCGCGACCGTTGGTGTGCTGAGCGTGATTGGTGTGCCTGGGCAAACGCCGGGAAACACAGTCGTATCATCTCGATCATCGGGTTGGGTAAAATAGAAGGTGGAAGTCTGTATCGGAATCATCGCGAGGTCCGCGGGCCCCGAGGTTTCATTCAAATAGGACGCATACCTCGTCGTCGGCGGCCCCTCTGTCTTATGGGGAACCCGCGGGCAAGTGCTCATGGAAGTTTCGTACCGTGCCAGGGTGGGTGATGCCTTCAGAGGCCACCGGCATCCGACAACATTCCGCTCCCGATAGTCAACCAATGGAGAACTCACCCAGCAAATGCCCACACCATCCACCGGAAACTCACCCGCCTGGGTGATGATCTGTCGTGTGTTCATTTCGTGATCTTCGGTAAACGCGAAGGTGATACGCAGGTTCGTCGGAACAAATCTGGATTGTTCGAAAAAGCTCCTATCGATCTCCAAGGGTACCGAGACTGTCTGCTCCCCCGGCCAGATTTCCCAACCGTCGTTCACCCATTTGGAAGTCCACTGGCCCCCGTTGCGTGTTCGAATCGCCACGCGTGTGCCCGCTATCACAACAAGAGAGTCTCCCGCCACACCCGAAGCGCGTATCGGTACCGATAGCGCCACTTTCTTCTCACTCGCTTGCGCTTCGTCCTGATCCTCCGGTGATGGCTTGGGCGGAATCGGCGTCAAATGGAAAGGCGGCTGTTCTCCTACCGCCAAAGGTGGATACGCTCGCGCAATTTGCGTCGCAGTCGTCGGTACGAGTGCACCGGCAGCTATGACAACCGCTGCGCCCACAATGACCGCCCGCGGAATCCACGCCCTCCTCTGCGTGTACTGCCACAAAACCATTCCGAGGCACACCACGGCGAATATTCCCATCGAGAGAAAATCTGAATTGTCCGTCGAGGTTGGAATGTGGGAGTCCGGAATTAGTGATGATAGAGAGGCAACCCCGGCGACATAGGTGCCGATTCCAAGCATCCACAGGAGCACCTGCACGATGGTGGACGTCACGACGCTCACGCTGGCAACCGGCAGAACCAGGACTATGACAATCAACAGCTGAATCCAGAGCAATCCAACGAGGTATCGCGTGGGAGAAAACCCCGAACTCGCGAGAAAGATCACATTGGCGGTGAACAGCGGCATATTGACGAACAACACCACAAACAATGCCTTGGCCGCGAGCAATTTTTCCCACTCGTAAGGGCGAGTAACCCAGAATTGGCGATCGTCTACCAGGCTCTCGTCCTGGACTGCGCGGACGACTAGCAGACACCACGAAATCGGTCCGAGAGCCATTAGTAAGCCCCGCAGGAAATTGGGCAGGCCCATGACCGACTGCGGGTGTCCCCATTCGTGCAGCACTCTCCACACGTACGCCGACACGGCAAGAAGCGAAGCACAAATCTCGATCCAGAAATGTCGCACGTCCTTCCGGAAGATGCGAAGGATCTGACCCATCATCGCCTCGCTTTCATGACGTGCTGCGCCGGGCCTTGGCCATGGCCAGGAAAATAGATCGTAAAGACATCGGTGCAAATGCCACATTCCGAGGTGCGCCGAACACCTGCGTGATTTGCGATGAAGTCCTTCCTTCGTCAAATTGGCTCTCGACGAACCGCACCACGGCGGCGGACGCGTTCAGATGCATCCAGCTGTCAGGATATTCCCCTGGGAGAATCGGAGACACGTCAAACGTCAACTCCACATCCCGGAAGCGCCCTGCCAGCGCACCCATTTGTTCGGAGAACACTAGACGCCCTTGTTCGAGATAGCCTACGTGGCTCGCGAAGCTTTCGATTTCCGCCAGATCGTGCGACGAGATGAACACGGTTGCTTCCTCAGCGCGGTCGAGCAAACCTTCAATCAATTCGTCGCGCACAAGCGGATCGAGTCCGCCCAGTGGCTCATCCAGAACGATCAATCGAGGTCGAAACACCAGCGCGGCCGCCAGGGCCGCCTTCATGCGCATTCCCCGCGAGAGCTGTTTCAGTTTGCGATCTCTCGGGAGATCAAACCTGCTCACCAAATCATCTTCAAGCTCGCTGTCCCATGACGGATAGAAGGGACGCAGATACGCTAGGAATGCGTCCACTCGCATCCAGTCCGGCAGCCGCTGGTTTTCTGAGACGTATCCAATCGAGCAGAAAGACTTTCCGTGAATTTTCCTGGAATCCGTTCCCAGCACCTCGGCCCGGCCGCTCGTAGGCTGAAAGATGTTCATGAGAACTTTGATCGCCGTGGTCTTTCCGGCGCCGTTCGGACCCACGAGCGCATAGATCGCGCCCTCCGGCACTTCGAGGTCGAGGCCATTCACCGCGTCCACTCGTCGGAATCTTTTCTTCAGATTCTCAGCGCGAATAGGACTGCTCATCGTTTGCGGCTCCCTTCTCGATCCGGCTGGACTCCCAGTCCATCTTTCGCGGACAGCCGCCTCCAGTGTTCCGAAACCGAAGCGACCATGTTCTGCAAGTCGATGCTCAATCTCTTCGCCTCAACTACCAGCTCTTCAATTTCGTGACTGAGTAACTGTGCCCGCTCCGAGGCGCTTGCTTCAGGGAGTGTCGCGACTACCGTTCCGACTCCGGGGCGGGTCTCTAGCAGACCGGAGGCAACTAGCTGCGTAATTACTTTATGCGCGGTGTTCGGGTTGATCTTCAGTTCCTTGCTCAAGCTACGTACCGAAGGAAATGGATCGCCCGGACGAAGGCGTCCTGACATCATCGCCTTTTTTGCGGCATAGACGACTTGCTCGAAGAGAGGAATTCCCGGCCGGAATTGGACGCTAAACGGAATCACGGGTGTACTATCGTGTATAGTACACATCATGGCAACGTCCGGCAACCCAATATTTTGCAAGGTAACAGAACTGTCTCACTCGGCGGCGTGGAAACGCTCGCGTGTCAACACGAGACGCATATCGCGCGACGCCGATCGCCGCGCCGTCTCAATCCCCTTCATCCTCGTGCGTGATCTCGCGAAAAAACTTCACCACGTCGCCCTCGCGCAGCTTCCGGCACATCCGGCTTAGCGACATTTGCTCTCGCGAATCGAGCGCGCGCAGCAGCGACTTCACCAGCTTCGAATGCCTCGGCAGCACCTCCCGGATGAACTTCTTTCCCGATGCCGTCAGGCCTACCACGCTCACTCGTTTGCCCTCTCGCTTTTCGCCTCGCTTGCACTTCGGCCGATGCATCTCTTCGAACGGCACCGGCGGAAGCGCCACGATCATTCGCCGCACCCACCCGCGACCCTCTAGACGCTTGATCATGACCTTCATATTCTGCAGATTGGTCCTTCGGCGCCTCGCGGCATCCGGAACGAACTGCGCGCCCTCCCGGTTTAGCAGATCCAGCAGACGAAACTCTCCCATCGTCAGATCGAACGACTCCATCGGCACGCGCAGCTCGCCTTTGAGCCAATCCGCTGTATCGAACAAGTCCATATAGGCCTGCATGGCTCGCTGCGTCTTCTCTCTGTGCGTCGGATAGTGCCTCATGCTGCAAAATCCTCCCAAATCCGGCTTTTTTCTGCCTTTTAAGCCCCTTTAAGCCGCCCGCTGGGGACATGCTCCATGCACCTCTTATTGCAGAAAAATCGACCCCTCAGCGAAAGAGAGTCCTGTGGATCACGATCCGGCGAGGAACTTGTGGTGAGCGTAGCCGAACCATCGTCATCCCGGGCGAATCTGCCGCGCTGAAGGCCGCGGCGCTACGTGTAAACCTTTGCCACTAGCCACTCGCTTTGACGATCCGGCGAGGAACTTGTGGTGAGCGTAGCCGAACCATCGTCATCCCGAGCAAATCTGCCGCGCTGAAGGCCGCGGCGCTACGTGTAAACCTTTGCTACTAGCCACTCGCTTTGACGATCCGGCGAGGAGCTTGTGGTGAGCGTAGCCAAACCATCGTCATCCCGAGCGAATCTGCCGCGCTGAAGGCCGCGGCGCTACGTGTAAACCTTTGCCACTAGCCACTCGCTATGACGATCCGGCGAGGATCGTCATCCCGAGCGAATCTGCCGCGCTGAAGACCGCGGCGCTACATGTAAACCTTTGCCACTAGCCACTCGCTTTGACGATCCGGCGAGGAACTTGTGGTGAGCGTAGCCGAACCATCGCCATCCCGAGCGAATCTGCCGCGCTGAAGGCCGCGGCGCTACGTGTAAACCTTTGCCACTCGCCACTCGCCACTAACCACTGAATTCCGCTATCCTAATCACCCTATGCTTGACCTTGGATACGTACGAGAGCACCTGGACGTGATCGAGAAGATGGCGCGCGACCGCGGCATCACGCTCGACCTCGCGCCCTTCCGCGACATCGACACCGAACGCCGCAAGATCATCCACTCAACCGAGCTCAAGAAAGCCGAGCGCAACAAGGCCAGCGAAGAGATCGCGCGCCTCAAGAAAGCCGGCGGGGACGCATCGGAAATTCTCGCGCGCATGAAGGACGTCTCCGAGCAGATCAAGGCGGATGACGAGCGCGTTACGTCGCTCGACGAGCGGCTGAAATATTTTCTGATGACGATCCCCAATATTCCGCACACGAGCGTGCCCGTCGGCGCAAGCGCCGCGGACAACGTCGAGGTGCGCCGCTGGGGCGCGCCGCCGGAATTCGATTTCACTCCGCGTCCGCACTGGGAAGTGGGCGAGGGCGCCGGAATTCTCGATCTGCCCGCGGCGGTGAAGATCGCGGGCGCGCGCTTCGCGGTCTATAAGGGCCTCGGCGCGCGGCTTGAGCGGGCCATCGCCAATTTCTTTCTGGATATCCACACGCGCGAGCACGGCTACACCGAAATCCTGCCGCCGTTCATCGTCAATACCGCGTCGCTCACCGGCGTCGGGCAGCTTCCGAAATTCGCGGCGGACATGTTCCATCTTGAGGGCACCGACCTTTGGCTCACGCCGACCGCCGAAGTCGAATTGATGAGCCTCTACCGCGATGAAACGCTCGACGCCGATACGCTGCCGGTAAAAGTCTGCGCGTGGACCGCGTGCTTCCGCTCCGAGGCGGGCGCGGCGGGCAAGGACACGCGCGGCATCAAGCGCCAGCACCAATTCCAGAAAGTCGAGATGTTCAAATTCACGCGGCCCGAAAAAAGCTACGACGAACTCGAATCGCTGGTGCGCAACGCCGAAAAAATGCTCGAGCGGCTGGGGCTGCACCACCGCGTCGTGCAGCTTTGCACCGCGGATATGGGCTTCGCCTCCGCGAAGACCTACGACATCGAGGTGTGGCTGCCGTCGACCGGCGAGTTCATGGAGATTTCGTCCTGCTCGAACTGCGAGGCGTTTCAAGCGCGCCGCTCGGGGATTCGATTCAAGCCCAAGGGCGGCGGCAAGAGCGAATTCGTGCACACGCTCAACGGTTCCGGCCTCGCCGTCGGGCGGACGTGGCTCGCCATCATCGAAAATTATCAGCAGGCCGATGGCTCGATCATGATTCCGGAAGCGCTCGTGCCGTACATGGGCGTCGAGAGAATTGGAGCGAAGGGCGAGGGCCGCGGCTGAGGATTCGAAGCGCGGCTTGAAGCGAGGTTCGGTGAAAAAGCTGAGGCCGCAGGGTGTGAGTTCAAAATTTGAACGCCACACCCCGCGACGGAAGCTTTACATTTTTGCAGCGGCGATGCTGTCCACCTGTAGCGTGCCGTCATCGTTCAGATGGCCGGTAACTTTCACCTGCTGTCCGAGGTCCTTGTCGGCGTTGACCGCGTCCTGATTCTTGATCGCGATCACTTTGCTGTCGGAGCCGTTGACGAAGACCCAGGTCGCGCCGTTCTTCGTGACGCATGTTTTCGCACAGGCCGCATGCCCCGCGCTCATGCCTTTCGCGCCGCAGTGGCTATCGCTGATCCACCCGGTCCACGAAGCCGACTTGCTGTCGGCGGCGGTGGCCAGGCTGATCGCGGTCAACAGCACCGCAAGCAAACCGAGCGTGCTGATTGCTCTCTTCATTTTGATTTCCCTCCTCAGAGTTGCGCCGCGCCGTCTGGCTCAATTTCTGCCGCTGGCGGCCCGGGTTGTGGCGAATCTAGTACGCCAATCGTGTGGCGAATGGATGGGCAGTTCGGGAGAAATCACCCGTTTGTCCGGCTGGGACCCTGTTACTTATACTCTAAGTGCCGAGCCGCGACAAGTTCACTTCCCGCGTCACGACACGCCGCCGACTAGCACCTTCGGGCCGGTCGGCTGCGGCATTCCGCCGGCAGGCTCGAGCGTAACCGCGAACGCTTTCGGCTCGATGCCCTGCGGCAATTTCATCATCCAGTGATTGGGCTGGCCGCTCACGGAAGTGAAAACGCCGCAGTTTGTCGGGCTGCCGTTCGCCGGGACGAGCCAGAGCTGATAACTTTTGCCGGATGGAGGTGGCTCGAGTTCGCCGTCGTACATCAGCATGCCCATTTTGGCGTTGTACATCACACGCGCCGCGCCCTTAGGCATCCCGGCTTGCGGCGCGAGCGCGACCGTGATCGTGTCGCTCGCGGTGATGAGGCCGGCGATTTCGCGCGCATCCTGCAATTGCTGTTGCTGCTGCATCGAGGCGTGCAGTGCTGCGAGCTGCTGATCGAGGCGGCGATTTTCGTTCCAGAGCAGAAGCGTCGCGATGGCGAGCGCGGCTCCCGCGGGAATGAGCACAGCATTCCACCATTTGCTTCCAGTCGTTCGCTCGGATTCGGGCTCGCGCTCGGGCGCGGCGCTTTCGGCTGCAGCACGAATCTGCTCCATCAGGAGCTGCTTCACGGCGGGCTCCGGCTCGACGCGCGGCGCGGCGAATGCAAGCAACGCGATGCGGCCCTCCGCTTCGGCGAGTTTGCGCGCGCAGTCCGCGCACGAGACCACGTGCGATTCGATCGCCAGCTTCTCGTCGCCTTCGAGCGCGCCGAGAGCGTAGAGGTCGAAATCTTCTTCGCGAGTTGGATGGCCGTTCATTTTTCTTTATGGCTCGCTATGTCGACGCCGACGACGGCTGCAAATTCCGCTTGAGCGTTTCAACCGCGGTGCGCAGACGCGTTTTCACCGTGCCGAGCGGATCGCCCGTGCGCCTGGCGATTTCGCTGTGCGTGAGCCCCTCGAAATACGCAAGCTCGATCGCGGCGCGCTGCTCCTTCGGAAGATTTTCGAGCGCGCCCTTCACGCGGCCCAGCAATTGCTGTTGCGCCATCGCGCTTTCGAAATTCAGCGGAGACGTAACGGCGCGTTCCGCGAGCTCCTCTCCGGCCGCTGGATTGTGCCGCCGCAGCCGCGAGATCGCGCGATTGCGCGCAATCACCGCGAGCCACCCGGGCAGCGAGCCGCGCGAAGCGTCAAACTGCGAAGCCGTGCGCCAAAGCTGGAAGAAGATATCCTGCAAGATTTCCTCGGCTGCCTGCGTGTCGCGCAGAATTCGAATCAAGACGGACAAGAGCATGCCGGCATAACGGTCGTAGAGCGCTGCGAGCGCCGCTTCGTCCCGCCGAACAAGTCTCTCGATGAGCGCCGCATCTGAGGCCCTCACCTCTGGTCCGATCTCCGGATTCACCAGCTCTTGGCGGCTCCCTTCTCTAAGGTACGCGCACGCGGCGCGCGTGGATTTGCTGGGACTCGACCCAACTCTAACCGGGACAACGCCACGCCCCGGCACAGTACCGTGCGGAGTGTTTGCCGGTCAACGAGGGAATCGGGGCGCTGGTGGTGAGAGATCGAAGGCTTGGAGAATCAGCGATCTGATGGCGGCGGCGGAAAGGCAACCCCCTTTGTAACAGCAACTTACAGACGGTATCGCCAAGCTCAACTGCCAAGGCGGATTGTCAATGTAGTCACCGGTTCTAGAGCTTGGGTACTGGTTTTCGTTGACATCCACGTCGGCTTCGCTAAACTTCGATTTTCGCGAGACTTACGAGCACTCGAATCACTTCTCAGCAATTTGCGCGGCGATTGAGGCAGCGCAGGCCCCCACACTCTAGGAGGAAGGCACGATGGCGACTGTTGCCAAAGCGGCTCCCCAGCCCATTCCGCGAATTGCGCCGCGCGAGGACCTGAACCCGTACCGCATCGCGCAAATCCAGTTCGATATCGCTGCCGAGTATTTGAAACTCGATCCGGGCCTCCGCCAAATCCTCCGCACGCCCAAGCGCGTGCTCGAAGTATCGATCCCGACGAAGATGGACAACGGGCAGATAAAGGTGTTCACCGGATATCGCGTGCAGCACAACGTGGCGCGCGGCCCGGCGAAGGGCGGCATTCGGTACCATCCCAACGTCACGGTCGACGAAGTGAAAGCTCTGGCGACGTGGATGACGTGGAAGTGCGCGGCGGTGAACATCCCGTTCGGCGGCGGCAAGGGCGGCGTGATCTGCGATCCGAAGCGGATGAGCAAGTCCGAGCTCGAACGGATGACGCGGCGTTACACGTCTGAGATTCTGCCGGTGATCGGGCCCGAACAGGATATTCCCGCACCGGACGTTTACACCGATTCGCAGACGATGGCGTGGATCATGGACACATATTCCATGACCAAGGGATATTCGACGCTGGGCGTCGTGACCGGCAAGCCGGTTTCGATCGGCGGGTCAGAAGGCCGCAAGGAAGCGACGGCGCGCGGATGCGTGGTGGTGATCGAGGAAGCGTGCAAGGTAAAGAAGATGTCGCTGCGCGGCGCGAGCGTGGCGGTTCAAGGGTTCGGCAACGCGGGATCGCTCGCGGCGCGGCTGCTTTCGGAGAAAAAAGCTCGCGTGATCGCCATCAGCGATTCGCGCGGCGGCGTATTCAACTCACGCGGGATCGATCCGCTGAAGGCCATGCGATACAAGGAACGCTCCGGCACGGTAGTGGGCATGCCCGGTACGTCACGAATTTCGAACGACGATTTGCTCACGATGAAATGCGACATTCTGGTGCCGGCGGCGCTTGAAAACGTGATTACGCTCAACAACGTGGATCAAATCAAAGCGAAAATTATCGCCGAGGCTGCCAACGGCCCGACGACTCCACATGCGGACGAAGCTCTCGTGCGAAAGGGAGTTTTCGTGCTGCCGGATATTCTTGCGAACGCTGGCGGAGTGACGGCAAGTTACTTCGAGTGGGTGCAGGATTTGCAGAGTTTCTTCTGGCCCGTCGCGGAAGTGAATTTGAAGCTCGAATCCGTGATGCGGCGCGCGTTCCTGGAAGTGCACGAATCGATGCGCAAGCATCGGACGCACATGCGCACGGGAGCGTACGTGCTCGCCGTCGGGCGCGTGGCGGATGCAACACTCGTTCGCGGCCTGTTCCCTTAGTTCGCAGCTCGCACCGATCTTTATTTTGAAAATGCCTAATGGATCGGATAGAACCATCTAAGAGCATTAAGAACTGGCAGGGACTGGTTAAGCTTGAGCGGGAATTTGCGGATTCGCGCGAAGAATGGGTTTTCCGGGGCGACGCCAAACACCGCACCCCTAAGACCACCCTACAAAGAGCTTGTGAACAGTTCGACATCGCCGGGCAGGATATCCCTCAAGTAGAAAGGCTTCTGATCAGAGAGTTTCAGCGGGTCTATCCGATTTACGCGCGCGACCAGGTGCCTGAAACAGGCGATATCATTCACTGGTTGTCGCTAATGCGTCACTTTGGTGCTCCTACGCGGTTCTTGGACTTTACTTTTTCGATGCTCATTGCTGCATTCTTCGCTCTGGAAACTCCGATTGAGGCTCAGAATTCCGCCAAATACGAATCCGCTGCGATTTGGGCGATCAGCAAGACGTGGCTGACCAAGCACGCGCAGCGACAAATGCGCGAGTTTAAGTCGCCTGACCTAAGAAAGGATTGGGACGCCAGGCTCGGCTCCGCGTTCGAGACGATCTTCTGGAACCAGTCGCCGGCCTTAAAGGCCGTATTCGCTGTGAATCCTCTTCGACTACACGAGCGACTGCACGTTCAACAGGGCCTGTTCCTCTGCCCCGGCGACGTTGCGATAAGCTTCGAACGAAACCTCCTCGCGCTGTGCGGTTGGGAGAAAAGCGTGAGGGTGTTCTTGATCGAGGATTCGTGCAGGCGGGACGTGCTTTGGAAGCTTGGCAGGGCTGGGTTAAGTCGAGAATCCTTGTTTCCGGGTTTGGAGGGTTTTGCCGAGTCCCTTCGGGTCTTTGGTCCCCTCCTTTTCCAGCGGTACAAAAAGCTTGAGCGCACGGGCGGACGTATCCCCACCAACGGCCGCAACGAATTTCAGTACAATAGATTCAATATCAAGGTGGATTAAGACGCCGCTCGGCCTGAATTCGGGTTCGGCACAGCAACCTCAGGAAACAAGACGTGCGCAGGTCAGCAGGGGAATATTTTAGAAGGATGCTCGCAATTGATCTCGCTTAGGCGACCGGCGAGTCGCGCGGTTGTGGCAAGCGGACCCATCGCACGGTCAGTATGTCGTTCGATGTCTGCACAAAAAATGGGCTGACGTGGCGACGTAACACAACGGATTTCACGAATCTGAGAAGGAACCGAGCTGCCGAGAAAGATGGCGAAATGAATCCCGCATGCGAGAAAACCGTAGGCTCCAGGAAATCCCGCAGTGGCGGACGGTTCATACGCTACTCCGCGTGACTTCTGGTCCGTCGCCACTGTGATGATCAGACTGGCGTCTCGCGGGAAGAAACTGTTGCCGATGAGATATTTCCGGACAACTTCCTCGAGGCCCGCGAGGCCGATTCTAGGTAGCCGCCCACCCGCTGGAATCGGCCAATCGTGAACGGCGCTCCGCCATAACACACTCAAAGCAAAGTAGGCTAATTTTTCCGTATCGATTCCGACAGTCAGCGCGGAATAGGCACTAGCTCCGGGCCAAAAGCCAAGCGCCGGCGCATTTTTCAGCGCCTCAAGAAGCGGGAAGTTCTTGCCTTTGTCGCACATCTGTTTTGCCGCGTAGTCTTCACCGTTCCGACTAAGAAGCTTTTCACAACGCGCGCATAAAACGTAATCCCGACCCTGTTTTGAGGTTGCAAGGGCCACATCCGCGGTCAGCCAAATAGGTTCTTTAATAACGGCCGGAGGATTTTGAAGTCTCCTGTAGATTGAGCTAGGCAGAGGACCGTGGCTGTTTTGGAGTTCAGCGAGTTGTAAGCATAATGCACACTTTCTCAACCGCATTTTCGGCTTCTGCATATCTCCTAGATTATAAGATAACTGCTTGTCGCCATGTTCGCACCGCGGTTCCCGGGCGAATTGTGCCGATGCTCACGAAGGCGGCGCACGAAGTCGATCCGACCGCCTTCACGTTCGAGGAGGCGAAGAGCACGGAGGAGATTCTCGCCGTGTTCGAACAAAGCGTGAAGGACGCGGGAGCTTTTCTGGACGGTCTCAGCGAGGAGCAGCTCCGAACCGCCTGGACGCTGAAAGCGAACGGCCGGGCGCTCTTCACCAAGTCGCGCCAGGATGTGGTGCGAATGATCATGCTCAGCCACATCTACCACCACCGGGGCCAGCTCTCCGTGTATTTGCGATTGCTCGATGTTCCGGTGCGTTCGATTTACGGGCCGAGCGGCGACGAAAACCCGTTTGCATGAACGAATCGGCGCCGCGCTTCGAGCGACCAAACGGCTGACGGTCGGATCGACCAACTCACCGCGCAGGAAAAAATGTTGTTGCGTGCGGAGCGCCAACGCGCGTACATTTTGATTTGCCGGTGCACCCAAGCAATAGGGGTGTCGCCGGCATTTGTGCCTAGCGCGGAGGACACGCGGATTTGAGCAGTCACGCCACTCACACGAATCACGGAAACCACGCACCGCCTATCCTGCTGACGATTGCGGGATTCGATCCCTCGTGCGGCGCAGGCGTCGCGGCGGATTTGAAAACGTTCGCGGCGCACAACTGTTACGGCGTGGCGGCGGTGACGGCGCTGACCGTGCAATCGACGCAGGGAGTGCGCGCCGTGCATCCAACGCCCGCCGCAACGCTGCGCGCGCAGCTCGATGCGCTGGCCGAAGACGCCACGATTGCCGCCGTGAAAATCGGCATGCTGGGGAATCGCGCGAATGCTTCGGTGGTCGCCGAATTCCTCGACAAATACAAATTCGCGCACGTCGTGCTCGACCCGGTTTCGCGGCCGACGGCGGGCGATGCCGAATTGCTCGACGCATCGGGATTGAAGTTCGTGCGCGACGAACTGCTGAAGCGCGCGAGCGTGATCACGCCAAACATCCCCGAAGCCGAATTCCTGACGGGAATGGAAGTGAAGGACGTGCACGGGATGAAAGCGGCCGGGCAGAGGCTGCTCGAAATGGGCGCGCGCGCGGTGATCGTCACCGGCGGACATCTCGAGAGGCCGATCGACGTGCTCTGCGAAGGGGCAAACGTCGAGACGTTTGGCGGGGATCACGTGAAAAGTCCGAACACCCACGGCTCGGGCTGCACGTTTTCGTCCGCGATTGCGGCGCAGCTTGCGTGCGGGCAGCAGCTTCGCGATGCGCTGATCCTCGCAAAAGCGTACGTTACAAAGGCCATCGAAAAATCGTATCAGACCGGCAAGGGCGCTGGGCCGCTCAATCAGCTTTTCCGATTTCATCAGGAACCGCCGGCGCGCGGCGTCCACGAAGTTCCGCAGCACGGAATGCACCCCGCAGCAGAACCCGCCGCACACTGATTTTCCGCGCAGAACGAAGAAGAAACCGAAATTCACCGCAGAGACGCAGAGGGCGCTGAGAAATTTGCTCGGCGAGCCTGCCGGGCAGGTGGGCGACTTCGCGTCAAGAAAGTTCGCCGGGCGCAGCATGCTGCGCCCCTACCAACTCCTCACTATCAGCGTGACCGGGCAGAATCGAGGCTATTCAGCGGCGGCTGCGGCGAGCGCTCCGACGACGGCGATGTTTTGCAGCAGGTTTTCCGGCAAATTGTGGCGATCCCTAAAATATTCAGGATCGTTGTACGAGATCCAGACTTTCCCGTCCGCGTCTTCCGCGACCAAAAGCTTCAAGGGCAGATCGATCGCGACGCTGGGCGCGGCGAGCATCAGCGGAGTTCCGCCTTTCGGGCTGCCGAAAATCAGGAGCTTCGTGGGGCGCATTTTCATGCCAACTTTTTCCGCTTCTCCGCTGTGATCGACGAGGGTGAAGAGCGTAATGCCCTTGGCTTGCAGAATGCCCTTCAGCTTCGCGACAGTCTCGTCGACCGAGTGATTGCTGGGCTTGCTGACGATTCCATTGCTTGAGGCAGAAGGCATCGCGTCCTCCGGATGTATTGCGAGAATTGCTGCAATTCGATTTCTGTCGATTAAACCGAAATCAAATAGACAGCCATGGCGATCCCGACGAGCGCCAGGAACACGGCCAGGGCGATGGCGCCTCGCGAGGGACGCGTGAAGTCCGTTTCTCCACGACTGAGTTCGCGCACCAACTTCATGTGATGCCAGGAAGCAAAAACATCGACGAACACACCGCCTGCGATCAGTGCGGTGCCAAACCAAATCGACAGCCCGTATGAGTGCGCCTGGAGACCGGGCTCGACCATTCGAACCTGCTGTAGGAAAAGCCCGAACCGCGCTACCACGAACCCGAACCCCATCAGCGCGAGGCCTGTGCGAATCCATGCGAGAAAGGTTCGCTCGGCGGCGAGGTAGTCGGCGACGTTGCGGTCTTTCGGAGCTTGGGCTGACGCCGTGCTATTCATCGAGGCATTTTGCCCTGCCGAAACCCAGAAATCCACCGCGGATCGGCTACGCACGCGGGAAAAGAGATTCACCGCACACTTCGGTACGTGAACCGACCTCAGTGCAGAGCGACGCAAGAGGAAGCAGAGAACTTCAGTTGGCGGCCGAACGAGTTGGATGGGCAGCATCTCGCCAAGATTCTTCGCCGGGCACGGCATGCCGTGCCCCTACGGAGAAAAGCTAGCGACGGAAGGCGGTGCGGCCCGCGACGATTGTTGCCATCGGGGCGCCGCGAAAGGTACGACCGTCAAAGGGCGTGTTGCGGGATTTGCTGGGGGATTCGGCCGCGCGAAAAGTCCATTCGTGATCGGTCGAGAAAATCGTGATGTCGGCGGGCTCGCCAGCGGTGATCGTTCGCTTGATGCCGAGGACGCGCGCGGGACCGGTGGTGAAGAGCTCCACGAGCCGCATGAGCGGGATTTTCCCGGCATCGACGAGTTCGCTCAGGCCGAGAGCGAGCGCGGTTTCGAAGCCGGTGATCCCGAAAGGCGCGCGATCGAATTCCACGTCCTTGCTCGCCGGATGGTGCGGCGCGTGATCGGTGGCTATCGCGTCCACGCTGCCATCGGCGAGGCCCGAGATCAGGGCATCGCGATCGGAGCGGGATGCGAGCGGCGGATTCATCTTGTAACGCGAGTCGTAGCGAACATCTTCGTCCGTGAGCGTGAAATGGTGCGGAGTGACTTCGCAGGTGACGCGCAGACCCTGTTTCTTCGCGGCGCGCACATATTCGAGTGAGCCGAGCGTGGACATGTGCGCGATATGAAGCCGCGCGCCGGTCAGCAGCGCGACTTCCACGTCGCGCCCCACGCAGATCGATTCGGATTGTGCCGGAATTCCCTTGAGGCCCAGGCGAATGGATTGCGGGCCTTCTCGCATCACGCCACCGGCAAAGAGCGATGCGTCTTCGCAATGGTCGATGACGGGAAGATCGAGCGAATTGCAGTAATCCATGACCTGCCGCATCAGGCGAGCCGTGGCGATGGGCTTGCCGTCGTCGCTGACGGCGACGATGCCGGCGGACTTCATCGCGGCGATTTCCGCCAGCGCTTCGCCTTGGCTTCCCATCGATGCGGCGCCAATCGGCCAGACGCGCACGGTGGCTGAAGCCGCGGCGCGTTCAACGATTCCGCGCGTCACGGAGGCGCTGTCGTTCACCGGCTGCGTATTGGGCATGCAACAGACGGCCGTGAATCCACCGCGAGCGGCGGAGCGTGTGCCGGTCTCGATCGTTTCGGAAAGCTCCTGGCCCGGCTCGCGCAGATGGCAGTGGAGGTCGATGAAGCCGGGAGCGACGATCAGGCCTTTTGCGTCGAAAATCTCCGCGCCGGGCGCCGAAAGATTCGCGCCAACCTTTGAGATGCGTTCGCCGTCGAGCAGGACGTCGAGTAAAGCGTCGGTCTGGGTCGACGGGTCGAGGACGCGGCCATTCTTGATCAGAAGCATTCGATCATTCCTTTGCGGGGTGCGGCGCGTCCGCGGGCGCACCGCCTACGAGATGGTAGAGCAGGGCCATGCGCACGGCGAGGCCGTTGGTGACCTGCTCGAGGACGCAGGACTGCGGCCCATCCGCCACGGCGGAATCGATTTCGAGGCCGCGAATCATCGGCCCGGGATGCAGGACGAGAGCGTCGGGCCGCGCGAGGCGCAAGCGTTCCGGCGTGAGCTGATAGCCCGCAATGTACTCATCCGCGGCAAGCGCCGGCTCGTGGATGCGCTCGGTCTGCACGCGCAGAACCATCACCACGTCGGCGCCGTCGAGAGCCTCCTTAATATGGGGCGTGCGGCGGATATTGGGCGCAAGATTTTCGAGTTCGCGCGGCACCCACATTGGTGGGCCACACAGCGTGATCCGCGCGCCGAATTTGCTGAGGAGGTGAATGTTCGACCGGGCTACGCGGCTGTGCAGGATATCGCCGAGGATGGTCACGTTCCAGTCTTCGAGCTTGCCCTTGCGGTCGCGGATGGTGAGGGCATCGAGCAAGGCCTGGGTGGGATGCTCATGGGTGCCATCGCCCGCGTTGATGACCGGGATTTCGAGCCGCTGCGCGACAAATTCCGGCGCGCCCGAGGAGCTGTGGCGCATCACGATGCCGTCGGGGCGCATGGCTTCGAGCGTGCGGACCGTGTCGATCAGCGATTCGCCCTTCTTGAGGCTCGAGGATTCGGCCTGAAGAGACATCGTATCCGCGCCGAGGCGGGACGCCGCCGTGGTGAAGCTGATGCGCGTGCGTGTGGAAGCTTCGAAAAATGCTATGGCGACGGTTTTGCCACGGAGCGTTGCGAGCTTTTTCAGCGGGTGGCGCTGGAATTCCTGAAACGGCTTGGACTGATCGAGGATAAAAACAATTTGCTCGCGACTCAGGGTCTCGATTCCGAGCAAGTGTGGCGGGCGCTGAAGCACTGTCTCCCTTTAGATGCTGCCTCCGGAGCGTTCACCGGCAAATCAGTCGACGCGGTCGACCAGCATGACGCGCTCCTCGCCGTCAGTTTCCTGCAGGCGAACCTCCACGATTTCGGAGTCGCTGGTCTGCACGCTCCGACCGATGAACGTGGCTTCCACCGGCAGCTCGCGGTGGCCGCGGTCGATCAGCACGCAGAGCCGGATTCGCTTCGGGCGTCCGAGGTCGAAAAGGCCGTTCATCGCCGCGCGAATCGTGCGGCCGGTGTAGAGCACGTCGTCCACGATCACGAGGTCCTGGTTGTCCACCGGGAAGTCGATCTCGGTCGACTGGACGACGGGCTGAGCGCCGATCGTCGAAAGATCGTCGCGGTAGAGCGTGATGTCGAGAGTGCCCACCGGAACCTTGACGTTGGCGAAGCCGTGGATGACCTTAGCCAGGCGCTCGGAAAGCGGCACGCCGCGTCGGCGGACGCCAATCAGCGCGAGGTTCGCGGTACCACTGCTCTTTTCGACGATTTCATGGGCCAGACGGCTGATCGTGCGGCCAATTTCTTCCGCCGAGAGGAGCTGTCTTTTTTCGACGACGCGCATCGGGCGCATCATCCTAGCACAGACGAGCACGAGTTCGCAGCGGCGGAATCCCGCGGAGGCGCCAGCGAAGGGGCCGAAATTCTTGACCGGCGTGTTAGACTTTAGCCGGTGAGTTCGCCCGAGCCGGCACGCATCGCTGAACGGCCATCGGGGGTTGACCTCCGAGTCAGCATCGGTAGTCTTCGCTTCAAAAACCCCATCATTGCAGCCAGCGGCACATTTGGGTACGGAATCGAGTTCGCGCACCTTGTCGACCTAAACCGCCTCGGCGGAATCGTAGTCAAAGGGCTGTCGCTCGAGCCGATGGCCGGCGCGCCTGCCCCGCGAATGCGAGAAACCGCCGCCGGAATGATCAACGCGATTGGACTCCAGAATGTGGGTGTGCGCGCGTTTGTGGCCGAGAAGCTGCCTCAGCTTCGGGCTTACGACACAAACGTGATCGCCAATGTCTTCGGGCGAACAATCAGCGAATACGTCGAGGTGATACGGATACTGGAGGGGGCCGAGGGCCTGGTGGCATACGAACTCAACATCTCCTGTCCGAACGTGGAACGCGGCGGGGTCGAATATGGTACTAACCCCGCGCTGACTGCGGAGGTCGTCGCGGCCGCCCGTAAGGTCTGCACGAGGCCTCTTTGGGTCAAGCTATCTCCAACTGTTGGAATTATTGGACTTATTGCAAAGGAGGCGGAATCTGCCGGTGCAGATGCCGTGGTCATCGCAAATACCTACCCTGCATTGTGTATAGATACCCACACCCGGAGGTCATATCTCGGTAGTACGGGGGGTGGGTTGTCCGGTGCAGGGATAAAACCTATAACCGTGAGGTTGGTTTACGAGGTGGCTCGGGTAATTTCGATCCCGATCATAGGGCTAGGCGGTATCGAGAGCCCCGGTGACGTGGCCGAATATATGATTGCGGGCGCCTCGGCGGTTGAGGTTGGCACTGCACACTTCGCGGATCCAAGGGCTTCTGAACGGCTCGTGGACGGCCTCGAAGGGTGGTGCCGGGAAGAAAATCTATCGGAAATCAGCGGGTTGCGAGGATCGCTGAAGGCTTGAAGCGGTTGCTTTCAGCATCTTCGAAATGCTAGAATATGCTGATTTCAGAGAGATTAGGTTATTATGCGAGCTAAGATTTTTGTGGTTCTCGAGTCGGTGTTTTTAGGATTGGGTATGCTTATCCTTACCCCGTCGGCCAACCCTACGACCGTCGGAAAGGCGAGCAGCCCTTCCCAAACAGCAACCTCCTCGATACCGACATCCACACTCAAATCCAACCCCTCCAGCCAGCCCAAGCCACTGGCTACCTGGGAGTGCACGACCAGCTGGTATGGCGAGGATTTTGACGGGCAGCAAACGGCCAACGGCGAAACCTATGATATGTACGCCGAGACGGCCGCCCACCCGACGCTCCCGCTCGGGTCGATCGTCCGGGTGGTGAATACCCGGAACCACCGAAGCGACGTGGTGCGAATCAACGACCGCGGCCCCTATATCGAGGGACGCGAACTCGACGTCTCCTACGCGGTAGCCCGCAAACTTGGTTTCGACCAGCACGGGCTGGCCAAGGTCCGCCTGGAACTCCTTGAGGTGCCCTCACGCCCCGCCTCGGATCATCGCAACTAATCGTCGCACTGGATGTCGACCGCCTAGGTCCGGCCTGCGCTATGGCGCGGCAGCTCCGGGGTGCGGCGGGACTATTCAAGGTCGGCAGCCAACTCTTCACAGCCGAGGGCCCGCGAGTCGTTGAGAAGCTCGCGGGCCTTGGCTTTGGGGTCTTCCTCGATCTCAAATTCCACGATATCCCCAACACGGTGGCTCACGCCGTGGCGGCCGCGGCCCGTCTGCCGAAGGTTCGGATGCTCACCCTGCATACGTTGGGCGGCGTCGAGATGATGCGCGCAGCGCGAGAGGCCATAGCCGGGAGAACGAGCCGCCCCGCCCTGCTTGGTGTGACGATTCTGACCAGTCATGACGCCGCGACCCTGCGCGAAGTGGGGATTTCGGGGTCGCCGGGGAGCCGGGCGCTGGCACTCGCGCGCCTTGCCAAAAAGGCTGGGCTGGACGGCGTGGTGGCGTCCGCGCATGAGGCGCCTGCGATACGCCGCGCATGTGGGCCCAAGTTCCTGATCGTCGTTCCCGGCGTGCGGCCCGCGAACACTTCCACAAACGACCAGTCGCGGGTGGCGACGCCGGCTAAGGCGATTCGGGGCGGGGCAGACTATCTGGTCGTCGGTCGGCCGATCACCGGCTCGGCCAATCCTCGCGACGCGGCCCTTGCCATTGCAGACGAAATCGCATTGGCCGGGCGTCCCGGCCGCTGATTCTTCATCACCTCGGTCCGCGTCTCGATCACCTGGAATGCACCCCTTTCCCTTGCAAGAAGTGACCGCGATGGATAGTCTCGACAGGCTGGAATGGCGACCACATCAGCTACGGGGCAGAGCCTTGCAATGGGAGGCGCGAAGCACGTCATCGTAGGAACCGCCGGGCACATCGACCACGGAAAATCGTCGCTGGTTGAGGCGCTGACGGGAACCAATCCCGACCGTCTCGAAGAAGAGAAGCGGCGCGGAATCACAATCGACCTGGGCTTTGCGTTCCTGGATCTCGGCGACGTTCAATTGGGATTCGTCGATGTTCCGGGACACGAGCGCTTTGTCCGCAACATGCTGGCGGGGGCGGGCGGGATCGACGTGGTACTGCTGGTGGTCGCGGCCGACGAATCAATCAAGCCGCAGACCCGCGAGCATTTCGACATTTGCCGGATGTTGGGCATTCCGCGCGGACTTATCGCACTGACGAAATCCGATCTGGTAGACGCCGACATGCTGGGCCTGGTGCGCCTAGAAGTCGAGGAGTTTGTGCGCGGCTCGTTTCTGGAGGGCGCGCCCATCGTGCCGGTCAGCGCGCGAACCGGCGCGGGGCTCGACACGCTGAAGCAGGAGCTGCTGCGAGTGGCGCGGGAAGCGCCCGCGAAGGACGTAACGCGCCATTTTCGCCTGCCGATTGACCGCTCATTTGCGACGAAGGGATTCGGGACAGTCGTGACCGGAACGCTGATGTCCGGCGCAGTGAAGATCGAGGACGAAGTCGAGGTGTATCCGATGCGCAGGCGGGTGCGGGTCAGAGGCCTGCATTCGGGCGGCAAACGCATCGAGCGGGCGGTGGCGGGCCAGCGGACAGCCGTGAATCTTTCCGGGATCGACCATGCCGAAATCCAGCGAGGGATGGTGCTGGGCGCGCCCGGAGTGTTCGAGCCGACGAGAAAGCTCGATGCGCGGATCACGCTGCTGGCGTCGGCGAAGCCTTTGCGAAACCGCGCGCGGACGCATTTCCATCAAGGCTCGGCCGAGGCGATCGCAGAGGTGATTCTGCTTGAGGGCACGGAGCTGGCTCCGGGCGGAACCGCGCTGGCGCAATTGCGATTGGACAATGAGGTGGTGGTGCTGCCCGAAGACCGGTTCATTTTGCGGCAGTTTTCTCCCGTGGTGACGATCGGGGGAGGGGTCGTGATCGATGCGCGTGCGCGTCGGCACCGGCGCGACGACGAGGCGGCGCGCGAGGTGCTTCACAAGCTCGAGAGCGGGAGCCACGAAGACTTCCTTGCGACTCTGGCCGAAGCCTCGCCGCGCGGCTTGACGCTGGAGGAAGTGCGCTCCCGCACGGGATGGATGGAATCGGAAATACAAGAAGCAGTGCGCAAGCTCGCGGCGGAGAAACGGTTGCGAATTCTGAGCGAACAGCCGCTCACGCTGGCGTCGGCGCAGGCGGTCGAGAAGTGCGCGGCTGCGCTACAGGAAGCGGTGGCACAGTTTCACGCCGCGAATCCCCTGCTGCCCGGAATCCCCAAGCAGGATCTGCGCGGACGTGCGGGCAATGCGCGACCCGAACTATTCGATACGGCGCTCGACGATTTAACCAAGAAGGGCATCGTGGCGGTATCCGGAGGGCTGGTCCATCGCGCCGGACGACAGATCGCGCTTTCGTCCGACGAGGCGCGCGCCAAGGAACTGATCGAGAAGGAGTTCGAGCGCGCGGCGCTCAACGTGCCGAGTGTATCAGCCGTGCTCGGAAAGCTGCCGGTGGAATCCGGCCGGGCGCAGAAGATTTTGCAGATATTGCTGCGGGAGAACGTGCTGGTGAAAGTTGCGGACGACTTCGTGTTCCATCGCGGGGCCATTGCGAGCCTGCGTGATATGGTCGCGAAATACCGGAAAGAGCACGGCGAGAGGCTGACGATGGTCGCGTTCAAGGATCTCGCGGGCATTTCGCGCAAATACGCGATCCCGCTGCTTGAGTACCTGGACCGCGAGCACGTCACGCGGCGGGTGGGCGACGAGCGTGTTATACTGTGACTTGCGAGCAGGCGAAACTGGGGGAAGCCGGGTTCCGCGAACCCGGGCGTGAAAGGTAGGTACCCTATGTGGGACAGCCCCATGCATTTGTTGATTATTGCGATCGTGATCCTCGTGCTTTTCGGGGGACGCAAGATTCCTGAAGTGATGAAGGGCCTCGGACAGGGAGTCCGCGAATTCAAGGAAGGAATGCGCGGCGATCAACCGCAGCCCCCGCAGACCAGCCAGCCAGCGAATCCGCCGGCGACCAATGCGCCGACCTCGACTCCAACGGCGCCGGAACAGAAGTAGCTCCCAAGTTTCCTGCCAGGATTGATGACTTCCGACACGGCGGCCACCCGGCCGCCGTTTTGTTTCTTGGGTCACCTATCCGGCCTCTGACTCCCGCCAACCGAATTCTCGCAAGAACGCCCAGAGGCGCGCGAGCGGCAGTCCCATTACATTGAAATAGCAGCCTTCGATGCGCGTAACGTAGCGGCCGCCGATGCCCTGAATTCCGTAGGCGCCAGCCTTGTCGAACGGCTCGCCGGTCGCGATGTAGGCGTCGATCTCCTCGTCCGAGAGCGGCGCGAAGGTAACCCGCGTGATTTCCTCGACGACTCCTTCCATGGCGCCCGGACGTCGCACTAAGGCGAGGCCGGAATGGACTTCATGGACGGTCCCGCTGAGACTCCGAAGCATGCGGCGGGCGTCTGCTTCCGAATCTGGCTTGCCGAGGATTTCGTCGCCCGCGACGACGACTGTGTCGGCGCCAAGATAGAGGCGATCGCCGGAGTCCTGTTGGGTATTCGCCGCGGCGCGTGTTTTTTCCAAGGCCAGACGGCGAACATAATCGCCGCGCAACTCGCCCGAGCGGCGCGATTCGTCGAGAAGTGTAGCCCGCACCTCGAACGGAACTCCGGCATTACGAAGGATTTCCGCGCGGCGGGGCGAGGCCGATGCGAGGATCAGTTTCATTTGGACCTTTTGCTCATCGAGTTTTGCTTTCCAAGTTTGCGGCGCCATGCGCCGTCAATGCTTCGTCCTTAGACCAGCCGAAGAGGCGCCCGACGTCCTTCGGTGCCGCGGCCGGATGGTGTTCGAGAAATTTCCCGGTCAGCTTCGCGCGAGCCTCTTCAGGCGCGATAGCTTTTGCCGCTGCTGTCTCCTTCGGAAAGACACGACAGGTCAGCTCATAGCGGCCCGAGGCCCATGCCGCGGTTTCCTGCTCGGTGCCGAAGTGCGACACGACCAGCAGACATTGCAGATCCAGGATCGCGCGCTTGAAGCGGACGTTGCCCTGTTTCGTGTCCATCTTACAGGCGTTGCGAAGCTCAAGCGTCGCGAGCGGGCCGTGTTGTTCGAGGGCTTGCCAGATCACACGTACGTCGTCGCGAATGCGTCCTTCGGAGTAGAACCGCGCATGATCTCCGGGCGCGACGGCGGTTTCACGCATGGCCAGAAAATGCGGCAGATGCTTGAGCGAGATTAAAGTGCCGCGGCCACGAAAATACTTCGCATAGAAGATGCGACGGCGGCGCGGGAGTTCGTCCTTCCAGCGCCACAGCATCTCAAAATGCTTGTCAAACACAATCCCGGCGTCCGGGTTGCGGCGGGTGACGGCGAAGTAGAGCGACGGGAGAGGAACGTTGCTCACGGGAAAGAGCATGCAGTAGCCGGTTGCATCGACGTATTTTACGGCTTCCGCAGGCGTGAGGATGCGACGCGGCCAGCGGATTTCATGATCGAGCGTGTCTTTGCGTTTCATGCAGGACGGAAAAAGTTAACACAGGGGGCGGGGGAAGACGCAGGAAACCGCACCACGTCAGAGGCGCGGAGATCGCCGAGAAAGGCGGAGAAGGTACGGAGAAACATCCCTCAGTCGTCCGCCACGGCGGACTCCTTCGGGATGACGATCCTTGCCGGATCGTCAAATTACGACGGATTCCTGATATTCGCCGAAGGCGCGGCGCAACGCATCGGAGATCTCGCCGACGGTGGCGTAGGCCTCAACTGCCGACAAAATTGCGGGCATCAAGTTTTCGCTGGTGTGGGCGCGGCGCTCGACCTCTTCGATTGCCGTGCGGGATTTGGCGGCATCGCGGCGGGCGCGCAACGCGCGCAGGCGCTCGATCTGCGAGCGTTCGATTTCAGGATCGATTTGCAGCGTGGGAATCGGCTGTTCTTTTTCAGCCTGGAAGCGGTTGACGCCGACGACGATCTGGTCGCCGCGCTCGACGGCCTGCTGATATTCGTAGGCTGATTTCTGAATCTCCATCTGGACGTAGCCGGTCTCAATCGCGCGGAGCATTCCGCCCATCGCGTCAATCCGAGAGATGTAATCCTGCGCCGTCGCTTCGATTTCGTTGGTTAGCTTCTCGATGGCGTACGAACCCGCAACAGGATCCACGGTGTTTGCGACGCCGGTTTCCTGCGCGATGATCTGCTGCGTTCGCAGGGCCAGCAGAGCGGCGCGTTCGGTGGGGAGCGCGAGCGCCTCGTCGAGGCCGTTCGCGTGGAGCGACTGGCAGCCGCCGAGCACGGCGGCCAGGCACTGGAGCGCTACGCGCGCCAGATTATTCTCCGGCTGCTGCGCGGTGAGCGCCGAACCGGCCGTCTGCGCGTGGAAGCGCAGCATCATCGAGCGCGGATCGCGCGCGCCGAAGCGGTCGCGCATGGTACGCGCCCAGAGGCGGCGGGCGGCGCGGAACTTCGCGATCTGCATGAGGAATTCGTTGTGCGCATTGAAGAAAAATGAAAGCTGCGGCGCGAATTCGTCCACATGTAGTCCCGTGGCGATGGCCGCTTCGACGTAGGCGATCGCGTTGGCGAGCGTGAAGGCAACTTCCTGGACGTCGGTTGAGCCGGCCTCGCGGATGTGGTAGCCGGAGATCGAAATGGCGTTCCAGTTGGGCAGCTCGCGGCGGCACCAGCCGAAAATGTCCGTGACGATGCGCATGGCCGGGCGCAGCGGATAGATGTACGTGCCGCGCGCGATGTATTCCTTGAGCATGTCGTTCTGCACCGTGCCGGCAAGCCGCGCGAGATTCGCGCCCTGCTGCCTGGCGACGGCCACGTATAGAGCAAGCAAGATCGCGGCAGTCGAGTTGATCGTCATCGAGGTCGAAATGCGCTCGAGCGGAATGCCGTCGAAGAGCGTCTGCATGTCCTCGATCGAATCGATCGCCACGCCGACTTTGCCAACCTCGCCCAAAGCGAGCGCGTGGTCGGAGTCCATGCCAATTTGAGTGGGCAGATCGAAGGCGACCGAAAGGCCGGTCTGGCCTTGATCGAGGAGATAGCGGTAGCGGCGATTCGATTCGATCGCGGAGCCGAAGCCGGCGTACTGCCGCGTGGTCCAGAGCCGGCCGCGGTACATTGTGGGGTAGATGCCGCGCGTGAACGGGAATTCACCCGGGTAGCCGAGGTCGCGCTCGGGGTCCCAGCCGGGAAGATCGTCCGGCGTGACGATCGAGGCGATCGGCAGGCCGCTTGTGGAGGCCGACTTCCAGTCGGAAACGGCCGGGGGCTTTTTGGCGTCCTGCATCATGGCGAGGGGCGAAGGATCGAGCTGTTTTGCCTTACCGCACGCGCCGCGCACGCCGAAACGACGCGAACGCGAATCCGGCCATCATTATGGCATAGGCGATGGCAAAGCCCATGAGCCACAGGACCGGGCGATGCTTCCACTGCTTCCAGACGGCGAACGCGGCCCAAGCGGCGAAGAGGCCGAAAAGCGCTCCGGTGGTCTCGTGGAAAAGCTGGCGCGTGACGCGCCAGAGGACGCGGAGCGTGATCAAGAAGGAGCGCCATAGCGCGGGAAACATTCCAGCCGGCATAGACCGATTTTAGTGCGATTTTAGCCTCTTGCGATACGGCTTTTCTGGCGCCGAGCGGATTCCTTTCGGCTGCAATGCTTCCTTCGCAATGAGCCGCCATTTATACTCGTCGCATGAATTCCGAAGCAGAACTCCTCGGTGCGCTGCGCCGCTACTGGGGATACGACTCCTTCCGTCCACTGCAGGAGAAAATCGTAAAAAGCCTGCTCGGGGGCCGCGACGCTTGCGTCGTGATGCCGACCGGGGGAGGCAAGTCACTCTGCTACCAGTTGCCGGCGGCGATGCTGGCCGGACGAACGGTGGTTGTGATTTCACCTCTGATTGCCTTGATGCAGGATCAGGCGGCGCAATTGGCTCAAATGGGGATCGAAGCGGCGGTGCTAAACAGCACTCTATCGGAGGCCGAGCAGTCTCGGGTAATTCGCCAGGCGCGCGAAGGGCGGTACCGGCTGCTGTACGTTTCGCCGGAGCGACTGGCGCGCGCCGATACGATCGCCTGGCTCGAAAAAGCTCCGATCTCGCTTTTCGCCATCGACGAAGCACACTGCATTTCCGAGTGGGGGCACGAATTCCGTCCCGATTACAGGCAGTTGAACCGCCTGCGGGAACATTTTCCGAAATGTGCGATCGCGGCTTTCACGGCGAGCGCCACGCGGCGCGTGCGCCACGACATCATCGACCAGCTCCAGTTGCGGGACCCGGACAAGTACATCGCCAGCTTTCACAGGCCGAATCTGAGTTATATCGTTCAGGAGTGCGATGCACGCACGCAGCGAGACCTGCTCGTGCGCGCGCTGCGGAAACACTCGGGCAGCAGCGTGATCGTGTACTCGCCGACCATCGCGCGCGTCGACGAGACCATGGATTTCCTCGAGGAACAGGGAATCCCGGCGATCGGATACCATGGCCGGATGGACGCCAACGCACGGAGGCTCAATCAGGAGCGGTGGATGTCCGATGAAGTTCGCGTGCTCGTCGGCACGATTGCGTTCGGATTGGGCATCAACAAGGCCGCGGTGCGCTCCGTGATTCATCTTTCGCTGCCAAAATCAGTCGAGCAGTATTACCAGGAGGCGGGGCGCGCGGGGCGCGACGGGAATCCCGCCGATTGCCTGCTTCTATGGCAGAAGCGCGACACGGCCCTGCTGGTTCACTTCATCAAGGAGATCGCCGACGCGGCGGAACGAGAGCGGGCCTGGCGGCGTTACGACGAAATCCGGCGATTCGTCGATCCGGGAGTCTGCCGGCACTACAGGATTTGCACTCACTTTGGCGAGAATCCGAAATGGAAGTCATGCAAGGCGTGCGACACGTGCAGCGGCGAGCCGGAGTGGCTGTCGGAGCGCGCGACGACGACGCCCCGCAAGGCCAAAACCGCCAAGCGGGCCGGGCGCGCGGAGGCGAAGGGCGGGACCACCACCAGCGCGGGTGAAGTGGATGCGGACCTGCGCGAATATCTTCGCGAATGGCGGCGCACCACGGCCAGCCGAAAAGGCCTCGCCGCATTCATCGTCCTGCATGACACCACGCTCGACGAACTCTGCCGGATGCGTCCCCAATCGTATTCGGAACTGCTGCGGGTTCCGGGAATCGGCGAGCGCAAGGCCGAGCTGTACGGGGACTCGATTCTTGCGGCGCTGAGCGATTACCGCGCAGGCGCGCGCGCCGCCCAAGCGCCGGAACACAGGACGAAGCCCGCCGAGGAAACGATGCGGCTGCTCGCGGAAGGCCGCACTCTTGCCGAAATCGCCGCGATTCGCGGGCGGCAGCTAGCCAGCGTCGTCGCGATGGTGGCCGATCTGGTTGAGCGAGGAGAAATCGAGTTTGAGCCGCTCTGGGTCGGCGATGAAAACCGGGCGAAAATTGAAGAAGCGTGCGGGCGGCTCGGAATGGAGCGGCTTCGAACGCTCAAGGACGCGCTGCCACCGGAGATCACGTTCGACGAAATTCGGCTGGTGGTGGCGCGGCTGCGCGGGGAGCAGAATCAGGGTCCTGCGCCGGGGGACAGGTAACCGTCGCGGAATGGCGATGGACAGGGGCCTTGTTTCGCGCTTGCCTCAGCCATAAAATTGGGGTAGGAAAGGGACATCCAGGAGGTAACGCCCCTTTGCAACTCGACGACCGCATGAAGCAGTTGCTGCGAGAGCTGGGACACGCGATCAACGATACGGTGTCCGATTCCGACCGCATCGCCGAGGCGATTTCGGGAGTGCGCGCGGCCGGCTTTGACATCGTGCTGAAGCTCGATGCCACAATCGGACTGGCGCGGCGGAACTCGCAAGACGCCAAGATGACGACGCAGGACCGACGTTTCCTGGAGTCGCTGCACATTCGCGTCGACGAGGAAGTGCTCGAGGAAGATCAGGCGGAGCCGAAGGTCGAAATCACGCCGCAGGATATTAAATTTTTGAAGTCACTCAAGATTTCCTTCGATGAAGAATTATAAGACTTTCGCCATTTGTTTCGCGTGCGCTGCCGCGCTGGCGTTTTCCGCCGGCTCCGCGCGCGCGCAGGATGCAGCCACTACCGCTGCCACGGTTGCTGCGCCGATCATCATCAAGAAGATCGCAAGTGTGGTGGCGCCGAAACACTATCCACCGGGAAGCTGGCTCAAGGCGGAAGTGGTTCGCGCGGATGGCTACACCATCACCGTGCGCGAGCAGGCCAACGAATTGATGATCCACACGTTCACATTTTCACCGGAAATCAAAGACAAGATGCAGGCGACGCTGGACGCGGGCGGCTATCAGTACGGCGACAAAGTGAAGATCCTCTACCAGCCCGGCCAAACCGTGGCACTCAGAGTTTTCGGCAAGCCCTCAAAGCCGCTTTGATCCTTGGCGCCCCACAGGGCGCTTCCACCAACGCAAACCTAGCGGCCTTTCCATTCCATTCGAGACTAGCTCGCGGCTGTGCTACAACTACGAGGCATGGTGCGCCCGCCTGCCGTTGCCGGACAGTTCTATCCATCGGATCCGCGAGAACTCGCGGGAGCGATCGAGGAGTTCTCGTCGAGCACCGCCGCTAAGATTTCAGCGCGCGGATGCGTGGTGCCGCACGCGGGGTACCCATATTCCGGGCACGTTGCCGGAGCGGTCTATTCCGCGATCGAGATTCCCCGACGGATCATCCTGCTCGGACCGCGACACTATCCGCAGGGCCAGCCGATGGCGATCCTCACGGAGGGAAGTTTTCTGACGCCGTTTGGCGAAGCGAGCATCGATGCCGAGATGGCGGGGGAGCTTGCGCGGGCGTGTCCTCTGCTGCGCGAGGATGCGGTGGCACACGCGCGCGAGCATTCGCTCGAGGTGCAGATTCCGTTCTTGCAGCGGCTCGTGAAGGATTTTCGTTTCGTGCCAGTCGTGCTCGCGACGGACCGCTACGGGGCGATCGAGGAGCTGGGGCATGCGGTGGCGAAGGTGATTGCGGCGCAAACGGAGCCGGTGCTCGCGATCGCCAGCACGGACATGAATCACTACGAGAGCGACGCCGTCACACGGGTGAAGGATGAACGAGCAATCTCGCGCATTCTGGCGCTCGATCCGCGCGGGCTGTACGATACGGTGCGGTCCGAGGGGATTACGATGTGCGGGTATGCAGCGACGGTTGCGACGCTCGTCGCGATGCGGGATTTGGGCGCGAAGGAAGCGGCGCTCGTGCGCTATGCCACTTCAGGCGACGTCACGGGCGAGCGCGACCGGGTGGTCGGCTACGCCGGCGTCGTCATTCGATAGCCTATAGAACCTAACGAGCCGGGCGTCACGGCTTACTGCACGATGACCTCGATGTCAATCGTTCGCGTTTGACCACCCAGGACGATAGTCATGGTCCCCGGCGTTGTGCTGCCTCCGCCACCACCACCGCCTCCACCTCCCCCACCACCGCCTCCATTGTTGTTGCCACCGCCGCACGCCGCCATCGAGATCAGGCAGAATACGACCAGGACCACGGCGAGCGCCGCGCGCGAGCGGTACGGTTGAGCGCGGAAGGCAAGGAGCATAGTCGCGGTCAGAACTACGAAGAGAAGCGCGACCGTGCTGCCCGGCTGCGGCCAGCTCCAGCGAGTTGGTACGTTGCGGGGAATCGACATCGCGGCCGCAGGCTGAATCGTTATGTTCTCCGTAAGCGTGGCGCCAGCCTTGATGGTTGTCGCGGCCGGAAACGTGCACGTGAAACCCGTGATGGTGCACGACGATGAACTGAAATCGACCGCGCCGCTAAAACCGTCGAGCGAGGTTATTACAAGCGGGATCGTGCCTGAGCTGGTGGCCGTTGCGAGTGTGACGTTCGGGTTCGGCGACCACACGGTGAGACCCGGTGCCGTGGGCCAGTTGTTAGTCAGCAGCTTCACGTTCACAGAACCCAGGCCGGTCGCCAAGTCATATCCGGTGCCCGCGTCGAAGGCGAGTCCGCTGCTATTTGCCAGCACGCCGAACGAATTGCCGCTGGCTGTCGAGCAGTCGGCGGAGTTGTTCGTGCAGGGCACCGAGTTCGTCCCTACCGTTACGTCATAGAAGACACATCCGGTAGGAATGTTGCCCGAATTGCAGTTAGCCGGCGTTTGCTGCGCGGCCAAGTTGTAAAGTACAGGATTGATGTTGCCCTGCGAGAAGCCGGTTTTTTGATCCACGAGGGCCATTATCCCGGCGAAGACCTGCGTGGAAACCGAGGTACCTCCGATTCCCAAGAAGTCGCCTAGACCCAAATTGCAGGGAACGTTAGTAGTAGAGAGAGTGCCGGTGGCGTTCATGTCTTCTTCGCAGAGGATGTAGAAGCTCGCGCCGAATGTGCCGTCACCAGCAAATAGGGATACATCCGGCAGATCGCGTGCGCCGTCGGCGGGCGTGAGTGCCGTCTGCCAAGAGGGCTTGGGATATCCTCCCGAACAACTCGAAACGGAATTACCGTTCGAGGTGGTGCAATTGCTCATTCCGCCAGAGCCGCCGACGGCCTCGATCAAGAAGGTATAGCCTTGCGACTCGGCGTACTGACAGGTGGCCTGCGCGACACTGGTGGTTTGGGTGCTGCCGGTGCCGAAAGCCTCAGAGAAGATGAGGTTCGTGCAGGAGTCGTTCCAGGCCATTTCAGGGATGTAGCCGACGGCGGACTCCTGACTCGGTAAAAGATTAGTCGTATTCCAGAAATTGGAAAGATCGCTCAGATCGTTGAAGTCCGTGCCACCGACCGCGGTGTCGTAGGGCGTTGAAGCAATGCCGTTGACCGCGAGGCCGTATTGAGCCGGCTGCGCTGAGAAAACACTCGTTTGAGTGACGTCACATCCTGCCGCACCATTATCGCCAGTGGAGACGACGACCGTGATGCCTTCTGCTGCGGCCTGTTGCCAGGTTGAATTATAGAATCCATTTTGGGTCGTGCCGATACCGAGTTCGCACGCGCCGTAACTCTCGCTCAGGATGGGAGGCGGAGTGGCCTCGTTGACGATGAATGTGTCGGAGACGTCGCCGCCAAAAGTGCTGTTCGTGGATTTCGAAACCACAAGATTGATACTTGCGCCCGGGGCGACAGCGCTCGACCACTCGACATCCAAGATGGCCTCAACCTCATCCCCGGTTAGGCCCGGAGCGGTTCCGGTTTCCGTGACGGTAACATTCTGAGGAGGATTCGCAGGATAGGTAAGACACGTAGGAGTTATGCCGAAGATGCACCGGAAGTCGTTCACATCCTGGAGGTTGATGTCGCTGTCGCTCACTATGGCGATCGTTTCGCCCGCCCCGGTAAGATTCGATGGCACACTGTAAATGGTGGCAAAGTCAGCGGGAGCAAGCGCAAAGCAATCGGTGGGCCCATTTTGAAAGACATTGCAACTGCCTACGGAGGGAAACGTGTACTGCGGGTTCACGGCGTTCGTTCCACCGCCCACGTTGGGCCTCTTTCCCATTTTGGTCACATGGTACGCCGGCTTCGGATGAAAATTGTGCAGCGAAGCCACGCCTGCTACAACCGGGTTCAGAGCGGACGGAATCGAAGGATCGTTCGCGTTGGCCCAATGCGGCTCGCCGTTGACGACGTAGTTGTGAATCGACGCGTGAAATGCTTCCTGTACCTGGCCGGCCGTTCCCGAGAATTCGATTACCGTGCGCCCATTGGAAACTTTCGCGACCTGAAAGCCGTGCGATTGCAACCACGATGTGACCGCCTGGATATCCGAATCCGCCGGGCCAAACTGCTGGCCGAACTGCGTGGGCGTGAGCCACTTGTGATAATTCGGCGAGGACTTATCCAATTGCTCCGCCAAGAGCTGATTGAGCGCGGCTTGCTGCTCGGGGCTGCGCTTGAGAACGAGGAGCATGTTGTCCATCGGGAGGTCCGCCGGGGCGGCGCCGCGGTCGAACTCCGCGCGCGCGAGCGGATGAGTATTCCCGCGCACCACGGTCAGCTTGGTTTCGTCGACCGGCTGCGTGACGAGCGGCCAGACATACGCCGTCTGCGCGATGACAACCGGAGCGAGCAAAAGTAGAAAAGCGCAAGCAATCGAACGAATCATTTTCATAGTAGGTTCTGCCCTCATGGGATTCATTCCGCTCAGATGCTATCAGGGTTCCAAAAGGATGGACGCAGGTGTGGCGAAAATCTCACTAGACGTTCTCTTCTCTGGCAACGGAATTTCGCTGTCCTTGGGTACAGGTCGTATACGAATTCGGGCTCAGGGAGTGGACGCGCGAATGCGGCCAGCGAGGGCGCGGGCGCGATCACGGGCGATATCGATAAAATGGGAATCGGCGGCCAACTGATCGAGCGCCGCGAGGAATTGCTGGGGCTCGGGAAGCAGCTTTCGATCGTAGTCCGCTTCGATGTGACGGAGCACGTCGTTCACGCCGAGGCGGTCGTAACGCATGGTGCGCTTGAGATCGGAGAGATCGGTCTGCTGGCGCGAAAGATCTTCGAAGATACCAAGGAGCTGCGCGGCGGAGCGATCGAGCGTGTAATTGAAGGTGACGGAGTGAGATTCGGCGCCGCGATCGTAGCGGAAGGTCTTTTCGCCGAGGTTCGCGATCCGGCGGTGCATCTCGAGGTCGACGCCATCGAAGTTGTGAAGCTTCCCGGCGAGATCGAAAATCTTCTGCACGATCGGCGCGTCAATCACCATGGGCTGGGGGTTCGAGTCGTCGTCGAGCTGGCGGATGTCGTACGTGCCGGCGCCGGAATCGCTCACCTTGATTTCAACGAATTCCGGATAGCTGGATTTGAATACTTTGCGGAAGGTGATCGTTGCGCCAGCGGGCGGATTCGCAGCGGCGAATGGCGCAACCGCGAGGACAAACAGAGCGATGCAGAAGAACCTGCGACCAACCATCGAGGACATCATTCCGCGCCGCACCACCTCACTCCGGAAAATTAGATGCCTTGCGTTGCCGTTCGGCCGCCTCTCATCGGGCGAAACGGGCTTCATCGCCCGCGAGCGATCGGAATGCCGGTCGCACGCGACAAGCTGCCGACCGCGGATGTAGCGCGCCAGCCGGCGGCGGCCGCCGCGAGCCGGGCGCGCCCTCGCGACATATGCGCGTGACAGAGCGCCACGGCCAGCGCGTCGGAGGCATCCACCGGTTCGGGTAGATGAGACAGCCCCAGAAGCGATTGCACCATCAGCTGAACCTGTTGCTTCGAAGCGCCGCCGGAACCGGCGACGCTGAGTTTCACTTCCCGGGGCGAATAGCTGTGCGCCGGGATTTGAGCCTGGGCCGCGGCGAGCAGGACGACGCCGCGCATCTCCGCGAGCTTGAGCGCCGTCCTCACGTTGAGTGCAGCGAACACCGACTCGACGGCGACAGCATCTGGCTTGAATTGCTCGACAAGCCCGGAAATCAAAAAGTGGATTTCGCGCAAGCGAACGGCAAACGTGGCGCGCGCCGGGAGCCTCAATGCGCCAAAGCGCATCGGGCGCGCGCTCGAGCCATCAATCTCGACCACTCCGTAGCCCGTCGCGCCCGCGACCGCGGGATCAACGCCCAAGATGCGCAGCTTGCGCACGGTCGAACCTGGAGTCACCCGCTGGGATGGCATATCGGCAGGCACAAGTGTACGCGGGCGCTGGAAGCGGAGGAAAGCGTTTTTTCGAGGCGTGACGCGAACCGACAAGCTAGCTGGCGACGGCGGCCTGAATTTCCTTTTCGTCGATATCGAAGTTCGCGTAGACGTGCTGCACGTCGTCGTGATCCTCGAGCGTCTCAATCATCCGCAGCATCTGCTGCGCCTGGGCGCCGCTCAGCTTTACATAATTCTGCGGAATCCATCCTACTTCCGCGGAAGACGGAGTGATGCCCGCGGCGACAAGCGCATCGCGGACTTTTTCCATCGCCTCGGGCGGCGTCGTGACTTCCCACGTCGAGCCGTCATCTTTCAGATCTTCGGCTCCCGCATCGAGGACAATGCCCAACATTTTGTCTTCGTCCGCCTGTTCCTTGGGCACGACGATGTCGCCCTTGCGGTGAAACATCCATCCGACGGCGCCAGTTTCGGCCATGTTGCCGCCGTTCTTCGACATCATGTGGCGAATCTCGCTGACGATTCTGTTGCGGTTGCTCGTGACGACCTGGATCAAGACTCCGACGCCGCCGGGGCCGTAGCCCTCGAACGTCACCTCGTCGAGCGTCTCGCCCTCGAGCTGGCCCGTGCCGCGCTGGATCGCCCGCTCGATGTTGTCGTTGGGCATGTTCTCGTTCTTGGCAGCGAGAATGGCCGTCCGCAGGCGCGGATTCGTGACTGGATCACCGCCACCGGTACGGGCGGCGATCGTCAGTTCTCGAATGAGCTTGGTGAAAATCTTGCCGCGGCGGGCATCGGTCGCCGCCTTTTTATGCTTAATCGTGGCCCATTTCGAGTGTCCAGACATGAATTAACCTTATACGGGAAGTGTGGCAGGAGCAGCAGCTTAGCTCTTGCCGCGATAGTTTAGCAGCAGGGCCAAGAACAGGCAAGAAGTGCGTCGCATGACCGCGCGCACCACTGAAGCGCGTGTCACAATTCCGTCACAATGCACTAACAATCGGGAAGTATCCTGCAAAATCGATGCGAACACTGATGCGGTCGCGATCACTGCGGAACTGGCTACTTGCCGCGGCAATGCTGTTCACGGCAGGGCCGGGCTGCGCGAGCGCTCAGGACGGGCCGCAGGGTGTTTGCCCACGCCCCGCGGCAGGCAGCACCGTCGCCGAACCCGAGGATTTGCGCAGCCACGACGGGGTGTTGAGCGCAGAGCTTACATACCGCAACTTCGTGGATGCCAACGGGCAAACACGATACTGCTACATGTACAAGGACGGCAGCGAGGCGCCCACGCTGCGTCTCAACCCCGGCGACGAGTTGATTCTGAGGCTGAAGAACGAGCTTACGGATGCGGCTAAGTCCGCGACGCAACCTCAGGCCCTCCCGCGGACAGGGGCAGCCAACGCCGGTCCGAGCGACGACTCGATGTCCATGACGGTGGCGAACGCATGCGCGAATGGAAAAATGACTGCGCTATCGACCAACCTTCATTTTCATGGGCTGTCGGTTCCAGCGGTTTGCCACCAGGACGACGTGCTGAGAACGATGGTTCAGCCGGGAGACCCGCCGTTCGAATATCGCTTTAAGATTCCGGCGGATGAGCCTCCCGGATTGTACTGGTATCACCCTCACGTCCACGGCTTCACGAAGGCGCAGGTGCTGGGCGGAGCATCCGGTGCGCTGATTATCGAGGGGATCGAGCGCGCCAATCGTGAGCTGGCGGGATTGCCGGAGCGAGTGTTCATCGTCCGCGATCAGGATTTGGTGAACCCCAACGCTGCCCCACTGAAGACCGATCCATCAAAACTGCCGCCGGTGATTTTGGATGCCGAGGGAGATGTGATGAACACGGGCACGGGAACCGGCAAGCCCGCGAAGGACTTGTCTCTCAATTTTGTGCCGGTCGCATATCCCGACTACCGGCCGTCCGTGATCGCGATGAGACCATCCGAGCGGCAACTCTGGCGCGTGCTGAATGCGTCGGCCATTACGTATCTCAATCTTCAGGTCGTGTACAACAATGCGGCTCAGGCACTTGGTGTCGTGGCCCTGGACGGCGTGCCCATCAACGAGAACGGGCTTTCAGGCAACCGCGTGATTTGGCGAAGCCACCTTGGGATTCCGCCGGGCGGCCGGATCGAGTTTATTGTGAAGGGCCCGGCCGAGGGCGTGGAAGGAAGCCTTATTACGCGGAGCGTGAACACGGGCGTTGGAGGTGAGAACGATCCGACGCGGCCTCTGGCTACGATCATCACTTCACAGCAGGCCCCGGAGCCGCGATCGACGCTGGCTTCCTCTCCCACGCCGCTTTCGCCCCCAGCTTTAGCGTGGCTGGGCAACGCGGAGCCAGTTCGTACACGAAAACTATACTTCTCAGAGAAGTTGCAGGATCCCAATAACCCTAACAGCCCGACGACGTTTTATCTCACGGTCGACGGACAAACTCCCAAGGCGTTCGACCCGCATTCGACGATTCCCGACATCACGGTGCAGCAAGGAGACGTCGAGGACTGGATCATCGAAAACAGGACACAGGAGTTGCACGCTTTTCACATTCACCAGATTCACTTCATGCTTCTGGAATGGTTTGGCCTGCCGGTCAATGAGCCATTTCTGCGGGACACGGTAAATGTGCCGTTCTGGGACGGGAAAACCTCGGTGTATCCGATGGTGAAGCTGCGGATGGATTTTCGGGACCCAAATTCTATCGGCACTTTTGTTTATCACTGCCATCTCCTGGAGCACGAAGACGGCGGCATGATGGGGGTAATTCGCGTAGAACCAAGAACGCACGCAGGGAATCCGGCGACACGGCCCATTCCGGTGGGGTTGCGGCTTTGCGGACGCCCCGGCATGGTCTCAACTGCGACACACGACGGTGGCCGCGGCCAAGTGCAAGAAAGTGCGAATTCGACCCGAGGTAAGCACGCGAGCGGTGACGCGAAGGGCGGTTTTTAATCGCGCTGTCATCTGACAATAACAACGCTCGCGTATCTAGTCCATGCACGCGTTTGACTTCCAGGCTCTCGACCGGCTGAGTGAGTGCGGAATGCCGTGCGAGGCGGGGCTACTTCAAGCGCCACATCCAGCTACAAGGAGATTTCATGATCGGGAAGAATCTTCGCTGCATCGCGGCGGTATTGCTTGCCGCAAATCTGACCCTGATGACACCGGGCGGCGTGTTTGCCAACGATGGGAAAGAAAGCCATGGAAATGACAACGGCGGTTATACGACGACCACGCCCATCAAGCATCTCGTCGTAATTTTCCAGGAAAACGTCTCGTTCGATCACTACTTTGCAACCTACCCGGACGCAACGAACCCTTCGGGCGAGCCGGCGTTTTATGCGCGGCGGGACACTCCAACGGTAAACGGACTGATCCCAAGCTTGATCTCGAACAACCACAATCATGACGCGAAGTCCGTCGTGTACCCGCCTGTCCGGCTCGATCGCAGCCAGAACTACACGTGCGATCAAGATCATGATTACACGCCGGAACAGCAGGCCTTCGACAGTGGGTTGATGGACGCGTTTCCGGAGTTTGCGGCGACGCCATGCTCGGCCACAACCTACGCGGACGTCTCTGCGCTTGGTCCAGGAGTCGTGATGGGCTATTACGACGGAAATACCGTGACGGGGCTGTGGAATTACGCTCAGTTCTTCACGCTCAACCAGAACTTCTTCGGCACCACCTTCGGGCCCTCGACGCCCGGCGTACTCAACGTAATTTCCGGGATGACGGGCAATGCGGATCCTGCAACGGAAATCAATACCACTGGCGATGTCGTCAATAACGCCGTGATTGGCGACCCCGATCCTTTTTACGACGACTGCTCGGGTTCGGAAAAGGTCGGAATGTCCAGCACCAACAAGAACGTTGGCGATCTGCTCAACGAGAAGGGCATCACGTGGGGCTGGTTCCAGGGCGGTTTCACGCCAACGACGGCGGCGACGGCAACAACCAAAGCAGTCTGCGCAACGACAACGAACCGCATCGATGGCACACCCGAGACGGCCTATAGCCCGCACCATAACGGGTTTCAATACTACGCCAGCACGTCGAACCCGCACCACCTGCCGCCGGCCAGCCTTTCGGAAATCGGTCACAACGGCCCGGCCAACCACCAGTACGACCTGAGCTACTTTGAGCAGGCCGCGCTGGCCGGCAACTTGCCGGCAGTGAGCTACCTGAAGGCGAATCGCGCGCAGGATGGGCACCCCGGCAATTCCTCTCCACTCGACGAACAGCAGTTTCTCGTGAACACTTTGAACTTCCTGCAATCGTTGCCGGAGTGGAAAGAGACGGCCGTGGTCATTACGTGGGACGACTCAGACGGCTGGTACGACCATGTGATGGGGCCGATCGTCAATCAGTCGGCGTCGACGCCGGACGCGCTCACAGGTCCGGGAGCATGCGGGACGGGAGCGGATTCTCTTGCCGGTCTACAGTCCCGCTGCGGATACGGCCCGAGAATCCCCATGCTCGTGCTTTCTCCGTTCGCCAAGCGGAACTTCGTTGATAGCACGCTCACCGATATGAGCTCCGTTGTTCGCTTCATCGAAGACAATTGGGGTCTTCCGCGAATCGGGAACGGTTCGTTCGACGTAATCGCCGGACCGATTAACAACGCATTCGACTTTTCCAATGAGCGCTCGGAGACGGTCTTCCTGGACCCGGTGACGGGGCAGGTCGTCGCCGTCGGGCATCACCAATAGGAAACAGATTCCCCGCAGTCCCTCACGCCAGCAACGCCCCCCTGGCTCGGACCGGATCCCCGGTCCGAGCCAGCCCGTTTTTATGGGCCCTGTGGGCGGCATCACGGATGTATGCTTGGGCGTTCAGCACGACGGACGTTGTTTCCTGTTGCATCCGGAGATGGCCGATTGGCTCGCAAACCCCGCAGCATCGATCTGACACAGGTTTCCGAATGGGATGACGGCAAGATTCGCCGCAAGGAAGACTACCTCGCGGCCGAGGAGCCGCTCGAAATCCGCGTCGGCAAGGATCCCCTGAGCGTCACGATGCGCACGCCAGGACACGACCTGGAGCTCGCCGCTGGATTCCTGTTCACCGAAGGGCTGGTGCAGCGACGCGCGCAGATCATCACGCTCGACGAAGAGCCGCGCGACGGCGAAGAAAATCGCGGGAACATTGTTCGGGTCGAGCTTGCGCCGGAGTCGACGCCCGACTTCGAGAAAATGCGCCGGCATTTTTTCGCGGCGTCGAGCTGCGGCATCTGCGGGAAGGCTTCGATCGATTCGGTGCGCGCTCGAACGCTCGAGCCGCCCAATCCCGATTTCCGCCTCGATCCGGAAGTGTTGGTCCGGCTGCCGGAAGCGCTGCGGGCCTCGCAGGCAGTCTTCGGGCGAACGGGAGGGCTGCACGCAGCGGCGCTATTCGACGCAAGCGGCGGATTGCTCGTCCTGCGCGAAGACATCGGGCGGCACAACGCCGTGGACAAAGTGATCGGCTGGGCGCTGCTGGAGAACCGCGTGCCGCTCGGACAGGCCGTGCTGCTCGTGAGCGGCCGCGGAGGCTTCGAGATCGTGCAAAAGGCGATCGTCGCGGGACTGCCGGTCGTCGCATCGGTTTCGGCACCGTCTAGTCTGGCCGTGCAGCTTGCGCGCGAGCTTCACCTGACGTTTATTGGGTTTCTGCGGGGGCGGCGCTTCGTGATCTACGCGGGCGAGGAGCGGATCGGCAAATCCTGACGGTGAACACTCCTGCTGGAAAAGCGAAACGCTGACTATGAGGCGGCCTTGCCTCGCTTCTTTGGCGGGTCGGCCGAGTGCCCGTTGCCAACCATGCTGGTAAAGGTGGCAAGCAGGTCACGATCCCACCAGCCGCGCGTCGCTTCCTCATGCATGATCTCCAGCGCAACCGCGGAAGGCGAAGCCATGCGATAAGGGCGGTCGGTGGTGAGCGCGTCGTACACGTCGGCGAGCTGGAGAATCGCCGCCGTGAGAGGAATGGCGTCGCCGCGCAATCCATCGGGGTAGCCCGAACCGTCGTGCCGCTCATGGTGGTGGCGAATGATGGGCAGAACGAGGTGAAACGTCCTCAACGGCGCGCAGATGCGTTCGCCCACAACGGGGTGCTTGCGCATGATCTCGATCTGATCCGCCGAGAGCGGCCCCGGCTTCAGCAGAATGGAATCCGGTACCGCGACTTTACCGATGTCGTGAACGATCCCGGCGCGCCGAAGAGCCTTGATATCCTCTTCGGGCAGGCCCAGCTTTTGCCCGAGGCAGGCCGACATCTCCGCGAGCCGCTCGCAATGACCGCGCGTGTACGGATCGCGTGCTTCGATGCTCTCGGCGAGACTGAAAAGCACGCCTTCGGCATTTTCAAGCTCGTCAGTGAATTGCTTGAGGCGCAGCAAAGACCGCGTGCGGGCCAGGAGCTCGTTGAAGTCGATGGGCTTGCTGAGAAAGTCGTCCGCGCCCGCATTGATTCCCTTGATGCGGTCTTCGGTCGCGGAAAGCCCTGTGATCAGCACGACCGGAGTGAGGCGCGTCTCGGGCGTCGCCTTGATGCGGCGGCAAACCTCAAACCCGCTCAAGCCGGGCATCACGATGTCGAGAAGAATCAGATCGGGGCGGAACGAAGCGCACTGATCGAGCGCGGCGATGCCGTCGCTTGCGTCGCTCACCTCGAATCCTTCGCGGCGGAGCAACGTAGCAAGCGCCGCACGCGCCGGGGATTCGTCATCGACGATCAGAATTCGCTCAAACATGTTTTGAGTCTCGCTTGCCGGCCAAACGACGCGATCGACTGCGCGTCGCGAAAACCGCGAACACGGATCTCTCGGCTCCTCCGGCGAGCAATATGTGCTGGGAACTTTCGCTGCACGGGTAATCAAATGTATCCTGTCCCGTGATTTCGGACAACCCGGAATCACGCAATCGAAAGAGCGGCTTCGAGTTTCGTTCACCGATGGAACCGATCGCACGAGGGAATATGAAGCGAACGCTGCCTGCGGAAGCGGTTCAGGAAATCAGCAAGAAGCTCGAGTTGGCCCACAAGGCGCTGCAGAGGCGCTATCCGGGTCCGTCGAGTGAACGCCAGCCGATCCACGTGGTCTACGGCGGAGCGCACCTATTTCGCGCGGGCACCACGCGGCGGCTGGGCGACCTCGCGCTGAAATCGCTCGACGAGTACGCGCCCAACTTCGCGGCGTTCGCCAAAGCCGTCGGGCTGCCCGGTGCGGCGGGACTTCCGGACGCGCCCGAGACGGCCGCTGCGGTCGCTAAATCCATCGAGGCCGATCCGGATGTGGCGCGCCGCGAAAACCGACCGGCGTGGTTCGCGCACACGGTGTATCGCCGCATCCGGGAAAAGCTCAAGCGCGAACCCGTGGAAGATTTCCGGATCGATTTCGAGGACGGCTATGGGAACCGCCCGGACGACGAGGAGGATGGCCACGCGGCGGCGGCGGCGAACGAGTTGTGCGCGGGAATGAATTCGGGCGAGTTGCCGCCATTCATCGGCATACGCATCAAACCGCTCACCGAAGAGCTTCGCGAGCGGAGCATCCGCACGCTGGATATTTTTCTGTCGGAACTCGCCGCGAAATCGCGCGGTGAATTGCCAAAACGATTTTATGTGACGCTACCAAAAGTCGCTCTGCCCGATGAGGTTGCGGCGCTGGCCGATATTTGCTCGCGCCTCGAACCGATGCTCGACTTCGAGCCGGGCGCGCTGCGGATCGAGCTGATGATCGAGACGCCACACGCAATCCTCAACGAACGCGGCGAGGCGAATCTGCTAACCCTCGTGACCGCGGCGCGGAGACGCTGCGTAGCTGTGCACTTCGGACCGTACGACTACACGGCTTCGCTCGACATCGCGGCTACATATCAGCCGGTCGTGCATTTCGCATCCGACCTCGCGCGCGGCTTGGTGCAGGTGGCGTTGGCGGGGACCGGCATCCGGATCGCCGACGGCCCCACGAACATCATGCCGATCCCTCCGCATCGCGCTCCGAAGGACGGGCCGCCGCTGAGCGCGCGCCAAGCGGAAGAAAATCGTGCGGCCGTTCACCGCGGATGGAAACTCCATTTCGACAATGTCCGCCGCTCGCTGGCGAACGGCTACTACCAGGGATGGGATCTGCATCCGGCGCAGCTTCCGGCGCGTTACGCGGCCGTGTATTCGTTCTTTCTCGAGAGCCTGGACTCATCCGCGGAGCGTCTTCGCAATTTCGTCGACAAAGCCGCGCAGGCCACTCGCGTGGGGCAAGTGTTCGACGACGCGGCGATGGCGCAGGGTCTGCTGAATTATTTCGAACAGGCTGTCAATTGCGGCGCGCTCAAGGCGGATGAGGTAGAGGCACTCACGGGGATATCTTCGGCGGAACTTCGCGGCGGGTCGTTCGTTAAAATTCTCGCGCAACGGCAGGCCTGACCTAGCCGGAGCTTCGGCGGGCTACCGCTTCCTTCTTTTCATCACAAACATCAGCGGAATCACGCACACGCAGATCACGCTCATCAGCCGGAAGTTGTCCACGAACGAGAGCATCATCGCCTGGCGTTGCAATTGCTGGTACACGAGGGCCTGGGCGTCCATCGCCGCGCGGGCTGCGTCCGCGCCGCGCGTAACCAGCAGGTGCGTGATGCTGTGCAAGGCCGCCTGGTATTGGTGATTGCCCGGCTGCAGATTGACGGCCAAAACGCTCTGGTGAAACTGGGCGCGGCGGTCCAGCATCGTCGTGACAAACGAAATCCCGGTGCTGGCACCCACGTTGCGCGCCAGGTTGATGAGCCCCGACGCGTTGTTCATCTTTCCCAGCGGCACGAAGTAAAACGCCATTACATTAATTGGCACGAACAGAAATGCGGTCCCCATTCTCGAGATGATCCAATCGTTCACCGGTATTCGCGAACTCGCGGAAAGGCTGAGATGGGAGAGCTGGTACAAACCCGCCGTCATAATGCAGAGGCCGGCGATCACGATCCAGCGCGGCTCGAACTTGCCGAGGAGCACGCCGACGAACGGCAGAATCGCCAACAGAACCAGCCCGCCCGGCAACAACACGATCCCACTCTGCATTGCGGTGTAGCCCATCAGCGTCTGCAGCAGGATGGGGAGCAAAAGGGTGGTTCCGTAAAGGACCACCCCCAGCACGTACATCATGAACGTGGAGATAGCGAAGTTCCGGTCCTTGAAGAGATGCAGATCGATCACCGGGTGGTCCGTCGTGAGTTCCCGGACAATCAGCGCAATCAGCGAAGCAACGCAGATCACCGTGGACCAGAGAATGAAGGTGGAACCAAACCAATCGTCGCGCTCTCCCTTGTCGAGCACGATCTGAAGAAACCCGAGGCCCACGCTGAGGAATCCCAACCCGAGAAAATCGATCTTTAGGCCCTGTTTGAACGTCTTGCGAACCATGTGTATGGGATCGAAGATGAGAAATGAAATCATGATTACCGAGATGATTCCCACCGGCACATTCAGCAGAAAAATCCACCGCCAGGAATAGTTGTCCGTAATCCAGCCACCGAGCGTGGGTCCGAGCGTGGGAGCGACGACGACGCCCATGCCGTAGATGGCCATCGCCATTCCCTGCTTCGCGCGCGGAAAGCTATCGATGAGAATCGCCTGCGAAATCGGCTGCATGCCTCCCCCGCCCGCGCCCTGGATCACGCGAAACAACACGAGCATCGGCAGCGACGGCGCGAGTCCACAGAGAAGCGAGCTCAACGTAAAGATCACGACGCAGGCAATGAAAAACCGCTTGCGGCCGAAGAGCGTCGAAAACCATCCCGTGAGCGGGAGGACGATCGCGTTCGAAACCAGATAGGAGGTCAGGACCCAGGTGCTTTCATCGACGCCGGCCGAGAGATTCCCGGCGATGTGCGGCAAGGAAACGTTCGCAACGCTCGTATCGAGCACTTCCATGAACGTCGCCGAGATCACGGTGGCCGCAATGAGCCAAGGATTGATCTGGGGGAAAGGCTGAGCGTATTCGGCGGTCGTGGCCATCCAGATTCAGACGTCGAGGTTCAGCGAACGGTTCCTTTTGAAAGAGTTGAATTCGGTGATGCCGGAGCGGAAGGCAAATGATTCCGTGACTGTGGCGCGAAAATTCCCCTCGGTGAGGATATCACCGCCGGTTTGCACGATTCAATGCGATGACGAGGCGGGCGCTGCCGAAATGGAACTCGCGGTGAAAGCCCGTTCTCTGCGCCGCCAAAAGTACAACAATGTGCAGCCCACCAGGACGAGCGCAACGCACAGCCCCGTCCACAGTCCCGCGGCGCCCCAGCCGACGCGGAAGCAAAGATACGCGCCCACGGGCAATCCTACGAACCAGTAGATGCTCGACGACCAGATCATCGGAGTCCGCGTGTCTCCCGCTCCGCGCAGCGCTCCCGTGGCCACGGCTTGCAGGCCGTCAAACAGCTGAAAGAACGCGGCGACAAACAGCAAGGCGCTAGCGGCGCGAATGACGACGGGGTCCGGCGTATAGATGCGCACGACATAGCGCGGCAACGTCCAGAACGCAATTGCGGTGCAGGTCATGAAGCTGGCGCCCAGAGCGAGCGCCGTCCAGCCCGCGCGGCTTGCAGCGTGAGGATCGTGACGACCGAGCGCCTGCCCCACCCGCACGGCCGCCGCCGATCCGATCCCCAGCGGCACCATGTAGGTAAAACTGGCGGTATTGAGGGCGATTTGATGGCTCGCCAGCGGAACTGCTCCTAGCCGTCCGATCAGCGATGTTGCGACCGCGAATACGCCCACTTCCAGTCCCATTTGCGTCGCCGCCGGGAAACCGAGCGTCACGAGCCGCCAGACGCGCGGCAGATGGGGCCATCGCGACGCATCGCGGAGGCCCGTCTTGTAACGCCAGTCGTAGTAGGCGCAGTACGCAAATAGCACCGCGGCCATGTAGGTACGGCCGACGCACGTCGACCACCCCGAGCCGACCGTTCCCATCGCCCGAAATCCAAGGTGACCGTAAATGAGAGCCCAGTTCGCAACCAAATTCACGAGATTCGCGGAAATCAGCGAAAACATAACCGGCTTCGAAAGGTTGATCCCCTGGAGATAGCGCCGGCACGCAAAGTAGAGAAGCAGCGGCAGAGTGCTCCAATTGATTGCGCGAAGATATGGAATCGCCTGGCTGAGCACGGCTTGCTCGATGCCTAGCGAACGCAAAATGGGCTCGCAGAGCCGGACGAGCATCATCAGCACCGGCGCGATCCCCAGGCTCAGGTACACGCCATTTACCAGCGAGCGGTGCGCATCCTCCAGGTCTCCCGCGCCATACGAGTGCGAAACCAGCGTGTCCAGCCCGAGCATCAATCCCGTTCCAAAAATCGCCACGACGTAATAGACGATGCTGCCGAGGCTCACGGCGCCGATCGCCACGGAGCTATTCGCCTGGCGGCCGACCATCATCATATCGACGATGCCCATGGTCATCCAGCCGAGCTCGGCAACCACAATCGGAACTGCGAGGCGCAGCATGGGCCGCGCTTCCTCGGCGACATAGTGCAAGAACAGGCGCTTGAGCATGCCCACGAATCCTTCGCGCAATCTTTGGGATGATATCGTCTCTGTGCAATTCACTCAGAAAAATCGGAGTTCAAGGATGGTTGCAGTGATACGCGTGGATTAGACGGGTACGAACTTCTGAAGTGCGGTTAAACGGATGAGTAACGGCTTCAATTCCTCTGCGCCAATTCTTTCGGCGCAACCATCGACGACGCGCCTTGCCCGATCGAAAAGTATGCTCCGAAGCGCCCGGTCTTGCGTCGCCGCAGCAATGTCACCGTAGCCGCGAAGCAAGCGCAGACTGACGGCAATATCGGTCTTCGAGTACATGCGGATCTGCTCGAACGCCGAGTCCAGCAGACGTTCGAAGTCAATCCATCGAATACTGACGCGAGCGACGCCCTGTAGATCGTAGAGCATCGGCTCGGGCGTCTCCCTGGATGCGAAACGGATCAGGATGCGGCTCAGTTGGTCCACGCAATTGATGGCGGTCGTGGGGTCATTGACGGCGGGCGAGATCGCCTTGAGCGCGATGTCCACGATCTGCAGGACGCCGAACTCCACATCCTGCTGCAGAGTTCGGGCCGGCCCGAGGTCGAACGCACTGCGCAGCGCGGCGCTGCTTTCGGCAGACAGCCGTTCACCTTTGTACGCCATCAGGAGCGGAATCCCTGCCGGGACAAACTGGCCGACCCTGCGAAGAACATGAATCTTCACGCGTTGGGACGTAGCCAGAACCAGAAGGCGCCGCAGGTCGACAAACCGGATGTAGCCGGACACCTCGTTCAGGACCGGCGTCTCCCACGCGGCCGGCTCGGCCCCATCCCCGGTCTCCACGCGGTTCGGCTTTCGCGGCAACGGCATCACGTCGTCGATCACGAGTTCTGTTTCCGAGGCGATCCTGTCCACGATATGGTTCACGCTGATCGCCTGCGAAATGTGGTGGATGAAGAAGAGCAGCAACCCGACGCAGGCTATCGCAAGAAGCAGCGCACCCACGACGGTCGCGACCGGCGCAAATGGGCGGGGTAGGGAATGGGCCGCTGGAAGCGCCGCCATGCAATACAGGAATGTGCCAAGGAATATGCCGAGCGTCCATTGGGTGACACGGTCCCTTGCAAAGCTGACGATGATGCGTGGGGAAAACTGCATGGACGCCAGCGTCAATGTCATCAGTAGGATCGCGAACACGATGGAAACGACCGTCATGATGGAGGCGCCAATTCCACCGAGGATCACTTGAGCCACTTGAGGATCGGCGTGCGAGAGGAAAAGCACCTTGGGCACCCAGTCGCCGATCGAGGGGTAGGTTTCTTCACACCATGAGAGCAGCGCACCGCCAAAACCTAGGGTCAGGGCGATGGCCAGCGGGCGAACAAGGAAGCCACCACGCAGGCTATACGTGACATGGCGGAACAACAATCGCAGGCGTTCGATCACAGATCCATCTTCCTAGACACGGCTTCAGCCGGAAAATCGCGTAACGGAGCTGCGCTTCCGCGGTGTCGCAGTATTATTATTACTTGCAAAATACGTTTCAGGGGGAAAACTCTAGCATAGCGATGGAAAGCCTTCTATAAAATCCGGATTCTTTGCTGTCGAATAGATTTGTCTTTGGTCGCCGAGAAAAATCCGGGCGGGAAAACTAATCGCGGGTGGCCGAACCCGTAAGTTGAACAAACGAGCCAGGGGTGGCGGAAGCGCCTGAATCGAGCGTCTGGGGCGCGCGCCATGCGTCCACGATCGAGATCTGGTGAACGCAGGACACGGTGCAGTGCGGTGCGCAACCCTTCTTGGTGAGGAACTCGCGGCGGCGACGCTCTTCCGTGTACTGGTCGAGCGGAATGCCCGGATAGCCGCGCTGCTGCGAGCAGTAGTGCACCAAGCCATCCTCGCAAACATAGAGGTAGCGCGAGCCGGCGCGGCAGCGCCACTGATTCTCGCGGCCCGCGGCGATATTGTGTTGAAAGCCGTTCACGCGGGTGAACGAACGCTTCCCGAGCGACATGATCTCTTCAAAGATTTCCTGCTCGCGCGGGCCGAGTGGCTGAAGCTGCCCATTACCGTCATGCAATATGCCTACCGTGGACGTGAAGCCCAGCTCGAGTGCCCGGTGCGCGACGGTGAGCGCATCTTCCGGATTGCGGACGCCGCTGCCTAGGACGGAATTGATGTTCACGTGAAACTCGGCGTGCTCCGCCAGAAGCTGGAGCTTCTGGTCCAACACCTTCAAGCTTTTCTTCGAGACGTCGTCCGGCCGCACGTTGTCGATGCTGATCTGCAGGTGTTCAAGGCCGGCGCGGTTCAGCCGCTCGATCCGGTCGGCCACCAGCAAATAGCCGTTGGTGATGAGCCCGGCCAGGATGCCGTTCTTCCGGATTCGCGCGATGATCGCATCGAGATCGGGATGAAGCAGCGGCTCGCCTCCACTGATCGTGATAATGGAAGTGCCCATCGCGCCCAAGCGGTCGATCCGGCGGAACATCTCCTCGAGCGGCACCGGTTTGGAAAAATCGTCGAATTCGTTGCAGTACGTGCAGGCGAGATTGCAGCGACGCATCGGAATGATATGCACGAGGAGTGGATGGCGAGTGGAAGCCAACCCTTTGGCGACCATGCCGATCTCCCGCAACCGGCGGTGCACGCCGCGAAGACCCTTGCGAATTTTCTTTCGAAATGTCACGGATTCCGCGAAGGAAGGCACTCCGGTCCCTTCCTGATGAATTATTATGCCACATCGAGACGCCGTTCCCGTTCCGGCTTGCGCGTCCGTGGTGTCGTGCAAAGTGATAAAAAGACCGGCTGCCGGGACGGCCACTTTTGCTAGAATTTGATTTTCCGAATGGTTTGGGCTAGGGTCTGATCGTGCAAAGAAAATTCCTCAAACACCTCGGGGGTGCGCTCGATGCCTGACGCTGTAGCGGAGAAGGTGATTGCGACGCTGGCGTCCGTGAAGCGCATTCCCGCCGAAAAGATCACCGTGGACTCGAATCTGCGCGAAATGGGGATCGATTCCCTCGATGTGTTCACCCTGCTCTTCGAGCTCGAAAACGCCTTCAAGATTTCGATCCCGGATGACGACGTCCGATCCATCCAGACGGTCAACGACATCGTCGAAGGCATCAAGAAGATTCTTGCCGCTGCGCCGCCCGACGCGTCCGTGGGTTCAGCCAGCCCGGCGGACTGAAGAATGGCGGCGCGCCGGGTCGCAATCACAGGCCTCGGAATCGTATCCCCCCTCGGCCTGAACATCGCCGACACCTGGAACGCACTGCGCGAAGGACGGTCCGCAATCGGGCCGCTCCAGTCCGTCGACGGCTCGCGCGTTGGACTCAAGATTCAAAATGCCGCTCAAGTGCATGGCTTCGATCCGCTGCAACACTTCCAGGGAGGCAAGGACGCCCAGCTCGACCGTTTTGCACAGTTTTCCGTCGTGGCGGCAAGGCAGGCCCTCGCCGATTCCGGGATCGAGTTGACGCCGCATTTGCGGGAGCAGTGTGCGATCGTGTGCGGTTCGGCGGTCGGCGGGCAGGCCGCAATCGAGGCTGGGTTCGAAGACCTCTGGGTGAATGGCCGCGGCCGGGTGCATCCGCTGACGATCGCCAAGACGATGGCAAACGCCGGCGCGAGCCACATTTCGATGGATCTGGGCCTTAGCGGCCCTACTTATACAGTTTCTACGGCGTGCTCGTCAGCTAACCATGCCATGGGGCAGGCTTTCCGGCTGGTGCGCGACGGCCAAGCGGAACTCGCCGTCACCGGAGGCGCCGAGGCGATGTTCACGGTTGGAATGCTGAAGGCGTGGGAGGCGATGCGCGTCATTTCGCCGGATACGTGCCGCCCGTTCAGCAAGGACCGGCGCGGCATGATCCTGGGCGAGGGCGGCGCGATGATGATTCTCGAACCGTTCGACGCGGCAAGGGCCCGCGGCGCGAAAATCTACGCGGAGATCTGCGGCCTTGGTATGACGTCCGACGCGCACCACCTGACGCAGCCTTCCGTCGAAGGGCCGGCGCGAGCGATGCGCGGCGCTCTGCGCGAAGCGGGCCTTGCGCCCGAGGCGGTGGGCTACATCAACGCGCACGGCACGGGAACGATCGGGAACGATCCGGTCGAGTCGCGCGCTATCCGCGAAGTCTTCGGCGCGCATGCGGATAAGCTCGGCGTAAGTTCGACGAAGTCCATGCATGGACACGCCCTGGGGGCGGCAGGAGCGCTCGAGGCCATCGCAACGGTCCTCGCTCTCCATCAGGGCATCCTGCCGCCGACCGCGAATTACCTCGGGCGCGACCCCGAATGCGACCTCGATTACATTCCCAACCATGCGCGAGCGCAGCGCGTCGAAGCTGCTCTCTCAAACTCATTCGCTTTCGGCGGATTAAACGCCGTCATCGCCTTCCGTGCTGCAAACCAGTGATTGAAACAGACTAGAAGAGGCGGGAAACGAACGGAACGATCATGTTCCAGCCCTTGGGGACTATTTCCCAAGTGCGGGTCAGTTCGTCGGAGCAGGAGAGTGTGATCATGATTCCGAGCCAGAAGAATCCGGCAAGAATTACGATGCGCGTGAGGCCGGTGGCGTATTTCGCGTGCATGAAGAAAAGCACCACGAGCATCATCTTTGTCACCGCGATCGCGAGCGCCACGACCGTGTTCCATCGCCCAAGGTCAATATAGGCCACCCCCGTCGTGAGCGCAGTGCCCGCCATCAAGGCGAAGAAAACCAAGACGTAAGTGCTGACCGGCACCACGTGCCCCGCATTGCCGCCCTGCTCGGTATGCTCAGACATTAGCGATCAACTCCCCGGGTAGCGCCCGCCAATCAGGTATAGAAGCGCGAAAAGGAAAATCCAGACGATATCGACGAAGTGCCAGTACAACCCGCTGATTTCGAGCGGCGCGTAATATTCCGGCGAGAACTTGTTCCGCGCCGTCATGATCACGAGCACAGTCAGGACGCCGAGCCCAGCCACCATGTGCAGGGCGTGCAGACCGGTCATGAAGAAATAGAAGCACATGAACATCTGAACGCCCGGGGCATGCGGACCGTTGTAGGCCCAGTTGATTCCCGGAACGATGCCGTCAATATAGTCGCGATACCATTCAAACCTGAGCTTGAGGCCCAGGAACAGCGCGCCGAAAATCATCGTCAGAATCAGCCAGAAGATGATTTGGCCCTTCCGCTTGCCGGTCTGCGCGGAGCGGATCGCCAACGCCATCGTCAAGCTGCTGCAGATCAACACGTATGTGTTGGTGGCGCCGAATTTGACCTCAAGCAAATGGCTGCCCGTGACGAACGACTCATAGTGCAGCGCACGGTAAATCGTGTACGAAGCGAACATCCCGCCAAAGAACAGGATTTCGGTGACCAGGAAAACCCACATTCCCAGCCGGCCAGCCTCGCGCTGCTGGCCGACCGTCTCGAACTGATGGGCGAATCCCGGCGGATGCGCGCCGTGCGCGGCCAATTCAGACACGGGCCACCCCCGGAGTATCGGGATACTTGCGCGGCTCGGCAACCGGATAGTTGTACGCCTCTTCGGTCACGATCGGTATCTCCGTGAAATTCTCGGTCGGCGGCGGCGAGGGAATCGTCCATTCAAGCCCCTTGGCCTTCCAAGGATTTGGGCCCGCGACCGGGCCGTAGCGCATCGACCACGTCAGGTAGATCAGAGGGATCAGATAGCCGATGCCGAGAATTGATGCGCCCGCGGACGACATCACGTTGAGCACCTGAAACTCCGCTGGATACACCGCATAGCGGCGCGGCATCCCAAGATAGCCGAGTATGAACTGCGGGAAGAACGTCAGGTTGAAACCGATAAAAATGATCGCCGCCGCGATGCGCGCCCAGAGGTCGGGATAGAGACGTCCGGTGATCTTGGGCCACCAGTAATGAATGCCGCCTAGATAGGCCATCACGGCGCCGCCGACCATCACGTAATGGAAATGAGCGACGATGAAATAGGTGCCGTTCAGGTGGACGTCGGTCGCAAGCGATGCGAGGAACAGCCCGGTCAGCCCGCCGATCGTGAACAGGCCGATGAAGCCCAGCGCGTACAGCATCGGCGCCTCATAGGATATCGAACCCCTGTAAAGCGTTGCGGTCCAGTTGAACACCTTGATCGCAGACGGAATCGCCACAAGGAAGCTCAGCACCGAGAAGACCAACCCTGCGTAAACCGACTGGCCCGTGACGAACATGTGATGGCCCCACACCACGAAGCTGATCACGGCGATTGACAAGCTTGAAAACGCCACGAAGCTGTACCCGAAAATTTTCTTTCGCGAAAACGCCGTGACGAGTTCGCTGACGACGCCCATGCCCGGCAGAATCATGATGTACACGGCGGGATGCGAATAAAACCAGAAAAGGTGCTGGAAGAGCAGAGGGTCGCCGCCGACGGCCGGATCGAAGATTCCAACGTGCAAGATCCGCTCCGCGCCGAGCAGCAGCAGCGTCACGGCGATCACCGGAGTGCCCAGAACGAAAATAAGGCTCGTTGCGTACATGGCCCAAATGAACAGCGGCAGGCGAAACCAGGTCAGTCCCGGTGCGCGCATCTTGTGGATCGTCACGATGAAGTTCAGGCCCGTGAGGATCGACGAGAATCCGGCGATGAAGACGCCGAGCGCAACGGCTACGACGTGCGTTTGCGAGTACGAGCTGCTGTACGGCGGATAGAACGTCCAGCCGGTGTCGACCCCTCCCGAAAGCGTCGCGTACAGAGCAAACGACGCACCGATGATGAAGAGGTACCAGCTCATCAGGTTGAGTTTCGGAAAGGCCACGTCGCGCGCGCCGATCATCAGCGGAATCAGAAAATTCCCGAGCGTCGCGGGAATCGACGGAACCAGGAAGAAGAAGACCATGATAATGCCGTGCGTCGAAAACAACTTATTGTAAGTTTCCGGCTCGAAGAGCGCGCCCTGCGGCTCAATCAAATGCAAGCGCATCAGAACCGCCGGCACTCCGCCGACGAAGAACATGAGCGTGATCGAGGCGAGATACAGCAGCCCGATCCGCTTGTGATCGAAGGTCAACAGCCATGATTTGATGCCGTAATTCGCGTTTAGATAATTCACGCTGGATTCGGCCGGCACTGCCTGGGCCGTACTCATTTACCGTTCCTCTCTTCCGAGCCGAGCGACTTCACGTAAGCGATGAGCTGCAATATCTGTTCTTCGTCGATTTGCCCCTGATAGGTCGGCATGATCTCCTGATAGCTGGGCATGTGGACGGAATTCGGAACCAGGATCGCCTGGCGAATCAACGATTCATCCACGACTCGCGTTTCGCCGCTCGCCAGCTTTTCCGGTTTGCCATAAAGGCCTGCCAGGGACGGCCCTCGGCCACCGCCGCCCGCGACGTGGCAGCTTCCGCAATCAAACTGGATAAACAGACGCTGGCCCTGTTCGGCCAAAGATTCGGTCTTCTCGCCGCCGGCGAGCCATGCCGCGTAATCGGTCGGTGTCATGACGTACACCCAACCGATCATCTCGGAGTGGTTCGTGCCGCAGTACTGCGCGCAGAAGAGGTGGTACGTGCCCGTTTCCGTCGCCTGGAACCATACGGACGAATAGCGGCCGGGCAGTACGTCCTTCTTCACGCGAAAGGCGGGAATATAGAAGTCGTGGATTACGTCCTGCGAAGTCATCGTAAGCTTCACGGGAACGCCCACGGGCACGTGGAGTTCGTTGATCTCGCGCGGCCCCTCGGAGTGCTGGAGGTGCCACATCCACTGTTTCCCGATGACGAAAATTTCCGTCGAAGCCGCGGGCGGGCGCGAGTTCCGGACGTAGAGGGTCGACGACCACACAAACAGGACCACGCAGATGAGCGAAGGGATGATGGTCCAACCGAGTTCGAGCACCATCGACGTATGAGTTTCGGCGGCGATCTCGTCATCGGACCGCCGGCGGTACTTGACCATGAAATAGAAAATGATGGAGAAGATCAAGACGCTGAAAAACAGAGTGATGCCCGTCAGCGCAAGATACAGCTTGTCCACGCCTTCGGCGATCGACGATGCCGCCGGCGGCTGCAGCGGAAACATGGCCGCTGCGCCCCTGACCGAATTCAATCCGGATTCAATGAAGCCAATCATCATTGGTTAGTTACAACCCTTCGCGGGCCCTGCGTCTGCTGCTCCATCTGATTCATACGCTCTTCCCGTGCAACGCCGGCTGATGCCCGCGGAAGAGGATCAGCAAACCGAGTCCGCCAATCAAAATCGTGGCGAGTCCCGAAAGTTGAAGCACTCGCGATACGATCAGCCCGTACTTGCCGGTATGGGGATCGTAGTGGTAACAGAAAAGCAGAACCTCATCGACCGGCGAGCCGATCCTTCCCTCCGATGCGTCCACCAGCCCGAGCCTCAGGTCGCGCGAGGGATACGTGACGCCGTAGAAGTAGCGCGAAAGCTTCCCTTCCGGCGTCAGCACCATAATGGCGCTAGCATGTGCGTACTGCTTGGAATCGGGATCGTACGCGTAACGAAAACCCACGGAATCCGCGAGCCGCTTGATATCCGGCTGCTCGCCCGTCAGGAAATGCCAGCCGTTTGCCGCGCCCGGCCGCCCATACATGCCCACATAGACCGCCTGCTTGGCTTCGGCGAGCACCGGCCGGTCGGTCGGATCGATGCTCACGGTAACGACGTTGAAGTCCTTCCCGATCGTCATCGGAATTTCTTGGAGGCTGCGATCCAGGGCGTTGAGCACCTGGGTACAGAGCATCGGGCAGTTGTAATACACGAGCGTGAGAATCACCGGCTTGCCCACGAAATACTGCCCCAGCTCGACTGGATTGCCGTGCTCGTCTCGGAAGGTTGCGTCGAGTGGAATCGGCTGGTTGAGCTTTTGATCGATCCCGACGTCTTTGAGCAGATCGGGGCGCACGCCGATGCCCTGATTGGGGTCGGTGAACTGCGCGGACGCCGCGGGAGGATGCAACAGAAGCGCCGACGCAATTGCCGCGCCTGCCAGCCACGACCGCATCGAATTGGCTTTGAACTTCATTCGCCCTTCGTCCCCTTTTTCCCGCACCAATCAATAACTCGGTCTTGCCAAAAAACCTACGGCTTCGATTCCGCGCTTTCGCTAGCCGGTCCCGGAGGTGGCGGCTCGGTCAAGTAGCCGCACTGTCCTTCGACATCTGCGCCGCCGGGAACCCCCGGCACAACCGCAGACAAGGGCGCCGTCGTGGGAGGCTCGTCGCCAGCCGCGCGCGCGGGCAATCCCCGTGTCAAAATCAAATCCATGGCGCGATCGACGGGAATTCTCACGACTCCGCTCTGCCGATCGACCCAGCCGTACGTGTTGACCTTCTGTTCCTGCGTCGTGCAGTAATCCACCAGCTCCTGGTGCGGATGAGCCTGAAGGAGCGGGCTTGGTGGAATCTCGCGCGCGATGCCTGCAATCGGCGACGCCGGCGGCCCGAGCGGCGTCACCTTCTTGAAGTAATCAAACGACCATCTCATCGCAAGCATGGTGACAGCCAGCACCACCGCCATCCAAAAGGCAAACTGGACCAGCGCGCCAATATTCGCGTCGCGCTGCTCGTAGCCGGGCCCGCGGTCGACCGGAGCATTGTCTTGCGGCTTCTTAGTCGCCATGCTGATGCTCCAAAACGCCTTCAAATCGCGGATCGTGCAATGGCAGCAGCGGCAATTTTTTCAGCTGACCGAAGAACGCGCCGAGCCACACTCCGCCGATGCCAATTAGAACGAGCAGATCCAATAGGTGGAAATGCGGCCCTGTTTGCTTAGGATCGAAGGCCGGGACAACCAACCAATAAATGTCTATAACAGCTACCACCAACATCCAGCCCGCGATCCTTGCAAGCGAATGCAGGCGCCTCTTCAAGCGCCGCTGCAACAACAGGAAGAACGGGACAAAGAAATGGAAGATCAGCAGAATTGCCGCCACTGCTCCCCAACCCCCTCGCGCGCGCACCAGGTACCACGGAATCTCGTCCTTCAGATTGCCTGCCCAGATGATCAAAAATTGCGAGAAGGACATATAAGTCCACAGCAGCGTGAATGCGAGCATCAGGTTGCCGAGATCGTTTAACTGCTTGGGATCGGCGCAATCCTTCAGAGGCTCGCGATCGGAAAGCCTGCGCAGCACGACAATCGAAAACGAAAGTGCCGCCAGAGCCTGAATCACCATGAAAACCATTCCATAGATGGTCGAGGACCATTGAGGCTCAAGAGACATGACCCAATCGATTGCGGCCGCGCTCACCGTCAGCCCCCAAAGCACTAGACCGGGAGCAGCCAGGCTCACCATGCGGTCCTTAAGGATCAGGTCTCCCGTTCGATCCTGTTCGGCCGACCATTTGTTCAAGAGGTAGGCCAGGACAATCCAGATGGCGAAGTAAATTATAGTGCGCACCGTGAAGAATCCCGGATGCAAGTACCCCCGCTTAAAATGATTCAGTGAATCGTCGGGAAACTCATCGGCGCGCCACCACGGATAAAGCCGCGAAATTCCCAGCACGATCGGGATAAACAAAATCGCCATCACCCAAATCGTCCGAGTACTCGCTTCGAGAATCCGCCGAATCGGAAGACCCCACCAGCCGCCCGTCGAATGGTGAAGCATCAAAAATCCGAGGCTCCCGAGGGGAATTGCCACGACGAACACGAAGGCAAAAAGATACGACTGGAAGAAGTGCGTCCACCCGCCCTCATCAGGCCGCTTCGACAGTATGAAACCCCAAATGATGGCGGCGACGAAGCAAACTACACCAATCGCCAGCGCGCGGCTTTGCGCGCGATCGATCACGGGCCGGGATGTGTCCGACGAACTCATTGCGATTGCCCTATCGGCTGCTCCTGTGTTTGTTGTGCGGACTGCTCCGTCAATTTCTGCCGATCCGATTCCGGCACATCCTGTACGGTCGCGTTTTGGCTCAGCTGAAGAACTCGAATGTACGCGGCGATTCTCCACCGGTCCGCCGGCTCGATGCGCGCTGCGTAGCTATACATTGCCCCAAATCCGTTCGTGATGACCTCGAAGAAATGTCCCGCGGACGCCTCGCGCAGCCGCGGAATGTGATACGAAGGCGGCTGCGGAAAGCCGCGCTGCACGATCATGCCCCGGCCGCTGCCTGTGTAGTCATGGCAGGGGGTGCAGTAGACATTGTAGCGTTCGCGCCCGCGATCCAAATCCGCCCGAGTGATCGGGAACGGGAACTTGTCCACGACCACGCCGTTTTCCTTTCCCGTGTAGAACAGCTCATCGACGCGCAACTGGCCGCGTGCAACGGTGCCGGGCACGGGCTGGCGCTCCGACCGGCCGTCCGCGAAAAAGTCGGTTGGCTCGTATGGCAGGTACTTCGGCTGGATGTGCATATCCAAGCGGCAGCCCAACAGCAACAGGGCAACCGCGCCCAAGCCGGCAAGGCGCAACCCACGCGCAAACGCGCGGCCGGATAAGGCTTGGCCGGAACGCGAGACGGTGCCCTGGCTGAGTTCAGTCCTCAATCTCGTACACTCCATGCGGGTGCAAACCTTCCAAGAACGCTTTCGTCTGCGTCAATTCAAATTTCTTGTCCCGAGCCTTGATGCAGAGGAAGAAACGGTCCGTCGACGCGAGAGCAAATCGCTCGACGTTAAATGTCGGGTGGTACGGCGTGGGCAGGCCATTCAGCGCGAGCATTCCAAACACCGACACCAGAGACGCACCCAAAATCGTCAGCTCAAACGTAATCGGTATCCACATCGGCCAGCTATTGAACGGCTTGCCGCCGATGTTCAACGGGAAGCTGATCACGTTGGCGTACCAACACATCCCAAAGCCGGTCAAGCCGCCGCCCAATCCTCCAAGAAACACAAGGATCGGCAGAGCCGTCCAATCGAAGCCGACGGCTTCGGCTAATCCTTCCACCGGAATCGGCGAAAACGCATCGATGCGCCTGTAGCCGGCTTCGCGCGTGCGATGCGCCGCTGCGAGCACCTGTTCGGGTGTCTCGAATTCCGCCATCAGACCGTACATGCCCTTCTTGCTCATTTCTTCGATCGCACTCCAGTTATCCGTGAAGCTCCGGGTTCGGGTTCCGCACGCGCGCGAGATAGGTCGTACGCGGGCGCGTATTCAAATCCTCGAGCAAGCCGTAATTGCGCGATTGCGCCTTCAGCTTGGAAACGCGGCTCGCGGGATCGTTGATGTCGCCGAAGACGATCGCTTCGGCCGGGCAAGCGCTCTGGCACGCCGTGATGATTTCGCCGTCGCGCACGGTCCGATTTTCCACCTCGGACCGGATCTTCGCCGCGTTGATCCGCTGCACGCAATACGTGCACTTTTCCATCACGCCGCGGCTGCGCACGGTCACGTTCGGATTGCGCATTCCGTACAGGCTCGGCGTTTTGAAATCCGAATAGAGGAAGAAATTGAACCGGCGGACCTTGTACGGGCAGTTGTTCGAGCAGTAGCGCGTGCCGACGCAACGGTTGTACGTCATGTCGTTCAAACCCTCGGAGCTGTGCGTGGTGGCTCCGACGGGGCAGACGTATTCGCACGGCGCGTTTTCGCACTGCATGCAGGGCAGCGGCTCGTAATACATCTCGGGATTCTCAAGGCTGCCGCGGAAATACGTGTCGATGCGAATCCAGTGCATCGCGCGGCCTCGCATCACCTGATCCTTGCCTACGACCGCGATATTGTTCTCCGACTGGCACGCAACCACGCACGCATTGCATCCGATACAGCGATTCAAATCGATCGACATGCCCCAGGCGTAGCCCTCGTATTTGTGGCCGGGGTAAATCGTCAAATCCTTTTCCATTTCCTCATTGCGGGCGAAATCTGGATCCTTGCGGAATTCTTCGAGCGTGGCAATTCGCACCAGGTCGCGCTTGGGATTGAACGCCGCCTGACTCTCTTCGTCCTCCTGATGCCCTTCGGGACCGATCGCGTATTGCTCTTGGATCGATGCGAAATAGTACTTCTGCCCCGTTTTCTCGATTTGCACGCCGTTCGCAATCCAGGGCGACGACGATGTGCGCACGAGGTACGCGTTGAAACCCGGCCCGGTCCCCACGTTTCCTGCCTGCCGCCGGCCGTAGCCCAAATGCAGCGTCACGGAATTATCCGCATGGCCCGGCACGATAAAGACTCCGGCCTGCACGTTCTTGCCGCCGAGCTTGAGCGTGACGTAATCACCCGAGGTGAGATCGAGGCGCTGCGCGGTGCCCGGACTGATCATCGCCGCATTGTCCCAGGTCAGCCGCGTAACCGGCTTCGGCGTCTCCTGCAGCCACGAGTTATTTGCAAATTGGCCGTCTCCGACCGACGGATCGGGCCGGAAGACCAGCTCGAGCGCGTTTGCATCGCCGCTCGCCGCCTGCGGACGTCCCTGGCTCACAAAATCCGCGCGCGGCGCAACCGTAATCGCAGGAAGCGCGGTTCCCGCGACCAGCCCGTCGTGCAGCGAAGTCTCCCAAAGCGTTTCGAACGCTTTGTCTTTCTCCGGGCGCTGTGTCTGCCAGTAGTCGCGCACGAGCTCGTGCCCGGATTTTCCGGCGTCGCCCGTGAAGAGAGCGATGACTTCGTGCGCCGAATGGCCGTCATACAGCGGCGCGATGAGCGGTTGGATGATGCCGACCGTGCCGTCGAACGCGCGTCCGTCGCTCCAAGACTCGAGATAGTGCGCCGCCGGAGCGTGCCAGTGGCAAAGCTCGGCCGTCTCATCCTTGTATAGGCCGGAATGAACGCGCAGCCCAGCCTTCACTAGCGCGTTCGCAAAATCTAGATCGGCGGGCGCGTCGTACACCGGGTTGGCGTCGAGGATCACGAGAAAACCTACCTGGCCCGCGTTCAAATCGTTGACCAGATCGCGCAGCGACTCGGTCTGATTGATGGGATTCGCCTCGACCGGCTCGGTGTAAACGACTGTTTTGCCCACGTTGCCGAGTGCCGCGTTGATCGCGTGAACGAGCGCGTGGACGAACGGCGACTGCTGCTCGCCAGCAATCACGATGCTCGATCCGCGGTGGGCGCTGAGGTCCCGCCAAACGGCGCTGATCCACTCCGCCGAAAGCTTTGCACTCGCGTTCGCGCTGGGCGGCACGGCAATCCCCGCGGCGACGGCAAGCTGACGTGCGAGGTCATCGACATCCGACGAGCGCAGCGGCAGGCGATGATCCGCCACAACGCCGGTGCTCGTCGCCATGCTCTCGGCAACGTACAGCCGGTTCAGATTCGATGACGCTCCCGCGGCAAGATCGCGGCGCGAAGCAAACTCGCGAGCGTAGCGCACGTGTCCGGCACCCGTTGTAAGGAAGTCCGCATCGAGCGATAGGACCACGTCCGCCCGATCGAAGTGATACACGGTGTTGACCGGCCGTCCGAAGGCCAAGCGCGCACCTTCGCGCACGGAATCTCCGCTGCACGGTTCGTATTGGTGCCATTTCGAGGATGGAAACTGCGCGAGAAGCGCGCGAATCTGCGCGGCAAGCGTCGGAGAATTTACCGTCTTCGTCAAAAGCCGCAACCCTGTGCCCGATTTGGCATGGGTCGTCCGCGCGTCTGCCATCGCGGCGGAAAAATCGCTCCAGGAGCTCACGTGCCCGTCGTGCATCACGGCCTGCGAGCGGTCAGGATCGTAGAGGTGCAGGATCGATGCTTGCGTGAAGACGTCCGTGCCGCCGAGGCTGCCCGGATGCTCCGGATTCCCCTCGATCTTCGTCGGACGGCCCATGTGACTTTCGACAAGCACGCCCGTCGCAACGCCCGCATGCGGGAACGACGTGGCGTAATAGAGCGGCCGGCCCGGGATGATCTCCTCAGGCGGATGCGCGTACGGAACGATCTTTTCGGTGGGGAGCTTCGTGCACGCGCTCAGGCCCGCCATTGCCGCCGAAGCGGCCATCAGCTTCAGCACGTCGCGGCGGTCAATTCCGTCGTTGCCTTTTCCCGCGCTCGGAGGGAATTCGTAATCCCGGAATTCGCGGAACTTCTTGGTTTCCGACAATTCCTCGAGACTCTGCCAGAAACGCGGAGCGTTCTCGCCGGCGAGCTTGGCGCGCGCCGCTGCGAGGTCGATCGAGTTCTTCGCGTTGGAATCTTCGCTCATCGTTTCGCTTTCATCACCGGTGGCACGTCGAACAAGACTGCATGAACTGCTTGTTATGAATGTGATATTCCGCCACGAGCTTCTTTCCAAGCTCTTCCTGCTTCGCGGCCGATGGCGGCTCGTAGAACGGATTGAACACCTCGGATTTCGGCCGGACATATTTTTCCGGCTGGCGGTGGCAATCCAGGCACCAGGACATATAGAGCGTGCCCGCGCGCTCGGTCAAAGGCATCTCCGCAATCTGTCCGTGGCAGGTCGTGCAGCCGATGCCCTTCGCCACGTGAATGCTGTGGTCGAAATAGACGAAATCGGGCAGGGCGTTCACGCGCTCCCATTCGAGCGATGTGTCGTTGCGATAGCTTGCCCGGACCGGCTCGAGCATCGATGCGTTCGTCCAGATCTGCGAATGGCACGTCATGCAAGTCTGCGTCGGCGGCACGCCCGCGAAAGACGATTTCTCGACCGACGTATGGCAGTAGCGGCAGTCGATTCCGAGCTCGCCCGCGTGGTGGCGGTGGCTGAACGGCACAGGCTGTTGAAGCTTTTCGTGCTGCCCCGTGTACCACGGAGACAACGCAATCGTGTACAGCCCGAAGCCCAGCGCTCCGATGATCACCACCGCGCCAAAGATGCTGGCCCGCGCGATCAGGTTCGTGCTGCGATGGAAAATCTGTGGCATCGATTCTCTGTGCCGCTCTTTCTACGAATGCGTTTTTTCTTCGTTCGTTTCATGCACGAGCGACCGCACCTCGACGATCGAGATCATCGGCAGGAAACGAATGAATAAGTAGAACAAGGTAAAGAACAGCCCGAACGTACCGAGGTAGGTAGCCCAGTCCCATTTCGTCGGGTAGTACATCGCCCACGCCGAGGGAACGAAATCGCGAGACAGGCTGACCACAACGATCACAAACCGCTCCAGCCACATGCCGACGTTCACGACCAGTGAAATGAAGAATAGCCACGCAACGTTTCGTCGCAACCGCCGCGACCACAGCGACTGCGGAAGCACAATGTTGCAAGCGACCAGCATCCAATAGAGCCCGGCATACGGCCCGACGAGACGGTTCATCATCATGTAGCGTTCGTACTCGTTGGCGCCGTAGAACGACATGAACGTTTCCGCGACGTAGCCGTACGCGACGATAATGCCCGTCGCCAGCATGACTTTCGCCATGATGTCGAGATGGCGGTCGGTGACCAAATCCTCGAGGTGATAAATCCTGCGCACCGGAATCGCCAGCGTCAGCACCATCGCAAATCCGGAATAGATGGCTCCCGCCACGAAGTACGGCGGAAAAATCGTGCTGTGCCACCCGGGAACGAGCGCAATCGTGAAATCGAAGCTCACAACGGTGTGAACGGAAACCACCAGCGGCGTTGCCAGGCCAGCCAACAGCAGTGATGCGGTCTCATAGCGCGACCAATGGACGGCTGAGCCGCGCCAGCCCATCGACAGCATCCCGTAAATGATCTTCGAGGCCTTGTTCTTCGCGCGGTCGCGCAGCGTTGCAAGGTCGGGGATCATTCCTACAAACCAGAACAACAAGGAAACCGTGAAATACGTGGAAACCGCGAAAACGTCCCAAACCAGCGGGCTGCGAAACTGCGGCCACAACCACATCGGATTCGGATACGGCATCAGGTAGAAAAACAGCCACGGGCGGCCCATGTGGAGCAGGGGAAACATGCCGGCGCACATGACGGCAAAAATCGTCATGGCCTCGGCGAAACGGTTGATCGACGTGCGCCACTTCTGATGCAGCAGAAGGAGAATGGCGGAAATCAGCGTTCCGGCGTGACCAATTCCGATCCACCAGACGAAATTGACGATCGCGAAGCCCCAGGCCGTCGGGATCCGAATGCCCCAAATCCCCACGCCCTTCACCATCAGGAGCGTGACGACCAAGTTCAACAGCATCAACAGGGAAAACGCGATGAGAAAACCGAACACCCAGCCCGGAGTTGTGCCGCGAGTCAGCACAATCGAGCTGATCTTATCCGTTACAGTTTCGAAGGTATGGCCCGGACCAATAATCGGCTCGGGCTCGCCAACCCCGATTCTGTTTCGCAAACCTTCAGAACCCACTCAGTTTCCCCTGCCGGTAAAAACGCCTAATTCAAAATGCTAGAAAGGGTGTCGTACGTTGGGGATCATCGCCTCACACCCCGTGAAGGCCATGACCCATACTGCGAAGCAACATATGAATTGCAAATCGTACTGATTACTTTTATTCCCCCGAGGGCCAGTCTCTCCGCTGCCACCCCGTGGATCACTTTGGCGCGTCGGCTGAATTGCAGTGACGCCGATCACGCCCGGCAGTGACATAAGTCACCCCGCTAAGACGCAATAGCATAAGACCGGAGACGTCGATACGCAAGTTGAAATCGAAAAAAATTTGCATCCGGCAAAATCGATTAGAGTCTGCAAATTCTCGCCGCGAAAAGCCCGTGATGTGAACCGGAAACGCCCGCAGGCTCCGCGCTGTGCCACTTAGGACATGGACAGGCGACGAGGTTTCATGCGCCTCACGCCGTCTTGATAAAATTCGAGTGTGCGTTCCGCAACGCCATGGGTGGTTTGGCTGGTGCTTGTCGTGTCGTCGTCCGCAGGCGCTGACACCATTGTGCTCAAGAACGGCCGCCGCATCGTTGCGGAAAGCGTGACGCAAGACGGCGACCGCGTGACGTATCAAACTCCCTCGGGCCAGCTATCGATTCCGAAATCGATTGTCGCGCGGATCGAGCACGACGATTTCAAATACTCCTCCGCGGAGAGCGCTTCGTCGCAGCCGCCAATTTCCGCGCCGCAAATCGCACCCGTTCCAGGCTATGAGGAGGTAGCAGCGTTCGCCGTTCACGACGACGCCATCGACTTCCGGTATTTGTCGCGCCTCGATTCCGATGCCAGATCGGGCTCCGCAATCGCCGTCGCCAAGGACGCTGCCGCGCACCATGCGGCCGCGCAGTTTCTCCTGGGCAAGGGCGACACCGATGCGTCCATCGACCAATACCGCCAGGCGCTCATCCTTTCCCCCGAAAACGTTGGCCTGCTCGTGAACCTGGCGGTCCTCGATCTCCGCGAAAGCCAGTTCACCGCGGCTCTCGATCCACTCGAACGCGCCCGCCGCATTGCGCCCGATTCGGCGGACGTTGCGAAATTGATGGGATGGGCCTACTACGGCGCCAACAAAATGGATCTGGCCATCGAGCAGTGGAAGCGCGCCGAGCGGCTGCACCCTGACCCGGAGGTCGAGCAAGCCCTCGAAAAGGCCCAGCGCGACAAAGCCGAGGAAGAAAGCTATCGCGAGGGCGAGACCGCTCACTTCGATTTGAAATATTACGGCGACGCGGCGCCAGACCTCGCACAGGGCATCCTGCGCGCGCTCGAAGACGATTTCCGCGACCTCGAATCGCAGCTCGATTACACGCCGCGCGAGCAGATCGCCGTCATCCTATATACGGAGCAGTCGTTCGCGGATATCACACGCGCGCCGGGATGGGCGGGTGCGCTCAACGACGGCCGCCTCCGCATTCCCGTGCAGGGATTGACGCAGGTGACTCCCGAACTTGCGCACGTGCTCAAGCATGAGTTGACGCACAGCTTCGTGGGGCAAAAATCGCACGGCCGCGCGCCGACCTGGCTTCAAGAAGGCGTCGCGCAGTGGATGGAAGGTCGCCGCAGCAGCCAGGATGCGGGCGCGCTGGTCGACGCCGCCGGGCAAGGAATGGCGCCGCCGCTGGGTGGGATGGAAGGGTCGTGGATGGGTCTTTCCGGCAACTCCGCGGCCTTCGCGTATGCGTGGTCACTCGCGGTCGTCGAATCCATTATCGATGCCGGCGGCGTGGCCGACATCAGCCGCCTGCTCGATCGCGTCGCGACGGCGCCTTCCACCGAAGCCGCCGTGAAAGAGACTCTGCATCTGAGCTACGACGACCTGAATCAGCAGACCGTCGCATACCTGAAGCACGCTTATCTACGCTGAATTCGGCCTGTCCTAAGGTCGCCAAAAAGACGTCTCGCCAATCCCGCTAATTCGCTGCGATCGCCATCGCACACATTACAGGGTTGCGAGTAGCCCGGCGAGAAGAGCGGAGCGCTTGGGCAATGCGCGAATGACGACATGCTCGCGCGGACTGTGCGCGCCGTCGCCGACGGCCCCGAGACCATCAAGCGTGGGTACGCCAAGCGCAGCGGTAAAATTCCCGTCTGAGCCTCCGCCCGTGGAGCCCTCGCCGAGCTGCACATCGATCTCACGCATCAGAGCCTGCGCGCGGTGAAACAGTTTACGCACACCAGCAGTGCGTTCGAGGGGCGGCCGATTGACTCCGCCGCGCACCTCGATCCGCGCGCCTTTCAGGATCGGACGCAGACCGAGAATCTTTCGATCGATCCCCGGCGCATCCGCAAGTCGCGTGTAGCGAATGTCCACCTCCGCGCGCGCATGATCGGGGACCACGTTCGAAACGGTGCCACCCGCGATCACCGTCGCTTGTACGGTGATGCCGCCCCGCGAATCATTCGTCTTCGCGAGTCGCGCGATCTGAAGCGCTAGTTCGTGCACGGCGTTGACTCCCGCTCCCGGATCGATGCCCGCGTGGGCAGCACGCCCCGTGACGATAATTTCCGCTGTGCCCACGCCCTTGCGCGCCGTTTTCAGCCGCCCATCGCGGCCCAGTGACGGCTCGAGGACAAGCACGGCGTCGCTTCGTCGCGCTTCCCGCTCAATCTCGCGCCGCGAAGTCTCGCTGCCGATTTCTTCATCCGAGGTCCAGAGGAAAACGAGCCTCTTGCGCGGTCTGGCTCCCACAGCTCGCAGCGCATCCACTGCGGCGAGCGCCAGCACGATTCCGCACTTCATATCGAATGTCCCCGGTCCCCAAGCGCGCCCGCTCGCGACGCGAAACGGCATCTTCGCGAGCGTGCCAATCGGATACACAGTGTCGAGATGGCCAAGGTTCAGGATTTGGCCCGAGGGATCGCCCGCTCCCAGCCAGATCTCCGCGCGCACATGATCGCCGCGACCGCTCTGGCTCAGTATGCGGACCTTTGCTCCCCGCCGGCGCCACTCGCGTGTCACGATTCGCCCGAACCGATCCACCGCAGCTTTGTCGTGGCTCGGCGATTCGCAGCGCACGAACTCGCCGAGGAGCCGCACCATCGCTTTCTCGCGGCCGCGCAATTCGCGCAGCAGGCTTTGCATCATCGGCCGGTTCTCGCTCATCGCGGCGTATCGTAGCAGCCGCGTCCAGCACCGGCAACGGTTGCGCTTCTCACAGGAAGCACCCCGGATTCCCACGTGCGCTCGATTCGTATAGAATTGTTTGATTCATCGGCGCGTAAATAACAGACTGCCAAGAGGCAAACGATGCTCCTCGACGTCATCGGGATACAAAAGATACTCCCGCACCGCTACCCATTCCTTCTGATTGACGGCATTGAAGAAATGGAACGATTGAAGCGCATTGTCGGAATCAAGAACGTCACCGCAAACGAAAACTTTTTTCAGGGCCACTTCCCGGGGAAACCGATCATGCCGGGTGTCTTGATCATCGAATCCATGGCGCAGACGGGCGGCCTATTGCTACTTCAGGAAGTGCCGGACCGCGAGAAGAAACTGCTCTACTTCGTCGCGATCGATAATGCGCGCTTCCGGCGCCCCGTGGTTCCCGGCGACCAGTTGAGACTGGAAATGAACGTCCTCGCATGGCGCGGAGGATTTTGCAAACTCGAGGGCCGCGCAACCGTGAACGGAGAAATGGCCGCCGAAGCCACGCTGATGTGCAAGATGGTGGACCTTGAAACCGAACAGCCGCCGGCCGCCGAGCCTGCCGGGAAGGCTCAATGAGTGAGATCGATTCCCGCGCCGCAATCTCGTCCTCGGCGCGGTTGGGCAGTGGAGTTCGAATCGGGCCATACGCCATCGTAGGAGACGAAGTCGAATTGGGCGATGGCTGCGTCCTCGATCCTCACGCCGTGGTGCGAGGCCCGTCCACGCTCGGCCGCAACAATCACGTCCATTCGTTTGCCATTGTCGGCGGCGATCCGCAGGACCTGACGTACACCGGACAGCGCGTCAGGCTCGAGGTCGGCGACGCGAACGAATTCCGCGAGTTCTGCACCGTGCACCGGGGCACCATCAAGGGCGGCGGCGCCACGCGCATCGGCAGCCACAATCTCATCATGGCCTACGCGCACATCGGCCACGACTGCATCATCGGCAATCACGTAATTCTCACGAATGGCGCGCAGCTCGCCGGGCACAGCGTCGTCGAGGACTACGCCGGCATTAGCGCGTTCTGCCTGTTCCACCAGTTCGTTCGCATTGGCAGCCATTCCTACATCGGCGCGGGAACGGTCATTACGCAGGACGTGCCGCCGTTCTCGCTCATCGTGGGGCCGCGCGAGACCCGCTGCTACGGCATCAATAAGGTGGGCCTCGAGCGCCATGGATTTTCACCCGAGCGGATTCGGACTATTGAGAAAGCCTACCGGTATCTTCTGCGCTCGAAGCTCAATACTTCGCAGGCGGTCGAGAAAATGCGTGGAACCCTCGACGACTCTGAAGACGTCCAAAGTCTCATACGGTTCATCGAGTCGACCACCGAACGCGGCTTGACGAAATAGGAGCACGTATGGCCGCCGACGCAGAAAACAAGCCGGGAGAGTGGGGACTCATCGCGGGAAACGGCGACTTTCCTTTTCTGGTGCTGGAGGGCGCCCGGAGCCGCGGCATCGAGATGGCTGTGATCGCCATCCGCGAGGAGGCGTCTCCGGCGCTGGAGCGCGCGGCCAAGAAGTTTCATTGGATCAGCCTCGGAGAACTCAGCCGGGGTATTGAATTGCTGCATCAGGAGGGAGTGAAACACGCCGTGATGGCCGGGCAGGTGAAGCACAACAAGATTTTCAGTTCGATCCGGCCCGATTGGCGTCTGGCGAAATTGCTGTTTTCGCTCCCGGCGAAGAACACGGACTCTTTGATTGGCGCCGTGGCGCGCGTTCTGGAAGACGAAGGCATCGAACTCGTGGATTCGACGAAATTCCTCGGATCGTTGCTTCCGGCGGAGGGACTTCTGACTCGCCGCGCACCGGACGAGGCGGAAGCCGCGGACATCGCGTACGGACGCCAAGTCGCGCGGCAACTCGCCGGCCTCGACCTTGGACAGACCGTCGTCGTTCGCGACCGCGCGTGTGTGGCCATCGAGGCGATGGAAGGCACCGACGAAACCATCGAGCGCGCCGCGCGCATCACGGGCGGGCAGCAGCTTGTCGTGGTCAAGGTGAGCAAGCCGAAGCAGGACATGCGATTCGATGTTCCGGTTGTGGGCACGAAGACAATCGAAGTGATGCACCGATGCAATGCCACTGCGCTCGGAATCGATGCGCGGCGCACGCTTCTTTTTGACCGCGAGGCGCTGATCCGCGCCGCCGATGAAGCGGGCATCGCGATCCAAGCGTTTGCGCCGGAGCCGGCCGCGACAAAAAAGAGCAATGACTGAAAAGCTCATTCGCGTTGCTGTCGTCGGAGCCGGAGAATTCGGGCGGAACCACGTCCGCGTGTGGAGCGAGATCGAGGGCGCCGAACTCGCCGGCATTGTGGACACGAACGCCGAGCGCGCTCGGCGGATTGCAACCGAGTTCGGAACGCGCGTGATTCCTGATCTCGGAGCTTTGGCGGCCGAGCGCGTTGACGCCGTGAGCCTCGCCGTGCCCACGAGAGAGCACGCCCGAGTCGGCTGCCTCCTGCTCGATGCTGGCGTGGACGTGCTCGTCGAAAAACCGATGGCCGCTTCTCTCGATGAAGCCGATCGCCTGATTGCCTCCGCGAAGCGTTCCGGCCGCATCCTCCAGGTCGGGCACGTCGAGCGGTTCAATCCCGCAGTTGCGGCGGCGCAAAAAATCGTGTCGCGGCCGATGTTTTTCGAGGTCCATCGTCTCGGCATCTTCACACCGCGCAGCCTCGACATCGACGTTGTATACGACGTAATGATCCACGACCTCGACATTTTGCTTTCGCTCGTCGATGCGCCGGTGACCGATCTGAAAGCCGTCGGCATTCCCGTGATTACCGACAAAGTGGACATCGCCCACGCGCGCGTCGAGTTCGCGACCGGAGCCATCGCCAACGTCACCGCAAGCCGCGTTTCCACCGAGCGGGTGCGGAAGATGCGTTTCTTCCAAGAGCACGAATACATCTCCCTCGATTTCGCGCGGCAGGATGCGCTGCGGATTCGCGTGAAGCCCGGCGGCGGGACGCAACCCGAGATTGGGTTCGAGAAGTTGACGGCCGCGCCCGAAGAACCGCTTCGCGCCGAACTGCGTGCGTTTGCCGAATCCGTCCGCACGCGTAGGCCGCCCATTGTGGGCGGGGCCGCGGGGCGGCGCGCGCTCGAACTTGCGGACCGCGTGATGGCAGGCATCCTAGAGCACGCCCGGCGCGTCCAATTAAGTGCTTTCACTCCGCAGGAAATTCGATGATCCCGCGCACACTGGTTCCAGTCAACGTGCGCCCCGTCGACAAGGACGAGGCGAAAAAGGCGCCGCCCCGGCGTCTCGAAACCTATATGGATGACCGGACCGTGGTGCCCTCCGGTCTATCCGATGCGCCTCCTCTCAACGGCAAGACTTCGATTCCGGCGCACCTGCCGCTCGGTGTGCTCGTCAACCGGACGCTTGTGCCGCGCGGCATGGAGGCCAAGCCACTCGACAAGCTTTTGCAGGCACGGTCCGTGATGCCGCTCGACATTCTCGAGACCCGCGTCGTCGTGCCCACCGACATCAAACCGCTCACCGCTGAAGAGGCGAAGGCACCCGAGCACGCGCCGGAGATGACCGCCGAGTTGCGCGAAGTCGTCGCGCCCGATATTTTCACGACCGGCGACGCGAACCTGCTGATCGAGCCGGAGACAAAGAAAGACTCGAAAGCGGACCTCATCACGCGGGTTCTCTCGGTCGCGGCGCACGTCGCACTGACCATCTTTCTGCTCGCCTGGCCGAAGATGTTTCCGGCGCACGTCCCCACGCAGGATGAACTCGACCTCGCACGAAAGGAACTGAACTTCGTCTATATGCCGCCGGAGCATCCCGAGCCGGCGCCGCCCACCCCGAAGATCCAGGTCAATCGCGAAACGCTGAAACGAGTTGCTCCACCCGTTGAGCAGCCGCAAATCCCGGCGCCGGCGGCGCCCGAAAAAGCGCCTTCGGATCTGCCGGAAGCGCCGAGACCGAACATTTCCGTCGCGCCTGCACCGGCGCAGCCCGCGCAGCCTGCTCCAACGCACCTCGAGCCGGTGCTGCCCGCGACGCCGCAGAACAAGAATCTCAATCTCGGTCTTTCGCAGTCTTCTCCGGGAAGAATGCTCGACAGCCAACTGGACGATGCGATTCGGCGCAGCCCCAAGGGCGGCGGAACGTATAGCGGTGGCGTAGGCGGGCCCAGCACCGGCGGGACGGGGATGGGCTACGGAGTCCAGATACTTTCGGACACCCAGGGCGTGGACTTCACAAACTACATCAACAGGCTCCTCGCCACACTGAGGCGCAACTGGGAGTACGTGATGCCCGAATCGGCGCGCATGGGAGACAAGGGCGTGGTCTTCACAAGCTTTCAAATCTACCCCAATGGAAGCGTCACGGCTCCGGATCCCCTTCTCGATAGGACGTCTGGAAAAGAGCCGCTCGATAACGCGGCCATGTCCGCCATTCACGCGTCGAATCCCTTCGAGCCTCTGCCTTCGCAGTTTCACGGCCCCTACCTGAGGCTGCGAATCGTATTCATTTACAATATTCCGCCGGAACAAGTTAACCTCCATTGAGACTCAGCCGCGCCCAAGTCGTCGGGGCCCTTCTGCTGGCGGCGATCGTCTTGCTGATTCTTCTGCTGCGGTACTGGAAATTCCCGGGATGAACGATCTCGCGCGGCTCGTTGTGATCCTCGGGCCGACCGCTTCGGGCAAGTCGGCGCTCGGAATCAGTCTCGCGGAGCGACTCGGCGGCGAAATCCTCGTTTGCGATTCGACGCAGGTCTATCGGCACTTCGACATCGGCACCGCAAAGGTTCCCGTCGCGGAGCAGCGCGGCATCCCGCATCATCTGGTCGATCTCGTCGAACCCAACGAAGTTTTCACGGCTGGCGAGTATCGCCGGCGCGCTCTCGAAGTTCTCGAAGACGTGCGCCGACGCGGCAAGATTCCAATCCTCACGGCGGGAACCGGACTCTATCTGCGCGCACTCCTCGAAGGCCTGGCCGACGCGCCGGAGCGATCGGAAGAATTGCGCGCACGGCTTCGCCGAAATGTAGCGCGGCACGGCCCCGAAAATCTCCACCGCGTCCTCGCGCGGCTGGACCGCGAAACCGCGACGCGAATCGCCCCACGCGATACGCAGAAAATCATCCGCGCCATCGAGATGCGCGTAATTGCCGGACGTCCAGTCGGCGAGATTCACCGCAGCGGGAGAAGCGGACTCGAGGGCTACGACATTCGTAAGGTCGGACTCCTCCCGGCGCGAGCGAATCTCTATGCAAGGATCGACACGCGCGTGCACCAGATGATAGAGGCGGGCTGGGTCAACGAGGTCCGCGATCTGGTTCGTAGCGGCGTACCCGACGACGCCAAGCCATTTCAGTTCATTGGCTATTCGGAACTGCGCGCACAGATCGGGAGCGGCCGAATCCCCGCTGGGACCATCGCGCAAATCCAGCAAGCCACGAGGCGCTTCGCCAAGAGGCAGATCACATGGTTCCGCAAGGACTCCGACGTCCATTGGCTGAATGCGTTTGGCGACGATCCGGATATGCTGACCGCCGCCCTTGACATCGCGCAGGCCAGCAACCCTAACGACTTGACGCCGCGATAGCACTCGACTATTCTTATAATGACATACGGTACCGTATGGCCGCATCCTCGACTCCCGGCGCTGCTCGCCTTCGGCCCACAGACTGGCTTCAAGCTGCGTTTGACCGCATGTCCGCAGAGGGAGTCGACGCCATCCGCGTGGAGGTCCTGGCACGGGACCTAAAGGTAAGCAAAGGCAGCTTTTATTGGCACTTCCGCGATCGGGGCGACCTCCTCGAACGACTGTTGGCCGACTGGGAAAGTCGCGAACTCGGCTGGCTGGAGCGGGAGGAAGACGGCACCAACGCGGCCACGCGCTGGGCCAAGCTCATCGAACGGACGACAGATCCTGCGCGCATCCGCCATGAGGTGGCGCTGCGCGCATGGGCACGGGCCGACGAGCGCGTTGCCCGCCGAGTCGCAGAGGTCGACAAGAAGCGCGCCGGACTGATCGCGGACGTGCTGCGCGACGTCGGTTTTGGGCCATCCGCGGCGGAATCGTGGTCGGACATGGTTTTGCTGATTTGCCTTGGGTGGCTCGATCGCGCGACGCGCGATCCGCAGTACCAAATGGCGAATCGGGGGCTCGGAGAACTGCTTTCGGAGATGGTTCTGGCCGCCTCCGCACGAACGACAGCCTCGCATCGTTGAACAGTGCACGTGCCGTCAAATTCCGACGCTCCATTTGGCGATCGTCCCGTCGTGGCGCGGAAGCGACCTGCTGGCCGGGCGCTCTGAACTGTGGCACACTCGATAGTTTGAAGGACGCAGCGGACGCGCACTGAGCGCGTGCAACTTCCGCCAAGCCGCGGCGGCGTAAAATCCTATGGATCCCCAGTACATCCGAAATTTCTGCATCATCGCGCACATCGACCACGGGAAATCCACCCTGGCCGACCGGTTGCTCGAACTGACCGGCGCGCTCAGCCAGCGCGAGATGACCGCGCAGGTGCTCGACTCGATGGACCTCGAGCGCGAGCGCGGCATCACGATCAAAGCCAAGAGCATCCGCCTCCACTACACGGCCAAGGACGGCCACGAATACCGCCTGAATTTGATCGACACGCCCGGCCACGTGGATTTTTCCTACGAAGTCTCTCGCGCGCTTTCCGCGTGCGAGGGCGCACTGCTGGTGGTGGACGCGAGCCAGGGCGTTGAGGCGCAAACCGTGGCCAACGCGTTTCTCGCGTCGCGCCACAATCTCGCCATCATTCCCGTGATCAACAAGATCGATCTGCCTGCGGCGCAGCCCGAGTATGCGAAGGAGCAGATCGAAAACGTACTGGCGATCCCGGCCGAGGATGCGCTGCTCATCAGCGCGAAGAGCGGCCTCGGCGTTGAGAGCGTGCTCGACGCGATCGTCGAGCGCGTCCCGCCGCCGAAAGGGTCGGCGGATGCGCCGCTGCGCGCTCTGATCTTCGATTCCTGGTTCGATATTTATCGCGGCGCGGTCGTCCTGGTGCGAGTGATGGAAGGCCGGATCGCCCCGCACATGAAGATTCGTCTGTGCGCGGGCAACGAGGTATATGAGGTGGAGGCTCTCGGCGCGCTCACGCCGAAGCCAGTCGTGCTCGATGAGCTTGCCGCGGGAGACGTCGGCTTCGTCATCGCCAATATCAAGCGCGTGGCCGACGCGCGCATGGGCGACACCGTCATAGAAGCCGATCGCCCGGCCGAGCCGCTCCCGGGCTTCGAAGCCGTCAAGCCCATGGTTTTCGCAGGCCTTTTCCCGGTGAACTCGAGCGACTACGAAGCATTGCGCGATGCGCTCGGAAAGTTGCAGCTCAACGACGCCGCGTTTTTCTACGAGCCGGAGAACTCGGTGGCGCTCGGATTCGGATTCCGCTGCGGCTTCCTCGGCCTGCTGCACATGGAAATCGCCCAGGAGCGCCTCGAGCGCGAATTCAACATCGACCTGATCACGACCGCGCCGAGCGTGCAATACCGCATCACGACGATTGACGGGGTGGTGAAAGAAGTCGATAACCCCACGAAATTTCCGCCGCCGAGTTCGATTCAGAAAATCGAGGAGCCGATCCTGACGGCGATGATCATCACGTCGGAGGAGTCCGTCGGCGGAGTGCTGGCGCTTTGCGAAGAGAAGCGCGGCGTGCAGAAGAAATTCGAATATCTCTCGCCGACACGCATCATGCTGACCTACGAGATGCCGCTCAACGAAATCGTGCTCGACTTCTACGACCGGCTGAAGAGTGTTTCGCGCGGCTACGCATCGCTCGATTACCACCTGTCCGGATATCGCGAGTCGGACCTCGTGAAGCTCGACGTGCTAGTCGGCGGCGAGCCGGTGGACGCGCTGACGATCATCTGCCACCGCGACCAATCCTATGAACGCGGCCGCGATCTCGTCAGCCGGCTGCGGAAACTGATTCCGCGCCAGATGTTTGAGGTGCCCATCCAGGCCGCGATCGGCAGCCGCGTGATCGCGCGTGAGACGATCAGCGCCATCCGCAAGAACGTCATCGCCAAGTGCTACGGCGGAGACATTACGCGCAAGCGCAAGCTCCTCGAAAAGCAAAAAGAAGGCAAGAAGCGCATGAAGCGCGTCGGACGCGTTGACATCCCGCAGGAAGCGTTTCTCGCGGTGCTGAAAGTCGCTGGCGGCTCCGACGATGACGAGTAATTCCGCTCGAATTCCGCGAATCTGACGCTGCGCTAACCCCAGGTTTCGTTGTCGGGCAGGCGACAGCACCGGCCTTTGTTTTGTGTGAGATACGACCAGTTCTGTTCGGCAGCCGTTGTCGGGTAGAAATGCGCGCACCGCGACTGCCGCAGTCTCAAGTGAGAGGCCGCCGCAACGTCCGCCAAAGCTGGACCATCGGCCCATACACCCATGGTTAAGGTCTGCAGACCGCACTGCAAGTGAGAAGGCCTGTGGACTTTCCGATTCGCCGAAAAACCGAGGGCTAGGAATTTCGTTTGCGGCGGACGGTTGCGTCGAGCTGGCCGCGAGCGAGGCGGACAGAGATGTCGTCGCCCAACGCGACTTGGTCGGGCGAGCGCAGAACTTTTCCGGAGGCGTCGTAGGCAATCGCATAGCCGCGCTCGAGAAGCTGGAACGGGCTGCGCTCTTCGAGTTGTAACGTCCCAGCCTCCAGGCGCCGGCGCTTGGCGATGAGCGCGTGGTCGATCCGAACGCGCAGATCACGCGAGCGTTCATCGAGACCGCGGCGCAATTTGCCGACCCTGGCTCGTAGATCGAGAGCCGCAAAACGGACGCGCGCGACGGTGAATCTGCGCTGCTTCCGCGTGACCACGCGTTCGAGCGCGGCGCGCAGCGCGTCGCCCTGCTGGGCAATCCTCCGACGCAGGACGACGGCGCGGCTTCTCAAATCGAAGGACGCAATGCGGGCGCTCGCACGAGCCGTCCGCTCGCGAGCCGTGGAAAGCCGGAATCGTGCGACGACCGCGAGCGAGGATGAGAGCTCGTCCAACTGCTGGTGGCGCCGACGCACCAGCATCTCAAGCTGGCGGAAGCCGCGATGCGTCTGCAAATCGCGCATGCGGTGGCGCCGCTCGGAAAGCAAATAGCGCATCTGCTGGACGAGATCGCGGTAGTGCGCGGCGATTTGATTTTCGAACTCCTGCCGCGAACGCACCACGATTTCCGCAGCGGCGGACGGCGTGGGCGCGCGCAAATCGGCGACGAAATCCGCAATCGTGAAATCCGTCTCATGGCCCACGCCGGTGATTACGGGAATATCCGAGGCCGCGATCGCCCGCGCGACTGCCTCTTCGTTGAAAGCCCACAGGTCTTCGAGCGAGCCACCGCCGCGCGCCACGATCAACACGTCCGCGACTTTCGCACGGTTGAAATACCCGAGCGCCGCGGCGATTTCACCGGCAGCGCCCTCGCCCTGCACCTTCACCGGATAGAGCTGCACGCGGACATTGGCGAAGCGGCGTTTGAGCACGCGCAGGATGTCCCGAATGGCGGCGCCGGTGGGCGAGGTCACAACGCCGATGCAGCGCGGCAGCACGGGGAGCGGCTTCTTGCGCTCTTCGTCGAAGAGCCCCTCGGCCTCGAGCCTCTTCTTGAGCTGCTCGAAGGCGAGTTGGAGCGCGCCCGCACCGACTGGCTCGATGTGGCTGACGTAAACCTGATATTCGCCGCGCGGCTCATAGACGCCAAGCGAGCCGCGGACGGTGATGTGCAAGCCGTCCTCGGGGCGGAACTTCAGCCCCCGCACCTGATCGCGAAAGCAGACGCAGCGAATCTGCGAGCGAGCGTCCTTGAGCGTGAAGTAGAGGTGCCCCGACTGCGCGGCGTGATAGTTTGAGACCTCGCCCTCGATCCACACGTCCTGGAACTCGCGCTCGAGCAGATCGCCGATACGCTCGGTCAGGTCGCTGACCTTCCAGATGTGCTTTTCGGGCTTCAAATCGAAAAGTGATGTTTGGCTCATCGTTCTAACGGCGGAAGAAATTAACGATCCAGAACAGCAGGGTGAGCGCAATGCTAAGGACGATGCACGTCACGATCGGAAAATAGAAGCTGCCGTGGCGGCCTTGATAGGCGATATCCCCCGGCAAGTGGCCCAGGCGGAACGGGAGCTTGCCGCCGTAATAAAGCAGCGCTCCGGCGCCGATCGCCAACACGCCCACGATCAGCAGAAGCCTTCCGAGTTCGCGTGACGGGTCCATCAAACTGTCCCGTTCATTCTAGCGCTACCGCGATAGAGCCCGATGCCCGAGACGACCTAGATCAGCTCGAGGCCTGCGAAGAAATAACCAATTTCGAACGCGGCCGTTTGCGGCGCATCCGAGCCGTGCGTGCAGTTGTATTGGATGCTGGTGCCAAGCTCCTTGCGAATCGTGCCCGGCGCGGCCTTGGCGGGGTCGGTGGCGCCCATCGTGTCGCGCCATTTCGAGATGGCGCTCTCGGCCTCCAGGACCATCACGACTGCTTTGCCCGAGCTCATGAAATCAGTAAGCTCGCCGAAGAAAGGCCGCTCGCGATGCACGGCGTAAAAGCCTTCGGCTTCCGTCTTGGTCAGTCGCAGCGACTTGATCGCCACGATCTGGAATTTCGCCGCGTGGATGCGGCTCAAGATGTCACCCGTGAGCCCGCGTTTGACGGCGTCCGGCTTGATAATTGCAAAAGTGCGTTCGATTGCCAAAAGAATGCTCCTTCTGGGATTTACGAGCTAACGCTTCTTTGATCGACGAGCGGTACTTTCCTTCGCCGCGGCCTTCGGCTTCGATTTCGGCTTCCCGAGGATGCGCGCGATCGTCTGGCCGATTTCGGCGGGGCTTTCGACGGTGTGAATTCCCGCAGCACGCAGGGCCGCGTATTTTTCCTTGGCCGTGCCCTGGCCTCCGCTGATGATCGCGCCCGCATGGCCCATGCGGCGGCCCGGCGGTGCGGTTTGTCCGGCGATAAAGCCCGCGACCGGTTTCTTCACATGTTTTTTGATGAACTCCGCCGCAGTCTCCTCCGCATTGCCACCGATTTCGCCGATCAGCACGATTGCGTGCGTCTCGGGATCGTCGTTGAACATCCGGATGGCGTCGAGAAAGGACGTCCCGATGATCGGATCGCCTCCGATCCCGATGCAGGTCGATTGCCCGATGCCCAGCCCCGTGAGTTGGCCGACCGCTTCGTAGGTGAGCGTGCCGCTGCGGCTGACGACCCCGACGTGTCCCTGCTTATGTATAAAGCCCGGCATGATGCCGAGCTTGCACTTCCCGGGCGAAATAATGCCCGGGCAGTTCGGTCCGATCAGCCGCGTCTTGGAATTCTTCAGCGTGGCCGCAACGCGAACCATGTCGAGCACGGGAATGCCTTCGGCGATGCAAATGACCAGCGGCAGGCCCGCGTCGACGGCCTCAAGAATCGCGTCGGCGGCAAACGGCGGCGGAACGAACGCCATCGCTGCGTTCGCGCCGGTCTCCTGAACGGCTTTCGCTACCGTGTCGAAAATCGGCACGCCCAGGTGGTTCGTTCCACCCTTGCCGGGCGTCACGCCCGCAACGATCTTCGTGCCATAGTCGATCATCTGCTGCGCGTGAAAACTGCCTTCGCGACCGGTAAGGCCCTGGACGAGGACGCGGGTGGTTTTATCGACCAAGATGCTCATCGCGCAGCTCCGGCGAGGGCGACAGCTTTTTCCGCCCCATCCTTCATTCCGTCCGCGACGGTGAAATTCAGTCCCGAATTCTGGAGGATTTCCTGTCCCTGTTTGACGTTCGTGCCTTCCATGCGCACGACGACAGGAGTCTTGAACTTCAGCTCCTTCGCCGCGCCGACGATGCCGCTCGCGAGCATGTCGCATCGCAAGATGCCGCCGAAAACGTTGATGAACACGGCCTTCACGTTCGGGTCGCTCAGCAGGATGCGGAACGCGTTCTTCACGCGCTCTTCGGACGCGTCGCCGCCCACGTCCAGAAAATTCGCCGGGCTGCCGCCGCTTAGCTTGATGATGTCCATCGTGGCCATCGCCAGGCCGGCGCCGTTGACCATGCACGCGATCGTGCCGTCGAGCTTGATGTAGTTGAGCTTGTACTTCGAGGCTTCGACTTCGAGGGGCGTCTCCTCGTCGAGGTCGCGCAATTCCCTGAGCTCGGGGTGGCGGTAGAGGGCGCTGTCGTCGAAATTAACCTTGGCGTCGAGCGCAACGAGGCGGCCATCGCCCGTGACGACACAGGGATTGATTTCGAGCAGCGATGCGTCCGTTTCGAGAAACGCGCGATAGAGCGACTGCAAGAACGGCACGGCGACACCGACGAGTTCGGACGAAAGCCCCAAGCCGAACGCGAGCTTGCGCACGTGGTAGGCCTGAAAACCTTCCGCCGGGCGAATCGTTTCGCGCAGAATCGCTTCCGGTCGGTCCTTTGCAACTTCCTCGATTTCCATGCCGCCCGCAGCGCTGGCCATGAACACGGGCGCGGCCACCGCGCGATCGACGAGCACGCTCAGGTAAAGCTCGCGCTTGATGTCGAGGCCTTCTTCGATTAACAGGCGGCGCACGATGCGCCCCTCGGCACCGGTCTGCGGCGTGACGAGTTTCATGCCGAGCATGCGCTCGGCGAGGGCGGCCGCCTCGTCGGCCGACTTCGCGATTTTCACGCCGCCGGCTTTGCCGCGTCCGCCCGCGTGAACTTGCGCTTTCACGACGACGACCGACGTGCCGAGCCGCTGCGCTGCGGCGCGCGCTTCGTCTTTCTTGAAGACGACTTCGCCCCGCGGCACAGGGACGCCGAATTTCGCGAGGATAGCTTTGGCTTGATACTCGTGAATCTTCATGCAGGCTTCGCGGCTGGTAAGAAGACAGCCTTAGAAATGCTAGAATTTATGCAACTATAAAAGCACCTCAGTGTACTTGGAACCAGCCGGTCGGGCAAGGCGGAGTCGCGTGCTCTACGAGAGCAGGCGCAGAAACTCGGGAGCTAAATGATTCACGAAGCGCTTGAAAAAGTGGTTGCGGGGCATGATCTATCGCGCGACGAGATGAGGGCTGCGATGGACGAGTTCTCCTCGGGCCGGGCCACCCATGTTCAATTCGTCGCCCTCTTCACAGCGCTTTTCATGAAAGGCATGACGAGCGACGAATCTGCTGTAATTGAAGAGGAACGGCAACGAGCTGCAGCCGAGGTTCCGACGACTTGCACCATCGGAGAGGAAACCAGCCTTCATTCGCCGGACCTAAGCATTATCACTCAGGTAGTTCTCGGTGGCGGAAACGACCTGTCGCGCAAGGAAGCGGAGGCCGCCATGGAAGAAATCCTGTCTGGTCGCGCCGGTGATGCCGAAATCGCCGCATTCTTGACAGCATTGCGATTCAAGGGCGAGACGGTGGATGAGTTGGTCGGCTTCGCGACCGCGATGCGGCGCCACGCGACTCCGATTTTCCCGCCGGGTCACCCGCTAGCGGACGAGGCGCTGGTGGACACCTGCGGAACCGGAGGCGACGCGTCGGGCACATTTAATGTTTCGACCGCCGCGGCGTTTGTTGTCGCGGGCGCGGGCGTGCGCGTGGCGAAGCACGGCAACCGCTCGATCAGCTCGCGCTGCGGCTCAGCGGACGTACTCGAACAGCTTGGCGTGTGGATCGATATGCCGCCGGCGAGCGTCGCGCGCGCGATCGAGGAAGTCGGCATCGGATTCCTTTTCGCGCCGGCGGTGCATTCAGCGACGCGGCATGCGATGGCGGCGCGACGCGAGTTGAAGATGCGGACCGTATTCAATCTGCTCGGGCCGCTGACGAATCCGGCGGGAGCTTCCGCGCAAGTCGTGGGCGTTTACGACGCGAGCCTTACGGCATTAATGGCGCAGGCGCTCGGCGAATTGGGCGTCCGGCGAGCGTTCGTGGTCCACGGCGCCGACGGCCTCGATGAAATCTCGATCTCCGGCGAGACGCACGTCGCCGAGCTACGGGACGGCGTGGTGCGCACGTTTACCGTGACGCCTGAGGATTTCGGATTGCGTGGCGCACCGCTCGATACGATTCGCGGTGGCGACGCGAAACAAAACGCGGAGATCATCCACAAAGTTCTCGGCCGCTCGATGCTCTACCGCGATCACGGCCCGCATCGCGATATCGTGCTCGCCAATGCCGCCGCGGCGCTCGTCGCCGCCGGCCGCGCACAAGATTTCCTCGATGGCGTGCGCCTCGCCGCGCATTCGATTGACACAGGCGCCGCACGCGAGCGCCTTGAAGCGCTCATCGCTTTCTCGAAAGCCGAGAAGGACCGCGCGAACCTTGCTTCGTAGCTAAATGCTCAGGAAATTTTGGAGGAGGCGAAAGCCTGGCTCGGTGAGGACCGATTCGGGATGGAACTGCACGCCTTCGACCTTCAGTTTCTTGTGGCGCAAGCCCATGATCGTGCCATCGGTCGTCTCGGCGGAAATTTCGAGCGTGTCCGGCAGCGACTCGCGCTCGACGATCAGCGAGTGATAGCGCGTGGCTGGAAAATCCTGCGGCAGGTCGTGAAAGATCGTCTTGTCGTCGTGATGGATCTTGCTCGTCTTGCCGTGCATCACCTGTGGCGCGCGGATCACGCGCCCGCCGAAAGCCGCGCCGATCGCCTGATGCCCTAGGCAGACGCCCAGAATCGGGATTTCCCCCGCGAAGCGTTCGATCAGCGGCACGCTCACGCCCGCCTCTTTGGGAGTGCACGGGCCCGGGGAAATCACGATTCGCTCGAACCGGCGCTCCTCGATTTCATCGAGAGTGATCTGATCGTTGCGGCGCACTTCGAATTCCTGCCCCATCTGGCCCAGGTACTGCGCCAGGTTGTAGGTAAACGAGTCGTAGTTGTCGAGCAGCAAAATCATAGTTCTTCAGAGCGCAAAATCGCTCTCTATGATTATACCAGCCGCGCGCGCTTCGTCCGCATGGCTGGAGCGTCACTCGCGGCGGCTTCCGCTATCGCCGCCCTGGGCAATTTCGAGCGCCTTGACGAGGGCGCGTGCTTTGTTCAGCGACTCCTCGTACTCACGCTCGGGCACGGAATCGGCGACGATCCCGGCGCCCGCCTGGATGTAAACGCGTCCGCCCTTGGCCACGAGCGTGCGCAGCCCGATGCAGGAATCCACGTTGCCGGAAAAATCGAGATACAGAATCGCACCCGCGTAGATTCCCCGACGCGTGGGCTCAAGCTCGTCGATGATTTCCATCGCGCGCACCTTCGGCGCGCCGGAAAGTGTACCCGCGGGGAAGCACGCCATCAGCGCGTCGAAACAGTCCACGCCCTCGCGCAGCTTTCCATGCAAGCTCGATACGAGGTGCATCACGTGGGAAAACCGCTCGACGAACATCAGCCGATCGACCTTAACCGAGCCGTATTCGCACACGCGGCCGAGATCGTTGCGCCCGAGATCGACGAGCATGATGTGCTCGGCGCGCTCTTTCGGATCGGAGAGGAGTTCGGCCTCGAGTTCGCGGTCTTCCTTATCGTTGCGCCCGCGCGGCCGAGTGCCAGCGAGCGGCTTGTAAAACGCATCGCGACCTTGGACTTTCACCAGCATCTCGGGTGAGCTGCCCGCCACCGAAAGGTCATCGAGCTTCAGGAAATAGAGGTACGGCGACGGATTCACGACGCGCAGTGCACGATAAATCTCGAACGGATCGGTGCGGGTTGCCGCCGAGAGCCTCTGGCTGACGACGATCTGAAATGCGTCACCCGCGAGGATGTACTCCTTGGCCTTTTCCACCGCGCCGGTGAATTGGGATTTCGTCATGTTCGAGCCGACGCGCACCGGACTCGCGCGCCGCGCGCTACGCTGCTGTGGCAAGGGCCCTTCGAGCGTGCGCCGCGTGCGCCGAATTTCGCGGACGGCCGCATCGTATTTCGCGCGGAGGCTGCCCGGCCCTTCGGTGAACACGTTGCGAATCACCCAGACGCGATGCTGCACGTGGTCGAACGCGACCAGGCCCAAATAGAACATCATCACGCAATCGTCCACGCCGACGTCGTCGCGGCCGGTGTCCGGAATGCGCTCGATCAGCCGGACCATGTCGTAGGCGAAGTATCCGATCGCGCCCGCGATCAACGGGGGCAATCCGGGCACGCGCACCGGGCGGTATCGGGCGGTCAGACGGCGCAACTGCTCGACCGGATTTTCGTCGAAATGAGTTTTCTTGCCGCGAGATTCGAGCGTGCAGGAGCGGCCGCGCGCGCGAAAAACCTCTTCGGGATCCACGCCTGTAAACGTGTAGCGCCCGATCGTCTCGCCGCCCTCGACGCTCTCGAGCAGAAACGAGTACTTCGCGTTCCGCGCGATCCGGAGGTACGCGCCCACAGGGGTGAGCAAATCGGCGGTATAGGTCTCGTACACGGGCACGAGGTTTCCCTGGCGCGCCAATTGGCAGAATGTTTTGAAGTCGGGTTGGATCATCTCGTGGCTCGCAATTTCCGCCTGCTCGCACGCGGGGTCGCGCGCTTTTCCTCGACATCAAGAGTGCGAACGACCGCGCGGCGCATGGCGTCGATCGGCGCGCGCTGGCCCGTCCACATTTCCCACTGCGCGGTGCCCTGAGCGACGAACATTTCCACTCCCGAAACGGTTTCGATGCCGCGGCGCGCCGCAAGCTCCAGCAGCTTCGTGACGCGCGGTCGATAAATGGTGTCAAATACCAGCCGGCAATTCAATTCGCGCGCTTCAAGCGGCGATTGGCCGACCGCCGGGTGCATCCCGATGGGCGTCGCGTTCACGATGGCATCGAAAAACTCGCGGCGCAATTGAGAGCGTGCAACTGCTTCGCCGCCTGCCGCGTGCGCCAGCGCCTTGGCCCGATGCTGCCGCCTCGCGCAAACGCAGACCGATGCGCCAGCCTCTGCAAGCGCGAACGCCACCGCACGAGCCGCGCCGCCCGCGCCGATGATCAACACGCGGCTGCCTCGGAGCGGCATGCGCTGCTCCAGTGTGCGCAGCACGCCGACGTAGTCCGTGTTGTACCCGAATAGTTTTCCGCCGCCGCGCACGACGACCGTGTTTACGGCGCCGATTTTTTCGGCAAGCGGATCGCAGCCATCGAGGTGACGGAGGATCCGTTCCTTGTGCGGCAGCGTCACGCTGAAGCCTCGGACGCCGAGCGGCTCGATCGAATTCACAAAATCCTTGAGGTCGTGCACCAGAAACGGCAGATAGATGGCGTTCATCCGCCGCGCCGCGAATCCGGCATTCTGCATTACGGGCGATAACGAATGCCCGATTGGGTCACCGATCACTCCGTATACCTGCGTCCTCGCATCGATGCGATCCGCGCGATAGAGATTCTTGACGTCCTCAAGCAAAGTCTGGCCCGGCGCCGTGGAATTTTCCACGGGGGCATAGGCGAAGCCCGTTCTGGCCCGCAGCGCAAGCAAACGCGCGGGAAGCGCCACCTCGCCCATTGGGATGGCGACCATGTTCTTTTGCCCGCGAGCGAAATCCAGCAGCTTCCGGCTGTCCGCCAGAGAGTCGCAATGCGCGGCGATCTTAATGGCGTCGGAATCGGCGCGCTGAAGTTCGGCGGCAACTCGCTTGAGATTCCCGGGCATCCGCCGAAAGAAATGAGCGGAGGCCAATCGATGGCCATCGCCCAGAAGCACGTCCAAAAGCTCCGGCGGGCACTTCCGGATGGATTCGATTTCAAGGTCGTACCACGCGCAGCCCGCTCGGACCGCCTCGGCGAGATGAACCAACTGCTTCGCAATCGTCCCGCGATATCGCCCACCCGCATCGATGCGCCGACACGTGGCAATCAGGATCGCTCTCGGTGGCCTAGTCGCCAGGTTCCGGCAGAAATTGGCGATTTCGCGGTCGTCCCGAAGCCAGTCGAGCCGGAGTTCCACGGTGCGGGTTAGGCGGAGCGCCATACCGAGCTGCCTGCGCATGGACGCCGCGTCTTGCGCCGCCACGACGGCGCATATTTTGTTTCGCCCTAACATCCTGTATTTCCAATCTTTTCCGGACTATTCCCACCGCACCCTGACCCGCTGCAAAAGAGGGAATTCCTGCTTCTACCATGCGGTGCACAATGTGTAAAGCCCGGCAGACCATTGTCTTGACGCCCCATCCGGGGGTCTGTTACGGTCGGCTCATCGATAGTTGCCAGCTCTGCGGCACTAACAGTTTCGACTAAGGAGCGAGCATTATGCGCGGGAAAACCGTCCTTGCGGGTCTGATTTTGAGCCTGTCTGCCGGCGTTGCGTCGGCGCAGGATAAACCTGTTGTTCCCACACCTGGCGAACTCTACTGCTCGGGAACGGTCACGTCCGAATCGGTGCCGCGCGACACCTACGTCATTACGGGAGAGCAGTCGGCCGACAAGATTACGTTCGAAGAAGGCGACTACATCTATATCAACAAGGGCTCCGATCAGGGCGCAAAAGTAGGCGACGAATTCTTCGTGATCCGGCCGGTTACGGACACCATCCAGATCGACTGGACGAAGTGGCAATCGGCAATCCTGAAGAAAATGGGCACTGTTTGGGAAGACGAAGGGCGCGCGAAGGTGATCGTTGCCCGGCCCGGCGTGTCGATCGCACGAGTCGAGCACGCATGCGATTCCATGCATCGCGGCGATATCGTCCTGCCGTTCTTTGAGCGCCCGGCTCCTCCGCTGAAACCCGAGGACAATTTCGATCGGTTCGCACCCGCCAACGGCAAGCAGCTCGCGATGATCATTACCGGCAGGAAGTTCCAACAGATGACCGGCAAGAACGATATTGTGTACGTCAACCTCGGGAATGCGCAGGGCGTAAAAGTCGGAGATTACTTCCGCATCTTCCACTACCAGGGCACGGAGCACGAGACAGCGTATGAAGTTCCCCGAAGCTCCTTTGACGTGGAAGGGATCCAGGGTCCGACCTGGGGATTCGGCTGGGTTCCCAAGAAATGGAACTGGAGCAATGTGCCGCGGGAAGACGTGGGCGAGGGAATCGTGCTGCGGACCGGGCCGAATTCCGCGACCATGCTGATCACATTCAGTCTGCGCGCAATCTATCCCGGCGATTACGTCGAAATCGAATAGCCCGGTTTTGGACGAATCTCGAGTCTGAAGTCGGATTCGCTGAAAACATCCGCGGTAAACGCAAGAATCCGCGTGGCGGAATGCTGCCACGCATCCCGCTCCAAACCTGCTTTCACGCAAGTCTCTTCCAGGAAGCGCTGAGCTCCCCAACGGCATTCGATCGCGACTTGCGGCAGCAGCAAGCCGCGTTGCCAGCCACGCTCCACGATCAGGCCGTGTTTGCCCGCCTGGATCTGGCTGGGCGCAATAGCCTCCGCCTGCGACAACACGGAAAGCTCGATCTCGATTTCGACAACTTCATGAGGACGAACCGGATCGAAGCGTGGATCCTCCAGCGCTGCTGACCTCGCGGCATGAGCCACAACGTGGACGAGCCCCTGCCCCTGTCCGGGCGCCAATTGACCGATGCAGCCCCGGAGGCGTCCGCGGCAGCGCAGCGTGACGAATGCTCCCGCAGGCTGCCGAAGGCTTGCTTCATCCGGCAGGTTTTCGAAGGGATCGCGGCGTTCGACCGCGGCTATCAGGGCGCGACGCGCGACTTCAAGAAGCAGCTGCTTGTCCCGGCTAGCGAGTGACGGCATCCTGCGGCTTTTCTTTCGGCTCAACCATCAGAAGGCTGGTGCGATGGCGTTCCTGCACCCGAGAATTGATCTGGCTCCAAAACATCTGGAAATAATGAATCGCTGACAGCACCGCGCTGACGACCACAAGCCACAGCAGAGTTGTCCCCAGCGTCTTCAAAGCCGGATGGTTCGCCGTGAGGATGACGGCGCAACCGGCCAGTACCTGCAAAATCATTTTCGTCTTGCCCAACGCCGAGGCGGGTATCACCAATCCCTCGACGGAAGCGATCTCGCGCAAACCCACAACGACGAACTCCCGTCCGATGATGATCACCACCATCCAGGCGGGCACCAGATGCATCCACACGAGCGGAACGAATGCGGCCGATATGAGGAGCTTGTCCGCGATCGGATCGAGAAGGATTCCCAGCGTGGTGATCTCACGGCGCTTCCGCGCGATGTAACCGTCCGCCGCATCCGTTGCCGCGGCGATCAAAAGGATGAGCACGCCCCACACTTCGAAATGAATGGGAACCCCGAGAAAATTCCAGTTCGGTTGGCGAGTCAGCAGGATGACGACAAGGACCGGAACGAAAAAGATTCGCAGAACCGTGAGGCTGTTCGGCAGATTCATTGCGTTCTCGGAAAGAAGCCGACGGAGCCCGACTGGGGACCGGGGCGACGTCTTAACGACTATAGTACCCCGCTTGCAGGGAGTCAACGGTACTGCGCCCAGTTCGGTAAAGTCGCATCCGGCGCTTGCGGTCGTGACCCTTGACGAGAGAGGCAAATCCCTACGCTAGTAACTCTTAGCTCAAAGATTGCCTCAGGTCTGTGCAAATTCAGGGAGGGTGCTCTGAGGCATCGCGTGAGCGCAGGACGGCCTTCAACCGCAGGTCGGCGTTGAATAAGTCACTGACAACGCATGGGTTACGAATGCCGAAATCAAGGGCCAGACACATCCTAACGAACCGACCTCCAATCCCAGGCATCAGGCTGGCATCTCTTTTCCACAGGGATTTCCACATTATGAGGCGTCGGCGTGGCCGACGCCTTGTGCTACGACGTCGCTTAAGAGAGGCCCTTCTTGGGTCGAGCGGCCAGACAACGGAGCCACCCAATGATCGGCCCATGATGCCCGCAGACCGACTGGCGGTTTGACGGAGGCGGCACCGCTGCAATTGCCGGGTTCGATGGTTGGCTCTCCACGCCGTTGAGGAATGCCGTGACCCGATAGCAGTAGACGGCTCCGACCGCCACGCTCGGGTCGACGTAGGTCGTCGTTGTGACGGACCCCGCATTGATTTTCGTGAATTGGCCGGCACAGGTGGCCGCGCGATAGACGTTGTAGGTCAGTGAGGGATTGCCCGCTGCGTCCGGGCTGGGCGTCCACGTGAGTTTGGCGGTGTATTGCGAGCGCGCCGGCAGCGCGCCGAAACTCAGCGCGAGCGCGAGTGTTGCAACGATCCGGTTCATAACTGCTCCTTTCGTTGCCTGAAATTTTCCAGGCGGCCTTCGATGGCACTTCGTTCGTGCACACACCAAAGGCTATCGCCGCGTTACGCAGTTTTGCGTTTGAGCTCCTGTGGACTTTTTGTTTCCTGGGGAGAAGATAGTTGGTGCGGGTGTTTCAATAAAAGGGGCGGTTGCTGGCCGGTCTCTCGGCCAATCCCTAGTGGAGAACGAATTCCTGAAGGCGTCGCGCGGCGGACTGCGGCAACTCAGCATCGAGCAACAAATGTCCGTCCGTCATTTCGGAATGGAGCACGCGTCCCCGAGCCTGCACGATCGAGAGATGCTTTCCATCGGACACGGGCACGCGCAACTTCAAACGAACCAGCGGATCGACGGGCATCGCCAGATCGATGCGCGCAATCAAGTCATCGAGCCCAGCGCCGGTAAGCGTGGAAGTGAGGACGGTGTCGCGGCCGTGGCCGCTCGACGCTTTTAAATTCGCGATCTCTTCCTCACTGAGCCGGTCGATCTTGTTGAGCACATGCAGCCTCGGGCGGTCCTCGACACCCAGATCTCGGAGAACTTTGAGGACATCAGCGTCCTGTTCCGCATGGTGCGGGCTGGAAATATCCGTCACATGGAGGATCAGGGCGGCTTCCTGCACCTCTTCGAGCGTGGCGCGGAAGGCAGCAATCAAGTCCGGCGGGAGATCGCGCAGGAATCCAACCGTATCCGAGAGCAATACCCGGCGGCGCGAGGGCAGGCGGATCGCGCGAATCGTAGGATCAAGCGTCGCGAACATTTTCGAAGAGGTGAGCACTCCCGCACCGGTTAGGGCATTGAAGAGCGACGATTTCCCGGCGTTGGTGTAGCCAACCAGGGCGATCATCCCGAGCGGCACGGCCTGGCGCGCGCGCCGCCGCGTGGAGCGCTGCTTGCGAACCGTCTCGATGGCGTCCTGGATTTTCCGGACTTTTTCGCGAATTCGCCGGCGGTCCGTCTCGAGCTTCTGCTCGCCGGGCCCTCGCGTCCCGATGCCGCCGCCGAGCCGCGACAGATCTTCGCCCCGCCCGGTTAGCCGGGGAAGAAGGTAGTTAAGCTGTGCAAGTTCCACCTGAAGCTGGCCTTCTCGAGTCCGTGCATGGGTCGCAAAAATATCGAGAATCAGCTGCGTGCGGTCAATGACACGGCAGCCCGTCCCTTTTTCCATGTTGCGGAGTTGCACCGGAGTGAGATCGTGATCGACGATCACGAGCCGCACGTGCCGGGCCTGCGCCTCGGCCCCGATTTCTTCGAGTTTGCCGCGTCCGACAAGCGTCGCCGGATCGAGCGCATCGCGCACTTGCAGCAGGCTGCCGACAATATCGGCGCCGGCGCTGTGCGCCAGCTCTTCCAGCTCGTCGAGCGAATCGCGGCTGGCCACCAGCGGCGAGCCCGACTGCGTGCGCGAGGGTTTTCTTAACGCTACGCCGACGAGCAGCACTCGCTCGCGGCGATCAAGTGATTGTGCGGTCTTCATCCCGTTGGGCTTTGGGGCGAAGCGTGGCGTTTTCGAGGCTTGCCATTCATCTAGGCTGTTATTATACGCCCGTCGCACACCGCACCGACGTGCCGCAAAGGAGCCTCCGGACTAACCCGGATTGCGCGGCGGAGCCCGATGTCGTAGGCTGTACCGGGTTCCGGGACTCCGGGAGGCCGTGCCTGCAGTTTTGCCGTTTTGGCCGGCGTGCCCGCCAGAGAGGATGCGAGGCATGCGACTGAAGTAAGGTCCCGGACGCGACCCGAATCCAGCGGTGCGAAGGCTCCGGATCGGCCGACCCGAGAGCCATCCCGGAGTCACATTCCGCGAGGACTTACGATGCACTGTTTGAGCCTGCGCTACACAAGAGGCTGCTGCGCAAACACGCAACAATTTGGTTTGATCGAACCGGCAAACAAGAAGACATTCACGAGGAAAGAAGCGCGATGCCTCCCGGAACTCTCGCGTTGAACACCAATACTCAGCCTGGGGTGAGAGGACGATCCAGAGTCCCTCTCATCGTGGGTTACGGGCTGGCATTGGTGTGCCTGGTTTGGGTGCTGCGCGATTTCCATCTCGTAAAGGCGCTGCAGCAGCTCGCCAACCTTGACTGGCACTGGGTCGTCTTAGGGATGGCCTTCGACGCCCTGAGCTACGCCATTCAGGCCTTGCGTTGGAAGCTGCTGCTGACTCCGTTCGGAAAAGTGAGGCTGACCCGCTCGATACGAGCGGTTTTCGCGGGCCTGTTCGCCAACCTTATCTTCCCGCTGCGCCCGGGGGAACTGCTGCGGAGCTATCTGCTCGCGGATTCCGAGGACATCAAGCTGGGACGGGTGCTTGGATCGGTTGGCGTCGAGCGCTTCATTGATCTGGTGATCGCCACTGCATCGCTCGCGACAGTGTCCCTACTGGTCGAGTTACCGCGCCGTTTCCAGCGAGTTGCGGACACTCTTGGCATTGTGACACTCGTTCTTTTGAGCATCGTTGTGCTGCTCGTTCTGTACCTCGAGATCAAGCTCGGGAGCGCTCCAGGACCCGAAACCGCCCGGCGGCGCCTGCCGGGGAAAGCCATGGCCGTTTTGACGGACCTGCACGCGATGGGCACCGCCCCGAGCTTCTATCCAGCGGTGCTCGCGTCGGTGATGGTTCCGTTCTGCCAGGTTTTGGGCCTATGGGCCGTTGCGCGGGCCGATGGTCTCCCTCTGCCGTTCCTGGCCGTAGTGGTAGTGCTGCTGATCATCAATCTCGGCGTGTCGCTCCCCAACGCGCCCGCGAATGTGGGATCGTACCAGTTCTTCTGCGTCCTAGGATTGAGCGTATTCCAGATCGAAAAAAGCACCGCCACGGGTTTTTCGATCTTTGCGTTTCTGGCGCTCACTTTCCCGATGGTGTTTCTCGGATTCGCTGCTTTACTGCGCAGCGGCATGTCCCTCAAGTCGATGCGGGAAAAAGTAAGCGGCATGTCCGCGCAACCCCTGAAATCGGGCCAGTAACGCTGAAGTATCAGTTGCCGCAGCCGCGTCATCATCGGCACATTCGACTCATTTCATTTGAAGGGCTGCAAGCCCTCCGTTATATAGTTTATGTTTGGGCTTCTGCGTCGAGCGGGACCGCGGCGCACGAAGGACAACGAGTTCCAATGGCTTCGGACCTCATTAAACATCTCGAGCGAGCACGGCGAAGCCTGGAAAAGAACAAGCTCCGCGAGGCCGTCCCCGAATATCAGGCCGTCCTCGACGAGGCGCCCTCTCATCAAGAGGCGCTGCAGGCGCTTGCCGACATCTACACGCGCCTCAACGAGCCCGCCCTGGCCGCTCAATATTACGGCGCGCAGTTCGACCGTCTGCTCGAAGCAGGAGACGCGGCCAAAGCCTCCGCAATCTTCGCGCGGTTTCTGCGTTCTTTTCCCCAGCCGCCCGATCGCCTTATGCGCTATGGGACGCTCCTGCAAAGGCAAAATCACGCGCCGGAAGCCCTCGAGCAGTTCGGCGCTGCCGCCGAGATCTTCTTGCAACACCAGCGTGACATCGAAGCGCTGGCGTGTTACGAAAGCATGGCGGTGCTCGATCCGGAAAACGCTTCCCGCCACGTGACACTCGGCGAACTGGCGGAAAAGCTTCGCCACGCCGATCTCGCGGCGCGAAGCTTCCTCCGCGCGGGGCAACTGACGCAAGCCGTCGGCGGGCTGGACGATGCCTTGGAATACTTCGGACGCGCCCACCGCCTTCTGCCTCAGGATCGCAGCGGCGCGTTGCTTTTTGCGGAAGCGAAGCTGCGGAAAGGTGACTCGGAAGGCGCCGTCGCGCTTCTCGAACCGTTCGCGCCCAACGACAAGGACACGGCGTTTCTTGCGCTATTCGGAGAAGGGCTGCTGCGCACGGGGCGTCTGGACCGCGCGCGCGAAGTCTTCGAAGCCTACTACCGGCAAAAGCCGGACCGCTTCGAAAAGCTCTTCGAGCTTTCGGGGGCTTACATTCGCGCCGGCGAGGACTCGAAAGCCGCGTTGCTCCTGACGGCGATCAAAGACTGGATGCGCGCCGGCCGAAAAGACGCGGAACTCGCGGGTCAAATGGATCGCCTGGCCGCGACCTATCCCGATTCGCTGCCGCTGGCCGAGACGGTCGCGCGAACCTACGAAGAGTTGAATCGCGAAACGAAATATTTCGACGCGCTGGTCAAGCTTTTCGATTTGTACCTGCGCGCGGGCCAAATGAAAGAGGCGTGCGAAGCGCTGGACCGCCTCGTCGATATCGATCCGTACGACTATCGGAATCAGGAGCGCATCGCTCAGCTCGAAGGCAAAGTGGACCCGGCGTTCCTGCAGAGCGTGCTCGGTCGCGCCGCGAAGGCCGCTACCGTCTCGACGCGCACGGACGGTTTTTCGGGCGCTGGTTCCGAGGTGGCCGCCACCGCAGGACCGGTTTCCGAGGAAGCCCGCGCCCAGCAGGCCCTGGAAGATTTGGTCGTGCAGGTCGAAATCTTTCTCCAATATTCGCTCCAAACGAAAGCCGTCGAGCGGCTCGAACGGATCGCAGAACTCTTTCCTGGCGAAGAAGACAAGAACGAACGCCTGCGAGCCCTTTATGAGCGCGCGAATTGGTGGCCCAAAGGAGTGGTGCGCAAACCGACCGCGCCTGCGCCGGCTCCGGCGCGAACTTCGCCCGCTGAAGTTCCGGCGCCGCCCCCGGCGGCAGCACCTATGCCGGCAGAGACGCATCGCGATTTGGCCGCCATCGCCGAAATCAACCGCTTGATGTACCGGCAGGCAACACCCCGCGAAATTCTCGCGATGACCGCGGCCGAGGTCGGCAAGTATCTCGGCGTGACTCGCTGCCTGGTCGCGGTGGGTACGACGGGCGAAGCTCCACAGCTAACCGCGGAATATTTCGCACCGGGCACTGCCGCGGCGGGCGCATCGCGTATCCCGTCAATCCTCGCGCTGGTTTCGGCTGCGTCGCCGGACGCATTAGGCGGGATCGAGCTTAATTCTGCCGGGGCACCCGGTCTGCGCGAACTCGGGCTCGAGTCCGCGCTTGCTGTCGCGCTGACGGATAAGGAAACGCAAGCTTCCGCGGGCGTCCTGCTCGTCGGAGACGCGGCCGCGCGAAAATGGAAGCCGAACGAGAGTTTCTTTCTTCAGGCCGTGGGGGACCAGCTGGTGCTGTCGGTGAGCCACACGCGGCTGCGCTCGCTGGTGCGTTCGCTTGCCGTTGCCGATGAAAAAACAGGCCTGCTGAGCCGCGGCGCGTACATCGACTGCCTGCTGGTGGAATCGAACCGCGCGCGCTCACAAGGCACACCGCTCTCGCTCGTGATTTTGCAGATCGACCACGGCGGCGAACTCCTGCGGCAGCACGGCGACGCCGCTGTCGAACAATACGTCGAGCAACTGGCGCGCGCGCTCTCATCGGCCGTCCGCCAGACCGATATCGCCGTGAAATATACGGCATGGTCGCTCGTGTTCGTGCTGCCCAACACGTCGATCGACAACGCGCGCTCGATCGCGGAAAAGCTGCGCCAGATCGCGGCGACGGTGCATCCGTCGTGGGGCCCACAAGATTTGACGGCGAGCGCGATCGTGGCTGAAGCCTCTTCGCGGCCGGGCGACGAAACAGAAGACCGAGTGACTGAATGGATTAACCGCGCCGAGGCAGGCCTCGATGAAGCGCGCCAACGCGGCGGAAACATTCTGGTGCCGCTCGCGACTCCGTAAGGATCATGGGTGATAACTGATGGCAGGAAACGGAAAACTGAACCCTCGCCCCGGCGCGCGGGGCGACCTGAATGCGTCCGGCTTGCATTTCGGCGTCGTGGTGAGCCAGTTTAACAATTTTATTACGGACCGCCTGCTCGCAGGCTCGCTTGATGCTTTCGCACACGCGGGCGCCGGGGACGATCAGGTCGAAATTGTTCGCGTTCCGGGCTCGTTCGAGATTCCTCTCGCGGCAAAGAAGCTCGCGGCGACCGGCCGTTTCGATTCGATTGTCTGCATCGGCTGCGTGCTGCGGGGCGAAACGTCGCACTACGACTACGTTTGTTCTGAAACGGCGCGCGGCATCCAGCTAGCGCAGCTCGATACCGGAGTGCCCATGGCGTTCTGCGTGCTCACGTGTGACACTCTCGAGCAGGCCATCGACCGCGCGGGGCTGAAGGGCGGCAACAAGGGATACGAAGCCGGACTCGGAGCGGTCGAAATGGCCCGCCTCATGCAAACACTTTCAAAGAATCCCTCGCGTCCCGATCGCCGCCCGCGCCGCCGATGACCCTTCGCCACAAATCCCGCGAGTTCGCTCTGCAAATGCTATTCGAATGGGATATGACGCGCCAGGAACCGAAGCGCGTTGAAAAGCTTTTCTGGAAATCCGCACGCGCTGCGGATTCGACGCGCGAGTTTGCGGAGGATTTGTTCGAAGGCGCCGTCGCGCAGGCCGGCGCAATCGACGAGCTTGTCGGACGGCTCGCGGAAAACTGGCGGCTTGACCGCCTCGCCGCCGTCGACCGAAATATTCTGCGGCTGGCGATCTACGAGCTGCGCTCCGGCACAGCTCCGCCGAAGGTCGTGATCGACGAGGCCCTCGAACTCGCGAAGAAATTTTCCTCGGCCGAAGCGCCCGCGTTTTTGAACGGCATCCTCGACGCCGCGTTCAAGAACCTTGAAAAAGGCGCGTCCGCCTAGAGCCGCTTGACGAGAGCCGTCACTTCCTCGAGTACGCGGCGGGTTGTTTCCGCGCGCGTCGTCTCCGAATACACACGCAGCATCGGTTCCGTGCCCGACGCCCGCACCATGGCCCATCCGATATCGCCGAGATAGACTTTGACGCCATCGAGATCCTCGCGGCGCACGATCGGCCAATCGAGGATCTGCTTGAATTTCGCGTCTCCAAATCGCTCGATGGCCTTCTCCTTTTGGCCCGCTTTCAGCGTGAGGTCCACGCGGCCGTAGTGGTGCTCGCCAAATTCGCGGTGCAGCATCGCGACAAGCTCGCCCAATCGCTTGCCGTGCCACGCCATCACTTCGGCGAGCAGCAGCGCGCTCACGGTCGCGTCGCGCTCCGGAAGATACAGCTTCGTGGCGATGCCGCCGCTCTCTTCGCCGCCCAGCAGGACGTCACCTTCGAGCATCCGGTCGCAAATGTATTTGAAGCCAACCGGCGTCTCCCAAATCCTGCGGCCGAATTTCTGCGCAATCTTGTCGATCATCTTCGTCACGGTGAATGATTTCACGACGTCGCCCGTGAGCTTCCGCGTGCCTGCGAGGTGCCACAAGAGAATCGAGAAAATCTGGTGCGGCGTGACAAATGAGCCGTCGCGGTCGATTGCCCCGATACGGTCCGCGTCACCGTCGGACGCGAAGCCTGCGTCGTAGCCGCCCTCTCGCACCGCATTGCGCAGCGCTTCAATATGAGGCTCGATCGGTTCCGGGTTCACGCCGCCGAAAAGAGGGTCGCGCGTGCCGCGGATTTCGCCCGCCTCGATTCCGTTCCGGTGAAATAGCTCGCGCAACAGGCCGCAGCCCGCTCCGTGCATCGGGTCGATCAGGAAGCGAAACTTCGACGCGCGCAACCGGTCCCAATCGACCAGTCCGTTGAGAGTCTCGAGATAGGGCGCGCGGACATCGATCGAGTGAATCAGGTCCTTGCGCGGTGGAAGCGCCGGTACGCCGTCGCGCAGGACCTTTGCGAGTTCCGCTTCTATCTGCGCAACGATACTGGCCGACGCCGAACTGCCGTAGCTGGCCTTGAACTTAATTCCGTTCCAGCGAAAGGGATTGTGGCTCGCGGTGATTTGAATTCCGCCGGCTGCACCGCGCAAACGCACGAGCAGGGATATTGCTGGCGTCGGACACGCGTCGGCTGCCAGCCACACGGGGGTTCCCGTCGCGGCCACAGCTTCGGCAGCCACGCGCGCGAATCGCTCGGACGCGAAGCGCGTGTCGAATCCCACGAGGATTCCGCTGCCGGGCTTTTCGGCGCGCACGGCGTATCGCGCGATCGCGTGCGCTACTTTGCGCACGTTCTCTTCCGTGACATCCTCAGCGATTACGCCGCGCCAGCCGTCGGTTCCAAATTTGATTTCAGCCATGGATATGGCACGCCTGCCTTACAAAAGTTCATTCCTTCGTTGCTGCTCGAGCCATTTCACGATCTTGCCGACGTCCTGCGAGCGATCGCGCGGGCAAAGCAGCAATGCATCGTCGGTTTCAACCAGCACGAGATTCCGCACGCCGATCGCGGCCACGAATTTCTTTGGGCTCCAGAAATAGTTTCCCTCAGCGTCGAGCGCGAAGGACGGCCCAGCCGAGACGTTCGCGCCGGGCTTGGCCGCGAGAAACTCGTATACGGCGGCCCAAGAGCCGATGTCGCTCCAGCCGACCTTCGCGGGAATCACGGATACGCGCGGCTGGCCGTTCATGCGGGTCGCCGGCTCCATCACGGCGTAGTCCACCGAAATATTTTCAAGCCGCGGATAGATGCGACGCAGCGCGGACGCATAGCGGCGAGTGCCGATCGTCTTGCCGAGTTCCGCGAGGGCGTCGTGCGTCGAGGGCAGAAATCGCTGCAAGCTCTCGAGAAACGTGGAAGCGCGCCAGAAAAACATCCCCGCGTTCCAGAGGTATTTTCCGGAGGCGACGTATCTTCGCGCGAGGGGCAGCGCGGGCTTTTCCGTGAAACGCCGTACGACATAGGCTGCCGCACCGCGCGGCCGGCTCGCGATAGGACCGCGCTCGATATATCCGTAGCCAGTTTCGGGGCGCGCCGGCGGGATGCCAAGAACGACGAGATTTCCCGGAGCGCGAGCCAAATCGAGCGCGGCGCGCACGAGGCGGCGATAGCCAGTCACGTCGGCGATGTAACTGTCGGACGGGAGCACAGCCATCAGCGCGTCGCCATGTTCGTGCGCCAGGTGAATTGCGGCGAGACCGATGGCCGCAGCCGTGTTGCGCCCAACAGGTTCGGCCAGCACCTGCGCGGCTGGAACGCTGGGCAGCTCGCGCCTGACGGCGGCCGCCTGCTCGATATTTGTGACGGCCCAGATATGGCGCGGCGAGATGAGCGGCTGAAGCCGCGCAGCCGTCGCGGCCAGCATCGTTTCGCGGCCCACGATGTTGAGAAGTTGCTTCGGAGTGCGTGTCCGGCTGCGCGGCCAGAAGCGCGTGCCGCGCCCTCCCGCGAGCAGGACCGCACATACCGGAAGAGATGCGCGCTCCGAGCCGCTCATCGATGCACCAACCTCGATCGCTCAGGCTCGCTCACGCCCCGGGAGGCAAGCTCGCGCTCAATTTCATCGAGATTCGGCGGAAGGTACGTTCGCAAGAGCGTGGTGCTTCCGGAAGCAAGCTCCAACTCGTATTTCCCGAGCGCCGCGGGAATCAACCACACTTGTGCCGGCGCATAAGTCGCGCTTTCCGCACCCCACTGGATGCTGCCTCTGCCGTCCAAGACAATCAGCAAATCGAAATGCTCGCGCGACGTTTCAACTTCGATCCGCTTGGCAAATTCCCATTTCTCAGTCGCGAAATAGCGGCATGCGGTGTAGTGAGTCTCCGCCACGCGGCTTCGTTCAATGCGCACCGGGTCGATCCTTCCGCCGCATTGCTTGCCGACACGAATTACGTCCATCGCCTTTTCGATGTGCAACGGACGCGTTTTGCCCTGCGCGTCGCGGCGATTGTAATCGTACACGCGGTAGGTGAGATCGGAGTGCTCCTGAATCTCGCAGAGGACCAGACCAGGTCCGATTGTGTGCGCCGTGCCGGCAGGGACAAAAACTCCGTCTCCGGCGCGCAGCGGAACACGTTCGAGGCAATCTTCGGCTGTTCCATTCTCGATGGCGTGCTGAAAATCTTTGCGGGTCACGCTCGGCTTTAGACCAACCATCACCTCGGCTCCGGGCCGCGCACGCACCGCGTACCACATCTCGGTCTTGCCGCGGCCGCCAGCAGCTTGCTCGTTGCGGGCGGCATAATCGTCGTCCGGATGGACCTGCACGGAGAGTTTATCTTCCGGGAAAATGAATTTCACGAGAAGTGGGAATACGCCCGTGCGTTCGATCGCCGTTCCAGCCCATTCCACCGTCATCGCGGGCCAGACGTCGCCGAGTCTTTCTCCAGCAAACGGCCCGCTGGCAAACCGGCACTCGCTGCCGGTCATCCAGGCTTCACCGATCGGTTCCGTGAGATTCGATTTTTCAGGAAAGAACGGCGCGAGCGAGAGCGATCCCCACGGCCGCGGACTGAAGATGGGCTCCAGGCGCGCCGGGCATAGCTTCATTGGATTGCGCGGGCGGTCACTTCGCTCGGCCAAAGAATCGCGCCATTCGCCGCAGGCCTTCCTCGATGCGGTCCATCGAGGTGGCGTAGGAAAGGCGCAGAAATCCGGGCGCGCCAAATGCCTCGCCGGGAACCACGGCCACGTGCTCGCGTTCGAGCAACAGCTTCGCCACCGCTATGTCGTTCGGCATCTCGGCATTGTAGTGCGCCGAGATATTCGGGAAGACGTAGAACGCGCCCTGCGGCGCCGTGCACGTGACTCCCGGAATGGCGCGCAGGCCCGCGACGATACGAGTGCGGCGGCGCGCATATTCCGCGAGCATCGCCGGCACGGAGTCCATCGGACCACGCATGGCGGCCAGCGCGGCGTATTGCGCGATCGAGGTCGGATTCGACGTCGATTGGCTCTGCAGCTTCGTCATCACGGCAATGAGCGGCTGCGGCGCAAGCGCGTAGCCGACGCGCCAGCCGGTCATCGCAAACGTCTTCGAAAACGAGCCGACGACAATGAGCTTGTTCTTCGATCCGCGCACGCTCGCGATCGAGAACGGCTTGGCTTCATCGTAAGTAAAGTGCGAATAGCACTCATCGGCAAGCAGCCAGATGCGGTGGCGCTGGCAGACCGCCAGAACCTTGGCATATTCGTCCGGAGGAATCACAGCTCCTGACGGATTGCTTGGGGAATCTGCGATCACCATTCGCGTTCGCGGCGTGATGGCTCTTTCCAAATCCGCGGCGCGCAGGACGAAATTGTCCTCCGCGGTGGTATTCACGATCACGGGCTTCCCGCCCGCGTATTTCACGATATCCGGATAGCTCACCCAGTAGGGCGCAGGGATCACAACCTCATCACCCGAATTGATCAGCGAGCAAATCGCGTTGAAAATCGTATGCTTGCCGCCCACGTTGACCATGCACTCCGCCGGCTCGTAGGACGAACCCAGCTCGCGCGCGTGCCACTCGCAGATGGCCTGGCGCAGCGCCGGAATACCCGGGACGGGCGTGTACTTCGTACGATTTTCGTCCAGCGCCTGGATCGCGGCGCGCTTGATGTGCTCGGGCGTGGGAAAGTCCGGCTCGCCCGCACCGAAGTCAGCGACGTCGATGCCCTTCGACTTCAATTGATCGGCGGCCTGCAACACCACCATCGTGGGCGACGCGCTGATGCGGTTTACGCGGTCCGCGAACTGATACGTCTCTTCCACTTTCACTCCTGTGGCCGTTTCCATGTTCTGTTCCTTGGGTCCCTGAGATGATCTATTTTAGCTGACTTTTGCGCGCAGCCGCTCCTCCACCAGCGGCGGCACCAGGCCTTTGACCGGGCCGCCCAATGCCGCCAGCTCCTTCACAAGCCGCGAACTCAAGTAGCTGTACGCCTCTCCGGGCAGCATGAAAACGGTTTCGATCTGCGGCTCGATCTTGCGATTCATCATCGCCATTTGCAGCTCGTACTCGTAGTCGGAGACGGCGCGGATGCCGCGCAAGACGACTCTCGCACTGTGTGCGCGCGCGTAGTCCATAAGCAAACCGTCCAACACATCCACTTCGACATTCTTCCAGTCGAAGGTGACCGCCTCGAGCATTTCGACGCGCTCTTTCACAGCGAAGAGGGGCTCTTTCTCGAGGTTGCGCGCCACCGCAACGATCAGCTTGTCGAAGATCATCGCGCCGCGCGCGATCAGATCCAAATGACCATTCGTCACCGGATCGAACGAGCCCGGATAGATTGCGATGACCGGTTTTCTTGTCTCGGAAGCCATCCGGTGGATCATTCTAACCCAGAACCCCAGCTGCCGCACCTTGGGGCGGGTTCCTCAGTTCTTGGGCGCGGCCTGCTGCGCCTTGTACCCGTCCCACGAGATGGAAATCAGGTAAGCGTGAATGGCATCGACGTCCTCGGGGCTTAGAACACCATCCCACGGAGGCATTCCCGCGTTCTTAAGCAATCCGCCGAGGACGATCTGCTTGAACGCGTCGTGCGTTTCAGCGGACATCCGGCGCAAATCAGGAGCCCCGGTGCCGGGCTGATTCAAATGGCAGGACCCGCACCTCGCGCTGAAGATCGTCGCGCCCTGCTTGACTGTGTCCGCGGAAGCCGTGAGCGGCGGAGGCTGCGGTATCGCCGGGATCGGCGGCAGCAGCGCCGGCTTCGGCGTCGGACCGCCATCGAGCTTGAAGACGATGATGCGGCCTTCGTTTCCGCGTTGGTAAGCCGCGCTTTCCGGGTGCGAGAAACTCCAGCCGCCGCCGCCCCAAGCGGCCATCACCGCCACGTATTGCACCCCGTCGATCACGTAGCTCATCGGCGCGGCCATGATCGTGGTTCCGACATCAATGTCCTTCAGTTTCGCGCCGGTCAGCGCATCGTAGGCGCAAAAGTGGCCTGGGCCTGTACCCTGAAAGACGAGTCCGCCCGCGGTCGCGAGCACGCCCGGACGGTCCCACCAATCGGACATCGGGACCTCCCAGACAATCTTGCTGCGAATCGGGTCCCACGCCCTCAGAAACGATTTTCCCGAAAACAGTCCCGTCTGGCCGTTCTCAATCTCGGGAATGTAAACGAGTCCAGTCTGAGGGTCGTACGACATCGGATTCCAGCTGTGTCCGCCCATCGGCGAAGGGGAAATGAATTTCCTCCCATTCGAAGAGTACTTGTAGGTTCTCGCGTCCGGCATTTCCACCGGGCGGCCGGTTTTCAAATCCACATGATCGGCCCATGTGACAGGAACGTATTTTTCGGCGGAGAGGACTTCTCCCGTCTTCCGGTCGATGATGTAGAAGAAACCGTCCTTCGAAGCCTGCATCATTATCCTGCGGCCCCTTCCCCCAATGTTCAGGTCCGTCAGTATGATCGGTTGGAGCGTGTCGTAATCCCACTGGTCGCCGGGCACTTCCTGGTAGTGCCACACGAGCCTGCCGGTGTCGGGATTGATGGCGAGAATCGATGAAATGAAAAGGTTGTCGCCGCCGGAGGGGCTGCGCCTTGACTGATCGTAGTACGTTCCGTTGCCCGTGCCGAAATAGAGAAGATTCAACTCCGGGTCGTATACCATCGAATCCCAGACCGTACCGCCGCCGCCCATATCCCAGCGGCTTTTCGGGTCCCACGTCTTGGACGCCATTTCCAGCTCGGGATTTTCGAACGGCTTCGAGGGATCGCCGGGAACAGTGAAGAATCGCCACGCGAGCTTTCCGGTATTCAGGTCGTAGGCGGTGACGTAGCCTCGCGCATCGTATTCGCCGCCGGAATTGCCGATCACCACGACATTTCCGGCCACCTCGGGCGCGCCGGTGATCGTGTAGCCGACCTTCCTGTTGATAATCGTGTCGGTCTGCCAAACGACGGCCCCGCTCCCAGCGTCGAGCGCAAATAGACGGCCGTCGAACGAGCCGACGTAGACCTTGCCCTTCCAAACCGCGACGCCTCGATTCACTTCATCGCAGCAGGCCTCGCGGTTCACGACGAGATCGTTTTTCGGATCGAAATTCCAAAGCTCTTTGCCGGTTTTTGCATCGAGCGCGTACACCTGGCCGATCGAGCCAGACGTGTACATCACGCCATCCACAACGATCGGAGTTGCTTCAAGGCCGCGAATCGTGTGCGTGTCGTAGTCCCACGCAAAGCCGAGCCGCTCGACCGTCTGCTTGTTGATCTGCGTAAGGGGAGAGTAATGGCCCTTGCCGAAATCGCGTCCCGTGGTCAGCCAGTCCCCTGGATGCTTATCCGCACCCATCAAGCGCTTTAGGTCGATCTCGCCGCGTGCGCCAGATTTTTCCTGACCGCCTCGAGCCAGCGCGTTTCTTGCGCCATAACCCGCAAGCGAACAAGCAACCACCGCAACGACCATCGCGGACACAATTCGCACCTTCACGTGCATCCTGGCGTTTCTCCTCTGCCGATTACGATTGAATTCGTTCTCAGTATTGAATCCACGGCGATGGCATGTTGTACGGCACGCCAATGAACACCGCTTCGATCTGCTGAATTTTCCCGCCTCGCATCTTGAACAATTCGAGCAGGCAAAGCGTGCTGGGAATTCTCATTGGAGACTTCATCGGCGTTCCATCGGTAAGCGTAAACGATTCCAGCCTGCCTGCGTGGTCGATGAAGGCGGCCGTCATCACCAAGCCGCGCTCCTCGTCCACCAGAAAGAAGCGGCGGTCGCGGACGCGATCGTCGTACCGGTAATTCCCCAGCTTGAATTGCTGCGCGCATCCCAGCGTCGACACGGGAATCGTCTTGACCAGATCCGGATTGTGGGTCGTCTGAAGGCCGTTCTCCACCCGGTCGCAATCGTCGGTGAACTGGGTGAATAGCACGCCGTCGTTGAGCTGAAGGGTGCTGAAATAACCGTCGGCGAGGGCGATCATCCTCTCGCGTGGGCTCCTCTCCGCTGGAGGCACGATCTCATTCAGGATGGGCTTATCGGCCATCACCGGGTGGACGGGGAAGGGTCCGCCGCCCTCGCTGCGGCGTATCAAAGTCTCGGCCTCGGAAATTTTGCCGTCTTCAACCTTCAGGCGCAGGGCGAATACCGATGTGGCTGTCGTCTCATCGACAATTCCGCAAAACCCCACCTCGCCGTTTACCGGATCGGCCATTCTGAGATTGTATGTGCCAAGACCCGTGACGGTGCCCCACACGCCATCGCCAATATTCATCATCACGTTGTTTTCTGAATACCTGAACCCTTTCGCGAGAGGCAGGCGCGACGGGTCCTTCATTTTCAGCGCGGCCAGATATTGATCGAGGAAGCCGTAGAGGCACTGCCGGTCACAGTTCGACACTGCTGCGTTCGGTCCGCCATTCGATGCACGCGCGCGGCCCGGCTGTGCGAGCGCAACGCAGAAAACGCCAATGAACAAACAGGCTCCCGCGCCAAGTAGTTTCTTTTGCATGATGCTTCCCCTCCCGATGGGTCGGCGGAAAGATACTACAGCAGAGAAAAACTACAAGCGGTTTCCAAACCCGCAGGCCCGGGGCTGCACAATTCGTCAGAATTCGACGGAGAAGCGATCGGTCTACTGGGACCTCGTGGCGTTGATCCAGTCGACGGTCTTGTTGAATCCGCCGAACACAAAAAAGTGCAGGCCGGCGATCCCGAACGCCGCTGCGTTCCCGTCAATGCCAGAGGCGATTCCGCGGATGAGCGGCTCGGGGCCTTTGTCGGTAAGCAGACGCGCAAAGGTCGGTTTCTCGGTGAGAACGCGCAGCGAATTGCCCACGCCGCACTTGATCGCGTAGCGCGTGAGCGTCACAATGCTGGCAGGTCCGGCCAATCCGAGCCGCACGGGAACGTCGATTCCGATTGCCCGGATGTGCTTGAGCCAATCGACAATCGGCTCGGCGGCAAAACAGAACTGCGTGACAATGGAAAGATCCAGGCCTGTGCTACGACCGAATTTCACCTTGGCGTTCAGCGCCTCGCGGAGGACACCGTCCGGGATATTGGGGTTACCCTCAGGAAACGCGCCGACGGCAATGCGCCGAATCCCACTCTTCTGTAGCAGGCCGCTTTCCATCACCTGAAGGCTCGAATCGTACGGCCCGGCGGGCTGCTCGCGATCGCCGCCAATGATCAGGACGCGATCGACCCCCGCTTCGCCGGTAAGGCGCGCCGCGAATTCCTCGAGTTGCGTGGCGCTTTGGACGTGCCGTGCGCCGACATGAGGGACGGGATTCAAACCCTCGCGCTTCAGCTTGGCGGCCGCCGGGACGATCTGCATCGGGTCTTCGCCGGGTATCCACGTGAGGAATACCTCGGTGCCGGGATCGAGGCGAGCCCCGCACACATCGATCACCTTGGATTCTTTCGGATTCACTTCGACGGAATAACCGCGCAGCAACTGCGCGACACTAAGTGAACTGGCAACGGAATCAGTCATAGGCCCCCCCCCGAGCCAATAAATATACAGCACCTGCTAACTCTCTTCTCGCAGATTATTTGACGCGGCTAGTTTGAGTCCTGCAAAGCAGATCTGAGGATCGCGTCCCCGAGACCGCTAACGGCGGTCGAGGGCGGGATGGCGGACGTCACGGCCGGCCACGAAGTAGATGACATCCTCGGCGATGTTCGTCGCGTGATCGCCGATGCGCTCGAGATTCTTGGCAACCAGGATCAGCTCGAACGCAGAAAAGACGACCGAGGAGTTCTCCATCATGTAGGTGAGAAGTTCGCGGAAGAGCTGATCGCGCAAGCGATCTACCTGATCATCGCGCTGCAGAACGCTCTGGGCCAGCTCCTGATCGCCGCGCACCACGGCATTCAGGCTGTCGCGGACCATCGCTTCCGCCAGTTCGCTCATGCGCGGCAGGTCCACATAGGGCTTCACTTGCGGATGGCGTAGGATGCGCATCGCGGACTGCGCGATGTTCACGGCCTGATCTCCGATGCGTTCAAGGTCGCCGTTGATGCGTGAAACCGCAAGCAGAAATCGCAGGTCGGCCGCCATCGGCGCCTGGAGCGCCAGCAGGCGCTGGACGCGCTCGTCGATCTCGATCTGCATCTCGTTGATGGCGTCTTCCTCGGAAAGGACGGCTTCCGCCAGGCTCTCCTCGGCGTCGAGCACCGCGTGGACGGCCTGGTGCACGGCCCGCTCGGCAAGGCTGCCCATCCACAGCAGCCGCTGCTTTAGCTCTTCGAGATCATGTTCGAAATGGCGTTCCATGGATGCTCGGTCCCTTCTAAACGATCAGGCCAGTTCAAACGCGAATCATCCAAACCGTCCCGTGATGTACGCCTCCGTTCGGGGGTCGGTCGGCGTCGTGAACAGCTTCGAAGTTTCGCTGTGCTCGATGAGCTTTCCATCGAGCATGAAAGCCGTGAAATCGCTCGCCCGGGCGGCTTGCTGCATATTATGCGTCACGATAGCCATCGTGCAGCTATCTTTCAGGTGAAACATCAGCTCTTCAATCTTTGCCGTTGTCACGGGATCGAGCGCCGAGCACGGCTCGTCGAGGAGCAATACCTCTGGGTCAACCGCCAGCGCACGCGCGATGCAAAGCCGCTGCTGCTGGCCGCCCGAAAGCGCGAACGCTGATTTCTTGAGATAGTCCTTCACCTCTTCCCACAGCGCCGCGCGCCGCAGGCTGTGCTCGACGAGTTCATCGAGGCGTCCCTTGTAGCCGTTGATGCGCAGCCCGTACGCCACGTTGTCGTAAATCGACTTCGGGAAAGGATTCGGCCGCTGAAAGACCATGCCGACCCTCCGCCGGAGCCCCACGACGTCCATCTGCAGGATGTCCTGCCCGTCCAGCAGGATTTTCCCAGACACCCGCGTGTGGCGGATCGTCTCGTTCATGCGGTTGAGCGTCCGCAGGAAAGTGGATTTCCCGCAGCCGGAAGGTCCGATTAGTGCCGTCACGCGGTTCTTCGGAATCTTCAGGTTCAATCCGAATACGGCCTGTTTCGCACCGTAGTAAAAGTTGAGGTCGGAAATCTCAAAGCGCACCAGCGCCTCCTTCTCCGATGCCGCTGAAATCTTTTCGGCGACCCTCATTTGCGGAGCGAGGCGCGCGGCGGCGGCGTTATTTCCTTGTGTCGAGGAAGCCATTGTTATCAACTCCGGCCCATTCCACGGCCGCGCAACGCCAGCCGGCAGCCCAAATTCGCGAGCAGAACCAAACCCAACAATATAAGGCCAGCAGCCCAGGCCTGCCGGTGCCAGTCATCGTAGGGCGCAATCGCGTAAGTATAAATCATCACCGGAAGCGAGGCGATGGGCTGGCCCCAACCGGGACTCCAGAAGCGGTTGCTGAACGCCGTAAACAAAAGCGGCGCCGTCTCGCCCGCCACACGAGCGAGAGAAAGAAGCATGCCGGTGAGAATGCCGCCGCTCGCAGCCGGAAGCACCACGGTAGCAATCGTCCGCCACCTGCTCGCGCCGAGCGCCATGGCGCCCTCGCGCAAGCTGCCAGGTATTGCGCGCAGAAACTCTTCGCTCGACCGAACCGTAATCGGAATCACCATGATCCCGAGAGCTACTCCGCCAGCCAGCGCCGAGAAGTGTTTCACCGGCAGCACGGCGAGAGAATAGGCGAAAATGCCGATCACGATGGATGGCACGCCGTTCAATAGGTCGGTCGTGTAGCGAACCACAAACGAGAAAGTCTTGCCGCCAAACTCCGCCAGATACACGCCGGCGATCAATCCGACCGGCAGACCCATCAAGGCAGCAAGCAGCAACAGCTTGAGGCTGCCCACGATGGCATTCGCCATGCCGCCGCCCTCTTCGCCGACTGGCTTCGGAAGCTGCGTAAAGAAATCCCAGTTGAGCGAGCGCCCGCCGTTCCAGATCAGGTAGCCAAGAATCAGAAATAGCACGGAAACCACCGCGAAAGCGGCCACGCCGGTCAGCGTGAGCATGACCGCGTTCAGTGACTTCCGCCAGAGAAGGCGCACTCGGCTCATGACGGGTGGCCTCCCCCGCGCTCGGTCGCGACGATGAGGATGCGGGCGAGCCCATTCAGAATAAACGTCATCAGGAAGAGAACGAGTCCCAGCTCAATCAGCGCGCTCAAATACAGGTCGCCGGTGGCTTCGGTGAATTCGTTCGCGATAACCGCCGCGATCGTGTAGCCCGCCGCGAAAAGAGATTCCCGGATCTTGGGATCGTTGCCGATCACCATCGTCACGGCCATCGTTTCGCCCAGAGCGCGCGCCAGAGCAAGAAAAATCGAACCCATGATCCCGGTGCGCGCCCACGGGACCACTACTTGCCACGTCGCTTCCCACCGCGTCGCGCCCAACGCCAGCGCCGCTTCGCGCTGCTCACGCGGAACGGTCAACAAAACTTCGCGCGAAACAGAGATAATGAAAGGCACGATCATGATCGCGAGAACGATGCTCGCGGTAAGGAAACCTACTCCATAGTTCGGCCCTTGAAATAGCGGCAAGAATCCGAGCGTATCCTTGAGGGCCGGTCCAACCACCGTCCGCATCAGCGGCACCACGATGAAAATGCCGAGCAGACCATAAATGACGCTTGGCACGGCGGCCAGCAGGTCGATCAGAAAGGCGATCGAATCGCTCAGGTTTCGAGGAGCGAGTTCCGCCAGAAACACCGCCGCGGCAAGCCCCAGTGGCACCGCGATGATCAGAGATACGATCGACGTGACGAGCGTCCCATAAATGAACGGCGCCGCGCCGAAATGATCGAAGATCGGATCCCACGTCGAGGTCCAGAAAAACCCCCATCCGAACTTCGCGCGAGATAGATGCGAGTTTACCCAGAGCTCGTAAACGAGAAGGGAGGTGATGAGGAGAATCGTTGCTGCAAATACAAGAGTGATGACATGCGCCACCTCGTCGCCATCACGCAAGCGGTCAATAAACGCGCGCGGCCCCGCTTTAGGCGGGACCGCGCCATCTATCGTGGTGGCCGAAGTAAACACTTTAGTGAATAAGTGCAATCGCCTTCAGTTCTTTCGTTACCACGGGCTTAGGCAATTGTGCGTATGCCAGGGCTTCGGTCATTTTCTGTCCGTCGCCGAGCATCCACTTGAGGAAATCCTTGATCGCATCGCGCTTCGCTGAATCCTGGAACTGGGCGGGAATCAGCAGCCACGTGAAGCTCGAAATCGGATACGAGGTGGCTCCCGGAGCATTCGTGATCGAAACCCGGAAATCTTCCGGCATGTCTTTCGCCGCGCCGGCCGCTGCCGCGGTGACTCCAGCGAGATCCGCCTTCACGAACTTTCCCGCCGCGTTTTGCACCTTGCCGTACGGCATATTGTTTTGAATGGCGTAAATCAGTTCCACGTACCCGAGGGAGTCCGGCGTCTGTTTTACCAGGCCAGCAACACCTTCGTTGCCCTTGCCGCCGAGACCCACTGGCCAGTTGACGGACGTGCCTTTGCCAACTTTATTCTTCCAGTCATCGCTGGCCTTCGACAAAAAATCGGTCCAGATATAAGTGGTGCCGCTGCCGTCGGAGCGGTGAACGACGATGATGTCGTCGGCCGGGAGCTTTACTCCCGGATTCGCCTTCGCGATCTCGGGATCGTTCCACTTGGTGATCGTGCCGAGGTAGATTCCAGAGATCGCTTTTTGCGTAAAGTTTAGTTCCGCAGTCACGCCCGGGATGTTATAGGTGGGCACATCAGCTCCCATAACAGTCGGGAAGTGCAGGATGTCCACGCCGCGCTTGTCCTTGAATTCTTTGATCTGATCGTCGGTCATCGGGCCGTCCGACGCGCCGAAATCCACGGTACCAGCCAGAACCTGCCGGATCCCGCCGCCGGAGCCGATGGATTGATAGTTGATCTGAATATTGGGATGCACGGTATGGTACACGTCAAACCACTTTGAATACATCGGGTACGGGAACGTGGCTCCGGCCGCGTTCAGCAACATGTTGCTGGACTGAGCGCTGGCCGTGACGGCTAAGCCGAGCGTTAACAATAGAGAAAGCACGATCTTTCGCATGTGTAGGGGACTCTCCTCCCTTGATTATCCTGTCTGAATTGTTACAGCCGTGTTACGTCACCGCTACTCGGAGATGAAATCGCCGAGCCTCGCGAGCGCTTCCGCCGAATCCTACGAACCTACAGCGAACCGGGTCCGTCCACCTCGAGGTGCGGGAAGGACCCGCCGCAGATTGATCGACGGAGTGGCAGCATGAACGCCCTATCTAAATGCCCGGTGACGGAACTGTGAAAATGCGATGACTACGCGTCAGCGACTGCGGTTCCCTCCGAGCGGGTATCGATTTGTTTCCCCCGCCCGTGCCGCACTTCGAGCCCCCGCACCCAGTAGAGGATGTCTTCGGCGATGTTTGTCGTGTGATCGGCAATCCGTTCGAGATGGCGCGAAGCAAGAACGAACTGGAGGTTGGGAGCGGCTTGAGTCGAATCTTCGGCGATTCCAGCCAGGAGCGCGTCGAAGACGCGATCGCGGTACTGATCGACCGCATCGTCGCTTTCGAGCACTTGCGTCGCCAGGTCCACATTCTGATAGATCAGCGCGCCCAAACACTTCGAAACCATCGCGCGGACCGCGGCCGTCATCGGCGCAAGTTCCGCCGGCGTTTGCACGTCACCCATCCCCGCCAGAGCAATCGCGCGTTCGGCCAGGTTGACCGCAAGGTCACCCATGCGCTCCAGATCGTTGTTGATCTTGAGGGTGGCCACGATCAGGCGAATGTCCGAGTCGAGAAGATCGCCCTGCCCCAGCATGCGGATCGCGTGCTCGTCGATCACGATCTCCATTTCGTTGATGCGCGGCTCGGTGAGAAAGACTTCGCTCGCCAGCCGGTCATTTCGATCGAGCAAGGCCCCGAGCGACCGGTTGACGGATGCCTCCACAGTGCGCGCTTGGGACGTAAGATAGTTCATCAGCACGGTTTGAAAGATCGCTTCGCTATTCGCCTTTAGGGTTCCCGCCATGGTCATCTCCCAGGTAGCCATCGACGGCATGACCCTACGCCGCCGCTTGCACCATCACTCGCCAGTGTTGCAAGCAAGTAAAGCACACGTGAATCCTTTAAGACTACGGGGGGATCTAAGTGGCGAGTGAAATGGAGAAGGAAAAGCTGGAGCCGCGCCCGACTTCGCTCTCGACCCACAAGCGTCCGCCGTGCGCTTCCACGATGTGCTTGGCAATCGACAATCCGAGCCCGGTCCCACCCGCCTCGCGCGAGCGCCCGGCATCCACGCGGTAGAAGCGCTCGAAAATTCTTTCCTGGTCCACAAGCGGGATTCCGATGCCTGTGTCGGAAACGGTGATCACCGCTTCGCGCGCCCCGGCCGTGGCGCTCACCGTGATGCGCCCGCCCGGCGCCGTGTACTGCACCGCGTTGTCCAGCAGGTTTTGCAAGACCTCGCGCAGCAGGCTCGGGTCTCCGCGGACGGCAGGCATTCCGGGCGGGACATCCGTCTCAAGCGTGATTTGCTTCCGGCTGGCTTTGAGCAGCGTCGTCTCGGCGCAGCCCTCGATCAGCTCCACCAGCCCGACCGGAAGGAACTCGACCTCGAGTTTGCCCGCCTCGATCCGCGCCAGCTTGAGCAGATCATTCGTCAGGCTGGCTAGACGCGATGCATGATCGCGGATGATTTCAAGGAAGCGCCGGTTGTTGCGCGGATCTTCGAGTGCCCCGGCCAACAGCGTCTCGGCAAAACCCTGAATCGCAGTGAGCGGCGTTTTGAACTCGTGCGAGACGTTGGCCACGAAATCCTGCCGCACGCGTTCGAGCCGGCGAAGTTCGGTCACGTCATGCAGCACCACGACGGCTCCAGACGGCTTGCCGGCCTCGCTGCCGCCCATCGTTGGTGGACCGGCATCCAGCGCCTGCACCGGCGTTGCGGTTACGGAAAAGCTCCGCTGCTGGACGATGCCCATCGCAATGTCGCTGCGCACGCCTTCTTCTCCGCGCAGGGCCCGGCGGATCAGCCCCAGCAGGTTCGAATTGCGGACCACCTCGATTACGGGGCGCCCTTCCATGGTCGTCGAGTCCACGTTCAGGATTTCCGAGAACGCGCGATTGCAGAAGACCAGCTTCTCCTGTGCATCAATCACCGCAACACCTTCCACCATGCTTCGCAGAATTGCGCTCGAACGATTGCGCTCGCCGCTCAACGAACGGATCGTCTGGTCCATCCACGCCGCCGTTTCGTTCAGAGCGTCCGCAAGATCGGCCAGTTCGTCGCGCGGTCCTTCGGCGGGCAGCGGACGAAAATCTCCTTCCGCCACACGGCGCGAAAAACTCTTCAGACGTTCGACGCGCGCGGAAAACATCCTGAAATAGATCAGGGAACTCAAACCACCGAGCAGGAGGATTACGAGCGAAGCTTCATAGAGCCTCCAACGAAGCTCCGCGAGCGAAATTTCGGCTTGCGTCATCGGCAGGGCCATACGGATCACGACGGCCGAGCCGTCGGGTTCCTGATAGCGCACCGCGCGATAGACCAGATCGCGTCCCATCGTGGCACTACGGCGGACCGCTTGCCCTTCGCCAGAGGCAAATGCCTGCTGGATTTCAGGACCTTCGGGTGGAATTTCCTTCGTCGCGCCGCCGTCGCGCGCAGAGTCTGCAACAACCTGACCCGTATGGTCGATGATCGTTACGCGCGCACCGCTCCTCGCCATCCATTCGGTCCACGCATGAAGTTCGCTCGGGTCGTTCGTGTGCGGGGGACGTGCTTGCGCGATTCTCAAAAGGGAGATGAGCTTGTCGTCGGCCGAACGAATGTACTCGCGGCGGAGAACGCGCGAGGAGTAGAAATCAACCGCGAGCAGAACTCCTATCAGCAGGGCCAGATACGTCAGCCCCAGCTTCCAAAAAAGCCTAGCTCGCACGGGTTTCGAAAAGGTAGCCGGCGCCCCGAATGGTCTTCATGTAAGCGGGATGCTGCGGATCCATCTCGATCTTTTCGCGCAGCCGGCGCACGTAGACATCCACGCTGCGAGGCGTCACGAAGCGCTCCGTCCCCCAAACGCCATCGAGCAACTGATCCCGCGTGAACACGCGGTTTGGCCGCGCCGCCAGAAAATAAAGAAGCCGGAACTCGAGCGTGCTCATCGGCACCGGCTTTCCGCCGCGCGTCACTCGGTACGCGGCCGGATCGATTCGCAGCACTCCGATTTCGAGCGGTTTCTCGGAAGGAGTTCCCGGCTCTGCGCGTCGCAAGAGCGCCTTGACGCGGGCCACGAGTTCGCGCGGGCTGAACGGCTTCGTCACGTAGTCGTCCGCGCCAAGTTCGAGGCCTACGACGCGATCCGCCTCTTCGCCTTTCGCCGTTAAAATGAGCACCGGCAGGCGGTTCAAGCCTACGTCCTTGCGAATTTCCTTGCAGATTTCCAAACCGGACAGTTTCGGCAGCATCAGGTCGAGAATGAGCAGGTCCGGCGGGGTCTTCCGTATTTGCGCAAGGCCAGTCGCGCCATCTCCACTTACCGCGACTTGAAAGCCGTCCTTCTCCAAGTTGTATCTCACCAACTCGACAATATCCTTGTCGTCTTCGATAACCAGGATGCGCTTCATCGATATTCTTCTTCCATTTCTTCCATGGAACCCCAACATACGAGAACTTGCGCCTCCGAAGCAAGGAGCTGCTGAACAGCTGCTGTGGTTTTAATGCTACAGTAACATGTCCCAGAACGGTCCTGCTCCATCGTCCGCGAACCATTCCCGCTTCGGACCAACCCTAATTGAACTCCCATCGTCGTTCCAACACTCTGTTTCTATTGGATTTGTGTCGCTGATTGCACGCCCACCTCTGGCGTCCGCCGTGCTCTTTATGCCCTGAACTAGTTCGTCAAGCTCCAGCTGAGTCGGGCCGATTCGACTGTAAGGGTCGGGAGTGAACACCCACTCGTCGCGAAACCTGACGAGCGTGCAGCGCCTCTTTGCCCCGCGCGGGCCCAAAGGCAAATTGGGGTCGTTGCATCCAATCGGGGGGAATCGAGAGATGCGGAGAAAAAACCGGTGTGCCGCTCCGATGCGCCTTCGCGCATGGGAAGGCGTTCGCGCGGCCGCACTCCTCGCGATTCTTCTTTGTAAGTCATCTCCTGCATGGCCGCAGCAAGAAACGGACGACCTCGCCAGCCACAGTATCGAAGATCTGATGAACATCGAGGTGACGTCTGTCTCGAAGACGGAACAGAAACTGTCAAATGCCGCCTCGGCGATTTTCGTCATCACGCAGGACGACATAGCCCGCTCCAACGCAACGAACCTCACCGATCTTTTGCGAATGGTTCCGGGAGTCGATGTGGCTCAGATCAATGCCAACACCACGGCAATCAGCATCCGAGGGTTCAACGGGCGATTCGCAAACAAGCTCCTCGTACTCGTCGACGGGCGAAGCGTATACACGCAAACCTTCGGCGGCGTCTTCTGGGACACGCTCGATCTTCCGCTCGAAGACATCGACCGAATCGAAGTGGTCCGGGGCCCTGGCGGGTCAATCTGGGGCGCGAATGCGGTCAATGGCGTCATCAACATCATTACGAAAAAGGCTTCCGAAACACATGGCGGACTTATTGTCGCGGGGGGCGGCAACGTCAATCAGGGATTCGAAACGACCCAATACGGCGGCGAAGTAGCCGAATCAACCGACTACCGTGTGTACACAAAGTATTTTGACAACGGCCATTTCCCCGGTCCCACCGGCGAGGACGGCGGAGACGGCTGGCACATGTTTCAGGGGGGCTTTCGAACCGATACCACGCTCTCGCCAAAAGACACATTAATGCTTCAGGGAAACATCTACAGCGCTCGCGAGGGAATTCCCACGTTCACACTTCCGTCGATCACATCCGCCAACCCCGTCAACGTTGAACTACTCGTCAATATGACGGGCGGTTTTTTCCAGGGCGTCTGGAATCACGTGTACTCCCCTCGATCCGACACCTCCCTGCAAGTTTCGTACGATCGGTACGACCGAGACGACCAGCTCCGCGAAGATCGCGGCACGCTCGACATCGACTTCCAACATCATTTTGCATGGGGCCTGCGGCAGAACTTCGTTTGGGGGTTGAATTATCGCGACTCAAATTCCCACTCAGACGGGACCCTATTTATCTCCCTGACTCCCGCTGATCTCAATACGCAGCTATTTGGCGCCTTTATTCAAGACGAAATCGCGATTGTGCCGAGCCGCGTGTACCTGACCGCAGGAATTAAACTCGAGCACAACTACTATACGGGCCTGAACGTGATGCCCAGCACCCGTGCTGTCTGGACACCGAGCCCTAATCAGGCGTTGTGGTTTGCCATTTCCGACGCCGTCCGTTCACCTTCGGCCCTCGACGTCGGGCTCCGCAACAACGTCGGGTCGTTTACGGAACCGGATGGCGCGTTGGCCGTCCTCGCTGTAGTAGGAAATCCCCGCATCAATGACGAGTCTCTGATCTCCTACGAACTCGGCTATCGGAGGACGATTCGCGATCGGCTCTCGATCGATTTCGCCACCTATTACAACGACTACCACCATCTGTACACAGTGGAGCCCGCGACACCTTTCTTGGAAAACACGCCGACGCCGCCCCACACGGTGTTACCTGTCACATTTGAAAACCTCATGCATGGAGAAACACATGGGTTCGAGATCACGGCCAATTGGCACGTAATGAGCCGCTGGACGCTAAGTCCCGGATATGCGTTCGAACAGATTCACATGCATTTGGCTCCCACCAGTGTGGATACAACCTCGGTCGGCGAGGCGCAAGGCAGCAGCCCGGTTCAATCCGCGCAGCTTCGGTCACGTCTGGCTTTGCCGCACGGCTTGGCTTGGGATACCTCCGCTTACTTCGTCGATCGTCTCACCGATCCTGTAATGCCGTCGTACACAAGGCTCGACACGGGCTTGTCTTGGCAGTTCCTGGAGGGAGCAACCCTTAGTTTGATTGGCCAGAATCTAGCACAGGACCACCACGAAGAATTTGCCGATGCGACAGGCAGTGCGAGGACAACCCTGGTCAAGCGCAGCGCTTTCGCCAAATTTACTTGGCGGTTTTGACACCGGAGCAAAATACCTTTGACCGCTCCGCGAATAATCCGACGCTTTCCCCGGTTCCGATTCGTGCGAATGCGCGGCCGGTGTCCCCGGTGCGGCTCGGGCAAACCGTCGGTCCTCGTTCCACTGCTGCTGGTTCTGCTGTTCAACGCGCCCTGGGTCTGCGCGCAGGACAATTCGCCGAGCGAATACCAGCTCAAGGCTGCATTCCTGTTCAGCTTCGCAAAATTTGTCGACTGGCCTCCAGATAGTTTTGCGAGCCCGCAGGCTCCCTTTTCCATTTGTATCCTCGGAGCCGATCCATTCGGACAGGTGATCGACGACGTTCTGCGCGACAAGACCATCGGCGATCACCCCGTCGTTGTGAAGCGCACCAACGAGCCAGCAGAGGTGCGGCACTGCCAGATTGTCTTCATCAGTTCCTCGGAGAGCCGCCGCCTCCCGGAGATCCTATCGAGCCTCCAAGGCGCCAGCGTATTGATCGTCGGAGACACCGATCATTTCGCCGACTCGGGCGGCACCATCGGATTGATGCTCGAGCAAAATCACATCCGCTTCGCGATCAATACCGTCGCCGCCGAAAGCGCCGGCTTGAAGATCAGTTCCAAGCTGCTCGCGCTGGCGAAAATCGTCCGCGGCCCAGCCGAAAGAGTGAGGAACTGAAATGCACGTTCATCGCGATCTCTCGATCCGGCAGAAGCTCACGCGCATCGTCTTTATCACCTGCGGTGTGTCCATCCTCATGGCCTGCGCCGCCATCGCCCTGTACGACGTCGCGGCCTTCCGCAAGGAGTTGTCGCGCGAATTGGCTACCGTCGCGGAAATCACCGGATCGAACACCACCGCCGCGCTGGCTTTCGGCGATCCCAAATCCGCCGGCGAGACCTTGGCTTCGCTCAGCGCCCAAACCCACATCGTCGAAGCATGCATTTACTCGCGCGACGGAAGCGTTTTTGCAAATTACGCGCGCGGCGGCGAGCCTGACTGCAAGCTGTCTGCACTCTCCTCGAACGGGTCTCTTTTCACGACGGGTTACGCGACCGTCTCCAGGCCGATCCGGCTCAACGGAGAAACGATCGCGACAATCTACGTGAAGTCCGACCTGGAAGAGTTGCACGCGCGCACCGCGCGCTTTGCCGGAATCATCGCCGTTGCGATCCTGATTTCGTTTGTAACCGCGTACCTGCTGGCCTCGCGGCTCCAGCGCGTGATTTCAGAGCCGATCCTCAATCTTGCAGCTACGGCTTCCGCCGTTTCGCTCGGGAAGGATTACTCTCTCCGGGCCGCGAAGCAAAACGACGATGAAATCGGGTCTCTCGTCGACCGCTTCAATGAAATGCTGACCCGCATTCAGGAGCGCGAAGTTGCGCTGCAATCGGCGCATGACCAGCTCGAAGCGCGCGTGGACGAGCGGACGCTCGAATTAAGAAAAGAAGTCGCCGAACGAAAGCAAGCGGAACGGGACCTCGAAGAGCGGAAATCCTTTCTCAACTCCCTCATCGAAAACACGCCCATTGGGATCGTCGCGATCGGCCCCGACCATGCGGTGCAGATGTGCAACCCCGCGTTCGAACACCTCTTTGGTTACCGCCAGCAAGACATCGTCGGGCATCCTCTGGTCGACATGCTGGCTCCGCCGGACTTTCGCGCGGAGGTCGAGGCCAACTCCAACCGGCTTTGGGAAGGGCAGACAACCCATCTCGTCACGCGGCGCCAACGCAGCGATGGAAGCCTCGTGGATGTCGAAGCGTTCTCCGTGCCCCTCGGCCCTGAAGGTCAAGCCACGGGCGCTCTGCTTCTGTATCAAGACATCACCGAACGCAAGCGAGCGGAGGAAGCGCTTCTCCGTGCGAAGGACGCGGCTGAAGCGGCCAGCCGCGCCAAAAGCGAGTTCCTCGCCAACATGAGCCATGAAATCCGCACTCCGATGAACGGCATCGTTGGAATGACGGAGCTCGTTCTGGACACGGAACTGGAGCCGGAGCAACGCAATTATTTGAACTTGGCGAAGGTGTCAGCCGACTCGTTGCTTTCCTTGATCAACGACATCCTGGATTACTCCAAGATCGAGGCGGGCAAACTGGAGATCGACTCGATTGAGTTCAATCTGGGAGACAGCCTTGGCGAGACGATGAAGACGCTGGGTCTCCGCGCGCACCAGAAGGGACTGGAGCTTGCCTTTGAGATTGAGCCGGATGTTCCCGACGCGCTCATCGGAGATCCCGGACGTCTCAGACAAATTATCGTCAACCTGGTGGGCAACGGCATCAAGTTTACGGAGCAGGGTGAAGTCGTGGTGTATGTGAGTACGGAATTGCGGGCGGAGGATCACGTCCAACTCCATTTCACGGTCACCGACACGGGGATCGGCGTGCCGTTGGAGAAGCAAGCCGCCATCTTTGAGGCGTTCAATCAAGCGGACGGTTCAATGACTCGTAAGTATGGCGGTACCGGGCTGGGTTTGACGATTTCATCCAGGCTCGTGGACCTGATGGGAGGCCGCATCTGGGTCGAGAGCGAGCCCGGCAAGGGCAGCCGCTTCCATTTTACTGCTCGCTTTACGTTGCAGAAGACGCCCGCCAGAAACATTGTGCCGAGAGATCCGGAGACCTTGCGCGACATGCGGGTACTCGTGGTAGACGACAACGCTACCAATCGGCACATTCTCGTTAAGACGCTTCAAAACTGGCGCATGCAGCCTACGGCCGTCGAGAGCGGAGCAAAGGCGATGGTTGCTCTGGGCGAAGCCAAGGGCCTGGGCAGGGTTTTCCCGCTTATTCTGCTCGACGCCCAGATGCCCGAGATGGACGGGTTCGCACTCGCAGAGGTCATCAGACGTAACCCGGATTGGAGGGCTGCCACCGTGATGATGTTGAGTTCCGCGGGCCAGCGCGGGGATGCCATGCGATGTCGTGAGCTGGGAATTGCGGCCTATCTTACGAAACCAGTCCGCCAAGCGGAACTCATGGACGCCATTTTGACGGCGCTGGGCAAGGGTCCACAGAGTGACGCCTCAAACACCCTGGTTACGCGCCGTTCGTTGCTGGAGAACCGGCGTCGTCTCCGCGTCCTCCTCGCCGAAGACAACGCTGTGAATCAATTGGTCGCACTCCGGCTGTTGGAGAAGCACGGTCACATGGTGACCGTTGCCGCAAACGGGCGAAAAGCCCTGGACGCCATGGAGAAGGAGGACTTCGACGCCGTACTGATGGACATCCAGATGCCGGAGATGAATGGCTGGGATGCAACTCGCGCCATCCGGGAGAAAGAAAAAGCGAGCGGAGTCCACATCCCGGTCGTGGCGATGACCGCCCATGCCATGAAGGGCGACGAAGAGCGCTGTCTCGCTGCAGGTATGGACTACTACCTGACGAAGCCCGTCCAAACGCGGAATTTGCTTGCCATCTTGGATGAAATTAGGAGCCGCAAGGTCAGCGCTGACCGCGCTGCTGACTCACCCTCGAAAAGTTCCTCTGCAAATGCGGTCGATCTAGCGACTGCTCTTGAGAGGCTCGATGGAGACCGCGCTCTGTTTGACGAGCTGACGCACATATACGAGGAGGATTGCCCGAGACTCCTCGAAGAAATGCGCCGCGCTATCGCGCATCACGATGCAAAGGGTTTGGAGCATCACGCGCATCAGTTGAAGGGATCCTCTGCCAGTCTTGGCGCCTTCGCGGTCTCCCACGCGGCTGGAGAGATCGAGAAGCTGGCTCAATCTGACAACGTAGACAACGTCAGCGAGCAATTCAGAGTCCTCCAGGAGGAAATTGAGAGGCTGTTCGGCGAGTTGGAAGTCTTGCGTCAGGGGTGACATTTTTCCGGAGCCTATTTTGAAATATGGCGCGAAGCACCATGAAGTCTCCCGCGGGGCGGGATGCGAATATGGCTGACAATGAAAGACGCAATAAGCAGATCCTGATAGCGGAGGACAACCCGGTGTCCCGCCGCATGCTCGAGACATTCCTCACGCAGTGGGGGTATCAGGTGGTGTCCGCTGCCGACGGGCTCGAAGCGCTTCGCTTGCTCGAACGCGAGGACGCCCCGCCGCTCGCCGTGCTCGATTGGATGATGCCTGGCATCGAGGGCCCGCAAGTCTGCAAGCGCGTCCGCGAGCGGAGCGATCGCCCGTACACCTACATCTTGCTGCTCACCGCGCGAACTCAAAAGGAAGATTTGCTCCGCGGGCTTGAATCCGGCGCGGACGATTACCTCACCAAGCCCTTCGACGCGCATGAACTCCACGCGCGCCTCCGCGTGGGCCAGAGGATCCTCGATCTGCAAGACCGGTTGCTCGCGGCCGACAAGGAACTTCGCTTCAGGGCAACGCATGATTTGCTCACCGGCATTGCAAATCGCGGCGTTGCCCTCGATGCGATCCGGCGCGAACACGCGCGGCGGGCTCGCGAAGGCGGATCATTCGCCGTGATCATTGCGGACATCGATCACTTCAAGCGTGTCAACGATACCCTGGGCCATCTCGCTGGAGATGCCGTATTGAAGGAAGTGGCGCGGCGGATGGTCGCATGCGTCCGCCCATACGACACCGTAGGACGCTATGGCGGCGAGGAATTTCTGATCGTCGCGCCTTCTGTCGACGCTGCCGGCGCGCTCGCCTTGGCTGAAAGAGTGAGAAACGGCATTCAGGCCACACCCATCCTGATGGACGCGGACGCCGTGACCATCACAGCGAGCTGCGGCGTTGCCGTCAGCGGTCCCAGCCAGCCGTTCGATCCGGAGAGCCTGCTTCGTCTTGCAGATGAAGCGCTCTATCGAGCAAAGGATCTTGGCCGCAACCGTTCGGAGACTGCCCCGGTACCTCAGTCGGTTACCGTTTCGTCGGCACACCTCTTAGCACCGGCCAAATCCCAACTTCGCTGAACCACCAGAACTGGCTGCCTTACCATACGTATGCGTATGGTACGTTTTTCGTTCGCAATTCCCAGTTCTCACTGCAAACTCATTCGCATGCGCGGCGTTTTGGTGTACATTCTTACCTGCGCCAGAGGCGCTCGCACTCATTCGCTATCGCGGGAAGGGGTCAGGCAATGAATCCGACCAAGTCAGCACCAACCGTCAGCAGCGGTACTCCTGCGGGAACTCCGCGAGACACGCTGACCATCACCGATAACCGGAACGGTCGCCAGTACGAGATTCCGATCAAGAACGATACGATTCGCGCGATGGATTTGCGTCAGATCAAGACTCACGAATCCGATTTCGGAATGATGAGCTACGATCCGTCTTTTTCGAACACAGCCACGTGTACAAGCAAGATCACGTTCATCGACGGCGATAAGGGAATCCTTCGTTACCGCGGCTATTCGATTGAAGAACTCGCCGAGAAAAGCACCTACCCTGAAACGGCTTATCTCGTTCTTTACGGCGAGCTACCCACCAAAGCCCAGCTTACGAACTGGAGCTATCACATCACGCACCACACGTTCATTCACGAGAGCATCAAGAAATTTCTCGACGGCTTCCATTACGACGCCCATCCGATGGGCATGTTGATCTCGACCGTCGCGGCGCTCTCGACTTTTTATCCGGATGCAAAAGACATCTTCAACCCGGAATCGCGCCTCAAGCAGACCTACCGTCTGATCGGCAAGATGCCCACGCTCGCCGCATTTGCGTACCGGCACAGTCTGGGAATGCCGTTCGTATATCCCGACAACGATCTCAGCTATTGCGGTAATTTTCTGAACATGCTCTTCCGCACCACCGAGCTGCAATACCGCCCCAATCCGACTCTGGAACGCGCACTCGACATCCTCTTCATCCTGCACGCGGACCACGAGCAGAACTGCTCGTCCACGGCGATGCGCGGCGTCGGCAGCTCACACGTCGATCCCTATTCCGCTACCGCCGCAGCCACCGCGGCTCTCTACGGCCCGCTCCACGGCGGCGCCAACGAACAGGTGCTGCGGATGCTCCTCGAAATCGGCTCGGTGAACAACGTGCCGGCGTACATCAAAAGCGTCAAGGCCGGCGAAAAGCTCCTGATGGGTTTTGGCCATCGCGTTTATAAAAACTACGATCCGCGCGCCCGCATCGTGAAGCGCATCGCTTACGAAGTCTTCGACGTGATGGGGCGCAATCCGCTGATCGACATCGCGCTCGAATGCGAGCGCATCGCGCTCGAAGACGATTACTTCGTCACCCGCCGCCTCTATCCCAACGTCGATTTCTACACCGGCCTCATCTATCAAGCGATGGGTTTCCCGGTGACGATGTTCCCCGTCCTCTTCGCGATCCCTCGCACTTCGGGCTGGATCGCCCAGTGGGAGGAGATGCTGCTCGACCACGAACAGAAGATCTCCCGGCCACGGCAGTTCTATGCGGGTTACGATCTCCGCAGTTATATCCCGCTCGATCATCGCAGCGCACCCTGAGCGGCGGCTCGCTTTCGGCCCCATTTCTCCGCGGTTTGCGGTTTTCTTTCGCCCTCTTTTGGGGCAGTTCTCAGTCCCTGTCTCAATCGAAAAGGGATTGCATTCGGGCGCGTTCTCTGGCAAAACACTGGCACGGCAAACGGGGACCGTGTCTTATGAGCATTTCCACGCGTCAGTTTGAGAATGCCGCGATCGTTGACGTCACCGGCGACATCACACTCTACAACTCTCCCGAAATTCGCAAAATGCTGCTCGGCCTGCTCCAGGATAAGCGCGTCAAGCGCGTCATCGTGAATCTCGAGAACGTGAAATACATCGATAGCGCCGGTGTCGCTTCTCTGGTCGAGGGCCTGAAGGTTTCGCGGGACTTGAAGAGTGGATTTGCTCTCTATGGCCTGACCCGCAGGACGCGGGAAGTCCTTGAGCTCACGCGCCTTCTGAAAGTTTTTGAAGTCCACAACACCGAAGAGGAAGCTCTCGGCGGAGGCGGTGCCGCTCCCGCTAGGTAGCGCTCCTGCCTTCCCGGCCTTTCCAGAATGTCATTCACCGAAACCATCGGCGAAGCCACAATCGACGGTCTGGCTTATGTAGGAAGCCTAGCGCGGCTCACCGGCGGCGCCGCGCGCGCCGTGCTCGTTGAGGGATTCTGGGGGCGCAAGCTCCGCTGGCACCGCGCCGTGCATCAGGCGATGTCCGTCGGCGTAGAAGCCCTGCCGATCGTCTCCCTGATCTCCTTTTTCGTGGGCATGATCCTCGCTCTTCAAGGAGCCTACGAGCTTCGCACTCTCGGCGCTCTTCAGCTCGTCGCGAAGGCCGTCGCGCTTTCGATGACGCGCGAGCTCGGCCCCCTGATGACCGCGATCGTCGTAATCGGCCGCTCCGGCTCGGCATTCGCCGCCGAAATCGGCACGATGAAGGTCAATGAAGAGATCGACGCGCTCGAGACGATGGCTCTCGAACCCGTTCGCTTTCTCGTCGCTCCGAAATTCCTGGCGATGCTCCTGATGATGCCCTGCCTCACCACGTGGGCCGATTTCATGGGCATCATGGGCGGCGGCCTTTTCGGTGTCAGCAGCGCCGGCTTTACCTGGGGCACCTATCTCCACGCCACGCTCGATTCCCTGGTCATGCGCGACATCTTCACGGGCTTGGTCAAGAGCGTGATGTTTGCGCTGGTGATTACCGCCGTGGGCTGCCGCGAGGGATTCTCGACGGGCCTTGGTTCCGAGGAGGTAGGCCGTTCCACCACCTCCGCCGTCGTCAACTCGATCTTTTTCGTGATCGCCGTCGATCTCGTCTTCACGGCCATCTTTTATTTCACGGCGCCGCAGTAGAGGAAAGACACTCGGACCCATGCCGGACGAAAAACCGCACGCCGCAGCCGACGAGGTCGCCGTCTCCGTGCGAAACCTGCGCGTCCGCTACGGCACCCGCGAAATTCTCCACGGCGTCAATTTCGAAGTCCAGTCCGGTGAGACCCTTGTGATCTTGGGCGGCTCCGGCTCCGGAAAAAGCACGCTCCTGCGCACGCTCGTTGGCCTCGAGAAGCCGAGCGGCGGCGAAATCTGGATGCAGGGAAAGAATTTTGCCGCGATGCCCGAAGCCGATCGCAACGATCTGCGCAAGAAAATGGGCATGTCGTTTCAGGGCGGTGCACTCTTTGGCTCGATGAGCGTCGGAGACAACGTCGCACTTCCCCTGCGCGAGCACACGCCCCTCGACGAATCCACTATCGACATCGTCGTGCGCTTGAAACTCGATCAGGTCGGCCTCTCCGGGTTCGAAGGTTACATGCCCGCGCAATTGAGCGGCGGAATGAAAAAGCGTGCGGCCATTGCCCGAGCGCTCGCCATGGACCCCGAAATCCTGTTTTTCGACGAGCCTTCGGCCGGCCTCGACCCCATCATCGCCGCAGGGATCGATGAACTCATTCTGAAGCTGAAGAAGGCGTTCCACATCACGATTCTCGTGGTCACCCACGAGCTCGCCAGCGCCTTCCTGATTGCCGACCGCATGATTCTTCTGGATAAGGGGCATATCGTCGCAGATGGCACGCCGAAGGAACTCCAAGGGAGCGCCGAGCCTCGCGTGCGCCAGTTTCTCGACCGCGTTCCTGAGCCGGAACTCGCGGGCGAAATCGATTACTTGCAGATGCTGACGGGAGAGAGTCCTCCGCAGCGGCGTTGACACTGGCGAAATCGCGGACGCGTGATATACTCCCGCGCACTGTGCGGGTAGCTGCCCGGTAGGTTTTGCAAGCCGAACCGCTCCGGGAATCATCGAGGGAACAAGTGGAAGCAAAGCGGGAACAGGCCTTCGTCGGGCTATTCGTTTTGGTGGCAGCCGCGTTGTTGATTATCACCGTGATTCTTCTGTCGGGTACGTTTAGCAGCGGCAACGTCACGTATCGGGCCTACTTCAAGAATGCGGGCGGCATGGGTCCGGGATCGGACGTCCGCTATGCCGGCGGCCCCTCGGTCGGACGCGTGAAGGAAGTTAAAAGCGATCCGCGAGATTCTACCCGCATGGAAGTGGATTTTTCCGTGAAGCCGGATGTTCCGGTAAAGACGGACAGCGTGGTCGAAATCACCAGCGTCAGCCCACTCGGTGACAATTTTCTTGGAATTCTTCCCGGCACGCTCGGCGCACCGAAAGCCTCCCCCGGCGCCACGCTAAAGTCCACCGAATACACGAGTTTTGCGGACGTCACGACGATCGTCGCTCAATTAGGCCCGAACGCGAATACTCTGATCGCCAATTTGAATGATCGCGTAGTCGCCTTGAAAGACACGCTCGATCGCGTCAATGACCTGCTCGATCCCCAGAACCGCGCCAATATCTCTGCCAGCCTTGCCGATCTTCACGGCATGCTCGATGAGGACAGGCCCGCGATCCACTCAGCTCTGAACAACGTGAGCGCCTCGAGCGCGAAACTCGGACCCCTCCTCGACAAATTCCAAAAGACCGCACAGCAGGCGGATGACACGCTCTCGCACGTGGACGCCATGCTCGCCGAGGATCGCCCCGATATTCACAAGGCCGTGGCCGATCTTCGCCAGTCGCTCGATTCAGCCGTCACACTCACCAGCCAGCTGGATCGCTCGCTCGATACCAACGCGGAAAACCTCGACGAGATCATCGATAATCTGCGCCACGTTACCGAAAACATGGACGCCTTCACCGAGACGATCAAGACGCGGCCGTACACGCTGATCCGCGCGTCCGGTGAAAAGCCGCGGGAGCCCGGCCAGGCTCCGCCAAAATAGGAGAGGGGGAACCAAGTGCCGAAGCGCCGCATCCAGCAAGCCATGCTCGTTTTTCTGCTCGCGGGAATTTCCGCGGGGTGCGGCGCTTCGCCGCCGGTGAAGTTTTACGTTATCGATGCCCCTGCCGCACCACCTGTCGCCTCCGCGCCGGCCGATCCCGTCACGATTCTCGTCGCCCGCGTCACCAGCTCGCACTTGTATCACGACGATCGCCTCGTTTACGGCAGCGGACCCGTGCAACTCGGCACGTATGAGTACGAGCGCTGGGCCGAGCCGCCGGCCGAGATGATGCAGGATATGCTCGTCAATTCCCTCCGCTCGACTGGAACCTATAAATCCGTTTCGCGAATTTCGAGCAATCTGCGTGGAGATTACGTCGTCCGCGGCCACCTCATCGCGCTCGACGAGATCGATAGCCCGGGGCTTGCGGCGCGCTTTTCGTTCCAGATTGAGTTGTATGATCCCAAGAATGGCCAGACGATCTGGACCGATACCTACATGCATGACGAACCGGTCACCGGGAAAAAAGTTGCCGACGTCGTTGAGGCGCTGGACCGCAACGTCGGCACCGGCATGGCACAGCTCACCTCAGCGCTTGGCCAATACTTCGCCACTCACCCGCCGCAGCAGGCGGCGTCGCGCTAGCCCCATCCAATTCTCCGATCCGGCGGTACCGGGGTTGACTGCACCGCAATTGCGCCGCCCGCCGCTCTTGACATTGACTGCCCCGGGCGCAGAATAGAGTTCCCTTCCAAGCGGTCCGGTTTTTTGTCCGGCCGCCCTTTGTAGAAAAACCCGATTGTGGCGCGGGAAGTCCTCTCCTTCTTAGCCCCAAATTGCATTCAAAGAACGATGCGGCGGCGTATTCCGCGCCCCGCGGGAGGACTGTTGTGCGGCTCCTGCAGCAGTGGTTCGGCTCAAGCGGCTTCATGCCGCACGGATATTGTTACCTCTGGAACGCGCGGCTGGTCTCCCTGCATGTCATCTCCGATTCGTTGATCGCCCTCGCATACTTCGCGATTCCCGTGATCCTTTTCTGGTTTGTGCGCAAGCGCCGCGATCTGCCTTTCAGTTGGATGTTCTGGGTTTTCGGAGTATTCATCGTCGCCTGCGGTTTCACGCACCTTATGGAAGTCTGGAATCTGTGGCATGCCGATTACTGGCTTGCCGGAGCCATCAAAGCAATCACCGCCATAGCCTCCGTCTCGACCGCAATTCTGCTCGCCCAACTCGCGCCCTCGGTTCTGGACCTCCCGAATTTGAGCCAATGGGCCCAAGCGAATGCGCTATTGGAAAAAGAAATACACGAGCGCCGCGATATTGAACTCGACCTGCGGACCCGCGAAGCTGGGTACCGCGAACAGGCAGAATTGCTGGATCTCACGTACGACGCCATCTTTGTTCGGAACCTCGAAAACAAAATTCTCTACTGGAATCTTGGCGCCGAGCGGCTCTATGGGTGGCGCGAGGAAGAAGCACGCGGCAAAGTTGCTCACACGCTCCTCCAAACCATCTTTCCAAAACCGCTGGCCGACATCGACTCGGAATTGCTCAACAGCGGCTCGTGGGAGGGCGAGCTGGTTCACAAGCGGCGCGATGGCTCTGAAGTAATCGTTTCCAGCCGCTGGGTGTTGCGTAGAGACCCGAATGGCAAGCCGACCGCCATCCTTGAGAGCAACCGCGGCATCACACATCGGAAACGAGAAGAAGACAAGTTCCGCAACCTTCTCGAGTCGGCGCCCGATGCCATGGTGATCGTGAACGGCGGGGGCCAGATCGTCCTGACGAATGCTCAGACCGAAAAGCTCTTCGGCTACTCCCGCGAGGAGTTGCTCGGTCAGCCTGTCGAATTCCTGCTGCCACAACGATTCCAGGCCGGGCACGTCGTGCATCGCCATAACTATTCGCAATCCCCTCATCCGCGGGCCATGGGCGCCGGACTGGAGCTTTACGCCCGGCGTGGAAACGGGACGGAATTTCCGGTCGAAGTGAGTCTGAGTCCCCTCCAGACCGCTGGCGGCACTCTCATTTTGAGCGCCATTCGAGACGTCACCGATCGCAAGAAAATCGAGACCGAGATCCGCAATCTCAATGCCGAGCTGAACCAAAAGCTTGCCGAGGTTAGCGCCATGAACAAGGAACTCGAGTCCTTCAGCTATTCGGTTTCGCACGACCTTCGCGCGCCGCTGCGTCACATCGACGGCTTCGCCCGAATTTTGCAAGAGGAGCAAAGTTCGGGGCTTTCCGAAGACGGGCTTCGCTACGTCGGCCGCATCATCGAGGCCGCCAATCACATGGGCCATCTCGTGGACGACATCTTGAACCTCGCGCGCATCGGCCGCAGGCAAATGGTCCGCGAGAAGGTAAAACTCAAGGAGTTGGTCCACCAAGTGATTGCCGAGCTGTCGCAAGAGACCGGCGATCGCAGCATCGAATGGTCCATCGAACCGCTCCCGGAAACGGATTGCGATTCCGGACTGGTGAGATTGGCGTTTGCCAATCTTCTCTCCAATGCCGCCAAGTTCACGCGCACTCGCCGCTCCGCCGTCATTGAGGTCGGCACGCAGGAAACCCGCGGCGTCACGGCTTTCTTCGTGCGTGACAACGGTGTGGGCTTTGACTCCAAGTATGCCGATAAGCTGTTCGGAGTTTTCCAGCGCTTGCATCGCCAGGAGGATTTCGAGGGCACGGGTGTTGGCCTCGCGACCGTGCAGCGCATCATCCATCGCCACAGCGGCGAAATTTGGGCCGAGTCCGCCGTCGACTGCGGCGCTACCTTCTACTTCACGCTCGGTCCGCAGCCACAGAAACCGGTAGTCATCACAAACAAGGAGGCCAGCCTTGAGCGAGCCTGATGCCGTCGAGATTCTCTTGGTCGAAGACAATTCCTCGGACGCGGAACTAGCCCTGCATGCACTGCGCAAAAGCAAGCTTGCCAACCAGATCCATCTGGTGCGTGACGGCGAGGAAGCGCTCGATTTTCTCTTCTGCCGGGGCGCATTTTCCAGCCGCACCTTCGACCACGCGGCTCATCCTCCTTGACCTGAAGCTTCCCAAGGTGGACGGGTTGCAGGTCTTGCAAGAGGTCAAGCGCGACGCGCACACGCGGGCCATCCCCGTCATCGTGCTCACCTCCTCCAAAGAGGAGCGGGATCTCGTCGACAGCTATCGGCTCGGAGTGAACAGCTATATTCAGAAACCCGTCAACTTCGTCGAGTTTCAAGGCGTCGTGCGCCAGCTCGGCATGTACTGGCTGCTGGTGAATATCAACCCACCTGCCGCGGCATTCATCGCGCGCTAGGAACCAGGGGCCCCATGTCACCGAAATCACCCCAGGAAACACCCGCTTCGCAATACCCGATGCGGCTGCTTATCGCGGACGACGATCCGGATGACATCGATCTGTGCCTGTACGACCTCCGAAAATCGGGCTTCGACTTTCAGGCGGAAATCGTCTGCACGCGCGCAGAATTCGTTCACAAGCTTCGCACGCAGACTATCGACGTCGTTCTCTCCGACTACCGCATGAAGGACTGGACCGGGATGGATGCCCTCGCCGCAGTCAAGGAAATACGCCCCGACATTCCCGTCGTCTTGCTCACGGGAACTCTGGGCGACGAGCTCGCCGTCGAGTGCATCAAGCTCGGCGTCACCGACTATGTCCTCAAGGAGCAGCTCGCCCGCTTGCCGATGGCCTTGCGCCGCGCACAGGAAGAAAAGGCGCTGCGCGAAGCCGAGACGCACGCCCTCCGGGCGCTCCGCGAAAGCGAGGCGCGCTACCGCGCCCTCGTTCAAAACGCAACGTACGGGATATTTTGGGCGGAAGAGCCATCGGGAAAACTCCTCGACGCAAATCCGTCTCTCGCACGGATGCTCGGATACGATTCCGTTCCAGACCTTCTCACCATGCAGCACACCGGAACTCTCTACTGCAATCCCGCCGACCGGGAAAAAGTCGTCGCCGAATATATGAGGCGCGATCGGGCGACCGCAACCGTGGACTGGAAACGCAAGGACGGCAAAATCATCACCGTGACCATGAACGGCCGGCGCACGCGAGGCCCCGAAGGAACGCCGGAATGCGCCGAGGTGATGGTGGAAGACATCACCGAGCGCAAAGCCCTCGAAAAACAGCTCGTGCAGGCGCAGAAATTCGAAGCCATCGGCCAGCTCGCCGGCGGCATCGCTCACGACTTCAACAATATGATCGGCGCGATTCTCGGCTGGGCCGATCTTGGAATCGACGAAACCGAGTCCGGATCGACCCTGCATCGCTACTTCGAAAAAATGCGGAGTCAGGCCGAGCGCGCCGCCGCTTTAACGCGCCAGTTGCTCGCCTTCGCGCGCCGCCAGATTCTCGAGCCGCGCAACATGGACCTGAATCAGGCGGCCATCGAAACTCTCAGCCTGCTCGAAAAAGTGATCGGCAGCAACATTGAGATCAAGGCCGATCTGGCGCCGAATCTCGCTCTCGTTCGCGCCGATCCAACTCAGGTCGAGCAGGTCCTGATGAATCTTTGCATCAACGCGCGCGACGCGATGCCCGCCGGCGGATCGCTCATGGTCGAAACGTCCAACGTCACCCTCGACGAACGATTCTGCGCGCTACAGCCCCTCGCGCACCCCGGCGAGTACGCCCGGCTTTCCGTCACTGACACCGGCAGCGGCATGGACGCGGCCACGCTCGACCGCATCTTCGAGCCGTTCTTCACGACGAAGGAAACGGGCAAGGGCACCGGCCTTGGACTCGCCACGGTGTACGGCATCGTCCGGCAGCACGGCGGATTCTTGCACGTTTACAGCGAACTGGCCATGGGCAGCACCTTCCGCGCGTATCTCCCCGTCAGCACCGAATCGGTGATGCCGGCCCCGCGGGTTGAAGACTCCGGACCGGTGCGCGGAGGGTCGGAGACTTTGCTCCTCGCCGAGGACCACGAAGGCCTGCGCCTGCTTGCCGTCGAGACGCTCACCAATCTCGGTTACCAGATCGTGCTCGCGGGAGACGGCGAACAGGCCCTTGAGGAATTCCACGCCTGCTGCGACCGCATCGATCTCGCTCTGCTCGACGTCGTCCTGCCGAAACTCAGCGGCCCGGAGGTGTACGAGCGCATCCGCGAGCAGAAGCCGGGCCTGCCGGTCATTTTCGCCACCGGCTACAGTCCGGATATCGCCCTCCTCGACAAAGTCCGCGAAGAGCGCTGGCCCGTGCTCCAAAAGCCCTATACCTCGCGCGATCTGGCGCGAATCGTACGCGAAACCCTCGACCGGCGCGTTCGCCTGGCGCCTCAAATTAAATCTCACGAATAAGGTTGACACCTGTTTGCAGCACGTGATAAGCATGGAGCATACGTGGCACCGGCTAGACGCCGGTTTGCTGTTGCACCCAGGCGCGGGAACACCAAAATTCCTGCTGGGTGCGCGGCAACAAACCCCACCCACCCCGGGAGGTGGAAGCCTTTGGCTTTCGCCTCCCGTTTTATTTTGTCCGCAGGTTCTTCCCCGCGGTACGGCTGCGCAGACACCCGGATTTCATTGTCGGCTAGACGTGTGCGCAGTTCTTTGTTTTCTGTGAGTTAGACGCGATTCTGTCCGGCAGCCATTGTCGGGCAGAAATCCGAGCGCGAGGCCAAGGGCGGGCACCCTCCGGCGTGAATTGGAATCCGCGGACAGAGCGCAAGTGGCGCCCTCGGTTTGCGCCGTATTAGGTCAGACGATCAGAAGCGTGGGCCACCGGCCTGCGTCTGCGGGAAGTCGGACGGCCGTTTCAATTTCAGGCAATACACCGCAGCACCGAAGGAGCCAAGCAACGAAAGCCACAGTGCAGTGACAGCCCAAGGTACTCCCCAATATTTTTCTAGGTCAACAAAACCAATGGCGGGTTGCAATATGGCGACAGCCAGACCAATCTGAACTGTGATGCCCCGCTTGACTAACACGCTAGCTGCCCACAATACAGCCGCAAGAAACGGCGAAATGAACATAAAGAAGGCATCGTAGAAGTATTTCGACGAGGAGTCCAAAATAATTCCTTTGTCTTGCAAGTAAACCCAGACGAACGCTGCATAGATCGTAGTTATAGTGTGCGCTAGGACCGCGCTTCTCATTTGCCGCTCAGGTATCAAATACCTAAGAACCAAGAAGTGCGCGACGGCGGAGAAGGCGGCGACGCTGGCAGCATTGACAAAATCGACGTGTCCTGAAAAACACCAGAGTAGCACGCCAAAGAATCCTACGAAACTTCCGGCACATCCAGCGATACGCCATCCAATCCGCAGCCGGATGGTGAGCCAAGGCAATGAATTCACGGATGACAGATAGGCGATTGCGAACAATCTAAAGCCGAGCGTGAAAGGCGTATGCTTAAACGCAGCGATCACCGCCATTGTCAAAAGTATCCCGAGCGCTACCCTGTAACTCCGCCAAGACATAGTGTTCAACTCCTCTACTCTACTCGGCGCAGACATCGTGAAGCCGTGCGGCAATGGATACCGGCGGGTGGCCCACCTTTTCTATTTCTGTCGTTGCCTTGACCGCAACGCAGCGGAATGATACCACTTCGCCAGCTTCACGCGCGTTTAACCCACGCCGCTGGGTGCCCCATTCTTCGGTGTGTGAAGGGTGGGGCTTTTTCTCAGGCGTTTTTCTTGAGTTCGGCGAGGACGAGCTTGGCGACTTCCTTGAGCGTGTCGAAGACGCCCTGGCCCGTGATGGCGACGGCTTCGAGCGCGGGCTCGCCCTTCACTCCGAGTTGCTTCTGGAGTTCTTCGACCGGGAGGATGTTGGGCAGGTCGCGCTTGTTGAGCTGCAACACGTAGGGAATCGTATTGAAATCGAGGTTGTGATCCTTGAGATGCTCGCGCAGGTTGTCGAGCGTTTCGAGGTTCGCGTCGAGCCGCTCTTCCTGCGAATCGGCGACGAACACCACTCCATCAGCGCCCTTCAAAATCAGGCGGCGGCTCGCTTCGTAGAAAACCTGTCCGGGAACGGTATAGAGATGGAAGCGCGTCTTGAACCCGCGGACCGTGCCGAGATCGAGCGGAAGAAAATCGAAGAAGAGCGTGCGATCGGTTTCGGTGGCCAGCGAAACCATCTTGCCCTTTTGAGTCGTGCCCGTATGGTCGTAGATCCACTGCAGGTTGGCGGTTTTTCCGCCAAGGCCGGGACCGTAATACACGAGCTTGCAGTTAATCTCGCGAGCGGGAAAGTTAATAAATGGCACGATTTCCTCAAAATCGGGAAGCCTATTACTTATAGCACAGGCCCCATCCACCGCAAACGTGGTGGCTCGCCCCTGCTTCGCAATTGACAATGCGGGGCTGGTACTTGCCGACTGATTGGCCTGCAAGCCGAGGGTCCCGTGCGGTAAGCGGCTATAAATGACGCATTTCGTTGGGCTTGCAGACCAGCTCGAAATCCACGACCGCTCGCGCAATTTCAGATGGGTTCTTTCAGCTCCGTGGTGATGAGAAGAATTTCTGCCGTGCCGATATTCTCGACCGAATGCGGCGGCAGCGGCGGCACCCACTGCACGACGGGCTGCGAAGGCGGAGGACCAGCGGTGCGACTGTCGAAAAGCAAGTTGCCTTCGCCATCGCGGCGAAGAAAATCGCTCTGCTTCGCCACGTAGATCGCGCTCGGCCAGCGGTGCGTGTGCACGGGAACAAACGCTCCGGGCGGGATGCGCACCTCGAGAATGCGGACGCGCTCGTTTTCAAACATCAGCTTGTGATGCTGCGGCGCTGCGATCACAGCGTCGAGCGAATCGGGCCAAGGCCAGGGATCGGCGTTTTGTTTCACGGCGCGCACCTCGCGGAATCACTCATTGCAAATCGAGAGCGGCATTCTACATCCAAGCACGGCACAGCGAAAACGCGCAGACTCGAATTTCGGTGGAGATTTTTGGCCGCGATGCGCGCTTCGGCGCGGCGTGCTATGATCCGGGCAAATTTGAGCGATTTGCTGGGAAATTCGAACGGGGGAGTCAAAATGCGTGTCAAATTAGGCGTGTTAACGCTCGTTAGCGCGACATTTCTTGCCATTTTCTGCCATTTAACGGTGGTTACGGCGGGAGCGGCGAATCGGCCGGCGCAGCCGCAAAATCAGTGCGATCGCGATTGTCTGAAGAACGTCATCGATCAATATATCGCGGCAATGGTGAAGCACGACGCAACAGGGCTGCCGCTTGCGCCGGGCTACAAATACACCGAGAACACCGCCGCGGTGGAGATTGGCGACGGGCTTTGGGTGGGCGCGTCCGAGGCGCCGACTTTCAAAATCTATGGTCTCGATCCGGTGGCAGGACAGGCCGGCATCTTTTGCGTGATGAAAGAATTCGGCAAGCCGGTAATCGTGTCGATCCGGCTCAGAGTGCAGGATGGAAAGATCACTGAAATCGAGCATATCGTCCGGCGCGATCCGCGTCCGGAGGGCATGCCGAATCTGGTGACGCCGAGACCGGGATTCCTTGAGACCGTGCCGGCGTCGGAGCGAACGCCACGCGAAGAGATGCGGCGGATCGCGAACGCCTACTTCGATACGATTCTCCAGAACAACGGCAAGCTCGCGCCATTTGCGGATGACTGCGAGCGCCACGAGAACGGCGTACAGACGACGACCAACAAAGTTCTTCCGGAGAAGGGGCCCGATGGCGGCCCGCTGAGTCCCACGATGGCGAAGCTTCTGGCTCTCGGCTGCGAGGCGAGCATGAACACGGGAAGCTGGGTGTACATCACCAAGATCGAACCACGGCGTTCGCTGATCGTGGACGAGGAGAAGGGGATCGTCTTCGCTTATCCGATGTTCTTTCATCGCGGCAAGGTGCGGTCGATGAAGATCGTCGGAGTGCCGGGCGTCGATACGCTGCCGATCAGCTTCGGGCCGATCAACATGGAGGCGTGCGCGGTATTCAAGATTCGCGGCGGGAAAATCCACGAGATCGAAGCGATGGGATTCCTGTTGCCGTACGGCAGCGAAACGGGCTGGCAGTAGCTTCGAGCGATAAGGGCGTGTAACTGAGCTGCGGTGCGCTAAGTTGGGCGAGGCACAAAGAGTCTTCTTCAGGGGCTAAAGCCCTTCTCGTTCTGACCGACCTATGTCGGAGCTGAAGCTCCGACACCCTAAGGAACGGCGGGCGACGAGTGCCTCATGCTTCAATCAACGCGCCGCTGAATTTGGAGGAGAAAAAGATGCGCGCAAAGTTACTCGCGATGGCCGCGATTGTTGGCGTGCTGCTCGGAGCAATCTCCGCCCGGCCGGCTCGGGCGGGAAGCCCGGCGGCGCAATGCGATCGGGCGTGCTTGCAGGGTATGGTCGATCAATATATTGCGGCGATGGTGAAACACGATGCGACGGGGCTGCCGCTCGCGCCGGGCTACAAGTACACCGAGAATACGGCTGCGATCGAGATCGGCGACGGGCTGTGGGTGGGCGCGTCCGAGGCGCCGACGACATTCAAGATTTACGCGCTCGATCCGACGTCGCAGCAGGCGGGATTGTTCGCGGTGATGAAGGAGTTCGACAAGCCCGTGATCCTGGCGCTGCGATTGAAGATCGAGGACGGAAAGATCGCGGAGATCGAGCACGTGATTGCGCGGAACGTGCGGGACAGTTCGATGCCGAATCTAACGACGCCCCGGCCAGGTCTGCTCGAAACCGTGCCACTGGCGGAACGCGTGTCGCGCGACGAGATGTACCGCATCGCTGATTCCTACTTTGAGGCTATCGAGCACAGCGACGGAAGCATCGCCCCGTTTGCGGACGACTGCGTGCGGCGCGAGAACGGCATGCAAACGACGAGCAACACGGTGCTGACGCACGACCCATCCGATCCACCCAATTCGCCGATCGACCCCCTGCACGCTCAAATTCGCATGAAGGGCTGCCGGGACAATATCAACACCCGCGCTTTGAGTTACATCACGAAAATTCGGCCGCGGCGCTTGATTATCATCGACGAAGAGAAGGGCCTGGTCTTCGGATTCCCTATGTTTGTCCATCGGGGAAACGTCCGGGAGATCAAAATTGTCGGCATCCCCGGACTGGATACGTTGCAGATGAAAGGATTGGGAACGAGCGATCTGGAAGCGGGAGAGATGTTCAAGATTCGCGGCGGCAAGATTCACGAGATTGAAGCGATGGGATTCATTCTGCCGTACGGATCGAAAACAGGCTGGGAGTAAAAGAAAAAAACCGCCCTTCCCGGCGAACCAGGAAGGGCGGGCGACCCTGCGGAGAGCGAAGAGCAAACCCCTCGCGGTCCCGGCGCCGCCTTCGGCCACCGGGACTCACTCGGGATGACAGCAAGAGGTGCGTTCTATGAAATCGGAGTGCAGACCGATTTCACTTCCGTGTACAGCTCGAGTACTTCGTGGCCCATTTCGCGGCCCCATCCGGACTGCTTGTAGCCTCCGAACGGCAGCGCCGGATCGAAGACGTTGTAACAGTTGATCCAGACGCTTCCAGCGCGGAGCTGCGCAGCAGTGCGGTGCGCCTTGGCGATGTCGCGAGTCCAAACACCGGCCGCGAGACCGTATTCGCTATCGTTGGCTTTGGCGATGAGATCGTCAACATCCTTGAAGGGAGTGGCGGTGACGACGGGCCCGAAAATCTCTTCCCGCACCACTTTCATCTTTTCGTTGGTGTTGACGAGGACCGTGGGCTTGACGAAGTAGCCCTTGTCTCCGTAGCGGCTGCCGCCGACGGCGGCCTTCGCGCCCTCCTTATAGCCCGATTCGAGATAGCCGCAGACGCGATTCATTTGCTCTTCAGAAACGAGCGGGCCCATATCGGTGGTCGGCTCGAGGCCGGGGCCGATGCGGATTTTCGACGCGAGCTGCGATACGCCATCGACGACTTTATCGAACTGCTTGTCCTCGATGTAGAGGCGCGAGCCCGCGCAGCAGCACTGGCCGTGGTTGAAGAAGATGGCCATCGCCGCGCCGGGGATGGTGGCGTCGATGTCGGCATCCTGGAAAACGATGTTGGGAGACTTTCCGCCAAGCTCCAGCGAAACTTTCTTGAGGTTTCCTGCAGCGGCTTTGAGAATGAGCTTGCCGACCTCGGTCGAACCGGTGAATGCGATCTTGTCGACTTTCGGATGCGCCGCAAGGGCCGCACCAGCCGTCTCGCCGTAGCCGGGAACGATGTTGACGACGCCGTCCGGAATGCCCGCTTCCTGAATCAGCTCGCCCAGAAGCAGGGCGCTGAGGGGCGTCTGTTCAGCCGGCTTCAGAACCACGCAGCAACCGGTTGCCAGCGCCGGGCCGAGTTTCCACGAAGCCATCATGAGCGGGAAATTCCAAGGGATGATTTGGCCGACGACGCCCACCGGCTCGCGCAAGGTGTACGCAAGGAACTTCGCACCATGAGCGGAGAGCGAAATCGTATTGCCTTCGATCTTCGTGGCCCAGCCGGCCATGTAGCGGAACATATCAACGGTGCCGGGAATGTCCGCGACGCGGGCGATCGTGAGCGGTTTGCCGTTGTCGAGCGATTCGAGCTGCGCGAATTCCTCGGCGTGCTTTTCGATGAGGTCCGCGAGCTTCCAGATCAGCTTTCCGCGCTCGGAAGGAGTGATCTTTGACCACGGGCCGGTATCGAATGCAGCGCGGGCGGCTGCGACTGCGCGGTTGATGTCTTCGGCGTCGCCTTCAGCGACGTTGGCGAGCACATCGCCGGTTGCCGGATTGTACGTGGGGAAGGTTTTGCCGGAGGCCGCGTTGACCCACTTTCCGTTGATCAACATCTGCCGCGGCTTGGCGACGTAGCGACTTACATTCGCATCGAGCGGTACTGCTTGTGTTGCGGTGGCCATCTCTATTCCTCCTTACAGTTCACACCATTGAAATTTTTGGGGATCGAGGGCGCGTGGGCGAAAGTGCCTCTGCCTTTTCATCATGATCGAGATCACAGGCCGATCCACGAATCGTAGGATGCGTTTCTGCGGGGACAACTAATCCGGCGGAGCCGCCTTCCCGGCTGGCCGCAGGGCCGACCACGCCATGTGGCCGAGCGCGCGTATCATAGGCCAGACAATATTGTTTTGACAATAGGCCGTACAAGGCCGCACAAGGGCCGGGCGTGCCCGGCTACGCAGGCCGTTCTCTAAACAGGCAGAGGCGCCACCAGCCGTATAACGCCGGATGCCGCTCGGCATCGGGCAGAGTCCAACCCGCACTGAACAATTCATCCAAACGCTCCGCGAACCCGTCGAGGTAGTCGTCGGTGCCGCGCGCGTCGAAGACCTCGAAACGGTATTCACAAAGGGTCACAGCGCTCATCTCCGACCCCAACGAACGAGAGTAAAACTCACCGCCGCCGACGGGATCCACGCGAGGCCAGGGGAGGTGATGCAATCTTCCTAATACGTTTAAGTTCGCCATGTCAAGATGACTTGATACGTTTCTGGGCGCGTGCCTTCGTGCGCGAACCGGGCCATCTCGGGTTTGAGCGGGAGAAAATGCAAAGGGGCGGCGCCGCTGCGTTCGCGCGGCTCGGCCCCTTGATATGCGCTACTGCCCAGCCGCCGCGTCAGATGGGGTAGTGACTGGGCGAGCGCCGGATGGTAATCCAGCGCAGCTCCGTAAATTCCTGGAGGCCGGCGTTGCCGCCAAACCGGCCATAGCCGCTGTCCTTCATGCCACCGAAGGGCATCTGCGGCTCGTCATGAACGGTGGCGCCGTTGATGTGACAAATGCCGAATTCGAGTTTTTCGGCGATGCGGAGGGCACGGTTGATGTCGCGCGTGAAGACGGCGCTGGAGAGGCCGTAGGGAGTGTCGTTGGCGATGCGCAGCGCGTCCTCGGCATCGTTCGCGACAACGATGGGTTTTGCGGGACCGAATGATTCCTCGCCGTACATGCGCATCGCGGGCGTGACGCCGAAAACCACGGTCGGCGGATAGCACGGCCCATTCGCTTTTCCGCCGCAGAGAACCTTCGCGCCTTTGGCGACGGCGTCGTCCACAAGCTCCTGCACGCGCTTGATGGCGCCGGGATTGATCATGCAGCCAAGCTGCGAATCGGGGCTGAGCGGATCGCCCACTTTCAGCGTCTGTCCCTTGGCCGCGAGTTTCTTCGCGAATTCCTCAGCGATTGATTTTTCGACGACGATACGCTCGGTGGACATGCAGATCTGGCCTTGATTCATGAACGCGCCGAAGTTCGCCGCGGAGACCGCCGCGTCCATGTCCGCGTCGCCCAGAACGATCATCGGCGCTTTGCCGCCCAGCTCCAGCACGACGCGCTTGAGGTGACGCCCGGCGCTTTCGGCGATGAGGCGGCCGATTTTCGTCGATCCGGTAAAGCTGATGCGGTGCGTCTTGGGATTCGCAATCAATTCATCCACCACTTCGGCGGCGTCCGCGGGCGCATTGGTGATGACGTTGACGACGCCCTTGGGGAAACCGGCTTCTTCGAAGATGGATGCAATCATGAGATGGGTGGCCGGGCACTCCTCGGATGCTTTCAGGATTACGGTGTTGCCGTAGGCCAGTGGCGCGGCGATCGCGCGAATTCCCAAAATCATCGGCGCGTTCCATGGGGCGATTCCCACCACGACGCCGACGGGCTGGCGAATGGCCATGGCGGTGGTATCGGGCAAGTCAGTGGGAATTACTTCGCCGACGGCCGCGTAGGCCTGCGCGGCGGCTTCGCGAAGCGTTCCGACGCTGAAAATGCAATTGAACATGCCCCAGCCGAAGGTCTGGCCAGTTTCTTCGGCAGTGATCTTCGCGACTTCCTGCATGCGGCGCTCGAGCACGTCAGCGACTTTCAGGAACAGGCCGCGCCGAACGCCCGGCGCAGTAACACCCCAGGTCTGAAACGCGGTATGAGCGGCTTCGATGGCGCGGCGAGCGTCTTCGCGCTTGCCTGCAGCAACCTGCGAAGCGATCTGACCCGTGTACGGATTTTTCTTCTGATAGGTTTTCCCGTCGGCCGACGCGATCCATTGGCCATTGATGAACAATTTTTCTTCACGAACTGCGACAGCTTGCATAAAAGCCTCCCGCGAATGAAAGATTTCGTTTCCGGTCGGGCGAAGCGCACGAATCGACACTTTCGCACCCGGCGTAACTGAGGCGAAGGCAAGGCGGTTCGGCTTCGCCGAAAGCACCTGCCCCGCGTGCGGGCGGAAGTGTACACCACAGTTCGCGAGGGACCACCAGGAACTTTTTCGAGTGCGCGGAAGCTACTTCTTGTGGATGCCGTAGCGGGTGCGATGCCTTTTGCCCCATGCGGACATCAGTTGCAAGATGGGCCGCAGGCTCTGCCCGTGCCGCGTGAGCGAATACTGCACGCGAGGAGGCACTTGCGCGAATACTTTTCTGTGGATCACCTCGTCCCTCTCGAGTTCCCGGAGATGCTTGGTGAGCATTTTCTTGGTGGAACCGGGGATGAGGCGCTGAAGTTCGCTGAAGCGGCGGGTCTTGTCCTCGAGATAGAAGAGGATGAGAGGCTTCCACTTGCCCCCGATTATTTCAGTCGTAAGCTTGACAGGGCAATCATATCCGTCCACGGAATCCTCCGCTGATACCAGGTGAGAAAAAGGTGCCTACTAGCCGGAGAAGGACTTTAGCCTAAAATCGGGCACTTGGCTATAGAGAATACGTATGCTCGCAAATCGGCGCGTGAGGCCGATATCGAGGTAAGCTAGGCAAAGCTTCATCGATGAGTCGATTTAATTCGGGGGGAGAAGGAATGGCGAGCAAGAAACCTGTGGTTCTATACGGCGCGAGCGGATTTTCCGGGCGCCTCGCTGCGGAGTATCTGCGCGAGTACAACGTCCCATTCATCGCCGCGGGCCGAAACAAGGCCAAGATTCAGGACGTGATGAGCCGCGTTCCTGGAATCGAGACGGCGGACTACGAAGTTGTCGAGACGGGCGGCTCGGCAAGCGACCTCCTCAAATTATTCACGGGCGCGAAGGTGGTGTGCAACACGGTGGGCCCGTTCATTTACTACGGCCCGACGGTCGCCGAGGCGTGCCTGAAGGCGGGATGCCACTATCTGGATATCTCGGGCGAGCAAGCGTGGCACCGGCAATTGCAGGAAGAGTGGAGCGGCAAGTTCGCCGAGAAGGGGCTATTGATCGCGGCGGGAATGGCTTTCATGTCCGCACCGAGCGACGCGGCCGCGCGGCTGTGCCTCGAGAACGGAGGAATCGACAGCCTCGAGATACTGACGATGTTCGACGGGATGCCGACGTTCGGTTCGACGCAGACGATTTTTGCCGTGATCCAGACCGAGGGATTCTACCTCGACCAGAACAAGTACAAGCCATGGGCCCGCGCGGTGGGATACGAAGCGGTGGTGCCGGGCTACATCCGGACGCAGCTCGCGCTGAGCTGGGGCGGATTTCCGCACCCTGTCTGGTACAAGGATCACCCGCAGGCGGCGAACGTGCGGTCGTTTGGCGGGCTGCTGAATCGCCAAATTATGGAAAGCGTGCTGGCGACGGAAAGGCATTTCGAGGAAGCGATCCGTCCGCTGCCGAAAGCCGAGCAGGAGAAAAAGCTGGCGGAGATGGCGAACGCGGTGCAGGGGAGCACGCCTCCGCGAGAGAACACGCGCGAACAGCGTACGATCGACGTGATCGTGGGACGCGGCTCGCTCGAAACGGCGCAGGTGGTACTGTTCGGCACCTGCTGTTACAAGCAGACCGGGTTGATGCAGGCGTACGCGGCGCACAGCCTGATTCATTGCCCTCCGCGGCAGGTGGGATACGCTTCACCCGCCGCTGCTTTCGGGCACCGCGAGCTTTTGAAGGTTCTCGAATCACATGGCCTTTCCAAGGTCAAAGTCTATTCATAGTGGAGTGCAGCAAGCACGGCGGAATCCTCCGGGACCCAACCCCAGCCCAGGGAGCCAAGGCGCCCACGTTCATGCTCGGTGACCCGAGCGCAGGATGCGGACTGCGGAAAAAATGACGGTTTGGCGATAGCCTGACCATAGATGCGATCCATCGATTATTTCGACAAAGCTGCTGACGCATATCCGGAACGTACAGCGATCATGGATCGCGGCGTGCGGTACTCGTATTCCGAGACTCGCGTCGCGAGCCAGAAAATCGCCGCGGCCATGAAGGCGGCAGGCCTGGAACGAGAGGGGCGCGCGGCGATTCTTTCCTCCAATCATGCGGGCGTGCTGCTTTGCATGCTCGGGCTCACGCGTGCGGGCGCGGCGTGGGTGCCGCTGAACTACCGCAATGCCATCGATGCGAGCGTTGAGTACATGAATTACGTCGAGGTGTCCTGGCTCTTCTATCATAGCCACTTCGCCGGGCAGGCTGACGAACTGAAAAAGCGCGTTCCCACGCTGCGGCATCTTGTTTGCATCGATGCACAAGATCGGGAATACCCTTCGCTCGAAGCGTTCATGGAGCAGGGTGCGGGCGCGACGGAAACAGATTGGGGCGATGCATTTGGCAACCTCGATGGGCTCGTGGGATTGGTCCCGACAGGGGGAACCACCGGGCCAGCCAAGGGCGTTCGAGTGACGAATCTGGCGTGGGGCACGATGCTCGAAATGGCGTCGCAATACTGGCGTTGCGATGACCGCGATGCGGTTTGCCTCAGCGCGGCCCCGCTCTCGCATGCGGCGGGCGTTGTGGCGCTCGCGACGTTCACGCTCGGCGCAACCAACATCGTCATGTCGAGTCCGAATTTCGAGCCGCTGGAGGTGCTGCGGGCGATCGAAGGCCACAAGGTGACGCATCTCTACTTGCCGCCGACGGCGCTCTATAAGCTGTTGGCGCAGCCGGAAGTGGGCGAGTTCGACTATTCGAGCCTACGCATTTTTCTGCTCGCGGGTTCGCCGGTTTCGCCGGACCCGTTCAAGAAGGCCGTGGAGATTTTTGGGCCGTGCATGTGCCAGTGCTACGGGCAGACGGAAGCGCCGATGCTGCTGACGTGGCTGGACCCGAAAACCGTCGCCGCCGCGGCGGCTGGAGATCATCCGGAACGGCTGAGAAGTTGCGGCAGGCCGACCTCGGCTGTGCGCGTTGGCGTGATGGACGATGGCGGGCACCTGCTGCCGCCGAACAAGCCGGGTGAAATCGTCGCGCGCGGCGCGCTGATCACGCCGGGTTATTACAATCTGCCGGACGCGACGGCTGAGATTCGCAAATACGGCTGGCATCATACGGGCGACGTCGGCTACCGGGACGAGGACGGCTACTTCTACATCGTGGATCGCAAGAAGGACATGATCATCACCGGCGGCTTCAACGTATTCTGCGCGGAAGTCGAAGCGGGCATCATGGCGCTGCCGGATGTAGCTGAGTGCGCGGTGATCGGAGTGCCGGACGATACGTGGGGAGAAGCCGTGAAGGCGATTGTTGTATTGCGCAGGGGCGCGTTGCCCAACGAGCAGGCCGTGATCGCGCACTGCAAAGCGAAGCTGGGTGGAATGAAAGCGCCCAAGTCCGTCGAGTTCCGCACGGAAATTCCCAAGACGCCGGCCGGAAAAACGGACCGCAAAGTTCTCCGCGCGCCTTTCTGGGCCGGAACCGAACGCTCCGTACACTGAGCCCTCAGTGTGCAGAGCAACGCTCAGCGGGCTGGGCCGCCTGCCTGGCGCCCGAGTTCGCGTTCGATAATTCTGCGAGCGTGGACGCCGCCCGCATCAATTTTCAAATTGCGAAGGTCGCGATCGGGACGCAGCAAACACGTTCTGCTGCTGCGATGTACCAGAAATCTCGCAGGGGCATGGCGCCCCCTCCTTTCGCGCCACTGTTTTATAATGTGAAATAACTTTTCATATTGAATCGCAGCCTCATTTTAACTACAATGCCGGGCGCATCAAGGGGAACCCTTTCCGGTCGCTGCGACGGCGCGCACACCGGAAAAACGGGACGCGCAGCAGGGCGGAACAGCAAACTGCTATCAATCGCTTGAGGCGCACTGGCGCGGGATCGGGACCAAGTCACCGCAGAGACGCTGGCCAACCTCCAGTTGCAAATGCCCTCGACTTTCTGTAGCGTATCCGATGCATTTTTCGCCGCGGCCCCGCCGGGGCACAATCGAAAGCTATCATCATTAGGAGGGGGAACACATGAGTCAGAATCTAGAGGATGTGCTGAAGAGCGCAGGGAATCCGGTAACGATGCTCCGCAACTCTCCGATCGGAGCGTACGTGTATCCGGTGGTTCCCTCCGAATATTCGAACTGGCGCGACGAGCAGAAGGCCTGGCGGGACACGGCCGTGCTGTTCGATCAATCGCACCACATGGCGAACTTGTACGTGAAAGGGCCGGATGCCCTGAAACTGCTTTCGCATCTGGCGACGAACAGCTTCGCGAATTTTCCGGTGAATCGCGCAAAGCAATTCGCGCCCTGCACCTACGACGGTTACGTAATCGGCGACGGAATTTTGTTTCACCTCGCACAGGACAGCCTTGTTTACGTGGGACGCGCGCCAGCAGCGAACTGGCTCGAGTTCCATGCCAAGACAGGTGGCTACAAGGTCGAGGTCACGCGGGACGACCGGTCGCCCTCGAATCCGGGCGGTAAAGCGGTGATCCGGACGTGCTACCGGTACCAGATTCAGGGACCGAACGCCAAGCAGATCATCGAGAAGCTGAATGGCGGGCCGTTCCCGGACATCAAATTCTTCAACATGGGCGAGATCAAGATCAAGGGACGGACGGTGCGCGCGCTGCGTCACGGAATGGCGGGCGCTCCGGGGCTCGAGATCTGGGGACCTTACGAAGAGCGGGACGAAATCCGCGCCGCGATCGTGGAAGCGGGCAGGGAGTTCGGGATCAAGGAAGTGGGCTCGCGCGCGTACGCGTCGAATACCTGCGAGTCCGGCTGGATTCCTTCGCCGCTGCCGGCCGTCTACACGGGCGAGAAGATGAAGTCCTATCGCCAGTGGCTGCCCGCAAACGGTTACGAGGCCACCGGCTCGCTCGCCGGAAGCTTCGTCTCCAACAACATTGAAGACTACTACACGACGCCGTACGAACTCGGATACGGGATCTTCGTAAAGTTCGACCACGACTTCATCGGCCGCGAGGCTCTGGAGAAGATCGACCAGAAGACTCAGCGGAAGAAGGTCACGTTTGCGTGGAACGGCGAGGATGTCCTGAAGGCGTACAAGTCGCTGCTCGAGCCCGGCGATCCGTACAAGTTCATCGACCTGCCGATTTCGAATTACGCTTCGGCGTCGTACGACAAGCTGGTGGGGAAGGGCGGGAAGACTGTGGGCCTGTCGATGTTCGCGGGCTACAGCTTCAACGAGCGGTCGGTGCTGTCGCTCGGCGTGGTGGACCACGACGTCGAGGTCGGCACCGAACTCACGCTGGTGTGGGGCGAGGAAAACGGCGGGACGAAGAAAGTTACTGTCGAGCGCCACAAGCAGCTAGAGGTTCGTGCGACCGTCAGCCCGGTGCCATACTCGAAGGTCGTACGCGAGACGTACGCCGAAGGCTGGCGGACGGCGCAGGCGGTGAAGTAAGCAAGGCGCGGCCGGCAATTGGGATGAAGGCGAGACGGGCCGCCGAAACCGGCCCGTCCCCGTCTCACGATTCGAATTTTCACCGCCAGGCCGCACTACGCATCCCGACACATACTTCTGAATGGGCGTCGGCGGTCGCGGGTTCAATTCCCGATTTGATTAACCCCTGATGAGTTATCCGGCCGCCGGATGGCCGCCTTCCGTTTTACAATATGAAATGCCTTTTCATATTGACATCGGCGCCACACAAACTACAATGCCGCGAACGTTAAGCGGAACATCCCGAGATCCCTGCTGGATTAGCAATGAGCGCGAGAACAGTCCGGCCGCGATTCAGCCATCGGAGGCGGAGCAGTGCCGACAGTATTGATGCCGAAAAGCAGAGCGAGCCAGCCGGGAAGAGAGTCGGTTGGAGCGAGTAAATCCCTGCAGAAGGCGATTCGGATTCTTCTTCACATGGGGGAGCACGGGCCCGAAATGGGCGTGACGCAACTCGCCTCGGCGCTGAGTTTGAATAAGACAACTGTCCATCGACTGTTGAATGCGATGGAGAAATTCGAACTGATCGAGAAGAATCCGGAAAGCGAACGGTATCGCCTGGGGCTGAAGCTGCACGAACTGGGAAGCAAAGCCGTCGAATCGCGGACGCTGCGAACCGAAGCTCACCGTTTTCTGCTGGCGCTGTCGCGCCGCTCGCACGAAACCGCCAGCCTCGCCGTGCCGTCTCCCGGAGGGGTGTTGTGTCTCGACCGGGTGGATTCGCCCGATACGATGATTACGGTGCGCACGACGGTGGGAGCGTTGTTTCCACCGCATTGCACAGCCGTAGGGAAAGCGGCGCTAGCGCACCTCCCGGACCAGGAGATGGACGCGATCCTCGCGATGAGCGGGCTCACGCGGTATACGCCGTTCACGATGACTCGCCTCGCGGACATCAAGGAGAACCTGCGCAAAGTGGCGCAGCGCGGATACGCGATGGACCACCAGGAAACCGAGCGCGGGCTAAGCGGCGTAGCGGCTCCGGTCCGCGCACGGGAAGGCCGCGTGATCGCGGCCGTGGGATTGGCGGGGCCGACGCCGCGATTCCGCGGGAAAGAGCTTGCGGAGAAGATCGCGTTGACGAAAGAGATCGCGGCGAGCATTTCGGCGAGCCTCGGCAACTACGAATCGTCTATGATTCCCTTGTGAACTGAATCAGGCTCGCTACGGAAGATTCAAACAGGGGACAACTACGATATGGCAGTCAAGTATAGAGCCGACAATGTGGGGAGTCTTCTGCGGCCACCGGAATTGCTTGCAGCACGGACGAGCCGGCTGGACCCGGTGCATTTGCGGGCCCTCGAGGACAAACTGATTCTGCGGATGCTGGCGAAGCAGAAGGATCTTGGGTTCGATATCTTTACCGACGGCGAGCTGCGACGCGGGAATTTCATGAGCAACTTCACAGACGCGGTCGAAGGCTTCGACCTCGATGGCGAAATCGCGCGCGACTGGGACGCCACGCGAGGCAAACCCAAGGTCAGCTCCGTCACGGGGATCGTCGTCAAGAAGCTTCGCCAGGTGCGTCCGTTGACCGGGCTCGAACTGCCATTTCTCAGGGCCACCAGCCCCGGCGACATCAAGATGACGCTGCCGAGCGCAACGCAGTTCCCGGCCATCGCGTTCAAGCGGGGCGTCAGCGACAAAATTTACAAGGATCATTCCGCGCTGCTCCGGGACATCGTCGAGATCATGAAGAAGGACTTCGCGAAGCTCGCAAGCGAAGGCGTGAAGTACATTCAGATCGATGCTCCACGCTACAGCTACTATCTGGATCCGAAGTGGCGCGACTGGATCAAGAAGGAAATGAACCAGGACCCTGAATCGGCGCTGGACGAGGCGATCGCGGCGGACAATGCGTGCTTCAAGGCAGCGCGGCAGCCCGGCGTGACGCTGGCCATTCATCTGTGCCGCGGAAACAATCGCAGCCACTGGTACGCCGAAGGCGGCTACGACGCGATTGCGGAGAAACTTTTCGGGACACTGGACGCGGACCGTTTTCTGTTGGAGTACGATGACGAGCGCTCCGGAACGTTCGAGCCGCTTCGCCGGGTTCCGAAGTCGAAAATCGTGGTGCTGGGAATCGTCAGCACGAAGAAGCCACAACTCGAAACGAGCGACGAGGTGGCGAAACGCATCGATGAGGCGGCGAAATTTTTTCCGCTCGAGAACCTCACGCTGAGCCCGCAATGCGGGTTTGCATCGACCGCGGAAGGCAATCTTCTTACCGAGGACGAGCAGTGGGCGAAACTGAAACTCGTGGCGGACACGGCACGCAAGGTTTGGGGCTGATCGACCTGTAACCCGACAGACATGCAGCGCGTTCCAGAGGCGAGCTCAGTGCGAGCCAGTAAAGCGATGCCTCGCCCGCGACATCGGAGTCCTTGGGCCTAACCGATGATCCTTCATCTCAATCACACCCGGCGCGACTCGGCCGCCGCGGCCACCAGCGAGGTGGTCGCCACGTTTCTCACGATGCTGGAGGAGGGGCAACTGACGCCCGCGCAATTCGCGCGGCTTGAGATCTACCTCGACTGGCTGCAGTACAAGCAAAATTTCCGTGAACCCGTAACGGTGATGCAAAGCTCGGGAGACGAGAGCGGCGCGGCGGTGCGCCTGGACGTTCGGATCGATTCGAGACAAGTGCCGGAGGGCTCGCTGCGCGAGCTCGTGCAAAAGGCGCTCGGCCCCCGCGGCTCGGAACAGCGCGACAGCGCGGGCAGAATTTATCTCGAAGATTTTCGATCGTTCCGTTCGAGCATCACATGGGACTTCAACCGGCTCTACTGGCAACGGCTAAAAGACTGGGAGCATGCGACGGGCAAGGGCTACGAGAAAGAGCTTCCAGGCGGCGTTTCCGACGGGCATCAACCGGAGGCGATTTCAGACTCCGTGGGCGATTTCTGGACTTTGCTGAAGGATTTGGAGTCGCAGAACCAACTTCCGCAAGAAGTCTTCATTCTGGAAATCGGAGTGGGGCTGGCGACGCGGGCGGCCCGATGGCTGGACCGATTCTGCGTGCTCGATCAGGAGCGCGGGACAAATTACTATCCGCGGCTGCGGTTTCTCCTGGGGGACTATTCTCTTTCCACGCTGGAACGTTCCCGGCCCGCCGTGATGAAGCATATCGAGCTGTGCAGTTTTATCGCACTCGATGCGCTCGATCCGATCAAGACACTCTCGTTTCTGCGCCACAAGATCCTCCACGTTCATTCCACCAACATGTACGACAATTTGCCGGACGAGGAAATCGTCTGGCGCGATAATCGGGTGTATTGGGTGCAGGTGCGCGCCTACGTGCCGCCGGCGGACGCCGCGCGGATTGCCGGCGCGTGCGGCATCGAGGTTGCTGACATCGAGAGAACCGTGCATCGCTTACTCGAAGTCGGCGCCGACGCGCTCCCGGATCGCGCCAAGGGCATGACGTTCTGGATGGAGATCTGGAAGGCCATCCGGATGGAAGAGAGACTGGTGGACGCAGTGGACTTGCCGGACGCATCTTTCCCCGCCGGATTGAGTTCGGCACAGATGGAGGATATTTTGAAGGAGGCGCCCGGCGATTTGCGGATTCACCTTAGCTCCGGGGCGCTCGAAAGCTTCCGCAATACATTGCCGCTGCTTCACCCCCGGGGATATCTTCAGGTGCAGGACATTTTTGTGACGGATCTCCATGACTATTGCATGGGATTCCACGGACCCGGGAAACTGGGCGGCTCGATCGTGAACTGGGTGAACGGCGCCCTCTTGCGCGAGGTCGCGGAGCGGGCAGGCTACGACCTGCACTTCGCACAATTCAAATACCGGGTAGGCTCGAAAACCTCGGTCCTGTATACGACACAAAGGGAGTAAGACCCTATGACACTTCCAATTCTTCCGACGACGATGGTTGGCAGCTACTCGATGCCAGGCTGGCTCGAGCGGCTCAAGACGGAGTACTTTTCGCGGCGGATCAGCCGTCACGATTTGGACGAGATTCACGACAACGCGGTGCGGTCCGCGATCAAGGATCAGGAGATGGCGGGCCTCGACATCGTCACGGACGGCGAGCTTCGCCGCGACAATATGATCGACTATTTCGTAGAACGGCTGCCGGGGATCCAGATCGACCGCTCGTCGAAAAAGTTCTATTACGACTTTTACGACAGCGAAGTGCTGGGAAAAATTCCGATGGCGGCGCTGGGACTTTCCGAGGATTTCAAGTTTTTGCTCGCAAACACGGAGCGTGAGGCAAAGATTTCCATCACCGGGCCGCACTCGCTGACGAAGCGCATCCGGAACAAGCACTATCCGACCGAAGAAGCGCTGGCGACGGATATCGCCCGCGTGATGAACATGGAACTGAAGGAACTCGTGAAGGCAGGCGCGAAGAACATCCAGATCGATGAACCATATTATTCGGGATTCCCGGAGGACATTTCCTGGGGCGTGAAAGTGCTGAATACGCTGGTCGAGGGAGTGCAGGCGAAAATTGCGATCCACATCTGCTACGGAAACCGGTACGGCAAGCCGTCGTGGGAAGGAAGCTACCGGTATCTCTTTCCGGCAATCCTGAGCGCGAAGGTGCACCAACTGAGCCTTGAATTCGCGCGGCGCGGCGGCGAGGACCTGGAACTATTCCGCGAGTTCTCTCCACCGTTCGAGCTGGGCGCGGGAGTGATCGACGTGAAGGATCAAGCGGTCGAGACGCCGGAGATCGTGGCCGAGCGCATCCGGAAGACTTTGAAATCCGTTCCGGCGGAAAAGGTCGTCGTGCTGCCGGATTGCGGGCTGTTCCACCTGCCGCGCGACATCGCATTCGCGAAACTGCGGGCAATGGTCGAGGGCACGCGGATCATGCGCAAGGAACTCGGACATTAAGATCGCTGCAAGGCTCACCCGGCCGCGATGCAGATGCTATAGACTCTGGCCGCGTCACGCGCTCTAAATTTGTCGGGATTACCCTCAGCCAGCCAAGCCGCTCGCTATTGCGAGCAGAATACTTCCACCATCCGACAATCCCAGCCGGCGTCCTTTAGGGTCGTTTTGGACTCCAAGATTCCCACAGAGACATAGGCGCAACATTTTTCTCAAATGTCTAGACAGTCCTCCGCCGTTTCCTATACCATACGCCGTAATTTGGGGTGGGTTGCGCCTGACATGGTGCGACCGACCAACCGATAACATGAGAAAGCGCGGCGCGGGAGTTCCGCGCGTGGCGATTCGAGGGTTAGAAGTAAGACGGCGGAATTCACGAACGCCGTCCGGCCGAGTTATCTCTCAGGGGGGTGGTTTATGAAAGTACGTTTTGGTCTGATGTTCTTCCTTGCAGTCGCGATTTTTATCGGGAGCACCAATTCGGCCTTCGCGCAAGGCGTTGCGACGGCGCAACTGAACGGTACGGTGACGGACGCGAGCGGAGGATCCGTCGCAGGCGCGGCGATCACCGTGCGCAACACGGACACGAATACAACTTACACAGCGACCTCGAACGATCGAGGATTCTACGTCATTGCGAATCTGACGCCCGGCAACTACGAACTCAAAGTGACGTTCACCGGGTTTGCCAGCTACACGCAGACGGGGATCGTGCTACAAGTCGGCCAAGCCGCGACCATCAATGTCGGCCTACAGGTCGAGTCGCAGGGCGCACGAGTCGTCGTGACCACCGAAACGCCGACGATTGAGCCAACCAAAACAGAAATCAGCCAGGTCGTGAACACCGAGCAGATCGCTTCCCTCCCGATCAGCGGGCGGCTCTTTACGGATTTCGCGCTGTTGACGCCCGGCGTCGCGACGAGCCGGACCAGCCTGGGAACCACGTTTACCGAGTTCGAGACGACGCAAATCTCATTCGGCGGCATGCGCTCTTTTAGCAATGAAGTGACGGTGGACGGCGCGGACTTCGTCAATGAACTGAGCGGCGTGCAGCGCGCGACACCTCCCCAAGAAGCCGTGCAGGAATTCCGCGTGGTCAACAATAGCTTCGGAGCGGAATATGGCCGCGCGGTCGGCGGGATCGTGAACGTCGTCACCAAGTCGGGCACGAATGACGTACACGGTTCGATCTACGACTACTTGCAGAACAGCGCAACGGATGCAAGCTCGCTTCTGCAACCCGCGCCGCTGCCGCACGCATTGCGGCAAAACCAGTTCGGCGGCACCATTGGCGGCCCTATCAAAAAAGACAAGACTTTTTTCTTTGTGAACTATGAGGGAAAGCGCCGCGGAGAATCACCCACGTATGCGCCCGATCTTTTCAACAACATAGCGCAGATCGATCTGGCGAAGTCGTACTTGGGCCTTTCGCCCGAGGGTTGCTATCTCGCACCAGCGAAGTGCACGGCAGCGCCCTCCTCCTATCTAAACTCCGTGCTGAAGACGGCGGACAACGACTACGGCTTTGCAAGACTCGACCATGAGATCAACAATAACAATCGACTGGCGATCCGCTATAGCGTGGAGGATGCGCGCGACCTGGGCGAATTGATCGGCAACACCGAAGACGGCGGCGGCATCGGCACGCCGAGCGGCGGGCGCAGTCTCTTAGTCCGGGACCAGTCGCTTGTTGGCACGCTAAATTCGATCATCACGCCGAACCTAGTCAACACGGCTCTCGTGCAGTATGCGAGGCGGCACTACAATTTCCCCGGATCCACGGGTGAGCCGGACCTGAGCGTCGTCAATGACCTCGAATTTGGCCACAACTTCGGTACCTACGACGCTATTTACGAGAGCCGCGTGGAAGGCTCCGACTCGGTATCTTGGGTCAAGGGGAATCACGTCGCAAAATTCGGGTTCGACGGAAACTACATTTGGGACCAAAACAATTATCCCGGCTTCACCCCCGAGCGCATACTCCTCCCGGACCTCGGCTGCATGTACGCATTTGCAGACACTGTAGAGGCCATAAACACAGGCACGTATGGAACGCTGCCGACTACTTCGTGCCCTCTAAATCCCGCTGCCGACGGTGTGGCCTTCTTGTACTTGGGGGTTGCACTACCCAGAGCCAATTGCCCCGACGTCAACGTGGCTTGTGCCAACGGCTTTTACAACGGTTACCAGCCGCTTCCCCCGACCGGGGCTGGATTCGGCAGCGGATGGCCCAGTGCCTTTCCGACGAGCCAGTATCAGAATTTTGCCTATAATTTGAATCACGGTTACTGGGGACTTTACGCACAGGATCAGTGGCGAGTCACTCCCAAACTCACATTTAACTATGGCCTGCGGTGGGACGTCGAAACAGGCTTGGGCAACGTGATCGACTCGTATTACGGAGCCTTCCAACCCAGGATTGGGCTTGCTTGGTCTCCGGATGGAAAAACCGTAGTGCGAGCCGGCTTTGGAATATTCTTCGATCGTAACAACATGACTTTCTTTTTCACCACGGGTAACCAGAAGACGATTCCCGGATACTTCTGCGGCAATGGTGCGACGCCCGCGAGTTGCACGGGACTAGCCCCCGTAACCGTTCCCATGATCCGCCAAGGAGCGCAGAACGGCGGCTGGCAGCTCGCTGGAGACCCGGGATTCCCGGGCACACCGGCGCTCGGATGCGGGGAGAGCGGCCCTCTCCCTTCTTTCTTCTGTACTGACCAGCCCGGAGGAACCCTTAGCTTTGCGGCTCTGACGGCCTACGGCGTACTCGCCGGCAGCCCCACTGCCTACCCACAGGAGTCGCTGTCAGGCCCCTGCACGCTGGGACTGGCTGGGCCCACGGGCGCTTGCGGCGTCGGTTCCGGCGGCATACAGAAAAACGGCAAGCTGCCCTACGCCGAACAGGCTAGCCTTGAAATCGATCGCCAACTCGGAGGAGGACTTACCGTCGATCTTGCTTACCTCTTCGTGGGCGCTCACAGACTCGTTCGCGGAAACAACATCAACGTGCCCTGCCCTCTCGGCACGAGCAAGCCGGGGAATCCAGCGGATGCTCAGGGGATACTCGATCCGAGCGGATCGCTCACGCCGTGCACGGGAGCACCAACACTCGGGCCGTTCGGCCTCGGTCCTTTCTTTGGAACGCTGTCCAACCCTGCCGGTTTGGAATTCGGCGTGCCCAGCGTTGCGGACCCCTCGCCGACGATCAGTGGCGGTCTTCTCGACTACAACAACAACGTGGCCAATTCCTCCTATCACGGCCTGACTGTCTCGGCCATCGAGAAGGTTGGCAAGTACTTTAACTTGACCGCGAACTACACGTACTCGCACGTGATCGACAACGGTAACTTCACAACGTTCATCAACCTGCCTCCGAACCAGTTTGACTACTCTTCCGAACGGGGCAGTTCGAACCAGGATGTGCGCCATCACTTTGTGGCGAACTTCACGGCGGATGCGCCCAAGGACAGCTTCGCACGGAACTTCGAGTTCAGCAGCATCATCACGCTGCAGTCCGGCCGCCCCTTTACGTTGTTCGCGGGCGAAAACACCTTTGGAGACGTAGCCGGTCTTAGCACGGATCGCGTGGGTGGCACTCCCGTGAAGGATACGGGCACCTGCTCCACGGTATCCAACTGCAGCACGATCATTTCCAGGAACACCTACATCGGCGACCCGCTGTATACGTGGGATCTCCGGCTTTCCCGATATTTCCAGCTGAGCGAGCGTGTCCGGCTTAGTCTTGCCGTGGACGCTTTCAACATGCTAAACCGCGGCAACATCGACGAAGTCACTTCGGTCTACGGCTCGCCGGTCTTCTGCGGCAGCACCCCCGTAATCCCGCGCCATTACAATGACGCGATTACGCGCCTCATTCAAAACGGCGGGGTGTCTTGCGGCCCACAGATAGCGGCGAGTATTGGCCCCGCCCCCTCCCTCAATTTCCCGGGGGGAGCTTTCGTTGCTGACGGACTCATACCCCCCTCCATCCCGAGTGTTCCGAATGCGGTTTTCGGAACGCCGAGGACGGCGTTCAATCCGCGGCAGTTCCAATTCTCGGCGAAGTTTTCGTTCTAACGCTTGAGCAAACAGAAAGCAGTGCGGAAGGCCGGGCTCACGCCCGGCCTTCTTGCTTTTCAGCCCGCTGAGGCCAGAAGCGAGTCGTGTTCGGCTCCTCCTATTGTGCGGCGGGGAGTCTGGTAGTATCCTCCAGCCTCTTGAAAAATTACGTGAGTTCCGGTTGGCAGGGTCATCTGCTGTCCGGATAGAAGAGTCCACACCGGAGAATCGTTCTTGGGGACCTACGTCTTGGTGCACGGCGCCTGGCATGATGGAGCCGCGTGGGATTTAACCGTTCGGCATCTGGAGAAGAAGGGGCACAAGGCCTACGCGCCCACAATGGCCGGCCATGGCAAGTCCGCCTCCAAGAAGGTCAACCACGCCGACTGCACCGAATCCATCGTGCGTTTCATTGCCGATCACGCACTTAAAGAAGTGGTGCTGCTGGGGCACAGCTTCGCCGGCACGGTGATTGCGAAGGTGGCGGAAGCCATCCCCGACAGGATCAAGCGCCTGGTCTTCTTGAATGCGTTCGTTTTGCGCGATGGCAACAGCCTGATGGACGAGTCGCCTCCGCACTATGTCGCGCTGTTCGATCAATTGTCCAAGGAATCCAAGGATCACACGGTCATGATTCCGTTTGCGATTTGGCGGGAGTCGTTCCTCAACGACGCGGACCTCGAAACGGCCAAGCGGACCTATGCAAAATTGTCCCCGCAGCCATATCAGACCTGCTTGGACAAGCTCGACCTGAAGAAGTTTTACTTGCTCGACATCCCCAAGAGCTATATCAACTGCACTGAGGACATCGCGCTTCCGCCGGGGGAATGGGGCTGGCATCCGCGCATGTCCGGCCGGCTAGGCCTTTACCGGCTGGTCCAAATGCCCGGAAGCCATGAGGTGATTTACACGAACCCGTCAGGCCTGGCGGAAAAGATCATCGAAGCAGGGCGGGACTGAGGCGGGTGTAAACCGATCGAGACGATGCCGAAACTGAGCGCCAAGCCCGAGCCGGTTGAAGTCGCATTCGAGCGATCGGCGATTGTCGTCGTGGACATGCAAAACGCCTTCGTGAAAAAAGGCGGCACGCTCGACATCGCAGGAGTCGATTTATCCGACGCGCCGCGCGTGGTGCGAGCAATACGGAGTGTCATCGATGCCGCGCGGCATGCAGACGTGCCGATCGTTTTTCTGCAAATGGGATACAAGCCGGATTTGAGCGACGCGGGCGGCCCGCGCTCGCCGAACTGTTATAAAGAGCTGGCGATGCACCTGATGCGCTCGAAGCCGGAGCTCAAGGGCAAGCTTCTTACCGAGGGATCGTGGGATTTCGCTGTCGTAGATGAACTCGCGCCGCAAGCCAGCGACCTGGTGATTACGAAGACGCGATACAGCGGATTTGCCGGCACGACGCTCGATTCCCAATTGCGCGTGCGCGGCATCCAATATCTGTTCTTCGGGGGAATCGCCACGAATGTTTGCGTCGAATCCACGCTGCGCGACGCATACTTCCACGATTACTGGCCGATTCTTTTGGCGGACGGCACGATGCCCGCGGGCGACCGAAGCGCTTACGAAGCAACGATGTTCAATGTAGAATCTTTTTTCGGATGGACCGTGAAATCGGAGGAATTGCGCGCGCGCCTCGTGGCGCACGCCGAGCAAGGGATCCATGTGGACCGTTGACATCGATGTGGGTGGAACGCTGACCGACGGCCTGTTCACGGGCGATGGAAGCGTGACGTGCGTGAAAGTCGACACGACGCCACACGATCTCACCGTGTGTCTATTCGATTGCCTGGCGCAGGGCGCGACGAAACTCGAATTTCCAGACACGGCGACATTTCTCGAAAATGTGGAACTCATCCGGTGGTCCACGACGATTACGTCCAACGTGCTCGCCGAACTGCGCGGGCCGCGAATCGGGCTGCTCGTTTCCGCGGGCCATGAGGAGAACCTCTACGGCAGCGAGGCGCACAGCGGGATTCTGAACCGGCTCATCTCGGGCCACGACGTGATCGGCCTGAACGGCACGGCGGACGAGACCGCGATCATGAACGCGGCGCGGCGGCTCCTCGAAAGCGGAGTGCGCCGGATCTGCATCAGCCTCCAAGGATCCCACCGCCATCCCGAGCGCGAAATTGCGTGGAAGAAAATCATCGATCAGCAGTACCCCGATCACTTCCTCGGATCAGTGCCCGTGCTGGCCGGAAGCGATATTTCCAAGAGCGCCGATGACCGCACGCGCACCTATTGCGCCGCAATCAACGCGTACACGCACGGGGCGCTGGCGGCTACGCTCTTCAAGGCGGAAGACGACCTGCGCGAGACGTCCGGATACGCGGGAACGTTTCTCGTAAGCCATATTAACGGCGGCGTCGCCGGAATTGCGAAGACGCGCGCGATCGACACTCTCGAATCGGGCCCGGTGCTGGGAATTCTCGGCAGCGCGCACCTCGCGAAAGCTCACCGCTTGAGCGATGTGATTGCGATGGACGTCGGGGGCACAACGGCCAAAATCAGCGTGCTCGCGGGTGGCGAGCCGATCTACCTGAAGCCGTCCGACCTGTTCGGCATTCCAGTCGAGCTGTCGCTGCCGTACCTGCGGTCGATTGCGCTGGGCGGCGGCAGCGTAGTCAAGCCGGTGGATGGCGCGCAAGGCGCGATTCAGCTTGGCCCCGAGAGCATGGGGTCGTATCCGGGACCCGCTTGTTACGGCCTGGGAGGCGATCAGCCTACGCTGACCGATGCCTTCGTCACAGCGGGGCTTATCAATCCGGACTACTTTCTCGGCGGAACGAAGCCGATCGACCGCGAATTGGCCCGGAAAACAATCGAGAGTGCCGTGGCACAGCCGCTGCGTATTTCCGTCGAGGAGGCGAGCCGGGCGATTATCGGCAAAGCGTTTGAAATGGTGGCGGGCGTGATCGCGGGCGCGCAGACGGAACTTCAGAAGGATTTTTCGAAGCACACTCTCTTCGCGTATGGAGGAAACGGCGGACTGTTTGCTTGCAGCGTGGCGGAAAAGGCCGGACTGAACCACGTTCAGGTGTTTTCGCTGGGGCCTGTATTCAGCGCGTTTGGATCGTCTGTTTCAGACATATGCCATGTGTACGAGCGCGCTTTGCCCGAGCCGGCGATCACCGAAGCGGTCGTCGCGCGCATCGGGCAAATGGTGGATGAGATGAAGGCCGAAGGCACGCAGGACCTGCTGGGCGAAGGCATTCGGCCCGAAAACGTGACGTACGCGATCGAATTTGAAGTCTCCGGAACGGGCCGGCATTCGGTTCCCGTGGCATGCGCCGAATCCGCGCTGGGCTCGGCCGCCGATCTACGCCGGGCGCTGGAACCCGCAGCGGGAGCGTCGCGCGACGCAATCGCTCTCGATCTGGTTCGCCTCCGCGTGAAGAAAGAAATGTCGAAGCCCCGGCTTGTCGAGCAGCCCTTGCAGGGAGCCGATTCGGCGCACGCGCGAATTGGCAAGCGGCAGGTCTCCTGGGGCAGCCGAAGCGGCGAAGCGCAAGTGTACCGGTGGGAATCGCTGCGGCCCGGAAACCGCGTCGAGGGCTGCGCGGTGCTCGAAGGTGTGAACACGACATATTTCATTCCCGACGGCTGGATGATGTTCATCGATAGCTATGGAAACGGGAGCTTGAATCGGCTATAGACAGGCTGCATCGCTTCCAGAAGCAAGGCAGGCAAAAATAGGACAATGTCTTCCGACACAGAAAACCGTATTCGCGTGACCGAGTATCTCGATCTGGACATCGATCGAGAACAGTGGATGTGCAACCGGTGCAATCGCGTCCTCGGACCCGCGCGCGAAGACTATAAGAAGGGCTGCCTGATCCACGACCGGGACCCGAGGGAAATCCACCCGCGGATCGTGTCTGCAGACTTCAACTTTTCTCCCGATCCGCTGTGGGTGCGCATCGTTGAATGCTATTGCCCGGGCTGCGGCACGCAGATCGAAACGGAGTATTTGCCGCCCGGACACCCGCTCACGCACGACATCGAAATCGACTTGGATAGCCTGAAGGAGCGGTTGCGCAAGGGCGAATTTGTGATCCGCGAAAAGCGGCTCGAGGCGGCCGAATGAACTCGATCGACATCGACGTCGGCGGGACGTTCACCGATCTGGTCCTCAATTTCGGCGACCAGACGTTAATTAAGAAGGTTCCGACAACTCCGTACGACCTCTCCGTGTGCTTTTCGCGCGTGATCGAGGAAGGCGCGAGCGCCCTCGGCTTGCAGATCGAAGAACTCTTGCCTGCCGTGGACATGATCCGGTATTCGACGACGATCGCCATGAACCGGCTGATCGAAAGAAAAGGGCCGCGCCTTGCGCTGATCACGACCGAGGGGCACGAGGACGTGGTGCTGATCGGGCGCGGCGCGCAGTGGATCGACGGCACGCGCGTGGCCGAGCGCAGAAATCTGGCGATCCAGAAAAAACCTGAGCCGCTGATTCCGCGCGATCTGATCGTCGGCGTGAAGGAGCGCGTTGATTCGCGCGGAAACGTGATTCGCCCGCTCGATGAGAAGAGCGTCCGGGAAAAAGTCCGCTATCTCGTGAACCGCGGGGCGCGCGGCTTTGTGGTGTCGCTGCTGTGGGGGTTTCTGAATCCGATCCACGAACGGCGCGTGAAGGAGATTATCCGCGACGAGTACAAGGAATTCCACATCGGCTACATGCCGGTGGTGCTCGCAGGCCAGGTGGTCGGCAAGCTCGGGGAGTACGAACGTTCGATGGCGGCAATTCTCGACGCCTATCTTCAGCGCTCGATGCAGATCGAGCTTTCGGCGATGTGGGACAAGCTCCGCGAGCGCGGCTACAAAAAACCGCTGCTGATGATCCAAAGCTCGGGCGGAATCGCCGAGGTTTTTCGCACGTCGGCCAGCCGCACGTTCAACAGCGGGCCCGTCTCTGGACTCATGGGCGCGCATCACGTGGCAAAATCGCTCGGCTATCAAAACGTGGTGATGACCGACATGGGCGGCACGAGCTTCGACGTGGGGCTGGTGGTAAAGGACAGCGTGCGCAGCTACGATTTCCGACCGATCATCGACCGCTGGATGGTCGGCATCACGATGATCAAGACGCTGTCGATCGGCGCCGGCGGAGGATCGATCGCGTCGATCGACCGCCTGCTTCAAAATCGCGTGCAGGTAGGCCCTCGCAGCGCCGGTTCGATGCCGGGCCCAGCGTGTTTCAATCTGGGAGGATCGGAGCCGACGGTCACCGACGCGGACGTGGTGCTGGGCTACATCAACCCGGATTACTACTTCGGCGGGAAAATGCGGCTCAACAAGAACCGCGCGATTCAGGCAGTCCGCGACAAAATCGCCAAGCCGCTCGGAATCAGCGTCGAGGAAGCCGCCACGATCATCCGCAAAATCGTCAATGGAAATATGTCGTCCGCGATCATGAAGGAAGTGCACCTGCGCGGGCACAGCCCTGAGGACTTCATCCTCTTCGTGGGCGGCGGCGCGGGCGCAACACACGCCGAGGGATTCAAGGGCGACATTCGAAAGGCTGTGCTGTTTCCTTTCTCGCCGGTTTTCTGCGCGTTTGGCTCATCCACGATGGACATCATGCACGTGTACGAGTTGTCGAAGAAACTGACGCTCATGACGCCCGGCGAGCAGAAAATCACAGACGAATACGCGGCCTACAATACCGCGGTCGAGGGACTTTTGGAGCAGGCGCGGAAAGACCTGACCGGCGATGGAATCGATCCGGCTAAAGCGGCGTTTGTGCTGGAGCTGGACATGCTCTATGGCGGACAGTTCCACGTGAAACGCATGCTCTCGCCACACCTTTCGATTCATACCACCGAGGACGTCCGGGCGGTCTGTGACGCGTTCAATAAGGAGTTTAGCGAGGCGTTCAGCCCGTTTGTGGTGAACCCGGAGGGCGGCATTTTCATCGAAAGTTTCATTCTCAAGGCCATCGTGACCACGCCGAAAATTCAGATGCCGAAGATGGCGCTCGAAGGAAGCGATCCTTCGGCGGCCCGCAAGGGCGAGCGCCCGGCGTACTGGCCGGAGGCGCGGGATTTCCGGCCGACTCCGACATTCGCGTACGAATCCCTGCGGCCCGGAAACGTGGTCGTGGGTCCGGCCATTGTCGAGGGGCAGTACACAACTATGGTCGTCCCGCCGCAGATGCGATTTTCGATCGACGAGCGGGGACTTGGAATTCTGGAAGCGTAGGTCGTTCACAGGATCGAGGAACATTTATGCCTATCCCGACATTGGCGGAAAAGCTCGAGTGGCTGAAGCCGGCGCCGGCGACGCCGTATGAAAAAGAGTGCGCCGCCAAGGTCCTGCAGGGTGACTACGAAATCGGCGTGCAAATCACCAACGACATTCTCGACGAGGCGATGGAAGTCTTCGTGCGCTCCTCGCGGAGCTACTTCGGCGTCTCCGGCGACTCGATGGTCGCCATGTTCACGGCGAATGGAGACCTGATCAACGGCTCCTGCGGCACCTATCTGCACGCGATTATTCAACCGATCATCATCAAATTTATCCGGAAGTATTACCAGGACAACCCCGGGATTCACGACGGCGACATCTGGTACACGAACGATGCGCTCTACGGCGGCATTCACAATCCGGATCAGGTTGCGCTGATGCCGATTTTCTACAAGGGTCAGTTACTGGCGTGGTCCTCGGCAGCTTTGCACACGACCGAGACCGGAGCGATTGAGCCGGGCGGCATGCCGGTCAGCGCAAAAACGAGGTTCGAAGAAGGCCTCAACCTCCCGCCCATCAAGATTGCGGAGAATTTCGAAATCCGGAACGATTTCCTCGAAATGTATTCCGCCTATGGAATGCGCGCTCCGGCCATGTTCATTTCAGACTTGCGGGCGCGCTGCACCACGGCGGACCGCGTCCGCGTGCGCCTGATTGAGCTGGCGGAAAAGCGCGGCCCGGAATTCGTTACCGGATTGTTCCGCAAAATGTCCGACACGGCCGAAGCGGGAGCGCGGAAAAAGATCCGCGATCTCCCCGACGGCAAATTCCGAGCGGTAGTCTTCAGTGATGCGATCGGAATGACGCCTGCGCTGGTGCGCTCCTGTTATTTGACGCTCACGAAGAAGGGCGGCGGAATCGTCTTCGATCTCCACGGAACCTCGCCCGAGAATCCCTCCTCCTACAACATTCACCCTCAGGCTGTCGTGGGCCACATTGCGAATTTCATGTACGAATACATGTTTCACGATCTACCGATTTGCAGCTCCACGTTTGCTCCGCTCGATTTCGTGTTCCCGGAAGGCAGCATCGTCTATCCGGACAAAATGGCGGCCACGAGCTGCTGCGTGTACATCGGAATGCAAGCGCGCTGCGCAACTCAAAACAGCTTCGCCAAGATGATCTTTTCGAACTCCCAGCTCTGGCATCAGGTGGCCGCGCCTCCCGGCAGCCAGCACACGTCTCAGATTTGCGCCGGACTTTCGCAGTGGAAGCTTGCGTATTCGGACGTTCTCTCCTTCGCGCTCAATACGATGGGGCAGGGCGGGCGCGCTGCGCAGGATGGGATGGATTCATACGGCTTCGCGTGGTGCGCATTTGGCCGGGCGCCGGATTCGGAGCAGGTGGAGAGCGAACTCCCGGTTACGGTCACGCTTTCACAGCACTGGAAGGACTCCAGCGGAGCCGGGCTGCATCGCGGTGGTTCAGGCGGAGTGCAGCACTGGATGGTCCACAAGGTTCACGACATTGTTTCGATGTGCATGGGCAACGGCAGCAAGGTGCCTCTCGGACAGCCGCTCTTTGGCGGATACTCTTCCTCGCCGATTCCTGGCATCACAATCCGCCATACCGACCTGCTGAAACAGATGCGCGAAGGCAATCCCGAGCTCACGCTCGACAATCGCGAGATTCTCGACCACACGTCCATTCACGGAGACTGGAATTACGAGCTCGTCGCACGAAGGCCCAAGGTCTACGAGGAGGGCGATCTGCTGTTCGGCTTCAGCGGAGGGGGACCGGGCTACGGCGATCCGCTCGAGCGCGAACCAGCCGAAGTGCTCGAAGATCTCCGCAAGAACATCATTTCGGACTGGACGGCGCAGAACATCTATCGCATTGCGTACGAGCCCGAGCGCCGAAAGCTCGACGCGGAGAAAACGAAGCATCTTCGGGACGAGGAGCGCCGCGCGCGCCTGGCTCGCGGCAAACCATTCGACGACTTCCAGCGCGAATGGAGCAAGAAAAGCCCGCCGCAGGAAATTCTCCAGTGGTACGGCTCCTGGCCGGACGCGAAACCTCTGGGACCGGTGATCCGCTAGCGCGCAATGTCTGAAGTCGCCACGCCCCGGCAAATGGTTGACGGGATCTTGCAGGGAATCGCGCCGCCGCGGCCGCTTTTCCTGCCGATCGTGTTTGCCCACGGGGCACGCATCGAAAACGTGCCGCTGCGCGCCTTCGTTGCAAACCCGACCAAGATTTCCAACTCGCTGAGGCAAATCCGCGCGTATCTGCATCCGGACGGCGTGTCCTGCTATTTCGATCCGTACGTCGAGGCGGAGGCGCTCGGCGGTATCCTTCAGTGGGAAGCGGACGACCGCCCGCCAATGCTTCGCTGGCCGCCGAACATTGCGCGAGGCGAATGGCCAAAAGACTCCCGCACGCTCGAGGAGTTGGCGAAGAAAGGGCGCGTCGCCATCGGCGTGGACGTCATACGGCGGATGAAGTCTTTGCTGCGGGACGATTGTCTACTCATGGCCGGAGTCACCGGCCCATACACGCTGGGCGCTCTCCTTACCCAACAGAGTCCTGGCCACGCACCACACCCGGAAAACGTTTCTGATGCCGCGCTCGATCTTGCCGCGGCCATGATCGCGCCAATTGCGACGGCTTTCCTGGAAGCGGGCGCCAATGTCATCTTCATCCGCGAGGATATTCTGCCGGCGCTTTCGGCGGAAGATGCAGAGAATTGGGCCGCGCGCCTCGGCACGACAATCAATATCATCCGCTTTTATCAGGCGCTTCCCGTGCTGCTCCTGAGCCAGGCGTGTTCGTTCGCTACGAACCGCGATGCGATCTTGCAGCAACACTGGGACTGCGTCATTTGCCCCGTGCTGGAGGGCGCGGCGCTCGACCGACCGGGAGGATTCCCCGAGCTTGAACCTGCTGGGCTGGGGATCGCGTTGCCAACGGAGGCTTTTGATGCGAGCGCATCATCGTCCGCGGATTTCGACGAATCCGTTCGCCGGGTTATTTCGGCGCTGCGGCCCGCGGTCGTGACGACAGCGGGCGATCTTCCAGTGGCGGCCGGGATGGAGCGCCTGAAGAGAGTGTGGGAAAATGTGCTCTCCCCATGAGTGATTCAATACATGACGTGCGCCAACGCGACTCGGAAAATGGTGTGCGCCAGGTGCGCATGCGAACTTCCGGAGCATCGATGCAGTCCCTGCCCGGAGGCGTAATCTTAATCAAGCCGGACGAAGCGCTCAGGCCCTATCCAAAAGTCCTGACCGACCGCCTCGCTCACTGGGCGAAAGTGTCTCCGGAAAAGACCTGCATCGCCCGGCGCGGCGCGGGAGATCAATGGCGCCGCCTCACCTACGCGCAAGCCTGGAACTCGGTGCGCAGCATCGGCCAGGCATTGCTCGACCGCGGGCTCTCGGCCGAACGCCCCGTGGCGATTCTCTCCGAGAATGATTTCGAGCACTTTCTTCTGACGCTCGCCGGGCAGCATGTCGGGATTCCAACGGCGCCGATTTCGCCCCCCTATTCGCTCGTTTCAAAGGATTTCGGAAAGCTGCGCCACACGCTCAACATTCTCACTCCGGGATTGGTGTTCGCATCGGACGGCACGCGCTACGCGCCCGCCATCGAAGCGGCGGTCGGCGAACACGTGGAAGTCATCACCACGACCGCGCCTCCGGACCGGCGAAGAACGGGCCTCTTCGCCGATCTCGTGGAAACCGATCCGACGCCGGCCGTCGAGGCGGCTCACGACGGTATCGATCCGGATGGCGCGGCGAAATTTCTGTTCACGTCTGGCTCGACCGCGATGCCCAAGGCGGTAATCAACACGCACCGCATGATTTGCAGCAACCTGCAGATGATCGCGCAAATCTTCGGCTTCCTCGAGGATGAGCCGCCGGTGATCGTCGATTGGCTGCCGTGGAACCACACGTTCGGTGGAAACCACGACGTGGGAATTGCGGTGTACAACGGCGGCACGTTCTATATCGACGATGGCAAACCAGGCCCTGGCTCGATCGAGAAAACGGTGCGGAATCTGCGCGAGATTTCGACGACCGTGTATTTCAACGTACCGAAGGGATATGAAGATTTGTTGCCTTTTCTGCGCGCCGACCGCGAGCTGCGTGAAACTTTCTTCCGGCGCCTCGGCTTGATGTTTTACGCGGGCGCGGGCCTTTCGCAGCCCGTCTGGGACGCGTACCGCGAGCTCGCGCTTGAAACGTGCGGCGAGCGCATCATCATGGCCACGGGTCTTGGCTCAACGGAGACCGCGCCGATGTCGATCCAGACAACCTGGGAAACGGACACAGCAGGCACGATCGGCATTCCCGTGCCGGGAGTCGAATTGAAGCTCGTGCCGCGCGACACGAAACTCGAAGCCCGCGTTCGCGGGCCCAACGTAACTCCCGGTTACTGGCGTCAACCGGAACTGACGCAAAACGTCTTCGATGAAGAAGGCTTCTACTCATTCGGCGACGCGGTGCGACTGATCGATCCGAAGGACGTCAACAAAGGGCTGCTCTTCGACGGGCGCTTGACCGAGGACTTCAAGCTCGCGAATGGAACGTGGGTCAGTGTGGGACCTCTCCGCGCCAAAATGCTTGGACATTTTGCGCCATTCGTCCGCGACGCCGTGATTGCCGGCCTCAATCGCGATTACGTCACGGCAATCATTTTCGTGGATCCGGACGCGTGCCGCTCGCTCGCTCCCGAGCTGCCCAAAGGCACGCTGCTCGCCGAGATCGTCCGGCATAGCGCCGTGCACGGGCGATTTCACGCGCTGCTCAAGAGCTTTTTCGCGCTGTCCACGGGAAGCTCGAACCGCGTTGTGCGCGCGATTCTCGCGGAGGAACCTCCGTCGCTCGATGCCGGTGAGATTACGGATAAAGGATCATTCAATCAGCGAGTGGTGCTCGATCGGCGCGCGAGTCTCGTGGAACAACTCTACGCCGCTGAGCCGACCTCGCAGATTCTGTGCGCGAGCCGGTAGGAACCACGGAACAGGTTTGAGGTTACGCCGTGACGGGGTTGGATTTTGCCGCGTCGATTCCAAAGTCGGTGATTGCTTTGTCGACCGTGGCACGCTCGATTTTCCCCGCCAGCAGTAGCTCGTGGAGCGTGGCTAGAACAATGAAGCGCGAGTCCACTTCGAAGAATCCGCGGAGATCGGCGCGGCCTTCGCTGCGTCCGAAACCATCGGTCCCGAGCGCGGTCAGCGGCCGCGGCATCCATTTGCTGATCATGTTCGGCAGCGTCTTCAAGTAATCCGAAGCGGCGATGAGAACACCGGGCGCATCCGCAAGACACTGCGTGACATAGGGCACGCGAGGCTTTTCGCCGGGATGCAGACGGTTCCAGCGCTCGGTTTCGACGCCGTCAACATATAGCGCCTTGTAGCTGGTCACGCTCCAGACGTCCGCGGCAACGCCGTACTTCTCCGCGAGAATTTCCTGCGCGCGAAGGGCCTCGTTCAAAATTGCGCCGCTGCCGAAAAGCTGCGCCCGAAGCTTCGACTTCGTGTCGGCTGCCGCGCGAAAGCGGTACATCCCCTTCAGAATGCCATCCTGGACGCCCTCGGGCATCGGCGGATGCGCGTAGTTCTCGTTCATCACCGTCACGTAATAGAAGATGCTTTCACCGTCCCGATACATGCGACGGATGCCGTCCTGGACGATGACCGAGATTTCGTAGGCAAAGGCGGGATCGTATGCGCGAAGATTCGGAACGGATAGCGCGAGAACATGGCTGTTGCCGTCCTGATGCTGGAGACCTTCACCGGCAAGAGTGGTGCGCCCCGCGGTGCCTCCAAACAAAAAGCCCCTGGTACGCATGTCCGCAGCGGCCCAAATGAAATCGGCGACGCGCTGGAAACCGAACATCGAGTAATAAATGAAGAACGGAATCGTGTTCACGCCGTGCGTGGCGTATGCCGAGCCCGCGGCGATGAAGGAAGCCATCGATCCAGCTTCAGTAATCCCTTCCTCCAAAATCTGGCCGCTCTTCGTTTCGTTGTAGTAAAGGAGCATGTCGCTGTCGACGGGCTCGTATTTCTGGCCGACGCTCGAATAGATGCCTGCGGTGCGGAAGAGCGATTCCATGCCGAACGTGCGCGCCTCGTCGGGAACGATCGGGACGATGAGATGCCCGATCTCTGGATCCTTGAGCATCTTTCGCAGCATAGCCACGAAAGCCATCGTCGTGGAAAATTCCCGGCCTGCGCTGCCCAGCAGAAATTCCTTGAACAGCTCGTCATTGTCCGCAACGAGAGGCTTCGAACGCACTTTGCGCTGCGGAACGTAGCCGCCAAGCTCCGCGCGCCGGGCGCGAAGATACTGGATTTCCTCGCTATTCTCGGGAGGCCGGTAGAACGCCACATCGATGCACTCTTCATCGTTGAGAGGAATCTGAAAGCGCGAGCGGAATTCGCGCAACTCCTCTTCATTGAGCTTTTTCTGCTGATGCGTGACGTTCTTGCCTTCGCCCGCTTCACCCAGACCGTAGCCCTTGATCGTGCGAGCCAGGATCACGGTTGGCGAGCCTTTATGCTCCACGGCGGTTTTGTACGCGGCGTAGACCTTGCGCGGGTCATGCCCGCCAAGGCGCAGCCGCCGCAGCTGCTCATCGGACAGAGGCTCGACCAGCTTCAACAGGCGCGGGTCGGAACCAAAGAAATGCCGCCGGGAATAAGCGCCGGAAGAAACGGTGAGCTTCTGGTATTCGCCGTCCACCATTTCGCCCATGCGCTTCACCAGCAAGCCTTCCGTGTCGCGGGCGAGGATGGGGTCCCACTCGCTGCCCCAGAGAACCTTAATGACATTCCAGCCAGCCCCGCGGAAGGCCGATTCGAGCTCCTGGATGATCTGGCCGTTGCCGCGAACGGGTCCGTCGAGGCGCTGCAGATTGCAGTTGACGACAAAAATGAGGTTGTCGAGCTTCTCGCGCGAGGCAAGAGTGATCGCCCCGAGCGATTCCGGTTCGTCGGTTTCACCGTCGCCAATGAACGCCCATACCTTAGCATCGGAAACCGGCTTCAGGCCGCGGTTTTCGAGATAGCGGCTGAACCGCGCCTGATAAATCGACATCAACGGCCCCAGCCCCATCGAAACCGTCGGAAACTCCCAGAAATCTGGCATAAGCCACGGATGCGGGTAGGATGAAAGACCGCCGCCGGGTTTCAGTTCACGGCGGAAGTTTTCGAGCTGCTGCGCCGAAAGACGGCCCTCGAGAAACGCCCGAGCGTAGATGCCGGGTGCGGCGTGACCTTGATAATAGATGATGTCGCCTTCGAACTCGTCCGTGCGAGCGCGGAAAAAATGGTTGAAGCCAACTTCATAGAGAGTGGCGGCGGAAGCGTAAGTGGAAATGTGGCCGCCGATGCCGTTCTCGTGCTTATTGGCACGGACCACCATGGCCAGCGCGTTCCAGCGAATCAGGCTCTTGATACGGCGCTCTAATTCCTGGTCACCGGGAAAGGGCGGCTGAAGATCGACCGGGATCGTGTTGGCATAGGGCGTATTCGCGGAAAAAGGGAGATTAACGCCGGCTACAATTGCGTGAGCGCGAAGTCGCTCGAGAATCTCCATGGCGACTTCGGGACCGCTCGACTGGAGCACGGAGTCAAGCGATTCAAGCCACTCCTGAATCTCATTGTCGTCCAGGCTACGCAGTGCCGCAAAAGTTTCGTTGTCCATAATCCGATACCCTTTATTCTACACCAAGAACATAGGAGGCCGTCCGAGGACCAATCGTAGCGTGCGATCCCAGCTCGATAAATTCACCAGATCTCGCATATGGAAACGGCATGCCTAGGCTGCATTGTCCACCTCGATAGGACGAAACCACCAGCGCCCGGTACCCGCTCCTAGACTAGACCTCGTAGCTTGCCACCGTCCGGGAAAAGCGCGCCAAAGATGTTTGTATGTGGCCAATCAGTTCCCTGAATGCGCCTTTCTGGCACAGTTTCGGCAATGGTACGCGCGCGTCGCTAGGCGTGTGGAGCAGATGGCCGAACCTCAGTCAATTGCGGCTTGCGACCGTTCAGTCTCAAATGTATCTAAATAGAGAGGCAGATCGCCTTCCGAAGGAGGAAACACCATGGCGTCGCCATCTCTTCATTCCTCTGCGCTCCTTGCGCTGATTGTTCTGGGCTTGGTTGCGTTTCCCAGCCGGGGCTCTGACGACGCGGCTCCAGCGCCAGCGGTCAGTTCCGTGACCCACATCAATGTAAAGTCGTCGAAATCCTTCGATACGGTGACCAAGGCCATCGAAAGCCAGCTGGGAAAATACGAGGCTCAGGCCGTCGGGGCGCTGCTGACGCCTCCGGTGAACGTGGCGGAAGTCGAATCGAAGATCCACGCCATGGAAGGAAGCAGCGGCCTGCTGCTCTTTGCGGTGAGAGATCATGGACAGCTACTGGCGTTGAAGGGCAAGAAGACCTTGGCTCGGCAATATGAAATCGGCAATCCGCTCGTCGCTCTTGAAATGACTCAGTGGGACGTCCGCGCCGGTGAATATGCGCCGCTGAGAATTTTCGTTTACGTCAGCGACGATAACCTGACGCACATCGATTACGATCTCCCGTCGACTATTTTCGGAAGATTCCACTCAGCTCAAGTGGACAAAGTCGCCCAGGGGCTGGATCAGAAAGTGGAAATGCTCGTTGCAAACGCGATCAAGAACTAGCGAACTGCGGCGTGCAATGCGCATGCAGCTGGAAAACAATCTTGATACCAGCCTGTGCCGGAATTGAGGAGCGAGCATGCATCAGGGATCCGATGCCCCAAGAACCTTGTATCTGGAGGATTTGCAGGTCGGCCAGCGTTTCACGTCCGGCATCTACAAGATGGACGCCGATCGGATCAAAGCATTCGCCGCGGAATTCGACCCGCAGCCCTTTCACCTGCACGAGGCTGCTGCCCAGGCCAGCCTCTTCCGCGGACTCTCCGCAAGCGGCTGGCACACGGCTGCTGCTACCATGCGGCTTCTGGTGACCGGCGGGCTGCCGCTCGCCAACGGACTCATAGGCCTGGGCGGCAAGATTGCGTGGTCAAAGCCCACGCGTCCCGGCGATACGCTGCGCGTCGAATCCGAAATCATCGAGATTTTGCCATCACGCTCGAAACCGAATCAGGCCATCGTGAAGATGCGAAGTACTACGCTCAATCAGAATGGCGACGCAGTGCAAGTGTTCACGGCCAAGCTGCTCGTTTTCAAGCGCGGTTCTGTACAATCTCTTTAACCTCTTCGTCGAGCTCTCTCCGTCGCGCTGCTCCCATTCAATGTCATTTCTCGTCTTCGCCGAGACTGTTTCGCAAGACTATGCTAAAAGCAAGCTGTCAGAGGCACGTTTGGACCCCGGGAGACTACCTTGCGTCAGCTTGGAATGCCTACTCTGCCGCAATCGCAACGATCCGCGGCGCTGGAAACTATCGTGTCCACGCTTTCAGCTTGGCGCCGGCACGCGCTTTTTGTCCTGCTCGTGGTGACCACTGTTTGCCCGCCGTCCTGGTCTCAAACAAATACGGTTCCCGGCGAGTTCACGATCGAGCCGCCTACGCTCGTTTCGCTTGGCTTTGAGTGGCGGATTTCGGGAGACGACAATCGCAACGCTCGCGTGGATGTAACTTATCGCAAGAAGGGCGATCGCGAGTGGCGAAAGGCGCTGCCGCTCTTGCGTTTGCAGCATGAGTCCGTGCCCGGCGGGATTCCGCGCGACGGCGGCGGCCACTATTTCAGCTACGTGGCACCCAATATGTTCGCCGGCAGCCTCCTGAATCTGGAGCCTGATACCGGATATGAATGCCACTTCGTTCTGTCCGATCCTGACGGCGTGAAAGGCAAAGCGGAAAAGACCGTCACGGTGCGCACGCGCAAGGAACCTCAACCCGCCGAGGGCGGCCACGTCTATCACGTCTATCCATTCGGGTACAAGGGAACCAAGCAGGAGCCTTCCTTCACGGGCTTGCTTTCCGCGTACTACATGGGTGCCGACGAATCCGACCATTCGAACGTGATGCCTCCACGCGTGCAACCGGGCGACATCATTCTCGTGCACGCCGGGCTCTACAAGGACAATCGATTCGTCTATAGCGGCTTCGACCGGACGCTCGCCGCATACGGCACGCCGTTCGACGGCACCTACTATCTGACGCAGAGCGGCACGCCGGACAAACCGATCGTTATCAAGGGTGCGGGCGACGGCGAAGTGATCTTCGACGGCGATGGTTGCCAGAATCTGTTCAACCTGATGGCGGCTAACTACAACTATTTCGAAGGCATCACGGTTCGAAACACCAACGTCGCTTTTCTGCTCGGGTTCAAGAACATCACCGGATCGAGCGGCTTCACGTTGAAACATTCCCGGCTTGAGAATATCGGCCGTGCCGTCGAAGACGATTGGTCGGGGTCGAAGAATTTCTATATCGCGGACAACGTCTTTATCGGGCGGCACGATCCCAATAAATTGCAGAGCTGGTGGACGCCGGCGGTATGGGCCAAATTCCCCGGCTATCCGGCGCCCATCACTTCCGAGTATGCGATCAAGATCTACGGCCAGGGCCACGTCGTCGCCTACAACTACGTTGCCAACTGGCACGACGGCATCGACATCGCCACCTATGGAGATCCCGACGGCACGCCGAATGAGTTGCAGGACCGCGTGCCGGTCTCCATCGATTTCTACAACAACGACATTTACAACATGGCGGACAACTGCATCGAAGCCGACGGCGGCGCGCATAACATCCGCGTGTTTCGCAATCGCTGCTTCAACTCGGCCGGCGGAGCGCTGAGCGCGCAGCCCACGTTCGGCGGGCCGCTGTATTTCTACCAGAATCTCGTTTACGACACGACGACCGGCGGCCCCTTGAAATTGATCGATACGCCCGCCGGCGTCCTGATCTATCAAAATACACTTGTTGGCCAAGGCCGGCTCATGGGCCCCGCGTCGAACGTCCACTTCTTGAACAATCTGATTTTGGGAGACGGATGGGCCGATCCGATCCTGAATTTGCGTACGTACACGAACTACTCAACGTCCGATTACAACGGCTTCCGGCCAAATCCGCGCGTTGACGACGCCTTCGAGTGGAATTCTCCCGCATTCGAAGTCGCGGCCGACTACCAGGGCCAGCTCGTTACGCGCCACTTCAAATCGCTCAAGGAATACAGCGAGGCAACCGGGCAGGAACAGCACAGCGTCCTCGTCGACTACGATGTTTTTGTGGACGCCAGGATTCCGGATAAGTTCGACCCCCAGCGTCTCTATAATCCCGAAGATTTTAATTTCCGGTTGAAGCCAGGCTCGGCAGCCGTCGATGCGGGCATCCTGATCCCCACGATCAACGACGAATTCACCGGCCGCGCGCCGGATCTCGGCGCCTACGAATTGGACCAGCCTCTGCCTCACTACGGCCCGCGATCCGCGCCGCTCGGTGCTCCGGAGGCTTCCGCGCCCCGGTCCGTCACTGGGCCTCCCCTTTCCGCGCCGTAGGAGGCGCTCTAACCGCACTCTCAGGCGCCCGCGTTGACCCGGCATAGCAGGCCAACGTGTACTTGGACTTCCCCTCTCCACTGTTCATTAGAATACTTGCCGATCTGCACCTCGATCGAGGTTCCGATCAGTTCTGAACTCGACTCTGTGGGACTTTGCTCCACGTGAACCAACTATTGCTGATGGCTCGCTGGAGTTGAGAGGACGTATGTACATCATGTCTCACTTGACACGCTCATGCGCTTGTAGTATTCCCGCACGTAATTAAGCGGGTTGGGGTATCGGGTATTGGGAGGGGGTCCCGACAATGGCAAACACTAGAAAACTATTTAGGTCTGTCTTCGCGTGCGTACTGGGCGTTTTCCTGTTTAGTGTGGTGGGTGTGAATCGTGTCGCTGCGCAGGTCGAGACCGCGACCATCTCGGGCACTGCGACTGATAGTTCAGGCGCGGCACTGGTCGGCGCAACCGTTCAGGCCAAGAACGTGGGCACGAACGTCACTCAGTCGACGCTGTCCGATGCAGCAGGCCGCTACAGAATCCCCGATCTGCCTATCGGCGGCTATGAAGTGCAGGCCTCGATCTCAGGCTTCCAGACGGTCGTGCACAAGGGCATCACGCTCACGGTGGGCGCCAATCTGGTCGTTGATTTCTCGCTGCCCGTGGGGCAGGTAACGCAGACGGTCAACGTGGAAGGCGAAGTCTCGAGGGTCGAGACGCAGACGGCCGCCGTATCGTCTCTGGTGACGCCCGAACAGATGAGCCAATTGCCCTTGAACGGCCGGAATTTCGAGCAGCTTCTTTCGCTCGCGCCCGGTGTTCAGCAGATACAACAGAGCTACATCACGGGAGGAGGCGGCGGAGGCATTTCTTCGGGTTTCTACGGCCCGGGACAAACCTACTCGGTTGCCGGATCAAGGCCTGTCGGACAAGTGTTCCTGCTCGACAACCAAGACCTGCAAGGATATTGGGCCAAGGGCACGGGCTCGAACATTACCGGCAATTCGCTGGGGGTCGAGGCGATTCAGGAGTTCCAAGTGCTCACGAATACGTACAGCGCCCAATTCGGGGGAACCGGCGCGGCCATCAACGCCGCCAGCAGGGCGGGAACGAATGACCTTCATGGCTCGGCCTATGAGTATTTGCGCAACAGCGCTCTGGACGCACGCAATTTCTTTGACGGCGCGAAGATTCCGCCGTTTCGCAGAAACCAGTTTGGCGGCAGCCTGGGCGGTCCGATCAAGCAGAACAAACTGTTCTTTTTTGTGAATTACGAGGGCCTGCGATCGACCCTCGGCATTACCGGAAATCAATTTGCTCCTGACCTCGATGCGATCGGCATGGGTACCTATAGCGCCAGCGAAGTGCCTTACCAGGTCGGCTACGTTCCCTGCAACACCATATCAGCGGCCGCTTGTAGCGGCGGGTCGAAAACCCAAGTATTGATTAAGCCAGCCATCGTGCCGTATCTGAAACTATATCCGGTTCCATCTGCGACAGCACCTGAGCAGACGGTGGCTGCGGGGCCGTTCAAAGGTGACCTGAGCGGCAACCAGCTCGTTACGACACTCGCGAGCCAGCCGGAGAGCGAGAATTACGTGCTTTCGCGCATAGATTATACGCTCGGCTCGAAGGACACCTTGGATGGGCGCTACATTTCCGACACGGCCTATCTGAGCCTACCGGTGCCCTTCTCGAACCTGCCCCTTTGGCCGGTGGTGGACAACGGCGGAGACCAGTTTTTCAATTTGGAAGAAAAGCACCTCCTTTCGGCCACGGCCGTCAACACAGTTCACGTCAGCTTCTCACGAACCAACGAACGCGCGAACCAGTCATTCCTGACGAATCCGTCATCCGACCCGCTGCAGTTCTATCCCGGGGCCGGGCGCGAGGATGGCAACCTCATCGTCGCTGGTGGCACTTCCCCCGTCGGCCCGGGCGCGACAGCGCGATTTCATCTGATTGAGAACAAGTACACGGGCGGGGACGACCTTTCCTGGTCTCGGGGTGCCCATAGCTTCAGCGCAGGTATATCCATATCCAGAGTGCAAGACAATATCGCCGTGGGCCGGGAAGGCGGGATTTTCGTTTTCGGCAGCATTTCGGGGTTGCTGACGGCATCCCCAGTCCAATTCCAAGGCGAGGCCAACCCGTCCCCGACGTTCAACCGGACGCGTTACGCTCGCTCGATCGATTTCTTCCCATATATCCAGGACGATTGGAAGGTGCGACGCAACCTCACGGTCAATATCGGCTTGCGATATGACTTCGAGACGAACCCGATCTGCTGGGGCGCGGGCTTTTCATGCACGAACCTGCTCAATCCCTTGGCATCGTCCACGTTCACAAACGTTCATCACGTTCTTCAGGCGAATCCGAACGCGTTCAATTTCGATCCTCGAATCGGCATCGCGTGGGATCCGTTCAGCGACCACAAGACCTCGGTCCGCGCCGGATTCGGCATCTTCCACGAGCAACTGGCGGCCCGCACGTACCTCAACGCATATTCCGAGGATCCCCCGTCGAACACGGTGGTCCTGAGCGGTCCCGGCGCCGTTCCGCTCTTCCCGTTTCCCCAAGCTTGCGCCCCGGGCTGCACCCCGCCCTATGGCGCAGTCTATGGACTCGACTATCGGTCGAATGTTTCTCCTTACGTGATGCAGTACAACCTGACGGTGCAGCGCGACCTAGGGCTGGGCATGGTGGCTTCGCTCGGCTACGTCGGCGCGCAAGGCGTCCACTTGTACAGCCAGCAAAATTACAATACTCCCGCTCCTACGCTGAACTATACGTCCACGCTCGCGCCCACCAACTGCATCAGCGCGTCGTGTACGTTCACCGGGCCCGTAGCGAATCCCAATTTTGCCGGCTTGGACTTCACCGCGCCAACCAGCCATTCGACCTATAACGGAATGGTGGCAAGTCTCACTCGCCAGATCAGCCGGAATTTGCAAGGCCAAGTGTCCTACACCTACGCCAGATCGATCGACAACGGATCCGCCAGTTCCGGTCTGGAGCAAGGCTCTTTCGAAGTGACCGATGTGTACAATCCGCGCTACGACCGGGGACCGAGCACCTTCAATGTCACGCAGGCGCTGCGCGTTAACAGCGTGTATACCCTGCCATTCCACGGCAACCGGGTGGTTTCCGGTTGGCAGCTCAGCGAAATCCTGAGCGCCGCCACCGGTTTTCCCGTCGACGTGATGACCGGGCTCACTCCTCAGGAATCCAACACGGGCGGATTGACCGGCGATCGCCCGAACTATTCGGGCGCTGCGGGCTGCCATCCCGGCCAGATAGTGGATCAAGCCAACTACGCGCAGAAGACAGTGGCGTGGTTCAACCCGGACTGCTATGTCATTCAGCCGTTCGGTACTCTTGGTGACGTCGGGAGGGACTCGTTGACCGGTCCTGGCCTGTTGGACCTGGACTTTTCCATAATCAAGCAGACGAAGATTACGGAAAGATTGAACGCCGAGTTCCGGGCGGAGTTCTTCAACATTCTCAATCACACGAATCTGGGGCAGCCGGCCCTGGGCGTATTCGCAGGTGCGCGCGGTAGTCTGGCCAACAACGACAGCGGATGTGCCTTAAGTCCTCAAGTCAATTGCACTGTCTATACCAGCGGAACCGCGGGCGTGATCACTTCCACGGCCACGACTTCGCGGCAGATCCAGTTCGCGCTGAAGTTGACTTTCTAACTTGCGGAGCCAGCACCGACGGTCAGCGAGGCGAGCGCTGGCGTTTGCAGATCGCACCTGCGCTCGATGACTTCGGGAACTCCCGTGCACCCTTGTCTGACTGCTCCCTTGCTGCCCCCAAACCCAAATCCAACCGACGCACCGCCGATTAGAAACGTCGCTAATTGATTGAAAATGCATGAAGGCGGTGCACTGTAACCGACACAGGTCCAGACCTTTGGGGGACTGGCAAACTAGTGGCGCGCCCGGAGGGGTTCGAACCCCCGACCTTGTGCTCCGGAGGCACACGCTCTATCCATCTGAGCTACGGGCGCGCACTTGAGCTGCGAGTCCGATTTTACCTTGCCGCTTGCAGAGTAGCAAAGCAATCGGCTGCTCGCGGACGCGCCCGGCGCTAGTTTACGCAGTTCGTTCGCGTTGCCGGGCGGCGGGGCCGCGAGTGGTATAATTCCGCTCCTTGTATTCCATGACAGATTCGCTCACACACTGGATGGAGATTTTCGGAACGCGCGGTTTGCGCCTTCTGGCAATCCTGGTCGGCGCCTTCATCGTCATGCGCATCCTGAAAGCCCTGACGACCCGGCTCGTGCATATCTCGAAGGGCCAGACGCGCGGGGCGCAAATGCGCGAACAGCAGACCCGCACGATTGCCGGCATCGTCTACAGCGTGGCCGCGGCAATCGTCCTTGCCGTAGCCGCCCTGATGGCGCTTCCCGAGTTTGGCTTCGACGTCACCCCGTTCGCGGCAGCGGCGGCGGTGGGCAGCTTGGCGTTCGGCTTTGGCGCGCAGAATCTCGTGAAGGATTTTATCAACGGATTCTTCATCGTGATCGAAGACCAATACGTCGTGGGCGATCTGATCCAGGCAAACGGCGAGACGGGCCGTGTCGAATATCTCACCCTGAGGCGCACGGTGTTGCGCAACGTCAGCGGCGCGGTCGTTACGATCCCGAACTCGTTGATCGGCCAGGTGTCGAATCTGAGCCGCGATTGGTCGCAGACGTTTGTGGACGTGACCGTGCCATCGGACGAGATGGTCGGCCGCGCGCTCGCCACACTCGAGAAAATCGCCGGGGATTTTCGCAACGATGCTGATTGGTCGCCCGCTCTGCTGGATGGCCCGCGCGTCCTCGGCGTAGAATCGCTGGCCTTGGATGGCACCGTCCTGCGGCTACAAGTCCGGACTGCGCTCAATCGAAAAGACGACGTGGCGCGGGAATTGCGGCGGCGAATCAAGCTCGGCTTCGAAGAGTCGCGCATTCCGCTGCGCCACACGCACAAGGTTGAATTGCAGGGCGCCGAAGCGCCGCCCCAAATGTAATCGTTTGCCAAAATATTTTTTAAAACGCTTTGCATCCGACCTTACACAAGGAGGAAATGATGGGAGAAGTGACGCACGAGCAGGTGAATCTGATGCTGCACTTGTACGAGATGCGGCGCGAGCCCCGCATGCGCGAGGCCCGCGATTGGTACTTCTCAAAGTTCCACCCAGCCACGCTCGAAGACATGAGCAAGTACCCGATGACCAGCCCGGAAAGCGCCTCGATGCGCATGGTGATCAGCTACTGGGAGATGGTGGCGAGCATCGTGAACCGCGGCCTCATCGACGAAGATTTCTTCTTCGAAAACACCGGGGAGCAATGGATGGTCTGGGAGCGCATCAGGGCCTTTGTCCCGGCAATGCGCGAGCGGAGCAAGAATCCGCACCAGTACGGAAACCTCGAAAAGCACGTGAATCGTCTCGAGGCCTGGCGCGAGAAGCGATCGCCGGGAACGTCCGAGGCGATGCGCAAGATGATGGCGCAAATGCAGCAGGCCGCTTCTCAGTCACAATCAGCGAGAGACTGAAGATCCGAAGCGATCGGGGCGCAGTTCGGAGTGGGGACTGCGCCGCCTGCAGGAATTAGGCGCCGGGCGGGAATCTCGGGCGAGGACGTCTCGACCCTTATATCCAGTGGCCCGTCAGCGCATGTTGCGCTTCCATTTTTCGTTGCAGATCCTGCATCCGCGGTCCTGGATCGGCCTTCGACAACTCTGCCGCCCGCTCCAGCCTTCATCGGTTCGCAGGTCAATCTGTTCGGCGTCGCTCTGAGTAATAGAAGACGTCCGTTCGTGCGCAAGACAATGTGCGAATTCCAGACACGCGAATTCAGGTACTTGCGAGGCAAGACGAAAGGAGGATTTTGGACAACCCCCGGAACGCACGTCGGCCAGTTTCCGCACTCGTGAACCACATGCTAGAGACCGCTGGATAGAGGTCATTTCGCAACGCGTCGCCGCAAAACCTCAAGTATTCCGGTTACCAACATCGCCGGAGTCGGCGGGCAGCCGGGAATGAATCCATCAACAGGTATGACAGCATCAACAGCGCCAACAATGGCGTGGCTTCCCGCAAAAATTCCGCCACTGCATCCGCACGCCCCAACAGCTACGACCAACTTCGGTGCCGGAACCGCTTCATACGTGGCCTTGACCGCTTCGGCCATGTTGCGCGTCACAGGTCCGGTGACAAGAAGCATGTCGGCATGTTTTGGAGACGCCACGAAATGAATGCCGAATCGTTCCAAGTCATAATACGGGTTTGTGAGGGCTGTGATTTCTGCCTCGCAACCGTTGCAGGAGCCAGCGTCCAATTGGCGAACGTTCAGAGCCCTTTGCAGCAGCGAATGAATTTGTCCGCGCGCTTCCTGGGGGCTTGGGGCGAGAGGCGTCACCTCTGCGCGGCCGTCGATGTCCCAGAGACGTATCGTCTGCTCTTTTGTTACGCCGCAGCGGGTGAAATGCTTCGCAACGAGTACTGCTCCTTGGCTTGCTTCCGCGCACTTGCCGCAGCCAATGCATTGACCGTACGACAGCCTTAGGCAGCGGCGACCTTCGCGCTCCTCCACACCCAGCGCCGACGTAGGGCACGCATCGACGAGCTTCTGAGCAATATCTCGCGTCAAGCGATCCGCAATGATCTCAGGCATGCGGCTGCCGTCGCAATTTCCGAGCAGTGTCTCGACAGGAATCACCGGGCTGCGTCGGCGCAGGCTCCGCTCAATCACATCGCCAATCATCGGTCACATCCCGAGTAGGAAAGGTTAAAGCTCTTATTGATCAATGGAAAGTCCGCGATGATGTTTCCCGCGACGGCGACGGACATTGCAGGCCAGTTCTGGAACGAGGGAGACTTGATGTGGCACCGAGTCACTCGGCCGCCTCCGGCCTCCAACCAGTAGCAAAGCTCCCCTCGGGGCGATTCCACGGAAGAAAACCCCTGGACGTCACCTTGCGACGTTACGGGAGTAAACGCGCTTCCATCCGGAAGATCTCTCGCGGCTTCCTGAATCAGCCGCGCGGAGACCGTCGCTTCGGCAACACGAACTCGCGCCCGCGCCATTACGTCGCCGTAGTGCGTGACGGGAACTTCAATCGGATGCTTGCCGTAGGCGCCGTAAGGATGGTCGCGGCGAGCGTCGAGGTCGATGCCACTGGCGCGCGCGATGGGTCCGACGACTGCGAGATCCCGAGCTGCTTCCTGGCTGAGGACCCCAGCCGTCTCAAATCGGTTCTGGATCGAAGGCGTCCCTAGGATCATGCGGGCGATTTTGGAGAAGTCACGGGAAGCTCGCGCGACAGCTTGGGCGAGTTCGGCCACCTTGGCGGAGTCAAAATCGAATCGCAGACCGCCCGGAACCGCGACTCCGCGCCAGTAGCGCGTTCCACAGCACTGCACAGATGCTTGAAGCAGGGATTCCTTGAGGCGCGTCGCATACGCTGCGGCCACGCTGAACCCGACGTCCGTACACAGTCCACCGATATCCGAGATGTGACAGACAAGACGCTCGAATTCGAGCCCTATCAAACGAACGGCTGAGGCCCGCGGCGGAACTTCGATTCCGCAGGCATTTTCCGCAGCCTGCGAGTAGCACACCGCATGAGCGAAGCAGTTATCGCCAGAGACGGATTCCGCGAGCATGGCTCCGTCGTCGACTGATTTGCCCTCGAAGAGTTTCTCGGTGCCTTTGTGAGTGTAGAAGTGCCGCAACTCGAGATGGAGAATTGTGTCCCCCACTACGCTGAATCGAAAATGACCGGGCTCGATGATGCCCGCGTGAACGGGTCCCACGGCGACTTCCGCGATGCCGTCACCTTGAACTTGCAAAAAGTGGTACTCGCGCTTTGACCATGGCACGTCATCCACCCGATCTGTCATTGGGTACACACCATCGGGCCAGTTGTCGTGGAAAAGCAAGGGCCGCAGATCGGGGTGACCTACGACGGCGATGCCGTATTGGTCGCGCAGTTCTCGTTCATGCCATGCGGCTCCGGGGAGTTCACGTGCAATGGACCGAAGCGCGCCGTCTGCCGGCAGCACGATCTCAGAGTAGGCGGGCTTTCCCACATCAAAAACGTAGTGAACTCGTCTCGTCCTATGCGGACCAAGGCTTCCGAAAATAGCGACAAGCCGGGCGGGACCGCCGTCTTTGGATTGAGGGAGCGTGAGTGCCGGTCCTAAAGAACCGCGTTCGCTATTCGGGAAGAGTAAAGGCGTGTCTTCTGTCATTGCAACACCGCTATGGCTTCCTGCAGGAGGCGACCGAACACATGGGGAATTCGCACACCAAAGAACAATACGCAGAGAGCGGCCATCCCCATTGCTATGTATTCGGACGGAATGAGCTTTGAATTCTCGGGGCGCCGATCAGGCTCTCCGCAGAGCATGCGAAAGAAATGGAAAGCGAAGCCGCCGAAAACGACAGAGAGCATGGCCAAGAAAAGAATCACGACAAGATAGCGCGCCTGCGCGAACGCTTCGGACAAAATGGCAAACTCACTGATGAACAGGCTGAACGGTGGCAGCCCCACAATCGCCAACCCGCCGACAATGAGAGCTGCGGTCGTTTGCGGCAGGGTGCGCGAAATACCTTGGATCTCATCCATGCGTAGCGTGCCCGTGTTGTGGCGAATGTTGCCGGCGCTGAAGAAGAGAAGAGATTTCGCCACGGAATGATTGAATGTGTGCAGCAGCGCGCCGAAGAGCCCCAAGGGCCCTCCCAATCCTAGCCCGATTGCAATGATTCCCATGTGCTCGATGCTGCTATAGGCCATTAGGCGCTTGAGGTTCCGTTGAACCAAAATGAGGAGTCCGGCCACGACCATGGACATCACTCCAAAGATCAGCAGCAAAACATGGGGAAATGCCGGTCCTACGGAGCGCGAGACGATCGCATCGTAGCGCATCAAGGCGTACATGGCGCAGTTGAGCAGAACCGCGGACAATAAGGCGCTGATAGGCGTGGGCGCTTCGGCATGTGCGTCCGGCAACCAACTGTGCATGGGAACGAACCCGATCTTGGTTCCGTAGCCAACGATGACGAAAACAAATGCCAGCTTCACCAAATGCGGGTCGAGCGCTATGCGCGGCGCGGCATTCATCAGGGAAACCCAATCAAGTGCCGAGGCCGGATTCATGCCCGCCTTGACGGCAGCGAGATACAACACGATGGTCCCGAACAGCGCGAATGCGATTCCAACGGTGCAGACGATCAGATACTTCCAGCCGGCCTCGACTGCGCCTTCCGTATTGTAGAAGCCCACAAGCAGGGCGGATGCCAGCGTCGTTCCTTCCATCATGATCCACAGGAAACCGAGGTTCGCGGAGAGACAGACGCTGATCATCGTGAAGAGAAACAGGAAAACCAGGGCGTAAAACCATCGCGGCGAAGAAAAGCGGCCTTCTCCCGTGTGGCGCAGGTAGCCCGAGGCATATACCAGCACGAGGCCGGAAACGATCGCGATGCCCATCAGGAAAAAGGCGCTCAGGCCATCGGCCCGCAAATATCGTCCCTGTTGCAGTTCGCCGTGCGTGTGAACCTGCCAGACCACAGTGCCCAGCACGGCGATTTCCACTCCTCCCAGCAAAAGTGCAAGACGAGTGGCCGCTCGCGGATTATGGAAAAGAAGGATAAGTCCAGCTCCGAGAACCGGGATCGCCAGTGGCAGCAGGAGGAGCATCTCTTCAGCCCCGGAGCCTTCGCAGCTTGGACACGTCCAGGTGCTCGAACGTGTCGCTGATGCGGAATGTGAAGATTCCCATTAGAAGCAGTCCCATGAGAATGTCGAAGAAGATTCCAATTTCGATGACCAGCGGCATGCCAAATGTTGTGATCAAAGCGGCCAGAAAAATGCCGTTCTCCAGAACCAGCAGCCCGAGCATCTGCATGAGCGCCTTCTTACGGCTGACCATCAGAAACGCGCCAGTAAGAATCAGGGAGATGGCGGCCGCGAGAGGGTCGTCCGGAACGTGCACGGCCCCGCCATAGGAATGGACGGCTGCGTACGAAAGGTAGATTATCGCCGCGACGATAAACACCGACTGAGTCGGTGTTGTGGAAGCTTTCACGTCGCGCACGGTTTTCAACCTCTTAGTCAGCAGGAAGAAGGCGCGCGGGATCGCGACCACCTTAATCACAAACACCAGCGCGCCGACGATGTAGATCTCCGGGAGCTTTTCCTGGAATGCTGTCGCAAGAACTTCCGCTGCAATGATCGCGGACTGCAAGCCGAACAGAAGCACGCTACTGGAGATCCGGCGTGCGACAGCCAGCAAAAGAATCGTAAGAAACAAGAAGACGGAGAACGAACTCAGGATCTTCTCTGTCGCAATCCCGACCAAACCCATCGCGTTACCTCTTCACCCACATCGTAAAAATCACGGCAAGCGCACTCAGTGCGGAAGCCACGCCAAGGAAATCCGGAACCAGGTACATCCGGAGCTTGGCCACGGCGCTCTCGATCACGCTCAGCAGGATCATGAGAACCGCGGTTTTTGCGCAGTAGAGGAGCAGCGCCACGACTACTCCCCACCCGGAGACGCTGAAGGCCATCCCCCACGGAAAGAACAGCGCGATCAGCAGGGCAAACATCGTGTGGAGCTTAATCGCGCTTGCCCATTCGACCAGCGCGAGGCTGCGACCCGAGTACTCGAGCACCATTCCCTCGTGGATCATCGTCAACTCGAGGTGGGTGGTCGGATTGTCCACGGGCATGCGGCCAGTTTCAGCCAAGATCACCATCGCAAGAGACGTCAACGCCAGGATGTGTACCGCGGAAATGTTGAAGATATTTTGCTCGAGAGTCCACGCGACCATTCCCGCTATGTCGGCGCGGGTGGCCAGAACGGCGATCGCCACGAGTCCTAGCAGGAATGGAGCCTCCGCCAGACTCGAGACCAATGCTTCGCGGCTGGCACCCATCCCGCCGAACGCGCTCCCCCCATCCAGCGCGCCAAGGGAGAGAAAAAACCGCCCCAGGACCAGCATGTACACAAACAAAAAGAAATCTCCACGAGACCCGAGGAGCGCGGAGGCGTGCACGACCGGCACAAATGCCGCTGCACACACGGTGGCTCCAAACAACACGATCGGTGCGAGACGAAACACCGCGGACGACGTGGGGGGCACCAACTCTTCCTTGCGAAGGAGCTTGAAGAGTTCGGCATAGGGACGCCAGATGCTGGCTCCCCGGCGTCTTTGCAGCCGCGCCTTCAGGCGGGCGATGATCCCGTGCACCAACGGCGCACCCAGGATGAGCATCAACACCTGGAGAATGTCGAGTGTGATCTTCATCTCTGGAACCTCAGGAACGTCAGCAACGACACGAGAGCCAGAAAGATGTACAGCAGATAGACCTGGATGTTCCCCGTTTGCAACCGGCGCAATCGGTATGCCAGCGAAACAACTCCGTCAACAAACGGCCGATAGAGGGCCCGCTCGTAGGAAGTCGTACGCACCGATCGGTAGGAAATCGAAACAGGGAAGTAATGCTGATCGGCCGGGAGTTCCTCGACTTTGCGATCCGGCCGGTAGACTCGGGCGAACACAAAACGGATCGGCTTCGAGAAAACTGTGGATGTGTACTGCATGCGGCTGGTCAGCCCCGGCAAGCCGCATGCCCATGTGCGGGCAATTCTTTCCCGGCGTTTGAACAGGGCCACCAAAGCGCCCGTCCCCAACACAATCGCAGCGGTCCACGGAATGATGCGAGCGATACTGAGGGTTTCCTCTGGCACGCCAGCGCCAGGAACCAGCACTTGAACCAGCGTCACCAGCGGACGTAGCAGAAGCCCCGGCAAGATTCCAATCGCGAGGCAGCCGGCACTCAGCAATGCCAAACCGACGCGCATACCGATGGGCGCTTCCTCCGCTTGTTCGGAGCCCGTGCTACGAGGCCGCCCCAGGAAGGCCATGCCGAAAGTCTTGACAAAACATGCCGCAGCCAGGCCACCGATCAGGGCCAAAATGCCCACCATCAAGGGCAAAATAATCTGCGCCTTGGTGTTGATCAGCGTCGAGCCGGCGAGAAAGCTCCGAAACGTGAGCCACTCGCCGACGAACCCGTTGAAGAGTGGCAACCCCGCGATCGAGCAGCAACCAATGAGAACAGCCGCGCCCGTGAACGGCATTCGACGTTGCAGCCCTCCCAGCTCGTTCAGGTTCACAGAATCGGTTGAATTCGAAATCGCGCCAGCGCCGAGAAACAGGAGGCTCTTGAAGAGCGCATGATTAAACGCGTGAAACAGCGCTGCGACGAGGGCCAAAGCTGCCCCGAGCGGGGCACCGTGGGCTAGAAACATGAGCGAGGTCCCCAGCCCGAGGAAGATGATACCGATATTTTCCACGCTGCTGTAAGCTAGCAGCCGCTTCAGGTCATTCTCGGCGATTGCATAGAGGATGCCGAGAAGGCCGGTAACAGCGGCGACCACCAAGACAACGTAGCCCGACCACCAAGGACCGCCCGCAAGAAAGTCAAACGCGAAGCGCACAAATCCGTAGACCGCCGTCTTTAGCATGATCCCGGACATCAGCGCTGAGACGGGGCTGGGTGCGATGGGATGGGCCCGGGGCAGCCACAAGTGCATCGGGATCAGCCCTGCTTTCGCTCCGAATCCAACGAATGCCGCCAGGAAGATCGCAGCCCGAATTCCGCCTGGCATCCCGAGACATGCCGCGCGAATCGCTCCAAAATCCAGGCTGTGTGAGTAAGGAAGGAAGAGGAAAAAGCAAGCCGCAACGGCGGCTGCGCCCACATGCATCATCAACAAATAGATGAAGACGTTGTGGCGGCGTTCCGTCGAATCTCCTTCGATCAGGATCAACCCGGCAGACACAAGCGTCATCAGCTCCCAGCCCACCAGAAATGCAAATCCTGTAGCCGCCGTAACCACGACGATCATCGACAGGAGAAACATGGAAAAGAACCCCCACGTCCAATTACGGCGTCGCTCGGAGTAGTGGAGGTCGAAATAAGGAGCGGCAAAAATCGTGACCGGAATCGCCACCGCGCAGACCAGTAGCAGGAAGAATGCACTGAGGCGGTCGACGGCTAAAGAGAACGGAAAGGGCGTCGCCCGCGAGAGGTCCAGCACAGGACCGGGCTGCCGCAAGAAACTGGACACAGCGACCACACAGCCCGCAAAGCTGGCAGTCACAATTAGCGCGACCGCGAGCCTCCGCGCGCCCTCCGCACGGCTCGCAATCAGGATCAGAGGTACTAAGACGGAAAGGACAGCTAACAGAAAAACGAACGCCGCGCCAATAGGTCCCGTCAGCATGGCTTATTTCCGGCGCCGTCCTTCTCTTATTTCTTTCAGCATTTCTCGCACGCCCACTAAGTGGTTGTTGAAGATGTCTTTTGCCACGTCCAGGAGCTTGAAAAGAGCCGGGTCTGAAATCGAATAGAACACGCTCGATCCAGACTTCCGTCCCGCCACGATGTTCCGCACGCGCAGTACTGCCAACTGTTGCGAAACGTTCGCTGGTTCAAGCTGAAGCATCTCGCCCAATTCGTTTACGCCCTTTTCGCCGCCTCGAAGGCAATCCACGATCCGGATGCGGATCGGGTGTGCGAGCGCCTTAAAGAACTCCGCCTTGAAGTTGGCAACTTGGTGTGGCATGCGAATATGCAATTATTCCAATATGCTAGATCATGCAGATGGTGGCGTCAATGGTGGCAGTATTGGTCAGATGACGTAGGAGATAGCAGACCGCGAAGTGTTACATTCGTGTCGAGCAAATCTAAGATGATCCCCAGCCGACCCTTATCCGAGAAATATTACTCACCGTGGACTGAGGCGAGGCAGCGCCAGGTTAAGGACGATCTGAAACGTACTTAGGAGCGCGATCCCGTCGTCCTTCTCGAAACGAAGGGTACACCACAGGTACACGGCAAGAGTGAAGTGGCCAACTAAAAGCAAACATAGGCCGATATTTTGGAGGCGCGGGTGGGAATCGAACCCACGAGTGAAGGTTTTGCAGACCTCTCCCTTACCACTTGGGTACCGCGCCAGGAAAGACAGTATAGCGAAACCGGCGCGCCATTTCAGCGCGCAATCAACGGCTTCTCGGCGAACGTCGTTCGCGCTACAGTGTTCGCGATGATCTGGCAGCCGAATGGCTTCTTCAGGGGCGGGTATCGATGATCTTCGTCATTTGGATTGCGGCCGGCGTCTTCGGAGTGGTTGCGGTGGTAGTTGCGTTCGCTGCGTGGTCGGCGAGCCGCCGCTCGGAAGCGCAGTTATCCGCGGTGCGCCAGGAGATGCAGAACTCGCTCACCACGCAAACTCAGAGCATGTCGGCGCAGATCAACCACCTCATGCAATCGGTAACGCAACAGCTCGGCCAAGTCCGGCAAGAGCTGCAGACGGGCGTGGCATCCAGCGGAAATCTCGCTTCGCAGGCGTCTCGCGACGTCGCCCAGCGTCTCGAATCCTCCACCAGCGTGTTACTGCAGATGAGCCAGAAGATCGGAGAGGTGCATCAGGCCAGCCAGGACCTGTCGAAAGCCACGCAGACGCTTCAGTCGGTTCTCGGCGGGGCGAAAACTCGCGGGTCGCTCGGCGAAATCAGCCTCGATCGCATTCTCGAAGACGCGCTCCCGCAGAGCGCGTACTCGATGCAATACCGCTTCGCCTCCACGGGCGCCATCGTGGATGCGATCGTGCGCAGCGCCGACCGCATTCTTCCAATCGATTCCAAATTTCCGCTCGACGCTTACCGCAGGCTCTTGGATTCCGGAGACGATGCGCGGCGCGATTTCTCGCAGGCCGTGCGCAAGCACGCCGACTCCATCGCGGAAAAGTACATTTTGCCCGACGAGCATACCTTTGATTACGCGCTGATGTTCGTGCCGTCCGAAGGCGTCTATTACGAACTGCTGATGACCGAAGACTCGAAATACGGACGGCTCGACGAATATTGCCGCGGCAAACGCGTGTTTCCGGTCTCGCCGAACACGTTTTATGCGTGCTTAAGCGCCATCGCCGTCAGCCTGCGCGGTCAGCAGATCGAGGAAAATGCGCGCCACCTTTTCACCAGCCTGGCCGGATTGAAAAAACAGTTCGAATCCTTCGCGGATGTTTACGACAAGCTCGGCACGCACCTTCGCAATTCGCAGAAGAGCTACGAGGAGGCTGACAGCAAGCTCAATCGGGCGCGGAATTCACTCGAGCAGATGTCGCAAGGAGCGTTGCCCGAGGACGCGCCGAAAGCCCTAGAGCCTCTTTCCAGCGAGTAGCTTTCCTCGCGAGCCCCATTTCAACCGCGCACCGGGCCTGCGCGCGTTCAAAGAGCAGACTCAGCCGCATCGAGAAGCGTGCGAAAATCTCCCGCCATGGTGCTCGTAGCGATCTGCTGCAATTGCGCCCGCACCACCGGCACGTCCCGCGGATGACGCATCAGGCGCCGGGCGAATTCGAGCAACGGGCGCTGCAAATCCTTCGGTGCGAGAACCTCGGCCGCCAACAGGTACCGCTCTGCGGCCGCAACGTCAGGCGCGGAGACGAGGCGCGCGCGAAACGAAAAATCGCCCGACGTGATGGCCTGCACTTTTATAGTCGCAGTATTGTCCGGCCCGCCGCTGGTGACAACTTCCTGCACATCGTGTTTCAAGAACCGAAGCACTCCGGGCGATTCGTTCTGCACCACGATCCCGAGCTTCTGGTTCGAGCCGCGCACATGCACGGCGAGTTGCCCTTTTTGGCCGGGTTGCAGCGGGGGATTCGGTGACTCAAATCCGAGTGACACGAGCGTCGTAGTGGCGCTCCATTGCACTCCTGGAGCCTCGACCGTTACCGACACGGGACCGGGCGCTGTGTTCAGTCCGGGCAATGCAACGAGGCATTCAGGCGACACGGCGAGCACCAAGGCAAGCTGGCCATTCACTCGCACGGTGTTTGCGTCCGCATCGCCGCGCAATCCTGCGGCGCCGATCCAGAAGCCATCGCGCACTGACGCAATGGCCGGCAGGCGAATCGCCTCCGGCTCGCTCGCTCCTACGGCCGGATCGACGAGCGCCGCTACCGATGTGCCCGAAGCTTTCGCGATGAGGTAGTCCCCGGACGCAGGCACGTTAAACAATGCGCGTCCCGTGCGGTCGGTCGTGACGCTCTCGCCGCCGCCCAGATCGACCGCCACGCCTGATGCGAGCTTTCCATCCACGCCGAGAACAGCGAGCGTCGCGGGATGGCCTGCCATCAGCTTCGGAGGCAACACGATCGTCACTCGCCAGGTTGTGAGCGGCGTGGACTGAATCTGCGCACGAAGCGGAGCCGTCGGAGCGAATAGAGCGGCGCAGAGAATGATCAGGGATGCAAACGCGATTGCGGCCGCGGGGCTATGTGGCGAAGTTTTCATGATTCGTCAGTCGTCGAGACGGACGACGAACGTCGTCAGTTGTTCGTTCGAGTGCAGTTGGTCCGCGAGCTGCCGCGCGGCATCCTGGCTCGGCAATCGTCCCACGCGCACACGATAGAACAACCCGTTCGGGGAATCGTATAGCGCGATGCTCACCGGAGAGTAGCGCGTGGAGAGATCGGCGCGGAGCCGCTCAGCATTCGCCTGCAACTGAAATGCTCCGACCTGCACTCCGAAGAAACCAATTTGCGGGTTCGGCCCACCCATAATTTCCAGCCGGACGGCCGCCGTTCCGGTGCCGACCATGTCGATCGCCTGCGCCGCCGAAAGCGAAAGATCGATCACGCGATTCGCGACGAAGGGGCCCCGGTCGTTGATGCGGACTTCAGTTTGCTTCCCGTTTCGAAGATTCGTGACGCGCACGACCGCGCCGAAGGGCAGCGTCCGATGTGCGGCGGTAAATTGATACATGTCGTAGATTTCGCCGTTTGACGTGCGATGGCCATTGAACGGAATCCCGTACCACGACGCAACGCCTTCCTCCACGTACGCCCCCGGCACGGCGGGCTGCCGCTCAACGGGGGGAGGCGGACCGGAAGGCGGAGACGGCTGCGGTGCCGGAGCCTGTCCGGGAGAAGGTGGCGACGGTTGCTCGGTGGGGACCGGTGCTGGAGCCCGCGTTGTGCGCGTGCGGTGCGCGCAGCCCCCGGCAACGATTGCTGAAAATGCCAGCGCAAAAACGAGCCGCCCGGGAACTTCCACGCAGTGGCAAAACCAATTCGAGTTTTGCTGAAGATCTGCCGGCCGGAGGGAGACCTTCACGCGGCGTCCTGATTCACTTGTTTGCACTCAAGTTCGGTATTATAGGAACGCTGCCACATTCTCGCAAGGAACCCGATTGGAACTCTCGCCGCGTCTGCGCTGGAGAATCGATCAAATCCGCAAAAAGCTGAGCGGTAGCTTCGGCGGCCGTAAGGAACCGCCGCGCCCCAAGCTCTGCCCCGCGTGCGGAACTCTCGTGGGTGCGACGGCGACGCGCTGCCACCAGTGCGGTGCGAGCCTTACATTTTCGCTGGCCGCAGCGAGCAAGTCGCTCGAGCAACTTATGCCCGCCACGTCCCCAGCGACCTACGGAATCCTCACGCTGAGCTGCATCGTCTATGCGGTGACGCTGGCGCTGACGGTTCGCCGCAGCGGTTTCGCGCCTCCGGGCGGCGGCCTATTCGGGCTCGGAAATTTTGGGGGAATCGGCGGAGACGTGCTGCAGGTAGTGGGCGCGTCGCTGCCCTGGCCTGTCGATCGCTGGCAGCCATGGCGCCTTGTCACGGCGGTATTCATGCACGGCAGCCTGCTTCACATTCTCTTCAACATGTGGGTGCTGATGGACATCGGCCCGCAAATCGAAGAGCTGTACGGCTCGGCGCGCTACCTCTTCGTTTACGTGATGGCGGGAGTCGGCGGCTTTGTGCTGAGCAGCGCGATGTGGCATTTCAGCGTGGGCGGTTCCGGAGCCATTCTCGGTCTTTGCGGCGTAGTCCTGGCGGTCACGATGGGAGCGCGGAGCGGTCCTGCACAGATGCTGCGCTCCTCGGTCATACGGTTGCTCATCTATGTGGCGATCATCGGGTTTTTGCCGCTGGGAGGATTCATTGGCGCCGTCGATAATTCCGCGCACTTGGCCGGACTGGCCACCGGCTTTGCGCTCGGCAAGATTATGGCCGACCGGCCGCCGGCAACGATTGAAGAGCGCAAGCGCGCCTATATTCTCGGCTGGGGAACGGCGCTGATCGTCGTGGCGAGTTTTGGCATGGCGATCTTCGGAATTCTTCAGGGGATCTGAGGCGCGGGCTCGCGCGAATCTATTGTCCCGCGTGCAACTGCCGCGAAACAACGATGCTGTAGTGCAGCCCTGAAACGACCACCAGCACCGCGACGATATAACCGCAGTACTCACGCAAGATTGACAAGTCGTGCTGCCCGGACACGGCCAGCAGCAGCACCAGCACGATCAGCAGAATCTCGAAGAACGTGGTCGCCTTTCCCCATATGCTCGGCGGAAACGGACGGTAGCCGACCGTGAGCAGGATCACCGCACACGCGACCAGCAGCAGGACGTCGCGCCCAAGAACGAGAATCGCCAGCCACCAGCCGATTTCGCCCTTAAGCGCCAACACCAGGTACGAGGACGAAAGCAGCAGTTTGTCCGCGATCGGATCGAGATAGGCACCGAGCGCCGTCTTTTGATTCAAACTGCGCGCGAGCAGGCCGTCGAGAGCGTCGGTGAGCCCGCCGGCGACGAGAATTCCGAGGGCCAGGCCGTAACGCCCGTACTTGATCGCAATAATAAAAAAGGGCAGAAATGCCAGGCGCAGAAAAGTGAGTTGGTTGGGAACTGTGAGAATCCGGCTCTTCATCGCTTTTTCCGAGATCTGCGGAACCTCATATGGGTCTCATCCGGCAACCCGTGCGGCAACCCTCGGTCAGGCGAACTGCTCAAGGTAATCCGCCAGCGACCGGCCCACCTTTCTCTCGAACATTTCGGCAAGGGAGGGTATCGAGCCTCGCGCTTCATCGAGGGCAATTCGCTCAATCCGCAGCATGGGAAAAAACAACGTCGGCAAGCCGATTCGGTCGCCCTCCGGGTGCAGCACCTGGCTAATGAAATCGTCGAACGAACCCAGGTCGATGCCGCGCAACGTTACTCCGGCGTGCGACATCTCGACCAATTCGCCCCACAGCCTTTCTTTCGGGCTGTGCAAACTCACCACCACGATCGAACGCGGCTGCATCGCGCCTCCTGAAAGCATCTCGTGCCAACCGTCCGGCTGCGCCAGATCATACGCGCTCGCGCACGGCCCGCACGCTTATCGCCGAACCATTTCGGGCGCAACCGAGATCGTCTTGAGGTCCGGGGCCACTTTCAGCGTAGGCTCGGTCAGCTTCTGGACGGCTTCGGGTGTCACGCCGGGCGCGACTTCGCACAGCAGCAGGCCCTGCGGCGTGACTTCGATGACGGCGAGTTCCGTCACAATCAAGTCCACGACCTCGACGCCCGTCAAAGGCAGCGTGCATTTCTTCATGATCTTCGGGCCGCCTTCCTTCGTTGCGTGCTCCATCGCGATAATCACGCGCTTCGTGCCCGCCACAAGATCCATCGCCCCGCCCATCCCTTTGAGCATTTTCCCCGGCACAGCCCAGTTCGCGAGTGTTCCCTTTTCGTCCACTTGCAGCGCGCCGAGCACGCTCACGTCGATGTGCCCGCCGCGGATCATTGCGAAGGAATCGGCGCTCGAGAAATACGAACAGCCGGGAATTTCCGTCACCGGCTCCTTGCCCGCGTTGATGAGATCGGGATCTTCTTCGCCTTCGTAGGGATACGGCCCAATCCCGAGCATGCCGTTCTCCGACTGCAAGATGACTTCAATGCCGGGCGGCAGATAAGTCGGGATCAGCGTGGGAATCCCGACGCCCAAGTTGACGTAGTAACCGTCCTTCAACTCCTGCGCGACGCGCCGGGCGATGAATTCTCGTTTGTCCATTTCCTGTGGCATCGTCCCTCCTAACGCTTCCGCCTCGGACCCGGCTCCATCGGCTTTAGGTAATTCCGCCCCTGGAAAATTGCGTCGATAAAAACTCCCGGCGTGTGAATCCCGTCCGGATCGAGTTGGCCCAGCTCGACCATCTCCTCAACCTCGGCGATCACGTAATTGCCGGCGGTGGCCACGACCGCATTGAAATTCCGCGCCGTTTTGCGGTAGATGAGATTCCCCCAGCGGTCGCCCTTCCACGCCTTGACGAACGCGAAGTCGCCACGCAGCGCCGGAACCAGGATGTGCGGCCGGCCGTTAAACTCGCGCACTTCCTTGCCTTCGGCGACCATTGTGCCGTAGCCAGTGGGAGTAAAGAACGCGGGAATTCCCGCCCCCGCGGCGCGCATCCGCTCCGCAAGCGTGCCTTGCGGATTCAGCTCCATCTCGATTTCGTTGTTCAGCGCCAGCTTCTCGAAGAACTTATTGCTTCCCACGTAGCTCGCGATCAGCTTTTTCACCTGACGATTTTCGATCAGCAAGCCGATGCCAAAGCCATCCGTGCCGGGATTATTCGAGGCAACCGTCAGATTCTTCGTCCCCTGCCGGAGCAGCGCATCGATCAAGTTCTCCGGAACTCCGCAAGTGCCGAATGCGCCCGTCAGAATCGTCGCGCCGTCCTTGACGCGGCCAATGACAGCATCGGCATTCGCAACGCGCTTATCCATCCATCTCTCCTCAAATCATGATTGCTGCGGAAGGAATCGCTGAGTTTACTACAATTTCGCTCGCGTCTTGGGCGGTTCCCAGAGGCGCGATTCTACTGCGATTCCGAGCTTCGGCGGCTGATTCCCTCACGCGCGGCGCCCTTGAGGATGCGAATGCGCTCGGCAACGGCGCTTGCGGCAGCGCCTGGCGATGTGGCCTTTTCGATTTCGGCCACGAGCGCCGAGCCCACGACGGCCGCGTCCGCGATGCCGCCGAGCACGGAAACGTGAGTCGGCTGCGAAATGCCGAAGCCGACCGCCAAGGGCAGCTTCGTGACCTGCCGCACGCGCCGAACCAGTGCCGGCAGATCCTCGGGGAGCGCTTCGCGCGCGCCGGTCACACCCGTGCGCGAAATCAAATACAGAAAACCGCTCGAGAATTCGGCAATCCGCGCAAGGCGTTCGTCGGTGGAAGTCGGCGCGGCGAGGAAAATCGTATCGAGGCCGCGCGCGTGCATTACCGCACGATACTCGCCACCCTCTTCCGGCGTCACATCTGTTACCAGCACTCCATCGGCGCCTGCCGCAGCCGCCGCGTCGCCGAACTTTTCGAGGCCCATCTGGAGTATGGGATTGAAGTAGCTGAAAAGCACGAGCGGCACGTCCGTGTGTTTGCGGAGCCGGCGGACCAGATCGATTACGCCCGCCAAGGTCGTGTGGCTGCGCAGCGCCCGTTCGCTCGCGCGCTGAATCGTCGGCCCGTCGGCCACCGGATCGCTGAACGGCACGCCGAGCTCGATCACGTCCGCCCCGGCCTCGGCCGCCGCCAATACGATCTGTTCGCTGGCCTCGAGCGAGGGATCGCCCGCCGTGATGTAAGCCACGAGTCCCATCTCGCCGGATTCGGCGAGTTCGCGGAAGCGGCGCGCGATTCGCGTGGCGGGTGGCCCGGGCGCTTGCGTGGGAGCAGATCGCTTGGGAATGGCCGCGTCAGACATAGCGCGAGAGAGTTTCCATGTCTTTGTCGCCGCGGCCCGAGACATTGAGGATGACGATTTCGTCTTTTCTCATTTTCGGCGCGCGCACGATGAGTTCTGCGACCGCGTGGGCGGATTCTAGCGCGGGGATGATCCCTTCGAGGCGCGCGAGTGAACGCGCCGCGTCGATGGCATTTTCGTCGGTGACAGCCGTATATTCCGCGCGGCCCTGATCCGCGAGCCAAGCGTGCTCCGGGCCGACCGCGGCGTAATCGAGCCCGGCGGAAATCGAATGCGTTGTGGCGATCTGGCCATCCTCGGTCTGAAGCACGTATGTGTACGTTCCCTGCAAGACGCCGGGACGCGCGCCCATGAACCCGCGCGCAGCGGCAAGACGTGCGGCGTGCTCTCCGAGCAATTTCCCGCGGCCGCCCGCTTCGACGCCCACCATTTTCACCGACGCATCGCCCAGAAACGCGTGAAAGAGTCCGATGGAGTTCGAGCCCCCGCCGACACAGGCGAAAAGATGATCCGGCAGCTGATTTTCCGCCCGCAAAATCTGCGCGCGCGCTTCTTCGCCGATAATCTTCTGAAAATCGCGCACTATCTGCGGATACGGATGCGCGCCTAGGACCGACCCTAGGAGGTAGTGCGAGGTTCGCACGTTCGTGACCCAATCGCGCATGGCTTCGTTGATGGCATCTTTCAGGGTTCGGCTGCCGGCGTCGACACCGATCACCTCGGCGCCGAGAAGGCGCATGCGATTTACGTTCAACCGCTGGCGCTCCATGTCCTCCGTGCCCATGTAGACCGTGCACGTAAGACCGAGGCGAGCCGCAACGGTTGCTGTCGCCACACCGTGCTGCCCCGCGCCCGTCTCCGCAATCACGCGCGTTTTCCCCATGCGCACGGCCAGCAAGCCCTGCCCGAGGCAATTGTTGATTTTGTGAGCGCCGGTGTGGAGCAAATCCTCGCGCTTGAGGTAGATTCGCGCGCCTCCGAGATGCTCGGTGAGCCGCGAAGCAAATTGGAGCGGCGTCGGGCGCCCGGCGAAGTTGTGCAGCAGGTCATCGAGCTGCGCTTGGAAAGTGGCATCGGCGCGGGCTTCTGCGTACACGCGCTCAAGTTCTTCGAGCGGGGCCATCAGCGTCTCGGGCACATAGCGGCCACCATAGGGGCCGTACCGCCCGCGTTCGCGCACGACGTGTGCGACGTAACTCATCGCGCCACCTTCTGTGCCATTCTTACGGCGAGCATCAGATTCTTCATCCGAACCGGGTCTTTCTTGCGCGGGCTTGCTTCCACTCCGCTGCAAACGTCGACCGCGTAAGGCCGCGCGATGCGGATCGCCTCGCCGACGTTTTCCGGCGTCAGCCCACCCGCCAGAAAAATCCGACCATATCGTTTTGCGCTTCGCGCGAGGGCCCAGTTGAACGTCTTGCCTGTCCCGCCGCGTGCGCGCTGGTCAAAGGCATCGAGCAAAATCGCACCGGCGCGCTTAAATGGCGCAATTTGCGAGCCGCGAAAAGGCTCTCGCACGCGTATAGCCTTGATCACAGGCAACGCGCGTGCAATTCGCGCCACACTCGCCGGAGACTCGTCTCCGTGTAGTTGCACGTAATCCAGCCCCACCATGCGCGCGATTTCGATCGTCCGACCTTCCGTTTCGTTCACGAATACTCCCACTGCAGCCACGCCCTTCGGCAGCCGCCGCACGATTTGCCGCGCTTTAGCCGGCGTAATGTATCGCGGGCTGCCCGAATAGAAATTGAAGCCAAGCAAGTCTGCTCCCGCGTCAATTGCCCTCTTCGCGTCCGTCCAATTCGTGATCCCGCAAATCTTCACTTTTACCCTGGCCATGGCCGTGGAGGCGCCGCGCTCAAACAACCCCGGTCAGCGCGCGCAGCGGCACGGCCGGATCGGCGTCCTTCATCAGATGCTCGCCAATCAGAAACGCGTCAAATCCGGCGCGGCGCAGACGCTCGAGATCGTCGTGTGTGCGCAATCCGGACTCGCTCACGGCGATGCACTCGTCCGGGATCGCATCGATCAAGCCGAGCGAGGTCTCGACGCGCACCTCGAAGGTTCGCAAATCGCGGTTGTTCACGCCGATGATCCGCGCTCCCGCGGCGATTGCCCGGTCAAGCTCTTCGCCCGAATGCACTTCGACGAGCGGTTCCATCCCCAGCGAGCGTCCCAAATCGAGCAGCTCGCGCAACGCGTCGTCGTTCAGAATCGCCACGATCAGCAGAAACGCATCGGCGCCCGCCGCGCGTGCTTCCCACACCTGCCAGGGATCGATGATGAAATCCTTCCGCAGAATCGGAATCTGCACCGCCTTCTTAGCTTCCTTCAAATCGGTCAGGGAGCCAAAAAAGAATTCTTCCTCGGTGAGCACCGAGAGCGCCGCGGCCCCCGCTCGTTCCAGCCCTGCGGCCAGCGCGGCAGGTGCGTAGTTTTCGCGGATCACGCCTCGCGAAGGCGATGCCTTTTTCAACTCTGCGATCACGTTCACGCCATCCCGCGTGAGAGCGCCCGCGAAGTCGCGCGGCGGCGCTGCCTTCTCGACCGCCATCTTCAGCGGCACTTCCGGGAGCACGCGCTTGCGATGCGCGACCGACTCGCGGCGAGCTTCGACGATCCGGTCGAGAATGGTCTGTTGGCGCGAATCAGTTTTCATAAATGGAGGATGAATGGCTTCCTCCATGCTAGCCGGGCCTCCGCGGGGTGTCAATTTGCCGGGTGCGATGCTTCGGTCGAGAGCAGTGGCTCCGAAAATCGAATCGGGATTCCGAAGTTCGAGCCTCCGAAGCCCTTCAGAACCGCGTAGGTCACCCCTATCACTTTGCCATGCTGATTGAAAAGCGGCCCACCAGAGCCGCCGGACGTGGTTTGCGCGTCGAAGACTATTTTGTCCGGGAGGACATCGCCGATGTGCCCCTGCGTGATAAGCGGATGGATCAAATTGCGGCGCGCCAGCTCGTCCAGAACCTGCGAGACGTCGCCGCCGCCGCGCTCAACGATCTGCTGCGCAGTCGTTTCATCGGTGCGTGCGAGAATCGCGGCCAATCCGGTGGCATAGCCCATCAAGACAACCGGCTCGCCCGTGACCGCACCTTCTTTGCTCGCGTCGATCGATAGCACCGGACGATCCAATCCCTGGAGATTGATGCGCATGGTGGCCAAATCCGCATCCTTTGAAATATCCTGAATCTCGGCCGTGAACGCGCGCGGATCGCCGGGAAAATACGCGTGGATCGAAGAAATCTCGGCCTGAAAACCCTGGTTCGTGAGGTCGCCGAGCTCGTCGTTGTTCCACCACGGCTCGGCAACGTGGCGATTCGTGATGATCCGTCCGCCGGGACCTGCCGGAAATCCCGTGCCGAACACATCCAATTTCACTTCCGGCCCGTTTCCCTCGAGAGTCAAAACCGGATTGCCGTCGCTACCCTGCAATGGCTCGCCCTGCTGGTTCAATCCGGCGTAGCGCAGGCGCTGGCCGGTCTGTTGATTGCGAAAAGCTACGGAGATGTGCAAAAGGCAAACGCTGGTCACATCCGCGCGGATGAAGTTGTCGGCGGAATCACCGTTTTTTTCGGCGCTCTTCGCGACGGCCTCATCGGCCACCACGGGTGCCGCGCCAGCCGCCTCCTGCTCTTGCCGAAGCTTCCGCGCCTGAGCCATCAGATCTTCCTGATGGGTCAGGCCGCGTTCAAGCCGCGAAATCGTGGCCGTGGTGCGCTGCATATCCTTTTGCGTGTTCCGGACGAAGAGCAAATAGATCCCGGCCATTATCGCGGCGACCAGAAACACACCGGTCAGGCCGAATTTGAGGCGCCGGTCGAGCGACGAAGCGTCGTGCGCCATTTTTTCCGTGACGGCCAGCGCATCGAATGCCGTGTGCGCGATCTGCTGACCTTCTTCGGCGATGCGCGTTTTGTCGAGGAGTTCGCTCTGCACGCTGCGCGCGTGCAATTGCGTTCGAACGCGCGCCAGTAGCTCGGCCGCGTTCCAAGGTCGCGAGACGGCATCGTCCGCACCGAGATCGAGCCCCGCGGCGCGGTCCTCCGCTCCGGAGCCGACGAGCAAAATCACGCGGACCCTGCGCGTCACGGCCGAGCCACGGATCGCGGCCATCGCTTCGTGCGCCGTGTACGCGCCGGCGGCGGGGAGACCCGCGTTCAGCAGAAGGAGGTCCGCTTCCGCATGGCGCACGGCGTCGAGCCCCTCGTGAGCCGTGGGGAATGCGGAGACGTCATACCCCCCGTCTTCCATCAATGTGCGCAGAGCGTCGCGGTCTGCCGTATCCGCCTCGACAATGACGATCTTTTCGCGCGTGTCATTCATAGTTTCGAACCGAGCCGACGATCTGCTGGACCGTACCCATCCTAGTGTACCAGCGGGGAAGTGCAAGCATGGGAACCTGTAGGCTCCAGGCCTGCCCCCTCACCTGATATTGTTTGACGTTTTCAGCGGACGGGAGGATTCATGGTAGCTTTTGCATGGACCATGCCTGACACGCTCCAGCAATTGAACGACGAGATCATCCGCTGCCGAAAGTGCGCGCGGCTGGTGCGCTATCGCGAAAAGATCGCGCGCGAGAAGCGGCCGGCTTTCCGCACGTGGGAGTACTGGGGCAAGCCCGTGCCCGGATTCGGCGATCCACACGCGGAGTTGCTGATCCTAGGCCTCGCGCCCGCCGCGCACGGAGCGAACCGCACCGGCCGGATGTTCACGGGCGACCGTTCCGGCGATTTTCTTTACAAAGCGCTCCACCGCGCCGGATTCGCAAACCAGCCCACGTCGGTGAGCCGCGGGGACGGACTTGCCCTAAAGGGGGCTTACATGGCGGCGACACTTCGCTGTGCGCCTCCCGGAAACAAGCCGCTGCCAGGAGAGCTGGCAAATTGCCGTCCGTACTTTGAACAAGAGCTTGAATTGCTTCGCCCGCGGGCGATCCTGGCCCTGGGCGGAATCGCCATGCGCGCATACCTGCGCCTGCTGAAAGACCACGGAAGCATTAAGCGCCCCGCAGCGATTGTGTTCCGCCACGGCGCGAGCTACGAATTGGGCGCGGACTTACCCCGCCTGTTCGTCTCCTATCATCCGAGCCAGCAAAACACTTTTACAGGCAAGCTTACCGAAGCGATGATGGCGCGCGTGTTGAACGAAATCCGGCTATTCCTCGAGAGGCGTGCATCACCGTGAACGTCGAAACAAAACCCGCTGCCGACGGCGATGCCATCGTCGAATTCCGCAGCGTCCATTACACACTTCCGCGAGGGCAGGTCTTGCTGCGAGATGTTAGCTTCGCCGTGCGCCGCGGCGAGACGCTGGTGCTGCTGGGGCGCAGCGGAGCCGGAAAGACGACCGCGTTGAAGCTCATCAATCGACTCGCCGACCCGACCGACGGCGCGGTCAACGTGGACGGCCGCTCGACGCTTGACTGGGATCCAATCGCCCTGCGGCGCCACATCGGCTACGTGATCCAGGAAACAGGGCTTTTCCCGCATTACACCGTGGAGCAAAACATTTCTCTGATTCCGCGGCTCGAACATTGGCCCACCCCGCAAGTGCGCGAGCGCGCGCAGGAATTGCTCGCTCTCGTGGGTCTCGATCCGGCGCATTTCCTGAAGCGCTATCCGCACGAGCTTTCCGGGGGCCAGCGCCAGCGGGTGGGCGTGGCCCGCGCGCTGGCTGCCGATCCGCCGATTCTTTTGATGGACGAACCCTTTGGCGCGCTCGATCCGCTTACCCGCGCGGAAATCCGGGGAGAGTTCCAGGCGCTGCAGCAGCGGCTGCAAAAGACGATCGTCATCGTGACGCACGACACGAGCGAAGCTCTCCTGCTCGGCACGCGCATTGCGCTCATGGAGGCGGGCGAACTCAAGGGACTGTATTCGCCGGGAGACTTTCTGCACTCGAACGAGCCCGTCGCATCCGCATACGTGGCGCAATTGCGCGCCCTGGAAGAATTCGAGAGGGGCAAATGAACCTGACTGATTTCTTGCAGCAGCACGGGAACGAAATTCTGCAAGCCACAATTGAGCATGTATGGCTCGTGGCAGCGACGATGCTGCTGTCCATTGCCATCGGCGTGCCGCTGGGAATCCTCGTGGCTCGGCGGCCGTGGCTTTCAAAGCCGATCCTTGGCAGCGCCAACGTGGCGGAAACAATCCCGAGCCTCGCTTTGCTCGGATTCCTGCTGCCGGTCCCCTGGCTCGGCGACCGCGCCGACCGCCTTACAATCACGGCGCTGACGCTCTACGCTTTGCTCCCAATCATTCGCAACACGGCTGCAGGAATCACCGGCGTCGATCCAGCCGTGCGCGAGGCGGCGCGCGGAATGGGCATGACGCCACGCCAGATTCTTTTTCAGGTCGAGCTGCCGCTTTCGATCTCGACGGTGCTTGCCGGGGTGCGAGTCGCAACGGTTCTGACGATCGGAGTCGCAACGATTGCAGCGGCGGTGGGCGCCGGGGGACTGGGCGAGTTCATTTTTCGCGGACTCGCCATGGTCAACAACCAATTGATTCTGGCGGGAGCGATACCGGCGGCCGCGCTCGCGCTGGCGGCGGATTTCGTCTTGAGCGTGCTCGAACGCCGGCTGCGGCCCGCGCGATGAGGCAGGCATGAAACTATTGGCGCCGCTCCGATCGTGGGCCGTCGCATCGGCCGCTGCATTATTGGCCATTTTGCTGGCGGCTTGCAGCACGCGGCCGCACGATACGATTGTCGTCGGCTCGAAGAATTTTCCGGAGCAGGCTCTGCTCGGAGAAATACTCGCGCAGCACCTCGAGGCGCGGACGCACCTGCGCGTCGAGCGGCGCTTTTATCTTGCGGGAAGCTACATATGCCAGCAGGCGCTGCTCGCCGGCCGCATCGACACGTACGTCGAATACACCGGCACCGCGCTCACCGCAATTCTGCACGATCCGATCGAAAGCGATTCGTCCGCTGTTTTCGGGAAGGTTAAAGCCCAGTACGAATCGCGGTTTGGATTTGAAGTGCTACCGTCGCTCGGATTTAACGACACCTTCGCGATTGTAGTCCGCGGCGAGGACGCGCGCCGGTTGAATCTGAAGACCCTCACCGACGCCGCTCGCTACACGCCGCAGTGGCGCCCAGGCTTTGGATACGAGTTCATGGAGCGGCCGGATGGATACGCGGGTCTGGCGCGCGTGTACGGACTGAAATTCGCCGCGCCGCCGCGCGTTCTCGATCTCGGCCTGCTCTACCGGGCACTCCTGGACGGGCAAGTCGATCTCGTCGCCGGAAACTCGACCGACGGATTGCTAGCCGCGAGGGACCTGGTCGTTCTGCAGGACGACAAGCACTATTTCCCTCCGTATGAAGCAGTGCCCATCGCGCGCCAGGATTTCCTCGCGCGGTATCCGGAGGTTCGCGACGCGATTTCCGCACTGGCGGGGCAGATTTCGGATGCGGAAATGCAGAAGATGAATTACGCGGTGGCAGGCGAGGGCCGCGATGCGAGCGTGGTAGCGCGGGAATTCTTGCGATCAAAAGGACTTGATTGACGTGGCGCGCCGAATCACGACGCTTTAGCGGTTTTCAGTTTTTCGAGCTCCGCCAAGAGTTCGGCGCGCGTCAGCAGTCCCTTGCGGAGGAGCAGACGCACGATGGCTTCGAGCGCTTCTGTCGCGGCGGGCAAATCGGGGGACTCGAATTCCGGCGCGGCGTAGGAACGTGAATTGATTTTCGGCGGCGTCAAGCCAGACTGCCGCGCGGGTGCGGGCTGGGATGGCGGTGATTTCGCGGGCGGTTGAGGGTGCCTCGCGGGCGGCACCACCGGCGGGGCGAGTTTCCGCAACCTCTCGAAATCGTCCGGGCCCATTCCCGTGAACGCCACGCCCATACCGAATCCCATCTGCGAGGAGCGCACGCTGGCAGACACGTGCAGAACGGTAGTGTCCTCGAGATTGATGGACACCCGCACCAATGTATCGACCGGCAGCGGCGAGAGCATTTCCACGTAGCAGCCACCCAGAGAAATGTCCGTGACCTTCCCCGGCAGGCCGGTGGAATCACCATCAACCGTCACTTCGGCCTCAAGGCGGCAAGGGTGCCGCGCAAACTGGCGGCGCTCCCGGCCCGCCCAGGAACTGAACGCGGCGGCAGCGGGCGCGGGGGTGGCCTCAGCGTCGAAAGACATCGACGGTTCGTAGGTGTCTGGCTCCCAACCTTTTGGCGCAATGCCCCAGATGTACCGCCCCTGATCGAGGCATCGAACGCCGATGCGTCCGGCTTTCGAGCTGCCGTTCGCGCCCACCCACTGAACGCGGTACCACGCCTTCTGGCCGCCGCTCTCGATTTCGATTTTCATGCCGGGCGCAGCGACGCTCTCCAAACCGCGGAGAGACGCGCCGGAGAAACTAATGTCGTGCGTATCCGTGGTCACGGAAAACGAAGATCCGCGGGGATCAATCCCTCGGACGATGACCGGAAAGGAAATGGCGATGCGTTGTTCGCTCCGGCGCCCCATCAAACCTCCGACACAATGCGCCTAGCTAAACGCTGACCGCCTGACTCAGAGAGGTAACTAGAGATTAAAGCGCGTTCCAGCGCGGGTCAAGCAGCGGGAGGTGTGTTTTTCGCGGGAGTAACGAAGACGATCGTGCGAGTGGCTGGCCCCGAGCCAAATTGGGAAAGGCTGGCGTTATTGGGTCTGGAGCACTTTGAAATGAGCTTCCAGGGCCGCGCAATATTGATGCTGAGCTTCGAGCTCTGCCTGGAGCCTCTTGACGAGAAGCTCGAGCCGGAGAACTTCATTGCGTAACTTTTGAAGTTCCGCCGCATTTGGCGCCGGGGCGGCTGGCATCGAGCGCAGCGCGGGAGCAGGAGTGGCGGGTGGCTGCAGGGTGGCAACCGCAACGGGAGAAACGGCCGCGCGCGGAGCCACGGGAGTTGGAGGCGGCGCGGGCGCGGGGCCAGAGGAAAACAGGCTGGTCAAGACTTGCGCGGCGGCACGCGAAGCTTCAGCCGAGTCGTCGGCGGAGGCTTCGTTCGCCAATACAATAGTGCGTTTCGGGTTCAGCAGATTCTTCACGCGAACGATCAAATCCTGCGGCTGAAACGGCTTGCGAATCAGTTCATCGGCCTTCACGGCCATCGCCTTCTCGGCGACGGTCTTGTTCACCACTCCGGACATCAGGATGACGGGCGTCTTGCCAAACTGATCGTGCTGCTTGATGAACTGGCAAACTTCGTAGCCGTCTTTGTCGGGCATGATGACGTCCGTAATGACGGCGTCCGGCACGGCTTCGCCGAACTGGGCCAATGCAGTGGCGGCGTCGGGGCAGGTAATGACGTGAATGTTCTCCTTGCGGAAGGCGATCTTGATCACCTCGCGCATGGTGGCGCTGTCGTCGATAAAATAGACCGTGGGGGTACGGGCAGCCGTGAGGGTCTGGGTTTCGCTCATGACGACTCCTTCTCCGCGTGGTCTTTTAGGTCGCGTTCTTCTTCGTCGAACTCGCGCATTGCATCGAGTAGCAGATCGGTGGCCGAGCGAAGCACAGTGCGCTGCGCGGCCGTGGCGCCGTACACGAATTTGTAAACGCCGCCAGACGCGTTCTGGCAGGTCTTCACGATCTGTGTGACGGCTTCGTCTCCGAAGAACGTGCCGCACTCCGCGTGGAAGATTTCACCACCTTCGAAAAAGATGATCCCATCGGCCTCGGGTGCATTGATATGCAGCGCGCCGGTCTGATGAGCCTGTCCAAGCATCTGAATCACGCCGGGAAGATCGAGGTGCGAAAGGCTGCCGCTCAGCGCGGTTTCCGCGTTGGAGAGCATCTGGGTGGGCTGAAACCCATCCTGACGGCTCACCAGAAAACTTCGCACGTGCGCCGCAATGTCCGCAGGCGACCGACGGCGATCCACGTAGTCATCGCAGCCGGCACGATAGGCCTCGAGTAGGGCCTGGTCTCCTTCGCCGCCGACCGCGATCAGCGGAATTCCCGCTGTTTTTGGATCGGCGCGAAGAATCGGAGCCATTTCGAAGGCACCCATCTCGCGGAGATTCGTGGCGCAGATAATTGCGGTTGGCGCGTTCCATTCCAGCATGGTGAGCGCGTAGGCTGCCTGAGTACTGGGAACGACTTCAAATCCTTGTTGTGTCAGCGCGTCGCTGAGCCGCTTTGAAAAATAGACGTTGCTATCGATCAAGAGAATTCGCGGAAGATTCGCCGGCGCGTTCATTGCCGCGCCTCCGCTGAGCGAGCATCGTTTGCGGCAGCGCCCGGCGCGACCAGGGCTTCGAGGCTGAGCACGTCCACGGACTCGCCGTCCACGTCAATCGTCCCGGCGACGTATGCGGGCCGTTCGGCCGCGGGCGGCTCCATCTCACCGGCCACCAACTCACACTCGCCATTCACCGGGATCGCGCCCAGTTCGCTGCCCTCGCCGATCTGGCGTTGCGCGATCAAATAGAACCGGTGAACTGAGGAACTCTTGCCGGTGAGAACCGAACCGGCGTCGTACACAGGAACGATCCGGCCGCGGCGAACGATGACTCCGCTGATGAAAGGGGCGGTGTGCGGAAATGCATGCAGCCGCACGGGAGGCGCGAGCTCCACCACGTTGCCTGCCGGCATGGCCACACGGCGCCGGCCGATCTGGAGCAGCACGAACGAGCGCTGAGCCGAGTTGTCCGCAACCGTCACGCCTGGACCGCTCCTTCCATTTCGTGCTGTGACGCCGCCGCGATAGCGGCTCGATCGAGCTGCTGGAATTCCCTGGCAGAGAGGAATCCGCCTGGCTGAACCACTGGAATTACGACGTCATCCAAATGCGCCAGGCCGCGATACCAACGGCGCTCCTCGCCCGCGAATGCGAGAGGCAGCGGATGCACGGCTGAAATCTCCGCCATGCGGTCGATGCGATCCACAAGCACGGCGACGCGCAGTTGGCGCAGGATCAGGACGAGCGCAGGGCGCGTGACCGGAAGGCCGAAATGCATTCCGGCGTTCACCACGAAATACGTCCGGCGGCCGCGCTCGAGCGTGTGGCGCACTTTGGGCACTTCCTGCTGGTTAATCTCATTGGCCGCACCGGCCAGGCTGTCCGTGCTCCGAATTTCCTGCACGGAGTCGGCTGAAATCGCGAACATCTGGTTCGCCACAATAAACAGAATCACGGTCTCAGCCTTGCGAGGCGGGCGCTGCTTTTCCGCGCGTTCGGCGATCGCGTTCATCGCACGGCCACCGGGACGAGGCGGGACAGTTTTGCGACGCGTTTTTCGAGGGCTGCGCCGATATCGTCGAGCGCAAGCACTTCGTCGACAACGCCGGTCTGGATCGCTTCGGCCGGCATTCCGAAAATCATCGAGGTCGCTTCATTCTGCGCGAGAACGTAACCGCCCACGGCCTTCACGGCTTTCACGCCCTTGGCCGCGTCGTTCCCCATGCCCGTCAACACGACGCCGATCGTCAGCAGGCGCGCATAGGCTGCGACACTTTCGAGGGCCGCATCCGCGCATGGGCGATAGCCGTCGATTCGTGGCCCCGGATCGAGCAAGATTTTGCCGTTCGCCGAGAGCCGCAAGTGGTGCGAGCCCGGGCACAAGTAGATGGTGCCGGGCTGGGGCGTCTCGTTTGATTCCGCTTCCTTTACGGGAAGCGTGGCAACTTCGGAAAGCTGCAACGTAAATTGTTTCGTGAACGTCGCGGGCATGTGCAGCACAAGGAACACGGCTGCCGGAAACTCGCGGGGCAGTCCCGCCACAACGCGCGTGACGGCGGCCGGTCCGCCGGTTGAGGCGGCGATCACGACCATCGGGAACTTGCCTGCGTTCTGAGCGGAGAGAGCCGCGCTGCCGCCCAGATCGGCTCCGGCGGTTATGGGCGTCTGCGCGATCGGAAGCTTCGAACGCGTTGCAGTGCGGACAACGCGAACTTTGGCTGCCAGTTTGAGCTTGCGCGTCAATTCATCGCCGACCGACTTCATGTCGAGGTCGATTCCGCTCGAAGGCTTCGGAACAAAGTCGATTGCACCCAGCTCCAGCGCCTTCAATGTGCTCGCCGCGCCCTCGCGCGATTCCGAGCTGACGATTACGATGGGCCGCGGATGCTGCGACATAATTAGCTCGGTCGCCTGCAAGCCGTCCACGTGCGGCATGTTTATGTCCATGGTGATCACGTCCGGGCGAAGCGCCTCGGCGAGCGCCACGCCGTCACGACCGTCGCGCCCCTGGCCTACAACTTCAAGCTGCGGGTCGGCGTTGATGATTTGCTGAAGGACTTTGCACATGAAGGCAGAGTCATCCACCACGAGCACCCGGATCTTCTTTTCTGCCGACTTCGTCATCTCAGCTCTGCCTCACGGGCGCGCCGGCTGCCGGCCGCCCCTTTGGCGCCTCCGAACCGATCAGGCTCTCGACGGTTGCAATCAATTGATCTTCCTGCACGGGTTTCGTCAGAAATGCCATCGCGCCTTCCTTCATGGCGCGGTCGCGGTGCTTCGCTCCGGCGCGCGACGTTACTACAAGCACGGGAATCCGCTGCGTCGCGGGATTCTGCCGGAGCTGGGCCATCAGCTCGTAGCCGTTCATCCGGGGCATCTCAAGATCAGTAACGACGAGGTGGCAGCCGACCTGCGCGACAATTTCCGAAGCCTCGAGCCCGTCCGACGCGAGCTTCACGCGGTAGCCGGCCTTCTCGAGCATCCGCCCCACAAACTTCCGCACGCTGATCGAGTCGTCCGCGACAACGACGACGCGGTCGTTGTCGATCGCATCCACCGCTTCCGACGGAATGCTGCCTGCCGCGACTGCCTCCGCGCCCGGCGCGAATACGCGCGCCGCGGGCGAAGAAGCGGGCAGGGCGTGGCGTTCAGCCGTGTCCGCAGAGACGAGGCGGTTCAAATCGATCAAGAGGATCAGACTGCCATCCGGAGCGATCGTCGTGCCGGGGAACAGTTTGACGCGCCGGAGATAATCGCCCAGATTCTTGATAACGATTTCGTCCTTGCCGAGCACTTCCTCCACGACCACACCCACCTGCCGCCCCGCGACTTTCACGATCACCATGTGGAAGTAGCCATTGAGCGGTTCAAGCGGCGGAAGCCCGAGCTGCAAATCGAGGCGAACGACTTCGGTGACGACGTCGCGAACGCGTGTGAGAAGCTTTCCGCCGACGTCTTCGATTTCAGCCGGACGCAATCGCCGGATCTCTTCGACGAAGGCAAGCGGAAACGCGAATACCGACGTGCCGCAGCGGACGAATAGCGCCTGAGAAATGATGAGCGTCAACGGCAACTTCACGGTGAAGCACGCGCCCTTGCCCAGTTCGGACCGCACTTCGATTTCGCCGTTGAGCGCGTGTACGTTGGCACGCACGACGTCAAGGCCGACGCCCCTCCCCGCAAGCTCGGACGTCGAGGATGCGGTAGAGAAGCCAGGCCGGAAGAGGAATTCGCGGAGTTCGCGCTCGGTCAGCTCGGCCGCTGCAACCGGCGACAACGCGCCGGATTCGACGACGCTGCGGCGGACGGCTTCATAGTCGATTCCACGCCCGTCGTCTTCCACTTCGATGAAAATGTGATTGCCTCGATGATAGGCGCGCACAGCCACGCGGCCCTTCTCGGGCTTTCCAGCCGCGCGGCGCGTCTCGGCATTTTCGATCCCGTGCGCGACCGCATTGCGAACGAGGTGAATCAGCGGATCGGAAATATGCTGGATGATGTTGTTGTCGAGTTCGGTGTCAGCGCCGTCGAGCGAAAGATCGACCGGCTTTCCGACAGCTTTCGAGGCATCGCGGACGGTGCGGGAGAGGCGCGTGTAGAGATTTCCGATCGGCACCATGCGGGCGGCAGTGATTTCATCCTGCAAGTGGTGCGCGAGCTTCGTGAATTCGTCGATATCGGAATCGACGCGGCCCATGAAGCCTTCGAGCTGCGTCAACACCTCGGTCACGTCCGCGGAAATTTCGGTAAGCGAACGCGACAAAATATTGACGTCGTCGTAGCGGTCCATCTCGAGGTCGCTGAACTCGAGCAGATCGTTCGAGGTGATAGGTGGCAGCGCGGAGACATGCCCGCGAAACGTGTCCATCTGCGGCGGGTGGCTGCCGGGCACAAGCGTCGGGCGAATGCGGCTGAACTCGTGCTTTTCCTGGAATTCGGAGACCTTGCTGGAGAGCCGGCCCTTTGAGAACTGGAGCACTTCGACGAGCCTCGACAGTTCGGTGAGGCGGCCCAGCATTCGCGTCCGGTTGATGACGAGTTCCCCGACCGCGTTCATCATGCGGTCGAGCCATTCGAGCGAAATTCGCACGGACTTCGCTTGCGGCAGGGCCTGAGCCGCTGCGGGACGCGGTGCGCCAGATACGGAGATTGCTTCGGCGGACGGCGCCACGGTTCCCGCGACAACTTCCGGCCGGGATGCTTCCGGGCTGGCTCCCTCTTCGGTCTCTTCAGGTGCGAATTCAGCGATCCGCGCGAGGAGCGGATCGACCGCCGCAGCCATCTCGGCATCGCTCGGCCACTGGCGGTGGAGAAACTGTTTCAGCACATCGACAGACTGAAGGAACAAGTCCACGATCTCGGCGCTGGGCTGGAGAAGGCCGTCGCGCAAGCGCCCAATCAAATCCTCGACGCGATGCGCCACCGCCGATAGCCGATGCAAACCCACCTGCGCCGCAGAGCCTTTGACGGTGTGCATCGATCGAAACAACCGGTTGATATCGTCCGCATTGGGATTGCCCTCGAGAGCGAGCAGGCATTCGGTGACGGCCTGCAAGTGCTCTTCGGCTTCGGGGACGAAAAATTCGAGGACTTCATCGGGCACTTCGTCATCCGCGGGAAGCCCGTCAACGAAGGAAGGCCCCGGGAAGATGGTTGGGATGGGTTCGCCCGCACCGGCAGTCTCCGCGACCGCCTCATCGGCCGCTTCCGCGACGGGCGCGGCCGGAAACGCAAATGCGTACCGCTGGCGGAAAGTGGCGAGATCGCTCGATGTCTCCGATCCGCTGGAACTGATCTGCAAGAGATCGAACTCGAGGACGGAAATCGCGTCGGAGAGGAATTCAGTGAGCGGGCCGTGCATGTCCGCGGTGAGCGTCGCATTCATCGCGTAGTGAAAAATATGCGCCATCTTGGCCGCGACCTCGGAGAATTGCGGAAAGCCATAACTCGCCGAGGTGCCCGCGAGCGTGTGTGAAGCGATGTAAAGCTTCTCGAGATCCTCGGCGTTCGCCTGAGGCTCCTGCAAAAGCCCGGAGTACTCCCGCAGATACTGGAGGTTTTCAGAAGCCTCCTGCAGAAATAGCTCGATCGATTCTTGATTCGGCGCGTTCACTGCGCTCCCTCCGCGAGAGCGGGCATCCGGCGCGCGTCCACAGCGCCCGGCTTCCGGTACAGCCGGCAATCGCCCAGAACCACCGGCTCGAATTTCATCGGAACGTTGGACAAGGTTTCCGCGTGGCCTAGCAGGAAGTATCCGCCGGGCTCGAGTGCGTCATAAAATCGGCGAAGAATCGCGAGCCGCCGCTCGTCGGAAAAATACATGAGAACGTTCATGCAAAAGATGCAGTCGATTTTGCCGACGTACACCGGCTCGACCAGATTCATCTGCGCGAAGGAAATCATTCGTCGGACGCGCGGCTTCACTTGAAATCCGTGCTTCGTGGCCGCGAAATAATTCGCCACCTGGCCGAGCGAGAGGTCCTGAAGGCAGCGCTTGGAATACACGCCGCGTTCGGCATGTCGCAGTGCGCGCCGGCTGATGTCGGTGGCAAGAATCTCGATCTCCCAGGCCTCCGCAAATTTCAACGCATCGGAAACAGCGATTGCGATCGAGTACGGCTCTTCGCCCGTCGAGCAGCCCGCGCTCCAGATGCGCAGCGTCCGCGGATTTTGCCAGAACTTGCGCTCCTGCATCTCCGGCAGAATCGTTTTCTCGAGCGCTTCAAAAACAGCCGGATAGCGAAAGAAGGACGTTTCCTGCGTCAGCAGGCGTTCGAGCAACGCCTCGTACTCGATGCTCGAGGCGCGAATGAGCTTCAGGAGCTCGGTGCCGCCAGCCAAGCCTTTTTCCTCCACATATTCTCGCAAACGCGTGGAGAAAAAACGCTCGCGCGACGAATCGAACAGAATCGCGGAGCGGTGCTCGATGAGAGTTCGAATCTGATCGAGCTCCGACTCGGTGAGCCTGGCAGCCGCGACTGGATGCTGTTTCATATTCGGCGTTCAGCTCCGGCACGCTCGCACCGGATCGCAGAGGTTGCCGTCAGCGATGAGCCCCCACAGGCACTGCCGGGCGCGCATCGTCCGCCGAAGGCGCAGTGGGCGATGTATCTGCCTGGCGCGTCGATTGCGACCGGAATTGCGCCAGAGCCTCGTTGAGCTGCTCGGAGAGCTTCACCATGTTTCCGACCGTCGAGGCCGTTTGCCGCGCTCCCTGCGTCGTCTGGCGCGTGATGCCGGAAATGATCTGCATGGCATTCGCGACGCCTTCCGTGCCGCGCACCTGCTGCTTGGAAGCCAGCGAAATTTCCTGCACGAGTTCCGCGGACTGCCGTACCACGCTTGAAATGGCTTCGAGCGCTTTTCCGGCTTGATCGGCTAGACCTGCTCCCTCTTCCACTTCTCGCGTACCGTCCTCCATGACGACCACCGCTTCGTTCGTCTCGGCCTGGATCGCCTTGATGAGCGCCGCGATATCCTTCGTCGCGCTGCGGGAGTGCTCGGCCAGCTTGCGGACCTCATCGGCGACGACGGCGAATCCGCGGCCGGCGTCACCCGCGCGGGCAGCTTCGATCGCGGCATTTAGCGCGAGCAGGTTGGTTTGCTCGGTAATGTCGTTGATCACGTTGATGATTTCGGAAATTTCGAGAGACCGGTCGCCGAGCGACTTGATCTTTTTCGCGGTGGCTTGCACCGAAGCGCGGATGCGCTGCATACCTTCGAGAGTATCGCTTACCGCGCGGTTACCCTGTTCGGCGGCGTCGAGCGCGCGCCGTGCCGCTTCGGCGCTTGCTTCCGCGTTGTTCGACACCTGCTTCATCGAAACCGTCAGTTCTTCGACGGCCGACGACGTGTTGGTGATTTCCTGGTCTTGCTGCGTGGCGCCGGCGGTCATGTCGTCCGCGGCGTCAAGAATCTGATTCGCGCTGGTGCTGACGTCGATGGCGGCCTTGCGCACGCGCTCGAGAACTTTGGTGAAGTTGTCGAGCATGAAGTTGACCGAATCGACGACGTTGCCGAGCGCATCGTTGGTCACCTTGCCGCGAATCGTCAAATCGCCGCGAGCCACCTGATTGATCGTGTTGAGCAGATCGGTGATGCTCCGCTGAAGGGAGTCCTGCGCCTGCTGGTTCGTGGCGGCGTGGGCGACCTTGGCGGCTGTGCGGTTGAAGTTTTCGACGATGAAGCCGAACTCGTCGTTGCTGTCAACGTCCGCCCGCGCGCGAGAGTCACCTGCCGCAAGCCGCTCGGAGAATTTCGCGAGTTCGCCTACCGGCGCGAGTACGCGCTTGCTCAGCACGAAGATCGCGGAGAGCGCGGCCACCACCGCGAGACCGATGGCGCCGAGCAGAGCTCCGCTCGCGCCGCCCGGCAGCGAAGACGGGTCGAGCGGTGATCCCGTGCCGGAAGCCTTGCCGGCGTGGTACGCGAGGCCGAGAACTCCAAAAAAGGCCACGCTGATCCAGAAGATCAGCAGCCAAATCGTCGAACTCAAACGAGCTTTCATGACTTCCTCCCAAGAACGTGCGCTCTCATTCACTCCGAGCAGCCGGTCTCGCCTAAGACTGCACGCGAAAAGCCTTCAAACTTGCGGGGCCCAAATTCATTCACAAAGAAATGCGTCACCGCGCCGGGTCAGATCACCGGCACGGGAAAAACATCCGTCAGACGGCGCAGGTCCACCACCAGCGCCAGGCGGTCCTCATGCCGCAACAGTGCGCGGCAGTGCGGCACCTCCGCCGGGGCCTGATCGAGCAGCGCATCCTCGGTGGCCGAAAATGTTCCAACCACTTCGTCGGCGGCGATGCCGAGCCGCAAATCGTCGCGCTGAGCGTCGCCTTGGATCGCGGCCACGACCACATGCTTCGGCAGCAGGCCCGGACGGCGGCCTTCGGTGAACGCAATGTCCATCAGCGGGACAATTGTCCCGCGGAGATTGAAAACGCCCATCAGAAATGCGGGCGCCAGCGGAATCCGCGTTACGATCGGCCAATCCACAACTTCCTCGACCTCGAGCACAGAGAGGCAAAACCGCTCGCGGCCCGCGCGGAAAACGCAATACTGGCGCTCCGGGCGGCGATCTTCCTGCGGAGCTTCGCCCTCCAGAAATTCGCCAGCGTCGAGATCGGCGATCAGTCCCGTGTTTTCCGGCTCAAGCGCCATCAAGCGAACCTTTTCACCGCGTCGATCAACTCGTCCGGCGTGAAGGGCTTTGCAACATAGCCGTTGGCGCCCTGTTGCTCGCCCCAGTAACGGTCGCTCGGCGCCGTCTTCGACGTGACGAGGATGACGGGAATCTGTGCGTACGGCTCCTGGCTCTTCAGGTCGCGGCAGGCCTGGAAACCATTCCGCCGCGGCATCACCACGTCGAGCAGGATTACGTTGGGCCGCTCTTCCTCGATGGCCTCTTCGATCTTCGTCGGATCGGAAATGCCAACCGAATGAAAGCCGGCTTGTTGCAAAACCGATTGAAGCAGGCGGATTTCCGCTTGCGAATCATCCACTACCAGGACTTTCTTGAGCACTTCCACACCTCCACGGTTAGTTCCCCAAGGAAAAGATTGCAACTCCGCGGCCACGTGTCGCACGGCGTTGCGGACCTGCGCACTCTTTGCAAACTCGTTGTATCCACAAGGTTTACGGACGTGCGCGCGTCGCTCACGGCTTGGCCACGAGGCGCCGCGAGACGCCTTCCGTCTCAGCTTGAGAATCCGTCTCACCGGCCCGCATTTCGGTCGCGAGCGATGAGAATCGCTGCATGATCTCGTTCAAGCGAAGAGCCATCGTATGAATCGTTTGAATCTGCTCGCGGCTTTCGCCCGATGTCTGCCCCGGCTCGAGGAGCAGGAGGTCGGCGTTGCCGAGCACGGAAGTAAGCGCGTTATTGACGCTCGGGCGCATTTCGAGCATGTAGCGGCCGAGCGTGGCGTGAAGCTGCGCCGCCAGCGCCACCCGTTCCGCACGTTGCGCGCGTTCAAGCGCCTCCACACGCCGAAGCGCTTCGATCGAGACGAGGATCAGCGTGGAAGCCCAGCCGTCTTGGCGTCGCACGACCAGCAATTGCGGATGCTCCAGCACCAACGGCGAAATGTCTTGTTGCTCTTCGAGGATGTAAACCGCCGCAGTACCAGGTGTGGCGCTCACGTCGCCGAGAATCGATGATTGCTTCCCGTTGCGCACCGGCCCGATGATCACCAGGCCGTAACCCGAAGCGCTGGTGCGGTGCCACACGTCGCTCGTGACAAGCGTGATCTCCGGAACACGCCGCTCGGACTGCCAGCGCGCCGCGATGGTGCGGGCGAATTCGGTGTCGTCCGAAACGATCAAGACGCTCGCGTGGTTCACAGCTTCACTTGCTCCTTCGCTCGGCTCAGGGCTGAAGTTTTTCCGCTTCTTCGATGAACGAGAGCAACCGCTTCGTGCTGATCCCCAGATTCACGGCGGCTTCCGTCTTCTTCGCCTGCTTGGATTGCTCGACGCGGCCCTGGAAGTAGGACACTTCGGTCCGCGCCAGCGCGAGTGCGGAAGCCAGTGCGGCCTCGTCTCCAGAACGTTTGCGCTTGTCGCTTGCCACGGCCAGCAACGCGCGCGCCACCACGGCGCGGCGCAGATCCTCCGATTCCTGGCCGCCTTCGGCCACGAATGCGGCGACTTCCCAGGATGAGAGAAGCACTTTCGTATCCTGCAAGACAACCGTGGACATCGAGCGGCCGCGCGATGGCGGCGCCGCAATCAGCTGCTCCCAAATCGCTTCGAGGCACTTTTCTGCCTCCGCCGCACCCGTGGGCGAAGCAGGGATATCCGCAGATGGTTTCGAAGCCTCATGGCTCGGCGCGGCAGCCGTGTTTGCCTTCGCCGCAGGTGAATCGGCAGCCGTGAGCGTTTCTGGATTCGGCGCGGCCGGCACAGGCGCTGGGATTTTCCTGGAGCTCACGACCGGAGTGGTCGCCATCATCGCGGTCGTGTCTTCTTCCGCGGGTACAGCAGTTGCACCGCCGAAGACCGGTTTGGCGGGCGATCGCTTGTGGCCGAGCGCTTCTTCCAGATCGGCGCGGAGAGCCAGAAGCTGTTCGAACGCGCGATGGACGGAGCTTTGTGTGTAATCCTTTTGAAATGGCTGGCGCCAGTTTTCGCAGTATTGCCGAAGCTGCGTGGTTGCTTCCGCAGCCGAGAAGCCGGCGCCGCGGCAATCCACACTCTTGACGCCCTTGGCCTCGAGCGCGTTGATGGCTGCCCGAATTGCGCTTAGATCCGTGTGCAGCATCCGGATGAACGCGCGCCTCAGCAGAAAATTGAAGCGGCAGAAAGCCACGAGAGCAGCCGGATCGTAGAACATGCAGCCGGCCGCATCCTTCAGCATCCGGCCCTGCTCGAGCAAACCGTCTTCCATCATGTCGCGCAGGCTCTGGCATCGCTTGGCTTTTTCGAGAATCTGTTCGAGCGGCTCGCACCATTCCAGCGGAGTCGGATCGGCTTCCGCGAGCACGGGGCGCAACACGCGCGCGACATCGTCGAGCGTGACTTCCTTGTGAACCAGGTCTTCGGAGGCGCACATCACGAAGTATTGAACGAGGAGCAGATCAATCTTGTCCCGATCGGCGTTGGTTTTATTTGGCTTTCTCAACTGGCGAAGAATCAGCGCACGGAGGCTTTCCTCGCTGGCGTTGAGAATCTCCGACGGGATCTGGCGAATCTGGAACGCCAGTATCTTCTCGTCAACCGAGTCGAGCCACTTCAGGTCCGCGTCGAAGACGCTGCGCGTGGGCCGCGTCGGCGGGAGTTCTCCGGGCGGGTATGGCAGCGCCGCGAGTTCGAACTGCGTTGCAAGCGCGGCGTAGAGCGGGTACACAAGCCGCGCCTCCTTCCATTGGCCAGCCAAATCTGCGGGACCGGCTGAGTTTGCGTCCAGCTTGAGTGTGTTGGCTGGAGGCTTCGCCATCGTGACGGGGGTCTTTGGAGTCATGATTTGATAATCCAGTTCTCGACAGGGCCGATAAAGCGCGCCGCGACCGCTTTGCGGCCGCCGTGGTATCGCACAGCGATCACCGTGGCGCTGGCGTCGAGCGAACCGTCGGAATTCGAAAGACGCACGCGGTCTTCGAACTCCAGCGGCAGGGTGGAAGCAAACAGAACTTCATGAGCCGTGCCGAATTCAATCACCGTCTCCTCCTGCAATCGGCGCCGTCCGCTTACCGCATTTGCCACGCGTACCGGAATACGCACCGCCGAGGCGTTGGGAAAAAGCTGGGCCAGTTTCTCCACTGGGCTCTGTTCAACAAGGAGCGCAGCGACTTCCGTTTCGCTCGACACAGGGTTCCTGATCCTTTCCCCCGCAACCGGCCCCTCAATACCGACGTGAAAGAACTAGACAAACACGGACCGATACGGAGTACTGCGAGGACTGCACGAGGGTAGCCAAAGCATTTTGAGGTTAGGGATCGCTAAGTGGTTCCCCTGCTTGTTCTTGCGGCAGACCATCGCGGCCACCTCACGCGCATCGTCTCAGGCTGACACAGATGCGTCTCAAGTCTGCACTGGCGAGTACCAGAGTTCGCTGCGGATTCCGGGTGAGTGGGATCGTCTCAGCGCGATCTACGGCGCAACGTCGACGAGTTCTTTTTGTGCGGCGCGGAGCGGAATATTGTAAAGCTTGAGTTTGCGATAAAGTGTCGCGCGGCTGATGCCGAGCATCCTGCCCGCGAGGACCTTGTCACCTCCGGTCTGTTCGAAAACACGCAGAATCGTCATGCGCTCCAGGTCGGCCAGCGCGGTCGTGGAAAGCTCCGCCGTTTCTTCACGCGTCAATCCGCTGTCTTCCGCTCCACGGATTCCGGGCGGCAGATCCCCGACGTCGATCGTGCGATGGTCGCCGAGCGCGACGGCGCGGGCGATGCAATTCTCCAGTTCGCGGACGTTGCCCGGCCATTCATACTGAAGAAAGCTCTTCATCGCCCCGGCAGTAACCTGAATATTCTCGCCTGGCGCGTAACGGTCGAGGAACGAGTGAACGAGCTGCGGAATATCGGACCGACGCTCGCGCAGGCTCGGGAGATGAAGCGTGACGACGTTCAGCCGAAAATACAGGTCCTTGCGAAATGTTCCGGCGCGATAGGCAACCTCGAGATCGCGGTTTGTCGCGGCGATCACGCGCACATCCACCGCGATCTTTTCGTTGCTTCCAACGGGACGAATCTCCTTCTCCTGCAAAACGCGAAGCAGCTTCGCCTGCATCTCCAGCGGAAGTTCCCCGATTTCGTCCAGGAAAATCGTGCCGCCGTTCGCAGCGTAAAAAAGCCCGGCTTTCGATTTCAAAGCGCCCGTGAAAGCGCCTTTCTCGTGGCCGAAAAGTTCGCTCTCCATTAGTGTCGGGACCAGCGCACCGCAGTCCACTGCAACGAATGGCATCGGGGCCAGCGCGCCGCGGAAATGGATCGCGCGCGCCACGAGCTCCTTTCCCGTGCCGCTCTCTCCCGTCACCAGGACGGGCGTGCGTATGTCCTTAAGCCGCGAAACCATCCGCAGGACGTCCTGAATTTTCGCCGATGTGCCAATGATACCGTCGAGCTGCGTTTCCGCATTCACGCGCTCCCGCAGAAATTGATTCTCGGTGACGAGCCGCACTTTTTCCGCCATGCGCTGCAAAAGCTGGCGAAGCCGTTCGACGCGAAACGGCTTCTCAATGTAGTCATAGGCGCCCTGCCGCATAGCCTCGACGGCTGACTCGATCGAGCCGTGCCCGGTCATGATGGCGACTTCGGTGCGCGGCAGCAGCTCCTTGATCTTCTGAAGCAGGTCCGTCCCCGATAGGCCTGGAAGTTTCAAATCGGTGACGACGACGTCGGGAGGCATTGTCTCCACTAATGCGAGGGCTGCCTCGGCAGTTTCCGCTTCAGCACACGCGAAATTCAGGCCTTGGCCGACGGTCATGCACAACCGGCGGATGCTCTGTTCATCGTCCACAATCAAGAATCGAAGCCGCGGTTCATCTTTCATGGTTTTCCTATGGTTTTTTCGACCGCGTCCATAAGTTCGCGGACACGGAAAGGCTTTTCGACGCACGGCGTGCCATCTCGGGCAAGCAGAGCGGCGGTTTCGACGCTGGCTGTATCGCCGGTAATGAAAATGATGCGGGCCGCAAGTTCGGGTTTGTGCCGGCGGAGCCAATCGTGCAGGTCCGCGCCATTGATCCCGCCCGGAGTGCGAAAATCCGAAATCACGCCTTGGAAATCACCCGAAACCAGCATTTGCAATCCGCCAACAGCCGACGGCGACGGCACAACTTCATAGCCGCGCCGCTCGAGCGCCGTGCGCAAGAATGCCGCGACGGAGGGCTCGTCCTCGATCACCAGAATCCGCAGGCGGGTCGTTGTCGCTTCCGCATTCGCGGCCATCATGGTGCCACCTCCGCTGCGAATAGTTCGACCGCTTGGGATGCCACGGGAAGCCGCACGAAGAACGTGCAGCCGACGCTGTCCAGATTGTTCCGCGCGACGATCTCGCCGCGGTGCGCGCGCACGATGCCGTAGCAAATGCTCAGCCCGAGGCCGGTGCCTTTCCCGACCTCCTTTGTGGTGAAGAAGGGATCGAAAATGCGTTCGGCGTGCGAAATGCCGGGGCCGTTGTCGCGAAACGCGACTTCGAGCTGACCGTCGACGTGCGATGTGGCGATCTCGATTCGCCCGGGGCGTCCGACTTCTTGGATGGCATCGTAGGCGTTATTCAGAATATTGAGAAACACCTGCTGAAGTTGGTGCGGATCGCCGATCGTCAGAGGCAAGTCCTCTTCATACCGCTCCGCAATCTCGACACCGTGGCTCGAAAGATCGTACGCGCGCAGCTTCAGTGTCTGCCGCAACAGGGAATTCACCCGCACGGGTTCGCGGTGCGCCGGCACGTGACGCGCGAAGCTGAGAAGGTTTTGCACGATCACGCGGGTCCGCTGCGCCTCCTGCAGGATCACGCGCAAATCTTCTTTTGCCTCCTCAGCAATCGACGGATTTTCGAGCAGCAGGTCGGTGAAACCCACGATCGCAGCAAGGGGATTATTCACCTCATGCGCCACTCCGGAGACAAGCTGGCCGAGGGCCGCCATTTTTTCTGTGTGCATGAGTTTCGCCTGCAGATCGGCGGCGTCGGTAATGTCTGTCATCACCACGACGATACTGTTGATGTCGCCACGCTCGTCCCGCATGGGGCTCAGGCTGATTGAAAACTGTCCGGCGCTGCCATCGCCGCGAAACACTGGTATCTCGAGGTTGTCGACCGCCACTCCCTGAAGAGTCCGCTCCAGCGCCTCAACGAGCAAGGGGCGGCGCGCCCCCGGGACCATTTCGGCTAGCGAATGGCCCACCAGATCCTGCTCGCTGTACCCCGCTTGAAAGCAGCGCTTGTTCGCGTAGCTGACGAGTCCCGCGGTGTCCAACACGAGAATCATGCTTTGCGTGTTGTTCAGAATGTTGCGATTGAAATCGCGCTCGCGGCGGTAGCGACGTTCGGCCTCGCGGCGATCCGTGATGTCCTTGAGCACGTGCACGGTTCGCGCGTCTTCCTCTTCCGCCGAATGAATGCGGGATGTGGACACGAGATACGTGCGGTCGCCCGCCGTGTGAATGAATTCCTCCACCGCGACCCGTGCGTTACGGCAGAAAGGGCATCGCCCGGGCTGCACCGGTGCGTCAAGGACCTCCAGTTGACCGATGTCCCTGCCGATGACCTCGGTAGGACGCGCCCCCAATAGGTCGGCGAGCGCCCGGTTCAGGCGCAGCACGGCGCCGGCGTGGTCATGAACAACAATGAAATCCGAGATTGCATCGACGTCCTCCACCCATTGCTTCCGCGACCGCTCCACGCGCGAAAACAGGCGGACATTTTCGAGTGCAACGGATGCGTGACCGGCGAGCGCTTCCAGGAGTTGGCGTTCGGTCGCGGAGAGATCGCGTCCGAGGTCCACCACGCACAGCGCACCGAGCAGCGCCCCATCGCTACCTACTAGTCGAAGAAGGGTGACATCGCGCCACTCGATAGCATCGGCCAGTTCCCGACCCAGGAGCGCGGACGCTGTCCCTGAGCGCAACCCAACAGTGGGCACGGTTGACAGTTCGGCGAGTGCGGCAGCAAGCCGCTTCGGGATCGGCTGCTCCAAACGGCGCGCAGGACCGCTGAGCGCGGCTATTTCCCATTCGGAACCTCGGTCCAATGCCAGGACAACCGAGCGAGCACCCAGCATTTCAGCCGTGCGGGCTGTCAGCCGCCGGCCAAACTCTGCGGTGCCCAGCGACGGGTTAAGTTCGAGCGTGGTGGCGGAGAACTGGGCAAGCAGGCTCTCAGGGGAGCCGTCGAGATGAGACGGAGATTCTCGAATTCGTTTCAGTGCACGCATGGAGGTTGAGGGGCTTGCGCGCGCTTCGCCTGTACAAGAGAAGACGTTACGGCGCTATCTCATTTTGAGTCAAGGCGCGTGCTCCCGGCAGTTGCTGTAGGGGTAATCCGGACTTCGTCGCAACCTGAGACTTCAAAATTGGTTCCGCAGGGTCATTGAGACGCCAAGAGCCGCAAGAGCCGTGTCGAATGAGCCGGGCGTAATCTCTAACTCTCCTATCATCAGCAGCTTACCTGAAGAGTTGGCGGCTTGAACCCGTTGGCCTAAGGCATCGTCATCATGGCATCTGCCGTGCATTTTCTTGTGGTGGGGATGTCCCTCTGGGGAGGAAGCAAGAAATGAAACACAAGCTAATGTTTGCGGGCCTGGGGTTGGCACTGCTTTTGGGAGGTTCGGCGATTCTGCCGGCAAAGGCCTCCGCGCAGGATGCCTCGAGCGATGCGAGCAAACGCAAGGTGCGGACCAGGGTCGTGCCGGAGTACCCAGCCCTGGCGAAACAGATGAACGTCACGGGCAAGGTGAAGATCGAAGCCACGATTGCTGCCGACGGACACGTGCTGACCACGAAAATAGTCGGAGGCAGCCCGCTGCTGGTCAACGCCGCGCTCGACGCCCTGAAGAAGTGGCGCTTCGAGCCGGCTTCGAGAGACACGACGGAAGTGATCGAATTTGAGTTCAACGGGCAAAATGTGGAGTAAGGGCTCCGGGGGGATTCAGATGGCAGGGAGCGGAGGCTTTCTAAAATGACGATCGGCAAGAAGCTCTATTGGGGGTTCGGCACCATTCTGGCGATCATGGCGGTTCTCCTCGTTATCAATATCATCTCGATCGCCCGCCAATACGCTGCGCGCGATGCGGTCCGGGCGACTTTAACCGACGTGCAGACCATTGAAAACGTCCGCTACCGGATGATCGAAAATCGCCTTTCCCTCGGAAACTATCTCCTGAGCGGCGACTTGCGCGATGAGGACAAGACCAACAAAGGTGTGAGCGAGCTCGAGGAACTCCTGAAATCGGGCGAAGCCAAGGCCAACGATACGAACCTCCGCCAAGCGCTTTCTCAGGTCGAAGAAAACGAGCATGGCTGGGCCGAAGATTTCGCGAAACAGATGATCGCCAAGAGGCATCAAGTCGATTCCGGCGACGCCACTGTCTCCGATCTACAGATTTTCTACCTGCAACGCGATCCGGCGTCGTGGATCAACAAGTCCACGACCATTCTCGACCAGGCGAGCGAGGCCGTGCGCAAGGCTCAGGACGAATCCAATGCGTCTTCGGCATCGGCGACGCTCATGAATGCGATCTTCACGATCGTCGGGACATTGTTTGCCGTCATCCTCGGCGTGGGCATTGCCTTTTACACGGCAAAAACCATCAAGGAGCCGCTCTATCACCTAATCGACGTGGCGCACCGGATCGGCGATACCGGCGACCTGGATCAGACGATCGACATTCATCGCAAGGACGAAGTGGGAATCTTGGCAGACAATTTCAACAAGATGATCTCCCACCTGAAAGAAATGGCCGCCGTCTCGGCGGCAATCGCCGAGGGCCAGTTGTTCGTCGCCGTCCAGCCGCGATCGCAGCAGGACACCATGGCACGGGCGTTTACGCGGATGACGCAAGGTCTGCGTGAACTGGTTCGTCAGGTTCGCGACAGCGCCTCTCAGGTAGCCAGCGGCGCGACTCAAATGGCAAGCGCCTCCGATGAATCCGCCAAGGTCAGCGTGCAAGCAGCCTCCGCGATCGACGAGGTGACCAGCACGATGCACGAGATGAGCGTCAACGTGCAAAACGTCGTGAAGAACACGCAGGTTCAGGCATCGAGCGTCGCCGAAACCTCGGCTTCGATCGACCAGATGGTGACTTCGATCCAGCGCGTGGCGGACACCGCCAAACTGCTGGTGGACATCTCGCATCGCTCCCGCGAAGAGGCCCGGACCGGCATGATCACCATGGACAAGGCCACCGAAGGGCTCAATCGCACCAGCCAGGCGATCCAGTCTTCGTCTGAAATCATCGACGTTTTGGGACGCCGCGCGGACGACATCGGCAAGATCATCGAAGTGATCGACGATCTCGCCGAGCAAACGAACCTGCTGGCGCTCAACGCGGCCATCGAAGCCGCGCGCGCTGGCGAGCACGGCCTCGGCTTCGCCGTGGTTGCCGAGGAAGTTCGAAAGCTCGCTGAAAAATCCACGCAATCGACCAAGGAAATATCCGAGCTGATCCAGGGAATTCAGAAAGAAGCGCGTGAAGCCGTCGAGAACATGGAAAAGAGCACGACCATGGTTCAGGAAGGCCTCACTCTCAACAAAGATCTCAGCCTTGCACTCGATAAAATTTCCGATGTCGTTTCGGAGGTCTACAAGTTCTCACAGGAGATCGGCGCGGCCACGATGGAACAGTCGAGCGGGTCCGCGCAGATCGCCAAGGCTACCAACCGTCTCACCGAAATCACGCAGGAGATTACTTCATCGGTCGAAGAGCAGGCTTCGGGCGCGCAGGCCGTCGTTCGTTCGATGGAGCGGATGCGCGAACTCGTGCAGCAGTCCACATCGAGCTCAACCGAACTAGCTGCGGCGGCCGAGCAGATGTCCAAGCTTTCCCGAGCGCTGCTTGACTCGATGGATCGCTTCGCGCTCGAAGAAACGTATGGTGATAACCGTCGCCACGGCGGGCGTCGGCCCGCGGAGCATCACGCCGCGCCGGAATATGCCGAAGTGGTCCGAGTCTGACAGCCAACACAACCATCATGGAAAAAGAAATTCAGGTCGTTGGCTTCCGGATCGGGCGCGAGACGTTCGGCCTGCCGATTTCGATCGTCCGCGAAATCGTGCGCGTCCCAGAAATCACCTCTGTGCCAAATGCGCCGGATTACATCGAGGGCGTGATCAACCTGCGCGGGCGGATCATTCCCATCGTCGATCTGCGGAAACGCTTCGGCGAGAAATCCTTCGAGCCGAATAAGAGGAACCGCATCGTCGTGGTCGAGATCGATAGCCGTGCCATCGGCCTGATCGTGAACTCCGCATCCGAGGTTTTGCGGATCCCTCCTTCGGAAATCGAAGAACCGCACAATGTCTTCAAGGAAGGCGAACTCAGCTACATCACGGGCGTGGGTAAATTGAACGGGCGGCTCGTCATTTTGCTCGATCTGAACCGGATTCTGCAGCGCGGCGAACTCCAACGTCTCGACGAAGCTGCTGATTCCTCAGCCGAGGTGGCCGCGGGCACTCCGGCACGCGTTTTCTAGGCGGGACCAGAGGCACTACCGAGGAACGAATGTCCACGACACTCACGACGCAGGTCGAACTCACGGATGCCGAACTGAAGCTCTTGCAGACCATGGTCTACCAGGAATGCGGAATGTATTTCGACGAACGCCGCACGCATTTCCTGCGCGATCGCGTCCACCGCCGCATGAAGGCATGCCAGACGGACACTTTTTACAGCTACTACCGCCTACTGACCAGCCGCGAGGGCAAGACCGAAATCACCGCGCTGCTTCAAAATCTGACTGTAAACGAAACCAGTTTCTTCCGCATTCGCCCGCAGCTCGATCTATTTCAAAAGGTGGTGCTCGAGGAGATCCTCAAGCGAAAACAGGAGCGCCGCGATTGGTCAATCCGCATCTGGAGCGCCGGCTGCTCGACCGGTCAGGAGCCGTACACGCTCGCGATCCTGGTCTGCGACGCGCTCGCCTACTACTACCTGCGCAACCCGCTGCCATTCGACATGCCGACACCGAAGCCGCTGATTCCGCCTCCCTGGAAGGTGGAAATCATCGCATCGGACATCAATTACTCCGCGCTGCTCACGGCCCAACAGGGCGTGTACAACGAGGCGCAGATGGACACCGTCGATTACACCTGCCGGCTGCGCTATTTCGACAAAGTCGGCGACAAGTACGCCGTGAAGCCCTCGCTGAAAAGCCTCGTGCAGTTCGATTTTCACAATCTGAAGACGGAATATCTCCCGCAGCGAAACGACGCCATTTTCTGCCGCAACGTGATGATCTATTTCGACGAGGCGGAGCAAAAGCGCCTCATCGAAAAGTTCCATCGCTGCCTGAATCCGGAGGGCTACCTCTTCGTCGGACACGCCGAGAGCTTGTTCGGGCTGACGACCAGATTCCACATGATTCATCAGCATAATGCGACCGTGTACCAAAAGATCGAGGGGCCGCAGTGAGTTTTCCGTCCGACGAGCAAGCCGCCGAGCTTCGCGAGCTCTTTTTCGAGAGTGCCGAGGAGATTCTCCAAGGCATGAATGAGGCGGGCCTCGCTCTCGAAGCGCACCCGGGCGACGCCGAACAGCTTCGCCACGTCCGCCGCGCCGTGCACACGCTGAAAGGCGACTCGGCTGCCTGCGGCTATCGCCAGTTGAGCGAGCTTGCTCACGACTTCGAAGACGTTTTGACGCCGGAACTTGTCCAGACACATGCCGGCCTGATCGCTGAAGTGATCTTGACGGCTGCCGACACGTTTCACGAAATGCTGGCGGCTCATCGAAACAATCTGCAGCCGCCCGCCGGAGACGCCCTGCGCGAGCACATCCGGCGCCTGCTGAACAAACCGGCCACGCGGCCGCAGGAGGCATCGTCCGAGATCAAGATCGAGTGGACGGAATATCAACGCCTCATGATCGCGGAAGCGTTGCGCCAAGGTGAGGACGTTTACAACGTCACGCTGCGGCTCGATCCGGAAGCGCCTCTTCCAGCGGCGGCTTTCGAATTGGCCCGAAAAGGTCTCGAAGCCTCCGGCAAAGTCCTGGCGCTCCGGCCGGAAGGCGCCGCTTCCGGGGACGATCTTCGATTGATTCAAGCGGCCGTATCGAGCAACAAGCCTGCTGACTGGATCCGAAACCGCTGCCACGTTCCGTCCGTCGTCCAGAGCATCTCCGTCGAGCGTGCCACCGCTCCGGAATCGGCGCCGCGCGATCTGCTGCAAATTCTCCTCGAATCGGAAGCGGCTGCCGTTTCCGCTGGCGTCAAGCCTGGGATTGCGGGTTCAGCCGCCGACAACGAGGAGGAAGACTCTCACGACGTAGCTGCGCCTGCGGGCCTTGTACACGCCGCGGAAAATACGCTTCGCGTCGACGCGGGCCGGATCGATATCGTGATGAATCTGGTCGGCGAGCTGATCATCGGGAAATCGATGCTGCAACGCGCGATGGCGGAGTTCGATCGGCAGCATCCCAGGGATCCGCTGCGCGGCAAACTCGCCGACGCCCTCGGATTTCAGTCACGCGTACTCGGAGAGTTGCAAAAGTCAGTGATGAAAATCCGCATGGTGCCGGTGGAGCAGCTCTTTCGCCGCTTCCCGCGCATCGTCCGCGACGTAGCGAGATTGCGCAACAAGGATATCGGTATCGAGATTGCCGGGCAAAACACGGATCTCGACAAGGGAATTCTGGATGCTCTCGCCGAGCCGATGTCGCACCTCGTCCGTAATGCGGCCGACCACGGCATTGAGACAGCTTCGGAACGGATCTCGGCTGGGAAGCCGGCCCGCGGCACGATTCGGTTGAATGCGTACCACGATGGAGATCAAGTTGTGATCGAAGTGTCCGACGATGGCCGCGGACTCGATCGCGAAAAGATTGTGCGGCGCGCCGTCGAGCGCGGAATCATTGCGGCCGAAGCGACGCTCCAATTCAACGAATCCGAGGCGCTGCAGCTGATTTTCGCGCCGGGCCTGAGCACCGCGGACGAGGTGACTGAGATTTCCGGGCGCGGCGTCGGTCTCGACGTTGTGAAATCGGCGCTCGATGCTTTGAAGGGTTCGGTCGAACTCGAAAGCGAGCGTGGCAAGGGCACGACGTTTCGCCTTATGGTGCCGCTGACACTCGCCAGCATTCAGGCGCTTCTGTTCCGCGTCCACGGCCGGCTCTACGCAGTGCCGCTGGGCGCCGTGGCGGAAATCACGCGAATCACGGAAGAAGAAATCCATCAGGTCGATGACCACGAGGTCTTCCAGTTGCGCCAGCAGGTTATGACTCTCGTCCGCCTCGACCGGCTCGAGCCGCGGGCCGTGGGTACGCGTGCGCACCGTATTTTCGTGATCGTCATCGGCTCGGGCGGCCGCCGGTTCGGCTTGGCCGTCGACAGCCTGATGGGCGAAGAAGAATTGGTGATCAAGGCTCTCGAAGATCAGCTGGTGACGTCTCCGCTTGTGAGCGGCGCTTCTATCCTCGGCGATGGAACCGTTGTGCTGATCCTCAATGTTCCCGCCGTGGTTTCGCATCTTTCCCGCATTCCGGCGCTGGGGGCCACGGCATGAGCGATAGAATCCGCGTGCTCGTGGTGGATGACTCGGCGCTGATGCGCAAACTCATTCCCCAAATCCTTGCTCGCGATCCGAAAATCGAGGTCGTGGGCACGGCGATGGACGGCTTGATCGGACTGCGGAAGATCGAAGAGCTCCGCCCCCACGTGGTGACGCTTGATCTTGAAATGCCGCGCATGGACGGCATCGAGATGCTGCGGCAGATCACGCGCAAGCATCGCGTCCCCGTCATCGTCGTGAGCGCGCACACGGAAGAAGGCGCCTCGCTCACGCTGAAAGCGCTCTCCCTTGGAGCATTCGATTTCGTCACCAAGCCTCAAGAGGCTGCCACGGGGCGTCTCGCGCAAATTGCCTCTGAACTCGCGCTAAAAATCAAGGTCGCGGCCTCATCCGGCGCGCCGAAAATGATTATTACGCTCCCTTCGTCCAAGCGGAGAGGGCCGCGGACATTTTCGACGCAACCGCGCTGGCCCTCGCGTGTCGTGGCCATCGGCATTTCCACGGGCGGTCCCAACGCGCTGCAATATCTCTTCTCTCAGCTTCCCGAGGACTTCCCAGGCTGCTTGCTGGTCGTGCAGCACATGCCCGAGGGATTCACGGAAATGTTCGCGCAGCGCCTCGACGAATCCTCAGCCATCGAAGTGAAGGAGGCGCAATCGGGCGACCTACTGCTTGCCGGGCGCGCGCTGATTTGCCCCGGCAACCGCCATATGAAAGTGCGGCGCATGGAGCACGGCGACATCGCCGTTCTCGTGGACCAGCCGCGCGTAAACGGCCACCGACCCTCGGTCGACGTCCTATTCCATTCGGTAGCGCATGAATTCGGCAACAAAGCAGTGGCCGTGCTGATGACCGGCATGGGCGATGATGGCGCCGCCGGGCTGGGCGCGGTGCAGGCCGCCGGCGGTTACACGATCGCGCAGAGCCCAGACAGCTGCATCGTCGACAGCATGCCCCGTTCAGCGATCGAGCGTGGCTTTGCCGGAAAGATCGTCTCGCTTGCGAATCTCGCGAGCATTCTGCAAGCGAAATGCATTTACGAACCGCCTTCGGCCGAGCCGGTCGAAATGCCGGGGGGCGTGGTTGCCGGAGAAGGATCTTCGCGAAGGAGAACGTCATGAAACAATTTGAAGCATTGACTCGAAAGGACAGCCAGCCCGTCCGCTATTTGATCGTGGACGACTCGGTCTTCGCGAGGAAGAGCCTCGCCAAAATGGTCGAGTCGTTTGGCGGCCAGTTGGCGGGTGAAGCAGGCGACGGGTGCACGGCCATAACGGAATACGCCCGCACCAAACCCGACATCGTCCTGATGGACATCACGATGCCGCAGATGGAGGGGATTGAGGCCGTCGAGCGCATCGTCCAGGAGCATCCGGAGGCTCGCGTCGTCATGGTCTCTTCGGTGGGCTACCAGGACAACATTCTCGCTGCGCTCCAGAAGGGCGCGCGGCATTTCGTCCAGAAGCCCGTGAAGCCCGACGCGCTTTACGAAATCATCCGCTACGTTCTCAATGACGACGGCGTCACGGCGCCCGTCGCGGCGGGAGGGGAGAAGTCTCGATGAAAATGGATCTGATCCAGCCCTTTATCGGCTCGCTCGACGCCGTTCTGGCTGAAATGATGCAGGCCCCGGCAACCATTGCGGACCTGACAATGGAAGAGGACGGTTATCGCAAGAAAGGCCTGGCCGCGGTTGTGACTTTCAAAGGCCAGATCGAAGGGCGGATCGTTCTGGACATGGAACCGCCCGCAGCGGCAAAAGTAGCCAGCTTTCTCGCCGGCACGGAAGTGGATCCCGCGGAGCAGATCGTCCAAGAAGCGGTTTGCGAGCTTGCCAACATGGTGATCGGCAACGCCGTCACCCAGCTCAACGATCGCGGCTTCCAGTTCAAAGTGTTTCCACCGTCCTTGCTAGCCGAGGAACACTGCGCAAAAGCGGGACAGGATTCGGAAGCGACAATCCTCTGCTTCGAGACCACCAGCGGAAAAGTGTACTTGAACATCGCAATGCGTTACCACGCGCGCCGTTCTCGCGAGCGTACGCCTGTTGCCGTGGGCTAACGAAGGAAAAATCCCCGCCGACTAAGTTAAGAACCGACGCGCTGGTTCACCGTGCTCGCTGGCCTATCCGGCGATATTCGGTGCCGTGGCGGAATAACCCAGCCTTCGGCATTTGCTCCGAATAAATGATGCGCGCGGGCAGGAAAATATTCGCTGCGTCCGGTGAATAGGGAACCGCGACCTCGACCGCGGCATCGGAGTCGTAGCGGCGTTTGCTGCGGAAGCACATTCCGACCGGCGAAATATCTTCGCAAACGGCCAGCTCGTCGTCGGCGCCCGCCTGCCGGATGCACGCCGTGAGCCTTGTTTGCAATCGCATCCGCTGGCGCTCCCGCTGTTCGCCCTGCGCTGGGACTGCGCCCTGCGCATCGCTCGATCGCCGCCCGCGCGGAGTGCGCGCGCCAAGTTTCTTCTCGTCTTCGTGCGGGGCCTGCGTCCAAATACTCGGAACGCCGCACGTTTTGCAATGACGGGCGATTCCCCGGTTGGTTTCGAACGCGCGGAGTTCAAGCTCGTTGAGATGCACTACCTCGCGACTGCGGCAGTAGCTGCACTCGAGCAGCATGCGCGCCACGGCTTCCAGGGAATCAGCAATCGGAGGGAATTCCACTCCCCAGAGATCCACTTCGGGATCGATGATTTCGATGCCGTAGAGGAAACCGTCCCGCTGTCTCCCGAACTGGCCTACCACGCGCACCTCGGTTTTCCGGTGCGACTCGCTGGCCGCCCTGCGCTGGATATGAATCCGCTGCTCGGGCGCCAGTTCGCCCTCGAAAATAATCACGCCGCCGCCGCGATTGAGCAGCAGCGTGCGGGCCGGTGCTTTGAATTCCTTGCCGCGACTATCGGTGCCGGAAACTTCCAGGAGCAAAGTCAGCGAGACACGGTCGGTACGGCGGAGCGACGCCGACGCCATTCGGTCCTCCTCTGGAAAATGGACTCCCCTGCCGCCAAGATAACATATCGGGTTGGTTTGCGAGACACTCGCAGGCTCACTTGGGATTCGCCCGGTACATCCATTCGGCCGGCGCCTGCGCCGGTGGAGCGCTAATTCCGCGCAGGATTGCATCCACGATCCCGCGCTGCGGAGATTTCGAACAAACCGGGTCCGTCGCCGCCGCATCCTTCGCCAACAGAAACGCCTGGCAGCGGCAGCCGCCGAAATCCTGCTCACGGCGATCGCAGCTCCGGCAGAGTTCCGGCATCCAATCCACGCCGCGATATTTCTGGAATGCATCCGATTCTTCCCAGATCCAGCGTAGCGGCCGCTTCTCGACATTTTCAAACGCCATTCCCGGCAGCACATTCGCCGCGTGACACGGCAGAACGTCCCCATCGGGCTTCACCAGCAGAACTTTTCGCCCCCAGCCGCCCATGCAAGCCTTTGGATATTTCGCGTAATAGTCGGGCACCACATACTCCACGCGAATCCGTCCGCGCAGGCGCTCTTCGGCTTTCTTGATGAGTTCGAGCGACCGGTCGAGCTGCTCGCGAGTAGGCAACAACCGTTTCACGTTTTCAAACGCCCAACCGTAATACTGGACGTGCGCGAACTCCACGCGTCCGGGCCCGATCGCTTCGGCCATCGCGATCATGTCTTCAAGCTGGTGCAGATTCAGGCGATGAATCACGAAATTGAGCGTCAGCGCGATGCGATGCCGCTTCACCCATTCGGCCACGCGCAGTTTCTGCGCGTGAGTGTGCGTACCCGAAAACTCGGCGGCGCTCTCTTCGTCCGCGCCCTGAAAACTCAGCTGAAAATGGTCGAGCCCTGCGGCTACGAGTTCTTCGAGGCGCTTTTCATCGAGCGGGAGGCCCGACGTGATGAGGCTGGCGTAGAGACCTGCTGCGCGCGCGGCGCGGATGATCTCGACGAGATCGGGACGCGCGAGTGGCTCGCCCCCGGTGAAGTCCGCTTGCAGAACGCCAAGTTCCGCAGCCTCGCGAAGCACGCGTATCCACAACGCGGTCGAAAGCTCGCATTCGCGTTTTGTCAGCTCCAGCGGGTTCGAACAGTACACGCAGTGGAGCGGGCAGCGGTGCGTCAGCTCCGCGACCATAGCGAGCGGGCTCAAAATTGGAGTGCTCATCGCAGACTATGCCTTAGGTGCCCGGCGAACTTCGGTCTAGCAAATGCCTTCGCGAGTCGCGCGAAGCCGGGTGCTCGCTGTCTGCACTCACTCGAAGTCCAGCGCCCGCTGCTCTTGCAGCCGAGCCAGATACTCGAGGATGTCCTGCTCGACTTTCGAGGGCTCCGCCTTCGAGTAGATCGCTTGCAGCTCGGTGATGATTTGCCGCACCGTGTGTTTCCCATCGCAACGCTCCACGATTTCAAGGCTGGGGCCGCTCAGCCGGAGCGCGCGCTCGGGCATCAGCAGAACGCGTTGCGCCTGACTCTTCTCGTTCAGGCGGCAACCCGGCACGAGGCGTGGCCGGCTCTCGGGCCCAGGAATCACGAAGGTGTCTCCGCGGGCCTGAACGCCCCGGGAGGCGGCCAGCCCGGCGCCACATATGCAAAATAGAGCGCGTCCAGCATCGCCCACAAGATATCGCACTTGGCGCGAAGCGCGCCGAGCGCCAGTTCCTGCTGTTCGCGGGTCTTTGCGTGCTTCACCACATAGGCGAGCGCGAAATTCGCGTCTTCCGGGGCCTGCGTCATGCGCCCCTGAAAATAGTCCAGGCCGCTCGATAACCACGGGTAGTACACCCGCAACCGATCCACACGCAGCGTAATCAGGTCCTTTGAGAAGAGTTCGGTAAGAGACGAGGCCACCGCTTCCAGATGCGTTCGCGAGCGCACGAAATCGACGTACGCATCCACGGCATAGCGCGTGGCTGGGAGAATTCCCTCGCCGCTAATTGCCTGCTCGCGCGAGAGGCCTGTCGCCTCGACCAGCCGCAGCCATTTCTCGATTCCGCCGGGCTTGGTGCCGTCGCCGTCATGATCGAGAATGCGCTTGCGCCACGCCAGCCGGAATTCGGGATCCTCGCTTCGGGCGAGAATCGTCGCGTCCTTGATCGGAATACGGCTCTGATACATGTAGCGGTTGAGCGCCCAAGCCTGTAGCTGGCCGTGGGTGAGTTTCCCCTCGTGCATTAAAAGGTGAAAGGGATGCTTGTGGTGATAGCGCTCCCGGCCGATAGCGTGAAAGCTCGCGACAAACTCCGCTTCGGGAAGCATCGCTGTGGGATCGGACCCGCTCATAATTCAAACTCCATTCCATCATAGGCGATTTCCCAGCCCGCGTCTCGAAGCGTGCGGTGGGCGGCGCTCTCTTCATCGAGCGCCGGATTCGTGTTGTTGAGATGGACGAGAATCCTGCGCACGTCTCTGGCGTCTCGCATCTGTTCAAGCAATCCGCCCGCTCCTGAAAGCGGCACATGACCGATTTCTCGGGCCGTCTTGCCGCCGCCCCGGACATCGATGAGTTCGCGGTCGGTCCAAAATGTCCCGTCGAGGAGTGCGACGTCGCTCGCCGCCGCGCGCCGCTTCCATTCCTCCCCACGGCCCGGCAGCGTCGGAGCAAAAAAAAGTTGCTTCCCATTCTGCGCAAACGCGAGTCCGATCACCGCTTCTTCCACTGGCAGGCTCTTTCGTAGCCGATCGCTGACGTAGTCCGGGAATTCTCCTCCAAGTGGAACAGCCGTGCAAACCAGGCTCGCATCCGACCCGTGACTCGATCTCTGAAAAACAGGTGTCGCCCGATCCAGCGGCAAGTCTTCCCAATGAACCGGCGGCACCGATCGGTCGAGCGCCCGGAAAAGTGTGTTCTCCTCGGTAAGCACACGTCGCACGGATGCGGTCGCGTAGATGCGCAAGGGCTGGAACTCGCGGAGATGCAGTAGGCCAAGCACGCTATCCACATCCGCGCTGGTGAGTATCAAGGCAGCGATTGGCGTGCTGCGTGTTTGTTCGGTCGGGAAAAACTCGGGGTCTTGCGAGATTTGCTGCCGGAGATCTGGAGAGGCGTTCAACAGGAGCCAACTGCCGGGCTCAGGAGAGATGGCAACTTCAGCTTGTGTGCGCTTCTGGCCTTTCAACACACCTATCCGAAGGCGGCTGCAGTTCGAACATCCGCAGTTCCACTGCGGGAAACCGCCGCCGGCGGCGGAGCCCAGAACCTTTACACGCATTTACAAACTACAGTTCGGCGTTCGCGTATGAGCTGACTTCGCAGCTCAGGCAAATCTCTTCGTGCTGGGGTGTGGTCCATTCCATGGTTGTGGCCTCCGAATTGAAAACAATAACGCCTTGCGTCAAGAGCCTATGTGCGCGCAAAAAGTATATCTTACGAGCTGCAGCCAAGGCAAACGAACATTCAATTTGGGTTGGAAGTTAGCGATCATTCGAACTCAATCGGGTTATGATACGCGGTTATGTGCGTCCGGGAATCGAGACCTGAAGCTGTGAATTTGGAGCTGGGCATGTTGAAGCCCGCAAAAGGGCGTAGGAAAAGGTTATTGCCGCGATCAAAAATTTATGTGTCGGCCTTTCTTGCGGTTTTGGCCTTGTTTGGGAGTCCGAGGCTGGGGTGGGCTCAGGTAGCTGCCGCCATTTCTGGGACCGTCGAGGATGCATCGGGCGGCGCAGTGATTGGCGCCACCGTTACAGTAAAGAGTTTGGAAACGGGGGCCGTTCGGAGCGTGACGACGGACCAGGCCGGCAACTTTAGAGTGCTGGAGCTGCCCCTTGGGCCGCAGGAGGTGAAAGCAGAAAAGAAAGGCTTCAAGGCTACAGTGCGGACGGGAATCAGTTTAGAGGTAGGGCAGCAAGTGGCGGTGAACCTGCGGCTCGAAGTGGGCGAATTGGTTCAAGAGATCGTAGTTTCGGAAGAGGCTCCCGTGGTCAATACGACGACAGCCCCCATCTCCGGAGTTGTAGGGGAGCGCGAAGTCAAGGATTTGCCTCTCAACGGCCGGAGCTTCGATAACCTGATAACTCTCAACCCCGGAGCGATCAATTACAGCGCGATGAAGAGCGCTAATACGAGCACCAGCAATGGGAACACATTCACCGTGGCCGGGAGGCGGACCGCCGAGAACCTGTTTTTGCTGAACGGCATTGAATACACGGGATCAAGTCAGCTTGCGATAACGCCTGGCGGCGTTAGCGGCGAACTTTTGGGAATCGATGCTGTCCGGGAGTTCAACGTTTTGACGGATACCTACTCTGCCGAATATGGGAAACGAGCGGGAGCACAAGTCAGCGTTGTCACCGAGTCGGGAAGCAACGCGCTGCACGGCTCGATTTTCGAGTTCCTACGGAATAGCGCGCTCGATGCGCGCAACTATTTTGCCCAGGGACCCAATCCGCCCTTCAAGCAGAACCAATTCGGAGGAGCGGGGGGAGGGCCGCTCAAGAAAGACCGCTTGTTCCTGTTCGGTAATTACGAAGGATTTCGCCAAGCATTGACGGTCAGCAACGTGGCTGTGGTCCCCGATCAACAAGCGCGCCAGGGTTCTTTGCCAAACCCAGTGACTGGCGTCTATGCGACGGTTAAAAATCTTGATCCGTCGATGTTGCAGTACATGTCCTTCTGGCCTCAGCCGAACGGTGGCGAGTTGTACGTCCCTACGACTAACCTGCCGAGCGGCACGGCGTTGTCGTACAACAGCCCTAAGCAATACATCCGTGAAGACTTTGGCACTCTCCGAATGGATTACACCTTGAGGGATCGAGACTCTCTCTCGGGAGCCTACACGATCGATGACGGCAATAGCCTCGTGCCGCTGTCAGATCCCCTGTTCGCGTCTTACAGCACGCTGCGAATGCAAGTGGCCAGCGTGCAGGAAACACATATCTTCTCGCCCGATGTTCTCAACACGTTCCGCGCCGGCTTCTCTCGCGCGGGATTCAATCTGGATTCTTCTCTATTGGCTTCCTTTCCGGCAAACCTCGACTTCGTAACCGGCGCCGGGCCTGGCGGAATCGTCATTGGAGGTGGCGTCACAACCACCGGCCTTGCGGCTCTTACTTCGGCTGGTCCTAACAATGCGGCGGGAGTGTCAAATCGCAGAAATCTCTTCACCTATACCGACGATGTGCTGATCAGCAAGGGCATTCATCAGATCAGTTTCGGTGCGTGGTTTCAGCGGGTCCAGGACAACGAAGACAGCGCTTCGCGCCGCCTTGGGCAGGCCTCGTTTGCCAGCCTGGCAACGTTCCTTCAAGGGACCGTGAGCACATTTCAGGTTGTACCGAGCCCCAACGAGCTGGATTGGAGAAGTCTTTTTGGGGCGTGGTACTTCGAAGATGCGATTCGGATCACGCCGAACCTCACGTTCCGCGCCGGCATTCGACAAGAATTCACCACGGGCTGGAACGAGGAATTGGGAAGAGCCGCCAATTACCTGGTTGGCTCGTCGGGTGTGCTCGTGACCAACCCGCGTGTCGCCGACTCGGTTTTCACGCAGAATAATGCGAAGTGGCTGTTCAGCCCTCGAGTAGGGCTGGCGTGGGACGTCTTCGGAAACGGAAAGACGGCGGTTCGCGCGGGATTCGGGACGTACTATTCGCTGATTGACGATCTCGCTTTTCTGCTCAACTCGCTTCCTCCCTACAATGGGTCGCTATCGTTTTCGGGCGCATTGTCCTCGATTGTCCCGATTGCGCCCGGCGTGCCGCCGCCGCCCTCCTGTGGACCGGGTGTTCCGGCGCCGTGCAGCACTTATGCACCACAAGGAATTCAGGCCGACGCCAAAACTCCGACCGTTGAGGAATGGAATCTCACCGTTGAGCAGGAGTTGAACCCGAGCACGGCTTTCCGCGTAGCCTATGTGGGATCACATGGATACCACGGCTTTCTCAGCATTGATCCGAATACAATCCCCGCGCAGATTTGCTCCAATCCGAGCGGCTGCCAGGCGGGCGGCGTTGCGACAAATGGCACTCCCGCTTCGGTAGCAAATCAAAGCCACGTAGCTGATGGTGCGGAGTACATTCCCGTGGGAACGCGGCCGAATCCATTTCTGGGAGCTGGGTTCTTCTGGTTCACTGAGGGCAACAGCAGCTATAACGCGCTGGAAACGGAAGTGACCCATCGGCTGAGCCGGGGGCTGCAGTTCCGGGCAAACTATACATGGTCTAAAAACCTCGACGTAAACTCCGGGCTCACAGGCGCACAGGCCAGCAATCAGGCGCAGATGGTTTTGGATCGGAATGACCTGCGGCGGGACTGGGGACCCTCCGCGTTGAACGTCACCAGCCAAGCGAGTATTTCCGCGCGATACGAATTGCCGTTCGGCCGCGGCAAGCCGTGGTTCAATGCGACCCGAGGGCTTGAAGGCAAACTCGTCTCCGGCTGGCAGTTGAATGGAATCGCGACGTTCTTGACTGGGTTTCCGTTCACGCCGCTGGTGGGCTCAAACCGCTCCGGAGACGGAGATACTAGAAATCCCGACCGGCCTTCCCTGAATCCGAATTTCTCCGGCCCTATCATTCTTCACAGCCAGAAGGAATGGTTCAATCCGAATGCCTTCGTGCTGCCAGCTGCGGGAACGTACGGCAATTTGAGGAGAGGGACATTCACCGGACCGGGTCTAGCCGACGTGGACTTTTCGCTGTTCAAAAACACTTCTCTGACCGAGAGAACGAACCTGGAGTTTCGCGCGGAGTTCTTCAACATATTCAACCGAGTCAACTTCGGCCCCCCAAACACAACTGTATTCGCGAGTGGAGCACTGAGCGCGTCGGCGGGGTTGATTACGACGCTGGCCACTAACCCCAGACAAATCCAATTTGGGCTGAAGCTGATTTTCTAACGAAACAAACTCGGGCGGCTCGGCTCCGCTTTGAATTACTCCCCTAACTCGCCGCTCCTGACGTCGCTCGCTTCGAAGCCGGCCAACCCAATCAGAATCAGTGGGCAGCGATGAGGTCGGGAGGCGGGTATTCGGGTAGCTTTTGGTTCTTCGCGTCGGTGCGTTTCACTTCAAGATCATCAAACAGGATCGAGGGGCTGATCACGGTCGTCGGCACCTGTCCGTCCCGATTGCTTACCAGAGGGTCGTTGCCCGCCGCGACCAGATCATTGCGAAGCGCTCGCGTGTCGAGCTCGTCAAACACGGCGCCGCGGACAAGTTCCTCGTGGCCGTCTTTCGCATACACGCGATAGAGCAGGCGTGGCTCGTACCCGGGACCGCCGAGCGTCTCCACGTAATACCCGAAGGCTTGTCCGTTTTGCTTGCAGATTTCGATCAGCTTCTGCTTGAGCTCATCGGGCGAGAGCGACTGCTTGGACTCCACGACCAGGTTCCCGATGTTGGGCGATGTGGACTGAGCCGAACCCGCGCGGCCGTGGCCGTTCGACTCGGGGAAATCGCGGATCGGCTCGCGCCCCATCAGATAGTTCACCAGCATGCCGTCCGCGATCACCGGCACTTTCGCCGCGCGCACGCCCTCGTCGTCTGTCTCGTAACTCCCGATCAGGGTCTTCCCTCCGAAAGCTTTCATCGTCGGATCGTCATTCACGGACAGAAACGTCGGCAAAACCCGGCTCTTATAGTTGGAGGCGTAGTCCCCCGTTGTGCGCGCGGAGTCCCCCGGCTTCGGCCGGATCCCGAGTACGTTCCTGCCAACCATCCCGTTGAAGAGATCGGTAGCCGCATCGGCGGAAAAAAGCACGGGACCGCGATAGTCTTCGTCCACCATGGGAGCGTCACGCAATTCCTTGAGCGTCTCGACCATCTTGGCGCTGTCGGCTTGAAACTGCTCCGGCGTGGGCAAATCCTTCAACGTTCCGGCGGTATAGTACGGCGCGCGACTGAGAAGCATGCCGTCGGCCGCCTGGGTTGTGCCGTTCGCGGTAAGAAAATAGACCGTGTAGCCGTGACGGGTGACCGTTCTTTCAGAGTTCACGAAATACTGATTCACGGCCCTAAATCGCAGCCCGGCGGTGAGAGATTCGATCTTCGGGTCGCCGCGGAATAAATTCGAAGACTTCTCGATCATTTCCTTCCACGGCTTTGGGTCGAAATCGAGCTTCGCGAGCGGCCCGATCGATTCCACAGCCGGAGCGTGCGCAAAGTCGTCGAACGGCTGGTCCGCCGTATATTGGCGAAGCGCGGCCTTTTTCGTCGCGAGAGCCTCGCTGGCCGCTTTATAGGCCTGGTCGGTCGCGGTCCACAACTGCCAGCGCAGCGCGATGGGGTCGTTATCGATCGGCGCAATGTTCACGGCGCCAATTCCCGGCCCGTAGTAGCTGTCCTGTTTGTAGTCTCCGACGCGGACAACAACCCGAATTGTGCGAGCGTGGAATCGTTGGTCTTGCCGCAGCGCTCCGAACGCGGCCTCCGCGAAGTACTCGTCCGTATCCGAGAGACGGTATTCGATGTAATACGGCGCGGGGACGTCTTCCATTTTGAGCTGCGATTTTGAACGGTCGAGCTCCTCGCGCATGGCTTGCAAAAGCGGGTCGGAGGATACGGCGTACGATGCCGTGGCACTGCTTTCCGCTGCCGGTTGCTGCCCGCTTGCGGGAACGGCCCACACGAATACCAGCAGCGAGAGAACTCGAATCGAGGACCAGCGCGGCGTTGCTTTCGTGAGCGCGCTCATGGCTTGGCCTGCGTCGCGGTTCCGGACTTCGCAGTCGCATCCGCTGTGGCATTTTCGAAACCCGGAGGCGGCAACAGCGGCGGCCTCTGCGTTCCCTTTTCGCGCTTCTGCACTTCGATCTCCGAAAAAAGCATGGCAGGCGCCACCGCAGCCACCGGAACCTGACCGGACTCGGCCCCGCAGACGCCGTTAAAAACCTGGAGTGTGTCGCCCGTCAGGATGATGTTGTTGAGAGACAGCAGCGGCGTGCCGACGATATCCACGCCCCGTACGAGCTCGTCCGGCCTCCCATCGGCGTATACCCGCCACACCATCACCGGAATCACCTGGAATGCTTGCGGCTGTGCTCGTGCCGTCAGCGTGAAGCCGCCCTGAATATCTTCGAAATAGAGGCCGTACGGCTTGCCCTGCCGCTTGATCTCTTCGATGAACTTCTGGCGAAGCTCGGGATCCTTCACCGTCTTCGTTGACGTGACGATCAGATTTCCCTGCCGGCCAGTTGGCATGAGACCCGGTTGCCTGCGGCCGTGGCCGTTCGAATGGCTGAAGTTGGTAATCGGCATTCGCGACATCAGAAAGTTTTTCAAAATGCCGTTCTCGACCGCCACCACCCGTTGCGCGGGAACGCCTTCATCATCGAACTGGTAATACCCAGCCAGCTTCACGCCGTTCATCTCATGCATCGTCGGGTCGTCCACGACCGTCAAGAACGTGGGCAGCACCTGCTGGTTCACTTTCTTCGTGAAGGTTTGTCCTTCCCTTTCGTCGCGCTGCCGGTGGCCTTCGAGGCGATGTCCGAGAACCTCGTGGAAAAACACGGCTGCGGCCCGGCCGGAAAGCAGCGCCGGCCCGGCGTATGGTTCGGCTGCCGGAGCGTTGCGCAGCGCGTGCAAATCCGCGGCGATTTTATTCACCGCCGCTACAAGCTCTGGCTCGGAAGGCAATTGATCAGGCGACGCCGCCTGATAGGATTCGACGCGCAGCAAGTTTGTCCCGTCATCGGCGCGCGTTTCCGCCTCGATCACCAGGCGAAACATCGCCGCCGGCTGCGCCAAAGCCGTCCCTTCGCTCGTGGCGAGGTACGAATGGCTCGTGCCGCCCTGCAGCAGCACGAGCGAAGTGTACACGTCTCGATACTTGAGGAAGCCGCCCGAGACTCGCCGGATCCGGTCCTCCCATATCTTTTGGCTCAGCGCAATCGCCGGCCGCGATTCGTCGATATGATTCTCAGACGATTCCTGCGAGAAGTCCGGCGACTTGTCCTCTTCTTCCGACTGGACGGCCTGGTTCGTCTTCACTTTCAGGAATGCGCCCGACGCCTGCTCGTATTCGCGGTCCGTCAATTGCCATAGAACGCGCGCGATCGAATCGGCGTCGTCCTGCAGGGGTAGCGTGCCGGTCGTAATGCCTGAAGGGCGGCTCTGGCTGTGCGTGTTGTCGAGGGCGGACGAGCCGACGCGCATCATCACGTCCGCCTGGCGCCCGTGGACGGTCGTCGAGGCGACCAAGCTTCCATTGAGCCCGGCGATCGTCAGCGCATTCGTGTCCGTAACGGCGTATGTCAGGAAATACGGAGCGGGATCCGCCTTCGCCAGAGATGTCGTCGCGCGCGCCAGTTCGCGCTGCATCGTTTCCAGCAGAACGTCGGGGCGCGGCGGCGAAGAAAGCACTGCCAGAGGAACGCCGCAGAGGCACAGCACCGAACCGATTATGAGCCGAAGGAAGGAGCGATTCATGCGGATTGTTTACACTCGAACGGAAGTGTCAATCTAGCACACTCGGCCGATGGCCGACCAATAAAAGAGGCTGGAATGTGCGAAAGTGCACCGTTTCCGTTCACAGGAAACGCGCTAAAGCGAGGAAGAAGACTTCTCCAGCTTGGCTTGGCGCTCGAATGGCGCGCTCTCAAGAAGCAAGATTCCTATCAAACCACACGCCGCCGCAACCCCCGCGAGCAGATAGGCCGTAGCCGTCGAGAGATGCGGTACCAGGAGCGCGAGCGCGCCGAACAGTCCCGCCAAGCAATAAAGCACGAGAACGGCCCCGCGGTGGCCCAGCCCGAGGTTCGATAGACGATGCGCCGCGTGATCCTTTCCCGGTGAAGTAAACGGCAGCAATCCTCGCCGAGCGCGAGAAATCGACACGAGCGTTGTGTCGAAGATCGGCACGCCGAGGATTAAGACGGGAACGAGCCAACTGACTGGAAAGTGCGTTCCCTCAGGGCGTATTTTTAGGCCGAGCGTCGCCATCAGGAAACCAAGAAACATGGCGCCACCGTCACCCATGAAGATTTTGGCCGGATTGAAATTCCAGCGCAGGAAACCCAGAGCAGCGCCGAGTGTTGCGGCTCCGAGCGTGCGCACCAGCGTCTGCCCGTTCAGTGCGGCGGAAATTGTGAAGAAACCCGCCGCGACCGCGGAAATCCCCGCGCAGAGACCGTCCATGTGATCGAGGATGCTAAACGATGCCGTGATGCCTACCACCCACAGCACGGTAAGACAGCCGTCCAGAACGATGCCGGCTGCTCCAGGGACAAACTCCGAAAATAACTGAGCGCGGATTCCCGCCGCTAGCAGAAAGAGAGCCGCAACCGGCATCCCGACGAACAGCTTCACCTGGTGATGCAGCAGACCGCCATCGTCCATCAAACCGACTGCCGCGAGCAGGGTCGCACCCGCAAGTATGCCCACCATCTGTTGCTGCGGAACGGCGCGGAGCGTCAGCAGGATCGCGAGGACGAATCCCAGATAGATTGCGATGCCGCCCAGCAATGGAATGGGCCGCAAATGGACCTTGCGAGCATTGGGACGATCCACCATCCCGTACCGCAACGCAAAGTGGCGAACCGGCACCGTGAGGATGAGCGAGCCAACCAACGCTACTGCGAAGGCGATCAGATCGGGAGGAACAGTCATAGTTTGGCTGCAGTTCCTGTCATGATAGGGCTCGCCACATGCACTCTCTCAAGATCTTCAATCACTGCTTCCAGTCTGTTCAGGCGCTGCCTCTTCCATGATTCCGAGAAATCGTTCTAGCTCGGTCACTCTAGCATATTTCTCCGCCGTCACTCGCGCGCGACGGGCCATCTCCGCGAGGCGGTTGGGGTCGCTGCGCAGTTCGCGAATGGCTGTGGCCACTGCGGCCGGATCGTCCGCATCGGCCGCTAGGCCGCATCCAGACTCAACCACGATGCGCGCGGCATCGCTCGTCTTCGGCGCGACGACGAGCACCGGCCTTCCCGCCGCCAAAATCCCATAGAGCTTGCTCGGCACCACGACGCCTTCCAGTCCCCGTCGTACGGTGACGATGTGTACATCGCCCGCCATCATCACGTGCGGAATTTGCTCGACGGGGCGGAATGGCAGAAAACGTACATTTGGAGCGCCCGCTGCCTCGACTTCCAGTGCTGCGCGATTTGCCCCATCCCCTATGAACACAAGCCCTGCATTTTCGTTGCGCAGCATTTCCGCAGCCTTGAGCAGCGTGCCCCACGCGCCGTAAAACCCAAGATTCCCGGCGTGCACGGCAACGAACGGAAAGCCGCAGCGGATCTCCCTCACGGTCGGATCGTCCTGCGCAGGCATCGACGCCGGGAATGAAGTGCCAGAGCGCACGACGACAACCCGTTCCGGCGCAATACCCTTTGAAAGAATTCGGTCGCGCATGTCGTCGCCGATCACGATCACGCGAGCCGCCTGCCGAAGCGCGCGGCGATGCATCTTTTCCCAGAGGTCCACCCAAACGCTCGGGCGAACAATGTCACCACCCAAAGCCATCTCCGGATACAGGTCCTGGATGTTGTACACAAACGGCCGCCCCGTGAACCGCGCCACAAACGCTCCGGCAATGCCGGCGATGGGTGGGTCCGTCATCGCGAGTATCACGTCGGGACGAATGACCAGCGCCCGGGGAATCGCCAGCGCAAGGTAAGTGAGGTAGTTCGAAACTCGGCGGCGCATCCGGTGGCGCGGATAGGCGGTCGATCCGACTCGCTCGACGATTACACCATTGCGCGTGTCCCGGCGCAGGAACGCGAACGGATAAAACTCGTCTGGATCGTACGAGGGCCGTCCTGCAACCACCGTGACTTTGTGTCGCTGCGCGAGAGTCTCGGCCACCTGTGCTGCCATTTTCGCCGTTGCGGAGGTGTCGGGCGGATAGTATTCGTTCAAGAGCAGAATGTGCATGCGGTTTTAGTGTTCGCGTTTGGCGAAGCGTTGGGCAGGCTCCTCGCGATCGGCGGGTGATTGCTTTCGTTCAAGCAGAAAATTCCCCATCACCAACACGTCCATCCGGGTCCGGCGAAAACATTCCAGCGCTTCCTCGGGACGGCAGACGATCGGCTCGTTATCGTTGAACGATGTGTTCAACACGACTGGCACGCCCGTCAGGTCTCCGACCGCCCGCAACAGTTTCCAGTAGAGGGGATTTGCCGTGCGGCTGACCGTTTGCAGTCTCGCGGTGCCATCCACATGCGTTGGTGCCGGTATCACGCTGCGCTTCTCCGCGCGCACCGGATAGGCGAATGTCATGAAAGGCGAGGGGTGTGTCTTCTCGAAGTACTCGCCGACTGCCTCTTCGATGATCGACGGCGCGAACGGGCGAAACATCTCGCGGTGCTTGATTCGGCGGTTCAGGATTTCCTTCATCTCAGGCCGCCGCGGATCGGCAAGGATGCTGCGATTGCCCAGGGCGCGCGGCCCCCATTCCGCCGCTCCCTGAAACCAGCCCACGATTTTTCCGTCGGCGATATGCTGCGCCGTCATCTTCACAAGCGCCGCTTCGTCCAGTTCGGCGATCTCCGCTTCGTCCGTGGATCTGGCCTGATTGACGACCGCGCGAATCTCCGGTGCCGAGAATCTCGGGCCCCAGTACGCGTGGTCCATGGTGAACTCGCGCGGCCGACCCAAAATTTGATGGTTTACCGCGAAGGCCGCACCAACCGAAAGCCCGGCATCCCCGGCGGCAGGCTGCACGTAAACCTTCTCGAATGGCGTCGCGTCGAAAACCTTCGCGTTGGCGACGCAATTGAATGCCACGCCTCCCGCCAGACAAAGCGCCTTTTGTCCGCTCCGCTTGGCGAGCCCATTCCAATACGCCACCAATACTTCTTCGAGCGCAGCCTGCATGCTCGCCGCTAGATTATGGTGCCGCTGAGTCAGCGGCTCGTCGGCCTTGCGAGCCGCGCCGAGCCGCTTCTCGAGATACGGCGAAAAGAGTCTACCCAGGACTGGCGTGCTGTTCGCGTCGCGCCACGTCATCTCGGCGCCCTGTGTCTGGTGAGAAAAGTATTCGAGACCGAGCCGGAAGGAAAGCGGTCCATCGGCTCGCACGATGCGGCGAAACTCGTCGAGAAATTCCGGTTTGCCGTAGGCCGCCAGGCCCATCACCTTATATTCGTCGCCGAATTTCCAGAAACCCAGATACTGCGTGAGTGCCGTGTAGTACATCCCGAGCGAGTGGGGGAAGGTGACCTCGCCGAGCGTGCGCATTTTCGGCCCTTCGCCTGCCGCGCACATCGAGCTTGCAAAATCTCCCAAGCCGTCCGCAGAGAGAACCGCCGCGCTGTCAAAGGGCGAGATAAAAAACGCGCTCGCAAGATGCGCCGTGTGGTGCTCGATACGATGAAATTGCGCGCGAATCTTTTCGGACGGCAGCTGAAATGCGCCGGCTAAGTCCTCGCGGACGCCCGTAAAACGCCGCATCACTCGGACGCGGTCGAGCGCGAACTTCGGCATTCGCACGGCGAATCGCAGCTTCGTTCCAAGACGGGCCCACGGATCGCGCGGAATAGCGATGTGATCCACTTCTGTCAGCTTCGCGCCAGCCTGGTCCAGGCAGAACTGAATCGCGCGCGCCGGCAAGCCTGCCGCATACTTCACGCGGTTGAGGCGCTCTTCCTCCACGGCGGCAACGAGGCGGCCGTCGACCAAGATCGCCGCTGCGGCGTTCGCGTGATACGCGTTGATTCCGAGAATGATCATCGTGCGTTAGATGCAGCCTTCTTTCCTGAGCCGCTGAATATGCAAATCATGAAATTGATACGGCAGCGGCTCTGGAGCAATCGATCGCGCTCGCACGACCCTCGCGAAGATTCCGCTTCACCCATTCGTTCAATACATAGAGGCTCCACGGACGCGACCAGGTTGTGCGCCCGTTCTGGAAATCCTGCCACACGCCGAGAGCGAAGTCCCTGCCAAGATGGGATTCGAGGGCCGGCGACCAATCCGCAAACCCTGCCGCGATGCGCTCGCCCAGCGATCCTCGCAGCCACTTTTCCCAGGGAAACGTGAATGTGCGTTTTCGTTGCGCGACCACCTCGGGCGGCAAAAGATCGCCGAGCGCAGCAATCAGCAGCGCCTTCGGACGGGAGGATCCGAGCTTGGCGGATTCCGGAAGCGACAGAACGTATTCGACGAGCGGCGCATCCAGGAACGGCACGCGCACCTCGAGCGAATTGGCCATGCTCATCGCGTCTGTGTCGCGAAGAAGCGTATTCAAGAGGTAAGACCGCAACTCGAGCCAGGAGATCTGCGTGAAGCGGTCCAACGAATGCACCTGGAGCGCCGAAGCCGAGAGCCACCGCCACCACGGCAGGCTGTCCCAGGAAGAAAATTCCCTGCCAGCGGCCGAAGCGAACATCTGTGGAGTGAAGAGCAGGCGCGTGAAGAAATACTCGTGAGGCAGTGCGTCCGGGTCGAGAAATGCGGCCGAAGCCTTCCGGAAGCGGTCGGGCGAAGATTGGAACGCGCCGCTTCGTCCGAGCGCACCCGCGGCGAATTCTCGGAGCGTTCGCGGAAACCAGCGCGCCAGTGCCGCAATGCTCGTCACCTTGGACGTCTCGCGAAATGTGCCGTAGCCGCCAAAGATTTCGTCGCTCCCGAGACCCGACAGCGCAACCTTCAATCCCGCCTGGCGCGCGGCCCAGGAAACGAAATAGGTGTTGATGCCGTCCATGCTGGGTTGATCGAACGCCGCGACGGCTTCGTCGAGACGCTCCGTCATCTCCGCGTCCGAAAGTGTAAGCTCGCTGTGCGTCGTCCCTAAGCGGCCTGCCGTGCGGCGGGCCGTTTCCGCTTCGCTGAAATCGGCATCCGTAAACGCAACGGTGAACGTGTGAATTCCGCCTTGCGCGCGGCTCGCCAGCGCCGCGATTGTCGTCGAATCAAGTCCGCTGCTCAGGAACACGCCGACGGGGACGTCGGCAACAAGGTGGCTCGCGACGGCGTCTTCCAACAGCGAGCGAACACGCTGTACGGGAGAAGCTTCTGGCTCGCGCGACTCAGGTCTTGCCATCGTCCTGGCATCCCAATAGCACGCCGGCCCCACAAAGCTTGCAGGCGCCGCGACAGGGATGCTCATCGAGTGGCCCGGCGGCAGCGAAACTACGCCGTCGATCAGCGTCAGCGGTTCGCACATCGAGCCGAAGAGCAAATAAGCAGGAATCGCCGCGGAGGAAAGGCGCGCCGGGATGCAACCGCTCGCGAGCAGCGCGCGCACTTCCTGAGCGAATAAGAGCTTTCCATCAACCAGCGCGTAGTAGAGGGGTTTAATTCCGAGGCGGTCCCTGGCAAGAAAAACTCGCGCGACCCCGCCGTCCTTTCCATCCGGCATCTCGGCGATCGCGAACGCAAACATTCCGCGCAGCCGCCGGACGCAGCCTTCGCCCCATGCCTCGTACGCATGGACGATCACTTCCGTGTCGGAACGTGTGTGGAACCGGTGGCCGGCGGCCGCGAGCTCTTCGCGAAGCTCCCGGAAGTTATAGATCTCGCCGTTGAATACCACCGCGAGACTCGCGCGCTCGTTCCATACCGGCTGGCTCCCCCCGGCGAGATCGATGATGCTGAGCCGGCGCATGCCCATCGCCACGCGCGACGAAAGCAAAATCCCTTCTTCGTCCGGCCCACGGTGCAGCATGGAGGCCATCATGCGTCGGATGACGGCTTCGCTCTGCTCCCTTGATTCAATGCCGATCGCTCCGCAGATTCCGCACATTCGTCTGAGCGTAAGTATATCTTTCAAACTCGCTCAATGCACCTTGGCGCGGAAGGCCCATCTTCCGGGTGGCATCATAAGCGATCGGCTGGACGCGTGACATCTGGTCGTACATCAAGGAATTCCCAAATCCTCGATTTGCACTACGGCGAGTACAAACGTGCTGGGTGGCCAAGGTTGAAAACCAATTCGACGCCTGGGGCTTCGCGCTAGCAGACGCCGCTGCAGATGGCGTGAGGGTAACCGCGCCCGTTGGTTAAATCTAATTGAAAGAAAGCCCGGCCCCGACGGTGTGCTGGGCACGTTTGACGCCAATAGGAAGAAGCCGTCTGGAACCCGCCGAGTATACTGCAACTTGGTTGCTCGTTCTTGCCCCCCCCGGATTCTTCTCGGGGCGCTTCAGATGCCCCTCCGGACACCCGGAAGCCTTGCATTCACTTTTCGCCATCTCACGCCTGCTTCGCCAAGACAGGCGGCTCTCCCAGGCTGAAAGCAAAGATGTGATCTCGATCACTGCTCTACAGGAAACTAATTCTGCTATCGGTCTTCGAGTTAATCAGCAGTTGGAAGTAATCTCTACTTAGATGGCCCCACTGGGCGTGGTGGAGCGGGCATGAACAGAACCGAGAGGATCTTGGGGGTTCTGAGGAGATCTGGCGCCGTCTGGCTGTTCCTCATAGCGGAGAGTGGTGCTCTGGCATTGGCTTGGACGCTCAGACAGATCCCACTTGCGCTTGATCCTTTACTGTACGGGCAGTTCCAAATTACGACTGGGCTCCTTGCACTCATTATCGGAGCCTCTGCGACGGTGAGGTTTCGAGGAACGCGCGATCGTCTTCCGCTGATACTTGCCTGTGGTTTCGTCATCGTGGGTATCACCCTGGTCAGTTCGAGCCTCGTTTCGTTCCCTGTCGTGGATTCCGACGTTAGCCTGCGAGATCCAATGACGTGGGTGCTCGGCCGGACATCCTTGGCCGTGTTACTCGTGGCAGCACTGGTGGTGGAGCAGCGTCTTCCGACAGCACGCAACCCCAGTCGCGAGATAGGCGTGGCTCTTGTCATCGTTGTCTTCGTGGCGTCGTTACTCAGCACTGCCCACGGGCGATTGCCTCTCGACTTCGTAGTTCATCCCGGGGGAGTTTTTCCGCGGCTCGGAAACCTGTTTCCAGCGGGACTCTTCCTTCTCGCAACGGTTGGATATCATCGCCGCTTGAAGCACACTACTTCTCCGTTCGATCGTTCCGTTTACCTTACGGCGGGATTGAATGTAGCGTGCTGCCTTGCTGCCAGCCAGTCCGAGCATCGACTGGATGCGCCTTTTGCCTTCGCGGAAATCCTTCAATTCAGCAGTTACGCGGTCCTGCTGGGGGGAGCGCTGCTCGATAACGTACAGTTATTTGAAAACGTCCGTCACCTGGCGGTGAGCGATCCTCTGACTGGCTTGGCCAACTATAGGCGGCTGGTAGAAGCGCTGGAAGGCGAGATCCAGCGGTCTCGACGGACAGGGAGACCTTTTTCTCTCCTGCTGTTTGACCTCGATGGGCTCAAGCAACTAAACGACAACTACGGACACTTAGTGGGCAGTGAGGCGCTCCGCCGAGTAGCCAACGTACTTCGCGTCAATCGCCGCTCCATTGACACGGCCGCGCGGTACGGAGGCGACGAGTTCGCACTCATTTTGCCAGAGACGTCAATGAATGAAGCGCAAGAAGTGGCACGTCGTATCTGCGACCATGTAGCGAGAGACGGGGAGCTGCCCCCAATTTCCGTAAGCGTGGGCGTCGCCGCCTACGCGCAGGGCGGAGAAACACTTGAAGCCTTGATCGGCGCAGCGGACCAAGCCCTGTACAATTCAAAGCGCCGGACCAGCCGGAACCTCCCCCTAGCAATGTGAATGACGTTGAACGAGACTTCGAGTTCGTCCTGACACTTCCACATCCATCGCTAGCCAAAATTAGGATGGTGTGATCCCGATCACTGTGATTGACCTGGCATGGGATGTAAAAACCCTGGCAGTTGCTAGATGAGCGGATGGAGTGGACGCGAGTTCAGGAGCAGCGCATATGGCACTCAAACGAGGGGCGATTGGCTTCATCGTGGTCGTTGCCAGGATTCTGGGCTGGCTCCTAATGGTTCTTGCGATCTTGGGGCTTCCGCAAATGCGATTTCTCACGGGAAGTTTGGAAGGCACCTTCCGATTGCTTTCGTCATTCGCATTGGTGTTTGCAGGTATCGTGTGGCTAGTGGCGATCGAATTGTTCCTCCGATTTTTTGACCAGTATCTGTCGCGCAACTAAGCTTCGTTCCCGCCTGCGTTACGCCGGTGTGTGTGACCAGTTGCCCGATCCGCTTGCAACGGAACCCAAAGATTCACGGCAGAAAACACGGACGGAGCAAAGGGCGGAATCCGGCCAATGACCAAGTGGCAGTCCCGCAGATGCTCGCGTTGGCGAACCAGATCGTTTGGCTGATTCGAGATTCGGCGAAAGATTCTGTGAAATCCGGTTGGGAAGGATGAGAGATGAGCGCTGGCAAGATCGTGGGATGGGTGGCTGCATCGCTGCTGGTGGCTGCAGCGGCGGTGGGTTATGCGCGATACCTGCGGGTCCCCACAAATGTGGCCTATGTGAGCGAACAGGACGGCGGAATCAGCGTGATCGATCTTGGCACGATGAAGGTGATTCGGAAGGCGCATCCGAACAATGTGGCGCCGCGCGGCATCGATATCACTCATGACGGAAAGTACGTCGTTGTGGCGGACAAAGATACGGCCGATGCGAGCGTATTTGACACGCGAGGGATGCGTTTGGTGAAGCAATTTCACGTAGGCGATAATCCGGAGTTCGTGAAGCTGAACCCCGCAGGAGACGAACTCTTCACATCGTATGAGGCGCGGTCAACAGGCGGGCTTCCGGCGGCCGCAGACAACAACGTGGAGGAACCACCTTCTCATGTGGTGCAGTGCCATGTGGCGGACTGGACGAAAGGGCTCGACTTTGCGGCGGGCACGGAAACGGAAGGGTTGGAGTTCTCGCGCGACGGGAAGTACCTGCTGGTCGCGAAGGAGGCGCAAAATGCGATCGGCGTCTACGACGCGCATGCCGGCACGCTGGTCCGGACGATCGATTTGACGCCTTACGGGCAGAGGCCGCGGGGAGTGAAGGTATCGCCCGACGGGTCGGGTTACGCCGTGACGATGGAATTGTCCGGGACCCTGGTCAAGATGGACTCAAGCTTTAACGTGACGAAAACCGTGCAGACTGCGGCGATGCCTTATGGGGTAGCGTTTGATCGGGAGGGGAAGAGGATTTTCGTCTCGGCGTCCACGGCGAGAAAGATGCAGGTATTTGCCGCTGATTCGCTGCAGCTGATCGCTGAGACGCCAACCGCCCAGCGTTGCTGGCATTTTACGTTTACGCCGGACGATTCGAAGATTTTGTTGGCCTGCGGACGATCCAACAATGTGGTAGTGATCGACGCCAATTCGTATAAATCTATACGGACGATCGAAGGGTTCAAACTGCCTTGGGGAATCGTTACGTATCCGAGGTCATTCGGAAGTTTGGGCCTGCCGTAGTACACGCGGCCACTCAGCAATCTGACCGCCGCAGTTCTGGCCTAATCACGTCGCGGACGCATTGAACGGTACGCCAGGATCTCGCTATCGTGTTTCTTCTGGAATGACCGGCACTAAGAGATGCGAATCATACTTTCCGCCGGCGTAAATCACGTGGCGCCCCCGGTTTACCGTGTCTTCGTGGCGATCCGCCATCGTCGGTTTGGGGTATTGATATACGTCGACGCCCTGGACGACAAGCCTCAATTGTTCGCCAGCCTCAAAACGGGTGCCTGAGGGCCAGATTTCGATCTCGAGCGGCACGATCGCGCCGTTTTCGATCTTGAGCTCTCGGCGATGGACAAGAACCGGCTGGTACGCCGTCGATTTCGTCTCGTCGAGCTCACGATGGGAAGCTCGCAACCAACCCAATGCAACGGGACCGTCGTCGAAGTGGCTCCAGAAAGCAAACGGCACGAGGTTCCCAGCTGAGTCGAGCTTCTGAATCGCGACGAAGACATCCATGTCGTCCGCCCCGTCGGGCGCCATCCACAGCTTCAGCTTCATATGACCGATCAACTCCGTCGGCTTTTCGAACGCCAAATCGAATTGCGCGCGATGAGGACCCGGCCCCTCGGACCGGGCGTCGTATGAGAAGGATTGCTCCTCCGAGACCGCCCTGCGCTTGAGCGACCCCGTTTGGGCGTCGAGATAAAGCTTCGTGTATTGGGTGCGAGAGATCGGCCACTCGTTCTCAGGCTTCATCGATCCCACATAGAACCTCTCCCGCGCCTCAAGTCGCACTTTCGGCCATTCCGTGACCGATGTGGGAATGCCCTTCAAAAAGCAGTCAAAGAACTCCTGCTGCCGATGCACATTTTCTGGTTCGTAGAAGTAGGCCCATTTCTTTCGTCCATGTACTTCGAGCCATTTCTGCGTGGAAGCAATCTTCTTGAAGCCCTCGAGTGTTCCCCGCGTGTGCAGACCCTGATCCGTCCAACTCGCAACCACGTATGCGGGGACCTTAATGGTCGAAAAGTCGGCGGCCTTCGAAGCCCAGAACGCGTCGAAAAAGGGGTGTTCCTTTACTTCGGTAAGCAGATCCTCAACACGCGTGGTGCTTCTGCCCCAGCGACCCGGAAGGTACGGCCAGAAATAGGTCTCCGGGATGCCGCCGTGACGCACAACTTCGCGGTATGTGTCAGTCCAGCCTTCGTATGGATTAATGGCCGCCAGATGCGGCGGGTTAAGAGCTGCGACCCGCCATTGAGAGCTGGTCAGATAAGAAACACCGGACAAACCGACCTTGCCGTTGCTCCAAGATTGCAAGCCGGCCCACTCGATCAGATCGTAATAATCTTCAGCCTCTTTCGGGGAGAGATACGTTGCGTCGCCCTCCGAGTACCAGGCACCGCGAATATCCACATTGATGACGGCATAGCCCTGCGGCACCCAGTGTCCTGGATCGGGCGCCTCAAATGCCGCATATCGAGATTGCATCTCCGGCTTGACGCCGCAGTTCGGGAAAACCTCGTGGTAGTTCGTGTGTCCGTGTTTGCCGTATGGCCCCCAGGCAATCAGCGGCGGCGCAGGCTTCTCGTCGGCGGGACGGAACACGTCGATGTAAATCTTGATTCCATCACGCATCGCAACAGCAACATCGCGCTCGATCACCATGCCGTTTTCGACCGTGCGTCGATAGACGGGCGGCGCGCCGCCGCGCTCTGCGGGCGCACCCAGCGGTTTGCGGAATCTGTACTCGAATTCTCGTGCTTTCATTGATTGCCTACTTTCCGCATCGCATTCATTCCTACAGTGGTGGCTCGCCCACGTTGCAGCCAACAGGTGCACGACTTATCGCTCACCGGCAATTGGTGATCCCAAGGCCGGAACAGACACATCAAGAATGGCACGTTCAGCTGATAAAGATGCGCGTCTCCTTTGATTATCATGAACAATCTACGAATGATATCCGACTTACCGGGAGGTAGTGGCTCATTTTAAGGAAACGGGAGAAACTGGGGCCACATACTCCTAGCCGGCAGTGACCCCAGCGACCGCAGCGCTAAACTCGGTTGCCTGCCTTGGGGGCAGTTCCAACCGCAATTTGCGTTCGGAACTCTCCACTCTCTAACGCTCTTCCTCATTGGCTGTCAATTCGTAGTGACCGCAATCAGGTACGTAATTCCTACATAGAGACTTTCGTCTCATTGCGGCGCGGGATGCATGACTCATAGACTGCCCGCAGAAAGTCGTCGTCGATCCGTAAGACTTGAGTACATGAATCCATGCGGTCATTTGCACGCCACAACCGACAGCTCGCAAAGCGCTACGACGACTGGATGGCGGCGCTCCACTACGCTCAGAACACCAAGGCCTATTATCGGAAGGTTCTGGGAAAATTTAACCAGTTCCTAGGGAAACGATCGACTACTGCCGTCACATACGCAGAAATTCGGCAGTTTCTGACGCACATTTCCGAATCCGGCGCGACACTTGAGACAACCTACCGCTACTTGGGCGTGCTACGTCGTTTCTACGATTTCTTGAATCTCGGTGGAGTTGTTAGCTACGTTCCCCCGAGACTAGTGCGAATTAAACGGGTAAGAAGAACAGACCTTCCCTGGCTATCCCCTTCGACCTAAGGTATGCAAGTGCCCCAGAGGACATCACTGTATGGTCCTGCAAATGCGAAGCAACGTGTAGGCCAAAGCCAACGAATGCTGTCGTGGCTCATCCGTTGCACGCGTTCGAGCTCGTTGAGGGAGGGGGCAATCGCGCGCGAAGTTTTCTCCCAGCCCAATTCCCTGTTAACAGGGAAAAATACAGGGAATATTGCAGTTTCGGAAGCGGCCTTCAGTGGATAAGTCCCTGCCGGAGACTAATTTGGTGCAACAAATGGGTTTATTCACATGAATCGGAACAGGGAGCGATCAGGGAACTAACAGGGAATAGAATTCCCTGATACGAAATTTCTTGGCAAATGCTGGTGACCCTTTCGAAGACCGCGACATCGTCGACATTGACTTAGTGGCCGAGGAGGTTTAAAAGCGAATTGAGATGTTCGACCGGCCTCGATCTGAGCTCCTGGTGAGGGACCGACCCAGATGGCCCGCAACGCGGCACATGCCGAGTTAGCGGGCCTTTTGTTTATGCGAACCGGAAGCGGCGTGATGAGCAAGGTGCTACTAAGGAGGCAATCGATATGCAAATAGATGGCGGAACTCATCCATTCGAGGGACCTAAGAGTCTAAAGCAAATCAACGAGAGGCATCGGCAGTTCTGGCTTGGGCAATCCGTTTTGCGGGATAAACGGATGTCCGACGATGCAATCTTTAACCTCGCAATGAAGGATATGCGCTCGGAAATCGCCAGAGCAGTCCCTGTAAGATCACAAAAATCCTTTGAGCAGGCGCTGGAAGACGCTGAGGGGGCGCGCAGCATTGTTCAGAGTGCCTTTTCGCGGAGGGGAGGAAAGATGCCCAAAAGCGATGCCCTCCAGGACTTAATTCGAGAAGTCGCTTTCTGGGACCCGGGTATTACCGTAAGACAATTGCTCCGAGAACTGATGAGAAGGCAGGGGGAAGGCGTCGTTGTTTCGATTGAAGGCAAATGCCAAACGCTGGCTGGCGAGGGCAGAAGGATTCACTTTGAGGATCACAACGGAACCAGCAAAACGGCGCCTGTCTCTGGTTTGAAGGACCGGCTATCGAGGGCGAAGAAAAAAATAACCTCGCGTTGACCGGATACCGCGAGACTGGGAGCTTTAACCTCACTCCTGACCGTTGAGATTTCTGCGGATCGTCAAATCTCAGCGACAGGAGCCTCCGTGAATAGCGATCGTTTCACCGCACTAGCAATCGTCTATCAGCCAGTTGATTCCCTCGCAGCCTATTCCCGCAATACCCGAATACATTCCAAACATCAGCTTCGACAGATTGCTGCCAGCATAAAGACCTTCGGCTTCACCAACCCTATTCTTATCGATCGCAACAATACCGTCATTGCGGGCCACGGCCGTGTGGAGGCGGCCAAGCTGCTGGGCATCGAACTGGTTCCGACAATTCGGCTCGAATCTCTCACTGAGGACCAAATTCGTGCATACGTGATCGCCGACAACCGGCTAGCCGAGAAGGCTGGTTGGGATAAGGCCACCTTGGCGATTGAACTTCAACACCTGACAACAGTCGAGGCAGATTTCGATGTCACCATCACCGGCTTCGAGATCCCCGAAATTGATCTGATCTTGGAAGGAGCGGCTGACCACGACAAAGATAAAGATGACACATTTGAAATTGATGAGAATTATCATGCCATCACCAAATGCGCGGACCTCTGGTCGTTAGGCAAGCATCGGCTTCTCTGCGGAAACTCGCTCGACAATGCATCCTATGGAATCTTGATGGCCGGCCGCCGGGCCAATCTGGCCTTCACTGATCCTCGTTACAGCGTAGCCATAGGCAGCAACGCCTGCGGAAATGGCTCCATTCACCCTCGGGAATTTGCGATGGCGTCCGGCGAAATGACCGAAGCTGAGTTCGTCGCGTTTTTAACCACGAGTCTGCGCCTGCTGGCACGACACAGCGCGAGTGGCTCGGTTCATTTCATCTGCATGGACTGGCGACACATGGGTGAGCTACTCGCCGCCGGCAAGCAGATTTATGAATCACTCCTGAACCTCTGCGTATGGACAAAGACCAACGGTGGCATGGATTCGCTCTACCGCTCCCGCCATGAACTGATTTTTGTATTCCGACACGGAAAAGGTTCACACCGAAACAATGGGCAATTGGGGCGTAACCGCACAAACGTCTGGGAGTACCCGAATGTGAACACACTCTCGAAACAGGGCGATGAAGGGAATCCTCTCGCCCTCCATCCGACTCTAAAACCAATTGCATTGGTGGCCGATGCCTTGCTCGACTGCTCCACCCGCGGCGAGATTGTGATCGACCCTTTTCTAGGTTCTGGCACCACTCTGATCGCGGCAGAGCGTGTTGGTCGAGTCTGCTACGGGATCGAGATTGATCCACTTTACGTCGATGTTGCAATCCGTCGCTGGCAACGGCACACAGGCGACCGCGCAATTCATGCGGCCACGGGCAAGCGCTTTGACGATCTCGCAACTTCTTCAGAGGCGCGACATGGCTAGTGCCGGCGATGCTTACGAACTGGGATATGGCAAACCGCCAAGGCATACGCAATTCGCCAAAGGCCAGTCAGGAAATCCAAGAGGACGACCGAAGGGCTCACAAAATCTTGCTACTGTTCTGGCCAAGGCGGGCCGACAACGCGTCAGAATAACCGAGAACGGCCGCACTCGCCACGTCACGAAATTCGAAGCAAGCATGCTGCAGCTGTTAAACAAAGCCGCCTCTGGTGATCTCAAGGCGATCGCGGAGCTTCTTGACTGGATCAAATCGTTTGCCGATTCCGACCAGACTGCCCTCGCTTGTGCTGTCCCGCATGAAAGTGACAAGGCCGTCATGAAAAGCATCGTCGAACGGATCCGGGATTCACAGAACGTCGTGTCAGACACAACCGATGCTTCAGATCCATCCCAACGGGAGACGTGAAAATGCAGCTTTCCTCGGCCGAATACGAACTTATTTTGCGGAATGACCTGATGAGCTTCGTCCAACGTTCATTCTGCGAACTTAATTCGCAGACTGTTTTCCTAACCAGTCCCCACATCGAAGTTATGGCGTCCCGACTTGAGGCGTGCCGTCGAGGCACTACCAGACGCCTCATCGTCAATCTACCGCCGCGTTCCCTGAAGTCTCACACTGTCAGCGTTGCGTTCGCAGCGTGGCTGCTCGGTCACAATCCCACCATGCAGATCATTTGTGCCAGCTACGGCCAAGATTTGGCCGATAAACATGCCAGAGATTGTCGGCTATTGATGGCAAGCCCCTTTTATCGAAGGCTTTTCCCCGAAACGCAGATCTCTCCGGAAAAACAGTCTGTCGGCGAGTTCATGACGACCAAGCAGGGCTTCCGAATGTCGACTTCCGTGGGCGGGGTCTTAACCGGTCGTGGAGCGGATGTCATCATTCTCGACGACCCACTGAAGCCTGATGATGCTCTGTCTGAAACCAAGCGCAACAGTGTAAATGAATGGTACGACAACACGCTGGTGAGCAGGCTCAACAGCAAGAAAAGCGGCGTGATTGTCGTGGTCATGCAAAGGCTGCATCAGGACGACCTTGTTGGCCATGTATTGAATCAGGAAGAATGGGAACTCGTATCATTCCCCGCGATCGCTGAGAAAGACGAGGTTCATCTCATAGAGAGCCCATTGGGTCGGCGGCGGTTCGAGCGCAAGGCCGGTGAAGTCCTGGAGCCAAAACGTGAATCCAGACTCATACTCGCGGCCATCCGCCGAACGATTGGCGAATATAACTTCGCGAGTCAGTACCAGCAGAATCCGATGCCGCTGGGCGGCGCCATTGTAAAGACCGAGTGGCTTAAGTATTACGCGCCTGGCGACTTCCCCGAAAGATTCACCTGCGTACTTCAAAGTTGGGATACCGCGAACAAGAGCGGTGAGCTGAACGATTTCAGTGTCTGTACTACCTGGGGCGCCATCCACGATCGTTACTACCTACTAGCCGTATTTCGCCGGCGCCTCGACTACCCCGATCTTGAGCGCGCCGTGCACGAGCAGGCCCGCCAACACCACGCCAATATCGTTTTGATCGAAGACAAGGCCTCAGGAACGCAACTGATCCAAGATCTGAAGGCCGAAGGGATGTGTGGCATCGAACCTTATGACCCACCTCCTGGATCTGACAAGATCTTGCGTCTCTATGCCCAGACGACGGAGTTTGAGAGCGGTCGAGTCGTTCTGCCACGTTCGGCCACCTGGTTGGACGAATACGTACGAGAGCTAACATCTTTTCCCGGCAGCAAATATGACGATCAGGTGGATTCGACGACACAGGCGCTGGATCACCTGAAAAACAAAGCATCAATTCTTGTGTGGGAGAGGCTCTAACTAATCCGCCTCCGCCGAGCGAGCAAACGAATTCCTCCCTCAGTTTCTCGGTGTCTTCCAATCTCTTTGCCCTCCCAGCTTTCTTCTCCCCAGGGGTGGGGTTTCAATTGACTGTTTGCCGCCGCAAGCGTGAATGTGCCCATGTCCAGCTGGAGAGAATGATGGCAAATCTCTCGGGTCGATGTGGGATTCCAACGTTTAGGAGAAATCATGGCGCCAGAACGGTGGCTACATATTGGCCGCCCTCAAGACCGCATGGTGTGACGGTTTTTCAGAAGCTGGAGACAGGCTTTCAAGACGGCGCCTTGTCCGAACCCAAGGTCTTTGCCGCGAGGGATTTTCGCGATCTCGAACCACTCGAAAGGGACCGCTTCCCCGCCCGGAGTCGGCGTGCCTTTCATCTCCAATGCGTAGGTCAAGGCCACCGAGTGCTGGCGTGGGTCTAGTGCGAAAGGCTTTCTGCCGGCTGGCGAATACTGCGCGACGTGGAGAAGCTGTTGATCTGGCCTGGGGTTCACCTTAACTTGGCGCCCGAGCGTTTCTGTTAAGCCCGCACTGGCCAAGACCTTGCATTTGCTGCCGAAACAGAAAATCATCTTGGCGCAATCGGTGGGGTATCCGAAAAAGTAGGAATACCTACAACACGGTGCCTCGCATCTTTATTCTAGGACCCCAGTTGTCCAGTTGATGTCATAACGACGCCGGTCTCGCGACGGCCCGAGTAGACTGTTTCGGTGTTCACCCTGACAGTGCTCGGACCGAAGGAGGCCGAGATGCAAATTATAGGATGCGACTTGCACACTTGCCAGCAAGCCGTGACGATGCTAGACACCACGACGGGGGAAGTGGGGAGAAAAACTCTGCTGCACGAAGGCAGCAACGTGCGGGAGTTTTATTCTGCGCTACCACGACCGGTGTGCGTGGGGATCGTTCGCGCGGTCTAGCGGTGTACAGCCTCTTTGCTGGCCAAGGCAGAACCCTCCTGCTTTCCAGAGGCCTTCGAGTCGTGATACCGCGTAAGGAAAGGCATGAAGGGCGTGATCTCAAACGGCATCTTTTCGCGGACCGAATGCAGCGAAACGGGCTTCGACTTGACCATCTCTACGCGGTCGCTCCAGGGATCGACCTTAACTCGAGCGCCAAGCGGCAGCGCAGCGACCTGATCGACCTTATCTGCCTGGAGCGGCGGACCCATACTCAATAGCGCTGTGCTGAGCGCCACGCTGTTCCCGAGGTGGGCCGCGATAAGCGAAGGGAGAGCAGCAGAGTCTGCCTGGAGCTGCTTAAGGAAAAGCGCCGCGTTTCCGAGCTTATCTTGATAAGGGGAATGCTTCAGGAATTCGATGGCCTTCTGGTTTGACATTTCCGTTTCCGCCGGCGTGGCTTTGAACGAGAAGCGCGAAAGCGCTTCTGCGGCTGTGACGTTCGTCGTGTCGTTGAATCCCCACTGATCCGTGGACGGCTTCGTCACTACGATCGCGGCAAGCTCTTGCGCCAGCATGGTGGCAAGACTGGCCTCGTCCGGAAGGACGTCCAGGAGGCCGCGGCTGATGACGATCGTGTGTCCGATCGAGAAGGATTCGAGGGTACCAGTGAGCAAGACGCGGCAGTGAATGTCGGGTTCGATATCGAGATTGTTCGTCACCTCGAGATTGTTCACTACAGTTTCGAGGACTTTATCCACTTCCCCGACGGGCGCGAGCAGACCGATGCGCTCCAGTCTGTCGATCACGTTGATCTCAGCCCTGTGCTGCCATTCGCGCTCTACCTCGATAGGAGAGCGATCCGGCTGAGCAGAATCGCCAACGTCAGCCGGCAAGGCTGATTCAATCGGCCGATCACCAAGGACCGCTTCTTGGCCCGCGTTCTTCAGGGAGTACCCCCACAGGCGAGTTTGCGCCTTGAAGCGGATGCTGTTTGCGAGAGAATTCTTCGAGTCGGATTCTTGGCTGAAGACAAACGCAGGCAACCAGAGGTCCGGCTGAACGTTTAGTCGCCAGCTTTCGAAGTGCAGATTGAAGCCGTTGGGTTCTCCGCCAGAAGTGAACATTCCGTTGAACCGAACGATCGCGAATCCTTGCTCCTCCACCCAGATGCGGCCGTAGAATCGATCCTTGCCCGACTTCGGCAGTGGGGTCACATCGAACACCAGGCAGCGAACCTCGCCGAGGAATTCCCGGCCGATGTAGTCGAACGAATAATGCTCTCGGTCAAAGGCGCTCGCGTCGACGTAGATCATCTGTAGGAAGCCCATCGGATCATATGAGGAGGAAGACCCGCCCAAGTGCGACACGGGGTTGAGGTCCCCCATTTTCCCCTTCTTCTTCTTGTCGAGCATCGAATCCTCGGCGACGCCGTTCGACAGGCTTGCCTGGCCGAGATAGTAGTGGTCGCGGATGGGCACGAAGCCCATCTGCGGATCGGCCTTCATATCCTGGACGTATGACTCGACGATCGGCCGATAGCGCCGGATGACAGCAATCTCGTCATGCTCGCGCGCGATAAGGCGGTCAACGGCCTGATTCACGGTCAACACCGGAGCGGCGGTCGAATTGCTGGCCTGGGGCTGCGTCCGGTCGGCCACCTGCGCCCCCGCAGCGCCCGAAAGAGTGCCTGCCAGAATCATTGACAGAGAGAAGCGATTCCACATGCGCATTGAGTTCCTCCTTCAGCAAGCCAGTTCAAATGTGCTTTTCAATTTATTGGTAAGGATAGCAGGGGCGGGCTGGACGGCCGCGAACGGGTATAGACCCTGTGCCCAATGGATCAGTCTGGAACGCCGCTAGTTGCCAGCGACGGTGCTTCTGGCGGGGTCGTAGCAGAGTTGGAGGTCAGACTCGTATTGCTCGCCGTCGAAGGTGAATCATTCGGCGTGGGCGACGCGCGAGCCTAGGCGCGCCGGGAACACAAAGAGATTCCCGAGAGATCAGGTGCGGAAAGGTCGGACGCCGGGTTATCGGTGCTAGCACCTGAAGTAGCACCGATAAAGCATCGGGGTAACCGAGCCAGCTAAGCTCTAAATCAACGACACCAGTATCGTGCTGCCACGCTGGACAGCGGGGCATTCGATGCACAATTCACTTCTTGTTTTGTTACTCCGACATGAAACCCCTCGTCGTTAAAGGGATTCTGTGGTCTCCTACGAGGACTTAACTCTGAACGCCAAACTCAGCGCGGCCAGGCATGTAGCCATCATGAGTATCCCCTGCCTTCGGGACGAAATAGACGCTCCAACGTGGTCAGCTTGAAGGCTGCTTCTTCTTTCTTTCCTTGGCCCACCGGACACGAGCTGCATTCCTAGCGATTTCTTGCCGCTTTTCGGCCGTCATTTTCTTAACTCGTGCCTTGCCGCCGAGTTGTCCCAGCTGAACCGCATGTGGATTTTTCTCTTTCTTATCTGGCATACCCACCAGAAACCATATGTCTGCAGTGAACCAAAAATCAAGGACAAACGCTTGACAGTGCTAAGCGGTTAGCATATACTAAGCGCTTAGCATGAGAGGAGGAGACGCTTATGAAAAGGGATCCCGATCGAGTTCGAAAAAACATTGAGCTCGCGCAGACAACATGGGGAGAGCTTTCACCAACATTGTTGCAAGGACTTGAAGACCTGACTGAGCGGTACGGCCTGTCCGTTGCATTGGGGGACCTCCAGCAAATTGAGCGGCGCTGGTATGTGACGCACGCTGGTTTGCTCCGCACTGCTCAGCGCAGGCGATGCCATGGCATCAAGACTTCCCTTCAAAAAAACGTCTCCGACCCGGTTGCCAGCCGCTGGGTATTTAAGGCGACGGTTTACAAAAATCCTACTTCAAGAGGCTTCGTAGGCTACGGGGACGCTGATCCCTCAAACGTCTCCGCGATCGTTCGGGGGGCGGAGATGCGCATGGCGGAGACCCGGGCAGTTGACCGGGCCCTTCGAAAGGCTTATGGAATCGGCCTTTGCTCTGTAGAAGAACTAGGGTCGTTCTCCGCGCTGCCAAGACCCATCGCCGCGGCGCCGAGTTCCAATGGGTCCCACGGTTCAAACGGTTCGAACAGCGGCCACCCCCGCCTACGGGACCAACTCTGCCTCCTAATCCGAAAGCATGGACTCGATCCCGCCCAGGTGAAACGCTACGCCGCCGATTTCTGTGGGACTGAGACTTTGCGCGATGCTGGTCGGGACTTGGTTGAGTCCTTCATTACGACGTTGGCTGACCAAGCAGCCACTGACCGTGAGGGCCTCATTTGCAAACTGAACAGCTATAGCCATGCCGAGGCGGTGAAATCATGAAGCGACACATTCCAGGCCTCAATACAGGGGCCAAAAGCGCTGACGATTTTCTCGAAGGCTTATTTCTGGTTCGCGTAGATCGCGTTAATTACCGATGGCATCCACAAAAGCCGTGCTTCTTGATCCGCTTCGCCATTCTCGAACCAGAGGACCTTCGCTCTCGCTGCATTTCGGGACGAATCTATTGCACTCCGAAGGCACTGTGGAGGCTCAATTGGTTCCTTCGCGACTTCGAGTACGACAGGGATCTGCTTGGCCGAGACGAGGTGGATGAGAAAGCTCTGCTTGGACTCAAAGGCGTGATCCGTACTTCCCACAAGACCCTAGCTGGCCGGAGTTTTCAGAATCTCGACGGGTTTGCTCCGATCACCGAGTGGGAACATCTGTCGCGCGATGCCGGTGGAAAAGTTCGGAAGGAGATGGTCTCAGATGACTTACAGCTACACGCAGATTAGTCAGTATCTTCGCTGCCCGCGTAGTTACCGCTATCGGTATCTCGACGGCTGGCGGGAAAAGGACACTCGCGCGGCAATGGTTTTCGGTCGGTGTTTTGAAACCGCGCTCGGTGCGTACTTCCGCCGCGATGACGCCTGCGAAGTGCTTTTCAAGGAATGGGGTGCCTTTCGGGATGCTCCCTTCGAATACAGGAAAGGAGACTCCTGGGACCGCTTGGTTCACCAGGGAGTCCATCTGCTTCAGAAGTTCGCCCAGGATGACCGTGTTCACGTTCGCCGCCCTCAAGAAAATTTGCAAGTGAAGCTGCTCCGAACTCTTCCTGGAAACAGCGAGTTCGTTGCCTACATCGATGCTATCGGAACGCTGGATGGCAAGGAATGTCTGATCGACTGGAAGACCACCACGAGTCGATATGCCGTAGAGCCGGAAGGACTCCTTACATTGGATCCTCAACTAATTTGCTACTCCTGGATCAGCGGCATTTCAGACGTAGCTCTCGTGGTGTTCGTGCGGAAGCAACTGCCCGAAATTCAATATCTGAAGGCATTCATCTCGGACGAACAGCGTCGTGAATTCGGTCGGCTGGTCGAGATGACGATGGGCCAGGTCGAATCAGGCGAGTTTCCAGCCCGCAGCGGAATCCGGTTCCCTCAGAACGGTTGCGTCAGCTGTCCCCACATAGGGCTGTGCTTAGACGACACGGAGTTGGTAAGTGCGAATTTGATTCGTAGGCCAGGAGCAAGCGACCTTGATTGGCTTGACGAGCTTTCGGATTAACGGAGTGCCGCTCGTGGCACCGGAACTCAATCGTCGGCGGGCTCTGTTCGTTCTCGACAAGATCGATGAGATCCTCGCGTGGGAGCGGAGAAGAGACCTAGAACGAGATGAGAGATTCGTCGAGCTAGGACAATTTCTATGCGAGACCCGGTCAGGTCAGTACTGGAGGCTCGAGAATCTGAAGTCGTTCGATGAGTTTCTCGAAAAGCGGTTTCCTGAATCACGTCGGAAGGCCTATTACCTGATGGCGATCCACGAAAACTTGACGCGGATTCCGAAGCGGCAGCTCCGAGAAGTGGGCTGGAGCAAAGCAGCGGAAATGGCCGAGGTAGCGCGCAAGGATGGAAGCGAGTTCGACTGTGCAACCTGGTTGCACAAAGCCAAGGAGCTTCCCAAGGAAGAATTCAAGCGGGAGGTAGAGCGCCACCTGACCGGACGAGATACGGAGCCTTGGGAAATCATCTACTTCAAGTTCTATAAGAGCCAGCTGCCCGTGATTGAGCAAGCTCTCGATACGGCGGCCCTCATGCTGGGAACCGGCAAATCACGAGGTTACTGCCTCGAGATGATCTGTGCGGATTTCCTGGCTGGAGCCCACCTTGTCGAGGGCAATCCCAATACGTTGCTCATGGCAGTGTGCCGACTTATTGAGTTTCTTCCGGATTCGATGAAGGCAGAACTCCAGCAACGCATGCCCGTAACACCATGAATCGTCTCGGAAAACGACCTAGACTGAGACTTGAGACAAAATCATACAAAAGACTATGGAAGGAAATACTGGACCGCGATGGTTGGCGCTGCCAGCAGTGTAGTAGTCGGAAAAACCTTCAGGTACATCATGTTCAGGCCCGAGGCCGTCTCGGAAACGACCAGGAGAACAATCTCATCACGCTTTGTGCTGATTGCCACACGAGACTTCACGGTCGTATCCCTTAGGCGTCGCGAATATGCGTGATTTTGCATTCGCCGCTTTCCGCGGGCGCGGCTTGTCTTCCTTGGTCTCATGCCGATGGCGCACGGAGGCAGCGCACTGCGTCAGCCGGCCGTATGCACGAAAGCGTAAAACGCCCGCCGCACTTGTTGACGGATTCGCACCGGACGGACTCCCAGGCGTTTCTCTCCATACCAGCGCAACGCAACACGCAGAATTGCAAAGAGAAATACGGCCGCCAGTGCCACAACCATCGTTGCCAGCGATTCGCGCTCGAGAAGCAAGCTCGCCGCGGCGGAATCCTCCCACCCCGGGAGAAGGCGGTCGAGCGCCGTTCGCAAAAGTGGTCCCACATAGCGCAGCCGAGACACGCGGATGTGGACAGCGCGATCAAACGTGTAGGATGGGCTGTACCCAGCGACTCCGCGCGTAGCCGCCGACAGAGTGGCGGGATCGGCCAAATCCTCACGGGTCAGAAGCCTGCCACCGCTGCCGCGCGGAATCATCCGAAACGCCGGATCGACAACGATCCAGCGCCCATCGATCAGAACCTCGGCGACGACGTGCGTCGTCAAGTGGCGAGAGTCAAGCAGGAGGAGCCGCCGGGCCGTCAGTCCCGCGCTGTCCGCCAGATTGATAAAAGCGTTCGTTGCGGAGCCACAGACTTTCAAAAGAGATGCGTAGTTGAGGGTGTCTGTCGGGTCGCGATCCGGCGCAGTTACGATTTGATCGGACTCCTGCCGCGCGGGACCACGAGACATCCAATTTAAAATTGCTTCGACTTTGTCGACCGCCGAAGAGGACTCCGGTACGACGGCATCTGAGAATCCCTTCAAATACCGGCGAGTCGAGTACTCCCACATCACCGAATAGATCGCGAGCAGGATCGCCAGAATCAGCAGAATATTCCCGCTGTACCAAATCGCCCGGAAATATCGGTGGCGCATTGGCACGCGTTCGACTGAAAAGAGCCGCTTGGCGCCGCTATCTATCGCGGCCGAATTCGGATGCGCGGCCGGAGCGGTCTGAACTGTCGGAAGGACACTATCCTTGCTCATGCCGCTCCTCTTCTTGCCGCCATCGACGACTTCGCAATGGAGGCCACACCTGAATCGCGTGGCGTAGCAGCCAGAGACTCTTTTACCAAGCAGAACGAATGAACGTTTCCGCCTCGGTTCTCATCGTACAGGACAACGCGAGCGCGTTGCTGCGTACACCAATCCTGAACCACGCGGCGCGGCAAGAACGCGACCTGCGGCGTCACAAAATAGTCGTAGAACAGATTCTGCGCGCCGGCCCAGGTCCGCCGGCCCCGCGACCGAATATAATGAACGAGGTAATAAGGCACCTGCGCGAGCAGCGTGACGAGAGGCTTGGTCCACCGCCTACGCAGCCCGCTCCGAATCAGCGCGCCAGGATACTTGTATAGCCACGGGTATCGCCCGGAGTCCTTATAGACCGCGAGATACATCTGGCCGCCCGGCTTCAGGACGCGGCAGTTCTCGGCGAACGCGGCTCGCGGATTCTCGGTGTGATGGATCACCCCGTCGGAGATGACCACGTCTGCCGTTCCGTCCGCAAGGGGAAGGTGCAGATTGTCCGCCACAACACCCGGCCGATGATACCGCTCCGCGGCCATTCCCACCGAGACGCGGCTGCGATCGAGACCGATGCACCGAATCCCTCGCCGCGCTAAAACTCCAAGCACACGGCCTGGACCGCAGCCGATGTCGAGAACCAGCGAGTCAGTTTCTATATTTTCGATCAATTCCAGCAGAGCGCGCGAGACGAACAAGTCGCTTGCATCGGACGTGTCCGGGGGCACCCAATCGAACGGGTGCTGATCGTAGAACGTCGTTGGCTCAGTGTGCCCCATTGCTCGTTGCCAGCGCCTCAGCGTAGTAGCTTTCCATCTGCTCGGTCAAGCGGTCCCAATTCAGCTGTTCCGCGACCCGGCGGCACCCTTGCTTCATCTGCGCGTAGAAGGCCTTGTCGTGAATCAGCTTTCGCAGCGCCTCAACGAGGGGCTCCAGTTCCGTGGCGATTACCAGTCCCGCGTGACCTTCGACGAGCGAGCGGATGCCGCAGGCATTCGTAATGATGACCGGGACGCCGCACGCAATTGCCTCTGCGGGCGCATTGGCAAAATTCTCGTAGCGAGATGGCAGGACGAAGAGATCGGCGTCGCGCAGTAGCACCTTCTTTTCCTCGTCGTACACGGCGCCCGTAAAGACAACGCGGGCTTCGACACCGGATTCCCTCGCCCGCTTCTCGAGATAAGCGCGGTATCCAGGCTCTCCCTCCGGTCCAGCAATCACCAGCCAGCCTAATTCCGGGCACGCGCGGGCAAAAGCTTCGATCAGAATGTCCGCGCCCTTGCGGGGAATCAGCCGGCTTAGAAACAGGATGAGAAATTCCTCAGACGAAATGCCGTTCTCGGCGCGGAATCCGCCGCAGGGTGGCAGTGATGTGTAAAAGACGGGGTCGATGCCATTGTAACGAACGGCAATTTTGGCAGCCGGGACGCCGTCCTCCAGCAGTTCCTGCTGCTCCATCTCGGACGTGGCGACAATCGTCGTCGCGCCTTGCCAGAACGCCTTCCCGACGCTGCGATGCCACAGCGCTTTCAGTTGGAAGTTTCGATCGATGGGGCGGTACATTCCCATCGGCTCGATCACGTACGGCACCCCCTGACGCCGGCAGAAATAACCGACGGCGGGTCCCAGCAAATCGTAGAGGCCGTAAATATGGACGGCGTCGAAATTCCCGAGGGAAGCACGGCAAAATCCTATCACGCGAGGATTCAGCGTGAGCGCGCGATAGTTGCCGAGCGTGGACAGATAAATGACTTCGACTCCATCCTGTTTCGATCGCCAGCCCCATTTGCAGTGCTCGGCTTCCAAGCCGCTGCCTATGCGCTCGCGAATCCCGAGGTCGGCTGTCAGAACAGTCACCTGATGGCCGCGCTGGGCGAGCCCGCGGGCAAGGGCCCGAACCTTGACGACGGGTCCCCCCTTTTCCTGAAAGGGATAGTAGGCCTGCACTACTTTCAGAATGTGCACGCCGAATTCGCTTTCATGCCGCGGAAACAAACCTCATAGGCCAACCAAGCAAGAAGATCAACGATCCGTGCATCCCATCTGCAAACCGATCGAAAAGCGTTCACTGGAGCAAAGCTAAATCGCCCGATCCTGATCGGAACTGTGGCAATGCTTCCATCATCCGTTATGCGGTTCACTTGTACTCTTCCTGTTTGACGGAGGTTGCGAAACGAGCGGGAGACCTGAAAGTTCTGAACAAATCCTTGTTTGCGCAAGTTCCACAATCGGAATAGGAAAAAAAACAGGAGATAGCGTGTTATTGATACTGCAAAGCAGCAGACAGACCGGACGAAGTACACGGATGAACTCCTGCGCCGCGAATTCGTACTCGCTGATGTGCATGAAGATACCCGTGCAAAGACCTTGTCCAATTTCTCATCTTTGAACGGCAGCCCGCGGGCATCCGCATGCAAAGCCCGCGACACGTACTCCGGGTGAACCGCTCTCGGGCGACGGATCATCTCGGCCGAGTGGTCAACCCCCGTCCACTCGATCTTGGCGGCACCCCACAATACCTGCAAGATCCAGCCGTATCCACAACCGACCTCGAGGATGCGGTCGCGGTCGCGAAACTCCAGTGCTTCCACAACCAGCCGTCGGTCTCGTTCAGATTTGTATTGGCGATAGGGATTGTCGGACTTGCGCCAGCCTTGCCAAAACTCCAAAGTCCATTCGAAATGAGTCTGGTCCATGGCGTACGGTCGTTCAGGGTACAGCACACAAGCGTCAGAGTGCTACGCCCGATTGCATGATGCTAACTGTCTGCGATCCTTCTCCGTTCGCCGTTTGACGAAGGCTCGCCGCTGTCAGGCCGCCGCGAGCGCTAAGTCGTGCTTGCCCGTGTAGCCCGCTCGGAATCCGAGAGTTTCTTTCGCCAGAAATCGGTAATTCGACCGAGGCCTTCGTCCAGACTCACTTTGGCATCCCACCCAAGCACGGACTTTGCTTTTGTAGCATCACCGTAGATGACCTGAATATCGAGCGGCCGGCGGGGAATCGTGTCCCACAAAACTTGCCCGCGGAAGCCCGTGACCGCGCGCATCTTATCCGCGAGCGCCCTCACCGTCAGTCTCTTGCCCGTACAGAAGTTGAATACCTGACCGATGCTCGCTTGGGGCCTTGCAAGACATGTCAGGTAGGCGTCCACATGGTCATCTATGTAAAGCAGGTCGCGTTCTGGCGTAGGGTCGCCGAGCTTGACGACGTCGCCCCGCAGCATTTGGACCAACATTCTCTCGACAAGAAAGTGCGCGTTGTCCCGGCGGCCGTAAGTGTTGAAAGGTCGGAGGACGGTCATGGGAAACTTGTAAGCGTCCCACATGTAGAGGACATATTTCTCCGCCGCGTGCTTGCTCACCGAATACGGGCTGTTTGGAGCCTGCGGCGTATCTTCCTTCTTGGGCAACGGGCCGTTGCCGAAAGTCTCGGACGTTGAACCAAACAAGAAGTGCTTGAAGTGCGGCACTTCGCGCAAGCAGCACTCGGCGAGATTCACCGTACCCGTCAGATTCACATCCAAGACTTCGTTGGGATGATCGTAGCTGTACGCCACAGGGCTGATAGAGGCCAGATGGACCACCACTTCGGGCTGCACCTCGCGGACCGCACACCTCACTGCGAACTGGTCGCGCAAATCGCAAAAAACAGCCTTCACGCCACGATCGGCGCCCAAGACATAGCGCCCGGTCACATACCGCTGCAGTGAGTAGAGATCGTGCGCACCAATCTCCGCGAGACGTTCAAGCAAGCGGCTGCCAACAAACCCGGTCGCTCCGGTCACGAGAATTCGCATGCCTTTCGGTTCCTCCATCCTCGATTGGGCGATTATTCCTGCAAAGCGTTGCGCAGACGCTCACAGAATCTTTCGAAGCTGAACTCGCGAGCCGCCCACTCCCTCCCCGCATCTCCCATGCGGCGCGCACGTGCCGTGTCTTCGAGTAATTCCACTAGTGCTTCGGCGATCTCGCGCGGGTCTGTTGGGTCCACGAGGAAACCATGCTCGCCCGAGCGGATAAACTCGGCAGGCGCCCCCACACGCGGACCCACTACAGGTTTGCCGTGTGCCATGGCCTCCAGGAAAACGATACCGAAGCCCTCACCCCGCGGCACACGCACATCCAGCTCTGTCCGTGCAGGCATTGCAAAAATGCAGCAGCGATCATAGCAGACGTCAAGCTCCTCGGCGGAAACAGCGCCAGTGAAGTGCACTGAGTCACTGATGCCCAACTCTCGCGCCCGCGACTCGAGCCGTGACCGGTCGTCGCCACTACCTACAATCCAGTACATGGCATCAGGTACTCGCCGCAGGACGCTCGGCCAGGATTCGAGCATGACGTCATGGCCCTTGTATCGTTCTGACGCTGCGATCCGCCCAACAGTAAGTACCATCGGCCGCGTCGAGTTTCTTGATGGTACGTGGTTTGCTTCGGACGAATGCGGTCGTCCCTTTGGCAGCGTCGGAGGAAGAATCAATTCGCGGTACTTGTGAAGACCGTGCCGTGCAACTGTCGCGTCGAGCGTAAAACGCGTAATTGCTACATATCGCTGTGCGGCTTGCAACGCGCTCCGTTTCGCCGGGGGTAAATCTCCCCACACGTCGATACCATACAGGACCAGCCAATACGGAATTCCAGTAAACCTTTCGATGATGCGCGCAGTCGGCGCCAACCCGACGTGCGCGCATATCATCAGGTCGGGAGACCATGAGAACGCTGCCGTAAGAGCCGATGCAAAAAAACGAAGCTTCACGGAACGCGGTAAGGCGAGACTCCCGTCGGCTTGCGCTTCCGGGTCACCGGATACAGCGACCAAGCGAACGCGATCGCTCCCCAAAATGACCTGAAGGGCTTCAACGAGCGTAGTCGTGTAGTTCTGTATTCCGCCTACAGATTTCAATGAAGGCGCCAAAACCAGAACCTTGCGCTTGGTCTGCAGGCCCTCGGTCATAGGTCTTGCGATAGCGTCGGCCCTGCGAAACTTGACCTTCGCCGTAGGACTTCTTCGAAGATTGCGGCCAGTTCCCGGCCGTTGCGCTCCCACGTGTATTGTCTCGCGGTGGCCGCCGCTTTTTCGCCGAGCCGCGTGCGGAATTCTTCATCTTCGTAGAGTCGGCGGATCATTCGCGCGAGCCCGGTGGCGTCCTTGGGATCATCTAAAATCAGTCCGTCCACTCCGTGCGTGATGATTTCAGACGTCCCGTTTGCTGCTGAAACGATAACCGGAAGTCCACATGCCATCGCTTCGGCAGGCGGAAGAGCGAAATTGTCCTCGAGCGAAAGTCCGGCGTACGCGTCCGCTGCGGCATAGTAGAACTCGATATCCTGCCGAGGCGAGAGGAAACGCACTCGGCCGCCGAGTCCCATGTGCGTCGCCATCGCACGAACCTGTGCGGGATCCTCTCGGCTTACCAGCAGCAGTTCAAATGGCAGACCAGGTAGCTGCACCAGCGCTTCCAGGATGACGGGAACGCCCTTATTGCGCCAATCATTGCCGACCAGAACCAAGGCAAAACGTTGATCCGAAAGACCGATTGCTCTGCGCGCCGTTTCGCGCAGCGCCCCGCGCCGGCCTGGATTGAACACGTGGTGGTCCAGCCCAAGATATAACACCCGGTGCCGATCGGAGGTTCCGTACAATTTCTCGACGGCTTTGGCCGTTCTCTTGGCGATCAGGATTAGGGTAGTTTCCAAGTTCGCGTATGCGTGCCGTTCCATGAACATGGCGAGCCGATAGTAGAGCTTTCGATGCAAGAGGCGCGGCCACAGCCAAATGGGATTTCGTGCCAAGATCATTGCCGGTCGAACCTGGCGAGTATATTGAGCGAAGACGATGTGAACGGAAACCACGTCCGCATCCAAGCAGTTGGCGCCGGGACTGTATACAAGATCATGTTTCAGACCACGGAAGCGGCGATCCCACCCTCGCCACAGTCGATTCGCCGCAAGCCACCAAATAAAGTTGAGCAGGTGTGGCCCGGGCAGCTTCGGAATGCGGTGCCAGGTGATTGTGGAAGGATCCATGTCCTCCACGCGCTGGCTGTAAACGTGAATCTCGAATTCACCGGGGAGATGCGAAAGCCATTCGAGCACGATTCGCTCGCTGCCGTGCCGCTTGTCGAGAAAGGGTGAAATCACAGCGACGCGAGGCTTTCGCTTCTCGGGATTCACGCCGTGCCCTCCCTATTATGCGGAGCACCGTGTGGCGGCGGTTCGCCGTTGGTCAAAACTGGAATCCGCCAGGGACGGGTCCTCGCTCAACTGCAACGGCTGACATCTGCCCATTTGCCAACACGTCCGGCAATCGGAAGAGGATTCCGACCACAAGCCAGAAAAGTGCATTGTCAACGTAATTCTGGTACGGGGCGAGACCCGCATACGTGAGCGGATACAGAAGGAGAAACTCATACCAGATGATTGCGAACGCGATTGGAAAGAGACTGGTGCCGCGAAGGCGGCGAACAACCTTCCATGAGTTATACAGAAGTGCCCCAGTCCACAATATCCACAGAAATGGGGCGATGATTCCCATCTCCACAATTAGCACGCCGTATCCTTCTTCCACCCAAAGCCCGGGTGGGCGCTGTCTGAGTAGTTTGGCCACATACTGGGTCCCGAGTGACGCGGTGCCAATGCCATTGCCCAACATCCAATTGGGCTCCGCAAAAACCGCCTCCAAATTGATGATCGGGTAGTCCCAGGCGCGATACCCTCCTTCGTATGCGGCACTATTCGGATTGAGTGTTTCAGTGTAAAGCGCCAGGCGAGATCCTGCGTCCTTTGGAAAGAGCAATACGAGAGCCGCCAAAGCGAGACCCACCACAATGAACGAGCGGCGGATTGTCCGCACGATCCGATGAGCTTGCCGCAAGCGCCAGGGTGCGCCCCAGAGAAAACCCGCCGACAGCACCAAGACGCTCGCCATACCGCCAACAAACGCAGTTCGGGAACCACTCAGCAAAGTTGCCGCACCGAGCAGGCCCACCACACAAAGAACTAAACTCCGATCACGGCGCGCGTGAAATAAGAGATAACCCGCCGTCCCCATGACGAGTATGAGCACGACAACCAAGTAATCCGCGAAACGGCCCGAGCTCACGAATACGGAATCCGGCAAAGAAAGAAGCTGGCCGGATAACGGGCTCGTCTTAGTGAGGTTTCCAAGATCTTCCAATTCCGGCGCCAGGTGGGCGGGATTCAAAAAGCTGTTGCCCACAATCGCTTGCACAATTCCGATGCCGGCAATCACTCCTGCAACGAGCGCATTCGCCACCAAGAAACGTCGCAGGTCTCTGTCATTGCGGATCAAAGCATATCCCACAAACATCAGGGGCACGTAATAAAAATCCAGCTTGAAGCCTAGCAGGCCGTACAAAATGTGGGGCGAATTCTGACTGAACACTTGCAGAGCCCCTAGCCAGAAAAAGATGCTGAAAAACAGCAAAAACGGAGGCCGGAACGTTTTTGCTTTTCCTCGCCGGACTTCCACGAAGAACGCGATATACACCAATGCCAGCAAGATATCCTTGCCAAAAAAAAGAGCCAGGCCGTTGCCCATGTATTTGCGGAAAAGATCTTCGAACATCATCCAAACGAAAAATAAATAGAAGCCCGTACGCCAGTTTCGCAGGATCATCGCCGCGACCAAGCATCCCGCAAAAATCAGGACGCCAAAAATGAGCGATCGCTCGTCGTCGGCGACAATTTTCCCGCCCACTTCCCACGCCAGCCATAGACCGAGGACAAACAGGCTGACGCCGATCAACGCCTGGTTCCTCATCGCGGGAATACGTGCATTCAGCAATCTCTCGTCACCTCTGGTCCGCAATCCGTCGCATCAACGTGGCTCAGCAGCTTCCAAAAGCATTCTATAACAATGGGACAGACCAAAACCTCGGCACCCGAATATGGGCAGGTTTCCTAATTCGACCCTTAGAGCGAGACAAAATTCTCCCGGTTTGATGCATCAATTGCGCCCTTTACGCCCGACTTTTGCGCCACGATCAACAATTCATAGCCATCGAGGTCAGGCCGCCGTCCCGATTGACCCGTGATCGTTGCGATGACATCCTCATTGAAGGGTGATGAAGCAAACTGGAACCGTCGGAAACCCGCCGCAGGCAACGCTCGTTCGAAAAATTCGACGGTCGGAGCGATGGGGTGATCTTCACCGATCCACTTCAACCACAATCCTGACCGCGCAGCCGCACCGGTGAAGTTCGGGAGGAAGTGAAGCGCAACACCCTCATCTCGGAGCAGTCGCGCACAGAGTGTCAAAGACTTGCCGATGGATGGCAAGTGCTCAAGGACATGATTTGAGTAAATAACATCAAAGCTCCCGTTTGGAAGGGACTCCAGCTCAGCGGGAGAGTCCATCACCGGTAAAGCCAGATGTTTCCTGCCGTACGCGGCCCTGGATCTCGATATTTCGAAGCCGACGGCGTCATAACCGTTCTTTCGGAGCAGGTACGTGGCGTATCCCCAAGAGCATCCAAGATCGAGTACGCGGCCCCTGGGCTTTACCGCTCGAAGCAAGCCGATCTTGGGACCGAGGTCGCTGAACATCGAAGCGAAATCGACCTCGAGAAGAGCCTCAAGTTCCCGCGAGTCTGGCAGGCGAACTTGGGGGGCCGCTTCAGCGAATTCGCTCTCATAATGTACGTCTAACTCCTCAAGGGTATCCAAGGGCCAGCGAAAAATCAGGCGACACTTGCTGCACTGGAGAATGTCCACAACGATTTTCTTGCGTTGCAGTCTGCTCACCTGAGACGAGGGTCCGCAATTCGGACAAACGCGAGGCTGCCCACGCAGACGGTGTCGAAGCATTCGCCGAACGTAGCGAAGCTTAGAGCCCACGTAAGAACGGTAATAGTTCTTGATCAACGGCACCTCCACCATTCTGCTGTGCGCATACGACCTTGAATCAAATGCTGTAGCATTCTACATCCGCTCTGCGCTCGAAGTGCCTTCCATGCGTTACGCGCGGCCCCCGTTAGCCGCTTCCAAACCGGGGAATTGTGGTTCTCATCCAGTCCCGGATCGCGCGCGTTCTGTTCTCGGTAAAAAAAGCCATAAGCCAAGCGTAACCCAGTACCACCGCACCGGCCGCCAAGCCACAAAGAAGATGTTGTGGATCAGGCTGCCATTTTTGCGTTGGCGCAACCCAAGCCCGAACGAACAGCAGCAAGGGAAAGTGAAGCACATACAAACTATAGGAAAATCCTGCAAGAAAACGAGCGATTGTCGCGTACGACTCGGATTTACCACCGACATTCACGTGAAGAACGCCAAACAGAAAGAGCGTAAACGCAATTCCCACTGACAGGTCCGAACCGAGCGCGGCGGGTTTTCCAATTCTTGCCGCTGTGAGGCAACCTGCCACCACCAAAGAAGCGATCAGTGAATAAATACCCAACCAGCGTCTGCTCAGCTGGCGCAGTCCAGAGTGTGCAAACACCAAACCGCATCCGGTCATCCAAACTATGAATCCGAGCATCTTTTCCGATCCCAAGAATACGGACAGACAAACAACTAGCAATGCCAACGGCATGGCTCGCCAAATCAAACGTTTCGCCCACGCAATACCGGCGAACAATGCCACCGGAAAAAGCACGTAGTACCACCATTCGTTCGAAAGACTCCATAATGGCCCGTTCGAGCCGAACGTGGGGCAGACGATCGTTTGTAGGAAAAACGCGTTTCCCAAGAATGTGCCGGTCGTGATCTGATTCTGCGCAATTGCGCCGCCAAAGCCCTCCAACGGATGCGAGTACAATCCTGTGGACGCAAACACAATGCTGCCGGTCTTGTCCCAGAGCAATCCGAGCAAGAGTCCCGGAATCAGCACGACGTGCAGCCGGGACCATCGGTTGATAGCGTACTCGCGCCACGACCATCTTCCGCTCATCCAACTTTGGATAGCGGTCGATGATATGAGAAATCCACTCAACACGAAAAATACCATCACCGCCTGATGGCCGAATCCGGTGACGAAATATAAGACCTTCAAGAATGGACCTATTTCTCGAAGTTGCTGATAGTCGACAAAAAATATCGCTCGCACATGACCCCACATGACCGCCCACGCTGCGAATGCGCGAACCAAATCCAAATGGGCGGAAGCTGCTGGACTGATGGCAGACGGCCTAATCCTCGAGAGCAATCCAAGTCGGCGAGTACCCGACGCGTCAGCGTGCGTTTCCATTGTGATCTCGTCGATCTTGTCCGCTTCAGGGAAAACCGTAGGCCGCTGTACGGTTGGGGTGCCCTTCATCACCACTCGCCGCTCATACACGTGCCTCCATGCGCGAGCCGAGTCATTCCGTCAAGACCGCCCGGTACTTCTCGGCGATCCGGTCCCATGAAAACCAGTTTTTCTGCGCCTCGATGTTGCGCTCGTGCAACTTGACCCACCGGGAAGGATCGCTCAGTACTCGGACGAGCCCGCGAACCAGGTCATCGCGATCTTGTGGGGGCGACCACTCCACGCCCGCATCCTTAAGAGGACCGCTGGTGCTCTCGTCCCGGTATCCGACGATGGGAACTCCACAGGCAATTCCCGCAATCGCGCTCCCGCGCTCATACCGCACTGGGCCGCGGACAAAAAGCAGCGCGTCCGCACTCGCAAATTCATCGGAGATCTCTTCCGCTGGCAGGACTCCTCGCACGACTACCTCTACATTTGAATTCGCAAGCGCCCCGGCAAGCTGTTCCCGCACTTCCATGGTACCGCGCCCGACAACAACAAGACGCAGCGGCTCGACTTTCTTGCTGGCCTCGCTCATGACGCCAACAATGTCTGCGACCTCGCGTTCCGTCTTGGGCGCCCCAGTCATTCCGAACACGATCACGGTCTTCCCGCGGTCTATCGGTGCAGCCCGGCGATTCACGCGCTCTGGAATGTTCGCGCCGATGGGAATGAACGCTGCTTTGCCTTCTCCCTTCGGTATCCACGCTGCGGTCCCGACCGGTGCGGTAAAAATGCTCTTGGTTGCCCCTTGGTAAAGCTTCCGGATGACGCAATCCTGGCACGCGCCGCGGACTCCTTGTAGCCGGCTCGATCCCTCCTGACGTCGTGATTCGTGAAACACGACTGCCACGCGCGCCCCACCGCGGCGGAGTATCGCCAGCGCGGCGAGCGCGCCAAGAGGAAATCCGCGTCCCGGCCATGCCAGCGCTGTGTATTGCATCAGCACCCACCGGCCGCGCCACGCCTCGCAATCGCGCGAGAGCTGTCGCAGCGCTCCGATCCACCCTTTCTCCACCCACGGCACGCGCGCCTGCTGCAACTCAATCCCCTGCCGCCGCAACGCCTCGCCCAGAAACGTACAGTAATCTTCGACGCCGTCTGTCGGGAAGTCGCGCCTGCCGAGGATCGCCACCCACCGTTGTTGCGGTTCCGTCATTCGCGCGCCCTAGCGCTGCGCCTGAGCCAAGAGATGCCGGGGAAAACCGTCTCCCTCGGTGAGCCAATTCCATCCATATCGGTGCGCCGCGAGCCACTCGGACACACGCTCGGCCGCTCGCGCGTCGTGGACTTCACAAACTAGCGTCGGCTGCGATACGCGGAACACTTCCTCTGCGCCTTCCAGCACCTGTTCTTCTGCGCCTTCCACGTCGATCTTAATAACCGCTGGGAGCCGATGATCGAGACCAAAATTGTCTAACGTCACAGCCTCGACGGCAATAACGCCGGAACCCTTTTCGTCCCCTGCAATTGCCGAGACGACGCCGGTGTTTCGGCTCGACGAATCTGGATCCCGCCGAAACGACAAAGTCTTGCATTCGGACCACACAGCCTTGGGCACCACCTCAATTTGCGGCAAAGCATTCATCCGTTCATGTTCGAGAATTCTGTTCGAGTTCTCGGGATCGGCCTCGAATGCGTAAACTTTGCCTTCCGGGCCGACGATCCGCGCAGCGACCAGACTGATGAATCCAAGATGCGCACCAACATCATAGAGAATTTCTCCCGGCCGAAGGTGCAACGCTAAAGCGTTCAATAGATGAGTCTCGTGCGCACCCGCCGCGTACCATGCTTCGTATCTCGGGTCCACCGACAATAACAAACCCGCCGCCGCGCCCGATCGGACCGTGACCGAGAGGCGCGTTCCGGGAGGCAAAATCTTCCTCACAAGCCCGCGAACGAGCGTTCCTACGACCGGCACTTTACGAATCGGAGTGTAGATCTGCTGCAGAGCCGGAGAACATAGGAGCCGGGATATCATCATCGCTCCGCTCCCAAGACTGGCGTTTGCCCCGCTTCTGCCGGTTGCGTATAAACTGTCATTCGCGATTGTTCCTAGTCAGCTTCGCGTTCTATCGGCGGTGAATCTACTCGAAAGTGCCCGGAAGGCCACGCCAACAAGTGCTTCGGAAATGCCCCCTCTTCGATCCAAGCGTACTCGTAGGATCTTTCCTTCAGCCACTCCTCGACAAACGCCGCGTTGGCGTGATCATGCACCTCGCAAAGAAGCCCCGGGCGGATTGTCCGGAAAACGCGATCTGCTCCTCGCAGCACATCGGATTCCGCGCCCTCCACGTCCAGTTTGATGATCGCAGGCGGAGCGGTTGTATCAACAAAATCATCGAGCGTCGTGCAAGCCACTTCAATTCCCGGCGCGGCATCGTCGGCACACATTTTGGTATTCCGATTCGCTGAAGCGCCCGTGGATATCTCAAGTCGGATGTGGCCTGTGCGCGAAAATACTGCCAGTGGAACGATGCGGATGCGATCTCCAAGACCGTTGAGATCCACGTGTCTGCTCAGATTCCGCGAGTTGTCAGGGAATGGTTCGAACGCCACGACCTTTGCACCGGCGCGCGCGGCGAGCATGGCGTAAAATCCAAAATTCGCACCGATGTCGAACACAACTGCGTCCCGTTTGACGAGACTCAGAAATGCTTCGGCGTTTCTCGATTCGTAGCTGCCGTCCCACACGGCGTGCTCCCACCGCGGGTCGACCTCGACTAACAATCCTCGGGCTGGCCCTGCCTGCACTCGCAATCGTTTTCGACTCGATGAGGGTAAGAGAATACCGCTTGCGACTCGCATCGGTAGCGCGAACGCACGTAGGTTGTAAAGCTTGCGTAGCGCCGTTGAATTGTGCAACGCAAGCCACAGCTGCTCTCTCATAAACCCGCCGCCTCAATAAACCGCCGCCACCAGTTCTCGGGCGCCATCAGATCTTCTAACCTCGGCCGCACGCGTTCGATCACGGCCCTGCGGTAATAACCCGGATCGCGCAACACATCCTCCGCGGCTGCCTGGAACCCATTTACCGCGTTTGGGTCCGGGACGAAGAGCTTTTCGAGCGGCGGTTCCCGAAGGAAAAGCCGGCTCGCTCCTCCGGGGGAAGCGATCACCGGTGTCCCGCAAGCCAGAGATTCCGCCACCACGTAGCCAAATGGCTCGTAGAGCGATGGACAGACAGAAAAATCCGCCGCGTTGTAAAACAGGGGAATCTGCTCGGGGGATGCGTTTTGAACCGTTGTCACGTCAGGTCTCGCGACCTGGTCCTTTGGCAATTCGCCTCGTAGCGCTAGGACCCAATGAACGCCGGTCAAACGATCCATCAGCGCGCGCACAATCGGAAACCCTTTCATTGGATGCGTGCTACCCACAAACAGGCCGATGGCCTTGTCTGCCGGCAAGTTCAGAGCCTTTCGGCTCGCACACGGGTCCGCCGGCTTGAAGCGCTCGGTGTCGATCGGCAACCAAACCGTGATTGCTCGTTGGCCGAAAAAGCGCCGCACCTCGTCCCGGGACTGTTCCGAGTTCGTCAGGACCAACTTGCCCCGCCCGCTCAGACGTTCCAGCACCATCGAGTTCCACCACTTCAGATAAAGATAGCCGCTGTATTTGATAAATGGTCGGATGGCTTCGGATTGCCCCCGGTAGGTTCCGTGATAGAAGTGAATTTTGCGAAGAGGAGCTGTCCGGCGTAACGGATAAAAGCCGGCGTCGCTGTTCGAGATGACTGCAACGACGTCATCGGTCATGTTTTCCCGTGCTTTCCTGCCGATCCAATATCCGCGCAGAGTGCCCGCCAGCTTCTTGCCGAAGCGTCCTGTCCGCTTCGCAATCCACTCCGGCTCGCAGTTGCCCCGGTGAAAAACCTCTACGCGATAGCCCCTCGAATCCAAGCCGCGAATCACTTCGCGCACGAAGTGTTCCATTCCTCCAAGGCTTTCGGGCGGCTCCGGCGTCAGGATGAAAACTGTGTTGATCACGGCTGCCGGGCCAATATCCAGCCATGCCGCTCGGGAGACTGATCGAACGATTCCCTCTCGATCGAGTATCCGTATCCGGCGAGTAAGCGATGCACCTCCTCCGTGCATTCGTGCACCTCGATGAACAGCGCCGGGTGGAATCGTCTGAGAGTCACTTTCGCTCCCGTCAAAGCCTCCGTCTCCGCTCCCTCGATGTCCATCTTGATCCAATCCACTCGAGGAAGGGAGAGACGCGTTACCAGATCGTCCACTGAGATGGCCTCGATGGTTTTGGAGCCTCCGACCTCGTCGATTTTATTCCAGACAGAGACCTCGCTTGAACTCCAATGAACTGGCCCAGTTGCTGACCATGCAGCCAGCGGAACAATTGTATGGTTCGCGATCTGGTTGAGTGCAAGATTTCGCTCGAGCTGCTGGCGATTGGATTCGTCCGGTTCGAGAGCGATCACACGACCGGAATCGCCGACGGCCCGGGCAGCCTGTATGCTGTACCAACCGATGTGGGCCCCGATATCTAGGACCACGTTCCCTCGCTCAGGCGCAACCCATGTGACCGGCTCATACGCCGGCATGTTGAGCATGTTCTCGATGGTGCTTTCCTCCTCCACGTGAAACCAAGCCCCGAGGGACCGGCTCCATAGAATCTGATTTCGCAGAGAGAACGGTGACCGGGACCAATGCCAACGGCTGTGTAGCCAGCCGTCTCTTGGCGGCTTTGAGGTGCCGCGCACTACCGCGTAGGAGAGTTTGTTGCATAGCACCTTGGCAGTTGTTGCCGCGCTCTGCCCGTAGGTATCCATGAGTGGGTAGCCTTTCAACTCAGCCACTCCGTTGCCAGAAAGAATTGAACTGGCTCCGGGCCTTCGCTGCGAACGCGCGGGCCAAAAGCGCTCCCCCCGAAACGGCGCCTCGGAAATCGGCCTTGGCAATCTCCACAAGCTCGGAGTACGCGCAATTGAGCCTAGCGTTTGCCGCGAAATAGTCGAGGCGCGCGAGCCGTACGCGTTCCTCAGGCCAGTCCCGCGCCGGCGCGAAAAGCTTCCCGTTGTTGGATTCCACCGTCCGCAGAAGGTCCTGCGCCCGGTCATCGTATGTGTGTTCCCGCATAACCTTTTCGCGGCCCGCGTCCGCAATTTTACGCCACTCCGCTTCATGATCCAGGTAATACCGGACGGACTCCAACACCTCCGCTTCCGAGCGCACGCCCACGAAATGAACTCCGTCCTGAAATCCCAACTGGCCTATCTCAGACGGCAGCATGGTGATAAAGAGGGCTCCGGCCGCCATCGCCTCAGCGAAACGCAACGACACGTCCACTGGGTAATCGTCGCGGCCAACATTCACCACGAGTTTGCTCGTGCAGTAAATCCGCGCCATCTCCTCGTACGAATGCAGGCGGGTCCATTCATTCATTCGAAATCGGGTTGCCAGCATCTCTAAAATGCGCCTGCGCGTCTCGTAAGTGGGACCGGCGCTGCGGCCGATCCATCCGATGTCCAACGGGCGCTCTTCGGACGGTGACAAAAAGAAATTCGCGTCAACGGCATGAGTGATTGTCACGGGATTGGAATGGCCGGCTTGGCGGAAGACATCTTCGAATCCGGGATGAAACAGAAAAATATAATCGAACAGCATGGACCATCGAATTCGGCGGTGCAAGTAGGCGTAGGGATCGTGATAGAAACATGCCGTCGGAATCTCGGTTTCCGTAAGGCCTCGGGGGCACAGAGGAAAATCTGTTTCAGGCTGGATGATGAGCGCTGGTTTCTCCCGCAGGCGCTCCAGCAAACGATCGATGTGATCGTTCACGGAGCAGCCATCCGCCGCAAATGCTGTCTGGATGCCGCGCCGGCGGAAAGCCCGCACGTAGCCGAGAGGCTCGCGCAGCAGGTCTTGTTCCCGGCATAGAAATAAAATTGTCATTTGCCAAATGTCACTAACACTATGCCCCAGGCGCACAGATAGAATCTATGTCGAGGCACTCTTTCAACCCCTCAGCTTCTGGAGACCCCGCCCGGCAAACTTCCAAGCGCTCTTGGCAAGATTCTTTAGGATTGATCGGAGTCCGAGTTGAGCATTCAGTATCGAATGATGTACTAGCATTAGATCATTCGAGTCTCCTACAGCTTCCTGGAATTCCAGATTCTCTGCAATGCGGTCCTCCCTTACGTAGAGAAATATGTTTTGCCGGTAGAAATATTTGATGGTGGCAAGCTTCCAAATGCGCTTCCGCAACACGTCGACCTGCCGGTAATTATGCCCAAGGAATATTTGGGCCCAGTAATCGGGCCACTGCTCATTAACATGATTCACGCCACCCTGCAACGGCACCGCAGCCGAAAAAAGAATTACCGGTGCGATCGACACGAGCGACTCGACGAGCCCTTCTGCGCACACTTTCGGAAGATGCTCCGCAACCTCGAGACACACCCCCAGATCGAAACTCTCCCGCAATCGAAACGGCTGTGTGAGGTCCAATTGGCAAACGCACTCTTTTGAAATCAGTAACCACGAAGCATCCACGTAACTTCCCTCTATGCCTAATATTCGCTCGACGCCTTGCTCCTGAAAAGCACGAAGCCAAGCACCAGAGCCGCAACCTACATCCACCACACTTTTCGGATGGACCAAAGACGTGACGAGGGGAACGATCGCCCTCGGCGACTGCAACTGTATTTCGGGAGGTTCTGATGTGTAGAAGTTCCTATCGTAATGTTTTTCAGTTTTCATCCGCGCTTTCCACACAGAGCGGCTAAATCGGGCTGGAATCGCAGGGGCTTGATCTAGCCTCGACTACCTCCTCACAACGCCCGCGCCGCCGCACCGCACTTCAGCGGAGAAATGCTTTTCACGATCAACTGCCACACTTGAACGATCTCACTTCGCCGAACAGCGCCTGTTATAAAAGCACCTAGGCTATAGGACACAATCACAATCGGCAGCGCAATGAACGTCGGCGGAGATAAGACATACAGCGTGCCCACAATCAGAAACGCGATCAAGGCTGGCGCAGCCACGACGCGAAATCCAAGCCAAACGATCGGGCGAGTCGCCCGAAAGGCCAGGAGAAGGAGCGCCGCCGCGAGCAACTCGCTAATATTCGTCGCCCAGGCGGACCCCATTGCTCCCCAGTGCGGAATCAAGACCAAGTTCAGCAACACATTCACTGCGGCGCCTACAACAGTTGAAAACGGCAGGTAATTCTGGAGATGCTTTGCCACCATCGCGTTTGACATGACGACCCCGAAAAAAACGGGTACTTCCGACCAGATCAGCACCGCAAGCAGCGGGCCGGCTGCGGCATACTTCAACCCATAGAGTAGATGCACGATCGGTCCCGAGAAGAGCGTCAACAGAGTACACAGTCCAAACGCGATGGCCATCAGCGAACGAAAACTCAACCGGAGGTAGTGGCGAAAACGCTCGTCGTCTGCGGCCGTCTGAGCCAGAACCGGAAACATGGACGCCATCACCGCGATCGGAAACATGCTCACCAGCTCCGCCAGACGTACAGAGGCCACGTAATTGCCCAGCACCTGATCGTTCACCATGTTGTGCAGCATCACCTGATCGATCCGGTGGTAGACGCCAACGGCGAGCGCGCTCACGGCCACGGGAAATCCATACTTGAGATACTTCCTGGCCTCAGCACCAAGCACGCGCCACGGCCGGGCAAGGTAGCCTTTGCGGTGGACGGCCCAAAAAATGAGCCCCACTTCCAGCACCGCGCAGACCGAGCGCCCCACGATAATCCAAAAGAGACTCGCCCGGGCCACCGCCAGCGCGGCAAGCACCAGCAACCAGGTAAATTGCCGCGCGATGCTGATGCCGACGCCATACCACTGCCGCAAGTCCACTTGAAACACGATTCCCGGCAAACGGAGTGGCGCGAGCAGCAGAATGTCGATGGCTGCAAACGCCATCAGCACGCGCAGCGCACCCTCGTAGCCAAGGTACGGAGCGGCGGCCAGCGCAATCGCGGTCGATCCGAGCGCGAATAGAGCGCCGACGCATACACCCGTCAGCAGAATGCTGCCTGCACGCGCGCGATCCTGTGCCACCTGGCGCGCGAGGATCGTTTCGAGTCCGAACGTTGCCAGCCATCCGTACAGCCCGAGATACGAATAGAGAGCGCCAAAGACCCCCAGTTGCGCGCTACCAAGGTAGCGCGCCAAAAGAATCGTGGAGGCCCCGGTGAGGGCGAGAGTGAAGCCCTGGCCCCCGATCAGAGTCGCGATGTTTTGAAAGATTCGAGACCCGAGCGTTTCGGCATGAGGAACACTAACCGACGATGGCACGACGATTCCAGGCTCGATGGGCGCGTCTGGCATGCGATCGAGAATCTCCGCTGGTCTTCGCTCGCTCATCGGCTCCGGAGCTGTTTCACATCTTGTTGTTCGATTTGGTTCATCATGCCCGTCCGGTGCGTGAGATAGCTTCGCACTGCCCGCGTGGCTTGCGCCGGAACCACCGCCACCTGATTATAGGCTGCCTCACGCCAAGAAATCGGGCCTCGCTCTGGGATCAGGTGCATCCCCCATTGGAAGATGAGGCCCAGGTTCCATAGGATCAGGATCGTCGTCGCACTGACAGAAACGAACGCGGCGCCGCGCGCCTTCCACGCGCGCTCGAGTGAATTAAAAAGCGCTGCAAGGCCGAGTATGAAGGTCGGCGTCAGCTGAATAAAATAGCGGTTTCCAAACGACGAAAGTCCGTCCCAACTTTCGTAGCACCCGACAACGTACAACGTAGCCGCAAAGATCAGGATCAAGTACACGCCAATTTTCCGGTCATAGTGCGCCAGTAAGAAAATGCCTCCGACACCCAAAATCAAAATGGGGGTCCAGCTGAAAAGGCCGTGGTCTGCTGAAAAGCAGGCCTTCACCAGCGCCGGCGAACTCCAATTCCAGAGGTGCTCGTAGCCCGATTTGAATGAAGATCCATAGATAATCTGTTTCGTAATCATCGTGGGAAGAAACGCCGCAAATAGCGCAGCCGCGAAGACCAGGTTCTTTAAGAAGAGACGCCCCCCGTGCTCCTCTCCGCTGGACTTAACGGCCGCCCGATATCCGAAGAGCGAATCCATCAGCGGCAACAGGAGCAGGATCCCATTGACGTAATACACATCGATCATCAGGCCGCCAATTGCACCCAGGGCCGCCCACTGCGCGAAGGTGCGCGCGTGGCGGGTGTGATTCCAGTACCATAGAAAAAGAGCCACGACGAACGCAGCGTGAGCGTGGGACCACGACGGATTGAAATACATGTACACCGGCAGCGAACTCCCGAACCAAATGCCTAATGTGGCAAGGAAAGCCCAGCGCTCGGCAACGTATCTCCGAGCAAGAGAAAACGAAATCATCAGGGCCAGGAACCCATACACCGCCGTTCCCAGCGCCATCGCCACCAGATAGGGCTTCGAGAACCCGTCAGCAGGAATCTGCCCGCCAAGATGGTCGCAAAGGATCACACCCACGTGAGCCGCAATCAGAAACGGTGACCACAAAATGGCGGGGCCGACGGAGAAGTGGTTGTCCAGATGCCCTGTGACTGTGTATTCAGTGGGGAGCGGCCGCCCGTCAGCTCCAAGCCGGCCCATGCGGAAACTTGTGTTGGCCCTCTGCCAGTCTTTCGTGAAGTCGAGGCTGTGCTCGATCAAAAGCGCACGCGCAAAGGCGTAATAGCCCACGCCATCGCCGCGCACCCAGGGATTACAGAGCGGCAGCGACAGCAAAAATAGAGCCACCAATGCCCATTCGCATTTCGCGAACTTCAGCACGCTGTCTCTAATTCCTCGACCGGCACTTATTTCCAGGTATGACGCGCTCGTCGACACAATAGAAGCACGCGTTACGACGCCGTACTCGCATCAGATTGCACCGCGGCATCGGACGCCCCCGTAGCGCCGCGCTCCTCTTTTCGGAGGATCGCGATGATCGAAAGCGGCGGCAGCGGAAGCCACGAGTCCACCAGCCGGAAGACCGGCGTCAGCACGTTTAGCATCCGGATCTGGCCGAGTCCGAATGTCCTTCTTCGCAAGATGCGCCCGTTCAACCACCAAGCCACCACGCCCGGCCGATTGAACTTCAGGATTCGTTCCACGCGGAAACCCGCCTGCTGCGACACGCTGACAAGCTGGTCCTCCGTGTAGCGCCGGCAATGCCCCAGCACTTCATCCAGCGTGCCATAGAGTCCCGGCCCGCATGGCACCAAAATGATCGCCTGTCCGCCATCCCCGAGCGCATTCCAGATATTTCTAAGCGCGCCTGAATCGTCTGCAACGTGCTCGATTACGTTGAGGGCCACGACAGTGTCGAACGCTTGGCCGCCCGGATAAGTCCCTCCATCCATCGCATCCGTGTGGGCGACTTTCATGTAAGGGCGCGTGGATCGCAGCGTGACCAGATAGTCGAGGTAGTGCGCGTTGACGTCCGTGGCGCAATAGATCGACCGCGGCATCAGGTGCACGGACATGTTGCCCGTGCCGGCACCGATTTCGAGAACGCGGTCACCGACATAGGGCAGGATGACGTCCGCCATCCAACGCGTAAAGCGGGGCGCACGGTTCAACCGCTCGAGAATCTCACCGCCGTGTTCGTCCCCCGCGTAGATTCGATCCGACAGCGAATACTTCAGGATCGCCCAAAGCGCGCGCACGCCGTCTTTCCAGCCGATCTTTTTCCCTTCGCGGTACGTCCGCCCCGAATAGCTGATCGCGACCTCGAAGATCCGGGCGCCCCGCTTGGCCAGTTTGATCGCCAGCTCGGGCTCGACGTCGAATGTGGAGCTCTGCAGCGGGATGCTCTTCAGCAGGTCGGCCCGCACCATCTTGTAGCAGGTCTCCATGTCCGTAAGATTCAGGTCGCAGACCACGTCGCACAAAAACGTCAGAAATTTATTTCCCAGCGCGTGGCGAAAGAACAGCGCGCGCTTGTATCCGCCCGCCATGAAGCGCGAGCCGAATACCGCATCCGCGTCCTCAACCAGAAAAACTTCCACCATCTTCAATAAGTCCGCCGGATGGTACTCAAGGTCGGCGTCGTGAATCACAACAAGCTCGGTATCGACGTGCGAAAGTCCGGTCCGCACCGCAGCTCCCTTGCCGCTATTTTTCTCGTGGCGGAGCCACACCCACGAAAACTTTCCATCCCCTCCTTCGGAATCGAGGGCTTCGCGGAAGTGCTGGATCGCCTCATCGGTGCCATCGGTGGAAGCGTCGTTCACAACGATCACTTTGATCGAATCCAGCAGCGGAGAGTCGCCGAGCACGCGGAGTCGATTGAGGCTTGCTTCAACCAGAAACTGTTCGTTATATACGGGAACGACCACAGAGAGCGTCGTGCTGGTGCGGCCATTCCCACCACGCCCTTCAAAATTCAACGCAGCCTGCTTCGCTCGCATTCGCGAGTCCGCTTCGTCGGAGCGATTGCTTAAGGAGGAGGTGCTCATCGTTCAGTCACAAGTTGGAAGTTTGAGTATCCCATTGTTTTGCTCGCTTGCGCGCGGCATGGCGCCAAGTTGATATCGGCCGCGGGCGATCGGCGTTTCCCGGCACCCTGGCACGGCCGTTTCCAACGACAACTTGCGATGCAAACGCCGTAAGCAGCTCAGCAACGCACGCGCTAGAAGTTGGGTGCCGCGATGGCCGGAATCGAACTGGCAGGGGGTGCCAACTCGGCGACCGTTTTCGACTGGACGTGTGCGACCACGCGGTCCACGATCTCGGCCAGCGACGTCCTCGGACGGAAGCCCGTGAGCCGCACGAGTTTGTCGAGCGACGGGATGCGGCGCGGCATATCTTCAAACCCCGGTTCGTAGGCCTGGTCGTACGGAACGTAGGTGATCGATGACTCGCTCTTCGTTCGCTGCTTCACGACCCGCGCGAGTCCTTCCATGGAAATCTCTTCGTCGCTGCCGATGTTGACCACCTCGCCGACGGCCCGATCGTTTGCAATCAACCGGAGAATTGCTTCCACCGTATCCCGCACGTCGCAAAAGCATCGCGATTGCTTGCCGGAGCCGAACACGGTGATCGGAGAGCCTTCGAGCGCCTGCCGCACGAAGTTCGGCAGCACCATGCCGTACCGGCCGGTTTGGCGCGGCCCCACGGTATTAAACAGCCGGACGACGATCACCGGTAGCTGCTTCTCCTTCCAATAGGAAAGCGCCAGAAATTCATCGAGCGCTTTCGAAGCGGCGTAGCTCCACCGGCCTATCGTGGTAGCGCCCAGCACCAAATCGGCGTCCTCGCGAAACGGAATTTTGTCGCTCTTGCCGTACACCTCCGAAGTCGATGCTGTGAACACGAGCTTCTTCTTCTTGGAGGCTGCATCGAGCACCAGCTGCGTGCCGTATACGTTCGTCTCAATCGTGCGCACCGGACTTTCGACGATCAGGCGCACGCCGACGGCAGCGGCGAGGTGGAAGACCACGTCCGCCTCATCCACCAGCTCGGCCAGCAAGTGCTTATTCGTGATCGAATCGAAAAAATGGTGGAAGCGCGCGTGTGCCTTCAAATGGCGGACATTCTCGACGCTCCCAGTCGAAAGATCGTCGAGGACAAAAACTTCGTCTCCGCGCCGCAGCAAAGCTTCCGACAGATGCGACCCTATGAAACCTGCCCCGCCGGTTATCAGGTGACGCAAAATTCCCTCCTGTTCCTAGGACTCCCCGCCTTCGCCGGGTCCAGCGGACAATTCCGATTTCTTGCCGACGTCTTCTCCGTATCCGTAGCCGTATGCGTACGGATAGTAGCGATACGAGTAGTAGTAATCGGGCGCGCTCGAGTCCACTGCGTTCAGGACCACGCCGAGCAAGCGGCACTTCACCGCCGCGAGCAGATCCCGCGCACGCGTAAATGCTTCCTTCGGCGTCTCGCCGCTGCGCACCACAAGCAGCACTCCGTCCGTGAGCGCCGAGAGAATCACCGCGTCCGTTGCGGCCATGATCGGCGGCGAATCGATCACGATGAACTTGAACCGTCGCCGCAGCTCCGCGATCGCTTCCCGCATTCGGTGCGACGACAACAAATCAGCCGGACTCGGAGGCACCGGCCCGGTCGTCAGCGCCGTCAAGTTGTTGATCGTCGGATGCGGGACCGTCACCTCGTCGAGGCTGCACACGCCCGCGAGATACGAGCTCAAACCTGTTTCCTTCCCGATTGTCAAATTCAGCGCGCGGCGGATTCCCGGCTTGCGCAGGTCCGAATCCATCAACAGCGTGCGGTCGCCCAGCTGCGCCAGCGTCACAGCCAGGTTGACGGCCGCGGTCGTTTTCCCCTCGCGCGGCAACGCACTCGTCACCAGGATCACCTGAGGCGGGTGTTCAGCCTGTGAAAGCAGCAGCGAGGTGCGCAGCGCACGGAAGGCCTCCGAGATTTGCGACTTCGGCTGCACGTAGGAAAGCAGCTCCACCCGCGGGCCCCCTGCGGTTTGAGGGCTTGAATCCCGGACCAGGCGGGAAAATCTTCCGCGGCGATGGCCGTTCAATGCCGGCAGGGACGGAACCACGGCCAGCGACGGCAGCCCGGTCAGCGCTTCGATGTCGTCCGGAGACTTCACCGTATTGTCGAGATATTCCCGGAAAATCGCCAGACCAATTCCTCCTACTAATCCGACAAGAAATGCCAGCAGAATGTTGCGCGCCTTTTGCGGCCGCGATGGACTGCTAGGCACCAGCGCCGGATCTACAACGCGGATGTTGCTCGAACGCAGTCCCGCGGTTATGCCTGCTTCTTTCAGTTTCTGGAGCAGGCCGTCGTAGAGCTGTTTGTTGGCTTCGGCGTCGTGCTGGAGAATGTTGTACTGGACAAGCTTCTCCGCCAGGTCATTGGCGTCCGCCTTTTGCTTGTCCAGCGCACCTTGCAGGATTTGAACGTGGCTGCGGGCCGTGTCGTATTCCTCGGCGATGCTGTCCACCATCGTCTTCCGGGCATTTGCCAGATCGTCCTGAGCCTGCTGCATCTGTGCGGCCAAACGCTGGACCTTCGGGTAGTTCGGGCCGAATTGGGTGACAACTTCGGCATACTGCTGATCCAGATCGGACTTCTGCTTGAGCAGATCCTGAATGACGGCGTTATCCCGGGCGGCCGGTAGAGCGTCCACATTCCCGGACGTCGCCATGCGATAGAGAGCTTCTTTTTCCGCTAGCTCCGTCTGGGCTTCCGTCACCGCCTTGCTCAGATCTCCGAGCTTCTGCGTCGTGATGTCCTGTTTTTCGTCGATTTGCCATATCTGGTTTTCGCGTTCATACGCGAGGCGCGCGTCTTCGGACTTCTCGACTTTAATGCGCAGTTCTTCGAGTTCCGCCGACAGCCAGTTGGATGCCTGCGTGGTCGCGTCGTATTTGCTTCGAAAATTCTGCTCGATGTAATTCTGCAGATGGGCGTTGACCACCTGAGCCGCGAGCTGCGGATCTTGGGCTTCGAAGCCCACTTCGATCAGTCGACTGTTGGGCACTCGCTTGACGCTGAGGCTGCCTAGGAAAGCGCCCAGTATCGCCGGCCGTTTCGCTGCCGCGCCCCCCTGCCCGAACGCCAGCGTGCTTGGCGCGCCGCCAAATTCTGGATACTTCTCTAGATCCATCGACTTGATCGTCTGCAATGCAAGCGTCTCGCTTTGCAGAATCTTCGTCTGCGTTTCGAGGTAATTGTCCATGTCCTCGAACGCGTCGTATGAATTTTCATCTTGGAACTGGAGTGAATTCTGGGATTCCTTATCCACCTCGACGCGCGCGGCCGCTTGATAGACCGGCTTCATCTTGAAAGACGCGATTGTTACGACCGTCACAACTGTCAATAGAAACGTCAGAATCAGCCACTGGTGTTTCCGAAGAATGATGAAGTAATCGAGAAGATGCGGTTCCCTGGGCATTTGCTCCCAGGGCAATACCGAGGGAGCAGGGATCACCGCTAGCGGCTCTGCCGCCCTGCGCTCGCGAATCGCGTATCGAGAAGCTTCTTCCATGAACCGGGTGACCCTCTCAGCTCAACGAAATTCTTGAGGCCCGTCTCTGTGAACGATCACGGCGACCGATAAATCGCAATCCCAGTGCCGACGCCCAGCGCGGCCTCCGCGCCCCTTGCCAGAATCTTTTTCCCACTGCTGTCCGGCACGTATAGAACGTCGTTTGATTTTAGCGGCACATCGTCGGCCTTATGATTCTCGATCTGCTTGAGGTGAACCGGAATCTGGTCCCTTCCCCCGGTGGCTGGATTCGTGCGCATGATTACGGCGTCGTCCGCTCTTGCGAAACCAGTTAAACCGTGAGCCAGCGCCACAGCCTTGAGCACAGTTACTTGCTCGCCGTGGCTTTGCAAAACGTATCCGCCGGGTTGCGCGATGCCAAACCCCAGAACGTACACGATGCCCGCGTGCGGCACGGTAACCGTATCGCCGCCGTATATCGGGATGTTGTAAACCGAGTCGCCCGATTCGAGCAGGTCTTGCAGTCGAATCGTAATCTTCTGCTCGTCCGGGGCCGATTCGTTCGTCGCGCTGGCTGGTTCGGTCCTGGGGGCGTCCGAGTGAATCGGGCGCGTCACGATCACCACGCTCCCCGCGTCGTCCGAAATCCCGCCCGCAGCTGACAAAACCTCGAGCAACGTCGTGGGACGCAATACTTGGTAAACCATCGTGTGCGCCACCGCCCCAACAACCGAAACCGGCTCGCTGTTCTGTTCTTTGACGAAAACGGAAACTTGCGGATGCGCCACCAGTCCGTTCTCGACCAGCAGTTGCTCCAGTTTCGATTCCACCTGGAACGCGGTCATGCCGGCCACGGAGATTTTGCCGGGGACGAGTGGATAACCGATATCACCCGAATCGCTAACCCGCACCTGGCGCGAAAGTTCCGGAACGTCAAATACATCCACCTGCAACACATCACCGCTGCCCACCGGTCGGTCCGGTGGGCGCGTGCTCGCCACGGTGGCGAGTTGCTGTATCTTGTCGTTGGTCTGCTGCTGGGTTTCGAACTTGGTCTGGCCGTACGCCGGGCACAAAACTCCAGCGATGAATATAGGCAGAAACCAATAAGGCTTCGCCCGAAGCCAGTCCGAGACCCCGCGGACGGTGACAAACATCTTTAGAGATGACCCCGCAAACACTATGGATGACTGCATGCATTACTGTCAACGGTTAGGTAAGGGAGTATTCGAAGGGCGCATGTCGATTCTCTTCCGCAAGCGCAAAGGGAAAGCGAAATAGACGAGGCCCGGCGATTGTCCAGACCAGCCTGCCGCCAAACCGCCATGTTCCTTGGCCAAATGATTCGTGGAGTCGTGAAAAACGCGCGTGTGCTAGACCTAAAATCACTCTAGGCCAGCACGGCCACCGCTTGTGCGCGCTCCGTTCGTGATCGACGCGATGGCAGGTCTTTGGGGATGTGTCTCCGGTTGCACATACAGTATGATTGCGTTGATTCATAGGGGCAGAAAGCCCCGGCGGCAGTGAAGCGTGCACCCCGCACGTGTTGGAGGATGACGTGACGCCCGAGAGTACAGCTAATCTCGAGAATGCTGTTTCGTCCAAGTTTGGCGAGAAGCGCTCGATTGATTCGACTGCTCTTGAACTCTCCGTTGTGATGCCATGCTTGAACGAGAGCCTGACTCTCGGCAAGTGCATCAAGAAAGCTCAGGCCACGATGGAGCGGCTTGGGATCCGCGGCGAAGTGATCGTGGCTGACAACGGCAGTACCGACGGATCGCAAACTCTTGCCGAAACGCTCGGCGCGCGCGTCGTGCCGATCGAGATGCGTGGCTATGGCAGCGCGCTGCGGGGAGGGATCGCCGCCGCACGAGGAAAATTCGTCATCATGGGTGATTCGGACGACAGCTACGACTTCACCCAACTCGGGGACTTCGTCGCCAAATTGGACGAGGGCTATGACCTCGTAATGGGGAATCGCTTTCACGGCGATATCCGCCCTGGTGCGATGCCCTTCTTGCATCGTTTTCTTGGAAACCCCGTGTTGAGCTGGCTCGGGCGCCTTTTTTTCGGCTGTCCCGTCGGCGACTTTCAATGCGGCCTACGCGCGTTTCGCAAGGATGCGATCGATGGGCTCGAACTCCGGACGACCGGGATGGAATTCTCGACTGAAATGGTCGTCAAGGCTACGCTCTTCAACCTGGAAATCGCAGAGATACCGACGGTGCTGTCGCCGGATGGCCGCGACCGCCCACCCCACCTTAGGACCTGGCGTGACGGCTGGCGTTATCTCCGCTTCCTGTTGCTGTACAGCCCCCGATGGCTATTTCTCTATCCGGGCATTTTCCTATTCCTATTCGGGATCGCGATTAGCCTGTGGTTGCTTCCCGGGCCTCGCACTGTTGGAACGGCGACTTTCGATTACGACACGCTGCTGTTTGGCGCCATGGCAATCCTCATCGGTTTCCAGTCCATCAATTTCGCGGTTTTTACGAAGGTCTTTGCAATCACGGAGCGCCTGCTGCCGGAAGACCCTCGATTGAACACCGCTTTCCGTTTCGTGAAGCTCGAAACAGGCTTAGTCTTGGGCGGCCTGCTGATCCTGGCTGGAGCTGGCACCTGGATACTTGGTCTCAGCTACTGGCGCGCTCATCATTTCGGCCCGTTGGATCCCGACAAGACGCTTCGCATCGTCATCCCCGGGTTCGTCTCGCTCACCCTCGGAATTGAAATCGTTCTCTCAAGCTTCTTTGTCAGTGTTCTCGGCATGGGTCGCCGGTGAAGACTACGACTGATTTCGATTCCTTTGCGGATTCCTATGACCGTGCGCTGGGCGAGGCGCTTGCGGCGTCCGGGGAGGATCGCCAGTATTTTGCCCGGGGACGTGTGAAGCGGCTGGCGGAGTGTGTACGCCGGATCGGTCGGACTTCGCGCTCTTTGTTGGATTACGGCTGCGGAACAGGAGCAACCACTCCGCTGCTGCTAGAGACCCTCGCAGCTGAAACTGCGATTGGCGTCGACACCTCTCTGCGCTCCCTGGATGTCGCGCGCCGAAATCATTCATCCGATCAAATCGGATTTTGCACAGTTGGCGAATATCGCCCCTCCGAAGCCGTGGATCTCGCCTACTGCAATGGAGTCTTTCATCACATTCCCCTCGATAAGCGGGCAATGGCGGTGCGCTTCGTCTTCGATTCGCTTCATCCGGGGGGCCTATTTTCGTTTTGGGAGAATAATCCTTGGAATCCGGGAACCCGTCATGTGATGGCGCGGTGCGTCTTCGACCGAGATGCCATCCCGCTGCCTCCCGCCGAAGCGAAACGCCTGTTGCGTTCGCAAGGCTTCTCGATCATCGTCACCGATTTCCACTTCGTATTCCCGCGGCCTCTCAGTGCATTCAGGCCATTCGAAAAACTCTTATCCCGCCTGCCGCTGGGCGCTCAGTATCATCATCTGTGCGAGAAACCGATGCCGAGTCTGTAGCCCGGGGGGCCGAGCATCCGACTTCGGATCGTTCTAATGGGATTTGATCTCCGGAGAACTATTTTGCAACGACGGCGATGTTGCAATAAAGGCTTGCAGCACAAAGAGGAGAGCATTGGAAGGGATATGCAGGTTGAAATCCACCAAGCTGTGGAGCAGTAGTCCGCTAACCGCAATGATCGCCCCGGCGTGCAGGCCGCGCGAAAAGTGACTCTGTTCCGCCCCGAAACTCCTTCGCGCTTCCCGATAAAACACCCACAGAAAAGCTGCGCCGCACAGCCCGCCCAGAAGCCCCGTTTCAGCCAGTAGCTCCATGTAATCGTTGTGGACGTGATCGACAAGCTTGCCGTCGTAGACCGTCTCGTAGAGCGGATACACGTCGACAAGCGTTCCCAGGCCGCATCCTTTGACTGGATGGTGCAGAAAGATGTGTGCGGCTCCGCGAGCCATCGAAAAACGGCGGTTGAGTGTTACCTCGTGAGGATTCAGTTTTGAAAGTCTCTCGATCGCTCGCCCCGCTCCCACCCAGGCGATCAGCGCCAGCGCCACCAGCGCCACGGCCCCGAAAGCGATCGTGCGCGGGCTCCTCCAGGACAGTCCGTGTCGGCTGCGCACCAGCAAAACGAGAACTCCCACCTCGAACGCGAGACTGATGATTCCGCCGCGAGACCCTGTGAGGACCACCGCACTGATCGGGACGATCGTCAGCAGAGTCGTGAGCGGAAACAGATCTCTCTTAACGCCACGAAACGCCATCATCGCCAGACCCATCGGCAGCGTGAGCTCCACGAAACCCGAGAAGTGGTTGCGGTTCACAAACGGCCCGAAGGGATCACCCTCGGTCTTGAATTCCTGCACCCAATAAATCGTGCCGCCGGACGTGAAATGCTGAATGATGCCAAGTAGTGAGATTGTGAAGCACAACACAACTATGAACCACGCCAGCCTGGACAGCTCCGCGCGCGTCCGGAACGCCTGGGCCGCCAGAAAGGCGATGAGCAGATAACTTAATAGCTTCAGCAATTCCGTGCGCGTGAGAAACGGATACGCAGTTCCATGAAACATGAGCTGAAGCAAACCGATTGCGATGAGGCCCAGCACAGGCCAAGTTACCGGGTTCCACGCAATCGCGCTGCCCGGGCATCGATAGACCAGGATCGCCCAAAAGACGAAAAGAACTGCCGTGACAATTTCTAGAACGGACTGCGACCACACCTCGACGGCCCCGAAGGACAGCACGCTGAAGGCGACCAGCAGACACAATCCGATGCGCAGCAGCTTCATCGTGATGGCTGCCCCGCGCTCGCGCTGGATGGAAGGAGCGATACATCGGCGATCCACGCCGTCCCGCCAAGCTTGTTGTCGAAGAGCCGGCTGGGCGTCCGCGCAAACCGGACAAGCAAAAAATGTGTCGCTGGTCCCGTTGTTACATCCGCCTCCACTGCGGTCCACGGGTGCGAGCCGATGAAATTGTCGGTCGCCACGTTCACCGCTCCCGCGTGATTCGGATCCGTGATGGAAAACCTCGGGCCGCTTTCGGTCGTGATTTTGTCGGTGCGCATATACGCGTGGAAGCGATAGCTCTGATTCGGCTCGACCGCGGCGTATTGAAACGGTGAATCCAAGGGAATGTTGCTTCCGCCGCTGAAGTCCAGCCGCAAGGCCCGCCCGCCGTCGGGAGCTGCATGCGGATCGATACCAAATGTCACGCCGGCAAGATACGGATTCCAGCGCCAGCCCAGGCCCCCGTTTGCAAGATCGCCGGCGAAATCTCCATTCCAAACCACCGATCCATTGGCGGACTTCTCATGAGCCAGGCCCGCCGCAGCCAGCGCTTCGAGCCACACGCGGCCGGCATCGTCGGCGCGGTCTTCGCGAATCAGCTCGTCCAGGAACTCGAACGTGCGCGTCAGCGGAAAGGGTTTCCCGAGCGCGACCAGGCGCTGCCAGACTGCGAGGCCCGGCTGCGCGTTGTGCGCCGAACCGAAGAAATCGAGCGCCTGCAAATACGCATCCGCATCGGGAGGAAGCACCTCGTCGAGGAGCTGATCGATGTCCTCGCTCGAGCGCCACGTGCGCGAGATCGCCAGCGGCAAAAGAGTGGGGTCGGTGCGGACCGCTTGCCGGAGCTCTTTGTAAGCATCCGCATACTCCTGCTCGCGGAGCAGAAAATTTCCGTAATTGAATGCGACCTCCGCGGACAGCGGATAGACGGCCTGCGCCCGCGCGTATGCATCCTGAGCGCGTGCAGTATCTCCAACGGCTTCGTACGCGCTTGCCAGGTCCATCCAGTAGTGCGCCGATCGGGGATCGTCCTGCACCGCCTTCTGGTATTCGGCGATCGCCTTCGATAAGTCCGAGTGGACGAAATCCCACTGCCGCAAGCGTCCCACGCGGTCCCAACCTGCTCCGTCTCCGGGGACCAGCGCAGCGCCGCGTTCCATCAACGTGACGTCGTCGGACTCGAGCCAGTGATGTGCCAGCCAGATATGACCGGCTTGAGAGATCACCAGCACGGCCGCGGCAATGGATGCCAGCAACACGCCGAGCCGCCGCCCCGCGCCTTCGAGAGGAATTTCCATCGAGACGTAATCTGCTACGGGCCTTCGCCTCTTCGCAAGCGTAATCTCGAGTTCGCTCGGGCGCTAAGCCCATATTTCCGAGGCGAGTTCTTTCCAAAGGAACTTCGAACGTTATTCTTCATCGGTATTTACGCGACTCTAAACGACTGGCACACTCTATGGGTCGCAGGATGCGGCGTGACGTGGAACACTTATTCCAGGGCGGATTCAAGCGTGGACATCTAGGGCCACAATCCGGCTACTTTTGCCGATCTGATGTCCCAGCTATCTCGACAAGTTTTCGGCTGCTGGGTTGACGAGTGGTCCAATCACGACCAAGGGAGGCGTTTCTTGAGGAAGGCAGTTTTGTTTGCGGCGTTTTTGGCGTTCACCGCTCCCGCTTTCGGCCAAGCGGCTGGATATCGAAGCGTGGTACAGAACACGCAAGGTCACGCCGTGGCGGGAGCAACGATCACTGTTTGCGCCTATAGCTCCGCGAATTACAATTCAACGGGAGCCTACACCGGCCCTTTACCTTGTACATCTCTCGTGACGGTCTATGCCGATCCCGAATTGGCAAATGCAATCACGCCGCCACTTTTGAGTGACGGACGAGGAAACTATGCTTTTTTTGCGTCGCCAGGAACATACACACTTACAATCACCGATTCAGGAAAGTTGAGTCCGATTGGATACGCCATTATCATTGGGATGGCGGGCAACACGGTCCAGACCCGAGATACTGGGGACACGCGAAACAAAACGAATTTAGGAGGACCCGGAGTTAGTCACCCCAATGAAAACAAATGCTTTCAGGGGGCGCGCCCTTGGATCGACGTGACGTGTTATGGCGCAAAGGGCAACGGCTCGAATGACGATACTGCTGCGGTTATCGCCGCCATCAACGCCGCTTGCGCCCAAAGCTACCGTCCGACCGTTGTATTTCCTCCGGGGAATTACGCCATCGACCAGACGCAGGGAGCATCGAACACGACTCCCGATCTGCCTTCGTGTTCATTTCTGCGCCTTTTGGGACTTGGCAATGGCCCTCTCATACAATTCGGTCAGCCAACGCAAGCCTATATATCGGTAACTGCTGGCGCAAACCCAAGTCCCGCTCCGATCTTCTCCCTTCTAAATGAACTCAGCATCACAATCGAGAATTTGGGACTGAATGGACACAACCAGGCGATCTGGGCCAATAACACGGTGGGGTTTTGGCTCATCAATACTTGCCTGCGAGCGCAGACCACGGGACAGACGGACAATACACCTCTCAAGCTCACTGACATGTTTGATTTCTGGGCGAAGGGTGGATGCTGGGAATCTCTTAATGGATCAGTGACAAATGGAGCACTCCCGGTGTCGATCTGGGACGGAGAAACAAATCCAGGCGCGACTCCAACTGTCTACCTGATGCATGTCGAAGATACAGTGATGGCCGGTGGGCCGATTCACTATAGCCAGCGCATCAATACGGCGAATTGCCCAACGGTCTGGACATTCCGAAATATTCTGCGCGAAGCGACCTCGTCTGATTTCATCTACATCACAAATGACACGGGAAACTCGGCTAATATAGCCTTTGGGGGATGCGGTTTTGGGCCGATCGATATTCAGCATTTTACAGATGCAGACAATACCGCTTCCGCACAGCAGGCGGTCATCAATTTCAATCCATCTGGATCGTATCTAACTGGGATCACGATCAGCCACGCCCAAACGATTGGTCAATTCTGGGAGGGCGCGGCTGTGCGCCTCACAGGAACGCCTGGAACAGCGTCGATTTACGGACTCTCCGTTACTGGCTGCGAAGTGTTCTGCGATACTGGCGTATTCGATGCAAATGGAAATCCAACCGGCCCAGCATCCATACAGAATCGGAATAGCGGCTGGGACTTCACCGTGAACACGTCCGATCCGCAGAGACTCAGCACCTACCTGAATGACGGGCAATACGGCAATGGTCCAGCCCTTCGGCTCACTCCGATAGGGCAGAGTTTTTCGATGTTCGGACTCGACCCAGCGATGGGGGCAATGTTCGCCGATGGCGCGAGCTACGGATACACAGCGCAAGTTACGCAATCAACCAAAGAAACTCTTGATATTGGATTTTCTTCAACGCTGCCGCCGACGGGGGTGACGGCAACCCCCGCATCTGGCGGCACGCTCGCAAACGGGACCTATTACTATTTCGTAGTCCCGGTCCTTAGTGGACACGCAGGATCGTGCGCGCAAGCGGGCGTTGGTGCACCATCCCTCGTATCGAGCGGAGCGACAACAACGACAGGAAAAAACACAGTGAACATCTCATGGACCGATCCAGTCGCACTTTACCCTGGAACCATCGTCGGCTATTGCGTGGTGCGCAATACGACCCCGACCATTTACGGCGCAAACATTTCACACTACGTTTCGGGAGCGGGAGCAACGAGCGCCAAGGACACGGGCTCCAATTTCACAGTTGCGGGCTACTCTGGCGTTGGAATCAACTTGATGCAGTCACAGCACCGCTTCACACCGACGTCGCTCGGCGTCAATACGACCAATCCCCAGTTCAATCTCGACGTAAATGGAAGTGCGCGAGCGAGTGGCTACAACACATGGACGAATTGCAGCTCTTCTGCATCCCCTGCGGCGTGCGGCTCGGCGTCAGCAGGTAGCGTAGCAATCGCCGCAGCCTCTTCGACCGTGGTTGTGGACACGACCGCCGTGACGGCCAACAGTCAGATTGTCGTGACGTTCGACAGTTCCTTAAGCACCAAGCTGGGAGTGACCTGCAATACGACGCCGCAGCAGCCCTATGTGAGCGCGCGAACTGCTGGAACAAGTTTTACGATCTCGGTAGCGGACATTTTTTCTAGCCATCCGGGGTGCTTTTCTTATCTGATTCTAAATTGATCTCAGGATATTTCTGAATCCAGCAATTTTGCAGTCTTCATCGCGCGTGACCTCTCCGCGTGATCGGTCGACGCGGACGCGATCGCACGGACCCACCTCAGAATGCTGTCAGCCGGATCGTTACTTGTTGCCGAAGCGGTAGGTGATGCCGACGGAGACGCGCTTGCCCCCCGCACCCGTGTTCAAACCCAAAAAGTTGGCGTGCGAATAATCCACCTGAATGAGACGGATACCCCAGTGAGGTTTTAAGTTCAGGTCAAGCCCCCCGCCCCCTTCCCACGCATACGTGAAATGCGTGATCGTGTTGGCGCCGAAACCGCTGAAGGCGGGAACCGATTCGACGTAGGCGCCACCGCCCCCCAGGAGGTGCCCGAACAGCGCAAGCTTGCGGTGGCCCAAGGGGTAAATCTGCGGTCCGGCCACAAACGTGAAGATGTTCAAGGGTCTCGCAGGAGGGCCAAGCTGTGCGGCGCTGAGCACGCCCCTCACTCCCAATCCTTCACCCTCGACGCTTAGCCAGCGCTTGAGGCTATATTCGAGGCTGCCATATCCTCCGATCATGCCCAGTGTATAAGCGGGGTCGACGTAATCGGTGCGGTACGTGAAACCTCCCGAGATTACCCATTTCGGGGCTGGGTATGTGCGCTTCACCGCTTTCGGTGCCTCGCTGGGCGCCGCGGCCGGCTTGTTCTGTTCGGCGGGAGCCGGGTTGTTCTGGTCAGCAGGTGGAGCGGGCGGCTGGTCTTGCGCCATTGCGGGTACGGCGAACAGCGCAAGCAAACTGCAAAGTACCAAAAGCTTCCTCATCTCCAGCAGCCTCCTCGGGAATTCGAGCGCGTAGCGTCGTTGCTTGGAAGGCCAAACACCCCGCCGGGGTTGGATTGCCTCGCCAGCTCGTTTCGAGACGCGTTCAAGTCTTGGCCGAAGGAGGGTATCGCAAGATCGCGCTTTCCAGAAAAGAAAAAGGCCGGGCACTCTCGCGCCCGGCCCGTTCAGGAGTGAAGGGGTCTTCTGCTAGAAGCGGAAAAGGATCCCGGCCGAGTACTTAAAGTTATTTTGAGCCGGCTGCGCGCCGCTCTGGAAGTCCTGAAGACCGAAGCGTACCTGCTCGAAATCAATCTGCCCAAGGCGGACAGCCACATGTGGCACTACGGTGTAGTCCACGCCGCCACCCACGGCCCATGCAAATGCGTACTGCGCAAAATCGTCAGTGAAATTCGGACCAAAGCACCCGCAACCCGGAACATTGATGTAGTAACGCCCGGCGCCAACCAGGCCATGGACGAAAGGAGTCAACCTGTGATGGCCAAGGGGATAGATTTGGGGGCCAATCATGGCCGTGGAGATGTGCGTCGTTGCGCCGTCCGTGGAGTTGGTTGTCCAGTCCCCGTCGACTGCCACACCAAGCCACCGGTTAAAATTATAGTCTCCCGTCACATTCCAGCCATTCATGCTGATCCGCGAGGGCGGCTGCTCGGCGGGTGGGAGGCCATACGAGCGGAATGTGTAACCACCGCCGACCTCTCCTGCCGGCGTGTCTTGGGCCATAGTCGGCAGGCTGGCCAGCATAAGAAATGTCATGAGCCCCAGCAGTTTTCTCATTTCGGACTTCCTCCTCAGAAGATCTTTGCTCCGTTACCCGCTATTCCGGTCCTTATGTGCAGTTCTGATAGTGACGGTACCATGCTGACACATAGATGGAAGCGCCAAAACGGGAAATAGTTGCATGTGTGCCGAATAGGAAACGGTTCGACACACGTACATTCATGTTGCAGATGTGAACCAAGTGGGGGCAGCCTTAGAACAGGCCGGTCGCTAGGCCGATTGGCGAGCCAGCAATGGATGAACCTCTAGATCCCTGAATGCCGCATCAACCCGGTCGCAAAGGACGTTGATTCGCGACGGATCCGCAGAAGGGCGCAGGCGCCGGACGGGCACGGCCGAGAGCATCCGGCCCAGGAGGGCGAACTCTCGTGCTCGCATCTCTTCATTCAAGATTCGCGTTGCGTAGGAATTGGCGACCAGAGACATCAGGCACTCTGACGGTGTCGGCACCTCCAGCAAGGGCGCTGCGGGATCAGAGCTTCTCTCGCCGAGCAGGAAGATTGCAGCCAACGGAAGAGGCTGCTCCGCGAGTCGCAGGTGGTTCGTAGGCAGTGCAAGCATTCGCTTCTCAACGGTCTCGGAAAGGCTCGGCAAGCTTTTTTCGGAGCCAAAGAGCATCTCGACCGAATCCGGCCACAAGGAAAGATACGGATACGCGGGCATCACGTAAAACGCTCCATCACGCTCCACGATGGTGACAATATCGTCTGATAGAACGTCGTGTCCGCGGCGTGCGAACGCCGCAGCGGTTGTGGATTTTCCGGCTCCCTGGTCGCCAACGAAAGCTACGCCGCGGTCTCCGAATGCGACCGCGCTCGCGTGAAGGCAAGTTATGCCGCGCAACCGAAGCACCACACCGAGTACCGGCCCCATGAGGTACATGGCCGCATCTTCGAGCGATGAGCTTTCCGGCCAACGCGCCCAGACCCCCGTCCCATCCGGTTTCAACCAGAACTGCATTCCATCGAAATAATCCATGCGCAGAAACGCCCCGTCCATCACCTTCAAAATTCGAAGAGAAGGCTCTCCCGATTCGACCAAATCGGAGCTGACGAAAAAAAGCGTATCTGTGTGAGAGGAATCCTCATCTTGAGTATCAGGTGCGGCGCCTAGGTGAATTTCGACGTCGGCTGGTCCATCGGGGCATTTTGCAACGTCCAGGCTGGGGATAGGGCGGTCTGATCGGAGGAGGAGGCCGTAAACAGAGTACGCGTTCTGCAAACCAATTAACCCACTCGAGTTGCGTGAGTGTGCGGGAATTTCCCCGAATCTTTCGCAGGTCCCGTTATCAACGCCTGAGTGAGATCGCGAACCGTGCCATGTACGATCAGATGGGGAGGTGAATAGGGCTTTTTGAGATCCCGTTTAACGGACTTATCCATTACAGACCTCCGCACTCAAGTTATACCGGACTCTCCGCACAGACTGCAACCAAAAGTTGAGACAGAGCGGCCGAATCGCCACATCAGCGCGCTGGGAATCTCGCTCTCCGCACAATGCGGGTATCGCTGAGCGATTCACGTAGCGTTCGATTTCATCGCCAAAGTGCGGTTGATCCAGCCAGGCTGACTCCTTCCGCTGAAGTATCTCCACAAAGGGGTCGCCTGCCAGAGGCGTTTTCGGCCGCCGCCGGACGCTCTCCGGCAGATGGCCCACCATGGCTTCGCGCAGAAGCGTCTTTTCGAACGTCCAGGGGAAAGGAGGAAGGGCGAGTACGTAGTTCAAAATTCTTAAATCGAGATAAGGATGGCGCACTTCGACCGCGCAGCGCGTGACGCCCGCATTCTCCAGCTCGAAAAATTGGGACCATTGAGGCTGCGAGAGGGACGCGTGAGCCTTGGGAAGCAGGGGGTGAGTCGCCGACGGCTGAGTATCGTTCACTTCCTTCCAACGCCCCGCAAGGTCCGCGCGCCGAGCGAAATCTGGCGCGAACCACCCTGGAAAGCCTGGTCCGCTGGACTTACTACCGAAGAAAGCACCCATGCGACGACGCAGGCCGCGCCACGGCGAGCGTCGAAGGCGCAGATAATGCGCCCCCTGCGTCAAAAAGGGCATCCACTCGTGGTTCCTCAATAGGTCCTTGGCGTAAGGCCACATCTCGAAGATCATCAGGTTGTCAATGCCTTCGCCTTCGAGCACAACGCGGCAATCCGCCGCAATCATTCGGAACTGATCGAACAAGCCTGCGAAAAACGGATCGTCGACGGGTTCTGGCCACCTCAATTCCGGATCGTCCCAGCGCTCAAAGGGCCGCAGATCGTCCATGGGCAAACAGCGATGCGGAATGTGAAGGAACTCCGCAACCTTGCGGGCGTGCTCGCCGTCACGGTCCGGAAGCAATGTCTCGTACGTAATCGTGTACGCGCGGAGATCCATCGTTCCCGCCGGCTGCCCCGCGATCTCGCGCGCGGTTGCCGCAACGGCAGACGAGTCGAGCCCACCGCTCAACAAAATTCCGGCGCGGCTGATGCGAAGCCGGTCTGCCACCGCCGCCTGCAGAAGAATCTGAAAGTGCTCAACGTATTCGTCGGCGTGCCGGTAGCGGATTCGCCCGTCGATCGGCACGGTCCAATAGCGCGAAACTCGCAATCCCTCCGCGGAAACGCTGAGCGTGTGCGCGGGCGGCAAACGCTGGACGTCGCGAAAGGTCGTGGTCGCCAGGTTGTAATTGAGTCCGAACAGGAGAAAATCGCCGATCGCAGCCTCATTCAGTTCACCGGAAACATCCGGGTGGGCCCGCACGCAATCGAGCGTATTGCTGAAGATAAAGGAATGGTCCAGATCGGCGTAATAAAACGGCTTGACGCCGAAATGGTCGCGGGCGCAGAAAAGCGTCCTCCGCCGCGCGTCCCAGATGGCAAACGAAAAATCGCCGCGTAAGTGCTCGACGCACGCCTCGCCCCACGCCGCGTATGCGTGAAGGATCAGCTCAGAATCCGGCGCGCCATTCCGGACCTTTTGGCCCTTCTGCTCAAGCTCTGTTTGGAGTTCGCTCCGGCAGTCGATACGGGCATCGGCCGTGATCCAGAATTGCCTGTCGAGGCTCGTCGGCTGCCGATCGCCGAGCGATTCGTACGTGGTTCGCAGGAGCGCGTGGCCGAATCCGACCGGCCCGTCCGCCCACACTTCGCGGCCATCCGGCCCGCGATAGGCGAGAAAGTGGGCGAGCGACTGCAGCAGCGGGCGATCCGCTGGAGCTCCGTCCTTTCGAAAAATTCCGACGATGCCGCTCACCGCGTTTGTGTCTCCATCGAAATGACCGAGCTTTCGAACGGCACAAAGTGCAGATGCCCTTCGTCGGCGTCGCTCAGCACCACGCCCTCGGATTCCACCCACGCATGCGCCTCGAATCGCCCCTCTGCTTTCCGGGCTCCGATGCGCAGCTCCGCGGGAATCCCTCGCCTCTGAAGAAGCCACCAGAACACCAGCGACTGCTCCAGACAATTCGGCCGGAAAAAGAGATGCCGCGCCGCCGTCTGTTGCATTCGCGCAATCGCGCGAGCCGCTTCGGCCGAAGCCGATTCCGTCGCGCCGACGCGACCTGCCGTGCGCGGCGTGAGCCAAAGGAGCGCGCGTTTCCAGCGGCGGAATCCCACAATGCGCAAGCCAAGCCAAGTTGCCGCGAGCGCCGCGGCGGACTTCAACACCAAAGCCCGCGAATCCGGGCTAAGGCGCCAGAATCTCCGCCAAGTTTCTATTTTCGCTTTCAACCCAATTCCTCGTAGAAAGTCGCGGCGCTAATTCGCAATTGGCCCTGGGCTGGGGAACCGCTCGTCCAAGGACTGCCTCGGCTTTTTTTAGATGGACGATCGCGCGGAAACAACAAAACGGGATTTCAGCGTGCCGCCGCGCTCTGCACCTGAATCAGTCCTTCGTCCCGCATCTTTCCGAGCAGCTCCAGCAAATCCCTTTCGCAGCGCTCGGGCTCCACTTCATATTCGTTGAGCAAGGTATCCCGCAGCTCGCCGATGCTTCGCGGCCGTTGCAGGAGGTCCCAGATTCGAGTTCCCACCGGGTTCAATCCGTAATAGACGGTGTTTTTGAGATTAAGGATGGCTGACTCTTCGCCGAGTGGGCAGGAAACCTGCTCGGGCGCGGCCACAACGATCGACTGTGCAGACAGACTTGCGTCCATGAAAGCCACTGCGACCCCTCAGGGCTGGGCAGGAACGCCAGCCGCACGCCATGTGCGGCGCGTGTCCGCGGGAATCGACGCGCTTGCGCGATTCCCGGTGGACACAGTGTATTCTAACGTGAGTCATTCGCAACCCCAATGTGGAGTCCTGTGCGGATGACGCCGGGAGTTTTCGCCTTTTATGCCCTGCACGCGGCCGGGAATTTTCGCCTTTCTCACGGATGATGCGTGATGAACCTGATCCGTAGCGCGCTATTGAAGGCTTCCGAAAGCGCATGGCTGCGCGAGCAGGCGCTGCGGCTTGGATTTGTCCGCCGCGGAGCCGAGCGCTTCCTGCCCGGCGAAAGTGTTGACGACGCGCTCGCCGCAGCGCGCCGCCTCGCCGAAAACAACATCGCCACTCTGCTGACGCATCTTGGCGAAAACGTTTGCGACCGTGCCGAAGCTGCTTCCGTCACCGCGGAGTATCTTGACCTGCTCGATCGCATCCATGCCGCCGGGCTACCCTCCGAAGTTTCCGTGAAGCTCACGCAACTCGGGCTCGATCTCGATCGCGATTTCTGCTACGCGAATCTCCTGAAGCTGATCGAGCGCTCGAATGCGTCTCATTCCACCGGCGGACCTGCCGTCAAAACACTCTGGATCGACATGGAGCAGAGCGCATACGTCGAAGCCACGCTCGATCTCTACCGCCGTGCGCGCCAAACCTATGCGAACATCGGCGTCTGCGTGCAGGCGTACCTTCGCCGCACTGAGAAGGACGTTGAGGCACTCATTGCGATGGGCTCTTCCATTCGCCTCGTCAAGGGTGCATACAGCGAGCCGCCCGAAATCGCGTTCTCAAGAAAATCGGACGTCGACCAGAACTTTCTTCGGCTCGCAAAGACGCTGCTGAGCGCCGACGCGCGTCGTGCGGGTGTTCGCGCCGTGATGGCGACGCACGATCTGAAATTGATCGCGCGAATTATTGATTGGGCAGCGCAGGAGGGAACTGCAAAAGACGAGCTCGAGTTCGCAATGCTCTACGGCATACAGCGTGCGGAACAATTGCGCCTCGCGCGCGAGGGCTATCGAAGTGGCGTGCTCGTTTCCTACGGCTCGTACTGGTTTCCGTGGTTTATGCGCCGACTCGCCGAGCGTCCCGCAAACGTCTTCTTCCTTATCCGCAATCTCTTCTCGGATTAATCCGGAGCCGCTGGGATCGACGCTCACAGGGTGTGTAGGTACGCAACCAGATCTTCGAGTTGCTGATCGGTCAGCGATGGGCCCATCGCCGGCATCATCCCTCGCCCACCCACGATCGTCTGCTCGACGAACCGATCGTTCGCCGGCAACCCGCTCGGCAGAAATTCCTTCCGGTAGAGTTTCTTGAGGCTGGGGCCCTTGCTGCCCGATGAGGAGTACGCGTAGTGGCAAGCGGCGCAATACTGCTCGAAGACGCGCCGTCCGCCGGCCTGTTGCGCGTTCAAGCCCAGTTCCGCGTCGGTCTTCGGCGGCGGCTCTCCGCAACCCGCCGCAAGTATCAGCAGCGCGGTGCCGCAAAAGATGATTGCGCTCGATCTCAAACGCCCATCATACCCGGCGGCGTCAAAGCGGTACACTCGGAACCGATGATCGAAATTTCATCCACAGACCGCGTCTTCATTCTCACCGGCGCGGGAATCAGCGCCGAGAGCGGCATTCCCACATTTCGTGGCGCAGGCGGCCTCTGGAGAAACTATCGCTTTGAAGAAGTCGCTTCCCCGCGCGCCTGGCAGCGCGATCCGCGGCTCGTCTGGGAGTTCTATTCCATGCGCCGGCGCATTGCCGCAGCAGCGAAACCGAATCCCGGCCACCTCGCGCTCGCCACACTCGAAGGCAGGTTGCGGAATCGTCTCTTCCTCTGCACGCAGAACGTGGACAACTTGCACGAGCAAGCCGGTTCGCGCGGCGCAATCCACATGCACGGCGAACTCTTCAAGAGCCGCTGCGACGCCTGCCGTCTCGCACCCTTCGACGACACGAGCACCTATGAACCTCCCGCCGAAATCCTTCGCTGCGAATGCGGCGGCCGGATTCGTCCGCACATCTGCTGGTTCGGCGAAGTCCCGTACCGCATAGATGAAATCTTCCATGCGCTCGACGAGTGCACTCTGTTCGTCGCGATCGGTACCTCGGGCGTGGTAGAGCCCGCCGCCAGCTTCGTCGCGCACGTCCGCGCGCGGACTTTCTACGTCGGCCCCGAGGAACCAGCCAACGAACTTGCCTTCACAAAATGTTTTCTGGGAAACGCAGGAGATGTGCTGCCGAATCTCTTTCGTTTCTAGGGGCAGATCCTAGCGCGTGCGCTCGTCTTTTTCGACTTTGCCGTCGCGCACGCGGATCACGCGGTGGGCGTGTGCAGCGATGTCCTGCTCGTGCGTGACGAGAATGATCGTGTTTCCGCCCGCATGCAGCCGTGCGAAAAGCGCCATGATTTCCTCGCCGGTGGCGGAATCGAGGTTGCCCGTCGGTTCGTCCGCAAGCAGGATGGACGGATTGTTCACCAGCGCGCGAGCGACCGCCACCCGCTGCCGCTGGCCTCCGGAGAGTTCGTTGGGCTTGTGCATCATGCGATCGGAGAGATCCACTTGCGCGAGCGCCTTCTTCGCTCGATCGAGGCGTTCCTCGGCGGGCGTGCCGTTGTAAATCATCGGCAGCTCAACGTTATGCAGCGCCGTCGCGCGTGCAAGCAAATTGAACGTCTGAAACACGAAGCCGATCTCCTGGTTGCGGATGGCGGCCAACTCGTCGTCATCGAGCTGACTCACGAGCCGCCCGGCAAGCCAGTATTTTCCGCTGGTCGGCGTGTCGAGGCAGCCGATCAGGTTCATCAGCGTGGATTTCCCGGAGCCCGAGGGTCCCATGATGGCGACGTACTCGCCCTTGTGGATTTCCATGCTCACGCCCCGCAGTGCGTGCAACTGCTCCGTTCCCATTTCGTACGTCTTCCAGAGTTCCTCGGTCAGGATGACGACGCCCGAATCCACCAGGTCCTGGCGGTAGCTCGGCAACGCGGCTTCTTCGACGGCCATGGGCATTGGGCTCCTCGGTTTGAACCGTCTTAGCTGCTGCTGGACGACTGGTCGGTCTTTGGCGTGGAATTATCGATCTTGACGCTTGAGCCGGGCTTCAGCGTGCGAATCGCTTTGAAGCTGCCCGTCACGATCGTGTCGCCTTCTTGCAGGCCGCCGGTCACTTCGATGTCGGTCACGCCCGTGATTCCCGTCTGCACCGGCACGAATTGCGCCTTCCCATTCCGGATCACGAACACTCCCTGGATGTCCTTCTTGTCGCTGTTCTCGCTTTTCGATGCCGCGAGCGTCACGCTGCTGCTGGTTCCGTTCTTGGCTTCGTCCAGCTCTTTTTGGGTCCGCTCCGCGATCGCCTGGATCGGAATCGTCAGCACGTTCTGCTTCTGCGCCGTTTGGATTTTCGCCGTGGCGGAAAGGCCCGGGCGCAAGGAATCGGGCGGATTATCCAGCGTGACCACCACTTTGAAGTCTCGGGCCTCTTGCGTGTTCGCTGTCGCTTCCGTCATCGCCGCCTGCCCGGACGTGCGCAAAATGGCGAGTTCGCCCACCTCGGTCACGTGGCCCTTGAATATCTTGTCGGGAATCGCGTCGATCGTCACGTCCACCGGCTCACCGTTACGCACGCTCGTGATGTCGGTCTCGTCCACCTTCACCTCCGCGGTCACCACGCTCATGTCCGAGATCGTCAGGATAGAGCTGCCCGCGGTGCCCTGAATGCCGGGGACAACGTTCTCTCCGACGCGCACCGCGATGTAGCTGATGATGCCGTCAATGGGCGCGGTGTACGTGGTCTTGCGCAGAACGTCCTGCGTGTGGCGCAGAACAGCGCGGTTTTGCTCGAGATTGGAGCGCGCCTGTTCGCGCGAGGCGCGCGCCTGATCCACCTGGGCCTGGGCGGAGGTGGCTGCGGCAGAAGCGCTGTCGTACGCCGCCTTGGCCGTATCGTAGTCCTGTTTGGAAATGAGCTGTTCCTTATAGGACAGTTGGGCACGCTGCCAATCGAGTCCCGCCTTGGTGAAATCGGACTGGCGCTGCGCAGCTGTGGCGACGGCCATGTCGAAATTGGAGCCGGCGGCTTTCATTCCGGACTCCGCCGCCTCGATGCTGGCTTGCTGGGCCTGCACGTCCGCACCGGGCTGGATGTTCTCCAAGTGGAGAAGCACATCGCCCTTCTTCACGTAATCGCCTTCCTTCACGACGATGTCCGTGATTTTCCCGATGCCTTCGCCCAGCACGTTCGTATAGTTCTTGGGACGGACCTCGCCCGACGCCGTCACGATCGAAGTCAGGTCTTGCCGCGCCACGCGTCCCGATTGCACGGTCACCACGTTCTGGTTCGACTTATAGACGCTGTACCACGTCACGCCCCCGAGCACGAGAGCGGCCCCCACCCCGATACCTACTTTCTGCCACATCTTCATAGACCGACCTCTGGATTCAGACGTCCCGGATTGACAAATGTACCCACCACTTGATACATACGCTTGGGCGGGACACAAAGTTTCTCGGCAAACAGGCGAGGTATAAAAAACTACGGGCTAAACCGGTCTTACTCCTCGTTGGCTCGCTTCTTCCATTCCACGCTCAGCGGCCGCCATCCACCCACAGCGCAATCATCGAGGCGAGCATTTTATGTCGATTCCGTCCGGCAGCAAAAGGGAAATAATTGGCCCCGCTCGGCCACGATGACTGTCTCGAACGCGAACGAAAGCCTGTGGCCGGTTGGACGAGCCGCGCGGTGCTTCGGCGCAAGGCAACCCTTGCGATTGCAGGCGATTCCAACCGGGTCAGAGGCAGCCGGGGGAAAGCTTTGATTGACCTGTACGTTAGTACAGGTTAAGATTTCGCATCAGAAAAGGTGCAACTATGGATCGGTCCGCTAAGACCTTCCTTTGTCTTTTTTTTGCGGGGGGACTCTGCCTGTCGGCAGTGGGCTATGCCAGGGCGGCACAACAGGAATCGGCACCCGATCAGCAGGACCAACAGGCCCAGCCGAGCCAGCCCGAGCATTCCAAAAAGTCCGATAAGAACAAGCAGCAGAACGAACGCAACCTCTACAAGGAACTCGACTCCCAGTACAAGAAGTGGCTGAACGAGGATGTGATCTACATCATCACTCCCGAGGAGCGCCGCTCGTTCCTGCACCTTTCGACAAACGAAGAACGCGAGCAATTCATCGAGGCGTTCTGGCAGCGCCGTAATCCCGACCCCGATTCTCCGGAAAACACCTTCAAAGAGGAACACTATCGCCGAATCGCGTACGCCAACGAGCACTACGCCTCCGGCATCCCGGGTTGGAAAACCGACCGAGGCAAGATCTACATCATGTGGGGCCCCGCGGACGAAGTGGATTCCCATCCGACCGGCGGAAACTGGGACCGGCCCATGGATCAGGGCGGCGGGTCAACTACGACGTATCCTTACGAAGATTGGCGCTACCGCTACCTCGAGGGCATGGGTGAAAACGTCGAGCTCGAATTCGTCGACCCCACCTCCACGGGTGAGTATCACCTCACCATGGACCCAAGCGAAAAGGACGCCTTGCTGATGGTCCCTGGCGCTGGCCTCACCATGGCCGAGTCGATGGGAATGGCGGACAAGTCTTCTCGCTTCAGCAACACCGACGGGACGCACATGGCAGAGAACGAAGGGGGCATGACGGGTGTGCAGTCCGAGAACAATAATGAATTCACCCGTCTCGAACTTTATGCCAACATCATGAAACCCCCGCCGGTGAAGTTCAAGGATCTTGAGGCTATCTCCACATCGCGCCTGGTGCGCGACCAGGTGAAGTTCGACTATCGCTACGACTTCCTCCGGATCACGTCCGATACCGTGCTCGTGCCCATCACCGTGCAGATTCCGGTTGCCCAGCTGAATTTCTTGGAAAAGGACGGCGTGGATTCGGCTTCGATGGACCTTTTCGCGCGGATCACGAGCCTGAGCGGGCGTATCGTTCAGACGTTTGAAGACACGCTCCGCGCCGACTTTCCGTCCGCGCTCCTCAAGCAATCGGCCAGTACCTCGAGAATCTATCAAAAGGCCGTGCCGCTTTCACCGGGACTGTATGAGTTGGACATCGTCATCAAGGACGTCAACAGCGGAAACGTCGGCGTCGTCGATACGCGGCTTGCGGTACCACGTTTTCAGGATGATCAGCTCAGCGCGAGTTCCCTGATTCTCGCCGACGATATAGTTCCCGTCTCGTCCAAGGACATCGGCCTCGGCCAATTCGTTCTCGGCGACGTGAAGGTCCGGCCCAAGATGGACAAGACCTTCACGCCCAAGGACAGAATGGGCGTTTACCTTCAGGTGTATAACCTCAAGGTGGATGATAAGACCCACCGCGCCGATGCTTCCGTCGAATATCGACTGAAGAAGGACAAAGAAGCCGAACCGATGATGAAGTTCGAAGTGCCGGCGGAAAAACTGCCTCAGCATGGCGAAGAAATGACGCTCGAACAGCTCATCACGCTCGGATCGTTGACCCCGGGGAAGTACCAGCTTGAGATCGCTGTAACCGACAATCTCGCGAAGCAAACGATTACGCCGGTCGCGGACTTCACCGTAAAGCCCGCGGCGGTGAGCACTCCCTAAAGGAGGCCACGCGTTTGAATCTGCGTTCGATTCGCGCCATGGGGCTTGGATTTTTCGCTTGCCTGTGCGCCTTGCCTGTCCTGGCGGCGCCCAACGCGGGTAAGATCTCCGGCATCGTCCTCGACCCAGCCGGCACGCCGCAGATGGGCGCTACCGTCTTGGTCGCTTCCGAAACGATCCTCGCCGCCTCGCCGATCCGGCTTCTCACGAACGATCGCGGACGTTTTTCGACCGATGCGCTTCCCGCCGGCGCCTACTCGATTCACGTAACATTGGCTGGCTTCCTGCCGGTCGTCGAACAAAACGTCCAAGTCGATGGGCAACACGCAACTCTGATCGAGATCGTCCTGGGTACGGTATTCACCTCGTTCGAGAAGCTGCGCCGCCAGCCCGATCAGCCGGTCGCCCAGGATGACTGGACCTGGGTTCTGCGAACTTCGGCGGCTACACGATCGGTCCTGCGCTGGCAGGATGATCCCTCGATCGGCATCGCCCAGCAGAATCCCGGCGAAACCTCGGGAGCGCAATCCGCGCATGGGCGCTTCGAGCTTACCTCGGGCGCGGATCATCCCGGTTCAATCGCCGATATTGCCGATGCTCCTGGCACTGCCTTCGTGTACGACCTCGGAATCGGCGCCAGAAGCCAGCTCCTGATGGCCGGCCAGTATAGCTACGACGATGCATCCTCTGCCGCAGGGCTCGCGGCGGAATGGCTGCCCTATGGCGACACAGGCACCGGACCGGTCACCACGCTCCTCGTCCGCGAGTCGCAGCTTGGGCCACTCGGTCCCACGTTCCGCGGTCTCCGCATGTCGCACGACGACGCGTTCCAACTCGGCGATAAGGTCAGCGTTCGCTACGGCGCCGAATTCCTGATGGCCGGCTTCAACGGCACCACATCCGCTCTTCGCCCGCGCGGTGAAGTAGCCGTCCAGATTGCGGACGGCTGGCTAGCTTCCGCAATCGTCGCAACCGACCCCTGGCAGGACACGAGCATCCCGGAGAACGCGCTGCAGTCGACGCTCAACACGCTCGATGCGTTCCCAACTTTGCTTGTCCGCCACGGTCGCCCCGTCTTCGAAAATGGCTTCCATGAGGAAGCCGCCATCGAGCACGCCCTGGGCAAGCGCGCGGATTTGACTGCCTCCGTATTCCACGACCTCTCGACGCATACGGCCGTGATCGGCCGTGGCAGCTCCTCCGGTCCCGACTTCTTGAGCGACTACTTCTCGCAGGCGTTTGCCTACGATGGCGGCTCTTCCAGCTCGACAGGTGCCCGGCTCGTCTATCGCGAAAGAATAACCGACAACTTTAAGACGACCATCGTGTACGCCTACGCGGGCGCGCTCGCTCCAGACGCGGATTCCTCGGCCAGAACGCTGCGCGAGCAATTGCAGACCCGTGATCGCCACAGCTTGGCCGCTGACGTGACCACCGCTATTCCCCGCGTGGGAACCAAGGTCACGGCGAGCTACAAATGGCTCAGCGGCTCCGCCGTCTCCCAGCAAGATCCCTACGGTGAGTCGGTCTATCACCTCGATCCGTATCTCAGCCTGCGTATCCGCCAGCCTTTGCCCAGTATGATTCCCGGTCATATGGAGGTTCAGGCCGATATCGGCAATCTGCTGGCCCAGGGATATGTTCCGGTGGCCTCCAGCAACGGCTACGTGATTCTCGTCCCCTCGTATCGCTACTTTAAGGGAGGCTTGAGCCTTCAGTTCTGACGCTCCGCTCCAATCCTGAAATTGGAAATATGCCTTCCACAAATGGGATCGCCTCGAAAATTAAAATTTCGGTCCTTCGCATACCACACATAAGAAGAGGCTTGCATCATACGGTTTCAATCGCTCGCTGGAAGCTGACGTGCTAGCATAGGGCATTAACCAGTGGTCCGGGTGGAATGGGATGAACGATCAACTCCGAATGCGGCTGGGGGCGGTTACACTCGCCCTTCTCACGCTGGCGGCGGTCATTTTCGCCGTTCTGAATTTCCAGCAGCGTTCGCGTTTCATCCTCCCCGATGACGGCGTCACCTGGATGGATTCTCCGCAAGGAGTTGTCGCCTGGCACGTCGTTTCAGGCGCTCCTGCCGATCGCGCGGGCATCAAGCAGGGCGATACCGTCCAGACCGTGCGCGGGGTCGCGATTCACCGCGCCACTGACGTCACCAAGGTGCTCTACCGCGCTGGCCCGTGGATGGAGCTGCGCTACGGCATTCTGCGCGACGGTGAGTCTTTTGAAGTTCCTCTCGTCACCGCACCGCAGGAGAATCCCACCTCGCTCGAAAACTACCTTCGAGTCACCGCCCTGCTCTACCTTTTCATCGGCCTCTTCATCTTCGTTCGCCGCTGGAATGCACCCCGCGCCATCCATTTCTACTTGTTCTGCCTCGTCTCTTTCATCTTTTACAGCTTTCATTACAGCGGCAAGCTGAACTCGTTCGACTGGACGATTTACTGGGGCAACGTCGTCGCTCTGCTATTGCAGCCGGCCCTGCTCGTGCACTTCGCTCTCGTGTTTCCCGAGCGTCGCGGCACGCTTTGGCCGAAACTCGTTGCCACCTATGCTCCCCCGGCCGCTCTGCTCACGCTTCACGCCTTCATTGCCAGCGGCACGCTCGATTTCCTTCCGGCGTTCAGCACACGCTACTTTCTCGATAAAGTCGAACAGGCCGATCTCGGAATCTACTTCCTCGTCGCCGCCGTCATTTTTCTATTCAGCTATCGCCGCGCCCCCAGCGGCATACTGCGTCAGCAGCTGAAGTGGGTCACGGGCGGCACGTTCGCAGGCATCCTGCCGTTCTTGCTCTTCTATCTCCTGCCGTACGTCTTCGGCGTCGTTCCCAAGCCGTGGATGAACATTTCCGTCTATTCGCTCGCGCTGATTCCGCTGTGCTTCGGCTACGCCATCATCCGCTACCGCCTGATGGACGTGGACATCATCTTCAAGCGCGGCCTCGCTTACACGTTCGCCACCGCCGGCGTCGTTGCGGTCTACTTCTCGGCGATCGCGCTCATTGGTGAGCTTTCGCACAGCGCCTTGCCGCCGGGCTCCTTCGGAGCGGTGGTCGCCATCGTCGTCGCCGCATTTCTTTTTCAGCCTCTGCGCGACTGGGTGCAGGCGCGCCTCGACCACTTCTTTTATCGCGATCGCCTCGACTATCGCCGCACACTCATCGAGTTCGGCCGCACGCTCACGAATGAAGTCCGCATTGATCCTCTCCTCGGCTCCGTGCTCGACCGGCTTTCCCAGACGCTGCTCGTCGATCGCCTCGCCGTTTTCCTCGAGGATTCGGATCATCCCGGCCGGTTCGTGTTGTCCCGCTCGATGGGACTCCGCGCCGAAGGCCCCCTCGATCTGAGTTTTCTCGACCCGGCGCGGCCGGCGCTCGCGAGTGGCTGCCTCTTCTTTGAATCCGCCCGCGCCGCGCGGGAATCCGATTCGGTTCGTCATACGCTCGAGGAACTCGACCTCAACTATTTCATCGCCTGTCGCTTCCACGACCGCACCGCCGCAATTCTCGGCCTCGGTAAGACGGTTGACGGCGACTATCTCTCGACCGAAGACCTCGAGCTTCTCTCGACTATCGCCGGATACGTCGCCATCGCCATTGAAAACGCGCGCCTCTATCAATCGCTTGAGCAGAAGGCCTTGCAAATCGAGCGATTAAAGGACTTCAGCGAAAATATCGTCGAATCGCTTAAGATCGGCGTGCTTACCGTCGATCTCGAGGACCGCATCGAATCGTGGAATCCGCAGCTTGAAGACCTGCTCGGAATTCCTCGCAACGAAGCGATCAGTCGCAAGCTTGACGAAGTGCTTCCTCGCGACCTCGCCGGCGAGGTCGGCGCGCGCGCCGCGAGCGAACATGTTTCCGGCATCTACCGCTTTCACCTGAATACGCGCGGCAACCGGCATCTCGTCATCAACGCCTCGATTGCGCCGCTGCTTAGCAAAAATGGCGCGCGTCTCGGCCGCCTCATTCTGCTCGACGACATCACCCAGCGTGTGCGCCTCGAAGACCAGATGGTTCAGACCGAGAAGCTCACGTCGCTCGGATTGCTTGCCGCCGGCGTCGCGCACGAGGTGAACACGCCGCTTGCCGTCATTTCGAACTACATCCAGATGCTCGCAAAGCAAATTCCCGTGGACGATCCCCGGCAGAAAACCATCGAGCGCATCGTCAAGCAGACTTTCCGCGCGAGCGAGATCGTCAACAACCTGCTGAATTTCTCGCGTACGGGCGGCGCCGCGCCGGTCGAAGTCGACTTGAACTCCGTGCTCGAAGAAACGCTCACTCTCGTCCAGCATCCGTTCAAGACCGCGCAGGTCAACGTTGTCCGTAACTACGCGGAAAAGCTGCCGCCGGTCCTCGGCTCAACGACGCGCCTCCAGCAAGTCTTCCTCAACCTTTTCATGAACGCGCGCGACGCCATGCCCAGCGGCGGCATGCTCGAAGTCCGCACCGGCGCTCACAACGGCTCGGTCGAAATCGAAGTCAGCGACACCGGCGCCGGCATTCCGCCGGAACACATCCATCGCATTTTCGATCCATTTTTCACAACCAAGGCCACCGGCCGGGGCACCGGGCTAGGCCTCTCGGTAAGCTATGGGATCATCAAAGAACATGCGGGCAAGGTTGACGTCCGCTCGACGCCGGGCAAGGGCACGTCGTTCCGGCTCGAGTTCCCCGTAGCCAGGAAGGCTGTACATGCCTAAAGGTTCGATTCTTGTCGTCGATGATGAAGCCGAAATCCGCGAGGGCCTCGAAGCGCTGCTGACCTCGGAAAGTTTCGACGTCACTCTGGCGGAAACGGCTGAGGCTGGTTTGCGGAAGCTCGAAGATCGTCCGTACGACCTGATGCTCCTCGACGTGAGCCTGCCCGATCGCAACGGCATCGAAATGCTACGCGAAATCAAGCTCCGCGATCCGCATCTGGCCGTCATTCTGATCACGGCGTTCGGCTCGATCGATATGGCGCGCGCGGCGTTCAAAGGCGGCGCCCAGGACTACATCACCAAGCCCTGGTCGAATGACGAGCTCATCGCACAAGTGTCGCTCGCGATCGAGGGCCGCCGGCTGCGCGAGGAAAACGTCCAGCTCAAGCGCGCCCTCAAGCAGCGCTACAACTTTCCCAACATCGTCGGCAAGAGCGAGAAGATGCTCGCCGTTTTCGATCTGGTCACGCAGGTTGCGCCGTCGCGCTCGACCGTGCTCATCTCCGGCGAAAGCGGAACCGGCAAGGAACTCATTGCCAAGGCCATCCATAGTGCTTCGACGCGCGTGGACAAAGCCTTCATTCCCATCAACACCGGCTCGATTCCCGTCGATCTTCTCGAGTCGCAGCTCTTCGGCCACGTGAAGGGCGCTTTCACCAGCGCCATCGCTTCGAAGAAGGGCCTCTTCGAGGTCGCCGATCAGGGAACGATTTTCTTCGACGAGATTTCAACCATCAGCCCAGAAACGCAGGCCAAGCTTCTGCGCGTGATTCAGGAGCGCGAGTTCATGCGCCTCGGCGGCACCGAAACGATCAAAGTCGACGTCCGCATCCTCGCCGCTTCCAACGAGGATCTCCGCAAGCTCGTCCGCGAGGGCCGCTTCCGCGAGGATTTATTTCACCGCTTGAATGTGATCTCAATTCACTTGCCGCCCCTGCGCGAGCGCAAGGAAGACATCCCTCTGCTGGTTGACCGCTTCCTCGAATCCTTCTGCCGGGAAAATGGCAAGCCGCCGCGCGGCTTCACGCAGAGCGCGATGCGGCTGCTGATGGATTACGACTGGCCGGGCAACATCCGCGAACTTGAAAACGCGGTCGAGCGCGCCGTCGTGCTCTCCACGCACGAATCGATGGACGCCGATCTCTTGCCTGAAAGTGTTCGCACCCGCGAAATCGTCAAGGGCGTTCGCCTTCAGCTCGCCGAATTCCTGCCGCCGCTACCGGGGGAGATCGGCGCGCGCAGCACCGCTCCGCCGCCTTCGCTCTTTGAAATCCTCGAGGAGGTCGAGCGGCGCATCATCATGGACATGCTCGAGCGCACCAACTGGAACCAGACCGAGGCCGCCGAGCGCTTTCAGATTCCGCTTTCCACGCTCAATCAGAAGATCAAGCGCCTCGGCATTGAGACTCGCCGCCGCCCCGGCGCGCCGCGCGGCATGGCCTATGGCGAGGACGCCGCCGGATTCTCCGTCGGAAAGTAGCAGGTATCGCTACACTCTTCTTCGGAAAAGTCTGCGGTTATCTCAGGACGAAACCAGCGGCTGTCCAACGAGGTTTTCAAGGATGCGATACGGCGCTTGTTCCGGTGCGACGAGCGCCTTCGGCGGAATCAGAAACGTCTGCTCGAGCGCGTACTGTCCGGACATCGCCGCGTGCGCAACGCCGTCCGTGAATACGAGCCATGTCGAAAGCGGCGGAAATTCGAGGCGCACCTTGGGGCAATTCTTCTGGAACGCCGTGTTCTCTTTCAGGTAGTCGTGAAATCCCAGCATGAACATGTCGTACGGCGTCCGGCCCATGCCGCGGAATCCGAGCTTCTCGCCCCAGTCTTGCACCGTCCGGCTCACCCAGGAATCTGCGGCGATCCGCGAAAGCCCGGCGTCTTCGGCGTACCGCCGCGCCAGCGTCTCGAAGTCCTCGGTCGTCTGCCAGATCCGCGGCTTCGTCGGATTCAGGTTCGTGAACACGCGCAAAATGCGGCCGCCGCGCGTCGGTCGGCTCGGAAACGCGTCCACGTGGAGCAGGTCGTTGCGCTTGTGTAGCGGCAGTCCGCGCCTCTCCTCCTCAAACGGACGAAAGCTTGAAAAATCGAGAGTCCATTTCCCGGCGTACGGCGCGAGAAACTTCGTCAGGAACTCGATCACCTGATTCGAGTAATTCCGCATGATCGAGTGCAACCGCTCGACTGTCGCGGCGTCTCCGGTTACACCCTTCAAGATGTCCTCGGCCGGGCGATACGAAACGTTCTTGTGCAGCCGAAGCTCTGCCCATTCCTGCGCGAGCAGAAACTTGCGGTCCTCGAAGGGCAGATCGAACGGCGGTTCGCGGAAGAAGAGAATCTGCCCGCGCTCGAGCAGTTCGCAGTAGGCCCGCGACCGTGCATCGCGCTCCTCGGCACGCGCCCAGCCAACCGGCCTGCGGTAATCTTCGACTAGAATCCAGGGCAAATTCGGCATGCCCCTCCTCGTTTTCAATCAATCTCGGTGCGCACGCCCCAACGGTTTCGTAGGGGCGCAGCCCGCTGCGCCCGGCGCACATCCTTGGCACCGCGCCGCCCATTCGCCGCACGCCTTAATTCTTCGATGATCCTGGCCGCGTGTATCCGCGCGGCAGCAGCGTCGTCGAAAGGTCCACGCGCGAAAGATCCACTCCCTCGAGATTCGTCTCGCGCAGGATGGCGGTCTGCAAGCTCGCGCCCTCGAAGTCCGCTCCGTGCACGTTCGCATCGCGAAAGTTCGCCGCGCCAAAATCTGCGCCCCGCAGCACCGCCTGGCTCAAGTTCGCGCGGAAAAACTCGGTGCCGCCCGCCTGCGCTTCCGTCAGATCGGCGCCGCTCAGATTCGCCTCGGTGAGATCGGCCTTGCGCAAGTCCGCTTTCCGGAGCACGGCCTTGCTTAAATCCGCCGACGCCAGCTTCGCGTTGCGGAGGTTTGCGCCTTCAAGGTTCGCACCCTGAAAATTCACATACGCGAGGTTCGCCTTCTCGAGATTCGCGCGCGAGAGGTCCGCGCCAGCCAGCTCGCCGTGAACACCCTTTTCGTCGCCGCGCACGAACAATGCATGCGCCTCGAGGATTTCAGAAAGCCGCTTTCCGTTGTGGCGAATGCTCTGCGGCGATCGCAATCCCCGGCCCGTCAACGCACTCAGAATACTCATGCAGTCCCTTCTCCAAATCCCAGTCTCAGCACACACACCCGAATTCTACTAGAAATCCGCGTGAGACCGTAATGTGCTGTGCCCTCGCGCGTCTGTGCTACCGTAGGGCAATGCTGTACTCACCAGCGCGTACCAGAATACTCGCGGCATTTCTCGTCTCATTGCTGGTCGCCGCGTTCTGGCCATTCGTGCCCCGCTCTGTCGCACAGGACCAGTCCGGCGCATCCGACGAGCCGGAGGAAACGGTCGCCAATCTCGCCGCCGGACGTGTCGTAATCGTCGTGGTGAAGGGCGCCATCGTCGTCGGCACGGTTGAAAATCCAATCGAAGCGGATTCGCTCGCTCCGACTCCCGTCGCGCTCACGAGCATCCGCCTCGGCGTGATCCTCGGCGCCGCCCGCTGGTCGTCGCCGTCCTCGCGCCAAGATCTTGCGCGCTTCGATCAAGAGCTCCCGCAGATGCGCGGCCGCCTCATCGCTGCAGGCCCGCATCTTCAGGATTCGGAGGCCGGTGCGGAGGCCACCGACATCGAGAACATCGGCCAAGGATTCCTCGAGCGCCTCAACGACGTCGCGCAGGGCCTTCACGCCAGAGTCGACTTGCCGCCGAACGAGCCTCTTGCCGAACTCGTCCTCGTCGACTATCTCCCGAGCTACGGCCCGGAAGTCTGGCAACTTTCCTACGGAATCAAGCAGCAGGAGGAAAAGGCTGACTACTGGACCACGCGCGTACTCCGCCCAGCCTATCTGCAATTCTGGCCGCCCGAAAAGGGCCAGCCGAGGACGCCCGTAGAATTCAATTACCCGCCGGAGAATCCGCCGCCCACCCTGCTCGATCTTCTCCGCCAGAAAGATCCGCGCCTCGAAAAATTGATCGCCTCAGACGCGAAAATGGCGTTCGTTGCGGGCCGCATTCTCCAAGGAGAAACGAGCAAAGTGCTGCCTGATGACGCAACGCAGTTCCTGCGCGCCGCCCTGGACGCCACCTCGCCGCCAAACGCCCGCCAGACCATGGCGATCATTTCGCAGGAAAAAGGCTTCGAGTGGATTCTTCCGCCGCCGCCCGAACCAGCCGCCCCACCCTTGAAAAATCCGCAGCGCCCGCCCAACGCACCCACCCTCATGCACCCGCCTCAATAACCACTTCCTGATCGCGAGTATCTATTTTTGCTCGGAGAGTTGCTTCTGCAGGCGGGCGTTCTTCTCGGCTACTGCGCGCGCGAGTGCTTCCTTGTGCTCCACGAGCTTCCGCGCAATCTCAGGATCGGACAGCCCCAAAATCTCGGCCGCGAAAATCGCAGCGTTCGCCGCTCCGGCCTTGTCGATAGCCATCGTCGCAACCGGAATTCCTCCCGGCATCTGCACCGTCGCGAGCAGCGCATCGAGTCCATTCAGCGTGCTCGTCGCCATCGGAACGCCGATCACGGGCAACGTCGTATTCGCCGCCATCACCCCGGCGAGATGCGCGGCAGCGCCCGCCGCTGCGATCACCACCTTCAGCCCCCGGCTCAACGCCGTCGTCGCGTATTCGTGGGCGCGCGCCGGTGTGCGATGCGCGGAGAGCACTTCCATCTCGTACGCGATGCCGAATTTCTCGAGCGTTTTTCCGGCCTCGCTCATCGTCGGATAGTCGGTGTCCGAGCCCATCACGATTCCCACAAGCGCCGCATGCTTTTTTCCACCAGTCGCCACTTTGCCGTTCTCCTTAGCGCTTCCCTGCCTGCGCCGTTTCTGCATTCTTGCGCCCGATGTCCGTGCGATAGTGCGAGCCTTCGATCTTGATCCGGCTCGCAGCCTCGTACGCAGGCCGCCGCGCACCCGCCACGTCGTCTCCCATCGCGCTCACCACCAGCACTCTGCCGCCGCTCGTCGAAATCACCGGGCCGCTCCGCCGCGTGCCCGCATGAAACACAACCGCGCCGGGCACTTTCCCCGCATCCTCAAGCCCATGAATCGGAATCCCCGTTTGCGGGTCGCCCGGATAACCCTTCGACGCAATCACCACGCAAATGCTCGCACCTGGAAGCCATTTTGCCTCGAACCCATCCAGATTCCCGAGCGCCGCCCGCATGCACGCCTGCGCCAGATCGAAATCGGCGCGCAGCAACACCGCCTCCGTCTCGGGGTCCCCGAGCCGGCAATTGTATTCGAGCACCTTCGGCCCATCCGCCGTCAGCATCAGCCCGAAATAGAGAAATCCGCGGTACGGCAATCCATCCGCGCGAAGCCCGTCGAGCGTCGGCGTCACAATCCTCTCGATAATCGTCTTCTCAAGATCGGCCGGCAGAATATCGTCGGTTGAATAGACGCCCATTCCCCCCGTGTTTGGCCCCTCGTCGTTGTCGTACGCGCGCTTGTGATCCCGCGCTGGCGCCATCCGTATGAAATCCTTGCCGTCCGTCAAAACAATGTACGAAAGCTCCTCGCCAGCCAACCCTTCTTCGAGCAACACGCGCCGCCCCGCATCGCCGAATTCGCGCCTTTCCATCACCCGCGTGATAAATGCGCCCGCTTCCTCCGCCGACGAAGTCACGAGGACTCCCTTGCCCGCACACAGACCATCCGCCTTGATCACCAGAGGCCAATCCGCCGAATCGAGCGCCATGTGCGCATCGATGGGGTCGTCGCAAATGTCGTAAATCTCGGCGGTCGGAATTGCGTGCCGCTCCATGAACTCTTTTGCGAAAATTTTGCTTCCCTCGAGTTGCGCGGCCTTCTCCGCCGGGCCAAGAAGAGTCATTCCCCGTCTTGCGAATTCGTCCGCGATCCCGAGCACCAGAGGCAGCTCCGGGCCCACGATCGTCAGGTCAGCCCCCAGCTTCGCGGCCAGATCGGCCGCCGCCTTTACGTCGTTCAAATCCAGCGGCACGCACTCCACATCGTTCGCGATTCCGCCGTTCCCCGGCGCGCACCAGATTTTCTCGACCGACGAGCTTTGCGCGAGCTTCCATACAATCGCGTGCTCGCGCCCACCACCGCCGATGACCAGTATTTTCATGTGCGTCTGCGTTCGTTCGAGAGAATCAAGCACGATACGGCGGCCCCTCCGCCGCTGTCAACCGACGATTGGCAATCCTGACTGCCGCGTCGGCGGCGGGCCACCCGCCCCGCTTGCTCTTGCGCGATAAAGATGATTTGATCGGGCGTCATGCACTGGGACTTCGCTCTCATTCTGATTTTCCTCGGCGGCGCAGTTCCGCTGCTCGGCCGGCGCCGTATCCGCCAGCTCATGGCGATGCCGGAAACGACGAAGCGCGATCGCCTCTCGCTCTACGCCTCGACCATCACCTTTCAATGGCTTGCGAGCGCCGTGGCCCTGTGGCGCGCAACCGCGCACGGAATTTCGGCCGCCGAGCTCGGCCTCGCGGTTCCAAACCTCGCCCTCACTCTCGTGATTGCATTCGTGCTCGGTGCGTTCGTGTTTGCGAACCAGGTCTTCAGCCTGCGCCGTCTGGCCTTGCGTCCCGAAGAGATCAAAGGGACCCTGCCGCAGCTCGCCCTGAAAATCTTCCCGCAAGACAACGTCGAGCGCCTCGTTTTCTTCGCCCTCGTCGTCACCGTTGCCGTCTGTGAGGAGCTGATCTATCGCGGCTTCGCGCAACGGGTCTTTGAAAACTGGTCCGGAAGCTACGTCGCCGCTGGAATCGCTGGATCGGCCGCTCTTTTCGGCCTTGCGCATCTCTATCAGGGCCGCCGCGGCCTTGCCGCTACATTCGTAGTTGGGTTGATATTTTCGGGTGTTCGATCTTGGACTGGTAGTCTGCTCGCACCGCTAATCGCGCACTTCGTCACCGACATGACAGCCGGATTGCTCGCTCCACCCCGTCTGAAGCAGGCGTTAAGCCGTTCTGCCACTGAGACAAGCCATTCTGAATCAGTGGCCTAGAATGCTGATGGGACATTTACTATAGATGTAGTATTATGAGCGAAATTTCTCATGAAGTAATCGTAAGGGCTCTTGAGCCCTATCATTTTTTGGCTTCCGCCGAACTCTGCGAGAAGATCAGGATCTACATTTCCCTTTTGCTTAATTGGAATCGCGCTATTTCGCTGACAACCGTCACGGAACCTCTGGAAATCCTCAAAATTCACTTTGGAGAGAGTGTTTTTGCCATTTCTGAGGTACCGATCGCTAATGGTCGGCTCGCCGACGTTGGGTCCGGTGCTGGATTCCCTGGAATGGCGCTCGCAGTCGCGAATTCCTCTCTTAGCGTTACCCTGATCGAGTCAAATGCAAAGAAATGCGCGTTTCTCTCCGAGGTCGCCCGCGCGTTGGAACTTCACAACATCACTGTAATCCGCTCCCGCATGGGAGATGTTCCGAAGGAGGCCGGCCAATTCGATTTCATAACTGCCAGGGCCTTGGGCCAATATGAAGATCTTCTAAATTGGGCTTTGAAGCGCCTCTCCAAGGGCGGAAAAGTTGTCCTCTGGCTCGGCGAGCCCGACGCCGAGCAGCTTTCTCGAAATCCGCAATGGAAGTGGGACGCAATTCACCGCATTCCCAAATCAAATCGCAAATGCCTGTTTGTTGGCTCTCTCGAAGAGTGAGTTCCGCAATTTGTTCCACGTGGAACATAGATGCGAAAAATTGTTCCACGTGAAACATCTTGCATCTCGCGAAATTCATCTGTTACATTCGCGATTCATCCTGGGGGATCTGCTTGGCACGAGTCATCGCCATCGCCAACCAAAAGGGCGGCGTTGGGAAAACCACGACGGCAGTCAATCTGGGCGCCTCTCTAGCCGCTTCTGATAGGCGCACCCTGATCATCGACTCGGACCCGCAGGGAAACGCCACTAGCGCTCTGGGATTCCCGAAGGACCCTGCCCGCCGCACTCTTTACCAGACACTCATCCTCGGCGAACCAATCGAGCGCGTAACTATCGATGCCCAAATAGACCGTCTCGACCTTGTCCCATCAGACAGGAACCTCGTAGGTGCCGCCGTTGAGCTCGTCGGCATGGAAAATCGCGAGTACCGCCTCAGGGAGGCTATTCGAGGGGCCAGAGAAAAATACGAATATGTCTTGATCGACTGCCCCCCATCCCTTGATCTGCTGACGGTCAATGCGCTCGCGGCCAGCGACGCCGTCTTGGTCCCCATCCAGTGCGAGTACTTCGCCCTGGAGGGCGTATCCGAGCTCCTCGACACCCTGATGCGCCTCCGCCGGACTATAAATCCGTCGCTCTCGGTTGAGGGCATCCTGCTAACGATGTACGACGACAGAACAACGCTCTCGAAGCAGGTCGCCGCCGATCTGCGCAGTTTTTTCGGCACTCAGGTCTTTGAAAGCGTAATTCCAAGAAATGTCCGCCTCGCTGAGGCCCCCAGCCACGGTATGCCAGTGATGTTCTACGACATTCATAGTAAAGGCGCAGAAAGCTATATCCAACTTGCCAAGGAGGTTATATCGAATGCCCAGAAACGCGTTGGGCAGGGGACTGAGCGCGCTGATACGGGAGCCGGAGCCGCAGCCTCCGCTGCCGCCGCAGGCAGTAGTAGCGGCGGCGGGAGCGGCAGCGGCGGTGGCACTGGCGCCGATTCAGTCTGAAGGCCTGCTGCAAGTCGACATCGACCTGATCGATCCGAGCCCTTATCAGCCGCGAACGCGCTTCCGCGAGGAGGCGCTCGAAGAGCTCGCCCGCTCGATTCGGGCGAGCGGCATCGTACAACCGCTCGTTGTTCGCCGAGTCGGCCAACGCTATCAGTTGATCGCTGGTGAGCGCCGCTGGCGCGCTGCCCAGCGGGCCGCGTTCGCGCGTGTGCCCGCCGTCGTTCGCGACGTTCGTGATGAGATGGCGCTCGAAATGACGCTCGTCGAGAACCTCCAGCGCGAGGATCTCAATCCCATCGAGCAGGCACACGCATTTCAGCGCCTGACCGACGAATTCCACCTCACCCAGGAGCAGGTCGCCGAACGTACCGGCAAAGACCGCGCCACCATTGCAAACGCCGTCCGCCTGCTGAAACTCGAAGAGCCGATCCAGGAACTCCTCGAAGAGGGCCGCCTGACCGCCGGTCACGGCCGCGCCCTGCTAGCCATCGCAGAGCCAAAGGCCCGCATCGAGCTAGCCCGCCGCATCGCCCGCGGCGGCATGACCGTCCGCCAGGTCGAACGTCTCGCTGCCCGCGGCCCAAGATCGAAAACCACATTAGAGCCCGCCTCGGAGGACCCGAACACGAAGTGGGCAATCGAAGAGTTGCAGCGAAAATATGGGACCAAAATCGTGCTGCACCCGCTGCGGCCGGGCAAACCCGGGCATTTAGCCTTTGAATACTACGACGCTAGTGATTTGACCCGCCTATACGATCAGCTGATGAAAGAATGAGAGAATAGGACGGGTGAATCGCATGGCATGGGGTTGGTTTGACCGCAAGAGGCAGGATCCCGCCGAGTGGACCGGCTTCCTCGAGCAGGGCGTCAAGGTCGAGGGCAGGCTCGAATCGTCCGGCACCTTCCGGATCGATTCGGCATTCAAGGGAACGCTCGTTTCCGAGGACACGTTGATTCTCGGCGAGCACTCCACCGTGCAGGCTGAGATTCTCGGCAATCACGTCGTCATCGCGGGCCGCTTCGACGGAACAATTCGCGCCAAGGGCCGCGTGGAAATCCAGCCGAACGCCATCGTCACCGGCGAGATTCATACGCCCTGCCTGGTGATCGAGCCAGGCGCAATTTTCGACGGCCAATGCCAAATGTCCGCCCCCACCGAAGCACTCAAGCCCATCACGATGACGATCCGCTCGGCCGCCGGCCAACGCTCGTAAATACCCAAAGTCTCCGCGGAAATTCTCGACAATGTAGCTCGGGTCTTCCCGGCGAATTGTGTCGGGAAGACCCGAGGCCTTTTCACCGACTCGGCAAACCGGCAGCCAGCCACATCACCCAACAACGATGCGAAGGAATTTCTTTTTCCCAGCACGAAGAAGAAACTCGCCCGGCCTCGACAGGTCAAGCTCGCGTCGCACGTCGTCCACCCGCACGCCGTCGATCTCGACGCCGCCTTGCTTGATGAGGCGCTCAGCTTCAGACTTCGACGAAATATCCGCCAGCGGAACAAGCAACCCCGAGAGTCGTGCCTTACCGGTCGGCCCGACAGCGTAGTTGGAGATCTCAACGATGCTCGGGCCGCTGATTTTGATATTTACCGCGCCGCCCAGCAATTCTCCAATGTGACACTCGATCGGACGCTCAGGCGCCTGCCGATCACGGAACACCCGCTGAAATTCCTCAGCCGCCTTCTTCGCAGCTTCTTCCCCATGGAACCCCGCAATAATCGTGTGCGCGAGCTGCATCTTCGCTTCCATCGGATGCAGCACGCCGGTGCGCACCTCTTCGCGCAGCCGCGTAATCACCGGCCACGCAAAGTCAGTCAGCAACTCGTAGTACGACCACATCAGCTCATCCGAAATCGACATCAGCTTGCCAAACATCATGCCCGGCTCGTCCGTGATGCCGACGTAATTCCCCAGGCTCTTTGACATTTTCCGCTCGCCATCGAGCCCCACGAGAATCGGCATCGTCAGCGCCACTTCCGAAGGCTGCCCGTACTCGCGCTGGATGTCGCGATGCACCAGCAAATTAAATTTCTGTTCGGTCGCGCCGATCTCCACGTCCGACTGCAGCGCCACCGCGTCGTACGCCGTCAGCAGCGGATACAGCAGCTCGTGCACCGAAATTGGCTGATTCTGTTGCAGCCGCGAACGAAAATCCTCGCGCTCCAGCATGCGCGCCAGCCGGTAATGCCCGCACAGCCGGACCACGTCGTAGCTCGGCATCTTCCCGAGCCATTCGCTGTTGTAGCGAACCTCCGTTTTCTTCGGATCGAGAATTTTGTACACCTGTGCGAGATACGTCTGCGCGTTCGCGTCCACCTGCTCGCGCGTCAGCGGCGGACGCGTTTCCGATTGCCCCGTGGGGTCGCCGATCATCGCCGAAAAATCGCCGATCAGGAAAATGGCCGTGTGGCCCATGTCCTGAAAATGTTTGAGCTTGCGCAGCACCACCGTGTGCCCCAGATGAATGTCCGGCGCGGTCGGGTCGACGCCCAGATACACGCGCAGCGGTTTCCCGGTCGCGATCGACCGCTCGATCTTCGCCCTCAGCTCGTCCTCGCGGATGACTTCCGCAGCGCCCTTCTTGATGAGCGAAAGCTGTTCGTCAACCGGCTTGAACTTTCCCTCGGTCACCTATTTTTTCTCCGGGCCTTTCATGATTTCACCAGCACGCGGCGGCCTTCGATCCGATAGCGGCCCTCAAGCACGATCCGCACCGCTTCGGAATAAATCCGGTGTTCCTCGCGCAGAATGCGCTCCGCGAGCGTGTCTGGCGTGTCGCTGTCTTCGATCGGCACCACGGCCTGTGAAATGATCGGCCCCGCGTCGAGATTCTCATCCACAAAATGCACGGTGCACCCCGAAAACTTCGCGCCGTGTTCGAGCGCCTGCCGCTGCGACTCGAGTCCCGGGAACGCCGGCAGCAGCGAGGGATGAATATTCAAAATTCGCTGCGGAAACGCCTTCACGAAATATGGCGAAAGCAGCCGCATGTATCCGGCCAGGCAAACCAGATCGACGTTCCTCTCGCGCAGCGCCGCCACTACCAGCCTGTCGTACGCCTCACGCTCCAGGCCTTTCGACGCGATCGCTGCCGCTTCGATTCCGCGCGCGCGCGCCTTCTCGATTCCGGGCGCATTCTCGCGGTTGCTCAACACGATCGCAATTTCGGCGTTGGGAATACGCCCTTCGGCCACGCTCGCCGCCAGCGCTTCGAAATTCGATCCGCGCCCCGAAAGCAGCACGCCAATGCGTTGTTTCATGAGCAAGCGAAATTAACACAGTTCCGCCGATCGACGAAACGGCCGCGGCATCCTCCGCCGCTCTTGACAGCCGCGCGCAACAGAGGCATCTTCCTCCCTCACACTCGACCGCGAGGAGGATTCCACATGTTCCGACACCGCTCCCTTTCCTTGATGATTGCTTCTGCTTTTGTGGCCTGCTTCGTAGCCGCCTGTTCGCAGCCGCAGCCCGCCGCCCCTGCGGCCTCTCCCGACACACGCGCTGCAGATGAAGCCGCGATCCGCGCCAACGATACTGATTGGGCCAAGGCCGCCGCCGCGAAGGATCTCGATAAGTGCGTTTCGTATTACGCGGACGACGCGATAGCGATCGCTCCGGGCCAGCCTGCGATATCGGGGAAGGACGGCCTTCGCAAGTTCATCCAGGGCCTTCTCGCTGTTCCCAACATGCAGTTGACCATCAATATTTCGAGCGTGGACGTCGCGCGCTCTGGCGATCTCGCCGTGGACCGCGGCTCCGTGGACACCACCGTCACCGACAAGAAAGGCAAAGCGAAGACTTCGACCAGCCAATACGTCCTCGTTTGGAAAAAGCAGGCGGACGGCTCGTGGAAGATCCTCGCGGACACCAGCGCCAATACGAAGTAGCCCGCGAATTCACCAGTGCGATTGACGATGGATCCTCTCGCGTCGTGAACGCACGCCTACTCGTCCGCCCCGTTGCGATACAATTGGAATGGCAGGCAGGAAGAAACACGCATGATCGACGCAGTCGAAACCCTGATCCTTGATCTCCTTGAGTGGGTCGCAAACGGCGAGCGGAGCTACGAAGAAGTGATGGACGCTTGGCGCACGTCCTGTCCCAGACTTCCGGTTTGGGAGGACGCCAATGATCGCGGCCTTGTCGCGCGTGAATATGTGGACGGGCGATGCATTGTCAGGATCACCCCGTCAGGCCTCGCCCTTGTTGAACAGCGCAGGCCTCACCAGAACGTGGCGCATCACGGCCGGCCTGTTTGAGAAGAATGTCGATATTCGCGACACGCAGATAAAGTCGCTCCGCGTTAGAGCCCCAGCTCTCCCGAATACGCCACGCGCGGCTTGCCGCGAACGCCGCCCTCGATTCGCCCGATGAGATAAAATTTCTCGCGTCGCCGCTTCAATTCCGCCTCGACGCGCGCCACATGTTTCGCGGGCACAACCAAAATCATTCCCACACCCAGATTGAACGTGCGCAGCAATTCATCGCGCTCGATTCCGCCGAGCTTTGCGAGGTAGCGAAAAATCGGCAGCACAGGCCATGAGCTCAGGTCGATCGCGGCCTGCACGTTGCGTGGCAGCGCGCGCGGCAGATTCCCGGTGATGCCTCCGCCGGTGATGTGTGCCATCGACGAAACCCAGCCACGCGCGAGAATGTTTTTCAGCAGCGGCCAGTAGGCGCGGTGCGGCTTCAGCAGCTCCGCTCCGATCTTGTTCCGCACTTCCGCCACATAGGTATCGGGTTTGAGCTTCGCCACGCCGAACACGAGCTTGCGCGCGAGCGAGTATCCGTTGGTGTGCAGCCCGCTCGAAGGAAGCGCCAGAAGCGCGTCGCCGGGACGCACATTGCGCGGGTCCAGGATTTTGTTTCGCTCGACCGCGCCCACGATGAATCCCGCCAGGTCGTATTCGCCCGCCGCGTACACGTCCGGCATCTCGGCCGTTTCGCCACCGATCAGCGCGCAGCCCGCCTTCTTCGCCGCCGCGCTCATCCCCTCGATCACCTGTTCCACGACACGCGTGTCGAGCTTGCCCATGGCGATGTAGTCGAGGAAAAAAAGCGGCTCGGCGCCCTGCGTCAGTATGTCGTTCACGCAGTGATTCAGAATGTCCGCGCCGACAGAGGAATGAATGCCGGTCGCGAACGCCACTTTGAGTTTCGTGCCCACGCCGTCGCAGCTCGCCACCAGCACGGCGTCGCGCCACCGCTTCTTATCGAGTTGAAAGAGCGATCCGAATCCGCCGATCGGTGCGAGCACGCCACGGCGAAATGTTTTCCCCGCCATCGCGGCGATCCGCCGCTTGGCTTCATCCGCAGCCGAAATATCTACGCCAGCGTCCGAGTAGCGCATGAGCGAAGCTCCCACCTATCTCGCAAAACGTCTTTGTATGTCGCGGCTTCAGCCGCGACATACAAGGCCGGCAGATTCGGGGCTTCAGCCCCTGAAGCTCCCTAGGACTGCGGCCCGAGAACCTCATGAAACAGCTTCTCGTCTTCTGAAGGGAAACGGCGGCTCGGAAATCTAAAAGGTGCGAAACAATCGCCGCCACCGCACTTCGCCTGGATGGATCAGCACGCTGGCGTAGGTTTCAAAGCGCTCGATCGCGAAGCCCGGTCCCCAAACTTCCTCCGGCGCGTCGATCGACATGTAAATAATCAGCGGTGTTCCGATGATGTTGGCGCGCGGCACGAATCCCCAGAAGCGGCTGTCGTTCGAATTGTCGCGGTTGTCGCCCATCATGAAATACTCGCCCGCGGGCACCACCAGCTCGCCATTCACCACGTGGTTGTGAAAATCGTCCGCCCACGCCGCCGTCAGCCCCGCATCCAGTTCATCGACGCTCGCCGGCGGATAATTCTCCGCCGCCCCGGCAAGCCTCTCAGGATAATGAACCGCGTACGGCTCATTGAGCGCCACACCATTCACGAAGACTCGCCCCTGCACGATCTTGATGTGATCGCCGGGCACGCCGATGCAGCGCTTGATGAAATCCGGATTGCCCTGCTCGGGCAGCGGCGCGCGAAACACAATGATTTGTTGCCGCTTCGGATTGCGCCACAGGGGCACGTGGATCGCGGTGAACGGAATACCGGCGTCGTAGCCCAGCCGGCTCACGATCAAATGGTCGCCGACCAGCACGGTGTTTTCCATCGAGCCGCTGGGAATCACGCGCGCCTGCACCAGCATTCCTTCAATCAGTAGAAACGCCACGATCACCCAGAACCACGAGACGACCTCGCGCCAGACCTTTTGCTCCGTCGTAAGCTCGGCCGGAGGCGCGGCGAATTTCTTCGCGTCCTTTTCTTGCGCCACGGCGTCCTCCACCTCAGCCTTCACGATGAGCCTCCACTTCGAGTTGCACCAGCTCGGTCGGATAGCTGCCGGTGTAGCACGCCGTGCAGAATCTCCTGTCCGAATCCTCGACGGCCTCGCGCAACGATTCGAGCGAAAGATATCCAAGCGAATCTGCGCCGAGGAATTGCCTGATCTCCTCGACCGAATTGTGCGAGGCGATCAGCTCGTCGCGCCGCGGCGTATCGACGCCGTAATAGCACGGCGAAATCGTCGGCGGGCAGCTGATGCGCACGTGAACCTCGGTCGCGCCCGCGTCGCGAACAAGCCGCACGATCTTGCGGCTCGTCGTCCCGCGCACGATCGAATCGTCCACCAGCACCACGCGCTTGCCTTCCAGCATTCGCCGTATCGGATTCAGCTTCAGCTTCACGCCAAAATCGCGGATCGCCTGCTCCGGCTCGATGAACGTCCGCCCGACGTAGTGGTTGCGGATCAGCCCCATGCGAAACGAAATGCGGGACTCGGCCGCGTAGCCCACCGCGGCGGGCACACCCGAATCGGGCACCGGCGTCACGATATCCGCTTCCACCGGATGCTCGCGCGCAAGCAGGCGCCCCAGTTGCTCCCGGCTCTGGTTCACCGGCCGCCCGAACACCACGCTGTCGGGCCGCGAAAAATATACATGCTCGAAAATGCACTGCTGATGCTGCTTTTCGGGCGCGAAGTGAATCGACTCGACGCCGCTGCGCGAAATCCGCACCATCTCGCCCGGCTCGATTTCCCGCACGTATTCCGCGTCGATCAAATCGAATGCGCAAGTCTCCGATCCAACCACCCACGCGCCTTCGAGCCTCCCGAGCACCAGCGGCCGGAATCCGCGCGGATCGCGGATCGCGTACATTTCATCGCGCGTCAGCAGCAGCAGCGAATAGGCGCCTTCCACCTGGTTCAGCGCGTCGGCGAGAGCGCTCGGCAGATTCCGCGCCGCGCTGCGCGCGACCAAGTGCACGATCACTTCCGTGTCGCTCGTGGTCTGAAAGATCGAGCCACGGTGTTCGAGTTTTCGGCGCTGCTCGATCGCGTTCGTCAAATTGCCGTTGTGCGCCAGCGCGAGCTTGCCGCGGTTGCAGTCGATCACGATCGGCTGCGCGTTGATCAGCACGTTGTCGCCGGCCGTCGAATAGCGCGTGTGGCCGATCGCCGCGGGTCCGGGAAGCTGCTGCATCGCCTGCGGCGTAAAAATTTCCTGCACGTGCCCGAGCGCCTTGTAGATGTGCAGATCGGCGCCGTCCGACGACGCAATCCCGGCCGACTCCTGCCCGCGATGCTGCAGCCCGTACAGCCCGAGATACGTCAGCTTCGCCGCCTCGGGATGCCCAAAAATTCCGAACACGCCGCAGTGATCGTGGAAATGATCGTCCCTGATTTGAATCAATTTGCTCACGCTCGCACCGTCTTCCCCGAATATTTCGCTCGTACTGAAGGAAGCAGGAGCCAAGCCAACATTAGGCTAGTAACCCCTTCCGCTGAAGCCAGCACCACGCCGAAGCTATTTCCACGGGTGAAATAGATTCCGAGGGCAAACGCGACAAAAGCAGTGATGCAAAGGTACAACGCCAAGTAATGGCCCCACCGACGCCATTTGAGAATGCCCCAACAACAAACCAAAGCAACTGCGGCCCCGAATGCGTCCGCGAAAACATCGATGAATGCGCGTCTCGTGGCAGTCACCAATCCAAAGCCCATGCTCAACAGGGTGAGGAAGCCAAACGCTAGAAAAATGCCCCCTATCAGCCAATGCCCCCAATTAAGCAGCCGGCCCATCATGCTCCCTCGATTGCCTTGCCGAGCGATTCGCTCCAGATTTGCCGAAACGAATCCACGTTGCCCTGTATCACGGGAGCACCCTTAAGTTGGATGCGAAAGTCGCCGCGCGCGACCGTTCCGATGCGCTGCGCCTTGACTTTCCATTGTGCCGCAATTGCGTCGACGCGGGCAAGCGACGCGGCCGAAACCGACACGACAGCACGCGCGCCGCGCTCGCCGAAAAGCGCGGATTCCGCGGGCTCTCCCGCAGCGTCAAAATCGACCTGTGCCGAAAGCCCTTCGCTCTCGAAGCACGATTCCGCGAGCGTCACCGCAATCCCGCCGTCGCTCACGTCGTGCGCAGACAAAACGGCGCGTTCGCTCGCAAGCTGCACCAGGCAATCGATCAGCCGCTTCTCCGCCGCAAGATCGATCGACGGCGGCGCGCCCGCAACCACGCCGTGAATCGTCTTCGCATACTCTGAAGAAGAAAACGCTGGCTGGGTCTCCTCGCGCGAAGCCGCACTCGCAGCAGCATCGAGCAGCACAATCGCATCGCCTTCATTGCGAAATGCGGAACCAAGCGCGCACTCCGCATCCTCCATCAGCCCGAGCACGCCCAGTATCGGCGTCGGATAAATCGGCTTACCCAGCGTTTCGTTGTAGAAACTGACGTTCCCGCCCGTGATCGGCGTTTCGAGCACGGTGCAGGCCTCGGTGATGCCGTCAATCGCCTCGGTGAACTGCCACATCACTTCGGGCTTTTCCGGATTGCCGAAATTCAAGCAGTTCGTCGCGGCAATCGGACGCGCTCCGGTGCACGCCACGTTTCGCGCCGCCTCGGCAACCGCATGCATCGCGCCGACGCGCGGCGCAAGCACGCCCCACCGCCCGTTGCCGTCCGTCTTGATCGCCAGCGCGCGCTTCGATTCCTTCAGCCGCACCACGGCCGCGTCTCCCGCGCCCGGCCCGACGCGGGTGTTCGTGCGCACCATCGAATCGTACTGCTCGGTGATCCATTCCTTCGACGCGATCGCGGGCGACGCGAGCAATCGCCGGAAATTGTCCGTCAGGTCCGCGCCCTCGCGCCCAAACTCAACAAGCGGCCCGTGCGCCGGCGCCGGCGGCTTCGCAATCGGGCGGTCATACTTCGGCCCCTCTTCGGCAATCGCGTGCGCCGGAATTTCCGCGGCCACCCGCCCGTGATTCAGCACGCGCAGCTTTCCGTCGTCGGTCACGCGCCCGATCTCGACGGCGTCGAGCCCCCATTTCTGGAAGACCTCGAAGACTTCGCGCTCGCGCCCGCGCTCGGCAACGAGCAGCATCCGCTCCTGCGATTCGCTCAGCATGATGTCGTACGGCGTCATGCCGGTTTCGCGCTGCGGCACGCGCGCGAGATCGATTTCGATTCCCGCGCCTCCGCGCGACGCCATCTCCGCGCTCGAGCTCGTCAGCCCCGCCGCGCCCATATCCTGAATCGCCACCACCGCGCCGGTGCGCATCGCTTCCAGGCACGCCTCCAGCAACAGCTTTTCCATGAACGGGTCGCCGACCTGCACGTTCGGCCGCTTCTGCTGCGACTCCTCGCTGAATTCCGCCGAAGCGAGCAGCGACGCGCCGTGAATTCCGTCGCGCCCGGTTTTCGCGCCCACGTAAATCACCGGATTCCCCACGCCGCTCGCCCGCGCGAAAAACAGGTCGTCGCGCCGCGCGATGCCCAGCGCCAGCGCATTGATCAACGGATTATTCGAATAGCAGGGCTCGAACATCACTTCGCCGCCCACCGTCGGCACGCCGAAACAGTTGCCGTAAAACCCGATCCCACGAATCACGCCGTCCAGAATCCGCCGGTTCCGCGCGATTGTCTCTTGATTTTCGTCAGGGCACGGCTTTAGCCGTGCCGCATCGGGTCCTGTTTGCGGGGGGGCTTTAGCCCCTGAGGTAATCGGCCCAAACCGCAGCGAATCGAGCACGGCAATCGGTCGCGCGCCCATCGTGAAAATGTCCCGCAAAATTCCCCCGACGCCCGTCGCCGCGCCCTGAAACGGCTCGACAAAGCTCGGATGGTTGTGCGACTCGATCTTGAATACGGCCACGAGCCCGTCGCCGATATCCACAACTCCCGCGTTTTCTCCCGGCCCTTGCACCACGTGCGCGCCGCGCGTCGGCAGCCGCTTCAGGTGCACGCGCGACGATTTATACGAGCAATGCTCGCTCCACATCACGCTGAAAATTCCCAGCTCGGTGATGTTCGGGTCGCGGCCGAGGATTTTTTGCGCGCGCGCGTATTCGTCCGGCGTGAGGCCGTGCTCGGCCGCGATTTGCGGGGTGACTTTAATTTCGGTCTCGATCATCGGCATGAAAGCCAATATGGTGAGGGCAAATTTTCGCAGCAAATCCGGGCGCGCGCAAGCGCGAGCACAGGACAACCGCTCTTGGCGGAAATTCTACTTCAGCAGTGCGTATTCAAAGCCTCCTGGCCACTGGTTGGCCGGGATTCCGGGCGCATCGCGACTCCGGATGGGCGCGCGGACTCGAACTCCATTCTTGACTCCCAGAAACGCGCGCATTTCGTCCCAAACCGCGACAGCACTGGTTTCGCGATCATCCGACCAGAACAGAACAACGTCTGCGGGTTCCACTTGAACGTCCGAGCCGTTGTAGACGTGCGTGCAGTTAAGGATGCGATGTTCAAGAGAGTCGTACAGATAAAACCAGCCCACGTCTCCAGAATCTTCGAAGATGGCAATGATGGGGTCAGGCCCATCGGCGCTGACTATGTATTGACTATCGCTAACATCGATCGCTTCAGAACTCGGCACAGTAAGTTTGGGGTCGAGTCTCCGTGCCTCATCCACCCAGTAACGTTTGCGAGCCCGTACGAAGGTTTCATACTCAACGCCGCGTCTACGGTCCGATTCAGAACTTTGGCCGCGGGCTGGAGTGTTCTCACTCACTAGCCACCCCAACTCTCGCGCTACGCTGATACGCGCTCGACGGCGCGGCGCGACAAACTCTCGACCATCGAGCGCAGAATCACGAGCCCATCGGTCGAACCAAGCCCGGCCTCAACCGCGCGCTCGGGGTGCGGCATCAGGCCCGCGACATTTCGTTCGCGATTGCACAAGCCGGCGATCGCGGCCAGCGCCCCATTCGGGTTCGCTTCGAAATCGTCGACGCCGGCGGCGCGCCCATCCGGGTGGACATACCGGAAAACGATTTGCTTGTTGCGCTCGAGCTCAGCCAGCGTCGCCGCATCGCAGAAGTAGTTTCCTTCCATGTGTGCGATCGGCATTTTCAAAATCTGCCCGGGACGCGCTGCGCACGTGAACGGCGTCTCGGTATTTTCGACGCGCACATGCACCTGTCTGCACAAAAAACGCAGCCGCTTGTTTCTCAGCATCGCGCCGGGCAGCAAACCGGCTTCGAGCAGAATCTGAAATCCGTTGCAAACTCCGAGGACAAGCCCGCCCGACCGCGCAAATCGCCCCACCGCCTTCATCACCGGAGAAAACCGCGCAATCGCTCCGGTGCGCAGGTAATCGCCAAACGCGAATCCACCGGGAAGGATGATCGCGTCGAAGCCGGAGAGATTTTCAGATTGGTGCCAGATGAATTCGACCGGCTGTCCGATCACGGACCCGATCGCGTGGTATGCGTCGTCGTCGCAATTCGACCCCGGAAATTGCACCACGCCGAATTTCATGTGCGCATTTTAGCACATCAATTCTTTTCATCAGGAGGCCCGTGCGTCTTGGTGGGATGATCGGAGGCAGGACTTGCCATAACATGAAAGCCTTCGACCTAGCGATGAGCATTCTGGTGGCGACAATCGGATATCTGTTTGTATGTATTTGGTACGAAGCCAACGCGGGCCTGCCCCGTACTGATAAAACCTCGTTCTTCACTTCTTTCTTTTCGTTTCGCATTCTGCTGGCTCACAAACGCCGGTTCCCCGGCAGTCGCAAGAGATTGGCCGTCTTGGTGTGCATCATCGCTGCAGTCGCTGCGGTACTCATCTTCGCGCCTTAATTCAAAAAGAACCGGCCGGCAGGGTACGCTGCCGGCCGTCAGAACTTCTCTTTTACAGATCGCTTCTACCTACGTCCGCCACCGCCGTGGAATCCACCGCCACCTCCGCCGTGGAACCCTCCACCGCCGCGAACGCTGGCGCCACCATGGAACCCGCCTCCACCGTTGAATGAGCGAAAGCCGGCGCTGCCGTGGAATCCGCCGGCCGGCCCGCGTCCGACAAAGCCAGGTCCGCGTCCATTAAAGCCGCGCCCGAATCCAGGGCGTCCCCAATATCCATGACCGCCCCAGTAACCGCGTCCGCCCCAATAGCCACCGTGGAACCACGGGCCCGCGCCAATGAAAATGCCTCCCGAGAACCACTCCGGCCCGTAGTAGCCGTACGGCGCGCACGCGTACGGATAATAATCATAGTAGCCGTAGGCGCACACCGGAGCCGGGCCAACGTACGCTGGACCGTAAGCCGGTGCGACTCCCACGCCCACCGCAAATCCCTGCGCGTGCGCGAACGACGCTGAAACCAGGCAAATACCAGCCAACGCCAGAATTCTTAGGTATCTCATTTTCGACCTCCGTATGATTCCCGTGAAGCCCATCTCGATCCCACCTTCCAAGCCGCTTCAGCCTGCCCGTCTCGAGCGGCCTGCGATATGTACAAATGCACAAGCGTTGCCAAACATTGGCCTAGCGCGCATAACTCTCTAAGCCCTCTATTATCAATGGAGTGCAGCGTGCTGCGGACTCGTATGCCGCTCGCGGAATTACCGTCCGGTGGTGGATTTCAATCGACGCTGGTGCTTTTCAACCGCCTCGCCCGATCCGATTTTCGCAACGCCGGCATCTTGCCGGCGTCTTTTCTTTCTTGGCAATCTCGCCGCGATTGTCTCTGTCTCCGTAGGGGCACAGCACGCTGTGCCCGGCGAACATGCTTGGCGCAACGCCGCCCATCCAGCAGTCTCACGCGCCGAAAATGGTTTCGTAGCGGCCGCCTTCCGCGGTGTTTGCGTCCCGAAGGTTTTTATCGGGAAGGCGGGCGCTTCGTCTTACTCCGCGGGCGCTTTCTCGTACGGATAACCGGGTTTCACCCAGTCCGTGTAGAAATTCGTCGGGATGATGAGCGCGCGCAAATGCGTGAAACCCATGTCCCGCAGCGCCACGAACGCCGGACGCAGATTCGGACAATGGTCCATCGGACAGCAGCCGCAGTAGATCACGATATTCTCAGAGCGCGGCTCGGCCTGCGCCCACTTCTTCAGGTCGTCGATCCCCTGCGCCGTGCTCCCCGGACCGTGGTAGAGCGCGCCCGGAATGTGCCCGCCCAAATACAGCACGTGCGGCGCGACGCAAACCACCGTCGGCTTCCCCGCGCCTTTCGAGTCACCGAGTTCCTTGGCAAAATCGGCTGGCTGCACGGTCTGCGCCGCGGTCCAAGGATCCGCCTGCGCATCGCCCGTGCCCCCGGCTGCGCCCTTCGCGCCAGCCCCGAGGACAATCCGCCCCGCCCCCGCGCACACCCCGATGACAACGACCAGAATTCCGCCCAACACCAGTCTCACGGTTTCAGCCTTGAGTCCGCGCATCCGCTTACCTCCCGCCGCGAGAATAATTCGTAGGCCGACTGTCCCTCTGCCTCTCAAAACCGCCCCATCATACTCCTACCCCGTGCTCACGAGCGGCCCCAATAGCGAACAACGCGCCTCGGAGCGACGGACCGCCGAAAGTGTAAGCGGAGTCAGACGCATTCCTGACTGACGGGACTTTAGGACAATTTCAGCGGCGGGATTTTGATCTGCTGCGGCGAGATGCCTTGCGACGGGAAGTACGCGAGTTCGTCCGACGCTTCGGCCGCGACTTCGATTTCGCGGCTTTCATTTCGAGCCGGCGCTTGCGTGCCCAACCGGGCTTGTTGACCTGGCGGCCGCGTGCAACGGCCAGCGCGTCCGGCGGAACATTATCCGTGATGATCGAGCCGGCGGCGACATACGCTCCGTCGCCGACGCGCACCGGCGCGACGAGCGCAGTATCGCTCCCGATGAAGACGCGGCTGCCGATCGTGGTTTTATTCTTCGCCACGCCGTCGTAGTTGCATGTGATCGTGCCCGCGCCAATGTTCGACTCGCGTCCAATCGACGCGTCGCCAAGATAGGTCAAGTGATTGGCCTTCGCGCCCTCGTGTACCACCGAATTTTTCACCTCGACGAAATTTCCGATGTGCGCCCCCGCGCGGATATCCGCGCCCGGCCGCAGCCGCGAGAACGGCCCGACGCGCGATCCCTCGCCCAGATGGCTCGCAATCATGTTCGAGTGCGGCAGCACGACGGCATCGTCATCTACGCGCATGTCACGCAGGATGCTTCCGGTCCCGATGCTGCAACGCGCGCCAATGCGCGTCGCGCCAAGAAGCTGCACGCCCGGCTCGATCGTGGTGTCCTCGCGGACGATCACTTCGGGATCGATCACGGTCGTTTCCGGCAGATAGATCGTGACGCCGGATTCCATCAGCGCGGCGGCCTTGCGCGCGCGAAAGATTCGATCGGCATCCGCAAGATCGGCGCGTGTATTGCAGCCGAGAATCTCGTTGGCGTCGGGCGCAATCTGAGCGAGCACGCGCTCGTTGCGCTGGCGCAAAAGTGCGATCGCGTCGGTGAGATACAGTTCGCGATGCGCATTTTCGGGGCGCAGCGCCGTTAGGCACGGCCAGAGTTTTGCGAGCGTGAAGCAGTAGATGCTGGAATTCACTTCGCGAATCGCGCGCTGCTCTGGCGTTGCGCTCGAATCTTCGACGATCGACTCGACGCGGCCCTCGGCGTCGCGCACGATCCGTCCGTAACCCGAGGGATCGGGAAGCTCGGCGCTGAGAATTGTCGCAGCGGCTTCGCCACGGCGATGCGTATCGAGCAAAGCGGCAAGCGTCTCGAGGCGCAGCAACGCGGCGTCGCCCGCGAGCACAAGCGCGAGCTTTGCGCTCTTGCGAATCGCGCGCCGCGCGACTTGCATGGCGTGCCCGGTGCCGCGCTGCGGCTGCTGCACGATGGTCTGCGCGCCGAGACGCTCGGCGACCGCGCCGACTTCCTCCGCCTGATGCCCGACGACGACGAGAATCTGCGCGGGCTTGAGCGGCTGGCACGCGCGCACAACGTGTTCGAGCAGCGGGCGACCACCCGCGCGATGCAGAACTTTCGCAAGGTTGGAACGCATCCGCGTTCCCTTGCCAGCAGCGAGAATGATGATGGTTGTGTCGGGAGAAGCCATCGGCGCGGCTATTGTCGCGCCCGCATGTGGCTTTGGCAATCGCGGAATTCATTGACATTTCGCCGTTGAAACGATAACCAAGTAGGCAAATTCGCTCGGCATTACCCCGGAGGTGATGCGATGTTCTGCACGCGCTGCGGAGTTTCAAATCCGGATAGCGGCAAGTTCTGCGTCAGTTGCGGTGCGCCGCTGCAAGCGCAGCAGGCGCCGATCACTCCGGCGGCCCCAATCGCTTCCGCTCGGCCGCCGATTGTTTCCACCCCGCCGCCTCCAGGCGTGGGGCCCGTCGAAACCAGCGGAAAGGCGATCGCCAGCCTGATTTGCGGAATCTGCTTTTTGATCTTTCCGGCCGCTGTGGCGGCGATCATTCTGGGGCATCTTTCGCTAGCGGAAATCGGCAGGTCCGCCGGCCGGCTGGCAGGTCGCGGGATGGCGACGGCGGGGCTCGTGCTCGGATATCTCGGCGTTGTGGGCTTGATCCCGTTCGTCCTGATCATCGCTGCAATTGCGATTCCGAATTTGCTGCGCGCGAGGATGGCCGCGAATGAGGCATCCGCCGTTGGATCGCTGCGGACGATTAACACAGCGGCGATCACGTACTCGTCTGAGTATGGAAACGGCTTTCCGCCGAGCCTGATTACGATGGATGGAGTCGAAAGCGGCAGCGCAAGCTGCGATCACGCGCAACTCATCGGTGCAGTGCTCGCGTCTGGACAGAGGAGCGGCTATGTTTTCACGTACGTCGCGCTTCCCGCAGTGGAGGGAAAGCAGGCGCCGATTTCGGCGCAGGCAGCTTCGAACGGATGCACCGTTGGCGGCGCAATCGCCTATGCCGTAACTGCCGTTCCGATCACACGCGGAACTACGGGACAGCGAAGCTTTTTCACGGATCAAACGGGCGTGGTTCGCTTTGAGACGAGGGACACGGCAACGGCAGACAGCCCACCGCTAGGAGAGTAATCGCAAGACTTCAGTCCCCTTCGATTCGGGACTCAGCGGAGACGTTTGTATCGGCGGCGCTCGCAGCGGGCGCGGCGTGCGCGTGCTCGTCGGTGGTCTCTATCCAAAGAGAACGGTCGGCCAGAAGGCGCGTGACCAGTTGCGTGTGCAGGGCGTGTCCAGCTTTGTGCGCAACGATCCGCGCCTGAAGCGGCCTACCAACCAGCGCGAGGTCGCCGATCAGGTCGAGCGCCTTGTGACGGCCGAACTCGTCGGGGAAACGCAGCGGGCCGTTCAGGATGCATTCATCATCCATCACGATGGCGTTCGCGAGCGATCCGCCGCGAATCAACCCCATCTTCTGCAGGGCCAGAAGCTCCTTCACAAAGGTGAACGTTCTCGCCGGAGCCAGCTCGCGGCTGAACGATTCGCGGTCCACGGTCATCTCAACTTCCTGCGGGCCGGCGGCCGGATGGTGATAATCCACGAAGCAGTGCACGCGAAATTCGTCCGCCGGATAGATGCCGATGCGGCGGTCGCCGTCGGAAAACTCGAGCGGCTTCACGACGCGGATGTAGCGGCGCCTGCGGCGCAGCCTGCGCGTTCCCGCTTGCGTGAGCAGATCGATGAACGGTTTGGCCGAGCCGTCGAGGATGGGCAGCTCGAGGGCGTCCAGTTCTACGTACACGTTATCGATTCCACAGCAGTACAGCGCGGCAAGCAGATGCTCGGTGGTGGAAATGAGCACGCTCTGCCGCATGAGGCTCGTCGCGTAGCTGACGCGCGCGACGTTGTCGACGTGTGCATGAATTTCAAAACCATCCAAATCGACGCGGCGAAATACGATACCTGTATCCGCCGGAGCCGGCACAAGCCGCAGCTTGCCGCGAACGGCCGTGTGAAGGCCGATGCCCTCGATTTCGACCGGCCGCTGAATCGTAAGCTGAAATGGCATGAGAGGAACTATCTTAATGGCACTTTCGTTGCCGAATGCATCTATTTTGTAGGCTTATTTTCAGTAAGTTACAGGTGATTTTATGGGGCGCGACATGCGTGCGTTGTAGAAACACAACACTTCACCTGATCCGTATGTGGTCCACAATGAACAGTTCAGGCCCGCGCGGCCGGAGCGAAATGATGCAATCGGCGCGAAATTTGGTCGTCTGCAAGTAGTTGTTCGCGGGCGGTGCGTGCGGGTAAGATGGCTTTGAAATGGCCGCTCCATTCAACATTCTGCCGGATAACCCGGCGCCACCATCGAAAGGGCTTGCGCGGCCGCCGTGGCTGAAAGTGCGATTCCACGGCGGATCGAACCACCGCGAGCTCGACCAGATCATGCGCACCCTCGATCTGCACACGGTGTGCGAGAGCGCGCGATGCCCGAACATGGGCGAATGCTGGGAGCATCGCACGGCGACATTCATGATTCTCGGCAACATCTGCACGCGGGCGTGCGGGTTCTGCGCGGTGCCGAGTGGAAAACCGCTGGGTCCGCCGGAGCAGGACGAACCGGAGCGCGTGGCGGAAGCAGTCGCGCGGATGGGGCTGCGGTACGCGGTGGTGACGTCAGTGAACCGCGACGACCAGCCGGATGGCGGCGCAGGAATTTTCGCGCGCACGATTTCGGAGATCCGCCAGCGCGTGCCCGATTGCAAAATCGAAGTGCTGATTCCGGATTTTCGCGGCGACTGGAACGCGCTTGCGACACTGATGGCGGCGCAACCTGACGTGCTGAACCACAACATGGAGACGGTGCCGCGGCTCTATCGCCGTGTGCGCAAGGGAGCAGTGTACGAGCGGTCGCTCGAATTGCTGCGGCGCGCGCGGGAAATGGCGCCGGGCACACCGACGAAAACCGGAATGATGCTGGGGCTTGGCGAAACGCGCGAGGAAGTGCTGCACGCGATGGAAGAGATCGCGGCGCAGGGCACGCACATCCTGACGCTCGGGCAGTACATGCAGCCCACCCACGAACATCTGCCGATCGAGCGGTACGTCCATCCGGATGAGTTCGCGGAATTCAAGCGACTCGGCGAGCAGATGGGATTCAAGCACGTGGAAGCCGGGCCGCTGGTTCGTTCGTCGTATCACGCCTTCGAGCAGGAAGAGGCCGCGCGCGGCTGATTCACTACACCTCTCAGGTACCGGCATGGCCAGCGGAGTTCACGCGGAGCAACATACCGGCACCGCTGTGAACCTTCACTTCGCCCTTCGTTGATTCGAGGATGGTCTCGCCCACGGGATTCGTCCGGCCGGCATGGGCAATTTTCAAATGCGGCAGGCTATAAATCCCGCACGCATCCGATGAGAACAGCCAGAGAGCCTGCGGAGCGTCATTGCCGTCCATCGCGCCGCGGCAGCCGCGCTCCGGATTCGCGATCAAGCGACCGAGCACGCCGCCAGGAACCGGCTCTCCGACATTTCCAAGCTCCCCTTCTACCGGGCCGCCTCCACGGTAGACAGCGTCACCACCGATCTGGAGGGTCGTCCAGGCACTTTCGGAAGTCCCACGGTCGGGACCGGTGATCGGAATTTGGGCCTGCTCAACCTCCATGAGCGACGCAATGGCGCGAAGATGTGTCGCGATCGGAATTCGCTGGTGCGAGATCTTCAGCGTGTCGAAGCGAAACGAAATCCTGGCGCTGCCCGCTGACGCGGGAGTGACGCTCGTAATGTGACCGATCACGGTCGCGCCGGCGCGAATCGTCCGTCCATCGGGCAGCGGAACGTCCTGCATGATGCGCGCGGTGATGACCTGGCCCGGCTTGTACTTTGCCGAAGACAGCGTGGAACTCAAGCTGACCGGGAGAATAGTCCCGGCCGGAATTGAGTTGTCCGCGCGCAGCGCGGCGGCAAGGGCGAGAAAGCCGATCAAGCCGAGGAATGCGGCGATTCTGAGAGTGGGATTCATGCGATCGACCTCCATTGTGCAATCGCGCGCGGCCCCCAACTCGCACCCAATATTTTGGTTGGATGCTCCGAGCGGCTGATGGGGTGACATGAGATTGGAGTAGGAAATGCCGCACTGCAGCCCGCGGTGCCGTATTTAGATCCCTGGGCAGTGCAAGCCCTCTAATGAGCGATGGTCGTAATCCTGCCGTTTACGACGGGATCGCGTTCGTTCTCCTCGCAGTCGGTTTCCTCAATCATGCGGTTGAAGTCGGTGACGCGCACATGCGTAATCGTCACGTGAATCGGTTTTGTCAGCGCGACCGAATCTTCGACCGTGTACTCGATCTGCATCTGATCGTGATTGACCATGCGAATGCGCTCGGTGAAATGGAGTTGATCGCTCATTGGGACGAAGAATCCGGAAAGCTCGCCCATATAGAGCCGTTTTCTCGTTGCGATCGTGTCGACGACGAGCGTCTCGCCTTCCCAATGCCCGATCGAGTCGCCCATGAGCGTGGGCCATAGCTCGTCTTTCGGAGGATGCGACCGGCCGTCCGTGTAGATGTGGCGCACTGCGCCTACGGTGCTAATGAAAGTGGTCTCCTCGGGCGTCACGCGCCACTCAAACATTCCCGGCGAAGAGGTCGCGGGGAAGGGGGGCGCAACACACAGCGGCTGATGGGTGACGGGCGGGTGGGCCGGATCGGCAGCAATGGCGTCTTCGACTTTTTTTCGAATCTCGTCGTACTTTGCCTGATATTCGGGACTGAACGAAGGCCGCAGGGCTGCAGCATACTCTTTCAATCTGCGCTGGCCTTCCGCGCTAAATTGCTGACCGTCGGACTGTCCGACGAACGCATCGAGCTCCCAGATGCCCGACCAATCGGGCAGCTTGGCGAACGCTTTGATGCGCTCCTTCGAAGAAGTTTGCGCGCGCGCCGGGCACAAGCAGCCGGCAAGCAGCGCGATCACGGTCGCCGATACAGCTCGACGCGTCACAATTTCACCGGTGAGGTTCGCGATCATTCTGTTACCTCGGCCGGCCTGACGATGACTCTTCCGTCCGGGCCGGTGACGGAGACAACGAGGCCGCCGTGCTGGCCGTCACGCAGCGGATTGATGACAATACTGACCTTGTCCCCGGGATTCAGACTCCCCGGCTTCCACCCCTTACGCATCAGTTCGACCGGGGCACCCATCTCAATACCCCATTCAACAGGCTCGGCTTGCGGATTCTTGGTATCTGGTACGAGAACCTGAATCCAGCAGTGCGGATTCGTCCACTGGAATTCCTTCACGGTGCCGACGAGGGTAACTTGCTTCGTCTGATCGAACATCGCGCGGGAGTGATGAGCGAGGGCCGAACTCGCAATCAACAGCATGCTGATACCCACCAGGGCAGCGACCGCTCTTTTCATACGTACCTCACGCCACCCTAATCGCCGTTTCGGCTTCTGGAGTACTAATTTGCAGGAAAGCGTAGCCTTCGTCCCTGGTCGTGTCAACTCAGTGCAAGGAAGTGAGAAAGGAATTTGCGAGATCGTGGGTGCGGGCGGCGCAAGCCGGATCAGGATCCGATTCGGATGACGCGAGCACGGCGTGAAAATATTCAGTGGCCTTCGCATTGCGGCCTAGCTCCGCGTTGAGATTGCCGAGCAGCAAAAGAAAAACGGGATTATGCGGGTAACGCGCGGCGAGCGGCTCGGCCGCTTCGAGACCTTCTTCGTAGCGCTGGTCGTAGGTGCGAAGATTTTTCGCGAGGTAAAAGCGGGAGTCGACCGCCAGAAATGCGCCGCGCTCCATACCGACTTTCATCTGACGGATTCCTTCCTTTTTGTCTCCTCCGGGAATGCCCATGAAGAAGCGCAGCAATTTCGCCATGGAGGAAAGGGTGTCGACGTAGTAGTTGTAAAGGCCCAGGCCGGCGGTGGCGTCGGCCATGTCGGGGTCGGTCTCCAAGGCGAGCAGGCATTCCGAGCGTGCCGCGACAGCCGCGCGAGCCAGATCGCGGCGCTCATCGCGAAGGCCGTAGAGGCGCGCTTTCAAGGCAAGGCCCATCGCTGCGTACACGTGCATTTCGGCTGAGTCGGATTTCGCGATCTGCGCGCGGGCAAGGTCGATGGCCGTGTCCGCGCGCGAGAGATAGACGTCATCGTCCGCAATTTTGCCGCGCTTCCAAGCATCCAACATGCCCCATTTGATTTCGCACGCGGCGCAGTACATTTTCCACCACAGGGCTTCGTCTTCGAGCAGATAGCCGACGGGGCTTGCGGGCTGGGATTTTTCCATGTCGTGGGCGATGGGGAGCGCGGCGTCGGAATCGCCATCGTAAATTTTGTCGAGGGCCTGCGAGGCTTCCGGCGAGAGCGTGATGCCTCCGGCGCGAGCAGGAGCGGCGAAGATCGCCGCGAGAGCGCTAATGAGAATGATGCGCGTCATTTCACCCTCTTGAGCCAGCCGGCGAGCCACGCGGCGGTTACGTACATGGCAAAACATTCGAGCGCGAAAGGCAGAAAACCCAGATAGCCGAGCGCCGGCATCTCGAATATTTTTTCATGCTGGAAGATGGGAAACGTGTAGTGCCACTTCCCGCGCGCCCAGTAGTTCCAGAATTCCCACAGCCAGCCGCAAATCCAGCCGGAGAAGAGAAATCCGTAGAAGCGGCGCGCGAACCCTTCCGAGAGATCTCCGAGAAAAGAAGGCAGCCTGAGCCGGTGGTTCACGGGATCGAGCACGAGCACGAATCCGATCCAGATCAGGCCGAAAAGATAGGCGCCGATTCGCACGGGAACGGCGAGCGGTACAACGAGGCACGCGACCCCGCAGACGATCATCGCATTCTCCGCGGCGCGGGAAACTTTCCAGGGCTCGGCGGGAAGCGGCGGCAGCAGCGCTTGCACCAAATCGGAAGTTTCGAAGATGGCCGGCGTGATCGTCGCAAACGACCAGGCGTATCCAAGGAGCGCACCGGCCCAGCCGCGCGGGACGCCGACGTAGGTCCAATTCGCGAGGCGGAAATTATAGGCTTCGAAGATCAGCCAGAGCGGGATCGAGAGCAGTGCCATTCGCGCGAGGGTGACGGGAGCGTCATGAAGGCGCGAACGGCGAGTGAGGGCGAGCACGGCCGCGTCGGCGATCAGGATATAGGCGCTCCAGGCGATCGGAGTGAAATACGTGGTGACAGGCTCGACGCCGCGGAGGAGCATCCATTCGGCGCCCACGAGGGTAATGAGTCCCAGCCAGCCGTGCGGAGGAAACGGAAGACGGCGTCGCGTACGAAAATATCCGACAACGAGGGCCGTGACGGTTGCGGCCGTGGCGGCGATGCCGATTGCGGCTCGTGGCGGGAGCATGAGCGCGTCCGTGTCCTAGAAAGTCGTCATCGGAACGTCAACGCGTATGGTAGCGCAGTTCACCGGAGTTTTCGGGCGGCAGCGCGGGGTTTCTTGCTATGCTCGGGGGCTTTCGCGGCGGAAAAGCGAGATGAGCGAGCCGGAAAAACTCGAACGCGGGCTGGGGCTGGTCGAAGCGACGTCCCTCAACATGACGTTCATGGTCGGGATCGGGCCGTTCGTCGTGATCCCGTTCGTGATCCAGGCGATGGGCGGGCCGGGGAGCTTGCTGGCGTGGGCGGCGGGAGCGCTGCTGGCGCTGTTCGACGGCTGCATCTGGGCGGAACTCGGCGCGGCGATGCCGCAAGCGGGCGGCAGCTACGTCTATCTGCGCGAGGCGTACGGGCCGGAGCGATGGGGACGGCTGTTGTCGTTTTTGTTCATCTGGCAGACGCTGTTTCAGGGGCCGCTGAGCATCGCATCCGGCGCGCTCGGATTCGCGACGTACTCGCGTTATCTGTGGGAGCAGTCGCACTGGCTCTCGGCAGTTCTGGGCGCGCTCGGGAAGCACGGCGATAACGCGATCGCAGCAGGCGTGATCATCCTGGTTGTGTTCCTGCTCTACCGGAGGATCACCGAGATCGGGCGGATTTCGGTGGTATTCAGCGCGGTCGTGATCGGAACGATTCTCTGGATCGTATGGGGCGGGGCGACGCATTTTGATGCGCACCGCGTGTTCGATTTTTCGGGTGGCGGGGGTACGTTCTCGTGGCTGTTGTTTGGCGCGCTCGGCCACGGGACGGTGCAGACAATCTACAGCTATCTCGGCTATTACAACGTCTGCAACCTCGGCGGCGAGATGAAAAATCCGGAGCGAAATATTCCGCGCGCAATCTTCATTTCGATTCTCGGCATCACGGCGCTGTATCTGGCGATGCAGACGAGCATCCTGAGCGTGATTCCGTGGCGAGAGGCGGCGAAATCGAGTTTCATTGCGAGCACGTTCATCGAACGGGTGTATGGGAGCGAATGGGCGACGCTGGCGACGGCGCTCATCCTGTTGACCGCGCTGGGATCGGTGTTCGCGGCAATGCTGGGGTATTCGCGCGTGCCGTACGCCGCGGCGCTGGACGGAAATTTCCTTTCGATCTTCGCGCGCGTGCACCCCACGAAGCGATTCCCGAATGTTTCGCTTGTGGCGCTGGGAGCGGCGGCGATGATCTTCTGCCTGTCGCTCCATCTGCGAGACACGATTCGCGCCATCCTGGCGATGCGCTGTATCATCCAATTCGTCGGCCAGGGGGTGGGGCTAATACTGTTGCGGCGGCGATGGGCGAGCGAACGGCTGCCGTTTCGAATGTGGTTGTACCCGCTGCCGGTGGTAATCGCGATCGCCGGGTGGGTGGGGATTTTCATCGCTACAGGAAAAAGGCCGATGCTGGCGTCACTCGCGGCGGCGGCGGCAGGCACACTTGTATACTTGGGGCGCGCGCGCTGGCTGCATCAATGGCCCTTTCAGGAGATCGCCGGATGAGTGGAAGGACGATGAATCGAAGGGCAAGTCGGTGGGTGCCGATTCTGCTGGCGGCGATTTTGGCGGCCGGGGCGGGATTGCCGTGGGTCGTGCACGTTTCGGCGCAGTCGCTGCCAGAAACGGTCGAGGCGATCAACAAGTCGCGCGTCGCGACGCGAATTCTCTACATCACGGCGCACCCGGACGACGAATCGGCGGGCCTGCTGGCGTATCTCTCGCGCGGGCTGGGTGCGGACGTAGCGCTGCTGACGATCACGCGCGGACAGGGCGGGCAAAACGCGATCGGCCCGGAACAGGACGGCCCACTTGGCGTGATCCGCACTACCGAATTGCTGGCCGCGGGTGAGTATTACGGCGTGCATCAGTTCTTCACGACGGCCGTCGATCCGGGATTTTCGAAAAGCCCGGAGCGGACGATGAAAATCTGGGGCGACCGGATTCCACTCGAGGATATGGTGCGCGTGATCCGCACGTACCGTCCGCAGGTGGTGATCAACGAATGGGGCGGCGTGCGTTTTGGCCACGGGCAGCACCAGGCGAGCGGAATCCTGACGCCGCAGGCGGTGGAAGCGGCAGCCGATCCGACAAAATTTCCCGAGCAGATCGCAGAGGGGCTTCCGCCGTGGAAGGTCGCGCTGGAATTGCGCGGCGGCGGATTTGGCCCAGTAGGGGGCACGGGAAACGGCGTGCAACTCGCGATGAACGATGTATCACCACTGTGGGGGAAGAGCTACGTCGAGATGGGAATGGAAGGGCACGGGCAGCACCGCTCGCAGGGCACACCGTCTCTTTTCGGCAACCCATTCTTCCGCCGGCCCGTAGTGCTTTTCACTGAGCATGGACAGGAAGCCGGAGACGGCTTCGACGCGAAGCTGCTGGCCGAGCCGATCACGTCACTGGCGGAGCGGTTCCCGGAATTGAAAAATACGATGGGTCCGGCGCTGGAGGCAGTGGATAACGAGCTAGAGTCCGCATCGAAACTGGCTTTGCAACCGGATCGCGTGGCGGCGGCGGAATCCCTGGCGGCAGCGGGGAGCGACATCGCGGCTTTGCGCGAGGGAATCTCAGCCTCCGGCAACAACGAACGCTCCGCCGCGCTTTGGGAGCTTGACCGAGTGAGGGAAAGGATCGACGCGGCGCTCGCGGACGACATCGCGCTGCCAGTGGATCGGCAGGCAGACCGGCACGAACTCGTCGCGGGCGAAAACTTTTCGGTGAACGTCAACTTCCTGGACAAGCCCGCGGTGCCGGTGAAATGGACGGTGGACAAGTCGAGCCTGCTGGTACCCGCGGGATGGACCGCGACGCTCGATGAACCGAAGGGCGGAGGCACCAGCTATCACTTCAATGTTGCCGTGCCCGCTGGCGCGAAGGCGCCCAGTTCTCCAGAAGATGCGATCCTGCCGTTTCCGCCGCCGCTCGTGAGGCTTGCGCTGCGAGTGGAGGTGGGAGGCTACGAGTTCACAATCGAGAAGCCGGTCGAGTCTTCGCTGGCGAAAACCACGGGGATTGAAACGTACCAGCTCGAGCTTGTTCCGGCCGTGACGCTCACCGTACAGCCGGCTCAGGTGATGGAGCCGTTGAAGCGCGCGGCGTCGCCCATCGAGCTGATGGCGCGCGTGCGCTATCACGGAACGAAGCCAGCGACGGTGTCGATGGGGCTCGACGCGCCGGAGGGATGGAGCGTCGCGCCGATTTCCGCGCTCAGCTTTTCGGGCGCGGGCGATCAGCTCATCCGGTATGTGGTGACGCCGCCGGCGAAGATCGCGCCGGGCGCGTATACCCTGCATCCCTTCGCGCGGGTCGGCGACGAGACGTTTCGCACGTCGCTCGAGCCGATCCCCACGCTGCCGACGCGCGACTGGAGCGAGCCGGACGACGCGACCGTACACGTGCTCGATCTCACCGTGCCGGCGGGACTGCGCATTGGATACATCGCGGGCGACAACGATCTGATCCCGGAGACGCTGCGGCAGATCGGCATTCAGGTGGATCTGCTCGACGAAGTGGCGCTTGCGTTCGGTGATTTGAACCGCTACGACGCGATCGTCGTGGGCATTCGCGCATACGAACTGCGTCCCGATGCGATGGCGGCGAATCCGCGACTGCTCGATTACGTGAAGAACGGCGGGACGTTGCTGGTGCAGTACGAGCGCGACTTCGCATGGAACAAGCTGCTGCCCGCGCCGTTTCCGGCAGGGATGGACCCGAAGGGGGCGGTGCGCGTGACCGACCAGAATTCTCCCGTGCGATTTCTTGCGCCGCAGAATCCGCTGCTCAATTCGCCGAACAAGATCACGCTCGACGATTTCAAGGGCTGGAGCCAGGAGCGCGGGCTTTATTTTTGGAGCACGTGGGATTCGCACTACGAGCCTGTGCTCGCGCTGACCGATCCGGGCGAGGCCGAAGCGACAGGCGGGCTGGTGTACGCGCGGGATGGCAAGGGCGTGTACATCTACACGGGGCTGTCGTTTTTCCGCGAGCTGCCGGACGGCGTGCCGGGCGCGTACAGGCTGTTCGTCAACCTGCTGAGCCAGACGCGACACGCGGCGCCTCGGCGATAAAAGACTTCCATCGCAAATCGCTCGACTGTGCGCCGTTGCGACACACGGCGCGAGTTCCGCTTGCCTGACGTTTTTCGCTTCGTGCTATGCTCCAAACCGATTTAGGAGGGGGAAGCGAATGAGCAGGCGTTTCGAGGGATTCGCTTACATGCGCGGTTTCATATGGTGTCTCGCTGCAGTCTTGATTCTCGTCATATCGCCCAGCGTATCTGCGCAGAAAAACAAAAAGAACAAGAATGCGGACACATCGAGCCAGCCCGCGGCGCCGGCGCCAGCCCTTCCGGACACGCAGGAACTCGAAGAAGACATCGGGCAGATGCTGGCCGGATTTCAGCTCGGCGACGTCGAGATGATGCACAAGTATTATGCGGACAACGTGACGTTCGTGAGTGGCGCCTACGAGCCGCCGCTGATCGGCTGGCAGAACTACGTGCCGGTGTACCAGCGCGAGCGCTCTTCGTTCCCGGCGATGCAGCTTAACCGGAAGAACACGCTGATTTTCACGCACGGAGACGTTGCGTGGGCGATGTATCAGTGGGAATTCGATTCGACGTACAACGGGCAGCCGTATTCGGTGCGCGGGCAGACGACGCTCATATTCAACAAGGTGGGCGGGAACTGGCTGATCGTGCACAACCACACTTCGGAAGTTATCCCCACGGCCTCGCCGGTACCACCGCAGCAGGCGCCTCCGGCCGGAAATGCACCTCGACCGTAGCGCCCGGCCTAGTGCTCGGCGGGAACGCGCGGAGTGCCGCAGCGATCAAAAGTTCCTAAAGCCCTGGTAGAGCCACATCCCGAAGATGGCCACGAGGAGCACGCCCGAAATGACCATTAACACCGTGATGGGCGGGCCCAGCTTTTCGAGCCGCGCCACGATCTCGCGCTGCTCCTGAGCCATCGAATCTCCAGCGGAGTCGAGAAAGATCTGGTCTTCCTCGCGCGAGGCGAGCGTGCTGCGATAGATCATCGCACACACCAAGACCACGGTAATCACACCCCAAACAATGAACAGAATCTCGAGCATTCCCATAGCTGCCTCCCCTTGCCCGCGGGTCGTGGGGATGCCGGAAGGTGAACCGGCCCGTGCGGGCCCCAATGGGTCGATTTGGCCGGGATTATAGCACTAGCTGGGCAGAAAGGGTGTCAAGCCGGGTAGCGCTCGTCGGGGAACTGGACTCCCCAGAAATTCCGCGCGGGATAGAAGATCTCAACGCCCAGATCGAACGGGGCGTGCTCCTTCGGCGAGCGGAGTGAGATCACGCGAAATTCGCGCACCTCCTGCGAGACGCCGTTCTGCACTTCGATGCGGGAACCCATAGCAGGCAGAAACGGCACGCGGAGCAGTGCGCCGTAGCGGCTGACGGAGAGGGCCTCGGCGGGCGCATCATGCACGTCGCCCTGCGCTTCGGCGGCGAGGACTTTTACAGGGATGCGAATCGGAACGCGGCTCGAACGGCGGCGTTCCAGCATCGCGCGGGCGCTGGCCATATGAGTGTCCTCCTCTTCCCCGCGACCCACCGAGAATTAATGTAAGAAGCGGCACAGCGCAGGTCAATGGTACTCCGCCGCAGGGGGTGCCGCGTTGACAAACCAGGGGTTGCGCGGCAGTATGGAAGAGCCTCGTTTAGCCGCACGAAGTGCCCAAGTGGCGGAATTGGCAGACGCGCTAGCTTCAGGAGCTAGTTCTCGCAAGGGAGTGGAGGTTCGAGTCCTCTCTTGGGCACCATTCAACTTTCACATTATTCAAGCGGAACTCCCGGGAATGGTCCGCTTCAAAGTACAAGCACGTCGACTCCGCGCGTCTTCAGGGTACGGTCGAAGGTAACGACTTTTAGACCGGCCGTGGCCGCGAACGCAGTTAGGTATGCATCGGCCCAGACCTTGGGAGACCGGCTAGCAAGCCGCGAGCGCGAGCGGAATTCTCGTTCGAGATTTTCCGGCTCCGGGAGAAACTCAATGCGGTCGTCTGCCCAGATTTGATCCCATAGACGCCAGGCTTCGGACATCGTCCGCGCGTCGGCTCCCATGATCTTCTCGGTAGTGAGAAGCCGCAGGACGGTCAGCTGGGTAAACCGGCAGAAAAAGAAGCGCTCCTCGCTCGATTCCTCGAACCATCGCCTGGCCCGTTCGGAATGAACGTGCCGGTTCCAAAAGAGAGCGAGCCAGACGTTGGCGTCAAGGAAATTCAACGTGTTCATAAATCTGTTCGCTGGTCACGTTAACTTTGGGGCCTTTGGATGTGATGAGAGGAAAGCGCGCTCGCTTTGGACGCGGACGCTCGCTCTGTAGCAGCACGCTTCTTGCTCCCGCTAGGATCAGTTCCCGGATGGAATTTCCGCGCGCGGCAGCCTGCGTCTTGAGTTTCCGATAGAGGGGCGCGGGAATATCCACGGTGGTTCGTACCGATGCCTTCTTCATAGTTTGAAGTATCGCACAGATGCCATAAATATGGAAGATCGAAACTTTGGGGGGGGGGCGGCTTGCCTCGGGGCGGCAGAACCGACCCGAGCTACATTTTCAGCAGCGCTTCGGCATGGAGGGCGCCGTCGGGAGTGTCTTCGTGCTTGAAGTAGGCGAAGACGTCGCCGACGCGGGCGGCGTCCGCCACCTTTTTCGATAGCAATTTGCGCACGGAGGTTGAGTACTCCTCTTTGCGCAGGCGGAAGTAGCGGAAGTCGGCGGTGGCGACGGCAGGCGTTTCGAGCTTGTCGCTTTCGGCTTCGCAGAGCGCGACGTTGGCCTTGCGCAAGCGCGTATACATGTCGTCCGCAAACCAGGAGGGATGACGGAACTCGATGGCGGCGCGCGTGCCGCGGGGCAATCCGGCGAGGAAGCCTTCGAGCCGCATGATGTCGCATTTGAAATTCGGCGGGAGTTGGAAGAGCACCGGGCCGAGCTTGCCCGCGTCGCGCAGAGGCTCGAGTGACGCAAGAAACTTAGCCGTCAGTTTCGAGACTCCGCGCAAGCGCTTGAAGTGCGTAATTTCCTGATGGGCCTTGACAGCAAACTGGAATCTCGCGGGCGTTGCGACGATCCAGTCTGCCAGCAGTTTTCTTGTGACTTGGCTGCGAAATGTGTAATTCACCTCGACCGAATTGAGGCGCGTCGCGTAGTAATTCAGGAATTTTGCGGAAGTGAGCTTCGCCGGATAGAATTTCGGCTTCCAGCTCGCGTATGCCCAGCCGGAGGTCCCGGCGTAGATTTTCCCTATCGGCATTGTCCCCTGCCAGACCGGCGCATTATGCTATCGATCCTTCGCCGCCAGAAGGGCAAGTCTACAACACGCACGCTGGCGTTTTGCGATAGTATGCGCGGCAGCGCCGACGGGCCCACTTTTGGCGTAGAACGAAGGCGGGCGAAGTCGAGCCGCCGGGAGGCTGCGCGATGTTGTTTTTGTTTGTCGCACTCGTGATGAATGCCGTGCAAGTGCCGTTCAGTTTCGCGCAGGGTGCGCTGGCGAACGAGCAGATTGCGCTGCGGTGGATGCACTTTTTCTTCGGCATCGTCTGGATCGGCCTGCTCTATTTTTTCAACCTCGTGGGCACGCCGACGATGAAGGGGCTGGACGCGCCGGTGCGCGCGAAGGTGTTCCCGGCGCTGATGTCGCGGGCGATGTGGTGGTTTCGGTGGTCGGCGCTGATCACGGTGGTGAGCGGGCTGCGGTATTTCTGGATGCTGCTTGCGGCGGATGCGCGCAACGCCGGAAATCCGGCGCTGGCGTGGCAATGGATGGGATGGTGGCTGCTGGTATGGCTCGTGGCGTTCGCGCTGATTTATCCGTTTCAGATGCCGCACACGGGAATTCTCGACAGCGCATGGGTGCGCGCAATCGCAATTTCGGCGATTGCCATCGCCGCGTCGCTGGCGGTGCTGCGGCTGAATGCGAATGCGGAATCGTCGAACGGGCATCTGGCGATCAGCGTGGGCGGCGGAATGGGATTGCTGATGCTGCTCAACGCGTGGGGAATTATCTGGCGCGCGCAGAAACGGCTGATTGCGTGGACGCGCGCGAGCGTCGAGCAGGGCACGCCGATGCCGCCCGAAGCCGCGCGGCTGGCGCGGTGGGCGTTTCTCGCATCACGCACGGGATTCTGGATGTCGCTGCCGATGCTTTTCTTCATGGCGGCTGCGGAGCACTACCCGTTCTTGAGCGGGATTACCAATTAGAAAGATACCTGTACTCTGACTCTCGCGCGGCGCATCCTATGCATTAGGATTCGGAGGCCGCCGTGAACACCTCTGCGCGTCCCGCACTCTCGATTCTGCTGCTGGCTGCAATGGCCGCGCAGCCGCTCCTCGCATTCGATTACCCGCTTTCACCCGAAGCGATCCGCGAAGCGTATTTTCTCGGCAAAGCAAACTTGGATAAGAAACAAGCGTTCTTTAAGAAGTACCAGCACAATCTGCCCGTGCCCGAGAGCGGGCCGCAGGTTGGCTTAATCGAAGTCGAGACGCCGTTCGCCTGCCTCGTGGATGAGATCGCGCAAAAGCCACTCAACTATTACGCCCAGGACGCCGAGAAGGACTATCTAGGCAAGCCGGGCAAATTTCGCGTGCACGTGGAAATCTATTTCACGCCGACCTACCCGAAGGCCACTGACACGGCCGCCAGGCTTGGCAATTTCTGGGAGGCTTTCCACGTCCATCTGAAACAGCGCGCCGAAGTCCAGCCGCTTACTGTGCATGGCCAACCGATCTACAACGACGAGACAATCAGCGGATACATCGGAGCGACCATCGACACCGACTACAACGTGAAGAAGATCGATGCGGGCGACATTACGACGGTCGAAGTGGATACGCCTGACGGACAGCAGGTGGAAACGACGTTCGAGCTAAACGAACTTCGTTAGCGCGAAATCCAACGCTGCACAATTTAGTGGCTGGGAGTCTGCTGCTCGATGAAGTGGAAGGCGTCCTCGACGGAGCGCACGGAGGCGTGCGAGCCTTTCGCGTCCGTGGTGAATTGCGGGCGGCGACGGAGCGAGAATCTAGAAGGATCGAATTCGCCGCGCTTTATGCGGAAAACCCAGACGAATTCGTAGCGCGCCTTGTCCAACTCGGAAGCCGAAACGAGCGCCGTATCGACGGTGGTCAACGGGCTGAAATCGGAGAATCCGTTGCGGTCGATGTGAACCGGCGTGGGCATGGCGTCGGTGTAGCTGTCCGAATCGTGCGCGAATAGGATCACGTAATCGACGCGCGCGAGATCGGGCGCGGGGCAAATTGCGGCGAATTCTTTCTTGCGATTTTCGGCGAGCCATTTGTATTGAGATGGCGTCAGACCGTACGCCGAGAAAAAGACGTGGCAGGCCGGGTCCGCACTTTCGTTTTCAGGCTGCGCGTTGGGATAGTCGTCCGGATCTTCGGCGGATGCCGCAGGCTGCAAGGTTGTGACGTCGCGCGCGAGCGATGCGTTCGGTGCGCTCGTTTTTATTGTTGCGCTGACGGGCGCGATCGACGCTTTCGCAGATGTGGACGGAGTCGAGGCCGCAACGGAGGTGTGCGCGGTCGATGCGGATGCAGATTTCACTGGCGCCTTATGCGCGGGCGGTGCGGGCGCCGAGGCCGGCTTAACGCTCACCGAAGCGACCGGGGTTTTCACTTCAGGGGACGCAGTTGCGGAAGATGGCGGATTCAATGGTGCTGCCGACGCGGCAGCGGCAGGTTGCGCGGCGATTGTCGGCGCGCTCGGTTGCGCGGCAACTGGCGGCGCACTTGGCGTCACAGAGGGCTGCGGCGCGGGCGCGACGGGCGCGACAGCGGGCGAGGGCTTCACCGCCACGGCGGCACGTGCAACGGACGCGTCGGCGGGCGTTTTGTCCGTGTCATCCGGCAGCGCGGGCAAATCGGGGAAGGCGCTGTCCGGAACGTAACCTTCCACGCCGCTCGCAGTCCGAATCTTCACGAAACCCTTAACGCGGGAAACGATTTCGACCGCTTCCCCGCATCGCAGGCGGGCTTCCACGTCAAAACTGTTGAGCGACTCGTACACCCACACGCGATCCTGATTCACCGCGCATTTCACGGATCCGATGTCCGTGGCAAAAACGGGCGGAACGAGCCAGAGGCCTACCAGCGGCAGGAGATATCGCGCACGACCACTCATGTTCCCTCCCACGCTCCCAAGCGGGCGAGAAAGAAACCCGCAAATCGACTCAACAAATATGAGCGGCGGAGACGCCTCGAACAACTGGACGCAGGTACAAAATTGGTGCAGGGCAAGAGAAGGCGAAAGTGGCTTACGAACGCCAGCGAAGCGTGACGGGGCCGGTGACGGGGTGGCGCAACGGCTCGCCGGTGCGAACCGACTCGAGATGCGCGGCCTTCAACTCGAAATACCAGCGGGCCTGGCGGTCGGCGTCGTCGACGAGCATCATGCGGTCTTCGTACTTGAGGCCGAGCGCCTGCTTTTCGATCACTTCGGTGTCCTGGCGGATGAATCGTGGCCCGAGTACGTGAAGGATGAACGAGACGATCGGGAACCACGGAAGAATGTTCCACGCGGCGACGAAATCGAGCCGGCAGAGATCGCGGCGGATGGGCGTGACGGTGGTGCGGCTCGAGAGCCAATATTTGCCGGCGCGGATTTGTTCGAAGCGCTGATTCGGCAGCACGAAATCGATCGTCGTTGTGGCAGGCTCGCCGGTGATGAGCTTGAGGATTTTGTACGGCGCGCTATTGGCCGAGGGCGCGTGCGGGCTCATGCGGAAGCCGTTGGCAATCGGCTCGAATTGCTTGGCTTTGTCGCGGATGCTGCGGCGGGTGCGCCACCACCACGCCTGATGAACGAAAGGCCCGTGCGCGGGGTCCATCAGGCCGATGATGCCGTGATCCACGCTGCACGGCAGGTCGGCCCAGAGATGCGCGATCTGGTAGCGCGGGCTGAACGTGGGCAGCTCAGGCGCGGCGGGAATCGAAAGCTTGGCATCAGACGATGCGGGCGCGCGGCCCTCGGGATTCGTCATGAACGCCCAGATGTAGCCGTCGCGCTCCTCGCAGGGAAAACTGCCGGCGTAGATGCGGTCGCACTTGAGCTTCGAATCGGCGGTGAGCGAGGGAATGTGGCGGCATTGGCCGGTGTGCGCATCGAATTGCCAGCCGTGATAGGCGCATTCGACCGACGTGCCGTCGAACCCGCCGAACGAGAGCGGAAACGCGCGGTGCGGGCAGACGTCGCGCAGCGCGAACGGTTTTCCGGCAGCGTCGCGGCCCAGGACGAGCGGAACTTCGAGCAGCATGGCGCGCTCGAGTTTGCGCGCGCGCAACTGCTCGCTCCGCAGCGCGGGATACCAGAAGCCCCAAAGCATGTCGCCTACGGGATTGCTCGGATTCGGCAGAGTCGAGTCGTTCATCAGCGGGAGCTTATCGTAGTACATCCGCTGCCCGCGCCGCAAAGGAAGCGATGCGACCGGACGATCATGCTAGCGGCGGAGATGGGCGAAAGTGGCGCGAATTTCGCGGGCGGTACGTTCGTACCGGCAAGAAGTGGACGATAGGGCTATCGACGCTGGCGGAGGTCACCGGCAAGATGGCTGTGGACTCGGGGCGCGAACCCCGAGCTTCTGCACCTCCATCACCCCCATGCCCAAGAGCGGCCGGTCCCCCCACCGGCCGCTCCCCCTTTTGCTGCTTCCCACTTGCCGGCTAGCCGAACTCGTTTGTTCTGTGTCGTAACGCACGAAAGGCCCGAGCCCGCGTTGGCTGGTGCACGCGGGCTCGGGCCTTGTGTGTTGCCGCTGCAGGCTGGGAGCCGCGGCGGGGACGAAACCAATCCTGAATCACCGTGCTCGAAAAAACTCAGCGCGGGCGGCGCATCATCGGGCGATAGCCGACCAGCGACCGGGGCCGCATCCGGAATCGCGGCGCCAGCGGCGGCGGCACGTTGTGCAATGGGCTGCCGCAGTTGCTGCAATGATCCACGCGCACGCCTTCGACGCGCAGCCAGTGTCCGCGCGCGGGGCATTCCGGGTTCAAGCACTGCACCGTCCATCCGGGCAAATATTGCATGCGATCGCCTCGCAGGAAGTGTGAGTTGGCGGGAGAACGCGCTCGCCGCCCAGCATGTAAAGGAAAAAGAGAAACGCCCCGTAAAACAGGCCGGATTGTGCTCCGAGCATTCTAGTGTGTCAAGGAAAATATATACAATTAGTAGGGGTGCGCTTCCAAGGTGGCGCAGGTCCATTCCGGCGGGGGATTTTGAGGCTGGAGTTTACTTCGAGTTGTCGCTATTCGCGGCGTCGAGCTTGGCCTGGAAGTCGGCCAACTTCTTTTCGGCGTCGGCAACTTCCTGCTTCTTGGCGTCGATGTCGTCCTGCTCGTCCTTGAGCGCCGCCGCGCCGGCCTTGTCCGAAGCTTTGTCCGGCTTGACGTCATACATCTGCTGATCAAGGGTGAGCTTGCGCTGGGCGATATCGAGATCGGTTTTCAGGCTGTCGAGTTCAGCTTTGGCGGCCGTGAGGTCGTTTTGGATCGCGGCCTTATCCTCGGCGGTAGCAGGATGGGCGGGCGGCGGATTCTGAGGTGCAGCAGCATTTTCGGCGGGAGGCGAAGCTTGTCCGACGACGCTTACGCCACCGGGCGTCGACGGGATGCTGTCGTTGTCCCAGACCTTGGCGGCCTTCGGTTGTTCTTTCTTTTGTTCCTGCGTGCGGCGCGCGGCAGCCGCGAGCGAGTCGCCTTGCTGGTCCGATGACGGCGGAGTCTGCTGGTCTTGCGCCGAGGCGGTTCCCAGCGGCGAAATCAGCAGAATCAAGAGTCCCCATTTTGCGATTCTCATCGTGCGTCTCCCAGGCCGGCAACCGTCTACGCGTCCATAGTAGTCGCGGGAGGCACGCTGTGGCAAATCACGTCCGGCGAGGAATCCAAAGAGGCAACTGTACGCTTTGACGGGCGAAAGGCGGGCGAGCGCAACCCTTCGGCTCATCCGTCAACGCCCACCCTTCAGCCGACTAACACTAGAAGCGTCGGCTTCAGGATGGCGATCCTTATCGGATCGCCACAATCATCTTGCCGGTGTTGTCGCCCTGGAGGACGCCGATGAGGGCGCGGGGCGCGTTCTCGAAGCCTTCGACGAAATGCTCGCGGTACTTCAGCTTGCCCTCTTTAATCCATTGGGCCATCTGCGCGACGCCTTCGGGAAAGCGGTCAGCAAATTGAGATACGATGAAGCCCTCGGCCCGCGACTGTTTGCTGAGCAGAAAGACGTAAGGACGCACGCCGGGTTCCGGCCTGGCCGAGTTGTACTGCGAAATCTGCCCGCAGACCGAAATCCGCGCCTTCACATTGAGCACTGGCAGAATGGCGTCGGTGACGGGGCCGCCGACGTTGTCGAAATAGCAGTCGATGCCCTTGGGGCAGAGTTCCTTGAACTTGGCGATGTAGTCCTCTGTGGTCTTGTAATTGAACGCGGCGTCGAAGCCGAGATCGTTGATCAGCCACGCGATTTTGTCGTCGCTTCCGGCGATGCCTACGGCGCGGCAGCCTTTGATTTTTGCGATCTGGCCGACGAGCGAGCCGACCGCGCCTGCGGCCCCGGAAACGACTACGGTCTCTCCGGGCTTCGGCTGGCAGATGTCGAGAAAGCCGAAATAGGCCGTCATGCCGGGCATGCCGAGGACGCCAAGCGCGGTCGAAGCAGGGGCAAGGCTCGTGTCGAGCTTCTGCAAACCCTTGCCGTCCGATACGGCGAATTCCTGCCAGCCCCAATAGCCGACCACGACATCGCCCACCTGGAATTGAGGATTCGAGGACTGCACGACTTTGCCGACCGTGCCGCCGACCATCAACTGGCCGATATCGACGGGATCGGCGTACGTGCGGATGCCGTTCATGCGGCCGCGCATGTACGGATCGACCGAAAGAAAAATCGTGCGCAGGAGAACCTGGCCGCTTGCGAGCGCGGGAATCGGCGCGGAGACGAGCCGGAAGTCGGATTCCTTTGGCATCCCCACCGGACGCGCGGCGAGGACGAATTGTCGATTGACGCTGGGAAGCGGGCTTGCTGTGCTGGCTGTCATAATGGGCGCATTATGCCAGAGGCTGGCGCCGGCTGTCAGGTGTTCGTCTCGCTGAGAGGCAAAGTCTCTTGTGTATCGGCGGCGCTAACGAGATACTCCCGCGCAACGTCTGATCCGAGATCAGAGGGGACTATGAAAAAGGTGACGCTCTTTCTCACGGCCCTGGCATTCGCGTTTGCGCTGAGCCCGTCTTTCGTTCGCGGGCAGCAGGCACCCGCCACTGGGCCGCCCATTCAACAGGCTGCTCAACAACAGCCGCCTCCTCCGAGCGCGACGCCGCAAGTGTCATCACAAAGGATTACGGCCTACACGCTTCCTCCCGATCTGTACGCAAAGACCCAACACCTCGAAAAGGTTCGCCTGACATTCTTCGCCGTCAGCGCGATTTACGGGCTGGTCGTGCTGTGGCTTTTCCTGCGCTGGAAGCTTGGGCCGAAGTATCGAAATTGGGCGGAAGGATTTTCACCGAGGCTGTTTCTGCAGATTCTCGTGTTTGCGCCGCTATTCGTTCTGACTTTGGATATTCTCAGTCTCCCGGTCGGCATCTTCGAGAATTGGGAGCTGCGCAACTACGGGCTTTCCGTGCAGGGGTGGGGATCGTGGACGTGGGATTGGGCCAAGGGTGAACTCGTCAACGTGATTATCGGAATCATCCTCATCCTGATCCTGTACGCCGTGCTTCGCGCGAGCCCGCGCCTATGGTGGTTCTATTTCTGGCTGGCGTCGCTGCCACTCGTAGTGCTGCTGATTTTCGTACAGCCGCTGATCATCGATCCGTTATTCCACAAGTTCGAGCCGCTGCAACAGAAGGACCCCGCCCTGACGGCCGCGCTCGAGCAGATGGTGCAGCGCGCGGGGCAAAACATTCCGCCCGAGCGAATGTATTGGATGAACGCCTCGGAAAAAGTGAACGAGTTGAACGCCTACGTGACCGGGATCGGCGGATCGAAGCGCATTGTGGTGTGGGACACCACGATCGCGAAGATGACAACGCCGCAGATCGTTGCCGTGGCCGGCCACGAGATGGGCCACTACGTGCTGAATCACATTCCAAAAGGCCTGACGATCTATGCGCTGGGTAGCCTGGTTCTTCTTTATCTCCTCTATCGCTGCATCGGCTGGTTGCTGGCATGGCGCGGCGCAGCCTGGGGGATCCGTGCAACGGAAGACTTGGCTTCCGTGGCGGCTTTGCTTCTGCTGTTCAGCACCTTCACGCTGGTCCTGACGCCGGTGACCAATGTCATTAGCCGCTATTTCGAGCATCAAGCGGATCAATACTCGCTCGAAGTGACGCACGGCCTGACGCCGGATTCAGGGCAAGTGGCGGCGCAGGCGTTTCAGGTGCTCGGCGAGGTCGATCTCGAATATCCGAATCCAGGACCGATCGACGTGTTTCTGACGTACGACCACCCGGCGATTCGCGATCGAGTTATTTTCAGCCTAACGTACGATCCGTGGTCAAACGGCGGGCAGGGCGAGTTCGTGCACTAATTCCGCGCGCGGAGAGTCATGTGGATGCCGTGGCGCGGGCGGAGCGTTACGAGCGGCTCGGCGACCACCGGATGCCCCTGCAGCAAACGAAAACTGAAATTCTGCGCGAGCGTCGCGATGACGATGGCCGCCTCGAGCAGCGCGAAACCCTGCCCGATGCAGCGACGCGGGCCGTCTCCGAAAGGGAAATAAGCGCCCGCGGGCAATCGATCGATCAGGCCATCGAGCCAGCGCTCGGGACGAAATTCTTCCGGGTCGTCGAAGTAGCGCGGATCGCGGTGCATCACCCACTGCGAAAAGATGATGGTCGAGCCGGGGCGAAGCTCGTAGCCGCCGATTTCGCAAGGCTCCACGGTCTCGCGCGCCATGATGTACGCGGGCGGGTAGAGCCGCAGGACTTCATTCATCACCGCTTGCAGATACGGTAGCCGCGGCAAATCCGCCGCGTCGATCGGCCGCGCGCCCAGCACGCCTGACAATTCTTCATGGAGTCGCGCTTCAACCGCGGGATTTTGGCTGAGCGCGTACCACGTCCAGCCGAGCATCTGCGCGGTGGTTTCATGGCCGGCGAGGAAGAGCGTCATCGTCTCGTCGTGGAGCTGCTGCGGCGTCATCTGGCTGCCGTCTTCGTCCATCGCGCCCATGAGAAGCGCGAGCAGGTCGCTGTGGTGATTCGAATTCCCTTCCGCGCGGCGCTCGGAAATGATGCGGTAGACGAGCGAATCGATGAATTCGAGTTCGCGGTTCGCGCGCTTGTTGCTCGGCGTGGGCCAAGTTTCGGGGATGCGGAAAGGCAGCCGCTGGCGCCGCAGCGAATAGCGCATCAGGAAAGTCATCGCGTGGCCGACCTGGCGCGCCTCGCCGGGCAGCGTGGTGCCGAAGAGCGTGCGCACGGCGATGTCGAGCGTGAGCGCTGTCATTTCCTGCGCGATGTTGCGCTCATCGCCGTCGCGCCATTCGCGGATGTGCGCCTGGGCGATTTCGAGCATGGTGGCGCCGTATCCGGCCATGCGGCTGCGATGGAATGCGGGCTGCGCGAGGCGGCGCTGCCTCCGCCAGAATTCGCCCTCGCTGATCAGCAATCCCTGGCCGAGCATTCGCACGGTGATGCGGCGCGTAAGCTCGCTTTTGTGAAACTTGGCGTGCTGGATCACGAGTACTTGATTGATCAGGTCGGGGTGGTTGAGCAGGATGCGCTCCTGCATCATCACGTGGAAACGGACGATGTCCCCGTATTCGCGTGCGATCTGGCGCATCCCCGCGAGCGGATCGCTGCGAAGGCTCAACGCCATGCCGACCACCGGCCAGCCTTTCGGCCCCGGCGGCACCCGATTTCCGTTTGCAGGCATATTCGCGTGCGTCGTCGCGTCCTCCTACGTCATCTCATTCTACAGTGAGGCGGCGTTATGGCGCTCGCGGGGGATTAGGTAAGATGATCACGCACTCTCAGGCACCCGAAGAAGAGATTCCCGTGGAACTGGAAAAGCCGGAATGGCTGCTGCAGGTCGAGGGCATCCTCGGAACGCTCAACGAGGGTGTGCTCATTGCCGACGACTGCCAGAACATAGTCTTCATCAACGAATGCTTTGAGGAAATGCTCGGCGTCCCCGCTTCCGAGGTGATTGGCCGAACCGCCGCCCAGTTCTACACGCAGGAAGAATATAAGTTCCTAATGGAGCGGTCCGAGGAGGGAAACCGGACCGGCCAGAACCGCTATGAGTTCGTGGTGCCGCAAAAGGACGGTGGCAGGATGCCGGTCGTCATCAGCTCGCGGAGGGTTGAGGACCCCGACGGCCGCATGTTCGCCATCGTGACGTTCACCGACATCTCGGACCAGAAGCGCGCGGAAGCGCAGCTTCGCGATGCCAACGCGCAGCTCGAGGAACGTCAAAAGGAGATCGACGAGGACCTGGCGCTAGCGGCGCGCGTGCAGCAAAGCCTCGCGCCGCAATCGCTCGTGTGGGGCGGCATGCGCGTCGAAACGTACCTGCATCCCGTGCGGACGATCGGGGGCGATTTCGGCCTGGTAAGCCCGCATGACGAGGAGCATCTGACGCTGCTTGTGTGCGACGTCTCGGGCCACGGCATCGGCTCGGCGCTGGTCGCCAACCGCCTCTACACCGAAGTCCTGGCGGAATTGCGCGACGGCGTCGGGCTCGGCGAGATGCTGGACCGGCTCAACCGCTTTGTGATGCAGAGTATCGGCAGCTCGGTCTTTCTTTTCACGGCGGCGGTGGCGCGAGTCGACCGCGGCGGGCGCCGCATGGTGTTCGCCGGCGCGGGGCATCCGCCCGCGATGATCGTGACGCCGGGCCAGCAGCCGCGCCTGCTCGAATCGCGCAGCATGGTGCTGGGCGCGCTGCCGGACGCGGTCGACCGCGAAGCGGAACTCGACCTCGATCTCGAGCCCGGGGACCGCGTGGTGCTGTATACGGACGGGCTCACCGAGGTTTTCGATTCGCGCGGCGAAATGCTGGACGTCGAGGGCCTGCAGAAAATCGTGCGCGAAACGTCGCAGTTGCCGTTGAGCGAAATGAAGCAGAGCATCCTCGACCGCATCGCGGCGTGGCGCGAGGGGCCGCCGTCTGACGACATGTCTCTCGTGCTGCTCGAAGTCCTCTGATCGGGCGCTGCGTGCGCGCGGCGCTATAATAAAGTTCGTCTGCTGCTGGAGGAGGTCGTTCCGTTGGCGGAAACCATTCGATTGACGGCCACAGCGAAGGCTGCGGGCTGCGCGGCGAAACTGAGCCCGAGCATTCTCGAATCCGTGCTGAAGCACCTGCCGCCGCAGACCGATCCAAATCTCATTGTCGGCTTCGAGACGAGCGACGATGCGGCCGTCTATCGCATCACCGACGATCTCGCCATCGTGCAGACCGTGGACTTTTTCACGCCAATTGTGGATGACCCATTTCTTTTCGGCCAGGTGACCGCGGCCAACGCATTGAGCGACGTGTATGCGATGGGCGGGCGCCCGATTTCGGCGCTTACGATCGTGGCGTTTCCCGCGGCGCGCCCGCCGGAGCTGCTCGAAGAAATTTTGCGTGGGGGCCTCGCGAAGATGGCCGAGGCGAACTGCACGGTGGTCGGCGGGCATTCGATCCGCGACGACGAACTCAAGTTCGGCTACGCCGTCACCGGCCTGATCGATCCCGAAAAAATCTGGCGCAACGTCGGCGCGCGGCCGGGAGACGTTCTGTTCCTCACGAAGGCGCTTGGAACGGGAGTGATCTCGACCGCGCTCAAGCAGGGCCAGGCGAGCGAGGAGTCGGTCGCGGCGTCGACCGCTTCGATGACGCGGCTTAACCGCGAAGCGGCGGACGCGCTGCACGAAATCGACGACGCGGCCAGCGGCGAGAAGCCGGTCCATGCCGTGACGGACGTTACCGGCTTCGGCCTGCTCGGCCACTCGCGCGAAACGGCGATTGGATCGGGCGTATCGCTGCGGATCGACCACACGCGCATCGCGTATCTGCCCGGGGCGATCGAAGCCGCGCGCGGCGGTTTCCTCTCCGGCGGCCTTGCGAACAACCGGGAGTTCGTCGAGGGCTGCGTGGGATTTCTCCCTTCGATCACGGATGAATTTCGCTCGCTGCTCCTCGACCCGCAGACCTCCGGTGGCCTGCTCGCGGCCATCGCGCCCGAGGCAGCCTCCCGTGCGGCGGCTATATTCGAGCGCCGCGGCATTCCCGCCCGCCGGATCGGCGAAGTGGTCGCGAAACGCCATCCGCTCGTCGAGATCGCCTGAGTGAAAAGAATCGTGTACACTTCTCCCGCTTTGCATCCTTCATGGATCCGGTAACCCACGGAATCACGGGCGCGCTCCTCGGCAAGGGATATTTCTCCGAACGCTACGGCAAAGTGGCGACATTCGCCCTTGTCCTCGGCGCGGTCTTTCCCGACATCGACGTCACGTACGAAGGCTTCGCCGAATTCGTCCAGCACGATCCGCTGGCAATCGTTAAATACCATCGCAGCATCACGCATTCGTTCGTGGCGCTGCCGTTTTTCGCGCTGCTGCTCACGCTACTGACCCGCGCCGCTCTTCCCTGGGTGAAACGAAAGTGGGAGCGATACCGCGATATCGAATCGCCGCCGCTCTTGGTCCTCACGCTGATTTACGGCATCGGCATCGCCAGCCACATCGTGCTCGACGGAATGACTTCGTTCGGAACGCGCATGTGGTTTCCGATTTCGAGCACGCGCGTTGCGTGGGACCTGCTGTTCATCATCGACTTCGCATTCACGACGGTCATTCTGGTGCCGCAGATCATCGCGTGGATATATCCGCACGCGCGGCCTGACGCGCCGCCGGACGTCGCGAAGAGCCGCGGGCGCGCGGTGCGGATGTGGATCGTGTTCACCGCGGGCACCTTCGTCGCGTGGCTGATGACGCACGCCGCGGGATATCCGTTCCATCTGTGGGTCGCGGGGCTGATCAGCGTGTTGCTCGCGTTGGTATTTTTCGGGCCGGCGGCGGGCGGCTGGGGATATCGCGTGACGCGCGCGGCGTGGTGCCAGGGCGGAACTGTGGTGATGGTGGCGTATCTACTGGGCTGCGCGGCGGCGCATCACTCCGCGCTTCTGCGCGCCAAGGCGTTCGCGGATCAAAATCATCTGGTGATCGACCGCATGGGAGCGCTGCCGATTCCGCCGTCGCTGCTCGATTGGGGCGACGCGATCCGCTCGGCCGACAGACTGTACGAAAGCCAATTCGATCTGCGCGACCCGAGGCCGCCGGACTTCCGCGTGACGCTGGATTCTCCTCCCGATCCCTTCATCGCCCGCGCATTTCAAATGCCGGAGGTGCAGCTGTACTGGCAATTCGCGCGCTTCCCGTCGATTATGAGCTTCGTCGACGGAAACACACACGTGGTCGAACTCGGCGAAAACCGTTTTTCGGACGGGCGGCGACGCGGCCCGCAGCCTTTCACGTACCAGGTGGTGTTCGACAAGACCGGCAAAGTTCTCGAGGAAGGCTGGCTCACCAGCGGCATGATGCAGCGAAGCATGAGGCAGATGGTGCCTCAACCGTGCCTGCCCGGCGCAGCAGCAAAGAATTGCCAGTGAAGATCCTGATCTTCAGCGATATCCACGGCGACGTTCGTGCGCTGGAGCGAATCGTCGCGCAGCCGGCCGATCTCTATATCTGCGCGGGCGATCTCGCGACATTCGGCAAAGGGCTCGACCGCTGCGGCGAGGCGCTCAAATCGCTCGGCGAGCGTCTCTGGGTGCTGCCGGGAAATCACGAATCGCACGAAGCCGCGCGCGCACTCTGCAAGCGCTTCGGCTTCGTCGATTTTCACCGGCAAGTGCGCGCGCTTCCCTCGGCTCGCGGCGAGACGCAGTGGGCCGGGCTCGGCTACAGCAACATCACTCCATTTGGAACGCCCGGCGAGTACTCCGAGGCGGAAATCGCGAGCGCGCTGACCGCGTTCGATGGACTGCGCCCGCTCTACCTCGTCGCCCACTGCCCGCCCGCGAATACGAAGCTCGACGAATTCGCTCCGGGCAAGCACGCTGGCAGCACGGCACTGCGTGAATGGATCGAGCGCCAAAAGCCGCTGTACGTATTTTGCGGCCACATCCACGAATCCGCCGGGCTCTCCGAGCGCCTTGGCTCGACCGAATGCATCAACGTGGGAAAATACGGCTATACGATCGAAATCTAGGCTCGCAATTTCGCTACAACTTGCCTTGTGCCCTAGTTATTGCTGTCATTCCGAGGCCGAAATTTGGCCGAGGAATCTCTCTTCGTTTAGGATCGTCGCCAAGATGCAACGACAAGGAGGGATCCCTCGGTCACGTTGTTCCCTCGGGATGACAATCCTGGTCGGATTGTCACTTCTTGTTGGGGCTGATGGGATAGATGACGAGCTGGCGGTGGTCGCCCGAGCCTTCGCTCATGGTGCGCACCCCGGCCGCGCCGGTGAGTTCCAGGTGAACGATGCGCCGCTCGCGCGAGGACATCGGATTGAAGCGGTGAGGCTGGCCCGTCTCGCGCACGCGCTGCGCAGCGACCCGCGCTGAAAGCTTCAATTCCGCGAGCCGCGTGGCGCGATAATCGCCGCAATCGAAGCGCACGCGGTCGTGCAATCGCGGATCGAGGCGCAACCAGCGGTGCGCGATGTGCTCGAGCGCGAGAAGCAATTCGGCGTTGTGTTCGAGCAGGAGATCCTGATCGGCGCCGCGAAACGCGACGACCACGTCGCTTTCCTCGCGGCCCGCATCGGCGGACGGCACCACGGAAATGTCGAACTCGACGGCGAGGCCCATCTCGTGCACGGCGAGATCGAGAAAACGCTTCAGCTCGGCCACGGCGCGCTCCCGGTCGAGGGGCGGCTCGGGCTGGGCGTGCTCCCGGCGGGAGAATTGCTTCGCCGGCGCTCTTCTTGTATTCGTCGAGCGGTCGTTCATTGTTTTTGCTTCTTCTTAAACGGGCTTCGCGAGGGCAGCGGCCGCGTCCGGTTCAAATAATACTGCTGGCCCACGCCGACGAGGTTGCTCGTGAACATATAGAGATTCAATCCGCTCGCGTAGCGGAAGAAAATCACCACGAACATGAGCGGCATGAGCTGCATCATTTTTTGCTGCGCCGGATCGACGGCGGCCGACTGCGGCGTCATTTTCGTCATGAAATACATGGTTATGGCCATCGAGATCGGCAGAATGTAATACGGATCCTTGACCGAGAGGTCGTGAATCCAGAAGATAAACGGCGCGTGGCGCAGCTCGATCGCACCCGTCAGCACGCGCCAGAGAGCCCACCAGATCGGCATCTGCAAGAGCATCGGAAGGCAGCCGCTCATCTGCGCCAGGGGATTGATGCCGTGCTTCTGGTAGACCTCGGCCATGTCCTCCTGCATTTTCTTGCGGCGCGGATCGGTCATCGAATATTTCTTGTAGCGGTCCTGGATGGCCCGCATTTCCGGCGCGACTTTCTGCATCACCTGCATCGACCGCCAGCTTTTCATCTTCAGAGGAAACACGGCGGTGTTGATGATCAGCGTGAGCACGACGATCGCCCAGCCCCAGTTCGGGATGTAGCGGTGCAGCCACTGGAGCGCGAAAAGCAAGGGCTTCGCGATCACGCCGGTCCAGCCGAAATTCACGAGCCCCTCGAGCGACGGCTGCACCTTGCTGAGCAGCGCCAGATCTTTCGGCCCCACATACGCGCGCAGTTTCACCGGCCCCGCGACGGCGGAACCCGCCGCGACTTCGACCTCGGGTTCGCTCGTCTGCTGATTGTTGTCCACGTAGTGATGCCACTGCGTCCAGTGCCAGAGGGAGAGATCCGTACCATCGGGAATAAACGTCGCCGTGAAGAATTGGTCCTCGATGCCCGCGAAATCCACGAGGCCCGGCTGCTGGAGCGCCTGAATCTGATTTCCGGGGACGCCGAGCTTCGTGTATTGCAGCATGTTGAGCTTGGTGTTTTGCTGGTAGAACACGGTGACGAGCTGCGATGCCTTGTACACGCCTTTGTCGCCGAAGCCGCCCTGCCAGGTGATCGCGGATGCGAGCGGCTTGCCGTCGAGCGACGCCGACTCCTCGATGGACAATTGATAATCCAGATTAAAGGTCAGCTTCTTGGTGACGTCGAGGTGGCCGTCGCTCCAGTGAAATAATATCGAGACGGGCGCGTCGAATTGTGTCGCCTGCGGCGGAGCTGCGGTCGTAGCGCCTGGCGCACCCACGCGAAGATATGCGGCCGTGGCCTGGTAGAGGCCGGAATTCGCATCCGACTCGAGTTGCGCGTCGGCGAGCTTCAGCGAAAAGGGCCAGCCGAGTTCCTGTGCGGCGTCCGGATTGACGAGGTCGAGCGGGTGCGGCGGCTTCGCATCGTCGAAATATTTCTTCAGCTTCCAGCTTCGCACCACGGCACCGCGATTGGAAAGCTCGACGCGATAGAGCGGGCTTTCCACGACGAATGTTTTTTCCGCGGATGCCTGAACGGCTGAGACGTTCGCAGGGTGGGATGGCGCGGCGCCCGCGGCCGCCGCTGCTCCGGCTTGGCCCGCAACGCCGGTTTGCGCGGGCGACGTCTGCACCGCAGTCTGGCTGGAAGTCTGCGGCGGCGGAACGGGTGGCTTGTAGAAACGCACCCAGATAAAGGTGATCAGCACCACCGAGGCGACGAAAACTACCATGCGCGCTGTGTCCGACATTTCCTTCACTGCGCGCGCTCCTCGGGCACCGGATCGAATCCGCCGCGCGTGAACGGGCGGCAACGGAGCAGGCGCTTCAGCGCGAGCACGGAACCGCGCCGCGCGCCATGGCGGGCGATGGCTTCGTGGGCGTAATTCGAGCAGGAGGGATGAAACTTGCAGGCACCTCCGAAAAACGGAGAGAGGAACGCGATGTAGCAGCGCACGACCAAGAGCAAGACCCACGCGGCCGCGGACTTCGCGTGCGCGCCTATTCCGCCGGCTTCACGGGCGCCGCCTGGGGCAAGGGCGCGCGCGGAAACAGCTTCAGCAGTTCGGCGGTGAGTAGAGAAAAATTCGCCGTCGCCGCCGAGCTGCGCGGATGAATGACGATGTCCCATCCCGGAGCGATCTCCTGTCGGTGCAATCTTACAATTTCGCGGAGCCGGCGGCGGATGCGGTTGCGCCGGACCGCGCTGCCCAGCGCCTTTTTAATACTCCAGCCAAACCGGCTGAGATTGAGGCCATTAGGGCGAAGAAAAGCCGTGAACTCGCGGCTCGTCCGCTTCCGGCCCTCGCGATACACCGCGTCGTATTCGACGCGGCGCAGCAAGCGGCATTCGCGGGGAAAGCCGAGCTGCGGCCCATCAGACGCGCGTGAGACTGTGGCGTCCTTTTTTGCGGCGTTGCGCAAGGACCTTCCGTCCACCCTGGCTCTTCATGCGTGCGCGGAAGCCGTGTTTCTTGTGACGGCGGCGCACATGGGGCTGAAACGTACGTTTCGGCAACGATCTCTCTCCTCTAATGAATTAATACGCGCCGCGCCGCTCGCGATTTCACCCTCGGCTTGTAGCGGCAGCATGGGCGCAAACGAAGTGTCAGGCCGGCGGGAGCATCTGCAATCTCGGCCACCCAGCACACATCGCGGACCTAAGCGAATTGCTTAGTGTAAGCGACCGCAGCAGCACGGTCAAGGAAGGTACTGAGACGGCAGCGAGCTAATTCCGGGTGATCTCTGGCTCATCGCGGCTTGACCGGGCGGATGAATTGAAACCTAGAAGAGCAAAAAGCCGTCTCTAGAACTTGGGGCGACTCGGTGTAGAATCCAGCGGCCGGAGAGACAACCAACGATCGAGCAGGCGAAGCAAAGCTTCAGGATTTTCCGAGCCATTCGATAGTATCCGGATCGGCCCGCGCGGGTATCGCGAGCACGGTTGCGGAAAAGGGAAACGGGGGAGTTCTCATGAAAAAGCTTGGGGCGTTGAATTCTTTGTTGTCGAGAAATCTTGGCGTCGTCGTTGCGGCTGGAGTTCTTACGCTCGCGATCGCAACCGCAGGTCTCGCGCGATCGGCTCGCACGCCAAACAGTGCGGACGGCAGCGCATCGAGTAAGGTCCTGGGCATGGCCTTCGATGGCCACCAGGTCGCGAACCTGGACAACTCGATCAAGTATTACGAAGTGCTCGATTTTCACGTGACGAGCAAGACTGATTGGCATGTCGATAAGACCTTGAACAAGCTCGGCAACACGCCCGGCGCTGAGTCCCGCACCGCGGTTATGACGGGACAGAGCTCGGTTTCCGACAAGCCTTTCAATCTGATCCTGACGGAATATCGCGGCATCGACCGCAAGGACTGGAGCAGTCTGAATTCCGCAGCTCTCGGCGCGGGCCACATGGATCTGACGGTGATGGACGATTGCAACCCGGTGATGGATAAGCTCAAGGCCGCCGACATGCTGAAGGTGCCCCAGATGGGCTTTCCTAACCGTCCCTCACCCGACGGCAAGCGCGCGTTCGTATTCGTGCAGGATCCCGACGGTTGGTTCATCGAATTGTTTGCGAAGCCCATCCCGGCTCCAGGAGCCCCGCCTGCGGAGCCAAAAGTTTCCAATTCCAGTGCGACGGCGCAGAACATCGAGCGGCTCGGCAAGCAGGCCGGCTTCAATCACATCGGCTTGAACGTGATTGATCCGGCGAAAGCGCTTTCGTTTTATCAGGGCGTTTTGAGTGGAGACTATCCGCCGTTGCCCCCGCCCGCTCCCGCTGGTGCTGCGCCACGGATGACGATGCTCAATGGTTGGTTCCCCCAGGCGACTACAAGCGGAAACGTGCGGCTCGAATTGCTCGGGTCTCCGCAAAACGCTGACAAGCAACCCCCAGGCCAGCACTTTGCCGATATCAACGTCAACTATGTCGGCTTCCAGGTGACCGACATCGACGCCGTGTACGCTGCAGCCAAAGCTGCCGGCGCCAAGACGGTGTCCGACGGCGGCATCGTGAAGGTGAAGGACGGCCGCGCTGTGATCATGCAGGACCCGGACGTCGGTGGATTCGTCGAACTTTGGGAACCGTCAAAGTAGAGCCAAACAGTCGGGCCGGCCAAACTCGCGCCGCGCATTGGGCGACGGACGATGTTGTGTTTTGTTCTTCGCCCCTGCGCGATGAAAATTTAGAAGCTGCTGTTTGTTAAGTGCGCGAGGATGGCCGACGCCACCGTCACCCGCCGTGGTGATTCGCGTCCGTGTTGGCGAAATTGACGCCAAGTGAGAGCGTCGCCATCACCGTAGTTCCCCGACTTTCGGAACTGATATCCAACCGGCCGCCGAGTTGCCGCATTCGTTCTCTCATGCCCAGAATGCCGACTCCCAGTTTGCCTGGACTGACGTGCCGCTCGTGCTGATGTCCGGCGCGCACTCCCCGTCCACTGTCCGTTATTTCCAGGACAATCTCGCCGTTCTCTTTTGTCAGCCGAATCCTGCCTTTGGAACTTCCTGAATGTTTCTGGATGTTTCCCAGAGACTCCTGCACAATTCGAAAAAGCGCCGTTTCGGACTCTGGCGAAAGGCGACCGATATCCGCTGGCATTTCAAACTCCAAATCGATGCCGCTGCGCTGGCTAAAGCCCTTGACGTATTCCTCGAGTGCGGAAGCCAATCCAAGTTCATCGAGTAACGGCGGATGCAGAAGGTAGGAGAGCGAACGAATCTCCTTGGACAAATCCCTGACCAATTTTCGCGTGTCCGTCAGCACCTGCTTTCCTCGCTTGCTCCGGACATCGGTTGATTTGCCGATTTGCAGCAGGCCCAAGCTTATAGCCAGCAGCTTCTGGGAAGCGCTGTCATGAAGATCGCGCGCAATGCGCCGGCGCTCTTCGTCCTGCAACTGGAGCAGACGCGCTGAGAGTTGGCGCAGCTCCTCTTCTTTGCGTGTTTGATCGGTGATGTCCTGTGCGACGCCAATCGACCGCTCCGTCCTCCCATCCGGCCCTGGAATCTGAATGGCCCGCGCAAAGTGGACGCGGTAGGTACCGTCCGGCGCTCGATGCCGCAAGACGTGCTCAAACGGTGTGCACTCGGCGATCGCTCGTTCAACGTTTGCGCGGGCACGTTTACGGTCTTCCGGATGAATTCTCGCCCAGTACTCCTCGCGGTCCCATTCCGCCTCCGAGGCAAGACTATAAATCCGAAGCAAGTTCTTGGAGAGCGTCGACTTCCCGGTCTTGAGATTGAATTCCCAACTGCCGAAATTGGTCATCTGTTCGGCTTGCGACAACAGCGCTTCACTCTTCCGCAGTTTCTCTTCTTCCTGTTTCCGCTCAGTGATATCTTGAGACATTCCCCGGGTGCGCACCACGCGCCCCTTTTCATCGGTTATATCAATGGCGCGTGAATGAAAAATACGCACGCTGCCGTCAGCCCTGACAAAGCGCAACACGTTGTCGAACGGCATCCCCCGAATACGCATCCGGTCGGCGTCGCGCGTGGCGCGCCCGCGATCATCGGGATGAACAATTTCTATCCCGCGAGCGTAGGGCACAGGTCCACTTTCAGGTTCGAGGCCGAGCATGCGGTAGAACTGCGCCGACCAGGTGAGCATTTGCGTTTCGACGTCCAGTTCCCAGCTCCCCATGTTCGCGAGCTCTTCAGCCTGAGCAAGCAAAGCTTCGCTTTCCTGCAATCGGCTTTCTCGCTTCTTTCGCTCGGAAACGTCAGTGGCCGTGCCAAGGACGCCGACGATTTCGTCCTTCTCGCCCCGAAGGGGAGCAAAATTGTAATTGGACCACCCCTTCTGCCCGGTTTGAGGGATGGTGTAAGGAACATCGAGCAGGGAAGCGGTCTCACCCCTCAGCGCTTTCTCGAGGCAGGCATGGATTTCAGAGTCGGCCAAGAAGGGGAATAGTTCGAGAGGATGTTTCCCCAAGACATCCTTTTGCTTCATCCCCGTGGTTCGCTCCATGAAGGGATTCCAGAGCAAATACCGAAGCGAACGATCGTGGACGACGATTCCCTCTTGGGCGCTCAACAGGATCTGCCGATTGAGTTCGTTGGCCGCCTGGAGTGCCGCATCCGATTTCCTGCGCTCGGTAATATCCGTAGCCGTGACGACAACCCGTCGAAGAGATCCTCCACGGTCAAACTGCGGCACAGCAGCCCCATACAGCCAGACGACTTCGTTTGAGTCCGAGCGACGAAGCCCCCAAACTTCATCGCGAACCGGCCCTTGGGACCTGATCGCCCTAGCGCCAGGACGCATCGACATCGGATACTCGGATCCGTCTTCATGGATCACGTTCAAACCCAGCTCTTCGGTTGTCTTTCCTAGAACTTGTTCTTTCGTCATTCGGAAGGCGTCGAGCGCAGCCTGGTTGGCAAACTGGATCTCTCCGTGGAGCCCGATTAGAACGACACACACTCGCAAATCTTGAACCAGCGTGCGGAAAGACTCGTCGTCGAACGCTCGGTCGTTCGGCGGACACAATTTGCTCGACGGGTGTTGTGGAGAGGACTTCCGAATGGTCTCTTTTTGCATCGACCGAAGTCACTGCCTGGAAGGTGGCGCTTGTCGCGTCGCCTCGTGGCGACCCGCGCGATCGGGCGGTATTGAAGCATTTGATTTCATAAAATGCAACTCTCTTAGAAAGTTTGAACGTATACCTGGAGCGTGCCGCCGATTGCAGGCGAATGGCGTCATACTTCAGTCGGCGGGGTTTTTGGATCGTGGCGCGAATCGAACCGTTATAATCCTTCCATGACGGGTTCCCCCACGCAGGACATGCAGTGCATGGAGGTATGGGGCGGCAGCCAACTTACCTCCAGCGGTGTCGAACTGGGTGGCCTCGATGTCTGGGTCTACAGCAAGCCGTTCGGCCAGGCCCAGCGCGGCGGCGATGTCTACTACGTTTCCAGTTGCGCCACCGGCCGAATCAGCCGCCTGCTGCTCGCCGACGTCTCCGGCCACGGCCAAGCGGTCGCCTCAACGGCAGCCGACCTGCGCACCCTGATGCGCCGCTTTGTGAATCGCCTCGACCAGAAAGAATTCGTTCGCCTGCTCAACGAGCAGTTCACCGCGCTCTCCCGCAACGGCAGTTTTGCCACCGCTATTGTCACCACTTTCTTCGCGCCCACTCGCCGCCTCTCTCTTTGCAATGCTGGCCATCCCCGCCCGATACTTTTTCGCGCAGTCGATGGCCGCTGGTCCTTTCTCGGCCATAGGGACCACCTCGAAAAGAAGGGCCCGCACAACATTCCCCTCGGCCTGTTTCAGATCGCCGATTACGAGCAGATGGATGTCGAACTCGCCCCCGGCGACTGCCTCATCAGCTACACCGACGCGTTCATCGAATCTTGCGACGCCGACGGCGAAATGCTCGGCGAAGAAGGTCTGCTGCATATCGTCAATCTGCTCGGCGACGTCCCTGCAGAGAAACTCATCCCATCGCTCCTCCAGGAAATCACCGAGCGCTACCCTGAAAATCTCACTGCCGACGACGTAACCCTCCTCGTCGTTCGCGCGAATGGCGGCTCGCTCCACTTCAGCTTCGGCACAAAACTTGACGCGTTCGGGCGATTTCTGAAGACCTTCATCAGGTCCCTGAATCCCCGCGCGGATCGCGCCCCGTTCCCCGACGCGAACCTCGCCAATCTCGGAGGCGCCATCATTCCCGCGCTGGCTCGCCGGTGGCGTGCCCCTCGCCCGTCTTAGAATTAAACGCGCCGACCGGACAAATCCAAAAATCCGACGCGTCGGGAGTTGCCGGAAGGAAGTGATATTCGTTGGACGCGAACGAGAATCAGAAGCCGGTGGCGCCGAAGGCCTGCTTCACGTGCGGCTTGAAGAGGTACACCAGGATCCAGACCTCGATCGCTGCCGTGATCAAGTGCCGGATCAGAAATGCAAAGTAGAACATGTGCACCATGTGAGCGAACGGATTCACGATGGAGAGAACGGAACTGAGGAGAGCCAGCCCGGCGAGCACGATCGTCAGGATGCGCGCCCAGTTTTGCAGCTTCCAAAGGCCGAATCCGATGACGACGTCCATGACCGCGATACCGAGCAGAAAGACACCCACAATCACGGCACCGACACCCGCCAGCATTCCAAACCTTGGGTTGGCCATCATGCTCGACATCACGGCGCCGCCCAAAAACGCCCCGATCGCCACCAAAACCGAGAGCCCCGCTCCGATAAAAGCCAGCACCGCAAGAATCGTCACGCCCGTGGGACGCTGCATGTGACCTCCTGTGCGCGAATTCGGCTGGATCTCTCCGCCGTTCGCGATCCTCGCCGCTGCCTTGCGCGCCTATATGCCGGCTGGATTTCGCGCGAAAGTACGTGAAGCCCGCAGGCACGTCAAGAAAAAAGAAAGTCCAAGCCTGCAACATAAGTTCGATGTAAACTCCCGCTCAGCCAGGATACGGTACGACCCGGTATCGCCGACCTCGGCTTCCTTAAGGTGGGAATTCCGAATGAGCGCACCAGCGGCAAAGCATCTTCCAACCACTGTCGCCATCCTGCTGGGGATTTTCCTGGTCTGGGCTGGCGGGACGGTGTCTCCATTGCGCGCGCACCCCGCCCAGGACGGCGCAGCCCAAGCCCCACCGCCGGCTGCTCGGGCAATCCAGTCGCCGAGCGCGGCGCCGCAGGCGCCATCCGACGCACCCGAAATGGATTCCCATGAAGCGCCCATTCCGCTGCAGACGCGGGTCAGCGCGGTTCCCATGCGCGTGGTCGTCCGCGACGGGACCGGGCACACCGTAGCGAACCTCCAGAAGGACGATTTCCAGCTGTTCGAGGACGGCAAGCCCCAGATCATTTCGAATTTCGCTGTCGAGACGCCGGCATCGCTCGCCAAGCAGGTGGTTCAGCCCAGCCCCGCCGCAGGCACGTCCGGGGCGCCCCCCTCTGCTCCCGCATTTCTGCCGCCGTCGCGCTTTATCGCTTTGCTGTTCGACGATCCGCACCTGAACCTGCAGGACCTGATGCAGGCGCGGCTCGCGGCGATGCGCTACCTCGATTCGTCGGTCACCCCCACCGACCGCGTGGCCGTGTACACGATTTCCGGGCAGATGCAGGTGGATTTCACGGAAGATCACGCGAAATTGCGCGACACGTTGGCGAAGCTGCAACCTCGCGAGGTCACGGCAGGGGCTCCATCTACCTCTACCGATTGCCCGCCGATGGATTACTACGAAGCGGACGCGATCCAGAACCGCAATGATCAAACGACGATTGGTCTCGCCATGTCTGACGCCCTGACCTGCCAATCGAATGCGAGCGATGCCGAGGCTGAGGCGTTGACCGGGCAGCCGAGTCCGGCCGCGGTCGCCCGGGCGCAGGCAGCCGTCACCGCGATGGCGCTTCGCGTGGAACAAGAAGGCACCGAAGAAACCGAATACGCATTTCGCCGCCTGAAGGAAGTGATTCAGCGGCTCGCGAATCTGCCGGGTCAGCGAAGCATCGTGCTGATCTCTCCCGGGTTTATCTATCCGAACCGCGAAGTCGAGTTTTCCGAAATCATCGATCGCGCGATCCGCTCAAGCGTGTTCATCAATACGCTGGACGCGCGAGGGCTGTACGTGCCCGATCTCGGCGGAGACATCAGCGAGGCGACGAACGACCCGACTCCGACCGCCGCAGGTTTTCGCACCTCATTGCGGCTGGAGGGCCAGAGCCGCCAAACGGAAGTGCTGATGTCTCTCGCGACGGATACCGGCGGGTATTCGTTCCACGGCAACAACGATCTCGGCGAGGGATTGCGGCAGGTTGCCGCCGCGCCCGAGACCTACTACTACATCGCGTTCGTTCCGCAAAATCTCAAGTACGACGGCAAGCTGCACTCGCTCAAGGTGACAATCCGCTCCAAGGAAAAGTACACGGTGCAGGCGCGGCGCGGATACTACGCTCCGCTGCACGGCGACAACCCCGTGGACGCCGCGAAGCAGGATATCGAGGACGCCATTTTTTCGCAGGAGGAGCAGCACGGCCTGCCGGTGGCGCTCCAGACGCAGTACTACAAGACGGATGCGTCCGATGCGAAGCTCTCCGTGCTCGCTCACGTCGATCTGGCGCACATTCGCTTCGTGAAATCGGGCGGCCGGAATCAGAATGACTTGACGGTTGTCGCCGCGCTCTTCGACCGCAACGGCAACTTCATCACCGGAACGCAGCGCGTGGTCCAGATGAAGCTCCGCGACGAAACGCTCGAAAAACTCAGCCACTCCGGCGTGACGGTGCGAACCAGCTTCGACGTGAAGCCGGGAGATTACGTCGTGCGGCTGGTCGTGCGCGACTCCACGGCCGCGCTGGTTTCGGCGGAGAATGGCGTCGTAGAAATTCCGTACTGAGGCAGGTGCTCTATGAAGCTTCGGCAGGTTCGATACGTTCTCGCTGTCGCACTTCTCTCCGCGGCCGGATGGTCGGCGCAGCGCGCGATCGTGTCCCCGGCCATCGTTCGCGCGCAGGACTCTGCTCCGGCGGCGCCTGCCGCGCAAGCGCCCGCCGGCGGAGCGCCGGTGCTGCGCGCCGAGTCGCGCGTAGTCCGCGTGGACGTGATCGTCACCGACAAGAAGGGCCACTACATCCCCGACCTCGCCGCCAAGGATTTTCACGTTTTCGACAACGACAAGGAGCAGCCGATCGTCAATTTCTCCTTCGGTGCTTCCGCGGGCGCAGCGGCGGCGCAGGACCGGCATTACATGGTTTTGCTTTTTGACGACGCGACGATGGAGATGAGCGACCAGCCGCGCGCGCGCCAGGCCGCGCTGAAATTCATCGATGCCAACGCCGGACCCGACCGCGTGATGGCCGTCGCGGATTTCACCGGCACGCTGCGCATCATGCAGAATTTCACCATGGATGCCGACCGCCTCAAGAGGGCCGCCGCGAGTTACAAGCCTTCTGCGGTTTCAACCAACGGCACAGACGATTTGCCGACGCCCAGTAACTTACCCGGCCCTGCGAACCCGTCGATTTCCGACGCCCAGAACGATTTCGGCGTCCACACTTTCCTGCTCGCAGTCCGCAGCCTCGCCAGGAATCTCGCGCCGGTTCCGGGCCGCAAGAGCCTCATCCTTTTCACGGACGGCTTTCCCGCAACGCCAGAACAGCAGGCCGAGCTGACGGCAACGATCTCGACATGCAACCAGGCAAACGTCGCAGTGTATCCGCTGGACGTGCGCGGCTTGATCGCGGCAGCTCCAGGTCCTGGCGCCCAACTGCGGCGCGACGATGGCTCCGCACCTCGTTCGTTCGCCGCGTCCCATGCGCGCGCCACGGATGAATCGAGCGCGCGGCCGCGCCTCGTACTAACTGCATATCCCGTGCCGGCTGCGGCAGCGTCCCCCGAGCCATCTCAGAAGGGCGGCGGCGGTGGTGGCGGCCACGGCGGAGTTGGAGGCGGTGGTGGCATTGGCGGAGGCGGCGGCCACGGTGGCGGCACGGGCGGTGGAACCGGCGGCACTGGTGGCGGAACCGGCGGCGGCGGATCAAGGGGAGGCGGCACAACGGGCGGACCGGCTGGCGGTGGCGGCATGAATCCCGGTATGTACGGAATGCAGCCTTTCGGTAACACGTCGCCCCAAATGCTGCTGCCGACGCTTCCCGAGACCGGCGTAGCGAATCAAAGCGTCCTCTACGAACTCGCGGTCGGAACCGGCGGCTTCCCGATCTACAACACAAACGATTTGCTCGGGGGGCTCGCCAAGATCGCGCACGAGCAGGACGAATACTATCTCCTCGGCTATGCGCCGTCGGCGAGCGATGACGGCACGTGCCACACGCTGCGCGTGAAGGTGGACCGCGGCGGGACGAGCGTCCGTTCGCGCACCGGATATTGCAGCGCCAAGCCGCAGGATCTCCTGATCGGCAAGCCGATCGAGAAGGACCTCGAGGCTCACGCCACCGGTTCGGCGGCAGGCGGCATCGGCGGCACGCTTGAAACGCCGTTTGTATACACGGCGCCCAACGAGGCGCGCGTCAGCGTAGCGATGGAGATTCCTTCGTCGTCCGTGGAATTCTCAAAGGAAAAGGGGAAATATCACGCGGATATCAATGTGCTCGGCATCGCCTATCGCCCGGATGGATCGGTGGGCGCGCGATTCAGCGACGAAGTGATTCTCGACCTCGAGAAGGACGCGTGGAAGCACTTCACCCAAAAACCGATGCACTACGACAATCAATTTCAAATCGCGTCGGGCGCATACAAGCTCGCGGTGGTGTTGTCGGCCGGCGGCCAGAGTTTTGGTAAATTCGAATCCCCGCTCGCGATCGATCCCTTCGACGGCAAAACGTTTACGATGAGCGCCATCGCGCTCAGCAATGACGTCGAGCCTGCCGCGGGCCTCGGCGGAGCGCTCGAAGCCGATCTGCTTTCCGACCGCGCGCCGCTGGTCGTCAAGGACATGGAAATCGTTCCGTCCGGCAGCAATCACTTCAAGAGAACCGATCCGGTCGCGATGTACGCGCAGATCTACAATACAGGACTGGCCGGCCCGAATCCTCCGGCCGTGCGGCTCTCCTACCGCATCGTGGACGTAAAAACGGGCGAGGCAGTGATCGGAGGGCACGATATCGACGCGTCGGCCTACATCATCAAAGGCAGCCCGGTGCTGCCCGTCGGGCTGAAGGTTCCAGTCGATCAGTTGCAGCCGGGATCGTATCGCCTCGATCTTCAGGCGTCGGACGGCGCCGGAGGGCGTACGACCATCCGCGCTGTGCAATTCGACGCGGAATAGAAATTCGGAGCGATCGCCCTCTTCGAGCGGTTCTAGCCCTACATCGAATCCAGGGTCTATAAGAAGAAATCCCAGCAGTAGCCTGCCTTTCTCCTGCCGGTCTTCGGCAGCCTTTGGTACGATGTGTGGCCGCCCACGCGGGCTCTGCCCGCTGCCGTCCCGGGGCGGACGGGTAGCAAACGAGATTTGAGGCGAGGTAATCGACCGTTGGCGAAATCGCGTTCGTCCAAAACTAAAAAGCCTGCGAAAAAGCGCGCGGTCGCGAAGGCGGCTAGCGGCAGCCGCAAACTGAAGATCGGGCTTGTCGGCTTCGGGACGGTGGGGCGCTCGGTCGCGAAGATCCTCAGCCGCGACGTGAACGGCCCGCTTGTGCTCACGCACATCTTCAATCGCAACATCGAGAAGAAAAAAGTCACGGGGCTTCCGGAAAATATCCGTTGGACTTCGAAGATCGGCGACGTGCTCTCGTCCGACGTGGACGTAGTGGTGGAGCTGATCGGCGGGCTCCAGCCCGCGGGCGACTGGGTGCGCAAGGCGCTGCGCGCGGGCAAGTCGGTCGTCACCGCCAATAAGCTGCTGATCTCCGAATCCGGCCCCGAGCTGCTCGACCTTGCGCGAAAAATGGGCAAGCGGCTTGAATTCGGCGCGTCCGTCGCGGGAGGAATTCCGGCGATCATCGGAATTCAGGAAGGGCTTGCTGGAGACCGCCTCTACAAGATCGCGGGAATTCTGAATGGCACGTGCAATTTCATCCTCACTAAAATGGAAGCTACGGGCACGAGCTTCGAAGCAGCGCTGAAAGAAGCGCAATCGCTCGGCTATGCCGAGGCCGATCCGAGCGCGGACGTTGACGGCATCGACGCGCGCGCCAAGCTCGTGATTCTCACGCAGGCGGGCCTGCGCCTCCGCGTGCGCAGCGAGCAGATTCTCTGCCGCTCGATTTCGCTGGTTCAGGCCGTGGACTTTATGTATGCGAGCGAGCTGAAGTGCGCGATCCGGCAGATTTCGCTCGCGCAGCGCGATAATTCGCATGGCGTGCGGCTCGCGGCGGCAGTCCAGCCCGCGCTGATTCCCTCGGCGTCGCTCGCGGCGCACGCACAGGGCAGCCAGAACATCGTGATGGCCACGGGCGAATTCGCCGGGCGCATGATTTTTTCGGGCTACGGAGCGGGCGGCGATCCCACGGCCGTCGCCGTGATTTCGGATTTGTACTCGATCGCGCGCAGCACAGGCGCGCCGCCCGAGGCGCTGCCGGGCGCGTCGGAGGCCCCCGATTCGGTAAGCGGCGATTTCACCGTGCCGCACTATTTGCGCTTCATCGTGCGCGACCGGCCCGGAATCGTCGCCGCGCTCGCCACCATTTTGTCCCGCTACGACATCAGCATCGACGCGCTGCTGCAAAAGCCGGGCTTCCCGCATTCGGCTCTGTCCTTCGTGATGACGCTCGAGGCCTGCGACAGCGCCGTCCTGAATCGCGCGCTCGCCGAAATCGCCCAGCTCGATTTCCACGTCGAGCCCCCGCTCTGCCTCCCGATTTTCCTCGATTAAGCGTGTCACCATCCTCTCCGCACGAACGTCGCTGCCAAAAGTAAGGAGGCATATGCTAGAGTAAGGAATCTGGAGGGCGATATGACAAAACGGGCCAAGATCACGAGCAAGGGACAGATCACTGTCCCGCATGAGATTCGGCGCGCCCTCGGCCTGCGCCCCGGCGATCACCTGCTGTTCGAGCAGAAAGGCTCCAAAGTCCACATCCGTCCTGAGAGAACCGAAAGCCCCTTCGAAAAGTTCCGTGGTATTGGAACTCCCGGCATTTCCGGCGGTAGGAGAGGTATCGTCCGCTGGGTTCGCAAACTGCGCGGGCGATGACCACAGCCATCGACACCAACGTTCTCATTGCGCTGTGGTACAAAGATGACGCGCTCAACATGCTCGCGCTCTCCGCCATGGACGCCGCAATGGCACGCGGCAACTTGGTCATCTCCGCGCCAGTTTTTGCCGAATTGCTCGCTGCCCCCACCCGAACCGAGGCCTTCATCGAGTATTTTCTCAAAGAAGCAGGCATCGCCGTCGACTGGGATATTGAAGAACAAATCTGGCGGATTGCGGGCCGTTCGTTTCAAAATTATGCGAAGCGCCGGCGAAAACAGGAGGACGCCGGGCCGCGCCGCATCCTCGCAGATTTTCTGATTGGCGCTCATGCGCTGCGCCGCGGCTACCGGCTCCTAACCTTGGATGATCGCCTGTATCGTTTTGCCTTTCCGCGCCTGTCGATAGTGACCGCCTGACGCGCCGTCACGACTTCCGGCAAGGTGCATGCCTTTCCCCTTCCCAAAAAGTCCACAGGGTTTCGCGCTTGCAATGTCCGCGCAGGCTGCTAGCCTGATCGCGAACGCTATGAAAGGCGCGAACAAACTCGAAAAACGGTGGCGGGATTCAGGCTCGGACACAGCATGTCCGGCCCTCGCTCCCCGGCCCGTGTCTCACGGCGTGTTCCCGCTCGGCCATCGCCGCATCATTTCGAATCGCCAACTTCCATTATTAGAACCCACCCTAAGTCACGGAAAACAAACGGCGGCGCATCGTTCTAATCGCCAATTTGTCCGGGCCCGCCGCATCGCGAATTTGACCGACTTTTGCCCGTCACCTAGAATGAATCACAGCGCGGCGAGACGATGCGCAAAGAGGGGCGGGTCTGAGATCCCCCACTACGAGAAGGGTAAATCGGCCCGCCCAAGGGCGGCCGCTACGAAGGCTGAGAACGAAGCATGTTTGAAACACTGACCGAAAAACTGCAACGCGCGTTCAAGAATCTGCGCGGGCAGGGAAAGTTGACCGAGGAGCACCTCGACGCTGCCCTCGCCGAAATTCGCGAGGCGCTGCTCGAAGGCGACGTCAACCTGCAGGTCGCGGACGAATTCATCGCGCACGTCCGCGCGAAGGCGCTCGGGTCCGAGGTGCTTTTGCAGCTTTCCCCCGATCAGCAGGTCGTGAAGATCGTGCGCGACGAATTGGCCGAGCTCCTGGGGCGCGAGGCGAAGCCGCAATTTTCTTCGCGGCCGCCGTCAGTGTGGCTGATCTGCGGGCTGCAAGGCTCGGGCAAGACGACCTCGACCGGAAAACTCGGCAAATGGCTGGGCGAACACGGCCACCGGCCGATCGTGGTTTCAACGGACGTCTATCGGCCCGCGGCGCGCGAACAACTCGCGCAAGTTGCCAAAGCGACCGGCACGCCGCTCTGGCCCGGCGCGGGCACGGACAAGCCGCTCGAAATCGTACGCGGCGCGACGCGCGAAGCGAAACTTTCAGCGTGCGACGTGATTCTGGTGGACACGGCGGGGCGCCTGCACATCGATGACGAGCTGATGAACGAGCTCTCGATGCTCAAGAAGGAGCTGAACCCCGCGGAAATTCTGTTCGTGGCGGACGCGATGATCGGGCAGGACGCGGTGCGGTCGGCGGGAGAATTTCACAAGCGCCTCGGCGTCACCGGCGTGATCCTCACGAAAATGGACGGCGACGCACGCGGCGGCGCGGCGCTCTCGATCCGCAAGGTAACGGGCGCGCCGGTGAAATTCGTGGGCGTCGGCGAAAAATACGACGCGCTGGAGCCATTTCTTCCGGATCGAATCGTGTCGCGAATTCTGGGGATGGGCGACGTCCTCGGGCTGATCGAAAAGGCGCAGAAAAACGTCGACGAGAAAAAGGCGCGCGAGCTTGAACGCAAACTGCGCGAAAACGATTTCACGCTCGCGGATTTCCGCGACCAGCTCCAGCAGATCCGCAAAATGGGCTCGATCGAGCAGTTGATGGGCATGCTGCCGAAGGTCGGGCCGTTCGCGAAGCTGCCCAAGGACGCGCAGATCGACGAAAAGCAGCTCAAGTCCACGGAAGCCATCATCAATTCGATGACCGCGGCCGAGCGCGCCAACGACAACATCATCGACGGCAAGCGCCGCAAACGCATCGCGCGCGGCAGCGGGACTTCCGTGCAGGAAGTGAACCAGGTGCTCAAGCAGTACGCCGACATGCGCCGCATGATGAAGCAGTACGGCAGCATGGCGAAAATGAAGATGCGCGGCATCGGCAAGCTGGCAGGATTGAAATGACGATTCTCATCGGATCGTCATCCCGAGGGCGCTTTTCCCCGAGGGATCTCTCTTCGGTTTTACAGCGTTCTTGCAATGTCGCACGAAGAGAGATTCCTCGCTCCGCTCGGAATGACAGAGCGTGTGCGAGGCGCGTTCGAGCTTGCGATCGGCGAGCACGACTGAAATAAAGGAAAAGCGATGCCGATTGTTGTCGACAACACGCTGAATCAGATTCGCTCGACGGCGGCGAGCGGAGGCGATCGCGCGGAGCGTGCGAAGCGGCTTGCCGAGCTGATCCGGAAACTCGGCAACTATCGCTGGGTCGGAATTTACGATGTGGGCGCGGAGTCGGTCTCCATCATTGCGTGGAGCGGCCCGGGTGCGCCGGAGTATCCGACCTTTCCTGTGAGCAAAGGGCTGACTGGTGCCGCGATTCAGCAGAAGAAAGCGGTAGTCGTGGGCGACGTGCGAAGTGACCGTCGATACCTGACGGCTTTCGGCAGCACGCTCTCGGAGATCATCGTGCCGGTTTTCGCGCCCGGAGAAGATCGCGTGATCGGGACGGTGGACGTCGAAAGCGAGAAAGCCAACGCGTTTTCCGCGCGCGACCAGCAGATGATCGAGCAGTGCGCGCAAGCGGCGCTCCCGCTTTGGCTGCTGCGTTGATCGCGGCAGAGACGCTGATGCTTACTTAAGACTAGCGGGCCGCTCGTTCCAGGCCACGTCCCAGTAGCGGCCGAACTTCCTTCCGTTCTCCGTGAAGACTCCCACTTTCTTGAAGCCGAAGCGTTCGTGCAATGCGGCGCTCGCCGGATTCGGTAGCGTGTAGCCTGCAACGATCCGCCGGATGTCTTCGCTCTTGATCGCTTCGAAGAGCGCGGAGTACAGCAGCGACCCGATTCCCTTGCCGACCGCTTCCTGCGCGCAGTAGATGGTGGTTTCGACGGTGGTCTCGTACGCGGCCTTGGGACGAAAGCGAGTAGTGCCCGCATAGCCGAGCACTGAGCCGTTCTCCTCGGCCACCAGCAACCGGTAGCGCCCCGTTGCCCCAAATTGGCTGAACCAGACAGTGCGCTGCTCGACGGTGTACGGCTCGATGTCGAAAGTAACGGGCGTGTTGACGACGTAATGGTTGTAGATCTCCGTCAGGCGAGGCAGGTCGGTGCGAACCGCTGAGCGAATGGAGATGGCGGGCATGTTTCGGCTCTCTGCAACATGATAGCTTGAGTTTGGGTCGGAATGGACGCGCTACTCGCGCGATTACCGCAAGAAATGTCAAGACAGGCTGCGCCTCCTTTTGTAAACTGCGGCCCCTAATTCGTAGCGTCTTCTGAGGGCGGAGTTATGGCCAGCGTCACGTCTATCATGGCTGAGTTGAAAAAGAAGGGCAGCGAGAGGACGCGCAAGACGTATGCGCGCCACGGGATGCCAGCCGACCGCACGTTCGGCGTGAGCATCGCGGATCTCAAGGTCATCGCGAAAACAATCAAGGGACAGCAGGCTCTCGCTTGCGAACTCTACGAGACGGGCAACGTGGATGCGATGTATCTCGCTGGTATGGTTGCGGACGGGTCGCAAATGACCAAGAAGCAGTTGAACGGGTGGGCCGAAGGCGCGGCGGGCTTGACGATGATTTCCGAATACACGGTTCCCTGGGTGGCGGTTGAGAATCCAGACGCTCGCAACTTGGCAATCCAGTGGATCAAATCGAAGAAGGAACACGTCGCGTCCTCGGGCTGGTGTACATACACCGGACTCGTCACCACAAAAGCAGACGAAGCCTTGGATCTCGCGGAAATCGAGGACCTCCTCAAAACCGTGGTCAAGGAAATCGGAAGTGCGCAAAACCGCGTTCGGTACACGATGAATGGTTTCGTCATCGCTGTCGGAACCTACGTGAGGCCTTTGTTGAAACAAGCGAAGGCATCGGCCCGCCAGATGGGCGCCATATCGGTGGACATGGGCGACACGGCGTGCAACGTACCTCTTGCCACCGCGCACATCGAAAAGATCGAGGCTGCCGGTCGCGTGCGTCAGAAGCGAAAAACGATCCGGTGCTAGCCGGAAACTGACGTGCTGCCGGGACAGATAGCGATTGGTGAAAGGGGCAGCGTCCGCTATACTGGCTGGATTGAAATAAGGAGGAATTGCTAGTGTTGACGATCCGGCTTGCCAGGATTGGCAAGAAGAAGCATCCGTTTTACCGCGTCGTGGTGACGGAGAAAACGCGGCCGCGCAACGGCCGTTTTGTCGAGATTGTGGGCACGTACGACCCGCAGAAGAAGCCTGCCGCGGTGCAGCTCGATAACGAGCGCGTACAGTACTGGCTTAGCAAAGGCGCGCAGCCGAGCGACACTGTCCGCAGCTTCATACGCAACCCGAAACCTGCCTGAAGCGTCCTACTCCATGGTGGCCATGTTGACGGCTCTTGTACACGCTCGAGCGAGTTTCTCCGCTGAGCACGGCCAGCTGTGGAGGAAACGTAATGAAGGATCTGGTGGAGGCGATTGCGAAGGCTCTTGTTGATCATCCGGAAGACGTGCAAGTGAATGCGGTCGAAGGCGAGCAGGTTACGGTTCTCGAACTGCGAGTTCATCCTGAGGATCTGGGCAAGGTAATCGGACGGCAGGGACGCACGGCGAAGTCGATCCGCACGCTTCTGGGCGCCACGGGAATGAAATTGAAGAAGCGGTTCACGCTCGAAATCCTGGAATAAGTGGCAGAGCAGCAACCATCACAGGCGGCTGGCGTCACCGTTGCGCGCATTCTGCGCCCGCACGGACGGCGCGGCGAAGTGGCCGCCGAAATCCTCACGGACTTTCCCGAACGCCTCAAGACACTTGCTTCCGCGGAATTGTGGAAAGAGCGATTGCTTCCCCGCCGGGTCGCGATTCGGTCCTGCTGGTTGAGCCAGAGCCGCGGCGGGCAGGCGATCTTTCACTTCGAAGGCTCGGACTCCATTTCAGACGCTGAGAAACTGGTGGGCTACGAAGTGCGGATTCCGCTCGCCGAGCGCATGGCATTGCCCGCCGGGAGTTACTACGTCACGGACCTAATCGGCTGCGAGGTGCGCGAAAAGGACGGCGCCGTGATCGGGTTGGTGCGCGAGGTGCAGTTCATCGGAGAAGGCGTGGCCGGGACGCCGATACTCGTGGTCGATTCAACGCGCGGCGAGCTGCTGATTCCGCTGGCGCAGGAGATTTGCGCGCTGGTGGACACCGCTGGGCGCTCGATTGAAGTCATGCTCCCCGAAGGGCTCCGCGATTTGAACCAGTAGGACCGAGTTCCTGCCTGCGGTACGATTGACGCCAATGCGATTCGACATCATTACGATTTTCCCCGAGTTCTTTGCGGGGCCGCTTGACTACGGGATCGTGCGGCGCGCGCGCGAGGCGCGGCTGATCGAGACGCACGTCCACGATCTGCGCGAGTTCACGCACGACCGCCATCGCACGGTGGACGACCGTCCGTTCGGCGGCGGCGAGGGCATGGTGATGAAGCCCGAGCCGATATTCGAGGCTGTGGAATCGCTGGTGAGTGCGCGCAAAGATGGTGACGGTGCGGCTGGAAGCGGTGGCACAGCAATCGTGCTGCTCTCGGCAGCGGGCAAACTGTTCCGGCAGGAGACGGCGCGGCGGTTTGCGAAGCTGGAGCGGATCGTGCTGTTGTGCGGACGGTATGAGGGAGTGGATGAGCGCGTGGCGGAGCATCTGGCGACGGATGAAATTTCGATTGGCGATTTCGTGTTGTCCGGAGGCGAATTGCCGGCGGCGATGATTCTCGATGCGGTGACACGGCTGATTCCGGGCGCGCTCGGGAACGAAGATTCCACGGTGAATGAATCGTTCAGCGAGCCCGAAGCTGCGAGCGCCACGAGTCACTCGCCACAAATCACGAGTCGGGGCATTCTGGATTATCCCCACTACACGCGGCCGCAATCGTTTCGAGGATGGGACGTCCCCGACGTGCTCATGAGCGGGAACCATGAGGAAATTCGCCGCTGGCGGCGCGAGCAGGCGCTCGAAAAGACGCGGCGTAACCGGCCCGATTTGCTCGATGCCGCAGATAGACCGACCATAGAACAGCCGTAGCGCTTGCGGCGAGACGCAACCTCTTGGGCCGGACATGCCCATTCAAATTCGTGTAGGCAGGGCTAGGCGTTTTCGCTATAATCGCAGATTGTGCGTTGTGTGCTGGCCCCACCTGAGCGGGTCTGCCGGGAAAAACAGCCATGAAACCGATAATCGCCAAGGTGCAGTCGTCACAGCTTCGCAAGGACCACCCCGTGTTTCGTCCGGGCGACACCATCCGCGTCAACGTCCGCCTGAAGGAGGCCGAGGGCGAGAAGGAACGCATCCAGCCATTTGAAGGCGTAGTGATGAGCCGGCGCGGCGAGCTCGTGGGAGAAAGTTTCACGGTGCGGCGCGTCAGCTTCGGCATCGGCGTCGAGCGGATCTTTCCGGTGCATTCGCCGATGATCAGCTCGATCGAAGTGGTGCGGCAGGGCCGCGTTCGTCGCGCGAAACTGAATTACCTGCGCGCGCGCAGAGGCAAAGCCGCCCGCATCAAGCGCGTCGAGACGGTTGAGACGGTCGGCGCAACCCACTCCGCCGAGTAAACCGAACTTTCCTCACAATTCTGGCCCGCCCCGGTACGCCCGGCGCGGGCTTTTTGTTTGTGGCGCTCGATTCCCTTCGAAGTCCTCAGCAAGACATTTCGTCCATGAAGTGAAATTCCACGCTCAATAACGCGCGCCGGAGTCACAGCACACAGGAAGCGTGTGCTAGAATCCGTGGCCGATGGGACGGCTCTGCTCTGCACGGTACGAGCGCGAGGCGCGCCAGCACGGATGGCGGCGCATCGCTGGATTGGACGAGGCGGGACGCGGGTCGCTATTCGGGCCGGTGGTTGCCGCAGTCGTGATCCTTAATCCGCGGCGCCGGATTGTCGGGCTCGATGATTCGAAGAAGCTGACGCCGGAGCGGCGCAGCGAACTCGCCGAACGCATCCGCACGCACGCGCTGGCATGGGCGGTGGCGGAGATCGATTCCAAGCGGATCGACGCCTGGAACATTTATCAAGCGAGCCGGCAGGCGATGGTCGCTGCCGTCTTGCAGCTCAATCCTGTCCCCGATTATCTGCTGCTCGATGCGATCGAGATCGATCTGCCAATCGAACAGAAGTCGCTGATTCACGGCGACACGCGATCGGTTTCGATTGCAGCAGCATCGATCCTGGCCAAAGTGGATCGCGACCGGCGGATGGAAGAGTTCGACCAGCTCTATCCGCAATATGGGCTGGCGCAGAACAAAGGCTACGGCACGCCCGAACATCTTGAAGCGCTGCGGCGGCATGGGCCGTCGCCACTGCACCGGTTTTCGTACGCTCCAGTACGCCAGGCGCGCTGCTGGGCGACCGGCGCCGAGCAGACGCCGCTACCGCTCGAGATGCCATCGAATGCGGTGAGCGACTGAGCGGAACGCACTTCAACTTGGGAGGAAACAAAAATGATCAAGGTGGGCGTGTTTTATCCTCAGGGCGCGGGGAAGAAATTCGACATGAAGTACTACCTCGAAAAGCACATTCCCATGATCAGACAGAAAATGGGGCCAGCGCTAAAGAGTGTCGCAATCGAGCAAGGGCTTTCCGGGGGTGCGCCGGGCGCTCCGCTGACCTATGTCGCGATCTGTCACCTGGGATTTGATTCGGTCGATGCGTTTCAAGCCGCGTTTGGCGCGCAGTCGCCTTCGATCATGGCGGATATTCCCAACTACACGGATATCGAGCCGATCGTCCAGATCAGCGAAGTGAAAATGTAGCGGCGCGGGTTTTTCGGCGCGGCATGGACCGGCCGCATGGCGCGCGGAGTAGTACCCTAGTACTGCCTGCGACCTTCTCCCTGTTATCCCCTTCGGCACCATCCCTGTGGCACCGGATAGACCGTAGTTTTCGGCGCGTGCTAACCTTCAGGTTCGAGTCGCATTTGCGGCCCGCTCTCGCGCGATTGGGCAAGCGAGACCGGGACGCGCCCAAAATTCAATGGCCTTCAACAAAAGCAAAGCGCTTGAGAGCGCACTGAAATTCCTCAACCAGGGCAAGGTCGCCCAGGCCATCGGCGAGTACCAGCAAATCCTGCGGCACGATCCCAAGGACCAAGCGACATTAATGACCGTGGGCGATCTCTTCGCCCGCCAGGGAGACATGCCGCAAGCGATCGAATACTTCGAGCGGCTCGCGCAGGTTTACCTCAACGAAGGGTTCAATAGCAAAGCGATCGCGATTTACAAGAAGATCGCCAAGCTTGCTCCGGCAGAACTCGCGCCTCTCGAGCGGCTGGCGGACCTGTACGTCCAGCAGGGGGTGCTGAGCGAGGCGCGGCCGCTGTTTCTGCAAATTGCGGAAGCACACCTGAAGGCCAACCGCGCGCCGAAAGCCGTGGAAGTGCTGCAGCGGCTGCTCGACGTGGAGCCGGATAATCCGCGCGTGCAGTTGCGCCTGGCGGAGCTTTACAACGTGATGGGCCAGAAGAAAGAGGCGGCCCAGACGTATCTCTCGTACGCGCAAAGGTTGTTCGATCGCGGCGAAGGCGGCGAGGCGGAAAAACTGATCGAGCGGGCGCTCGGCGTGGACAGCGCCAATGCGAACGCGCTGTTGCTGAAGGCCAAGGTGCTGAGCGCAGCGCACAAGGAAAGCCAGGCCATCGCCATTCTCGAGAGCCATCCGGATGCCGACGCCGGCGGCGAGGTGACCAACCTCGTTGTGGATCTGGAGATCAACTCCGGCCAGATGGAGAAGGCGGCGGAGCGCGCGCGCAAGCAATTGCTGCGCGGGAGCGCGCATTCCGGTTTGCTCCAGCGAGTGGTGGACTCGATGATCGAGGGCGGGAAGGCCCGCGAGGCCCTTCCGCTGTTGAGCGAACTCCGCGATCCCCTGATCGAAGCGAGCGAGCAGGACAAGTACCTGAAACTGGTGTCGAGCGCCGTCGAGAAGCTGCCGGGCGACACCGAGCCGCTCGAAATGCTCGCCGATTTCTCGCGGCACTCGAGCGACCCGTTCCAATTGAGCGCGGCGCTCAGCCGACTCGCAGATGCCTACGCCGACGCGGGAAACTACTCGCGCGCGGAAGAAATGCTCCAGGAGATGGTCGAGCGGAATAAGGACGACGAGCGCTTGATCGCGCGCCTGGAGCAGCTCCGGGCGCGGAGCAGCGGGTCGCCCGCGCCAAAGGCAGGCAGGGCGCAGACGGCGCAAGTGACGTTGCGCGAAGAAGCTCCGGCGGACCAGGGGTCAGAGCAAGCGGCAATCATGGAGTCCGCGTTGACCGAAGCCGCTCCGGCAACGTCCGCGGAGATTGCCGAGGAGGCGCTCGACGAGGAAACCCAGCGCTATATCGCACAGGCGCTGACGGACGTGGACCTCTTCTCGAGCTACGGGCTGACGCAAAAAGCCACTCACCTTCTCGAAAACGTTTTGCAGCGCGCGCCGCGGCATACGCCGACGCTGGAGCGGTTGCTCGACCTTCATCTCGGCGCGAGCAACGAGCGCCGGACGGCGGAACTGGCTTCGCAGCTCGAGCAGATTCACCGCGAGCGCGGAGACGCCGCCAACGCCGATCGCTTCGCGGAGCTTCGACAGAGATTCCAGAAAGTGGCCGGACTTACGGCCGAAGAATTGCCGCCCCCTCCCGCCGCGCCGATGGCTCAAGCCGTGGAACCGCCCGTGGCTGTGGAGTCGGCGTCGATCGCTGCGGATGCGGCTTCCGCGCCGACACAAGGCGGAACCGTCGAATTCGAGATTCCCCTCGTGCCGGTCGAGCCCGAACCGACCGAGGAAGTTGCCGCCGCCGCGCCGGCGGAAGCCGCGCCCGTTGAACCGCAGCCCGTGACGGCGGGTGAAGCAGAGGTTGACCTGTCCGACGAATGGGAGGCCATGGTGCAGGAGGTGGTCGAACCGCCGCCAGCGCCAGCGGAGGCGCAAGAGGCCCCGGCCGTTGCCGAACCTGTTCATGCCGAAGAGGCGCCCGCCAAGATCGAAGCGGAAGCCGCGCCGGAACTAGAAATTGTGGAAGTGCCCGAGCCCGCCGTGCAGCGCGCCGCGGAGCCGACGTTCGAATTTGTCGAAGACAAAGCCGGGGAGATTTCCGCCGCCGAGCCGGTGGCTTCCGGAAGCCAGGAATTTGAGCTAGAGCTGACCCCGGAACCTGCCGTCGCCCACGGCAAGGCCGAAGCCGCGACAACCGAGGATTTCTTGAGCGAACTTGCCGCGGAAGTCGAGGATATGGAATCGCCCTCGGCTGCCGCGACGCACGCGCCTGTTGCCGCGGCGCCTGCCGCGCCTGCGCCCGTACCCGAACCGACGGCGGAGAGCTTGAACGAATTGGCGGGCGTCTTCCAGGATTTTCGAAACGAGCTGGGCGAGCTGAACGACGAAGACGAAGACCTCGAGACGCATTACAACCTGGGCATCGCCTATCGCGAGATGGGACTGCTCGACGAAGCCATCGGAGAGTTTCAGAAAGTGGCGAAAGCGGTGCAGCAGGGCAAGCCGTTTGCGTATGCGATGAACTGCTCGACGCTGCTGGCGCTGTCGTTCATGGACAAGGGCGAGCCGAAAATCGCGTCGCTGTGGTACCAGCGCGCGCTCGCCGTGCCGGGGCTTGATCAGGAATCGATTCTCGCGCTGCGGTACGACCTCGGCGTGTCTCTCGACATGGCCGGTGAAGCCGGCGCGGCGCTCGACAGCTTCCGCCAGGTCTATGCGATGAACATCGACTATCGCGACGTGGCCGACCGCATCGCGACGCTGCAAAAACACTAATTGCCACTAGCTGTTGCGGCTCCCGCAAGAATCTCCCATAATCCTTGCTCGATAATGAGCCGCATCGTGCGCGTCACACTCCTATTGCTCTGGCTCGCCTTCGGATTGGCGCTGATCCTCGTGCCGTGGTCGGACATCTGGGAAGCCAACTACTTTCTCTACCAGTATCCGGCGCTGGGAGTTTTCCTGAAAAACCCATTTCTGCGCGGCGCGATTTCCGGACTGGGATTCATGAACGTGCTGCTGTCGCTCGAAGCGTTTCGCCACCGGACGCCCTCCGCCGCCCGGCGCACATGAAAACGGCGCGCGACGTTCGCAGGAAAAGTCGCCCATGAAGCCGATCGTTTGCTACGTGACGGACCGAAAATCGGGAAACGTGCCCGCCCAGATTCGCGCGGCCGCCGCAGCGGGCGTCGATTGGGTGCAGATTCGCGAGAAGGATATGTGCGCGCGGGACCTGCTGGCGATGGCACGCGGCGCGATCGAAGCCACGAGTGGAGAGGCGCGAATCATCGTCAACGACCGCCTGGACGTGGCGCTCGCGGCAGGCGCTGCCGGCGTGCATCTGGGAGGTGAATCGGTCCCGGTGCGCGAGGTCGTCCGCTGGTGCCGCAGCGGAAACGCTCCGGCGGGATTTCTCGTCGGAGTTTCCTGCCACGATCTCGATCAAGCGCGCGATGCGGAAAGCGCCGACGCGAGCTACGTCTTCTTCGGACCCGTTTTCGACAGTCCCGCGAAGAGGGCATTCGGGCCGCCGCAGGGCGTCGCGAGGCTCGCCGAAGCCTGCCGGGCAGTGCGAATCCCAGTGATCGCGATCGGCGGCGTGAACGAAGAAAACGGCGCAGATTGCATTCGTGCGGGAGCGGCGGGAATCGCGGCGATACGATTGTTTCAGGAGCCGCGCGAACCGGCCGCGCTGAAAGAGGCGGTAGCGCGAATGCACGAACTGGTTGCGTAATTGCGCTATGCGCTGAGCCAGCGGCCGACGGGCTGCAAGCCTTCCACGTGGTCGCAGATCACTTTGATGACCGCCGTGATGGGAATCGCCAGGATGAGACCCATCGCGCCCCACATCCATCCCCAGAAGAGCAGGGCCACCGTCAGCGCGAGCGCGTTCAAGCGCACGCGCCAACCGACGAGCGCCGGAATCAGCAGGTTGGCAGTGACGATGTGGAAGAAGGTCAGCATCGTGAAGATGCCGAGAAATGGTCCCACGGTGTGGAACTGCTTCAGCCCGACGAGCAGCGGAGGAAACCACGAGAGAATCACGCCGAGGTACGGTACGAGATTGCACAGGCCGGAGACGAGTCCCGTGAGAAATGGGAAGTCCAGACCAAGCCACCAAAAGAAGAGCCAACTGGCGAGGATGAGTATCAATCCGACCAGCGCCGTACCCATCAGATAGCTTCGGAGCACCTGCGTGACGTCGGCGAGCGCGTCGCGCACCTGCGTGCGTTCGCCCGCCGGAAAGAGCTGCATCGTGGCGTGCCAGACCTGGCGCTTCGCGGCGAGCATGAAGAAAACGAGAAAGGGCACGAATGTCGCGCCCAGGATAAACACGTAGAGCGAGTTCAGTCTGCCGACCAGGGCGTCACGAACCGGGTGTGATTCCGCGATCGCCACAACATGCTCGCCCGGATGCGAGGCGGGTTCGATCTCCGAAACGTGCTTTTCAAAATTCTCGAGCCTCGTTTCCACGGCCAGTGTCGCAGCGCTGAGAGGAGCGCGGTATTTGGGCCAGTCATGACCAAATTGATCAGCGCGCTCGATCAACGAATATCCGAGCACGGCCAGAATCGCGAGCGTGACGAGCACGACGATGAGCGAGCCCAGCGCCCGGGGGACGCGCAAACGCTCAAGCCACGTGACCACCGGGTCGAGGAAATAGGCCATCAGAACCGCTACGAGCACCGTGACGAGCACGGTGGACGCCCAGTAGCAGAAAGCGATCACGATTCCAGCGGCGATGATTCGCGCACTGGAGGAACTGCCGGTGGCGACAATCTTCGTTTCTTCGGCGGGCATGCACGTACCATAGCACAGCATTCGCCGCGCCAAGCGCACGCAAAAGCAGCATCTTCGCGAAGGTAACGCTTGGGGTGATCTCCCGCACGGGGAGAATCAAAGCGCAAGTTTCGCAATGGTAGAATCACTTGCTCTCGTTGGCGCGGTAGGGGATTCCATTTACATGGCAAAACAACTCTTCGGCACGGACGGCGTACGCGGAATTCCGGGCGAATATCCGCTCGACGACGCGACGCTCGACCGCCTGGGGGTGGCGCTTGGAGAGTACGTCGTGTCGCACGGGCAAGCGAGGGAGTTACGTCCGCGGGTCTTGATCGGCCGCGACACGCGCGAATCCGGACCCCACATCGCAGAGCGGATCGCACATGGACTGCGCGCGGCTGGCGCGGAGCCGGTCTCCGCAGGCGTGCTGACCACGCCGGGCGTGGCGTGGCTCGTGAGCCGCGAGGGATTCGCCGCGGGCGTGGTGATCTCCGCCTCGCACAATCCGTATCACGATAACGGCGTGAAGCTCATCTCGTCCTCGGGAATGAAATTTCCGGACGCGGTCGAAGCCGTGATCGAAGGCGTGATCCTTTCGCGGAATGGCGCCGAGCCTCCGGCGCAACCGGCCCGGACGATTGCCGACCACGGCGATGAAAAGCTGCACGAAGACTATCTGGCGGGATTGCGCGCGGCCGTGTTTCCGGGCGCGAAGCTCGCGGGAATGAAGATCGTGCTCGATTGCGCGAACGGCGCGGCGAGCAAACTCGCGCCACAGCTTTTCCGCTCACTCGGCGCGAACGCGATCGCGATGAACGATGCGCCGGACGGCCGGAACATCAACGCGGCGGGCGGCTCGCTCCATCCGGAGGGAATGCAGAAGCGCGTGGTGGAAACGGGAGCGGCGCTAGGCGTGGCGTTCGACGGCGACGCCGACCGTGCGATTTTCGCAAGCGCCTCGGGAAGAGTTGTGGATGGAGACGGCGTGCTCCTTGCCGCCGGGCGCTACCTGAAATCGACGGGGAAACTCAAAGGCAACGTGATCGTCGGTACGACGATGGCCAATCTCGGGCTCGAGCGCGCACTCGAAAAGTCCGGGCTGAAGCTGGCTCGCACTGCCGTGGGCGACCGCTACGTGCTGGAAGAGATGCAGCGCATAGGCGCTAATCTCGGCGGTGAGCAATCCGGGCACATTCTGTTTCTCGACGACGCGACGACGGGCGACGGCATGCTGACCGCCGTCAAAATCGCATCGCTGGTTTCGATTGCCGGACCGCTCGATGGCCTCGTGGCCGACCTGAAGATTTTCCCGCAAAAGATCGTGAACGTGCCGGTAAAGTCGAAGCCGCCGATCGATTCCCTGCCTGAGGTCGCGCGCCTGCTCAAGGAAGCTGAGAAAGCGCTCGGCAAGTCAGGGCGCGTTGTGCTGCGCTATTCCGGAACCGAGCCGCTCGCGCGCGTGATGGTCGAAGCTGAGCGCGACGAGGACGTCCGCCGCTGGACCGAATCGCTGGCTTCGGCGCTTCGCTCCGCCATCGGGTCATGAATCAGCGTCCTTGGATTCTTCCAAAGAACATAGAAAAGGGCGGCAAAAGTTTTCAGAAACTGGATTCATTATTCATCGCTCAGCGATTAGCTCAGGTTCTCGATAATCTAAGTCTCGCTTGCACAATGAGATAGCGCTGCTTCGAAATACAAGCGAAGGTGGCATTGTGGTTGCTACTTAACGGAACGGCTGTCTCTTATCCCGGGGTGGGCCGGTCTCGTCGCGCCGAGGCCGGAATTCTGGGGGTAGAGCAAATGGGGGCCGGGTGGGCCCCCTATTTTTTTGTCTGCGGGCCTGCCAAGCACGACCGTTCGGCTGCTTGAGGTTTTTCCGGTCCAAAAAACCAAAGGGCGCCCAACCCAGCCGGGCGCCCATTGGATTCCTGCCAATTCCAGCTCCGTCTTAGCTGCAGCCCGAAGTGCTGCCGCAGTTCGAGCACTTGTAGCAACTGCCGTTGGGCGTCATGAGCATGCCGCATTCGGAGCAGTAGGGAGCGTCATCGATCGCGGCGCGGGGACGCGTAGTGGTTTCAACCTCCGCCGGTTTCGCCGCCGCCATGGGAGCAGGGGCCTTAGCCGCAATTACAGATCCGGCAGCCGGAGCCGCCGCTGGGGCAACCCCTTCCTCAACCTCTACGCCGTCATGGTCGAGATAGTCCGGCGAGATGAACTTCCCACCGAGCCAGCGCCCGAGATAGTCCACGACCGACTTGGCGTAGCGAATCTTCGGATTGCCGGTGTAGCCCGAAGGCTCGAAGCGCGAGTTCACGAACTTGTCCACGAGCGCGCGGAGAGGAACGCCGTATTGGAGCGAGATCGAGACGGAAAGCGCGAAGGCGTCCATGATGCCGGAAAGAGTGGAGCCTTCCTTGGCCATCTTGATGAAGATCTCGCCAGGGTGGCCATCCTTGTACATCCCGACAGTGATGTAGCCTTCGTGGCCGCCCACCGAGAATTTATGCGTTATCGAGTTGCGCTCTGCCGGCAGCTTGTGACGTTTTGCGCCCGCAAAGAGTTCTTGCTGCTCCGGCGAAGGAATGGCCGGTGCGGGCGCGGGCGCCGCGGCTTTCTCCTCTTCCTTTTTGCCGGCTGCGGAGAGCGGTTGCGAGCGCTTGGAATTGTCGCGGTAGATGGCCACAGCCTTGAGTCCGAGCTTCCAGGATTCCGTGTAGGCCTCGATGATGTCCTCGACCGTCGATTCTTCCGGCATGTTGATCGTCTTGCTGATGGCGCCGGAAAGGAACGGCTGCGCCGCAGCCATCATGCGCAGGTGGCCGCGCCAGGCAATCGAACGGCCTCCGCCTGCCGGCGTGAGAGAGCAATCGAAGACGGGAAGGTGCTCGGGCTTGAGGCCCGGCGCGCCTTCGATAGTGCCTTGCGCGTCAATGTAATCGACGATCTTGGCAACATCCTCGGGAGCGTAGCCGAGCTTCATGAGCGCCTGGGGCACCGTGTTATTGACGATCTTGATGACGCCGCCGCCAACCAGCCTCTTCTGCTTCACGAGCGCGAGGTCGGGTTCGATGCCGGTGGTGTCGCAATCCATCATGAAACCGATCGTGCCGGTGGGCGCGAGGACGGAGACCTGGGAGTTTTTGTAGCCGAATTTTTCCCCCAGATCGAGCGCGGTGTCCCACGATTCCTGCGCGGCGCGGAGCAGCGACGGCTGGACGTTTTCTTCCTTGATCGGCCGCAGAGAATCGCGGTGCATGCGGATTACGTCAAGCATGGGCTCGCGGTTGCGCAGGTAGCCGCCGAAAGGCCCCATGCGCTCGGCGATGCGCGCCGATTGCGCGTAGGATTCGCCGGTCATCAGGGCCGTGATGGCGCCGCAGAAGTCGCGGCCGCCATCGGAATCGTACGGAAGCGCCATCGACATCAGCAGCGCGCCGAGGTTGGCGTAGCCGATGCCCAGCGGGCGATAGTCGTGCGAATTGCGCGCGATTTTCTCGGTGGGGTAGCTGGCGTTATCGACCAGAATTTCCTGCGCCGTGATCGTGACGTCGACCGAATGGCGGAAACCGTCGCTGTCGAATTGGCCGTTGGACCCGAGGAATTTCAGCAAGTTGAGCGACGCGAGGTTGCACGCCGTATCGTCCAGAAACATGTATTCCGAGCACGGATTCGACGCGTAGATGCGGTCGGTGGCCTTGCAGGTGTGCCAGCGGTTGACCGTCGTATCGTACTGCATTCCGGGATCGCCGCACTGCCAGGCGGATTCGGCCATTTTGCGCATCAAATCTCGCGCGCGAAACTTTTCGGCGGGCTCGCCGTCCGAGACGTTGCGTGTCCACCAGTCGCGGTCTTCCTCGACGGCGCGCATGAAATCGTCGGTGACGCGGACCGAGTGGTTCGCATTCTGAAAGAACACGGAAGAATAGGCGTCACCGTCGATCGAGGAATCGTAGCCCTGCTCGATCAGGACGCGCGCCTTGCGCTCCTCCTTGGTTTTGGACTCGATGAATTCGAGGATGTCCGGGTGATCGACGTTGAGGATCACCATCTTGGCAGCGCGGCGCGTTTTCCCGCCGCTCTTGATGACGCCGGCAAACGCGTCGAATCCCTTCATGAAACTCACGGGGCCCGAAGCGATGCCGCCGCCCGAAAGCGACTCGTGGCTGCCGCGGAGCGTCGAGAAATTTGTGCCCGTGCCGGAGCCCCACTTGAAGAGCATGCCCTCCGTCTTGGCCAGATTCATGATCGAATCCATGCTGTCCTGGACGGAATTGATGAAGCAGGCCGAGCACTGCGGCTTGGCCTGGACGCCGACGTTGAACCAGACCGGCGAATTGAAGGCCATCTTCTGTTCGACGAGGAGATGCGTCAGCTCGTCGTGGAAAGCATTCTTGGATTCGGCCGTCGTGAAGTAGCCGCCCTCCTCGCCCCAGCGGGTGATCGTATCTGCCACGCGGCGAATTAATTGCCGGACCGAGGATTCGCGCTCGGGCGTATTGGGCTTCCCGTGAAAATACTTTGAAGCGACGATGTTCGTCGCCGTCTGCGACCAGCCCTTGGGGACCTCGACATTCTCCTGGCGGAAGATTACCTGGCCTTTATCATTGCCTATGAGTGCGGTGCGCCGCTCCCATTCGACCTTGTCGAACGGAGCCACCTTCCCGTCGGTAAACCGTCGACGGAATTCCAGCCCGGTCGCCCGTTTAGTAATTTTTTCCGTTTGCATATTAACGTTCAGAGCCGTACGTGTTTCCGCCATCTCTGCCTCCGCGCCGGCAGTCGTGCCGCCGAAAGTTGGCCGGGGTGCCAAGCGGGAGGAAGCCTGCTTGTATTCTACTCCTCCCAACCGGAACCCGGAATGTTGTTGCGTGTATCGGTAGATACACGGATTAGAGGGAACCTGACCGGAAGAACAGCCGGCTTCGACCCCCGAAAGCGGCCGTCTAAAATCGAAAAAAGAGAAAAGCGCAGCTAAGCCGCGTTAGGTGAAAGCGCGGTCCCAAGTGAGGCGCTCCCTCTGGCTATTCGATTGAACCCGGTCCGGTCATCGCGTGAAGGCCGCCGGCGCTGCACCAGGCGACGTGCACGTTTTGCCCGAGTCTGGGTGCGAAGTATCAGGGGTTGTGGAAAACTTGTCAAGAGGAAATCGCGGCGCGACCACAAAATATTTGGGTGTTCGTGTCGAAGTTGTCTATCAGTAGTGGTAGATGCGCGGCGAAGCACTACTCTTCCACTACGGCGCGACGCGGACGCGTGTGCTCTTCGAAGCAACATCATCGAATTGACATGAGCGGCGGAGTGAAAAAAAATAAATAATGAAGCCATGAGTACCCCAGCCATCGAAATCCGCGGATTGACGAAAGACTACGCGATCGGGTTCTGGCGCAAGCGGATGCGCCGGTCGCTCGACAATCTCAACCTCGAGGTCGAGGACGGAGAGATCTTCGGCTTCCTCGGGCCGAACGGCGCGGGAAAAACGACGACGATGAAGCTCCTGATGGGGCTGATCTTTCCGACCGCCGGCACCGCGCGCATTCGCGGCAAGTCGATCGACGACATACGGATGCACAGCGAGATCGGCTATCTCCCCGAGCAGCCCTACTTTTACGATTATCTGACGGCGCGTGAGCTGCTCGATTACTACGCGCGCTTTTCGGACTTCGGCGCCGCCGAACGGCGCGAGCGCGTGGGGCGATTTTTGGAGCGCGTGGGGCTGGCAAGTGCGGCCGACGTGCAGCTGCGAAAATTCTCGAAGGGCATGCTCCAGCGTGCTGGGATCGCGCAGGCCATTCTGCACGATCCGCAGGTCGTGTTTCTCGACGAGCCGATGTCCGGCCTGGACCCGGTGGGCCGGCGCGAGGTGCGCGACATCATCGTCGAGCTGAAGAAGCACGGGAGAACAGTATTTTTCTCGACGCACATTCTTTCCGACGCCGAAATGCTCTGCGATCGCGTGGCCGTGCTGGCAGGCGGCAAATTGCAGGGCGTGGGCGCGCCCAGCGAGATTGTCTCGATCGAGGTGCACGCGATGGAGATTCTGTTTGAGTCGCCGGCGGGGCGGGCGCTGCCGCCCGCGCTCGCGCAGCACGCCACGCAAATCGGAGGGCGCTGCCGCGTCGAGGTGCCCGAAGGCGAACTCTATGCCGCGCTCGACGAGCTGCGCCGATTCGATGCGCGCATTCTCTCTGTTACTCCGGTGCGTCCGACGCTGGAAGACTACTTTCTGCGCCTGGTCGACAGCGGCAAGGCCGCTTCGCACGACGTGGTGGAGGCGATATCCCGATGAGCGCGACAACGGGTCCGGTGGCGATCAATACGTTCCGGGAAGCGGTGCGCGATCGCGTCCTCTACAATTTGATTTTCTTCGCTCTCGTGATGATCGGCGCCGCAATCATCGTGGGCCAGATTTCGATCGGAATCGAGCGGCTGGTGATCATCAATCTGGGACTCTCAGCGATTTCCATCGTTGGTCTGGTGATGGCGATCTTCATCGGCGTGGGGCTGGTCTCCAAGGAGATGGAGAAGCGCACGCTCTATAGCCTGCTTGCGAAGCCGATCCGCCGCTGGGAATTTCTGGTGGGGAAATATGCGGGCCTGCTGCTGACGCTGGGCGTCAACACTTCGTTCATGACGCTGGGATTGGCCGCCGCGCTCTTCTACGTCGGGCCTCCGTACGTGCGGTCGGACGCAACGGTGCTGGTGGCGGTGTATTTCATCCTGCTGGAGCTGGCGCTGGTGACGGCGCTCGCGCTGTTTTTTTCGTGCTTCTCAAGTCCGATGCTTTCGACGCTCTTCACGCTGGGGATCTACATTACGGGCGTGTTCGCCCAGGACATTCGCAATTTCGGCGAGCTTACAGGCAATCCAGCGCTTCGGGCGGCGACGAAAGCGCTCTACTATCTGATTCCGAACTTTCACAACTTCAACGCGATCGCGACGGCCGCGCACGGCGGATCGATTCCCTTCCAGCTCGTCGCGCAAAATACACTCTATGCCGCGCTGTACGTCGCGTTGCTGCTCGTGGCGGCCTCCGCCGTATTTTCCGGGCGCAATCTGAAGTGAGCCTCCCGAGCCAAAAACGCGCGTTGTGGGCCGCCATCGTCGGCGTGCCGCTGCTCTTCGCGGCGATCACCGCCTTGCAGACGCGCATCGACGCGCGTACTCGCACGGAGGCACAGCAAAAAGAGGAGTTGCTGCTGCGCTCGCCGGCCGCCGTGCAAAAGCTAAGCCTGGGGTACGACGCGCTGGTCGCCGACATTTACTGGACGCGCGCCGTCCAGTATTACGGCACGCGGGTGGGAACGGAAGGCGCGACGTTCGATTCGCTCTGGCCGATGCTCGATATCTGCACGACTCTCGATCCAAAGCTCGTGGTCGCCTATCGCTTCGGCGCCATTTTTCTTTCGGAGCCGGGCGAAGGAGGCGCGGGAAGGCCCGACCTCGCGATCGAACTGGTGAAGCGAGGCATCGCCGCGAATCCGACCGAATGGCATCTGAACGCGGACCTCGGGTTCTTGTATTACTGGCGGATGCGCGACTACCACGCGTCCTCGGTGGCATATCTCGAAGGAAGCAAGAACCCGAAAGCGCCACCATGGCTGAAGATGATGGCTGCGCGCGTGGAGGAAAAGGGCGGATCGCTTGAAACGTCGCGCATGATCTGGTCGGAAATCTACGATGGCACCCGAGACCCCACGATTAGGGACAGGGCCGCGAAGATGCTGAGGGGCCTCAAGGCGGAAGAAGACGAACTGCATCTCGACGAACTCTCCGCGGAATATCAGAAGCGCTTTGGACGCTATCCGGCCTCGACGGGCGAGCTGCGATCGGCCGGACTTCTTCCAGGGATTCCCGTGGACCCGGAGGGTTATCCCTACGTCATCGGGCCAGACGGAAAATCCAAGCTGAACCCGCAAAGCCCGGTGGAGATTCCGAAGCAGCCGAAAGGCCCACCTCCTCCGACCAAGTAGCCGGTTCGTGCGAATCGCCCCCTTCGCGAATGAAGTTAGAATGGAGTCTTACAACCGCGGCGCGAGCACGAGAATCCCATTAAGGCGGCCATGAAGACGTTGAAGCGGTTTCCAATCCGGGTGGCGATTGCAACTCTGGCTCTGGCGGGTCTGGTGCTGCCTGCCGGCTCGAGCCATGCCGCTACGCCGCCGACTGACGACGTGCAGTCCGGCTCGCAGACGAGTATCTCGCCGACAATTTCCATAGCGAAGCCTCCCACGGATGCGGAGATGCGCGAGCGCTCCGCAAAGCTTCTGGCCAATCAACATCGGGACGACGAAGCCCTTGAGATGTACGAACGGGTCGAGCGGCACATCGACCGCACCAGCGGTGCGAACCCTCGCACTCTCGAGGACAAGAGTTACCGAGTGGTGCCGACGGGCGCGGGAAATCAGAAGATACTGCTCCGCGACGGCAACCAACGAACGAATGCGGCCGCGTATGGCGAACAGATGCGCGCGCTCGCGGATGTACTCCGTGCGATGGCGAACCCCAACGACTCACGGGCCAAGTCGGCTCTCGCCAAGCGCGAGAAACGGCAACGAGAGAGAGCGCAGTTCGTGGACGCGGCGCAGAACGCCTTCATTCCGAAAATGCTGGGAACCGCCACGTGCAATGGCCACCCCTGCGACGTATTCGAGCTCGATCCCAACCCCGATTTCCACCCACACTCAATGTTTTTGGATGCGCTCGTCCATGTAACAGCCAAAATCTGGGTGGATCACGAAACGATTCAGATCGTGCACGGAGAAGCGTACGTGACGAGCGATATTTCTTTCGGCGGGGGCATCCTCGGGAAGCTCTACCGCGGCGGCACCGTTTCGATGGATCAGGCGGAGGTGGCGCCGGGTATCTGGCTTCCCACGCGTTACACGTACGATTTCTCGGGCCGAAAATTCCTGTTTTCGTTCGAACAGCACCAGATCATCGACCTCAGCCGTTTCCGCCGCGTCGGTCCACCGCAAGAAGCCCTGGCGCTCGTGCAGAGCGAGTTGTCGAGTGGGAAAACCTTCAGCGAAGATCCATAACTTTCCGCTCCGCCCGGTGTTAAATGGAAGAAGCTCGATTGTGCCAGCCACGGGAGGTTTCCATGAGTCACCGGACACCGATCTTGCTCGCGGCGTTGTTCCTCGCAGCAGGTGCCGCCTCGACGGCGCAGGCCCAGGCCAATTCGTCCGCCACGCCTGGCACGCAATCGTCGGCTCCGGCCGCTCAGACTTCCTCGGCAACACTAGCGCCTGCGCAGGCGTCCGCGAAAAAAGTGTGGACCAATGACGACGTGGGCGATCTCCGCGAGAACTCGGTAGTTTCCGCCGGCGGAGCATCGCGCGGCGGGTCAGGCAAACCGGGCGACAGACCTTCGGCCACCTCCAAGACCAAGGACGCGAAGTCGTACCACGATCAGATCGCCAAGCTACAGGCGCAACTCCCTCCGATCGACAGCCAGATCGCGCAGCTTCAGGCTGCCATCGATGGAAAGTTCACGGGCGACGCGAAGACTTCGACGCGACCGACTGGCGTGAAGGGCGGAGATTGGCGGCTGGAATTGGATCAGCTTCAGAAAAAACGCGACGGCATCGCGGCGCAGATCGACGCGCTGATAGACCAGGCGCGCCGCAACGGCGTACCTCCGAATCAGCTCCCTTGAGCGAGATGCCGCTCGGGCGCACCTCGAGCTGCGAATGTTCTTCCCGGCCAGGATGCCGCCCCGAATCGCAGGGGCGGCCCGCGTCAGCGATTCGCGGTCACCGCGCGGCGGCGGCGAGTTCCTTTTCGATCGGAGCGCCGACGAGATTGCCCCATTCGGTCCACGAGCCGTCGTAATTCTTCACGTTGTCATAGCCGAGAAGATACTTCAGCACGAACCACGTGTGCGAGCTACGCTCGCCGATGCGGCAGTAGGCGATCACTTCGCCCGCGCCCGTCACGCCCTTGCCCTGATAGAGCTGCTTCAACTGGTCCGCGGACTTGAACGTGCCGTCCTCGTTGGCAGCCTGCGCCCACGGGATGTTCGCGGCGGTGGGAATGTGCCCGGCGCGCTGCGCGGTTTCGCTCATGCCCGGCGGTGCGATGATCTTGCCGGTGAATTCATCGACCGAACGCACGTCCACGAGCTGGCCGCTGCCTTTCTTTTCGATGATCGAGAAGATCTGTTCCTTGCGGGCGCGGATACTCTCGTCCGGGCCGGCCGCACGGTACGTGGCGGACGCGACCTTGGCGGCGTCGGTCGTGAGCGGACGCTTTTCTTCCGCCCATTTCTTGCGGCCGCCGTTGATCAAGCGGACATCCTTGTGGCCGTAATACTTGAGCTGCCAGAGGCCATAAGCCGCGAACCAGTTGTTGTTGTCGCCGTAGAGAATGATGGTCGTGTAGTTCGAGACTCCAGACTGGCCAAGCAGCTTTTCGAGCGCGGCCTTGTCGATCAGATCGCGCCGGACGTTGTCCTGAAGCTGCGTCTGCCAGTTCCAGCCCACGGCTCCCGGGATGTGGCCCTGGTCGTAGGCCGTCGTGTCAACGTCCACTTCAATCAGGCGGACTTTTGGATCGTTCAGGTGGTCCGCCGCCCACTGCGTTGAAACCAGCACTTCCGGATGCGCATATTCAGACATGTGATTTCCTCCTCCAAAGATGTCGTTTATCTCTCATGAGTCCCATAAAACGAAAAACCCACCGGCCAGCCTCTCTGGCGGTGGGTCTCAAGAATCCGTAGCTTGCTTCGCTTACCTAGATCGCTTGGCCTCCCGTGCCAGAGGACACACTCGTACAACATGGGCGACAACAGCGTTGTGCCGGACTCTGGTGGCAAACTTTCATTTCACGGAGGATACACCCGAAACATCCGCGCGGCAACATCCCCTAGACGAGTTGGAGCGAGCCATCCCTGGCGGACTCGAACTCGACGCGCAGCAGCCAGTCGAAGTGAAACTTCTCCGCAGCCAGCCACTTCTCGAGCTCTTCGCGGCTGGGCGACTCGAATTCGACCAGCATCTTGCCCTCCTGCATGTTGAAGAGGACGCGCAGCGCCGAGATCGGCTGGCCAGCCCGGAGCCTCCGGGAAAGCTCTTCGGCGCCCTGGCGCGTCAGGCAAGCAAGAGTGTGTTGCGAGATGTAACGAGGCATTCGGTCTCCCATTCGATCGTGATGATGCGCTGCAATCGCTGAAGACATCGAATACATGGTCCGTAGGCAAAAAGCAAATTTTCGCGGGGGCGGCTAGGTCCGCCGGGTCACCGAACAGCTGAACCGCCGTACAGGTGACCGAGCTGAAAACCGAACGTTGAAATCCGGCTCGGCGATGCAGCCGCCTACTAGAATGGAATGAGCGAGGGACGCTTATGAGGAATCTGTCGATCGTCGTGCTGCTGCTTGTAGCGCTGGGCGGCGCTCCGGCGGGGAGCGCCAAGGTGGCCATCGGCACGATGGCTGGAATGGTGCTCGATTCGCACGGCAGACCCGTGGCTGGAGCTACGGTGACGATGCAAAGCTCCGATGGCACACGCCCGTACGCCACGCATACTGATGCGAACGGACACTTCCAGTTCGTGCGCTACGAAACGGGGCAATACGATCTGCGCGCCTACTCAAACGGCATGTTCTCCGATTGGACGAAGCGCATCTCGATCCGCTCCGGCAAGACAACCGAAGTCACGCTGCGCCTGCCGCCTCCGGCGGACGTGTCCGTGAGGGTGCCGAATGGCCCTCCAGAGCCGAAGCAGTGAGCCTGGACTAGCGGGTACTAAAACCCCGGTACTCAAAAGAATATGCCATCGGAGCCATTGGTTCTCTTTGGCACACCTCCGTACACTGGCGATGCGGGTTGGGAGCTGCGTTGCGGGGACGACGGTTCCGAGAGGAATCGTAGCACGCTGACCAACCCGCCCAAGCCCTCCTGCTGACGTTACCTCCAGACCCCCGTTAGCAGGACGGGCTCAAAATCTCCCGGCAAGAACCCGCTCTCAATCTCCCCCCATAGAATTGTTTGGCAGACCCCTTGCGTTACAAGAAGACGAGGCTCGCGCTGGCTCATGGGCAACTCCCGAGGAATCAGTCTGCAGATGGCGATGGCGCGATTTTCAAGAGGCGTGGGATTGCGACAGGTGACGGCGGAACCGGACAGGATTGCGCGCAGGATTCTCGCGGCGCTGCTCGCCGCGCTTTGCACTCTTGCCGCACCGACGAATGCGGCGGACCTTCAGCAGAAGACGCTGGATGCGTTTAACCGCTACGTGCAGGCCACCGAGACGCAGGTCGATTCCGAGATTGCCCGCCGCGGGCCGTACCTCTGGGTTGAGAGCCTGCCGGAAGACCGTCACGCGGCGGCCGAGGCGCAGTTGCGCGCGGGCCAAGTTGTGATCGAACGGCTCGACACGCTCGATCCAAGCCACGGCGGCGACCGCGGAAAGCCATTCGCCGTTCCAGACGGCATGATCCACCATTGGATCGGGACCGTCTTCATCCCCGGCGCAACGCTCGCGCAGACGCTTGCCTTCGAAGAGGACTACGACCACCACCAAGACTATTTCCAGCCGGACGTGATGCGCTCGAAAATCCTGCGGCACGACGGGAACGACTTCGTGATTGAGATGCGCCTCTACAAGAAGAAAGTGATCACGACGGTGCTCGACACCGAGCACCAAGTCCAGTACGCGCTCGTCGATTCGACGCACGCGTGGAGCCGCTCGCGCACCACCCGAATCCAGGAAGTCGATAACGCCGACGAGCGCGACGAGCGCCTCGAACCCGCCGGCCACGACCGCGGCTTTCTCTGGCGCATGAACACGTACTGGCGCTTCGAAGAGAAGGACGGCGGAACGTATGTCGAATGCCAGTCGATTTCACTGACGCGCGACATCCCGACGGGCCTCGGCTGGCTCGTCGGGCCGTATGTGACGAGCGTGCCTCGGGAATCGCTGACGTTCACGCTCGCGACCACGCGGAGCGCGATGCTGAAGCGAATCGGGGCAAGCAGCGCGCAATGACGGAACTCAGTTCGACGATTGCGCGCGAGGATTGCGGGATTTTGAAAGTGTTCCGGGGAGCGCAGAACTACTTGAACGTCGCGGTAGCGGTGTTGTTCTGAATCATTGAAAACGAGCATGTCCCTGTTGTCGTGGTCCCGGCGGTTACGCTGCAAACCTCATCGCTCACGCTGGTGGCCGTGCCTCCCCAAGCCGTGAAGCTGAAGCCGGAGCCCGCGGTGGCCGTCAGTGTGACCGATGTTCCACTGATGTAGCGGGCCGTGCAGGTTCCCGATTCCGTAATCGGCGTGGTGGATGTCGCGGCGGTTTGGACGCAGTTGATCTGACTCGTGTTGTCCGTGACGGTCCCGGAACCCGTTCCCTCCAGAGTCACCGTGAGATTGAACACGAGGCTTGCGCTCCCGAGAAACACGTCTTCGAGGGCGTTGGAGTCTCGCGCCACCAAATTATTCGCGAACGAGAGGAATCCCACGGTCTGGCCATCGCCGCTGATGGCGGGCGCAACGCTCTGGCCGTTTGCCGGAGGAGGCGCTGTGCCGCCCGGCTGGCTCACGAGCAGCGTGTAGGGTACGCAGAGGGTCGTCGAGGTCGGCAGAACCGCGCAGGAATTCCGCGCGAAGATGTTCTCGATGCCATTCTGCGTATTGGAAGCGAGCGGACCAAGATTCGTAGCGAAGGAGGCGAAGGCGATGACCTGGCCCGTCGTACAGGTCGTTGTGACGCCGCACCCGTTGATGCTCGGATGCTCGCTCAAGGCATTTGCCGCCGTCACGCCGTCCGGCGTGGAGACGAGTTGAGTCGAAGGCGAGCACGCCGTTATGAGAACATCTTCTCCATTGCAGGTGTCGCGCACGTAGACTTCCTGCGTGGGGCCCACGCCCGCGACTAGGTTCTTCGCGGTAGACGCAAACGCCACGAAGCGGCCATCGTTGGAGACCGCCGCTTCGCTGCTCGCGCCATCCGCGGGGGTTGCGCCATCCGGCGTCGACGCGATGGAAGTTACCGGGACGCAAGTGCCGCTTGCAAGGCCGCCCGTCGTGACGCATGTGGAGCGTTCGAATACCTCCAGCGTTGCATCCGGATTCGGCGCGGTGGCGCCGAGATTCGTCGCCGTCGACTCGAACGCAACGAAAAGACCGGTGTTTGAAATCGCGGGGTGCGCGCTCGGGGCATTGCCGGGCGTGGTTCCATCCGGCGCGGAGACGAGAAACGTCGTGGGCGTGCAACTACCCGGCGCCACCGGTGGAATCACGCCGCAGGTGCTGCGGATGTAAACCTGGGGAGTGACGCCGTCCGCGAGCACGTTCGTTACGAGGTTTGTGGCCAGCGAAACGAACGCTACATATTGCCCATCGGGACTAACCACCGGATTGTAGCTGTCGCCGTTGCCCGGCGATGTCCCGTCCGAGGACGCGGAGACGAGAACAGGGGTGCAAGCCGTACCTGTAGAGCACGAGGGCTCCCAATACACCTGGCGCGTGCCTCCTAGAACCGTAACGTAACTCACCAGATTGCTGGCCGTGGACGTGTAGGCCACGTGCGTGCCTGTGGAGTCGAGCGAAGGTTCGGAACTCGGGCCGTCCGCAGCGGCGCCATTGGATGAAACGGAGAGCACCTGCATGCTCGGAACGCAGGTGCTGCTGCCGGTGGTCGCCGACCCGGTCGTGGAGGGCATGCACGTGTTGCGAAGAAAAATGTCGCTGAGGCCGTTCGTCTGACTCGTGACGAGGTTCGTCGAATTGGACGCAAAAGCGACAAACTCGCCGGTCTGGCTGACGCCGGGCCCGGCTGTCGCGAGCGTGGGAATTCCGCCTGTGCAGGTTGCGCCGCAAACTCCATTGTTCGCCTGAGTGGCGTCCGGCGCCACATCGACGAGCACGGGCAGGCCAAAGAATTCGGTCGGATTGACAGCGAACGTCAATGCGTTGGACGTGCCGCCGCTTGGCGTCGGGTTTGCAACCTGGATCTGATCCATACCCGCAGCCGCCAGATCGCCCGCCGTGAGCTGAGCCTGAACCGAGGTCGAACTCGCAAACGTAGTCGCGCGCTGCGCTCCGTTGATGAGGACCACGGAAGTGGGCACGAAGCCGGAGCCAGTCACCGACACCGTCGTGGCGCTACCTCCGGCGGTGGCTGAGGTCGGGGAAACCGATGTGCTGGTCGGCGTCGGATTCTTGACGCTCAACGGAAATGCATTGGAAGCGCCGCCATTCGGCGCCGGATTCACTACGGCTATGTTGAGCGTACCGGCGCTCGCTACATCGGAGGCAAGGATGGTCGTCTGGAGCGCCGTGGAATCCAGAAACCCCGTGGAGTGGTTGATGCCGTTCACCGTTACGATGGAGACCGATGTAAAGTTCGTCCCGTTCACAGTAAGCGTGAACCCAGCGCTGCCGGCGAAGACCCCTGAAGGAAATAGCGAAGTAATCTGCGGTACAGGACTGGGAGCCGGGTCGATCGTGAACGTCGCCTGCGGTAGAGCGGTCCCGCCGCCGGGCTGCGGCGTCGTGACCGTGACGAGCGCCGTGCCCGCATTCTGGATAAGACTCGCCGGGATCTGCGCGTCCAATTCTGTGGTGCTGACGAACAATGTGCTAAGTGCGCCGTTGTTCCAAGTGACGGCCGAGGATGGCGTGAAATTCCCGCCAAAAACCTGCAACGTGAATGCGGGCTTCCCTGCCTGTATGTCGGCGGGCACCAAGGGCGTCTTCGCGTTCAGCTTGGGAGCCGGATAATTGATCTGCTGCTGGCAGCCGACGACGGCGGTCGCGAGGACGCAGATCAAAGCGTATAGGAAAAAACGAGACTTGCCCAACAATCACTCACCCCTGATCCCGCAGGTCGAAGCCGGCGGCCTAAGCGCAATCGTAGAGACTACTAGAGATGACCCGAACGGGCAATCGGGATGCCTCCAAAGAACGGCGCGCTGGTGGTGGCTCCGCTGTTTCGCAGCGACGTCATCCAGCGAAACAAAAGTGAAGTGGACGAGCGACGCTATCTCGCCGCGGTCGAATCTGGGCGCTGTGCCAAATCCGGCCCTCCGGACAGTAGACCCTCGATGCACGCGGCGCTAGCCTGTGCGCCTGAAGTGAAAGCCCATGATTCCCCGGAAAAACATTCTCGCCGCAAACATCACCGCGGCTCGCGCCGCGGTGGATTGGCAGTGGCGCAGCGGCCTGGCAGTCGAACTATTTGCCGTAGTGCTGGCGACGGTGAGCCTCACGAGTTGCCTCGGCTTCGCGGGCACGCCGCCGTCAAATTCCGGCGGTCCCTCCGGCACGCCCACCATCACCATTTCCGTCAGCCCGAAGTCTGCGTCGGTCCAGTCGGGGAGTTCGCAGCTTTTCTCCACAACGGTGACCGGCACGTCCAACACAAGCGTTACGTGGTCAGCCACCGGAGGTACGATCTCCGCGGGCGGCGTGTACACCGCGGGAAGCGCCACAGGCACCTATAGCGTCACGGCCACGAGCGTGGCGGATGGCTCGAAGTCGGACCAGGCGACCGTCACGGTGACCGCAGCGCAGGCTCCGCCTCCGCCGCCTCCTTCCGGAACAGCAGCCTCGATCACAAAAGACGGAATCACGTGGACCTTCGGCCAGGCGGTCTCGGTGGGCCAGTTCGTCAACGGCGACTACTACGTGGTTGGACCGGTCACGGTCACCGCCATCGATCCAGCTCCGACAACTTCCTCGCCGTATGAAAACGGATCGGTGGTGGACCTGCCGACATCCAACGGCAAGAGCGGATTCGATTCGAGGCTCAATGACGGCACGGACGAATCGTGGTGGTTCGACGCGACGCTGCGATCGTATCCGCCGATCGCGCTGAAGCCGGGAGACTCGCTGGTTTCCTCGATCAGCCTCGCGCAGATTCACTCGCTCCCCGAGGTGATGCGCGCGTCGGACATGAGCGCAAGCCCGGTGGCGACGGTTTCCGTGCTCACCGTGCTCTCGGCCGCGCCATCGGCGGACGCGTTCCGGCCTTCCTATTGCGACCGAAGCCAGACGATCTATCACGCGAATTCCCTGCAAAGAAATTTGTTGCCGGCTCTCGCGCCTCCCACGCCTTCCGACCCGAACGCGGGCACTCCCACGCTCGCGCAATTCGAGGCGCTCTACCGGCGCCCGTGGATCGACATGAACCCGTTTCTTTTCGATGCACCTGCCGAGTACATGCCGAGCTACGGACAGCACATCGCGTTCGCCGATTCCTACGCCTCGCTCGTCTTGATGCTGAATTTCCCGGCCGATCAAAAAGTGAATCTTACGAATTACTTCGTGCAGTACGGGATCGATTTGTACGGCTGCGTGCAAACCGGATATGGGTGGCCGGCCTTCGGCGGGCATCGCAGCGGCAGAAAATTGCCGATCATCTTCGCGGGGATTTTGCTGAACAACGACGGAATGAAGAATGTTTCGTCACTCTACCCCAACCAATTCGGCGAAGACATGCAAACGGTGTACATCAACCAACTTCCTCCGGCGGGGACGTATCAGCAGGCGTGGCAGGGCGCGACGGTGATCTATGGCGGGCACTACGGTGTGGACGTGGGTGGCCAGCCGGTCAGCCCCGGCCTGTACGGACCCTACGAGCAGCTCCAACCCGTAAATTGGCCCCTCATCAACGGCAACGAGCAGTTGGGCGAGGCCTATCGAAGATGCTGCACGTCCGTCTCGTGGGTGGGCGAAGCGCTGGCGATTCACATTCTGCACGCGGAAAGCGTGTGGAACTATCCCGCGTTCTTTGACTACGTTGATCGCTGGATGACGGAGGATGACACGCAGGCCATCGCGGAAATTCTGGCGCAGACCGGGTTCGATTACAGCGCGAACTGGGAACGCCAAATGCAAACGCGCTATTGGCTGCAGGGAGAGGTTCCTCAGTACACCTTCATCGACGATATGTGGGCGGCGTACCGCTAACCGGCAGTCAGTCTCGGCTTAGTGCTTCTTGCTCGCGAAGGACAAGTTTTTCGAGAAGAACGGCATCACGTTTTTCTCGAGGCGTTCCTGAATTCCGCTGATGTGTGTGCCGTCGTACGTTTCATAAGTGTGCTCGATTCCGAACATTGTCAGGTTCGCGTCGAGTTGCTGGATGGACCCCATCAAGCCGTCCTTTGTGCCCACATCGAGCGCGATCGCGTGAAACGTCTTGAGGTTGGGCACGTACTGATCGAGCATCGCAAGGGGCGCGTTGGCGTCCCACTTTGCCGCGACCATCGGTTGAGGTTTTCCGTCCTGCGTGGGCAGATCGAAATACAGCGGCGGGTTTTTCGGATCGGGCGACCACGCAGCCGCCGAAGCGATCATCGCACGCGTGCCGAAGTCGGCCTTGGCGAGATCCGCCGCGCTACGGATGGCCTCGGCCTTTTCCATCGCCGGTCCCTGCAAATTCGGATTGGGCGCCAAGCAACAAGCGCTCATCGCGTACAGGCTCGAAAACACTTCCGGATATTTCATTCCTAGGCGGATCGTGCCGTATCCGCCCATCGAGTGGCCGGAAAGTCCACGGCTGGCGCGATCGGGAATCGTGCGGTAGTGCGAGTCCATGTAAGCGACGAGATCGTGCACGATGAAAGCTTCCCAGTCGCCCGTGGTGACCGAGTTCGAATACATGCTGCCCATGTACACCGTATAGGCGTTGGGCATGACCACAATCATCTCTCGCGCGCCGCCGCTCGCGAGCGCCTTGTCGATCGCTGCAGGCGCGTCGACGAAGACGTGCTTGGCGCCGAACCAGTTGTCGTCGTTGTCCGTGTAGCCGTGCAGCAGATAGACGACGGGGTAGCGCTGCTTGTGATGGGTCTTATAGCCGGGCGGCAGATAGACGGAGACATCGCGATCGGGGGAATCGCCCTCGAGGTTTCCTTCGAGCGACGTGCCGTGCACTTTGACGCGCTCGACGGTGCCGTGCGGCACCGGGGCCGAGGCCGACGTCTGGGCAAACAGCGTGCCGGCCGTTGCGGCAAATAGAGCAACCGCGAGCGCCAGGGAAAATGCCGACCGAAGAGAATGCGAACGATTCGATTCCATCGTGCTGGCCTCCCGATTACAAAACCGCGTAATAGGTGAAGATCGTGTGGTCGGGATTGGCGTGGCGTTTGCCGGTGCCCACGATCACCGTGCGCGTGAGCCAATCGTGCGGACCGACGGGCGTATCGAACACGGGCGTGCAGCGGAAATAAAAATCGCTGTCTCCGCCCCAACTCGGATCGCTCCGATCAATCTGCTTGCCGTTGCTCGGATAGAGATATCCCGTGTTGTTGATGTAGATCATCGTTCCGTCTGAGGCCTGGAGCATGTAGTGCGCGTTCAGACGGCCGTTCGCGGCGTAGTCCGCGCCGCTATGCGGCACTACGCGGCCCTGGAGCCGCGGTCCCTCGATTACGCCCGAGACGGCCGGGACGTACGCGCGGCGACCGTTGGGGGTCTTGAACGACACTCGCTCCTGGAAGTCGATGCGAATCTGAAATACGTACTCGAGCTTGATCTGCTCGATTTCCCCGAGGGGCTTCGGCGCGCCTGCGTCCGCCGGCTTGGTAGCGTCTTGCGATCCGATCAACGGAGCACCTTCGGCAAGAGCCGCCTTGGGGAGCAGTCCCGCGAGTAGGCTCCCGGCAAGCGCAGCGCCTCCGCCCAGCATGGAACCCTTCAGAACCGAGCGGCGGTCGATGAGAGTTTCCGAGATAGCTCCGGGCAAATCACAACGATTCTTCTTCATGACGAGGCCTCCTTGTTTCCAAAAATCGTTACTGGATGCATTCGAAATTGTTCGCGTCCTCAGGATCGCCCTGGCCCTTGTACTGCGCGTACTTGGGATAGGCGCACAGCGGACGGGTTCTCCCGGGAAACGATTTGCCCTTGGCGACGACGGAATCAGGCGCTTTGCCATTCTCAACCCAATCGACGACGGCGGTGAGCATATCGAAGTTATCGAGCGTCGCCGGGCCGCCCTGGCAGTGGCTCATCCCAGGGACAAGGTAGAGGCGGCTCCAGCTCTGGACATGATCCATGCCGCCGTTGTCTTTCCCCATGCGCTCGTAGTAATCGATCGTATCGTACGGAGAGAACCAGGGATCGCTGGTGCCATGATAGAAAAGGAGCTTGCCACCATGCTCCGAGAATGTCGAAAGATTTGTCCAAGATGCGGTGTCGCTGAGCAATTGGTTGGCATTCGCACGAACGGTGGCAACTTGCTGGTCCACGTCCACGGTGAACGATGGCAGGACACTGCCGAGGATGTTGGGACCTGCGGTGGGAAGGAAGCTCAGGCCAGGCCCTTCGGCGACCATATCCGCGTCGTATGGGAACGCGGGATAGACTTGATTGCCGCGGGAATCCTTCGGGCCGCTGAAGGCTTTTTCAAGAGCGCTCACCTGGCCGGCCGAGAGGCACCCGTCTGCTTTTGATCCCCTGCATTTCAGGACAGCGGGGTCGAACTGGCAGGCCCGGCGATTGAAAATCAGGCCGTCTTTCAGGCCGTCCTTTTCATCACAGGCTTTCAGGATCGCATCCGCGAGCAGCTTGCGGTCGCTGCTCGAAAAAGCCTGGCTCGGGATGGCCTTGCCGGATGCATCTTTCGGAGCGATCTGGGCGAATGCGGTCATGGCCCACGCGAGCCCGATGTTTGAATAGCCCGTTTCCATGGCGGGATCACCGGAGACAACCCCATCAAAGTACATGGGGTAGCGCTGGGATACGAGCATTGCTTCGCGCCCTCCGGTCGAGCAACCCGCAAAATAGGAGTGTTTGGCTGGCTGGCCGTAATACTGCGCGATGATCTGCTTGGCGAGCACAGTCACTTTTCCGACGGCGATGTAGGCGAAGTCGAGGCTCGCCAACTGATCCTTCATGAAGGAGGCATCAAATACCGCGCCTTTGTGCCCGGTGTCGGTTGAGACGACCGCGAAGCCGCGCGCGAGCGCCGGAGTGTCGCCCGCAGCCTGCGAGCCAAGGGGAAGAAGGATATATCCGTTGAGTCCGCCGCCGCCCTGAAAGAGAAAGCGGCCGTTCCAATTGTCGGGCAGCGCGACCTCGAAGCCGATGGCGTAGGGTTTGTTGTCGACGCCCGTGCGTGGGTCCATCACGCCATCGACACGGCAATACGGGGGGATTGGGACGGGTATCGTTTCCGGGGAAATCGTAGGGATGCGCAGCGTCCCCGCTGGCGTGGTCGGAACAGCCTCCGCCTTCGTGATCTGCACGTTCGTACCGGCGATCTTGAGATTCACCAAGTCGCCGCATTTTCCGGCGGGAGCGATTCCCGCGCTGTTCGTCGCCTGAGCGTAGGACGCAGATGCGCCTGCGAGCGCCAGGCAAACCAAAAAGCCAACGATTGCCGCTGCCTTGACGTGCCTCATGATCGATTCTCCCCGTTCGCGTCGCGCTCGCTTGCGAGCGCATACCGCTACTACGAAGCGCGGGGCGAAAATACATCAGAGACACGCCACACAGCAAATGGAAAGAGGCCGGCCTCCCGTCAGCGGGAAACCGGCCTCCTGATGAGCTAGATGGTTGCGTCGAGCGTGAGCGTTTCGATCATTTTGTCGAGTTGCGCTTGCGCGTCGTCGTGCTTCGTTTGCAAATCGGCGGACTCGTGCTGCAAGGCTTCGAGCCGCGTCTCCTGATCGTTGAGTTGCTGCGTGTAGCGCTGCGTCAGAGCACGCTCTTCCTGGCTTCCTTTAAGAGCTTTCAGATTTTCCCGCAGGCGCTGCTGGTCGTCATAAATCTTCTTGGTCCCGTCATCGCGTTTCGAGATTTCATCCTCAAGCGCGGCGACGCGATCTTTCTGCTCGACGATCTTGCGAAATGCGGCTTCGATGTCGGCGTTGATGGATTTTTGTCGCAAGAGCAGCTTGATCTCATCGTCGTCGAGGTTCGTCAGCTCGTAGGTCGTTTCGAGCGGCTTCAATTCGCGCACCGTCAGCTTCGCCGAGGCCTTCGGTTCGACGGCGATCCGGAAGCGGTATAGGGCGGAAGTTGTCTCGTCCGGTTTGGGACCGTCCGCGGCGATCAGCCATCCGGGGCGCAGGGGGTGTTCGATGATCACGTCGCGCGGGGTGATATCGTCGTCTCGAACGGTGTAGGTCGTGTCCTCGCGCAGCTCGCAGGTTTGCGTCATCACGCCGCGGTCGATGCGCACGTGGGTGACGCGCTGCGGATTGCTCTCCGACATTTTGTCGACGCGCGCGCCGAGATCGGCTGCGTACGAAAGCAGGCGCTTCTCGCCCGGCTTGATCGAGTCGGTGAGGCCCTCGCCGGCAAACGCTTCATTTTCGAGGATGCTGAAGCTGCCGCCGTCGAGCGTGAGGGCGCTCGAGTTCGTGAGCCAGAGCGCCCGCAACGGCCGAGCCGATCCCAGCCCCGCGTTCCACAAGGAGACTTTTTCGGCGCCCACGTGCGCCTGTACGATCGGCACGAGCGCCGATTCATTCTTGCGAATCGTGACGCGGTCCTTCAGCTTGTATTCAAAGAGATCGCCCAAGTCCGCGCCCTGCGCTACGGTTTCGGCCCCCGCACGTGCCGCATTAAGTGCCTCGAAGCTGGGCGCGTTTCCACGCATCGCCGCACCGCCGCCCATATTGTAGCCCGCGCCGGGACCCACGCCATTTCCGGAGCCGTGGCCCATCCCTCTGCTTAGAGCGAGCGTTTGGTCGTAATTGCGATTCGTGATGGAGCCGAGCTCGCCACCCGTGCCGACATTGCCATCCGTGCTGCCGACCATCGAGTTCTCGGTTTCCACTGTCGACAGTTGGGCGCTGACGACGACTTGCTGAGTCACGGCTCCCACCTGGAGCCTCACGTCCTGCGGAAACTCACGGCCGCCGCCGAGCGACAGCCCTTGGACGGACGTCGTACTGAATCCTGGACTGCTGAATTCAGCGCGATAATTGGCGGCAGGAAGGTCTTCCACCGCGTATCGCCCTAGATTGTTGGTGGTCGCGGAGGCAACCAACTCGCCTCGCTCTGAATACACTTTCACTTGTGCCCCAGCGATCGCTCCGCCCGAAGTGTCCGTAACAGTTCCGGCGAGCGCGGCCAGCCCTCCCATCATCGCGCCCTCGTGCGTTTGCGGCGCAAGTTGCGCGCTCTCAGGCAGCGCCACCACCGGACGCCGCGCATAATAAGGCTGCGAAAGCTGCTCGATGAACGACTGCGGCGCGCCTGCGACCAGCGACAGCTCCACATTGCCCCAGTCCTCGCCCACGGTGTTGTCCACGATGGCCCAGCCTTGCAGCAAAGGCTGGTCGCCGGCCTTTGACGGCAGCACGATGCGGTACGTCGTCTTCCATACCGGCACTTCGCTGATGTAGCTGACGTACAGCTGACGCTCGCCTGAGCCCGTCGTGTCGATCGTCATGCGCCGGATGTCTTGCTGGCGCACGGAAGCGAGCAACCCCAGGTAGCGGCCGACTTCGGCGTTCACGTCGTGGTCCGCGAGCCGCACGCTCACGGCCGGCGTAATCTCGATGCTGCGCACTTCGCCTGAATCGCTCACGAGTGTTGCGAGATCGACTTCCAGCGTCGTGCCGCCGCTTACGCGAGTCTTGCGCTCCACACTTAAGAGCCGGCCGGTGACCGTGCTCGTCCCGCTACTCACTTCGAGGCGCGCGCCGCGCAGCGCTCCGTAAAATTTCGAGATGTCGGTGGTCTCCTCAAGAGGCAGGCGCAGGGTGCCCAAACGCTGGCTCAGGGGAGCTTCGGAGTTGTAGTTCACGCCCGCGATGCGCCCTCCGTTGAGGTCGAGGATCGTGAGCGATTGCAAAACGTCGTTGAGCTGTCCGCTGGTGAAATCGATTCGTACGCTCTGGTCGCCCTGGACTCGCCCGACGTGCTCGAAATAGCCGACGCCGGTTTTGTAGAGGATCACGCGGCGAACGGGCAGTTTTGCGGCGGCCGATTCGTCGCTCGCGGTTGATTGTTCGGAAACGGCCCGACGCGCGGCGGGGTGAAACGAGTTCGCTTGCGGCGCCGCGTGAGCGGAAATCGTGAAAACCAACACTGCCAAGACACACCCCCACCCTTCGAGTTTCAACATGTTTTCCTCCGAACTTTCCCGGACCGCTCCCGAACGGCCCGATGGTCATCTGTTGGATAAGCCGAACCGGCCGCGACGCCCCTCGCGCCGGGCAGTTGAGCCGAGGCTCGGTGATGAGTTAGAGGCTAGTCACGTCTCGGATGTTGTATTCGGTTTTCGCAGGGAGAAGTAAAAAGGAAGAGCTAGCCGAGTTGAGAGTACTGGTTAATTTGCCGGTGAGGAGGGAGCGCTCGAAGTCCAGTCCTTCTGGGTGAACTCGACGCCCCAAAAGTGCGGGCTGGGCGAAAGGAACTCGACGCCGACGCGCGTTCCCTTGTCGGACGTATCGCCAAGATAGACGATGCGGCACTCCTGCTCTTCTTCGGTCGCGGGATTGATCAGGACGAGATCGGACCCGAGTTCGAGCTCTTCATTCAGATACAACAGGCCGCCGTGCGCATTGATCACGATCGTCTGGCTTTTCGCGCGAAATTTGCGGCCTTGCAGATTCTTCCCCTTTGCCTGCACGGGGATACGCGTGAAGACGCGGGAACTGCGCCGCTCGCTCGTGGTTTGCGTCTCTGGCATCGTCAAGACCATGGTGCAGTGCGTGGCACGGTGAGTCAATCGCGGGGTCGCAGCGCGTGCCCAAAGAAGCAGTTCGCAAAAGATTGTCGAAAACCTCCGTGCTTCGGTAGTATGCAAGATTAAGTGTTTGTAGAACGGCGAATGGAACGTGCCTTTCCCCGTGCCGAGTGGGCGGCGCGGGCATATTCCCCAGGGGGCAGGAGTCCTGAATGGACCTGATCGCTTACATCGAGTCGAAGCGCGAAGACCATCTGAACGAGCTGAAGGAGTTGTTGCGTATTCCGAGCGTCAGCGCGAAGAGCGAGCACAAGCCTGACATCGAGCGGGCCGCGCACTGGGTGGCGGAAAAACTCCGCGCCGCGGGCATCGACAAGGTCGAAATCGTCCCTACCAAGATGCACCCGCTTGTCTATGGCGAGTCGCTGCAAGCCCCCGGGAAGCCGACGGTCCTTTTCTACGGGCACTATGACGTACAGCCGGCCGAGCCGCTCGACTTGTGGACGAGTCCTGCCTTTGAGCCGACTGTGCGCAACGGCAACCTCTACGGCCGCGGAACCGCCGACGACAAGGGGCAGGTTCACATTCACTTGAAGGCGCTCGAAGCCCTGCGGAACACCGCCGGAAAGCTGCCGATCAATGTGAAGGTGATGATCGAGGGCGAGGAGGAAGTCGGCAGCGTCAGCCTGTGGGATTTCGTGCGGCAAAACCGCGAGCGATTGAAAGCCGACGCGCTCGTGGTCTCCGATACCGCGATGCTTGCAAAGGGCGTCCCGTCCATCACGTATGGGCTACGGGGGCTGAACTACTACCAGATCGAAATTACCGGGCCGTCGCAGGACCTGCATTCAGGCGTATTCGGCGGCGCTGTGCCGAATCCGATCACCATTCTTGCGGAGATGATTGCGAAACTGCACGACAGCAATTTTCGCGTTGCGATTCCAGGCTTCTACGACGACGTTGCCGCACTATCGCGGCAGGAGCGCCAGGCGCTCAATTCGCTGCCGTGGAAAGAAAAGGAATTCCGCAAGACCGTGGGAGCGCCCGCGCTGTGCGGCGAGAAAGGCTTTACGATTGTCGAGCAGGTCTGGGTGCGTCCCACATTGGAACTGAACGGGATCTGGGGCGGCTATACCGGAGAGGGCGCAAAAACCGTGATCCCGTCGAAAGCGTACGCGAAATTTTCGACGCGCCTTGTGCCGAATCAGGATCCCGCGAAAATCGCGAAGCTGGTCGAGCGGCAAATCCGCAAACTGCTGCCGAAGTCCGTGACGCTCAAATTCGAGGTGCTGAGCACTGGCAAGCCGTGGGTCGCGCCGTACTCGCACCCGATCTTTCAGAAAGCGATTCATGCGCTCGAGACTGGCTTTGGGAAGAAAGCGGTATTCATTCGCGAGGGCGGCTCGATTCCCTTCGTGACGCAGATGCACGACACGTTTAAGGTTCCCTGCGTGCTGCTGGGCTTCGGCCTGCCGGACGAGAACGCGCACGCGCCGGACGAGCACATCGCGCTGGAAAATTATTTTGGCGGCATCAAGGCCGTGGCTCTCTTTTACGAGCAGCTCGCGACACTTTAGCGTTTCAAAGCGGTCCGCCGAGCTGCGCGAAAAAACCTTGTTTTGCGGGCTTTTTTTGACGTTTGTGCTTGCGTTCGCATGTCAGGACGGCTATAGTTCCCCGCGGTCTCCGGGAATCCGGGGCCGACAAGCAGTTACACCTGAGGAGGAAAGAGAATTCGATGGCAACTCCGCTGAGCAAATCTAAAATCATCGCCCATATCGCCGAGAAGGTCAGCACTCCCGACAAGCCGATCTCGAAGAAGCAGGCGGCTGCCTTCTTCGACGAGTTGTTCAAGCTCGCGGTGAAAGAGGCCAAGAGCTCAGGCAAGTTCGTGATCCCCGGCATCGGCCGAGCCGTGAAGGCGCACCGCAAGGCGCGCATGGGCCGGAACCCCGCCACGGGCGAGGCGATCAAGATCAAGGCCAAGACGGTTGTGCGGCTGCGCGCGGCGAAGGCGTTCAAAGACGCCGTTTTGAAGTAGCTCGGCTCGGCGCTCAATTTGGCCAAAGGTTTCGCGACGAAACCCCCACGTGCTTCCTCCCCCCAAAATGGGAGAGGATGCTTGGGGGTTTTGTCTTTTAAGCTCACCTTTTACCACCATCAGCAGAGCCGATCTCATGCGTGAACACTCCGGTCTTCTTACCGATCTCTACGAACTCACGATGGCGGCGGGCTATTTCGAAACTCACTTCGACGCCCGGGCCACGTTCGAGCTGTTTGTCCGGCATCTTCCTCCGCGGCGGAACTACCTGATCGCCGCCGGGCTCGAACAGGCGCTCGAATACCTGGAAAACGTATCCTTCTCGCGCGATGAAGTGGATTACCTGCGCCGGCATCCGATGTTCGGCCGCATCCATCCGGAATTTTTCGAATATCTCGCGAACTTCCGCTTCACGGGCGACATCTGGGCGATGCCCGAAGGAACGCTCGTGTTTCCGGGCGAGCCGGTGATGCGCGTAACCGCGCCGATCATTCAATCGCAGATCATGGAGACGTACCTGCTCGCCACGCTCAGCTACCAGACGATGATCGCGAGCAAAGCGGCGCGCATCGCCACAGCCGCGCAAGGCCGGCAGGTGGTCGATTTCAGCGCGCGGCGGGCGCATGGCGCTACGGCAAGCCTCCTTTCCGCGCGCGCGGCGGAAATCGGCGGCTGCCAGGGCACGTCCAATGTTCTCGCCGGACTGCAGTTCGGAATGAATACGTATGGCACGCAGGCGCACTCTTGGGTGATGGCGCATGAGGAGGAATCCGAGGCGTTCGGTCACTTCCTCGATGTTTTTCCGGAAGGCTCCGTTTTGCTGGTGGACACCTACGACGTGCGCGGCGCCGTCAAGAAAATCATCGCGATGCAGAGGAAGCCGGCAGGCATCCGGCTGGACAGCGGCGATCTCACGGCAGACAGCCGCTGGGCGCGGGGAGCGCTCGATCGCGCGGGATGGAAGGACGTGAAAATCTTCGCTTCCGGCGATCTCGACGAGTACAGGATCGCGGAAATGCTGCGCAAGGGCGCTGCTTTGGACGCGTTTGGTGTTGGAACGGCCCTGGGCACGCCGGGTGACGCGCCGCACATGAATCTGATTTACAAGCTCGTCGAAGTCGAGCGCGGCGGAAAGATTCGCGAGGCCGCGAAATTCAGCCACGCAAAGGCCACGTACCCCGGCCGGAAACAAGTATTCCGCCATCTGAGCGCTTCAGGCGAATTCAAAGGCGACACGATCGCGCTCGAGGATGAGCCGCCAGACGGTGGCGAGCCGCTGCTCGTCGAAGTGATGCACGAAGGCCGCCGGGTCGTGCCGCCCGAACCGATCAGCGCGCTACGCGAACGGTGCATGGCGAACCTCGCCCTGCTGCCCAAGCGCTATCGTGCGATCAATCGCAGCGTCGCGTATCCGGTCCGCTACAGCAAGCGCCTTACGGCACTGCGCGATGAGGTTCTCAAGCGCGTGCGCCGCTCTGCGATAAGATAGGGGCTCGGATTCCAGGGGATCGGAGCGCATGGCATCGCTGAAAACCATTTTCTGGGAAGTGGACGCGCAAGCGGATTTCATGTTGCCGGGCGGGAAACTCTACGTCCCCGGCGCCGAGAAAACGATTCCGAACATTCGGCGTCTGGTGACGGCCGCAACGGAAGCGGGCGCGCTTCTGGTCTCGAGCGGCGACGCTCATCCGGAAGGCGATCCCGAATTCCAGCGGTTTCCGCCGCACTGCCTGCGCGGAACGCCCGGCGCGCGCATCATCCCCGAGGGGCTGGCGAAGAAATTCTGCACGATTCCCAATGACGCGTCTCGCGCACTGCCGAAAGATGTTCTGAGTTTCCCGCAGATCATTTTCGAAAAGCAGACACTCGATGTATTCGACAATCCGCACGCCGGCGAACTGGTCGAGCGATTGCCGGGCGACGCGGAATATGTGGTTTTCGGCGTGGTCACGGAGTTTTGCGTGCGCTGCGCCGCGAAGGGTTTGCTTGAGCGCGGCCGGCGCGTCGCGATCGTGAAGGATGCAATCGAAGCGCTCGAACCCGAAGCAGGTCGCCGCGCCCTCGATGAGATGAAAGCGCTAGGCGCTCGGCTGATCACGACGGACGAAGCGCTCGCGAACGTTGGCCAGCACGCCGCACGCTGACCGCGAAGAATAATTATGTCAACCGACAAGCGAGAACAGGCCTGGGACCTTTTCCAGCAGGCCTACCGCGCTCAAATGGAAGGTGAGTTTAGCCGCGCCGCCGAGCTCTACAAGAGTTCGCTGGAGCTCTGTCCGACGGCCGAGGCGTACACATTTCTCGGGTGGACCTACCACTTCCAGGGAAAAGTGGAAGCCGCGATCGTCGAATGCAAGCGCGCGATCGAAGTGGATCCAGAATTCGGCAACCCCTACAACGACATCGGCGCGTATCTCATCGAACTCGGGCGTCACGAGGAAGCAATTTCTTGGCTCGAGCGCGCGATCGCCGCTCCGCGATACGAGCCGCGTCACTTCGCTTACTTCAATCTCGGCCGCGTGTATTACGCCAAGGGAATGTTCAACCGCGCGCGGCAGTGTTTTCAGGATGCGCTGCGCCTCGAGCCGCGCTACATGCTGGCCGCGCAGGCACTCGGAAACATCCGCAGGATGGTCAACTAAGCGCTCGCCGCGGCGCCCGCCGGCTTCACGATTTTGTCGTAGACCCACATCAGCGCCGCCGTGACCCCGCCGATTGCCGCGATCACCCACCACATCTGCGCGGGCCGGTGCAGCACGTCGCCGAACTCGTGCAGCAGATACCCGCCCAGCCGTCCGGCGATCGCGTAACCGATCGCAATCGGCAGGAATGCGTAGCCCATGTAAAGCCCCTGCTGGTCCGGCGGCGCAAGGCGAGAGCAGTATTCGTAGTAGCGCGAGGCCTGGGTAAGCTCGCCGAGCGCCAGAACGATGAGCATCACTCCGAGCGTGAGCATCGCGGGATGCACCGCCAGAAAGATCCACGAGAGAGCCGAGAGCAGGAAGCCAATGGCGATCGTTTGCACCGAGGGCACTTTCCGCGTGAGGTAGGCGACAAGAATCTGAAAGCAGATGACCGTGATGCCCTCGATCGACAGCATCCGGTCAACGTCCGCGTTGGGATCCACAAATCTCCGCATGAAAATCGGCACGGATATGAAGATTTGCCAGTAGACGATATAGAAGCCGGAGGAGATCAATAGGAACGTGACGAAGCGCAGATTACCAAGAACGACGAACATGTTCTTGAGCGCGCTCCAAACGGTTGCCACCCGGACGTCATCCGGCCGCCCCGGTTCGCGATAGAAGAACAGCGTCACCCAAAACATCAGGAACACGCTCAACGCAGCCACGCGAAATACGTTTTCGATTCCCCATCCCAGCTTTCGGCGCACGAGCCACGCCACGATCGGACCGAGAGCGCCGCCAATGTTCACGAGTGTGTAGTAGATCGAGTAGCCGAGCGATCGGACGCTTTCCGTGGAGGCGCGCGCCGTCGTGCCCACCACGCAGGGCTTCACCAATCCCGGACCGAGCGACGGAATCAGAAGGACCATGGAGACAAGCCAGGTATCGCCGATGGATCTGCGCAACGGCGCCATCCATGAAGCTTCGAGAGAGCCCAGCAGGAAATAGCCCACCGTCAACAGCAGGTAGGCGAGCATCAGCGTGCGGCGGAAACCGAATCGGTCGGCCAGCGTCCCGGCCAGAATCGCGAGCGCATAGACCACAAAGCCAGCAATGCCCAGAATTGTTCCGGCGAGCTCGCTCGAAAAGTGGAGCTGCTCGGTGAGGTAGATGGCGAGAACAGCTGTGGTGCCGTAGTAGGCGACACGCTCGAAAATTTCGGTAAAGTTTGCGACCCAGAAGGGGCGTTCGAAACCGGAGCGGATTTCGCTGAGGCGCTGCGCCAAGCTCAACGGGCGTTCCTTTCGTCTGCCGATCGGTTTGGCGGCAGCGAATGAGTTCGCGGTGCGGCCGACGCTGATTGTAATGGAGGGCCGTGCGATTCGGCGCTGAATTCTTGGGCGGTCGCCCGACGAGGTTGCCGGGTACGCAGCGCGACCAAATTACGTGCAATTTTTGGCTTTTTTTGACAGTTAAGGCCCGGTTAAGGCGCACAAATTGGCACTTTGGAAAAAGTGCGCCAAATCCGCTCGATCAGGCCGCGGCGGCAACCTGCGGGCCCATGCGCTTGTGCAACGCCAGAACCAGCGCGCCCAAGCCCCAGATGATCACGACGAAATGAATCCACGGGCCAGCAAACGGCACCATCGTCAGCAAGCGAACGATCGCCAGACCCAAGGCCAGCCGGCCCACCGCAGCACCGATACCCACGCCAGAGCCGAGCAGTTGTTCTCCCAGCCACGAGCCGACGAAAACCTGCGCGGAGTAGATCGCAATCAGATAGAGGAACAACGCGCTAATGCCGATGCCGAGTCCGACGATGGTGATACAGGCGATGAGCGCCGCAATCGGCGTGGCAAACAAGAAGAGCACTCCAAATCCCATCGCGGGCCCGATTTTCTTGCTCGCTTGCTCTGTGTCGGCGAAAAAGCCGGGCGCTACGAGCAGCAGAACAAGGCCAAACACGAAGCTCGCTCCCCAGAAAAACACCCGATGCAGGTAATAGTTGGCGCGCGTGTAGTCAGGGCCTCGCTTCGGAACGGTGTACTGAATCGCGCTTCCCAGCTTTGCGCCGGGAGAAACCTCCGGCTCGCGATCGCCCGTATATTTCGTCTGACCCACAATTTCGGCATTGGGTCCTACGGTGAGCCGCCCTCCGCGGACGATGACGTCGTGGCCCAGCGAACCGCCGATGCTCAGGTCACCCACGTAGGCGAGAACGTCCCCGGCGATTTTGCCATTCAGTTCGGCGGCGCCGGAAAGCATCGTCAGCGTGCCGCCTACCGTGGACTTCTCATCGAACTCTGCTGCTCCGATCCAAGCCATCACGTTCTTGGCAACGGCCGAACCGAGAGTGAGAGACTGGCCCCATACCCGGACGTTGCCGTCCACCGGGCCGTTCACACGGATTTCCGCCCCGAACGCGAGAATGTCTCCTTTGACGTGACCGTTCACGGTCAAACTGCTGGAAAACGAGATCAGATCGCCGTCCACGTCTCCGTCGATCCGCGCGCGGTCGGCCGCGACGATGAGATCGGTCTTTACCTCATGCCCTGCTGGGAGCGTATAACTCGGGTTTCCGTGCTCGATGTCCGCGGCCGCGGCGGAGGGGGCAAAAGCGAGAGCGCTGAGGACGAGAGCGCCCATCACGAACGCAATCGTCGTGAAGCGCTGCCAATGCTTCCTAAGGAACCAGATCGCTACGGTTCCCAAAGTTGCCAGCGCCAGAAACTCCGTGAGGCTTCGCATCGCGTCCCATCCTTTCCAAGAAGCGCCGCTAAAGAAGAGCATGGTGAGAAGATATCCCTGCGTGAAGCCGGCTTGCTGCGCCCGCGCGACCCACGGCTCAACGATTCCGCTCCAGAGCGTGTAGGCACCGCCTACCGCAAGCCCGAATGCCGCGACCCATCCCCACTGGATGGTGCCGCGCTCGGGCGCCGCAATCAGTCGAGCAGGAATTGACTCCTCTTCCGCCGTCAGAGATTCGCGCAGCCAAAGGCTTTCGCTCTCGAGCGCGCGAAGCAGTCCACTGCACGCAGCGCATGAAGCGAGATGCTCGGAGACCGCCCGCGTGTGCTCGGGATCGAGCTGGTGTTCGAGGTAAAGGAGTCCCGTCACCTCGTCGAAATGGTCGTCGAGACGGTTCATGATTTTCCCCCCGCAGAAGCCTTCTGCGCGCCGGCCGCGGCGGTGCCGCTCAACGCGTCGCGCAACTGATGCCGGGCGCGCAGCAGCAGTACGCCCACAAAAGCTCGGCGCACGCCGAGCGTGTCCGCAATTTCGTCATAACTCATGTCCGCGTAGTAGCGCAGGACAAGCGCCATGCGCGCGCGGTCCGGTAGTTTGGCGAGGCCGCCGCGAACTTCCTTGCCGGTGTGCTCGGCCTGGAGGCGTTCGATCTGGCTCGGATCGGGATGTTCGAGCGGAAGCGTATCGAGGTCGCCCGTTTCGAGGTCCTGCCGGATGCGCCGGCGGCGCAGCGTGTCCCAGCAGTGATTGCTCGCGACTTTGTACAGCCACGCGGTAAATGGCCGCGAGGAATCGTACGTTCCGAGTTTCTGGCGCACTTTCATAAACACTTCTGTCGTCGCATCTTCCGAATCTTCGCGAGTCGGAAGCACCCGCCGGCAAAAACGGAAAATGGCCGGAGCGTACCGGCGATACAGCTCGCCCCAGGCGTCGGGATCGCCCGCCCGGACCTGGGACAGCAACTGCGCCAATTCGGCTTCGCTCATCGCCCCGGTCGTCTGGTGTCTGTCCATCGATTAATACGCAGGGCCGCCTGGGAATATTTCACAACTACCACAAACCAGCGCACTTGTCTCCCCGGCAGGGTCCGCCGAGCGGCCCGCAGCCACGGCCGGCCATGAGACCGGAAGAGCCGCGCGGGCGTCTGATATACTCGCCTGCCTGCGCGCCGCCCGCCGCTCGATTGCGTTTCGCTCGGCAGGCAACGCAGAAGCCGACCCGACAGCCATGCCCGCCAAAGAGCCAAAGCGCCTGTTCCTCGTTGACGCGATGGGTTACATCTTTCGCGCCTTCTACGCGCCGATGGACCGCTTGCAGACCTCGGCGGGGATCCCCACGAAGGTACCGTACCTCTTTGCCACGATGATGCGGCGGCTGCTAAATAGCAAGGACCTGCGGCCGGATTATGTTGCGGTCGTGTTCGACGTCTCGGCGCCCACATTCCGCGACAAGCTGTTTGCCGCGTACAAGGCGCAGCGCCCGCCGATGCCGGAAGACCTGGCCGTGCAGATTCCGTTCGTACGGAGGTACTGCGCGGCGATGCGCCTTTCCATTCTCGAATATCCCGGCTACGAGGCCGACGACGTCATCGGGACGCTGGCGCGGCAGGCGGCGAAAGAGGATCTGGACGTCCTGATCGTCACGAGCGACAAGGACCTGATGCAGCTCGTCGGCGGGCGCGTGCGCGCGCTCAATCCGGCGAAAAACGATCTTCTGATCGACGAAAAGAAGGTCGAAGAGATCATGGGCGTCCCGCCGGAAAAAGTGGCGGATGTGATGGCCTTGATGGGCGATTCGATCGACAACATTCCCGGGGCGCGCGATCCGAACGAAAAACCGGCTCCGGGCGAGCGGCGCAAGGCGGGGATCGGCGAAGTGGGCGCGCGGCAGCTGATCCAGCAGTTCGGCAGCGCCGAAGAAGCGGTGGCGCGGGCGGGCGAAGTGAAGCGCGCGAGCTACCGCGAGGCGCTCGAAAAATACGGCGAGTTTGTCCGACTGAGCAAGCAGCTCGCCAAAATTCCCACGGATGCGCCCGTGCCGCTTTCGCTCGACGCGCTGAAGCTACGCGATCCGGACGCGTCGGCGCTGCGCGCGCTGTACGCCGAGCTCGGATTTACTTCCCTGCTGAAGGAAGTTGCGCCGCTGACGGACGACCGCACAACGGACTACGCGGCGCTCGATTCTCCCGCCGAGCTGCGCAAATTTCTGGATGCCGTGCCGCGCGGGCAGGAAACCGCCATCTGGCTTTCACTTGATTCCGAGGACCCGGAGGAAGAGGGCTTCGGCACGCGCGTTTTGGGAGTGGAAGTTTCAACGAAGCCAGATTCGGCCCGCACGGCTGCCAACGACGTGGAAAATAAAACGCTCGCGGCGATCGGAGAATGGCTCGCGGACGCAAAGCGCCCGAAAATCGTGCATGATCCGAAGTTGTTTCATCTCCTGGCCACTCCGGATTCCCCGGGCGATGCGAAGGCGGTCGCCGGAATCCGGCACGCCACGATGCTCTATTCCTATTTGCTGCGGCCGACGACGGCGAATCACGCGCTCGCCGAAGTGATCCTCCGGCATCTGAACCGCACGCTTTCGGGCGCACCCGGCGAACGCGCGGATTTCCTGCTGCGCCTCGCGCCCGCGCTGCGCGCGGAAGTCGAAAAGCAGGGCCTCAGCGAGTTGTACGAGAAAATCGATCTGCCGCTCGCGCCGGTGCTGGCGCGGATGGAAGCGGCCGGCGTCCGCGTGGACCAACAGGAGCTCGAGAAAATTTCGGCAAGGGCGCAGGAGGAAATCAGCAGGCTCGAGAGGGAGATCTACAAACTCGCCGGTTTCGAATTCAACATCAAATCCACCCAGCAGCTCGCGGAAGTGCTTTTCGACAAACTGAATTTGCAGCCGCCGCGCAAGATGAGGACTAAGGTTCGCTCGACCGCCGCGGAAGTGCTCGAAGAGCTGGCGCTGGTTCACGAGCTGCCCAGGAAAGTTCTCGAGCATCGCGAGCTTGCGAAGCTGAAATCGACGTACGCCGACGCGCTCCCGCGCCTGATCCATCCCGCAACGGGCCGCCTGCACACGCGATTCAGCCAGACCGGCACGGCGACGGGGCGGCTGAGCTCGTCGAATCCGAATTTGCAGAATATTCCGGTGCGGACGGAGCTGGGCCGCGAAATCCGCGCGGCGTTCGTGGCAGCGCCGGGCAGCCTGCTGCTCTCCGCCGACTATTCGCAGATCGAACTGCGCATCCTGGCACACCTTTCCGAGGATCCTATTCTCGTCGAGGCGTTTCGCCGCGGCGAGGACATTCATTCGCGCACTGCGCAGGAAGTTTTCGGCATCGCGCCCTTCGCCCAGACGCGCGAGCACCGCCGCGTCGCGAAGGTGATCAATTTCGGAGTGATTTACGGCCTTTCGGCGTTTGGGCTCGCGCAGCAACTCGGGATCGACACGAAAGAGGCGTCTAAGTTCATCGCGGCGTATTTCGAGCGGTACAGCGGCGTGAAGAAATATCTCGACGCTCAAATCGCCGAAGTCCGAAAAACGGGATTCACGAAGACGCTCTTCGGTCGCACGCGGCCGATTCCGGAGATCAATTCACCGCAGCCAGCCATGCGCAACTTCGCCGAGCGCACCGCGATGAATACGCCGATGCAGGGCGCCGCAGCCGACCTGATCAAGCTCGCAATGATTGAACTCGATCGCCGTCTCGACGGACAATTCGAATCGCGAATGATTCTGCAAGTGCATGACGAGTTGCTGTTTGAAGCGCCCGAGCCGGAATTGCCGCGCTTAACGCAGCTGGTCAAGGAAGTGATGGAAGGCGTGCACAAACTGAGCGTGCCGCTCGTGGTGGACACGAAGGCGGGGGCGAACTGGCGCGACATGAAGTAGACTCCGCTTTGTCGGATACGTAGATGGGTGACAAAGATGCTATTGGACAAGAGCTCACACATGTTGGAAACAAAGGATCTCATCCCGATCGTGGTCTCAGTGATCGCACTTGCCGTGTCCGGGCTTGCGCTTTACTTCTCCCAATTGCGAAAGGCACTCGTCGGCATTGTCGCAGGCGACCACCTCAACATTTACCATTTCACGAAAGGCAATTGCGCGATTGTGCTTTCGGTGACCTTGGTAAACAAGGGCGCGAGGCTGGCGACCGTCCAGCATCTCGCGCTATTGGTCCAAGAATCGGATTCAAAAGAAGGCTATTTGCTCGAACCGGCGTTCTACGAGAGGATAGACGAGCATGGCGATTTCCAGCATGATAGTCAACCAATGCCAGTGCCGGTACTAGGGCTAGATGTTGAAACGAGACTGATACTTTTTCGCTCGTCATCGAAGAATCCAAGTGAATTCCGGTTCACCAAACCGGGAACCTACCGCCTGACTGTACTGGGATGGCTCAGGAACTCGATTGAACCACAAGCAACAGACTCGTTCTCTGTCGTCCTAACGGAAGAGGACGCCGCAACGCTCGCTGAGCGTCGAGAATCGAAGTCCACAACGAGCGTGCGCATTGGACAATCAGAGTGGAAGCAATGGGCAGCTCACAAAGTGACTTCGGTCGAAGTATCTGCGTTGAAGAGGAGCTGAACTCCCACTCAGGAGAAAGGATCAGGAGATGGATCATCCCGAAGGATTCCTGAAGCTGGTGAGGGACGCGAAGACGCGCATCAAGGAAGAGGATCATCGCGCGACGAAGAAGCGGCTCGATGCCGGAGAAAAGATCGTCCTCGTGGACACGCGCGAGGACGCGGAATGGGCGCGCGGCCACATTCCCGGCGCGATTCATCTCAGCAAGGGCATCATCGAGCGCGACATCGAGAAGACCATCCCCGACAAGGGCACGGCCATCGTGCTGTACTGCGGCGGCGGATTCCGCTCCGCGCTCTCCGCGGAAAACCTGCAAAAGATGGGCTACAGCAACGTGATTTCGATGGACGGCGGCTGGCGCGGGTGGACCGAGGCAGGCTTTCCCATCATCCGGGATTGAAATTTGCCGCTGCTTCCCGCTCGAGGAGAGTTGGCTGGGGCGGTTGGACTCGAACCAACACCGTCCTCATTAACAGTGAGGTGCCCTACCGATTGGACCACGCCCCAACTCTGTGGAGAATTATTCTACCTGAATTTACACGAATCTTGCGCCCGCGTGAATGCGCGACGAAAAATTTCGTCGGGACTCCGCCCGGTGCCGCGGCGAATAAGAGGTGAACCGGCGCACTCCCGCCGTGTTTTCGAGAGAGGGGGTGGTAGAAATTGCAACGCGGCGAGAAGTGGCCGGGGGAAGGAAGCCGGCCCAGCCCTCAATCCCCTAAAGGGATCCTCGGCTTTCCTCCCCCTGACAGGAAACATAGGGCACGCCGAAAACCAAAGTTAAGCCACTGAAACCACTAGGCTTGTATTGATGGGCCCACGGTAAAAACTCCCCGGCACCAGTAAAAATTCCGGCTCGGCGTGAGTCGCCTTCGTACCATGGAGCGAAAGCCAGCCTCACCCGCAGTTCTCTCCTCTCGCTGTCTTGACCGTTGCGACGCGCTCTTGCTAAGTTGGTAGATTACGCTGGGATCATTCTACCCAGTGTAGAGCGAGCCTCTCTGTGGAGGGGCACTCCATCCATGGGTCTCAAGAAAATCGTCATCCGCGGCGCGCGGCAGCACAACCTCAAGAACATCAATCTGGAAATCCCGCGGAACACGCTGACGGTGGTCACGGGCCTCTCCGGCTCCGGCAAATCCTCGCTCGCATTCGACACGCTGTATGCCGAGGGGCAGCGGCGGTACGTCGAGTCGCTCTCCGCATACGCGCGGCAGTTCCTCGACCAGATGGAACGCCCGGAAGTGGATTCGATCGAGGGCCTTTCGCCGTCGATTGCAATCGAGCAGAAGACGACGACGCGCTCGCCGCGGTCTACTGTCGGTACGATCACGGAAATTTACGATTACCTGCGCGTGATTTACAGCGCGATCGGCACGCCGCACTGCCCGAAATGCGGCAAGCCCATCGCGCGGCAGTCCACCGAACAGATCGTCCAGACGGTGATGGCACTGAAGCCGGATGACCGCATCATGGTCCTCGCGCCGGTGGTGCGCGGGCGGAAGGGCGAGTACAGGAAAGAACTCGAGAAGTACGCGAAGGAGGGCTACGTCCGCGCGCGCGTGGATGGCGACCTTGTAAATCTCGATGAGCCGGTGCCGCTCGACCGGCGGAAGAATCACACGATCGAGATCGTCGTCGACCGGCTGCTGCTGAAAGGCGGAATCGCGCAGCGACTGGAGCAGTCGATCGAGACGGCGCTGAAACTCACGGGCGGCTTGGTGACGATCGCGGTGGTGGGCGGCGAGGAGCATGTGTACTCGGAAAAGCTGGCGTGCCCCGATTGCGGCGTTTCGGTGCCGCAGCTCGAACCGCGGTCGTTCAGCTTCAATTCGCCTTATGGCGCATGCACGGAATGCCACGGGCTTGGATCGAAGTACGATTTTGATCCGGCAAAGGTGATCGTCGATTGGACGAAGCCGCTTTTTGAAGGCGGACTTGGGCCGGGTTCCGGCTCGGCGGCCCTCAAGCGGACGCTGCAAATCGCGGCGGCGGCGCATGGATTCGATCTCGGCACGCCGTTCGAGAATTTGTCGCGCAAAGTGCAGAATTTGATTCTGCGGGGCAATCCGTCGAATGGCGGATCGAGCAAAAGCCTGAATTTTCAGGGCGTTTTGCCGTTTCTCGAGAACAACCTCGACGAATCGGGTTCGGACACGTACCGCGAATGGCTGACGCAATACATGTCTCCGGCGCCGTGCGCGGCCTGCAATGAACAGCGGCTGCGCCCGGAAAGCCTGGCCGTGAAAATCGCGGGGCTCTCGATCGCGGACTTCACGGCACTCGCGCTCGCCGAAGCGCGCGCGGCGGTGGACAAAATCCGCGGAAAGCTCACGCTGCGGCAGCGGAAGATCGCGGGACGCCCGCTCACCGAGATCGCCGAGCGGATTGATTTCTTGCTGGCGGTCGGGCTGAGCTATTTGACGCTCGCACGATCGGCGGCAACGCTTTCGGGAGGAGAAGCGCAGCGTATTCGCTTGGCGACGCAAATCGGCTCGCGGCTGCGCGGCGTTCTGTACGTGCTCGACGAACCTTCGATCGGCCTTCACGCGCGGGACAATGGACGCCTGCTGAGCACGCTCGAAACGCTGCGCGACCTTGGCAACACGGTGCTCGTGGTCGAGCACGACGAGGAGACGATTCGCCGAGCGGATTACGTGGTCGATCTGGGGCCCGGCGCGGGAAAGGCCGGGGGATATCTGGTGGCTGCGGGCGCGCCAGCGGAGATTGCCGCGAATCCGGCGTCGCTCACGGGGCAGTATCTTTCCGGGCAGATGAAGATCGCCGTGCCGACGGAGCGCCGGAGCCCGAACGGAAAAGCGATTACGATTTTTGGCGCGCACGGCAACAATCTGAAAAATATCGACGTGGCGATTCCGCTCGGGCTGCTGTCGGTTGTCACCGGAGTTTCCGGCTCCGGGAAATCGACGCTGGTGAACGATATCCTCTACCGCGCGCTCGCGGCGAAACTCTACCGCTCGATGGAGAAGCCGGGCGCGCACCGCGCGATCCTCGGAATCGAGCACATCGACAAGGTGGTGCAGATCGACCAGGCGCCGATCGGGCGGACGCCGCGCTCGAATCCCGCGACGTACACGGGCGTCTTCGCGCCGATCCGCGAGCTTTACGCGATGCTGCCGGAATCGCGCGAACGCGGCTACAAGCCGGGGCGGTTCAGCTTCAACGTGAAGGGCGGGCGGTGCGAGGCGTGCCAGGGCGGCGGCCAGCGGTGCATCGAGATGAATTTTCTGCCAGATGTATATGTGACGTGCGAGGTCTGCCGGGGCAAGCGGTACAACGCGGAAACGCTCGCCGTTCGCTACAAGGGCTACTCGATTTCAGACCTCCTCGATCTGCCGATCGAAGAAGCGGTCAAGATTCTTGAGAACATCCCGGCAATTCAGCAGAAGCTGCAAACTTTGGTCGACGTCGGGCTCGGGTACGTGCAGCTCGGGCAATCGGCGACCACGCTTTCGGGCGGCGAGGCGCAGCGCACGAAACTCGCGCGCGAGCTTTCGCGGCGGCAGACCGGGCGGACGCTGTACATCCTCGACGAGCCGACGACCGGTCTGCACTTCGACGACGTGAAAAAACTGCTCGACGTGCTCAACCGGCTCGTCTCTCTCGGTAACACCGTGCTGATCATCGAGCACAATCTCGATGTGATCAAACAAGCCGACTGGATCATCGATCTCGGCCCCGAAGGGGGCGAGGCGGGAGGGCGCGTGGTCGCGCAAGGCACGCCCGAACAGGTGGCGCGCAGCAAGAAATCGTACACGGGCCAAATTCTCTCGCGCGCACTAAGCGGGACGAACGGGAATCACGCGGGCTGAGCGCAGACGATGAGCATCGACGAAAACAGCGCGCCTCCTCCCGAGTCACCGCAGCCGCGTGACGCTACACCGGATTCTACCGAGCAAGCGTCGATTGGCTCGGCCGCACGGCACGAAGATGTCCCAAACCAAGAGGCGATACTCGCTCGCGAATTCCCTGCACCGGCAGGCGCGCCAGTTCCTGAGGATTTGCGCGCGCCGTGGGGCTGGCTCGATCTGCTGGTCTTTGCGGTCCTGGCGGTGGCAGGAGCATTTGCAATCAGCCTGCTGGTGACGATCGTGTTCGCGGCGTTTGGCGTCAAACTCGCGCAGCTCCGAGGCTCCCCAAGCATCGAAGGTTTATTCGCCGTCGTGAGCCAGGCACTGATGTTCCTCGCGCTGCTCGCCTACCTGGCGGTGCAGATGCGGGTGCGCTTCGGCGTGCCGTTTTGGCGCGCGATCGGTTGGCGCCCGCTCGACACGGGCCGGGTGCCGCGCGCTCTCGCGTATTTCGGATTCGTCGCCGGAGGGTTCGTACTCTCGCTGGTCGTCCAGATTCTGTCGGCTGAGTTCGGCTCGAAGGCGAAGTTGCCCATGGAGGAGCTGTTTCAGGACCGGCGAACGGCATTGCTGGTGCTGCTGCTGGCTGTTTTTGTCGCGCCGGTGGTCGAGGAGACAGTTTTTCGCGGCTATATCTATCCGGTGATCGCGCGGAGTTTTGGCGTGAGCGCCGGCATCATTGCGACTGGCACGCTCTTCGGGCTGCTCCACGCGCCGCAGTTGTGGGGCGGCTGGGTGGAAATCGCTTTGCTGGTGCTGGTTGGCGTCGTCCTGAGCTACGCGCGCGCGGTGAAGCACACGGTGTTCGCCAGCTATCTGATACACGCGAGCTACAATTTGTCGATCGCGCTCGCCTTTTTGATCGGATCTCATGGTCTGCGCGTGCTTACGCCCGGCCCGTGAACGCGGGCCGCATCGAGGCTACGACCACTAATGGCAGATGAATGGCCCGAATCGCGCCAAGAATCTGCGCCGGGCGCAGCGTGCTGCGCCCCTACGAGAAGAATCCGCGATGCCTTCGCATGACGGCGAACTCTTGGCTTCATTGGCCGGCGACGGAATCAGTTAGAATGAATGATTGCGCCCGCGCTGCGATGAGAGCGCGGTCGCAGCGTATCCCACACGGAGAGAATTCCTTTGCGCAGCGTTGAACCAATCCGATGGACGAACAAGGGCGTAGTCATGCTCGACCAGCGGCGCCTGCCCGGCAAGGTGATCTACCACCGGTACACCGATTACCGCGACGTGGCGAAGGCAATCAAGGACATGATCATCCGTGGGGCGCCGGCGATCGGCGTTGCCGCGGCAATGGGCGTGGCGCTGGGCGTTCGACACTCGAAGGCCAAGACGCTCGAAAAATTGCGCGCCGAGTTTGCGAAGATTTGCGACACGCTCGCGCGGACGCGCCCAACTGCTGTCGATTTGTTCTGGGCCATCGAGCGGTTCAAGCGGTGCTTCAACGAGCTCGCGGTCGCCGCGGAGCAAGATGGTGCGCGCGGACTGACCCGCATCAAGGCGTCGCTCGTCGAAGAGGCAAAGAAAGTGCATCAGGAGCGCCGCGAAGCCGACGAGCGCATCGGCCGTTTCGGCGCGGAGTTCATGCCGCGGGACGGCCGCGTGATGACGCAGTGCAATGCCGGCGCGCTCGCGACCGGCGGAATCGGCACCGCGCTTGGCGTGATCCGCATGGCGGTCGAAGCTGGGCACCACATCGAGGTGTTCGTGCCGGAGACGCGGCCTTACCTGCAGGGCGCGCGGCTGACGGCGTGGGAGCTCGACCGAGTCGGTATTCCCCTGACGCTGATCACCGACAATATGGCGGCACACTTCCTGAAGACCGGGGACGTGGGAGCGGTCGTGGTCGGCGCGGACCGGATCGCGCGCAACGGCGACACGGCAAACAAAATCGGGACGTACGGAATCGCGGTGCTCGCGCGGGAACACAATGTGCCGTTCTACGTGGCCGCGCCGATTTCGACCCTCGACCTTTCGATCCCCTCGGGAGATCAAATTCCGATCGAAGAGCGTTCGCAGGAGGAGGTGACGCATCTGGCCGGAGTGCGCATCTCCGCGAATGTTCGCGCGGCGCATCCGGCGTTCGATGTGACGCCCGCAAAGTTTATCGCCGCGATTATCACGGAGCGAGGCGTGGCGAGGCCGCCATTCGAGAAATCGCTTGCGGAGCTGGCGGCGCGGTAGGATGCCGCCACGTTCTTACTCGTAACGAAGAGCTTCTACCGGATTCAGGCGCGCTGCCTTCCAAGCGGGATACACGCCGAAAAATACGCCGATTGCGCTCGCTACGGAAACGCCGAGCGTCACGAGAAAGACCGAAATCGAGGCCGGAAATGAGGGGAAGGCCAGCCGTATTACAAGCACGATCGATGCCCCGAAAAGCACTCCGATGATGCCGCCGACCGCAGCGAGCGTCACGGCTTCGAGCAAGAACTGAGTGAGAATGTTGTTGCGGCGCGCGCCGATGGCTTTGCGGACGCCGATCTCGCGCGTCCGTTCCGTCACACTGACGAGCATGATGTTCATGACGCCGATGCCGCCCACGAGCAGCGCCACCGAGCCGACCGCCAGCATCACGATGAAAATCCCACCGGAAATCTGATTCCAGAGCTCGACGAACGTGTCGGTGGTCAGGATCGCGAAATCGTCATCCTTATTGGACGCCAGCCGCCGCATGCGGCGCAGATACTCGCGCGCCTCATCCACCACAAGCGGAAGGTTCTCTGCGCTGTCGGCCTTGGCGAACAACACAAAGTCCTTGAACTCGGGATGCAACTTTCGCATCGTCGAGAATGGGACGAGGGCGATGTTGTCTTCCGGGTTTTCTCCGGTTCCCAGGGCCTGTTTCTGCTCTTCGAGGAGGCCCACGACCGTAAACACCTGCCCTTCGAGCAGCACTTCCTTACCGATGGGATCCTCGCCGTTGGGAAAGAGCGTCTTCTTCGTGATGTTGCCGATCACGGTCACCGGGGAGTGGTGCAATTCATCCGTATCGTTGAAAAAGCGGCCGCTGGCGAGACCGAAATCGGCGATCTTCGCGATGTCGGGCATATCGCCTTCGAGAATGACGTTTTTCGCGCGGAGATTGCCGCGGCGCACTTCACTTGATCCCGCACCTACCTCGTAATTTTCGATTTGCGCCTCGGCTGTGGCCGCCACGACGTGCGGCAATTGCGCAAGTCCATCCGCCCACTCCGCTTTCAGCTCCTTGCGCTGAAGCACTTCTGGGGAGAGGCGCCCGAGCGTGGCCCACGAGAAGCGGTAGCAGATGATGGTGCTCGAACCGAGCGATTGGATTTGACCGAGGACATTGGAGTTCAGGCCGTTGACGACGGCGCCGATCACGATGATCGTGGTCACGCCAATCATGATGCCCAGGATGGTGAGAAGCGATCGCAGCGGGTTGCGGCGCAGGACGTCGAGCGCCAGCGTGACCGCTTCTTTCACTTCGCCGAATTTGTTCGTCTTCCGCACGCTTGACCTCTGCCATTCACTCCGACCGCAACGCCACCACCGGGTCGAGCCGCGCCGCCTTCGTCGCGGGGTACACACCGAAGAAAAGTCCCACGCTCGTCGCCACGATCAGTCCCATGAGAACCGACCAGATTTGGACCGAGCTCGGCAGCGCGGTGGTCCATGTCACGACCTTCGCCACGAGAATCCCCAGAATCACGCCGCCGACTCCCCCGATGGCCGCCAGCAAGGACGATTCGATCAAGAATTGCATCCGGATATCGCTCTGACGCGCCCCGAGCGATTTCCGCAAGCCGATTTCCCGGGTCCGCTCCGTGACCGATACCAACATGATATTCATGATCACGATCCCGCCCACGACGAGCGCAATCGAGGCAATCCCGATCATCACACCGAAGAATGTGTTCGAGATGTTGCCCCACAGCGTGAGAAACGACCCATTCGTCTCCATCGCAAAATCGTCCGCGTCCTTGTACGCCACGTGCCGGCGCCCGCGCAAAATCATACGCACTTCGTCCATCGTGTAGTCGAGCGCGGGTGTACTCGGCGCTTTCGCCCACAACCGGACCGAATCATCGCTCGCATACATCCGTTGGTACGTGGTGAGCGGCAGGATCACCCAGTTGTCCTGCGACTGCCCCATCACCGATCCCCGCTTCTTGCCCACGCCGACGATCTCGCACATCCCCGTGTCCACCCGGATCTCCTTGCCGACCGGATCGACTCCGGGGAGGAGCTTATCGACGATGTCGAAGCCGACGTCGCAAACGGGCGCGGCGCGCTCGACATCGAGCCTGGTGATGTTGCGCCCCTCGGAGAGCTCGCGGCTATTCATTTCGGGCATCTCATGCGTAAAGCCGATGATGTCGGCGTCTGAGATGTAGTCGGTCCCGTACTTCGCCTGGCCGCGCCGGTTGAGGCTTCCGCCGACGGCAACGCAGCTGCGGCAGGTATCGCGCAGGGCGAGATAGTCGTCGTAATGGAATTTCTTGCGCTTTTGGGCCTCCTCCCATTGGGATATGTCCGTGATGGTCGAAGGCGAGCGATTGATCATGACGACGTCCGAGCCCAGTTGAACGACCTTTTCGGCCACGTACTTGTTCAGGCCGCTGACAAGGCTGACCACGGCGATGACGGACATCACGCCGATCACAACGCCCAGCAACGTGAGGGCGCTGCGCAGCTTATGGGACCAAAGGCTCGCCGCGGCGATTCGCGCCGCCTCGCCCAGCGTCATGGAGGTCTTTGCAGGCATTCTGGTATCTCGCTCGGTCTAAGAATTATACGCTCCGGCGACACCCGAAGTTGCAGCATTAGACGGGATGGGGCGAGGGAAGATAGCGGCGGGACGCCCAAGCGTGCCACGTCTCTTGCCCACGAAACAAAAAGGGCGCCCCGGACTTGCCGAAGCGCCCTGAAACTGCTTTCTTAACTGAGGGGCTAAAAGTCGAACTTCAGCCCCCACTCAATTGCACGAGGCGCGCCGAAAGCGAATACGCCAGTCCCGGTACCGACCTGGTCGGCTCTGCTCGCATTGAACGTGCCATTGATCGTTTCCGAATTGCCAGTCAACAGGCCGCTCAATTCGTTGATTGGCGAGTCAAGATTCCTGAAGTTGAACAGGTTAAATATCGAGACGCTAGGAGTAAGTGTAAGCCGCTCGTTGAAGAAGCTGTGATGGTAACTGAATTCCAGATCGAATGCGTGCAGCCACCCCAATGAGGAAAATGAAGGCGAGCCAGACGGAAGACCCGCAATAGCCTGCGGCGTCGCGCCCATTGCGATCAGCTGAGCCTCGGTCATCAAGCCGGCATTCACGAGGGCCTGGCCAGCCGGGGTAATCGTCTTGCCCGCAATCGTTGAGTCGTAATTCGCGATCGCATTGGCAAGTCCCGTCGGACTTAGACTGCGGCCATACGCCCCGACTTTGTAAGTGGTGTAGTTGCAGTTGCCTCCCACGGTGCCACAGTTCGAACTGGTTTGAGCGATTGGGAGCGGATCCTGCACCACTCCGGATCCAGTGAAGTCAGACTGGAAAATTGCTCCAGCCCCCGACGTACTGGTGACCGGCGTCACTGCCAAGGGAGACCAGAAGTGAGAGATAATCCCAAGCTGGAACCCGCCGGGAAAAGTCCCCCAGCCTCCCATGTTGAATTGATGTGTTCGGTCGAGCGTGCTATCACCCATATATCGCAGTGGATTACGGTTGTCGAGCGCGTTGTTGATGAAGTCTTGGTCCTCTGCACCCGCCGTGCCAGCCGCAGCAAAGCTGGTGGATCCGGTGTTCTGGAATCGCGACAGCGTGTAGGCCACCTGGAAGTTCAAGTAGCGCAGACCCGGCAGGGGATTTTTTGCGTTCTCCTGCCACTTCACATCGAGTGCGTTGTAGACAGACCGGCCGACCGGCTCGAGGAACGGCGCTTCGCCGATCAGGGGATTAATCCCTCCGAAGGCACATGCGTATTTGTAGCTGGCCCCCAGGCCACCACCGCATTGAGCTCCTCCGGCAACGTCTAAGTTTGAGTCCAAGCCGTCTTTCGCGAAATCGCAAATGTGGGCTCCAGGCAGCGGATTGCCTGACGCATCCGTCGCGCACGAGCTGTCGGTCTCTGAACCAATGGCGCAGTTAATTGAGGCCGCGCTAACCCCGTATCCGCAACCGAACGCATTATCCGTCCGGCTGATCGCCTGCGTAGCCGCATGCAGATTCAAGTACGCCGCGTCGCCGGTGTGGTTGGCATCAATGTTGAGCAGAAAGTGCGTGCCTACGTTTCGCAGATAATCCGCGGTTATCACCATTCCCGGTCGAATTTCACGCTGAAATCCGATGTTCATCTGCACAGAGCGCGGCACCTTGTAGTTTGGAGCGAACGTACCAGCGCCGCCGGTGAGCGGTTCCCCGGCTGCAATCTGGTTAGGCAAATAAGCCGCGTTGGCTCCCTTGGGGTTCGCCGCAGCCACTGCTTGGAATTTGTCTTGGAAATCGGCGACGCACTGCGCTACCGTGATGCCGCTGCAGCTGAGAAGCGGGGTAACGGCCGAGCTCGGCAGCGTAGCGCCGATTGCGGATGAGCAAGTTGCGTCTCCACCGGGTAGGAATTGTGTAGAACCATCCGCAAACGGTATCGGCTCTACCACTTCGGAGTTGCAAGCTGGTTGATAGCTAAGGAAAGCTCCCGATGCCAACCGGCCGGGACGATCGAACAGCACGTTGTTCCAGATGGCATTCTCATAGTAGATTCCGATTCCTCCCCGAATCACGGTCTTGCCGCTGCTCTTCGGGTCCCACGCGAATCCAATCTGTGGGCCGAAGTCGGCATTCTGCTGCTTAACGCGATTCCCGTAGCCTGGGAGATAGTTATTCACAACCTCGATGGTATCCAGATCGCTATCTGTCCGTCCCGTGTCGCGTGAGTAGCGGACCCCATACAGGAAAGTCAGGTTCGGTTTAACCTTCCAGGTATCTCCGACGTACAGACCTATCCGGTTGTCAGGACCGCTGCCACCAAAGGGTTTTCCAAAGGCTGGCAACTCCGAGGAGTATCCCAAACCGTTGCCGATATAGGCTAGATCAGGCGTGTAGTTCAGGGGGCACGCCGTGCCCGTCTGCCCTCCGGGACAGGTCACAATAGCTCCCACGTACGAATTGTAGGTCGCGCCACTGGCAATAGTGTTTTGAAAGTCATAAATGGTCGCCTTAATGCCGAAGAAGCTGGCGAATCCACCCCCTTGGATATGGTTAAACGCCACACCGTAGCGGATCACGTGCGAGCCCCAAACTTTGCTGCCGTCATATTTGACCTGGCGGTTGCTCTGGTATGTATGTTGGGGTGCGTCGCTGCTCGCTCCTGTCGCCAAACCGTTGCTCGTAAAATCCAAAGCCACCGGGTAATTAGCAAGCGGGGTGGGGCCGCCTGTCGTCGCATCCACGATATTGTTGATGAACTTTAGATATTCAACTCGGAAGCTGTGCGTGAACGAGCCGGTATTGAAATCCACGCCGCCTGCAAAATTCCTTGTGCGGTCCTTATTCCCAAAAGCCGCATAGGAAGGAGTGCCGTAAGTGGGAACCAGTGCGTTCTGAAAATAGTTGTAGCGGAAGAAGGAATGAATGGATTTTGTGACTTGCCAGTCCATTCTGCCCAATCCGAGAATGTCTTTGTAGGGCGAACTAAACGTGCCGTCGAAAGACGAAAACGGCGGGGCGAAAGTAAGGCCAGCCGCCTCGTGCTGAAGGATCCGTTCGGCGTCTATGAAAAAGAAAAGCTTGTCCTTGATGATCGCTCCGCCCACGTCGCCGCCGTATTGATTGCGTTGATAGGTTCCGGCGCCCGGTAAAACCGCTCCTTGGCTCGAATCCCGGAATACTCCAAATGCCCCTCCGTGGATCGTGTTCGTCCCGGACTTTGTCGCCACGTTGACGGCGCCCGAAGACGTGAGCTCGTTCGAAAGATCCAGACTCGATTGCGATAATTGGAATTCGGAAATGGCACTCGCAGGAATGTTCGTCGTGGTAGTTCCAACCGTCTCGTCGCTGACATCCAGCCCGTCGACTTCGATCCGAGCCGTGCGGCCGAACCGGCCGCCGAACGAAATCGAGGAGAAACCTGTCTTCGTGGGGTCGAAATTACTCCCATCTTGGATTTGGACGCCTGGCTCGAGCTGTGCCAAATCCAGGAAGTTGCGGCCATTGATAGGCAAATTCTCAATTTGATCGGCCGTCAATGTCCCCGACACTGCGGATTGCTCAGTGTTTACGACCAATGCTTCGCCCGTAACTTCCACCACGCTAGAGGCGGCGCCGAGTTCGAGTTTGATGTTCCCAGGACTGACGACTCCGATCTGGACCGTGTAGGTCGTCTCGACCATCTTGAAATTCGGTGACGCGACGCGAACCGTGTAGATCCCTGGCGTTAGGGAGCCTGAGCTGTACACACCGGCCGAGTCTGTGGTTGTGTTCAGAACTTGGCCCGTTGCCTTATTCGTGATGGTAACTTGGACATTCGCAACGATAGCGTCGGAGGGGTCAGTAACTGTCCCCTGAATGCTGCCAGTACCGACGGTTGCCTGCGACCAAGCTGGCTGGTAGCCCAAGAGAACCGCAGCCAAAAGCGTAATCACAACCAAGAGCTTTCGATTCATATCTCGCCTCCTAAAGGCTCGGCGCCCGGCAAGTCCTGTAGAATTCGAACCGCAAGAATCGCCCCGTTGAAGGACACACGCCTGGCCGGAACAATGGCACGTCTGTGTCCATTGAGTAGACGAGCTAAACTATTTATTGCTAACGGGATGGAATCGTCCGAATTGCAATATTTAGTGCCTGATACGATTTCGCGTATATGTAAATTGGAAGTTATCCTCTTGAGAGGAAGTGCGGTCTTAATGCTTAGCGCTCGGCCTCGAGTTTCCGCTGCGGTTTCGCCAGTAGACTAGAACCATACGGATGCGTATGCGAAATCGTCCGCGACCGAGAAATTGGATTGAGCGAGAAGATCTCACACGGTTGGACCGTACCAAACGGTCTTGCTCCGGCGGCTAACCTCTTCGACTGCCCGGCGCATCACAACTGACTCCAGCCTAGGATTCTGCCCAAACCGTGCGCTCAGTTCCGACACGCGGGGACGGCAGTTGGCGTTTCGTACTCCTGCTTTCTCGGAGCCTGCGCCAAGAAATCCAAATTCTCCCGAGGAGGAAAAATCTCTATGGTGCGTAGATTGTCTTTATTGGCTGGCGTGGTTCTGCTGGTGTCACTCTCCGCTCAGGCGCAAGGCCTCGATGACAAATTCGAGGTTTTCGGCGGCTACTCCTACCTTCGCGTGAACAATTCCCCTTCGGCCAACCTGAATGGTTGGGAGCTGTCGGGCAATTACAAATTCGCTGAGTGGCTCGGCGGCGTGGCTGATTTCGACGGCCATTACGGCTCTCCCGATGGATTCAGCTCGTCGTTGCACACATTTCTGTTTGGGCCGCAGGTCTCGTTCCCAGCGCGAGTTTCGCCGTTTGCGCACGTGCTGATCGGAGACGCGCACGTCAGCTCGGGTGGCGTCGGGAATAGCGCATTCGCAATGGCCATCGGCGGAGGCATCGATTCGAGGCTGGTCCACGGGATTTACTGGCGCATCATCGAGGGAGACTACCTTCCCACGCACTTTGCCGGCGGGACGCAAAACAATGGCCGCCTTTCGACCGGAATCGTGTTCCGGTTCTGAGAGATCAGCGGCGGAGTGCCAGGACAAGCACGCGTGTGCCGGGGCGTTCCCGCTCCGATCTCGAGAGGGAACGCCCGGGCCGCATGGCTAGTCGAGCACAAAATTCACGGAGATGAGCGTCTCAACCTCGACGAGCTGGCCGCTCAATCGTGTCGGCCGATAACGCCACTGACGAACGGCCTCGACTGCGGCCCGCGCCAGGATCGGGTTCCCGCTGACGACCTCGATCTGGCGAATGGCGCCGTCCGTCCCGATGATCGCTCGCAACTCCACCGTGCCGGAAAGACGCATCTGCTCGGCGATCGGTGGATAGTCGGGCTGTACTCGGTTTATCAGCAACGCCGCCATCACTCCCGTGCTCATCACTACAGGCCGGTTCGGACGCGCATGCGTTTCCGCTGGCTCGATGCGTGGCCGCTCTCCGCCGTCGTTTCCAAACGGGATTCCCGGGCCGGTGCCTGATTGTTCGGGCCACGTAGAGCTTTGGTCAATGTCGGGCGGAGCAGCATCCGGAACCTGGGAAACATGCGCGAGAATGGCTGCCGGTTGGAACACGAATGGGCGCAACGAGTCTCTGTGGGTGGCCGGATGCGGCGTGCTGCGTGGAGGCGCGGCATCGGGATGTGGCTCGCCGTGATAGGGAGGCAGCGGCGTGAGAACCAGCTGTGGTGAGAGCACCGCGGGCGTGATGAGTGGCCAAAGAACCATCGCCGTCAAAACGGCCACCTCCAAGAAAACCGAGATCACTAACGCCTTTCGTCGCAGCCAGCGCGCCCGTCCAATGGCTCCGGCGTCACTATCCACCATGCAGTGCGTGAGACTTCCGAGGTCGCTCATAGACACACCTCCTCCATTCAAGTGAACAGATTGGAAATCAATTCGCGGTTGCTCGACCCTGGTCTTGATTGGGCCGGCGCCGCGAGGGGCTTGACCTGGAGTTCGCGCGATCTCTTCCCTAGATAGACACCGCGCCGCGCCAGCGGTTCCCCGGCGTTCGGGGTCTAAAGGCTTTGTACCGCTAAAGCCGCCTGAGATAGCGGGTTACGAATTTAGTGCGAAGCATGCATCGATTCGGGCCGATCGCGCGTCTAACATCTCGGAATTGCCCCAATTGGGGTCATAAAGGTGGTCATCATGAGCCGTTCTTCAGTTGAAACTGTGGGAGTTCGCTATACGGGTTGGGCCGCGCTAAATCGCGACCCGCTCGAGGATCTCGTCGAGTACACGTGTCCGCACTGCGGGGTGAAGGGAGCCAAGGCTGCCCGGCGCCCGCGTTCGGAGTATCACTTCACTGACGGGTTCGTGCAGGACCTGCAAGGTGAGATGAGCACGTGCCGCGGATGCAAGCAGTCAATCCGGGTTTCGCCCGTGGTATTGCTCCACGACCAGGGCGAGGAGCGGCGCTTCAACGCCGTCTTCCTAGCCGATCTGGAAGTCTCCAAGAACTAAGCTGGCTTGGCCGTTTCTCCCGCCGCGCGGATTTTGTACTAGTCGTGTGCCCGCAGCCTGCTCCTTCTCGACTGCGATCGAAGCAAAACAAAAGGCGAGGGAGATTTCATTCCCTCGCCTTCGAGTGACCTACGCCTACTTTCAACGCGCGATTAGTGGAAACGCCCTCCGCGATCGCGACATTCCTCGCGCAGACGCGCCAGTTCGCGGCGCTCGTGATCCGCTTGCCTGCTGTTGAAACCGTGGCGCGCGATGGCTCGATCGAGTTCGTGCTGCTCGTGCGCGAACTGCCGGGCGCACCAATCTTCCGCACTCGCCGTTCCCGCGCCCACGAGAAGCAGGACCGAAGCCAGTAGACCCATTCCAACCGCTTTTATTGTAGTTATCATGGCCAACCTCCGGGGCAGCTCCAAAGCCTGCTGGGTGGCTTAGCCTACTTTGCCGCCTGCATAGGGGATGGTTGGGGTCGCGAGCAGGTTGCCCGTCCTTGCATCCGGCTGAAAACATAGGAGGATACAGAAGCTAATCGACATCCAGCGAGAGGTGGTGTTTCTCCATGTCCAGGCGGACTCGCTGGAAAGCGTCGTCCACGGTGTCTGCAAACTGGAGCAATTTGTAGTCGGATTCATTCATCGTGCCGGCATTAACCATGTGCCGCCAGTTCAAAACCTTGTCCCAATATTCTCGCCCGTAGATGAGAATCAAGTGGCGTGAGGACAATTTCCCGGTTTGCATTAGCGTGAGCATTTCCCACAGCTCATCCATCGTGCCAAAGCCGCCGGGAAAAACGATCAGCGCCTTGGCCATCTGCGCGAACCACAGCTTGCGCATGAAGAAATAATGGAAGCAAAAATTCAGCTCGGGGCTGATGTAGGGGTTCGGGCGCTGTTCGTGCGGAAGCTGGATGCTCAGGCCGATCGACGAGCCGCCCGCTTCGGCCGCGCCGCGGTTCGCCGCCTCCATGATTCCGGGGCCACCGCCCGAGCAGATCACGAAGCGCTTCGGCTGCGCGCCAAGCGTCATGGCCCAGGACGTGATGCGGCGCGACAACTCGCGCGCCTCTTCGTAGTAACGCGACATCCCGACGATGGATTTCGCCGCGGTTATTTTCGTCCGCCACGCGTGGGTGCGGCGGCCTTTCGCGGCGCGCTGCAATCTCTTGAGCTGCGCGATGGCGCGGTCGCGCGGCTGAATGCGCGCCGAACCGAACATCACGATCGTGTCGCCCACGCCCGCGCGGCGCAGACGGTTGATCGGATCGATATACTCCGCCAGGATGCGCAGCGGCCGCGCCGGCAGGCTCTCCATGAAGACGGGATCCTGATAGGCAAGGCTGGACATCGGCAAATGACCGAAACGCTTCATCACTCCCCCTCACGAAACATGCAGAAATCCATTCTAGCCCGGCGCGCGCGCCGCCGCGCCCCCACTTCGCGCGCCGATGTGCGATTGCATAACGCCCTGCGAATATGGCGATGATTGGATGGCGCGGCCGGCGAGCAGGGGCAGGTCAACGTGAAGTCGCGGCGTTGCGGGCCGAGGCGGAATCTTCGGCGAGCAGCTCCCGCGCGGTGAAGATCGAGCGGTAGTTGTACTTGGCGCGCAGCATTTCGGAGCCGCCCTCTTCGCGATCCACCAGGCTGACGACGGCGATGACTTCGCAGCCTTCGCGCTCGGCGGCGTCGATGGCTTCCTGCGTGGAGCCGCCGGTGGTGCACACGTCGTCGACGATCGCCACGCGCTTGCCTTGTGTTTCTTCAATTCCTTCGATTTGCTTCTTGCGGCCGTGGCCCTTCGCTTCCTTGCGGACCAGAAATCCTTGCAGAGGGCGCTTTTCGATCGCGCTCACCACGATCGCCGCGGACACCACGGGGTCAGCGCCCATACTGAGCCCGCCGATCGCGTCCGGTTTCACGCCCATTTCGTCGAGCAGCTCGAGAACGCAGTAGCCGGTGAGCCGCGCGCCTTCCGGGTCGAGCGTGGTCAGCCGGCAGTCGAGGTAGTAATGGCTCTTCTTGCCGGAAGCCAGGGTGAAGTCGCCGCGCTTGATCGATTTCGCGCGCAGCAGATTCGCGAGTTTTTCCCGATGACTCATCGCAATTCACCGTTCGGTGAGAGCATCACACGAAGAGAGATTCCTCGCTCCGCTCGGAATGACAGATCCATCGGAATCGTGTCGGAAATCATTTCTTTTCCGGTTCGGGCGCGCCGGTTTCCTCTTCGAGGATGGCGGCGGCAGCTGCGATGCGGTCGCCTTCATCGAGACGCAGGAGGCGGACGCCCTGCGTCGAGCGGCCGGCTTCGCGAATCTCGCCTGCGTGGACGCGGATCACCTTGCCGTGGCCGGTGATGATCATGACGTCGGAATCCTCGCGGACCTGTAGCGCGGCGACCACAGGGCCGTTGCGGTCGGTCGATTTCAGGTTGATGACACCTTTGCCCCCGCGCGAGGTGACGCGATATTCGGCGAGTGGCGTGCGCTTGCCGTAGCCCTTTTCGGCGACGGTGAGCATTAGCGAGGTGAGCGACTCGCGGATCTGATCGCTTTCGAGCTCGTCGAGATTCTGCGTCTCTTTCTTATATTCCTTCTGGATGATTCCGAAGTCCACTTGCGCGGCGTCCATCGAGACGACGTAATCGCCCTTGGCGAGGTCCATGCCGTTGACGCCGCCGGCCGCGCGGCCCATCGAGCGGACTTCCGTCTCGCGGAAGAGGATCGCCTGGCCGTCGCGGCTCGCGAGGAAGATCATCTGCTTGCCGTCGGTGAGTTTGGCGCCGATCAGCTCGTCGTCGGAATCGAGATTGATGGCGATGATGCCGGACGGGCGCGGGTTTGAAAATTCGGCGAGATCGGTCTTTTTCACCGTGCCGTTTTTCGTGGCGAGGAAGACATAGCGGCCGGCCTCCTCGAGATTGCGCGTGGGGACGATGGCCTTAAGGGTCTCGCCTTCCTGGAAACGCACGAGGTTGTTGATGGCTTTCCCGCGCGTGGCCGCGGCGGCTTCTGGAATTTCATACACCTTCAACCAATAGACGCGGCCCTTCGACGTAAACAACAGAATGTAGCTGTGCGCCGAGGCGACGAAGAAGTGCTCGACGAAATCGTCTTCGCGCGTTTTCGCGCCGATGCGGCCTTTGCCGCCGCGCGATTGGTGGCGGTAGGTCTCAACCGAAGTGCGCTTCACGTACCCCGCGTGGCTGACGGTGATCGCCATCTCTTCGTCCTTGATCAGGTCTTCGAGCTTGATCTCCTCGACGCGATCGACGATCTGCGTGCGGCGGGCGTCGCCGTAGGATTTCATAACTTCGCGCAGCTCGGCGACGATCACGGCTTTCAGCTTCTTGTCGCTCGCGAGGATTGACTGCAGCTCGGCGATGCGCTCGCGGATTTGCGCGAGTTCCTTGAGGATTTCATCCACCGAAAGCTGCGTAAGGCGGTGCAACTGCAATTCGAGGATGGCGTCGATTTGGATGTAGCTGAGGCCGAGGCCCTCGCCGGAGCTGGCGACCGTGATGCCGTATTTCTTGGCGTCGAGCTTGACGCCCTTGATCGCGGTTTCTTTCCCGCCGACGAGGACGCGGATCGACTTATTCTCGAAAAATTCGTGCAAGTTCTCGCGGGCGTTCGCGCGGCTGGATGACCCGCGGATGATCTTGATCACGTCGTCGATGTGGTCGAGCGCGATGCGGTAGCCGAGCAGGACATGCTCGCGCTCCTGGGCTTTGCGCAACTCGTACTGCGTGCGGCGCCGCACCACATCCACGCGGTGGTCGATGAACAGTTGCAACAGGGCAAGCAGGCCGATCTCGCGAGGCTGCCCGGCGACGATGGCGAGCAGGATCATGCCGAACGATTCCTGCATCTGCGTTTGCTTGAAAAGGTGGTTGAGCACAATCGACGGTTCTTCGTCGCGCTTGACCTCGATGACGATGCGCATGCCGTCGCGGTCGGATTCGTCGCGGATATCGGCGATGCCATCTATTTTCTTGTTCTGGATCAGCTCGGCAATGTGCTCGATCAGCCGGGCTTTGTTCACCTGATAGGGCAGCTCGGTGATGACGATGTCCTGGCGGTCCTTGCCGCGCTGCTCGATGGCAGCTTTTGCGCGCACTTGAAACGAACCGCGGCCGGTCCTGTAGGCCTGCTCGATTCCTTCGCGGCCGTAGATGTAGCCCGCCGTCGGAAAATCCGGGCCCGGAACGATTTTCATCACCTGCTTGAGCGTGGCTTCCGGATTTTCGATGAGCAGGATGCAGGCTTCCACGATTTCCGTCAGATTGTGCGGCGGAATGTTGGTGGCCATACCGACGGCGATTCCGCTCGCGCCATTGATGAGGAGATTCGGAACTCTGGCGGGGAGAACTCTAGGCTCCAGCCGGGTTTGGTCGAAGTTTTCGACGAAATCCACGGTCTCTTTTTCGATGTCCGCCAGCAATTCCTCGGCGATTTTGGAGAGGCGCGCCTCGGTGTAACGCATGGCCGCGGGCGGGTCGCCGTCGACAGAGCCGAAGTTTCCCTGGCCGTCGACAAGCGGATACCGCATGCTGAAATCCTGCGCGAGCCGGACCAGCGCCGGATAGATGACGGCCTCGCCGTGCGGATGATAATTGCCGGACGTATCGCCGCAGATTTTCGCGCACTTGCGGAAACCTCGATTCGAGGCCAGGCCGAGGTCATTCATCGCGATCAATATCCGGCGCTGGACGGGCTTGAGGCCGTCTCGCACGTCGGGAATCGCGCGCGCCAGGATTACGCTCATCGCGTAATCGAGGTACGACTTCTTCATTTCCGATTCGATATCAACCGGCAAAAGAATCGATTGGTTTTGCTCGTCTGCCATTAGACCCCTCAGAAGTCAGTCATCGGCACGGCTGATGCTGTGAAAAAAAACCGGTCCTATTCCTTTAAATATCGAGGTTGACGACGTCCAGTGCGTTTTCCTCGATGAATTTGCGGCGCTCTTCGACGTTTTCGCCCATCAGCGTCGAGAAAATATCCTCGGCGGCGACGGCGTCCTCGAGACGCACCTGCAGCAGCGTGCGCGTCTCGGCGTTCATCGTGGTGGCCCAGAGCTGCTCGGGATTCATTTCGCCGAGGCCCTTGAAACGCGTGATGGTGAATTCTTTTTTCGCGTCTTCGAGAACGTAGTTCAGGAGCTGCAGCGCCGTTTCTTTGGTGGCTTTGTCGCCGTTGTGCGTGATCGTGAACGGCGGCTTGTCGTTTTCCACTATTGCCTGATGCAGCGTGCGGAGGCGCTTGTACTCGGGCGAAGCCGCAAGCGCCCAATTGACGCGGCGCTCGCCGCCATTTTTCAGCACGAGCTCGTGGAGGCTGTGCTCCTCGTCGTATTCGAGCTTGGCTTCAAGGTCGAGCTTGGCCTTTTCAATGGCCTTGACCAATTCCTGCAGCTTCTTTTTGTCCGCGAAGTCGGTCTTCTTTTCGAGGTCGCTTTCGGCGAGCAGATCGATGAGCTTCGGCTCGCGGATCTTGCGCGCGAGCTTGGCCGAGACTTGGTCGTACTCCTGAATGTTCAGCAGGAATTGCGTCAAATCGCCGCCCTCGAGCGATTTGCCGGTCTTTCCCTTGACGACGTGCTCTTCGGTGGCGCGCTTCATCAGCTCACGGGAGAACTCGCGCTCGTCGCGGATGTAGCGCTCCATCTTGCCGCGCTTGACGCGATAGAGCGGCGGCTGGGCGATGTAGATGTGGCCCTTTTCGATCAGCGCGCCCATGTGGCGGAAGAAAAACGTAAGCAGCAGCGTGCGGATGTGGCTGCCGTCGACGTCCGCGTCGGTCATGAGAATGATTTTGTGGTAGCGGAGTTTCGTGGGGTCGAAATCATCCTTGCCGATACCGGTGCCGAGTGCTGTGATGATGGCGCGGATTTCCTCGTGGCCGAGCATCTTGTCGTAGCGCGCCTTTTCGACGTTGAGGATCTTGCCCTTGAGTGGAAGGATGGCCTGATAGCGGCGATCGCGCCCGCCTTTGGCCGAGCCGCCGGCGGATTCGCCCTCGACGATGAAGATCTCGCACCGCGCGGGATCGCGCTCCTGGCAATCGGCAAGCTTGCCCGGAAGGCCGCTCGAATCGAGCGCGGATTTGCGGCGCGTCAGCTCGCGGGCTTTGCGAGCGGCTTCGCGTGCGCGGGCCGCGTCAATGCATTTGCCGATGATCTTGCGCGCAATCGAGGAGTGCTTGTCGAAATATTCGCCGAGCTTTTCGTTGACCAGCGATTCGACGAGGCCCTTGATGTCGCTGTTCAGCTTGCCCTTGGTCTGGCCCTCGAATTGGGGTTGCGGCAGCTTCACGGAAACGACGGCGACGAGGCCCTCGCGCACGTCGTCACCGTTGATCGAGACTTCGTCCTTCTGCTCCTTGAGCATGCCGAAGGAGTTCGCGTAGTAGTTGATTGTGCGCGTGAGCGCGGATCGGAAGCCAGCGAGATGCGTGCCGCCGTCGACGGTATTGATCGTGTTCGCGAAAGCGAAGATGTTTTCCGCGTAGCTGTCGTTGTATTGAACGGCGATTTCCATGTCCACCTGGCCGCGCTTGCCCTCCATGTAGATGGGCGAATCGTGCAGCGTTCCCTTACCGCGGTTCAGGTGCTTGACGAATTCGGTGATGCCGCCGGTGAAGCGAAATTCGGTTTTCTTGTTCGAGCGCTCGTCATCCAGCGTGATTTTCAGGCCCTTGTTCAGGAAGGCGAGTTCGCGCAGGCGCTGCGAAAGCGTGTCGAAGCTGTAGTTGATGGTCGTGAAGATCGACGGGTCGGCGTGAAAGGTGATCTTCGTGCCGGTTTTTTTTGTCTTGCCCGAGGCTTTCAGCTTCGAGGTGGGATCACCCTTTTCATAGGACTGTTCCCAGACTTCGCCATCGCGCCAGATTTCGAGGTCGAGCCAGTCGGAGAGAGCGTTGACGACCGAAACGCCCACGCCGTGGAGTCCGCCCGAGACCTTGTACGTGTCGCTATCGAATTTTCCGCCCGCGTGCAGCACGGTGAGGACGACTTCGGCGGCGGGCTTTTTTTCCGTGGCGTGCATGTCCACGGGAATGCCGCGGCCGTTGTCGATCACGGTGACGCTGTTGTCGTCGTGCACCTGGACGTTGATCTCGTCGCAGTAGCCGGCCATCGCTTCGTCAACCGAGTTATCGACCACTTCCCAGACGAGATGGTGCAGGCCGAGTTCGCCGGTCGAGCCGATGTACATCGCCGGGCGTTTGCGGACGGCTTCAAGCCCGCCGAGGACTTTGATCGAAGTCGCGTCGTACTTGTGCCCGGAGCCCTTGACGGCCGGAGCCTCTTTGTCAGCCATGGATCGTGCGTCTCCTCAGATGCGTGGCGCGGCTTCGCGCAGAAAACCCCGGGCCGCTACACCCTTCGTTTCTCAGGGCGAGCCCGAGCTGGATGCGATTCATTTCGGGAAGGCGGTCGCGCGGAATGTGCCCGACACTTGCCTTGCCCATTGGCCCCACGCTCGCGAATTTTTTTCGCTCGAGCTGGGACTCGAAGGGTTTTTCGAGAGCTCCATCCCGTCCTATTCCGAAAATTTCGGGCGGACGCGGCGAAGCTTTTTTCTCCCCGCGGAAGGGGATGTTCGTCGCTCGCACCGTGCCATTTTCAGCCGCCAGTTCTGGCGCTAGCGGGCTCGGCGCGGCGCAAGTTTGGTGCGAACAAAGTGCCGTTCAGGAGGAATCCGGAACATCAAAATTTTACCGGATTGTGCGCGAAATCACAAGGCGATTGTGAGAGCAGATGATGTGGATAGCCCTTTTATTTTCAATCGCTTACGTTTGGTGACAGGGCGTATTTCTACGGTCGAAAATCGCCCAAGGCGAAGCCCCTGAGAAACAGGTTCGGAAGCAACTTTTGAGGACACGGAAAATCAGATACGCATTGGCATGACGACGTAGCGGTAGCGGCTGGATTCGTCACCGAGCGGGCGGAGCTGGCCGGCGGACTGCTCGTCTTTCAGCTCGAAGCTGATGGGACCATCGGGAGCGGCGGCGAGAAAATCGAGAAGATACTGCGCGTTGAAACCGATTGCGATAGGCTCGCCTTTATAATCCTTTTCGATCGCTTCCTTTGCCTCGCCGTACTCGGGGCTCGACGCGGAAATTTCGAGGCCTTCCTTGGCGAGCATAAATTTTACGGCGTGCGAGCGTTGGTCGGCGAGCTGCGAGACGCGCCGAAGCGCGTCTTGAAGTTCGCTGCGCTCGATGGTGACGGTCTTGTTCACGTCCCGCGGCAAGACGGCTTCGTAATTTGGGAATTGGCCGGTGAGCTTGCGGCACGTGAGCAACCGGTTGCCGAATTGGAAGAAGAGATGGCTTTCGTCCTGGCCGAATGAAACGAGGCTCTCGTCGCTTGATTCTGCTGCGAGGCGCTGCACTTCGTTCATGGCTTTTTTCGGGATGAGCACGCGAGTCTCGGTCGGGAGGCCCTCGAATTTGTAGTCGGTTTCAACCATCGCAAGCCGGTGACCGTCGGTCGCGACCATGGTGAGCGATCCCGGCTTCAGGACGAGAAGTGCACCATTCAGCGTGTAGCGCGATTCCTCGAGCGAAATCGCAAATGTCGTCTTCGCGATCACGCCAGCAAGAAGCTTTGCAGGAATCTTGATCAACGCGTGAGGGAAATCCGGGAGCGCCGGGAAATTATCCTTGGACATACCCACGAGCTTGTAATTCTTGCGGTCGCTGGTGATATGGACCCAGTGATTTTCGAGAAGTTTGAAGTGAATCTCCCCCTCGGGCAACAGGCGAACGAGTTCGAGTAGTTTCTTCGCTGGAATGGTTCCGGCGCCATCTTTCTTCACTTTCGCTTCGCAGGATGTGCGAATGCTAAGCTCGAGATCGGTCGCCGTGATCGTCAGGCGGTTTCCGTCCGCCTCGCAGAGAAGATTCGACAAGATGGGGATCGTCGTCTTGCGCTCGACGACGCCCTGCGTCAAATTCAATTCCTCGAGCAGATCAAACTTCTTTACGCTGAATTCCATCTCGTGTGCAGTCCTTGCGCTGGTTTCTGGGCTCATATTTTGGATGCGGCTACTGTACTGCTTTTCTGTATTTGTATAAAGATAAGAAAACCGCCGTCGCCGCCGCAATTGTGAATATTGCGGAAAAGCCTATAAAGTGCCGCGAACACGGTGCTTGGTCCCTCGTACATCCTGTGGAAGCTTTGCGGTACCCGTGCAAAAACCAACTATTAATCCCACCTTGAGTGATCGCATCGTCAGTCTTGAACAGGTTGCACAATGCATCCACAGCTAGCTACGACGCTCAGCGAGCTAACCACACTTAAGTCTATCCAAATGAATCGAGTAGCCTGTTGATCGTTTTGTTCAAATCTTTGTCCACTTGGCGGAGCGTCTCGATTTTGTTGATCGAGTGCAGCACAGTGGTGTGATGCTTGCCGCCAAACTGCTTCCCAATCTCGGGAAGCGAAGCGGTGGTGAGCTGCTTCACCAGGAACATGGCCACCTGGCGCGGGAACGCAATTACCTTGGAGTTGCTGCGGATCTTCAGATCCTGCGCGCGCATTCCGAAATGTTCCCCGACGCGCTTCTGGATTTGCTCGATCGTGATCTTCTTGTCCTGCGTCTCGATGATGTTCTTGAGCACCTGCTGCGCGGTGGAATGATTGATCTCAATCCCCGTGAGCGAGGAATAGGCCATCAGGCGGATCAGGGCGCCTTCGAGCTCGCGGATGTTGGATTTGATCGAGCGCGCGATGAATTCGGCCACGTCATCCGGCAGTTGGACGCGCTCGCTATCAGCCTTTTTTTGCAAGATGGCGATCTTCGTTTCGAGGTCGGGCATCTGGATGTCGGCGATCAGCCCCCACTCAAACCGCGAACGCAATCTTTCTTCGATGGCTGAAATCTCCTTCGGCGGGCAGTCCGACGAAATCACGATCTGCTTCTGCTGATCGTAGAGCGCGTTGAATGTGTGAAAGAACTCTTCCTGCGTCCGCTCGGCGCGCGCGATGAACTGGATATCGTCCACCATGAGCACGTCCATGTTGCGGAAGCGGTCGCGAAACGCCGCCATGCGCTCGAAGCGGATCGAGGCGATCACTTCGTTGGTGAACTTTTCCGCGCTGATGTAGGTGAGGCGCAGGGACGGGTTGCGGCGCTTGAGCGCGTGGCCGATGGCCTGCATCAGGTGCGTCTTGCCGAGTCCCACACCGCCGTACAGGAAAAGCGGGTTGTAGGATTTTGAGGGCTGCTCGGCCACGGCGACTGCCGCAGCGTGCGCGAACTGATTCGAAGAGCCGACGATGAACTTGTCAAACGTGTAGCGCGGGTTCAGCTGGTTGTTGGACGAGTCGAAGTCGAGCTTCGCCTGCGAAGACGCTGCCTGATTTGCAGCGGTCGGCTCCGCTTCCACGCAAACGAACTCGAGAGCCAGCCCAGGCCGCCCGATTTCGTTCAGCACCGCTTGCAGCAGCTCGCCGTACGTCTCCGTCAGGCGCTTGCAGAACAGCCGTGTGGGCACGCGAACCACCAGGCGTTCGTCATCAGCCCGCTCCTGCCGTGTGGGACGAAACCAGGTGGCGAAACTATGGGGATTGACGCGCCGTTCGGTGTGCTGGAGGACCTTGTCCCAAAGATTCATGGCAAAAATCAATCCCTACTGCAATTTCCACTGATGTGGAAATGCTGTGGAAATCCCCTCCCGCTCCGAGAAGGGTGTTTGAGTGGTCTATCGTTTCAGGCCCGATGTGCCGGATCGCATCCGGCGTGTGCAACAACTCATGAAATCTGGCGTTCGATTGTGATCCCGTCGAATGCGCGAGCGGGGATTCTGCCTAAACGAAGCGCGATGAGCAAGAGAAAACTATGCGAATCATCTGCGTGCCCTCCACAAACAATTCACAGTTTTTCCACAGCGTTATTTTCGTGTGGATCGCGGGCGCAAATCGCGTATCAACTGCAAGAAATGGGACCGGAGCGATACATGGCCGCAGTCGAATTGCTCGCGGTTTTCCACAGGTGCCGTTTCAACAGGCTATTCGAATTTATTGCACTACGGCAGCCGCATGGCGCGGTTCCGGCAGGGCGAAATCGAAAACTCCAAAGGGATCGCCGGCGATGAGCAGCCGATCGTGCTCGACGAGAATTGCCGTTGGCTCGATGGGCGCGCCTTCCTTCGTGGAGGCGCGGTAGGACGAGCGGCGATTGCCGTCCTTGTCGAAGTGCACGATCTCGCCGCCGATCGCCACCCAGACTTCCAGCGTTTCCGGATCGACTCCGAGCGCGCCAATGACGGGCTTTTCAGAGGTTGTCGTCCCGCCCTTGTCAATCACGACGGTGGTCCAATGTTTCTCGCCCGGCTGAGGTTTGAACTCGGATGCGGGCAGCGAAATTTCATAGGCGGCGTAGCCGAAGCGATCGTATTTCCGGATCGTCGGGTCGGGCAGTTCCGTGAACGCAAAATAGACATGCCCAGCCGAGTCGCCGTAGAGCCGGCCGTGACTGAGCGACTCGTCTCGCGATGCGCCCTGGGGCGCCGCGGGAGGCTCACCGAACCCGCGAACCAACGCTCCACTCGCGTCAATGATTTGCACCAGATTCGCGGAGCGTAGCGAGGCGACGGCAATTTCGTTGTTTGAGAGCGCCGCGATGGACATCGGAGCAATCACGCGGATCGTCGCATCGAGCGAGCCATTCGCCTCGAAGATCTTGATGGCGTTCGCGCCGCGGTCCGCGACGAGCAGACGTCCAGCCGCATCGAGATCGATGTCCTGCGCGTAGGTGATCTTCGCGCCATGCGAATTCGAGTTGGGGATCTGGCCGAGGCGCTTGCCATCCGCTCCGTAGATTTGGATCGCGGTTGCGGGCGCAGCGAGAACGTAGTAACGCCCGGCGGCATCGCGCTTCAGCGCCGTCACACCAGGGCCGATCTCAGGAAACACACGCGCACGGGCGAGTATCTCGCGAGAGAACGCCTGGTCCTGAGCGGCAACGCGCGGAAGATTCCAGCCGGCAACGACGCCAGCCAAAATTACAATCGCCAAACCGAATTGTGCGCGGCGAATCATGGGAGGGAATACGCGCTGGATCATTCTATTCGCTGCAAGTGGCAAGAGATGCTGGGCCGCACCCGAGCGTTGCTCCAAACGAACCTGTCCGACATGACGTCTAGTCCAGCCGGAACGTCAGGCGGTCGATCGAGCGGGCATGGCCGGTCGATTCGTCGACATCGATCTGGACCCCGTTCATCCGAATGTCGCCTTCGGCGACCACGAAGCGCGAGGGCATGGTGTTGTCGAAAAAGTGCTCCAGGATGCCGCGCTTTTCCATGCCGATCACGGAATCGTGCGGACCAGTCATCCCCACATCCGTGATGTAAGCCGTGCCGCCAGGAAGCACGCGAAAGTCGGCAGTGGGAACGTGCGTGTGAGTACCGAGTACCGCAGAAACTTTGCCATCCAGATGCCAGCCCATGGCGACCTTTTCCGACGTGGCCTCGGCGTGCATGTCGACGATAATCACTTTCACGTCCGGCGGAACTCGCGCGAGCTCGAGCGTGGCTGTGCGAAAGGGATCCTCGATGGGCGTCATAAACGTGCGGCCTTGCAGATCCAGGACGGCGTAGCCGACGCCATTCTTTGCGCGGCCGACGTAGAGGCCGTGGCCAGGCGAGCTGATCGGGAAATTCGCCGGCCGCAGCAAGCGCGGCTGGCCCGGAAGATACTCGATGATTTCCTTCCGCTTCCAAATGTGATTTCCGCTGGTAAGGACGTCGGCACCGGCCGCGAAAATGTCTTCCGCGATCCGCGGCGTGACGCCGAAACCGGACGCGGCGTTTTCGCAATTGACAATGCAGAGATCTATTTCCCGTTGTGCGAGGATGTCGGCGAGCCGCTCGTGAACGATCTTGCGGCCGGGCGAGCCGACGATGTCGCCGATGAAAAGAATTTTCAAAGCAGGGCCTTTCCGGGGAGTTTGGTCCCTCGGCTCATCCGCCGCGGCGGATTCGCGCGGGTCCGGTGTCGGGACTCCAGCGGAGTCCACCGGACTCCCAAAACCGGAGATCGCGATGCTCGTCGCATCGTGAGGAGCGGTCCACTTCGCCGTGCGGTGCTAGGCCCTGAACCCCACGAATAGGTGGGTGCCCCGCGCCTGCTTTAAGGCTTCCCCCTCATCGGCAAGCCGACTTGGGGTAGTGCACAAGGGCAGGACGACTCGGACTCCCTGGGATCCAGTGTTGGTTCAAAAGGCTTTCGCAACGTCACCTGCGTCGCAGGCCATCTCCAAGTTTCATTGTAGCAGGAATCATCAGCGCGACAGTTTTGCGCGAGAGAGGGTGCAGCTTCGGCTCACGCCAGGCGAGCGATTGCGCGGATCACTTCGGCGGGCTTCTCGAACGGCACGACGTGGCCCGCTTTCGGAATGACCATTAGCTCCGCGCCCGCGAATGCCGCCAAAGCGTCACCGTCCGTTCGCTTGAGCGGGAGTGGCCGCGCTAGTCGCTGCATCGCCTCCATCCGCACCCAGGCTTTTCAGATACGCGATGATCTGCCAACGGCGTTGCTCGGGGATCCCAGCCCACGGCGGCATCCCCTTCGGCAGATTGCCGTTGCGGAGGAACCACGCGAGTTCGCCCGGGGTCGCCCGCTGGACGCCTGTGGAGCGGAGATTGGCGGCGCGGCCTCTGCCGCGAGCGTCGTCGCCATGGCATTCCGCGCAGTGCTGGCGGAAGAGTTTTTCACCGGCGGCGATGGCGTCCGATTGGCCTTCGTACGGATTCTTCCAGCCTCGCGTCTTCGCGGGAGCTTTGGCGATCGGAGCCAGGAGGCCGCGATCGTCGCCCATTTGAGTGCGGGAGGCCCCGGCAGCAGCAGCCAGAGACGCAAACAGGAGCGCGGAGCAAATTATCAGGCGTCGCATTAAAAGAGACTCCTTAGCTTGCGGCCGAAACCGCCGATTTCGTAGGACATCCCCCAGCGCAACAGGAATCGGTGGCTGTTGTCATTGAGCCCGAAGCCGGGCGAAACGGAAAACGTGGCTCCGTTGGGAAGTTGCAAGGCGGCGATCGGCGCAACGTAGTGCGACGTGCCGGACGACGAGAACGCCTTCACCGTGCCCAGCCCGCCGTACATCTCGGCGCCGAGGATGAAGTTCTCGCGGCAGAGATTGCATGGGCGCGGCGTCGCTTCCAGGCGCAGCGGCCGGCTCGTTCCCAACGCGTAGCCGAATTCCCACGGCTCGTGGCCTAGATTTTTTTCCCCGATGAAGTTCTCCGAGAAATTCCATCCCTTGTAGTCGCTTGAAAGGATCAGCTTGGTCTCCAGCTCATGCGTATGTGACCGGTTCGCCTCCGAGTTCGGCTCGGCCGCGTCAAATTGGTTGTCGAGACCCACCACCTCTTTCAGCGTCTTGTCCGCATCCGTCGTGTTTTCAAATTCGACGTAGAGCACTGGATTGATCCAGTGCTCGCGCATCAGCGGACGAAAGCGGTTCTCCCACCGCGTGCCGGTAAAGACCGTGCTGTCGCCGAAAGTCGTCTGCGAGTCGATGTAGAACTCGGTGGTCCACCAGGCAGTCACGCCATATTCGAGCTCCATCCACGGTGCGATAAAGTCGCCGCCGCCCTTCTGCGTTCCATAGATCGAATATGTTTCGATCTCAAGATTGCCCGGCTCTTCGAGGTGGTGCGAGTACGCCACGAAGTACGGTGTCTCCTGTGCCGCTGTGCGGGAGGGAAAACCCAGCCCAGCGCTCGCGAGGCAGAGAAGTCCGAAGAGGAAAGCCCGAGAGCTTCGCGGAATCCCCGCGTAGTGAGACCGATTGAATAGCCAAAAGCGAGCTCGCATGAAGACCGCACCGCCTTTCTAGTCGTAACGCGTTATCAGAAGCGCGACGAAGGTATTTCAGTTGCAAACGCTTGTCAACTAGTATTTGCAAAAACCCATCAGCTAAGGTTGGCGTGTCTGGGGGGTGCTCGTCTACGTCGTCAGCAGTCAGAGGAAGAGTTTAGGCGTGATTTGTGCCAGCCAAGCGGGTCGTGCAAGAGTGAGCGAATACTATGGCGTGACCTTCTTGTCAGGTGAAACGGAGGGGGCAGCCCGCAAGACCGGCCCCTCCGTTTTATGCGAGCGACAGCCTAGAAGTGGAAGCCGATCTCCCCCGTGACCGCGCGCGGCGTGACGTAGTGCGTGCCGCTGAACGTCGAGAGAAAGTTGTACAGGACGTAGTTGTTCGCCAGATTGATGACCGTCACGCGGGCGCTCCATTTGTAACGGTCGCCCTTGAACAGGTCGTCGTCACCAACGGACACATCGAACAGGTTGCGTTCCCTGATCCGCGGGGGGTTCTTGTCGTCTTGTTCCTTGTTCGGTGCCGGTACCGTGATGAGGGTGGAGCCGAACTCGGATGCCGGGCAGTTGAACGGCAGGGCCACCGTCGGTGTCGCATGCACGCCGTTGCAAGTGAACCCCGCTTCAAACTCCTGATCGGCGCTTAGAGGAATCCCTCCCACATTGCTCGCTATCATACTGACGTTGGGTACGCCTCCGATCATCACGGATCCGGGGCAAGTGTTGGATGAGAGCAACCCGAAGCACGGCGTTGCGCCAGCTACGAGTCCGCTATCAAACCGCCAGTTGAAGCCCAGATATGGCCCGCGCTTCCACGGCTGATATTGCATGTGCGTTGTCTCGTTGAAGTGCTCGTCATGGTCGATGCGGAACGGCGTGAACACTCCGGCAACGGACGCGACGGGAACGGCGCCGGCCCCGCCGATTTGGGGAGTGAAGAAACGCGCGGCGACGCCGGACATCACCACGTAGGCCGTGAATCCGTGAAGGTTCGTGAGATTCGTGCGCGCCGTGAATCCGGGGATCTTGGAGTTGTGCCATTCGATCGGGAACGTGATCGGCGTGTTGCCGAGCACGCTGAAGTCGTAACCGTTGTGCGTCTCCTTCCAAATGTACTCACCATCGAACACAACGTGGCTCCCGAACGCCTGCTGCAATCCCGCGTGGAATTCGTTGCGAAAGCCGGGAGTCAATATGGAGTTCGCGCCTGGCGTGCAGAGAAGAAGCGGGGACAGGACGTCCGAGTTGCAGCCAGTGCTTGAAAGCACCAGATTCTCGTTGAATGGTGTTTCCAGGGTTCGCGCGTAGGAAACGCGAAGAACTGTGTTGGTCTGCTTGACGTTATAGGCGATGCCAAGCCGTGGCTCCGCTTGATGGGCAATCGATAGCCCGTTATATATGTCCCCTCGGATACCCACGTTGAATGACCAATTTCCCGTAGTGATCGTGTCCTGCACGTAGAGCGCGAGTTCCTTCACGTCCGTGTGCCCATGGAATGCGAACAAGCCTCCTCCTGTGAAGCACGGAGTAGGCGAAGGGCTGGGGAGTTCGCTGCAACTACGCGTCAGATCGAACGGCAGCAGGACAGGGTTGAACGCCGGGTACTGAGGCGTGTTGGGGGCGAACGAATTGACCGTAGGGTCATTCTCCGCGAATCCCTTCGCGGCACATTGCGACGGATCGGTGAATCCAGCGACCGGGACGTCCGGATTAGCAGCCGTATTGAGAGTTAGGCACGGAGCATTGAGGGTCGGATCGACGATTCCGAGCCGGTCGTGCTCCGTCAGAAACGTCTGTTGGTACGTGACGCCCGCTTTAATATTGTGAATGCCCTTCACGTAGGAAAGGCTCGCGCGAGCGCCGGCATTCGTGAGAAACCGGAGTTGGGAGACGGTTTCTCTTTGAAGACTGGGTGGACCAAGATCCGCGAATGGATTACCGCTCGGATAGTAGTCGTACTGGTCGTGGCGCACGAAAGCGCCCACGGTGAGCACGGTGTTCGAGTTGATCAGCCGGGTCCACGTCGGCGCGACGTTGAAGGTTCGGATCTGCGAGCGCTGGTCCGTCGAGCCCACGAGCACGCCATTGGGTCCGAGACCGCCATTGTCCACCACAACCCCATTCCACGGTGTCGCGAATTCGGCATCGAAGGAATTCGGAGTCTGGAACCACGAGCGCGAAAATCCTAGATTCAGGTGAAGCGAGTCAGCCGTCGTGAGCTGATAGTCGAACCGGTCGAAGATGTTTTCTTCATTGCCCTTGTCGTGCATCACCACGAACTCGGGCGGATCAAGGAAGCGGCCGCTGTTCAAGCCGCTCACTGAGATGAAGTTTCCCCAATTTTGCCCTCCGTAGCCCAAGTTGAAGTCAAGATTCGAGGTGCCAAATGCGCCGTAGGAGGCTGTTACGGCTCCATGCGGCGTCGTCATGCCCTGGCCTGAACGCGTGGTTACGTCGATTACCAGGCTCGTTTTGTCGCCATATTCAGCGGGCGGCGCGCCGTCGATCACCTCAAGCGATGAAATGGAATCGACCGGGATCTGGTTCGAGAATACCTTGCTCTGTTGGTCCGTGATCGGCTGGCCGTCCACCGAAAATGAATTTTCCGCGTGGTCGCCGAGCCCGTGGAAGAGGCCGTTCGAATCCGCCGCGACGCCGGGTGACGCGAGCGTCACAAGCGAGCTGACGGACGACGACGCGCTTTCCAGAGGAAGATCCTCGATCAGCTGGCGGTCCACGTCGGTGTGCGCCGTCGAGTCATTTTCGAGCAGGTCGCCCGCGGCCGTCACGGTGACGGTGCTGCTCGTCGTTCCCAATTGCAGGCTGATTTTCAGGTTGATGGGCAGTGACGACCGCACGTCGACATCCTGCACCCAACTGGTGAAGCCCGGCGCGGTGACCGTGGTGTGGTAGGGGTTAAACGGCACGTTCTGGAAGCTGAAGTTGCCCGATGCATCGGTTGTGACCGTGCGCTCAAGTCCGCTGACGGGGTTATGAATCGTGACCGTCGCGCCGGGAATCACCGCTCCGGTAGGATCGGTAACGGTTCCACCGATGCTTGTGGAATTTCCTGCGTTCTGGGCCCGGACACTCGTCCCGGCCGCGGCAAGGAATAAAGCAAGAAGTAGAACTCCAATCAACGCTCTCGCGAATCTCATCTTTTCTCTCCATATGAGTGCGGCCACGGCGTCTTGCCGGGCGGCGGCTGAGAATGGATATGGAAATCCGCACGCGCTGCGCAACGGCCAGGCGTGCCGGGGATGATTGCGCTTGAAAGGGGCGTTACGCGGGAGGAGCGCGCGGAATGCTGAGAGTGCGAACCGCGTCGAGATCCGGAGCGAAGTGTTCAGACGGCGCAAATCTGGCAATTGGGACCGGTGCCTGCACGCTTGCCTGCACCACCGGTTGCGGCGCTGCGGCGTGACCGACATGGCATATCTGGCAGTGCTGCTCGTCGTAGTCGTGAGCGTGCCAGTGGGCAGCGGCGTGCGTGCCCAGCGCGAATACCGCTAGGACGAGCACTCCCGCCAGTAGATACCGACTTATTCGCTTCGCCATGCCCAACCTGATCGGACCCCCGTGGTTATTGTAACTAACTCTGATGCTCTCGGATCAACAATGGTTCCATTGCGTTTTCTACTGATGACACAACACCGCTCGTACCGTCGCGGCCATCGGCCATCTTTTTTGTTAATAATATACTGGGGTATAGTATAGTGCCGCGGCGAGGTTCCCATGGCTCACACCACCAAGGACAAGGAAAAGCTTCAGCTTCGAGTTCGCCGTATCAGGGGGCAGTTGGATGCCATCGAACGTGCGCTCGAATCCGAACAGGAGTGCACCGGAGTCCTGCAACTGATGGCAGCTTGCCGGGGAGCGCTGAACGGCTTGATGGCGGAAGTGATCGAGGGGCACATCTGGTTCCACGTATTGCCGACTGACCGCGACAAGAACTCTCCGCAGGCGGAGGCGGCCGAGGAATTGATCGACGTGGTCCGGTCTTACCTGAAATAACTGCACAAAATCGCAGAATTTTCGAAGGGTGGCATTGCGATGACCCAATACAACGTGACAGAGGCAGAACAGAGAAAACCGCCAGCCGCGAGCGCTATGAATCCGCCGCCGCGAGACGCGCGAGACGAAGGCCACGACGATCACGCGCACCCTCTGAATTGGCGGGATATCAGTCGCGTTTTGTTCGTTGCCGCGGCGGCGGGACTCGTCTGGTTTTTGGGCCGGGCATCGAACCCCTACGTCACAGTCGTTGGCGTGGTTTGCACTCTAGTTGGCGGTTTGCCAATTTTTCGCGAGGCCTACGAGAATATCGCTGAGCGCCGCATGACGATGGAACTGTCCATGACCATCGCCCTTTTGGCGGCTCTGGCAATTAGGGAAGTATTCACGGCGCTCATCATTACGCTCTTCGTGCTGGCAGCGGAGATACTCGAAGGCCTTACCGTGGGCCGCGGAAGGCAAGCGATTCAACGCTTGCTAGAATTGCTCCCGAATTCTGCGACGGTAAAGCGCGTGGATGGCTGGAGAGACGTGGGAATCGAGAAGGTTCGAACGGGCGAAATCGTTCTCGCGCGGCCCGGGAGCAAAATTCCCGTGGACGGAACCGTAGTGGGCGGACATTCTTTTGTCGATCAGGCTGCGATCACCGGCGAATCCATGGCCGTCGAGAAACTCCCGGGCGCGGGCGTTTACGCCGGCACGATCAATCAAACGGGGGCGCTCGAGATCCAAGTTGACCGGATAGGGCGCGACACAACTTTCGGCAGAATCGTCGAAGAGGTTGAGCGCGCCGAGCAGTCGCGAGCCCCAATACAGAAGACGGCCGACCGGCTCGCCGGATATCTCGTGTATTTCGCGCTGGGCGCGGCAGCTTTGACTTTCTTGCTGACGCACAACATGCGTTCCACCATCTCCGTTGTCATCGTTGCGGGCGCATGTGGAATCGCCGCTGGCACACCACTGGCGATTCTTGGCGGGATCGGGCGGGCGGCCCGGCAAGGAGCGATCATCAAAGGCGGTCTTCACCTCGAAACCCTTGCTCGCGTCGATACCGTATTGCTCGACAAGACCGGAACGCTGAGCTATGGCACTCCTGAAGTTCAGGATGTGCGTCCAGCGGCGGGCGTCTCCTCTGCGGAATTGTTTGGTGTGGCCGCGATTGCGGAAGCGCGGTCGGAGCATCCTGTCGCGAAGGCAGTTCTCAGGAAGTCAAAAGAACTTGGCGTCGTCTGCCGGGAGCCGGATCGGTTCGACTATATCCCTGGGAAGGGAGTGATCGCCGAATTCGGCGGCGCGACGATTGTGGTCGGAAACCGGTTGCTCTTGGAGGAGCGAGGAGTTGATCTGTCGGCCTGGAATTCGAATGAGTCGGGCGGCGAAGTCGGCGTATCGCAGGATGGATGCTTTCTAGGGGCGCTGCGCGTTGGCGACGTGTTGCGTCCGGAAGCACGCAGCGCCATTGCGAGGCTTAAGGCCATGGGTCTCAGAACGATTCTTCTCACAGGGGACGCAGCCAGCGTGGCGATACCGGTGGGTGACGAGCTTGGAGTCGATGAAGTCGGCGCTGAATTGCTGCCTTCCCAGAAGCTCGACCGTGTCAAAGAACTCGTGGCGCAGGGCCGGACGGTCGTGATGGTGGGAGACGGAATCAACGATGCTCCGGCTCTAATGCAGGCAAATGTCGGAGTTGCGATGGGCTCCGGCACAGACGTGGCACGGGAGAGCGCGAACGTCGTCCTGATCGGGAACGACCTATCCAAGTTCGTCGATACGCTGCAGATCGCCCGGAGGTGCCGGCGCATCATCTTCCAAAATTTCGCGGGCACTCTTCTCGTTGATACGGCCGGTGTCGCGTTGGCTGCTTTTGGATTTCTGAATCCCCTGCTGGCCGCTTTCATTCACGTATCTTCGGAAATGACATTCATCCTCAACTCGGCCCGCTTGTTGCCGCGCACCGGCGCATAAGGACTATTCGCTTCGAGTCCTTTGATTAGTGGGGTTCCCACGCGGCGTTTTTCGTCAGTGCTCATGGCAATGCCCTCGTTCCCACCGCCTCGCGCAGTTGTTCGAGCGCGAGCAAGTACGACGCAAGCGCCTGGCGGTAGGCGAGCTGCGTGGCGCGGTAGCTGCGCTCGGCGTCGAGAAAATCGAGCAAACTGGCCGCGCCGCGCCTGTAGGCGTATTCGCTGATATCGCGGTCCTGCTGGGCTTCGTCGAGGTAGCCCGAACGATAGAGCTTGATGATTTGATCGTTCGACCGCAGCCCTTCGTAAGCGTCTTTGACATCAGTCAGCACCTGATCGCTCGCGGCCTTTTCCTGCTCTTGCGCCTGCGTGATGACAACCTGCGTGCGTGCGATTTCGCCCTGGTTGCGGTCAAAGATCGGAAGCTGAATCTGGCCGAAAAGCGAAGTGGTGCTCAGAGCGGCGATGTGCGTGTAATTGATCTGCGCGGTCACGTCGCGCTTGCCGTTCGCTTTCGCGAGCGCGTACTGGCTATTCGCCGCGGTCACACTCTGCTGCGCCGCTCGCAGGTCGGGGCGCGTCGAGAGGGCTTTGGCCTGCAAGTCCTCAATGTTCCCGCTGACCGTCTGATACTCGAATGGCCCGGCCACGTCGTAATCGGCGGGAACAGACTCGTATCCGAGCAATTGCCGCAAATCCGACAGCGCCTGCACCTTCGCGAGCTGCGCCTGCGAAGCGTCCGTCTGGAACTGCAGCAACTGCAGTTTGATTTTCAGGAGGTCGTCTTCGCCGATGTCGCCGGCCCTATATCGTTCCTGGCTGATGTCCACCGTGTTTTGGAAGCTTTTCAGGTCTTGCTGGGCGAGATCGAGCGCCGATTCAGCGAGTTCGGCGTTGGTGTAGAGCGAAGCGACCTGGAACGTCAGGCTGCGCTCGTTGTCCGCCACTTGCGAGCGCGTCACGGCCGTTAGGTCCTTCGCCGCCGCCAGCCGGTGCTGCCGCTTCTTCCCGCGCTCAAACAGGTAGCTGACGCCGAGGTCGAACTGCGCTGAATTGTCGACATAAGCGGAATCGAACTGATTCCAATTCAATATCGGCAGGAATTGCGCGTCGCCCAGCAGCACGGGATTCGGCCGCAGGTTCGCGGTGGTTTCCTCGTCTTCGCTTTGCTGGATGGTTGTGCGCGCGGCCAGCAGGGTGTGATTGTGCGCGAGCGCCATTTGAATGGCGTCATCGAGCGTGATCTTCACCGGCCCCTGAATGGTCGAAGGAGTCTGTGCTCGCGCGGGAGGAGCGCCCATAACTCCAGCGAAAGGCGCCACGAACATCACGATTGCAAACGGAAAGTGTCGTACATGCATAGGCTCAGTCCTCACAAATCAAAACGGATACGAATAGCGGCGCAGCTCGCTTCGAGCGGCCCTGCATTCAAGGATCATACAAAAGATGTGGCCACACTTCGGAGGGTTGCGCTTTTGAGGTGTTGCGCTGGAGGCACTGGTCGCCGCGTGATCAGTGTCAGTCAGTTGGAATGTTCGAGGGCTTTTTCGACGAGCGCGACGCATTTCTCGACGCGCTTGCGCAGAGGGCCGTCGATTTCCTGTTGGCGTTCGCGCGCGGTGAACAATTCGTCCGCGATGTTCAGCGCCGCGAGCACCGCAACTTTCACGGAGTCAACCATGCGCGTCGCCTGGGCGACTTCGCGCATCTTGCCATCCACGTAGGCCGCGAGCTCCTTCAGTTGCTCCTCGTTCTGCCCTGCCGAGTTGACGTTGTACGTCTGATCGTAGATTTCGATTTTCATGGTTTCAGCCCCCGCGCTCGTTTTCGGCTGAGGCCGCCATTGTCGGCGATTGGCGCTGCGGGCGCAACAGTCTGCTTTGCCACGGAGGCGCAGAGGAAGCGACGGTATTCCGACGCCTGCACTTAGAGCCGCGGCGTCAGCTGGCGCGCAGGGCAGCGCCAAGCTTCGTTTCGAGCGCGGCGACGATGCGGGAGGAAAAATCGGCGATCTGCGCGTCGGTGAGCGTCGTTTCCGCGCTCTGGAACGTCACGCGGACCATCAGCGAAAACTTTCCGGCCGGCACCTGTCCGCCGCGAAAGAGATCGGCGGCTTCGATTCCGCGCAGCTCAACGATGCCAAGCGCGCGAATCGTTTCGGCGACTTGCGCGAATGCCACGCCGTTGGCCAACACCAGCGAGAAATCTCTTTCGACCGCCGGAAAGCGCGGCAGCGGCTCGAATCGCCCGGATGCACTCGCCGACTCGATGCCCGCGAGCAGCGTTTCGAGGCGCAATTCAGCGACGAAAATCTCCTGGCGCAGCTTGAGCTGGTCCGCGATGCGGCGCGCAAGCTGACCGGCAAATCCAATCCACGGCCCCCCGGGGAGCTCGAACCGTTTCGGGTAAGGCATATGGTAGAAGACCATTCGTTCGGCCTGCTCGCGCAGCAGGCTTATATTTGCGGCGCGAGATTTCGAGAGCCAATTTGAAGTGGACTCTCCATCCCACCATCGGAGCCCACCCGCCAATTCTCCGATCCGGTCCAGATCACCCTTCAAATCCGCGAAGCTGAATTCGCGCGCGTCTTCGTGAATCGTCTTTTCGCGCGCGAGCCCGGTCGCTCCGAGCGTAAGCACCGCCGTTTCAACCGGCTCGCCGTCGCGCAGCTCGTACGCCTTGCCGATCTCGAAGAGCCGCAAATTGCGCTGGCCATGATTCAGGTTCCATTCGAGCGCGCCGATCATGCCGACGATCCCGTTCGAGCGCATCACCGACGCATCTTCCGCCAGCGGATTACCGATGACCGCGGGCGCAACGCCCTCCGCGCGAAATAATTCATCGCGGCGCGTATCCACGAGCGGAATCGTCACGATTTCCCGATAGCCCAGTGCGATCACGCGCTCGATCAAGCGGTCCTGCGCTGTGGCGTGCGGCAGGCGGTGCGCGGGCCGCTTCGCGGGCGGCAGCCGCGGCGGAAACTTGTCGTAGCCGTGGTGTCGCGCGACCTCCTCGATCAGGTCGATCCCGCGCGCCACATCGCGCCGCCAGGAAGGCTGCTTGCAGTCCCACGCGGCCAGCAGCGAGCCTGCGCCGCCGCGATTCGCATCCTTGCGCTCGGGATGAAATCCGAGTGCGCCGAGGATCTCCTCGATGTCGCGGTCCGGGACATCCGCGCCCATCACGCGCAGCAGTTCCTTGCGCGAAATCTCGATCGTGAGCGGCGGTTCCCGGCGCGGATATGCGTCGACGACGCCCGAAAGAATTTCGCCTCCGCCGAGCTGCTGGATCAATTCCGCAGCGCGGCGCGAAGCCAGCTCCGCCATCTCCGGATCGGCGCCGCGCTCGAATCGGTAGGAAGCCTCGCTGCGCAGGCCCAGCGCCTTCGATGTGCGCCGCACCGAAATTGGATCGAACCACGCCGATTCGAGCAAAATATTGCGGCTGGCAAAGCCGATTTCGCTGTCGGCGCCGCCCATCACGCCGGCAACCGCCACCGCGCGCGCCGCGTCCGCGATCACGCACATCTCTTTCGCGAGCGTGCGCTCGGCGCCGTCGAGTGTGCGGATTTTTTCGCTGGGCTTCGCGCGCCGCACCACGATGCGCTTTTCCGCGAGCTTGTCCAAGTCGAACGCGTGCATCGGCTGGCCCAGCTCGAACATCACGTAGTTCGTCACGTCCACCACGTTGTTGATCGAATTTTGGCCGATGGCTTCGAGACGCTGGCGCAGCCAGTCCGGCGACGGCTGAATTTTCACGCCGCGCAGAATCCGCGCCGTGTAGCGACCGCAAAGTTCCGGCGATTCGATTTCAACGCGCGTTGCGTCCGCCGCTTTTTCGGAGGACTCTTTCAACTTCGGCTGGAGCGGCTTCACCGGCAGGCGGTAAATCGCCGCCACCTCGCGCGCGATGCCGTAGTGGCCCAAACAGTCGGGACGGTTCGCCGTGATTTCCGCATCGAGCACCGGCCCAGCCGCCGAGTCCTCGACCGAGTCGATGGCCACGCCCGCGAGCGAGAGCCGCGCGCGCAGATCGGCGGGCGTCGCCGCCACGTCCACGAATTCCTTCAGCCAGTTGTAGACAACCTTCATCGCGATTCCAGTTGCCCGTAATAGATGTGCGTCTGGTACTCAAACCGCACGCGACCGTTTTCCGCATGCTCATCAAAAAGCTGTCGCAGCGCCGCGAGCATCGGCTCGTGCTGCGGATGGCCTTGCGGCGGTGAATAGGACGAGCTCAGCAGCCGCCCGCGCAGGCCGTCGAAATCGAATACCTGCTCGTTGGCGAACGATCTTTTCCCGCCCGCGCCGGACCCGAAGAAACTCCGCATCCGGCGGTCCTGCGGATATTTCGCCGAGACTTTTTCGTAGTCCGTGCCAAACGTGCGCAGCAAAATCTCGTATTCCCGCTGAAACGGCGTCTCGCCGCTCACTCGCTCATTCCAGAGGACCGCAACCCAGCCGCGCGGCCGCAGGATGCGCCGGAATTCCGCGCGCGCGGCCTTGGGCTCGAACCAGTGAAACGCCTGCCCCGCCACCACGAAGTCCGCGCTCGCATCCGGCAGCGTCGTCGCTTCGGCCGATCCCGCCACGCTGCAAAAGTAAGGGTATTTTTCGAGGTACTGTTCGCCGGCCTCGCGCATCGCGGCGTTCGGCTCGACGCCGTACACCAGATTTCCGTTTTCGAGAAACATTTGCGCAAGCAGGCCCGTGCCCGATCCGATGTCCGCGACGACGGATTCCGGAGAAAGACCGCACTCCTCGCGCAGCACATCCAGAACGGCGGGCGGATATCCCGGCCGATAGCGAACGTAATCGGTCACGCGATTCGTGAAGCGTTGCTTCGGATCGGCTGCGAGCATCGTCATGGAAACTGGCACAGGAAGCGCACGTCGTTCTGAAACAGCAGCGGCAATTCGGTGATGCCGTACTTCATCATCGCCAGGCGATCGACGCCCATGCCGAATGCGAAGCCGGAAAGTTTTTCCGGGTCGTACTTCACGAAGCCGTACACCGCCGGGTCCACCATTCCCGCGCCGAAGAGTTCGATCCATCCGGAAAACTTGCAGATGCGGCAGCCGCTCCCGCCGCAGACGTGGCAGCTTGCATCCACTTCGGCCGAAGGCTCCGTGAACGGGAAATAGCTTGGCCGCAGGCGCGTCTTCACCTTTGGCCCCAGAAACGCGCGCACGAAATATTCGACCGTGCCCTTGAAATCGCAGAACGTGATGTCCGTGTCGACCGCGAGGCCCTCGATCTGGTGAAACATGTAGCCGTGCGTCGCGTCGGGATTATCGCGGCGATAGACTTTGCCCGGCACGACGATCCGCACCGGCGGAGGCTGCTTTTCCATCGTGCGAATTTGCATCGGAGAGGTGTGCGTCCGCAGCAGATGCCCGCCGCGCGCGCCCTCGATGTAGAACGTATCCATGTTGTCGCGCGCGGGATGGTGCTCGGGAATGTTGAGCGCTTCGAAATTGTAGTAGGGCGTCTCGATCTCCGGCCCTTCGACCACGCTGAATCCGATCGAGAGGAAAATGCGCAGGAGTTCGTCGAACGTCTGCCGGATGAGGTGCCGCGTGCCGATCGCGCGCTCGACACCCGGCAGTGAGAGGTCGATGCGATCCCGCGCGGAGGCCGCCTGTTCCGCCGCCGCTTCGATTTCCTTGCGCTTTTCCTCGAGCGTCGCTTCGACGTGCGCCTTAAGCTTGTTTAATTCCTGCCCGACAACCTTCTTCAGTTCCGGCGGAGCGGGCTTAAGCCAGCTGTCGGTGATTTGTGAGAGTATCCCGGACTTGCGGCCGAGCCAAGAATCGCGGGCCGCCTTCCAATCCAGCGTGGCGCCGCTGACAGTAAAATCGAATATTCCACGCACACCCGCGAAGCGCGCGACGACTTTTTCGGGCGTCGTGTCGCCGAGTTGCGCGAGAGTTTGTGTTGTGGGATCGGTCGTCATCGAGAGGTGAAGTTCGGCCGTAGGGGCGGGTCTCAGACCCGCCCCTACAACAGAAATGCGCCGGCCTGAAAGCCGTCGCTACATTACCGTTACCGCGAAAGGCGCGCTACGCCGCGGGCTGCGGCGGCGCTGCTGGCGCTGCTTTCATATGCTGCTTTGCCGATGCGACAACCGCCGCAAATCCCTCGGCGTCGCGCACGGCCATGTCCGCCAGGATCTTCCGGTCGAGGTCGATTCCGCCGGCCTTCAGCCCGTGAATCAACTGGCTGTAGGTGGTGCCGTTCGCGCGTGCGGCTGCGCCGATGCGCTGAATCCAGAGCGTGCGGTAATCGCGCTTGCGCGTGCGGCGGTCGCGATACGTGTATCGCAGAGAGCGGTTGACCGCCTCTTTCGCCGACCGAAAGAGCTTCCCCTTTGTGAGGAAAAAACCCTTCGCGTGTTTGAGCAGCTTTTTGCGCCGGGCGCGGCGCTTCGTTCCGCGTTTAACTCGAGCCATGGTTCTCGTCTCCTATGATGTTTGCGAAAAAAATGGTTACGCGGAGAGGCGCACAGCAAAACGCCGTCCCCGAAAAACAGGACGCGGCGCATGGCTGCGCTGATCTCCGCGGCGTGTTCATGTGGTCCCGGCGGCCCGATGTTACTCGGGTTCGGGAGCAAAGCAAGCCGGAGATTCCGGCTCGCCGGCCCTGCGTCTCAGTGCGACTCAGGGCAAGCCGGCAGGCCCGCCGCGGCGGGATATGCTCTGCCTGGCTCGAAAGAAACTGCTAAAGACCGTAAGGCAACGCGAGACGCACGTTCGGAACGTCCGCAGGATTCACCAGAACTTTACCGGACAGCTTGCGCTGGCGCCTCGGCGATTTCGTGCCGAGGAGATGGCGCTTGCCCGAATGCCAGCGCATCACTTTTCCCGTGGAGGTGATCTTGAAGCGCTTGGCTGCGCCGCGGTGCGTCTTCAACTTCATTTTCGTATTCTTCTTCACGATTTCCTCTTCGGCTCGGCCGCGTGCAGCCGCGCCAGAAAATTTCCCGCTCAGTTCCCCGCGGACAGTTACGACGGACGCGCCGGAGCCGCAGCAGGTGCGCCCTTTTTCGGCGCGAGAAGCGCGAGCAGGATGTTGGCTTCCATCCGCGGTCCGAATTCCACCAGGGCGAAATCCGTGATGTCCTTGAGCAGCCGCTCCATTTTGGCGCGGCCCACGTCCTGGTGAGCCATCTCGCGCCCGCGATGGAAAATCATCGCCTTTACTTTGTGGCCCTCGCCGAGGAACCGGATGATCTGGTTCTTGCGGACCTGATAATCGTGCTCCGCGGTGGCGGGCCGGAACTTCACTTCCTTGATGTGCGAGCTTTTTTGGTGCTTCTTGGCTTCGTGAGCCTTTTTGCTCTGCTCGTAGAGGAACTTGCCGTAGTCCACGAGCTTGCAGACCGGCGGCACCGCGCTGGGCGAGATTTCCACCACGTCCAGACCGGCATCCCGCGCCGCCTTCATCGCGTCAAACAGGGACATCACGCCCAGCTGATTCCCCGCTTCATCGACCACGCGGACTTCCCGAGCGCGAATGCGCTCGTTGACCCGAAGACCGCCGCTACTTCCACCCCGTTCTGCGATAAACCCACCTCCCGGGATTGCGAATTCCGATCGCTACCCGCCCACCCGTTGCTCCGGCTGGCTCGCCCGAAGCGACAGGGCAGAAAGTATAGCACGCCTCTCGGGGCTGCCCGCAATACCGTAATTACTAGTCTTTTTTGTCACTCCCCGGCGGTGCGGTGATGCAGGTGTCGAGGGCTTTGCGCGTTTCATTGGCCCATCGAGGAATGGCGCGAGACTCGATGTACTCGACGACCTGCGAATCTCCCCCGGCCACGGACTCGCTGATTTCGTAAAGGATGGGGTGCTCGCTCACGGGGTCGTCATCTCGCGGCCGGACGAACTGGATATTGTTGAAGGCTTTGAACTGCGCTGCAACGGCCGGGCATTGCGCGGCCGAGAGCGTCCAAGACTGAACTCTTAGATCGGGCTTCCAATCCTCGACCGATTTTGCCGTATCCTTCGCGTGGAGCGCGGCGAGCTGATTGTAGAGCGATGCGCCCTGCGCTTCGTGAATGACGGCGTGGATCGCGCGCGAATCCTGCGTGTCCTCGAGAATGAACGCGAACTCCGGCAGGTCGTTGCCGCCGCTGCGATGCGCGCGCACGGCGATGTAATCGCCCTCCGCGTGGCGGACGGAGAACAGTTCGTCGAATGCGGCCGCGAAATTTTTGTCCGTCCATTCGCGGCCGGCGTCGGTTTGCGGGCGGGCGGAGAATCCGGCGAGCGCGAGTCCCATCGCGAGAGCGGCGATCTTTGCGGTCGCTGATTTCATTTTGCTACTCGGCTCGCGCTATTGCGTGGCGCGCGAGTCGACCTCCTGACGCAGGTCCGCGATGAACTGTTCGAGAGGGCGCGGGCCGAGATCGCCCTTCGAGCGGTGCCGTACGGCGACGGTACCGGCCTCGGCCTCTTTTCCGCCGATGACGAGCATATAAGGAATTTTTTCGAGCTGCGCGTCGCGGATTTTGGCTTGCAGCTTTTCGTTGCGGTCGTCGAGATGAACGCGAAAGCCCGCAGCTTTGATCTGTTCGGTCACCTTCCGCGCGTAGTCGATTGTTTTTTCGCTCAGCGGCAGAACGGACGCCTGCACCGGGGCGAGCCACGCAGGAAACGCGCCTGCGTAATGCTCGATGAGCACGCCGAAAAACCGCTCGACCGAGCCCCACAGGGCGCGGTGGACCATCAGGGGCTGGTGGCGCGCGCCGTCTTCGCCGACGTACTCCAGATTGAAGCGGCGCGGCAGGTTGAAATCGAACTGCACGGTGGTGAGCTGCCAGGGGCGGCCGATCGCGTCGACGAGCTTGACGTCGATTTTGGGGCCATAGAATGCGGCTTCGCCGGGAATATATTTGTACGGGACGTTCATGCGCTTGAGCGTATTGGTGAGCGCGTCCTCCGCGCGTTTCCAGTCCTCGGGAGATCCGATGTAGGTTTCGGGATGCGCGGGATCGCCGCCGGAAAGCTCGACGACGTAATCGCTGAAGCCGAAGACGCGCAGAACTTCCCAGGCGAATTCGACGCAATCCTGCATTTCTTTTTCGATCTGCTCGGGCATGCAGAAGATGTGCGCGTCATCCTGTGTGAAGCCGCGGACGCGCATCAGGCCGTGGAGCACGCCGGAGCGTTCGTAGCGGTAGACGGTGCCGAGCTCGGCCAGGCGCACGGGCAGCTCGCGATAGCTGCGCAGGTGTGATTTGAAAATCAAAACGTGGCCCGGGCAGTTCATGGGTTTGAGCTGGTACTCGGCCTTTTCGACTTCGATCGGGCCGAACATATTCTCGCGATAGAAATTCGCGTGGCCGCTGGTCTTCCAGAGATCGAGCCGCATGATGTGCGGGGTGTAGACGAGATCATAGCCGCGCCGGGTCAGCTCGGTGCGGAGCCAGTCTTCCATCAGACGGCGGATAATTCCGCCCTTGGGATGCCAGAAGATCAGGCCGGGGCCAGCTTCGTCCTGAATGCTGAAGAGATCGAGCTCCTGACCGAGCCTGCGATGGTCGCGGCGCTTGGCCTCTTCGAGGCGGTGCAGGTATTCGTCGAGTTCCTTTTGATCGACAAAGCAGGCGCCGTAAATGCGCTGCATCTGCGGATTGCTTTCGAGTCCCTTCCAGTACGCGCCCGCGACGTTCATCAATTTGAACGCCTTGATGCGGCCGGTGGAAGGAATGTGCGGGCCGCGGCAGAAGTCGATGAATTTTCCGGTGGTGTAAAAGGAAACCATCGGCTCGACGGCCTTTTCCTCGACCAGCTCGCATTTGAATTCCTGCTGGCTTTTTCGATACAGCTCGACGGCCTCGGGCTTGGGGATCAGCTTGCGCTCGTTGGGAAGATCCTTGGCGGCAAGCTCGCGCATCTTGGCCTCGATTTTTTCGAGGTCCTCCGGAGTGAACGATTGCTCGCGCACGAATTCGTAGAAGAAGCCATTTTCAATCGGCGGGCCGATGCCGAGTTTCACGTCGGGATAGAGTTCGAGGACGGCGGCGGCGAGAAGATGCGCCGCGGAGTGGCGGAACACCTGCACCGCGTCGGGATCCTTGGAGGTGAGGATCGAGAGCTTGACGTTGCGATCGAGCGGGCGCGAAAGATCGACAAGCTCGCCATCCACGCGCGCAACGAGCGCATCCTTGGCGAGGCGCGGCCCAATCTGGCTCGCGATCTGCGCGGCTGTGGTGCCGCTGGGCACCTCGCGCATCGAACCGTCCGGCAGCGTAATTTGAATGGTTTCCATGTCGATTTTAGAGTGGCTGGGAGCCCGTTAGCCGAGGACAGCAATGCCCGGTTTCATTGTCGGGCAGACCCAACCTCCATCCTTTGTTTTCAATGAGTTAGATCGAATTCTGTCCGGCACGCATTGTCGGGCAGAAATGCGCCGCGCAGGCGCGAAATCGCGACCGGCCGCCTCGTCCTGCGCCTCACTGCTGCCGAGCATTTTCCGATCTTTCATCATCGCATATCCATGATCGCACATCATCGTAAACCGCGTTTACCGTAGCACGATCCTCCGGCGATTTCATCCGGTTGTTCCTGTGGACAATTGCGTAAGCTTGTTTGAAACAAGAAGGGTACGTACGGTGTCTATGCATTGTAGCGTCTGCTTGCTTGGGGTCGGCGACCGATCGATGCACAAGCGGTGAGAAGCTCGAAGTGAAACGCACTCCTCCAAAGTGGCTCCGCATGTGCATTTATGCGGCTTGTCTCTTGATCGCCGCGACTGCCGGCGTCCACTCCCAAGACCATAAGCCTGTTCAGCCCATTTCTTCCCCGCTTGGTACAAACCTGGCGCAGTTCATAAGCACAATTCACGCAAAGGCCGAGGCTCTGGAAAGCACCTCCGGCATGCGGCTCAGCTTTCAATCGTTCATGTCCGCGCACAAACTTTCGCCCGAGAGCGTCCGGTACTCAGACTACGTCGTTGTGCGGCTGTTGTTTGAGGCTGCCAGGGATGCGGGGTTCTGGAACATGCATTGGACCATCACCAACCAGCCACCGAATTCCGACAACATCTGGCGCCAGTGGCAGAGTGTCAACAAGCCGTCTCTATTAGCGCCAACGGCCTCAGCGGAGTGTGACGAACTGTCGGCGCTTTACGCGTTTTTGGTCGAGCGCGAGGGAGTGAAGGGTGTCGGACTCTTCTGGCCGGCCCCCAATCACACCGTCGCGGTTTGGGTGTTGCACCCAGCGACGGGTCCTGTGATCCGCGTCGTCGTGCCCACCTCGCAGATATTTCTGGAAGCAGCCGACGACTTCGATACGAAGAAATTCGATCCATGGAGCCAGAAAACGATCTACGAGTACACACGCCGCGACGTTCCGGACTCCTTTGAACTTCCGAGACCTCTTTTCGACTTCTTCCTCCAGCAGGTCGATAGATATGCGGGCGCGTCCGACCTAACGCTTCAGCAATTGAGGTATCTGCGAGAAGGTGTTTTCTTGAAATATTGGCCCCCCGAAGAAGCGGCGCGCGAGGCGATGAGAAGGCGGAGTGCGCTTGGGTCCGGTCCGGCTGAGGATCTGGCGGCATTCTGGAACTTTGCCCAGGACATGAGATTGGGGCCGTCGCCGCGCTAAGAGCCTGGCGGCGAGCGTGCGGGTCACGATGGAGAGGGCGTAGCGGCTCTCGAAGTCGATGTCGTCGCGGGGCGGGAACTCCTGCTCCGCCGGGCGAAATTCCTGTGGGGAACGGACGTTGGGTTTTTCGACCGCAGCGCAGGAACCCTACGGAATGATGACGCCGGGAAGTCCGCGGAAGTGAGTGTTCGCGGTGACGAGCTGTGCCTGGCAGACGCGAGCGGTCGCGTAGACGATCGCGTCCACTCCGGCAAGGCGATGATCTAGGCTAGCGTTTGCAGCGGCGAGCGCGATCGTCTCGTCGAGCGGAACGACGCGACGAAGAAGCGCCTGAGAGGCGAAACGATCCGCGAGAGTGCGACCGCGATGTTTCGCGAGGTGTCTGTAGACCTCGTAGATGACCACCGAGGGCACGACGACCGAAGCTTCGCCTTCCAGGTAATGGCCGAAAGCGGCCGCCTTGGAGTCTTCGGTCAGATATTCGAGCCAGCCAGAGGAATCGACGAGGTAGAGTTCAGAAGCGCTCCGCGTGGTCACGATACTCGTCTTTCCATCTCATCCCCTTGGCCAAGCCTTTGAGTTCCTTGATCGAGCAGTGCGGCACGAGGCGCAGCGATCCCTCGATCGCGTACATCAGGAGTTCCTGTCCCGGCTCGATCTTGAGCTCTTCGCGGATTGCCTTTGGGATTACGACTTGGAATTTTGGGGAGACTTTTACCTTCGCTTTTTCCATTTTTTGGAAACTCCGAGGCGATCGTATCGATGCGGGAGCGGTATGTCAATACGACTATCGATAGGAACTTCGTAATACCGCCGTAATGCGGAGACAGGAAGGGACTGAATACACACGCCTTAGCGCGCGACGGAGGAGGCGTTGGAGTGATGTAGATGGATTGCGGGTGGCGCGGCACTTCGGAGACGCGGGGAGGCATGAAAAATATCGCTCATCTGTTTTTGCAGCACGCAACGGAGGGAGGCGAGCTCGATCGGCATGAGGTTGGTGTTTGTCGTGCCGGAAACTTTTTTCGCATACACGCGCAGATTTTTTTGTGTCGACGCGCCGACATATCGAAGCAATGCGCGAAAATATTTGCTGAAAATTGGCACGCAAACTTTTTCGTCTGCTGGCGCGCGGCGAAATTTTTCCCGCGGGAAAAAACACGTGGCAACCAGCCAGCGTGTTGTGCTATCCACTCAACCGTGCGCGTTACGGGAGGATGAGACATGGGGAAATTTTTTTGGGGAGTAATTGTGGGACTGATTGCCGTGCCGGTTCTTGGCGCGATTTATCTGCTGGGCGGGTTTGCACCGGCGGCTGTGACGGACCACCCGTTTCCGTTCGAACGGATCATTGCTGGAGTCGCGCTCGGGTCGCGAATTCATCGGCAAGCGCCGAAACGCGAACTCTCGACTTTCAGCGCAGCCGATATCATGGCCGGAGCACAAACGTATCGGCGAGGCTGCGGCGGATGTCATGGCTTGCCGCAGCAAACCAATTCCTTTCCGGAACCGAAAATGTTCCCCCCACCTCCGCAGCTTTTTACGCCAGATGGTTATGTGACGGATGATCCGGTCGGCGTTACATACTGGAAGATCAAGAATGGAATTCGCATGACTGGGATGCCGAGTTTCGATGGGATATTGAAGGACGATCAGATGTGGCAAGTCGCGGCGCTGCTGGCGAACGCGGACAAGCTTCCGCCGGATGTGGTGGACATCCTAAAGCAGCCGCTCTTCCCGCCACCACCGCCGCCAGCGAATGGCGCTCCGGGTGCTACAGTGCCGGGCGGGGCGCCGAAACGATAAAAGCACGCCTGCGATGCGTTAGCGAATCGACGTAAAGAGAGATCTCTCGGTCACTTCGTTCCCTCGGGATGACAATGCTTGTCGCATTGTCAGAATTCTGTGTGGAAGCGGAGAGTGGGGACAGTGACGGGGCCGCGCGCCTGGTTATAGCCGGGATTGTTGACGTGCTGAAGATCGAAAGACGCGAAGAAGCCGCGCCAGAGGTGCGCGGTGTAGAAGCCCTCGAAGATTTTTTCCGGGCCGTAGGTGAGGCCGCCGTCGCCGAGCAGGAAGCCGAGTCCGCCGAGAGCGAGATATTGTTGATGCGCGGCCACGATTCCGTTGGCGACAAAAGCGACCCCGGCGCGATCGTTGCGCCGATGCCACGCGCTGCCCGTCGCGAAGCCGCCGAGTTCGAGCGTGCGGTCGTCTTCGGTGTACGCGAAGGACTCGTTGCGGCCATCGCTCCAGCCTAGGCGGCCGAAGACACCTACCTGTGACGTGATTTCCTGCTCAAAGTTCAAGCCGAAGCCGTATTTGTGGCGCCCCTGGCGACGGGTGGCGGTGATATCGGGCGGAGAGGTCTCCGGACCCGCCAGATAATCATCGATTGCCTTGCGGTAGTTGCCCATGTCGGCGTGATTGAGATAGCTGAGCAGGCGGACCGTGCCCGCACGGTGCGCGATCAACTTCCCGCGGGCTTCGAGCTCGAGATTTTCGGCGCGCGCGCGAGCCACATCGGCGTCGAGGTTTATACCGTTGGCCACTTTCGGCATCAGCGCTTCAGCGAAGCGCGCCGTCCACCAGTGGTCGTCGTATTCGACCAACACGCCATCGGTATAGCCGCGCGTGTTGGCGGCGTAGTCGTACGAGCCATTGTTGTCGACAGTCCAATTCAGGAATTGCAGATGGCTGTCTTGCCCCCATGTATTGAGGTCGAAAAAGTCGGCGAGGTCGAACTTGCCGAAGCGGAACTCGATCCGTCGCGCCGGCAGAGACGTGGCGAGATGAAGCTCGTCGCGATCGGCTTCGATGCGCTCGTCGCCGAGCGGAATGATTTGCCGCAGCATCAGCCGGGCGACGTACGGATCCTGGCTGAGGGTAGTGTTGCGCACGACATCGAGATTCGTGATGCCGGCGAGGCCAAGGGCGTTGCTGAGGCCGTGGCCGCCCGCGCTTTCCATGTCGAAAAAGACTTCGGTTGTGGGCGTGAGTTCGTAGCCGAGATAGAGCGTATAGACCTTTGAGGTGCCATTTTCCGGTTCTGGTCGCAGGCTGTTCGTCCCAGTGTATTTTGCCGGGAAAGCTCCATGCCATTGCAGGACTATATTGGCCTGCCCCGAGATCCAGTAGCGGCTGGTGTTCGAATGCGGGAAGAGGGTGACCAGGTCGGTGTCGTCCGAGTCGGAATCGGAAGGCGCAGCCTCGCTCGACGGTTGGCTGGTCTGCTCGGTTTGCGTGTTTTGCGGCGGCGCTTGAGCCGGCGGCGAGGTCTGCGCGACGGCGAATCGCGGCGCGGCGAGGCACACGAGCAGCACGCAGAGGAACCGGAATCCAGAACGAGTAAAATGGCGTCGCATGGCGAATCGAATATGACACCACATAAATGATTAATATTGCGTAAAAGTGGGTTCCGCTACCGCGGAAACATGAATACCGGCTTGATGACTTTCCCCGCTGCCTGATCCTCGATCGCCTGATTGATCTTCTCAAAGGGATACTTTGTGATGAGCCTGTCGAACGGGAAGCGGCCGTTCATGTGCAGGTCGATGAGGTGCGGGATGAATGCGTCCGGCACGCTATCGCCCTGGACGATTCCGCGAATCGAAAGGCCGCCGAGCATCAGCGCGCCGAGATTGGGCTGGAAAATTCCTGCGGGGACGGTCACGAAGCCGAAGCGGCCCTTGGCCGCAAGCGACGCGATCGCCTGCTGGTAGCTATCGGCGCGTCCGGTCGTGTCGAACGCGTAGTTCACTCCGCCGGGAACGAGCTTTCTCACTTCTTCCGACGCTTTCACATTCGGGCCGGCGAGTACAGTCCGCGTGGCGCCGAGATTTCTTGCCATCGCGAGGCGCGATTCGAGCACGTCCACGGCCACAATCTCCGCGCAGCCGGATACAACCGCCCCCATTACGGCGCTCAGCCCCACAGGACCGACTCCAAAGATCGCAATCGTGCTGCCCGCTGTCGCGCCGAGAGAATTCATCACCGCGCCGGCGCCGGTCTGCACGCTGCAGCCGAGCATGCCGAGAATTTCGAGCGGAGCGTCTTTGCGAACGGGAATCGTGTTTCGCTCCCGCGCGACGGCGTAGTTCGAGAACGAGGATTGGCCGAAGAAGTGACCATGGATCGCGTCGCTACTCTTGCGGAATGAGCCGGGCTCTCCGGCGCGCGAATCCCGGAAGTTGAGTGCGCTCGTATGCTCGCAATAGGCGGGATTGCCGCCCGCGCACGCAGGGCACGCGCCACACGAGTCATACGTCAGAACGACATGATCACTGGGCTTCACTTTGGTGACGCGGTTGCCGACTCGTTCGACGATGCCCGCGCCCTCATGGCCGAGAACAATGGGCTTCGGCACGCCCATGCCTCCCTCGAGCGCTTTCACATCCGTGTGGCAGAGACCTACGCCGACGATGCGGATCAGAATGCCGTCCGGGCCGGGCTCGGTCAGCTCCAACTCTTCGATCGAGAGCCGTGCAATGCCCTCTGATGCGACGGCTGCCTTCACTTTCATGCGTTGCGCTCCCGGCCAGATGACGAACCGCGACAGTATGCACCAGGAGACGTGAAACCGGGTACGCTGCGCCGAAGATTCGGCGCGGCGGCGCGGGCCAGCGAGCAGGAAAATGCGGTCTAAGCGCGGCTGAGAGCGGCGAGGACGCGCTTGGGAGTCAACGGGAACTCGCGCATGTGGACGCCGGTTGCGTCGAAGAAAGCGTTGGCGATCGCGCCCGCGGCAGCGGCCATCACCTCTTCGCCAGCGCCGGTGGATTTCTGATCGAGGCGCTGCACGACGACCGGCGTCACCTCCGGGCATTCCTCGAAACGCACGATGGGATAGCTGTTCCAGTCGAGGCTTGTCACGTTGGTTTTGTTGAACGTGACTTCCTCGAGCAGCATACGGCTTGCAGTCTGGACGAGCTGGCCGCTGATCTGATTCTCGATGAACGCCGGATTGACGGCGAGGCCCGCGTCGATCGCGCCGTACATGTGCTTGACCGAGACCTTGCCCGTTTCTTTGTTCACTTCGATCTCGGCGACGGCGCCGCCATACGAGGTGAGATGCGTGCCGAGGCCGATGCCGCGGCCGGTGGCGATTTTCGCGTTGGATAATTTCGAGGCGGGCGGCCGAGGCTGCCATTTCGCAGCCTGCGCGGCGGCGTCGAGCACGCCCATCCAGCGGTCGTTGGTGATGTTGCGCCTGCGGAATTCGTACGCGTCGATGCCCGCCTGGCGAGCGAGTTCGTCGATGGTCTGCTCCGACGCGAATGAGAACGAAAGATCGAGCGGCGAGCGCAGCCACGCGCCTTTCAGGTATTTCAGTCCCGGCACCTGATGGTTCACGAGCCGGACGTTGGGAATATCGTACATTCCGCCGCAATCGGAGGGGTTGACCTGCTGCGCGGCGCCGAGTCTCCACTCGGCGGCCGGAGTGCCGAGAGCGAGTTGCGCGGATGTTTCGATCGCGCTCCAGTTGTGGTGCCAGCCGTCGTACTGATACGCCACGATTTTTCCGCTCGCGTCCGCGGCGGCGCGGATTTCACCGACGTGCGCGGGACCATAGTTGTCCCAGCCGTGCTCGTCCCAGCGCATGAATTGGAGGCGGACCGGCTTGCCTGCAAGCTGCGAGAGGATGGCGGCGGCCTGCGCGACGTCGTCGTAACAACTGTGGCCGTAGGTGCCGGAGCCTTCGTAATACTGCACGCGAACTTTTTGCGCGGGCATTCCGAGCACGTCGGCAAGCGTGTTGCGAGTGGCGTAGACATCCTGCGTCGAGCAGATCACGAGCGCGGAATCAGGCGTGACGTCCGCAAGCGCGCCATTCGGGCTGAACCCGGCGTGCGCCTGGTAGGGCGCGTGATATGTGCCGGAAGCGACGTGCACGGCCGCGCCGAAAGCGCCGGTCACATCGCCGCGCTCGAGCACGACTCGATCGGTGGTTTTCTCCGCGCGCATCGCGTCATAGAGAGCGTCGCTGCCGGGGAGTGTGGCGGGCATGTCCCACGTGATTTTCAACTGCTGCGCGGCGCGAACGGCGTCCCATTCGCGCTCGGCGACGACGCCGACGAAATCGCCCTTGCGCAAAACGCGCGCGCCCGGAATGTCCGCGATCGAGGCTTCGTCGAGCGTCGCGACTTTTGCACCAGCGCCGTAGACGCCCTGCCCGCGCGGCCGTACGACGCGCCCGTGCAACATGCCCGGCAAGCGAACGTGCTGGAGGAAGACGTATGTGCCGCTGACCTTTTCTGGAATGTCGTTGCGCGTGGGCCGCGCACCGACGAGCTTGTAGTCCGCGACGGGCTTGAGCGGTGCCGTGCCCGTGAACGCGAGGTTGAACGGCTTATCGCCGACAAGCTCGCCGTAGGTGACGGATGATGCCTCGCCGCCCATCCCCCCCACGGTCACAACGCCTTTCGAAACTATGAGCCGCTCGACAGGCGCGCCCAGTTTCTTCGACGCCATCTGCAGAAGCGCTTGCCGCGCCTCGGCGGCGGCGGTGCGAATCGCCGGGCTGCCGCGCGCGATCGACGAACTCGAGTACGTGCCGCCCTGATTCGGTGTGAGGTTGGTGTCGAGACGAATTGTGCTGACCTGGCTCATGTCCAGGTCGAGCTCTTCGGCCGAGATTTGCAGCAGCGACGTGGTGGAACCCTGGCCCAGCTCGACGTAACCGATGTAAACGGTCGCGGTGTTGTCCGCGTGAATGGCGAGCCAGGTGTCGATCTGCTTCGGATCGGGCGGACCCGCTGCTGCGCCTCGCGCGGCGGTTGCTGTGCCTTGCGCGAAGAGCGCGTCGCCGACCAAGCCCGCGCTGCTGAATCCGATGATCAGCGCGCCGCCCGCTTTCAAAAATTCGCGGCGTGGAAATGATGTGGACGGAGTGGATTTCACGCTGATCTTAGCTGTGGTCATCGCGCCACCTCCGCCGTCTGAATTTCCTGCGCCACTACTTCATCCGGCGCGCGCTCGGCCGATGCTGTCATTGCGCGCGATGCCCGTTGGATGGCTTTGATCACCCGTGGGTAGCTGCCGCAGCGGCATAGATGGCCGTTCATCGCGGCGCGGATTTGCGATTCGGTCGGCTGCGGCGTTTTCGAGAGAAGCTCGGCGGCCTGGATGATCATTCCGTTGAAGCAGTAGCCGCACTGGACCGCCTGCTCGTCGATGAAGGATTGCTGCACTGGGTGCAGCGCGGGAGCCTTCGCAAGTTTTTTCTGCTTCGCGTACCAGGCGGGAAGGCCTTCGAGCGTCGTCACGGATTTGCCGACGACCGCGGACACAGGCGTCACGCACGAACGCATTTCGACGCCATTCACGAGTACCGAGCACGAGCCGCATTGCGCGAGTCCGCAGCCAAATCGCGGTCCCTGAAGCTGCAATTCGCCCGAAAGGACGTAGAGCAGAGGCGTGTCCGGTGCCGCGGTGATGCTGTGCAACTGTTCGTTGACGCGTATCTTCATTTCGCTCGCCATCTCGTATTACCCCCCGGCAGCTGGCAGTGACCTATTGCGACCTAGGCGCCAGAAGGTTACCACGCCGTGTCAAGCGTGTGGCTTGCGTGTTTTGATGCGACTCTCGGCCAGGCATAACGTTCGACCGGCTTGCATGCCAACGCAATATTCACAACGCGGTGTGATAGCCTTACGCTTGGAGGCAAAGGAAACGTGGACATCGTGAAGGGCAACATGGGTTGGATCGAAGTGATCGTGGGACCGATGTTTTCCGGCAAGAGCGAAGAGCTGATCCGGCGCCTGCGCCGCGCCGAAATCGGCAAGCAGCGCGTTCAAATTTTCAAGCCGGTCATCGATCAACGCTACTCGAAGAACGGCATCGTCTCCCATTCCGGCCTTGAAATCCCTTCCGAGCTTGTCAGCACCGGCAGCGAGATTTTGGAGAAAGTCGCCGCCCGCACGGAAGTCGTCGGCATCGATGAGGCCCAGTTCCTCGGCGAAAGCATCGTTGCGGATTGCGCGAGGCTCGCCGAACTGGGCAAGCGCGTGATTGTGGCCGGGCTCGACACCGATTTCATGGGGCGTCCCTTCGAGCCGATGCCGCGGCTGCTTGCGGTCGCCGAGGAAATCACCAAACTTCTCGCCATCTGCATGCGATGCGGAAATCCGGCCGTACACACGCAGCGCATCGTCGCATCGGAGGAACTGATCGTGGTCGGCGCGGGTGGAATGTACGAGGCGCGGTGTCGCCGCTGCTTTGAGCCGCAGCTTGCGCAGCAGAAAATCGAAGCACAGGAAAAACAGGGCGGCTCAAACCGAATGGCGACGGCGCGCGCGGCATCAAGCTGAGTTACGGCAAGAGCATCGGCTTCTAAGAGTACCTCTCCGGCACGATCTTCTGGATTCCCGCCTACACGGGCTTCTGCCAGCGCCAGTAATCTCTCCTCGGCCTGAGAGCCGACGATGACCTCCACCCTTCACGACCCAACTCCTAGCATTGTGAACGACATTGAGATCCGATTCGCATCGCGCGATTGAAGGCAACCTCGCTGGCTCCTTGTCATAAGGTCCATGGATGGCTCGGGCGGACAGGCGTGACACAGGTCACAAGCGCGGGTGACGCGAATCACGGAGGCGAAGCGCCCGGAAGTTGAAAATGAGAGTTGACTGACCGGTCAGTTAGATGAACGGACCGGGCGAGCGACGAAGGAAACGCACATGACCGCCGTCAAACGACACGTTCGGAAACGAACCGACAAAACACAGCGAAGGGAACAGATTTTGGCAGCTGCATTCGAGGAGTTTGCCATCAACGGGTATGCGGCCACCCGCCTCGAGGATGTGGCCAGGCGAGCGAAAATCGCCAAGGGCACGATCTTTCTGCACTTCAACAATAAGCGAGTGCTCTTCCGGGCAGTTCTGCGTGCGTTCATCCAGCCTGTTTTTTCAGGGACTCACGCGTTTCTCCAGGATTTTGCCGGCTCGGCCGAGGTTGTGCTCCGCGATCTTCTGTCGCGTCAATATGTGGAGATCGTCAAAAATAAGAGAGCGCGTGCACTCCTCAGGCTGCTGATTGCCGAGAGCGGGAAATTTCCGGAACTTGCCCAAATGTATTACCGAGAGATCATCGAGCCTGGCACGGCGGCTCTCGGTCTCGTGTTCGATCGAGGGGTCGCCTCGGGAGAATTTCAGACGAGCGGAATCGGCAAGTTTCCTCAAATCCTTGCCGCGCCGGCGGTCCTTGCGGTCGCGTGGATACTGGTGCTTGGCGAGCGCAACGGGCCCGATCTCGACGCGTACCAACAGGCGCATCTCGATTTCATCTTACGCGGACTCCGGGGAGCCGATTCGACGAATGCCCCCGAAGGCGCGGAATCCCTTGGAGCGCGAGAGGCGTCATGAGACCGAACTGGGGACCCACGGCATTTTTCCTTCTTCTGCTGGCAATGTCGGCGGCATGCGTCAGTGCACAGGATGTTCCGCGGCGGTTGACACTAAAGGATGCGATCGATCTGGCGCTGAAGCAGAACGTGAATGTACAAGTTTCCGCGACCCAGATTGGTGAAGCGGAGGGGGCGCGCACAAGGAGCCTGGCGGTGCTGCTTCCACATGCCAGTGCAGACACGCTTGCAAACCTGCTGAAAAATAATCTCAGCATTGAAGGAATTTCCCTTCCCGGGATTCCAACCGCCGTCGGCCCTTTTGCTTACTATGACTTTCGCGTATTCGCATCGCAGGCGGTGATCGATCGCCAAGCGCTGCACAACTGGAAGGCCAGTGCCAGGGAAGAAGAGGCCACGCGGTTGAGCTATCAGGATACCCGCGACTTTGTTGTTCGAGAGGCAGCCGGGTTTTACCTGCAATCCGAAACGGCGGCGGCCGAGGTCGAGGCGGCTCAATCGCGAGTGGAAACCTCCCGGGTCCTCGAAAAGCTAGCCACGGATCAACACGATCAGGGCCTCGCGACCGCCATCGACGTAGTTCGGTCGCAAGTGCAGCTTGCGCGCGATCAACAGACTCTGCTCGTCGCGCAGAATAACTACCAAACCTCGTTGCTCGCGCTCGCGAGATTTTTGGGACTCAGTCCGGGAACCTCCATTGAGCCTGCCGAGAAGCTCGAATTCCGGCATATTGAATCGCCCGACGTCAAACAGGCCCTGCCGGCGGCGCTGGGAGCCCGCGATGATTACCGTTCGCTGATGAGCCAGCAGCAATCACTGATGGAGCAAGAAAAGGCGTCGCACGCGCGCTACTTGCCCACGCTGAGTCTAAATGGAAACTACGGCGCGGCCGGCCGCAATTTTGGCGCAATGCCCGCAACGGGCGGAATCGAAGCGATCCTCTCCGTGACAATCTTCGATAGGGATCGCAACGGAGAGAAACAGGAACTCGATAGCCGCGCGGACCGTTTGAAGGCACAAACGGACGATCTCGCGCGCGGCATCGAACAGGATCTCCGCAAGGCGATTCTGGACATCCAATCCACGGAGCAGCAAGTGAGCGTCACGCAAGCCGTGCTCGATCTGTCTCAGCGAGAGTTGATCCTGGCAGAGGACCGCTTCCGCAACGGAGTGACCGACAACATCGAGGTCGTGACTGCTCAGGACGCTTTGGCAAGTGCGCAGGACGACCGAATCGCAGCGATCGCGCAGAATGCAGACGCGCGGGCCGCCCTCGCGCGCGCCCTCGGCGCGACGGAGAAGAACTATCAAACCTATCTCGGCCAAGTCGATCCAAGAAGCGGCGCCGACAACCAGAAAGAGGGGAAAGTGCCATGAAACGCGCGCTTCTAATCGTACTTTTGGCCGTCCTTGCGGGATTTGCGGGAATACGGCTCTATCGCATGTGGCTTGCGGGACAGACTCCCGCAAGCGAGCTGAAGCTTTCCGGGAACATCGAAGCGCATGAGAGCCTTGTCAGTTTCAAGGTGACGGGCCGCATCATCGAGCTGCCCGTTGACGAAGGCATGGCGATGAAGGCCGGAGATCTGCTGGCCCGGCTTGATAGCGCCGACTACCGCCAGCAGGTAGCCGTCGATGAAGCAACACGGCGCATGCGCAACCGACAGCTCGTCCTTGGACTGGCGGGCAGCCGGTGGCAGGAGGTTGAGGCGGCGAAGCAAACCGTGGTCGATTCCAAGGCCGACCTGGATCAAAAGAAAAAGGATTACGCACGCTATGAAGCCCTTTATGAAAAGGATGAGATTCCCGCGCAAACGCGCGATCAAGCTGCGACGAACGTGACCCGCGCACAGGCGACTTACGATCGGGCGCAGCAAATTCTGAACGAACTTGTCGAGGGCACCCGGAAGGAAGAGTTGGATGTGGACCGAGCGAATGTCCGGCAGGCCAAGGAGAATCTCGATATGTCGCAGATTCGCCTGAGCTACACGGTGCTACAGGCGCCGTTCGACGGCATCGTTTTGGTTCGTCAGGCTGAATTGGGCGAAGTGGTATCCCCGGGTACGCCCATCGTGACGCTCGCCGACTTGGACCATATATGGCTCCGCGTGTATCTGCCGGAGACGGACCTCGGAAAGCTCCATTGGGGCCAGGAGGTCAACGTGCGAACCGACACGTATCCGGGCAAGACGTATCGGGGGCGCGTTTCCGTAATCGCCTCGGATGCGGAATTCACTCCGAAGAGCGTGCAGACGGAGAAAGAACGCGTGACGCTCGTCTACCGCATCAAGATCGACGTCGAGAATCCAAACCACGAACTCAAACCCGGCATGCCGGCTGATGCCTACGTCGACGTGAAATAACCAGGGCCGTCATGAGCTCCACTCCTGCAATCATCGTTTCAGGTCTCGGCAAGCGGTTCGGTGGTGTCACGGCAGTCGACCAGCTTTCATTTGATGTCAAGCCAGGCGAGATTTTCGGCCTCGTGGGACCTGACGGCGCTGGCAAGACGACCACGATGCGAATGCTCGCGGGGGTTCTCAGGCCGGATTCCGGATCGGTAATAGTGGCGGGACATGATGTTCGGCTCGACCCCGAAGGCGCCAAGCGGGATCTGAGCTACATGCCGCAGCGCTTTGGCCTCTACGAAGATCTCACCGTCGACGAGAACATTCGGTTTTATGCCGACCTATTCGGCATCAGCCGGAAGGAGCGCGAGAAACGGTCCGCCGAATTACTGGCCGCGGCCGGATTCGCCGAGTTTCACCGCCGCTTGGCGGGAAACCTCTCGGGAGGGATGAAGCAGAAACTGGGACTTGTGTGCGCGCTCATACACACGCCGCGCGTGATTCTGCTGGATGAGCCGACAAACGGAGTGGATCCAGTCTCGCGCCGGGATTTCTGGCAGATTCTTTATTCTCTTCTCGCCCAAGGCGTCGCCATTCTCACATCCACTTCCTACCTCGATGAAGCCGAACGCTGCCATCGAGTTGGGCTCCTGTACCAGGGGCGAATGCTCTTCTGCGATCTTCCCGAAGCATTGAAGAAAAAGTTCCCAGGAGGAGTCATCGTCGTCCATTCGTCCGATCCGGAGCGCGCCCGAGCTGAACTTTCCGGTGCCAACGGCGCGCGAGACGTTCTGCTCGTAGGCGATCACGTGCATGTCTTAGTGGACGATGCGGCCCGGCGCCTTCCGGAGCTGCGCGCGCGTTTGGATGCAGGCAGGATTTCTTATGACTCGATCGAGCAGGTCGAGGCGAGCATCGAAGACATTTTTGTATCAGCGGTAGAAAGAGAGTCAACGGCGCGATTGCCGGCGAGGTCTTGATGAACCAAAACGGGCCATCGGTTATGGTTCAGAATCTCACGAAGCGATTCGGAAATTTCGTTGCGGTTGACGATGTGAGCTTCGAGGCGCGCCACGGCGAAATCTTCGGATTCCTCGGCCCGAACGGTTCCGGAAAATCCACAACGATCCGCATTCTCTGCGGCCTGCTGCGGCCGTCGTCCGGACGCGCCGCGGTTGCCGGGATCGACGTTGCCCGGAACCCCGAGGCTGTGCGCCAGCACATCGGCTATATGTCGCAGAAGTTTTCGCTCTATAACGACCTGCGCGTTGCCGAGAATCTGGAGTTCTTCGCTGGCATGTACAGCGTGCCGAAAAAAGAAATTCCGGCGCGCATCGCATGGGCGCTAAAGATGGCGGGGCTCGAGGGGCGCGGGCACAACGCGACGAGCGCGCTGGCGGTTGGCTGGAAGCAGCGGCTGGCTCTCGGGTGCGCCGTATTGCATCGCCCGCCGATCGTTTTCCTCGACGAACCCACCTCAGGAGTCGATCCCGTTTCACGCCGGCAATTCTGGGACTTGATCCACGAGATGGTCGGAGAAGGCGTCACGGTCTTCGTCACGACGCATTACATGGACGAGGCCGAGTACTGCAACCGTCTCGTACTCCTGGATCGAGGGCGCATCGTGGCCATGGGCACGCCCACAGAACTGAAGAGCCACCATATGAAGGGCGAACTTTTGATGATCGAATGCGAACCGCTCGGCCCGGCACTGGAGATGCTTCAGACGGCTCCTGAGGTGCTGGACGCCGCCGTCTTCGGCAGCGGTATCCACGCGGTTGTCGCCGATGCGGCAGCTATGGCGCCGAAAATTCGCGAGTTGCTATTGGCGCGGCAATTTCGGGCGGGGCGAATCGAACAAATCGCACCGAGCCTAGAGGACGTGTTCGTATCGCTCACGGCGGTACGTGGCGCGAGTAAAGAGGTTGCGGCATGAGCTGGACGCGGATCGTTGCGATGACGCGCAAGGAAGTGCTCCAGATCGGGCGCGATCCACGAAGCCTGCTCATCATTCTCGTGATACCGCTAGTTCAGCTCTTCATCTTCGGCTATGCCGTGAACCTCGACGTCAAACACGTTCCGCTGTGCATTTACGATCGCGACGGCACTCAAGCCAGCCAAGACTTTCTCAAGCATTTTCAGGCGACTGACTATTTCAATATCGTGCGCGTCTCGGACAGCTACTCGGACGTCGTCCGGAACATCGATCACGGAGTGTGCAGCGTGGCGGTAGTGGTGCCATCCCGGTTCGCGGAAGATCTCCATTCGAGCGGGCAAGCGAGCGTGCAGGCAATCCTTGACGCCAGCGACAGCAACTCGGCAACGATCGGCATGGGCTACGCGCAGGCGATCGTGCAGAGTTACTCCTCCGAAATACAGGTTGCCTGGCAGGAGGAACGAGGCCTTGGCGCGGGTGCCCCAAACATCACATTCGAGCCTCGCACCTGGTTCAACGAAGATCTGGAAAGCATGGCGGATTTGGTCCCCGGCGTGGTCGCGATGGTGATGGCAGTTGTGGGCGCGTTCCTTACTTCGCTGACAATTGCTCGAGAATGGGAGCGCGGTACGATGGAGCAGCTGATCTCCACGCCTGTCGGCAAGCTGGAAATTCAGATCGGGAAACTCTTCCCGTACTTCGTAATCGGGATTGCGGACACAGCTATCTGCGCCGGGACTGCAGTGTGGTGGTTCGGCGTCCCATTTCGCGGAAGTTGGGTGGTTCTTTTCGGCTGTTCGATGCTCTTCCTCCTCGTCGTGCTGTCGCTCGGCTATTTCATTTCCGTCACTGCGAAGTCGCAACTCGGAGCCTGCCAGATGGCGTTGTTGGCCACGTTTCTTCCGACGTTCCTGTTGTCGGGCTTCATTTTTCCGATCGACCAGATGCCGGTTGTCGTCCAGTGGATCACGGCGGTGCTCCCGGCGCGGTACTACGTCTCCATTTTGCGAAATGTGTTTCTGAAAGGCACCGAGGTTCGGCTATTGGCGGGGGACATCATGGCCTTGGCGGCGATTGCGGTGGTCTTGGTCGTGCTCGCGACGCGCTCATTTCAGAAGAGGCTGGCATGAAAATCCTCGAGACATTCGAGCGCATTCGCCAAATGATCAAGAAGGAGTTCATCCAGACTCTGCGCGACCCGCACACGCGCTGGCTGTTGTTTGGGCCGGCGCTCATCCAGATGGTCGTCTTTGGCTACGCGGCGACCATGGAAATAAAGCACGTTTCGCTAGCCGTGCTCGATCAGGACAACACCCAAGAGAGTCGGGAACTGATTTCGCATTTCTCCGCAAGCCGGTACTTCCACATTGCAAAGTATGCGACGCGGCGCGATGAACTTCGCACGGGCATTGATCGGGGCGATTTTCTTCTGGCGGTTGAAATTGATTCGGGCTTCGCGCAACGCTTGCGCGGCGGCGAGGGAGCAACCGTCCAGGTGATTGTGGACAGCTCAAATTCCAATACCGCGCTGGTCGCGCTCGGCTATCTCAGCCAGGTTGGAGCGAACTTTGCACAGGCCTATCAGATCGACCGGATGCAGAGAATCGCGCCGCAGTTGGTGTCGTTCGTGCCTCGTGTGGACCTAGAGGCGCGACCGTGGTTCAACGAAGGACTCCTGAGCGAATGGTATTTTGTTCCAGGCGTGCTTGGAAACCTGATGCTCATCCTGATCATGAACCTGACGGCATTCGCCGTGGTCCGCGAGCGTGAGATCGGCACTCTGGAACAGGTCATGGTCACGCCGATTCGCCGCTGGGAGTTTATCCTCGGCAAAACGGTGCCGTTCTTTCTCATTGGCTGTTTCGACGCGACGATGCTAACTCTCGTTGGCACGCTGTGGTTTGGAGTACCTCTCAGGGGACACATTGCGGTGCTGGCAATGGGCGTCATGGTCTTTCTGCTCGCGGCACTTGGCCTTGGGCTATTGCTTTCCACGTTGGCGGTAACGCAGCAACAGGCGATGATCACGGCGTTTTTCTTCACGATGCCGATGACCAGTCTTTCCGGGTTCGGCACACCCATCAGCAGCATGCCGCCGTTTTTCCAGAAGCTGAGTTATTTCAACCCGCTCCGCCATGTGGTTCTGATCCTGCGCAGCATTTTTCTCAAAGGGGTTGGCCTCGACGTCCTCTGGCCAGACATGCTCCTCATGGCAGGTTTTGCGATTTTCATGCTGAGTGTCAGCGTGCTGCGTTTCCGCAAGTCCATCGAATGATTCCCGCTCCCCGTTTCAGCGTCGACGACACGGGATGACGCGCGCGTAAATATCGGTACGAAGAAGATCGCAGCAGCGACACTCGGGATTCATAGTGACAACCGAGGACAGTGCCCCGCAGAATGCAATGGCTTGGCGCAGAGCTGTCACTAAATCGCGCTCCAAGCTACAATTATTCTTATTCTTGAGCATGGTTATGGAGGGGTGGCAGAGCGGTTGAACGCGGCGGTCTTGAAAAATTAAATCGCCGTTTTGCTATCTGACACAAAATCCAACTAAATCCCTTTGCCAGCCGTCAGATAGCGCCACTTTGAGTTTTTCCTACTTGCGTCGTTTTAGCCCGTTTTGCGCGAGTTTTAGTGACAAATCGGTGACAGCAGAGGGTTTCAACCTCTCGCGCACTTGATTGTCACAAGCTCAACTTCAGTTTGCGACCGAAAGGATTGTGCCCGCATGATTTAGACACCGTGCTGCGCTCCTGAGAACTGTAACAGCGCTTCGATGCCCTGCGGTCTAAATGCCTCTAGGTTTTGACCCCTCGCGCACCTTTTATTGATCGCGGAGATCCAACATGGTCCCCTGCTTGCAACGCGCGCCCGCATCACCGGCCTTCTGATTCCCGGATGCTGACTTCTCCCCAATGTCAACGCAACCAAAAGGCGCCGCAGAATGGAGGCTATCATGCAGACGGTTATCGCATATTAGCGTCGCTTGTCGCGGTCGCGGCGATATCCCTGCCAGGCTTTTGAATTCCTCCAGCCGGTTCTGGAGGTCCTCGAAATCACGGCACGCGGTCTAGATGAGGACTCCATGGCTAACGAACTTCAACGATAACAAGGGACACGTCGTCGGCTAGCGGTCCGTGACTCCACGCAGCGACTCCATCGAGGATTGCCTGTTTCATTTCCGGCAGTGGTCGCATCGCAGATTGGCGAATCAACTCTTGAAGGCCGTCTACGCCAAGCATTTTCCCGCAGATGTCGAATACCTCGACGAGCCCGTCCGTGTAGAGAACCAGACGATCGCCGGGCGCGAGTTCTATTTCGTCCGCGGGCGCGGACGGAACAAGCTCGGGCAGGCGACCGAGGATGGCATTCCGCGAACTAAGCAGGCGGAGAGTGCCATTCGAGACGAGTATTGCTGGGGGATGGCCTCCAGCGGCGAAACTCATGCGGTGCCCGGATTGACGAAAACGCGCTGCGGCCATGGTGAAGTAGAAATCTTCCTGAGCGAGCCGATCACTTACAAACTCGTGGAGGCGCTGCAGCAACGCGACAGGCGCAGTCCTACGTTCCAGGGCATGGAGGGTTTCAGAGTAAATGCGGCCGGCCATAAGAGCCGAGCCAACTCCGTGCCCTGAAACATCGCAGACAATAATATTTAACAATTCGTCGCCTTGCGACAGTACGACACCGAAGTCGCCGCCAACCTTATGCGCGGGGCTGTAGTAGGCTTCGACAGCGAGGTCTTTCCATATCAAACTCTGCGGCGCGAGTGATTGTTGGACTCGCGCTGCAATCGAAAGATCGGCCTCAATTTCTCTTTGGCGCTCCTCAAGGAGCGCATTGGATTCACGAAGCCGTTCCTCAATTCGCTTTTGTTCGCTGATGTCGGTGACGGTAACCAACGAGTATTCCTGTCCGTCTGAGCCTTGAATGATCCGCCCGCTGAAAATCACCGGGATTTTCAGGCCGTCCTTGCGAGGAAGATAGAACTCGTCGCGATTCACCCCATACTTCTGCCCCGATTCGTGCTGCCGCATGATGTGCGGAATGTCGTTGGGTGGGAAAATCGCGTCGGGTGTGCGGCCCTGAATCTCCTCGCGCTCGAAGTCTCCCATGCGCCTGAGCGCTTCATTTGCGAAGATCACTCGAAGCTGATCGTCAACGACGACTACACCTTCGTTGAGTTCCTCCAGGATCGTCCCCATCTCGCGAAGCCAATCAGGAGTTTCGATGGTGGTATTAGGCATAGTTTTGCTCACTCGAATTTGGTGATTCCCCAAGAGCTACCTGACGGCTTGCGTGGTCCAGCTTTCGAGAATGACGTGGGTCGCGGAAGACCAACCGCGTGATCGTTGCAAATAGAAGGCAGACTGATACTCCACACATTAGTACTCCGGCCATGCTCTCCAAAGGTCCTAAAAGTCTCCACCTGCCCGGAAGGATCACGTCGCCGTACCCGACGGTGGCATAACTGCTGGCAGAGAAGTAGAAGGCGAGTTCCCATGAGGGGAAGCACTGCAACCGATAGAAACTCGACCACAGCAGGATCACGAGCCCATGGAGAATGATGATGGCGATTGTTGATTTCACCACTAGTAGGGCAGAACGAATCGGGCCAAATTTGGCGCCCTTGGCGGTGGCGCTTCTTAGCCACTCGATGAGCGCCGCAACCCCAGCACACTGTAAACAGAGCGTAAGGATCAAGAGAACAACGGCGGCTGCGGCTTGAGGAATGAGTGTCATTTTCATTGGTCTCAGGTTGTTTGTGGAACGGTCTTAGGCGCGTCGAGCACTTCGCCTTGCGTGGCTTGCGATTCTCTCGTTTCCCAGCGGATGATCTTGAGGTCAAGCACGAAGATGCTGTAAAGGACTGGCACCAAGAGCAGCGTGATAAAGGTTGCGACGGCAAGGCCGCCAATCTGCGCATAACACAGAGGCTGCCATAGAGGGCCGCCTTCAAGCGCCAGTGGAAAAAGGGCTAGGATAGTCGCCCCTACGGTGATCATCACGGGCCGGATACGCTGGATGCCCGCGTCTGGGAGGGCCTGTTCCAGCGGCTCTCCCTTCGCGTGCATTTCCTCGATAAAGTCGAACAGAACGATCACGTGGCTAACGATCACGCCGATCAAACTGGCGATGCCCAGAAAAGCCATAAATCCAAAGGGTGTATGCATGATCGCGAGAGCGATGAGAGAGCCGATCACACCATAGGGAGCCGCGGCGAATACGAGAAGTGGTTTCACCGCGTTATTGAACTGAACGAGTAGGGCCAGGTAAATGCCGATCAAAGAAATCAACAGAACGATTTTGAGGTTCGCGAACCCGTCTATCTGTTTCGCTCTTTCGCCCCCGATGCGGAGCTGATAACCCGGAGGAAGATTTTTCTGGAACTCTTGCAATTTTGGAAGAATCGGATTGAGCACTTCAGAGGCAAGGACTCCAGGTTCCGGATAACAAAGTATGGAGATAGTGCGGAAATGCTCGCGTCGGACGATGCGACCAGTTTCCAAAGAATTTCCGACCGTCGCGACCGAAAGCAGAGGTACTCGATTGTTCGCCTGCGAGGAGTAAACGTAGAGGTTCTTGATGTCAGCCAGTTTGGCGCGCTCGTCCATGCGAAGACGAGCCACAATGGGGATGTTCTTGTCGCCCTCCTTGAACACTCCCACCATGGAGCCGCTCATCGCAGCGGTCGACGCGTCGGCGACATCTGCATTGGTGATGCCAGCCACGTTTGCGCGGTCCGGATCGATCTGAATCCTCTGCTGAACATCGTCTGGAAACCAATCATCACGGAGAACGGCAATGCCGGGAGCTTGAGTGACGATGTCCTGAGCTTGCCGGGCGATTTGTCGAAGCGTTCGAACGTCGCTGGCCTCATTTCTTGCGTCGACGTCCTCCTGCCCAGAGACCAGCAGCTCCACGGGATTCTCAACAGGATTCGTTTGAAGCTGCCGAACCGTGATCCAGGCGCCTGGTATTTCCTTGGCCAGAGCGTCCTGGATGGGACGAGCTAGCTTTGGCGAAGCCTCTTTATCAGTGACTTCAACGATCATTTGCGCGTAGTTGGTCTGCGGCATTTCCGGCGAAACCGAAAACCAGAAACGAGGTCCGCCGCCACCGGCAAAGGTCGTCAGCGACTTAAGGAGATGCCCACCCTTTTCCTTGCTAGCGGCATCAGGAAAGTTCTCAACCACCTGCCGGACCACCCTTTCGGCCTGTGTTGTGGCATCGTTGGTGACGCTCAAAGGAGCGTCATTCGGCAGCCAAATATCGAGATAAAACCAATACTGGACATCTTCAGGAAAGAACTGGGTCTTCAACTGAGAACCGAACACCCCACCTATAATCAGGAAAACTAACGACCCGCCGAGGACAGCCCAACGGTGTTTTATGGCTTTGCCGACGAGTTTGTTGTAAAAACCGTAGAATCCTCGCTCTCGTCTCTCCTCGATTGTCGGCTCTCGCTTTGCTGGAGCACGCAAAATGTAGTAGCCCAGGAACGGAACAAACGTCATGGCAACACAGAGCGCGCAAAGCAGAGAGGCAGTCATCACCACGGGTAGGCTCTTCAAGAATTCGCCGGTGTTGCCGGTGAGCATCAGGAATGGCAAATAGGCGATGATATTCGTGATCGTCGCGTAGAAAATCGCGGTTGCAAGTTTCGTGGGACCGAGCCAGCACGCGACGGTGCGTGGCAGCCCTTCCGCCAAGCCGCGTTTGATCCCGTCGCCAGAGACAACCGGCACATCAACGAGAAGGCCCAGGGCGATGATCAGCGTTGCGATGGACACTTGTTGAAGATCGATTCCCAACATATAGACAATGCCGAAGGTCATTGCGAGCGTGATCGGTATGGCCAGAGCCATGATCAGAGCCAGACGCCACTCCCAAAATCCAAGCAGCGAAACAATAACGACGAGAATGATGGCTTCGATAAGGGCCCGCAGGAACAGGTGGATGTTCTCCTTGACCTGCAGCGGTTGGTCGGACGTGTGCGCAAGTATCAGGTCGGCTGGAAGAATTTGCCGAAGGTCCGAAAGCTTCGAATTGACGGACCCTCCGAACCGTGCGATTTGCTGCTTATCGCGCATATAAATCGCTAAAGTGATCGCGCGGCTGCGCTGCCAATGCCCATTTGAATCTCGCCAAGTGTAGTAATTGAGGTATTGGGCAGGAGCCTGATAGCCCCGGCTTATTTGTACGAGGTCCCGTAAATATACGGGGGCACCCTCTGACGTAGCGGAGATCGCCACATCGCCGATGCTTTGAACGCTTTCAAATTGTCCCGAGGGAATGAGAGTGACCCTGCGTTCGCCCGTTTCAACACTTCCGCCCGGGGCGATGATGTTGCGGGCCGACAGTACTTTGGAGAGATCAGCAGGACGCAGTCCGTAGGCCGCGAGCCGATCCTGCGAATAATCCAGATAGACGGTCTGCGGCAGAACGCCCCGCCGCTCGATCTTGGAAACTTCGGGAGCGCCCTGTAGCGTTCGTCCAATCAAGTCAGAAAAATTGTCGAGCTCGGCATAGCTGTATTTGTCGCCGGCAACGGCAGCGAGTTTCGCTCGCGTCTCGGCCGGATCGCGGATGATCACCGGCTCCCAGGCGTCGGGATGCAGCTCGGATCGCTTCAACCGCTCCGACATAAACCGTTTGATGAACGCTTGTATAGAGCCGTCATCCGCATCGGAAAGACCATCGAAGCCGATGAATCCGCTTCCCTGTATGATTTGCGAGTCTCGGATGATTCCGGCACTCTGCGCTTCCTCTTGAAATAGGTATCCGGTGTCGAGAACCTCGCGAGCCGCAATCGATTGCGGAAAGGAATCGACGACTGTCATGCGCCGACCCGCTTGATTCGGCTGACTTGCGTCGCGAGCTTTACGAATTGCAGTCTCAACGGAATTGGCGCGCGCCGCGATTTCGATATCGTCCACTTTCGGGCTCGCGATAGTTAGCATGAGCGCGGCGGTGTCTCCAAAATCGCTTTGGAAACTGATGGGGCCGGCGCCCTGCGGTAACTGAGAATTCAGGGCATCGAGCTTAAGATTGATGTCGCTGAATTGCCGCTTGGTATCGGTGACTCCCTCATCGAGTTGTATGTAGACGAACGAATAGCCTGGAAGAGAGATGGACTTAATACCGTAGTCCGCATCTGTTCCAGGGTGGATCGTCTTATTCTCAGCGGCAACGTCCTCAATCCGACGCGTTATGAATTGTTCTACCTGTTGCGCCGTGGCTCCGGGCCAAGGACACGCCGCGACGCCGACTCGCACCGGAATTTCGGGGTCCTTTCGCTGAGGCATAGATTGGTAGCCGAACCAGCCCCAAATCAGCACTCCGGCGAGAAGCAACCAGGAGATCTGGGGATGCTCGACGAAAAACCTCGGGACATTCCGACGACTGCTGATCTCTTGCGCGTTTTCGTGTGCCATGTGTTCCATACTCCTTATGGAAGAACCTGAATGAAATCTCCGTCCTTCAAGCCGGCCGCCCCAACAACGATGACCTTTTCTCCTGCCTTCACGCCATCGACTGCCACATCGCTTTCATGGGTTTCACCGAGCTTAACCTCGCGCACATGCGCCACCCACTTACCACTCTCGTTTGTAGCGACGAAAACAGCGTAGTTGCCAGATGAAGCAGGATCCGCAACGACGGCGGTAAGAGGCACGGAGGGAACTGGAGCGTTTTGAACGCCCACCAGATTGAGCGAAGCGATCATCCCCGGTTTCAAATAGTTCTTAGGATTGGGTACGGTGACTTCGATAGCGAAAACGCGATTTTTCTCATCCGCGCTCGCCGCAATACTCGTGACGCGCCCCTGGTACTCTTTCGGGTCGTCTTGCAGGTGGATGCTGAATTGTTGGCCCAACCGGAGTTGCTTCACCGCATGTTCGGGAACGCCAAAACCGATTTTGACGGCGCTCGTGTCGGCGATCGTAAAGGCTGTCATGCCCGACGCGACGAGGTTTCCTAGTTCGATGCTCCTGGAAAGGATGTACCCGGAGAAGGGTGCCGTGAGATCGGCATCCTCAAGAGTCAGTTGCGCTTGGTGTAGATTCGCCTTGGCCTGATCCACACCCGCATTGGTCGAATCAAACCTAGTCTGCGCTTGATCGAATTCGGGTTTGGTCAAACTCTGCGTGGCGTAAAGCGCCTTCGCACGTTCGTAGTCCAGCGTTGCCTGGACATGCTGCGCCTGCGCTTGATTCAGCATTGCAGCGGCTTGGTCAAGCTGATTCTTCAGATCCTGATGCCGAATCTGAGCGAGAACAGTGCCCCGGCTGACATAGTCCCCGGGGCCTATGTCCCGGCGCCGTCCATCTGCGCCGACCACCTGTTTAATTTCCGTGACATATCCGGTGGATTTGAATGACAAAGTCCCTTCTGCGAAGGGCAGAACGGAAGCTGAGTACCGCAGACTTTCCGAAGAAGAAGAGAGCGCAACATCCGCGAGACGTACAGGGGTCGCGGATTTTGCTGCTACCTTCGTCGGTTGCTGACATCCGCTTGCACCTGCTATTAGCACCAATAGCGCGGCTACTGCTTTCAATAGTCCTATGCTTGATTTGTTTTTCATGGCTTTAGTCCATCCCTATCGCTTTTTCAAAGTTGGCCCGTGCCGTCCAAAATCCCGCGAGCGCTTGCTGGTACTGCGCCTCTGCGTCCGATACTGCTGCCTGTTGCCGCATGAGATCGGCCAGAAGCGCTGCTTTCTGGTTGTAGCGGTCCGTCATCTCGCGGAGCTTTGCCTGCTCCGCCCCGCGTTGTTCCGTCTGCGCGTCCAGCAGCATGCGTGCCTCTTCAAGCTTGCG